>Ga0209060_10000013_pt1 | contig 772045 bp, 658 predicted proteins | sample Coa_R1_8_FD_187155 | JGI IMG/M metagenome (GOLD analysis project Ga0209060, IMG submission 187155) | Surface soil microbial communities from Centralia Pennsylvania, which are recovering from an underground coalmine fire - Coalmine... | ecosystem: Environmental > Terrestrial > Soil >... | reverse complement strand
TGCCAGGTCGATCCCGACGGTTGTAACGTTCATGGTGGACGCTCCTGTGGAGGGGTGACTGCCTGCACAGCCACTCTGGCACTGAAGTGCCTAAAGAAGCAGGGGCGTCCATGCCATTAATGCCCAGCGGGTAAGACGGGCGACTCGTTCGGCTGGGCCGCGCTTCCATGCCAGTTAATTCCGAGTACGTGGCCCATCATGTCGCCAGTGCTCCTTGGAGATCGGAGATCAGTGCAGCGGGGGACTCGAATCCGACTCCCAGTCGGATGAGGCTGGGCGGTAGGTCGGCTTCGCGAAGTTGTTCGGCATTCAGCATTCCGGCCCACATCGCCGACGGGTGAACGACAAGGGTCGAGAACGATCCGAAGCTCGCCGACCGATGCGCGAGACGCAGGCCCGCGACGACAGCCTCCGCGGCCTCTGCACCGCCGGCAACTTCGAAGCTGAGTACGCCACCAAAGCCGCTCATCTGCCTGCGGGCGAGCGCATGCTGCGGGTGCGTGGGCAGCCCTGGATAGTGGACTGCGTCCACGCGGGGATGCTGCTCTAGATAAGTGGCGACTTGCATCGCCGTTTGGTTGTGGCGCTCAACGCGCATCGGCAGGGTCCGAAGTCCACGCAGCGCGAGCCACGCGGCGAACGGATCCAGCGTCGAGCCGAGGACGTAGGCCTTCTCCCAAATGGCCGAAATCGATGCGGTCGATCCCGCAACCACACCCGCCGAAAGATCGCTATGCCCCGACAGGTATTTCGTGGCGCTGTGCATCACGAGGTCAATCCCGAGAGCATGGGGACGCTGGTTGATCGGCGAGGCGATCGTATTATCGACCAGCGTCGTGATGCCCTTCGACTTCGCGAGCGCCGCCACGGCCCGAAGATCCGTCAGCCGCATCATCGGATTGGAGGGACTTTCCAGCATCATGAGTCGCGTGGTCGGACGGATCGCCTGCGCGAACGCCTCGGTGGACGTCTGCTCCACGAACGAGACCTCAATCCCGAGCCGCGGCGCGATGTTCTTGAGGAGGCCCATTGTCCCGCCGTACATGACGCGCTGGGCGATGACGTGCTCTCCCGCGGCGACGAACGTCAGCAACGCGGCAACCACCGCCCCCATGCCCGAGGCCGTCGCGAGGGCCGACTCGGCGCCTTCGAGCGCCGCGACCGCGTCCTCGAACGCACGCGTGGTCGGGTTTCCGTAGCGCGTGTAGAAACCGGCGTGCAGGGGCTGCGTCGCCATCGAAAGAAACGTGTCGGCGTCCGGTGTCTCGAATGTCGACGTCTGGTAGATGGGCGGGCTGATCGGATTCGAGCCCTCGGGCGGCCGGGTCTCAACGTGGGCGAGGAGCGTGAAGGGGTCGATTTCAGGGGTCACGAGCGCTCTCCATCTAGAAGACCGAGCCGATGTGCGAGGACGACCAGCTAACTCGCCGGGCCGTCCGGTCGGAACCTGCGAAATCCGCGGACGCTGCACCGAGCGCCAGGGAAGCCGGCCGTGCGGTTCGCCGAAGTTTACTATAAGAGACGACGTATGCTATAGAGGAGTTCTACGATAGTAGAGCAGCCGTCCGGGAGGCCCAGTGTACGAGCGCAGCCAGCAGGTCGAGACCTTGGCCCTGTACGTGGATGGCCAATCGAGGGCCGCCTCGAACGGCGCGTATTTCGACAGCATCGACCCGTTCACCGGCAAGGTCTGGACGCGCGTGCCGAGCGCCACTTCCGAGGATGTCGATCTCGCCGTCCGGGCGGCGCACCGCGCGTTCACGTCGGGTCCGTGGGCCACCATGACCCCGACGCAGCGCGGCCGGCTGCTGTACAGGCTCGGGGACCTCATCGCCGCCCACGCCGAGAAGCTCGGCGAGCTGGAGGTGCGCGACAACGGCAAGCTGCTGGCCGAGATGCTGGGCCAGATGCGCTACCTGCCCGAGTGGTTCTATTACTACGGGGGGCTGGCCGACAAGGTGGAGGGTTCGGTGACGCCGGCGGAGAGGCCCGGCATGTTCCATTACGTTCGCTACGAGCCCATCGGCGTCGTGGCGGCCATCTCCCCCTGGAACTCGCCGCTGGTCCTGACGGTGTGGAAGCTCGCACCGGCGCTCGCGGCGGGCAACACCGTCGTCGTCAAGCCGTCGGAATATTCCTCCGCCTCGATGCTCTACCTCGCACGGCTCTTCGGCGAAGCGGGGTTCCCGCCCGGGGTCCTCAATGTCATTACCGGCGTCGGAAAGGAGACGGGCGAAGCGCTGATCAACCATCCGCTCGTCGAGCGCATCGCGTTCACCGGGGGAGAGGCGGGTGGGCGCGCCGTCTACCAGGCCGCCGCGAAGTCCTTCAAGCGCGTCTCGCTGGAACTCGGCGGTAAGTCGCCCAACATCGTGTTCGACGATGCGGATCTGGATGACGCCGTCCGGGGCGCCGTCGCGGGCATCTTCGCGGCGGCGGGCCAGACCTGCATGGCGGGGTCGCGGCTCCTGGTCCAGGACACCATTCACGATGCGTTCATCGAGCGCCTGGTCGCCTTCGCCGGCAAGGCCAAGCTTGGCGACCCGATGCGAAGCGATACTGACATCGGCCCGATTGCCACGCGTCCGCAGTTCGACAAGGTCCTCAACTACATCGCGATCGCCAAGGCCGAGGGAGCGACGTGCGTCCTCGGCGGTGAGCCCGCGAGTGGCGGGGACCTAGGCGCCGGCTTGTTCGTCAAGCCGACGATCTTCACGAACGTGCACAACCGGATGCGGATCGCGCAAGAGGAAGTCTTCGGCCCCATCCTGTCGGTCATCCCGTTCAAGACGGAAGACGAGGCCGTCGCGATTGCGAATGACACCCTGTACGGCCTCGCCGCCGGAATCTGGACCCAGAACCTCGCTCGCGCCATCAATCTCCCTGCGCGCCTCAAGGCCGGGACGGTCTGGGTCAACGCCTACCGCGTCGTCAGCTACCTCGCCCCGTTTGGCGGGTTCAAGAACTCGGGGATCGGGCGGGAGAACGGCAAGGACGCCATCCGCGAATACCTCGAAGCGAAAAGCGTATTTGTGAATACGGAGCGCGGCGTGCCATCGCCGTTCGTCATGCGCCTGCCGAGCGTCGAGTAGCGAGGTGCAAGCGGCGCGGCATCCGCGATTCTGGAGGGAGGGAACCGCGCTCGGAGGCCTGTTCCTGTGCGGGGCACTCGCCTTCGGTGCCGGCGCCTATGCGTTTACGCAGTTCCTGCAGCCGCTGGCGACCGAATTCGGCTGGGGTCGCCAGGTGCTCGGTGGGCTGATGAGCGCGTTCTGGCTCGCGGCGCCGTTCACCGTGGTCTCGGCCTATTTGCTCGATCGCGTGGGGATTCGCACCCTGATCCTGGTCGGCGGCCTGCTCGAAGCACTGGGCGCGGCCGGCATGACGCTCGCCTCGGATCCCACCCAGTTCTACCTGCTGCGCTTCTGCATGGGCGTCGGAAAAGTGGTCATGGTGACGCCGATTCCGGCGACCGCCGCCCGGTGGTTCCCGCGACGGCCGGGTCTTGCAATCGCAATCACCTTCTGCGGCTGGCACGTCGGCGGGCTGATCATGGCGCCTCTCTCCGCGGAGCTCGTCGCATCTCTGGGTTGGCGCCACGCCCTCGGCTGGGTCTCGGCGATCATCATCGGGGGCGTGTGCGTGTCGGTCGCGATGCTGCGCGACCCGCGCGAGCGTGGGGATGAGGGGGTTTGGCAGCCTGTTGCGGCGCTCGCGCCAGGGGGAGGCGCCGGTTCCGACGCCCACCGATTGCACGTGGCGGGGCTCGCGGTGATTTGCCTCAGCACCATTGCCTACTACATGGGGTACACGGGACTCCTCGGGCAGCTCAGCCCCCTGCTGGCGGATGGCGGATTCACGAGCCGGGAGATCGGTGCGCTCACGGGCAGCGTCGCGATTTCGGCGGTGGTTGGCGTGCTCCTCGCGGGTGGCATCACGGAATCGGTCAGTACCCGATTGAGTGGCTCCGCGACGCTCCTTCTGATGGGAATGACCGTGCTCGGAGCGACGCTCGTGGGCCCATCCGTCGCGCACTGGGTCCCGTACGCGGTCGTCATCCTGCTGGGGACGCTCGCCGGTGGCGGCGACCCGATCATGATCGACGCGCTTCGGCGCGAGGTATCCGGGCGCCAGTTCGCCCGAGCCTACGGGTGGTGGTACCTCCTGTGCCTCGGCGCGTGCGCCGCTGGCCCCTGGGTCGTTGGCACTACGTTCGATCGTGCCGGTAGCTATCGGCCGGTCTTCACCACGATCGGGGTTGCATGCGTGCTCGCCGCAATGCTTTGGCTCGCGAGCATTCGGCGGTCATCGGCCGCACGCGCTTAGCGCGACGAGGCAGTCGACGAATGATCGAGTCGCGACGAGCGTCGGGAGAATCAGGACCGGGAATCACTCCGGCGGGGGAACGCTGGCGCGGCCGAAATGATCAGGTAGTACTCCGCGGCGCGCCCGGTCCGGTTCTCGAACCAATGCTCCGCGTTCACTTCGAAATAGAGGGAATCCCCTTCGTCGAGCGCAGTTTCGACGTTGTCGAGTCCGACGAGCACGCGGCCACGGGAAACCACCACGTGCTTGGTCACGCCAGAGGGATACGCGGGCAGTTTGCCCGTCGACGTCCGTGGCGGCAGGTGGTGCAGGACGACCTCGACCGGCATCCCGGCCATGAGCGGCGACAGCAGGTAGCGCTCAAAGCCGGTTTCAGGGTCGCGAAAGACCTGCCGCTGCGCCTTGCGCACGATGGCGAACGCGCGCTTCGGCGCGCCCTCATCCCCGACCATCGACGAGAAGGACGCGCCGAGCGCGTGCGCGATGCGCTTCGCAATGCCGATCGTGGGGCTCTTCCCGCCGCGTTCGACCTGCGACAGCATCGCCCGGCTGACGCCAGACAGTTTCGAGAGCTGCTCGAGCGTCAATCCGCCCTGTTCGCGCAGGGACCGCAGCCGGTCTCCGAAGGCCTGGCCCACCGGGTCTTGTCTAGCGGCGCTCTTGGTCGCGGTTTTCGCCATCCCTCATCACCTGGCAGCGTGACTTTCGTTGCTCGCTACCTTAACGACGCTGACGTCCCAGCGCCACCGGATCGCGCGCCAGTCGGCCCCGCCGCTCCGCGGCGGGTCGGTCGCGATCGGCGCCGCCGCTCTTCCAAAGTATACACAAATCTACTATAAGAGATAAGCGTGCCTTCAGCATCCGAAGCCGCACGCACGAAACGGGTCCGGGACGGTGGTTCTTGAGGCCAGGAGAACTCGCGATGACGGACATCCAGGCAGTCTCGAAGCGCGATCGCGCGAGCGTCATTCATCCGGCCACGCAGCTGAAGGACTTCGCGAGCGGGAAGCTCAACGATCCGACGATCGTCACCTCTGGCAAGGGGATTCGCATCAGCGACGCCCAGGGGCGCACGTACATCGACGGGTTTTCCGGGCTTTACTGCGTCAACATCGGATACGGGCGGACCGAGGTTGCTGACGCGATCTCCGAACAGGCCCACCGGCTCGCGTACTACCACGCATTCGCGGCGCATACGACCGAGGCCCTCGCGACGCTGTCGGAGCGGCTCGTGCGCATGGTGCCGGGAAAGCCGAGCAAGGTGTTCTACGGGCTCTCGGGGTCGGATGCAAACGAAACCCAGGCGAAGCTCGTCTGGTACTACAACAACCTCCGAGGCCTGCCTAAGAAAAAGAAGATCATCTCGCGCGAACGTGGATTTCACGGCTGCTCGGTCGTTGCCGGATCCATGACGGGGATGTCGTACTACCACGCCCACATGGACCTGCCTCTCCCGAACATCCTGCACACGGGCGTCCCGCACCACTACTGGGGTGGCGAGCCGGGCGAAACGGAACAGGCGTTCTCCCGGCGCAGAGCCGCGGAGCTCGAGGCGATGATCATCCGGGAGGGTCCGGAAACAGTCGGCGCCTTCATTGGCGAGCCCGTACTCGGCACCGGAGGGATCATTCCGCCCCCGGCGGGCTACTGGCATGAAATCCAGGTCGTACTGAAGCGGTACGACGTACTCCTGATCGCCGATGAGGTCGTCTGCGGCTTCGGGCGCACCGGCGCCGATTTCGGAAGCACGCTGTATGGCATCGAGCCGGACCTCGTCACGCTCGCCAAGGGCCTCACGTCGGGTTATGCGCCGCTGTCGGCGGCGGTCATCGGCGAGAAGGTGTTCTCGGTCATGGAAGAAGCGGCGGACCGGGTCGGGCCGTTCTCCCACGGATATACCTACACAGGGCATCCGATCTCGATCGCTGCCGCGAACGCCGTGCTCGACATCGTGGAGAAGGAGCAGCTCGCCGCCCGGGCGCGCGACGTCGGTGGACACTTCCAGGCGAAGCTCAAGGAGCGGTTCGCGGACCTCGAGATCGTCGGCGAGGTGAGAGGCGTCGGTCTCCTGGGCGCGGTGGAGTTCGTGGCGGATCGGAAGACTAAGAAGCGTTTTGACGCGCAACTCAAAGTCGGCCCGCGCATCTCGAAGGCGGCACGCGATCGGGGCCTCATCGCCCGGGCGATGCCGCACGGCGACATTCTGGGATTTGCGCCGCCGCTCGTAATCTCAAAGTCGGAGATCGACGAGATTGTCGAACTGGCCTACGGGGCTACGAGAACGGTCATGGACGAACTTGCGCGGGAAGGAGTCACTGGTTGAGCGTCCAGTCAGCAGCTTCATCCCGCGCCCCGGGGAAGTCATCGTCGGCGTCGATGGGACGCAGTTTGGCCGGAGAGCCGGAGTCTCGTCTACGCGCTCACAGAATCCCGGCCTCGCCAGCCCAGGTGGCAATGTACTTCTTCAGGAAGGAGCTGAACTCCGACGCTTCGTCCTGCAGCTTCCTGCCGCGGTGACTGATCTGGTCGAACTCCAGGGTGACAACCGGCTCTACGAGCTCGCTCATCGTCACCTTTCGACTGCGGCACGCCGGCAAGGCGAAGGAGGGGACGATCGCGATTCCCTCGCCGGCTTCGACGAGCCCGAGCTGCGTATCCAGGAGATTGACTGTCTGCGAGCGCCTGCAGGCAATGCCGCTCTTCGCAAGCTGCGTGTCGATGAGCTGCTGATGGGGATAGTTCGGTGTCAGGAAGATGAGCGACTCGCCGCTCAGCGCGGACCACGTCGTCGAAACGCGCTTGAAATCGGAACTCGCGTCCGGGCGGACCACCATCAGCGAAAAGCGGAAAAAGGGTACGCCGCGTATATCCGGCATCCGCCCGAAGATGCCCAGCCCGAAATCCAGTTTGCCCGCTGCGACCCGCCGCGCGATGGTGCCGAGGTTGCTGTCGAAGAGCCTGATGCGCAAATCCGGGCGTTGCTGGCGAAATGCTCGAATCGCGGGCGGCATCACGTTGGCGGCGATCCACGGAGTCGTACCGACCGAGATCGATTGCGTTCTTCCCTTGGCCGCCTGCTCGATGCGGGACATGGCCGTGTCGAGCGCCTTGAGCGTCGGCTGGGTCGCTGCGAGGAGATCACTGCCATAACCGGTCAGGGTCACTCGGCGCGTCGTTCGATCGAACAGCCGGAATCCCAGGTGGCGCTCGAGTTCGCGGATCAACACGCTCAGGCCCGAAGGCGTCACGAACAACCGCTCTGCGGCGCGCGCGAAGCTCTGGTGCTCTGCGACTAGATGAAATGCCCGGAGTTGGCGAGAGGTAAATTCCATTAGTGAGAGAATATCATGAGTTAACAAATAATCAGAACTGGTTATTCACAATGGCAGGCCTTACAAATGCACCTGCCCACTTCGGGTATTGATAGAAAAAGGAGATGACCATGAGCGCACTTGCAGGCAGCACTCTCGCCGCGATCGTGCTGGTTCACGGGGGCTTCGTTGACGGTTCAGGGTGGGAGGATGTGTACAAGATCCTCAAGAAGGACGGCTACTCCGTCAGCATCGTCCAGAACGCCACGGCCTCGCTGGCCGACGACGTCGCGACGACCCGTCGCGTTATCGGCGAGCAGACACAACCGGTTGTCCTCGTCGGGCATTCGTACGGCGGCGTGGTCGTCACCGAAGCCGGCAATGACCCGAAGGTAGCGGGGCTCGTGTATATAGCCGCCTTCGCTCCCGACGCCGGCGAATCGGTCTCGACCCTGATCGCGAATCCGGTGCCCGGAGCTCCGGTGCCGCCAATCCTTCCGCCGCAGGACGGGTATCTCTTCCTCGACAAGGCGAAGTTCGCAGCGAGCTTCGCTGCCGACGTCGAGAAGGGGAAGGCGCAGTTCATGGCGAACTCGCAGGTACCGTGGGGCGTGGCCGCGCTCGGTGGTGCGGTCAGTACGCCAGCCTGGAAGACGAAGCCGAGCTGGTACCTGGTGGCCACTGACGACCACATGATTCCGCCTCCAGCCCAGCGATCCATGTCCAAGCGGGCCGGTTCCACGGTCGTCGAGGTCAAGGGCAGTCACGCGATCTACGTGTCACAGCCAGCCGCCGTCGCCGCCCTGATCGAGAAGGCAGCGAAGGGCGTCACCGCGACTTCGCGATAGCGCGAGAGAGCCAAGACTCTGAATGTAGGTTCGGCACCGCGGCGACCTGGCGCGGTGCCGACCCTTATTCAGGCTTCCTCGGCACACTCGGTGCGTTAGATCGCAGGCGCGTCGCTAGCATGCGCACTGGATCGCTGCTCGCCGCATGAAGCCACTCGCTTTGCAGCGGTGCTAGCGCACGGCCATGCGGGTCGGCGCCGCTACCCCGGCGCAGCCCCTGGACACGCTCTATATATAGGCGACCGGGCGAAGGATGCTGCGCCGCAACTACTGCGGATAATGCCCATCAGGCAAATCGTCAACGACAACTTGGCAGCAATTGCGCACCAGCCGCGAGTTGAGTTGTCCCGGGTCCGAGGCTAGCGATCGCCACTGAGTGAATGTTGCCGCGCTGTCTCCGACTGCGGGGTCGACTGATCGATCACTTGGGCGGCGAGAATTCAAGCTGGCCAGGCGTGGAATCGAGAATGCTCAAGTTGAACTTCGCGAGCTTGCTGCCGGCAGCGGCCGCATCCTGAAGCAGGGGGCGAGCCTTGGACGGATTCCCTTCGCTCATATGAACGAGCGCGAGATTGTTCGCTACTCGGGCGTAAGACGCTTTACTTAGAAAGTCCTTCGCGTCGACGCCTTTCTGAAATTGCGCCTTGGCATTGGCCGTGTCGCCTCGCTGGAGATATTCCCAGCCCAACGTATTGTAGATCGTGTAGTCCTTACTCCCCGTCTGCTCGCGGAGCTCGGACGCCTTCCGGAACGTCGCGATCGCGAGATCCGACTTTTTCTCATCGGAATACGCAAGCCCTAGAACGTAAGTGGCGCGGTAGTCATTTGGCCACTTGGCGAGTATCTGTAATAAAGCCGCTTCCGCCTCGGCGGGGTGCCCAGCAACGCGCAGGGCTTGGGCGTGATCAATTGCCTGCTTCAAAGTCTCGTCCGCACTCGCCCCAAAGCAGAATAGGGACAGACCAATGATTACAAGCGCCGTAGATGTGCGCATGATTGAATCCTCAGTTCGTCGGCGCAGCGTCGCGGACCGGCTCTCCGGCGCGCGCGGCAAGATCCTTAGCGTAGACGGCCAGCACTTGATTCGCGGCTTTACTACTGGATTGGGCGGCGGTGACTGAGCCTTGGAGCTGCCTGACGGCCTTGATCAACTGATCAACGTAGATCAGCAGCCTGCGGTCCTTCGACACATCGATCTCGTCTCCAGGCGCCTTGTTGCCTGCACTGGTCGAGATCACCGGGATAGGCAGCTGTTCTGCCTGAAAGTCCGGCGAGAAGGAGATGATGACGGTCCCTGTGTGGACGGTATCCCAAACGTGGATCGCTCCAGCGAATAGTACCGATGAAAAGGCCAGCACTAGGTAGAGCCGCTTGGTCTTACCTTGGCTTTCTGTGCCGTCTTTGCCCCAGATCAGCACGAACGCGCCGAGAAGAAACAACGCAACCGCCGCTCCGATGAAGCCGACTTGCGCCAATTGGACCAATGTAGCGCCCCATTTGTCCGACACGATCGGCGCGGCGTCGGCAAGTGCAGACCGTGCGACGAGCGAAAATGGCGCCGCCGCCAACCAGGATGCGATGTATCCCGCTCGCATGTGTGCCCCTTCTGTCAGGACGTCAACCGGTACATTGGAGCGAGAGACTCCACACGGCGCGCTGCGGCGCGCGTGGTACGCCGAGTGTGGGCGGCAGCCATGGCGAAGGTGAGGTCGCGACATCACGCCGACGCCTACATTTGGTGGCGGCACAGTGATTTGCCGCGCCGCCAAGTCGGTGTTCTAGCAGACGCCGCCAAACCCAGACGGGCCATCCATTCTCTCAAAACAGCCGTCCGCCAAGGATAATCGAATCCGGGGCCGCTAGATCGCGTTCGCGCGCTGAGAGCATTGAGCGTGCGGTCATCACTAGATTGTGCGTCGCAACAGCTACCGGGGACCCCTCAAGCCGGACCATCAATAGTTACAGCTATCGGACGCGGATCGAGGGGAAGGCAGTGAAGGCGCCCCTATCCGGCCGGACAGGCCGCGCGTTGGTAACAGCGGATCGTTCGGATATACATGGACGCCCCTGCGTGCCAAGCGCGATTTCTTCTGAAGCTCACAGGAAGAGAATGCAGCTATACATCCGGCCTGTTGGTGGGACTCTAGGTCCCTGGCCCTGATGGAATGCGCTGACCGGCGCCTGATTAATGCCTCGAGCTCGAAGGCTCCTCTCCGAAGTCAGGTTGAGCCGATCCTGGTCTGACCTGTGATGCCATCAGTTTAGAAACGCCTCAGCATTCTGGAGGAGGGATCCGAAGTTGTTCGGTCAGGCGGCTTGCGCGTGACAGCGCCGATAGTCCGCCTGGTATTCGCGATCGTGCGCCAGCAGGGCCCAGACGATCCGAGCGTTCTTATTGGCGAGCGCGACCGCGGCGACGTTCGAGCGCCGGCGGGTAACCAGCCGATCGATCCAGGTCGGCTCCTCGCTTGGCTTGGCCTTGAGGTGCCGCAGCACTGCTCGAGCGCCGACCACCAGCAACTTGCGAACATACGCATCGCCGCGTTTGCTGATCCGGCGAAGGACCTGCTTGCCACCCGATGAGTATTGCTTGGGCACGAGGCCCAGCCATGCCGACAGTTGCCGGCCGTTCTTGAACGCCCTCGCATCCCCGATGCTCGCGACCAGCGCGGTCGCGGTGATGAAGCCGACTCCCGGGATCCGCCGGAGCCGCTGGCTTGCCGGGTCGTCGCGGTGCCAGGCCTGCAGCTGCTCTTCGATCGCCTTGACCTGCCGGTCGAGCTCGCAGAGGTGATCGAATAGACGTCGGAGCAGGTGCCTGGCCCGGGCGGGAAGCTCGTTCGTTTCATCGGCCAGGACGCGGGGGATCCCGGTCCGAGCCGCACCGATTCCCTTCGGAAAGACGATGCCGAATTCCATCAGCAGGCCGCGGAGCTGGTTGACCTGTGCCGTCCGATGGCGAACGAAGCCTTCGCGCGCCCGGTGCATCAGCAGGACCGCCTGTTGCTCAATGCTTTTGGCCGGTACGAACCGCATGTTGGGCCGGCCTACCGCCTCACAGATCGCCTCGGCATCGGCCGCGTCGTTCTTGTTGGTCTTGACGTAAGGCTTCACAAATCGTGGCGCGATCAGCCTGACGGTGTGGCCGAAGGCCTCGAGGCGGCGGGCGAAGAAGTGCGAGCCGCAGCAGGATTCCATACCCACGAGACACGGGGGCAGGTTGGCGAAGAAGGGGAGAAGTTGCGGGCGTTTCAGCTGCTTACGCAGCACTGCATGGCCTCGAGAGTCGACTCCGTGCACCTGGAAGACGTTCTTTGCCAGGTCGATCCCGACGGTTGTAACGTTCATGGTGGACGCTCCTGTGGAGGGGTGACTGCCTGCACAGCCACTCTGGCACTGAAGTGCCTAAAGAAGCAGGGGCGTCCATGCCATTAATGCCCAGTAGGCCATATTGGCCGCGTAAGTGGTGCTTGGAATACTAGCTCGTTAGAGAGAGCCAGGACTTCCCGTCTGGGAATCGAAGCAATCGTGGCGAACGCGCGTCCGGACATGTCGCCGAGCAGAGCTTTTCGTTTCTGTCTGCACTCGGCTACGTTTGGAGGCGGCTGGAATCAGTCCAATGTCGGCCACAGACCGGCGTTCATCGGCTGGAAGCCACGGGCTGAGCAACGGTTATGCTGGTGCGCATTGGGGTTGCCCCAGAAACACGCGTAGCGATATGCCCGCAGTTCGCTCAGACTCGGCTGGCGGACGTCCATCATGGGGGCATGGCACTATAGTTATATGAAGTCATCGCCCGCGGGCGTTCGCCACGACCACGGATTATTCCGGGCCGCTGCCTTTGGCGCGTTGGTTGTGGTCATGGTGGGGTTCGCTCGCACATACTTTCTCCGACCATGGCTCGAGCTGCCCCCGCTGACCACGTTCGTCCAGATTCACGGCGCGATCATGCTCGCTTGGGTAGTCGTGCTTGCCACTCAGGTGTTCCTGATAGCCCGGCAGCACGTTTCATGGCATCGACGACTCGGGTGGGTAGGGCTAGGGCTCGCCGCGCTTGTCGTAGTCATGGGTACGTCGGCTACCTGGCGCGCCGCGGTGCGTGAGGTGGGCGGGAACACCGAGGATGCTTCCATCCAACTCACGGTTCTGGGTCTCGAACTAACGCAGATGGCGTTGTTCGCCGCGTTTACCTCATTGGGCTTTCTGTGGCGCCGCCGGCCCGAGTACCACAAACGCATGATGATTTTGGCCATCGCGGTGATGTTGCCGAACCCAATCGTTCGGATACTGGAGGCATTGCACGTAGGGTCCATCAACAGTACGACGGTACTAATTCTCGATGCGTTGATTGTCGCTGTCGTTGCCGTCGACGCCGCGCGCAACCGACGCCTGCATCCTGCCTTCGGGTGGGGGGCCGCGACAGCCGTCAGTGCCATACAAGCGGCGTTGGTTGTCGCACCTTCGGGCGCGTGGCATTCATTCGCTGCCCACCTGGTTCTTGCGTACTAGCTCTCGCTATTTGGCGAGTTGGCCGCAGCCGCGCACGACGCGTGCAAAGCGAACTGGAGTTGCCTCTATGCGGCCGAACAGGCAGCTGCGGCATTTCTGCACTGCAGATGCCTCGTGTAATGCCCATGTCGGACGACCTAGGAATTACAAGTCGCACAACAGGGTGGGCGCGGCGCCTGTCGAGGGGCGCCGCTCGGACTCTACCCGTATTATGGACAGAATCCGTATAACGGGGTGACCATGTGTCTGATGGCGCGAGACAAACGCGAAAAGCAGCTCTACGGATGTGTCTCCCGTTATTTGAAATCGTGTCTGTTCATAAGCTGTTAAGTGCGATGCGGTTGTCGTGGCGACGCGATTTCTTGAGACAGCTCCGACGATGAGGTTTTATCTCGAAAAAGGAGACGGTTGAGTGAGCATCTTTTCACGTCTTTTCGGTCGAGGAAAATCCACCTCACGGGTAACGACCGTCGACAATCCGTATCGAATCGCGAATCCGACGATAGGCTTTCTGAATCTGGATGGACCTTCCGGCGCGGCACTTGCCGCGGCCGATCGAGAGGTTCTCTCGCCGCTATTCAACGTCGTGAGGTTCAGTGAAGACGCTCCTCCTCGGTGCGACGTGCTATTCATCTATTGCGCCCTCGACGCGGACGGAGGGGTCGCGTCACGCCCCCAGCGGATTCGGGATCTGATAAAGGATGCAGGCGCCTACATTGCGGTGATCGCCACCGAAAATGCCGGGGAGCGCTGTGGGAAGGCCTTGGGACGTCGGACCGACTGGCACGCCAACATCGTCATGCTGATCGACCGTAAAGGCGAGAAGTTCGCGAAGTTCTTTCGTCGTCTTTTCGAGGAGATGAAGAAAGGGCGATCGATGGTGATGGTCTGGGTGGATCTCGCGCCGCAAGGTCCGATGGATCATCCCGACGCGCCAGGAGCCATTGTGGCCGTAGAAGCTGGCCACGTAACCTTTGGCACGAGCACCTAACACCTGGGCGGAGCGGCCGTGATCGATAGAGTGCCGCGTAACCTGCGTCGGTCTTTGGTCATCTCGGTCCTGCTTCTTTTGAGTTCTGGTTGCATTCCAATCAAGACGACCTACTACGAATCTATAGACAGGCCGCGAGTAGCCGCAGCCACTCAAGGAAACCTCCTCTCGTGTCCACCTTTGTACGGCTATGGAGTGGAATTCCACGACACCACCACAGAAATCGGCGTAGATGCGGATCCTGTCGGAGATCGTGCCCGAATTGACATTGTCGTTCCTATCAGGGCTCCGCACAAAGTCACCTTTCAAACGCTAGCCGTTCAATTGACCTCGTTGTCCGATCCCGGCGCAACGTCGTCTGCCCCAATTACCTTTTATGTCCACTGCAACGGCGGTGAAGAAGAGCGCAAGTGCCCGCGCGTACCTGCGGGCGTTCAGACGCTTAGCGGGCCGGCTACCTTTTCGGAGCCCCCAGCCAAATACGTGGGAATTGTCGATGTGCCGGCAGGAATGGCCAGTGGTTTTGTTGTGATTCTGCCGGACATTTACGACGGCGCGTCGAAACCGGAAGCCGTGCCTCTACGGTTTCGGCGCCGCAATGGGTTCTTATCGAGAGGCGAGGGAGGATGCCAGTGACGGCCAACTATCCATTTGAGCGGCCGTGGTCGATAAACTGCCGTCGTGGAGTAGGTCCTATCCAACGGGACGGGCAAGGCGAGCCGCACCGCAACTCTTTCGCATAATGCCTACTCCGCTGCCTGCGCGAACAGCGCAGATCTGTCCGATCAAAACCGGGGCGGCTCCACGGCCATTGTTGATGACAGACGCATGGAGACGCGCCTGTCAGCGTCCGAATACCGCATTGCGCAAAACGCGTCGTCGCCCTTGAGTCCCACACCAAGGCTGCAGGAAGAGTAAGGAGATCCACATGAGACGCTTCGGCATCATCGTCGCCGTCGTATTGATGGGAACGGGCACGTTCAGTGAAGTAGACGCCGCACAAAATACCGCCGCCGCGCCGACGGCCGCTTCGGACATGAGCGGTTTGCACGATTTCGATTTCCTAGTCGGCGAATGGCGCTCACACAGTCGCCGATTGAAGGAGCGGTTGGCCGCGAGCACTGAATGGGAGGAGTTCGAAGGGACAATTGTCTCGTACAGGTTGATGGAGGGGTTTGCGAATGTGGACGACACTATCTTCCATACGCCGGAAGGGATTTACCGCGGCGTGGCGCCGCGTGCGTACGACTCGAAGACCGGGCAGTGGGCCATCTGGTGGATCGACGGTCGCAATCCGTTCGGCAATCTGGATCCGCCGCTGAAGGGCCGATTCGTGAACGGCATTGGGACCTTCTATGGAGATGACACTCTGAGGGGAAAGCCGATCAAGGTGCGCTTCATCTGGTCGCACATCTCGCAGACTTCTGCCAGCTGGGAACAGGCTTTTTCGCCGGATGGGGGAAAGACATGGGAGACGAATTGGCTGCAGAGAATCGAGCGAGTGAAGTGAAAGCCGGTGATCGACTGAATACGCAATGTGGAGTTGCCCGTATCTGACCGGGTAAGCAGCAGTGGGTAGCTGCACCGGCTGCAGCAGCCACGGATGCTGCACCGCACCCACTTCGGCGAATGCCCATTGCGCTCCGTTCGGGAACAGCATCAATGTGTCCGGTCGAAAGGGGGCTGCTCCACCTTCGGATAAGCAACCGTAGGTCAAGGTGGCCGCGCTGTCGCGCCTGAGATGACGACTAGCAGGTGCAATCGGCTGCGTCGTCAGCGCTTCGCACCGTGAGCCTTACGGCAATATCGAGAGGCGCTCTTCGAATAGTCCTAAGACGGCGACACTCCGACGCCGCGAGAGCCGAAGCAAGTGAGACGCGGTGACCGCGAAGGTCGACAAGTGCGCCGGAGTCACGCCGCGGCGAATCACGGCCGGACGATTGCAGAGACCTGTTCGCCGGCTTCCTGAGTCGGCAAATCGACTGATGCTATCGATGGGCCAGCTGGGAGGCTGGCCGCGTCTGACTGGCCGACTCCGCCGAGTGCTTTGTAAATGGCCACGACGGCGACATTCACGGACGTTTGTGCCTGCGCCACGGCATCCTCCGCGTCAAGCTGCGTCCGTTGCGCGTCGAGCAGAACGAGGAAATCAGCGACGCCTTCGCGGTACTGAATCTCCGCCAGCTCCGCGGCGCGGCGCGAGGCATCTGCTTGCTCGCCGAGGCTCGTCAGCTGCGACTGGCGTTTGCTGTACACGAGAAAGCTGCTTTCCGTGTCCTCGAGTGCAGTCAAAACGACCTTTTCGTAGTTCGCTGCCGCTTCATCCGCTTGCGCCTTGCTGGCGCGGAGCCGGGCGCGCACGGAGCCGATGTCGAACGCGGCCCAGCTGACGGAAGGGGCCACCGACCATGCGCGGGTGTCGATCCCCGGTGTCGTGCCGAACAAGCGACTCACGTCGCCGGACAGGAAGCCAACGAAGCCCGTGACACTCACCCGCGGGAACAAATCCGCGGTGGCGATGCCGACGCGTGCGGTCGCGGCCTGGAGCTGGCGCTCCGCCGCGCGCACGTCAGGCCGGTGCCTGAGAAGCTCGGCGGGATCACCGATCGGGAGCACTCTTGCGAATACCGGCACCGGGCTCGGCTGCAGTTCGTCGTCCAGCACTCCGGGGCGTTCACCGAGCAGCACGGCCACGCGATAGCCCGCCTGTTTCTCTGCGGCCTCGAAGGACGGAATGGTGGCTTCGGTCGCCTTCAGCCGCGCGCGGCTGCGCACGACGTCGAGCTCGGCGCCACGCCCGGCCTGCTCGCGGAGCTGCGTGAGCTCGAGGGACTGCTTTTCGCTCGCCAGATTCTCCCGGGCGACGGCCAGACGTTTTTGTGTGCCGCGAAGCTCGAAGTAGTTCCGCGCGACTTCCGCTGCGACGGTTACCTGGGCGTCCCGATAAGTCGCCTCTTCGGCGCCGAGGTCGGCGCGAGCGGCTTCCACCGAGCGGCGCACGTGGCCGAACAGATCGATCTCCCAGCTGGCATCGAAGCCGAGCGTTGCGCTGCGGGCATCGACGCGTTCGGACCCGAAGCCGGGAACCTGCTCATCGCTGTGCGTGTAACCTGCGTCCGCCTGCACGTGGGGCGCATAGTCGAGCGCTTGCCCTACGAACACCGCCCGCGCGGCGCGGACCCGATCGATCGCGATCCGAAGGTCCAGGTTGCCCGCCAATGCCCGGCCAACGAGGCTGTCGAGCTCCGGATCCGCGAACTCCTGCCACCACGCCGCCTCGGGCGTTCGCGTGTCGAAGGCCGGGCCTTGGGCGTTGTGCACGACAGCGGGCGGCGTCACCGGTGCGCGGTAGTTCGGGCCGACGGCGCACGCGGCGAGCAGGATCCCGGACACCGAGATGGCTACGAGTCGGTTCATGAACAATCCTTGCTAGAGGCAGACGGTCATCAGGTGAACAACGCCGCGGTCAGGCAGCGTCCGGACTCTGGACCGGTGGCGGGCGGACGGCGGTCGCCGCTGCCCGCTCGCGCGCTCGCTGCGTCAGCCGTCGCACCAGCAGGTAGAAGAGCGGCGTCAGCATCAGGCCAAAGAACGTCACGCCGACCATGCCGGAGAAAACCGCGACGCCCATTGCGTGGCGCATCTCGGCGCCGGCGCCGCTCGAGAGGACGAGCGGGACGACGCCCATGATGAACGCGAGGGAGGTCATCAGGATCGGCCGCAGCCGGATCCGCGCAGCGTCGAGCGTGGCCTGGAGCGGCGTCAGGCCTTGCAGCTCAAGGTCCCGCGCGAATTCGACGATCAGGATCGCGTTCTTGCTTGCGAGTCCCACGAGCACAATCAGGCCGATCTGGGTAAAGATGTTGTTGTCGCCGTGCGCGAGCGCAACGCCCGTAATGGCTGACAGCAACACCATCGGCATGATCAGGATCACGGCCAGCGGCAGGCTCAGGCTCTCGTACTGGGCGGCCAGCACCAGGAACACCAGCAGAACGACCAGCGGGAAGACGAACGCCGCCGTGTTGCCGGCGATGATCTGCTGGTAGGTGAGCTCCGTCCATTCGAAGCTCATGCCATTCGGCAGCTCCTGGCGCGCAAGCCGCTCCATGGCCGCCTGCGCCTGGCCGGAGCTGAAGCCCGGCGCCGGGCCGCCGTTGATCTCGGCGGTCGCATACGCGTTGTAGTGCATGACACGGTCCGGACCGGCGGAGCGCTTGACCGTCACGAAGGAACCGAGCGGGATCATGTCGCCGGCAGCATTTCGCGTCTTCAGACGGACGATGTCCTCCGGCTGCAGGCGGAATCGCGGCTCCGCCTGGGCGGTCACCGAGTAGGTCCGGCCGAAGGCGTTGAAGTCGTTCACGTAGAGCGAGCCCAAGTACACCTGCATCGTGTCGAACAGGTCCTGGACCGATACGCCCTGCGATTTCGCCTTCTCGCGGTCAACGTCGGCGTCGACCTGTGGGACGTTGACCTGGTAGCTCGAGAACACGCCCTGCAGCTCCGGCGTCTGGTAGGCCTTGGCGATCAGATTCTGGGTCTGCTTGTAGAGCTCCGCGAATCCGAGGCCTCCTCGGTCTTCGATCTGCATCCGAAAGCCGCCGATCGTCCCGAGCCCCATCACGGGCGGCGGCGGGAACACCGCGATGAAGGCGTCTTGGATCTTGCTGTACTGCTGGTTCAGTGCCATCGCGATCGCGCCGGCCGAGAGGTCCTTGCCGCGGCGCTCATCGAACGGCTTCAGCGTCACGAACACGATTCCGGAGTTGGGGCTGTTGGTGAAGCCGTTGATGCTGAGTCCCGGGAACGCCACGGCATGTTCGACGCCGGGCTGCTTCAGGGCCGCCTCGCCCATGCGCCGGATCACGGCGTCGGTGCGATCGAGCGTCGCGGCGTCCGGAAGCTGCGCGAAGCCGACGAGGTACTGCTTGTCCTGCTGTGGAACGAACCCGGTAGGCGTGCGCGCGAAGCCGACGTAGGTGAGCGCCAGGAGCCCGGCGTACACGAAGAGGACGGTTCCGCCGGTCCGGACGACCCGGCCGACCGTACCGACGTAGTTGGCGGAGAATCGCGCGAAGAACCGGTTGAACGGCCGGAAGAATCCGCCCAGCACGCGGTTGATGACCCGGGTCAGGCGATCGGGGGGAGCGCCGTGCTCTTTGAGCAGCAGGGCGGCAAGTGCCGGCGACAGCGTCAGCGAATTGAACGCGGAGATGACCGTGCTGATTGCGATCGTGAGCGCGAACTGCTTGTAGAATTGCCCCGTCAGCCCGCTGATGAAGGCGGTCGGCACGAACACCGCGCTCAGCACGAGCGCGGTCGCGATGATGGGGCCCGTGACCTCACGCATGGCCTGCCGCGTCGCCTCGAGGGGCGAAAGCCCGTTCCCGATGTTGCGCTCGACATTCTCGACCACCACGATCGCATCGTCGACGACGATGCCGATGGCGAGCACGAGACCAAAGAGCGACAGGGCGTTCAGGGAGAACCCAAGAACGTGCATGACCGCGAAGGTGCCCACCAGCGAGACCGGGACGGCAATCAGCGGGATCACCGACGCCCGCCAGGTCTGAAGGAACACGATGACGACGATGACGACCAGCAGGAGCGCCTCGAGGAGCGTGTGAACGACGGCCTCGATGGAACCCCGGACGAAGACGGTCGGATCGTAGACGATCTGGTAATCGACGCCTTGCGGGAAGTCGCGCTTCAGCTCCTGCATCTTGGCGCGCACGTGCTCGGAGATCGCGAGTGCGTTGCTGCCGGGGCGCTGAAAAATGGGGATGGCGGCCGCCGGCTCGTTATCGAGTAACGCCCGCAGTGCATAGGTCTCCGCGCCAAGCTCAACGCGCGCGACGTCCCGGAGGCGCGTGACCTGCCCGACGGCACCGGTCTTGATGACAATGTTCCGAAAGTCCTCCTCGGTCGTCAGTCGTCCCTTGGCATTGATCGCCAGCTGAAACTGGGTGGTGCTGGCCACCGGCGGTGCACCGAGCTGTCCGGCCGCCACCTGCACGTTCTGCTCGCGGATCGCGCGAATAACGTCGTCCGCGGTCAGGTTCCGGCTCGCAACTTTCTCTGGGTCCAGCCACACGCGCATCGAGTACTGGCCGCCGCCGAACACCTGCACGTCGCCGACGCCATCGAGGCGCGCGAGCTCATCCTTGACCCGCAGCAGTGCGTAGTTGGACAGGTAGAGCGTGTCGTAGCGCTTGTCCGGCGAGACCAAGTGCACGACCATCGTCAGATCCGGGGAGGCCTTGTTGGTCGTCACCCCGAGGCGCTGCACGACGTCCGGGAGTTTCGGAAGCGTCTGCGAGACGCGGTTCTGGACCTGGACTTGCGCCTTGTCGATGTCGGTTCCGAGCGCGAACGTGATCGTCAACGTCATGACGCCGTCGGCCGTGGCCTGCGACGACTGGTAGAGCATGCCCTCGACGCCGTTGATCGACTGCTCGAGCGGGCTCGCGACCGTCTCGGCGATGACCTTGGGGTTGGCACCAGGATAGGTCGCGCGGACGACGACGGTTGGCGGCACGACTTCCGGGTATTCGCCGATCGGCAGCGAGGGCAGCGCGATGGCGCCCGCGAGGAAGATGAGCGCGGAGAGGACGCCGGCGAAGATCGGACGGCTGATGAAGAATTGCGAGAGTTGCATCGGAGGTCCTTCGCGCTAGCGGGCGGGAGAGATCAGCGCGCGGCGGCGACGATGGCCGCGTGATGAGCGTGCGGAACCGTCGTGCCGCCCGCCTGCGGCGCCAGCACCTGCGAGAGCGCAGCCGTCGCGCCACCCATCGGGACGCGCGTTGGCGCGACGGTCTGGCCGGGCCGCACGTGCTGCAGGCCGTTGACGACGATCGATTCGCCGGGCGCAAGGCCCTTTTCGACGACCCGGAATCCGCCGATCTCAGGTCCCAATTCGACCAGGCGATATTCGACCCGATTGTCCGGCGTTAGCGTGAGGACGAATTTCTTGGAGAGGTCAGTCCCGACAGCGCGATCCTCGATCAGGACGCTGTCGTGGTTCTCACCACCGACCAGCCGGACCCTGGCGAAGAGACCCGGCGTGTACCGCCCGTCGGGATTGGCGAGGGCCGCGCGCGCACGAATCGTCCCGGTGGTCGCATCGACCTGATTGTCGACGAAATTTAGCGCCGCCTGGTGTGGATAGCCTTCTTCGTCCACGAGCCCGATGTAGACACCCGACGGCTCCTGGCCCGGATGCGAATCGGTACGGCGTGCCTTCGCGTAGCGGAGGTACGTCTGCTCGTCGGTGTCGAAGTAGACATAGACGGGGTCGTCGGAAACCAGGGTCGTCAGCAGGCTAGCGCTGGTGACGAGATTCCCGGCCGTGATGAGCGCGCGGGACACGTGACCGTCAATCGGCGCGCGAACCTCGGTGAACGCGCGGTTGAGGCGCGCCGCTTCGAGCGAGGCGTCGACCGAGCCAAGAGCGCCTTGGGCTGAGGTCTCGGCGGCGCCGAGTCGCTCGAACTCCTCTCTCGAGATCGCGTGCGCGCTGATCAGGCGTTCGGCACGAGCGCGATTGGCTCGCGCGAGCTCGAGATCGGCGACGGCGCGGCTGCGTTCTGCGACGAGACGGTCCACTTCCGTCTGGAAGGGGCGGGGGTCGATCTGGAAGAGCAGCTGTCCCTTCTTGACGCGCGCCCCGTCCTCGAAGGCGACGCGATCGATATAGCCGCTGACACGCGGGCGCACATCGACCGTATTCACGGCCTGCAACCGGCCGCTGAACTCCTGCCACTCGCGCAATGGTTGGTGGATCACCTGCGCGACGGTGACCTCCGGGACCGGCGGGCTCGCCGGTGCTGGCGACCGGGTCCCGGAGCGCACGGTCCCCGCGACAACGAGCGCGCCTGCGACGGCGGCCACGGAGAGTCCGGCGACCGTGCGAATCTTTCGAGCTGCGAGGTACTTCAGAAACATGCGCGACTCCCAGATGGTTCTTGATCGCACCTTCAGGAAACTCCCGGAGGGCGTGTGAACTCCCCGTTCACCTTCAGACGTTTCCGAAACGCCGGTTTCGACACTTCGACTTGACTTGTCGCTGCAACACTCCGATGCTAGCGGGCAGGTGTTACCGGTCAGTCACATCGTGGAGTGGTAAGTTAGTGACCGGTCAGTCACGTGTCAAGCGGAGAGTTGTATGAATCGCCCGAGTGCGACGCAAGTATCTATCGGAGCAGGAGTTAATCCTCCCGCGCCGAAGCTGCGGGTGCGTGACCGGATCATGCAGACCGCGCGAGACCTCTTCTACCGGCGCGGAATCCGCGCCGTCGGGGTCGATACGATCGCGACCGAAGCCGGCACCAACAAGATGAGCTTCTATCGCTGTTTCCGGTCCAAGGACGCCTTGGTCGCCGAATACCTGCGCGGCCAGGAGAGCGAAGCCTGGGCGTGGTGGGACCAAACGATCGCGCGCCATCCGGGCGACCCCCGCGCGCAGATCGGGGCGCTGTTCGATGCGCAGGTCGGGAAGACGTGCAAGCAGGATTCCCGGGGTTGCGCCTTGGCGAATGCAGCGGTCGAGATCTCCGAGCCTGATCATCCGGCTCGTGCGGTCGTCGAAGGATTCAAGGCCGAGATGCGTCGCCGCTTCCGTGAGCTCGCGCGACAGACCGGCGCACGCGACGCCGATGCACTCGGCGATTCGTTGATGCTGCTATGGGAGGGGAGCTACCTCACGCGGCTGACATTCCAGGGCAATCACAGCCCGGCGGAGAATGCGGCGAAGGCGGCGCGTGCACTGATCGCGGCGCACTCGAACTGAACTGAGCACCAGTAGCGCAAGGCAGGCCCCGCGACGGCTCACTAGCCGGACCCAAAGTGCTGTGGCGCTAGGACTCAGTCGCAACCCCCGCGTGAGTCCTCCGACGCGTGCCGCCTAGGGGTGTTGACGGGTCTGAGCCCAAAGTTACGCTTGGCTCAGTCCCGTAGCCACCCCTTGAGCTGAGTCGTATTCCGTCTAACCTCTCGCCATGCGGCTACGTCCGGTCGGAAAGGCGGCTGCTCGAGCTCAGATGTCCCGGCCGATCGCCGCTGAGTCGTTACGCAGGATAGAGGACGTGATCAAGCGCTATATCGATTGGGAAGGGGAACCTCGATTAGGCAGCTTCGAGTTGCGTGCCGGCGCTGCTCCGCGACCCGGTCGCAGTCCCCGGGTCTTGGCGAGCACCTCAAAGCCCTCGCTCCGCGGGTTGGCGCGTCGGAGGCACATCTGACGTCTCATGCCGTGACTCTTCGAATTGACGCATCCGATTCTTGAGTGCTGCTAATTCCCGCTCGATCAGCGATATCCTGTCGAAGGTGTACTCGAAGCCCGAGTAATCCAGCGCTTCTGACCACCCCGCCACTCTGTTCATCAGACGGCGAAACACCCCGGGTCCTCTGCTCACATCAGTTGTCATGGTCATGCTCAGTTAAATTGTTCCAATCACCCGTCAGGCGCGTCACGGCAGGAGCACCAGATCGGCCGCTTCCTCAGCATCTTTGAGGAGCGTCTTGCGCGGCATGCCCAGCTGCGCGCGCATGGTCAGCCCACGCGCCAAGTCCGTGACCTGAATCGCGCGCGCGGCCACGGGAAAGTCAGACGGGATGTCTCCCGCGCTGATCCCGTCCCGGAGACGGCGCTCCACCAGCGCCACGCCGCCGGCGATCGCGCTCTGCAGGAACCGCTGAACCTCAGCGTCGTTCACCAGCGGCGCGACGCACATCATGAGGCAGCCCCGGGCGGACCCTCTCTCGGTTGCACTTTCGACGGCGAACTTCAGAAAGTCCGTGATCGAGTCGCGAAGAGTCTGTGGCGAGAGAAGTGCCTTTGCGGCTGCCGCGCCCTTGCGTTCCGCGTACGCCCTAAGGGCGCGCAAGAATATCGCCCGCTTGTCTCCGAAGACGGCATACAGGCTCGGCCGACCCACGCCCATCCCTTCGACGAGATCGTCAATGGTCACGCCGTCGTAGCCTTTCGACCAGAAGACCCGAGTCGCCTTTTCCAGCGCGTCCGTCTCGTCGAAGCTGCGCGGCCGGCCGCGCGGCCTAGGGGTATTCTGAATCATTTAGTTCAAAAGTCGTTGACACGAGTACTGGCCGAATATATAACTGAATAGTTCGAAAATATCAAGCCGATTCTGGCGTCGCGAATCGGTCGCTACCCCTACGGAGCTGCCCATGGAGCATTCGATTGCGCTCGTCACCGGCGCCACTTCCGGGCTCGGTCAGGCGGCCGCCCGACTTCTTGCCGAAGAGGGCTGGCGCGAGATCATCGTCACCGGGCGCAGCCTGGCCAGGGCCCAGCAAGCGGCTGCTCAACTCGCGGCCGAGTTCACAACAGTGATCTTCACGCCGCTGGCGCTCGATCTGGACAAGCCGTCGAGTGTTCAGTCGGCCGTTGCCGAGCTCGTCAAGCGCGGCCAGCCGATCGATTTCCTGCTGCTCAATGCAGGATTGGTTCCCTTTAAGAAGCGCGCAGTCACTGCGATGGGCGTCGAGTCTTCCCAGGCCCCGCTGATCGGACATCATCAACTGACGGTTGGGTTGCTCACTGCCAACCTGCTCGGCCCGAACGCGCGGATCGTCATCGCAGGTGCAGAGCCTGCCCGTGGTGGCGTACCCATGTTCAAGTACACCGACCTGCCAGCCTTCGCGGCCGAACGGTTCCAGGGTAATCGAACCGCCGCCGTTGAAGCCCTGATACGCAACGGGCCGAACGTGAAGTACGTGCCCAACAATGCCTACGCCGACGCGAAGCTCATCGTTGCGTGGTGGACCGCGGCGCTGGCCCGCCGGCTGCCCTCCGGCATGGCCGTGTACGCCGTGTCGCCTGGTGGCGCGACCGGCACCAACGTGGTGCGAAGCGCTGGCTGGGCGTTGAGGTATGTGTTCATCCCGATCGTGAACCTCATTCCCGGCATGAATCAGACGCCGGAGACCGCGGCCAGCCGGTTTATCCAGGCGTCAAAGTTCAGAACCGATGTCTCGGGACAATTCTTCGCTTCGGCGAAAGGGAAGTTCTCAGGCCCCATGGAGGTGCAGCGCCAACCACACCTCCACGATCGCGCCAGCCAGGAAGCGGCGTGGCAGGCCGTCGTCCAAGTCTCCGGCGTCGATCTATCGCCCGTCAAGCCAGTGTCGCAGTCCGTGGCTCCGCTGATTAAACACGGCCACTAGGCCTATCGCGGCCGTACGGGTCCCGGTCACCCGACTCTGCCGGGCGATGGCGGAGCTACATGCTCATCAGCAGCAACCCAAACACGCAAGGACAATGGACATGGAACGGTATCAAGGAAAGAAGGCGGTGATTATCGGCGGCACGAGCGGCATGGGGCTCGCGACCGCGAAGATGCTCATCGATGGCGGCGCGCGCGTACTGGTGACGGGTCTCTCGAAGGCCGGCCTGGAGTCGGCGCAGAAGGAGATTGGCAAGCACGCCGTCGTGGTTTCGAGCGACGCGCGTTCATTGACGGACATCGACGCTCTCGCTTCCAGGGTCAAGTCCGAATTCGACACCTTCGACCTGCTCTCTGTCAGCGCCGGGTTCAGCATTCCGACGCCTGTCGAGACCATCACCGAGGCTGTCTACGATGAAATGTTCAACCTGAACGCCAAAGGGCCGCTTTTCGCGGTGCAGAAGCTCCTGCCGCTCATGAACCGGGGAAGCTCCATCGTCCTCACGACGTCCGTCGCCAACGTTAAGGGATTGCCCGGCCAGGCTGCATATGGAGCCGCCAAGGCTGCGCTCCGATCCTTCGCCCGGACGCTCGCCACTGAGTTGCTTCCTCGCGAGATTCGCGTCAACGCGGTGACGCCCGGTCCCATCGACACACCGATTCTCGGCAAAGTGTTTGCCGATAAAAACGCGGTTGCTCAGGTCAGGGAGAAGATGGCCGGTATCATCCCGATGAAACGTTTCGGCACGTCTGAGGAAATCGCGAAGGCGATCCTCTTCCTTGGGTTCGACGCGACCTTCACGAACGGCCACGAGCTTGCGGTCGATGGGGGTTGGTCGCAACTCTGAATCCAGTGCGCGCCACCGCGGTAGATAGGGAGGCAGCACCATGCCGCGGTGAGTTTCGTCGGGTGGCCGTAGAACTCATTTACCGTCAGGTGTTATCGAGGCCTTCCGACCGGCCGATGTATTCTTTACTTTTGCGGATAGTCCTCCAGGCGGACGGGTCGTCGATTTGAAGCATCGCCCACCCCAGAAAGGTGATGCAGGGGTAGGAGAAGGCGCGTGCCCGGCGCGTGCGCCGGCGCCGCTCGCGTGTGCGGGCGCCCGAGGGCACCCGCTCCGCTCGTAGACCTCTCATATAAAAGGTATGAGGGGAGGGATGCTGCGGCGCAACTCGTCGAAGAATGCCCAGCGAGTTGCTTTCACGTTTAGCAGCGACGTGTCCGTTCGAAAAGGGGCTGCTCCACGCCACCCGCCGGTCCGCCAGTGTCGCGGCGCCCGGCCGCGACACTGGTGACGCGAACTCGTTACTGGTTGACGTCGATTGTGGGCGGCGCGATCGACTCGCTTACCACATATGAGAACAGCCAGCGGCCGCTAACGCGCCGGGCCCGGCCCATGTCGGGCTGCCCAGGAAGCCCGATCGTGACATTAGACATCTTGAGGTCGTTGTTATTGGCGTCCAGGTAGATGCACTGCCAGTAGATGTCGGCGTGTTCGCCGTCATACAGCGTGATCGCTTCCGTGAAGATCGGAGTCAGCGAGACCCAGTTGCGGCCCAAGACGAACGAGCCGGCGTGATTGGCGAAGAAGTCGCACAGCGTGAGTGACCCGGGAGCGCAAGTCGACGTGCCCGGCTCGCCCTTGCCCGTGTACGACACGCCACCGGCAACGAGGACGCCGTCGTCCGTCCAGAGGGCGAGTACGTCGGCGAGGTGCTGCGCCTTCGTAGCGGCGTCGAGTCCTGCATGAGAGACGGCCTTGTGGAAGGCGACGTGTAGCTGCTTCAGCTCATAGAGCTGCCTGTAGCGCGCGTCCTGCTCGTCGGCGAATGCCGCGGCAGAGCACACGAGCGCGAGTGCGGCGGCAAGCGAAATCTTGGCGAGGTGCTTCATGTCAGATCTCCCCGTGTAAGAAGTGTCCGGCGCGTTCGTCGACCGCCGACGAGCGCCCATGTGGTTGCGTGTTCAAGAACCCAATCGACGTGTCCCCCAGGCCCGTCGGGCGCTCCGCGATCTAGGCGGGGCGCCGGCAAGCACCAGGTCATGAGCGCTTCGTCCTCCGCCACCGGAGTCCTGACTGCCGTTCAGCCATGGCGCGGCTGTCGTGGCGAGAAAGGCCGCACCATGGGCGAGCGCTCCAGCCGGCGATCACCGATGAGTGCCGCGGTCGGCAGCTCGCAAACGGGCGGGCCGGCAGCTCCAGTGTTGTCGGCATCGCGCAACAGAAGTCCTAGTGAATGCTGCGCGCACTTCGGGCGTGGGCGCCGCTAGCAGTCGACGAGACGCGGATTTGAGGGAGCCGATCGCGCTAGCCATGGATCGAATCGTGCCGCGGGTAGCCGATCCGGCCATCGTGAACTCGAGGGGACGCCGGGAGGCCGTGAAGTGCTTCGACCCGTCTGTTAGAGTCACCGCATGAGCGCCGTGGCAATGCTGGTGCGCGACGGCTTGGTCGAGCGCGTCCGCGCTCGCGTTCAGCAGCTGTTTTCGGGGCTCACGTACGCGACCGTCGTCGCGTTTGTCATGTACCTGTCTTGGGCGTTGCAGGACATCGCGCCGCAGGCGCCAACTCTGAGCGCCGCCTCGGCATTGCACAGAATCGGGCCTTCGATCTTAGATTCGTTTCGCGCCAGCTATCCGAATGTGCTGCTGCTGGTCGCGATGACGAACGTGGCGCCGCGCAGCGGAGCGAGGCGTTACCTGTGGCTGCTGGCGACGTCGATGCTAATGGCGTTCTATTGCAACGTCGATTGGGGCGCCTGGCAGCTCCCCCAGGTCGATCCGCGCGACTTCGTCTACTCGACTCTTCAGGCCCTGATGATCACGCTGGTGTGCGCCTACCGCAGCTCGGCTCGCACCGCGGAGAGCGATCTCGCGCGCGATCGCGCACAGGCTGCGGTGCTCGAGTCGGAGGCCGCACGTGCGCGTCTGCAGCTGCTACGTGCACAGATCGAGCCGCATTTCCTGTTCAATACGCTCGCGACCGTGCGCGCGCTCGTGCGTTCGGACAAGGGTGCCGCGGTCGACATGATCGCCAACCTGATCCGGTACCTCTCCGAGGCTCTGCCGAGGCTGCGCGAGGACGAGAGCTCGCTCGCCGACGAACTGCAGCTTGTCGAAGCGTACCTGCGAATCCATCAGATTCGAATGGGGTCGCGCCTTACCTTCGAGCTGCCACCAGCCACCGGGCTGGAGACCGTGCGTGTCCCCACAATGCTGCTGCTGACCCTAGTTGAGAACGCCCTCAAGCACGGCATCAATCCGTCGGTGGATGGCGGGTCCATCCGGATCAGCGCCCAGCGCGGCGAATCGGCGGTCGTGATCAAGGTGGCCGATTCCGGCCGCGGGCTCGCGGCCAGCGAGGGGCACGGGGTCGGCCTGGCGAACATCCGGCGTCGGCTCTCGATGCTGTATGGCGATCGGGCTCTGCTGTCGCTGTCGGGTGCGACGACACGCGGCATGGTCGCGACGGTATCGATACCGATCCCGGCGACGTCATGAGCCTCCGGTCCGATCGTGGCGGGCGAATCACGCGGCGCATGGTGCTGTGGGCGGTGGTTGTCGGGCTCGGCTTGTCCGAGTTCCGCCTGGGCCCGTGGTTCAGGCCGGATGCCATGTGGTTCGAGCCGGTCCCCTACGCGCTGGCGTGGACGATGTTCGCGGTGACGCTCACGATTGCCGTCGTCTTCGCCGATGAGGCGTGTGATCGTGGCTGGCGTGCGCTCGCTGCCTACCCGGCGGCGGTGACGGTGGCGCTGGTCCTCTGCAGCATCGTCACCGGAGTCGCATGGCAGCTCTTTCCGGCCTGGTTCGACCCGCGGCGGCCGTTCTCCTGGTTCCGCATCCTAAGCACCACTGTCGACTGGGCGGAGTACGGAGGCTTCGCGGTGGCCGGCTACGTCAACCGGCGAGCGGCGCAGCGGGTTCTCGACGGCGTCCGAGAGGCGCAGCTCCGTCGCATTCGCAGTGAGCAGGATCTCGTCGCCGCACGTCTGGCGGCGACCGAGGCCCAAATGGACCCACAGCTGCTGGTTGAATCGTTGTCCGACATCTGCGCCGCGCTTGAGCGCAGCGACTCGGCCGCCGAGCTACGACTCGATCAGTTGATCCAGAGCCTGCGGACGGCGCTGACCCGCACCATTGCGGCGAGCGGCGGCCAAGCGGTCCGGCCTTGAGACCACCTACCGCCATCATCGCAGAGGATGAGCCGCTCCTGCGCCAGGAGATCCGGGACACGGTGCTGGCAGCATGGCCGGAACTCAAAGTGACCGCCGAGGTGGGCGATGGAACTCGGGCGTGCGAGGCACTCGAGACACTGTCGCCGGACGTGATGTTCCTGGACATCCAGATGCCGGGCATGAGCGGGCTCGACGTGGCCCGACGCGCGAGCGGCCGTGCGCACGTCGTGTTCATCACCGCCTTCGATGCCTACGCGGTGACAGCGTTCGAGCAGGGCGCGGTCGATTACCTCATGAAGCCGATCTCGACCGAACGCGTCAAGCTCACGGCGGATAGGCTTCGTGCGCGTCTGCGCGAAACACCGGCTGACCTGACCGGCCTCATGGATCAGCTCCGGGTTGCGCTCGGTCGAGGGCCGCACTACCTGCAGTGGATCACCGTTCCCCGTGGCCAGGAGCTTCAGGTGCTCGCGGTGGCCGACATCCTGTATCTGCGCGCGGACAACAAGTACACGACGGCAGCCACGTCAGGATCCGAGCATCTTCTTTACTCCTCGCTCAAGGAGATGCGCGACAAGCTCGACCCCGCGGTCTTCTGGCAGATCCACCGCGGTTGCATCATCAACGTCAGCGCTATCGACACGATCTACCGGTCATTCCGCGGCAAACTGGAGATCAAGCTCAAAGGTCGTCGCGAAGTGCTGCCGGTCAGCGCGAGTCACGCTCACCAGTTCAAGCAGGTCTAGGAGACTGATGCGAAGGTCATTCCTTCTTATATGCGCCAACAACGGTTCCGGCCAGACCGCCGCTTCTTTTGGATTCGTTGTCCGATCGCGTCGTGGGTTGCAACGACGACTCGATCCCAAGAGCGCGAATGCCGCGTTTCTCCACGGTTTACGTCAAGGAACGACTCCCACCTTCGTCGCAGTCTTGACGATATTGGGATCGACCGCCACCGCGGCATCGAGATCCGCCTTGCCGTCCTCGATGCGGCCGAGCCTCTGTTTGGCGATGCCGCGTCCATAAAATGACCACGCAAGTTTAGGGTTGATGGCCAAGGCCGCGTCGTAATCGGCAATCGCGCCGGGGTAGTCGCCGAGACGCAGCCGCACAAGCGCTCGGCTGTCAAGGATCCGCGCCGTATTGGGGCTGCGTTTCGCAGCCTCGTTGCAGTCCGCGAGCGCCTTTGGCAGGTCGTGATTCCATGCCGCGCGCGCCCAGCACCGCGAATTGAGTGCGCTGATCTCGGCGTCATCCTGTTTATGCGCTGCCAGCCATGTGTCGAGCTGCTCCACCGACTTTTCGTAAAGTCCAAGTGTGAGGTAAGCGGCGGCTACGTTTCGTCGCAAGTCGGAATTGCGCGGCAGGATCCGGCTCACCGCCTCTGTGTCGTCGAGCGCTCCGGCAGTGTCACCAGCGTCGTTGCGTGCCACGACTCGTGCCAACCGCGCCATGGGGTCATCCGGCTTCAATTTCAGCGATGCATCGAGCGCCGCCAGCGCTTGCACCGGCTGCCTGTTATGGTGCAATGCAATGCCGAGCCAGTATTGGTAGGAAGCATCCTCCGGTGCCATCGCCGTCGCGCGCGTCAGGTCGGCGACTGCGCGCGCGTACTCGTGACGCGCGACGAATCCCGTCCCGCGCCGCGCGTATCCGGCCGCATCTTCAGGATCCGGGTCCCCGCCAGAGGGGGTTGCAGCGCCGGACGAAGCGCGCTCGGGGCTGCCATCCGTCGCAGCGTCGTATGCGCGTCCGGTGGAGAGGTTGAAGACCGGCCCACCGTTGTACGTGAAATAGACCTTGCGGCGGTCACTCGCGATGTAGACACGGTGGGACAGGAAGAAGTCCGTGCCTATCACCATATCCATCCAGCCCCATGTTTCATCGGCGACTCGCAACCTTGTTTGGCGAATGTCCTCATTGCCGATCTTGAAGCTCGCCACCGGGGCGATCCAGGTCTTCAACAGTCGTCCGCCGGAGTCCCGCACGTAGCCTCCGGCCGTGACACCCTCTCCATGCAGGTCGATCCCGGCGCGCTCGGCCGCGGTGCGCGCAATGGTGGACACCGGAGCACCGGTCTGAAACATGATTCTTAGCTTCGTGCCGTTCAGGTAGACCTCGCCGGTCGTATATTTCGCGGTCGCCCTCGGATAAATGATTTCCATCTCCGAGAACGGCCCGGTGGGCCGCCAGTAGGCGAGTGGGAGCTGGCCGCAATCCTTAGCACGCATCAAACGGATCACGCCGTTTGCCAGATCGTATTCGACGTCGGCGATGCGAAAGACGTTCTGGCCCAGCGTACCGGCCGCCCCCGCCTCGGTTTCGCTGCCGCCGACGAGAAAGTCAACTTGCGACAGAGGAATGGTGCCGAGCGTCAGATGACGAACCGTCGTCATGTGCAATTTGACGGATTCTGGGAAGCCGAGTAGGTCGCCCGGCATCGACCCTGGTTCGAGGTTCAGTTTGAAAGAGCCGACGGCCGCGGGCGTCAGTATGCTGTAGTACGAGCCGCTGTCCGCGAGGAACATCGTGTCCGCCCCGTTGATCTTTCCGGGAATCAACGGCCGCATGCCGGAAATTGTGACGGGAAGCTGAGCGAGCTGCTCAAAATGGCACGTCGGGGCGGCCAATGCTGCGCTCGTGTAGAACAACGAACCGGTGGCAGCGGCCGACAGCAGAAATCGGCGCCTTACGGTTTGGGTCCCCGCGCCGAATCGCGAAGAACGCGGAGATCCAGGTGTCTTTGTGATTCCCCGATCCTCCAAGGCGCTATCGCCTCCGCTTGGTTCGCAGCGTGCGGACTATAGCGCCGCCGTGCTGCCCAGTCTGCTTCAGCCGCATACCCCCTGCCAGACCTCTTGCATATAGGACGTCAGGGGAGGGATGCTGCATCGCAGCTCGTTCGGATAATGCCCAGCGCGTGAATGTCTCGACCAAGCGGCGAGCACGACGCCGACCGCAAGATCACGCGTTCGGTCCAAAAGGCGCTGCTCCGGCTCCCTCTCGCGTCTGGGAAGGCCATCGCCTCTGTACGTATCGCAAGCGGCAACGGAACGCGCGTAGCTCTGCAGTTTGTACTGCAATTCCGTCAGAGCGTTTCTGGCGGCAGCCGCTAAATGCGGAGCCGCATATTCGTGATTCTCATGAGCTCGAGCGATATGTGGTGGGCGTAACCCCCATGACTCGGCGAAAATAATGGTTAAAAGTCGACAAATCGCCAAATCCCTGATCAAGCGCGACGCGAGCCACTGGTGCGCTGGTGGCACGCAGAGCCGCCGCAGCCCTACGAACGCGGCGCCCGAGAATATATTGGTGCGGAGTAATGCCGCTCGTTTCCCTGAAAGTGCGGAGAAAATGATATTTGCTCATGGCAACGTACGCAGACAACTCAGTGAGGCTGAGGTTCGTCGCCAAGTGGCTTTCAATGTAGTCAATGGCGGCTGCCATACGCCGGGTCGCCGCCGCTCTCGGCCTGCGCGGTCGTGTGGCGTTTGCGGCTGCTCCGCGCGCGACAGTCTCGATGGCAGTCAAAATAGTCTCTTGAAGGGCGAGTGCCGGTAGCGATAGTGAGGCTTTGTCAAGCGACGCGGAGATCGGCGCCAAGTCAGGCACGGCCGGTAGACTGGCGGTACGAAAGCGGTAACGGGTCGATCCCGACGCGCCGGCAGCGATCTCCTCAAACAGTTCACAGTCGATATGCAGGGCCAAACACCGGTCACCGTGACTGTGTTCGTGCCCACACTCATAAGAAGAACCCGCATTGCCCAGGAGAAACGCACCCGGATATAGGAGCTGCTCTCCGGTATCGGTTCGATAGCGAAAGGTTCCTGACGTCACGAGCGCTATCGATACCCGCTCATGTCGCTCTTCAAAGGTCCGATCATGGGGCCCGGCCGAGCACAGGTATTCCGTCAGAGACCACTGGTCGTCGTGAGCAATCGGACGCCGCGTGGGCGGTGCGTTCGCGTTTACCGGAGGAGGGGTTAGCCGTTTGAATGTCTTGTATCCCACGCGCGCAATTTTCCCCAAGTTCGCGATCATTGCCAAGAAGTATGATCCCGGAGCATCGGGTTGACCGCGGTCAATCGTTACTTGGCAGATCCCTATGCTCAATCACATTTCCATTGGCGTAGCGTCCGTGGCGAAAGCCAAGGCGTTCTACGACGCTACCCTCTCGACGCTGGGTTACCGGTGCCTCAGCGAAGACGCCGGTTCATTAGGGTATGGCGACGAAGCCGTAGTATTTTGGGTGCTCCAGGCGGACAAGCCCGTTCCCGACGAGGGTGCCTCGGGTCTGCACATATGCTTTTCCGCCACCACCCAAGAGAGTGTGAACCGGTTTCATGCGGCCGGGCTCCGTCACGGCGGCCGAGACAATGGCAAGCCTGGCCTGCGTCCGGACTACGGACCGCACTACTACGCGGCGTTTCTCAAAGACCCGGACGGCTACCGCCTCGAAGCACATTGTGGTGCTGAAGAGTAGGCGTTCCTCGCGGGGAGGAGGAGTCTTCTTTATGTGATTGTCGCAAGTTCGTGACTCATCGGTGGGTTCTTGTCTTGCCGGCCGCAGCTTCCATCGTGCTCTTCATGGCCGCCAGTCCCTGTTCCATCAACGAGCGAATGCGCGGCTCGACCGAGTCTGGCAGTACATCGGTGGTCCAGATCAGCTTACAGCCTCGCCTATCAGGCACGACCTCAATCGACGCAAAATGAAAGGCGGGAAGCCCATCCAGGACGGAATAGCCCAGCCGGTGGAGACGGTCATCGATACTGACAATTCTCTCCCGTACGGTCGTGCCATTGGCGAATGTGACCGCGCGCACATCGCCTTCAAGGTGTGTGTCGACGACAAAACCTGGGGCGAGGCAGGTACTGACGGCACCGACATCCCGTACCGCCGCCCATACGTCCGCGACGGACGCGGCCATGGAAGTCTCGAGTCGAATCGTCGCACCAATGGCGACGCCAGGGAGCATCGCGACGGACACTGAAAGTACGGCGGCAGATAGCATCGTTGCGCCGGCGCCGTGCCCGTAACGCCAACCGCTGTACCTCATCGTTGCATTCCTCGTTCTGGCGCCTCGACGTCGATCGGTACCATCGAACCAGCATCTGGCACACGAAAGGCGCGTCTAGCCCGGCGGACAAACTCTTCTGGACGCATGCGCGCCGATATTGACGTTGTCTCCCGACATCGGCTTGGGAAAAACTGCCATCCGCGCACTCCACGACGTGAAGCAATATTCCCCGTGCATGCCGCTTTGACGTGGTATGTGCTCCATTGAAGTGCGGTGAATTCAATGCCAATTACCGTGGTGAGTCATATAGGAGTCGCGGGCGCGCTCGCGACGTAAAGACGCTGGTTTCGCAGGGTGACAGGCCCCCTGACAGGCCGCCAAAAAACCGGACACCGCGGACTGTCCGGTTGGATAGGGGCAACTCCACCACTATCAGCGGTCGCGTGAGGCGTCGGCAAATGTCGCTGGGTCCAAAATCCTCGCGGTGCGTGCCACTGCGGAGCCATATACACGAGCGTGTCCTCTCGTGACTCCTGCGCCGCAAGTCCCGCAAGCGAACCCATGCAATCCCCGGACTTTGGGCATACGCCCGTTTATGACGCCAAGTAGCGTGTTCTGCGCGTGCAGTGCTTCCACGTCGACGGCACGACGGGCGCTCTGAGCGTCATAGGACGAGGTCCGACCAAAACGTCGGCCCTGACCATCGTGGATGACGCCACCGACAACTACGACGCCCGCGACGTGCTTGATCGCCGATGCCAAGACGCGGAGACGTTTAGGAGAACGTTTCGGCCGACGGCGAATGTCGGCGCACGCTGTAAGGTTCGTCCGTCGGCGCGCCTAGCGAGACTCCAGCCGGTCCAGCCGAAGCCGATCGCGCTCGTCGGTTGCCCGCCACACCGCGACGGCGGTCGTGGCCAGTGCGCCGAGCCCCGCGCCACCAGACAGCAGCAGCAGAATCAGGATCTGGTACTTCGCCGCATCGAGGGGCGGCATGCCCGCGAGGATCTGCCCGGTCATCATGCCGGGCAAGGTGACGATCCCAGCGGCAGACATCTGATTGATGATCGGAATCATGCCGCCGCGCAGCGCACTGCGCTGCATTGCCTTCAGGGCGGCGTAGCGGGTCGCACCGAGCGCGAGGCGGCCCTCGATCGCTGCGCGCTCGCGCACGAGGCCAGTGTTGAATGCGTTCAGGCTGATGCTGACGCCGTTCATGACATTGCCGAGCACGATCCCGGCGAGCGGGATCACGACCGTCGGCGCGAACCACGGCTCGGGGCGGAGTGCCACTAGCGCGAAACCCGTGACGAACAGAGTCGCGAGCATCGTCGTGCCGGCTCCGATGCCCACGCGCCAAAAGCCCACGAAACGGCGCTCCTGCCGCGAAAGGATCTCGTAGCTCGCGCTCGCGAACATCGCGAGCAGGACCGCGGCCACCAGCCACGGCGACTGCAGATGGAACACGGTCCGGAGCACGAGGCCGACGAGCAGCAACTGCACGACCGCCCGGGCTCCGGCGATGAGTATTTCGCGGGCCATACCCACTTGGAGCAGCACCGACAGCCCCGCATTCAGCAGCACGAGCGTTGCCGCGAGCGCCAGTTCACCCGCCCCAAGGGAGGGCGCGTTCACAGGACGCGATCCTCCACGCGACCGTCGCGCAGCTGCAAATGGCGGGAAGCCATGCGTACCGCCTGCGCCGGGTCGTGCGTGACCATGAGGATCGCGATGCCGCGCGCGAGCTGCTGGCGCAGAAGTGCCTCGACCCGGGCGATGCTGTCGACGTCGAGGCCGGAGGTGGGCTCATCGAGCAGCAGGACGCGCGTCGTTGGTTGCAGTGCTCGCAATAGCGCAAGCCGTTGGCGCTCGCCGGTCGACAGCCGCGTCACGGGCCAGGATGCGGCCTCGGCCGCGATTCCAACCACCGGCAGCAGCGTCGAGAAATCGGTGCCGGCCGGAAAGTGCGGGCCCACGTGGGGGTCCCACCAGCCGGACTCGGCGGCGACATAGGTTACCTGACGCCGCCAGAGCGGCGCGGGAATCCGCGAGCACCATTGGCCGTCGAGGGATGCGTCGCCGTCGTGCGGATCGAGGTCGGCGATCATCCGCAGTAGTACCGACTTGCCGGCGCCGGACGCTCCCATCAGCGACAGGCAGGTGCCTGCCTCGAGGCTCAGATCGATAGGTCCAACGTGAAGGCGGCGCAGAGCCTGGGTCTGAAACACGCTGGGCCTGAGTGCGGGGAAAAGGCGGCAGGCGACGGAGTCTAGTCTATGGGCGGCGGCGGGGCCTCTGCTGCGCCGCACTACTGCGGATACTGCCCCAGAGGCCAGATCGGCCGCGCCGTCGGCGCTCCGGAAATAGCCGATGGATGATATGAACGAGCGTCCATTGCGCTCGCTGGGCGGCTCCGCAACAGTTGCAAGTTCACGCAGAACGAGTGGTCGCGCGCGCGAGGCTCCGAGGCCGCCGTCCACCGCAACAGGCCCTCAGTGGAAGACTCCCGCGAGCGCGTCAGCGGGCTGGCCGAGAGCAGACAAAGTCTCGTCTAATGGGCGGTGAAGAACAGGATCGCCGCGGCGAACACACCGGGGGGCGGATGGTGAGACGGCGCAAGTCTAGGTCCTCGGCACTGGGCGCTGAGCTGCGGCTGTTGTTCGAGACCTCGCCCGACGGCGTCCTGGTCGTCGACAGCCACGGTCGGGTCATCGACGCGAACGCTCGCGCAGCGAAGCTACTGGGGCTATCGCCGAACGCCGTGCTCGGCAAGCGCAGCCGAGACCTTGTCGAGGCGCGACATAAATCGAGAGGCGCACGATCCGCAAAGTCGATCGGCCAGCCTGCGGCTGTCGTCACGATCGAGCGTGCGGATCGATCGGGCGCCGACCTACTGGTTCAGGATCTTCCTCGCGTTGCGCCGGGACTGAGCCTGCGCATCCTGAAGGACGTGACCTCGAGCAACGCGTTGGTCGCGGCGCTGGATCGAAAGTCTCAATTGCTGGAAGACGCGGAGCGCATCGGCCGGATGGGCGTGTGGGAAGTGGACCTTAAGTCCGGCCGCATGATGCGAACGCCGGAGCTGTGTCGAATCATGGAGGTTCCAACGACGGAACAGACGACGACGCTTGACGAGTCCTGGGACACTTATACGGAGCCCAGTCGTGCAATCGTCCGCGAGGCGTTCGCCGAAACCCTGGCCCACGGGGCCCCGTACGATCTCGAGGTCGAGGTTGTGACTGGCAAGGGTCGGCGTATCTGGACGCGGGAGGTTGGCCGGCTCACGAAGACCCGCGGTCGGCACACGGCGGTGATCGGAGTGACGCAGGACATCACCGAGCAACGCCAGCTTCGAGAACTCGTCGGAACAATCGCGAACCGGGAACGAGTGAGGATTGGCGCGGACCTGCACGATGGACTCGGGCAGGAGTTGACCGGCCTCGCACTGTTGCTTCGGAGCCTCGCGACGCGCCGCGACAAGGCGGATCCAGCGCTCAAGCGTGAGCTCGGTGACTTGGCCGATGCTGCTAGCAGAGCAATTGCGACCGCGCGGGGGTTGGCGCATGGGATGCTACCGGTCGATCTTAGGGACGGCGGGTTCGCGGGGGCTCTCCGGCGGCTGGCCCGATCGACCCAAGCGACATTCGGCCTGCCGGTATCGGCGCGATTTGGCGGCGAGGGGCGCTTTTGGCCCAATGGCATGGTCGCCGAAAATCTCTATCGCATCGCGCAAGAGGCGATTACCAACGCGGTCAAGCATGGTCGCCCCAAGCGCATTACGGTGTCGGTGCAGTTCGGCGAGACCAAGACCGTGCTAACGGTTGCCAACGACGGCAGGCGAATCGACCCAAAAGAGGTGACCGACGGAATGGGATTGCAGATCATGCGCTATCGCGCGAGCACGCTGGGAGGCCTTCTGCAGGTGCAGCCTCTGCCGCGCGGCGGAACTCGGGTTCGGTGTGTCGTGCCGCGGCACCGCGCGGCCTGAAGCAGGAATTCGCGACTCGCCGTCGACGACACGAATCGGCCTCAACACGTGCCAGAACTCCAGGTCTTGCGAGAGGGAGCAGTTCGTGGCCGCGCAAATTACAACTGAAATCTGCCGAGGGGTGACGAGACATCCGACCGGAACTGCGAGCACGCAAAGTCGTTGCTGTGGGTCGTGGGGGCCGGTGCCCGGCACCGACCTGTCCGACCGGACCGTACGTCCGCGAGCGGCACCGCTTCCGGTTGGGATCGAATCGATGCAATCAATAGCTGTTTATGAGGACGACGACCTCATGCAGGCCCTGCTCCGGGAGTGGCTGGCCGCGGCGGGTTATTCAGTCAGCGTGAGGTCACCGTGCGACGCTCCACTTGAGATCCGCGCGGATCTCGTGATCGTGAGCCTGTACATGCCGAGGAATGGCGGTGCCCAGCTCGTGAGCGCGATACAGGCGGCCCATCCGGGCACGCCGGTCATCGCGGTCTCCGGTCAGTGTCGCTCCGGCCCGCCCCTGAACGGCGCGGCGGCCGAGGCGCTCGGGGTGCAGCAGATCATCGCGAAGCCTGTGTCACGGCGCGACCTGCTCGCGGCTGTCGGCGCTACCATCGGGCCGCCAAGCTGATCCCGTGGCCGCCGAATGCCGACACCGATGAACCCGGCCTCCGGACGCACCGATCCACTGCGGTTCGCGCGACTGCGTCGCCGGGTTGTCGGGCTCGGTCTCGTCGTTATCGTTGCGTTCGCGGGCTCCTCGGCCTACGACGCGTGGCGGTCGTACCGCCATTCGCTGGTCGCCACCGAGCGCGAACTTGGCAACGTCGCGAACGCGCTGGCGGAACAGACCGCGTGGACCTTCAAAGCCGTCGACCTGCTGCTGGACGATACGGTGCGCTGGTACCAGACCGAGAGCCGGACGCTCACGCCGGAGCGCCTCGACGAGATTCTTGCGAACCGGGCCGCGGGCGTGCGGCAAGTTCGCTACATGACGATTTCTGACGCGCTGGGGGTGCAGCGCCACCGCTCGCGAGGGCCCTCGACTCTGAATGGCGATGTCTCCGACCGCTCATATTTCACGGCCCAGCGCGATGGCGTTGCGGCGGGCCTGTTCATCAGCGAGCCCATCGTGACGCGCTCCGAGAATCGAGCGGCCATTGTCTTTTCGCGCCGACTGGACGATGGCGTCGGTCATTTCGCCGGTGTCGTGACGGCTACGGTCGACCTCGAGGAGCTGGAGCAGTTCTACGGCGCCGTCAGCCTTGGAAGCGGCAGCGCCGTACAGCTATTGAACGACAGTGGCGTGCTGCTCGTCCGCAATCCGCCTATGCGCGAGGTGGTTGGCAGGACGTACCCGGAGCTACGCGCTGCACCCGCGACCCCGACTCCGGAGATCGTCAGCCCGATAGATGGGCATCAAGACTTCATTGCGGTTGCGCGCGTGAGGGACATTCCGGCGGTACTCGCCGTGACGCGGGACGCGGAGGTTGCCCTGCGACCGTGGCGAGACGAGACGCGACGCTTCGGCATTCGCGCCGTCGTGCTGACGATACTCGGGGCTTTGACGATCGCGATCCTGGTACGGCAGCTGCGGCGCATCGAGGACAGCCAACAGGCGCTGCGCACGAGTGAGGAGCGGTACGCGCTCGCGATGGAAGGCGCCAATGAGGGGCATTGGGACTGGGATGTGCAACCCGACCGCCTGTTTCTATCACCGAGGATGAAGACGATCGCGGGGCTGCAGGCGGACAGCGACATTGCGAGCCGCGCCGCGTGGATGGCGTTGATAGAGATCCACCCGGCTGATCGGCCGCGTTTCGATGCGGCGATCCAGGATCACTTCGAGGGCCGCACAGCGGGCTACGCATGCGAGTACCGGGTGCGTCACCCTGACGGCGAATGGCACTGGCTGTCCGCGCGTGGCCGGTGCCTACGGGATGAGGCCGGAGCGCCATGCCGCTTTGTGGGCTCCGCGATGGACGTCACGGCGCAAAAACAAGCACAGGCCGACAAGGAAGCCTTGCAGGGGCAGCTGCGGCAGTCGCAGAAGATGGAGTCGCTTGGAACGCTCGCGGGCGGCATTGCGCACGACTTCAATAACATTCTCGGCGCGATTCTCGGCTACGGCGAACTTGCCCAACAGCGTTCGGCCGAGGGCAGCTCGTTGCGGCGGTACGTAGACAACGTCATGCATGCCGCTGGTCGCGGCAAAGCGCTCGTGGAGCGCATTCTAGGCTTCAGTCGCAGCGGACTCGGCGAGCGCGTGCCTGTGCACGTACAGTCGGTCGTGGAGGAGACGCTGGAACTGTTGTCGACGTCGTTGCCCGCCGGGACCCGCCTCGACAAGCGGCTCGAGGCAGGCAATGCCGCAGTCATGGGCGATCCGACGCACCTGCATCAAGTGGTCATGAACCTGTGCACAAATGCCATACACGCGATGGAGACGGGCGGCACGTTGACGGTTGCGCTCGACTGCGCCGAGCTGAGCGAGCCTCGGTCGGTGTCTCGGGGCCGCCTCTCGCCGGGGCCGCATGTGCGCCTGGTCGTCGGCGACACAGGCCCGGGAATGTCCGAAGTTGTGCTGGAGCGGATCTTCGATCCGTTTTTCACGACCCGGCGTGTGGAAGGCGGCACGGGACTTGGCCTATCGCTCGTCCATGGGATCGTCAGCGATCTCGGCGGGGCGATCGACATCGCGACCAAAGAGGGAAGCGGGACCCGCTTCACTGTCTGGTTGCCCGTGGCCGGCGAGGTTCTCCGTGACGCCGAGAGGGCGGAAGCCGCGCTGCCGCGGGGCGCGGGCCAGACCGTCATGATTGTCGACGACGAACCACAGCTCGTGGCACTGACGGAGGAAATGCTGGCCGAACTCGGCTACGAACCCGTCGGCTTTGGTTCCAGCGATGCGGCGCGGGCGGCGTTCGCGGCGTCCCCGGAGCGATTCGATCTTGTGCTCACCGACGAGGCGATGCCGGGCCGGACTGGCACGGAGCTGGCGGCGGACTTTCGCCGCCGGCGGCCCGACCTCCCGATCATCTTGGTGAGCGGCCACGGCGGATCGGCGCTCGCTCGGCAAGCGACCGAGATCGGCGTCAACGAGGTGTTGCGCAAACCTCTGCGGCAACGCGAACTCGCCGAAGCGGTGGCGCGCGCGTTCGCGCCCGCCTCATGACGACTGCTGAGTGGGCCGGCTCAGGCCGGAGCGCCGTGCCGCACGATGGTGGCTGCAGCGTTATGCTAAGTCTCTGAGGCCTGGAAGTGGGGGCTGTATTTATGCCGGACACGATTCAGCCGCACATCCTGGTGGTCGACGACGACCCGCAGATCCGTACGCTGCTCGAGGAATATCTCGCAGAAAACGAGCTGCGCGTCAGCGCGGCATCCGACGGCAAGCAGCTGAACGCGATCCTGGCCGAGCACGCGATTGATCTGGTTGTCCTTGATCTGCGGCTGGCAGGCGAGGATGGGATGGCGATCGCGCGGGTGATTCGCGAGCAATCCGCGATCCCAATCGTGATGCTCACGGGTGTGCGCGACGAGGCAGACCGGGTCATGGGGCTCGAGCTCGGCGCCGACGACTATCTGACGAAGCCGTTCAGTCCGCGCGAGCTCCTGGCTCGCATCCGCACGGTCCTCAGGCGGACGCGGACGGCGGGGCTGACGGAGAGCCGGCGACGGGAGATCCGTGCGTACCGTTTCTCGGAATTCGAACTCAACCTGCGGACACGCCGCCTGAGCCAACGGAAAGGGCAGGCGATCCCGCTGACCAACGGCGAATTCAACCTGCTGGCCGCCCTGCTTGCGGCGCCCCAGCGCGTTCTGACGCGGGACCAGCTGCTTGAGGCGAGCCGGGTGTATGGGAACGAGGTCTACGATCGCTCGATCGACGTCCAGGTGCTGCGGCTGCGCCGGAAGATCGAGGCCGATCCGGCGCAGCCGCGCTACATCCTGACGGAACGCGGAGTGGGCTACTCGTTCAGCTCACCGGTCGAAGTCGTGTATTGACGAGGTGCCGTCGTCCAGCCGCCGTTTCAGCCGAAATGCACGTTCGGCACCGCGACATAGAGTTGCGGCGCGCCGGCCCTAGCCTTTCTCTCCTCAGCCGCGGCAACAATTGTCGCGAGCCGGCGCAGGAGAGACGACGTGAGACACCCAACCATCGACGTGAGGCATTCAGGGCCCGCCAAGCTTGCGACGACAAGCCGGTCCGATAGCAAGGGTGCGGGCTCCGGCTTAGGGACTATGAAGGTTAAGGAGACGATCGGACGACCGGCACCGGCGATCCCGAGCGAGAGGCTGCCTACCCGAGGGGCGACCGAGGTGGTCGATGCACCCGCGGACGACGGCTTGGGCGGCACAACGCCCAGTAGTCGGCCGGATCCGCTGTGGGTCTTCGCCATCGGACTCGGAATCGTCTTCGTGGCGATGGCGGCCGTCCTGACGTCTGGCTATCAATAGAAGCCCGCTCGTCGGATCATCGAGGCCGGCCAGTGGCGATGTCGTCCAGACTCATGTTTCAGCTCCTGAGCGTTACAATCGGAACATAGCCTTCCGAGGTCGACATCAGCCGCCCACGGCGCGCGCGTAACGTCAGCATCGTCGAAATCATTCGACTCGCTGTACGGAGACGCCAGTGAACACGAACCGCCTGCTCGGGCTCATAGCCGCGGCGTTGATCGTTGCCGCAGAACTCTTGATCTTCAGTAGTAGTCCCGCGGCCGTCGTTCGGCCTCCACCGACGGCCGCAACGACCGTCGTCGACGGCGGCGGGAAGCGGTCGCCGTGAACGGTTGGCGACGCGCTCGCTCGGTCGTACGTCGCCCGCGGAGCGGTGCCAACCTCCGCTGTCGGGGGCTCGCCGCGTCGATTCTGGGCGCCATGTTGACCGGAGCGTCGGCGGTCGCGGCACCTCTGGCGCCCTGCGACCTACGGCTTGTTGTCGGGCTGACGCCGGATGTTCCGGATCCGAGTGACGTCGGATTCCTGAGCTCGCTCCTCGGCAACCATCCGAGCTTCGGACTGACATTGACCGAGCAACTTCCCGGCTCTGTCATCGTCGCCGAACTCACGGGCCCGGGCCCTGGGTACGTGTGCGAGAACGTGATAGAGGCGATGCGCAAGGACGCACGGGTCGCGTTCGTCCACGTGTACCCGGATCTGCCATGACCACGCCATCGGCCCTCGCGCGTCTCTTCTCGGTCTGCCTTCTGTCGGCCGCCACCACGGCGGCGGCCGGTGCGCCCGGGCCCGGGCGACGTGCAGGCGTCCAGTCCGGCCCTCGGGAGCAGGCGACATCGCGCCCGATCGCGCGAGATGGGAGAGGTTGGAAGGGCGCGCGTGGATCGAAAGTTGGAGCGCCGGGTCTGCACGCGGTCGCTGCCGAGAGGCGGCTCTCGAACACCTTCTTGAGCGTCGGAATAGCGGGGCCGCCTGTCAGACGACTCGATCTCCGCCTTCCAGCGCAGGCATCCGTCCTGACGCTCGGGTCCACGGAAACCGGGTCGCCTGCGGAAGGGGAGTCGCTCGAAGCCGTGAGCGTCGTTGTGAGTCCGACATTTCCGGTCACCGAAGCGGACGTCCCGGATGCAGCTACCGGCCTCGATGCTCTTTACTGGGCCGCACGCCACCCTGCAGCGGCATGGCGCGTGCTCCTTCCAGTGGTCCCGACCGACGAAGCGGGATCCCGGTCGGAGCGCGAGACGGTGTGCATTCCGTTGGCAGCACCTACTGGCGAGTCCGGTGAATGCGCATCACGAGGGCCCGACCGGTAGAACCGCGCATCGTCGATTCCGCGGCTGGGCAGGCGACGACCCGCTGCGCTGGTGAATATTGGCCATGCGGAGGCACGACCGTGAATGCACTGAGCCCAGACGAGTCCGACACGAGAGACCCTGGTGTTCTGGCTGGTCGCGCCCCTCGGGGCTGGCGGCCGGCGAATTGCATCGTCGGTGGACTTGTGGCTCTAGGTGTCGGGTCGGTCGCAGGGGCAGAGCCGATCCCATTCCACCATGCACCCATCTCAGCGGCCGAAGTCGCGAACCCGTACCGCGGCCAGGACTCGGCCGCGAAGGCGGGCGCCAAGCTCTATGCCTCGCACTGCGCCGCATGCCATGGACGAAACGCCGAAGGCAGCGGAAACATCCCGGCGCTCGCACACGCCCGGGTACAGAGCGCTGCGGACGGTGAGGTGTTCTGGTTCATCACCAAGGGGTCCAACAGCGGCGCGATGCCGTCATGGGCCTCGTTGCCGACGGAGCAGCGTTGGCAGCTCGTCACCTACATCAAGACGCTCGTGGACGCACCGACCGCAAGTACGGCATCTGCGGCTGCACGAATGACTCCAATCGCCGCGCCACCACCAGCGCCTCCGTTTACTGATTTTCGGTATGAGGCGCCAGGCGTCGCGCATCACATCACCGCCATGGATCTGCCGGCGCCGTACTCGACAAGTTCCGCCGGAAATGCGCCGACCATCGTCTCTCGACCTCCCGACGCATGGCCCAAGGCGCCGCCCGGGTTCAAGGTCGGTCTTTATTCCGACGGGCTTGCGACTCCGCGCGTCATCCACGTGGCACCGAACGGCGATGTCTTCGTCGCCGAAAGCGGGGGCGGGCGGATCCGCGTCTTCCGAGGCCTCAATGCGGACGGAAAGCCCGATCGCACCGAGGTGTTCGCGGCGCATCTGGAAAGCCCGTACGGCATGGCCTTTTATCCCGTGGGTCCTGACCCCCAGTGGCTCTACGTGGGCACTGCCGACGCTGTCGTCCGCATTCCTTATCGAACCGGCGACCTTCACGCCACCGGGGCGGCTGCGCGCGTCGTCGGTTTGCCGCACGGGAGCGGACACTGGACGCGGGATATCGTCTTCTCGGCCGACGGCCGCACGTTGTACGCGGCGATCGGCTCCGGCTCGAATGTCGACGACCCGGATACGACGCCGGCCGAGGCCGATCGCGCCGACATTCTGGCGTTCGACCCGGATGGGTCGCACATGCGCGTGTATGCCTCGGGAATCAGAAATCCATCGGGACTGGCCATCGATCCACGCACCGGTCGGCTGTGGTGCACGGTCAACGAGCGTGATGGCCTCGGCGACAACCTGGTACCCGACTACATTACGTCGGTCCAGGAGGGCGGCTTCTACGGCTGGCCGTGGTGGTACCTGGGGGCGAACCAGGATCCCCGACACGGCGGTAAGCATCCGGAGCTGCGCGACCGGGTGATCACGCCGGACGTGCTCCTGCAGCCGCATAACGCCTCCCTCCAGATCGCCTTTTATCAGGGCCAGCAGTTCCCTGTCGGATACCGGGGGGACATTTTCGCGGGCGAGCACGGCTCGTGGAACAAGACCGTTCGCACGGGCTACGAGGTGATCCGGGTCCCCTTGCACCAGACCGGAACGGCCAGCGGAGTGTACGAGGATTTTCTGACCGGGTTCGTACTGCCGAACGGTCAGGTATGGGGTCGCCCGGTCGGAGTTGCGACCGCGCCCGATGGCGCATTGCTCGTCACTGACGACGGGTCGAATTCGATCTGGCGGATCTCCTACGTCGGCGAATGACGAGGCGCGAGCAATGAATGATTTGCCGGCATTTCGGTGACGAACGTGTGGTAGCACGCCGATTACCGCACCAAGCGGTGCTGGCGGTCGCGACAGCGGCTCGCCTTGGGATTCGCGGTGGCCTCATTGGCCGGCGGCGGCCGAATGCACATTCCGACCACCGGCCCGGTGTCCGCCACTCGGTGCGCCAATTGAAGCACCGTCGGTTCGACCGATGATCCCGAGCGTCGTTTGCGACGCGTGGCCTGGGTCGGTGATGCCGCCCACCACTTCGCGGGCGCTGTCCGATGCGACAGGGATGGGCTCAAACCGCCCAACTGCTACCGTTCGAGCGTGCGCTCGGAACTCCCGACGTTCGAGTGCCATCTATCCGCTCTTCCGCCGATTAGCCTTGACTCACCCTCGTGGCGTGGCCGCTTCCGACGGGCTACGACCTGCGGAGAGTGGGTTCCCGACCGTCGCACTCGCGTTCCAGCCGCCGCCCAGAGCCCTCACCAAAGAGACGCTGGCGGTCATCCTGCGAACCTGAATGTCGACTGCGGAAAGCCGTGCCGCGAGGGCGGCGTTTTCTGCGGCGACAACCTCAAGGTAAGTGACGAGGCCGCCCTGGTAACGATACTGCGCCTGCTCGAGCACGCCCTGCGTGGCCGCGACCGCAGCTGCTTCGCTCGCGCTCTCCTGCTGAAGCTCATGCAGCGCGGCGAGATTGTCTTCCACCTCCTGGTAGGCCCGGAGAACGGTACTGCGGTAATCAGCGACCTGCTCATCGTAGGCCGCGCGTGCCGAGGCGGTCTGCGCGCGACGGAGGCCGCCGTCGAAAACGGTCAGCAATGCGGCGGGACCGATCGACCACAGCTGGCTCGGTGCGCCAATCCAGTTGGACGTCGACGTACTCTCGAATCCAGCCGCGCCCAGCAGACCGAAGACGGGGAAATACGCTGCCCGCGCAACGCCGATGCGCGCGTTCGCCTCGGCCACGCGGCGCTCGGCCGCGGCGACGTCCGGTCGACGCTCGAGCAGCGAAGACGGCAGCCCGGGGTCGATGACCGGCGGCGAAACGCTGGCGGGCAGCGGCCTCGGGTCGAGTCGGAACGCCGAGGCGGTCTCGCCCACTAGCACCGCGATCGCGTGTTCCGTCTCGGCGCGATGCAGCCGAACTTCGGCGGCCTGAGTCCTGGCCGTTTCGAGCTGCGCCCGTGCCTGTTCGAGGTCCGCGATCGGCGCCGCGCCGCCGTTGTAGAGATTCTGTGTCAGCTCGAGCGCTCGTGCGTAGTCCGCGACGGTGCGGTCGAGAAGCTCCTGCTGCGCGTCTTCGCTGCGCAACGCGAAGTAGTCGATCGCGAGCTCCGCCTGCGTGCTGACCTCGAAGCTCGCGAGGTCGGCTGCGCTGGCCTGTTCCCCGGCCTTTGCGGCCGACACCGAATTGCGGATTCGCCCCCACAGATCGGCCTCGTACGACACATCGGCCTCGGCGAGAAAGGTGTCATAGGTCGCTGGCTTCGTCGCGACGTAGGTCGGCGAGTTGATCGACGTGCGCGCCCGCGTCGCGGATGGCGCAGCGTTGATGGTCGGGAAGTAGGCCGCACGGGCGACGCGCGTCGCCGCGCGCGCCTGCTCGAGACGCGCGAGAGCCGCCTTCAGATCCTGGTTCGACTCCGTGACCCGACCTTCCAGGGCGTCGAGCGTTGGGTCGTGAAATACCCCCCACCAGTTGCCTCGCGGCTCCGAGTCGGCCGGCCGGGCTTCCTTCCAGTCGCCCACCTCCCGGTACGCCTCGGGAGCCCGAGCCGATGGTGGCGTCTGGTACACCGGCGCGAATGAGCAGGCGCCCACAGCCGCGCCGACCGACAATGCGGCAGCCACCGCCCATATTTTCATGACGCATGGCCTCCTTGACCTGCTGGCATGGCCATCGACGTGTCCGGCGCCAGCGCCACCTCGACCCGTGTTCCCTCGACGATCGAATCGGGCGGGTTGACGACGACGTTGTCGTCCGGGCCGATTCCGGACTGCACTTCGATCGAGGCACCGAAATCGCGTCCCGCCTCGATGCTCTTGAGTCGCACGCGCTGGTCGGCTCCGACGGTTGCCACCTGGAGGCCCACGGACCGAAACAGCAGCGCATTCGCCGGCAGGCGCAGACTCTCGGAACTCCCGGGCACCTGGATATGGACCTCGGAATAGGCACCGGGGAACAGCTCGCCGTTGGCGTTGTCGACCTGCAGTTCCACCTGCAGCGTGCGGATGGCCGGGTCGATTGCGTTCGCTGTCCGAACGACGGTCGCGGGATAGCGTTTCCCAGGGCGCTCATGGAAGCGAAGGTCCGCGGCGAGCCCAGGGACGACAGCCGCGGCGTAGGGCTCCGGCACCGACACATAGACGCGAAGCCGGCGCGTGTCCGCGACCCGGAAGAGGGCATTTCCGGCGCTCTGCCCGGCGTTGATCAGTGCGCCGATGTCGGTATTGCGCTGGGTGACGACCCCGTCGAACGGCGCGAGCACTCTCTTAAATGACTCCAGGTCCCGGAGTCGAGCGACGTTCGCGGCGGCCGCCGCCGCCGCCGCCTCCTTCGCCGCGGCGTCGCCCGCCTTGGTATCGGCGTCCTGCTGCGATACGGAGTGCGTCGCAAGCAGGCCCTTCCATCGCTCGTCCGTGGTTCGCGCGAGTTCAGCATTGGCGTTCGCGGTGGCGAGGTCTGCCAGCGCCTGCCCCAGCTGCTGGTCGACCTCCGGCGTGTCGATCTCGGCCAGGAGCTGCCCCTTCGTCACCGGCGTCCCGATGTCGGTGTACCAGCTCTTGAGATAGCCGCTGGTGCGGGCATAGATCGGCGCTTCGACATACGCCTGCACGTTGCCCGGCAGCGTCAGCTCCTCCGTCGCCGGGGCCCGGTCGGCCCTGATGGTGGCGACGCGCGGAACCGCTGCGGCCAACGTCTCCTTTGCGAGCACCGTGCGGGCGGCCACGCGGTCAGCGACCCCCCAGATAGCGAGCGCAAGCGGGACCGCGAGCAGCAGAGCAATGCGCGTGCGCCGGCGAAGGACGTCGTTCGTCGCCTGTACGGGCAATGATTCACTCATGGACTTCTCCCGGGGACTGCTGAGGACGTGCCGTGGCGGCCCGCCCGTGAATGAGGGCAAACATGGTCGGGACGAAGAGCAGGGTCGCCACGGTGGCGAACATGAGCCCGCCGATGACAGCCCGGCCGAGCGGAGCGTTCTGCTCGCCGCCATCGCCGAGCCCCAGCGCCATCGGCACCATGCCGATGATCATCGCCAGCGCCGTCATCAGCACCGGCCGGAAGCGGGTGAAGCCCGCCTGCAGTGCCGCGGCCGCGGGGCTGTCGCCGGCGGCGAGGCGCTCGCGTGCGAAGCTGACGACGAGCACGCTGTTCGCGGTCGCGACTCCCATGCACATGATTGCGCCGGTCAGCGCCGGCACGCTCACGGTCGTGTGGGTGACGAAGAGCATCCAGACAATGCCCGCCAGTGCCGCCGGCAGGGCGGTGACAATGATGAAGGGATCCAGCCAAGACTGGAAATTGACCACGATCAGCAGGTAGACGAGCACGATCGCCGCCAGAAGTCCGACCAGCAGGCCGTCAAAAGAGGCCCGCATCGTCTGGACCTGCCCACGGACGGCGATCCGCGATCCCTTCGGAAGCGCGTCCTTGGTCGCAGCCAGTATCTGGTCGACCTGCGCGGACACGAAGCCGAGGTCGGCATCCTGCACGGCGCCGTAGATGTCGATGACCGGGCTGGCGTCGTAATGGCTGACGACGGCGGGTCCGACGCCACGATGAAATGTGGCGACGTTCGCGAGGACCTGGCTGGGTCCGCCCGCATTGTTGGTCAATGGCGTCATCGCGAGCGCGTTGGGGGTCTCCAGGCGGTATTGCGGCGTCTGCGTCACGACGCTGTACTGTGTGCCGTTGGCCTGATCGACCCAGAAAGACGGCGAGGTCTGCGAGCTGCCCGACAGCGAGACCAGCAGGTTGGATGCGACGTCATGCTGGGTGAGGCCCACGAGCTGCGCCTTGGTCCGATCGACGTCGACGTTGATCGTCGGGTAGTCATAGGCCTGCTGGATCCGCAGGTCGACCGCGCCGGGGATGTTGCGCAGTTTCCCGAGAAGCATGGACGCGTACGCGCGGTTCGCCTCGACGTTCGCCCCGACGACTTGGACGTCGATTGGGCTCGGCAGCCCGAAGTTGAGCGTCTGGCTCACGATGTCGGCCGGCAGGAACGCGAAGCTCGTGCCCGGAAACTCCGGCACCAGTTGCTGCCGCAGCACCCTCACGTAGTCGGCGGTCGGGCGGTGGGTTGACGTCAGCGTGATGAAGATGTCGGCGTCCCCTGGCCCCACCGGCGCCGAGGTGCTGTAGGCAAGGTTGATCCCGCTGTAGGGCAATCCGATGTTGTCAACGACGCTCGCGAGCTCGCTCGATGGGATCGCATTGCGGACGGCGTCCTCCACGGCATCGCAGAGCGCCGCCGTCTCCTCGATCCGCAGGCCCGTCCGGGCACGGAGGTGGAGCTTGATCTGGCCGGAGTCGACATACGGGAAGAAGTCCTGCCCGAGGCCGGGCAGGTAGCGGCCGAGCGGGAAGGCCAGGAGACTGGTCGCCACCATGGCGCCGAAGAAGGCGGCCGCGAAGCGTGGTCCGCCGCGCAGGGCCGACTCCAGCAGACGATGGTGCCAGTTGCGGGCAACGTTGAAGCCACGTTCGAACCGCGCCTGGAACCGCTTGAGGAGGCCCGGTGTCCCCTCGGACTCCGTGGGCGCGTGCGCCTTGAGCCAGTACTTGGCGAGCGTCGGCACCAGCGTCCGGGACAGCAGATAGGACGCCAGCATCGCGAACACGACCGCTTCCGCCAGCGGGACGAACAGGAACTTCGCGATCCCGGCCAAGAGGAACATCGGCACGAACACGATGCAGATCGCGAGCGTCGAGACGAGCGCCGGGATCGCGATCTGGTGCGCGCCGTCCAGGATCGCCTGTTCGACGGTGGCGCCGCGCTCCAGGTGCCAATTGATGTTCTCGATCGTGACCGTGGCATCGTCGACGAGGATGCCGACTGCCAGGGCGAGGCCGCCGAGCGTCATGATATTGAGCGTCTGCCCGAGCGCCGACAGGCACACGATCGACGCGAGAATCGACAGCGGGATGGAGACGGTGATGATGAGCGTGCTGCGCCAGCTGCTGAGGAAGAGCAGGATCATCAACCCGGTCAGCGCCGCCGCGATGACTGCCTCCCTAACGACGCCAGAGACGGCGGAGCGCACGAAGAGCGACTGGTCGCCGATCGTGTCGACCTTGAGCGCGCCCGGAAGCGCGCCGCGGACCTGCGCGAGCCGTGCCTTGATGCCATCGATGACGTCGATGGTTGAAGTCGTGCCTGTCTTGAGCACGCTCATCAGCACCGCGCGCTTGCCATCCTGGCGCACGATGTTGGTCTGCGGCGGCGCGCCATCGCGGACGTGGGCGACGTCGTGCACGTAGACCAGGTCGCCGTTCCGCGCAGTCACCGGTAGGTCATTCAGTTCTTTGACCGTCGCCGGGCTCGCGTTCACGCCAACGAAGTACTCGAGGTCGCCGACCTTCTGGGTTCCGGCGGGCAGGATCAGGTTCTGCCCTGAAATGGCGGTCGTCACGTCGGCGCCGGACAGGCCGCGGGCGCGCAGTGCCGACGGATCGAGGTCGACCTGGACTTGCCGCTGGGTTCCGCCGTACGGAAACGGCATGGCCGCACCGGGCACCGTCGCGAGCGCCGTGCGGATCACGTTGTTGCCCAGATCGAACATCTGCGACTCTGACAGGGTATCGCTCGACAACGCCAGCTGGATGACCGGTACGGTCGACGCGTTGTAGGCCAGGATGAACGGAGGCGTCATGCCGGGCGGCGTGAATTTCAGCTGCGTCTGCGATACACCGGTAATCTGGGAGTAGGACAGCTCCTCGTTGGCCGTCGGCTGGAAGAAGTACTTCACCACCGCGATGCCGTTCAGCGACTGCGATTCGGTGTGTTCGACGTCACTCACCGTCGTCTGCGCGGTGCGCTCGGCGAACAGCACGACACGCTTTGCCATGTCGTCGGGCTGCAGGCCGGTGTAGTTCCATATCGTCGCGACGATTGGAATGTTGATGCTCGGGAAGATGTCGATCGCCATGCGGGAAATAGCGGCGATCCCCATCAGCAGGATCAGGATCGCGACGACGATGAACGTGTACGGACGCTGGAGCGCCACTCTTACAATCCACACGGTCTGTTCCCTCCCATTGCGTGGTCGCGACCCGCGTCTCGCGGCGGACCAGAGATGTCACCCGGCAGCGACTGTGTCCTGTGTCGCAAGGCCGCCGAGCGCGGACCAGTCAAGGTCGTCGTTGCCCTGGGCGTGGACGCGCTCGAAGCGGTCATGCAGAAGGTCCGCCAGCGGCATACGGACACGCAGCTGCTCCGCGGCCGCCAGTGCGAGAGTGATGTCCTTGTGGCCGAGCCGCGCGGAGAACTTGGCCGGAGAAAATCTGCCGTCAGCGATGAGGTCGCCGTACAGCTTGTAGGCCGGCGCGGGAAAAATCGTCGCCGCCAAGAGGTCAACGTAGGCCTTCCGGTCGACGCCGGCCTTGCCAACCAGCGCGATCGCCTCGCCCAGGGCCTCGATGACAGCGGCCGTGAGGAAGTTTCCGCTCAGCTTGACGAGGTTCGCAGCCTCCGGGCTGGGGCCGATCGGAATCGTCTTCTGCGCCACGGCTTCGAATATCGGCATGCATTCGGAGATCGCGGCCGAATCACCGCCGGCGACAATGAACAGCTTCCCGGCCAGCGCCGCGTCCGGCCGGCCAAAAACCGGCGCGGCGACATAGCGTTGGCCGGCCTTGGCGTGCGCTTCCGCGAGGCGCTTGGAAAGAGCGACGCTGATCGTGCTCATTGAGAGATGGATCGCGCCCCTGGGCAGGCGCGTGATCACGCCATCGGGTGCCAGGACGACCTGCTCGACCGCCGCGTCATCAGCCAGGCTCGTGATGACGACCTCGCCCTGGCACGCGTCCGCGATATGCGCTGCCCCACGCACGCCGAGAAGCGCGAGCGGTTGAAGCTTGCCGGGACTGCGGTTGTACGAAGTGACTTCGTGGCCAGCACGAGCGAGGCTCGCCGCGATGGCCGAACCCATGTTGCCCAACCCGATCGTTCCAATCTTCATGATGAGGGCTCCGAAGTGGTGTGCTTAGGCTCGCGGTCCGGGCGCCATGAACTCAGGTCCGATGGGGTCCTTGATGGTGTCGCGCAGGATGCCGTCGATGCGCTCACGCGTCGTCGCATCAATTGCCCAGTCGGCAACCTCGTGCGCCGGCTGCAGCTGCTGTGGATGCCGCCCGCCCCACAAGGCGACGCTGACGCCCTGGTCCAACACCCAGCGGATAGCGAGGTGTATGACGTGGCGCGCGAAGCGTGACTGGGCGAGCTGGTCGAGCTGCTCGACCGCGGCGATGTACTGCGCGAAGCGGGGCGCCTGAAATTTTGGATCGAGCCGGCGCAGATCGCCCGCAGCGAACGTCGTGTCTCGGCGCATCCGTCCGCTCAACAGACCGCGACAGAGGGCTCCGTAGCCGAACGTCGCGATGTTGCTGGCGCGACAGTACGGAAGGACGTCGGATTCGATCGCACGCTCGAACAGGTTGTACGGGGCCTGCAGTACATGCAGCGGAGACACGCTCCGGAAGCGCTCGATCTCAGCCACCGAGAAATTGCTCACGCCGATGGCGCGGATCTTCCCCTGTTCGTAGAGCTTGCGCATCGCCGCGGCCGTTTCCTCGATCGGCACGAGCGGGTCCGGCCAGTGGACTTGGTAGATGTCGATGTAGTCGGTTCGCAAGCGGCGAAGTGAATCGTCCACCTCCCGGATGATTCGTTCGGGCGATGCGTTGCGATAGGCAACGCCGTCGTGCCACTCAATGCCGACCTTCGTCGCAATCACGGCGTGGCTGCGCCAGCCCGCGTCCACGATGGCTCTGCCGACGATCTCCTCGGAGACACCGAAGCCGTACACCGGGGCGGTGTCGATCAGGTTGATGCCCTGCTCGAGCGCGGCTCGGATGGTCGACACTGACTCCTTATCGTCGGTGCCGCCCCACATCCAGCCGCCCATCGCCCAGGTCCCGAGCGCCACCCGCGATACGCGAAGCTGCGTTCCGGGAATGTCGACGGATTCCGGGTTGATGGCTTTGACCTCGATCTGGCGGGACGGGTGCATTCGCTGGTGCTCCTGTGGTGCGTACGGTCTTAGCCTGGGCGCGGGTCATAGCCGGTGTATTGCTGGGGAGGCGTTCCGGATTACGGGTGAAATCTGCGCCGCGGCCTTTCGCGGGAGTCGCTTCTCGCGCGCCGGCCGGTCCAAGTGCGCGGAGACAAGAGAGACGACAGCGCTGGCCGGGAATATTTCGGATGAAACACGCGCAGGCGCGCGCGGCAACACGAGCGTGCGGTGGGCACGTCAGGCTCACCGCCAACCGATTGCCGAGGCGCACCCAGCGCGGTCCCGAGCGATGAACCCCCGTGCCACCGTCGATGCCATCGCTTCGGACGCCGCCGTAGGCCTCAGCGCGGCGCCGACTCGCGGCCTCACGCCCGGCCTCGTCGCCGTCTTCGCGGCGGCCTGTGGTCTTACGGTGGCCAATATCTTCTATGCGCAGCCGCTCATCGGGCTGATCGCGCCCGCGCTCGGACTGCACGCCGCGCTGGCAGGTCTCGTGATCGCACTGACCCAAGTGGGGTACGGGACAGGGCTGCTGCTTCTCGTGCCGCTGAGTGATGTGACCGAAAATCGTCGTCTGGTGACCACGGCGCTCGGAGTCGTCGTCATCGGCCTGATCGGCATCGCGACGTCGCGATCGGCGCTGGTGTTCCTCGCCTTTTCGTTCCTCGTCGGAATGTCCGCCGTCGCCACGCAGGTGCTGGTACCGTTTATCTCGCACCTGGCGCCGGATGCCTCGCGCGGCAAGGCCGTCGGCAATGTGATGGCCGGGCTGCTGACCGGCATCATGCTGGCGCGCCCCTGGTCGAGCTATGTCGCTGCAACCCTCGGCTGGCGGGCAGTCTTCTACATCTCTGCGGCGATGATGGCCGCGCTGCTCGTGGTACTGAGGCGGGTGCTGCCGGAGCGCAGGCCCGCCGCCGGAGTGTCCTACCTCGAATTGATGCGATCGCTCCCGGCGCTGGTCGCGCGGACGCCGCTGCTGCGCCGCCGGGCGTTCTACCAAGGCATGATGTTCGCGGGCTTCAACGTGTTCTGGACCGGTTCGCCGCTGCTGCTCGCCAGTGTCTTCGGCCTGGATCACCGGGGGATCGCGCTGTTCGCGCTGGCGGGTGCCGCTGGCGCGCTGTCGGCACCCGTCGCAGGGCGACTCGCCGATCGGGGCCTGACGCGCCCCGCCACGGGCTTCGCACTGCTCGCCGCGCTGGTCGCGTCCGCAATATTCCTGTGGGCGGGCCGCACCGCGTCACTGGCCCTTCTGGTCGTGGGCGCGCTGGTGCTGGATGCGGCCGTGCAGGTCTGCCAGGTCCTCAGCTTGCGGAGCCTTTACATGCTGGCCCCGGAGCTTCGCGGCCGGCTCAACGGGCTCTTCATCGCGTTCGCGTTCGCATGCGGTGCGACGGGCTCTGCACTCGCCGCGGCGGCCTATACGTGGTGCGGCTGGAGCGCGCTGGCGGGTCTCGTCGGGGTGTTCGCCGTCGCGGCCCTCCTGATGTACGCGAGCGAATTCGGACCCGCGCCGCGGGGCGCGCCGCGAATGGCGCCAAGCGATGGCTGATTATCGATGGGATCGGTGCTGCGTCGCAGCAAGCCGTTCGCATGCGACGCTGCGCGTGTGCCGAGCGGTTCGCGCGGTTGTCCGGTGGCGGATCACGGCCTACACTCGCAGCGCAGCACTGTCGTCCACGAGGTGGGGCTCATGGCGGAAATCACGAGACGTGAGTTTCTGAAGGTGACGGGAGTGACGCTGGCCGGGTCCAGCCTGGCACTCCTCGGCTTCACGCCCGAACGGGCGCTTGCGGAAGTCCGCGAGTTCAAGCTCGAGCGGGCCACCGAGACCCGCAACACCTGTCCCTACTGCGCCGTCGCGTGTGGCGTGCTGATGTACAGCCGCGGCGACAAGGCCAAGAACGCGCGGTCCTCGATCTTCCACATCGAGGGCGATCCCGACCATCCGGTCAATCGCGGCACGTTGTGCCCGAAGGGCGCGAGCCTCATCGACTTCATCCACAGTCCCAGCCGCCTGATGTACCCCGAGTACCGGCCACCCGGGGCATCCGAGTGGCAACGAATATCGTGGGACGACGCGCTCGACAAGATCGCGCACCTGATGAAGGCGGATCGCGATGCGAACTTCGTCGCCAAGACCGCCGACGGCCAGACCGTCAACCGCTGGCTCACGACCAGCATGCTGGCGGCCTCGGCGAGCAGCAACGAAGTCGGCTACCTGACCCACAAGGTCATGCGGAGTCTCGGCGTCCTCGCCTTCGACAACCAGGCGCGTGTGTGACACGGCCCGACGGTGGCAGGTCTTGCCCCGACGTTTGGCCGTGGAGCGATGACGAATCACTGGGTCGACATCAAGAATGCCGACGTCGTGCTGGTCATGGGCGGAAATGCCGCCGAGGCGCACCCGTGCGGATTCAAATGGGTCGTCGAGGCGAAAGCACACAATAAGGCCCGGCTGATCGTCATCGACCCGCGCTTTACGCGCACGGCGTCGGTCGCGGACCTGTACGTGCCGATCCGGCCGGGCACGGACATCGTCTTCCTGGGCGCGCTGATCAACTACCTGCTGACCAAGGACCAGATCCAGCGCGAGTACGTCACCCATTACACCGACCTCTCATTCATCGTCCGCGAGGACTACGGCTTTACCGACGGCCTGTACTCGGGATTCGATGCGTCCAAGGGCAAGTACGACAAGACCAGCTGGGACTACGAGCGCGGCGCCGACGGTTTCGTCAAGACCGATCCTTCGCTCACGCACCCGCGCTGCGTCTACAGCCTCCTGAAGCAGCACTACTCGCGCTATACGCCCGAGGTCGTCGAACGCGTGTGCGGCTCGCCGCAGGCGAAGTTCCTCGCCGCCGCGGAACTGATCGGCTCGACCTCGACCCCGACGCGCGCGATGACGATCATGTACGCGCTCGGCTGGACACAGCACTCGACCGGCTCGCAGAACATCCGCGCCGGCGCGATGCTGCAGCTCCTGCTCGGCAATATCGGCGTGGCCGGCGGCGGCATGAACGCGCTGCGCGGGCACTCGAACATCCAGGGCCTGACCGACCTCGGGCTGATGTCGAACCTGCTGCCCGGCTACCTCACGCTGCCGAACCAGGCCGAGCAGGACTACGAGGCCTACATCGCCGCGCGTGCGCAGAAGCCGCTCCGGCCCAACCAGATGAGCTACTGGCAGAACTACGGCAAGTTCCACGTCAGCCTGATGAAGGCCTGGTGGGGCGACGCCGTGACGGCCGAGAACCACTGGGGCTACGACTTCCTGCCGAAGCTCGACAAGCTCTACGACATGATGCAGTCGCACGAGCTGATGGCGGAAGGCAAGATGAACGGCTACCTCTGCCAGGGCTTCAATCCGCTCGCCGCCGCGCCCAACAAGGCGAAGCTGAACGAGGGGCTGAGCAAGCTCAAGTTCCTCGTCATCATGGATCCGCTTGCCACGGAGACGTCCGAGTTCTGGCGCAACTTCGGCGAGCACAACGACGTCGACCCGGCGAAGATCCAGACCGAGGTGTTCCGGCTGCCCACTTCCTGCTTCGCCGAGGAGGATGGCGCGCTGACGAACTCCTCGCGCTGGCTGCAGTGGCACTGGAAGGGTGCAGAGCCACCGGGCGAGGCGCGCACCGACATCGAGATCATGGCCGGGATCTTCACGCGCATGCGCCACCTGTACGAGACCGAGGGTGGCGCGTATCCCGACCCGATCGTCAAGCTAGCCTGGCCCTATGCCCGGCGCGAGGCGCCGACGCCGGAGGAGCTGGCACGCGAGTATTCGGGCAAAGCCCTCGCCGATCTCTATGACCCGAAGGACAAGACCAAGCTGCTGCGCAAGGCCGGCGAGCAGCTGGCCGGCTTCGGCGAGCTGCGCGATGACGGCACGACCGCGAGCGGCTGCTGGATCTTCTGCGGCGCGTGGACCGAGGCCGGCAACCAGATGGCGCGGCGTGACAACTCCGACCCGACCGGCATTGGCCAGACGCGCAACTGGGCCTGGGCGTGGCCGGCGAACCGGCGCGTGCTCTACAACCGGGCGTCCTGCGATACGGCCGGCAAGCCCTTCAACCGGGCGCGGACGCTGGTCGCGTGGAACGGCAAGAGCTGGGGCGGCGTCGACGTGCCGGACTTCAAGGCCGACGAGGACCCGGCGGGCGGGATGAGTCCCTTCATCATGAACCAGGAGGGGGTCGCGCGCTTCTTCGCCAAGGGCGCCATGGCGGAGGGCCCGTTCCCCGAGCACTACGAACCCTTCGAGACGCCGCTCGGCCACAACCCACTGCATCCCGACGAGCCGCGCGCGACGAGCAACCCGGCCGCGCGCGTCTTCAAGCGCGACCGGGAGGAATTTGGCAAGGCCGAATCCTTCCCGTGCGTGGCGACGACCTATCGGCTGACCGAGCACTTCCACTACTGGACCAAGCACGTGCGCCTGAACGCGATCGTGCAGCCCGAGCAGTTCGTGGAGATCGGCGAGGTCCACGCGAAGGAACTCGGGGTCGCCGCCGGTGACCACGTCAAGGTGAGTTCGAACCGCGGATTCATCCGCGCGGTCGCGGTCGTCACCAAGCGCATCCGACCGATGACGATCGAAGGCAAGCCGGTGCACACGGTGGGCGTCCCGATTCACTGGGGGTTCAAGGGGCTCGCGAAGCCGGGCTTCCTGGCCAACACGCTGACGCCGGTCGTCGGTGATGCGAACAGCCAGACGCCGGAATTCAAGGCGTTCCTGGTCAAGGTCGAAAAGGCCTAGGGGGCGGCGATGCCACTGCAGTCACTCGACATCGTGCGCCGCTCGGCCACCACGACGCCGTCGCCCGCCGCGCGCGTCGCGGCGACGGATCAGGTCGCCAAGCTGATCGACACCTCCAAGTGCATCGGCTGCAAGGCCTGCCAGACCGCCTGCATGGAGTGGAACGATCTGCGCGACGAGATCGGCACGACCACCGGCGTCTTGGACAACCCGATCGACCTGACCGATCAGTCGTGGACGGTGATGCGCTTCAGCGAGTACGAGAACCCCAAGGGCGACCTCGAGTGGCTGATCCGCAAGGACGGCTGCATGCACTGCGCGGATCCGGGGTGCCTGAAAGCGTGTCCATCGCCCGGAGCGATCGTCCAGTACGCGAACGGGATCGTCGACTTCCACGAGGAGCACTGCATCGGCTGCGGCTACTGCGTCACCGGCTGCCCCTTCGACGTGCCGCGGATTTCCAAGCGTGATCACAAGGCCTACAAGTGCACGCTCTGCTCGGATCGGGTCGCGGTGGGTCTCGAGCCTGCATGCATCAAGGCCTGTCCGACCGGTGCGCTCTCCTACGGCACGAAGGAGCAGATGCAGCACGAGGCCGCCGAGCGCGTCGCCGACTTGAAGTCGCGCGGCTTCGACCAGGCCGGCCTCTACGACCCGGCCGGGGTCGGCGGCACGCACGTGATGTACGTGCTGCACCACGCCGACCAGCCGGGCCTTTACAGCGGGCTCGCCGAGCGCCCGGTCGTGAGCCCGCTGGTGCGGCTGTGGAAAGGGGCCGCGAAGCCGCTCGCACTGGGCGCGATCGTGGTCGCCGCTCTGGTCGGATTCCTTGGCTACATGCGCGTGGGTCCCGCGGAGACGGACGCGGACGACGAACGCGCGGCGGCGCGCGAGAAGGAGCGGACCCATGGCTGACGGCACTCCAGAGAGGCTGGTGAGGTACCTGCCGGCGCAGCGCGTGGCTCATTGGCTGGTCGTGATCCTGTTTTTCTGCGCGGCCGCCTCCGGGCTGGCGCTCTTTCACCCGGCGCTCTATTGGCTCAGCGGCGTGCTCGGCGGCGGCCCGTGGAGCGTCATCCTGCACCCGTTCGTCGGACTCGCGATGTGCGCGGTCTTCTACGTGCTGGCGCGTCCGCTGTGGCGCGACAATCGGCTCGAGCCGCGCGACTGGGCGTGGCTGCGCGGATTCCGCGACGTGCTTGACAAGCGCGAGGACCGCCTCCCAGAGATCGGCCGCTTCAATGGCGGCCAGAAGCTCCTGTACTTCGCGCTCGTCGCTTGTCTCGTCTTGCTGTTCGCCTCCGGGCTCGTGATCTGGCGCGCCTACTTCTCGCACTACTTCTCGATCAGCGTCATCCGGCTCGGCGCCGTGCTGCACGCGCTCGCAGCGTTCGTGCTCGTCGTCGCGATCGTCGTCCATATCGCGGCGGCGCTCTGGGTCAAGGGCAGTGTCAAGGCGATGACCGGCGGCACCGTCACTTTCGGCTGGGCCTACAGGCACCACCGCGCCTGGTTTCGGGAGATGACCCGCTCCAGCGGCCCACGCTGACCCTCGCACGCGCAGCGCTATACTGGGACGCGCGCTCCCGCGCGAGCCGGTAAGCGACTGTCGTGCAAAGGATTATGGATCCGGAGAAGATCGAGGCGCTCGCCTCGAGGTCCGTTCCGCGCCTCAGGCTGCCGGATCGCACGCGCCTCTTCGCCGATCGCGCCGAGCGGCTGAACTCGCTCGCCCGAGGGCATGCACTCGAAGGCTTTCTTGGGTTCCTCGCCGTGGTGGCTGAGGCGCAGCATCGGGCGCTCGCGACGCTCGAGGTGACACTCCCGGACGATGCCCAGCGGTCGGCCGCGCGAACCCACCGGATGCCGGTCGTGCCCGCGCTCGGCTGGCCGCGACCGCCGGAGTGGCGCGCCGTCCTCGCCGGGCTGTGCGCTGTGGTCGCGCGGACCCCCGGATTCCCGCCCGGCGTGGCCGGCGCCTGCGCGCGGCTGGCGAGAATGTCCGCGGCGGAGATGGAAACAGAGGCAGACCGCCTGCTCGCGGCGCCGACGCAGGTCGAAGATCCGGCGTCGGCACTGCTCGTGATGGCGGCGCTGCAGGTGTACTGGGCTGCGCTCGCGAGCCGCCTCGCGCCCGATGACGTCGGGCTCGCGGAGTCCCCGGGTGTCTGCCCGGTCTGTGGCTCGCTTCCGGTGGCGAGCGTCGTCCGGACGAAACCGCCGTACGCCGGATATCGCTACCTGCACTGCGCGCTCTGCGCCACCGAGTGGCACCGGGTTCGCGTCGAGTGTACGCAGTGCAACGCCACGCACGGCGTGGCCTACCAGTCGATCGAAAACGGACCCGCGGCGATCCGTGCCGAAACCTGCGACAGCTGCCTGGGCTATCGCAAGATCTTCTACCAGGAGCACGACGCCTTCGTCGATCCGATCGCGGACGATCTCGCGAGCGTAGCGCTCGACCTGCTCCTGACCGATGCAGGATTCCACCGCGCCAGCGCCAATCCGCTGCTCTGGCAGAGCCAGGGCTGAGGCGTGGCCGAGGTCCGGGACGAGGCCCGCGCGACGGCCGCCGACCTGCCGTCGGTCGATCGCGTGCTCGGCCTCGCGGCGCTCGCGCCGCTGGTGGCGAGCGCTGGCCGCGGGCTCGTCGTGGGCGCCGCGCGTGCCGAACTCGACGCGCTTCGCGCGGCTGCGCTCTCCGGGTCGCTGGCGCACGGCGCCCTCGCTGAGATCGCGCTCGCGGCGGCGATCGGACGCCGCGTCGCGGCGAGCACCGCGATCCGCCTGCGGCCGCTCTATAACCTGACCGGCACGGTGCTGCACACAAATTTCGGCCGCACGCTGCTGCCGGCGGCGGCGGTCGAAGCGGTGAACCGGGCAATGACGACGCCCACCACGCTCGAGTTCGACCTGGACAGCGGCCGGCGCGGCGAGCGCGATACGCTCGTCGTCGGCCTGCTCGCGGAGCTGAGCGGCGCCGAGGCGGCGACCGTCGTCAACAACAATGCGGCCGCCGTGCTGGTCGTGCTCGGCGCGCTCGCCGCGCGGCGCGACGTCCTCGTCTCGCGTGGCGAGCTGATCGAGATCGGCGGCTCGTTCCGGCTTCCCGACATCATGCGCGCGGCCGGAGCGCGGCTCGTGGAGGTCGGCACGACCAACCGCACGCACCTGTCGGACTACGCCGCAGCGTTCAGTGCGCGGACCGCGCTCGTGCTGAAAGTGCACCCGAGCAATTACGCCATCAACGGCTTCACGAGCAGCGTCGACGCGCGGGAGCTTGCCGCACTGGCACGATCCCGCGAAGTGCCGTTCGTGGTTGATCTCGGCAGTGGGGCGCTGGTCGAACTCGCAGAGTTCGGCTTGCCATCAGAGCCGGTCGTTCGCGACGCCGTCGCCGCAGGCGCCGATCTCGTCACCTTCAGCGGCGACAAGCTGCTGGGCGGCCCGCAGGCCGGGCTGATCGTCGGCCGCGCGGACCTGATCCGCCGTATCAACCGGCATCCGCTCAAGCGCGCGCTGCGAGTTGGCAAGCTGACGCTGGCCGCGCTCGAAGCGGTTCTCGGCCTCTATCGTCATCCCGAGCGGCTGCCGGAGCAGTTGACGACGCTGCGACTCCTGACCCGGCCGGTTGCGGCGATTCGCGGCGCGGCCGAGCGCCTGGTACCGGCGCTCCAGTTGGCCGTCGGCTCCGGCTACGCGGTGACCGCGGAACCGGCGTCGAGCCAGATCGGCAGTGGCGCGCTGCCGGTGGACACGATTCCGAGCCATGCCCTCGCGGTGCGTGTCAGTACCAAGCGGAAGGGCCGCGGCGGTCTGGAGCGATTGGCGGGGGCCCTACGGCGCCTGCCACGGCCGGTTGTCGGGCGCATCCAGGACGACACGCTCTGGCTCGACCTCCGCTGCCTCGAAGAACATGAGGAGGAGGGCTTCGTCGCAGGGCTTGCCGGGCTCGGACGATGATCGTCGGTACCGCGGGCCACATCGATCACGGCAAGACCACGCTGATCCGGGCGCTGACGGGAGTCGATACCGACCGCCTGAAGGAAGAGAAAGCTCGCGGCATTTCGATCGAGCTCGGCTACGCTTATGTTCCGCGCCCCGATGGCGAGATCCTCGGCTTCATCGACGTACCGGGGCACGAGCGCCTCATACACACGATGCTGGCCGGTGCCTGCGGCATAGATTGCGCGCTGCTCGTGGTCGCGGCTGACGACGGCGTCATGCCCCAGACCCGCGAGCATGTGACGATCATCGACCTGCTGGGGATCACGGACGCCGCGGTCGCACTCACCAAGATCGACCGCGTGGACCCGTCTCGCGCGAACGCCGTCGCGGCGGACGTGATCCGGATGCTGGCGTCGACCCCGCTCCGGGCCGCACCGGTGTTCGCCGTCAACGCCACGTCGCAGGGCGACCCGGGCGTCGCGGCGTTGATGGCGCATCTGGCCTCCCTGCGTCAGGCACCGTCGAGGCGTCGCGCGGAGGGACTCTTCAGGCTCGCAGTCGACCGGGTGTTCACGCTCCCCGGGCACGGCACCGTCGTGACGGGCACGGCGTTCGCGGGCCGCATCACGGCCGGCGATCGCGCGACGCTGCTCCCCGCCGGCATCGAGGTCAGGGTCCGCAGCATTCATGCGCAGAATCGCCCGGCGGCATCGGGTGCGGCGGGTCAGCGGCTCGCGTTGAACCTCGTTGGTGTCGAGCCGGGGCGAATTGGCCGCGGCGACTGGGTCGCTGATCCGCGAAGCCTCGAACCGACGACCCGGATCGACGCGCGACTCAGGTTCATCGACGGCGAGGCCGCCGCGCCTGGCAGCTGGGCGGCGGTTCACGTCCATTTCGGCGCCACACACAAAACGGCCCACATGGTCCGGCTGGACGATGCGCGCGAGCCTGGTGGAGGGGGACGCGTGCAACTCGTGTTTGACGAACCCGTGTGCGCTGCACCCGGCGACAGGTTCGTGCTGCGAAATGCGCAGGCGACCCGAACGATCGGCGGCGGCGTACTGCTTGATCCTTCCGCGCCGGCGCGGCGACGACGCAGCCCTGCGCGCCAGCAGTACCTTGATGCGGTGGAACGTGTGCTCGCGGACGGAACCGTCGAGACACTGGTCGGTACGGCGCCGTGGGGAATCAGCCTCGCGGTGCTCTTGCGGGCGACGGCCGCACCGATCGATCCGACGACCCGCCCGGTCGGTACGCGCCTTGTCATCGCCGGGAGCGGCGCGGATGAGCAGTTTTTCATTGCCGAATCCGATTGGCGCGCGGCGGCGGATCGCGTGCTGGCGGCGCTCGCCGAGTTCCACGCGACGGCGCCGGACGAGCCCGGGCCGGACGCGGCGCGCCTGCGCCGCATGGCGGCGCCCACCGCTGCGCCGCCACTGTGGCGTGTGCTCCTGGACGAACTCATCGCGGAAGCCCGGATCCGGCGCAATGGTGCCTGGCTGCAGCTGCCCGGCCACGCCGCAGAACTGACTGCGCGGGAGCGCGCAGCGGCCGATCAGCTCGAGCCACTACTGGCGGCCGGCGGGTTCGACCCACCGTGGGTGCGTGAGCTCGCCGCCCGGACCGGAGAGCCCGAAGGGCGCGTTCGCCAGTTGCTCGCGGCGCTCGGAAGGGAAGGGCGTGCGCACCAGGTGGTTCACGACCTTTACTACCCGCACGCAACGCTCACGACGCTCGCCTCGGTCCTCGCTGGACTCGACGGTGCGGAAGGCCACATCCAGGCCTCGCGATTCCGGGACGCCATCGGCGTCGGACGTAAGCGGGCGATCCAGATTCTCGAGTTCTTCGACCGCGTCGGATATACACGAAGGGTCGGCGACGCTCGCGTGCTGCGAGCCGGTAGTGGCTGGACGGCCAAGCCATGAGCTAGGATCAGGAACGACGGAGGGCATACGTATCCGGTGATGCGGCTGGGCTTCAAACCCAGTAGGGGGCGTCAGCCGCTTCCTGGTAGGTTCGACTCCTGCTGCCTTCCGCCATCCCAGAGGTTGCGCCATGGCAACGAACATCGTCGATGCCACTCCCCGGCTGACGTCGCTCTCGCACGGCGGCGGGTGCGGCTGCAAGATCGCTCCGGGAGTTCTGGCGGATCTACTGCGCGATTCGGTGGCGGCGAACCCGGTTGCCGCGCTGCTGGTAGGGCGCGACACCGGCGACGATGCGGCTGTCTACCGTCTCAACGACGAGCAGGCGGTTATCGCGACGACCGACTTCTTCATGCCGATCGTCGATGATCCGTTCGATTTTGGCCGAATCGCGGCCACGAACGCGCTGTCCGACGTGTATGCGATGGGAGGCACTCCGCTCTTCGCCCTCGCGATCGTCGGGATGCCGATCAACGTCCTGCCAGCGGGGGTCATCCGCGACATCCTTCGAGGCGGGGAGTCCGTTTGCCGAAGCGTAGACATCCCGATCGCGGGCGGCCACAGCATCGATTCCGTCGAGCCCATTTACGGTCTTGCCGTGATCGGAGTCGTGGCACCTGGCGACGTCAAGCGCAACTCGACGGCGATGGCCGGGGACGTCCTGGTGCTTGGCAAGCCGCTGGGCGTCGGAATCCTGTCAGCAGCGCTCAAGAAGGGCTGGCTCGACGCCGATGGTTACCGACTCCTCATAGAAACGACAACACGGTTGAATCTCGCAGGACCCGCGCTTGCGCGGATTCGGGGCGTACATGCGATGACCGACGTGACGGGATTCGGGCTCCTCGGCCACCTGCTCGGTGTCTGTCGAGCCTCCGGGGTGGCGGCCGTGATCGATGACCGCGCGATTCCGGTGCTTTGGGGTGCGATGGGGCTCGCCGAACGAGGGGCCGTCACCGGCGCCTCGGCGCGCAACTGGGCGTCATACGCTGCCGACGTCCGAATCGCCGATGGTATCGGCGAAATGCGTCGCGCGCTGCTCTGCGATCCACAGACGGCCGGCGGCCTGCTCGTGAGCTGCAGCGAGGCAGCGGTGCCTGCTGTGCTCGCGGAACTCGCGCGTCACGGCGGAACCGAAGCAACCGCGATCGGCCGCGTGACCGCCGGAAATGCCCGCATCGATGTTGTCTAGCCTCACAAGGACCCGGAATGCGCAGAAAGGGCTTCTGGCAGATTCTCAGCCTCCCGATCGACGGACTTTCCGCAGCACCGCACCGCCGATGATCCGCAAGACCGCGACGATCACCGCTGTGATTGGCGCGGCTTCGTGTTCGCTGCCGCTGAGGCGTGCCACGTACCGACTTGTAGATACGGGGTCTGACCCTCCCACGAAGTGTCGGTCTTTCAGCCAATTGCAGCAACGACGCCTTGCGAGCATCTGATGCTGCACCGCGGCGCGCTCGGGACACATACTGAACGTCGCGATTTGGGATTGGGTCTCTTTCGCTCGCGCAGCGCCGCGCGGTCAGCGACTGGCATCGCTTGATCCGCCTGTGGTAACAAGGATGCCGTCAGAACACGCGACAGACGGACAGAAGCCCTTGGCGCTCCTCGCTCACACTCGCCGGCCGCTCTCTCCGACGATCGGCATGGCGATTATTCTCGCTGTAACGATCGGTGGCCTTCTCTATGTGAAGTGGCTGCCGTACTACCATCGCGCGTTCGTCGCATTCGCCAATCATTCGATCGGCCGGTCAATCCTGATGGGCGACGCTGCGCACGCGCCTGCGCCGTCGTTACGCGCCGCATTCGACTACGCGCTTCTCTACGGCAAGGCCATCTGGCAGGCCATGGTGCTCGGCCTGGTGTTGGGTTCCGCGCTGCAGGAGTTCGCGCCACCGACACTGATCGCACGCGCACTTGGGCGTCCTGGGTGGCGAAGTGTTGCGACCGGCGGCCTACTGGCCATCCCGAGCATGATGTGCACGTGCTGCGCGGCACCTGTCGTCATCGGGTTGCGCCGGCAGCGAGCTACGGCAGCCTCCGCGATCGCCTTTTGGCTCGCCAATACGGTGCTGAATCCTGCGACGTTGGTATTCACCTGGTTCGTGCTCGGCTGGCAATGGGGAGCGCTCCGGCTGGTATTCGGGACCGTGGCAGTGTTCGGCACGGCATACGTCGTCAGCCGGGTCGCAAGGCCCGAGCAACTGCGGATACTGAAAGGAGACGCAGATCGTCGTGCGATGCAGGACACGAACTACCACCCGACGATCGCGGGCTGGTTTCAGAAATTCCTGCGTCTTTCGCTGGGCGTATTTCCTGAATACGTCGTGCTGGTGTTGTTATTAGGCGCAACACGGGCTTGGCTCTTCCCGCAAGTTGGCCCCGACATCGGCGACAGCCTGATGTGGATCGCACTTGTCGCAGCGGCGGGACTGCTGTTTGTGATACCCACGGCGGGCGAGGTCCCGATTGTGCAGGCGATGCTCGCCCTGGGAGTTGGTTCTGGCCCGGCCGCAGCACTCCTTCTGACATTGCCACCGATCAGTCTGCCGTCGCTCGTCATGACCAAGCCAGTATTTTCATTTCGTGTCCTCGGAGTCGTGACGGCTTCGGTACTCGTCGTTGGAATCCTCGCCGGACTGACGGCGGCGTATCTTGGGCTCCACGGTTCGCTCTGAGTCGAACCGCGAAACGGCGGCCGCACGGTTCCCGGCGCGTAGGCTCGCCACGGCTCGCGAGGATACAAGGTGGCGCGCTCTCGGGGCCGCCGACTTGATTGTATAGGTCTTCCTCCACTCGGGCGGAACCTCCTCATGCAGCACAATCCACCCCTGCCAAGCGATTTGGGGTAGGCGAGGGTGCTTGTCCCGTGCGCATCGCGGCCGCGATTGCGACGAGTCAAACCTGGTTTCGCAGGTGCTAGGGCACGGCAATGGGGCGCGAAGATTCGCCGCGGCGCCGCTGCACTGTGCTGGTGTGCTTGGGCACCCGCCCGCCTGGCTCCGCTGATGCACGGGTCGTGGCGGGCATCCTGCTGCACCGCATCCACTTCGGCGAATGCCCAACAGTCCAGGTCAGCGGCGCTGTCCGTGCCCCGGAGAATGGCTTGTATGACGGAGCGGCGAAATTATCTCCGCGCAATCGCAAGTGTGCGGCTACATCGTTCGCGTCTTGGGCGAAGGGCCGTGAGTCAATGCTCGTCGTAGGCAACCCGAAATCGCGACGGGGTGCCTCGAGGTCGGACAGATGCGGGTCTTGCCAGCGAACAACACGGTCAGCAGGCCGCCCCCGGGGCGCGGCAATTCGCTCGACGTCCGCTAGTTGCTCGCGGTGCCCAAGTTATTCATGTAGATGCTCCCGCGGACTACTACGAGCAGCGGTTTCAGCAGAACGTGCAAGTCATTGCGCGGATCCGTGGGGTACACGACAATGTCGGCGTCGAGTCCGGGGCGAATCGAGCCCTTATGTTTATCAAGGCCGAGGCACGACGCCGACAGGACAGTCGCGGAATCGAGCGATTGTGCCGGGCTGAAGCCTTCTTCGGAAATGTGCTGAATCTCGTCAATGACGGTTGGCTCGCCGGGGTCGTATCCGGTGTCCGTCCCCGCGAGGACGACAACGGCCTGTGTGCGTGCGTTCGCTACGGCTTTGCGTGCGCCGATCAACAGCATGCGACTGCGGACGGCCAGCGCCCTCGCGTCAGCGGATGTCGGCGAGTCGTCGGTCGAACTCTCGTAAAACGCCGAGAGGGTGGGCACAAAGCAGACGCCGCGTTCGTGCATTAAGCGAATCGTCGGTTCGGTCATCAGCGAGCCGTGCTCGATCGTCCGCACGCCCGAATTGACCGCCGCTGACACGCCGGCGTCGGTATAGGCATGCGCCGCGGCCGGCAGGCCGAGCGCAGCGGCCTGCTGGACCGCGGCCGCCAACTCTGCGTCGTCGAGATCGCGCAATTCTGGATCGGCGGAGATCACGCCAGCGCGCCCATTGGCGAAGACTTTTATCCAGTCCACGTGCCGCGTGGCGTTCGCCAAGACAATTCGGCGCGCTCCGTCGGCGCCGATGCGATCGCGAAAACGCAAATCATCGAGGTCAAGGTTGTTGAAAAATAATGCACTAAGGTCCGGTTCAATCGCGAGTGGGTGCGCGACAACAGGAAAACCTGCCGCGAGAATATTCGGAATGTCGCGGTCGCCACGCGCGTACAACGCTTTCAGCCCGACATCTTCGTAGCCTGTCGTCAACATGCTCCGCCCAGTCGTGACCCCCAAAGACAACATTCGATGCGCGGCGGTGATGCTAGATACGTGCACATGCGCATCGATCAAGCCTGGCAATACCCAGGCGCCGCGCAGGTCGATCGAGTGTGCACCGAGGGAATCGACAGAAGTTATCGCAGAGGAAGTAACGCTCTGAATTCGACCTTCGGACATCGACACGGTCGCGTCCAGGGTTGCGGGCGCCTGTGCACCCATGAACACATTCGCATGAGTCAGAACTAGCGGCGGGGCGCTCGGCTGCGCAATGACGTGCGCCGCGCACGTCGCGAGAAGAATCGATGCAATCAAAGTCAGCAGTCGCATTGCTGTATGTCCTTCTCTTGCGAAGTCGAGGAGTCGCATCAACAACACGCCGGACTCTAGCCGTTCCTGGCAGGCACGCCCGTTATAGCGGGTTGGTACGGCATTCTGATGCCGCATTCTGAACACTCGCAAGTGACCGCTGTCGGTCAAGAGCAGAAGAACAGGAGCGGCGGACCGTCGCACAGATCGGCGGGCCGCGCGCGCGATGCTGCACCGCACTTACGTTGGAGAGTTCCCATCGCGCTTCTTTCAGGAACAGCAGCGGCATGTCCCGGCAAGAAGTGACTGCTCCAGGCTGACACTCATCGGCGGTGGCGCGCCGAGTCCCCTGGTCGACGGCGGACCTTGTCGGTCATCCAGGGCGGCGGCGAAGACGGCCCTTCATCCGAAGGCCATCGCGCATGTTGACACTTAGAAGGGTGATGTTCACAGCGCCGGCGATGAGTTCAATCCCCTGCACCGCGTAGAAGGCGGTATCGAAATCGCCACCTCTTGCCTTGAAAGCGAGAAAGAGCGCTGCAGGGATGAGGATCAACACGCCGTTGGCAGCAATCACCGGCATGCGCTTCAGCTTCGTGGAGACAAGCCCAACGCGCCGTCCCTTTGACAACGCAAGGCCGCTGCCTCCGGCGGCCACGAGCGCTGGAACGAGTGGACAGAAGCCTCACGGGATGGCGGATTTCACGGCGACGATGGCTTCGCGGGTCCCAAACACCTCAACGAGCGCGGTCGAGAGCCAGAAGGCTCCGATCGACAGGATGGCGATTGCTCCGGCGAACGGGTGCATCCACTTGGTCATGCAACGCAGATCCCGGTGACCGCAACCTTCTGAGACAAATGCGGAGACGCCACGGTCGACGGGGGATAGGCGGCAAGCCCAGCGTGAAACTCCGGATGGGAGAACGCGGCCCGGAAATGCGCGGTCGACTGCCACACGGCATAGTTCAGGTAGGTTGGGCTTTCGCCGGTGGCTCGATGCAGCTGCGTTGAGATAAATCCTGGCTGGCGTTTCATGAAGGTCGCGTCGGCCTGCCACGCTTCAAGGAGGGCCGGCTCGTCGGCTTTATTGAGCGTGAACACGTTGATTAGCACGACCGGGCCAGTCTCCAGGGCGAGCTGCCGCTCAATGGGGAACGAAGGGTCTAACGGGCGAAGCGACAACATGACCGGATCCTCCTATATGGTGGTATAATGTCATTATGGTCGTATGTATTAAAGTGCATTGGACATCATGATGTCAATAACGCCTCACCGTGTCAGAACTCCGCATCGCAATACCAGACAGAATCCGGCCGGCGACGCAGTCACCGACCTGATCCTCAATCTGTTCCGGCTCAATAACTTGCTGTTGACCGCGGGCGACCGACTGGTTGACGGGCTTGGGTTGACCAGCGCCCGCTGGCAGGTGCTTGGCGCAATCGCCTATGCAGACCGGCCGCAGCCGGTCGCGTGGATCGCACGCGACATGGGGGCCAATCGCCAGAACGTGCAGCGGATTATCAACGACTTGAACCAGGCCGGACTCGTCGCGTTCGAGACGAATCCGCATCATCGACGCGCTCAGCTCGTAGTCCTGACCGGGAAGGGGAAGCAGTCCTTCGACGCGGCCATGCGCCTGCAGGCACCATGGGTCGAAGGCCTGGCTCAGGGGTTGTCCGTCAAGGACGTTGAAACGGTGAACCGAGTCTTGTTGGCGTTGCGCCAGAAACTGATTGGCAAGGACGCGGCGTGATAATTAGCGATGCGATCGGGTTGTCGCCAAAATGCTCGACTCTCGGGTGGACCGAGGTGCTGGACGCTAGCCAAGGGCAGCGGACGCAGGGTGAGCTCCAGCGCGGGCGGAATGCGCGATGAACCGGAGACATTGTGATGGGTGCTGTCAGTCACTCGATGAGCAGGGACGCCGATCCCGGGTCGCGGGGGCGGCTGGCGACGCGGAAGTCGACGGGCTGACGACCGACAACAATTAGCCCGCAACACGATAGGTGACGCGCATGCCCGACTCCGTCCGTGACGAAATCATCCATCTTGCGGGATCGATTCGTGCCTTGGAACGGCAACTCGAAGAGGCGCTCGCCAAGCGCCGTATCGAGCTCAACTACCATGTGCACGATGGGGTCATCCGATTCGAGCAAGTTGTGATCGCAAAACACCGGCTTCTTAAGACGCGCCTTTCGACTTACATCCTGGGCGCGCGCCCCGCGATGATTCTGACCGCGCCGGTAATCTATTCGCTGATCATTCCGGTGGTGCTGCTCGACCTATTCGTCGCCGTGTACCAGACCTTATGCTTTCCCGTATACGGGATTCCGCGCGTCAAGCGCGCGGACTACATCGCCTTCGACCGCGAGCAACTCGCGTACCTGAATGCTCTCGAGAAGCTCAACTGTGCGTACTGCGCGTACGCGAACGGCGTCTTTGCGCACGTGCGAGAAGTCGCGTCTCGGACCGAAGAGTACTGGTGTCCGATCAAGCACGCGCGGCGCGTGCTGGGAGTTCATCCGCGCTACGGCCGCTTCGTTGACTATGGCGATTGCGACGCCTATCGCCACGAACTCGAGCGGCTGCGGGCGGAGGCGCGTTCCGCCGAGCCACACTGACCGAGGTTGGCTCGTCGAAATGTGCCTGCGCGGATCAGTTAGTACCGGCGCAGCCGCTCCCTAATCGGCCCCGGAAGCCACGAGAGGACCCTCTTTTGGCGTCAACGGCTAGAACCTCTAGCCCGCGCCACAGCCTTGCTCTCAGGAAATCGCTGTCCTCAACTAACCAGTGGCACGACGCCGTTGGCGGCCAGCGGAGGCGATGACGATCGAGCTGCCAGGACACGACCTTCCTTTCTTGGCCTTGTACATGGCAACGTCGCAGCGCACGAGCAAGTCCTCGGCCCCGCAGCAGTCGTCGACGCAGATCGCGACGCCGATGCTTGCAGATGCTGACAACATGATTTGACCGAAGACAAATGGCGTCTCAAGTGCTCGCGCCACCTTATTTCCCAATTCCAAGGCATCACGTGCGTCCCGAATATCGTCCGCGAGAATGACGAACTCGTCGCCACCGAGGCGAGCGACCGTGTCGGACTTGCGCACACACTCAACCAACCTGGTCGCGATCTGCGCGAGCAACGCATCGCCGGCACCGTGGCCGTATGTGTCGTTGACCTGCTTGAAGTCGTTCAAGTCGATGCCAAGCACTGCGAGACGACGCCGCTCCCGCTCGGCACGTATGATCGCCTGAGACAGGCGCTCAAGCAGGAGCAAGCGATTGGGCAGGCCGGTCAAGGAGTCGTGGGTAGCCTGATGCAGGAGCGCAGCGTTGGCGCGCTCGAGTGCTTTGGTCTGGGCTCGATTCCGGGACTCGAGGTGCGCGTCGAACACCGCTGTCAGTAGCGTTAGTCCAAGAACGCCGATTGCCAACACTCCGAGTACTACGGCGAGCCACTGGCTATTCAGTGCAATGCCCCCAGCACAGTACGAACCGACGGCGAAACTAGCCGCTGCCATGGCGGTGTAGTGCATTCCACAGATGGCCGCGCACAATAAAGCAGCTGCCATCACACGAGAGCGCGGCCACCGATCATCGTGGGCGTGTGGCGATGCGAACCCGAGCCACAACGCGGCGCAGGATGCGATGACGGCCACGGCGATTGACAGCCCCACTAGCCTGTAATCCCAAAGAATGCCCGGAACCAGGCCGATCGCTGCCATACCAAGATAATGCATCGCGCTGATTCCGCCACCGAGCACGACGCTCGCTACGACTACGCGACTGAGCGAAGGGCGGGTCCTGCTCACCAGAGCCAACGCGCCAGCAGAGGATCCAATCGCTACGACCAACGATCCAGCAGTTCTCACTGCATCGTAGGTAAGTGGTATGGGGAGCGAATGCGCCAACATCGCGATGAAGTGCATTGACCAGATGCCAATGCCCATCGCAACGGCGCCGCCGACAATCCACCACTTGTTAACCGCGCGGGCCGTGTCCGCAACTCGCGCGACAAGGGCTAGAGAAGTGTAGGCGACAAGCAACGCGACCACGATCGACAGGCCGACGAGCCACACATTGTATGCCGACTGCATTATCACTGGCGGCTGTAAGTGGTTGGCGGCGTCACGCGAGCATCGGTGCGTAGGCCGCGGTCGAACAGACCCGAGGAACCGAGCGCACTCCTGCGGCAGGTGCAATCAGTGCGCCCCGTCGACCGACGGCGGCACGGGAGCGATAGCTCGAGGTGCGGATCGCTTCCGAGCGAGATCGAGCGCCAGCGTTGCGCGACGTTAGGGCGACGGTCAGGGTCGAGTCTAAACGCGGCGCCGGTGCTGGCCGAGCGACGAAAGATGAATGCCCTCCAGATGGCCTGAGTCGGGGTTGCGAGCCGGTGGAGGGTCTATCATAGGCCGACGGGCGATCAGGGGCGTCGAGACTCCGCCTCGCGGAAGCGGAGCCAGTGCCCAGTTGTCGGCAAGAGCGGCTGCCGGCAGCAGGGAGGGGCTCTGCGTGCATCCAGTCCATTCCGGTAGATGGCGGTAGCCGACCTTCGTTCATCGCAGGACCACGGAGAAGACACAGATCGCGAGCATCGAGATAGAACAGTTCGAACTGGGAGTCACTTCACATGCCCGGATATCTCGACATCGCTGAACAGCTTGCAGCGCTTATCGACAAGCGCGTTCTGCGCTCCGGGGACCGCGTTCCCTCCGTCCGTCGAGCGACCCGGAGTCACCATGTGAACCCGGGCACAATTCTTCGTGCGTACCGCGAACTCGAGGCGCGCGGCCTTATCGAAGCACGGCCACGCTCGGGCTATTTTGTCCGGGCACCCGTACTGCGTGAGCTACCAAGACCGGCCCCTAGCCACCCTGCATCGAAGAGCACCGATGTGCGGACAGACGACCTGATCGTGGAGGTCGTTCATTCGATGGCGCGCCCGCACGTAATAGGATTAGGTGTCGCAATCCTAAGCCCAGACTTGCTTCTGAACGAAGACCTCCGCCGCGCTGCGGCGCGCGCCGCTCGCCGCTTGAAGCCGTCGAAGGTGATCTTGGGCTTGCCTCCAGGCGATCCGGCGCTTCGGCGGCTGATTGCGAAACGGTACATTGAAACCGGATGCGCAACCGACGATGCCGACGTCGTCATCATGAGTGGCGGACGGGAAGCGGTGGTGCTCGCGCTTCGCGCACTGACGAAGCCGGGCGATACCGTCGCAATCGAATCACCGAACGGGTGGCCGTTACTGGCCGCACTTGCGGGTCTTGGCCTACGGGCGCAGGAAATACCGACCGACTCCCAAACCGGCATCGATCTGGCGGCTCTGGAGCAGGCATTTCGGTCTCGATCCATCGCGGCCTGCCTCGTGCAGCCGTCGTTTCAGAATCCTCTCGGGAGCAGGATGCCGGACGAGAATAAGCGCCTGTTGCTACGGCTCGCCATCCGGTACGACATTCCACTCATTGAGGATGACCGGGTGTCCGATCTGTATCTCGATGGCGACCGCCCTCGCGCGCTTAAAGCGTTCGACCGCACTGACTTCGTCGTGCATTGCGGTTCGCTCGCAACGTGCGTCACACCCGCCTTCAAGATTGGCTGGATCATCTCCGGCCGCTATCGGGCGCAGGTCGAGAAGACCAAGATGCTGCTCTCGTTGAGCACATCGCCGGGTGATCAGGCAATCATGGCCGAATATCTGGCGCACCACCCCATAGAGAGGCACTACCGGCGCTTGCGGCTCGCCGTGTCGGCGCGCCGTGACGCGATGATCACCGCAATCTCTAGGGAGTTCCCGGCGGAGTGCCGTATGACCCACCCTACCGGCGGGTTCGTACTCTGGGTGGAGATGCCCAAAGATGTGCAGTCCCTGAAGCTGTACCGCCTTGCGCTCGACAAGGGCGTCTGCATAGGGCCGGGACCTATCTTTTCCGCGCGACACGGATACCAGAATTGCGTGCGCTTGGTCTTCGGGTATGCCTCGATCGAACAGATTCAGCAAGGAATCCGCACGATAGCGGAGTTGATACCGGACGCGTGCTCGTAACCGCAGGCTAGGCCCGCAGCCAGCTCGAAGTGGCCGCGGTCCTCGGACCGACGATGCGCTCAGGGGCGCTAGGCAGCGTCCGCAGACAGCCATGGCTCCAAAGCGCGACGCGGATTGCGCGCATGCACGGCGCGTAGGGCACCCAAAGCCTTTAGGTCCAGATCGCGCCGGCCGGTTCGTCCACATCCGTCGTCCCCGACCGTCGGTGGGCGATACGCGTCGGTGCGCGCTGCGCAGTCGCTGTCGCTCGGTAGCCGGTCCCGCACACACGAAATGCCGAGGCAGTTCCGTTGTGAAACTGTGCTACCGAATCCCGTGAGTACCTGTGCGCTTGGGGATTCGAGAGCCGTGCCCACTATCACGTTCGGCGCAGATGGCGGCGCGTTCAATGGAAGGCGCGCGGGCGTGGTCGCGAATACGAGGACGGTGGATCTTGAACCCCCCTTACGAAACACATCGGCTGGCGTCAGCGGCCGCGCAGAGGTTGCTGGCGGACATCCATGATTCCCTCGGCCAGGAACTCGTCGCGCTGCAGCTCCACATTTCTGCTCTGTCGCGGAAGATCGAGGCCGGCCGAACCCTAAAGGTTGCAGAGCTCGACAATTTGTCGACGCTCGTGGAACGCGCCGTAGCCTCGCTGCGCGACATTACACGGGGCGCGTCGTCCGTGGGCCCCGAGAACGGAAATCTGTCGGCGGCGCTCCGAGCACTCGCCGCACGCATATCGGTGGGAGGGTGTCCGGAAATTCGCGTGGACGTCCGCGGCAGCACCGGACTTGTCGAGCGGCTGCCGTCGGCGATGGCTGTCGATGCGTATCGACTCGCCCAAGAGGCCACCGCAAACGCCATAAGGCACAGCGCTGCACGGACGATCACCATCTCGCTGACCGATCTCGGCGACGTGTTGTCACTCGCAGTGACCGACGATGGCCTCGGGTTTGACACGGCTAGCCGTCGCCCTGGAATTGGACTCTCCACGATGGAAGAGCGGGCTCGGTGGCTAGGAGGCGTGTTCTCACTTCGTTCACGGCCCAATCATGGCACGACGGTCGAGTGCGTCTGGCCACTTGACGGCACGCAAAGCGGGTTTGCGAGGATCAATGGGTACGAGAGTTAGTCGAGACGCTGCCGATGCTGATCGTCGTGCACCGATGTCTGGCATTGCGCCGTTAGCGCTCGATGCTCGATGTGGCCGGATGCACGCGGTGATCTCCGCGTGTGGCAGGCGAGCGATACCGCGTGCCGTGCGCCGCGAGGAGCCCTGACGTGCTCCCAGCTGCGCAGCAGGACCGCCTATTGCGGGTTCGTTTGCCAAGCCCGCCGGGCGCCGTCCAGAAGATTCTTGAATGCGCCCGGGACCCGGAAGTCGATTTGGCTAAGGTCGCTCACGCGATCAGCCGCGACCCTGCGGTCGCGGCGAAGGTACTTCGCCTCGCCAATTCGCCGCTGTATGCACAACGCCGCAAGTCAGCGAATCTTCGTCAAGCAGTCGTCGCACTGGGGCTCACGACGGCGCTCACTCTCGCCCTCAGCGTGACTATCTGGTCTGCGGTAGTTAAGGGGCAAGTGCCCGATGCAACTTATCGGTGGATCTGGCGGCGCGCAATCCTGAGTGGAGCCGCGGCACGCCAGCTCGGCGATGTAGTCGGGCTGCGTGACGCCGATGACCTTTTTCTGGCTGGACTCCTTCAAGACCTCGGTGTCCTAGCGCTCGGTCAAGCTAATCCGGATTTTTATAGGGATATGGCAGGGACCTACTGCAATCATAGCGACCTTCAGGCGCACGAACGCATGCGCGAAGGGGTCGATCACGCGGCGGTTGGGGCGTGGCTACTGCTCTCGTGGGGGCTGCCCGAGAGAATCTGTGGCGCCATCGAGCGGAGCCACCGCGCCGACTTTCGCCAGTGTCGGGCGGAGAACGACAAATTCGACCTCTGCGTCCGAGTCGCCGGTCTTCTTGCCGACTGCGTCCTGCGTCAGGAGGACCAACGCATTGCACGAGAGGCTGGTGCGTTGGTGGAGCGGTGCCTCGGAGTGACGCGCCATCGGTTCGCCGCCGTGCTCGAAGGTGTCCAGGTATTGCAGCCGGAGCTGAGAGCGCTGCTGGACGGCGGGTCATCATCCGCCGCAATCTCAGACGAGACGCTGGAGCGCGCTCGCGTAAAGCTGCAGGAGGTCGCCGGTGGCACAAAGACTGATGGCGGGGTTCAGCCCGCCAGATCACTCAGTCGTGTACTAGAGCTCGACAATCTGCAGCAGGTCGATCCGGTCACAGGGCTGCTCAACCAGTCGTCACTGGAACGGTTGCTGGACCACGAGTGTCAGTATGCTACACGGCACGGATGGCCGCTCTCGGTATTGGTTATTAGCGCCGTCCAGCGGGATGCAAGTCCGAACCCCGCGGGACGCTCTGTTGATCAAGCGGTGCTGGTTACTGCTGCCCACCTCCTATTCGCGCAGACGAGGGACTCGGATCTGCTTTCGCGCTATGGCACCGATCGGTTCGCTTTGATCCTCCCGGGAGCCGATGGTCACGCAGCGAAGCAAGTCGCTCAGCGACTTGGCGCGGCGTTCACAAAGCAACTGGCAATAGACGGGCGACCGTCTGTTCTTGCGCTGTCCGTTGGAATCGCGACGCTCGACGGGAACCACCCGGTCGCGTCGGCACGAGATCTCCTCGCTGCCGCAGACGCAAATGTTGGGTAGCCGGTCTCGGTGCCGGATTGTGACGAGCTCCAAGCAACGGCGGTCGGCGCTTTGAACGATCGATCGCGCATCATCCGACGTTGCTGAGTATGTGCCTATGTGCATCTCCGTACCGTTAACGGGCAAAATCCGAAGTAGCGGCTGGGAACACCTAAGAGTCGAGTCGGTTCAGGCGGAGGCCGACGAGCGCTGTCGAATGGATTAAATTGTGTTTCCCGGCGTCTCGTCTGGTGGCGCCTGAGTGCGTCCGCCGCAATGCCTGTGTCGCTGCGGCGCTGCCATTGGGACGCGCCCCCAATAGAAAGCCTTGCAATTTATTGACCGATGGGCGAGGGATTCAGTACCGCACCGACGTCGGCGGCTGCCCACTACGACGAAGTCGTGACGAGCGCTTAGTCCTGTTAGGCGATCCGAAAGGAGCGGGGGCCGCTCGCGTCCCATGCCTCGACCGGTCGGTCACCTGGGCAACTTCTGGACGTCAACGCGTTCGAGGTGTTCCCGGGCGAAAAGACGACGGCAACTCGTCCAATGAGCGAATCTGTCGGTCGAGCACTCCAGGGAGGCGTTCAATGGGAGCTCCTGCGCGATTGCACCAGACGACGCGGAAGCCGAACGCCGCGCCGGCGTACGCGTCCCACCCGTTCGCCGACACGAAGACGATTCTGTCCTTGCTGACGCCGAGAGCATCCACGGCCATCTGGTAGACGCGTGAATCGGGCTTGTAGATGCCGACCCGGTCCACCGATAGGATTCTGTCAACCAAACGATCGAGTCCCGCGGCTCGCACTGTTTGGTCGAGCATTGTCGGTGTGCCATTCGACAGGATGATCGATCGCACGCCCAAACTGCGAAGGGTCTCCAGCGCAGGCCGTGCGTCGGGAAATGCGGGCAAGCTGCGATAGAGCGCGAGCAGTTCATTCCGCAGAGAGGGATTGATGATCTCCAGTGATTCCAGTGCATAGTCGAGCGCGTCGGCGGTCACATGCTCGAAATCGACGTAGCGCCCCTGGAGACTGCGCAGCCACGTGTATTGCAGCTGCTTGTCCCGCCATCGATGTGCGAGCGCCTCAGCTTTCGACTCGAGGCCGGCCGCACAACGGATGGCCGGGGCGGCAACATCGAAAAGCGTTCCGTAGGCGTCGAAAACGCATGCCGCGGGCTGCTCGGCTGGAGTAGGCGATGTCATCAGCCGTCTCCCGCGACCCGAGTCGCCAACGAAGTACCCGGTACTCGGTCCTGAGTCTTTCCTTCACTCGGATGGTCTTCGTCGGGCCGCCATCGCTGCGGTCCGCCGCGCCTGCCGCGGTCGCGAGCCAGCGCGGCTACTACCATTGGCGGCACGTGTCTCCCGCCGCCGACTGCGGCAGCGACGCGGCTAGTGAGAACCGGCGACTCGTTGTGCAGCGTCAAACAAGGCGTCCGGACTGATCCGCGTCGTGTAATCAGGATTGGCATAGACAAAGCGGACAGTGCCCGATTTATCGATGATAAAGACCGCTGGTACAGGCAACTGGTGGTGACGGTAACCCGAAGCGGCCTCGAGGTCGACGCCGTGTTCGCCGTACTTCGCCAATGCCGCTGCATCGAGATGATAGGCCACATGGTACGCGCGCGCCGCGCTCATCGAGGCATCAGACAACAGCGTGTAATGGACGTCCGGTTCCTTGAGGCTCGAGAACAGAATGTCAGGCCGGTCCGCACTCAGAAACAGAAGATCGTAGCCGAGCCCCAGCAATCGTGGTTCCACCTTCTTAAGCGCTCCGAGGTGGCGATTGCAGTACGGACACCATCCGCCTCTGTAAAATATCAAGATCGTCGGGCGGTCGAGAGGCCCGGGCCCGATGCGCCGGTCGCTGCCATCCGGGTTCTTCACGACGACCGTCGGTATCGCGGAGCCGACCGCGAGCGGGACGACTTTCGAAGGGTCCGAAGGTACGGTGTCAGCGCCTGCGGTGCCGGCCGCACTTCCCATCAGTAGCAGTCCAATCGCAAGCCATCTACCCACGGGGCGTCCTCCATTCAATGGTACTGAAGCGAGCCGAGCAGCGCGTAACGGACGCGTCGCACAACGTCGTGTGTCACCGTCCCGTTGGCTGCGTTGTGGGCGCTTCGGACGATGCGTCGCCAACAGGATCCGCTCGGCGCCTTCGAATCATTCGACGTGCGTGGTCGGATCGATCATCGCGGCCCAGGCAACGAGGCCGCCCTCTAGATGGGCCGGTTCCTTCACGCCTCGGCGCAAGGCGATCGCGCATGCGCGAAGGCTGCGCGCGCCGGTTCGGCAAATGAATACGGTCGTTCCGGTGTCGCCCAGTGCCCGCGGGTCGCGTTCGAGCGCTGCGAGCGGAATCGACTCGGAGTTCGCCAAATGGCCCGCGGCGAATTCGGCGGGATCCCGTACATCGATCAGGCGGATCGAAGGACTGTCGGGAGCGGCGTTCTGAATGAGCGCCGCGAGTTCGGTCGGACCAATCCGCCGGAGCCGGATGGGGTCAGTGGAGGAAAGCGCAGACACATCATCGAGTGAAACAATCTGCGGCGCGGTCCCGCAGACCGCGCAATCCGACCGCCGGGAGACCGGAAACTCACGGAACTGCATGTCCAGCGCATCGTATGTGAGCAAGCGCCCGACGAGCGGCTCGCCGAGACCGAGGATGATCTTGATCGCCTCCGTCGCCTGAATCGTGCCGAGCACGCCCGGCAACACGCCGAGAACTCCCGCCTCGACGCAATTCGCAGCGCCGCCCGCGGCGGTATCAGGAAAGAGGCACCGGTAGCAGGGGCCACGTCCCGGTATGAAAGTGATTGCGTGGCCCTCGAACCGATGGATCGCTGCAGAAACGAGCGGCTTTCGGAGAATGACGCACACATCGTTGATGAGATAGCGCATGGCGGCGCGATCGGTCCCGTCGATCACCAGATCATAGGAGCTGACGAGCGCACCGATATTGTCCGTGCAGAGCTCAAGAGGATGTGCGACGACGGCGATGCCGGGATTGAGCTCGTGCAGCCGTCGACTCGCAACGATGGCCTTGGGCTGGCCGACGTCCGCGGCGCTGAAGAGGACCTGCCGCTGGAGATTCGACAGCTCCACGTGGTCGCCATCGATGATCCCGAGGGTTCCGACGCCGGCTGCGGCCAGGTACAGTGCGGCGGGCGAGCCGAGCCCGCCGGCGCCGACAATGAGGACGCGCGCGGCCCGCAACTTCTCCTGGCCGGCGCGGCCGACCTCAGCGAGCACGACGTGGCGACTGTAGCGCTCGAGCTCGGACGCGCTCAAGGTCACGACTCAGCCACCACTCAGCGCGCAGATAAGGTGCAAGACCGACTCGCCACCCATGTTCTCGGAAACAGCGCGCACTTCGCGCGCACCGGCGTAGAGCCGGATGTGCGGTCGAATCGAGCCTTGCTCGTCGATCATCCGGAAGCGCATCCCCGGAAAATGCTGTTCGAGATCGGCGAGTAGCTCTGCGACCGTGGCACCGGAGGCCGTGACGGTCGCCGCGCCGCCCGTGTAGGAGCGGAGCGGGCTCGCGACGCGGACCGTGCAGTTCATACTCGGATGCGACCTCGTCGCTAGACGGCGAACGTAACCGAGTAGATCTCGGGTAAGTGCTGGGCGATGCGCCGCCACGATTCACCACCGTTGGCGCCCGCCCACACCTCGCCAGCCGTAGTCCCAAAATATAGGGTGGGCGAGTCGCGCGCGTCGATGCACATCGCCTGGCGCAGAACGGTGAGCCACGCGTTCTTCTCCGGGAGGCCTCGCGCCAGGCGTCGCCACGAGCGGCCTCCGTCACGGGTTTGATAGACCGCCGGCTTGCCGCCGACCGACGTGCGTGGCCAGACGGTCGTGCCATCCATCGGAACGACCCAGGCGATGTCGGCGTTCTTCGGATGAAGGACAATCGGAAAGCCGATGTCGCCGATGTGCTTCGGCATCGCCCTGCCGATGCGAACCCAGGTGCTTCCGGGCCTGTCCAATCGATAGATGCCGCAGTGATTCTGCTGATAGAGCCGATCGGGCTGCGCGGGATGCATCTCGACCCGGTGCGGGTCATGGCCGAAGGCAGCGCTTGCATCGGGAAGGAAGTCGGCCTCGACGCCCGCGTTCACCGGCGCCCAGTCGCGCCCGCCGTCGGTCGACTCGAAGACACCGCCGATCGAGATGGCGATATAAAGGTGCCGCGCGTCACGCGGGTCGACCAAGATCGAATGCAGGAACTCGCCGTCCGGCGTTGCAAGCCCCGCCGCCCATTTCGGGTTCATCGGATGGTCATTGAATCCGGCCACGGGATCCCAGTGATCGCCCGCATCGGTCGAACGGAACAACCCGGCCGGTGCCGTTCCCGCGTACCAGACTCCGGGCTCGGATCGATGGCCCGGAGTGAGCCAGAAGACGCGTGCCACGGCCCGCGCTCGTTCACCGTCGGCAGCCTTACGAAATGCCGGGGGCCGCGACGCTTCCTTCCACGTGCGGCCGCGGTCGATTGACCGAAAGATGGTCGGCCCAAGATGCCCCGTCTTGGCGGCCATCAGCAGCACTTTCGGATCACGCGGGTCCTGGACGACGTGGTGAATGATGTGGCCGAGAAACTGCGGGGCGCGGACGCGAAACGTTCGCCGACGCGCGTCCGGACGGAGCGCGAATACGCCTTTTCGGGTTCCAATCCACAGCGTGTTCGCCATGGCCGCAGCATCGCTTCGGCGGTGAACAGGCGTCAACCCATGGTTTTCGGGCGTCGCGGCGGTACGACCCGATGTTGCCGAAATGCTTGTGTCGGCACCCCCTTGCTGCGTCGCAGCAGGCTACGCACAACAAGTAGCTGTTCAGCCACTGGCGTCGTCAACGTTTCGGGCAACTCCAGTCCGCTGAACCTCGCAGCGATTTGGAGGTGCTCGTCCACCCGTTCGGTCGATGGCCCGGCATTGGAAGAAGTCCAGATCTAGTTCCGACGCATGTCGAGCGTCCGTTCACGGCGACGACCGGCCACACAGGCGGGTCGGGCGGCCATCGTGACGCTCTCTGTCCGACGAACCGATTCCCAGCTGGTTGCCAAGCGTGGGGACATCCGCGAGCATCCAAACCAGAAGGCGGGGGCGTTCGAGATGAATGCAGCCGGCGATGTGCAGACGGTAGGCGCGACTTCGCCGATGGTGTTCATCAGCTACGCGTCGCAGGATGCAGCTTTTGCTGACGCTGTTGTCGGGGCGCTCGAACGTGCCGGGTTGAGGTGCTGGATCGCCCCTAGGAATGTAGTGCCCGGGGCCTTGTACGCCGACGAGATCGTTCGAGCGATCAATGAGGCCCAGGTCGTTGTAGTCATTCTCTCGGAGCAGGCGGTCGCTTCCCCGCACGTTGGCAAGGAGATCGAACGCGCCTCTTCCAAGCGCCGGCGAATCGTCGCGTTGCGCACGACGACCGTGTCGCTTCCGAGAGCGTTTGAGTATTTTCTCAGCGAATCGCAGTGGATCGATGTCGGCGTGGGAGGCATCGAGGCAGCCGCGGCCAAGCTGATTGAGGCCGTTCGACGCCACATCGATCCAGCTCACGCGGCGGAGTCGTCCGCTTCCACTACCAAGCTGTCGCCGCCTCCTGCTCCGCCAGCGCCGAGGGTGAACTGGGCGCTGATCAGCAGCATCGCGGCTGCGGCGCTCGCGGTCGCTTACCTTGTTATCAACCATGCATGGCTGTCGAGCCCGGCAATCGACGGCCACGCCTCGACCACGGCCGCGGTGGCACCCGCGCCGCCGGCCGCTTCCATTGCCGTGCTGCCTTTTTCTGACCTCTCCGCCGAGGGTACTCAGGGCTACTTTTCGGACGGAATGGCCGAGGAGATTCTCAACGTGCTGGCCCACGTCAATGGGCTCAAAGTGGCCTCGCGAACTTCGTCGTTCCAGTTCCGTAAGTCCGATCTCGGGGCGCCGGCAATCGCGGCGAAGCTCGGTGTACGCCATATCCTTGAAGGCAGCGTCCGCAAGGCGGGAAATACGGTGCGCATCACGGCGCAATTGATCGACGCGAGCACCGATCAGCACTTGTGGTCGCAGACGTTCGACCGACCGCTGAGCACCGCCAACCTCTTCGCGATCCAGGATGAGATTGCGAAGAGCATCGTCGACAAGCTCGCCGCTACGATGAGCAGTTCCGCCAGTGTGACAGTGCCTACCGCGCGCAAGGCCGACACGACCGACCCGGACGCATACGAGCTCTACCTGGAAGGTCGTTCGCTCTTCCTTGCCCGCACCAAGCAGAACCTGATCACAGCAGCCGGCGTGCTAAAAAAGGCCGTCGCGAAGGATCCCAAGTTCGCGCGTGCCTGGGAGATGCTTGGTGCAGTGTTGGTGATCGGAAGATCTTGGGACGTCGGTGACGAATCGGACTATCAAGCCGGCGCGAACGCGATCGACACCGCTTTGCGGCTAGACCCAAACCTTTCAGACGCCCATGCCGTGCGCGCGGAAATCTGGTCATACAGGGTGCCCGCTCAAGGCGTCGTCGCGTGGGAGGAGTCGGCGAAGGAGTACTCGCGCGCGATCGACAATGATCCCGCCAACGCGATCGCCTATGCGTGGCGCGGGATGGACCATGCGACGCTCGGTTATTTCGATCGTGCGATCCAGGACTACCAGCGAAGCCTCGAGATCGATCCTGCGTATGAATTGGCCCGTCGTCACCTTGCGATCGTATACGCCTATCTCGGGCGGACGGACGACGCGCTGCACCTGCTCGAAGTGGGGATGCAGAACGGCTACATCTTCAATGACGTGGCAGTCCTCCCGGCACTCGCCGCACGCGGCGACCGCATCGGGATCCTCGGTATATTGGCCGTGACCTACAAGGACGATCCGCAGTTGATTCGCCCGCTGTTTCGAGCGCTTACCGATCCGGCCTTCAGTCAAAGTGATACGCGCGAGGCAGCCGCGATCGTCCAAAGCGCCAAAAACACCGCTACGTTTCTCCCGATCGCACTTTTCATGGTCAAGGCGTACGACAAGATTGTTGCGACCGGCAGCGACCCGCCGTTCTGGTGGGCCCGCAATGACGCGGCGTGGCTCAGGTCGCCAGCCCGAAAACAGGCGATACGGTATTGGCACCTTCCCGAATACTGGCGCAAGCACGGATTCCCCCCGCAGTGCACGCCACTAGGGGAATCCGATTTTGAGTGCCGTTGAGCGTGGTGATCTGGGTGGCCCACTGACGGCTGATAAAGCGCCGGCGAGCCGGCTGCGGAGCGCACCGGCGTAGACGACGCGAGAAGGCAAAGGGGAGCGAACCCGGAGCGCTGCAGCATTGGCCCGGCTGATGACTGGGCTGAGGTCAGGCCCTTACAAGGAGCCATCGATCGTGGTCCGGCGACCTACTCGAGCGACGGCGGAGCGGCGCCATGCCGGCGCCGCCCCCCGTTTCGTCATTGCCGGGACCCTAGCCGAATTAGGCGGCTTTCCCGGCGGCCAGCGCCTGGACGTCCGAGGTTCTCAGTGCCTTGCCGCCGATCGCCCAGTCGCCACTTTCGAACTCATTGACGCGAACCCAGGTCACGCCGCGCATATTTTCGCCTTCGACCTCGACCATCGCCGCAGTAACCTTGGCGATCAGCTCCTGCTTCTGCTTGGGGGTGAAGACGTCCTTGATCACATCGATCGTAACGAGGGGCATGTCACTTCTCCTTCAGCTGTGAGTTCCGCGGCCGGAACCGCTCCGCCGCTGGTGACTGAAGTTGAACACGCACCCGACGCTGATGCTTGCAGGCCGCCTGGAGATAACATGGAGATTCCCGGGAGATCACCCGGCGCTCGGCTCTCCTGACGCTCATGATCTATCGATTTGGCGCCTTCGAACTGGATACGGCCAAGGTAGAGCTTCGTTCGGGCAACGAGGTCTGCTGCGTCGAGCCGCAGGTATTCGCATTGCTCGCCTTGCTGGTGGACAACCGCGAGCGCCTGGTATCCAAGGACGAGATCATCGAGAAGGTGTGGGATGGCCGCGTCGTCTCTGAGGCGGCAGTGGCGAGCCGGATCAAATCGGCGCGAAAGATTCTCGGCGATGACGGCAAGACCCAGCGATTCATCAAGACGATCCATCGGCAGGGCTTTCGCTTCGTGGCGGACGCGAGGGTCTCGGCGGCCGGAGTCGCGAACCCGGCGGCAGGGAACCCCGCCATACCGTCGGCCGACCATCCTGGCCGCCCGTCCATCGCAGTCTTGCCGTTTCGCCCCATCGGAACCACCGGGCCTTATGCGGCCATTGCCGACGCCCTGCCCCACGAGCTGATCGCCGAGCTGGCGCGCCTGCGGTGGCTGTTCGTCACCGCGCGCGGGTCCTCGTTCCGCCTGCGCCGGTCGGACGCCGACATCGGCGAGATCGGCCGCCTGCTCGACGTGCGGTATTGCCTGTCGGGCACGGTGGAGACAGCGGGCGCGCGTCTTGCCGTGACGGTCGAACTGATCGACACGCGGAACGCCCGCGTCGTGTGGGCGGAACACTTTGCCGGCTCGATCGACAATATTCACCGGATTCGCGAGGACATCCGCTCACAGATCCTGACCGCTCTGGAAATCCAGATCCCGCTCCACGAAGCCGAATTGGCGCGACTCAGCGTGACCGAAAATCTCGATGCATGGTCGTCCTATCACCTCGGCCTCCAGCACATGTACCGCTTCAACCGCAAGGACAACGCCGCCGCGACCGCGCTTTTCGAGCAAGCGGTTCGCCAGGATCCCCATTTCGCACGCGCTCATGCGGGGCTTTCCTTCGTCCATTTCCAGACGGCCTTCATGCATCACTCGGACGATCTGGCCGGCGAAACCGCGCTGGCGCGGCGTTATGCGCTACGCGGCCTTGAACTCGACCCGATCGACCCGTTCGTCAATTTCACGATGGGTCGCTCTTTCTGGCTGGAGGGGGATCTGGAAAGCAGCCTCACATGGCTCGAGCGCGCAACGTCCATCAGCCCTAACTACGCGCAGGGGATCTACGCCCGCGCCTGGACCGAAACGCTGGCTGGGCGCGGCCTCGACGGCCGCCAGCATGTGGATCTGGCGATGCGCCTCAGTCCGCTTGATCCGCTGTACTACGCCATGCTGGCAACCCGGGCCTTCACTCACATGATCATGGGCGAGGATGGCGAAGCGGCGCTCTGGGCCGAACGAGCTGCCCGCTCGCCCGACGCCCACGTCCTGATCGCACTGATCGCAGTCGCCGCCCATGCGTTGGAGGGCAACCGGAACCGTGCCGCATTCTGGGCGGCGAATGTGCGTGCACGCCACCCGATGCTCATCCGGTCCGACTTCTTCCGAGCGTTCCCGATGATGCCAGAGGGAGCCAAGGCTCGCGTGTCGAACGCCCTTGCACGCTTCGGCTTTTGAGACCCATCCGTTGGCGATCCCACCCCATCGTGGGTGGATGTCATGGCTCGCCATGTCAGGCGTGGTTACGGAGTCGCGTCTCGGTTCTTCGGCCTTCGCACGATTCCTGGAGCTATGGGTCGCCCGGGCTCCGTCGGCGACGTGTGCCCGTGCCTTATCTCGTGCCGGAGCCGCCACAATGCCACGATCGTCCACGTAGCACCCGGGTTGCGCCGGGGTATACGGGCCGCGTCACTCAAGGTGCCCATTCCGATTGCCGACTGGCGTTGGCCTCGATGCGGGAACGTGGAGGCTTTACGCGCCTCTTCACCGGCGGGCGAGGAGAAAGCCGGCAGCAAGACCCGCGGCGGCCGCGATGCCAATCGCCTGCCAGGGCCGGTCGCGCACATACCGATCACTTTCAGAAATTGCACGGGACGCCCGACGCCGAATCTGGTCGGTGCCGTCGGCGATCGATTCTCGCGCGGACGTCAGTACACGTTCGACCTGGCTTCGCAGGCGGGCGATTTCCGGATCGGTCGAATCGGCGATCTCTGCGACCGCATTCTCGACTTTCGCGATCATCTCGTGGATCTGCGGCGTGCTCGCCGGGGAGCGTCGGCGTGCGCCTGCGCCGGTTTGCGACTGCCGCGGTGCGTCGCCGGGAGTGCCGACTTCGCCGGCGTTGATGAGGAGCGTGTCCATGGGCATTTAGTTCCTATTCAGGTTGAGGGTGAATGACGCGATCGTTGGCGGCGATCGTGGGTCGCTGCGCGCCGGGCCTATCGCTTGCCGATTACGCCTAGCGCGAGCAGGCCGCCGAGTACGATTGCCGCTGCGCTCACCCAGGTCGGTACGTCCACCGACTCCCGGTCCTTTACCGCGAATTCCATGGGGCCCACGGTCGCCCTGTGCGTGTCTTTCGTGTAGGTAAACTGCCCGTACGCAAGGCCGAGGATGCCCGCGACGACCAGTACGACTCCCGACAATCTCGCTGCGTTCATGACGATCGACTACTCCAGTGTGGATTTGCTCGACGCCCCGTTCGGGACGATCGCGCCCGTGGCTCCGGGGGAATGTGCGCTGCGCCTGGGCGGCGACCGGAGGACGCGCACTTAGAGGACGCGGCGCCCGTTGATGACGCGGATCAGCACGACGACGACGGCCAATGCCAGAAGCACGTGGATGAATCCGCCCATCGTGTATGACGTGACAAGCCCCAGCGCCCAGAGGAGCACCAGAATGACCGCAATTGTTTCGAGCATCTCGGTTCCCTTTGGTTAGACGCCGATCGATCCACTCCGCCAGCGGGCTAAGTCTGACGTCGGAAGAGTGGACGACTCCGGACGCTACGTCCGTGCGGTGGCCCGCCTAGCAGGCCGGGACGTTGTGGCGGGCGATTCGGCAACCCGGCAGGGTGTGCACTGCGTACGGAAGCGCCCCGACGCCCGTCCGCCGTGCTGGTTAACTGACGCCGTGGACGTGTAGCAACCACCGACAACCAACGCGGATCCTGGCCAGCACGCGCTGCCTTGGGCTCGTCCAACTCGGCCGCGAGCCTCCCACGCCACTTGCAACGCCAACCCTTCCTACTGCCAATGAGAGATTCCATATGAAGATTCGTTCTGTCACGGCTGCCTCCGGCCTCGCCCTGTTCGGCGCACTGATGGGTCCAGCTGCCTTCGCGCACACCAAGGCGGAAATTGACGCGAGCGCCGACGGCGCGCTGCGGCATTTCTACGCGATGTCACCGGCCAACAAACAGCTGGCTGACAAGGCCGCTGGCGTTCTGGTCTTCGGCCGGATTACAAAGGCGGGCATGGGCGTCGCCGGTGAATACGGTGAAGGCGTTCTGCGCCAGAAAGGCGATTCCGCGACCTACTACAAGCTCACCTCCGGCTCGATCGGACTCACGCTCGGTGCCGGCCGGCATCGCGAGATCATCATGTTCATGACGAAGGACTCGCTCGACAGATTCACGCAGAGCTCCGGATGGTCTGCTGGTGCCGACAGTGCAATCGCGGTCGTCAAGTCCGGTGCCGGCGGGAAGTACGACAGTGAGACCGTCGGAAAGCCCGTTGTGGGATTCATCTTCGGCGAGAAAGGGCTGCTGGGTGACCTTTCGTTCGAAGGGTCGAAGATCACCAAGATCAAGAACTGAAAGTCGCCCCTCGTTGGTGCGCCGCTGCGCGCACCAACGGCCGTGGGCCCGCGGGTGGCCTCTGCCCGCCGTCGTTCGCGCCACTGGAGTGGATACACACGCCGACTTGTCGTGCTGTCGCGGAGTGGTGCCACTCGGCGGCAGCGGTCGCCGACCACAATTCGTCCGCAACCGATGACATCGTCCGGTCGCGGGACGACGTCGAGTCGATCAAGTAGGTCGCGGACGCAGCGCAGCGGCGTCCCGCGTTCGACCGGAGTCTCACGGTGGATGCGGGCAATTCGGCTGGGCCTGGGCACGGACCCTGTTCGGCTCGTCCACCGGTGCCATCGTGCCCCGCGAGCCGACCGCGGCTCCGGTCGAACTATCGGCTGGCGCTCAGCGGATGGGAGACTCCCGTTTCTCGTCGGGCTTGACCCTCTGCGCGTCCCGCAGGTTTTTCTGCTCGGCCGCGTGCCGTTGAGCCAGTTCCTGGGTCTGCGTCTCGTGCTGACGCTCGAGCTCCTGCGCGTTTGCGCGCGCCGCGCCTTGGCGGGCGGCCTGCTCGTGGTCCCGCGCCTGGCTCTGCTCGAGCTCCTGCCGTTGCTTCTCCTGGCCGGCGCGCTGCTCATCCTGCTGGCGCTGGTTCAGCCTGTCGCGCTCGACATTTCCGGTGCTCGGCGCCGGCTCATGGGTGATCGCGGGGAGGTCTCTCGCGTGCACGACGGAGGCGTGCGCCAGCGGCGTCGCTACGACCTGTCCTGAGCGCTCCTCGCGCCCGTCGGCAGTCATGCCCATCACGGCATTCTGACCGACGCTCTCGACGGGCTTCGCCGTTGCGGCAAGCTCCGGCTTGCCGTGGTTGACGGTCGCCGACAGCGCATGGGTCGACATCGCCGCCGTGCGATGCGCCGCTTGCGCCGCCGTCGCAGGTTGGTGCGGCGCGTGCAGGGCGGTCTGCTCGGTGGCGCTGGGTCGAGCCGTCACGCCGCCGCGACCGCCGTTGTAGCTGGTGCGGTTGCTCGTCGTGTTCTCGACGACGGTCTGCGTGTAAACGTTGTGGATGTTGGTGACATTCACGTGGCTCACGGCCGTGTTGTAGTAGAAGTGCCGATCCCGCCAGTGCCCGCCCTCGTAACCGCGCCCCGGATAGCCGAAGCCATAGTTGACGCCACCGTAGAAGCCGACCTCCGCGCCCCAGTAGCCGGGGTTCCACGCGTAAGCGCCATCGCCCCAGGACCAGTAGCCAGGTGTCCACAGCAGCCCGATTTCGGGAGGCTGCACCCAGGTGCCCGGCACCCAGAAATACCCGTCCTGGCCATAGTCCCAGTATCCCGGGGCCCAGATCGCGCCTTCTTCAACGAGCACGGGTTGCTCGTAGACCGGCAGCGGGGGTGGCGCAAACGTGATGTTGACGGAGATCTGGGCCGAGGCGACCTCGGGCAGTGAAACGACCGCCAAGCCGAGCGCCAGCGCGCACGCTGAGCGGACGAGCAATGATCGGGGTGTCTGCTTCATGGTTGGCTTCCTAACGGAGTCGGTAAGGCGGGTGGCCGCCGCAGTTCATTTCGGATGTGCGATGGGAGCACCGACTGCGTCGTCGGGTCCGGGCGCTAGCGCACTCTGGGACGAAACTCGTCGCGCCTCGCGCGGCCTCTGGTCGAAGCCGAACCGCACTGGACATCGACGCTGCGGCGTTAGGAGCGTAAAGCGGCGTCGGCGAGCGGTGTCGCCGGCCAGGGTGCGGCAGCGAACCGAGCTCGACGACGGCATGCGGTAGCGTTCCGACGTTAGAGCCTGAACACTCTCGCGCGATCGAGCCGACCCAATCGGGCGAACTGTTCTCATACGCAAGAGGTACGTCATGCACAAGTCACTCCCCGGCAAACTGGCTGTCGCCCTGCTCATCGTCCCGGCTGCGTTCTCCGGCAGCGCGCAGGCCGATCCGGTGGCTATCCAGGGCCAGCTGATGGACGCGCTCGCTCGCGGCGACGTACACGGGGCGCTAGCGCTATTCACAGACGACGCGGTGATCGATACGGAGAGCGGCCTGTGTGCGAGTGCGCCGTGCGTCGGAAAGGCGGCCATCCAGAAGGACCTCGAGCGCATCACCGCCGACAAGAGTCGACGAGTGACCCCCCTCAACACCTATGCCACGGGTGACGTGCTACTGACCCGCTTCGAGGCTCGCAGCGCGACTACGCTGAAAGCGGGCGTCGACCGGATCATCCTCTGGGGCATTCGCGAGATGCGCGGCGACAAGATCGCGTCGTCCCGTTGCTGCCTGCCCGAGCGGACCGACCCGCAGACCGCTCGCTTCATCGCGTGGGAATATGCGCACCCGACCGTGCAATAGCGCGGTCGTGCAGAAGCCCCAGCCTGCCGCCGTGCGCGAACGTTTTGACTTCTCTCAGCTTCCGACTCGGGGTGGCGGAAGTTGCGGCCGATTACCTCGATTGACGGAGAGGCCTTTCCGACCCCGGGCCCCCAATGCGGCGGCCGGGCGCGGCATCTACTACACGACTCTGGAGACAACTCATGCGTAAGTTTGTTGTGGTCTTCTTGCTCTTCACGAGCACGATGACCGGATGCATCGGCTTCATCGGTCCGGGCGACCGCGGCGACCGTGGCGATCACGGCCGAGGCTACTATCATCACCACGACTGGAGGTAGTCGGCGGCGCGCCGGAGTCCGGTCGGCTTTGGCCGACGCGAGATCCAACCGGGTACCCGGTCTTCGAGCGCGCTCAGGGCAGGGTCCCTGTTCAGGCATGGTTGCTCGGCGGGAGCGGCCGCCTTCGGATCACGCGGCGCTCAATGTCGCCCTCAGCCGGACCTGCGGCTAAGACGGGGTTGCCTGGCCCGCACGAGTGGCGCAACTACAGCTCGAGTCTGGGACCGCCGTCCGCTGGCGTACCGGTACCGACTCGCACGTCCGCCGGCGCGGCGCCCGTCCGCGCACGATCGTCGGCGTCGGGCTCTTGATCTGGCTCGCGCCCCGTCCTTCTACCACCCGCGCTGGCCCAGCGCGGGAGCGCCACGTCCATGGGTTCCGGCTCGTCGGCCCGCGCGGCGCGATGCCGCGACTTGGGTTGATGCCCGACTCACCAACCCGCTCGGGGTCGACGGAGCCGCATATCGGTTTGTCCGGCGACATAGCCGGAGCGGGCGTGCGAACAACCCATGCACGATGAGGAGGCTATCCGCCCGCGTCGGCGCGTACGTTCATTGCCGATAAACGGGAAGCGGAGTGGCCGTGTGCGCCGCCCGGCGTGTCGTCAGCCGCGTCGCCAGCTTCGAGCAGTCGAGCCATCTCATTTTTTACGACGGCATAGCACTCACAGGCACGCGTCGCGAGCCCGAGGCGCTCGATCACAGCAATGTGACCCCGCCTGCCGCGGATGATCCCTGCCGCCTGCAGGCGGCCGGCCGCTTCCGTGACGCTTTCGCGGCGCACGCCGAGGGTGCCGGCGATCTGCTCTTGGGTGACGATGAGTTCCTGTTGCGGAACGCGATCTAGCGTGTGCAGCAGCCACCGGCACAACTGCTGCTCGATGGAGTGGTGCCGGTTGCAGACCGCCGTTTGGGTCATCTGGGCGATCAGGGCCTGCGTATAACGCAGAAGTCGCTGCTGCATGACGCCTCCGCGGCGGAATTCGTCTTTCAGCAGGCCCGATTCCAGTCGATAGGCGTGCCCGGCAATCTGCACCACCGCGGAGCTGGGCGTGGAATTTCCGCCCATGTACAGGGACACGCCGATTACTCCCTCCCGGCCGACGCCCGCCGTTTCGGCGGAGGCACCCGATTCCATGATGTAGTGCAGGGACACGACCGCCGTCGTCGGGAAGTACGCATGCTGCATCCGTCCGCCCGGCTCGTAAATCATGTCCCCGACGCGCAGTAGGACCGGCGGTCCGAGCTGCGGCACGATTCGCGCCGCCGCAAGGGGAGGAAGTCCAGCGAGGAGCCGGTTCTGCACGGGTGCTTGGGCGACGGCCATCGTGTCGGTTCCGGGCCCGCTGCCTCAGCCGCCCGATGCCAGTTCGACGCCGATCCCCCGGTATCCGATGAAGCGGCATGCCTGGTTGAACATCGGCTCGCCGCTCACCTGGAACCGCTGCCGAGAGCCGTCTGCGTTGACGCGCGTGTACAGGAAATCGAGGAAGGGCTCGCGAGCCGCGATCTTGGCCTGCAGGGCGGTCCGCTCCGCCTCATTCCATCCCGACTGCTCAGGGCCGGGCGCGCGAGAGGTTCCATCATCGAGAAGCGGGTCGACCCGGATTCCGAGCATCTCGAGGACGGGCCCCGAAACGCGGGTGAATGCGCCCGACGCGTCCTGCTCCCAGTACCAGTCCGAGGCGAGCTCTGCGAGGCTTCTGAAGCGCGCCTCGCTCTCCCGGAGTTCCGCGGTCCGGTCCCGAACCATATCCTCGAGCCGCGCACTGTATCGTCCGAGCGAGCGATACAACAGACGCACTTCGAGCATGTTGCGAATTCTCGTCTTGACCTCCAGGACATCGAACGGCTTGCTGATGAAATCGCGGGCACCCGCCTGCAGCGCGCGACGCTTGTGGCCTGGCTGTGCCGTCACCACGATGACCGGCAGGTAGCCGTCCGCCTCGTTCGTCTTCAAACCTTCGATGACCTCGAATCCGTCCGCACCTGGCATCTGCAGGTCGAGCAGGATGAGGTCGTAGCGGTGTCGGCGATGCAGGGCGCAGACTTCCAGCGGCTTCATCGTCGAGCTCACCGCCGTATAGCCTGCATCAGCTAGCATCGCCTCAAGTAGGCTGATATTCGCCTCTTGGTCGTCGACGATCAGAATCTGGCCGTTGCGGATGGCTGCTTCCGATATCGTCACGGTGGCTTCGGTCACGAGACGCCCACGCCGCGCGATTCGGCGAGGGTTAGGCCCTCGTCGAGCGTAGCCATGAATTCAGCCACTTTGATCGGCTTTGTCAGGTAGCGGAAGAAGCCGGCGTCCAGCCCGCGGGCGATGTCGCGCGGGCCCGCGTTGGCGCTCAGCGCAATGATCGGTATGTGCGCAGTGACCGGATCTGACGACAGCACGCGGAGCGCCTCGATGCCGCCAACGCCCGGCAGGTTGATGTCCATCAGAATGACGTCGGGCAAGGCCGTACGCGCGATCTCGATACCACTGGATCCGTCGCCCGCGCTCAGCAATCGCACATCGGGCCGGCGCGCGATCAGATCCTCGATCAGCATGAGGTTGGCGGGATTGTCTTCGACATAGAGCAGCGTCCGGACCGGAGCATCACCGGCCACGTGCCGGACGGGGTGTGGATCAGCCGCTCCTACGACGGCGATGGGCGCCGGCGGAGCCGTCAGATTCAACTCGACCGAGAAAGTGCTGCCCGCGCCGACGGTGCTGGTCACGCGGATGACGCCTCCCATCAGATCGACGAGGCGCTTGCACACGACCAGGCCGATCCCGGTGCCTTTTTCGCCGTGGCCCTCCTGTCCGAGCCGGTTAAACGGCTGGAACAGTTGAGCCTGCTGCTCGCTGGACAAACCCGGGCCGGTGTCCTTGACCAAGATCTGAACGCGTCCGCCCTCTGCGTCGAGACACGTCACGACGACCGAGCCGCCTTCCCGATTGAACTTGACCGCGTTCGACAGCAGGTTGATCAGCACCTGCTTTACGCGCGTTCTGTCGGCCTTGACGAAAAGCGGCTGCTCGAAGTCCGGAAAAGTGATCCTGACTCCGCGCTTCTGCGCCTGCGGCTCGATCATGGCGCGGCTTTCGCGCAGTACGTCGGCCAATGACAGCGGTTCGATCGACAGCGACAATTTTCCAGATTCGATCAGTGCGAGATCCAGGATCTCGTTGATCAGGTCGAGGAGGTACCAGCCGGCCTTGAGAATCTGATCCAGGCTCCGCTTCTGCGGCACCGTCGGTGGTGGTGAACCCGAGTCGATCAGCTGCGCAAAGCCGAGAATCGCGCCGAGCGGTGTGCGTAGCTCGTGGCTCATGCTGGACAGGAACTCGGACTTGGCGCGGTTCGCCTGGTCCGTGACCGCCATTGCGTTGCTCAGTTCAAGTTCGACGCGCGCGCGGACGGAGTTGTGCGACCCGACCAAGAGGTAGCCGATGATGTCCCCGAAATCATCGCGCAAAGCGGTGATCGAGACGATTGCCGGGAAGTGCGTGCCGTCCTTGCGGATATAGGTCAGTTCGTAGATGTCCTCGATGCCACGCGAAGCCTTGAACGCGAGGGCTTGAAACCCGGGCGTGATCGGGGTCCCGAGTTCGACGCTGAGGGCGTCGGCGCGCGCTACGACTTCTGAGGGATCGTGAAAGTCGCTCGGCGTCCGGATGTTCACGACATCGGCCGCTGCGTAGCCGAGCATGTGCTCGGCGCCCACGTTGAACAGCTGGATGGTGCCGGTCGCGTCGGTGGCAATGATTGAGAAGCTGGCGCTACTGAGTATTGCTCGTTGCAGCGCCCGGGTCCTTAGTAGAGCGTCCGCGCCAGATTCGTGCGGTGTGCCGGTTCCATGGCGGAGTCCGGCCGCGGCGGGCTGATTCGGGTTGCTCAGCATGGGCAGAATCCGTTGGACGACGGGTGAACCGGGCGATCTGCAGCGCTGGTTGGGGCGAGCGCCATTTCGGCGCGCTGCAATGGGTCAGCATCACCGTGAAGGGATGGCCGGTCTGTGCGGTAGCGGGTTGACATTGCGAGCCGGACGGGAACGGCCACGTCACCGACGTCCGTCGTCGACATCGAGGGGGGTTACCGCAGGTGCATGCCATAGCCGCCGAAGAGGCCTAGCAGGCCGATCGCGATCAGGTAGATCGCCACAATGTAGTTGAGGAGCCTGGGTACGATCAGGATCAGCGCGCCCGCGATGAGGGAGACCAGTGGGCCGATGGTCAGATTGAAGTTCATGGGGCGTCCCGCAAGAGTGGCGACTCGGTCTGCGGGCGAGCATCACCGTCCGTTGCCCAAGCGTCTGTGCGGTTCCGCACCGCGGGAGCGAGAGGAGCTGCGAGCCTCGCACGGGCGTCTATTCGCTGGCGCGCGGGCTCGGCTAAGATTCGTGCGCCTGCGAGGCCTAGTTCAACGTACGCCGGTAATACAGCCGGTCAGCCGAGTAGCAGCGGCAGGATGCCAATTCGAGGCCGCGGCGGTCGAGAACGATGATTTCGCCGCGGTGGTAACCGATCAGCTTTCCGGCCTGCAAGACGCTTGCGGCCTGCGTGACGCCGACCCGCCGGACCCCCAGCATCTGACTCAGGAAATGCTGCGTCAGGTGCAGAGCGGCGCCGCCAGCGCGATCCTGCGTCATTAACAACCACCGGGCCAGCCGTGCCTGCACCGGGTGGTAGTGGGTGCAGGCCGCGATCTGCGAGACCTGCCGGAGCAGCACGTAGCAGTAGCGCAGCATCAGGTCACGCAGCGCGGCGCTTGCCGCCAGCTCTCGCCGGAATTGCGTGGCAGTGATCCGTAGCGCAAGGCCGCTGCCCTGTACGAGCGCATGCAGCGGTGCGGAGCGCGAGCCGAGCGCGATGGTCGCGCCAAACATGCCTTCGCGACCGACCAAGCCTACTTCCAGCGTCGACCCCGCGTCGGCCTCGGCAATGAGCGACACGAACGAGTCGATCGGGAAGTAGACGTACCGGATGCTGATATCAGGTTCGGCAAGCACCTCCCCGAACGCGAGCTCGACAGGGGTGCACCGGGCGAGGAGCGCCACCCGCGCGCGCCGGGGCAGCCGTGCGAGAAGCTGATTCTCGCGGCTCCGCGAGCGGCGGACGCGGCGCTCAACCATCGTGAAGCTCCTGGGGGGCTAAGCGCGCTCACAATGGAGCCGCGCAGCAAACGGCGCTCAACCGAGCACTCGGTGGCAGCGTCGGCACGCGAGTGCTTATACACTCCCGGCATCCAAATAGCGACGCCGACGATCCCGGCGGGACATCGCTCGCTGTCCCACCGGCGTCAGCTGGCGCTCAACGGCCCGAGCAAGCGATCGGCTTCCAGCTTCACGACCTCGTAGCACTCGCAGCAGCGCGATTCGAGACCTGCCCGATCGAGAACAGTGATTCGGCCGCGGCGATACCGGATCAAGCCGGCGTCCTGCAGCTTGCCTGCCGCGTCCGTCACGCCTTCGCGGCGAACTCCCAGCATGTTGGCGATGAGCTCTTGCGTCATCGTCAGTTCGTCCGATTCGATCCGATCCAGGCTAAGGAGCAGCCAGCGGCAGAGCTGCTGGTCGATGGAGTGGTGGCGGTTGCAGACTGCCGTCTGGGCCATCTGCGTGATCAGCCCCTGCGTATAGCGCAGCAGCACGTGCTGCATCTCCCCGCCGCGCGTGAATTCCTCTTTGAGTAGCGGACCGCGCATCCGGTACGCCCATCCCTCGCTCTGCACAACTGCGCGGCTCGGCGTCGATTCGCCGCCCATGAACAGCGCAATTCCGACGACGCCGTCGTTGCCAACGATCGCGATTTCGGCCGACGCCCCGTTCGCCATCACGTACAGCAGTGACACGATCGCGGTCGTCGGAAAATACACGTAGTCGAGGCGGGCGCCCGACTCGTAGACCGCCTCGCCGAGCGGCAGCTCCACGGGCTTCAAATTCGGCTCGATTCGGCGCCATTCAGCGTCCGGCAGCGCAGCCAACAGGCGGTTGGCTCGCGGCGGCTTGGGTGCGACCTTCATCTTCGCCATCTCGACGTCCCACGCCTCTCGTAAGCCGTCGCGCCGATCGGCTGATGGACGAGGGTAGCACGGCTAGTTGAGCACTCTGTACGGTTCCGGACAGACCCGGGCTGCACATTCATCCTGGGAACCCGCTGGTGAACTGGGATGGGCGCACCGGGACATCGGGGCTGGGGCTCCGGCCCGTGCGTCTGCGGGCTCGAGGCATGCCCGCTCATCTGTTGGGTACGCCCGGACCCGACGAAGATGCTCGTTACCGGATGGGGTCAAGCGACGCTCGGGGCACGCAGCGGCTGTGCAGCGTGGCCCTTCGCGCGATCGCCGGCGTAAACGCCCCGCGCAGCGTTCCCTACCGCACGGTGAATTCACGCGCGCGGCGGATACTGCGACCTGCATGACTACCTCCCCGTGTTTGGCCGCCTGCGTCTGGCCGGCAGGGTCCGGATGGTGGATCCGCCGCCGGGTCCGGGTCCGGCGCAGCGCCCTCGTGCTGGCGTACGCCGCCGTGCTCGGTGCGTGCGCGACTCTTCCACCGGGCGCGAACTATCCGAAGGTCGCGTCCGTCGCACTCGAACACCCTGAAGGGACGCACCTCGGAGCTGAATTTCTGGCCTCGGCGCGCGCTCACGGCGGATTGTCCGGGTTTCACATCCTGGCCGTGGGTGTCGACGGCTTTCAGATCAGGGCCCAGATGATTGATGCGGCCGAGCAGACGCTGGACCTTCAGTACTTCATTTTTCGCGGTGATGAGACGGGTCGGCTTCTGACCGACGGGCTGCTCCGGGCCGCCGATCGGGGCGTCCGGGTCCGCGTGCTGGTGGACGATGGCGACACCGTAGCTGGCGACGAGCAGATCATCGCCTTGGCCGAACACCCCTCAATCGAGGTGCGGATCTTCAATCCGTTCGCCTACCGCGGTCACAGCTCGCTGCATCGGGGGCTCGAATTTCTGGCCCACTCGGACCGGCTCGACCGGCGCATGCACAACAAGCTGCTGGTCGTCGACAACTCGGTCGCCCTGGTCGGTGGCCGGAATATCGGCAACGAGTACTTCCAGGTCGATCCCAACACCCAGTTCGCGGACGAGGATGTCTTTGCTGCCGGGCCGGTCGCGAGCGAACTGTCTGCGACCTTCGACGAGTACTGGAATAGCCGATTTGCCATCCCCGCCGCGGCGCTCGCGAACACGCGACACGCTGGAAGGGCGCTGGCGATTCACCGCGAGCGTGCGCGTTGGCACCCGGCCGAACTCATCAAGAAGTCCGCAGGGGACGGCAGCGACTATGCTACGCGGATCGCGAGCGGCGAGCCCTACGCGAGCCTGGTCGCCGGGCGCATGCCCCTCGTCTGGGCCGCCTCCCAGGTTGTGTGCGACAGCCCGGAGAAGGAAGCCGTCCTCGCAGGCACCGCTGCGGGCGAATTGATGGCGAGCGATGTGCTCGACCAGATCCAACTGGTCCGGTCGGAGTTGCTGATCATCACGCCGTACCTCATACCGAGTGCGGACGAGATGGTGGCCGTGCGGTCCCTCCGGCAGCGAGAAATCACGGTGCGCATCCTGACGAATTCCTTCGAATCCGGTCGCGGACTGCTCGCCCATTCCGGCTATTCCCGCTACCGGCGCCCGTTGCTGGAGGCTGGAGTGGAGCTGTACGAGGCGAGAGCGCTGGTCGGCGCCAGCAAGGGAAGCGGTGAGACCGTGAGGCTGACGCGCTATGGCAACTACGGGCTGCACGCAAAGCTGTATGTGTTCGATCGCGAGCGCGTCTTCATCGGCTCCATGAACTTCGACAAGCGCTCTAAGCACCTCAACACGGAGGTCGGTGTGATCATTGACAGCGCCGAGTTGGCCGCACAGGTCGTCGAACGCTTCAAGGCGATGGTGCAGCCGCAAAACGCCTACGGTGTCGCCCTCCAGGCCGGACCCGCCGGCGGTCGCGCGCGGATCGTGTGGCGCACGCAGGAGAACAGCGCCCCGGTCGAGTACGGCCGCGAGCCCGGATCCCGGGCCTGGCAGCGGCTGGCGATCGATGCGCTTTCGCACCTACCGGTGTCCGGAGAGTTATGAAGCAGTCAACGAGGTCGCGGGTGGGGGCCCTTGTCCTGCTCGCGAGTCTGTGCCTGGTTTCGCGTGCGGATCCGCCGGCCGCAGCGGCGAGCGAGATTGCCTATCTGTTCGGGTTTCTCGAGCGATCCGGCTGCGAGTTCAACCGAAACGGGCACTGGTACGACGCGGCCGCGGCCAAGGCGCACCTGCAGCACAAGTACGATCTCGTGTCGGGCACGGGGACAATCACGACGGCAGAGACTTTCATCGAGCGGGTGGCCACGAAGAGCAGCCTGAGCGGGCAGGCGTACGCGGTGCGGTGCGGCAGCGAAGAGTCCCGGCCGGTGGACGGATGGCTTCGAGAAGCGCTCGCCGCTCACCGGCGCGGCTGAACGCGCCCCGTCATCGTCGACGAGCCGCCGACGTTGCCCTCGCGGATTCGCGATGTCCGAACACTCGGGGCGCCGGATCAAGATCAGGCGCCACGCGTGTTGCATGGCGCCCGAGAGAGAGTCCGAGGGCGCTAGCCCACCGGATCAGTCGTCCTTGCGCACCGTCAGGTCGCTGTGCACGCTCTTGACGTGCTCAGTCTCACGCGCAATCGACACGGCTTTGTCGACCGCTTCCTGCGAGCGGGCCGTACCGGTCAACCAGACAATACCGTTCTCGTCGGTATCGACGTGGATGCGGCCGAGGCTGGTCAGGTGCTCGGCGGCCAGCTTCGTCTTGATTTCCGTCGTGATTGCCGAGTCCTTCACGAAGGCTTTCGGGCTTGTGCGGTCAGCGTCCCCATCGACGGCCATCGCGGCGACGGGTCCGAGCAATGTGCCGATCATCAGAAGGGTTGTTGCGACTTTGGTATTCATGAGGGTTCCGTTTAGGTAGACAGCCGCAGTTTGCCGGCCCACGAGGCACCTGTCGGTCTGCTACCGTACCCCCAAGCGAACGGTGGCCCGCGCGTGTGGCGGGGCGGGCCGGAGAGCGGCGGATAGCGTTCGGTCTCAACGTCGAATGCTGGCGAGTGCCGTACGCCAGGTCGCGCGGAGATCTTCGAACAAGTCGAGTCGAGGGCGCCGTCGGCGCTTCGCACGACGGAATTTCCGTAGTCAGTTCGGGCCCGACCTCGCGGCGTCGCTCCGCGGGTCACCCAACTAGGCAATTCCAGTCTCGATGCGACGAGCCTGGGCGCGTTAGTGAGCTGACCTTCAACTGGGCCAACCTGCAGCGGGTCCGGTGCCCTCATGGGCGCCTCGCGCACGACAGCACGCGAACCCGCGGGGGGAATCTCGCCCTGGCGCTACGAACATGACGATCCGAAATCCGATCCCGCCACGTTGGAAGTCGGACAGGGCTTGAGCCGAATAGGAACGCTCGTTGAGCCGGCTGCCGTCGCACGCGGTACTGGTCGCCGGCGGCGCGCGTGCAACTGGACGGAGCGCCCGCCTTCAAGCCCGGGAGACGACCGGAAGGGGTCAGGAGTCGTACGGGGTGCACCCGATTGCCGGTGGTCCGCCGTATTACCAAGGCGTGGAACGTTCGATTGATCGAGATCAGGAGGGGCCGCATGAAATCCCACCGAGGTGTCCTCGCCGCCGCGCTCCTTGCGCTGCCTTTGCTTGCGTATGCTGGCGCCGGTCAATTCGGGTTGCCGGCCCTGCCGGAGCTGAGAGCGCGGGCCACCGAGCGGATCGATATCAATCTCGGCCGCCGGGCGCTGCAATTCGTCGGCTGGTTGATCGACGAGCACGACCCGGAGGGCGCCGCCGTGCGGCGAATCATCCAGGGGCTCACTTCCGTGCGGATCGTGAGCTATGAGTTCACATCCGACGTCGAATGCCCGGCGGCGGACCTTGCGGCCCTGCGCTCGCAGCTCTCGAGCCCGCCGTGGACCCAGGTCGTGCACACGCAGGACGCCGCCCGTCATGAGGATGTCGACATCTATATCGCGACGGACGAGCGCAAGATCGAGGGGACTGCGATCATGGCCTGCGAGCCCCGCGAGCTCACCATCCTCCACATCGTCGGTCCCATGGACCTCGACCAGATTGCTGCGCTGCGCAAAACCCTTCATCCCCGTCACGGCCCAGCCGAGCAGCCGCTCGCGGCCGATTTGGGACCCTGACGGCTGCGCCGCGGGTGGGTCACGGCGAGCCAGCCGTGAGTGAGGACGAGGTCGGGGCGCAGGAGGAGTGGCTGGCCCGTGCGCGCGCGGGCGAGGCGCCCGCGTTCGCGGCACTCGTCAAGGTGCACCAGCGCATGGTCTACAGCCTCGCGCTTCGGATGCTGTGCGACCGGCATTTGGCCGAGGACGTGGCACAGGAGGTGTTCCTGCAGCTCTTTCGCAGTCTCTCGACGATCGAGTCGGCCGCGCATCTCAAGTTCTGGCTGCGCCGGGTCACGGTGAACCGGGCCATCGACCGATTGCGAAAGCAGCCGGCGCGCGAGGCTGCGGCGCTCGAGATGGCGGAGGCGATCACCGGCGACGGGAGTCAGGGGGACCCGCTGCTCGAGCGACGGCTGCGCAGCCTCGTCGGCGAGCTCCCGGCGGCTCCCCGCGCGGTCGTCGTGTTGCGCTTCCAGGAAGATCTCGACCCCACGGACATCGCGAGGACCCTCAACATGTCACTCAACACCGTCAAGAGTCACCTCAGGCGATCCCTTCAGGCGCTGCGCGAACGCCTCGGCGACGCGGAGGCGGAAGGCGCCGTCGCGCCGTTCACCGCGCGGCAGTCACGGTGACCGGCATGAACGACGACATCGAACGCCAGCTCCAGGCGGCACTCCGGCCGGTGGACCCGGGCGATCGCTTCGCGCAGCGCGTGCTCGCGCGCATTGCCCGCGAGCCGGCGCCCGCCGGGCCCGTCGCGTGGCGGCTTCGAGGCCTGCCGGGACCGTCTCGACGCTGGGCCGCCGCCCTCGCGGCGATGGTCGTCGTCGTCGTGATCGGGATCGGGCATGCCTGGCAGATCCATCGGACGGCGCAGGGCCTCGAGGCTCGCCGGCAGCTCATCGAGGCGCTGCGGGTCACCGACGAAAAACTCGACGTCGCCTATCGAGTCATCAACGCCAAGTCGCAGGCCCCGCCGGCGGCCCACTCAGGTGCCTAGATCATGAGCACATTCACCCGATTCTGGATTCTCCTGCTCTTCACCGTGACGACGCTGCTGGCGGGTGCGCCCGCGGCGGCGGTGCCGGGCATGCTGACCGTGCCGTCATTCGACGCGCTCGCGAAGAAGGCGACGGAGTCGGTCAACATCTCGCTCGACTCCTCGCTCCTCGGGCTCGCGGCCGGCTTCCTGGACCCGGCAAGTCCGGAGGACGCCGCGGCCAAGGAGGTCATCGCGGGACTGAAAGGCATTTACGTCACGAGCTATCGGTTCGCCGAGGACTTCGCGTATCCGTCGGCGGAGATCGATTCCGTGCGCCGGCAGCTCTCGGCGCCCGGCTGGCAGCGGCTCGTCGAGGTGCACGGCGCGAAGGACCACGGCAATGTCGACATCTACATCTCGATCGAGCAGGGCCGTGCCAATGGACTCGCCATCATCGCGAGCGAGCCGAGGGAGTTCACGATCGTCAACATCGTCGGCTCCATCGACCTGCAGAAGCTCCACCGGATCGAGGGGAAGTTCGGCATCCCGAAAATATCGCCCGGCGACACGAAGTGACCGTTGAGCGCGGCGCTTCGCGCGGGTTGTGCAAGATTTTCTGGCGGGACGTCTTGACTTCTTGACGGCCGAGCCTATGATGCGCGCCCCTATGAAGTCTCTCACGCAAAACATCAACCCCGGGCCGAGCCTGGCGCTCTGGACGTTCGCGTCGATGCACGCGGCGACCGGCGCCGCGGCGCCTCGCGGTTGTGGACAGCTGATGCGTTAGCGCCCGTGTTTTCGCGGGGGCTGGCCAGTCGGCAGCCTCCGGATGCTCTCACCGAGACCCCGGTTGGCCGCCGCCATCCGGGGTCTCGTCGTTTGGGCGGCGAGCGGGTCGATTCGATGGAACTGGAGGATTCGGAGCCGCCTCGGTGCGGCTCCAGGACGAGGTCGAAGTCAGGTCGGCGCAGCGGTGCGGGCTCTGTCAACCCGCCTGGCGCGCTCGTGCTCCCGCAAGGGATCGCGCGGGCGCGTACCGCGCCAGGCTGCGGCTTCAGCCACCAGCAAGTTAGCTCAGTGGGTAGAGCAACGGCCTCGTAAGCCGTCTGTCGCGGGTTCGAATCCCGTTCTTGCCTCAGTCCCCCGGACTGGCTGTTGGTGATGAGCGCGAGACGCACGTCTCGCATCGAGGTGACCCGGTGGGAGCTCGGCGGGCCCGTGCCGCCGACGACCACAGCGCCTTCACCGCCTTGTGCGGCAGGAGCGCGCGGCGTCCGGAATGCGCGACGCGCCAGGCATCGGCACATCGCCCACGTGCAAACACGGGCGGGTCGTGCGGTCCGGGCGTCGAGCGCCTCGACGGCGCCGCGCGACCTGCCAGCCCGCGGGGCGGGCGTGGTGCGCACCTCGACCTTTGGGATGCCGGCGTACAGGGGTACGACGGTGGTAGGCAGGAAGAGAGAGGAGAACGGAGATGTTTGGATTTAAGCGAGTCACGGTGGCGGCGCACGAGCGCGCCCTGGTCTTTCGCGAGCGCAGCTTCGAGTCGGTCCTGCGGCCGGGCGTGTACTGGCTGTTCGACCCGCTTGGCCGCCGCGAGATCGCGGTCTATGACGCGTCGGTGGCCGAATTCGACCACCCGCGGGTCGACGTGCTGGTCAAGGACGCGGGCGCCAAGATCGCGCCGGACCTGGCCGTCGTCGAGCTGGGTGACCGCGAGGTCGGCCTCGTCTACAAGAACCGTCGGCTGGTCTCGGTGCTGGCGCCGGGCAAGCGGCAGCTCTACTGGAAGGGCCCGGTCGACGTGCAGGTCGAGGTGCGGGACATCGCGCGCGAGTTCGTGCTCGATGCCGACCTTGCGCGCGTGCTCGTGCGCTCGCGCCCGCTGGCGAGCGTCGCCGAGGCGATCGGCACGGTCGAGGTGCCGGACACGGCGGTCGGCTTGCTGGTCGTCGACGGCGAGCTGCGCGCGGCGCTCGAGCCCGGCCTGACGGCGTACTGGAAGTTCCAGCGCACGATCAAGGTCGAGCTCGTGGACCTGCGCTTGCAGACGATGGAGGTGTCGGGCCAGGAGATCCTGACCCGCGACAAGGTGAGCCTGCGCGTGAACCTCACGGCGCTCTGGCAGGTGCTGGACGCAGTGAAGGCGCGCACGCGGCTGACCAACGTCGGCGAGTACGTCTACAAGGAGCTGCAGTTCGCGTTGCGCGAGGCGGTGGGTGGTCGGACGCTGGACGAGCTGCTGGGTGACAAGGGTGCCTTCGATCGGGAGATCGCGGCCACCGTCGCCCCGAAGCTCGACGCGAACGGCCTGTCGGTCCGGTCGGTGGGCGTCAAGGACGTCATCCTGCCGGGCGAGATGAAGACCATCCTCAACCAGGTGGTGGAGGCGGAGAAGGTGGCCCAGGCGAACCTGATCCGGCGCCGCGAGGAGACGGCAGCGACCCGTTCGCTGCTGAACACCGCGCGGCTGATGGACGACAACCCGACGCTGCTGCGGCTGAAGGAGCTGGAGACGCTCGAGAAGGTGACGGAGAAGATCGACAAGTTGACGGTCTTCGGCGGCCTCGAAGGCGTCCTGAAGGACGTGGTGCGCATCGGCGTGCCCGGCAACTGAGGGAAGTGAAGCAGGAGGAAGTCCCGGCGGGTCAATGGGGATCCGCCGGGCAAGGCATCAAGGCATTCGCGTGCGGATGACGGACAGAAGGACCGGAGAGACGAGGAACCCGCGCCGCAATCGGCCGTGCGGGAGGCATGCGGCTGTCCGCCTCGCGGGCGACTGCAGCCCGGTACCGGACGAGGGTGTCGGGGCCGCGAGGGCCCGGGCGACGGACGGATCCGCGTTCGCCGCGCTTGCGAGTCACACGACCATCGATGGTGGGGTTGTTTCCGTCGATTCGAGAGCCATTGAACGAGACCGACGATGAGCCTCCACAAGCTGGTTCCGGAGCGAGGCGCTCCCGATGCGAAGCCCATTGGCGTCAGCGTCGCGTTCAATCACGATCTCTACGACCTGGGTGAGGCGGTCATGAAGACCCGCGCCATCCAGGCCTTCGACAACGCCGCGACGCGCTACCCGATCCATCGCGTCATCCGGTGCGCGACGAACCGCAAGCTCCAGGACGTCTTCGACGACCTCGCGCTCAACACGGGACTCGCGCCCCAGCGTCTGGATACCGGCTCGCTGCTGCTGGACGGCCGCGGGGTGTTCGTCGGTGCCGAAGGATGCCGCAAGGCGGACTACTGTTCGTGCACCTTCAACGTCTGGGCGGAGAGCAAGGAACGGGTCGAGGAGGTCCGGCTGGCGCTGCTGCACGCGGTCGGCGAATGCCGCGTGCGCGAGCAGATGTTCGTCGTCGACTGGCAGTTCTGCAACGGTCGCGGATCGCTGACCGGGACCTCATTCGACGAGGTCGCGGATGAGGCCCTGCTCGATGAAGCCTACCCGTCGCTTGGCATGCCGGTCGCACACTGCATCGAGCGCTACCTGAACTCGCCGGAGACGGTCCTGATCCTGCTGGGGCCGCCGGGAATGGGGAAGACCCGCCTCGTGCGCGCGATCCTAGCTGCGATGTCGAGGCGCAAGGAGGATAGTGCCGTCGTCCTCTACACCGCCGACAAGGCGGCGCTCGAGAGCGATGAGATCTTCGTGGACTTCATCACGGGGACGCACGATGCGTTCGTGATCGAAGATGCCGACCACCTGCTGCAGCCGAGGACCGACGGCAACCGCAACCTGCATCGGTTCCTCATGATCGCCGATGGCGTCGTTCGCGCACAAAGCCGCAAGATCATCTTCACGACCAACCTGCCGAACGTCGGCAGCATCGATGATGCGCTGCTCCGGCCGGGGCGGTGCTTCGCAATCCTGCAGCTGCGACCCTTCGGTCGAAGCGAGGCACTGGCGCTCGCGGCGCGACTCACGTCGCACGACGCAGCGGCGATCGCCCGGGTCGACGCTCAGCTGTTTGGCGCAGGTCAGCGCTCCGCCACGGTGGCGTCGGTCTATCGGTCCGTGCAGTAGCGCCGCGGGCCGGCGGCGGCGTGCGCTCGGATCGGCGGTTCGGCGTCCCAAGCCGGCGGGAAGGCCGCCACCGATCCAGGACCTCGAGCGCCTGCGTCGAGCGTCTCCCGGTGGCATGGCGGCCGCGCGCTCCCGCGGTCGCTTGGGGGCGCGCCGGGCCCGGACTCTTATATATAGGTCGGCCGGGCAGGGGTACGGGTGGACGGCCCCGTCCGCCCCATCCTGACCGTGGGCCAAACCGGATAACCCGGCGAGTCGGATCACTCGCGGATCCGGGTTGGCGGACCGGTCGTGTCCGCCGAAAAGCGCGAACGCGTTGGCATCCGATGGCCGCAAAGCGTGTTGGTCGTCGCATCCTCTCGCGTGAATCACGTTCAGAGTGGGCCCGTCTCGAAGGAGGCGCTCATGAACAAGCGGACTGCCGCGACGGGCATAATTCTGGGCGCGGTCGTCTTGTTGGCGTTGGCCGCGGCGGTGCCGTGGATGACCCCTGCGGCGATCGAGCGTCAGGCGACGGTTTCGGTGGAGTTTCTGGCTCAACCGGCCGAACCGCAACGCCCGGTGGAAGAAATCGTCACGACCGCATCGCGCTTGCCGTCGCGTTGAGACTTCTGCCGGCGTCGGGAGTCGCGACGTTTCGCGCCTCGGGTCGACAGCGCCAACGCTCCGTCAGCAGCCAGCCCCGTCGCGCACGGATCCGCTTCGTCCCCGGACGGACCATGGATCGCTGCCGAGCACCCCGCAGCCTACCTCGCATGCTCGCGCACGCAGCGGATAAAACCGGTAGCGCGCTCCCATCGTCGGGCCGACGTCTGCCTTCGTCAGGAGTGGCCCGGCGATCGTGGCGCGTCGCGATGACCCTCGAGATCAGGCAATTCCCCGCTGAGCGAGCCGACCTGAGCCATCGATATTCCCGCCCGGCGCCAAACGGCCTGGTCGAGCCTGCTCGTCGGACTTCGTAAAACGACGCGCCCGTCCGAACCGAACGGGCACACGTGTGAATCTCATTGCGTGGCTTGCCACCCTCCCGCGACCGGCGTGACTCTCGACGTGGGGGCGGGCGCCGTGGCGCCGCCGACAGGTCCTCCGTTCTCCGGGTGGGATTCCGGCGGCCGTGCCGATCCGGGCGGCACCGGCGTCGGCTCAAGGTTCCAACCTGCCGGCGCTCGGGGCAGTTTGTATAATCCCATCCGCGTCCCATGGATGGGATACGGGCGCGACGGCCAAGCGGCTCCGGTCAGCGTTATCGGCGAGGTGACCGGGGCCGTGGCGGGTCACGACAGACGGAGGTTCGGGCCGCATGTGCCGCAATATCAAGATGCTGTTCAATTTCGAGCCCCCGGTCACTGAGACGGAGGTGCGAGCGGCGGCGCTGCAGTATGTCCGGAAGGTGAGCGGATATCACAAGCCCTCGAGTGTCAATGAGCTTGCCTTCAACAAGGCGGTGGATGAGATCGCAGCGAGCAGCGCCACCTTGCTTCGGTCTCTCGAAACGCACGCGCCGCCGCGCGATCGAGCCGAGGAGGCGGCAAAGGCACGTGCACGGTCCGCGGCACGCTTTCGGTCGTTCCGCCCCGCGTAGTCGACGTGCGGGGCCCGGCGTCGGCGATCTCGATCCTCGGTTGGATCGTCGAGCCATCCTGACCGCGGGTCTCCACGGCAAGTGACCGGCTCGGACTCGACGTGACCCGTGTCGGTCCATGTTCAGTGTGCCGTCCATCGCCCGGCGCCTGCCGCACGTGAGCGCGGTCTACTTCCCGCAACAATGACCCGGCCGGACCGCTGACTTCGACGCTACGGAAGCAAAGGCCCGAAATAGTCGCATTGGGCGTTGTGATAGCCGTTGATTGCGATGAGGGTCGAAGGAGCATCGTCGAGCTGAAGCATGGCGTCGGTGCTCGAGTCGTAACGGGGCCACTCCACGGCCCCTGGCCCGTTGGGATTGCCGGTCTTCGCAAGGCGAGACCAATAGCCCATGAGCTGCGCCGTGAAGGTCAGCTCCGCAGGAGACGGGGTATACGGCCCGCCGAAAATCAGCTGCGGGCTACCGAAGACAAACGGCAGCTCCGCGGTGTGAAAGGCTCTCAGGGCGTTCAACGTGGGATCGTTTTCGTAGCGGTGGGTGTACAGGTAACGCCAGACCGCAGGGCGGTTCGGACCGGCGGCGGCGCGTGCAACGTTGCGTACCGGGGTGATATCAAATGCGTCGGATTCCGCCGCAATGAGCGCGTACACGGGAGCGTCGTAGGTCGATGCTGGATAGAAGGCCAGGACCGTAGGCTCGGCATTGACGCCGAACTGGTCGAAATCCGCATGCAGCGCGGCTTCGTAGGCGACCTCCGAGAGCGCGAGGATCGCGGTCGGATCGTCGGCGGCCGTTGCGGCGGATTCCTCCTCGCGCGTGGAGCCGATCAGGAGTGGTACCGGCGCGCCATGCTGCTCGAGTGCATCGAAGGGATCGACCGGAAGAACATGCGGCTCGATGACGAGAGCCCGAGAGACGAGACCACTCGGCAGGAAAGGTATGGTGAGGTTACTCTCGACGATCGTCGATGCAGGGGCGGCGCGAAGGCACGCGAGCACGTCCGTGGCGGTATCACATCCCACGGTGGCGACCAACGGCGCGTCGAGAGCCTCGAGGTTTGGAAGTTTGAGCGTCTGTCCGTGCAGCAGAGCGCTGCTTTCCATGCCGGCGGCGCTGAACAGCCCGGCGGTCAGGGGCGACGCCAGCAGGGCCTGTACATCGAAAGAACCTGCGGATTGCCCGAACACCATCACGTGGGCGGGATCGCCGCCAAAGGACGCGATGTTCTGCTGGACCCAGCTAAGAGCGGCGATCTGGTCCATCAAGCCATAGTTGCCGGACGATCCGCCCGATTCGGCATCGAGGAGCGGGTGAACGAAGAAGCCGAGGAGTCCCAGCCTGTACTCCACCGTCACGACGATCACGCCCTGCGTCGACAGCGGTGGCGCGTCCAGGTATGCCGTATGGGTGCTGCCGGTGCGGTTGCTTCCACCATGGAGGTAGACCATCACCGGCTGAAGCTCGCCATGCGGGGTCTGGGAAGCGACAAAGACGTTCAGGAACAGGCAGTCCTCCGTCCCCACCGGTTGGTTGCTGATGTCGAGCTGAGTGCAGATACTTCCGAATGTTGACGCGTCCCGCGTCCCCGCCCAGCTCGTTGGCGATTGGGGAGGCTTCCAGCGCAGGGCTCCGACCGGTGGATCAGCGTAGGGAATGCCACGAAACGCGAGCACGCCGCCGGTCAGGGCACCCTGAACGTCGCCCGCGCGTGTTTGGCGAACGGTCCCGTTGATTGAAACCACATAGTTCTGCGACGCCGTCTGGCCCGCCGCATCGGTGATCTGGATCGCGAAGGCGACGTTGGCCTGCGCCGTATCCGGCGCACCGGACAGGGTGACGGAACGGCTGGAACTCGCGCCGAGCGCCAATCCATTCGGCAAGGAGCCCGACGAGACATTCCATGTGAACGGCGCGGTACCGCTGCTCGCTTCGATTGTCTGCGCGTACTCGGCCCCGGTCGTGCCGTCCGGCAAGGACAACGTGGCGATCGTTGGCTTGGGAAGGGGGTAGGCGGCGGATCCGCCGCAGCCGGACAGAAGCCAGCCCGACGCGGCAGCGAGAGCAACCAGTATTCGTCTCACGAGGCCAATCCCGGTTCTCGGCACGGACGCTCTCCGCACGTGTCGAGTCCCGAAGGAGGCGTCGAGGCCGCAGTTCGCTCGCGTCCGGTCCGGAGCGTCGACGGCCGTCGGCCGCGCAACGACTTTAGGCCCGTGTGGACGCGTTGCCGGGCCGAATCCATCCGCGCGTTCAAGTCCGATCTCGGGCGCCATCTCGGTGGGGAGGTCGACGGCGACATGACATTCAGAAATGCGAGCTGACACTGATGCCGATCGTGCGCGGCCTGAACGTCCCCGCGAGGTATCTCTGCGTGGACTCGCCGGTGGCATTCGTCCGTTGAAGCGTCGGCAAGGCATTGAGCGCATTGTTGACGAAGAGCGCCGCTTCGTATTTCTCGTGGCGCGCGGTCGCGCGGAGGCTCAGCAGCTTCGTTGCCGGGTCCGGCCGATACCCCGGCTCGTAGTACGGCGATTGGGGATCCTGGAGCGCAAACGGACCCGGGTTCTGGCTCCGGAACGTGCCATCTGCTCGCAGATCGGCGGTGAGGTCGTGCCCCAGGTCGATCAAGTAGTCCGCGGACAGTGAAACATTCCACGGCGACAGGGAGACGAAATCGACGCCCGGGTTGACGGCTTGCCCCGCTCGCACGAACACGACGCCGCCCTGCGTGATCGTTCGGGTATAGCGTGCATCCGTATACGCAACGCCGAGGTCCAGCTTGAGGCGGGTGCTCGGCAGGAGCTGCGCAGTGACGTCGAAGCCGTTGCTAGCTGCCCGGCCCGGTACGCCGAGAAGTCCGGCGGGCGTCGGATAGTAGCCTGCACCGTCCTCCCAGGCGATGTGGAAGAACCCCGTTTCAAGCTGCATTCGCCCGTCGACCAGCGTGCTCTTCGTGCCGACCTCATAGCTCGAAAGCGTATCGATCCCCCATCCGGCGGGCGGCTGACTGACAAACAGGTACGGCGGCAGCGGGCCACTGCTGCCATAGCCTTTCCCGAGGGTCAGGTACAGAAGCTCACGCTCGGTCGCTTGGAAGGCGAGCCGCACTCGCGGCATCACGGCCGAGTCCGTACCTGCCGCCGCGAGGTTGGGCGACGAGTCGTCGGCGGAGCGATAGTGCGTGCGTTCGCCGTGGACGGCGACATCTGCGGTCAATTGTTTCGTGAGCTTGAACGAGAGCTCTCCGAACACCGCGAGCCGGGACTGCGTGCCCACGGCCACCTGTTGCAAGTCCGTTGGTGCGGGCCAGACTCCCGGCACTCCCAAGGCGCCAGTCAGGTGCTCCGAGAAGCCAACGCGAGAGCCGGAATAGAATGCCGCAGCATCCCACCGGAGCGTGTCGTTCGAATCTGATGACGTCAGGCGGACCTCCTGCATGAGCATCCGTTGATGGATATCCCAGTGGTCGGCGATGGCATCGGTGGAGCTGACGGGGTACCCGGGGCCTAGCGGATTGCCCCAGTCAAAGCCGCCGGTATCGTCCGCCAGCCAGGACGCTCGACGGTCAAAATAAGAGCTCACCGCAGTGAGGCGCGCGGCGCCGAGCGTGGCGCTCACTCTGACCGCGCCCAAGTAGAACGCCACGTCGTACGGCTGCTGGAGGAGACTGCCGTTCTTGAGTTGCTGCGCATCGACGTCCGACAAGTCCGTGAGGAAGAAGCGCTGATCGTGCAGCCCGTAAGACATGTAAGTCAGCGAAGGCGTGATCTGCAGCCCGTCGCGGGGCGCAAGCGTCAGTGCACCTCGCAGACTCGCGCTGGCCGAGTGGTTGGCATTGCGGTCGACGGTTATTCCGGTGAACTGGTCGACGCGATCCACATAGCCGCCGTCCGAGCGGCCCCATGCGCTGATTCGAAAGCCCGCGGCGTCCGGCGCGAGTGGCCCGCCGAATGCCAGCCCAACCTCGTAGCTCGGGGCGCCACCCCTCGTCGTCGCGAAGCCGCCCGTCGCGAGGCCCGTGAAGACGCTTAGGCTCGGCTGGTTGAAAAGAAACCGAATCGCTCCGCCTTCGTTGCCCTCGCCAAACAGCTGGATCTGCGGCCCACGCAAGACCTCGATGCGGTTGACGTCGAAAGTGACCGGGAAGGAGGACAGCATCAGGTCGCCGACGACGGGCGGAATCGGCGTGTCGTCAAGGTACAGCCCAGTCGTCGAGGCATTGCGACCGGCGACGCCGCGCATCGTCAGATAGGCGAAACCTTCGCCGGCCGCGACCGCGGGTTCGAACTGCATGGCGGGCGTCATCGCGGCAAAGTCGGCCATGCCATTGACTCCGGAGGCACGCATCGCATCCTCCGTCAAGACGGCCATGTCGATCGGCACCCTGCTGCTGGACTCCTCCCGTCGTGTCGCCGTGACCATCACCTCCTCGAGTGCGAACGCAAGTCGCGGGGGAGCGCGTTTCACCGCCGACGGCGTGACGGCGCCACGCCCGTCCACCGGTGCGGCGAAAATCCGGATCGTCCGCGGATTAAGGAACTCATACGTCAGACCGGTGCCATCGAGCAGTTGCGTCAGAGCAGCGGATGCCGTGAGACCGGCGCGCGCTCCCTTGGAATGCAGCGTCTCAGCAATCGTGGATACGTAGATCAGCTGCAAGCTGGTCTGACGGCCGAAGGTCGTCAGCACGTCGGTGACGGGGCCTGGCTCGATGTCCGCGGATAGCGTGACCGAAGATGGAGCGTCGACGGCGAGCGTTGACGCCGAACCTCCGACGAGCAAGCAGACGAACAAGGTACGAAGCGTCCCCACACTGACCCCTGTGCGCTCCCGGCCGATGCCCATCAGGGGGTCGGTGCCACCCGGAGGACGCGGATTCGCGTTCCTGTCTTTTCGATTCTGACGCCAGGGAGGGTTCGCAGGAACGCCACGAACGAATCCGTGTCGGCGGCGTCGAAGACGCCGCTAATCGGCAGGTTCCGGATGGTCGGGTCCTCGACTTCGATCGGTACCGTCGTGTACCGATTGAATTCGATGCAGATGTCGCCAACTGGCTGGCGCTTGAAGACTATCTTGTGCTGAACCCACCCGAGGGCCTGCTCCAGATCGACGAGTACCGGTTGCGCCGGCGCAGCGTCTGCGTCGAGCCGCAGCCGAAATCCCTTCGTGACGAGCTGCACTCCCAGTGGCAGGCCCTTCCCACCGTCCGCCGGCAACGACTCGCTGGTGAATACCGCGATGGTACCCTCCGCAACCGTGAACTCGATCGCGTCTGACTTGCGATAGACATCGAAGTCGGTACCGACCGCGATCGCTCCCGATCGTCCCGCCGTCACGCGGAACCATCGGCGCAGCTCGTGGTCGACGTGAAAGAGCGCTTGACCGCGGTTGAGCTCGACGAGGCGTTCGCGGTCGGAATAGCGCACGGTCACTTCGGAGTCCGTGTCAAGGCGGAGCACCGAACCGTCCGGCAGCTGAACGACGCGCGCTTCGCCGTGCGCCGTCCGATAGGTCTTCGGGAGCCCCAAGAGCTCACCGTTGCGCCCCCACCAAACTGCGGCCACGGCCAGAACGATGACGCATGCGACTGCAGACGCGAGAGCGGGCCATGGCAGGGGTGTCGGCCGCCTTGCAGTCGACCGCGGACTTGTCGGCGCGGGTACGTCGATCGACGCAACGCGATCGTCTTCGAGCCGGTTCTCCGCCAGGAATGTTTCCAGCGGTACCGTCGGATCGCCCACGACCGCGGGGAGTTGGTGCGCGATGCGAGCGACGCCGAGATACTCCCTGACATGGATGGGTGAGGCCCGGAGCCATGCAAGGAAAGCAGCGGCATCGCCGTCTGTTAGCGGGCCTGACTCGTTGGCGATCAGCCAATCGCCGGCCTGAACGGCGATCGCCTTGCGTACGTCTTCGTCGTCAAGTGTCACGGGACGTCTTCCCATCGCGCCATATGGCGGCGACAGTGTCCAAGGCCCTGGGCCAGATACTTCTTGACCATGGTGGAAGATACTCCGAGCCGGTCGGCGATCTCCTGATAGGTCAGGCCGTAACGATATTGGAGGATCAGCGCTATGCGCCACCGGCGTGGCAGCTGCTCGAGCGTCGCGCCCAACTCCTTCGCCGCGTCGTTCGCCTCCAGCTGGCTCTCGACGGACGGTAGCTCCCCCAGAGAGTGCTGCACGCTCAGCCGGTCGATGTCGAGGCGCGCGTCCTGGCGTCGATCCAGAATCCAGTGCTCCTTCAACAGATTGCTGGCGACGGCGTAAAGGTAGCGTTGAGGGTCGCGGATGGCGTCCGGGTCCCGGACCCGGAGCATGCGGATATAGACCTCTTGAGCAAGGTCGGGGGCCTGGGATTTGGCCCGGATTCGGCGACGGAAGTACGCTTGCAGAGCGCGGCGGTGCTCCGCAAATAGCTTCTCAACGAACCCCGTTCGTCCATGGACCATCAGCGCCCACCACCGCTCACGCGGGCCTTGCACTGCAGTCTATAGACTGCCGAGCGCGCCTACTCGGGTACGCCTCGCCGAAGAAAAGATCGTTCGCCTCCGGCCACCTGATCCCGCGATGCAGCAGCAGGGCGCCGCGGCTTCGGATCTCGCCCTCATCAGTGGCCATACCGTACCCGGCGTGGCCGGTTCGCCCCTCTTCTTCCTCCACGAAGGCGTTGTCGACGCTGCCCGGTATCGGCGGCGCTCGAGCGCCGAGGCTCATGGCGCGATGCGCTGCGGGTCTTCCAGCCGAATCGTGGCCGAGGAGGGTGTTATGGGACTGCTCAGGAACGCCGGTAACCGACAAAATGGGCGAGCCTTTGGGGCCTCGCCCTGGCGCGACATGCCAGTGCGGGAAGCCTCGGGCTCCGGCTGCACATTGGCGGCATCAAGCGGACGGGGCGCGGCGCACGGCAGAGCGGCCGCTCTGGGCCTTTGTCTCAGCGCCTGCCTGGCGCTGTCGACGGCACACGCTCAGCACCACCTGGATGCGCCGAGAGTTCGAGCGATCCAATTTAGCCCCGCGGCGACTTCCGCGGCCACCGAACGCCCCGACCCGCCACGTCTGGCGGCGAGTACATCCGAAGCCGTCAGCAAGGTGTCCTGTCCGCAGTCCGCCGAATTGGACGGCGCGTCCTACTGCGGCTACCTGCCTGTAGCGCTACGTGAAGGCGCGTCGTCGCCGACGATCAGTATCTACTTCGAGGTCTACGCGCACAATTCCAAGGGCCCGGCGGTGAGCGCGATCTTCGCTAACGGCGGCGGACCCGGACTGACCACCACCGGCTCGCGCGACCTGATCCTGTCGCTGTACGGCGGAGTCCTCGACGTGCACGACTTGGTGCTGTTCGACGATCGCGGTCGCGGCGGATCGTCCGCGATCAACTGTCCGGATCTTCAGCACGGCTCGGCACCGTTTGACCACGCCGTCGCCGAATGCGCCGCACAGCTTGGATCCGGGACGAGCGACTACGGTACAGGCTCCGTTGCCGACGATGCGGAAGCGCTTCGGGTCGCACTCGGGTACGAGACAATCGACTACATCGCCTTGTCCTATGGCGGCGAAGACGCGACGGCCTACGCCACGCGCTACGGGGCTCACGTCCGGTCACTCATTCTCGACGCTCCCGCCGGCTCTCCCTACCTTCGGGCCTTTGCTGCGGACCAGGGCTCGGCCCGATCGATCCCGCGCGTGATTGCGCTTGGTTGCCGTCGCTCACCGACGTGCTCGGTCGATCATCCGGATCCGGAGGCCGAGCTCGCTGCGCTGATTCAATCGCTGCACAGTCAGCCCCTCTCAGGCTTCGGAAATAACGCCGGTGGAGTCCCGACGGCTGTCACGATCGATGAGGGCTCGCTCGCGGCTATGCTGACCGCGGGCACATTTCCGCCGGTCGGTGCTCCAGGCAGCGGTGGGTTCGTTGACGACAACGAGCTGCTGGCGGCCGCGCGGGCGTACATGAACGGCGACGCCACTCCGCTTTTGCGGATTGGAGCGGAAGCGATCGTGCCGTTATCAATCGACTATGGCGACCCGACGTTCTTTTCGGAAGGCGCGTTCATCGCCACCCAATGCGTCGATATGCAGCAACCCTTCGCATGGGCCGATCCGGTCGCGCTCCGGGCCGAGGAACTCAACGGAGTGATTTCGGCGCTCCCAGAGGGCTATTTCGCGCCCTTCACGGGAGACGTCGCCCGATTCCCGATCTTTGCGTTCGAAGAGCAGTGCGTGAACTGGCAGCGGCATGCGACATCGGACCCGGTTCTCCCGCCGCGGGCCGTATTTCCGAACGTGCCGGTGTTGGTGCTCCACGGCGACATGGATGCGGTGATATCGGACGAGGAGGCTCGCGGTGTCGCGTCGCAGTTCCCTCAGAGCACGTTCGTGTCGGTGGCCTCGTCGGGTCACGTGACGGCCGCCTTTGGGCTCTGTGGCACGACCATCTCCATTACGTTTCTCGAGACACTTCAAACCGGCGATACCACCTGCGCTCAAACGTCAGAGATTGTCTGGCCCGCCGTCGGGCGATTTCCGTTGAGCGTGGAGGACGCGCTCCCCGCCGAACCCGATGAAGGAAATCGCGGAACGACACGCGACTTGCAAATCGTGTCGATTGCGGTTGCGACGATGAAGGACGCGCTACAGAGAACCACACTCGGAAGCGCATCAGGTGCATGTCTGCGTGGCGGCACATTCGAGGACGCGATCGGATCGATTTTTCAGCTCGTCACCCTCAGCGGGTGCCTTTTCAGCCAGGACGTCGCGATCAGCGGGACGATCACGTACGGGACCGACACATCGGTAACCGCGACCCTGGCGGTCGCAGTCGCCGGTGGCGCGCCCCAGACGATTGACGTGACCGGTGCATTCTTGAAACCGGGTCCGGTTGGAGCCTTTCACGTCACGGGGCAATTTGACCACAGGCACGTCGCGGCACTGGTTCCGGAATCATGACGTTGTGCCGAAACGCGTCGGCGCGTCGCGAATCCCGGAGCGCCATGGAGCACGGCTGGCTCCCTATGATCCGACGGCAGGCACGCACGGAGTCAACTGAAGGCGTGACCTGCAGATCGTTGGTTCACGATCGGGCTGTGCTGTGAACCGCGGCGGCACGGGAGCGCGACCGTCGTGGCCGGGTTCGCCGCCGATGTGCTGCGGAGCCGGCGAACCCGCACCAGGCAGGGCGACTCAGGGAGGCTCCGGATGATACCCAGGTCTGAACTGTCAACGACGCTCGTCATGGCTCTGGCGGCTCTCGCGATGGGGCCGTGGTTGATCTGGCCGGGTCCGGCTCGTGCGCAAAGCATTAGCGCTACCGTGCCTGCAGGGGCGTTCCCCCGCTCGGTTGCGGTTAACCGATCGACCAATAAGATCTACATCGCCAACGATCTGCCGACGGGGACTGTCACCATTATCGACGGCACGACCCGCTCAGTCACGACGGTGAGTGCCGGATGGCGCCCCTTTGCGGTAACGGTTGATGAACTCGCTAACAAGATCTACGTCGCTAACCTGGGCTCGCAGATCGCGCCGGGAGGCCGTGCCAGCGTCACGGTGATCGACGGAGTGACCAACGCGACAACGAATGTCGTCGATCCGACCGGTAGTGGAGCATTCGCCATCGCCGTGAATTCGTCGACGCACGTCGCCTACGTCGCGAACATCTGGAGCGCAACCGTAACGGCGATCGACGGGGCCACCCTGTCGACCACAACAGTATCGAACACAAAAGCGGCCGGAGTGGCTCCGGTCGCAATTGCGGTCAACCCGGTTACGAACAAGATCTATGTGGCAAACAGGGCTATCGGCGGTTCGAACCCAGGCAGCGTTACGATCATCGACGGAGCCACCAACTCGACGGTCACCGTAGCCGACCCAAATGCCGTGTCGCCGGATGCGATCGCTGTGAACATGGCAACAAACAAGATCTACGTTGCAAATGAAGGCGCCTACCCGACGCCTAACTACGGAAACGTAACTGAGATTGATGGCCTCACGAACGTGACGAAGACGATCACGGATCCACACGCCCTGGCTCCCCAGGCGATCGCGGTGAACGAGACCACCAACACGATCTACGTCGCAAACGCCAACAATGCCACAGCGAGCTATGTGGGGGTGGTCAGTGTGATCGATGGCGCCACGAAGTCCGTAACGACCATTTCGGACCCGAACGCGCAGTCGCCGGCAGCTGTCGCGGTCAACGAGGCTGCAAATACCATCTACGTTGCCAACGGTGGCTGCGCGCTCACAGTGTCACCGGTGTGCGGCGACGGGAGCAATCCCGGGAGCATCACGCTAATCGATGGCGCTACCAAGACGCCGGTGACCCTCATCAATGCGCAGGCAACGACGCCTATCGCGGTCGCCGTCAATTCGACAACAAACGAGGCCTATGCGGCCGACATCGGCAGTGGCAACGTCACGGTCATCGATGGCGGCGCGGCTCAGACGACGCATACGCTGGGAGTCGTGCTCGCGGGCAACGGCAGCGGAACCGTTACGAGCAATCCTTCCGGGGTCGATTGCGGACAGTCGTCGTGCGCCGCAGTCTTTGCGGCTGGCGAATCCGTCCACCTGGCTGCCGTGGCTGCATCGCCGGCCGTGTTTGTCGGGTGGAGTGGGCCCTGCAACGGCATCAACGGCTGTGACCTCGTGAGCAACGAGGACCAGTTTGTGACCGCCACGTTTACCTCGCCTGCTGCGCTCGTCGCGGTACCCGACGTAGTCGGGCAAACCGAAAGCTCGGCCGAGGCGGCGATTCTCGCCGCAGGTTTCGCCGTCGGATCGCTGACGCAGCAATCCAGCAGTACAGTGGGTTCAGGCAACGTGATCGGCGAGAGTCCGGCTGCAGGCGCCGAGGTGGCAAGCGGTATTAGCATCGATCTTGTCATCTCAAGTGGAAGCGTATCCGGTGGAAGCACCACACCGAGCGGAGGAGGCGCAACGTCACGTGGCGCAGGCAGCGCAGACCCGGTCACGCTTGCGGCGCTGCTGCTCATGGGAGTAGGTCGGCTGTCGGGCAGAGTGCGACGACCGTGTGTCGACCGGGGGGGTGCGATAGGGCGGATCACTGCAACTAGGTCGAAGCGCTGTCGAGCTGTCGTCGGTCAATGCCGACCACCCGCGAATAGCGTGGAGCTTCGTGGTGCAGCCTGCGAAAGGCGATCAGCCCACAAGACAGGGACGACGAGCCATCCGGATGCAGCGAGCTGTGCGCTACGCGGGCGATTTACGTGAGCGTCCGCGATCGAATGCGAAGCGGGCGGTAGATGCGGCGACCTATTGCTGTCCCGCGGATGCGTTCGGTGGATTCTTGGCCTGCAGGAAGGCCACGACGGAGCGAAGCATCTGCAGCCGCGTCTCGCTCCGCGAAAGCCAGTGATCCTCATGCGGCATCGTGACGAGCTCGACGTCCTTCTTGGACCGCTTCAGAGCATCGAACATGGCCTGGCTCTGCTCGAATGGCACGACAGTGTCATCACGCCCGTGAATCAGGAGGACGGGAATGGAGACCGCTTCGACGTGCTTGATCGGCGACAGCGCATCCAACGCCGGATCTTGCGATCCACTGACGCCCATGAACCTGTTCCAATACCGTTGCTCGAAGTTCTGGCGTCCGAGGTGCTTGGCGTCAACGTTCGCGAGCATTCTCGTCAGATCGGAGACGCCGCTGATGGAAGCCACGCACCGATAGACGCCGAGGTCTAGAGTGGCGCCGGCCAACGCGGCATAGCCGCCGTAGCTGGCGCCGACGATGCAGACTCGCGCCGGGTCGATAAGCCCTTCCTTAGCGAGAAATCGCACGCCATCCGAGAGGTCGGTTTGCATCTTCCGGCCCCACTGCCCATAGCCCGCCTCGACGAACTGCTGGCTGAGGTTCGAACCGCGGAAATTGGGCCGCAAGACGGCATATCCTTGCTGGGCGAGACCCTGCGACCACCAGTCAAAGTCCGCCGTGTCCCGGGCCTGCGGACCGCCGTGAGGAAGGACGACCAGCGGCAGATTCTTGGCGGCTCCGCCAGGCGGCAGCGTCAAGTAGGCGGGAATGTCGAGTCCGTCGGACGCGGCGTAGGTAATGCGGCGCGTCTCCAGAACGCCGGGAAGTCCGTCGTAGACGTCGCCGATGCGTTGCGCCTTTCGCGCCGCCATGTCGACCAGCTGGTAGGCGAAACCATACTTCGGGCCGTCGACACGGACGACGAACGTGGAAAACGTGGCCGACGCTGACACAAACCGCAGGCGGGCACCGCTGAACGTGGCCTTGACCGACGTCCAGCGCTTCTGGACGGCATCGTCGAAGAATATCCACTCCGAGTCGTCGCCTACATGCACGCCGCCAATCATCCTTCGTGTGATCGGATCCTCGATCGGCGATTCGAGGCTCCGGTGTTCGGCCATCGGCGGGCCCATGGACCCGTCCGCCAGCGACATCAGCCGCCACACGGAATTCCCGGCCTCGACGAAGTGCATCAGGAGCGTGTCGGGCGTCGGTCCAAACCCCAGGAGGTATGGGTAGTCGACGGGCTCGACTCCGGACGCGAGCTCATGCAGCTGGCCACTCTGGCGGACTGAGACGACCCAGCGTTGGGATTGCTCCTGGTAGATCTCTTCGGCCGCCAGTTCCCCCGCGCCGTTTACAAGCCATCTCGCGGCACCGGTTCCCCGCGCGAGAATGTCTGCGGCTTTCGTCTGAAGGTCGTATCGGTACAAGGCGCGCCCGCCGCCTTCTGAAACGGTCCACACCGGCACAAATAGCAGCGTGTGGCCGTTGACACGCCGGACGGTGCCGAACCCGGCCACGACGTTTAGGATCTCGACGTGCCTGTCCCGGGTGAACACGTGCAGCTTGTTCGCGTCGGGAACCATCTCGAGCTTCTTGCTCGCTACGTCATAAACTTGCAGCTCGGTCCATTCTTGCTCCGGCCCGGTGAATCCCGAAAGGACGCTGGTCACGGACGTGTAGATCAGCAAGTGATCGTCATCCGCCCACTCAAGCGAGCGCAATTTTGCGCGGCCGACGCGCACCCCGCCGATGGATGTCGAGTCGGCCAATGAGACGACCAGGATCGCGCGAACGTCGCCCTCCGTCCTTACGAAGGCGATCCGACTGCCGCTCGGGGAGAGCGCCACGTCCTCGAGGGACGGCAACCTTCCGTAGACTTCCAGCGAGTCGGCAGCTGCCGTCCGGGTGAACGCAACGAGCGACAACAGGCAAGCCGACGCTACCGCAAGCGCCGCCGTGCGGTTGAGCCATGGCATGAGTGCGACCCTCCCTTCGCTCTCGGATCGGCCTCGGAATCTAGGTTCCGGCCGTTATTCTGATCAGTTCCTTTGCAGGGTCTCCCCTTGCCGAGATTCTGGCACGAGTGGGCCTTGGGTTGAAGGCGAATTCCCTGCAGCCGGTAGCGTGCAGCTTTCTCCTACCAGAGGTCGGAGTGCCGCACGAGCTTTTCGGTTGCTGCGCATCACCGTACGCATGGCCTCGAACACGGGCCCGTCGCCATAGGCCCGATCGAGACCAGCCGAAACCGGTGACATGACTCGCATTACGACGGGCTTGCGAAGCCGAGGCGCTCCTGCGCCGAGGTCGATTCCCGATGTACATTCGTCCTAGCCAGACGAGGCCCTTGACGGACCCGCGAGCGGACGCCTCGCGCCAGTGCGAGAATCAAATGCGACCTGCCATCGAACGTGCCGTTGCGTCTGGATCGATGTCGCATACAGCCCTGCCTTCGGCCGCCGAAGGTCATTCCCAAGGAGCCGTCATGAGCGCGAAGAAAACTGCGCGCCGACGCAGCCTCGGCCGCGCCGACGTCGAGAGTCCGGGCAGCAGCCAGTCTCCGGTCGAGCGCCGATCGGCGGAGGCGCAGGTGCGCGCGCTGATCGCCGTGTTCGCGCCAACGCGTGTTCGACTCATCGGCGCAGCACGACGGTGGCTGAGAAAGCGACTGCCGACCGCCCATGAGGTGGTGTATGAATATCGCGACTGCTTCGTGATCAGCTATTCACCGAGCGGGCGCGGGTACGAGGGCGTTCTCGCAATTCGCGCGAGCGCGGACGGAGTCAGGCTCTACTTCAACCGTGGCACGGAATTGCCGGATCCCGGGAAATTGCTGCACGGGTCTGGCAAGCAGGCGCGCTGGCTCGGCCTCGAAAGCGCACCCACGCTCGCCCGTCCTTCGGTCGCGCGCCTGATTGAGGCGGCCATCGCTCAGAATCGCGTGCCGTTCGCGCGCTCGGACCCGGGGCCGGTGGTCATCCGACCGGCAGCGGCGCGGCAGGGTCGACGGCGCCGCACCGCCTGATACGCAGGCGGTCGTGACAACGTCGGGGACGCTGCGGGCGAGGGCCGGTCCACAGTCAAGCGCATCCCGACTTGCGGAGCCCGGTCGTCAGATTGACACTTCACGAGAGTAGGCCGCAGAGGTGACGCCGAGCTTTCGCCTCAAGCGAGCCGGTGCCGCTGAGCACGACTCGCGCGATTCGGGCAACATCCGCTCGTGCGCCGCGACGAGGTCGCCGGCGAATTCGCGGATTGGAGTCGGGAAGCGTCAATACCGCGAGCGCATTGCACGCGGGAGGCAATCAGCATGACGACACGCACGACGCGACGCGCGTTTGTGGGATGGCTGGCAGCGGCGGCAGCGCAGTCCTTCGGGCGGCACGCGGGCGCCGCGACCGGCGCCGGCGCGCAGGCGGCGGGGGATGCCGGGGCGGTCGCGCGCCTGCGTTCGCTGATCGCGGCGAGCGACGCGGCTGAGCTGCGCTTGGATCCGGTGCCGCGGACCGAGGCCGCACGCGGGCCCGGCGACCCGGTGTTCGTCGACCCGTTGAGCGAGCAGTGGTACGCGGCGGCACAGGCGAACGCCGAGCGGGACCTCGCGGACCTGGGTGCGATTGACCGCTCCGCGCTCCCGCCCGTCGAGGCCATCGCGTACGACGTGTTCGCATTTCGGGCCCATCGGGAGCTGGATCGCTTCCGGAGCGGATACTGGTCGATCCGACGGCGCACGCCGCTGAATGCCTCGTTCGGGCTGCACCTGGAATTGCCCGACTACGTGTCCGGTGCCGGCGCACAGTTCGTCACGGCCGCCGACTACGACGCCGGCATTGAGCGGCTTAACGGCTTTGCCGGCTACCTCGGCTCGGTCATCGCGCGCTGCCGTGACGGCGTCGCGACGGGCTATGTGCAACCGAGGCGAATCGTCGAGCAGGTGATCGGCCAGTGCGATGCGATGCTGGCGCTGGCCCCGGACCAAACGCCGTTCTTCGCAGCCGTCACGAGGATGCCCCCGTCGTTCGACTCACCGACGCGTGCCCGACTCGAGCACGGCTATCGGGCGACAATCGCGAAGAACGTCTTGCCGGGTTACGCTCGGCTTCGCGACTACCTGAAGTCCGACTATCTGTCGCGCGCGACGGATGCGCCCGGGCTGTGGGCGATGCGCGACGGCGCTCAGGTCTACGCCAATGAGCTCGCGTGGCATACGACCACCACGCGCTCTCCGGACGAACTGCACGCGCTCGGTCTCGCCGAGGTCGCGCGAATCCGCGAAGGAATGGAGTCGGCACGTCGTGCCGTCGGCTTTGCCGGCGACCTGACCGCGTTTTTCGAGTACGTGCGCCAGGACCCGAAGTTCTACTTCACGAAGCCCGAGGACCTGCTCGCGAAGTTCCGCGAGATCGAGGCACGCATCTGGCGGGGCATCCCGGCATTGTTCGCGCGCTCCCCGAAGGCACCGTTCGAGGTGCGGCCCCTGCCGGCGATCGGCGGCCAGCGGGGGACCGGGTACTACCGCCCGGGCCCGCCCGACGGGGTCTCGCCGGGCGTGCTCTATTTCAACATGGCGATGCTGCCGACGCGGCCGATTCCAACGCTCGAGACGCTGACCCTTCATGAGGGCATCCCGGGGCACCACTTCCAGGGCATGTTGGTCCGCGAGGACGCCTCGCTGCCGGAGATCCTGCGGTTCGGAAACGTGACCGCGTACATCGAAGGCTGGGGGCTCTACGCGGAATCCCTCGGGCCGGAGCTCGGCATGTTTGTGGATCCGTACCAGCTGTTCGGGCATCACGACATGAATATGCTGCGTGCCGTCCGACTGGTCGTCGACACGGGCATGCACGCGATGCGGTGGACGCGGCAGCAGGCGATCGACTACATGCTTGCGAACACGTCGATGGCGCCGCGCGACGTGGCGGTGGAGATCGACCGCTACATCTCCTACCCGGGGCAGGCCTGTGCCTATAAGTCCGGGGAGAAGAAGATCCGCGAGTTGCGCGTGCGCGCGGAGCAGCGGCTCGGCGCCGCGTTTGACGTTCGCGAGTTCCACGGGATCATCCTCGACACCGGCGCGATGCCGCTGACGGTGCTGGAACAAAAGGTGGACCGCTGGCTTGCGTCGAAACGCGCCTGAGCCGTGGGGCCGCGAACGTCGGTCGTCCGACTCGTGACGCACCGAGGCCGCATCGGCGGAGCCCGGCAGGGTGACTGCACTGCCCGCACTCGCCGCCGCGCACCACCGTATGTAGTTGATACTAAAGGATTTATGAGCCGCTCGAGAACGACGAAGCCGGATCTGCGGTCGATGAGGTCTGCTGACGACACCCTATGATGTCGATGCACCCTCGCTCCGGGATCATGGATTTCGAGTGGCGGCCCGCTCTCTCGCCGGCCAACGGCGCCGGCGGTGGCGACATTGGGGACAGGGCGCACTGGCGGCGCCGCGGAGAATCGGCGTGAATACTGAGGACCCCTCAACCGCGGGCTTCGAGCTCTACGACCTTCGAGTCGAGGTCGTCGGACCGCCGGGGCAGGCGATCTACTGCGGCGCCCGGCTCGGCGACTACTTCGAGCTGCGCGGCGAAATGCTGACCCTGCCGGCCGGCCAGGGCTTTTCGATCTATTCGCTCGCGGCGCTCTTGCCGCTGCTACCGGCCAAGCAGCGAGTCACCGCCCCGAACGACTGGATGACGTCGGATGCGGAGGTTGCGTGCCCGGATCCGAACTGCGCGACGCGGTTCCGGATCACCCGCACGGGGCGCCGCTTCTTCCGCCGGGAGGACGTGACCGCCGTTCCGCTCCCTGCGAACACGCCTCGCCCGTGATACCGCGCGCCAGCCTGCCCGGTGATTATTCGATCTCACGGCTGATCAAGGGCGGCTGGCACCTGGCCGGCGGTCACGGCGCAGTCCTCGCCGAGCAGGCGTGCCGCGACATGGCGAGCTTCGTCGAGGCCGGCATCACCACGTTCGACTGCGCCGACATCTACACCGGAGTCGAAGCGCTTATCGGCGCCTTCCGGACGTCGTTCCCGACGCTCGGCGCCCGGGTCCAGGTGCACACGAAGTTCGTGCCCGACCTCGCGGATCTGGCGACACTCGACCGAGGCTACATCGAGCGACTCGTCGACCGGTCGCTCGCGCGACTGTGCGTCGAACGGCTCGACCTGATCCAGTTCCACTGGTGGGACTACGCCGTGCCGCGCTACGTCGAGACGGCGCTGGAGCTCGAGCGACTGGTCCGCGCCGGCAAGATCGCGCGCATCGGCGTGACGAATTTCGACCTGCCACGACTTCGCGAGATGCTCGACGCCGGGGTGCCCGTCGTTGCCCACCAGCTGCAGTACTCGCTGCTCGACGATCGCCCGGCGGCCGGCATGGCAGAATTCTGCCGCGCGCGAGGGATCGCCCTGCTCTGCTACGGAACGGTCGCGGGCGGCTTCCTGTCCGAGCGGTGGATCGGCGCCGCCGAACCCGGCGCACCGCTCGCCAACCGCTCGCTGGTCAAGTACAAGCTGATCATCGACGACTTCGGCGGCTGGCCGCTGTTCCAGGAGCTGTTGACCGTGCTCGCAGGAGTCGCGCGGCGCCACGGCACGGACATCGCGACGGTCGCGACGCGTGCCGTGCTCGACCGACCGGGAGTCGCGGCCGCGATCGTCGGTGCGACCAACACCGCCCACCTCAGGGCCCACGCGCAGATCGGTCGATTGCGGCTCGACGCCAGCGATCTTGCGGCAATCGCGTCCGTCACGGCGCGCCGCTCGGGTCCTCACGGCGACGTCTATGCGCTCGAGCGCGATCGCACCAGTCGCCATGGCCGAATCATGAAGTACGATCTCAACGCGCTGCCCGCGAGCGGTGCGGGCGGCGCGGTCGCCCCACGCGGATGAGACCCGCAGCGATCCGTGCGGCGGACGGATCCTCGGCGGCCGTGACCGCGTCCCCGGTCACACGACGCGCGAGGCGCGAGCGAAACCCGAATGGCGACGCCTGACGCGTCGGCGATCGCCCGCCGGCAGCCTCCCCCGGGTCCGGCGGAGGAGGCCGCGTACCCGCGCCGCTCATACGCGTGGGGTGTGGTCGCGATCCTCGTCGGGACGGCGATTCTGTCGTACACCGACCGGCAGGTCCTGAGCCTGCTCGTCGACCCGGTCCGGCACGACCTCGGTATCAGCGACACGCAGGTGAGCCTGCTGCTCGGGCTCGCGTTCGCGTTCGTCTATGGCACGGCCGGGCTGCCGTTCGGGCTGCTGGCCGACCGGACCTCGCGCCGCAACCTGATCGTGGCCGGCGTGCTGGTGTGGAGCGCGGGCACGCTTGGTTGCGCGTTTTCACACAGCTTCGCGCAGCTGTTCGCCGCCCGCATCGTCGTCGGTCTCGGCGAATCCGTGCTGTCGCCGGCGGCCATCTCGATGATCAGCGACTATTTCCCGCCGTCGCGGCGCGGCATGGCGGTCGGCTGCTTCCTGAGCGGCATCGCGATCGGCATCGGCGCCTCGATCCTGATCGGCGGCGCCGTCCTCAACCTCGTCGAACACGGCGCGTTCGCGGGCACGGCCGTCGGTACGATGGCTCCCTGGCGCCTCGTGCTGGTGCTGGTCGGCGCCCCCGGATTCGCCTGGACGCTCCTCGTGCTGCTGATCCGCGAACCGGCCCGGCGCGCGGCCCCGGCGGTCGGCGCTCCCGGCGCCGGATCGAGCGCCGCGCGCGCGACGTTGCTCTCCGTCGCGCTCCTCTACCTGGTCGTCGCACTCGCGTCGTTGGTCGACAATGCGGTCGGTGCGTGGGCGCCGACGCTGCTGATCCGAAGCTTCGGCGCCGATCCGGCGAAGGTGGGCCTCACGCTCGGGCTGCTGTTGATGATCGGCTATGGCGGTGGCGTCCTGCTCGGCGGCTGGCTGTCCGACCGCGTCGGAGGCGGCGGTCGGTGGGCGCGCAAGCTCGGCGTGTGCCTGGCCGCGAGCATCGTGATCCTCGCGCTCACGGCGGCGATCAACGTGCCCCGGTACTCGGTCGTGATGGGCTCGGTGTCGCTGTACTTCGCCTTATCCGGCATTGTTACGGCCTGCGGGTTTTCGGCGATCCTCGACGTCGTGCCGAACGAGCGCCGCGGCTTCGCGATGGCGCTCAGTTTCTTCCTGAACGTCGCGATCGGCGCGGGACTCGGTCCGACCTCGGTGGCGCTGGCGAGCGAGCGAGTGTTCGGCGCGGCGGCGGGCTACGGGCCGGCGATCGCCGCGACGGTGGCCTGCGGTTATTCCTGCGCAGCGGTCGCGGCTGCCGGGACGCTCGCGATGCTCCGTCGTCGTGGCCCGCGCTCTGCCCCGGCCTGAACCCACCGTCGGCCGGGTCGGAGCGGCTACTTCGACACGACCGGCGAGGAGCGAGCGAGGTCCCAGCTCTCGAGCGACCGGATCTGGTCGGGCGACTTGCGCTGCGCGGCCTTGTGGCCCTGCTCGAGCGTCATGTCGAGATCGAGGAGCACCTCGACCGGCGCGTTCTCGAGCAGCGCCGCATCGGGCTTCGGCGCGATCGTCAGCGCCTGGCGCCACGCCTTGTCGATCTCGCGGGGCACGTCGACCAGCGGGGGAGCGATGCGCGAGCCAGTGGACGACTCGCCGACGCTGACCTTCGACATCGCGCGAACGAGGAGCTGCCCGCTCGCCGGATTGAACTCGACGCGCGCGGCCGCCCCCGAGATGTTCTGGAAGGTGTTGCCCGGCAGGGATTCGCGGAGCTTCCGGCCGACCAGCGCGCGAACGGTGCAGGCATAGCCGAGCGAGTAGTTCAGCACCCGATTTTGCGGGTCGATGCCGGCGGTGCGGCACAGGTTGCCGGCGACGGCGTAGTCTTGCGTCGTTCCCTCGCCGAGCCCGATCTTGGCGGCGTAGTCGAGCTGCGCCGCGCGTTCGCCGAGGTCGGCCGACCTCGAGTAGAAGGCGCCGGCGAGCTCAGGATTCCTCAGCAAGCACAGGCCTTCGTCCAGCATTCGCCCGGCGATGAACGCCGTCTGCCCGTCGTTCGCCTGGACGTCGCGGTTGATGAACTTCGCCGCGGCCGGGCAGTCGCCTTTGGCGACTGCGAGGACGACGGGGTTCTTCGCGATCGGCAGGTCCGTGCCAAACGCCGCCGTCGTTCCCCCCAGCAATCCTGCAACGAACGCAGTGGCAACGAGCGCTGCACGCAGCTGTTTCATCGAACCCCCGGTTGTCGATTGGCGGTGTCCGCGAGCGGGCACAGACCCATCTTAGTGAATGGCCCTGGGACTGGCCACTTGGCGATTCGGCGCCGACGAGCCGCGATCGGGCCGGCCGGTCACGACCGGGCCGGCGGGCGGCGCAAGCGGTCGGTCGCGCTCGCTAGGCGGGCGACGCGTGGCGACGAAGCACGTTCGCCGCGGCCCACGCGGCGCCAATGAGCCCCGCGCGATCCCCGAGTTGGCTCGGCGCGATGGCGATGGGCCGTGAGAAGAGGGCGGGGAGGGTCCGTCGGACGCGCTCGTAAAGTTCGGGACGAACGCCGATGCTTCCTCCGAACACGATGAGCTCCAGGTCGAGCAGCGACTGCAGCGTCACGACCGCGAGCGCCACCCAGCGGGCCGTCGTGTCGAGCACCGAGGCCGCAACGTCATCTCCTTGCTCGAGGAGCCTGAAGATGTCACGCACCGTGGCGGCGGTCGTTCCGCCCTGACGCCGGTAGCGGTCCATGATGGCGAGCGAGCCCACTTCGAGCTCGAAGGTGCTGGCGGCCGACGGAGTCTGCGCGGTCGGGTCGTGGCCGATCGGCAGGTCGGCAATCTCCCCGGCCGCGCCATGCGCCCCTCGGAACAGCTTGTCGTCAATGAGCAGCCCCAGCCCGGCGCCCGTGCCGAGCGCCAGAAAGGCCGCGTTGCGGCACCGCGTCGCGCAGCCGAGTGCGTGCTCGCCGAGCATCGCGAGGTTGACGTCGTTCTCGATCGCAATGCGCGGTCCGAATCGCGCGCGCAGGTAGCCGAGCATGTCGAAGTCTTCGAGGCCCGCGATGTTCGGAATCAGCGAGATGCGCCCCGTGCGCGGATCGACGGCGCCGGGGACACCCACCATGACCTGACGCGCTCGCGCGACCTCGATCCCGGCGGCGCGCGCCAGCTTGTCGGCGCAGGCGCCGAGCTGCTCGGCGACGTGCGCCGCGCCGCGCGGGTCGGTCGGCTCGGTCAGTTCCGCGATGATCCGCCCGTGCTCGTCGGCGACCGCGGCGGCGAGCTTCGTGCCACCCAGGTCGGCAGCGAAGCAGTAGGCGGTTTCCTGTGTCACAGCCGTGCGTGACGGCGCGCGGGCGGCGGAAGGGGCAGCGCCGCCGCGAGCTCCGCGACCCCGAAGAACTCGTCGTGCAGACGGCGAAGCGCGACGGACAGCGCGCCGACGACGCCTGCCCGGGTGCCGAGCGTGCTGGTGCGGATCTCCACCTGCCGCGGCGTGAGCTGCACCAGCGTGCGCGCGACCTTGTCCGCAAAATCCGGCCGCGCCCCGACCGAGCCGCCCAGAACGAGCAGGTGCGGATCGATGGTCGCGATGACCGTCGCGGCGGCAAGGGCGGTCAGTCGCGCCGTCTCGTCGATCACGCCCGCGGCGACGGGATCGCCCGCCTGTGCGAGCTCGAAGACCTGCTTCGCGGAGTCGACCGTGGATCCGCCCGCGTCCCGGTACCGCCGCACGATGCCGGCGGCGCCGACCTGGTACTCGAGGCAGCCCTGCAGGCGGGACTCGGCCTGCAGCGGATCGCCGCCGATCGGCAGGTAGCCGATCTCGCCCGCGGCGCCGTTCTCGCCGCGAACGAGCTGGCCGTTGACGCAGAGTCCGAGGCCGACGCCGCTGCCGAGCGCGAGAAAGGCCACGTTGGCGACGTTCTGCGCGCAGCCGTGCCAGATTTCCCCGAGCAGCGCCAGGTTGATGTCGTTCTCGAAGACGACCGGGCTGCCGAGCTTCTCGCCGAGCAGGCCGACGACATTGAAATGATCGAGGCCGCTGATGTTCGGAGCCATTTCGATGGCCCCGCTCTTGGGATTCACGACCCCGGGGGTGGCCAGTACGATCGAGCGAATTCGGCTGGGGTGCGTGTGGTTGTCGCGCGCCAGCCGATCCGAGAGTCGGGCGATCTGGTCGAGAACCCACGCTCCGCCACGGCTATCGGTGGGTTCGTCCGCCTCCGCGAGGACCCGGCCCGAGATCTCGGCCAGGGCGACGGTCAAGCGCCGGGCGCCGAGGTCGATGCCGAGCACATGGCCGCCCTCCGGGCTCAGCTCGTAGAGCACCGCCGTCCGCCCGACATTGCCGCTCGTGCGCCCGACGCGGCGAACCAGGCCCTGCTGTTCGAACGTGTCGACGACCTCGGACATCGTCTGCTTCGAGAGCCCGGTCACCTTGGCGAGGTCGGCCCGCGAGATCGGGCTGCGGTGAAGCAGGGCTTCGAACACGCTGCGTCGCGACAGCTGGCGGGTCACGCTGGCCGACGGCGGTGAAGGCAGCGGCACTCTCATTTGATTCGTCATCGCTCCGAACTATCTTAGCCGGATCCCAATTCACTGCCTAGCATACTTGACGAAAATGGCAGTTCATTGCAAACTTGATTCGTCAAGCGCCCGAATAAATAGAGGCGAGCGGGCGGCACGGATCGACGCCTTCATCGGTCACGAGTGTCGACAAGGGGAAGACTCGGCGATGTCACTGTTGGCGGTCGGTAGTCGTCTCAGGCCAGCCCGCACTCCGTCGACGCCTCGGCGGGCGCCGCCCGTCGTGCGCAGCCTTGCGACGCTCCTTGTATGGCACACGGCCGCCGGCATGGCGAGTGCGACGGCGGCGACCGCCACCTGGTCGCTGCTACCCCAGCCCACCGACCTGCGCCCCGCCGCGTCGGGAATCGTGCGGATCGTCGATGGCGGCCGAGTCGCCGTTCGTGGCGCGGACAGCGAGGCCCTTCGGGCCATCGCGGACCGGTTCATCGGGTTGGTGGCCGACACGCGTGGACTGCGGTTCCAGCCCGCCGCGGCGACGGAGGCGGATGCCGCGATCACGTTCGAGGTGGATCCGCAGGCGACCGTCGTCGGCGACAGTGGCTATCGCATCGTGGTGGGTGCGGGGGGCATTCGCGTCATCGCGCGCTCGCCGGCCGGCGCGTTCTACGCCGGCGTCACCGTTTGGCAGCTGCTCACGCCGCCGGGTTGGACGCGTGGTACCGCGGCTGAGGTTGCCGAGGGCGTCATCGACGATCATCCGCGGTTCGCCTGGCGCGGGCTGCTCCTCGATTCCGGACGGCATTTCCAGAGCGTCGCCGACATCGAGCGCCTGATCGGCTGGATGTCGCTCGACAAGCTCAACGTGCTGGTCTGGCACCTGACCGAGGACCAGGGCTGGCGCCTCGAGGTGCCCCGCTACCCCGAGCTTACCCGCACCGGCGCGTGCCGGAAGGCCGTCGGACTCGACATCGAGCTGACGGGAGCCGCCGACCGGCCCTATTGCGGCTTCTATTCGGAAGCCGACGTCGCCGAGATCGTGAGGTACGCCGGCGCGCGCTTCATCACGGTCGTCCCGGAAATCGATCTTCCCGGTCATTCGCAGGCGGCAGTTGCCGCCTATCCGTGGCTCGGCGTCACCGGCGAGCGCCCGCCGGTGTGGACGGACTGGGGAATCAGTCCCTGGCTGCTGAAGCCGGACGAGCGGACCCTGCAATTCGTCGACGACGTGCTCGATGAGGTGATGGCCCTCTTCCCGTCGCAATACATCTCGATCGGTGGCGACGAGGCGGAGAAGCAGCAGTGGAACGCCTCGCCCGAGCTGCGCGCGCAATTGGAACGGCTCGGGCTTGCGAACATGGATCAGCTGCAGGGCTGGTTCACGGCGCAGGTCGCCGACCATCTCGTCAAGCACGGGCGCACGCCGGTCGGCTGGGACGACGAAGTGGCTGCTGGCGTGACGCTGCCGAGATCGCAAGTGGTGATGTCCTGGCACGGCAGCGACGGGGAGCGCGTAGCGCGAGCAGCCATCGTGCAGGGCCACGATGTCGTCCTGACGCCGCAGGAGTCGCTCTATTTCGACTACTACCAATCGAACCTGCCAGACGAATGGGCGGGCCAGCCGCCGATGACGTCGGTGCAGCAGGCCTACGACACCGCCGTCGTCCCGGCCGGTGCGAGTGCCGCCGAGGCGACCCGGGTCATCGGCGTGCAGGGCAGTCTCTGGACGGAGTTCATGCCGGACTTCGCGCGCGACCAGCACGCGCTCTACCCGCGCATCGCGGCATTGTCGGAGCTTGGATGGTCCGCGGCGAGCGACCATGAATGGAACGGATTCCTGGACCGACTCCCGGCCGAGCTCGCGCGCTACCGCGCGCTCCACATCGGCTACGCCGACGGCGCGTTTGCCCCGGCGTTCGAAATCAGTTCCGGTCGCGAAGGTACTCTGCGCGTCGCACTGTCCAACCAGGCGGCGTTCGGTGACATCCGTTACACGACGGACGGATCGGCGCCCGCCGCGACCTCGGCGCGGTACGTCCGCCCGCTCGAGGTGTCCGCCGCGGCGCGGATAACCCTGCGCGCCGCGACCTTCGGGCCCGGCGGCTTCGGGCTCGCCGAGCCACGCGCGCGGCTGCTCGATGCCTCCGCGGTGCTCAGCCGCGATGGCAGCGAGCTCGCGTCCTGCTCGGAACGACCGGGAATGCGCTTGGACGGCAGTCGCCCGGCCGAGGGGCCGCGGCCGGTCTACACCGCGTACGTCGGCGACATGTGCTGGCAGTGGCGCGGCGCGCCGCGGCCCACCGGGCACGTCGCGCTCCGCGTCGAGCGCGTGGCGTGGCGCTTCGGCGACGAGGCCGCGGCCGCCGTGGTCCGCCCGAAAGCCAGCACGGCCGGCGAATTCGAGATCCATGCCGGTACCTGCACGGGGCCGCGGCTCGCGAGGCTGCCGCTGGCCCCGGCGATACGGGGCGAAGGGCAGAGCGAGCTCACGGCGAGGATCTCGGCGGCGGCGCCGGGCGGCCCTCGCGACCTGTGCATTTTCGCCACCGGCGACCCGCGCGAGGGCCAGTGGGTGCTGGGGCGAGTGGCATTTTCAAACTAGCGGATCGCGCGCCAACGACCATCCGAGATTCGGCAGAACCTACAACTCCAGAGGCTAGACCCGTGTCAAACGTACTTCGCAAGCACCCCCTGTCGATTGCGGTATCGATGGCGCTGCTCGCCGCGGCGGCGGCGCCCGCGCTGGCGGACACCACGGGGGTCCAGGGGCCCGCGCCACAGGGTGCTGCAACGGCATCGCCCGATGCCAAGAAAGCCAAGACCGACACCCCGGATATCGGTGACCTCAGCGACGTCACCGTCATCGGCGTACGCGAGGCGCAGATCCGCGCGATCGAGGTGAAGCGGCTGGCGCCGAGCATCCAGGACAGCATCTCGGCGGAGAGCATCGGTCAGCTGCCCGACACGACGATCACCGACGCGCTCCAGCGCATCACGGGCGTGCAGATCAACCGCGACGGCGGCGTCGGCACGTCGGTCGACGTGCGCGGGCTGCCCCAGGTCGGCACGATGCTGAACGGGGAAGTCTTCATTACACCCGACCAGATCGATTCGCAGCAACCCGATTTCACGACGTTGCCGGCGACACTCTTCAACCAGGTCGACGTGATCAAATCGCCGACGGCATCGCAGACCGAGACCGGCATCAGCGGTTCGCTCAACCTGCATACGTTTCGGCCGTGGGATCTTCCCCATGGCTTTACGTACAGCTACTCGGCGGACGCCGAACGGGGATCGGTCAGCCGCAAGACGGGACCGGAAGCGAGCGGCCTCGTTTCCTACAACGCCGACGGCCGTTGGGGCCTGCAGGTCTCGGGCGACTTCTCCGATACCACTCGCGCGAACTCAACCTCGGGGCTTGACCAGTACGGCGTGATCTTCCACGGCGAGAATGCCTACAGCGCGGCTGCGTACAACGGATTCATCGGCGCGTGGAACGGCGCCGCCATCCCGTCCCGGATCACCCAGAATCCGGACGGCAGCGTCGACGTGAACGGCGATGGCAAGTCGAACGGCGTGTTCATGGGCAGCCAGGACATCAGCCTCTACAACATCGCGACCGAACGGAAGCGCAGGTCCGCGAATGCCTCCTTCCAGGCGGATTTTGGCGCCGGCTTCACGATGACCACCGACTACTTCTACGCGCACCAGGACCAGTGGGATCGCAACTACGGCATCCAGTTCAACTCCACCAACTGGCAGGGTGCGACGTACGTGCCTCTGCAGTCGAGAGACACCGGCGCCACGGCGCTCAGCCAGTACAACACGCCGCCGCCCGACCCGAACTGGGCCGGTTCGCACATCTTCACGACTCAGGTCTACGAGAAGTGGCCGGGTGACATCGAGTCGTTCTCGCAAGTCGTGCGGCGGGAGTCCACGGCGCAGGACTTCAATCTGCAGCTCGATTTCAACAACGGCGGACCATTCCGGGCAGGCGTGCGCGGCATCCACGAGACGGCCCAGCAGGAGTACATCGAGACCGACACCAACATCTCCGATTCCGACGGATGCCTGTGGGCTGATCCCAGCAGCTCGTTGCCCTGCGGCACGTTCGTCTATCCGGCGCAGCTCGGCGGGAACCGCGTCTTCAACGCCAACGGCATTCCCCAGAACACGCTGCCCATCACGGCCGATTTCAGGGGCCAGAATCTCGCAATCACCATGCCCGCCGCGCTCGCCACCGCGCTGGGAAGTTCCAGCGGCTGGACGATGAAGACGCTCGAATCGTCGGACGACTACGAGCGCCGGACGTCGATCAACGCGCTCCGGTTTGACGGGCACTACGACTTCAGTGACGCCTTCCACCTCAATTTCGGCGTGCGCGACAGCACGCGCAGCGCCACCAACGACGGGTTCACGCTGGTCGTGCCCGTGTACGCGGGCATCGGCGCCAGCGACCCGGGCGGTTGCCTGGTTCGTTACGTCGGGGCCGACGTAATCCTGAGCGGCAACTCCGCCGGCACCTGGTGCACCGCCGGAAACTCGCAGGGATTCTTCCGCGCCGGCCCCCTCTCGGCACAGCCGATTCCAAACACCCCGGCCCCGCTCAGCAGCAACTGGCAGCAGTACAGCAACCTGCTCGGGTCGGGGATCAACTTCTGGGCCATCAATCCAAGCGCGATGAATGATCCCGAGGCGTTCTGGAAGTCGCTGTATCCCGGAACCATCCGGCAGGCGGCGCCCGGCATCACGTGGGCGGTCTCGATGAAGGAGCTGTCGACCTATCTGCAGGCTGACTTGAGCGGCAAGCTCGGCGAGATGCTTTACAGCGGCAACGTGGGTGTGCGCGTGATCCACACCAGCCTCAACATCACCCAGGATCTGGCCGGGGAGCCCGGCCAATACGGTACGGAGCCCGCCGACGCGGGACTCGCGGTGACCCGGCGGAGCTACAACGACGTGCTGCCCGCGTTGAATTTCGCGCTGAACGTGACCGACAAGTTCACGGTTCGACTGTCCTACTCGAAGAATATGATGCCGCTCAACCTGAGCCAGTGGGGCGGGGGCTTGCAGCTCGGCTACTCGCTGCTCGAGACCCAGAACGGGCCGATCTTCCAGGTCTCGCAGGGCACCTCGTCCGGCAACCCGAACCTCGACCCATGGCGCTCGACGAACTACGGCGCTTCGTTCGAGTACTACATCGACCGCACGAGCCTGGTCAGCCTCGAGCTGTTCCACATCGACGTCAAGAGCTTCATCAAGAACGGTGCCGTGACCAATTGCACGCTGCCGGACGAGGATGGAGTGGTTCGCGGTCACTGCATCGCGATCACCGAACCGATCCAGGGCTCGGGCAACAGCATCCAGGGCGCCGAGTTCGACTATCGACAGGGCTTCACGTTCCTGCCGGGGTTTCTGTCCAATACCGGCATGGAATTCAACTGGACCTACGCTCCGAGCAAGACGGGCGAGACGGACCTCGCCGGGAACAAGATCCCGTTCCAGGATAATTCCGTCGAGTCTGGGAATTTCATCCTCTGGTACCAGGACAAGCAGTTCCAGGCCCGCGCGGCCTACAACTACCGCTCGAAGCGAGCCTACCAGGACAGCGTTGGCGGCATCGTTGGCGCCGAGATGTACGAGGCGCCGCAGAAGTACCTCGACGCGTCGATCGCGTATAGGCTCGGCAAGTACCTGGAGGTATTCGTGAACGGCACCAACCTCACCAACGAGGTGCAACGGTTCTACATCGTCTGGCCCGACCAGCCGGCGCACTCGAACTACTCTGAGCGCATGTATACGTTCGGCATTCGCGGGCAGTGGTAATGCGCCTCATCGGCGCGCCGGGCGTGGTGCCCCGCGCGGGACTTCGCCTGCGCCGGGCGTCGGCCGTGATGGTGGCGCTGGCATTGCTGGCGGATGCATCGCCGGCGTGCGCCGACCGCGCCTTCTCTCCGACCCCGGTGGACGGCAAGGCCGGGGCTGCGACCCCCATCGCGCACTGGCAGATCCAGTCGAGCGCCAAGGCGCAGCAAGGCGGCGCGGACGTGTCCTCCGCCGGCTTCTCGACTGACGGCTGGTACCCAGTGAGCGGCCGCGCGACCGTGATGGCCGGGCTGATCGAGAACGGCAAGTACGACAACGTCTTCTACAGCGACAACCTGCGCACGGTGGAGGAGCCCGATGCCAGCGGCACGATGTTCGTGATCCCCTGGTGGTACCGCAGCGTGTTCACGCTCGCCACGGGGGCGCCCGGCACGCGGACGTTCCTTCGGATCAACGGCATGATCTCGAGCGCGGATGTGTGGCTGAACGGGCAGCTCGTCGCCGACCGGGCCTTGGTCGCTGGTGCCTATCCCGTGCGCGAAGTCGACGTCACGCGCTGGGTGCGGGACGGCGGCAACACGCTTGCGCTGCGAGTGCAGCCGGCCGACCCACGGACGAGCCTGTCAATCGGCTGGGTCGACTGGAACCCGACGCCGCCCGACAACAACATGGGCCCCTGGCGGGGCGTCGATATCGTGAGGACCGGGCCGGTCGCGATCCGGGTTCCGCGCGTGACCTCCGCGCTGTCGCTGCCCGGCCTCGCGCGGGCCGCGCTGACCGTGAAGGTGGACGCGCACAATCTCGACGTGACGGCACACGACGCGACGGTCACCGGCAGCGTGGCCGGAGTCTCGCTGAATCGCACGATCCACCTCGAGCCCGGGGAGACACAGACCGTTGCGTTCACACCCCAGAGCGACCCCAAGCTCACGCTGGCGCATCCGCGGGTGTGGTGGCCGGTCGGCATGGGCCAGCAACCGCTCTACCGCGTGCAAATGACCGCTGCCGTCGATGGGGTGGTCTCCGACGAGGCCAGCGCCACGTTCGGCATCCGCACGGTGGCCTCGCATCTGACCGAGCAGGGCCACGTCCAGTTCATGATCAATGGCAGGCCCGTCCTGATCCGCGGCGCCGGCTGGGCGCCCGACATGTTCCTGCGAGACAACCCCGGGCGCTTGGAGACCGAGTTCAGCTACGTCCGCAACCTCGGGCTCAATGCCATCCGCACCGAAGGCAAGCTCGAAGACGCGCGCTTCTACGACCTCGCCGACCGTGACGGAATCATGATCCTCGCGGGCTGGGAGTGCTGCGACAAATGGGAATCGGCGGCCAAGACGGGCGGCGAGCCGTGGAACGCCGCGGACGAGGCGGTCGCGGCGGCCTCGATGGCGAGCGAGGCCCGCCTGCTGCGGAACCACCCGTCCGTGATCGCGTTTCTGATCGGCAGCGACAACGCACCGCCGCCGGCGATTTCGAAGCTGTACGTCGACACGTTGCGTGCCGAGGAGTGGCCGCTGCCGATCATTGCGGCGGCGGCTCCGCAGCCGACCGCCGAGACGGGCCCATCCGGCATGAAGATGGACGGGCCCTACACGTGGATTCCTCCCGCGTACTGGTATAGCGACAAGCTGGGCGGGGCGTTCGGATTCGACTCCGAGGTCAGCGCGGGCGCCTCCATCCCGCCGCTCGATGACCTGACCCGAATGCTCGCCCCGCAGGAACTCGAGGCGCTGTGGAAATACCCGCGGGTGCGGCAGTACCACGCCTCCGCCGCGTGGTCGGAGTTTTCGACGATCGCACCCTTCGACACGGCGCTGACCGCGCGCTACGGGGCGCCACGGAGTCTCGAGGACTACGTCGCGAAGGCCCAGCTCGACAACTACGACAACGTGCGCGCGCAGTTCGAGGCGTTCAATTCGCACATGGATGCGGCCAATCCGTCCACCGGCGTCATCTACTGGATGCTGAACAACGCCTGGCCGTCGCTGCACTGGCACCTGTATGACTATTTCCTGAACCCGGCCGGTGCCTACTTCGGAGCGAAGCTGGCCAACGAGCCGGTGCACATCCAGTATGCCCACGATACGCGCGCGATCCAGCTGATCAACCACACGCTCACCGCCGAGCGCGGCCTGCAGGCAGCCGTTCACGTGCGCAACCTCGACGGCCGCACGGTCTTCGAGCGGCGCCTGCGCGACATCGACCTCGCCGGCAACAGTACGCGGCAGGTGCTGACGCTGCCGGTGCTGGAAGGCGTTTCGCGCACCTATTTCATCGAGCTCGAACTCGCGGCAGCACACGGCGAGCGGATCAGTCGCAACGTCTACTGGCTCTCCACGCAGGCGGACGAGCTCGACTGGCCGCATTCGGATGGATTTGTCACGCCAGTCACCCGCTACGCGGACCTGACCGCGCTGCAGTCCTTGCCTACGGCGACGTGCGAGATCCGCGCGACGCTGCGGCAGGAAGGCGCCGACGATGTCGCGACGGTGACCCTGTCGGCGCCGGCGTCCGCCACGAGCGTGGCGCTCTTCGAGCACGCGACGATCCGGCGATCGGCCGGAGGCGAGCCCGTGCTGCCGGTCCTCTGGAGCGACAACGACGTCACGCTGTGGCCGGGCGAATCGGTTACGATGACCGCCCGTTTCGCCGCGGCGGGTGCCGAAGCGCCGGTCGTCGACGTGAGTGGCTGGAATGCTCCGACGCGGAGCGTCGCGCTCCTCGTCGAGAGCCGGGCGGCGACCTCACCGGGGCGCCACTAGGAAAGGGCCCGCATGCCTGCCGCACCTTCCGCCGCGAAGCCGACCCCGAAGTTTCATTTCATCTCCGGGCTGCCGCGCTCCGGCAGTACGCTCCTCGCCGCGATCCTGAATCAGAACCCGCGGTTTCGCGCGGGCATGACCAGCCCGCTCGCGGACATCATGGGCGTGGTCATCGCGGAGGCGAGCAGCAAGAACGACTTCTCATTCGACGTCTCCGACGAGCAGCGGATCGCCATGCTGCGCGGGCTGGTCGAGAACTTCTACGTGGCGCACGCGGGTGCCGGTGTCGTGTTCGACACGAGTCGGCTGTGGTGCAGCCGCATGCAGTTGCTGCGTGCGTTATATCCGGCGGCGAAGGTCATCGCGTGCGTCCGCCATTTGCCCTGGGTGCTGGACAGCATGGAGCGGCTGGTGCGCAGGCAACCGGCTGGAGTCAGCAAGGTGTTCCGGTTCGACACCAACACGACGGTGTACTCGCGCATCGACGCGCTGACCGATCCGCGGGGCATGGTGGGGTTTGCCTTCCAGGCGACCAAGGACGCGTTTTACGGCCAGGATGCGCCGGGGCACCTGCTGCTGCTGACCTACGAAAGCCTGGCGGGCAACCCGGCGGCGGCGGTGCGCGCGTTCTACCAGTTCATCGGCGAGCCATGGTTCGAACACGATTTCGACCGCGTTTCCTACAACGCTGACGAGTTCGACGCCCGGGTCGGAATGCCGGGGCTGCATACCGTGCGCCCGAAAGTGGCGCCGGTCGAGCGAACGCCCATCCTGCCGCGCGAGATCTTCGCGCGCTTCATGAACGAGTCTTTTTGGACCGACGCCAAGAACAACATCAACCAAGTGCCGGTCGTGTAGCGGGCCGCGCCGCGGTGCACGGGGCGAAAGTCGCGTGAATGATGCGACCGTACCGCGCCCGTGCGGACCAGCGGTTGTGAAGCCGGACGACATGAGCCATGCGGCCTCAAGGAGGCTCGATCGAATGACTACGCCATCCACCATGCCCGAACGAGCAAGCGGCAGAAGCCGGTTTCTGGTCGCGGTCGTGTTCTTCGTTTTCTTCGTGATCTCCTTTCTCACGAATATCCTCGGGCCGCTGGTTCCGGACATCATCACCGGGTTCCGCGTGTCGCTCACGATGGCCGCGGTCCTCCCGTTCGGGTTCTTCATCGCCTACGGCGTCATGTCGATTCCCGCGGGCTTTGCCGTGCAGCGCTGGGGCGAAAAGAACCTCATGGTCGCCTCCTTCGTCGCGGCGACACTCGGCGCTGCGAGTTTCGCGGCGCTCCCCAACTATTCGGTCGCCGTGCCGTCGCTGTTCGTCATTGGGGCCGGGATGGCGGCGCTGCAGGTCGCGATCAATCCCCTGTTGCGAGTCGCCGGCGGAGCGGAGCACTTTGCGTTCAACTCGGCGTTCGCGCAGTTCATCTTCGGCGCCGCCTCGTATCTGAGTCCTCTGGTCTATTCGAATCTCGTCACGCACCTCGGCGCGGCGGGTCGCGAGCGTGCGGGCCTCTACGCGCTGCTCGGCGCGATCACTCCTGCTGCGTTTCCGTGGGTGTCGATTTATTGGATTTGTGCCGTGGTCTCCGGCCTTTGCGTCGTGCTGATCGTGCTGCTGCGTCTGCCGATGGTGAACCGGACGACCGACGAGTCGGCGGGCACGCTTTCCATGTACCGGCAGCTTCTGCGCAATCCGTTCGTCTGGCTCTACTTTCTTGCGATCGTGGCCTACGTCGGCTGTGAGCAGGGCACGGCTGACTGGATGTCACCATTCCTCGAGCGCTATCACCGCGTCGATCCCCACATCGAGGGAGCACGCGCGGTGTCCTACTTCTGGGGACTGATGACCGCCGGCTGTCTTCTCGGCATGGGCCTGTTGAAGCTCTTCGACAGCCGGCGCGTATTGATCGGGTTTTCGGTCGGTGCGCTGGGCATGCTGTCGCTTGCCTTGTTCGGGCCGGCGGACGTCGCGCGCGTGGCGTTTCCGTGCATCGGCTTCTTCGCCTCGATCATGTGGCCCACGCTCGTGTCCCTCGGACTGAACTCGGTTCCCCAGCACCACGGACCCTTCGCCGGGATCCTGTGCTCCGGCATCATGGGTGGCGCGGTGGTGCCCTTGGTCATCGGCTGGCTCGGCGATTTGTGGGGACTGCGCATCGGGATGTTGTTCCTGTATCTCACTTTCGGCTTCGTCTTGAGTGTCGGGTTTTGGGCGCGGCCGCTGGTTCGCAACGCAATCCTGAGCGGTGCGAAATCGGTCGAGGCGTGACCGGCGCCGGAGGGCCCGAACCGGCTGATGCCGTCGCCCGCGAGCGGCAGGCCGCCCGCGCCCGCGGAGCCCTTGCGTCTATCGCGGAATGACTGCGCCAACGGGCGGCCGGGCGCGTAGGTCGCGTCGGCGAGCAGCACCAACCGCAGCAACTTCGCGACCCTAGTCGCCTATGCCGTCGTCCGGATTCGACGCAGCCCTCAGGGAGTGCGGCGGTGACCGGCGCGGCGTGCCAGCGCACGCCGTACGGAGCGCGGCAACCGCGAGGACGCCCGCAATGAGCCTGGCATCACGCAAGGCGCTGGGCGAGCGGGACCGGCCGCCGGTCGGGGCCGATGGCGTGTGCCTCAGCGCGATCGCTCGTTTGCGATGAAATCGACCTTGAGGGTGAGCAGCGTGCGACGGCGACTCAGGCGGAGCGCTGGCCGCGCCGGCCATTGTATCTGTATGATTTGACTCGACGCCTCATCGCGCACTGGCCGTGACGGCCGGGAGAGGAGCCACGGTACCATCCAGCCCCCGTAGCGGCGGTCTCCGGTGGCTAACCGCGAACCTCACGACGTTCAGCGCCTATTTCCTGTCCGGCGCCGTCAGCGTGCTGTGGCTCAATCGAGTCGCCAGTCACGAAGCCGTCAATGCGGCAACCGCACTCGCGATTCCCTGGCTCGCGCCGGGCTTCGCCGTTGCCTGCCTGCTGGTGTTCGGCCTGCGCGCATGGCCAGCGGTGTTCCTCGGTTCGCTCGCCGTCTGGGTCGGCGTGCAGCACAGCCACCTGGTCGTGCTGCTACCGGAGTCCGCGGGCGAGGCGCTGAGCGTGGTCGTTACGGTCGCGCTGCTACGCTCGTGGGGCTTTCGGCCCACCGTGGAGCGCTACCGGGACTCGTTTTACTTACTGGCGGCGTTCGCGGCGGGCCGGGCGGTGGCCTCGGCGATCGATGCGCTGACCGTCATCACGGTCGCCTCGTTTACGACGGACGTCTCTTTGAGCGCGGCGCTGCGACAGGTCGGGGCAGACCAGCAAGGCGGCGGGCTGGTGGTGACGGCCGAGGTCCTCGGCTTCGCCGGGCGATGGTGGGCCAACACGGTCGCTGGCGGCGTGCTGGTCGTGCCGCTTCTGGCACTGCTCGCACCCCGCGCGAAGAGCGCCCGCCCGCCGAGAGTCGCCGAATCCTTGGCGCTCGTGCTGTCCGTGGCGCTCTGGCTCGCCTGCGCGTACGGCGAGTCCGCGAGCGCCCTCCAGCCATTGCTGCTGCTGGCGGCGCTCTTGCTCGTATCGTGGTCTGCGTGGCGGCTCCGCCCAGGGCACGCGAACGTTGTGACGCTGGTGCTGACGATCGCCGCCGCGGCGGGCTACGGCCTGCAACTCGGAATGTTCGCAGGCGGCGACTTTCGCGACCGCCTCGTCGCGGAATGGAGCTTTCTAGGGCTTCTCGCGACCGCCAGCCTGTTCCTGACGAGCCTGCTGGCCGTTCGACGGCGCGTGCTGCACGACCTCGAGGCGGTGAGCCTGCGCTATCGGCGCGTGTTCGAGGGCAATCCGTTTCCGATGTGGGCCGCGGACGGCGCCGGGCGCATCGTCCTCGCCAATCCTGCGGCGCTCAGCCTCTACCGCTACGAACTCCGCCAGTTCCTCGCGCTCTCCCCGGACGACATCCGCGTGCTGGCCCCGGGCGTGGCGCCGCGCCCCGAGGAGCCGAGCGCCGACGTCGCGCACCGTGTCCGCGAATTTCATCGCACGTCGGATGGGGCGACGCTCGACGTCGAGGTCAGCCGCATTCGCGTGGCAGGCCCCGAAGGCGTACTGCGCATCTACTTTGTCGAGCCTCTCGATGAGCGCAACGAGCTTCAGTTCGCGATTCTGAATGCCGACCACCTCGAGCGCTTCCGGTTGGCGCAGCTCATCCGAACCGCGCTCGTCCCGCATCTCGACGGGGTGGTCGCGGAAGCACGGCGCATCGACGACGGGCTGGGTGGCGACCCGATACCGAACCCTGCAGCGATCGGCCGGATTCGCGACGATGTCGCGGCGATCAAGGACGTGATCCGGCGCGTGACCCGCGGCCTCTCGCTGATGGCGGATGCCGCCAACGATTTTGGTTCGGCGCTGCGATTGCTGCAGGACACGTTGCCGCCAGGCTCTCCCCGGCTGATCGAATCCGTGCGCAGCAAGTGGCTGCCGAGGCTCGAGCTCGATCGCCGTGACCAGATGTTTCGCCTCGTCGAGGAAATGGTGCGCGCGGCCGCACTTCGCCCCGGCGCTCGCGAATTGCGCGTCGCGGTCGACGACGCCGAAGCAGGCGTTGAGCTTCGCGTCGAGACGGACGCCTACGACTCCGGCTCGCAGATGCTGGACGAGGATACGTTGCATTCGATTTCAGTCCGGGCGATCGCGGCCCACGGCCGGCTGCGCGTCGAGCGCCGCGTGGGCGGAGGTCTGGCGCTCCACGTCGTCTTCGACGCCGCGACGGACTCGACGCGCCGGCTGAATCCCGTGATTCCGGCAGCAGTCGCCCGAGCCAAGGCAACGCGCGCGATGAGCGATCCGGCGGTCGGTGCAAGGATCTCGCCACGGCAGTGGCTGGGCCGGGGAGCGCTGCTGGCGCTGACCTACGTGGCGGTCGGCGCCCCGGCGCTTGCGTTTCTGCGCGTCGTCGACTCGCTCGGCCATACCGCGCAGCTGATGCAAGCGGCACCCTGGGTGCCGAGCGGGATTCACGTCGTGGGGTTGGTGCTGGGCGGATGGCGGCTCTGGCCGGCCGTGCTGCTGAGCTACGTCGCGCTTTGGTGGGGCCTTGCGCACGACTCCCTCGGCGCGGCGATCGTCGGTGGCGCCGCGCGCACGCTCGCCGCGGTCGTCGTCGCCTTGCTGGTGCGCCGGGTTCTCGGCACCGTGCCGTTCAATCGCCTCAAGCAGATCGCCGTCTTGGCGGTCGCGAGTGCACTCGGGTACGCGCTGGCCATTCCAGCGGACATCTACGCGATCGGGGTCGCAGGGCCGCCCGACATCTCCCTCTCGGCCGCGGAGCTCAGTCTCGCTCCGGCGACGGCGGGTGGCGCCGTGTTCGGCATCGCGCTGGCGAAGTGGTACCCGGCGCTGCGGTGGTGGATCAACGGCGTGATCGGGATCGTGATCACCGTTCCGGCGGTAACTGCCTGGACGTCGACGCAGCTCGGCCGAATTCGCGCCCAGCGCGTTGAATTCATCGGCTGGCTCGCGTTCCTGGGGCTGTGTGTCGGCGCTCCGATGGCTGCCACGGGTTTCGCACTGCAGCTTCCGGTGCTCGGCTTGGGCGTGATCGCGGTGAGCTGGGCGGCCGTGCGGTTTGGCTCGGGGCTCGCCTTCGTCGCGACATTACTGCTCTCGCTCGCGGCCACCGCGAGGTTCGGACTGAACGCTGCGCCGCTTCCGGACCGCGCCGCCGGACCCGAAGCCTTGTGGGCACACGTGCTGCTGCTCGTAGTCACCGCCCAGTTGCTGACCTCGCTCCTCGTCGAGAGCGCCGCCGCGCGCCGCGAGGCACGGGCGCTCGCGCAACGCTACCGAGCGTTCATCGACGCCGTCCCGCACGCGCTGTTTGTGTGTGCAAGCTCGAGTGGCCGGATCCAGCTCGCCAATTCGGCCGCGGAGCGATTGCTCGAGCAGCCGGCGTCAGAGCTTCTGGGCCGGGCGCTATCGGACTTCGAAGTCGTCGAGGCGACCGAGAAGGACTCGAGTGTCGACAACGCGTGGACACGGCGCAAGACGCAGCTCCGCACCGGCACCGGTCGCGTCGTCGAGGCGGAACTCTCACAAGTCGCCGTCGACATTGAGGAGGAGCGGACGACGCTCTGTTTCGCCGCTGATGTCACGGAGCGGTACCGGTTGACGGCACGGATGATCGAGACGACCGAGCGCGAGCGCCAGCACGTGATGCGCGAGCTCCATGACAATCTGGGACAGATTCTGACGGGCCTTACGCTCGGCGCGGAGACCCTGGTGGGTGCGGCGGGTCGCAGCCGCGATTCCAGTGCCTCGGCGATCCGGTTCGTCGGCGATGTCGCGGCCGAGGCTCGCGCTGCCGCACAGCGGATGCTGGAAGGCATTTCGCCGCTGCAGGAGTCCGACGGGGATCTGCTCGAGGCGCTGCGACGGCTGCCGACGCGATTGCCGCAGGACGTGCAGGCGCGCCTTCGAATCGGGATCGAAGCGTCGGCTCCGGTGACGATGTCGCTCTCGAAGCGGGAGCATCTTTACAATGTTGCGCAGGAGGGGGTGAACAACGCGCTCAAGCACGCCGGGGCACGGCTGATTTCCGTCGACGTCAATGTCAACGCCGACGCCATCGACGTCTGCATCACGGACGACGGCGTCGGCTTCGATCCGGCCCAGGCGACGGAAGGGCTCGGACTCGACTCCATGCGGCTGCGCGCGGCGGCGCTCGGCGGCAGCGTTGCGGTGAGCGCCGCGCCGGGTGTTGGCACAGAGCTGCGGATCCATTGTCCTCAGCGGGAGGACGATGGCCCGAGCACGCCCGCTCACCTCGAGACCTAGCATTCGGGATCCCGGCCGAGCGGGCAGAGCGGCTTCCCGCGGTCGCCAGGGCGCACTCACGGCGTCATCTTGCGCCTGCGGCCATCCGGACGGCGCCCGAGCTCGGCGCACGATGACGCGCCGCGACCGCGCTCGGCGGTCGAGACACGCTGCGCTTGGCCGTCTGACCTCGAGGATGGATGGCAACCCTCGACATGTGTTTGCCGGCCGCGAGATGTTCAATAAGTGTCGAGCGGCGGGGTGTGAAGCCCCGCGCTTCAATCGCGCGCCATGGCCTCGAAGGAGTACGGATTCCCCGTAGGTGCGCGAGCAAAGGCCGGCGGCGGCCGGATCACCCGCCCGTGGGCATCACGGAGGGCCGCTTTGCTGGGGCCGTGAGACGAGCGCAGGAGTCTCTTGGTCGGCCGGATCGAACGCGCCCTTGTGGTGAAAGTAGACGAGGCTGGCTGCAGCGCGAACCGGCCACGTTGCGAGCAGGCAATTGAATGCCAAATCGCTCTGGAACTTGTCGAACAGGAATCGCAGGATTCGCTTCATGCGGAACCTCGGATACGACCGGGCGAACCGCCCGCTCGGGTCCTCAGCCTTTCCATGCAGAAAGTCTGCGACCGCGTTTCCGGCTGCCAATCCGTGTTTGAGCGCGGTATGGATACCGCCCGCGGTAACGGGCGATACGATCCCGGCAGCGTCGCCGACGAGCAGCGCACGCGATGCGGCAACCGGCGCAACTACGCCGCCGCACGGAATAAGACCGGCGCGTACTCCGGTCGGCACGAGGCCGCGCAGGTCGATGACACGTGCGATTTTGTCGAGAAACGCTTCCATCGCCTCCGCAGGCTTGAACGACGTGCGCCGGTTGAGGCGCCGCGCAAGCCCGGTCTGCACGCCATGGACCCCTTCGAGAACCCAGCCGATGTAGCCAGGAGCGATTCGGCGATCAATGAAACAATGCAGCTTGTCCGGCGTCGCGAGCGTGCATCCCGCGTACTCGTACTCGACTCCCGCGAGAAACTGCGTGCTCGCACCGAGGCCGAGCGTCGCCGCGACCCGCGACCGCGGGCCGTCGGCTCCGATCACAAAGCGCGTCGGACCGACGCCGTCGACGTCGAATCCGCTTCGCAGTCGGCATGCGCCGCTAAACGCCGTGCCATAGGCGATGGCGGCGCCCGCGCGTTCGGCTTCGCTCGCGAGCCAGCGCAAGACACCCGGTGTGTCGGTGGCCAGAAAGTAATAGCCCGGCGCTTCGAGATCGACGTAACGCAGATTCGGAGCGTAGAGTCGGACGCCGGGTATCCGTCGGATGAGCGATGCTGGCAGGGTGTCGAGAAGCGCGATCTGGTCGATCGCATCTTTCACAATGATTCCGGTGGTGTGGAGCTTTGCGCCTGCGTCGCGCTTCTTCTCAAGGACGACAACGCGCAACCCGGCGCGCGCAAGTACGATTGCACTCGCGAGGCCGGCGAAGCTGGCGCCCACCACGATGCAGTCTGATGCGCGCTGCGTGTCATCAGGACGCACCGCGGTCGGCTCGGCCAAGGGAACTGCTCCTGCTAAGACTCTTGCCGCCCCAACGCGCCCGTCGTCGTCATCGCACGCAAGTTTGCGCTAGTTGGCAGCGCGATTGCGGCGGCCGATTTTCGCGGCGCCGCGGCCCAGTACGCGCTATCGTCGATCAGACAGGAAAGTGCCAACGACAACTCCGGGTCGAAATCCATGGTTGTGAAGGACCTTACATGAGGGGTCATAACCTGACTCTCGCTTGCAAGCCATTGATGTATAGGTAAATTAACTAGGCGGTGAAAGCTGGCAATGTTGATCAGGGTCGGTTCACTGCTCGCGACGGTCGCCGCAATAGCGTTCTGCTCAGGCGGCCTCGCAGTCGCCGAGGGGTCGTTAGACCTCGCGCAGCAGGCGCGCGCACTTTTCGATGTGCAGGCGCCGGAGCTGAAAGCGCGAGTCACCGGGCGCGACACGCTAAAGCTTGCGGATCGAGGTGCTTCGGTAGTCTCACTCGACAACGTACGAGCCCAGTGCGAGGCCAGGCCGACCGACTGCCAACAGGTCCTGCGCGATTTCGTCAGCCGGCTGGTGGCGATGTCCAGGAACCCGGGGGCCCTGAGCGCTGTTCAAGTCGAACGGGTGTATCCCGTCCTGCGAAGCCGCACCTTCGTTGCGATGACGCGGCGACTGCTTGCGCAAGGTCCTAAGCCGACGGTGCCGCTGACGGAGCCGTTTGACGGAGACGCGGAGGTGGCTTACGTCCTCGACTCGCCCGACGCGATACGCGTGGTCAACGACGCGGATCTCGCTCGGCTCGGCCTGACGATGGAGCAGGTTCATGCGCAAGCATTCTCGAACACGCGGAAGCTCGCCTCGCTTCAACTGCAAGCGCTGAGGGGCGTACCGGGCGTGTATTCGCTCGTCACCCAGGACGCACTTGGAACTGCTCGACTGTTCGACGCGGATTTGTGGGCGCGGGTCGAAGCGGAACTAGGTGGCGCGGTCGTGGTAGCTGCACCCACGCGTGATTGGCTCCTCGTGGGTCGGCTCGATGACGATAACGTCGTCGCGGCGATCGAGGCCTTGGCTAAGCGATATTACGACGGCGAAGCGTATGCGGTGAGCAGCGCCGTGTTTCGGCGGCAGGCGGGTAACTGGGTGACCGTCAAGCCATAGGCGCGGCAATTGGGCGCCGGCTGGACGATAACGGCGGGCGGCGGTCGGATGTCGTTGGTTTCGCGAGGCAGCTGTGCCCGCACCGAGCCTTCGATGAAGCAGGCTCGTCGGTCGGTAATTCGACGTCGCGCGCGTGCGCCGGAGGAGGCTGCGGGGAAGGCAGACTCAATTCCGTTGCTGATGCTGTGGATCGACGCCCGCTGGGCGGGCACCGCTCGGATCGACAACTGGAACCCGCGGCGACGGCGGCAACTGAATCAGTGATAGGGTCGGGCGTCCTGGTGCCGGCCGCGCGCTTCGCCTCGGATCGCCCGAGTGGGCAGGATCGCCGGTGGTGCCGGCGCTGCACAAAACGCGTGGATGGTGCGACCGGCGCGTTTGCCGCCGAACCGCTCCAACGATGCGACAATCGGGCAACGCGCTTCTCGCCGCGAATAGTCTGGCATGTACCGAAAGCCCACTGGTCAAGGATGCGTGAATGAACACCGCCTTATCGCCCGTCGTGAAGAGGTTTCTGGCGCTTGCCGTCTTCCTTTCTGCCGTTCCGCGAGTGTGCCTCGGCGCACCGACACCTGACTCACCGCCTGACGACATCGAAGGAAGGGCCTACAAGCTGGAGCGAGCGTACCTCGTGGTGGTCCACGTGCCTTCGGCCGACGTCGATCGGGTCATGAAGGCCGTCGTTGGCGCAGTCGGCTTGGAGTACGGCAAGTTCGACCGCGTGGCGTATATCGACGCACAGGGCGTTGAGCTGTTCCGTGCGCTCGGCGGCTCCAAGGCGGGTGCCCAGAGCCGTGTAGCCCGAGCACCGACGCGGGTCGTGAGTTTTTCCCTCGTTCACGACACAGCGTTGCTGCAGAAGGCCCTCGACGCGGTGCACGCTGCGCACAGTTACGAGGAGCCGGTGATCTACGTCAGCGAGGTTTGGCGAAGCCGCTCGACAAATCCCGACGAGAGCAATCCAAATCGGTGGTGGAACCGGAAGCCCAAGTGACCGTCTTGAATTGGCAAGGGCGGCCAGTCGCCGCGGCTGGCATGTCGGCGCCTCAGGTAGGCTGGGCGACCCGCGGTCGCCGACCTTGGCGGGGCGATTGACGCTTGGCGCAGGGGGACAGCCCGAAGAGTCGTCCGGCGACCGCCCTACGGTGGCGACGCGGCCACGACGCCGATGTTGGCGATGGTCCCGCCGGAGTTCATCGACGGCACGGCGCAGATGTACAGCACGACACCGGTCGCGGCCGCGCGCGCGTCATAGATTGACCTGCCGAAGAAATCGGTCACGTAGCCGATCCTCATTCCCGCCTGGACGAACGAACCGCGCTGGACGAGCGGATAGAAGATCCCCGTGGCGGGGCTCGCGGTTGTCACGACACGCTCTATCCAGACGGGGTTCTCGATCTCGGGAGCTGCACCGGGCAGGGCCTTGAGATAGCGGAGTACGTTCATCGTCCCATTGATGAGCGACGCGACGTCACCCGCCTCTGTGGTGCCGGCGTGGCCCGCCTCGACGACCAGGCTCGGTTTGCCGCGCAGCGCAGCCGTGTTGCTCAGATACTTCGACGCCGTCGCGTCGGTAGGCTGCTCGCGGTCGATGATGATGTGATCGAGTCCGAACGCGAGCGCCATGTGACGCGAGACCTGGTCCTGTGGCTCGCGCCCGACCGGCGCCCAATAGCTGTAGGGCCGCAGATCCTCATCGAGATCGCCGCCGTGGTAGTCGATCAGGAAGTCTGCCTGGTCGACGATCGCATGCGTGATCAAGGCCGAGGCTCGCTCGGTCTGCGTGCCGTCGGCGCGGCCCGGGTAGTAGCGATTCATGCTTTTTCGGTCGACCGGATTTACGTGCGGAACCTTCTGCTCGAAGGACGCCACGTTGACCAGCGGGACCACGATGACGGTTCCGGTGAGCTGCTCGGGATCAATTCGGCCGATCACCGACTCGAGCGCGAGAATTGACGCGTATTCAGTACCGTGGAGGCCCGACACCAGCGCAACCACCCGGCCCGGCTTCTTGCCGGCGATCACGACGACCGGAATCTCCGTGCCGGCGTCGACTCCCGGTGGTACCGTCAGGTAGCCCGTAGAGACGGTACCCGGGCGCGCGACAGCCGACCCCACCGTGAGTGGCGGCTCCGCCAGCGACGCACCGCACGCAACGCTGAGAAGCGCGCAGGCCGTCAACACCGAGCGAAGCATTCTTGCGTGAATCATTCTGGTCCCCCGAAGGGCTCGAAGCCGAAACGCGGCGATGGTACACGCACATCCATGCGGCGCTGAATGAGTACCCGAGGCGCAGCGGCTGCGGACATGTCCTCGCGAAGCTTCTAAGATAGTAGAGGAAATGCCGGGGATCAGGCGGGCACTCTGACATGCCGGAGTCCTGGATCGTCGTGCGGGCGCTATCAGTGGAAATGGGACGCCACCCCTAGATCATCAACGTAGCGCCGGTCGGGAAGCCGCAGCCGTGCGGGGTGGCCAGTCGGGGCGCTTGGGGCGTCCGCCGCGAACCGGCCGAGCGCGGTCTCGCACGGGAAGCTCTGCGGCTGACCTCAGAGCAAGGGACATCCGCCGAGCAAGTGGAGGTTCGTGAATGCATGCCATAGCGCGCGCGGCCTTTCGCGTCGGTATCCGGCCTTCGGTGACACTGCTGGCGGCGGCATTCTGCCTGCGCGCGGCTGCGCACAACGTCGAAGCACGGTACATCCAGGAGCTCCCGTGGGCGCTGCCGCACATCGAGCGGGTGGTCGCGCTGGGCTACAGCGAACTCGGGCTCGATCTCGATGTGAGTCGCGGCAAGCTGCAGACGATCGCCGGCAGGCCCTGCTTCGTCGGCAATCTTGCCGGGCTCGTGATCGACCGCTCCTTCGCGTTCGATATCGACGAGCCGGTTGAGCTCACCATCACCTATGCACCCGCCTTGACGACCACGCCCATCCGGGTCGTATGGAACAGCAATGGCGGGATCGGGCAGGGGGCCGTTGAGATTCGCCCGGAGCCGGGCCGGACCTTCCGTCGGGCGAGCGTCACCCTTGAGCGCGCGCGGTTTGCCCGCTTTGGGACTCAGGGCGTGGACCTCGCGATCGGAAGCGCGGAAACCGAGCCGGAGAGCGGCCTGCCCCAGGGCAAGGTGGCGTTGTGCGGTGTCGAGTTGGCGCGCAGTGGCAAGACGCCTCGACCCGCTGCGTTCGGCCGGATCCATCTCGAGGTTGTGGACGCCGCGAGCGGCCGGCCGAGTCCCGTGCGAGTGGGACTGTACGACTCGACCGGGCGGGCTCCACTGCCATCTGACCAGGCACTGCTGGTCGAGAGATTTGCCGACAAGGTGCGGCTATTGCCCGTCGCTCCCCGTGCGTTCTGGCCGTCCAAGAATCGGGTCGCGTTCTACGTCAACGGGAGCTACGAGGCAGTCGTGCCGTCGGCGAGCTACGAGCTCGTGGTGGCGCGAGGCCCCGAATACCGCGTCCACCAAAGTCGCGTCGACGTGCTAGACGGTCACACGACGGAGATTCAGGTGCGTCTCGAGCGGTACGCAGACCTGCCGAGCGAGGGCTGGTTCTCGGGCGACGACCACATCCACCTGGCGCGTGATCGCGTCGCGGATCCGGCCGTCTGGACGCAAATCGCGGCCGAGGACGTGCACGTCGGCAATCTGTTGCAGATGGGCAATATCACCGGGACCTATTTCGAGCAGCCCGCCTGGGGCAAAGCCGGCCGCTTCGAGCAGCAGGGGTATCTGGTCGCTTCCGGTCAGGAGGACCCACGGACCGGACAGCTTGGCCACACCATTCACCACGACCTCCAGAGCCCCATCCACCTGAGCGAGGACAGCTACTTCCTCTATCAGCGGGCATTCGAAGAGGTCCACCGCCAGGGCGGGATCTCAGGTTACGCCCACCTCAACGGCGGATGGTTCAACGTCCGGCGCGGCGTCGCGCTCGAGGTTCCTTTCGGCCACGTCGACTTCCTCGAGGTCTTTCAGGCAGGGAAACTGTCGACCGAGATCTGGTACGACTTTCTAAACCTCGGCTACCGACTGGTGCCGTCGGCCGGGTCGGATTTCCCCTACACCGACCTGCCGGGCGTCGTTCGCGGTTACGTGCGCGTTGACCACTATGATGCCGATGCATGGTATGGCGCCTTTCGTTCGGGGCACACGTACGTCACGAACGGGCCGTTTCTCGACCTGGACGTGAACGGGCGGGGGATGGGAGATGAGCTGCGCGTAACCCGCGGAACTGCGCTGAAGGTGACGGCCCGCGCGCGGATGAATCCTGATGTCGATGCGCTCGAGCGACTTGAGGTCGTCGTACTCGGCGACGTCGTCGCGGTACAACCCGCGCATGGCGGCGATCAGGCGCGGGTTGAGACGACGATCACTGCGGATCGAAGCATGTGGATCGCGGTACGTGCCTATGGTGATCGGCATGAAGAGTGGAATTCGACGGCCGCACACAGCGCGCCGGTATACGTGGTGGTGGACGGCCAACCGACGTGGAGGCGGGAGAAGGTCGCGGGGCTCGTGGAGCGCGAGCGGAGCGTGCTGAAGGAGATCTTAGCGGCGCCGCTCGTCCCGACCGAGGATCTGGAGGCTTTTGAAACCGGCAAGTTGCTTCTCCGGCAGTGGCCAAAGCAACTCCCGGCGCTCAAACGTCGCGTTGCGGAGGCGGACGCAAAGTATCGCGAACTCCTCAAGCACGCGCGAAGTCGATCGCAGCCATGAGCACCGCGATTGCGTAGCCTGTCAGGTCGCGGGCGCGCTCGAGGACATCGGTCATTTCCCGAGCCGCGCCAGCCCGTGGGCGCCTGCGGCTGCGCCCAACGACTTCAATTCTTTCACCACCCATTTGCGGCGGTGTCTTCGTCGGTGTCGAAGCGCGATTCCCCAAGTGGGAGAGGGCGTTTCGAGCTGCCGCAGGTCGAAGTCGCGAGCGTACGTTGCCGAAGCGGCGTCACGTCGCGTTGCTGACCGCCGACGGGTAGGTGTCCTTCCCTCCGAAGTAGCACTCGATCGCTTCGATCCTCGTGCCGTTGATCTGCAGATACTCGACGTTGCGGAACGACTTCCCGTTCTTGGTGCGACACAGGTACTTTGCGAACGCCCAGTTGTCATGGGCAACAACCCGCTCCAGCTCGAGTCGATCGACCAGAGCGATCTGCGTGTCCCAGCACTTCGTCTTGAAGGTGCTCTTGCTGATGTGATCGTCGCCGGCCGCGCTTGAAAACGTGAAGTCGTCAGTGAGCAGCGCGTCAAACGGGCGCCAGTCATGCTTCTCCTGCTCCCACGTCTTGTACCAGCGACGGAGAACTTGTTCCGTCCGAGCGCTCGGGCCCGCCTGTGAGCGCGCGCTGCTCGTCACCGTGAGGCCCACTCCGGCAACTGCGCAAGCGCCAAATCCGATCAATCGGCGGCGTGACAACGTGTTCTGTGCCATGTGTCTCCTCCACTTCCGAATTGGCCGGACCGGTATCGCACCGCTGCGATGGAGGCCGGCGTGTTGTTTCCGAGTCTCAGGCGCCCGTCTCGCGATCACGATCGCCGCGAGTCACGATCGTCGCCTCCGGCCCGAGGTGGTCTTGCTGCCGCGAAACAACAGTTCGACGTAGCGCCGGAGGTGGTCGATGCTTGCTTCCGCGACAGTGCTGGTACCGACTGCCTTCGCGAGTACGAACGCGCCCTGCAGCACGGCCTGCATGTGCAGGGCGAGGCTCTGTGCAGTGAGGGCTCGGGGAACCGGATAGCGCGCCATCGCTTCAGCGATGTCGACCTGCAAACGGGCAGCGTGGCCAACGATCGACTGTTCGCACGCGTCCCGGATGGTGGGATGAGTTCCGTAGGTCTCCTGGACAAGAGTCCCCGCGAGGCACGAGTAGGCCGCGACGTCACCGCGAAGCAGCGACTTGCGAAAATCGATATAGCCGAGCAGGCGGTCGAGCGGGTCGTCGGCCCGATGATACGGAGCGGCCTCGAAGAAGGCCGCGCTCGACTCGCTCCAGCGATGAGCGGCGGCAATCGCGAGCGCGTCCTTGCTCGGAAAGTGGTGGAAGAAAGCACCCTTGGTTACGCCAGCTCTCCGGCAAAGCTCATCGACCGACGTTGCGGCATAGCCCTTCTCCCGGATGATGGTGGTGGCAGCATCGAGCAGCTTGCGGCGCGCGCCGCCCGGCGAGGCCGATTGATCAGAACGCGGCTCCATTCCGAGAGCATACCAACCGGTCGGTATTGAGCAAGCCTAGGCCCGCCGAGACGTGCTGCGCCGCGTCAACCACCTTGGCCAACTTGACGCTAAGGATTGGTGCGCGGCGTCGGTCCAAGCTCTTGATATGCATCCGAATGACGCACGCGTCATCGGGCTCCGGGTCGGGCAGAGGCCACCGATTCGCTCGGCGCTCTGCGCACGGTCGGTGCCGACTCGCTGGAGGGCGCGGCGACCGGCGAGGCCGGCGCGGTGCCATCACGACCGCAGCAGTCCGTTGTCGCCCATCCAAGCACTGATTGCGCGAGCGCTTGTCGCCGGCCGGGCCTGCAGGAGCATATGCGGCCCCTCCACCTCGAGAAGCTCAACGCGCCTCGCGTGCTGACGGATCCATTCGCCAGCGCTGGCCGGAACGAGATGATCGTTGGACGCTCGAAGGTAAAGAACCGGAATCTGTAGGCGCGAGAGCAGCGGAGTATCGTCGACTTCAAGAACGCTCGCCGCACGGTGCGCGATGACCTCGTGTGAAACGGACGCCACTGCCTGGTCGATCATCGTCCGGATGGGTCCACGGGACTCCGACCCGAGGATGAGAGCGGCACGCCAGTCGGGTGGGATAAGGTTGGGCGACGTTGATCGAACTAGGCCGGCCGCCACGCGAGAAAAAGGGTAGGGGCTTCGCGCAAAGCTGCACGACAAGATGATGCCGGCGAGGCCCGGTGCGTTGGCCGCGCCCATCCGGATTGCGAGCGGCCCGGCGAACGATTCTGCGAGCAGCGCGAACGGCCGATCGGTCGGCAGAGCGGCACGCACCAGCGGCTCGAGCTGCGCGTAACCCAAGCACCGATCGCGGGGGTACGCGACAACGCGCGCTTCGATCCCGGCGGGAAGCTCCCGGATCAGCGGATCGAACAGCGTTCCCGTCCCATCGAGCCCGGGGAGCAGGACGAGCGTGCTCACAATTAGCCGCGCCCGGGGCGGACGAAACCTACCGGCGGCTTCGTTCCCAATTCGCGACCGCGCTCTTGCCAGACTCCGTGAGGATCCACCCTCCGCGACCGTGAGGCGACGGGAGCATGAAGCCGCGTGCCTTGAACAGCTCCGCCTGGGCGGCTGACATCGATGGCGGCAGGCCGCGTTTCGCCCGATCACGTGCCTTGGCGAGCGTCATCCAGTCCTCGGGAGTCAGATAGCCTTCAATTGTCACGGGCGCTCCAAGTGAATTGGCCGAATGTAGTCGAAGGAATTGGCCGGAAGATGGAACCCCCGGGGTCCGCACCCGGAGTCAGTGAGGAGCCTGGTAGGCCGCGTGCACCGCGTTCCCACTCGCCTCGTCGAGCGTAGAAACGATGTGAAATGTCGGCGCAGGCCGGGAGCTATTCCAGCGCCTCGCCTCGATGGCAGCCCTGTCCGGGCGGCGGGTTCAGCATGGGCCCAAGTTAACGGAGTCGCAAGCGGAGGGCTTCGGCGCCTCGCTGCCGCGCGCCTGAGATGGCGATCCCCCTCACGAGTCTGCGATGACGTTGGGAACCCCCGTGGGCCGACGAGTTCGGGGCCGGTCTATATGAAGCCGGGCGCAAGCGGACGCTACTGATCGCCACCCGGCGGTCCGGATTGAACCGCGGCCGCTCCCTGGGGCCCCGTGACGCCCGCGGTTCCCGCACGGAGGCGGGGCCATGCGGCAAGCGAGCGATCTGGATACGCGCGAACCTGGTGGTGCCGGCAACGGTTTCCTTGTCGCGAAACATTCCCCCCGCGCGCTCGCGCTGCGGGCAGCTAGGGACACCTGCATTGGCCCAGTGAGCACCCCGACGCATAAATCGGCTGCGGAGGTCACCGGTCAACGCGCGAACCGGTAAGATCGCACGGCGCGTGACCCGAACCGTCGCAGGTCGCATGCGGGAACCGGTCGACATCGATGAATCACCAGAACCGCCTAGATCGCACGTTCTCCGCGTTGGTCGATTCGACGCGCCGCGCAATTCTCCAACAACTCGAGCGAAAGGGAAGTGCCTCGGTAAGCCAACTGGCCGCGCCATTCAGCGTGCAGCTTCCGGCGATCGTGAAACACCTTGATGTGCTGGAAAACGCTGGCCTGATCACGCGCCGGAAATCGGGCCGCGTAGTCACCGTCAGTCTGCGGGCGCAGCCAATGCGCGAGGCGATGGACTGGCTCGCACGCTATGAGCACTTTTGGGTCGCTGGGCTCACACGGTTGGCGGCACGGGCCGAGGCTCGTGAAGCGGCGATGAAGGAACGACGCCGATGACGAGCCTGACGCTGGTGCGCCGCATTCGGGCACGTCCTGAGACTGTCTTCGAGCTGCTGACGACGGCCGACGGGATGAGCGAGTGGTGGGGCCCCGATGCCGGCCCGGTGCTGCAGGCGGAATCGGACCCGCGGGTGGGCGGACGCTTTCGGGTGCGGTTCCGCCAGCTGGATGGGACCGAAGAAGAGACCAATGGCGAGTTTCTGGAGTTCTCACCACCCTGGCGGGTTGTGATGAGCTGGTGGTGGACCAGTCGCCGGGTGGACCCGGGAGTGTCGCGCGTCGAAATTGCGTTGCGCCGAGTTGCGGAGGGAACCGAGCTCACAATCGTCCATTCCGAGCTCGACAACCCGGATTCGCAGCGCAGCCACGCGGAAGGCTGGGCGGGTGCCATCGACAACCTGGAAGCGGCTCTCCGCTCAATGACGAGGGAGTGACCGGATCAGTCACCCCACTCGCCGGCGCCCGTCGCCTCGCGAAGTCAGTGCCCGCGGCTCACATCGGCTTCGCCGTCTGACCACGTCCCCACGGGTACCAGATAGATCGTAAATGCGTCGGGATCGATCTGGTCACCATAGACGTTGGTGCCAGGAAGATTCGCCCCCCAAGCCTTTGGCGGGCTGTTGGCGACGAAGAACATCAGGTGCGGATGCCAATGCCCGTCGGCATCGGAGGTGATCTGGTCCTTCGACATCATGTATGTCATGGCGCCCGGCGCCGGAGGCACGAACCGGCGTGACGCGAGCGCTTCCTTCGTACGAGCGGAGATCTCGACCCGCGACGCGCCCGCGAGCACCCACCGCGTCTTCTCCACGTAGTTCCTCACGACGCTCTGAGCCGAGGCTGCGTTGAAGCAGTTTGGAGCGCGCAGTCTTGGATTCCAGAATTCATCGCTGTCGGGCCCGCCGAACCAGGAGCGGACCACAAGACAGACGAAGCCATTCCCGCCGTCGACAACGGGCTGATAGCCCTTGCTGGTCAGTACCATGACGGCGGCGCCGTCCGATATGGACCGCGGCGCCGCACTGCGTGCCAGCGCAATCTCGGCCTCGGCCGGCATCTGGTATTGCTCCAACGGTGCCATGGCCGGGTAGCGCCCCGCCGCCGTACCCGCTCGTGCCGGCCCACCCAGTAAGAGCGCTGCGCCGACAATCACGCACCCGATAGTCCCTGCCGTGAACAGCCGCATCGCTGATCTCCTAAAGTTTCCTACCTAGGAAACTAATGATGCTATGCTGTCGCGAAACAAGTCAACCGCAAGTGGCTAGGTTGGCTCGTAGGCCCGAGGGAGATCGGCACGTGTGACTGACCCTGCGGCGCGTGCAAGCACAGCCGCCGCTCTGGATGCTCTTAGGGGGAAACATGAACCGCTCATGGATCATCGGCCTCTGCAAGGTCGCGTTGGTCGTTACGATCGTGCTTGCCGGATTCGGCAACGCCGTGCTGTACCTGTGGAATGCGGCGATGCCGGGCATCTTCGGCTACCCGGTCATCAGCTATTGGCAGGCAGTCAGCCTCTTGTGCCTGGCGTGGACGCTTTTTGGGAGTTGGCGGGCGTTGCCCGGCCTCGACTGGCACGCCGGATCCGCGCGCGCCGCCGCGAGCGGTAGATGCGTACAAGCGCGAGATGCAGCCGTAGGTCGCGCCGCATCGGACGCTCGTGCCGGGACGAACTAGGTCCCCTGGCCGGGCTCACGATCGGCAGTCGGCTCGAAGAGCGGTGGCATCGGCGGACCATCGCCGCGCGTTCGCGCGGCGTAGCGGCGCCGATTGCGTGGCGCTGGCGGAAGGCGTTCGGTCGGCGACCTTAAGTACGGGCCGCGATGAGTCGCGTCGCGCTCGAACGCATCGTCGCCCGGTCGCGCACGATCGGCCCATTCTGTGCTGGCGTCGCCTCCACCGCGCGCACGGATCCGGGGCCGACTAGCGCCGCGCGCACAACGGCCGGCCACCGGACCAGGTGACGAACTGTCCGGTCGGGCAGGGCGGCGGGGCAGCGACGCAGCTCCCGATTCCGTTCGCCACCGAGCCTGAGGGACACGTCGCGCTACTCCCGCCGGCTGATGGTGCGCAGACCGCTTTGCCGGCCGACCATGCCGTCATCTGGCCCGCTGGGCACGCCGCGGGGGACTTGACGCAGCTCCCGGCGCCGTTTGCGACCATGCCGGCCGGGCAATTCGCGGTCGATCCGCCGGGTGATGGAACGCAGACGGTGCTTCCGCTCGCCAAGCTCGACTGCGACCCGGGGGCGCACGACGCGGTGGTGGCAGCGTCGGCCGGTCGCGCCCCAAGATGACCACACACGACCAGCGTCAACGCCACAAGTCCATGGACTGCGTATTTCATATGTCCTCGCTTTTCATCGGGCCGAGCGCCGAGAGCGCCGCGATGGCGCCGGAGATGTCCTGTCGGCTGCAAGAAGGGATCCGTGGGAGAGCGACGTTCCTGAGACAGGACCGCGCCACGCCGGCCCACCGCCCGAGCGGTGACGCGGTGGCATGCAGCCTTCCTCGCCGACCACTGTGCCCGCGGCGATGACGCCGGCAGCGGCGTGCGTCCGCTCTGCGCGCAACAGCCACGTCATGTTCCTAGCGCTCCCTTGGGACCGGGTGTCCCGACTACATCACGCGCGAGCCGCACGGAAACAGGCTCACGCCGATCCGCGTCGCCGACTTCGGCGACGACTCGGCCGCCTTCGTTGACCGCGGCGATATCGACGAGGATTGAGCCGAATGCCATCGGGCGATGGTTCGGAGCATCGTGCAGCGCAGAAATGGGCTGGCGGGAGATCAGACCCTCCCGTCAACGGTCGCTGCGGCCCGTTGCGACCGACCCGTGCCGAACGGAGGGGAGTTCCGTGGCACCGCGACCCGCCCCGCCGCCCCTCGGTGCGGGTCGCGGCGAGCGCGCCCGTCGCGGGCGACGCACGCGCGTTTCGATGACTCGGACGCGCTTCCCTAGGCGGGCAGGACCGCTCGAGTCCGCGGCTTCACTGGCCAGGCCGTCGGGGCAATTGTCGAGGCCGTTCCCGGAACGAGAAGTGAGTCAATGACGTGGATGACGCCGTTGGACGCAACGACGTCGGCCTGCAGGATTCGCGCGCCGTTGATCGTCAGGTGGCCGCCGTCATTTGCGACCAGCAGCGAGCTTCCCTCGACAGTTCGAAGCTCGCCCATTTCGAGGTTGGCGGTACCGATCGTCCCGGAAACGACGTGATAGGCGAGGACCGTCTTCAGCCTCCGGATATTCCGGAGCAGCGAGGCGAGATTCGCCGAGTCCAGCCGGGCAAACGCCTCATCCGTCGGCGCGAACACCGTGTACGGCCCCGGCGTGCGCAGCGTGTCGAGAAAGGAGCCCGTCTTGAGCGCGCTCAGGAACCCCGTGAAGGTCCCGGCGGCCAGTGCAGTATCGACGATCGTCCTCATGATTGCCTGCCTGTTCAGCGAGGAGGAGCGAATCGATGCGCGGGCCCCGCGGGTGCGGGCGCCCGTGGCGCGCGCGGCCCGTCGATCGCGGACGATCGATGGGACCGGCGCTCCAACTGATGGATCAGTAGCGGCTGCCCGACCGGTAGCCCCCCGCAGCACGGTTTCCCGACGGCGGGCGATCCTGCGCCTCGTTAACGCGAAGTGCCCGGCCGTCCATGGACTGGCCATTGAGCGCGCCGATGGCGCCGCTGGCATCGGCGTTCGACATTTCGACGAATCCGAAGCCACGAGGGCGCCCCGTCTCGCGGTCCGTGGGCAGTGCAACCGACGTGACGGTGCCGTGGGCACCGAACAGCGCCCGAACCGAATCCTCGGTCGCCGTGAAAGGAAGGTTGCCTACGTAGATCTTGGTCATGAAGAAATCTCCAAATGAATATTCGAACGCGCCATCGCACGGCAGCTTGCTGTGCGCGGCGCACGCCTCAACACGGCGTGAGAAGTCTGAAAGCCTGAGAGGTGAGTCCCGGAACTGCCGACCAGCGCGTCGTGTCGCTTGATCGAGGTCAATTCGGCTGTGGGCAGGGCGCGCGGAGCGCCTGACTCATACGGACGGGCTACGATCGGGTGGCATTCTAGCACGATCTGGCGGTGCCCAGGCGCTCATCGGTCTCATCGAGGCGCAAGCACGCCCAGTCCGCAGCGCGCGTCGTTCGCCCGACCTTCGATGCGCGGTGCTCGCTGGCATCAGCCTCCCAACGACCGCGTCCTCTCGCGTGGCGTCGATCAAAGCGATCGTGGCGTCTCAGCGCGCAGCGGCCGTGGGGAAGCCCGCGAGACCGTCGGCCGCGACCATATCGCGTCGACGCAGTTCGGGAGCAGTCAACACCGTGACAGCGCATACTGCGTAGCGTGGCAGCCAGCCGACCCTCACGGACGACGGAGTACCGATGACCGCAAAACTGAGCGAACTGGAGCAGGCGTCGGCCGATCGGCGCTCATACGGCAATCCCGTGCTGGCGGGAAACGCCGAGTTGAAGGTCATTGCCGAAGCGATGCGTGAATTGGTGGCGGAGGTGAGGTTGCTGCGCGGCCAACTGGCCGTTCTCGGCTCCGTCGTCGGCGCGGTGACGCTGCCACCCGCCTCGACGCCGGCGAATCGTACCGGTGAGCCGGGCCCAGCCGCCGGCTAGACCCGGCGGCCCGCGGCGCTTAAGGGCCGCGGGTGTTGCCCGAGGCCGCGATCCTCTGCAAGGATCGACCGTCCGGATCGTCGTGGCGGCGAGATCCAGACCGTGCAGTGGCGATGGCCTACGCCGCCGCCGTGCTGTGCGAGGCCCGTGCGATCGCCGCGAGGGAGTCCGACCGTGAGCACCACAACATTCCGCCTCGAGCTGGCCCGGCGGCCGGCAGTCGCGATCGTGACTGCCGTCGTGGCGGGTTGTTCGACCCTGCCGACAAACGAGCTCCCGGCGGTTCCACCGGCCCTCGCTGTTCGCCCGGGACTGTCGCTGACGGTCGCTGCGCACGCCTCGGGCGTGCAGATCTACGCATGCCGCGCGGCGAAGGGCGATCCCGCCCGCTTCGACTGGGCGTTGGTGGCGCCCGAGGCAACGCTGCGCGATCGTGCCGGCAAGTTGATCGGCAACCACTACGCCGGACCGACCTGGCAGGCGACCGATGGCAGCAAGGTCGTGGGCGCCGTGGCCGCGCGTGATCCGGGTCCCGATGCGTCGGCCATCCCGTGGCTGCTGCTGAACGCCACCGCCACCACGGGCCGCGGAATCTTCGAGCATGTCGAGGCCATCCAGCGACTTCACACGGTCGGTGGCCAGGCGCCGACGCAGGGATGCGACGCCGGCCAGTCGGAACAGACGACGCGCGTCCCGTACACCGCCGACTACTACTTCTACGTCAAGAGTGGCTGACGGGGACTCGCCGCAAGACCCCGTGTCCAGCGGCGCGGGGAAGTCGGCGTCGCCGATTGATCCGGATTCAAACGCGGCATCGCGTCCGCGTCTGAGATCGCCGGGCGCACGACCGCCGCGGCGACACCGTCGTCGACCGGAACGGTGACGTCAGCCAGCATCAGGGTGGGCTCGCCGCGTGATCGGCGGCCGCGACGGCGTCAGGAACCCGCAAGCATCAAGCGCACCGGTGCTGCGAACTCGCGCTGACGCGGCCGTCGGCCGGCGTGTCCGCCCGTGGCGACGGCCCGATCGTACCAATCGCGAGGCGCCTTGGTTACCATGCGCACGCCGAGGGAGACGCGCCGGATGCGGATGGGGTCCGTCGAAGGCAGGACACTCGCAGCGCTCATCTGGCTGGCGATCTCAGGCGTCGGCGCTGCCTCCCTCTCCCGCGCGGATCCGCCCGCCGGCTGGACCGTTCAGGCCCCGGCAACGACCACGCTCGCCGACAAGGGCCCGGTCGTACTTCAGATTCCCGGCGAGCTCTCGAGCGGCCAGCTCGCGAGCCTCGCGGTCGAACTCGACCAGATCGACGTGACCGCGCTCGCGAAGATCTCGCGCGGGCGGATTGAGTACTCCCCGCCGCAGGCGCTCGCGCCGGGCTCGCACGCCGTGCGCGTCGTCGAGTACGCCGCCGATGGCCACCTGATCCCGCGCGGCGAATGGCACTTCTCGGTGGGCGGGGGGCCGAAGACCGCGCGGCGGGGCTGGTCGGTGAAGGGCGACGTCGGCGCGACGGTGAGCGGGCGCATCGCGGATTCGGACCTGACGCCGCCCGCGCCGCCCGCCGTCACCGCGAACGGGACCTTCAACGTGCACGCGATCCGGTCATTCTCCGAGTGGACTGCCGAGGCGACGGTCACCGGGCTCTACGGCACCGACAACGGCACGTCCTCGGTGGCCGGCCAGGGTGTGCAGCCGGCGCAGGTGCAGCTCGCGCTCAAGCGTGGCGCGAACAACCTGATCATTGGCGACCAGACGCTGCCGTTCGACAACCTGATGATCTCCGGCCTCGCGCGGCGGGGCGTGTCCGGCCACCTGGCCGATCTGCCGCTCGGCTCGGATGCGACGGCGTTCGCCGTGCGCGACAGCGCGCTCGCGGGCTTCTATGGCGGGCTCGGGGTCGGCGACTCGAGCGACCTGGTCTCGGGCGCGATGCTGCAAACGCACCCAATCGGCGGTGCGCCGAAGGCGCTGACGCTGCAGGCGGGCCTCGTCACGGGCAGCTCGCCCGGCGGGCTCAGCGCCGTCGCGCCCTACCCGGGCGGCAACGGCAGCTTCCCGCCGGGAACGCCGGTCGGCACGGTGATGCCGGTCCAGTCGGGTTCCGGCAGTGCGTGGGTCGTCGCCCTCGGAAGCGAGGTGCCGAGCACGCCGCTCAAGCTGAACGCCCAGGTAGCCGGGTCGAGCTTCGACTTTCCCGGCACGAGCGGCGAGCCCGCGACGCATGCGAGCGACACGGCCTACAGCGCGAGCGCGACCGCTGGCTTTGCGTTGCCGGCCACGTGGACGCTGGCGGCCGGCCTCAGCTACCAGCACATCGGCACCTTCTTCACGAGCCTTGCGAATCCGACCCTGCTGCCCGACCGGCGCACGGGCACCGCCACCGCCACCGCGACCGGGCACGGCTTCACGCTCGCGCTCAGCGACGGCTTCACGCAGGACAACGTCGATGACGAAGCCGCGGTCTCGACCGTGCGGAGCCTCCCGCGCAGCGTCACGGTGAGCTACGGCCCCTCGCTGCCGGCAGCCGTGACCGCCTGGCTCGGCACGCCGAGCGCGAGCGTCAACTGGCAGGGCGCGAACTCGCACAGCCTGACGCTGCCGTCCGGCAGCGAGCCCACGGACACGAACGTCGTCAACAGCAGCGCGATGCTCAACTTCGCCTACCCGCGAGTCTCGTGGCAGGCGGGGCTCACGAGCGGGGAGTTTCGCGACTACACCGGGCAGCAGGACAACACCGATACCTTCGGTCCCAGCTTCGGGCTGACCGCGACGCTGGGCGGCAAGGGCTTCATCGGTGCCAACGTGCAGCTGCTCGACTCGCACGACCTGACACAGAACACGCACACGAAGGATCGCAACTACGCGCTCAATGCCGGCTCGAGTTTCTGGGACGACCGGCTCACCGGTCAGCTCACGCTCTCGATCAACCACAACACGCAGCAGATCGTGCCGGGACTGATTCCGCCGCAGCTCGTCGGCAACGACGTGCAGCTCAAGACCGCGACCGCGCAGCTGACCTGGCATGCGATCGCGCCGACGTCCGACCGCGGCGGGCTCGACGTCGGCCTCGCCTCGAGCTGGAACGAGTCGTCCGGCCTCGACAGCGCGGCGCTCACGACGCAGGGCTTCTCGGCGCTCGCGACGCGCGGCTTCCAGGCCTTCCTGACGCTGAGCACCAAGTGGCCGCTCGCGCTGGGGGACCGCTGAGATGCGCGCCCCCGCCCTCCTGACGGCACTGCTCGCGCTCGCCGCGGCGCCCGCGGTCGCGCAGAACACCGCGACGCCGTCGCCGGCGACGATCTCGGTGTCGCTGCAGTCGACACTGCCGAGCACGATCCTCTGGACCGTGCACGTGGCGCCCGTGTTCGCGAACGGTGCGCCCGGCCCCGTGACGATGACCTCGCCCGCGGCGCTCATCACGACCCCGGGCGGGCAGCTGCTGCAGACGAACCCGGTCGTGCTGAGCGTGCGCGTGCCCTCGGGCGGCAGCGCGAGCGTCGCGGAAACCGTCACGGTGTCGCCCGCCACGGTCGCCGCGGCCCTCAGGCTCGGTGCCAGTTCGCTCGTGCTGCAGCGGACCTTCGGCGTGCGCCCGACGGTGGCGACCGGCACTGCGACGATCGCGATCTCCGGCAGTGCCGGCGGGCCGCTCGCGATCTCGCGCGTGGCGCTGCACTTCGAGGACCGGCAGCTGCGCCGGGTGCTCGCCGAGGGGCAGTCCGCGATCGCGATCGCCGAGGTCGGCTATACGGGCAGCGGCGTGCTGAACGGGCTATGGGAGGTGGCGCGGCCGCCGTCGACGCTCGGCGAGCCGGTGTTCGTGCCGCTCGCGGCGGCAGCGATGAACGTCGCGGGCGGGGGACTGGCCGAGCTTGCGAGCCCACCGCTGCCGACCGGGCTCGCGGGCAGCTACCTTGTCCGGTTCAGGCTGCGAAGCCCGGCCGTGCCGTTCGAGGGCCTCGTGATCCAGTACGCGGTCACGGACGTCGATGTCGCGGTCCAGCCGATCGACGTTCTCGCGCCGGAGCCCCACGGCACGCTCGGTCCGGCGACCCGCTTCCAGTGGCAGCCGGCGGCCGGGGCCGTCGCGTACCGGCTCGAGTTCTTCCGCGTGGACGGCGACGGCGATCCGGCGCAGCCCGTCTCCGGACAGTGGGTGCCGGCCGAGCGTCGTGAGGCGCTGCTGAGCGCCCTCGCGCAGACACACCTCGATCCCGGGCTCGCGTATCGCTGGCGCATCGTCGCGCTGTCGCAGGACGGCCGGGTCGTCGGCCGCAGCGCGTTCTATGAGATCCGCACACCCTGAGGCGCACGCGCGCCGGCGGTGGCTGCCGTGGACGGCGGCCCTCGTGCTCGTCACGCTCGCGCACGCCGCCGAGCCGCCGGCGCCGGTGCGAGAAGCCGCGGGCGCGCTGACGCCGGGAAGTGCCACGACGGTGCCCGGCGTGATGACGCCGGGCAAGCCGCCACCGAGCACCGGCGCGCCGACCGTGCAGCAGATCGCCCCCGCCGAGCTGAAGGCAGGGCAGAGCTACCCGCTCAGCCTCTCGGGCAGCAACTTCCGCGCCGGCATGCAGGTCGACCTCGGGCCGGGAATCGTGATCGCGCCGGCGATCACGATCACCGACGCAGGACACGCGAGCGTCACGGTGCAGGTGCTCGCGAGCGCGGCACCCGGGCGACGGGTGGTCACGACGACGCTGCCGCAGGCGCTCGCGGCGGCCCCGACCGGCACGCTTAAGACGCAGGGCCCGGGCTTCGTCGACGTCATCGCGCCGAGCACCGCGGGTCCCGTGCTCCTCGAGCGCGTGCTGCCGGCGAGTGTCGCGCAAGGCCAGTCCGTCACGCTGTCGCTGCGCGGCTCGGGATTCGCGCAAGGGATGGCGGTGAGCTTCGGTCCCGGCATCACGGCGCCGGGCGCCGTGCGCGTGATGAGCCCCGAGTCCGCGAGCGTCGCCATCCAGGTGGCGCCGCAGGCACCGCCGATCCTCCGCCACCCGACGCTCGTGGTCTCGAATCGCGAAACGAAGGTGCTGCCCGACGCGACGCTGACCGTCGTGGCTGCGAACGGCGGCCTGCCGGCGCCCGGCTCCGTCGCGGGCCTCGACATCCCGGTGGTCCTGACGGTTTCCCCGTCGCGCGTGTTCACCGGCGAGAAGGTCACGCTGACCGTGCGCGGCCAGAACCTCGTTCCCCAGCTGCAGATCGACCTCGGGGCCGGGATTGGCGTCGTCGGCGGGCTTCGCGTGCAGTCGCCCTCGCTCGCGACGCTCGACGTCGCGGTGGCGGGCGACGCGGCGCCCGGCATGCGCTGGCTTGGCATGCAGATCGGCGTCGGCACGGCGCCGATCCGCGAGGACGCGAGCCTCCTCGTGCAGCGCTCGCCGGTGCTGCGCCCGGGCGGCGTCGCGCCGAAACCGCCGCCGTGCACGGAGCCGAAACCACCGCTGCAGGGCTCGATCGTGATCGACGGGCCGACGTTCACCGGCAGCGGCAGCGACGTCGGCAGCACCTACAACGTGCCGGTGCTGAACGACCAGACCAACTTCGTCTGGCACGAGGCCAACCCGGGCCTCGCCGATTACTACGAGATCCGCTTCTACAGCGGCTCGACGCTGATCGCGACGCGCAAGATCACGCGCAGCGCCGCGCAGCTCGCGCTGCCGCACAACCTGCGGCCGGACGCCGCGCTCATCAACGAGCTCACGACGAAGGTCGGTGCGCGGGCGCCGAAGCTCGTGAACTACCACTCCCCGCCGAGTCCCGCGGTCGCGGCCGTGAGCTACGACATCGCCTGGCAGGTCGCGGGCCTCAAGACCTTCTACGACAGCTGCACGAGCCCTGCCGCGGTGGTGGGGCAGGGGCGGATGCTGGTGGCGCGCGAGCGGCTCGGCAACGGCAAGGACATCCAGGTCGAGCACTCGGAGGCGGTGCCCGTCAAGCAGCCGAGCACAGGGGACCCGCTGCTCGACCTGCCGGCCGCGCCGACCGGCCTCGCCTGCGGCGGCAATGCGCCGCCGCCGTACCGGATGCGCGCCGCGCCCGGCAGCGGTGGCCCCGCGCCGCCCGCCCTCGGCCAGACCTCGCTCTCGCTCGTGAACGAGACGCGCGCGTCGACCTCGCAGAACCGGGTCGAGACCGCGGACTACGTCTACGACGAGTTCCGGCTGAAGGGCACGATCGACCTGTCGAACTCGCCGTGGGCGATGCAGTCGCAGCGCACCGTCGGCCAGCCGAACTCAGCGCACCCGGTCGAGAGCGAGACCGTCGACAACGTGTACATCGACTGGGGCGACGGCAGCGTGGAGCCCCTGACCGTGCAGTGGCAGGGCCAGTCCTGCGGCGGCCAGCCGTGCTTTGCGAGCAACACCGAGACGAGCAGCGCCTCGCTGTTCGACCTGCAGGGCGCGACGAACCCGGGCGCGTTCGGCCACCAGTACCGCTCGGCCGGCCCGTTCACCGCGCGCGTCTACATGCTGCCCGCCGGTGCCGTGCAGGCGCACGGCATCCTGCCGATGAGCCTGAGGACGGGCGGCGGCGGGACCTACGGTCAGCTCCTGCACGCACTCTCGCCGGCGACGCTCGGCGAGCCGACTGCCGAGGCCGAGGGCTATCTGCTGTACTGCAAGCCGCTCGTGATCCAGCACCGGACGGATCCGGCGACGAACGGGCCGCTGCAGCTGGTCGACATCAAGATCACGGGCTTCCCGGATTCGGCACCCGCGCCGGGCGGCGTCCGGCTCGCCGCGCACGGCGCGCGCCTAGGGGCGGCCGGCGCGCCCGCACCCGCGACGGCGCCGTCGCCGGCACCCACGGCGCGGCCCGGGCTCGTGCAGCGCGGTGGCCTTCCCGCCGGGCCGGGTGCGGTGCCGCAGTTCAGCTCCTGTGACCGCGAGCTCGTGGGTGGCGCGACGCTCGACTACGTCGGCGAGGGGACCGCGCGGTTCTCCTGGTACCGAGACGGCGTGCCGGTGGGCTCGAGCGATGAGCCGATCGACTCGTCGACGGCGCGTAGCGACCAGCAGCTCGCCCCGCCCAAGCCCGCCGCGCCGATCGTCACGCCCTGGCCCGGCATCAAGTCGCCGGCACTGGATCTCTCGCAGTCGCAGCTCGGCGTGCACGAGCTCATCGTCCGCGCCGACGTCGTGGCGGACGCGCACCCGACCGGCCGCGCGCTGCAGGCGATCGGCGCACTCGGTGCCCTCGGCGCGCGCCCGGGAGCGCTGGTCGCGGCCGCGACGACCGCCGGTCCGCCGAGCGGCCCCGTGGTCGGCGTGCTGGGGCCCCGGACCGCGGCGAGCGCCGGCCTGCCGCCGATCCTGTGGGTCAACCGGGCGCCCGCCGGTGCGCCCGGCGTCGGGCTCAACCTCGGCGTCAGCGAACACCACCTCGCCGGCCCGGGCCTGGCGGAGCCGAAGCCGCCCGAGAGCGTCGTCAGCGCCCCGGCCCGCTACGAGACCACCGCCGCCGACCCCTCGCTCCCGTGCACGTTCAACTTCCCGGTCAACGGCGGCAGCTTCGTGATCGCCGGCCTGCAGCGCGGCGGCAAGGCGACGATCACCGCGCAAGGCGGCAAGATCTCCGGCAGCGGCACGCTCGATGCGAGCTTCGTGCACCCGAGCGGCACGGGCACGCAGTCGCAGCCGGTGTCGATCCAGTTCCAGAACTGGACGCTGGCGGCGGACGGCGTGACGGTCGAGAGCGGCAGCTTCGACCAGGCGCTCGCGTCGCTGCCGCTGCCGCTGCCGGCGCTGAAGGCGAAGCTCACCCACATCGCCGGCGCGGCGGGCAGCAACGTGACGGCGACGCTCGACGCGACGCTCGCCAATGACAACGTCAAGGCCCTCGACAGCACGGTACCCGCGTGGAGGGGAGTCGCGGCGCCACTCTCGCCGCAGGGGGACTGGTACGCCGACCAGCAGTCGCTCCCCGCGCTCCTCGTCTACGACAGCGGCTTCACGCTCAAGGCCGCGAATGCGACGCTCGACTTCAGTCAGAGCGCGGGATCCGCCCCGGACACGACCGCGTGCCTCGGCGCCGGTGGCGCGGGCTGGACGGGCGTGCGGCTCAACGGCGCGGCCCTGACGCCGTTCAACTTCGACCTGCAGAACGCGGTCGCGACGCCGGTGAGCGGCTGGGCGATCGACGGCGCGGGCCTGTGCGGCAGGGCGAGCCTGCCGGCGTTCTCGGGGCCGATGGAGCGTGGCACGATCGGCTGGTCCGGCATCGCGGCCACCGCTTCGGGCGGGGCCTTTGCGGCGACGTACCAGAACCTCAAGGTGCACGTGCCGTGGCTCAACGTCGACCTCGGCGCGCCGAGTGCCGCGACGCAGCTGACGGCGGGCCACGGCGCGGGCGTCGGCGGCATCAACCTCAACCTCACGAGCCCGGCCCGGGTGACGGTGAACCTCGGCGGCGTTTCGCTCTCCGCATCGAGCCTCGCCTTCACGTCGCTGCCGAGCGCGGGCGGCTGGACCGTCAAGAGCGAGACGGCGCTGACGTTCAACTCACCGCAGGGCACGTTCGCGAGCGGCGTGACGCTGCACGGCTTCGACTACGGCCTCGACGGCGTCGGCACGTTCGCCGACGGCAGCCACTCGCGCCACATCGGCCTCAGCGGCCAGAATGGCACCATCGGCGGGGCGAGCGTCGACCTCAAGTCCGTCGACGTCACGCTCGGCGCGGCGAACGCGCCCCTGCGCGCGGCGTTTGCATTCGACTCGACGCTGACCCTGTCGAAGTCGCTGCCGTCCGCGGACGTGGCGGTGTCCTACGAGATCGACGAGCCCACCGCCGGCAGCTACACCTCGAGCGGGCCGGCCACGACACCGTTCCAGCTCGACAAGCCGTTCCCCGACGCGAACCCGTCGGTGCACCTGCACATGACGCCGACCTACACGGGCCCGCCGCACTCGGGCTCGGGCATCCTGTTCGCGAGCAACCTCGACCTCGGCATGTTCGGCGGCCCGCCGGTCGCGGGGCAGTTCGTGCTCGGCTACGTCGGCTCGAGCGACTACTGGCTCGCGAAGGCGATCCTGGACCTCGGCCCGACCGGGGTCACGCTCGTGCCGCCCGCGCTCAACCTGTACCAGGTGGGCGGCGGCATGGGCTACAACGTCACGCTCGACTCCTTCAAGAACCAGGACCTCAAGAACGCGACGCCGAGCAACGATGGCGCGCTGCTGTTCGATGCGGCACTGCTCGTTGGCTCCCCCGATCACACCACCTTCGGCCTGCAGGGCGACTTCGTGATCAAGCCGGGCGGGCAGGATCCCGGCGGGCGCATGGACTACCACGCCTGGCTCCTCAACCCCGACTGGAGCGGGCAGAGCCCGATCTGGGGCTATTTCGCCTACACGGGCGGCGTGTTCGACGGCACGCTGAACGCGCAGCTGTCGCTGCTCGACAACCAGATTGCGCTCGATGCGCTCAACGATGCGATCCACATGCACGTCGGCGGCGGGCAGTGGTACTTCCACCTCGGTACCCAGCAGAACCCGATCAGCGGGCACGTGTTCTTCGTGAACGGGCAGGGCTGGGCGGACCTCGGCTCGGACGGCTTCATGCTCGGGCTCATCGCGCGGCTCGACTTGAGTGCCGGCGACTGCGGCGGCGCGTGCGCGTACATCCACGACAACTGGCAGCTCGGCGCCTCGATCACCCCGTCGCCGCTCGCGTTCTCGGCCAACGCCTCGCAGAGCTTCAGCCTCGGCGCCTGCGCGGCGGGATTCTGCGTCAACGCCAACGCCTCAGCCGGCGTGAACCTCGGCCTGCCGCCACCGCAGCTCAGCTTCAACTTCCACATCGGTGGTTGCCCGCCCGGGCACATCGACGTCGGCCTCGAGGTGCTGCCCTCGCTCAACCCGAACGTCGGCGGGAGTGTGTGCCTGTGGTGAGGTGCCGGCACCTGGTCGTGACACTGGCGCTCGCGCTGTGCGCACCGCGCGCCCCGGCCGAGGATTCGGGGGCGCGCGCGCTCGCGGCGCAGGTACCCGGTGGGGCGATCCGCGTTCTCGTCGTGATCGGCGATGGCGCGTGGCCGGCGGGCCTCAGGCTCGAGGACGAGGCGGGCGCCATCCTGGTCGCGAAGCTCGTGCCCGATGCCGAGGCGGCGAAGGCGCTCGACGGTGCCTCGCAGGTCGCCCTCGCGGCGCTCAAGCGCCTGCCCGAGCGGCCGGGCGCGGAGGCGCGCTCGCTCGGTGCGGTGCTGGCGCTGCGCCTCGTCTCGGACTGGCAGTTCGCTCGGGCGGCGGGCGCGGCGGTCGAACTCCCGGCGGACGCCCATCCGCGCACGGTGCGCGTGCGCGCGCTCGGCGGCGACGACGCGCCCGGCGCGGTGCTGGCGAGCGCTGTGGTGCGGCCCGACGCGGGACCGCCGGCCCCGACGGCGCTGCGCGCGGAGCCCGGACCGACCGGCATCACGTTGCGCTGGACGCTCGCGGCCGGCGCCGATGCCGTCCCTGCGTACGCCTACCGCGTCGCGCGCGGAGACGCCGGCGGTCTTGAGCCGCTGTCGCTGCATCCGCAGCTGCTGACGCGGGATTCCGCGGGTGCCGCGAACCCGTTCACGGACCACGCCCCGCCGGGCGAGGTGACCGTCCGTTATGCGGTCGGCCTCGTCGATGCGCTCGGCGTTCCCGGCGCAACGGCGGAGGTCAGCGTGTACTCGCCCGACGTCGAGGCGAGCGCACCGCCCGCGCATCTCGCGGCCAAGGGCGGGCGCGGGTCCATCGCGCTCACGTGGGAACCCGCCGGGCCGGGTCGCACCGGCGGCTACTCGGTCGAGCGCGCGCAGCTGGTCGGCGGCCCCTACGAGCTGCTGACGCCGGAAGGCCTCGACCCGAAGTCCTCGCGCTGGGACGACGCGCACGTGCTGCCCGGCGCCGCCTACTACTATCGCGTGCGCGCCGTGAGCGCGAACGGCAGCCTCGGCCCCGCAGGGGACGCGGTGCGGGCGGTTTCGCTCGCGAGTTCACCGCCGCCCGCACCGGCGGGCCTGCACGCCGACGTCGGCGCCACGCAGGTCCGCCTCGGCTGGTCGCCGGTACCGGGCGACGTTGCAGGCTACGTGCTCGAGCGGCGCGCCGCCCCGGACGCGCCGCGCTGGACGCGGCTCAACGCGGGCCTCCTGCCGGACGCCATGTACACCGATGCTGTCGGCGCCTCGGCCGGCGGCACGTTCGAGTACCGCGTGACGGCGATTGGCAACGACGAAGTCCCCGGGGCGCCGAGCGCGGCCATCAAGGTTGCGCTCGCCGCGACCGAACCGCCTCCGGCACCGATCGTGCTGGCGGCTTCCGGCGATGGTGGTCGCGCGGAGCTGCGGTTCGCGCCGGCGGAGCCCGTCGCGCGCACCGCGCAGGTCGCGCTCGTGCGCGCCGACGCAGCCGGGGAGGACGGGCTCGTGGTCGGCGCGCCGGTGGCGGCCGGCGCCGGCGTCATCCGCGACGAGTGGGTTCGGGCGGGGCAGGCCTACTGGTACCGGCTGGTCGCGTTTGATGCGGCCGGGCAGCGCAGCGCCGAATCGGATGCGTACCGGGTGCGGATCGCGGCACCGGCGTTGCCGGTGCCGAAGGCGCCGCTGGTCGCGTACGCCGGCACGCCGTCCCCGGCGATGACGATCAGCTTCGACGCCCCGCCGCCGCACGTGAAGGTCCTCGTCCAGGCCGAGACAGCGGACGGCCGCTGGCGCACCGTCGCGGGGCCCCTCGACACCACGAGCGCCACGGACCACGTGCCGCCGGGTCCGCGGGCGCGCTACCGGATCGTGTATGTCCGTGAAGAGGGTGGGCCCGGTGTGGCCTCGGCGGCCGGCGCGCCCCGCTAGGCGGTGGCGCTTCGCGATCGCGCTCGGCCTCGCGCTCGGGCTCGCCGCCGGGGCGCGCGCCGAGGAGCCGGTCAGCGTCGATCGCTGCGCGGGGACGGGTCCGAGTCCCGTCGCGTTCCGCGCCGACTGCGAGCACGTCCGGGCACCGCAGGACAAGGCGCTGTGCGGGGCATTCCTCGAGAACCAGGCCTGCAAGCTGTTCCCGGTCTATCGCAAGATCACCGGCTTCAATCTCGCGCGCGACTGTCCGGTCATCACCTACCACCTCTACGACAAGCGCGAGTGGCCGCACGCGGGGGGCTCGGAGGGCGGGTTCGCCGGCCGCTGCGAGATGTCGCTGATGACGGAGTTCTCGGTGCGCCTCAGTTCCCCGCTCGGCCCGTACGATTCGCACGAGATGCTGCACCTGTACCAGGCGCCGCTCGGGGCGCTGCCGCAGTCGCACGCGCTGTTCGGCCCGACGCAGCTCGAGGCGCGCCGGCTGATCGGCGACACGGCGGCGTTCGAGCAGGGCTTCGCACGCCTGAAGACGGAGTTCCTGGGCCCCGAGTTCGAGCAGCGGTACGCCAGCGGGCGCGTCAAGCCGGCCGATCGCTGCCCGCTGGCCGAGGCCGCGGAGGAAGCACGGCTGTACGTCGCCGATACGAAGAACGTGTACGAGTTCTGGCGGCGCCTCGAGCCCGGCCGCGCGCGTGACCAGGCCGATCGCGAGGCCCGCTTCAATCGCATGCTCGACCAGGTATCGAAGGGCACGGCGCGCGAGTTCCTGCTCGCGCACGGCTGTGCTCCCTTCTGAGCCCGCCGCACCGGGTGCGTCGCGACGCGCACGGCCCTCGGTCGCGTCGGGACGCGTGCCGGACGAAGTGCCCCGCGTCAGCGAGGCGGCAACGATGCGCCTGACCGATCGACTGCGCCTCGGGTGCGGGTGCGTCTCGCTGCTCGCCGCGTTGGCGGCCAGCTCGGTCTCAGCGCAAGCGCCCGCCCGGCCGCCGATCGTCATCGCCGGCCATGTGGCCCGGGTCGACGCCGCCGGCCAGCTGTTGCCGTGGATCGCCTGGCCGGTGGCGCTCGAGCGCGAGATGCAGTTCTACCAGCACTCGCCGGTCGACCACGGCTATCCGCGCTTCGTCACCGAGACGTTCCTCGATGCCGACTGGGTCCCCGATCCCGCCCGCCGCGACACGATTCCGGCGACGCAGAACGGCATGGGGATCCTGTCGTACCTGAAGTGGTACGAATGGCAGGGCCAGCGCGACCCCAGCTACCTGGCGACAGCGCGCGCGATGGGCGACTACCTGCTGCGCGAGGCGCTCACGCCCGACTCCGGCCGGTATCCGCGGTTCACCCGCTCGACCGGCACGCGCGGGCAGTTTCCGCTTGCGCCGGACGCCGGTTCGCAGCGCGATCGCCCGTTCGAGATCGAGCCGGACAAAGGCGGCATCGCGGGCTATGCGCTCGTGCTCCTCGCGAAGGCGAGTGATCAGCCCCGATACCTCGAGCACGGACTGCACCTTGCGCGGGTCCTGGCGGCGAACCAGCAACCGGGCGACGACACCCACTCGCCGTGGCCGTTCCGGGTCGACTACCGCACCGGGGAGGGCCGGGGCCCGGTCAGCGGGAACATGGCCTACATCCTGCGACTGTACGACGTGCTTCGGTCACGGGGCTACGCCGAGTTCAGCGCGCCGCGGGCGGCGCTGTGGCGATGGATCAAGGAGCGGCAGGTCCCGAGCGCGGCTGCGGATGGCGCGCTGTTCGCCCAGTTCTTCGAGGATCACGAGAGCCCTTCGAATCGCACGGCGTGGGCGCCGCTGAACCTGGCGCGGTACCTCCTCGAGCGGCGAAGCGCGCTCGACCCCGCCTGGCGCGCGCAGGCCGGCACCCTGATCGGGTTCGTTCGCAGGACCTTCACGCACGTCAAGTTCGGCGTGACCGTCTGCCACGAGCAGGACGAGGACCGGCAAGCGTGGGGGGGCGTGAACTCCACGTACGGCGCGGTCCTCGCGATGTATGCGAAGGCGATCGGCTCCCCGGCGCTCGCCGCGGAGGCGCGCCGGGCACTGGACTTCGCGCTCTACTCGATTGACGAGCGTGGCCGCCCGCGCGACGTGTTCACGCACGCGAGCCCGGGCGGCTGGCAGGAAGACGCGCACACCGATGTCATCCACAACTACGTCGATGCGATGATCGCCTTTCCGGACTGGGCCGCGCGTCCTTAGTCTGCCGCCCGGCGCCGCATGCGAGCGGCCTGTCGTGCGGATGTCCAGGGCGCGCGGCAGCCATTCCGCTGTGCGGAGTCTTGATCGTCGCCTCGGGTGCGACCATCGTCCGAGACGAGATGCGGGGACGGCGCCTCGGTCTTACTGACCAGCCGACGCGTCCGTCTGCGCGCGCCGGCTGACGAGGCACCACGTCAGGCGGCCGAACGCGACCGCGAGGCCGGCCCCCATCGCCGAGATCGCCGCCGGCGTCGCGTAGGCGAGTGGCGCGAACAGCGACGCGAGGGCGTAGCCAGCGCCGCCGAGCACCAGCGACCATCCGACGACGCGCAGCGTGGCCAGCATCCGCGCCGAGCTCGCCCGCTTCGGGATGCCATTCGCAAAGGCCATCGCCACCACGCCGCACATGAAGCCGACGACGCGCTGTTGCATCTCGGATTCCCAGTCGCCACTCCAGACGTGCGCAGCCAGCTTGACGGCGCAGGAGGCGATCACGATCAGAGCCGCCATCGAAATCCCGAGGTCGATCTCGCGGGAAGCGTCACCGGAAGCCGTCCGGAGCCGGCGTCCGACGGCGGCGCGGATCAGCCAGGCGATGGCGAGCACGGCGAACAGCGCGACGTAGCGCCACGACCGTGCATGGCTCAGCGAATAGAGGTAGCCGGCGGCGAGGACCGCGACGGCACTGAGACCGGCGGCGACGGTCGAGAATGAGCGGTCTGGCGGACTCATCGCTTGCTCTCCCGCTTCTTGGCGACCAATGGGCGCGAATCGCTCGAGGGCCTCGAGCCGGGCAGGCCGAAGACGCTCGCGAATCCCAGCAGTGCTTCCTCGAGCACCGACAGCTTCAGGTGATACATCACGGTGGTCCCCTGCTTGGTGGAGGCGACAAGATCGGCCGCGCGCAGTACCGAAAAATGCGCGGACATCGTCGGCTTGGAGACGTCGAAGTGGTCGGCGAGCTGGCCGGCGGACATCGGTCCGTGGCGCAACAGCGCCAGGACCTGTCGCCTGGTCGGGTCCGAGAGCGCCTTGAACACTTCCGTCATGTTCTTAATTTAGCTAACAATCGAATTATAGTCAAGTGGCGCAGTGATCGGGGCGGGGTACCAGCACGAAACGGCAAAGCGCCCCAAGAGCGCGTCCCGGCTGGCCTCCGGTCCCTCCACGGCGCCGCAGCGGTACATTTCCACGGGCGCCGGATCCGCAGCGCCTGTCGTGAGCGCCGAGCCAGCATCGACTAATCGCCAGCACTGCCGTATTTTGGTGGCGAACCACGGCGTACCCGATGAGCCGCGCAACGCTCGAGCATCGGGCCCGAAGTCAGCGTGCACGATGGCGAGACAGCGAGTCGCCCTAGCGAAGATCAGTCGTCCACGACTGTTCGGCGTGGTCGCGCGCGAGCGCTTGTTCAATGAGCTCGACCAAGCACGGCGCAGGCCAATCGTCTGGGTGGTCGGACCGCCGGGCGCCGGGAAGACCACGCTGGTCGCGACCTACCTCGAGTCTCGGCGGCTCCGCGGCATCTGGTACCAGGTCGACGGCGGCGACGCGGACCCCGGGTCACTCTTCTATTACCTCGCGCAGGCCGCGGCTGCCGCCACCCCGAGGAAGCGACGCGCGTTGCCGCTGCTGAGGCCGGAGTATCTGCGGGATCTCTCCGGATTCACTCGGCGGTTCTTCCGGGAACTTTACAGCGGCTTGCCGGCCGGCTCGGTCGTCGTTCTCGACAACTACCAGGAAGTCGCACTCACTTCGGTGTTCCACGGCGTCGTCGCTGATGCGGTCGCCGAAACGCGCGCCGACGTCAACCTGCTCGTGCTGAGCCGCGCCGATCCGCCGCAGCAGCTGGCCCGCGCTCTCGCGAACAATGAAATCGCAAAGCTCGAGTGGGAGGCACTCCGCCTGACCTTCGCTGAGACCGCCGCGATTGTCGCCTCGACTCACGACCTCGACGATCAGGCGCTTCATTCGATGCAGGAGCAGTCGAGCGGCTGGGCGGCAGGGCTCATCCTGATGCTTGAACGGCTCAAGCGAACCGGGTCCGTGGCCCACCTGGACCGTTCCGAGACGATGGATACGGTGTTCGACTACTTTGCGGGGCAGGTGTTCGATCAGACGCCGACTGCGACTCGACAGCTGCTATTACGCACGGCATTCCTGCCGAGCCTGACCGCGGCTGCCGCGGAGGACGTGAGCGGAAACCCCGATGCGGGCAAGCTGCTCGAGGACCTCTATCGCCGCCACCTGTTCACGGATCGCCGGGTTGGAGCCGAAGTCACGTACCAGTATCACGCCCTATTCCGGCGATTTCTGATCTCCAGGCTTGAGCACGACTTCGGGCCGCGCGAGCGGATTCTGCTTCAGCGCCGGTCGGCGCAGCTTCTCGAACAGGCAGGACATGCCGACGATGCCCTGCAGCTGCATGTTGGGGTGGCCGACTGGAGCGCCGCTTCCGACCTGATCGTCCGGGAGGCTCGCTCGCTCATCGCTCAGGGGCGGTGGCTGACGCTGAAGGCGTGGATCGCCCGGCTCCCGAGCGAACACGTCGAAGCGACGCCCTGGCTGACGCTCTGGCTCGGCAGTGCCCTGATCCTGGTCAATCCACCCGAGGCCCGCAGAATGCTCGGCAAGGTCTTCGAACGATTCGGCGCAACTGCCGACCCGCTCGGGCAGCTGCTCGCGGCCACGGGCACCGCGGAGTCCTTCAATATTGAGTGCTCGGCATTCGATGGGCTCGACCCGTGGATTGAGGCGCTGAGTTCGGCGCTGAAGACGGTCGGTCTCTTCCCATCGCCGGCCGTTCGATTGCGCGCGTGCACGGCGCTGATGCTGGCCACGATGCTCCGCCAGCCCGCTCACCCGGAGATGCCTGAGTGTGCCGAGCGTGCGTTCGCCATGCTCGACGAGGACATCGGAGTGACCTCTAAGGTCGACGCCGCCACGCAACTCCTGCAGTACTACGACTACACGGGGAACCTGGAGTCGGCGGAGGCGGTCGTCGCGAAGGCGACGGCGTACTTCAAGAGCACCGAGCTTCCACCGCTGCGAATCGCCGGCTGGCTGGTGTTCCTCAGCTACCATTCCGTTGTCTCCGGTGCCTATCGCGAGGGCTTCGACTCCCTCGGACGGGCGCGAGCGATCGCGGAGGAGTGCGGCCTGCCGTGGTTCAAGCTGTTTGACAGCGTTTTCAGTTCGCTGCTGCACATCATGCGCGGCGACTTGTCCAGTGCGGGGCCGCTCGTCCAGCGGCTGGCATCGCTCGTCGACCCGGGGCGGCCATCGGATTCCGCGCTCCACCATCTGGCGGAGACCATGCTCCATCAGGCCCGCGGCGACGCGGGCCAATCGGTGCTGCACGCGGCTGCGTGCCTCGAGGCCTCCGCCACGACGGGCGGTGCGCTCTACAACATCCTGTTTCCGCCAGTCGCCGCCTGTGCGTTCATTTCCGCTGGACAGCATGACCGCGCGGCAAGTGCGATCAGTCTCGCGCGCACGCTCAGCGCAGGTACGCCCTATAGCCGCTACGAAGCGCTTCTGCTGATGGTCGAAGCGTATTCTGCGTCCGTCCGGGGCGCGTGCCCGTCCGGCCAGCACCTGCTGCGACAGGCGCTGACGCTCGCGCGAGAGACCAACACGGTTCACCTGTGTCGCTGGATGGGCCCCGCGCTGGCCCGGATGTTGGCCGAGGCTTTGGACGCGGGCATCGAGCCGGCGTTCGCGCGCGACGTGGTCCGACGGTTTGGCGTCGACGCACCGCCGGGCGCGGGCGAGGCGTGGCCGTGGCCCATCAGGATATTTGCGCTCGGGCGACTCAAGGTCGTGATCGGCGATGAGCCGCTCGTCTTTGGCCGCAAGGTTCCAAAGAAGCCACTCGAGATGCTGCAGTACCTCGTTGCACACGGCGGCCTGGACGTGGACGTGGCTCCGCTCGCCGACGCGCTGTGGCCGGACGCGGATGGCGCGGCGGCCATGGACTCGGTCGAGGTGACGCTGCGGCGCCTCAGAAGGCTGTTGCGGCGCGACGATGCGCTGGCGTTCACCGCGGGCAGGCTTTCCCTCGATCCGCGAAGCTGCTGGGTTGATGCGTGGGCGCTCGAAGCGGTTCAACGTCGCACGGCCGAACTGCTCGGTGGCTCCGAACCGCCAGAGTCGGTATCGGCCCGGCTGGAGGAGCTGACAGAGCGGGCCTTCCGGCTGCACCCGGGACCCCTGCCTCCTGATCCCGGCGAGCACGGATGGATTCTCCGCTGCCGCCAGCGTTCGGCAGCCAAGTTTGTCCGGCAGGCGACGTCGGTTGGCCAGCATTGGGAAGAGATGCGCGATCTGTCGAAGGCGGCCGCCGTCTACCAGCGCGCGCTGGAGCTCGAACCGCTCGCGGAACCGCTGTACCAGCGGTTGATGGCCGTCCACGCGCGGCTAGGCAATCTTGCCGGTGCGCTCGCGACTTACGAACGCTGCCGGCAGTCGCTGGCGGGCAGGCTGGGAGCGAGCCCATCGCCCGAGACGGAAGCGATCCGCCGCCGGCTGGTGCCGGCCTAGGTCAGAAGTCGGACGCGTCGCGGACGCGGTCGTTGCCGCGTTCCTCGAGCTTCCCGAATCGGTCGGCGATGTGTCGGGTCGGCGGAGCTACCGTGCGGCTCAAGGCGATGCGGGCGCACCGGGCGCCGACGCCGCCCAACCACACTTCGCAGGGGGCTTCCATGACAGTCAACACTGAGCGGTTAAATGACTTCCTCGGGCGCTTCGTGAACGATCTCGGCGCGGCGGTACACGCCGGTATGGTCGTCATCGGTGACAAACTTGGCCTGTACAAGGCCCTGTCGACGGCGCCAATGACCGGCGCCGAACTCGCAGCCAAGACCGGAACGGACGAGCGCTACGTGCGCGAGTGGCTTAGTTCTCAGGCGGCGGGCGGGTATGTGCTCTACGACGCCGCCACGGGCCGATTCTCGATGAGCGAGGAGCAGGCCTTTGCGCTCGCCATCGACGACAGCCCCGCGTACGTTCCCGGGGCATTCGAGCTCGCGCTCGGCTCGTTGAGCGCAGTGCCGCGCATCACGGACGCGTTCCGTACCGGCGCCGGCATGGGCTGGCACGAGCATGACACCCGCGTGTTCCACGGCTGCGAGAAGTTCTTCCGTCCCGGCTACGCCGCGAATCTCGTGAGCTCGTGGATACCCGCCCTTGACGGGGTCAGGGAGAAACTGACGGCGGGGGCTCGCGTCGCGGACGTCGGCTGCGGCCAGGGCGCTTCCACCGTGCTGCTCGCGCAAGCGTTTCCCAAGTCCCATTTCTGCGGCTTTGACTACCACGATGGCTCAATCGAAGCCGCCCGTAAGTCCGCGGCGCGCGCCGGGGTCGCCGACCGGGTGTCATTCGAGGTAGCGAAAGCCAAGGACTACCCGGGCAAGAACTTCGACTTTGTTGCGGTCTTCGACTGCCTCCACGACATGGGCGACCCCGTCGGCGCGGCCAATCACGTGCGGCAGTCGCTTCGTCCGGACGGCACCTGGATGATCGTCGAACCTTTCGCGAATGACGATCTCAAGGACAATCTGAACCCCGTCGGCAGGGTCTACTACTCGTTCTCAACGCTGCTGTGCACTCCCTGCTCGCGATCGCAGGAGGTCGCGCTGTGCCTCGGCGCTCAGGCCGGTGAGTCGCGCGTCCGCGACGTCGTCACCGCGGCCGGCTTCAAGCGGTTCCGCCGCGCGACCGAAACGCCATTCAACCTCGTGTACGAAGCGCGGCCATAACACGCCGGCCGCGATGGACGGCCCCGGTGGCGCGCGAGGTCATCGCGCGTGCCGGGGCCCACGCAGGCCTTGCGGCGCTTGATTCACGTCGCGACGGTCCGGCATCGGATACGGACTCAGCGTTGACCTGCTGGCGCACCGACCGACCGACCGCCCCGCGTCGATGCTGCCCATATATAAGTGTGGCCAGGCCGATCGCGCCCGCCGCATCGAATCGGCGCGACCCGAGCGCGTGATCGGCCGTCCGGCCCGCCCCGGCCGGGTTCGACCCCGCGATGGCGCGTCGGGCCAACGGCACCGGCTCGAGCAGGTGCCCGGCAATCGTTGCCACCCGCCGTGCGTCCTCCTTGACTGTGGATTCTGTGAACTCCGTCTAAAGCTGCAGGAAACCCCTGCCGCTATATGAGATGGGTACCGCCGGACTGACGATTCGGCGGGGCAGCGATGCATCGGTGCGTCCCGGGCGGTGGCAACCGTGACGGCCCCGGTAGTGGCTCGAGCCGCAAGGAGCGACCGACGATGAACGCGCGCCCGCAGGGGCAACCGGCACGGACGTTGCGCGTGCTCTTGATCGAGGACTCGGCGGCTGACGCGCAGCTCGCCGTGCGCCGGCTGCAGAGTGCCGGCTACGAGTGCGCGCACCGCTGCGTCGTCACCGAGGCCGAGATGCGAACGGCGCTCGCGACCGAGCTGCCGGACCTCATCCTCTCCGACTTCAGCCTGCCGCGTTTCGATGGCATGGGGGCGCTCGCGATCGCACGGGAGCTCGCGCCCGACGTTCCGTTCATCTTCCTCTCCGGGACGATCGGCGAGGAACGCGCGATCGAGGCGCTCAAGTGCGGCGCGATCGACTACGTGCTGAAGAGCAACCCGAAGCGCCTCGTGCCGGCCGTGCAGCGCGCTCTCGATGAGTCCAGCCTGCGCCGCTCGAAGCTGATCGCCGAGCAGCGCGTGTCCCGCCTGACGGGCGTCTTGCAGATGCTGTCCGGCATCAGCTCGACGCTGGTGCGCATCCGGCGCCGGGACGAGGTCATGGCCGAGGCCTGCCGGCTTGCGACGCACGTCGGCGGCTACAGCCTCGCGATGGTCGCGCTCATCGTGCCGAGCACCCGCATGGCGCGGCCGGTGGGGTGGGCGGGGTACGAGTTCCTGCCGCATCCCGAGGCGGAGTTTCCCGTCGCCGACCACGAGGACGGCGACACGAGCCTGATGGGGCGCGTGATACGGACCGGCGAGGCGATGCTGTGCGAGGACGTCTCGCTGTTCCCGTTCCCGGTCCATGGCCGCGACGAGCTCGAGGCCTCCGGCGTCCGCTCGCTCGCCTGCCTGCCGCTGAAGGTCGACCAGACGCCGGTCGGCGCGTTCCTGTTCGGCGCGAAGAACTCCGGGACCATCGGACCGGACGAGTTGCTGCTGCTCGAGGAAGTCGCGGGCAACCTGTCCTTCGCGCTGCAGTTCCTCGACAAGCAGGATGCGCTCGACTTCCTCTCGTACTTCGAGCCCCTCACGGGCCTCGCGCGCCGCTCGCTGTTCTGCGAGCGCCTGAGCCGCCTGCTGACGCGCGGCTCCGCCGGCCTGCCGAAGCTCGCGGTCACCGTCTTCGACCTCGCCCACCTGTCCGTCGTGAACGACCGCTTCGGACGGCACGCCGGTGACCGCCTGCTGCAGTGCGTGGCCGACCGGCTGAAGGGCCGGTTCCCCGACACCGAGCAGCTCGCGCACCTCGGCGGCGGGACCTTCGCGTGCTTCAACGCGGTCCCGGAGCACTCGCCCGGCGACATCCACGCGCTGCACAGCGATCTCGCGACGCTGTTCGCGCAGCCGTTCCGCGTCGACTCGCACGACATCAGTGCCGGGATCAAGAGCGGCATCGCGTGCTACCCGGACGACGGCCGCGACGCGAACCTGCTGGTCCAGAATGCGGAGGCCGCGCTCAAGGAGGCGAAGGCGTCCGGGGAGAAGTACCTGCATCACCGGGTCGAGATGAACTCGGCCCTCGCACGGCGCGTCGGCATGGAGCAGCGCCTGCGGGCCGCGCTCGAGGCCGAGCAGTTCGTGCTGCACTACCAGCCGAAGGTCGAGCTGCGCTCGGGCCGCGTCACGGGCGTCGAGGCGCTGCTGCGCTGGAACGACCCGGAGCACGGGCTGGTCGGCCCGGCGGAGTTCCTGCCGCTGCTCGAGTCGGCGGGGCTGCTCGACCCGACCGGCACGTGGGTCCTGCGCCAGGCGGCGCACGACTGCCGCGCGTGGCAGCGGGGCGGGCTGCCGCCGCTGCGCGTCGCGGTCAACATCGCGCCGGTGCAGCTGCGGCGGCGGAGCATCGCGCAGGAGATCCTCGATGCGATCGGCGACCTCGCCGGCGAGCGCCAGTTCGGCGTCGACATCGAGATCACCGAAGGCGCGCTCGCCGGCGACTCCTCTTCCTGCGTGCACGCGCTGCGGCTGCTGTCCGCCGCCGGCGTCGGCATCGCGATCGACGACTTCGGGACGGGATTCTCCTCGCTCGGACGGCTCGCGGAGCTGCCGATCGACACGCTCAAGATCGACCGGTCGTTCACGCAGCGGCTGCCGGCCGATCGCACGGCCTGCACCCTCGTCTCGACGATCATCGGGCTGGCGCGGGCCTTCGACATGACGACGGTCGCGGAAGGCGTCGAGCACCAGTCGCAGCTCGACTACCTGGTCCGTGAGGGCTGCGACCAGACGCAGGGTTATCTGCACAGCCGGCCGGTCCCCCGGGCCGAGTTCGAGGCCTGGCTCATCCGGTTCAACCAGTCCGGCGGGCTTCGCCCCCGGCACGGCCGCGCCTGAGCGGCGTCCGCTCCGCCTCCTCGCCGGAGCCCGGCGGCCGCATCCTCGAAGGACGGCGCGCGTCATGCGACCGTGACGCACCCCCCATCCTCGACGGAATCGATTGAGCCGATTGAACCAATGTGGGATGCTGCGCCACTTCCTTCGCCGCGCCGCTGGCGCCGTCCCCGATGAGCGCCGAGCCCAAGAAGTTCTACACCTCCGCCGAAGTCGCCGCGCTGCTCCTGGTCTCGCCGATCACGGTGCGCGAGTGGGCGCGCAAGGGCCTGCTGCCGTCGGTCGCAACGCTCGGTGGCCACCGCCGGTTCCTGCTCGGCACGGTCAGGGAGTTCGCGAGCGCCCACGGCATCCCGCTCGAGGACGCGACGGCGGCGGGGGCGCAGCCGCTGCGCGTCATGATCGTCGACGATGACCCCGCATTCGCGAGCTACGTCCGCGAGGTCGTGCGCGCGGCCGATCCGTCGGCGCGCGTGAAGATGGCCGCCGACGGCTTCGACGCCGGCCAGCTCAGCGAGGCGCACCGTCCGCAGCTCGTCATCGTCGACATCAACATGCCGCGCGTGAACGGCATCGAGCTCTGCGCACGGCTGCGGCGGAGCCCCGCGACGGCCGAGGCGCGCATCGTCGTGATCTCGGGCGACCTCACCGACCGCAATATCGCCGCGGCGCGCGCCGCCGGCGCCTCGGCGTGGCTCGACAAGGGGGCGCCGCGCGCCGAGATCGCCGCGGCACTCGGCCTGCGGCGGCCGGTGCCGAGTCCCGAGGCACCGGCCGGCGAGCCGCGCGCCGTCCCCGCCCGCAAGCGCGGGCGCAGGCCCAAGCGTCCGCGCTAGCGCCGGCTCAGACCGCGAGTCGGGTCGTCGTGGCCCGCGCGATGGCGTGCGTTGGCAGGTAGCGCGTCCGCCGGTCGGCCAGCGAGCGCGCCACGTCGGTGGCGCTCTCGGGTTCGCACAGCAGCGTCCCCTGGACGGCATCGCAGCCGGCGGCGAGCACGCCGTTGAGCTCGGCCCGCGTCTCGACGCCTTCGGCGCACACGCCGATGCCGAGCTCGTGCGCGAGCCGCACGATCCCGCGCATCACGATCCGCGCCTCGCCCTTGTGGGGCGCGTCGGCGACCAGCGCGCGGTCGAGCTTGAGCTCGCTGAACGGCAGCTCGTAGAGCTCCGTCAGGGACGACAGGCCCGTCCCGTAGTCGTCGAGCGACAGTCCGACGCCCCCGCGCCGCAGGCGCAGGAGCGCTCCCGCGCACAGCGCGCGATCGAGCGTGCCGCCCGTCTCCTTCACCTCGAGCGTGAATCGCGACGCCGCGACCCCGTACTGGCGGAAGCTGTTGAGCAGGCGGTCGGCGAAGCCTTCGTCGCGGATCAGGCCCGGCGCCAGGTTGATCGACACCGGCAGGTCGAGTCCCTGCTCGCGCCACGCGGCGTGCTGGCGAATCGCCTCGACGATCGTGAAATCCGTGAGGTCCATCAGCAACCCGGCGCGCTCGGCCAGGGGCAGGAAGCGACCAGGCCTGAGCAGGCCGAGGTCCGCGTGCGGCCAGCGGACCAGCGCCTCGACGCCGACGACCTGGCGCGTGTCCTGGCAGGAGAACTTTGGCTGGTAGTGGAGCGAGAGCGACTGCTCATCGAGCGCGCGGCGCAGGTCGGCTTCGCTCGGCTCGGCCAGTGTCGGCGCGGAGCCGAACAGGCTGCCGACCAGCTGCCAGGCCTCGTCGGGCGAACGCACGTGCGCGATCGAGTCGAGTCGCAGATCCGACGCCACCCGCCGCAGGCTCTCGAACACCCGGCCCTCGACCTCGCCGATCAGGACGATGGCGGGCCGGGTCCGGGTCAGCGCCAGGGCGCGCAGCGCGAGCACCGGCGAGACGCCCGGGTTCGAAAGGCCGAGCGCGATGACGGCGCCGCCGTCGACCGCGTTGGCGAGCAGATCCGCCTCGGAGCCGGCGGTGATGACGGCGACCGAACGCTCGGCACCGAGCCGCTGCAGCGAGGCGAGCGCGCTCGGGTCGAGGTTGACGGCGATGAGGCGGCGAATCGTGGCATCCATGGCGGGGTCCCTCGAGTTCCTGGGTGCCAGCGTGCCACAGCGTTTACATCGTATCCATCGCTTCAATTAGAATCGTCGACTTCATCTCATTTGCCCGCGCGAATCCTGCTGGCCTCGTTATGTCAGATGAAGCGCGCGTCGACGTGGCGGCCCTGCGGAAGCGCGATCACGGCGGTGCGGCTCCTGCATCACTGCCCGCCGCCACCCCCGCCGGCGCGGGCCGCCCGTTTCCCGGAAGCGGGGCGAGGGTGAAGCAGAACGTCGCGCCCGCATCGACGGCCCCGTCGGCCCAGATCCGGCCGCGGTGGCGGGTGATGATGCGCTGAACGGTGGCGAGGCCGACGCCCGTGCCCTCGAACTCCGATTGCGAGTGCAGCCGCTGGAAGACGCCGAACAGCTTGCCGGCGTAGGCCATGTCGAAGCCTGCACCGTTGTCGCGGACGAAATACACGGGCGTTCCCTGCCACGCGGTCACGCCGAGCTCGATCCGCGCGGCCTCCCGCCTGGCCGTGAACTTCCAGCTGTTGCCGAGCAGGTTCTCGAGGACGATCCGCAGCAGCCGCGCGTCGCCGTCGCCGTGGACGCCGGGTTCGATCGCGAACTCGACCGTCCGCTCGGGGTGGCGGGTCGCGAGCTGCGCCGCAATCTCGGTCGCGAGCCGGGACAGGTCGAGCGGTTCGCGGGTGAGCTCGCTGCGCGAGATCCGCGACAGCGCGAGCAGGTCCTCGATCAGCTCCGCCATGCGCCCGCCGGACTCGGCGAGGAGCCTCAGGCAGCGCTGGCCGTCGTCGTCGAGCTGCGCGAACTTCGACTCGAGCAGGATCTCTGCAAATCCGTTCACGGCGCGCAGCGGCGCGCGCAGGTCGTGCGCGACGGAGTACGTGAATGCGTCGAGTTCGCGGTTGGCGTGCTCGAGCTCCTCGATCCACTCGCGACGCCGCTTCGCGATCTCGATGTGCGTGCGGACCCGCGCCAGCAGCTCGGGGGCCGCGAACGGCTTGACGAGGTAGTCGTCGGAGCCGGCGTCGAGGCCTTCGATCGCCGAGTCCTGGCCGGCCCGCGCGGACAGCAGGATGATCGGGATCGAGGCCGTCTGCGGATCGCTTCGCAGCTGCCGGACCAGCTCGAGGCCGGTCAGGCCCGGCATCATCACGTCACTGACGATCAGGTCCGGCAGGCTCACGCGCGCGCCGGCGAGTCCGTCGAGCCCGTCGACGGCGGTCGAGACCTCGTACGCCGGTGCCAGCAGCGCTGCGATGTACTCGCGCAGGTCCGCGTTGTCGTCCACCACGAGCACGCGCGGCCGCGGCGCGTCGGTGCCCGGCGGCGTCGCCTCTTCCGCAATCGCCGGTGCGCGCAGCCAGCGCTGCACGTCGACGAGATGCGCGGCGGCCTCGCGGCCCGCGACCGGGGGTGCGTCCTGCGTGATGGCATCGGCCGGCAGGTGCGCGTGGCCCTTCGGGATCCGGATGCGAAAGGTCGTGCCGGCGCCGACGGCGCTGTCGACCTCGATCGCGCCGCCGTGGAGCCCGACGAGTTCCTGGACGAGCGCGAGTCCGATGCCGCTGCCCTCGTAGGTGCGGCCGCTCGCCCCGGCGACCCGGTGAAAGCGCTCGAACAGCCGGGGCAGCTCGGATTCCGGGATCCCGATGCCGGTGTCGGCGACCTCGAGGGTCACCGCGTCGGGGCCCTCGATGACCCGGACCGCGATTTCACCGGCGTGCGTGAACTTGAACGCATTCGAGATCAGGTTCAGGACGATCTTTTCCCACATCTCCCGATCGACCCAGACCGGCTCGCGCAGGCGCGGTCCGTCGATGACCAGGCGGACCTGCGTCTTGCTGATGGCCGATTCGAACATGGCCGCGAGGTCCGCCGTCGCCTGCCCGACATCGGTCGGCGCGAACCGCGGCTGGGCCCGGTCGGCCTGCAGGCGCGAGAACTCGAGCAGCGTATTGACCAGCTTGAGGAGCCGGAGCGCGTTGTCGTGCGCCGTCCGGATGCGATCGCGCTGCCGTGCGCCGAGCGCCGGGGCCGCCTCGGCCAGCGCATCTTCGAGCGGCCCGAGCATCAACGTCAGCGGCGTGCGGAACTCGTGGCTGACGTTGCTGAAGAATTCCGTCTTGGCGCGATCGAGCGCGGTGAGCTTCTCGGCGACCTCGCGCAGCGCCTCGTTGGCACTCGCGAGCTCGCGGCTCCGCGCGACCACCTCGCGCTCCAGGGAACGCCCGGGGTCGAGCAGCGCATGATTGGCCTCGCTGGCTCGCACCAGCTCGGTGACGTCCTCGACACGGTGCAGGATGTAGCGCACGTTGCCGCCGCCATCGAGCACGGGGATATTCTTCGGGCTCCAGTAGCGGGCCGTGAAGGCACCGTCCGGCCCCGCGATGTCGTACCTCTGGACCGCCATCGTGTCCGGAGCACGCGTCGCGAGGACGCGGTCGAGCGACGCGCGCAGGTTGCGCGTGCCCGTCGCATCGGAATCGTCGGGCGCGTCCGGAAACACCTCGAACAGGCCTCGCCCCTCGATCTGCTCGGGCGTCGTGTGCGTGACGGCGTGACGGGCGCGGGTTGCGCCGACCATCGTGAAGCGCGGCGCGTCCGGCGCGAGCACGAGCAGGATGTCGGGCGAGGACTCGAACAACAGGCGGAAGTCGACGTCGCCGCTCACGGCGAAGCGCCCCGGCCATGACAGTCGGACACGCCCGCACCGTGCGGGCGCGATAGCCTGGGCGGGCGGCGAGTGGCGCCGGACGTCGGGTGCACTGCTCCATCCATGGTCGCAGACGTTTCGGTCAAAACTGTACAACTCACCCGGAAGCGGATCAATCGCGCGCGAAGCACACGCTCGACTTCGGGCCGTCGCCCGGCGCTCGCGACCCCGGGATGGCTAGAGCGAGAGCGACGGCGCCCCTTCAATGACACGCTGCTCGATCGTCGGACGCTCACCGGGCTTCCATCGCCGAACGACGTGGTTGACTCGATAGCGGAGGGGGCCGCCGTCGTGTGCGGTCGTCGGCGAGATCGGCCGCGGAATGCAGACGAACTCGACTTCGAGCTGATCGCGCGCCGCGTGAACGACGGAATAGCCGTGACCTCCCATGTCCACGAACGCGAGGTGCGGCGCAAGTTCGGGATTGCTTAACTTGCGCGCTGCCGCGAGGTCCCGGGTCCGAGCGTACTCCAGGCAGGACCGGACGCCGTGACGCAGCAGCAGATTGAGGGTCGGTTCCGGCTTCGATGAACCCTGCGCGCCGTCGAGCAGATAGAGCGCCCGCAGCGGGTGGTGCGTCGGCAGCCGGTGCTCCAGTCCCTCGACGAGGGTCGGTGCCGAGATCGACCCGGTCACGAACGCAACGCCGACGGGCTCGAACACCCGAGGGGGAAGATGCTTGGCCGCGAGCCCCGCCCAAAACGAGTGCCGATCGCCGGCCACCGTCACGAAGCCCGTGATCGCGTGCGCCCGGACGAAGTCGTAGATTTCCCCGCGCTCGATGTACGCACTGCCGAAGTCGCCCATTGGCAGGCTGGCGTAGCCCGAGCCCGGCCACGGCTTGAAGCCGTCGCCGGGAAGATTGTTCGGGTCGGCGCGCGCATCGAGCGTGCCGACCGTGTTGCCCCAGATCTTCCACGTGGCCGGCGACGTCCGCAGCTGGTCCAGGAACCACTGCTTTTGCGTGGCGCCGAGGATCGTCTGCGGCGGCTCGAGGCGCCGGAAATTCAGAATGTCCGAGAGGCCGTAGCGCAAGACATCCGGTGGCCGCCCGCCGTTGAAGTCGCGCCCGGCATCCAGCGCCTCGACGGCCTCTTCAGGGACAAGCTGCGGGAAGTCGCCGCCGACGAAGGCGCTGGCCTCCGGGCGATCGACCGGGTCCTCCGACCGGTACGATCGCTGGTCGGTCACGATGAGGCTGACGTGGCGACCCCAGCGCAGGGACCGGTACCCGGTCAGGCTCGCGAGCGCCGCCAGATTGTTGGGTTCCTGGCCGAGCCCGTGGTCGTCGAACTGACCGACGGGCGCGTCGACGACGCTGGGTGGATCGAATCGCTCGAGCGAGCTCGAGCCGGGCTTGCGGATGCGCGCGGGTTGGTACTCGAACCACGCCTGGTTCGCAGCGACCTTGCGCGTCTGCGCCGGCCGCGTGATCCCTCTGAATTTCTGGAAGCTTTGCCACCCCAGCCAGCTGAATTCGTGGTTGTCCCACATGTTCACGAACGGCCAGCGAGCGCGAGCGTCCTGGACGTCGGGGTCACGCAGGTACGCGCGGTAGATCGACCGATAGTCCTCGACGTCGGTCGGGACGTGGAAGTCCTCGATCTTCTCGCCCCGCGGGTACCGGACGACCTCGCGTACGTCCCGGTCATACATCCCCTGCGGCCGATCCTCGGGGTACCAGACGATCTCGTAGATGAAGTCGCCCAGGTGCAGCACGAAGTCCAGCCGTTGGGCCGCGCCGGCGCCCTCGTCTTCGAAGATCATCCGCCGGTAGGCGTTCTGCGCACCGAAGTTCGCGTTCTGGCAGCTGACGAACGCGAATCGAACCGGCCGGTCGTCGTTGGCGGCCGGTGCCGTGAGCGTTCGGCCGACGCGACTGCCGAAGCCCTGCTCGTCCGCGAACCGGTACCAGTATTCCCTGCCTGGACGCAATCCGGCCGCGAGGATCCGGCACGTCCAGTCGTCGGCCGCGGACACGCCGGCCGACGCGCGCAGCACGACGCGCTGGAAGCCCGGGTCCTCGGCAACCTCGACTTCCAGCGTCGAGGAGACCGTGGGCTCCGCGTACGGCCGCCGAGTCCACAGAATGACGCCATCGTCCGTTGGATCGCCGGATGCAACCCCTTCGGGATACAGATCTCGGCGCTCCACCCAGCGCCGCTCGGAGGGTCGAGCGTCCTTCGACGCGTACGCGGCGCTCGCGCCGATCGACAGCGCGACCAGCATGAAGTCGCGTCGACTGAGATTGGCCACCTGCGCCTCCCGCGGGCACACCGCGGTGCCCGCCGGAGATTATCGACCGCGTGAGCCGAACTGCCCAGCCCCGCGCGGTCGTGGCGACCGCGGCACGTGCTCGGCGCCGCTCCGCCTCGGGCACGGCGCCGCCTACGGCGCGACGAAGGTCACACGATCGCGGTCAGCGCGGCGCGTCCGCGCACCGATCGCCTGATGCAGCGAGCGTACCCAGGCCGAAGCGCGCCGGCGACCTACCGCTCGCGGCAGTGCTCGTCTTCGCGGCCACATTGCACCCAGCCATGCTCATGCCACCAGCGTTGGTGATCTCGGTCCCAGTAGCCTTCGCGCCGCTCGGCTACGACGCAACCGGCGACCAGCGATGTCAGCACATAGAATCCCAACGCAATGCTCGCCTTGGTGATGCCAGCAACACGGTTCATGGGTGCCTCCATCCTCTCGGGTGACTTGCGCGACGCCGTGCGCGTCTGCGGGTGTAACCGTTTGGCGACACTGCTCGGGCATGGATGTGCGCCATGCTGATTCGACCGTGGGGCGCACATGCGGTTCCGCCTCAATGGCCGCGTCCGCCAACGATCGTCCGACGGGAACACCGGGAAGCTGCGCCGCCACCGATGGCGGCTCCGCCCGCTGCACCGAGGCTCGGCAGGTGCCTGAGTCGCCGCGACTCCGTTGATTGTTACTATACACCAGTGTATATATGTACCATCATGTATATAGACCCATTCGAAGCTCTGGCAGACCGCACCCGGCGTCACATCGTCGAAGCGCTGCGGAATGGCGAGCGGCCGGTCGGAGAAATTGTTAGGCACTCCGGAATCCACCAGTCCGGCGTGTCTCGGCACTTGCGGATATTGAACGAGGCAGGCTTTGTCGCGGTGCGACCGCGGGGTCAACAACGCTTGTACTCGCTGAAGCCGCAGCCATTTCGCGAACTCGACGCATGGCTCGGCAGTTATCGCGGGCTCTGGGAACGTCGCCTTGACCGATTCGCCGGAGCGCTTGGGCAGTCCGAGTCTCCGCGGCGCCCGCGGAGGAAGTCCCGCACATGAACACGCCGCAAGGCGCCGTCGGCCAGGCGAGCATGGTTTTCGAGCGTACCTATCGGGCGCGCATCGAGTCCGTGTGGGCGCTATGGACGACGAAGGAAGGCTTCGAGTCGTGGTGGGGGAGCGATGGCTCCCGAGTCGTTGTCCACACGATCGAGCCTCGCGAGGGCGGCCGCCTTCACTACGACATGGTGGCCGTCGCGCCTGCCGACGTCGCTGCAAGAAGAGACCTTGGCCTCCCGCCATCGTCCTCGGTGCGCGCACGGTTCTCCGAGTTCAGGCCATTCCAGCGCCTCGTTCTGGCGCACATTGTCGATTTCGTGCCGCGCGTGAAGCCTTATGAACACGAGATCGTGGTCGAGTTCTTCCGGGCCGGCGATTGCGTACGCATGGTGACCTCGATCCAGCCGATGCACGATGAGGCGTTCACACAGACGTCGATCTCCGTCTTCGCCGGGCAACTCGAGAGGCTCGAGGCGCGCTTCCGGACCCTCTGACGCACCGCCGGACGCCGCATCATCGACGTCCTGGCCGATCGCCCCCTGCGGCGAGCGCCTTCGCCGTGTGAGCACGATGCTCCTCGTGGTCTGCGCCGGGTCGGACGCGGTCGGAGCGCTCTTCGCGTTCACTCTGCCGCGCTCCAGCGGATGAACTGCATGCGAGGCGGCCCGCCTGGAAGTCCGGTATTGTCGTGTGGATGTCCTGTCAGCCCACGGCGCGCGACCGAGACTCTCGGCAGGAAGTTGTCAGCACAGCCACAATTCGCATCGGCGTACTGAGCTTCGAAGGCACCAACGCGATGGGCATCGTCGGGCCGCTCGAGGCATTCGAGCGGCGTTTTGGCGTCTCGCCGAGCCGCTATCGAGAGTGCGTCGGTCTGCGATCTCGTACCGCCGCATCTAGCCGTTTCGAAGGAGTGCACGCATGAAAGCTGTGATGGGCGTCGCCGTCGTCTCCATGCTATTGAGCCCCTTCCAGTGCGGTGCCGATGGCGCCGCCGCATCGAGCCTGAAGGCGCCCGAGTATGGCGCGGACGGCAGCTTGGTACCGCCGGCTGACTACCGAGAGTGGATATTTCTGACGTCGAGTTTGGACATGGACTACAGCAAGTTGGCCATGCCCGGGATGCATCACATGTTCGACAATGTATTCGTGCAGGCGGAGGCCTACCACGCCTTTCTGCAAACGGGCCAATGGCCCGACCACACGCTGATCGTGAAGGAGCCGCGCGGCGCAGCGAGCAAGGGGTCGATCAACCAGCGAGGCCACTTCCAAACCGCCGACCTGATGGGACTCGAACTGCACCTCAAGGACGGCGCGCGTTTCCCGGGCGGCTGGGCGTTCTTTGTGACCGATGGCACCGCACCGGCGCAGCGCATCCCCGAACAGGCCGACTGCTACACCTGCCACCGAGGGCACGGTGCGGTGGATTCGACATTCGTGCAGTTCTACCCGACCTTGCTCCCGGTCGCCCGGAAGCTCGGCACGCTGAGCCCGGCGTTTCTAAAGGAATCAGGCGAGCACCGCTGACGCGCCGGCCGGGCGAGAGTCGCCCACGGCAAGCCGCCCGGGTTGCAACGGGTGTCCGGCGCAACGAATGCGCGAGTCGGCCGCGAGACGGCCATTTGACGGGCTGATCGGCGCCACATGGGGCGCCAGCGACGATTCAGGCTCTGCTCATCAATGATGGAGTGTCATCGGCCCTTCCTTCATTCGTCGGGCCTGTGGAGTCACTCAGAAACGGTCTGCTAGCATCGGGCCTTGGACGCCGGGGCGGTCTGAAGGAGAGAGTCGAAATGCGCATCCGAGCCGGAGCGTTGCTGTGTTTGGCGGTCCTCGCGCTGGTTAGGCCCGGTGACTCGGTTGCGGCCGAGCCCGCCGGTCGTATCACCGGTGTCGGCGGCGTCTTCTTCAAGGCCAAGGACCCGAAGGCGCTGGCGGCGTGGTACCGCGACGTTCTGGGACTCCCGCTCGAGGCGTGGGGTGGCGCGGCACTTCGGTACGACGCACCGAATCACCCGCCGGCGCTCATCTGGAATACTTTTCCCGCGTCGACGAAGTACTTCGCGCCGTCGACGGGTGAGTTCATGATCAACTATGCGGTCGACGACATGGATGCCTTCGTGGCGAGGTTGCAGGCCAAGGGCGTCGACATCCTGAAGCGCGATGACTCCGATGCCAGCGGGCGGTTCGCGTGGATCCTCGACCCCGAGGGCAACAAGATCGAGCTGTGGGAGCCGAAACGCCCGGCGCCGCCGTGAAGCCGCGTGCACCAGGGCCCCGGCCCACCGCGGACCGCTAGAACGATCGTAGAGAACGAGCGACGTTCGGACTGCGCCGACCCGCCCGGCTATTGCACTGAGCGCCGGAGCGCGCGCGCCGCCCTGCCGCTTGGCGTCGCATACGCGAGTTCGGGGCAAGCGCGTGGGTCGAGCGCCGCTTCAATGCACTGGGCCATGCTGTGGAGCGGAGTCGCCTCGACCGGACGGTGCCGCGTCGTCAGCCCAAGGGCCACGGCGGGCGGCGGCGGCTTGACGCGCACCTCGATGAACTCACCGCGCGCGAGTTCCTTGGCCGCCGCGTAGGCCGGCAGCACGCCGACGACGCGGTCGCTCCGGATTCCGCTCTTCACGCCATCGATGCTTCCCGCGGATTCGAATCGCGGCTGGAACCTGCACGCCTCGATCCAGGCGCGGAGCAGTGAACTGAACGGCCCGTCCGGGTCGGGAAGCAGGAAAGGGCGGCACGTCAGTTCACGCCGAGCCGCCCTTCGCCGACCCGCCGCCGCCCGCGACGAGACGATCAGGCACAAGTGCGCCGGCGCCAGCACGCGATTATGTTCGTCGACGTGACTCGCGGTGCTCTCCGGTCCCTCCAACGTGATCGCCGCATCGAGGTCGCCTCGCCGGACCCGCGCGCGCAGCTCGTTGCAAAGGCCAATCGCGACCTGCACGTCAACAGACGGCCATCGCCGCCGGAATGCGGCCAGCGCCCGCGGCAGGAGGAACGTACTCGCTGACTCGACGGCACCGAGGCGAATCGGGCGCGATTGACCCGGCGTCACCGCCGCCAGTGCCGCCTCAGCCGCCGAGACGAGCGCCCGCGCATGCGGGAGCAGGGCAATGCCGGCCGCCGTCAGCGTGGCCTCCTGACCCGGGCGTCGGTGCGTGACCGGCGCACCGATGACTCGCTCGAGCGAGAGCAGCGCTTCTGACACCGTGGACTGGGCGAGACCCAATGCCCGCGCCGCCGAGGTGACGCCGCGTTCATCGCTCACGGCCACGAGGACACGGCAGTGCCTTATTTCGAGATCGTGTGTCATCCGTCACCCATCGGCCGGTCCGATGACTCCATCGCTCTTTTGGACGCCCATATGCGTCCGGTCAAAGTCTAGCGCATGGCCCGGGGCCGTCGAGGAGCAGAAATGAACCCGTTGGACCAAGAAACCGCCCTGCTCGTGGTCGACATGCAAAAGGGGTTCGACGACCCGGCATGGGGCCTGCGCAATAACCCCAGGGCCGAGGAGTGCGTCGAGCAGCTGCTCACGGCTTGGCGCGATGCGTCCGCGCCGGTCGTCCACGTGCACCACCGCTCGACCAGCCCGACGGGCTGCTTCCGGCCAGAGACGCGCGGGATCCGCCCGAAGCCGCAGGCGATACCCCAGGCGGGAGAGCCGCTCTACACCAAGTCGGTGAACAGCGCGTTTATCGGCACGAGCCTCGAGGCGGATCTCCGGCGGCGGGATATCCGGGCGCTCGTCGTGGTCGGCCTTACGACCAACCACTGTGTCTCGACGACCGTACGCATGGCCGGGAATCTCGGATTTTCGACCTACGTCGTGGCGGACGCGACCGCGGCGTTCAACCGCATCGGTATCTACGGCAACGTTCGCCCCGCCCAAGAGGTTCACATGGCGGCGCTCGATGACCTGCACGGTGAGTTCGCTGAGGTCGTCGACACCAGAACTGTTGTCGCAGCGCTGGGCCGTCGAGGCGCCCCCGCGCGCGGCGGTCCGCCTCGATCGGCGGCCTAGCGCCGCCTGGCGCATCGGGCTTCGCGGGTCTGCTCTTGCACGTCACCCACTGAGGATTCGACCATGCTGAAGGCGACGCTTGTTCTCAGCCTGCTCACGATCTGGCCATCGATGAGCGGGACGGCCGCCGCGAGCGTCCACGGCACCGGCTGCGATGCCGCGGAGTATCGCCAACTCGACTTTTGGCTCGGCGACTGGGACACGTTCGAACGCGACGACGACGCGACCTCCGTCGCTCGCACCCACGTCGACCTGATTGCCGCGGGCTGTGCTGTGCACGAGCTCTACGAACAGACCGATGGGCTCATCGGCGACAGCATCCTGAGCTTCGACCCGGTGCGGCGCGTCTGGCAGCAAACCTGGGTCACCAACCGAGGCTCGCTGATGGTCATCGCGGGCACGTTCATCGATGGGGTTCTGACGCTCGATGGTGAAATGCACGCCCGCGATGGCAGGTCGTTGCGGCAGCGCGTGACCTGGACCGTCGAGGGCGCCGGCGTGCGCGAGTCGTCCGTCGTGTCGAAGGATGACGGCAGGACCTGGCAGCCGGCGTTCGACGTTCTGTTTCGAAGGCACCGCTGAGACGGTTCGCCTCGGTCGCGACGGCGCGAACGGTGCAACACGCATCCCGCGCCGTCCCCGGCGCCCATGACGCCGAGATTCGCCCGCCAAGGCGCGCGGGCGAATGATCGTGCACTCGACGTCGCTCAGTTCAGTACCACCGTGCCGCCGGTCAGCGTCGCGAGATACGCGCAGACGCTCACGCGGCCGGATCGGGTGCACTGCTCGAACTTGTCGACGATGCTGACCGTCGCCGACGCCGTCTGACCTGTCTCGGAGTTCGTCAACCTGATCGGCTTGCCATTCATCGCGGCGAAGCAGGTGGCCCAGGTGGACCCGAATGGGCAGTACGACCAGGCCGATGCGGTGAAGTAGCTTCCCGCGACGTTGACGTACATCGAGCCGTTACCGGGCGACACGTAGACCTCGACAGCCGTTCCAAGGTCGTTGGGGACATTTCGGAAATCGAACGTATAGCCGCCGGGGTCCTGATAGGACAGGGGAGAGAGCGTGATCGCCGTCTCGGCGATCGCCGGGGCCGATGCGGCCGCGAGGAGCAGAGTCAGTGCGTACTTCATCTGGCGTCTCCTTTGCTGCGCGGAGCAAGTCTCGAGTTGCGGTCTGCGCCGCGGGTTCTCGCTGTCAGTGGTTGATGCCCTTTCGACGGTTGCGGTCGCATCGCGAGGCCGATGCGCACCGAGTCGCGCGAGGACTCGCGCCCGACCGGGGATTCGCGGCGGACGGAGGCGAGCCCGCCCAACCGGGGTCGGTGAGCGGGGGCAGCCGAGCGAACCGTCAGCGCTGGCGCACGAACGGACGGCGTTGCATGGGCCCGGGCTGGCGCAGAGCGCCCGTCACGCGCGACTCAGACGGTCGAGTCCTTTCGCGCGATCGCTCGCCGGATCAATGAGGTGAGTCGCGACGGGCCGTGGCGAGAGCGATGTCTCGCGCTAGCGATCGGTTCGAAAGATCAAATGTATCCATGATGGCAACCCCGCTGTCATAGGAAGATCCGTTAGACCGGAGGCTTTGCGGCCCTTCCTTTCGGAAGGTGTGCCCTTACTTCGACGGCGTTAGCCTGTGCCTCGCGCGCATGGCTGTCAACGTTTCGGGACGCCCATCTCCGTACGCGACGCGCGCTTGCCCGCCGATGTCTCCTGGACTGTCGCAGCACGGCGACAAGACACTGGGGGACCATCATGTGTTCGCGGATTCATCCGTTGTGTCGCGGCGCGTCGAACGCCTGCAGAAGGCGCTCCTGCAGCACTGATGACGCCACGAAGATCTAGGGACGAATATCCGGCTCGACGAGCCGCGCGAGATTGTTGAGCGACTGCTGCCACCCGAGGTAGCACGACTCGAGCGGAATCACGGTCGGCAGGCCCTCCTGCAGAATGTTCAGCTCCGTGCCAACCAGCGTCTTCCTGAATGTGACCGTGACCCGGATATCACCCGGCAGGTTCGGATCGTCGAAACGGTCCGTGTAACGGATTCGTTCATGCGGGACCAGTTCCACGTATTCGCCGCTGAAGCCGTGGCTGAGGCCGGTCGTGAAATTCCGGAACGACATCGCATAGCGCCCGCCCTGCCGGCCATCGAGTTCGCGGACCGTGCAGACGAAGCCATCCGGCGGCAGCCACTTGGCCATCGCGTCACGCTCCAGGAACGCTCGATAAAGTTTCTCGGGTGAGGTGGCGAGGACGCGGTGCAGTTTGACGGCGTGAGCGTCGGGCATGATTTGTCTCCTTCAAGACGGCATACGGTTGATTCTCCGCACTACGACGAACGAGCGCGCGCCGGATCGACCGGGCGGTCGACATTGCGGCGGCCCCGGCGTCCGACCCGGATCCGGCCAAGGCGACCCGGCGCCGGTCCGGCAACCGCGAGCGAGGCGCGCATGGCTGCTTCGGGCGCCGCGGTGGCTTCAGTGCGCGGCGGTCCGCCAGTCGTTCCGGCGCGCCTCGGCCTCGGCCCTCGCGTCGAACGGCGCGCCGCGAATTTGTGATTCGACCGCTCGCAGCAGCTCGGGGCGCAGATCGGATCCGGCCATGCGCAGGCCGCCCCCATCCGGCGCGGGCTGTTGCGAGCCGCCGCTGAGCGCAAGATCGACGCGCCACTCCGCTCCACGACGGCAGGCGATGCCATCGATGCCGCTCGAGCCCTCGGCAAATGTGCGGCACAGCTCGCCCCGCTGGTTCTCGAAGGTCAAGCCGACCCGGACTGCCGAATTCTCGGCTTGGGTGCTCGCGAGCTGGGTCGAGAGCGCCCTCGCGATCACGGGGCCCGCGACCATGCCGCCCGACGCGATCCGCAGGCCCTCGCCTCCCTCGCGTGCCGCCAGCTGCGCCACCAGGACACCGATGATGAGGCTCGCCGCGACCGCGCCGGCCTCCGGCCACGACCACTCGCGAACCCGCTCGAGCACCCGCCGGCGTGCGCGCCGCTCGGCGAGGTCCACGACGACCGACGCGGATCCGATCGGTGCTTGCTCGACGAGTCGGCGCAGGTGGTCGGGAACCGGCTCCTGCAGCACGGGAGCAAACGCCGCGGCCAGGCGCTCCCGCTGACGACGGTAGTGCGCGACGCGCTGACGCAGGCTCGCGTCCGAGGCGATCTCCCGCTCCATGGCCTCGCGCTCGAGCGGATCGAGCTCGCCATCGGCGAAGCGCATCAACTGCTCGTCGCTGACGGGCATGTTGCTAGCCTCGCTCCGCGCCCAGCACGCCCTGCAGCGCTTCGCGACCGCGCGCCAGCCGGCTGGTCACCGTTCCGATCGGTATGCCGAGCGTCTCGGCGGCCTCCTTGTAGGACAGACCCTCAACCAGCACCAGCATGAGGCACGTACGCTGATCTTCCGGCAGGCGCGAGACGGCCTCGCGGATGGCGAGCGTCTCGTCGATGGCCGCAGGACCGGTGCCGATGGCGTCGTCGCCATCGAGCGGAGCGTGCTCGTCGCGCCGCTTTCGCGACCGGATTTCGTCGAGCCACGAGTTTCGAAGGATCGTGAACATCCAGCTATCCAGCCTCGTCCCACGCTGCCACTGATCGAGGCGCCCGAGCGCCTTCTCAAGCGCCACCTGAACGAGGTCGTCCGCATCCGCATGATGCCGCGTCAGCGAGCGCGCGAAGCGCCGCAGCCTCGGGATCAGCTCGATGAGCTCGCGCCGGATGCGCTCGTCGTCGTTCATCCGCCCTCACGGACTAAACGGGCCGCGGCGGTCGTTTCTTCCACGGGTCGCGTGCGATTCCGCGTACCTGCGCCCACTGCGCCCAAATGGTAGCATTTACAAAAGAGTCAATGGCTTACGAGTCGAGGATGGCAATGGGCATGCGCGCGGGATGGCTCCCCGCGGTCGCGATGGCGGCCGCCCTCTTCGCGCTCGCGACGCCCGCGCATTCCCAGGTCCGAGTGCCGTCCATCAGCGTTCCGACCGCGCCCCTGCCGACGGTCGTGCGCGACGCCGGGACCCTCGCGACCGGCACGGTCGGCGCGGTCGTCGCGGACGCCCGCCGGCTCACGATTGAGCGCCTGCTCAAGGACAATCACGCCGTCCTCGACCGAGATCCGAGAGGCAACCCCATCGTCCGCGACGAGTTGGTCGCGCTTCTGTCGGCCGATCGGGCGGGCGCCGTGGCGTGGCCTGCCGGTGTGCGCGTACTGCGTCGCGCGCCCGTGGCGAGCCTCGACCTCGAGCTGCTCGTACTGTCCGTCCCGCCCGGTCGCTCGATTCATCGACTGCTCAAGGAGCTCCGCCGGAGCGACGCGGCGACGGTCTTCGACTACAACCACCTCTACCTCGAGGTGGGGACTGAGACGACCCCATCATCCGCTCCCGCTGCCCGCGCACCAGCGGTGGCCGACCTGACCTCGGCTGTCGTGGGAATGATCGACGCAGGCGTCGACGTGACCCACGCGTCGCTGCACGGAGCAACGGTCGTGAGCTGGGGCTGCGAGACGCCGGTTCCGGCGGCGCATGGCACCGCCGTCGCGTCGCTGATCGCCGGCACCGATGGTGCGTTCCACGGCGCCGCACCGCGCGCGCGCGTGTTCGCTGCCGACGTGTTCTGCGGACGGCCGACGGGCGGCGCGGTCGATGCGCTCGCCGGGGCCTTTGGCTGGCTCCTCGAGCGCGCGGTCCCGGTCGTGAACGTGAGCCTCGTCGGGCCCCGCAATCTCGCGCTCGAAATGCTCGTGGTGCACGCGCAGTCGGCCGGCCAGATCGTCGTCGCGGCGGTGGGCAACGACGGGCCCGCGGCACCGCCGCTCTATCCCGCCGCGTATCGCGGCGTCATCGGCGTGACCGGCGTCGACTCGAAGAGGCGCGTGCTCCTCGAAGCCAATCAGGGTCCGCAGGTGAGCTTCGCGGCGCCCGGCGCGGATATGGTGGCCGCGAAGGTCGGTGGTGGCTACGTCGAGGTCCGCGGCACGTCGTTCGCCGCGCCGATCGTCGCAGCGCTGCTCGCCGAGCGCCGCACGGACGTGGAGGCCGGGTGCGCGACCTGCGCGGTTGACCTGCTCGCGAAGCAAGCCATCCCGATCGGCGGGCGCAGTCGGGGCCCCGTGTTCGGTTATGGCGTCGTCGGCGAAGGCGCCCGGACAGCGCCGGAAAGAAAATAGTCGGCGGACCTAGGGAAGAAAACCTCTGCCGCGGTCGTTCTCCTTCCAAATGGCGCGGATTTCCCGCGCCGGATCGAAGGAGACCACCATGTACTCGACTTACGTCAAATCGGCCCTGCTCGTCGTCGGCCTGGCCGCTGCGGTGTCGGCGCAGGCCGGAATCTTCGGCGGCTTCGGTGGGGGCGGCAGCCTCACCGGCTCAGCGATCGGCGACCATCGCAGCTTCGACGGGGCGGCCAGCGGCAGCGCCGCGGGCGCTGCGCGCGCCAACCGCACGGCGCCGCCGGCGAAGCCCACGTCGGGCGGAGCGAGGAACGACACGCAGTCGAAGCCGTCCAACTCAAGCTCGACCGCGACGGCGAAGCCGGCACCGGCCGCACCGACGATGTCGGGCGCCGTCGCCCAGCAGGGCGCCGCGAGCGCGACCTCGGGACGCTCCGGCGCCGTGATGACCGGTACGGCGCTGAGCGGCGCGGCGCCGGGCACGCCGCAGGCGGCCGGCGCGGTGCAGGGCGGCGCGACCGTCACGCAGTCGCTGGCGGCGGCGACGCCGAGCGCCGCAGCGCAGACCTCGGCCGGGGCGGCGACCGCCGCCACGGCGAGCTCGCCCGGGAGCGTGAGCGCCAGCGGCTCGGCCGCCGGCACGGCGAGCGTCAGCGTCAACCACTGACGGGCTCCGATGCGGTGAGCGGGGAGACCCGCTCACCGCAGGTCCTTGGAACGACGACATCGACGACCCGCGTCGGCCCTGGCGCCTGAGGGCCGATCAGGTCCAGCCGCGTCCCGCCCATGCCCTGGGGCGCGACGGCCGAGCGGTGCGACAGTCAGCGACGCTCCCGCCTCCCGCCGTGCAGTTCAGATCCGCCGCCTCGCCGACAACGGGCGCCCGCCCGAGGCGGCGATGGCCGGTTCCTGCTTGAGGCGATCGATGAACCACCGCGCCGCGACGCCGGGCGGCGCGTCGGTGAGGTAGACCGCGCGCATCGGCACCGCGTATCCCTTGGGCGGGGCGTCTTCCAGCACGATCTTGACGAGGACCCCTCGCGAGAGGTCCGCCTCCACGACCTCTGCGGGCATTCCGCCCCAACCAAGCCCGGCGCGGATGAATGCGTGTTTCGCGCCGAGATCCGCGAGTCGCCACGTGCGCGGCGACAGCACGCCGAGGTCATGCCCCTGGGTCAAGGTCGACCGGTCGGTGAGCACGAGCTGGATGTGCTTCGCGAGCTCACTGGTCGGGACCCGTCGCGCAAATCGCGCGAGAGGATGCTCGGGGGACACGACGTGCACGAGCGGCACGTTGAACAGCGGCTCGGCGCTGAAGCGCGGCGGCTCGACGGCGAGCTGACCCGAGATGCCGAGCGTGCAGCGGGCGTCGAGAATCGCCTGCATGACGGCGCCGAGCGTCTCCGCGTGCAGGCGCAGCGGCGTGACCGGGAACGCGGCGTGAAACGCCGTCACCGCGCGCGTCAGCAGCGACATCGGGAACATGACGTCCACTGCGATCGCCAGTTCCGACTCGAGCCCGCCCGCGAGCTGCTTCGCGTGCGCCTTGAGCCGATCCACGTCACCGACGACCGCGCGCGCGTGCGTGAGCAGCACCTGCCCCTGCGGGGTGAGGGTCGGGCGGCGTCGCGCGCGATCGAACAGCGGTACGCGGAACTGCCCTTCCAGGTTGGCGAGCGTCTTGCTCACGACCGACTGCGCGCGCCGCAGCTTGCGGCCGGCGGCCGAGAAGCTTCCCTCGTCCGCTGCCGCGATGAACGTGCGCAGCTGATCGAGCGTGACCGCATCGAGCATATATTCCCCTGAGCGATAGATAGGATCTAGAAATATAGACTACTACGATAGTCTGGCCGGTCCTAGCATTCCTTCCGCCCCACCCATCACGGCCCAGGCCGAAGGAGACCGAAGTGAAAGTTGCCCTCTATGGCGCGACCGGCAAGTCCGGCAGCCGCATCCTCAAAGAGCTCGTGTCGCGCGGGCACGAGGTCATCGCCATCACCCGCGGCGCGTCCAGGCTGCCGCCGTCCGGACCCGGCGTCTCGGTCCGTCACGACGACCTGTCCGATGCCAAGAAGACGGCGGCCGCGGTCGAGGGCGCCGAGGCGGTCGTGAGCGCCTACGCGCCGCCCGCGGACAATCCGGACGCCCTCGTCGGCGTCACGCGGCTCCAGGTCGAGGCGCTCGCTCGGACGAGCCGGGCGCGCCTCGTCGTCGTCGGCGGTGCGGGCGGTCTCAACGTCGGACCCGGCGTGTCGCTGATCGACTCCGGTTATCTGCCGGAGGCATATCACCCGATCGCGAAGGCCCATGTGAAGGCGTTCGACGTGCTCAAGGCCTCCGCGGCGAACTGGACCTACCTTGCGCCGGCCGCGTTCTTCGAGCCCGGCGAGCGCACCGGCAGGTACCGGCTCGGCAAGGACGAGCTGATCGCGAACGCGCAGCAGGAGAGCCGCATCTCGATGGAAGACTACGCGGTCGCGCTCGTCGATGAGCTCGAAACCCCCCGCCACCAGCGGCAACGCTTCTCCGTCGGTTACTGAGCCTTTGGATCTCGATCGTCAATCCCACTCAAGGAGACCACCATGACTACTGCAACTGATGCCACCTCACGCAGCGTGGCCGCCTCGGCGACCCGCGGCGCCTCCTCCCTCTCGAAGTTCTCGGAACTCGCCGGCCGAGTCTTCCTGTCCGCGTTATTCTTGCTCTCCGGCGTCGGCAAGCTCGGCGCGTACGCGGGCACGGCGGCCTACATGGCCTCGGTCGGCGTGCCGGGTGCGCTGCTGCCGGTCGTCATCGCGGTCGAGATCGGCGGCGCCGTCGCGTTGATCCTCGGCTGGCGGACCCGAGTCGTCGCGTTCCTGCTCGCGGGCTTCACGCTACTGTCGGGACTCATCTTCCACACGCACTTCGCGGACCAGATCCAGATGATCATGTTCTGGAAGAACGTCTCGATCGCCGGCGGCCTGCTGCTGCTCGTCGCGCACGGGGCCGGGCCGTTCAGTCTTGATGCGCGCGCCGCACGGTAGGCGGCCGGCAAACGGCCGGGATCCGACCTCGTCGGCAACTCACTGGAGGGGTATCGAATGCGCCAGCCGCCCGTACGCCGTGCCGACGGTTCCCGCGGACGGCAGCCTTCGGACGGGATGTTGGCGATTGCCGGCGTTGGCGGCGGCCCGGGACGGGCCGCCATACGCCGGCTGACCCGGACCGGCGCGCTCGCGGTGCTGCTCGCGCTCGCCGCCTGCGCGCCGCTGCCGAGGCTCGCGCCTGTGCCCGAGGCTCAGACCGAGCAGGCCGTCATCGCCGGGATACCGGACAGCCGGGTCTGGATCGACCGCAGCCTCAACGAGTTCGTGCGCATGGTGCTCAAGGACAACGCCCGCGAGCGCGAAGCCTTGCTGCGCGAAGGTCGTCCGGTCGATCCGATGCCGCCGGTGATCTTCCTGTCGATCTCGGGCGGCGGCGACAACGGCGCATTCGCGGCCGGCATCCTGTCCGGCTGGACGGCGAGCGGCACGCGCCCCGAGTTCAGGGTCGTGACGGGCATCAGCGCCGGGGCGCTCATCGCCCCGTTCGCGTTCCTGGGACCGGACTACGACGATGTCGTCCGGACGGTCGCGACGACGCTGCGGCCGGGCGACGTCTTCCGGCCGCGCAACCGCGTCGCGGGGCTCATGAGTGACGGCATGGCGAGCAGCGAGCCGCTCCGCGCCCTCGTCCGCCGGTACGTCACGCCGGACGTGCTGGCGGCGATCGCGCGAGAGCACGCGAAGGGGCGCGCCCTCGAGATCGCGACCACCGACCTCGATGCCGGCCGGCAGGTCACCTGGGACATGGGCGCGATCGCCGCGAGCGGCGCCCCGGGCGCGCTCGAGCTCTTCAGGAACATCATGGTCGCTTCGACCAGCATCCCGGGGGCCGTCTCACCGGTGATGATCGACGTGAGCGTCGGCGATCGCCGCTATCAGGAGATGCACGTCGATGGGGGTGTCATCACGCAGCTGTTCGCCTACCCGTCGCACGCGCTCGCGGAGCTTGAGAAGGCAACCGGCGCACCGCTGAACCGGCCGGTGCACCTGTTCGTGATCCGAAATGGCCGGCTCGAGCCGGAGTGGTCCGAAACGCCACGGCGGACGCTCGGCATCGGCGGCCGCGCCATCGGAGCGCTCATCCAGGCCGAGGGCGTCGGCGACGTCCACCGCATCTACCGCACCGCTCATCAGGACCACGTCGACTTCAACCTGGCCTATATCGGCCACGACTTTCCCGCCAGCCAGCATCCGATGTTCGACACGGCTTACATGAACCAGCTGTTCGACTACGGCTACCGGCTGGCGATGAAGGGCGAGCTTTGGCACGCGGCGCCGCCGGGCGAGGAAGGATCGAATCCCTGAGCCGCCGCGGAGGGCGGCTGACGACCGGGTCGCTGCGCGCGGCGAGCGCCTACGCAACGTGCCGATCGATGAATTCCTGGTGCGTCGGCATCGCCTTCGTGCAGCGCAGGACGGCATCGCGGATCTCGTCCAGCTTCGCGCTGACCTTGGCGGCATCGAGCCCATCGACCAGCGGGTCGTGGCGGCGCGGGATCACGCTCTGGCCGACGAACACCGACAGCCAGCTCGAGACCGGGAAGAGCTCCGAATCCTCCCGCAGGATCCGGCCGTGCGCCCGGAACAGCTCGAGCTTCTCGCTGAGACCGTCGGTGAGCGGCATCGTCCGACAGTGGTCCCAGAAGGCGCCGGCGCGCTCGGTCTGCGTGTAGTGCAGGAGCAGGAAGTCGCGCACGCGCGCGAACTCGAACTCCATCGTGCGGTTGTAGCGCTCGCGGTCGGCGGGCGCGAAGTCCCGGTCCGGGAAGAACCGCAGCAGCATCGCGATGCCACGCTGGATCAGGTGGATGCTGGTCGCCTCGAGCGGCTCGAGGAAGCCCGCGGCGAGGCCGAGCGCGACGCAGTTCTTGTTCCAGGCGAGCCGTCGGCGCCCCGGCGCGAAACTGAGCGACACCGGTTCGCCGAGCGCACCGCCAGCAAGGTTGGCCTGGAGCACCGCCCGTGCCTCGGCGTCGGTCGTGAAGGCGCTGCCGTAGACGTAGCCGTTGCCATCGCGATGCTGCAGCGGGATCCGCCACTGCCAGCCCGCGTCGCGGGCCGTGACCTGCGTGAACGGCGGCGGCGGCGCCGTGCGCTCGCTGTGCACGACGAGGGCCCGGTCACAGGGTAGCCATCGGCGCCAGTCCTCGTAGCCCGTCGCCAGGGCGCGCTCGATCAGCACGCCGGCGAATCCGCTGCAGTCGATGAACAGGTCGGCCGCGATGGTCGCGCCGTTGTCGAGCGAAACGGATGCGATGAAGCCGTCGTCCGGCCGCAGCGCCACGTGCCGGACCTCGCCCTCGGTCCGCTCGACGCCGCGCGCCTCGGCGTAGCCCCGCAGGTACTGCGCGAAGCGCGAGGCATCGAAGTGCAGCGCGTAGGTGAGCTTATTGAGCGGCGTGTTCGGCGCGTGCACGGGGCGCGCGAACCGACCCATGTCGGCGGCGACCGCCTGGATCGAGTACTCCTCGAGCCGCTGCGCCTTGCCCTGCAGGAACATCTTGAGCCAGTAGGCCGGGAACGACACGGCGCCGAGGCCGGGCCCGGTCGGCCCGAAGGGGTGGAAATACGCGTGGCCTGGGCGCGTCCAGTCGCGGTAGCCGATGCCCAGCTTGAACGTCGCCTTGAGCTGGCGGACCAGTTCGTCCTCGTCGATGCCGAGCTGGCGGATGAAATCCATGATCGGCGGGATCGTCGCCTCGCCGACCCCGATCGTGCCGATCCGGCTCGATTCGATGAGGCGGATCCGGACCTGCATGCCCGCCAGCGCCTTGGCGAGCGCGGCGGCCGCCATCCAGCCCGCCGTGCCGCCGCCGACGATGGCGATGCTGGAAATCCTCTTATCCGTCATGTAGTTGCCTTCGGCGCCCAGTCACGCAATACTACACGATACCCGCACGCGCTCGAGGGCCGTGCTGGACATCCACCAGGCGCGAGTCAGTCACGTGTCGGCGCGAGTGCGCCCGCGCGGATCGGCGGTCGGCGCGCCCCGGCAGGGGGATCTCCATGCACCGAAGCCCTCGAAGGCACGCCAGACGGCGCCGAGACGCCGCATCGCTCAATCCGTGAGTCCGAGCCCCATCAACGAACGGTATCGCACCGACCGGCGCCGCCTGCTGCAGGGCGCGCTCGCCTGCGCGCTGCCCCTGCCGCTCCTCTCGTGCGGCAGCTCGCGCGTTCAGCCACTGGTGGTGGGCGGTCTCCCGGTCACGTGCAACCTGACGCTGCCGGTCGCCTGCGTCGCCCGGGCCACGGCCAATCGGCGCGGGCCGGCCGGCGGGGTCGGCGGCCGACCCCTCGAGTATGTCTACAACAAGTTCAGCGGCTGGCCCGAGATCAAGGAGTCGCTGATGGCGAACCGGATCCAGGCCGCATACATGCTGGCACCGCTGGTCATGGACCTCGCGGACCGCAAGATCCCGGTCAAGATCGTCTCCCTCGGCCACCGGTCCGGGGCGGTGATCATGGTGCGGGCCGACTCGCACTACGACAGCTTCCGCCAGCTCGCCGGCAAGGTGGTCGCAATCCCGAGCCGCTTCGCGGTCGACTACCTGTACCTGCGCAAGATGCTGGCGCTCGAGGACATGGCACCGAAGGACCTGCAGATCGTGGAGATGGCGCCGCCGGACATGCCCGCCGCGCTGTACGCACGCGCCGTCGACGCCTACTGTACTGGCGAGCCCTTCGGGGCCGCGGCCGAGCGCGCCGGCTATGCGCGCGTGCTGCACATGACCCGCAACGACTGGCGCAATTACATCTGCTGCGTCCTGACTGCCCGCGAGGAACTCATCCAGCAGAATCCGGAACTGGTGCAGGACCTCGTGAACCACGTCCTCGGCGCCGGGGTCTGGCTCGACCACGCGCAGGAGAACCGCGACAGGGCGGTGGCGATCGCCGCCGGCCGCGATTTCTTCAACCAGGACCCGAACATCATCCAGTTCGTCATGGAGCACCCGTCCGACCGCGTCACGTACGGCGACCTGCGCATGATCCGCAGCGAGTTCGAGGAGCTGATGCAGTTGTCGATGGCGGCGGGCACGCTCAAGCACCCGGTCGCCTACGAGACCTACGTCGATGATCGCTTCGCCCGCGCCGCGAAGCCGGCGGACATCGCGCTGTGAAGCGCGCGCTGTGGCTGCTGTTCGGCTGTCTGTGGCTGGGCATCGCCCGGCCGGATGGGGCCCCGTCGCTCGTCGCGGGCATCTTCACGCCGCCGCGGCTCGCGCCCGACTTCTCGCTGCGCGGCACCGACGGGCGCGAGCTCCGGATGCGGGACTTCCGCGGCAAGGTCTTGTTGCTCGCTTTCGGTTACGCGCACTGCACCGCGGTCTGCCCGCTCACGCTCAGCGTCCTGGCCGAGGCGCGCAGGCAGCTCGGCGATCGCGCACAGGACGTGCAGGTCATTTACGTCACCGTCGATCCGGAGCGGGACGACGTCGAGCACCTGCGGCAGTTCGTGACGCGCTTCGACCCGAGCAATCTCGGCGCCACGGGGACGCCAGCCGAGCTCGCGCTGGTGCGACGCGACTACGGGATCTCGCTCGGCGCCAAGCTGCCGAGCGGCAGCGACTACGCGCTCGCGCACTCGTCCTTCATCTACCTGATCGACCGGCAGGGCCGCCTGCGCGCGCTGATGCCCTTCGGACACACGGCCGAGGACTTCGCGCATGACCTGCGCATCCTCGCGCAGGAGTAGCCGGCCCCGATGCGCATGTTGCGGCTGACCGCAGTCGTGCTGGTCGTGGTCGCGCTCGGCGCCGGTGCGTGGGCCGCCACGGCACCGATTCACGTGCCGTCGCGCGAGGTTCTGTTCGAGATCCCGCCGGGGACGTGGGCACGCCGCATGGCCGGCGACAAGGTCGAGATCCTTCCCGACCGGATCCGGTTGACACTGGGGCTGCAAGACATCCTGGTCCTCAGGAACCAGGACAGCGTGCCGCAGGTCTTCGGCCCCACGCTGATGATGCCGGGGCAGGGGTTCTCGTTGCCGTTCGCGCAGGCCGCGGAGTACCAGTTCAATTGCACGGCGCACGCGAGCGGGCAGATGACGATCGTCGTCGAACCCACTCCGGACACGCCGTGGGGGCGGCTCTGGTGGCGCGTGCGTTCTCTGACGGTCTAGGGGGACTGAGTGGCTTTGCGTAGAACCCGGAATTCGCGGTCGTGGCGGGCCGTGCCGGCGCTCGCCGTCATCACGGTGCTGCTCGGCAGCTGGTGGCTGGCCGTGGTCGCGACGGGGAGCTCGATCTTCCCGACGCCTTGGCAGGTGCTGACCGGTGCGTTTGAACTGGCCCGCGATGGAACGCTCTGGATCGACATCGGCGCGTCCCTGATGCGGGTGGCCGCGGGATTCGCGCTCGCGGTCGTCGTCGCGGTGCCGCTGGGGCTGTGGATGGGCTGGGTGGCCGGGGCGTTCGAAACGCTGAACCCGCTGTTCCAGATTCTGCGACCGATCTCGCCCATCGCATGGATCCCGATCGCGATCCTGTGGTTCGGGGTCGGCGATGCCTCGCCGATCTTCCTGATCTTCATGTCGTCGGTCTTCCCGATGGTCGTGCAGACCACGGCCGGCGTGCACACGATCGAGCGTCGCTACCTGTGGGCGGCCGAGAACTTCGGCGTGTCGCGCGCGAAGCTGTTCCGCAGCGTCGTGATACCGGCCGTGCTGCCGCAGATCATCGTCGGCATGCGCATCGGACTCGGTGTCGCCTGGCTCGTCGTCGTCGCGGCCGAGATGATCGCGCTGCGCTCGGGACTCGGCTACCTCATCATCGACTCGCGCAACGCCGGCAACCGCTATGACCTGGTCATCGCCGGTATGGCCATCATCGGCCTCATCGGGCTGTCCCTCGACGGGATCATGCGCCGGCTCGAAGGGCTCAAGATCGTGCGGTGGCGCTATGTCCACTAAGATCGCCGTCCGCAATCTCAGCAAGAGTTTCGACACCGATCAGGGGACGCTGCCGGTCATCGACGACGTCAGCTTTGAGGTCGACGATGGGGAGTTCGTCGCCATCGTCGGCCCGTCCGGCTGCGGCAAGTCGACGCTGATGCACCTGCTCGCGGGCTTTGATCAGCCGGATCACGGCAGCGTGACCATCGACGGCTCGGCGGAACACAAGCCGAGCGCCAAGGGCATCCTGATCCCGCAGCAGGGTTCCGTCTTCCCGTGGCTCACGGTCCGGCAGAACCTGATGTTCGGCCTGAACGGACAGTCGGCGCACGAGAAGGCCGAGCTCGCCGATCACTACGCGGCGATCGTCGGGCTCAAGGGCTTCGAGCAGAGTTACCCGCACGAGCTGTCGGGCGGAATGCTCAAGCGCGCCGAGCTCGCGCGCGCGCTCGTGGTCAAGCCCGAGATCCTGTATCTGGACGAGCCCTTCTCGGCGCTCGATGCGCTGATGTCCTTGCGCGTCCGCCGCGAGTTGCGCCGGATCCTTGACGAGGAACGGCATACGGTGGTGCTGATTACCCACGACGTCGAAGAGGCGCTGGACCTGGCCGATCGCATTCTCGTGCTGTCGCCGCGGCCGACCCGGATTCAGGCGATGTTTCGCGTGCCGTTCGCGCAGCCACGCAAGCTGTCGAGCGCCGAGGTTCAGGCGCTTCGCGACGCCGTGCTTCGGGAACTCGGCGTCTGAGGCCCGGATGCGTGCGCCGGCTTAAGCCGCAGCCTTGACGAACCGAGCCGGCGCAGCGGACAGCGCCGGACGAATCTCCAGCGGAGACCGTGCAGATGGCACAGCGGTGGCTCGGGCTCATCATCGCGCTCACGGGGGTCGTCCTCGTATTGCTGGTCGCGCTGTACGCGCGTCAGCGCGCGCTGATCTACTTCCCGCAACGACTCGACCGCGCCGAGTTCGACGGTCGGGTCCGGGCTACCTTCGGCGAACGCGCGAGCATCATCGAACCGTATGACGCGGTCGTCGTCGGGCCACCGCCGTCTGCTCCTGCGACTGCCACCGCCCTGGTGTTCCACGGCAACGCGGGGCTGGGGATCGACCGCGGCTATCTCGTTCCCGAGGCAGCCACACGAGGCCTGCGGCTCGTGATCGCGGAGTATCCGGGCTACGGGGCCCGAGCCGGGTCGCCCACCGAGGCAACGCTGATCGACGATGCTTGTGCACTCTATCGGGAGGTGCGCCGGCGCTTCCCGGATGACCGGATCATCCTGATCGGGGAGTCCCTCGGCAGTGGCGTCGCCGTCCAGGTCGCGGCGCGCGAGAAGCCCAGCCGGCTGGTGCTGCTGGTGCCCTTCCTGAGCCTCGCGAAGACCGCCGCTCGCGCGTATCCGTTCCTGCCGGCGCAGCTGTTGCTGAAGGATCGCTTCGATTCAGCGCGCGCGCTGCGACAGTATCAGGGCCCGGTCGCCCTCCTGGTCGCGGGCCGGGACGAGGTCGTCGGCGCCGACCAGGGCCGCGCCCTGGCCGAAGTCGCTCGCGGCCGCGGCGAGACGACCGTCGTCGAGATCGAACAGGGTCATCACAACGACTGGTCCGAGTTCGCGACCGCATCAACCTGGACGCGGCTCCTCGGGATCGATCCGGCTGCGACCCGGCCCTGAGACGCGCCCGAGCCCGCCTCGTGCCGTCCGCGCGCCGGAGCGCATGAGTTGCCTGCGCCAGGCCTCCCCGACGCGCCGCTCGCGCGAACTCGCGCGGGCGGGTCCCGACGGTGGCTGGCGACCTCGGCTTCGATCGTGGAACCGCGGCGTGTCGGATCGGGTCTCGAGAGAGGACCAGGACATCAGGGCGTCAATGGGTGAGCTCGTTGGCTAGTCGGAAGAAATCCGTCCGTGGCGCCAAAGCCGGCGCCCGCGGCCGGCGCCGGTCGCGATTCCGCGTGCGGCTCCCATGGCCCGGCGCGCGGCGCCGCCGGCGGTGGTGGCAGGCGTTCCGTCGCGCATCGTCGATGACGAAGACACTCATCATCGGAGCGACGGTGCTGGCGCTGGCGCTGGCGATCAACTGGACGTACCAGGTGCTGCGCAAGCCGACCGAGCTGTTCTTTCCGGTCAGCGGGGTCCTCTACAAGACGCCCGCGGAGACCTGGCGAACGTACTCAACGCTGTTCGTCAGGCTCTCGACTCGCACCATGACGCCGGACTTGCTCGCGGCCATCGCTCAGGTGGAGGGCTCGGGCAACCCGCTGGTGCGGACGTACTGGCGCTGGTCCTGGAGCTCGCAGTTCTTCGAGATCTACCGACCCGCATCCAGCGCCGTCGGGATGTACCAGATCACCGACGGCACCTTCCTGGAAGCCCGGCGTTACTGCATCCACGATCACGCCGTCGCTGAAGACGGCCCGTGGAACGACTGGCACTCGTGCTGGTTCAACAGCCTTTACGCAAGGGTCATTCCGAGCGACGCCATCGAGCTGACGGCGGCCTATCTGGACCGCAGCGTCGGCACGATCCTCGCACGACACCGGCGCGAGCCCGTGCCGCTGCACGTGAAGCAGGAGCTGGCGGCGATGATCCATCTGTGCGGCGCCGGCGCGGCCGACGACTACGTTCGCCGCGGCTTTCGGCTGGCCGAGGGCCAACGGTGTGGCGACCACGAGGTCCGCGCGTACCTCGGGCGGGTGGATGCCATGCGCAGGGTGTTCGCCAGCCTCGAGAACCACGCCGCGTGACCGGCTCCGGCCTCGCCGCACCCGAACCGGCGAGCCGAGCGCGACCCGACGCCTCAGGCCTTCCCCGGGGACGACGGCGCATCCGCCGCGACGCCCGGGGTCCGCGCGTCGCTCGTTCGCCCGGTCAGTGCCACGACGAAGCCGACTTGCCACAGCGCCAGCAGGACGAGGCTCACCATCAGGGCGAGTTCGCGTCCGGTTGCCGGCGTCGCGGCGAGCAACGCGATGGAACCGAGACCGATCGCGCCCACCGCCAGCCCGACGACCCGGTGGCGCCCGCGGAGCGTGGCGAGCGGCCAGGCCCACGCCAGCGCCGACAAACTGAAAGCCGTCAGGCCGAGCGGCATCAGCACGCCGATCAGCGTGCCGGCGAACTGGATCAGTGACCGAACGCCTTGCTGTGCCGGAGGCTCCTTCGCGGCCTGGAACAGCTGCGCGAGGGCGGGCACCGCGAACCCGTCCATGACGAGGGACCCGGTCAGGAGCGCACAGCCGGCCCCGAAGAACACGACTGCGATGATCGGTGCAAGCAAGAGTGGCCGAAGCATCCGCGCAACGGCGATGTGGCCCGCGAGCAGGACCATCAGCACCACGACCGCACCGCCATGCACGAGCTGGCCGGCCAGCTGGGTCTGCAGCTCCAGCTCGATGAATTCGGCGAAGGTGTGCGGGTGTCCGCCCGGGTGTGCCGCGAGCAGGACAACCAGGGCGAACGCCGATGCGGCGAACAGCGCCGCCAAGGCGCGGTTTTGGGTGGCGGGCATTTCCATGGACGCTACGATACGGGCTCGCTGACGGGCTGAGTTGGACGCGGGCGGCGATTTGTCCAGATCGATGCACGAGCTGACGACGGAGGTTCCCGAATGGCGGAAAAGCCGGCGAGCAGCGCACGCGGCTCGGCGACCCGGGCGAAGCTGGTCAATGCCTTCGTGTCGCTCGCGCTGAGCCGAGGGTTCGACAAGGTCTCGATGGACGACGTGGCCGCGGCCGCCGGCGTCAGCCGCTCGACGGCCTACACGCACTTCCGGGGAACAGTGCCGCTGCTGAACGCCACGCTCAGCCGTCCGTGCACGGCACTGGCGGCCTCGGTTCGCCTCAAGCCCGTGCCGGAGCTCGTATTCTTGCTGCAGCACTTCCAGGAGCAGTGGCACCGAAACCCAATGTTCTTCCGCGAACCCATCCGATCGCTGTTTTCTCAGTGCCTCGCCCGCACGATCGCGACGGCCTTGCGCCTCGACCCCGACCGCAATCGTCACCGGCCCGCGATGCCGCGCGGCATGCTGCCGGCGGTGCTCGCCGAGCTGCAGCTGGGCATCGTTGAGCGCTGGCTCGAGGGAGAAACCACGACGCACCCGGAGGTGATTGCGGCGGCGTTGACCGCAAGCGCCCACCGGCTGGTCTTCGGTGAGCGAACGTGAGAGGAGCGTGGAGCTTCGGTGGCCCTGCTGCGCTGCAGAGGCCGGGCGCGTGGCCAGCGCAGGGGTCCAGACGCGTCGATCGTCCAGTCCTGAACGCCGCTTGCGGTCGGCGGCCTTCCGCGTGCGCCGAAGCGAAGGGGCCATCCGGATGCGCGTGCTAGCGTCACAGAATTCAGTGACGACCGACCCCTGGGGTCCGGAGCTTCCGAATGATCCGCGCGACTTGCTCGATGATCTTGGCCGGGACCATTGCCGTGTTCGGGTTCGCGAACGCCGGCGCCGCGGCAGCGACCGCTGCGCCCGCCTTTGTCTCGGCGGCGGTGGGCGATCCCGCCCGCCCGGCGGCCGACACCGAGCGCGACGCGCTGCGCAAACCCGCTGAGACGCTGCAGTTCGCTGGCGTCAAGCCCGGCGACCAGGTCCTCGAATTGGGCGCCGGCAGGGGATACTTCACGCGGCTGCTGAGCGCCGTCGTCGGTCCGAGCGGGCGAGTGACGATCTACACCGTGTCCGTGCCGCCGAAACCGGAGCAGGTGCCGCCGGCGCTGACGGCCGTGACGTCCGACGCCCACTACGCGAACGTCAGCTTGCACCTGCAGCGGCTTATCGATGCGAAGCCCATGGCAGCGTTCGACGTCGTATGGACCACCCAGAACTACCACGACTTCCACAACGTCCCGGATCTCGACATCGCAGTCCTGAACCGCGCCATCTTCGACGCACTCAAGCCGGGGGGCACGTACTTCGTGCTGGATCACGCGGCGGATAAGGGCTCCGGCGCCCGTGACACGAACACTCTGCACCGCATCGACCGAGCGACCGTGGTCCAGGAGGTCAAGGCGGCCGGCTTCGAGCTGGCCGGGGAGGGTGACTTCCTCGCGAATCCCGCCGATCCGCACACCGGCAAGGTCTTTGAGGGTTCCATCCAGGGCCATACGGACCAGTTCGCGCTCAGGTTCCGCAAGCCCAAGCCGTAAGGTCTCGAAGCACAGGCTAACGGCGACGGACGGCGCGGCGCTGCGGCACGAAATTGACCGCGGCCGCCCCCGGTAGTACCATGTGACTACCCGAACGGACCGGAGCGCGCATGGCCGCGACGAGCCTGAAGCTGCCTGACGGACTGAAGCGCAGGATCGAGCGTCTCGCGAGCGCGTCGAACAAGACGCCGCACGCGTTCATGATCGATGCGCTGGCCCGCGAGGCGGAGCGCTCGGAGCTCCGGGCCCGATTCGCGGTTGAAGCGGCGCAATCGGAGCGGCAGGCACTCGGCAGCGGCAAGGCATTTGCGCTCGCCGATTCGTTCGACTACCTGCTGACGCGAGCATCCGGGGCGAAGGCGCGCCGCCCGAAGGCTCGAGCGTGGCGGGCGTCGAGATAACCCGACGGGCGCTCGCGGACCTCGAGCGGCTTTTTGACTTCATCGCCACCGAAGACCCTCAGCTGGCCCGCCAGCAGATTCTGAGCGTCCGCAAGGCGCTCGAATTGCTGGCCGATCACCCGTTGCTCGGCCGACAGGCGGAAGACGGGCGGCGGGAACTCATCCTGTCGCGCGGTCGCTACGGATATATTGCCAAGTACCGGTGGCTTCCGGCCGACGACGTGGTTCTGGTCCTGGCCGTTCGGCATCAACTCGAGGCGGGTTACGCCGACGACTAGCGCCGCGCTCCTCGCCGGGTCGGTGCACCCCGGCGCGGGACATCCGGGTTGTCGGAGCGGAGCGATCGTCCTCCCGATCGCCCCGCGACGTGAGCGTTCGTGCGGCACGCCAGCGCGGCGTCAGTTCTCCGGATAGAACATGAACGTGCCGTAGACATTGTCCTTCCAGACCTGGATGGCGGTCGGGCCCGTGTAGTTGTCGCCGTAGACCGGCTCGACGATCGTGAAGTTGGCCGACTGAGTGCTGCCGCTCGAGACCGTGCTGCTCCACTGGTTCGTGTACGTCAGCGTGGAGGACACCTTGAACGTACCGCTGATGGCGGCGATGAACGTGAGACTCGCTCCACCTTCGATCGAGAAGCCAACGGAGTATTCCTCGGTGGCGCCCTGGCCCGCAGTCGTCGTCGTGGTGTACATCGAATTGTAGGTCTGCTGCACGGCCGTGCCCGACGGAACGTAGTTCAGGATGAGATCGACGCCGCTCGGCAGCTCGAAGCGGTGCGTCGTATCGGTATTCGGGTTGAACCCGGGCGTGGTGTAAAAGACGTCAGTCGCGGCAATCGCTTGGTAGTCGGCGGTGTTCAGGGCACCGAGGAGCGGATCCCACGTACGCTCGAGGCGCGCCAGCGTCGCGGCGCTCATCGGCTGGGTCCCCTTCAGCTGGCCAATGGTCAGCTCGATGACATCCATTCCGGTGACGGTGTCACGGGCGTCCCAGTTGTAGCCGTTGATGACAACGGCACGGGTTCCGTAGATCGTCATCTGAACCGCCGGATTGAGCCATACGAGAACGGAGTCGTAGTCGTGGTCGACTCCGAGGCCAGACGACGGGGGTCCGGGAACCACGAGGCCGGTTGAATACTGCTCGGAGATCGACACGGTGTCCGAGCTGCTCATCGTCTGAGTCCAGCCGGCCGAGTACGTCGTCGTCGACTTCCCGTCGAGGATCCCGAACAGATTGGCGCCGCCCGTCACGGAGTCGGTCAGAGTGATGCCGCTCTTGAAGCTCGCCATGCTTTGTGATGCCGTCCCGCTGGAGAATCCGTTGGCGTACGTGACGGAGCTCTTGGCGCCGGGGGGCGCGTAGATGATGCCGACGACCTGATATTTCGGCGTTATCCAGCCGCTGACGCCGGGCGCCAGCGTATGCGTGACCGTCGCATTGACGCGCGCGTTCGCCGCATAGGTGCTGTAGTCGCACGGCCCGCCGCGCCACGACCACGTCGCGACGCCGTTGCCATAGGTATAGACGGCCGTGGAACCCGAGTTCGCGCAGCCCGGGTAGTAGGTCACCGACGTCAGCCACGCCTGGCCCGGATCGGACGTGAACCCTCCGACGGAGAATTGGTCGGAGCCCGAGCTGCAGCCGTTGGGTTTGCAGCGCCCGGGATTCGTGTAAATCGCTTGATACGCGTAGCCATCGGACGTACCGGCGGGAACGACGGATCCGTATCCTGCGTTGAACCCGTTGATGAGCCCCCCGCTTGACTGTCCGATCGTGACGGTCACTGCATCGGTGACGATGGCTGCCTGGGCGGCGATGCCACCCAGCAGGGCGCTGGCGCCGAGCAACGAGATCGCAATTCCTTTGCGCATGTCACATGACTCCTTGCGTGATTGAAACCATTCCCCTGTCCCGCGAATCGATTGCAGCGCAGTCGCCCTCTGCCGGACGAGCGTCAGCCAAGACCGCCATTCGCACTCAAACCGTGAATCAGGATGCTCGCGCGTCAAATGGCGCTTGGCCGACGGGCGAATCGTGCGCGACAGCAGCCGTTCGGCATTCACCAATATCTGCCGCGTCTGCGCAGAATCTCGGTGACGGAGTGACGGTGCGGGCGCGAGGCTTCGCGCGCTGGAGACCGTCTCGGTCAGGAGCCCGTCAGTCCCAAGCCCTCCGCCGTGAAGCGCTGGCGACTGCGCCTCGCGGGACTGCACTCGAGACCATCGGCTCCGGCGCGCCATTCACGAAATGGCTCGGATTGACTGACGATTGTGTGCGACTTTGCCGACGGCACCCCCGGCTCGCACGGGCGCCCCGCAGATCGCCGCCGCAGCCCGCGCCGACGGTTCAGGACGGCGAGTTCAGCTTCTCGTAGCGCACTGCACCGCTTGCGGCGCCGGAGCTCGGCCCATAGATGGCGAGGAGGCGCGCGTACGTGGGAGTCCAATACCGACCAGCGCTGCCCGCGTGCACGACGACGACGTCGCCCGCTCGCGCTTCGACCGTCACGCCGCCGGACTCGACGAACAGTTGCCCCTCGATCACGTAGTTGTACTCACTGTGCGGGTGCTGGTCGCTCCATGCCTCCGCTCGCAATTCCCATTCATGGATCACGGGCTCCGTCCAGCCGCCGCTCGGCGGCGGAACTATCGCGCGGCAGAGCGGCCGCTCGTCACCGTCAAGTGCCGTCGCACGAATCAGTTCCGGTGCGCTCGGACCCACCATGCAACACCTCCACGTCGCCAACCACCGACGCAACTGCGCGGCCGCCCGGAACGCACGCCGACGTCACGCGCCGCCACGGGCGCTCGCCACCTCAGGGCGCCGCGGTCGTCGATGCCGGCCGTCGCGACAGCGCCTGCTGGACAGTGCTGGCGAAGAGGATGCCGGCCAACACATAGCCACTCATCATGTAACGCGCCCATGGCGCGGGAAAAAGCACGAACCGCGTGACGAGCTGGCCGAGGAGGCCGGCTGCGATGATGAGGTTGCGGTCAGCGCGCCTGCTCGCAGGCGCTGCGTGGCGCGAAGCAAGCGTTCGCAGCACGACGAACGTGAGCAGGCTGACCGCCACGGCGAGCAGGGCCGACTGGGCGTCACCACCCAGAACCTGCGCAGCGCCGCGGACGAGCGCGCGGAAGTAGCCCGGTAGGTCCGGAGTGACGTTCGGCATCAGCGGGTGGCCGCGCTCCTCGATGAGCTGGAAATTCAGGACCGCGATGTATCCGTAGTTCCCGGACAGCGCCTGGATCGCGACGTAGGTGGCGATGGCGGCGAGCGCCACCGCGAGCGCGCGCCGCCAGCACCCGCGGTCCACGTACGCTTCGGTCATCATCAGGAAGACCACCAGCAGCACGGCATCCGTGCGGGTCGCGACCATGAGGATGCCGAGCAGGCCGAGCCCGGCGCTCCTCGCGGGCGATGGTTGACCGCTCGCCAGGAGCCGGATGAACAGGAGGCCGAGCAGCGTTGCGAGGGCATCCGGCGTCGAAAGACTCGCGAGGTCCAGCCCCATCGCGGCGATCCACGTGAGCGGAACCGCCAGTCGCCAGGAGCCGGAAAGGCCCAGATCCCGGCCCAGCGCAAACGAGACCAGCACCGCAAGGGCCGTCGCGAGCGCGGAGACCCAGTAGGTTGCCGAGATGTCGTCCCCGGTCAGCACCGCGACGCCGGCGACGGCGACGATATAGAGCGGCCGGATCGTGTAGAGCGGCACATTCTGGCGCCAGTACGCGTCGTCCTCGAACATTCGTTCCCGGTAGGGACCCGACACGTAGTTCTGGAACCGGGCGTCGCCCACCTTGGCGGCGAGATCGCGGAAGGCTTCAGGCTTGCCGCCCTCGCCCCGCAGCTCCTTGGCCAGCGCCGCATAAGGGACAACGTCGTAGTTGAGCGCCGGGCGGAGGGAACCGTACGCCACACACAGCATTGCGAACAGCGCCGTCGCGACCGCGGGCAGGGCGGGCCAGGAGGGGAGTTTGACGGAGCGCATGGCGGGGGTGCCGTTCGTCGTGCGGAATGCGCGCTCGAAGTGTACAGGACCACGAGCATCGGCCGTGGGGTGCGGCTGGCACCGTCGCGCAGCGCACCGCCGACGGCGTCTCGATCGCGGACAAGGACGAAGCGTTTGCCTGGGGTCGTGAGATCGCCGGGTACCGGACTCGCTTCACGGTGGAGGCAGTCCGCAAGGCGCTGGGCGAGCCGGCCCGTTGAATCGGCCGGGGCGCGTGGGGCTACCGGCGGCCAATCGCGCCCGTACGTGCCCTATAGCCGGCGCCCCGGCAGCCGGCTCGCCGCCCGGATCCAGCGGGCCAGCTGCGGGCCAAGCGAGTCCCCCTCGCGCAGGTCCAGGTAACGCGTGCCGCCGACCTTGGACGGCCCGGGCGGCATCGGCCGAAGGCGCCGCCCCTCGAAGAATGCGATCCGGACGAACCGCGCGTACAGGTGCACGCCGATGCACCAGCCACGGCCCTCGAGTCCGTAGAGCGGCGAGTTCCACTTCACGGCCTTCCGGATCCGCGGCACGGTCCGGACGATGAGCGCATCGAGGCGCCGAACGACCCCTCGCTTCCAGCCGGGGATGGCAGCCACGTAGGCCCGTACCGGCGCGGCGCCCAGACCTTTGGCGATGCGGGGATTGTCGCCAGCAAGGAGCACCGGCCGGCCTCGGTTGGCGGATGCCCGGCGCTTTGAAGGCGCGGTCAAGCGTCCGCCTGGGTCAGGCCTTCGACCGGTTATGGGCGACGGCGGCGCGGAGGAGTGCCTTCAGTGCCTGCTCGTTGATCGCCTCGCCTTCGCGGAAGTCGATCGCACGCCGCGTCTTGCCCTCGAGGCTCGAGTTGAACAGACCGGCGGGGTCGGCGAGCGACGCGCCGCGTGCGAAGGTCATCTTGACGGCGCTCTTGTAGGTCTCGCCCGTACAGAGGATGCCGTCGCACGACCAGACCGGCACGTTCCACTTCCACTCTTCGATGATGTCCGGGTCGGCCGCCAGGACGAGCGCTCGCAGGCGCTTCAGGGTTGTGCCCCGCCAGTCGCCGAGTTCCCGGATCCGGCCGTCGATCGACTTCGCCGCGGAGGGCCCCGTCGCGATCCCACTCTTCTTCTTCCTCACGTGCGCGCTCCCACGCGACCGGTGCGGCCTCGCGCGCCCATGCTAGCGCATCGCCTCGAAAGCCTCAGCCGGCGACGAGCGGCGCGCCGGACGGAGGCCGTTCCATCGCCATCGAGCTCAGGCGCAGCCGATGGCCGGTTGCCGCGGTGCTGCTCGGACGGCGGGCGCCGCGAGCCGAGCGACGTGGCCGGGGCCGCCGCTGCGCGCTTCAGGGGTGGCACATCGGCCGGATCGAGTCGGCCAGCTGGTCGAGCGCCGAGCCGAAGGCCGCGTTGACGAGTGACTGCAGCTCGCTGTCCGACGCGTTCCAGTTGATCGACGAGCGGATTCCGCGGATGTTGCGTTCGACCGGCGGCTCGCTCCCCTTCGTGAGCACGGCCCGCAGCAGGACGTTCGCGTTCTTGTTGCTCGAGGTCGTCGTGACCCACGCGGTCCGCAGCTCGATCGACAGGTGCACGAGCGCCGCCGCCGCACCCGGGTCGCTCGCGGCGAACGCCACGGGCACGCCGCGCGCCGGCAGGCCGCCGAGAACGCTTCGCAGCCACGCCTGCGCGTCGGCCGGGCCCTTGACCGCCCGCCCCAGCACGACGCCGAGGACACTCGGATCGGTGCGCGAGTCGGTGATCTGATCGATCAGCACCCCGCAGCCCGCGGCCACGGGCGATGCCGCCGGTGCCGCCGGCCGCGGCGGAACCCGGTCCTGATACGTGCCGGAGACGTTGACGGGCGTGCTCGACACGCAGCCGAACAGCACGACCGGGAACGCGACCGCCGCCGCGCTTCGGCACCAGGCACGGCCCCGGCTCATTCGGCGACCGCGCGCACGAGCGTCAGGTTCGTGCCGTCCGACGAGAGCGTGCCGCCGTTGACTTCCTCGGTCTTCTTGCGGTCCTTCGCCCAGGGCGCGACGTCGGCCTCGGTCGCGGTGAGGCTGCGCACGATGAGCGTGCGCACGTCGGCGAGCTCGCTGGCGAGCGTCTTGCGGGCGAGCGCCGCACCGTCGGCGCTCCAGCGCGCGACATTGGCCGCCAGGTCCTTGGCCGGAATGTTCAACTGCGCGACCACGGTCAGCCGCTGCTGGTAGGCGAGGTACTTGGGCTTCAGGCGATCCGCCGGCTTCTTTCCCGCCGGCGTCTCTCTCGAGGCGATCGAGAGCGCCACATGGATGACCATCTCGTCTCCGGTGGGACTTAGGCTGTAGCCGTAGTCGGCGATCAGGAGGCGCGAGGTCGGCAGCGAATCGAGGACGCCGAGGAGGCCCGGCTGAGAGTCGTCCTTGGTCAGCCGCTGCTCGGTCACCTTGAGCCACGGCACGCTGCTGAGTGCAAGGCCGGTCGAGTCGCGCGCATCGTCATCGAAGTTGTAGCCGGCGAGCGCGTCACGCAGCGGCTGGACCGCGGCCTCGGCCTTCTTCGTGCGCGAGGAATTGACGCCGGCATCGATCATCGCGAACAGCAGTCCGCCGCCCGCCACCATCGCGCTCTTCGATTCGTTGATCTCCGTCTTGATTTCCGCCTGCGGGACGACCGAGTCGACGCCCCACTCGGCGGCCGCCGTGCGAACGGCATCGGGCACGAAGTTCGGTGGCCCGGACGCGTGGCTCGCTGCGCTCACGCTGAGCGCCATGAGACCCACGATGAAGGCTCCCCGGTTGGTCATGATCGGCTCCTGCATGACTCTTATAGATTGTTGCCGGGGCACCCCCGCCTTCCGGCGGGGGCATTCCTGCCCGCGGTGACCGTACTGTAGCGGTTCCATCCGGTATCGTCCCGGTCGCAGACGTCGACGCCGCCACGTGCAGTTCTGCCGACGCAGCCGTGCGACGGCGCGTAAAAGCTGCATCGGCCCGTGACTGCCGGCCGGCGTGACGCCGCTCATCCCCGCGCGACGAGGAGGCCCGCCGTCAGCGAGGCGAGCGAAACTCGCTGTTCCCCGCCTGGGCCGAAATTCGCGGGATCGAGCCAGCGCGTGTAGGCCGACTCGAGTGCCGGCCACTCGCGATCGATCGTGGCGTACCACGCGGTGTCGCGGTTCCGGCCCTTGACGATCGTCGCCTGGCGGAACACGCCCTCGAAGGACAGGCCAAAGCGCTGCGCCGCACGCCGCGACGGCGCGTTGAGCGCGTCGCACTTCCATTCGAAGCGCCGGTAGCCGGCCGTGAACGCCCAGCGCATCATGAGGAAGACCATCTCGGTCGCGGCCGCCGTGCGCTGCAGTCGCGGCGACAACGCGATGTGTCCGACCTCGATCGACCCGACGCCCGGATCGATGCGCAGGTAGCTCGCAATCCCGGCGGCGAGCCCGGTCATCGACTCGACGATCGCGAAGAACAACGGGTCGTCCGAACGGCTCGCGGGCTCGACCCACGCCCGGTACTCATCGAGGCTCGGGAACGGCCCGTAGGGCAGGTACGTCCACACGCGCCCGCTGGTGTCGAGGGCATTTGCGGTGAAGAGCGCCGCGGCGTGGCGCTCGGCCGAGAGCGGCTCCAGCCGGCAGAATCGGCCCTCGAGCGGGGTTCGTCCCGGCCGGAGCGGTGCGCGGAAGTCGGTGACCGGCAGCCCGATGGCTTGGCCGAGCGCGTTGGTCGTGTGGTTGGCGGTCATTCGCGGGCCGGTCGCTCGGGGCGGCCGGGCTCAGTATGCCGATGCGCCGGGCTGCACGTCCGCGGATCCCCAGGCCTGCTTGAGCTCCGCCACCACCGCCGCGGCTTCCATGCGCTTGCCCTGGGCGGTCAGCGCTGATCGCAGGCCGGCGAGCGCCCATCCATTCGCCGGGCTCTGCTTCAGGTCGGCGCGGTAGACGGACTCGGCCTCGCGCGGCGAACCGGCCCGCAGCAGCACCGCTCCGAGCACATGGCGCGAGGGCACGAACCAGTCCCTCGGTTCGTCGTACGCGAGCGCATCCTCCGCCGCGACTGCCTTGCGCAGCCAGCCGATCTCGTCCTTCGCGCGGTGCTCGGCGCCGGCAATGCGCGCCTCGACGACGGCCGCGGCGACACCGGCGACATCCTTGAGGGAGTTCTGGCCGGCGGCGACGTCGGCCGGCAGCGCCTCGGCGAGCGCGCGCAGCGAGGCCAGCGTCGCCCGGGCGTCGGCCGGGCGGCCCTTCGCGGCCTGCGCCATTGCGCGCCCGAAGAGGTGCCCGACCCCGAGCCCGGGCAGCCGCGAGTCGGGCACGGGCATTGCAAGCAACTCGTCCCACAGACCGAATCGGACGCGCGCCGTGTAAATCTCGGCGACGTACCAGTCCGCGCCCGGCATTTCGAGCAGCATGGCGTCGGTCACCGTGGCGCGCGAGCGGTCGGCGGCCTCAAGCGCCTCGAATCGGCGGCCTTCCATGGCTGCCGAGTAGGCGAGGAACTGGTAGTTGTGCGCCGTGTACATGACCGGGTAGTAGTCGGGCGGCGTCGTGCGCGCAGCGTAGGCTTCGTCGGCGACGGCGGCGCGCCGATTGGCCTCGGCTGCGTCCTCGTAGCGCCCGACCCGCTGGAAGATGTGCGCCGGCATGTGCACCAGGTGCCCGGCGCCTGGCACGAGCTCGCGCAGCCGCTCGGCCGAGGCGAGCGCCCGCTCCGGATGCGGCGACGCCTCGAGCGCGTGCACGAGGTAGTGGTTCGCACCCGGGTGCGACGGGTCGCTCGCGAGCACGCTTTCGAGTGTTTCGACGATCTCGATCGTGCCGGGCGCCGGCGTCCCGTCCGCGGCCCACAGCTTCCAGGCGCGCAGGTTCATCAGTGACTCGGCATACAGCGTCCGGACGTCGAGATCGGCGGGAAACTGCTGCGCCACCTGCTTCATCGCCGCGGCATAGGCCGCGAGCACCGGCAGCGCCGCGTCCGGGCCGAGCGGCTTCGCGTCGGGATAGCGCTTCGCGAGCGCGCGGATCAGCGCCTGCTCGACCGGCGCGGCGCGGCCGGCGCCGGCGGTCGCGAGCTCGAGCGCCTCGTGCGCCACGCGCGCGCGTTCGGTACTGAGTAACGGCAGGTTGTAGTTCGGGCCGACGGTCAGCGAGACCCCCCAGAAGCACGCGGCGCACTGCGGGTCGAGCGCTGCCGCCTTTGCGAACGAGCGCGTCGCCTCGTCGTGGTTGAAGCCCCACATCAGGGCCATGCCCTGATCGAAGTAGCGCCTCGCCTCGGTGGACGCCGTCGTGACCGGACGATGCCGTTGCCCCAGCCCCTCAAAGAGCTGCGCGCCGATCGCCCATCCGGCAACCGTCGTCGGCAGGTGCATCGCCCCACCCGTCGGTCCAGCCAGGGTCGACGCCGGTGGGGGCGGGGCGGACGTCGCGTGCGGACGCGAGCACCCCGAGACCACGGTCAGCGCGACGAGGAACGGAAGTACCGCCGGCCGGCGCATCAACGGGCTCCTCCTGGGTCAGGCCACGGTTGGATGGCACGACGTGGCCGGGCCAGACCGGAGCCCCCGCCGTCGGGGCATTGTAGAGGCCTCAAGGCCGGACCCGCGAGTCGCCGCTCCACCCGCGCACGCTTCGCTGATCATGCGCCCGAAGCGCCACCGCGTCCTCGCGATGCCGCCCGAGCCGGACTTCGCGCGCGAGCGGACCCGTCCGTGGAAGTTCGCGTCGCTCGCACTTGCGGCGGCGGCGCTCTTCGACGGCGCGGCCGTCCGCCACGAAAAAGGCCGCCCGCGCTGACGCGGGCGGCCCTGTGCGAGGCGTAACCGGGAGACTCAGTGCGCCTTGAGGAGGATCGCCTCGGGCTCACCCGCCGCGTTGTCCTGGCTCACGATCATGAGGCCGAGCGAGGGCGTCTGCGCCCACTGCACCGGATCGATTGCGACCGGGACCGTGGCCGTCGTGCCGCCCGGCAGGACCTGGAACAGCGAGCCGCTTGCCGAAATCGACGGCGAGAACACGTTGAACGAGCCCTGGCCCGGCATCGCGTACCCCGAGGTCTCGGTGAAGAACTCGACGGTGTACGTGAATGTCGGGTTGCTCGGCGAGAGCCCGAGCATGTCGGCGAACACCGGCAACTCGACGGTCGAGCCATCGGTCGGCGCCTCGCCGCCGAACTCGGCGACGAGCTGGCCCGCGTTCAGGTCGTACAGGAACGTCGCGAGCACGCCGTTCGCGGTGCCGGTCAGGACGGCGCCCGAGTCGGCGGCGAACAGGTCGAAGTCCGGCACGCCGTCGCCGTTCACGTCGATCAGCACGTCCCACTCGAACGCAGCCGCGGTCGACATGCGGCCCCAGGTGCTGACGGCAAACACGATGACGCTGTCGGTCCCGCCGAGCACGTTGGTCTGCACGCCCACCGCACGGGTGTTCATGTCCGGATCGCCGACCGGCGGGCTGAACAGGCCCCACGAGTAGAAGTCGGCCGTGCCGGGCAGCTGCGTGCCGCGATTCGACAGCCGCAGGTTCGCGGTCGGGTGCTTGGCCGACAGGTTGCCCGTCAGCATGGCGTTGACGTTGGAGCGCACGCGCGGCACCAGGTAATACGGCACCGTGAGCGTCACCCCGTTATTCGAGGCGCCGACCGGCGTCAGCGTGATCGTGCCCGCCGCGTCGCGGTAGACGTCATTGCCGTTCGCGTCGTGCGAGGCGCCGACCGTCGCCGCCGGTACCTGGATCGTGACCGGGATCTCCACGTCCTCGTCGCCCTCGACGGACACGGAGTCGCGGACCACGAGCACGTGCGGCACGTTCGACGCGGTCAGCGCCGGCGAGGAGGCGATGCTGAATCGCGCGGTCCTGTGGCCGAAGTTCTTGATCCGCAGCGTCTGCGTGTCGCGGAGGTTGCCTTGCTCCTCGTCGAAGCCGAAGGACACCGACGGGCGCCGGTGATCGCCGAATGCGACCACCTGCGTGTTGACGGCGCCGAGCGCCTGCACGACGCCTGAGCCGCTGATCCGCGGGTTGTAGTTCGAGACCTTGGTCGGGTCGGCCGCCTCGACGACCGCCGCCGCAATGGCCGTCGGATCCCAGCTCGGATGTGCCTGGCGCACCAGTGCCGCGACGCCCGAGATATGCGGGGTCGCCATCGAGGTCCCCGAGTCATCGAGCGTGCCGTTGCCGGTGCCCATGCCCGCCGAGATGACCTCGACGCCGGGCGCGGAGACGCTCGGCTTGAATACGCTGTCCCCGAACCGCGGGCCACCCGAGCTGAAGCTCGCCATCACCTCGAAGAGCGGGTTCGGAACCGGACCGGCGACCAGCGACGCGCTGGTGCCGAGCGAGGCGAGCAAGGTCGGCGTGTCGGTGATCAGCATCTCGAAGAACGGGATCGTGACGCCGGTGATCAGCGGCGAGAAGTAGCCGCTGCCGTTGTTGACGACGCCGATGCCGACTGCGCCCGCCTGCGTCGCGAGCGTCGCCTTTTGCACGAACGAGCAGGTGCCGCGGGAAACGATCACGAGCGCCCCGGGCGTGCCGCCTGCAGGGTAGTCGGTGGCATTGCAGCCGAGCGAGAGGCCGCTACCCGCCGTGAGGATGACGACGGGAACCGAGCCGCTCGGAATCGGCAGCGAGTTCGCCTCGACGGCGTTGATCGTCGAGCCGTTGCTGAGCGAGACGACGACGCCCGAAGGAATGCTGGCGCGAGCATCGATCGCCGCGGCCGTGATCGTGTGGTCGGCCGATCCTGGCGTCGAGAGGATGTACGGGGCGGGGCCGCTGTTGCCGGCCGCCGCGACGACCACGACGCCGGCCTTGGTGGCGTTTTCGGATGCGATCGCATCGGCCGAGTCACCCTGCCCGAACGGCGAGCCGAGCGACATGCTGATCACATCGAGGTGGTTGGCGATCGCCCAGTCGATCGCCTCGGTCACGAGGTTGGTCGAGCCGGCGCAACCGAACACGCGGATGGCGTACAGGTTGGCGTTCGGCGCGACGCCGGGGCCGACATCGAAGGTCGTGTTGCTGTAGGCGGCCTGATTGTAGGGGCCGGTGTAGCGCACGCCGCCCGCGACGCCGAAGCCGGCGAGCGTGCCGGCCACGTGCGTTCCGTGGCTGTTGCAATCGAGCGGATTGGGGTCCGGCACCGGAACGCTGGTCGGGTCCTGCGCGTTGTACGCATCGCCCGCGAGGTCGATGCCGCCCTTCACCTTCGGGGCATTCGGTCCGAACAGCGTCGGGTCCGCCGGCGCGGTGTCGTTCGCGAGCGCCGCCGTGTAGGCCGCGGGCGTGCCGGGCCCGCCGAAGTCGGCGTGCGTGTAGTCGATGCCGGTGTCGATGATGCCGACGTTGACGCCTTCGCCCCTGAAGCCCGGGTGGCCCTGCCACACGAGCGGGGCGCCGATGTACGGGATGCCGACGGCGTTGGTGCGCGTGTACGTGCGCGCGATGTTCACGGAGCGGACGCCCGGCAGCGCGGCGATGTTGCTGAGCTGCTTGCGCGGCACGACGATGCCGATGCCGTTGATCGCGTGCTGCATCTCCGAAACGACGCGAGCGCCCATGCCCTGCAGCGTCGGGCGGATCGCATCGTGCTCGCGCCGCGCGGCCGCCACGACCGCGCTTTCCTCGGACGCCGTCAGCGACAGCGTCGCAGTGCGCGCCCGCGCCTCGGCCACGGAGTCCGCCTGCAGGCGGACGACGACCTTGACCAGTTCGTCACGACGCGCAGCGAGCGGCTTGAACTTGGAGCCGGCGATGCTGCTCGCCTGCGGCGCCGCGGCCGGCCCGCTCGCGGCAAGGCTCGCGCCGCTGCCGGCAACGGTCAGTGCCGCGACCGACGCGGCGACGAGAAGCGGACGCCAAACGGCGGGCACGCCGAGGAAATGGCCGGACGACCTGGATTGAGTGCGCACTGGAACTCCCCACATTATGTTTAAAATCGGCAAGCTCGAACCGACGCGCTCAACGTGCGCATTCGTCCCGCCGTCCTCGATGCCCTGACATTAATCCTAGTTCAGGGAACTGTGCAATCGCGTTGGCGTGACACGGCCCGTCGGGTGGGTGCCCGCGTGCGCACCGCTGGATCACCGTGTCGCTGCATTTCAACTCGCGCAGGTGCATCACCGGCACCCGCGGTCGCTGGAATCAGCGAGTTGGCGCCACTTGTGTTACCGGTGGATTTCGAACGGAAGAATTGACGCGCAGCCGACGGCCCGGCCGATCGACGCCGGTCCGCGGGCGACGACGGCGCGAGAATTCTCGGCGGGCCCCGCCGATCAAACGGCGCCGCCGGCGACGAACGGCACGGCGCGAGCGGGACTGCTGAGGCGCGTCACCGGAACCTGAGCTCGACCAGCTTCGGCTCAAAATACTCGAAGCTCGGGAAGACGGAGTCGAATCCCGTCCCGACGACCAGATACAACGACTTGGCGTCGCTCTCCGCGAGGCCCTTCGTGCCGTCATAGGTCGCGAGTTCACCGATCGTCCGGGTGAAGCGCCGGTCGCCGCCCTCGCTCGCAGTCGCGGTGAACCCCCGGCACTCCGGGGCGTCGCTCCAGGCCATGACTCGGTTGCCGTCGGGCTTTCCGGTGGTCGACTTGCCGCTTAGGAACAGCGGGCGCGTCCCGCCGTCGCAGACATCGGCGACCACGGCCGCGATCGAGTGCAGCGGGCCGGCCTCGCCTTCCGACTTCAGGTCCTCGAAGAGCTTTCGCTCGGTGCTCGCGGCGACCATGAGCCGTGCGTCCGGTCGCATGCGGACGACGATGTCGAACGGCTTGCGTTCGAGCACGATCGGCTTGTCGCCGATTGGCGTCCGCTTGCCGCCCTGGTCGATCCAGCCCTGCCAGGCGAAGCGACCCGAGTGCTTCGCGTAGTCCAGCCACGTCTGCTTGAGCCAGGCCTGGAACGCCGCGTCGGTCTTCATGAGCTGCGCCGCGGTCAGGGCGTTGCGGCGCAGCTGCAGGAGTGCCGGGCGGAACAGGTCGGCACCGTGCTTGAGAAGCAGCTCGACCGCGGGACGGTTGCCTTTCTCGGCCGCGACCACGACCGGCGGGAAGTCTCCCGGCACGCCGTCGACGTTCGCGCCCTTCGCCAGCAGCAGCTCGCCAAGCTCCACCGCCTTTGGGTCGTTCATCGCCTCGGCGAGCGGGGTGCCGATGACCCCGACCTTCGGGTCCATCATGTCGGGCGAGGCGCCATGATCGAGGAGGAACGCGATCATCGCTTTCGGATCCTTCGAATACTCGGCAAGGCCGAGCGGGCAGCTCGCCGAGGCGCACTTGTTGATGTCCGCGTTGCGCGCGAGCAATGCCGCAATGAGGTCGTTCTGCCCAGTCGCGACGGCCGCCATCAGCATCGTCAGGCCGTCGGGCCTCACCAGGTTCACGTCGGCATCGGGCGAGAGCTTCGCGAGCGTGTCAACGCTCGTGACCTGCGAGGCTGCGAAGCCATACACGAGCGGTGGGAGAAGTGCGGCGTCCGGCGACGGCAGCGCGCCCGCCTGCACGAGCCGCGGCAGCTTGTCCTTGAGCTGCTCCATCGTCGGCATCGGCTGAAACGACTGGGCCAGCTTGACGGTGACGCCCCAGCGGCCGTTGGTCTCGAAGGGCTTCGAGAGGTGGCCTGGCGCCGAGTTGCGCACCGCATCGCGCAGCGCCGGGGCCATTTGAAACGCGTAGCTCGAGACCTTCTTCAGCCCCGCGCTTGCCAGCCGTCCTTCAGTCGGCATGGGGCCGAGCCGGTCGCAGATCGCCTTGGCCGTGGCTTCGTCCGCGGTCGAGCCGGCGTAGTACGTGTAGCTCATGCTGCCGATCGCGACCGCCGTCGCGTAGGCGACCTTCAGCTGCTGCTCGGTCAACGCCGGGACGCTGGCATCGGCGGCAGGCGCGGCGGCGGGCGGATCGGCAACCGCTGCCGGCGGCTGCAGGAAGGCGCCGAGCAGCAGCAGGCCGGCGGCGCGTGCCGCGTGCAATCGACCGTGCATCACGTGTCCATCCCCCGAGCGAGCCCGCGCGTGAGGCACGGCGCCCGGCAGTCTAGCGGGTTTCGAGCACCGCCGGCCGCAGCGAACGCTCAACCCTCCCGACGTGTTTGCGTCTGGTGCCGCTGGCCGACGGGTTCCCGGTCGTCGCGGATCCGAGGCGTCTCTCACGCGACCGGCGACGATGCCCTGCGGCGCGTGCCTGCGCCACGGTCGGTCGCGCCGTCGACCTGCGTCGAGGTGCCCTCGAGCGTGGCGCCCGCCTAGCGGGCGCCGTCGAATCCCCGCGCCAGCCGGCGCGTCAGCTCGGAGGCGCGGACCTCCTCGCAGCCGCTCGTGTTCTGCCCGGCCCACAGCGGCGAGAAGTCGCCGCGCCCGAGGGCCTCCGCCTTGGCGCGCAGTGGCGCGACGGCTTCCGCCGCCAGCGGGAACGCGGGCGCGAGCTCGCTGATCGGCCCCAGCTCGCGCATCATTCGGTTGACGATGCCGCGGGCCGGGCGGCCGCTGAACACGTTGGTGAGCGCCGTCACGTGGGAATCCCCGCTCTTGAGCGCGCCACGGTGCACCGCGCTCGTGGTCGCCTCCGGGCAGAGGAGGTAGGCCGTCCCGACCTGCACGCCGGCGGCGCCGAGTCGCATCGCGGCCGCGACACCGGTCGCATCGGCAATGCCGCCGGCCGCGATCACGGGTACCTGCACCGCACGCACGATCTGCGGCAGCAGCGCGAACGTGCCCGCCTGCAGGTGCAGCGCGTCGGACAGGAAGCTGCCGCGGTGTCCGCCCGCCTCGAGGCCCTGCGCGATGATCGCATCCACGCCGCGCGCCTCGAGCCAGCGCGCCTCCTCGACGGTCGTCGCCGAGCTCAGGATTCGCGCGCCCCACGCGCGGACGCGCCCGAGGAGCTCCTCGGACGGCAGCCCGAAGTGAAAGCTCACGACTGCCGGCTTGAACTCGGCCAGGACCTCGGCGGCCTCGGCGCCGAACGGCGTGCGGGCGCCCGTAGATCGCGCCGCCACCGGGTCGAGGCCGAGCTCGGCGTAGTAGGGTGTCAGCCGCTCGCGCCAAGCCGCCTCGCGCTCGGCGTTCGCCTGCGGGGGACGATGGCAGAAGAAGTTCACGTTGAACGGCGCGCCGGTCTGGCGCCGGAGCGTCGCGAGCTCGGCGCGCATCGCCTCCACCGACAGCATCGCGCAGGGCAGCGAGCCCAGCCCGCCGGCGTGGCAGACGGCGGCCGCGAGCGCGCTGCCCTGGACGCCCGCCATCGGCGCCTGGATCAGCGGCCACTTCGAACCGAGGACTTCCAGAAGGCTGGCTGGCATCGCCGGATCCCGGACCCGCGAGAGCCCCATATTAAATGAGTCGGCCGGGCGCGCGGACGCGCGCTCAGTGTCGCGGCGGGGCGGGGGGCTCGTCCCGGAACCACGGCCGGGGCGCCGGGCGCGGCTCTGGCCATTCCTCGGCGAGGGTATCCGCGTCAAACAGGCGGCCGTTCTTCAGCACTTCCCGTACCGAGAGTGTCGCGGCGATGTCGGCGCGGGGATCCCGCGCGAGCACGAGCAGATCGGCGAGCTTCCCGGGCTCCAGGCTGCCGAGTTCGCTGCCGCGGCCGATCGTCTCGGCCGAGCCCTGGGTCGCGGCGCGCAGCACCTCGGTCGGCGAGAGTCCCCCGGCCGCGAGCGCCTGCAGCTCCCAGTGGTAGCCGAGGCCCGGGTAGTTGCCGTGGCTGCCGACGCCGACGACGCCGCCGGCCCGCTGCACGGCCGCGGCGCCCGCCGCGATGCCCGGCCAGGCGTGCTGCTCGGATGCCGTCCAGTGCACGCGGCTGAACAGCTTCTCGCGGATGAAGCGCGGGTAGAAGCGCTCGACCTTCGCGTCGTTGAGAGGCTCGGTGCGAGCGATGAAGTCCTCGCCGGCCGGTGGGCCGCCGTGCGAAATTTGCAGCGTCGGTGTGTAGCTGGTGCGCGTGCGCGCGAGCAGCTCGATGACGTCGCGCTTGAGCGGGATCGCGACCAGCGCATGCTCGTTGCCGGCGAAGCCGTCAAGGATCTGCGTCAGGTCGAGCTTCATATCGAGCGCGCCTTCGGTGGTCGCGATGAGGCCGAGCCGCTCGGCCGCGATCGCGACGAATTCGCGCGAACGACGGCTGCCGGTGCGGTACTCCTTGAGGTTCGTCAAGCCATACTCGTGCGCGTACTTGCCGACGATGTCGTCGGCGCGCGCCTGGGAGCGCACGCCGAAGAACGAGAACACCGCCGGTCCGGTCGAATAGAGCCGTGGACCGAGCATCGCACCGGCATCGAGCAGGTCCTGGTACGCCAGCATGTCGACGGTCAGCGTCGAGGGGTCGAGCGAGGCCGTGACGCCGTACGCGAGCGTCGCCGCGAAGCCCCAGTTGTCGAAGTCGAGGACCTCGCGGCGCACGTCGCCGAAGTGATCGTGCACGTCGATGAGCCCGGGCACGATGAACCGCCCGCTCACGTCCCGGATCGTCGCTCCCGGTGGCACGGCGACCGAGCCGCGAGTGCCCACCGCCGCGACCCGCCGATCGACGACGACGACATCGGCGTCCGTGACCACCTGATCGCCCGCCATCGTCAGGACCGTCGCGCCCCTCAGCACCAGCGCCCCGCGCGGCAGGTCGCGCGGCACCGTGACCGCGGTCCGGAACGCCTCGACGCCGTCGTGGCCGCCGACCGGTCGCTCGCCGACTTCGCCGGGGGCCGCGTCGCGCGGGAGGCCCGCGAGCGGGCGGCGCAGGTACGTCGGTCCAACCGACCAGCCGATCGTGCCACCGTCGCGGCCCCAGCTCGCGTAGTCGGCGCCCGCGCTCGTGAGCTCACGGTGCGGGACCGGCGACGTGCGCACGTCGATCGGCGCCGTCAAATCGGTGCGGCCCGCGAGGTCGAGCAGGTGCAGCTCGCCGCCAACGAGCGCGAGCGCGTGCTCGGCGTCCGGGCTGAGCTCGAGGTCGTCGGCCGCGACCGGGCCGTCGAGGAAGTAGTAGCCGGGACCTACGACGCTGAGCACGAGGCGCCGCGCACCGCCGTCGAGCGCGACCGCCTCGAGGCCCCGCTCGGTGTTGAGGTAGAGGTGCTGAGTGTCGGTCCGCACGAACTGCGCGGCGCCGCCGAACACGCCGCTCGCGACGCGCCGCGGCGCACCGCCGGCGGCCGGGATCGCGACCAGGTCCGCCTGGCGGAGCGAGCCGAACGAGCGCTTGAGCCAGAGCGCAGGCTCCTGCGCCGTGTGCGCCCTCGCATACGCGCTGGAGCGCAGCGCATAGATGGTCGTCCCGTCAGGCGAAAACGCGGGATCGGTGTAGAACGACCCCGGCGGGGCGAGCGGACGGGGCGTGCTGCGCCCGCCGGCCGACGCCAGCCACAGGCCGCCGCCCGCGCGTGCGTCCCAGCTGACGTAGGCCAGCTGACGGCCGTCGGGCGACCAGGCCGCCTCGGCCTCGGCGGCCGTCCCCTGGGTCAGCCGCACGGCCCGGCCGCGCGCAAGTTCCTCCACGTACACGTGCCCAAGCGCGGTGAACGCGAGTCGCCGCCCGTCCGGCGACTCTCGCGGGTGCTGGATCAGCCGCGCCGTGATCGGCCCGGCCGGCTCCGCCACCGGGTGGCGCTGGAAGGGCCCGACGTCGAGCGCGACGTGCGCGCTGAACGGCACCGGTACCGAGGCCCCGGTCGCAAGATCGATGCGACGGATCCGGCCGTCGATCGCCGCGAGCACCGCCGCCCCGTCCGGCGTGAATGCGTAGCCGGGTATCAGGTCGCGGGTCGGCAGCGCCTCCTGCGCGTCGCGCTGGATCGGCCACGCGAGCAGCCGGTCGGCGCCCGACTCGAGATCGCGCAGGCGCAGGCCCGTGTCATGCCCGATGCGGGTGGCGTAGGCGAGCGTGCGCCCGTCGGGCGAGAGCACCGGTCGCATCGCGCTGCCCTGCGCCGTCACGATCGTCTCGGTCGTCCCGGTCGCGAGCGTCAGCCGCTCGATCGCCCAGCGCGGGAGCACGACGTCGTCCTCGAACAGCGTGCTGGTCGAGGAGGCGTAGTACAGGTAGCGGCCGTCGCGCGAGGCGACGGCGCCGAGCGCACTCTTCTTGCCGCCGGTCAGCTCGGCCGGCGGCTCGCGGCCGTCGAGCCGGAACCGCCACAGCTCCGCGGCATTCTCGTCGGGGCGGACGCGCGAGGCGTAGAGCGTCCCACCGTCCGCCGACCACGCCGGCGAGACGAACTCGTCGGGCCCGTCGTTGCCCGAGACCTGCCGTGCGTCGCGGCCGTCACGGCGCGCGACCCAGACGTTGTCGGCGCCCGAGCGGTCGCTCGTGAATGCGAGCCACTGGCCGTCCGGCGAGTAGGCCGGCTGCGAGTCGAACGACAGGCCGCGGCTGAGCGGTGTCGCGCTGCCCCCGTCCGCGCTCACCGCGTACAGGTCGCCGAGGAGGTCGAACGCGATGCTCCGCCCGTCCGGCGAGACGCTGAGCGACAGCCACGTGCCCTCGTCGGTGTCGAACGCGACCGCGCGCGTTGGCCGAAGCGGCAGGCCGTCCGGCTCGGCCGGCGGATCGGCCGCCGCCAGGCCGGCGCCCAGCGCCAGCGCCGCGAGCGCCAGGGCCGCGGCGACGCGCGGTCGGCCGTTCAGCGATAGGCGGGCGGCCATGGGTCGGCGCGGCGGCCGGGCGCGTAACGGTCGCGCAATCGCGTCTGGCGCGTGTCGAGCGGGCAGGGGCGGCCGTCGATGATCACGGCGACCGGCGCGGTTGCGGGTTCGAGCGGGTCGCCGTCCCAGATCACGAGGTCGGCGTCCTTGCCGGGCGCGAGCGTTCCGAATCGGTCGGCAACGCCGAAGATGCGCGCGGGATTCTCGGTCAGCGCACGCAATGCCTCGATCCACGGCAGCCCGTTCGCGACGGCGAGGCCGGCCGCCTCGCGCAGCACCGAGCCCGCGTTGTGGCTGCGGTGCACCCACGGCAGCGTGAACGCGATCAGGACGCCGGCGCGCTGCAGGAGCGCCGCGTTGTCGAGCCGCGCGCCGGTCTCGTCGAAGGTGGCGGGGTAGTCGTCGAACGGGTCCAGGATCACCGGCACCCGCCTTTGCGCGAGCAGCGGCGCGACCCGCCAGGCATCGGCGCCGCCGAGCACGACGAGCCGGAGCCCGAAGTCGCCCGCCAGCCGCACCGCCTCGCGAATGTCCGATTCGCGCGCCGCGTCGATCACGAGCGGCACGCGCCCGGCGAGCACCGGCTCGAGCGCCTCGGCGTCGAGATGCGAGAGCAGCTGGTCGCGCGGCGCGCCGTTGTGGTGGCGGCCGTACTCGCGCGCCTCGGCGAGTGCGTTGCGCAGCAAGATCCACTGTGCGCTCCTCGACCCGCCGGCTCGCGCGGCGCTCATGCCGCCGACCTGGGCGAGCAGCGCGACGCGCGGCCGCTCGAGCGGCTCGGCGCCCGGCAGGAGCCGCAGCAGCGCCGCCGCGCCCGCGAACGGAGCGCCGGCCGCGCCGCCCGGTACGCTGACCGCGCGCGTGATGCCATCCGCACGCGCCTGCACGAGCGAGGTCGCGTTCGCGTTCAGCGCGTACTCGATGTCGAAGGCCGCGCCGAGCGGCCCGCTCGCGACCGCCGCGTCGTTTGTGTCCGGCACCGAGTCGACCTCGATGAGCCCGAGCTGCGTCGCCGGGTTCATCAGGCCGGGCGTGACCACGCGGCCGTGCGCGTCGATGACGCGCGCATCCGCGGGTACCGCGAGGCCGGCGCCGATCGCTGCGAGCTTGCCGCCACGGATCACGATCGTTGCGTTCTCGATCGGCTCCGGCCGCTCGAGCGTGTGGGCCCGCGCCCCGACGATCGCGAGCACCTCCGGCGTGGCGCGCGCGCCGGGGGCGATTGCGAGTGCCAGCGCGAGCGCGAGGCGGCCGAGCGTCGGCCGGCTCATGGCGGCGGCGCCTCGGCCGGCTGCCCGAGCTCGAAATCCGCGAGCGGCTGGTGCGCGGGATCGTCGCGGTCGTAGACGAGCGCGCCGTCGATGAACACGCGCTCGGCCTTGGCGTAGACGCTGAACGGGTCCGCCGACCAGAGCACGAGGTCGGCCGCCTTGCCGGGCTCGAGCGAGCCGGTCTCGCGCTCGAGGCCGAGGATCCGCGCGGGCGTCGAGGTCACCCACGCGATCGCGTGCTCCGGACGCAGGTCGAGACCGGCGCGCCGACCCGCCGCCATCGCCTTGCCGGCCTCGAGCGTCAGGCGCTGGCCAAGGATCGCCGAGTCCGAGTGCATCGCGACGCAGCCGCCGGCCGCGTCGACGAAGGCGGCGTTCTCGCGGATGCCGTCATAGGCCTCCATCTTGTAGCCCCACCAGTCGGACCACACGACCGAGCACACGCCGCTCCGCGCGAGCAGGTCCGCGATCTTGTAGGCCTCGACCGCGTGGTGGAACGCGGTGACCTGGTAGCCGAACTCGCGCGCCAGGTCGAGAACCAGCGCCATCTCGTCGGCCCGATAGCAATGCATGTGCACGCGGATGTCCCCGTGCAGCACGCCGGCCAGCGTGTCGAGCTTCAGGTCCCGTGCCGGCGGTTCAGCGGCCGTCCCGGCCTCGTAGGCAAGCCACTTGGCCTCGTAGTCGCGCGCCTTCAGCCACGCGTCCCGGTAGCCTGCGAAGTTGCCCATGCGGCTCATCGGGAAGCGGCCCTTGTCGCCGTAGTTGTGCAGCGGGTTCTCGCCGCACGCCATCTTCAGCCCGTACGCGGCACCCGGGAACTTCATCGCCTGCACGGTCGTCGCCGGCACATTCTTGAGGACGACCGAGCGCCCGCCGAAGAGGTTGGTGGAGCCCGGCAGGATCTGCAGCGTCGTGACGCCGCCGGCCCGCGCGCGGGCAAAGGACGGGTCCTGGACCGCGATCGAGTGTTCGACCCAGACGTTCGCCGTGTTCGGGTCCGAGAGCTCGTTGACGTCCGAGTGCTCGAGTTCGTCGGCCGTGAAGGGCGCCGCGAACGCACCGTAGTGGGCGTGCACGTCGATGATGCCGGGCGTGACGAAGCGTCCCTTGGCATCGAGCGTCGCGATACCGGCCGGGGCCTTGAGCTGCGCGCCGAGCGCGGCAACCTTGCCGTCGCGTATCAGGAGGTCCGCATCGTCGAGTCGGTGCCCCGCGCCGTCGAGGACGGTCGCGTGCGTGATGAGGAGGTCGGTACGCGGCAGCGACCGGTAGGTACTCGGGTACGGGTCGAGCGTGAACGGGAGCGGCTGGCGCGGCGATGCCGGCGTCGCGGCCGGGGCCGCGAGGGCGCTCGCGGCGAGCGTCGCGAGCGCGAGCCCCAAGAACACCCGCTCGACGGGCTGCAAGGCGTGCCTCCCGGATCGGTCCGCCCCGGGCGACCGCCGCACCGGCGGCGGTCGCGCCGGGGCGCACCCGGCGATCAGAACTTGCGCGTCACCGTGCCCACGATCTTGCGCTTCAGCCCGTAGAAGCAGTCGACCTCGGAGCTGCACTGCGAGATGTAGGTCTTGTTGAACAGGTTGCTGCCGTCGACCGCGATCCGCCATTTCTCGAAGTTATAGTGGATCACGCCGTCGAACAATGTGTAGGCCGGGTCGAGCCACTGGTTGGCGGTGTCGCCGTAGGTGGAGCTGATGTAGCGCACGCCAATGCTGCCACCGAGGCCGGCCACCGGCCCGGTCTGGGCGGTGTAGTCGAACAGCAGCGAGACCTTCTGCTTCGGCACCAGCGGCAGCTGCTTGCCGAGCGTCGGGTCACCGGCGTAGGCGGTCTTGGTCACTTCCGAGGTCGTGTAGCTGTACGAGGCGTTGACGCTGAAGCGCTCGCGGATGCGGGCAACCCACTCGAGCTCGACACCCTTCACCTCGACCTGCCCGGCCTGCAGGCTGAAGAACGCGTGCGTGTTGTCCGAGACCAGCACGTTGTCCTGCGTGATCTGGTAGCCGGCGAGCGAGGCGAAGATCCTGACGTCCCTCGGCAGGCCCTTCGGCTCGTACTTGAGGCCGCCTTCGATCTGGCTGCCGGTGGTCGGCTTGAACGGGTTGCCGTTGAAGTCCGAGCCTGCCGTCGGCTGGAACGACGTGGCGTACGAGACGTACGGCGCGAGCCCGGTGTCGAACACGTAGTTGACGCCGCCGCGGTAGCTGAACTTCTCGTCCGAGCGCGGCGTCGCGGCATAGTCGGTCTTCAGCCAGTCCTGGCGCGCGCCGAGCGTGACCACCCAGCCGCCGACCTTCATCTGGTCCTGCGCGTACAGGCCGTTCTGCTTCTGCGTCTCCTGGGTGTACGGGAAGATCGAGGTCGGCGTCGTGATCGCCTGCGCCGTCGGCGGCGCGAACAGGTCGACGGTCGGCGCGGAATCGAATCCGAAGCCGAACTTCGAGTTGTCGACGTAGCGGCGGTAGTCGTAGCCGAGCAGCACGGCGTGCTGCAGCCCGCCGGTCGCGAACTTGAGATCCAGGCGGCTGTCGACCTCGAACGAGTGGATGCTCTCCCAGAACGGGAAGTTGTTGCGGTTCACCGTCCGGTAGTCGCTGTAGAGGGGCAGTCCGCCGCTCGTCTCCTGGACACCCGTCAGCGGGTTCAGGTACGGGTACAGCCCGGCGCCGTTCGTCGTCGTCGTCACGAGCCCGTTGCCGTAGACGTCGAGCATCCGGTTGTCGTCATTGAAGTACTTGAGGTTCTGCTCAAACTTCACGCTGTCGTTGAAGGCGTGCTTGAACTCGTAGCCACCCGCCCACTGGCTGCGCGTGAACTCGTTGTAGGCGGTGTCGCCGAGGTTCGCGTAGGGCGAGGTCATGCCGACCGGGTTCGGCGAGTAGATGCCGGCGGCCGGGAAGAAGCCGCCACCGTCGCCCTTCACGTCGTCCCACTGGTAGTAGTAGAGGAGGGTCAGCTCGGTATCGGCGCTGATGTCCCACTTGAGCGCCGGTGCGACGTACGTGCGCTTCGAGCGCACGCCCTCGGTCTGCGTGTCGCGGTCGTACGAGAGCGCGGTCAGCCGCAGGCTCACGTTGTCGGTCACGCCGCCGGTGATGTCGCCCGCCAGCTGCTTGTCGTCGTAGCTGCCATAGAGCGCCTGCAACTCGCCGCCAAACTTCTGCTCCGGACGGCGGCTCGTCATGTTGACGAGGCCGCCCGGGGGCGCGGTGCCGTACAGCACCGAGGCCGGTCCCTTCAGGATCTCGACGGACTGGCTGCCGTAGAGGTCGAGGCCGATGTTGGTCACCGAACCGACCGGCGCCTGCAGGCCGTCGACGTACTGCACCGGATAGAACCCGCGCAGCGTCAACCAGTCGTAACGCTCGTCGGAGCCGAAGTTCTCGCCGATCACGCCGGCGGTGTAGCGGACCGACTGGCCGAGGTTCTGCCAGCTCAGCAGGTCGATCTGGTCGCGACTGATGACTGTGATCGACTGCGGGGTCTCGATCAGCGGCGTGTCGGTCTTGGTCGCGGCCGTGTTGTTGTCCGGCACGTAGCGTGGCGCGGACACGACGACCTGCTCGAGTTCCTCGTCGGCGGCCTGGGCTGCGAAGGCGAGGCCGAAGGCCGCGGCGGCGAGTGCGGACCCCAAGGCCCGGCGGACGATGCGATGGAAAGGCGCCGATTGCCTGGACATGGTTTCCCCTTTTCCTCCGTTCAGTGCGACGGACGAGTCGAACGTCCCCGATCCGATCCTCCGACCGTGACCGTTGGCCCGCGCCCGCACATGGGTCGGAAACTGTCGCGATCAGGCCATTCGCGGCCGGCTGTCAGATTGGCGCCACACTGAGCCCGGTGGCCGGGCGGCGGCCGCCGAGGACGTCCTGCAGCCATTTCGAGCCGCACTGCAGCGCGCGGTCGGCGAGCGGGGCGATCGAGACCGCCTCGAGGAAGCTGTGGGTCGCGCCCGGGTAGATGACGGCGCGCGCCGCCACCCCGGCCGCGGCGAGCCGCCCGTGCATCGCGACGTTCTGCTCGGCCAGCACGTCGCACTGGGCGATCGTGAGGCAGCACGGCGGCAGGCCCTCGAGCTGGGCGAGCGCGGGGCAGGCGAGCGGGTCGCGAGCGTCGTCGGCCGTGCGCAGGTAGTTGCGGACGAACATCCGCAGCTCGTCTTGCGTGAGCATGAAGCCATCGCCGCCCCAGGCCGTGGCGCTGGCGGTCGAGCAATCGGTCTCGAACACGCTGTAGTTGAGGAGGAGCGCGGCGAGGCGCTGCGGCTCGCCGGCGTCGCGCAGCAGGATCGACGTCGCGATCGCCAGGTTCCCGCCCGCGGAGTCGCCGCCGATCGCGAGTCGGCCGCCGTCGACGCCGACCTCGGCGCCGTGCAGCGCGAGCCAGCGGACGAGGTCGGCGACCTGGTGCAGCGCGACCGGGAAGCGCACCTCCGGAGCGAGCGGGTAGTCGACGCCGACCACGATGACGCCGGCACGCGCCGCGTACTCGCGCATGACGCGATCGTGCGTGTCGAGGCTGAACAGCATCCAGCCGCCGCCGTGCAGGTAGATCAGTGCGGGCTTCGGGCCCGGCGGGCCCGGGTCGTGGATCCGCACGCGCAGCGTGCCGCCCGTGACCGGCACCCGCGACTCGCGGGTGCCTGCCATCACCGGCCCGCCGGACCGCCACGGGGCGCGGACCGCCTCGGCCGCGCGCCGCTTGTCCGGGGGAGGCAGGTCCGAGAAGCCCTCGATCCGCGCATAGGCCGCGTTCACCTCGGTCACGAAGCGCCTCACGGCCGGGTCGAGCACCTCGGCGGCGCTGCGGGCGGTCAGGTCAGTGGCGGACACGTAGGCACCCCGGTCGGTGCGATCTTCGGGTATTGCGGATCGCTCCCCGCTAGGCTATTGCTAGGTCAGACTAAAAGCTGTCTGCGCGGGATCGGGAACTAGCTCGACCGGGCCAGAGGGGCGCAGGACGGGATGGGCAGAAGCACCAAGGGCGCCGACTACCAGTACGTGCCGCGGCCAATCGCGGCGCTGTCCGATGAATACCCGGCGGGCTTCCACGACCCGCGCCATTCGCACGTGCGCGCCCAGCTGATCTACGCCTCCAAGGGCGTCATGCTCGTCGTGACCGAGCAGGCGAGCTTCATCGTGCCGCCGCAGCGCGCGGTCTGGGTGCCCCCGGGCGTGCCGCACGAGGCCTACGCGCGGCGCGCGCTCTCGATCCGCACGCTCTACCTGTCGCCCGAGGTCTGCGGCGAACTGCCGAAGGCCTGCCGGGTGATCGAGGTCTCGGACCTCCTGCGCGAGCTCATCATCGAGGCTGCGCGGATCCCGGTCGAGTACGACGTCGCCGGCCGCGACGGCAAGGTCATGGAGCTGATCCTCACCGAACTCCGGACGATGCACGGTGCACCGCTGCAGGTGCCGATGCCCAAGAACGAGCGGCTCGCGAAGGTGTGCCTGTCGATCCTGAAGGACCCCGCCCAGCACGCCGCGCTCGGGGAATGCGCCGACAGCGCCGGCATGGGGCGACGGACCTTCACGCGCGCGTTCCGCCGCGAGACCAACGTCAGCTTCGCACTCTGGCGCCAGCAGGTGCGCCTGATGGAAGCGCTGTCGCGCCTGACGGCCGGGCAGTCGGTCACCGACGTCGCGTTCGTGGTCGGCTACTCGAGCTCGAGCGCGTTCACCGCGATGTTCCGCCGCACCTTCGGCGTCCCGCCAACGCGTTTCCTCTTGGAGCAGGGTGAGGACGCGCCGCGGCCGAGCTAGCGGCGCGGCCGCGCCGGGTTGGCGCGTGCCATCCAGTCGAGGAGCGCGCGATCACCGGCCCGCGCGAGGCCGGCGGTGATGTCGGCATAGACGTCGTCGCGCTCGTCCTGGCCGAGCTTGAACCGGGCGCGCTCCTCGGCGACGACGGCGCGAAAGGCGAGAATGCGGGTCGCCAGCGCCGCGTAGCGCGGGCCCATCTCCGCCGCGGACCACGCATCCGGGCGGCCGGCCTCGACGGCACCGACCAGGTCCGCCAGCACGGCGTCCCGCGCCGCGCCGTCCTCGAGCGGCTCGAGCGTCACGAGGTACTGCACCGAGGCGTAGTTCCAGGTGGGCGCCTGCGACCGGTCACGGAACCACGACGGCGACACGTAGCCCTGCGGCCCAAGAAAGAGGAGGAGGGCGGATGCGCCGGGCGCGACGAGGGTCGCGTGCGGGTTGCGCCGCGCGAGGTGGCCGAGAAAGCTGCGGATGCGCCCGTCGGACGCGACCTGCTCCGGGCGAAACGGCAGCAGCGACGCGCGCGGCGCGGCGCCCGCGCTCACGACCCAGGCCAGCGGGTGCTCCCGGACGAGGCGAAGGACCTCCGCCGCGCTCGCCGGCGCGTATCGCGCGTTCGGATCGCTCACGTCGCGCACGTCACTCCAGTTTCTTCAGATAGTCTGCGGCGGTCGTCGGCCCGATCGCCGTCGTGTCCGTATGCTCGACGATGAACTGCCGGATCGCGACGAAGAACTTGCCGCCCTGCGGGATGCCGAGCGCTTTGTACGCGGCGTCGAGCGCCTTGGACTGCTCGGGCGTGAGGTCCTCCGGCTGGATCAGGATGAAGTCCCACGACGCGCCGTCCTCATGCACGAACAGCTGCCGCGGCGGCAGGCCGGCGCGGCGGTTCGCCTCGTCGAGCTGTGCGATGAAGCGCAGGAATGCCGCGTGCTGGCCGGGGGCGATGCGGTAGATCTCGATCTGCCGCTCGGTCGGATCCGCCGTCGCCGTCGTTGCGACGCCAAGCACGAGCGCGAGGACCAGGGGAGCAATCCGAAGGTAGTCCATGACCGTGACCTCAGGTGGCGGGCGTCGCCCAGGCGCGGGCGCGGTTTCGCCACCACAGTGTGACCCCGAGGAACATCGTCGTCAGCAGGAGGACGGCGGACGCGAGCGCGAGGAGCCGGCCCGCGAGCCCGAACGCCTCGCCCGTGTGCACCGCCCAGCTCCCGTCGAGAAGGCGCTGCCGCAGCGGCGCCTGCCGCGCGTCGTTCACGGCGAGGACGCGCGCGTCGTCGACGGCAACGTAGGCGACCGTCGTTCCGAACACGCGGCGCAGCTCGCCCGGCTGGCGCACGCGCACGCGATACCACGGGTGGCCGTCGGACGGCATGGCGAGGCCGGCAAAGCTCGCGCCGGGGAACCTCGCGAGCGCCACGGAGATCGCCCGTTCCGGGCTGATCCGGCCGGCGCCGGCGAGTCGGACGCCGGAGGGTGCCGGCGGCGCTGCATCGAGCAGCTCCTCGAGCGCGTCGTCGAAAGACTGCATGGCACCGGCCGACACGAACAGCAGCGCCGGCACGACGAGCAGGACTCCCGCCGCGCGGTGCGCGACGTATACGCGTGCCTTGCCGGTCAACCGGTGCCAGCGCGCGAGGCTCGAAAACCACTGCCCGCGCGCACCCCACGCGAGCTTGAGTCCGAGCGCGAGGTTCGTGACGAGGAGCAGGCCGCTGAATCCAAGCAGCCAGCGACCGCGGTGACCGGCGAACAGCGACTGATGCAGGATCACGGCGGTCTCGATCCAAGGTGCCCGCGCGTAGTCGTGCTCCGAGGGCCATTCGCCGAGCACCTCGCCGGCACCATCGACGCGCACCACGTCGGTCGCGTCGTGCGCATCGTCCACGAAGAGATCGAATCGATCCGGCGCGCCGCCGGAGGGGTAGATGGCATGGACGCGCGACCCGGCGCGCTCGCGCTCGAGCCGTGCGACGGTCGCGCCGATCGCCGGCCAGTCCGCCGGGCGGTGTGCGCCGGCGAGGCGTGCGTCGCCGATTTCCCAGTGGAACACCATCAGGACGCCGGTCCCGGCCTGGACCAGCCACAGCGTGAGCATCGTGAGCCCCGCGTATCGGTGCACGGCCTTCAAGAGCGCGGTCATCGACGCGTTGTAGCAGGGCGTTGGTGGCATCGACCCGTGCGGCGGGGTCCGGAAGCATCGCGCGCGGGCCAGAGCGGCGGCGCCGATGCCTGCGCCAGCCGTCGAGGCCGTCGCCCGGACCCGTCGCGACCTGTGTGTCGGGCGCCACCGCGAAGCGTGAACTCGGACTGACATAACGCGGGTTCGGCGTGACCTGCGTCGCAGGGCGGCGACCCGGCTGTTACGGGCCGCGCGGTGATCAGGCAGCGTGATCACAGGGGGGGCCCGCGCATTGACGACGATTGTCAGCTTCGCGGCGGCCGCCTCCGCAGTTCGCTCTTGCCGTGCCGGGAGCCGATGGAGACGACACCGACGCCGCCCGCCGCCGTCGAGAGCGCTTTGCCGACCGCGAAGCGCCGCGCGTCCGCGCGACTGTCAATCGCCGGCTATCTCGGGCTCGCCTTCCTCGCGGTTCTCGCGGTGCTGGTGCTCGGGCTTCGCTGGGCGCAGCAGAGCGCCCGCGAGACCGCCGCCATGGTTACGGGCGTCGAGAGCCGCAGCGGCCCGATCCTGCGGATCGCCGCCGGCCTCAACGACGCGATCACCGCATTCGACCAGGACCTCGTCGCGCTGTCGCGCGCCGCGCCGGCGGAGGGATTCGAGCGCTTCCGCAATTCTGCCCAGCGGCTGCTGACCGCGCTTTACGACTACGAGCGGCTCGCGGCGAGCACGCCGGAGCTGCCCGGCTCGACGCTCGAGGAGCGGATCGTCGCATACCGGACCGACGGCCTCGGGATCGGTGATCTCTATCACCAGCGCGACATGAGGGCGCGCGAATGCCTCGCCGCCGCCGAGTCCCTCGCCAATCGCTCCACGCGCGCCGCCGGCGGCGTGGAGTCCGGCGAACAGGTCGTCGCGCGCAAGACCATGGCTGACCTCGCGCGCGCGGCCGCTGCGCTCCGCGAGAGCGTGACGACCGCGGTCCTGTCGACGCGAACCGACCAGGATGCCGCCGCGGCCCGCGACGGCGGCGCGTTCCGCACGCTGCTGCGTGGCCACGCCGGCGAGCTCAGCCGCGCCCCTGGCCAGGCGTGGCTGGAGCTCGAGCGCGACGATCTCGCGATCACGCTGCGCGCATTCCGGGAAGCGCGCGAGCTCGATGAGCGGATTGAAGCGCAGCGCGCGGCGATGGCGACAACGGCACGGGAGCTCAAAGGGCTCGTCGAGACCGACCTGCGCGAGCCCGCGGTCAAGATGCTGACCGACGTCGCGGCCCGCGCGCGCGCGACGGCGCAGCACTCCGAACAGCAGTTCACGCGCGTCGCCGCGAGCGTGCTCGGCGTGATCCTCGTCATCGCGATCTCCATCATCTACGGGATCGTGAGCCCCGCCCGCCGCCTGCTCGAGGCCACGCGGCACCTGTCGCGCGGCGCGCTCGACACGCGCGTGCCGCGGGGCGGCGTGCGCGAGCTCGACGAGCTCGCGCTCTCGTTCAACGAGATGGCGCATGCACTCGACCACACCCAGGGAGCGCTGCAGCAGCAGCGGGCGGCGCTCGAGGACCGCGTCGCGCAGCGCACCGCGCAGCTCCGCTACCTCGCGAACCACGATGCGCTGACGGGCCTGCCGAACCGCCGGGAGCTTGCCACGCGGCTCGGCGGTGCGATCGAGCGCGCGCGGTCAGCGCGACGCTGTTGCGCAGTGCTGTACGTCGACATCGATAATTTCAAGACGATCAACGACAGCATGGGCCACGAGTTCGGCGACCGGTTCCTGCGTGGCATCGGTACGCGGCTCGGCGAGGTCGCGGGAGAGGGGACCTTCCTGGCGCGGCTCGGTGGGGACGAGTTCATGCTGATCATCGAGGGCATCACGTCGACCGCGTCCGCGGAGGGACGCGCGGATCGCCTGCTGCGCGCGTTCCAGAAGCCCGTACAGATCGATGGCCGCGATCTCCTGACCAGCTTCAGCATCGGCGTTGCCGTATTTCCCGAGCACGGCGACTCCGCCGAGACGCTGATCCGCGCCTCGGACTCGGCGCTGTTCCACGCCAAGGAACGCGGCCGCAACGGCTTCAGCGTCTACCGGCCCGAACTGCTCGCCGCCGCCTCGAAGCGATTCCACATGGAGCAGGGTCTCCGGCGCGCGCTCGAGACCGGCGACTTCCTGCTGCACTACCAGCCGGAAGTGTCGCTGATCGACATGAAGACGACCGTCGTCGAGGCGCTGCTTCGCTGGCGGCAGGACGACGGCCGGATCGCGCCCGCGGCCGAGTTCATGGCGGTCGCGGAGCAGTCCGGCCTCATCCTCGAGCTCAGCGACTGGGTGCTCCACCAGGCCATCGCGACCGCGCGCGAGCTGCGCAGCCGCCCCTGGCCGCAGGCCCGAATCGCGATCAACGTCTCGGCGGAGCAGTTCCTGACCGGGCGCTTCGTGGAATCGGTCGAGCGGGCGCTGCGCGAGGCCAACATGCCGGCCGACTGTCTCGAGATCGAGCTGACCGAGACCGCGCTGCAGACCGGCCGCGTCGCCGTCGCCTCGCTCCATGCGCTGCGCAGGCTCGGCGTCACGATCGCGCTCGATGACTTCGGTGCCGGCTATTCTTCATTGAAGTCGATCGACGAGCTGCCGCTCACCCGGGTCAAGCTGGACCGCAGCCTCATGCAGGACATCGACCTCAATGGCACCGCGTCCGCCATTGCCGACTCGATCGTGCGCCTGTGCCGGACGCTCGGCCTCAGCGTGACCGCCGAAGGCATCGAGCATCCGGCGCAGCTCGACTTCCTCGCCGGCTGTGGCGACGTGCACGCTCAGGGCTATCTGATCGCGCGGCCGGCACCGCTGGCCGATGTCGCGCAGTTTGCCCAGGACACGGCCAGCCGGCTTGCCGCCGCGTGGCCAGGTCATGCGGCGGCACGTGCATCCGCAGCGCGCTTCGGGCACCCGTCACCGGTTGCAATCCTGCGCCCACGCGGCCGCTGAGACTCCCAGGTGCCTGGCCGGGCGGGACCGGCTCCGGGTGCGGGCCGCCGGCACCCTATCCGCCGTGGCAACGTTTGGCGCTCGCGAGCTGCAGCAGGCGCGCCATGCGCGGATTCGCGGCCATCTGAGCGGCGGACGTCGAGGCGAAGTCGGTCATCTGGGTCATCATCGCCTGGTAGTGCGGTGCCGTCGCGGCCAGATTCTCGCGGTTGGCCGCATCGGTGCGCGCCTGGTTCACCTTCTCGGCCGCCTGCAGCGCCTGTCCCTGCACGAGCCCGCCGGTCGCCAGTGCCGTCGCCCGATCCGCCGCCATCGCGGCATCGACGGTCGCCTGGTTCTCGGCCTGCAGCTTCCGCGACGTCGCGATCCCGTTCGCCACGTCCGTCTGCACCTGGTTCACGGTCTGCGTCAGCTTCCCGACCTGTGTCTTGTCCGGTGCCGTGAACGGCTGCTGCTTGAGCTCGGCGGTGATTTGATCGCAGGTCATCGAGTCGTCGCCCGGCCGCATCGCGCTCGGGTCCGAGCCTTCCTGGTTATAGGCCTGCTGCGCCGATTTCATCTTCTCGCACTCGGCGACCGAAACGGGCAGCGCATAGCCTGTCGCCGACTGCCCTCCCATCGCCGCAATCTGGCTGCAGTCGATCTGGCCGCGGGTGGCTTGCGCCGGCGCCGCCGGCGCATTCTTGTGGCCGAACAACCCGCCAAGGAACGAATGCTGCTGGGCCGGTGGCTCGGCTGGGTCCACCGGCGACGGTCCGGCCGAGGCGGCCGGCGTGCCCGTTCCTGCCGTGCCTTGGGCGCTGCCGTTGACGGCGCCCGCGAGCTGCGTGACGAGCGGGCTCAGTACGTCCTCGCCGTCGGCGCTGACCTTTGCGCTCAGTGTCTCTGACTTGATCGCTGTGCCGCCGCCGATCGGCACGAGGCGGTACTCGAGCGAGACCGTGTCCCCGCGCTTCAGCCCGGTCGTCGCCGTTGGTGCGACCGCAGTCTGCTGGCTTCCCATCATCTTGCTCATCGCCTGCTGTTCGGCAGACGACGTGGCCTGCGTCGCGACCTGCTGCATCGCGGCGCCCATGAGGCCTCCGCCACCGCCCCCGCCGTGACCCGCCAGCGCGCCCATCGGCAGTGCGCCCGCGATCGAGCCCAGCTTGCTGAAGAACCCGCCGGCGCCGTGCTTCTGTTCGGCGTGCAGGTAGAGGACGTACGCGCAGTTCTTGGCCTGTGCCTCGGCGTCGACGGCCCCGCTCGCGGGCGTGCTGAGCTCGATGGCTTCGACCGCGCGCAACCGCAGCTGGTCCACGACCGACTGGCGCAGTGGTTCCGCGGCCTGTGCGTTCGCAGCGAGGGAGCCCTCGGGAAGGACGATGCCGATGGTCGTGGTGCCGGCCGCTGCCGGTCCCGCCATCCCGAGTGCCAGCACGAGCCCCAGCGCGTGGCCAAATCCCTGCCTTGTGGTCATGGTGCGCCCCTCCCGGCGTGCGATCCGAACGTCCCCTGTCTCAGCACGCGCGCTGCGCGGCCGGTTTGGCTCACGCGCTCCCGGCGCGGCCGCGGCGATCGCCGTGAGCTGGTCGATCGCGTGCGTGCGCGTCGGGGAGGAGGGAAGGCGCCGGCCGGCGGGCGCACGGGAGTCGGTGGATGAGGTGTCGAAAAATCGGCCGCCGTCCGGGGCTCGCCGTCTGCGTCGCAGCCCTCGCGGTGGCCACGCGCGCCGCTGCCGTGGACTATGTCGCGCCACCACCGCCGCAGGCGGTGCTGCTGCGCGGGGTGTCGCCCGGCGAGCACCAGGGCGTCTTTCTTTCCAAGCTCACGCCCGAGGAGTTACGCGCGTTCTATGCGGCGAAGCTCGGAACGATCGCGACGCCGAGCGGCTTCAGCAACCGCGCCGTGAGCCGCGTGCTGCTGAGCTACCAGCAGGTCGTCGATCGCCTGCTCGCGCGCCACGGCGACGTCACGCTCGCCGAGGACCTGCGCGTCACGGTCGAGTGGCGGCCACCGGCCCAGGGGCAAGCGAGCTGCGCGGGCGACTTCCTTCGCGAGCTCTTCACGATCGCGAAGCTGCAGCACCGCGATGCGGAATTCGCGGCGCTCTGCCAGCAGTACGGCTACCTGCAGAACGCCTACTTCCAGCGGGTACCGGACCCCGGCCATCCGGGGACGCTCGCCGACGCCGGCCAGCTCATCCTCGCGCGCGCCCACGGCCAGCACGGCGGGCAGCAGGTGGCGGCCCTCGGCCAGACCTCCTCGGCCACCGCGCAGCAGATCGCGCAGCTCGCGCTGAGCGGCCGCGCAGCGGAGGCCAACGCCCTCGCCCAGCAGCTCACGCATCAGGCCAATCAGGCGAGTGCGGGCTTGGCAGACTGGGATGGCTGGATCCGCGTCGTCAAGGACGCGGACGCGCAGGGCTACCGGACGCGGGTGACGATTCCGACGAACCCGAGCACGTGGTGAGCGCGCGGACTGCCTACCAGCGCTCGCGAAGATACGCGCCGACGGTCCGCGGCGGGATCGGCCCGACATAGAGCTGCGTGCACGGTGCGACGAAGCAGGTCCGGGCTCGCAGCTGCTGGCCGCGGTTATCGAGGGCGTTGGTCGCGTACAGCTCGGCCTCCCAGTGGCCGCGCCGTACGCCGGTCGTGAGGTCGATGCTCACGTAGCCCGGCGGATTGCCGGTCGGCAGCGTGCCCGGCGATACGGGCGCCTGCGAATGCACCTCGGACTGGCCGACGCCGGCGAACTGACCGTACGCCGTGAGCGGGCCGAGCGGGTGCTCGTAGCGGATCACGAGGTTGCCCTTCGCGCGTGCGACCGGCAGCGGCGTGCCGGCGCTCGCGACCGGTGCGACGCTCGGGTCCGGCGCGCCGGCAGCGTCGTTGCAGAGCGCGCCGGCGCTCCCGTAGCGGCAGGCATCCTTCGTCAGCTTCGCATCGAGCCAGGTCGCCGCCGCGGAAATCGTGAGGCCGCCGACGGGCGCGAAGCGCACTTCGCCCTCGGCGCCGCGGATCTCGGCGCCGCCCGCGTTGATCACCTCGAAGATGCAATACGGGCCGCAGATCGCGTACTGCGGGTTCTTCCAGCGCTCGAAGAACAGCGAGGCGTTGAATCGCAGCCGGTGCTGGAGCCACTCGCTCTTGAAGCCGGCCTCCAGGTTCACCAGCGAATCCGGCCTGAACGGCCCGACGTCGTGCGTGCGGTTGATGCCGCCCGGCCGAAAGCCCGTCGACCACGTCGCGTAGACGAGCCGGTCGGCATCGAGCTGTCCGGACAGCGTCAGCCTGTACGTGGAGCCGGTCCCGGTCGCGCGCGTGTCGACGTCGATGCAGGGGCGGTCGGGGCCGGCGATCGCGCTGCTGCCGGGGGCACACAACGCCTCGCCGCTCGGGTAGGAGGCGTTGTAGCCGAAAAAGCCGTAGACGGAATTGTCGTAGCCGAACTCGCGCAGGCCCGCGGTCAGCGCGAGGCGCGGCGCGAGGTCAATGGTCACCTCGCCAAACGCGGCGCGGTCGCGGTCGACGCGCGTGATCGAGTTCAGGTAGTAGACGCCCGGCTGGCCAGTGATCGAGGAACTGGTGCCGAGGCCGGGAATCTGGTCCCGGTTCAGGAAGTCTGAGCCCTGGCGGGCAACGAACAGCCCGGCAACGAAGCGCACCGGCCACTCGCGGGGCGCCGCGACCCGCAGCTCGTTCGACCACTTGGTCATCCCGATGTGGGTCAGGCCGCGCGCATTCGGTGCGACCGGATGGCCGGCATTGTCGAGGTACCGGTCACCCCAGTAGGCGGGCTGGGCCGCATACGCCACGTCGTAGTCCGCCATGTATTCGCTGTAGTCCGCCGCGCTGTCCACGGCACGGTCCAGGTAGGCGCCGGCGTACGTGACGTCGAGGCGCGCGAGCCTGCCCTGGACCGTCAGCGCCGCCTGCGTCCACCGGTCCTCGTTCCCTTCCGGGTTGTAGCGCGCGACGTTGAGGTCGCCGAGCGCCGGCTCGAAGGCCGGGATGCCGTTCGCGGTCTGCTGCTGGTGCATGACGCTCGGGGTCACGGTCCACGAGTCCGAGAGTTCGACGCGCAGCGCCGCCCGGCCACCCCCGGTTTCCGTGTCGTTGTAGTTGCGACGCGCCAGCGCCGCGTTCGACAGCGTCACGCCCGAGGTCGGGAAGTACAGCGGCGGGCCGACGACGTTGTTCACCCAGCCGCCGTCGTGCTCGTCGAATGCGACGAGGCGCACCGCCGCGTGCGCACCCAGCGGCAGGTTCACGAACCCCTCGACCTGCCCGCCCGCCGCGCCGGCCACGGTGTTGGCATTGAGGTCGTAGCCGGCCGCGAAGCGCGCCGGGTCCGGCTTGTTGGTGATGATCCGCAGCGTGCCGGACATGGCCGACGAGCCGTACAGCGTGCCCTGCGGCCCGGACAGCTCCTCGATCCGCGCGATGTCATAGACGTGCACGTCGAGGTTGTTGTAGATCGTCGTCACCGGCTGCTCGTCGAGGTACACGGCGACCGGCGGCTGCGAGCCGAGCCTGAAGCCGTCGGTGCCGTTCGTGACGCCGCGGATGAAGAGGTTCTCCCGGCCGGTGCCCCAGTTCTGCGACGACAGGCTTGGCAGGAACTTCGCGTAGCCGTCGAAGCTCGTGACCTGCAGCTCCGTGAGCGTCTGCACATCGAGGGCCTGGACGCTCGCCGGCACCGACTGCCGGTTCTCCGTGCGCTTCTCGGCAGTGACGATGATGTCGGCGAGCAGCGGCTCGCCGTCGGCGCGCGCGGCGGCGGCCGCGAGCAGCGCCGAGACGCCGGCCGCGAGGCGCAGGGAGGCGGGCACCCCGGCGCGCTCGGGACGCCTCACGCGGCGAGCTTCAGGCGCCGCAGCAGCGTCGCAAAGCGCGGGTCGCCGTGCAGCGCCCGGAATGGCGGGTCGTCCTTCAGGAACAGCATGATCGTCTCGCGGTTCGCAACCGCGCGGTCGAGCCACGCGAAGGCGCGGTCGTTGTCGCGGCCCGTCGCGTAGAACATCGCGATCTCGTGCGCCGCGACACCGGCGAAGCGTTGCTCGACGGCCGGCATCAGTGCCTGCGCCTCGGCGGTCCGGCCGAGGAGTTCCAGCGCGATCGGCCGCATGACCTGGGCCTCATTCGTGTCGGCGTCGCGATCGATCTCGGCGAGCGACTCGCGCGGCCGGCCCATGGTCATCAGCAGCGCGCCGTACTCGATGTGCGCGTCATAGGCCGTCGGGCGCAGCTCAATCTCCTTGCGGAACGAGCGCTCGGCGTCGGTCAGCCGGCCGGCGAACCACTGCACCTCGGCCAGCTTCAGCCAGCTCACGGAGTCGACCGGGTCGAGTTCGACGCTGCGCTCGGCGAGGCCGATGGCGCGCGGCGCATCGCCGCGGATCTGAGCGATCGAGGCTGCCGCGCGCACGGCGTCCGGGCTGCTCGGGTCAAGTTCAACGGCACGCCGCACGGCCGCTTCCGCGCCATCGATGTCCCAGTCGAGGTCGCGCAGGACGGCGGCCCGCGCGAGGTGGGCGTCCGCGAGCTCCGGCTCGAGCGCGATCGCGCGCGCCGCGGCCTCCATGGCTTCCCCCCGCACGGCCTCGAGCGTCGTGCCCGCGTACACGCCAAAGTCCATGACGCGCGCGCGGGCCAGCAGCGCCCACGCGGCCGCATACTTGGGGTCGAGGGCGACGACCTCGCGCAGGTACTCGACCGCACGGTGATTGTCCTCGGTCGTGCCGTTCGTCAGGATGGCGCGCGCCTGCAGGTAGAGCGTGTGCGCTTCGGCGTTGCCGGTCACGGAGCGGTGAGCGCGCGCGCCGAGCAGAGATGCCTTCAGCGTCGCGACCACGGCGCCCGCGATCTCGTCCTGGGTGGCGAACACGTCGCCCGCCGCCCGGTCGAAGCTGCCGGACCACTCGTGGTAGCCGTTGTCGGCACGGATCAGCTGCGCCGTGATCCGGACGCGGTCGCCGGAGCGGCGCACGCTGCCTTCGAGCACGTGGGCGACGCCGAGGGCGCGCGCCAGCTCCGAGATCGGCAGCTTCCGCTCCTGGTAGTAGTACGTCGAGGTTCGGGAGGGCACGCGCAGGTCCGAGCCGCGCGCGAGAAGATCGGTGATCTCGTCGGTAATGCCATCCGCAAAGTAGCCCTGGTCACGCTTCTCGCTCATGTCGACGAAGGGCAGCACCGCGACCGAGCGCGCAAACGGCGTGGTAGCAGGCGCGGCGCGGTGCGTGATCCAGGCGTCGGTGGCAATGATCACCGCGGCCGTGACGAGCGACGCCAGCGCGCCGGAGGCGACCCGGCGGCCCAGCGTCGCGCGCGGCTTCGGTACAGCGCCCCGCCGCAGCGCGTCGGAACCGTGCAGGGCCGATTGCGCCGGGACGCGCGGCACGATGACCACCGGCGCCACAAATTTGAATCCGCGGCCCGGCACCGTCAGGATGAAGCGGCGGTCATCCGAATTGTCGCCGAGGGCTCGCCGTACGGCCGAGATGCACTGGTTGAGGTTGTTGTCCTCGACCACGGTCTTGGGCCAGACCGCCCTCATCAGCGACGCCTTCTCGACCAGCTCGCCCGCGTGCTCGACAAGGACGCGCAGGGTGTCGAAGGCACGCGACGGGAGCGGCACCGGTGCACCGTCGGCCCCGATCAGGTGCTGCTGCGCGGTGTCGAGGCGAAAGCCCCCGAACTCATAGTGAGGTGTGCTGAGCCCGTCCATGACCGCCCCGCCGATCACCTCGCCCGCGAGACCCCACGGTGGCGTGGCGCGAGGCCTGTAAATTATTGATTTGCAATATAGCGCAGCGAGCCGGCGGCGCGCCTCGGGTCAAACCCTGCCACGGGCCATGTGCGTTTGCAGCAAACGCGGCCGGCGCGCCCTCGCACCGCACGCCACCGCGCGGCTGACCGGCTCCCCCCGCGCCGGTGCGGTCCGGCCGGCCGCCTCAGAAACGCAGCGGAATCCGGTAGATGTTGCGGTGATTGGCGCCCTTGACGAACACATACACGCCGGGATCCGGGCCCGCGTACATTTCCAGTTCCGCCTGAGGGATCACGATCGCGCCGCTGCCGACCGGGCGGAGCGGGCCGACGGGCAGCCCGTCCGGCCCGATCGGCAGCGCGACCGTTCGGCCGTGATTCTGCGAGCCCGCGTCCGCGCCGGCCTCGGCGTACAGAAATCGTCCATCCCACGACCACCGCGACGGCCACCAGCCGGCCGCCAACAGGCGCGGTTCGCCGCCTTCGATCGGAACGAGATGCGCGCCGGCGATGGCGCCGTCGATGGGCAGGGCTACCGCCGCCCAACGGCCGTCGGGCGCGACCGAATCGAAGTCGAGGATCGGCCGCGCGAACACCTCCCGATCGTCGCTACCGTCGCCATTCATCCGGTGCAGGTGGTTCGAGTCCGTGCCGATACGCCGGTAGAAGATGTGCGTGGTCGCGTCGAAGGCGGGCTCGTCGCCGCCACGCAAGAGCCGCACGGGCGAGGCATGCCGATCAGCCGGCGCTGCCCAGATCTCCGATACGCCATCGTGCGTCGTCGTGAACACGATCTGCTGCTCGTCGCGGGTCAGCGAGAATTCCATAATCGCGAAGCCGGCGAGCAGCGACTCCTTGCGGCCCGTCGCGACATCCAGCCGCCACAGCTCGGAGGCATCGGTGGAGCTGCGCGCCGCGAGGAAGTAGGCGTGACGGCCATCCGCCGACAGCTTGGGCGACTCGGCGTACGTCTCGGTCGTAAGCGCTCGCTCGCCCGCGGCATCGTGCAGCCAGATCGTTGCGCGCTCGCGCCCCAGTGAGGTCAGCAGCGAACGGCCGTCGGGCGCGACCGTCACCGTCCGCTCGTCGGTCGGGCCGAACGTGATCTGCTCGGCGGCACCGTCGGGGAAGCGCTGCCGCCAGAGGTGCCAGCGACCGGCGACCTTGGCCGCGAAATACATCCAGCGCCCATCCGGCGACCAGGCGGCGGAGAGGCACCCGCCGTCGGGTCCCACCGGGCGACCCGTGGAACTGCCGTCGAACGGCACCAGCCGGCAACGGTCCCACCCGCCCTGGCGGGTCATTTCGACGACGAGCACCGAGCGCCGGTCGGGCGACAGATAAGAGTAGTGCGCCATGGCCCGCTCGTGCGCGGGCAGGTAGATCTCGCGATGGCGCGAGCGATCGTCGAGCGAGGCCACGATGCCGAGGTGGATGCCGGTCTTGAATTCCGAATACATCACCTCGTGCGCGCCGATGAAGCGGAGGCTCGAGGCATTCGGCAACAGGCGGACCGGCGCGCCACCGGTGATCGGGACGACCCATGTGTCCCAGGTCTGCTCGCCGGCGACGCTGTAGGCCACGTGCGTGCCGTCGGCCGTGAACGTCGGCGCGAAGATCGGCTGATCGGACCGCACGAGCTCGATCGGCTCGCCGTCGGGCAGCACCTTGAGCCACACGTGGCCCGGGCTCAGGAACTCCTCGCCGCCGCTGATGAAGGCGAGCAGACGACCGTCCGCCGACAGGGCGGGCGCGGTCGCCGATACGGCGAGGTCCGTGAGCGGTTCGTATTCATCGGCCGAGGCGAGCGGCCGCGCCCGGGTGCCGGCCACGTAGTAGGCGGCGCCTGCCACGGCGACGAGCGTCGCGGCCACTGCGGCGAACGTCCAGCGGCGACGCCCGCCGCTCGACCGGGCCCGGCGCGGATCACGCGCGGCGGGCGAGTCCGCCGACGTCGTGATCGCCCTGGGCGGCTCGGCGGGCCGGGGCGGCAGCGACGCGCGACGGATGTGCGGCACGACGGTCACCGGCGCCACGAACTTGAAGCCGCGACCCGGCACCGTGAGGATGAACCGGCGCTCGCCCGCTTCCTCGCCGAGCGCCCGGCGCAGCGTCAGGATGCACTGGTTGAGGTTGTTCTCTTCGACGACGGTCTTCGGCCAGACGGCCCGCATCAGGTCCGCCTTCTCGATCAGCTCGCCCGCATGTTCCACGAGGTGACGCAGCGTGTCGAAGGCCCGCGAGGGGAGTGGGACCGGCTCGCCGGCCGGCGACACGAGCGCCTGCAAGGCCGTGTCGAGGCGAAAGCCGCCGAACTCGTAGTCGGGCGTGCTGATCTCGTCCATGACCGTGGCGTCAATCGATCCCGAGCTCGCCCGCGGCCGTCGATCCGCGGGACGCTCCTAAGACCCTGATTTCCAATATACCGCAGCGCCGGGACGGCCGTTCGTCGCGGCGACCGGGCGCTGCCGGGGGCCCCGATCAGGCCGAATTCACGAGATTTCATGCCGTGGCCAAAGCCGATTCAGGCGCTTCGTCCTACATCTGACGCCGCCACCGCGGTCCGAAGGGACCGTGGACCACACACCACACGCGAGGAGCATGGCAATGAGGCAGTTGAGTCAGTTCGAAGCGGGGAGCGTACGGGCGGCGGCGCCGCCGCGCATGGGCCGAACAGCGCGCCGGGCGGGCTTGCCGCTCGTGCTCGGCGTCCTGTGCCTCGCCGCCAGCGGGATTGCGAATGCGAGTTGCGCGGGCTTCCTGAAGGCGTCGGAAGCGGGCCACGACGGCAGAATGATGCCGGCGGTGTTCCACCCGGACGAGGAGTCGGGCGGATTCCTCCGCGCCGGCGCGCTCGTGCCGTGGTCGTCGCCGATCGTGGGCCTGTGGAAGGTCGAGTTCCTCGCCCGCGGCAATTCGAACGGCATCCCGGATGGGGCGCTGATCGACTTCGGCACCGCGATCTGGCACGAGGACGGCACCGAGGAGATGGTCTCGGGCGGCCGCGCGCCCTCGACCGGTGATGTCTGCATGGGCGTCTGGGAGCAGACCGGCCACTCCTCGTACAAGCTGACGCACGTGGCGCTGGCCTGGGGCGGCACCTCGTACCTCGGCCCCGCGACAATCATCGAGAACATCACGCTCGACCCGAGCGGCAACGGCTTCCACGGCTCGTTCGTGATCACGCAGTACGCCGCCGCCGCGGCACCGGGCGCGGAGTTCGACGAGAGCAGCGTCGTCCCGCCGACGCCAATCTACGGGGTGATCACCGGCAAGCGGGTCAGCATCGATTGACGACACGCGAGTTCCTCCGTGCCCGCGACGGGCACGGAGGCCTTTTCGAAACGCCGACCGACGGCCGCGGACGGCGCAGCGCCGCATGGACCGGCTGAGATCACACGGCCCGGCCCGACAGAGACCCAGAAGGCGCGCCCGGTGCGCCCCGGCGTCGTGCGCCCACGCGCGCCGCATCCTCGCGGGCCTCGCGACGGTTCCGCCCGTCAATCGCCGACCCACCCGAGTCACGCCTAAGAGAAACCCCCCGGTTCGGCGTGCGCCGGGCGAACATCCGCCCGATTTGCGGGCCGGCGTGCGTAAGGCGTTTGCGATCCAAGGGCGCGGGGTGATAATTCCCAGCACCCTCAAGGATTTGAATTCGCATGGCGGCACGCGAGGACTGGCAGCCCTACACGCGCGAGCTCGACTGGACGTTTTCCTACGTGAGCGAGCGGGACGTGTTCCCGGACGCGGTCAGTGGTCAGCCGTGGCGGCCGCACCGTGACTGGGCGGGCTGGAACGAACCGTACCGGGTGACCTTTCCCGAGTACGCGCGTACCCAGCACGAGAAGGAGTCGGCGGTCGCCGCCGTGGCCGAGGCGCTCGGCCGCGCACAGGAACTCGAACGGCTGCCGCCGAGCTGGGTGAGCGGGCTCAAGCTTCACTCGGCGCTGCTTCCGCTCGCCGAGTTCACGGCGGTCGTCGGCAACCTGCGGGCGCAGCGCTTCGGCCGCGACAGCAAGTGGCGGACGGCGGCCGCGTTCGGTGCGCTCGACGAGCTCCGGCACACGCAGATCCCGCTGCGGCTCATGCACTCGTGCGTGCGCTGGGACGAGCAGTTCGACTGGACGCACCGCTTCTACCACTCGAACAACTGGGTCGCGGTCGCCGCCCGCCACTGCTTCGACGAGCTGCTGCTGCTGGCTGATCCGATCGAGTTCGCGGTCGGCACCAACTTCGTGTTCGAGACGGGCTTCACGAACCTGCAGTTCATCGCGCTGTCCGCTGTCTCCGACAGCGTCGGCGACCGGCTGTTCGAGAACATGCTGCAGAGCATCCAGACCGACGAAGCGCGCCACGCGCAGATCGGTCCGGCCGTACTCGAGATCCTCGTGCAGCATGACAAGGCCTACGCGCAGCGGCTCCTCGACAAGTGGTTCTGGCGCAGTTTCCTGCTGTTCGCGATCGCGACCGGCTTCACGATGGACTACCTGACGCCGCTCGCGAAACGAACGCTGTCCTTCAAGGAGTTCATGCACGAATGGGTGCTCGCGCAGTTCGTGCAGAGCCTCGAACGCTTCGGGCTCGAGCGCCCGTGGTACTGGCCGATCTTCGAGCAGGCGATCGACTACTACCACCACATGGTCTACGCGAGCGCGTACTCCTACCGGGCGACGGTGTGGTTCCATTTCGACCTGCCGGGCCCGGCCGAGCGTGCGTGGCTGCGCGACAAGTACCCGGCGTCCTTCCCGTCGCTCGAGCCGGTCTGGGACACGATGTGCGGGCAGTGGTCGCGCACCGATCCGGGCGTGGACCTCGCGGTGCATGGGACCGCGATCCCGACCTTCTGCAACCTGTGCCAGATCGTCCTGTCGGGCGGCACGCCCGAGCGCAACAGCGCGTGCTCGCTGAAGCTGGGGGACGTGACGTACGTGTTCTGCTCGGAGCCGTGCCGGCGGATCTTCGAGGCCGAGCCCGCACGGTACGCACAGCACAAGGACATCGTGAAGCGCGTGCTGGCCGGCGAGGCGCCGGGCAACCTGACGGCCTTCCTCACGCAGTACTCGGGCCTGCGCTACGAGACCTGGGGCAAGGACGCGAGCGGCGGCGTGTACCCGTGGCTGCACCGAACGCGCGCGGGCGGCTGAGCCGTGCTGGTCCCGCTGTACGGATTCCTCGAGGGCGACACGATGGGCCTGCTCGTGCTCGCGCATGACACCTGGACGGTGGCGGAGGTAGCCGAGCGCCTGCGCATGTCGGCGCGCGTGCGGGTCGATTGCCGGGCGGATCTCGCGGTGTTCCGCAACGGCACGCGGCTCGCCTCGAGCATCACGGTGCGCCAGGCCGGCCTGCAGGCGCTCGAGTGCGTGCACGTCCGTCGCAACGGCCCGACCCCGGGGGCGGCGCATGTTCCATAGCGCGATCGCCATCGACACTCTCTGGCCCGGCGAGATGCTCGGCTGCACGGTGGCTGGCCGGCCGGTGCTGCTCGTGAATGTCGAGGGGACGGTGGTCGCGTACGCGGATCGCTGCGCGCACCTGGGCACGCCGCTGAGCGCCGGACGCTTTGCGCAGGGCCGGATCCTCTGCGCCGCGCACCACTGGGAATACGACGCGCGGACGGGCGCCGGCATCAACCCGCGAACCGCGACGCTCGCGAGCTTTCCGGTCGAGATCCGCGACGGCATGGTGTTCGTGGACGTGGGCGCATGAGCACGGAGCATCCGGAGGCATCCGCGGCGGCGGTCGGCCCGGTGCTGCGCCGCAGCCCGATTTCCTCAGCGCTGATCGAGGCGATGCGGGTGGGCAACCCCCGGCTCGAGGTCGTCGATCGCGGCGGGTACCTTCGGGTGTTCGCGCCGGAGCGCCTCAGAGTCGATCGGACGGCGGTCGAGGCGGTATCGGGGCGGCCGTTCGTCCTGCCCGGCGACCTCGAGCAGGTCATGGTCTCGTTCAGCGGACTGCTGCGCGTCACCGCCGACCTCATCGAGTGGCGGGCCCGCTGATGGCCGACAAGCCGGCATCCTTCGCCCCGCCGCGCAGCGGCCAGAAGACGTACTGGCACCTGCTCGCCGCGCGCCGCGTCCCGAGCGACTACGAGGTCGTGACGACTCAGCTGCACTATTACCCGGTCGCTGGCTTCGCGGTCGCGACGCCGGTCGCCGACTGGTACCGGCGCCACCAGACGTCGCCGCCGGGAGGCGATGCGCCGGGCGGGTTCGCCGACCCGCGCGAGACCACCTACACGAGCTACGTGCAGCGCAAGCATGAGCAGGAGATCCACCTCGACCGCGCCTGCGCCGGCGCGCCGGTGGTCACCGCGCTCGCCCCGCCGGCGGTCGCGCTCTGGGAGTCGGTGATCGCGCCGTGCCGGTACCCACTGCACGGCCTGCAGATGCTCGCCGCCTACGCGGCGTCGATGGCGCCGTGGAGCCGGCTCACCGTCACGCTTGCGTTCCAGGCGAGCGACGAACTGCAGCGCATCCACCGCCTGGCGTATCGACTTGCGCAGCTGCGTGCGACGCACCCGGCGCTCGGCGAGGACAGCCGCGCCCGCTGGGAGCAGGCGCCGGCGTGGCAGGGCATCCGCGAGTGCGTCGAGCGGCTGCTCGTCACCTACGACTGGCTCGAGGCCTACGTCGCCGTGAACGTGGTCTTCAAGCCACTCTGGGAGCAGCTGATCCTCCATCACTGCGCCGCGCGCGCCCGCCGGCTCGAGGAGCCCGCGCTCGCGGCGATCCTGGACTGCTACGCCGACGACGGACGCTGGCACCACCAGTGCACGATGGCGGCGTGCCGCTCGCTCGAGGCTGCGCAGCCCGAGCTCGCCTCGGCGCTCGAGCGGATCGCCGCGCGCTGGCAGCCGTCGGTGCAGGCGGCGTGCGAGTCGCTCGCACGCGCGCTCGATGCCATATCACCGGGGCCCGAATCCGCACTCGACCGCCTCAAGCCCGCGCTCGCGCGGCCGCTAATCGACTGGCGCGACCGCGCCGCCAGCGCCTGATCCAGCCGGAACGACACCCATGAATGCCGAAGCCAGCGTGCTGCGATCGACGGAGTCCGCGGAGGACGTGTTCCGGACGATGGCCAATTCGGCGCCGGTGCTGCTCTGGATGGCCGGCCTCGACTCGCTTTGCACCTTCTTCAACCAGACCTGGCTCGACTTCACGGGTCGCTCGCTGCAGCAGGAGCACGGCGTCGGCTGGACCGAAGGCGTCCATCTGGAGGACTACGAGCGCTGCATGACGACCTACCTCGACGCATTCCGCGACCGCCGGGCGTTCGAGATGGTCTACCGGCTGAAACGCCACGACGGCGCCTACCGCTGGATCCTCGATCGCGGGGCGCCGCGCTACGGGCGCGATGAAGCCTTCGCCGGATTCATTGGCTCGTGCATCGACATCACGGAGCGCTACGACCGCGAGGAGCAGCTGTCCGCATCGCTGCGCGAGAAGGACCTGCTGCTCGCGGAGATCCATCACCGCGTCAAGAACAACCTGCAGGTCGTGCACAGCCTGCTCGATCTGCAGATCGGCGGTCACGCCGATGCGCGCATCCGCGGCGCGCTGCTCGAGAGCCAGAACCGCGTCCGTGCGATGGCGCAGATCCACCAGACGCTGTATGAGTCGAACAACTTCGAGAAGGTCAATGTCCAAGCGTTCCTGAACGCGCTGGTTCCGACGCTGATGCAGACCTACAGCGTGCGCTCGGAGGGAATCGAGCTGCACATCGTCGCCGAGGACGTGGCGCTGCCAATCGGCGTCGCCGTTCCCTGCGGCCTGCTGTTCAACGAGCTGGTGACGAACGCGCTCAAGCACGGCGTCGGTGCCGGCGGTGCGAGTCACGTGCACGTCGGCCTCGAGCGGGACGGCGCACACGACTATCTGCTGTCCGTCGCGGACGACGGCCCCGGGCTGCCGGAGTCGCTCGACCTCGCCAGCACGACGACGCTCGGCCTGACGCTGGTGACGCTGCTGTCGGGCCAGATCGGCGGCGCCGTCGAGATCAACCGGTCGAAACCGACCCGCGTCGCGGTCCGCTTCCCGGCCGCACGGGAGCGTGCCAGTGGATAAGGCATCCGTCCTCATCGTCGAAGACGAGAGCATCGTCGCGTTCAACCTGCAGCGCGCGCTGACCCGGCTCGGGTACGACGTGCCGGCCTTCGTCGCGAACGGCGAGGACGCCGTGCGCACCGCGCAGCGCACCCGGCCGGACGCGGTGCTGATGGACATCCGCCTGCAGGGAGACCTCGACGGCATCGGCGCGGCCGAGCAGCTCGCCGCGCACTCGATCCCGGTGCTGTTCGTCACCTCGCACTCTGACGACGAGACGCTTGAGCGGGCGCGCGCGACGCGACCGTACGGCTTCCTCGTCAAGCCCGTCCAAGAGCGCGAGCTCCATGCGGCGCTGCAGATGGTCATCGAGCGCCGGCGCCTCGAGTCGGCGCTCGATGAGCAGCGCTCGCGGATCGAGGGCATCGTGAACTCCGCGATGGACGGAATCATCACGATCGACGCCGACCAGCGGATCGTGCTGTTCAACGAGGCGGCCGCCGCGATGTTCGCCTGCCCGGCCGACGCGGCGATCGGCAGGACGCTTGATGACTTCATCCCGGCCGCGAAGCGCGCCCTGCACCGCGAGCAGGTCCGCAGTTTCGCGGAATCTGGCCTGTCGGCCCGAACGATGGGGCGCTTCGGCGAGGTTCGCGGCGTGCGCGCGACCGGCGAGGAGTTCCCGCTCGAGGCGTGCATCTCGCGCGTCGAGGTGGGCCGGAGCCGGCTCCTGACCGTCACGCTGCGCGACATCACCGAGAAGAAGAGGGCGAGCCGCGAACGGGCGACGCTCGAGGCGCAGCTGCGCCAGACGCAGAAGATGGAGGCACTCGGTCGGCTGACGGGCGGCATCGCCCACGATTTCAACAACATCATCAGCGTGGTGCTCGGACAAGCGAGCCTCGCGCAGCGGCAGCTGGCCGAGGGCCGCCCGGTCGAGCGCAACATCCAGGGCATCATGAACGCCTGCGAGCGCGCTGCCGCGCTGACCCAGAAACTGCTCGCCTACGGCCGCGCGCAGATCCCGAAGAACGAGATCCTCGACCTCAATGCGGTCGTCGAGAGCAGCGCCGAACTGATCCGCTGCGTGATCCCCGAGAGCATCACGCTGACGCTGAACCTCGCCCGCGACGCCGGGCACATCCGCGCGGACCGCGCCGAGCTCGAGCAGGTGCTGATGAACCTGTCGATCAACGGCCGCGACGCGATGCCGTCCGGCGGCCGGCTCGTGATCGCGACCGCGCGCGCGGGCGACGGGCATGTCGTGCTATCGGTCGCCGATTCCGGCGTCGGAATGGACGCCGAGACCCAACAGCACGCATTCGAGCCGTTCTTCACGACCAAGGGTGAACAAGGGACGGGCCTCGGCCTGTCGACGGTGTACGGAATCGTGACCGCGGCAGGCGGCACGATTTCGCTCGACAGCGAGATCGGCAAGGGTTGCCGGGTGCAGGTGGCTCTGCCGCGCCTCGATCCGCCGCCAAGCGACGTGGCACCCGGGCCTTCCGAGCGCACGCGCGGCCCCGCGACGGTGATGGTGGTCGAGGACCAGAAGATGCTGCGCGAACTCATCGGCGAGACGCTCGAGGCCTACGGCTACCGGACGCTCCTCGCCGACTCGGGCGAGGCGGCGCTCGCGCTCCTTGACGACACGCAGCAGCAGGTCGACCTCCTGCTGACGGACATCGTGATGCCCGGCATGAACGGCGTGGAGCTCGGCGGCCGCGCGACGATCCTCCGGCCGGCACTGCGGGTGCTCTACATGTCGGGCTATGCGCCTCAGCCGAAGCACCGCGAGCTCTTCTCGACCGAGCGCGCCGCGTTCCTGCAGAAGCCCTTCGCCCCGGACGAACTGCTCGCGAAGCTGAACCAGCTGCTCGCCTCCTGAGCGCGCGGGCGCCAAGCGCCCTTATGGAAAATCGGTCCCGCGGCCGGCCGTGGGGCTCGCCGCCACAGGCGGTTCAAATGCTAGCCGCCGACGCGGCGCACCCGACTCCCGCGTCCGGGCCGTCCGGCGGGAAAGCCTGGAACGCCAAAAGGCCTGAATTGGCGCAAATTCAACAGACTTGCAGCGCGAGAGGCGTTGACGCCGCCACGTCAATCCGTCCAAACTCGGCGCATATCGGCGTGCCGGTTCGACCGGTCCGCCTCGTGGCGTTGGACGGTGGCGTTTTCGCAACTGGCCGCGTCGCGATGAAAAAAAACGGACGACTCAGGGAGTTCAACGCATGAAACGCATTGAAGCTGCGTGGCACCGGCATATCGTTCGCGGCGCATTCGTCGCACTCGCGTTGGGTTGGGGCGCCCAGGCCGCGCTCGCCCAGCAGCAGAGTAGCGGGTCGGGGAAGCCCAAGAGCGATGCCGACACGCTCGAGGACGTCGTCGTCACCGGCTCGCTGATCCCGCAGCAGCGAGAGGAGACCTACAACCCGACGCTCGTCGTCACGTCCGAGGACCTGCAGGTCAAGGGCTTCACGACGGTGGCGGACGCGCTGCAGCACAGCGCGCTGTCGACCGGCGCGGTGCAGGGACCGCAGTTCGTCGGCGGCTTCACGCCCGGCGCGCAGACGCTGAGCCTCTTTGGCCTGTCGCCCAGTTACACGAAGTACCTGATCGACGGTCGGCCGATCGCGGACTACCCGGCGCTCTACAACGGCACGGACATCATCGCCAGCATCGACGGCATCCCGACCGTGCTGGTCGATCACATCGACATCCTGCCGGGCGGTCAGTCCTCAATCTACGGCTCGGACGCGATCGCCGGCGTCGCCAACATCGTCCTCAAGAAGAAGATGGATGGCGCCGAGGTCGACGCTCGCTATGGCTGGACGAAGGGTGGCGGCGGCACGGAGAAGCGCATCGCGATCGCCGACGGGTTCAGCCGCGGCATCCTCGACGTCGTCGTCGGTGGCCAGTACGAGAAGATCGATCCGATCTGGGGCTACCAGCGGCCGCTGACGAACCAATACTTCGCCGGCGGCTCGTCCCCGCAGACCGCAGAGCGCGACTGGCTCGTGCTCGGCTTGTTCGGCCAGCCGAACGGCGACCTGTACTACTTCGAGGACCCGACCGACTGCGCCGGCGTCGCCAGCCAGTTCGGCGGCACGGTCGGCCTGCGCACGCGCGCCAACCGCGGCCAGTACTGCGGTACGTTCAGCTCGGGCTATTACACGATCAACAACGGCACGGAAGCGGAGCAGGGCTACCTGCACGCCTCGCTCGACTTCAGCGACTCGTTCAGCCTGTTCACCGACGTGATCGTCGACCACGACGTCACGACCTTCAACACGGGGACGGCCTTTTTCTCGACCGCCGATGACTCCTCCGGCCCGTATAACTACTTCTTCGACTCCCACGTGACGCCGTGCGTGCAGCCGAATGGCTCGGACTGCGACCTGCTGAACCTGCAGCGGATCTTCTCGCCGGAGGAGGCGGGAAATCTTGGGAACCAGATGAACAAGGACACGAAGAATTCGGTCCGTGGAACGCTGGGTGCCAAGGGCCGGATCGCCTCGTCCAACTGGAGCTACATGGTCGATTTCACCTACACGGAGAACAAGCTGACCGAGGCGACGTACCTCGCCTTCGAGAACGCGATCAACAACTTCTTCGCGCCGATGTTCGGGCCGAACCTCGGCCCGGACCCGATCTTCGGATCCCAGAACTCATACAACGTCAACTACCCGGCGTTCTACACGCCGATCACGCCGGCGCAGTACGCGAGCTTCACGGGCTACGCAAACTCGTATTCCCGCACCGAGGACAGCCTCGCCCGGGCGCAAGTGACGAACCCGGCGCTGTTCTCGCTGCCCGGCGGCAATGCCGGCATCGCGATCGTCGCCGAGGGCGGCGCGCAGGGCTGGGACTACGCGCCCGACCCGCGCTTCCTGAACGGCGGGACCTACCTCTACACGGCCACCGCGGGCTCGGGGCATCGCTCGCGGACCGCCGGCACGGTCGAGCTGCGGCTGCCGGTGCTGAAGGACGTGCTGGTCGACCTGTCGGACCGGTATGACGACTACCGCGTCGCGGGCACCGACGTCACCAAGAACACCTACAACCTGGCGGTCGAGTACCGGCCGTTCGACTCGCTGATGCTGCGCGGTCGCTACGGCACGTCGTTCAAGGCGCCGACGCTGTCCGACGAGTTCCAGGGTACGAGCGGATTCTTCCAGACGGTCACCGACTACTACTACTGCTACCACGTCGGCGGCTACACGCCGGCAACGATCTCGAACTGCCCGCAGGCGAACGAGTCGATCTTCGGCACGACCAGCGGCAACAAGGCCCTGCAGCCGATTACCGCCAAGGACTGGTCGCTCGGGTTCGTCTGGACACCGAAGAAGGGCCTGCAGGTCACCTACGACGTGCTCCACTTCGCGATCCGCAACGAGGTGCAGCAGTACGACTCCGACCTGCTGCTGCGCACGAACGCGGCTTGCCTGCTCGGCCAGCTGCCGGCCAGCTCGCCCAGCTGCGTGCAGGCGATTGCGCTCGTCACGCGCGACACGAGCGGACTTGCGACCCAGATCTCCACGCCGAAGGTCAACGTGGCGTCCGAGGACCTGACGGTCGGCGTCGTGCAGATCGACTATGCGATGGACGCCGGCAAGGCCGGCGACTTCAAGTTCGACTTCTCGTGGAGCGACCTGTTCCACCACACGGAGACGCGCTTCGCGGGCGACCCGCAGATCAACCTGCTGGAGAGCCCGTTCTACAGCACCGAGTTCAAGTCCAAGGCGAACGCGTCGGCGACCTGGAACTATCACAAGTTCAGCACGACGCTGTACGGCGAGGTCTACGGCAAGACGCCGAACTACCTCGCGCAGCAGTCGGTCGACGGCTATACGACGCCCGGCGCAGCGAACGTCAGTTGGTGGCTGCTCGTCAACCTGAGCGCACGCTACGAGGTCATGCCGGGGCTCGAGGTGCTGGCGAACGTGAACAACCTGTTCAACCAGATGCCGCCGCTCGACAGCTCGCAGCCGGGCATCTCCAACCAGCCGTTCTCGATCTTTAACTACAACAACTACGGCCAGAGCTATTACGTCGGCGTGAACTACAAGTTCGGCAAGAAGTAGGCCGCGACGCGCCGACCACGGCGCCACCGCTGCGGGTCGTCGACCTCGGGTCGACGACCCGTTTTTGTTGGCGCGGCGGACCGGCGCAACGACCTCAGAACGGCAACGGCTGCAGGTCCGGCTCGACCCAGCCGCGGCGCGCCGGGACCGAAAACAGGCGCTCGCGCGTCCAGTAGGCAAGCGGCCAGTCAGACCGTCCGAAGCTGCCTGCAAGAAACTCATTGAGGGCCGCCGCCGTCGACAGGGCGGGTCGTGCCGCAAGCCACGCCCGCGCGGCGCGCAGCGAGGCCCGCGTGATGGTCTCGTGGTAGCCGCCGGTGTCGGAGTTCACGACGCCGGTCGACTCGTTGTAGGCCCGGATGAGGCCGGGCATCTCGGCGAAGGCATCGTGGGTCGGGTGCCTCAGCAGCCAGAACGCCGCGGCAAAGTGGGCCACGTGCGTCCACTCGGGCTTCGGCAGGGTGCGGTCAACGAGCCCGCACCCGATCCGTTCGACGGCGTCCTCAGTCAGTGGGGTCAGCATGGATCCAGCTCCTTCGGTGCACAGGCTCCGGCGGAGCCACGCAAACGCGCCCGCGCGGAGCGGGTTTGCGTGAGGTCGTCCAGGAAAATCGACGGGGATCAGGGCTCGGAACGAACGCGCGCAAACACCGGTTGGATCCGGCGCAATTGTTGCTGGCGGCGGTTCGTGGCGAGCCCCATCGCGCGAATCTAGCGGCCGGCCGCGGGCGCGTCAACGTGGCAGGCGCGTCGCCGCGAAAACCGCCTAGACTCCGGCATGCCCCCGCGCTCCGACCGCTCGCAAAGGCGCGCCTCGATCGCCGCCGGTGCCGCGGCGCTGGTGTTCACCGCCGCAGCGACGGCGGGCGACGCTGCGGAGATTTCCACGGTGACCTTTGACAGGTACTACGGGGACGCAACCGTCGCGGAGCTCACCCGACGGCTCGTGAGCCCGCTCGGCGCGGCCCTCGAGCATGGTGAGGATCCGCTCCGCGACCGGCACCAGCTGGTGGACCTGGCGGGCGAGCGCTTCCTGCTGCGGGTGCCGGCACGGCGACCCGGGGGCGGTTACGGGCTGATCGTCTTCGTGCCGCCCTGGGCGGATGCGCGCCTGCCGGCCGGGTGGGGCGCAGTGCTTGACGGCGCTGGGCTCATATTTGCGAGCGCCGCGCACTCCGGCAACGGCGCGCCGGTGATGGCGCGGCGCGAGCCCCTCGCACTGCTCGCGGCGCGCAACGTTCTCGACCGATTCCCGGTCGACCCGGCGCGCGTGTACGTCGCCGGATTCTCCGGTGGCTCACGCATCGCCCTGCGACTCGCGCTCGGCTACCCGGACCTGTTCACGGGCGTCCTGCTGAATGCCGGCAGCGATGAGATCGGGAGCGTCGATCTGCCGATGCCGCCACGCGACCTCTGGCTGCGATTCGCCCGCAACACGCGGGTCGTGTTCCTGACGGGCGAACGGGACACCGAGCACGCGAACGAGGACCAGTTGAGCCTGCGGGCGCTGCATCGCTGGTGCGTGCGGCGGATCGAGAGCTACACCGAGCCCCGCGTCGATCACCGGGTCGCGAGCCCGACGTCGCTGGCGCGCGGTGTCGCGAGCCTCGACCGTGCGTCCGTTTCCAGCCCGGACCACTTCGCGGCCTGCGAGGCGGCCGTTGACGCGGAGGTGGAGGCGCGCGCCCGCGACGTCGAGCGGGCCCTGGCGGCGGGGCAGCGCGAGAAGGCGCGGTCTGCTCTCGCCTTGCTTGATTCCGCGTTTGGGGGCGTTGCGGGCGATCGGATCGCCGGCCTCCGATCCCGACTGTAACGCGCCCAGGCGGCACCGCGCCGGGGTCGGATCACGCGGGGGCGACGACGACCTTCCGCATCGGCAGGAAACGGATCAGGACGCCGTTGTCGAGCAGGTGCGAGATGACGGCGCCACCCGCATAACCGTGCTTCTCGTACAGGCGCACGCCGGACAGGGTCGCCACCAGCTCGAGCGCCCTGAAGCCCTCACGGATCGCCGCCTGCTCGCTGTGCTCGAGGATCTTCCTGCCGAGGCCATGCCGGGCGTGCGCGGGGTCCACGAACATCGCGCGAATTCGTGCCGGCTCCGTCGCCGGGTCGAGGCGCGAATCGTCACGCTCCGCCCGTGCGTCGCTGCCGAACAGCGTGCGGCGGCGGCCCCAACCGCCGCACGCGACGATCTCGCCGCCATCCGCCTCGATCACGTAGTACGTGCGGTCGCGGATCAGCGAGGTGTCGACGCCGAAGGCGCTCTGCAGGGCGCCCTCGATGGCCTCACTCGAATAGTCGGCCGCACAAAGGCTGCGCGCCGAGCGCGCGATGAGCCCGCGCAGTGCCTCGACGTCATCGAGCGTCGCCTCGCGCAGTCGGTAGCCCACTGTGGGTCCCTCCGCTCGTCCACGCAGGACAGAAAAAAAACGCCGCGCGACCAGCGGCCGCGCGGCGTTCCTTGCGATCGTCGAGCGGGCCGATCGACGGCCCGCCCGGCAAGCTTCAGAACTTCGCGCCGATACGGGCGTACACGAAGCGGCCGTTGAAGCCGAACGGTCCGCCAGTACGCGGGTAGACCTCGCCGTCGATCTGACCGCCGGTGGCTCCGTAGATACGGATGCCATTCGGGTTGGTGACCGGATCGTAGGTGTTGAGGATCTTGTCAGGGAACGCGTTGAACAGGTTGCGCGCCCCGATGCCCGCCGTCACGTTCTTCCAGATCTCGTATCCGAAGTCGAGGTCCGTCGTGAACTTGGCCGAGAACAGCTGGCCCGGGTAGTCGTTCTCGTCGCGGTACGTGCCGTAGTAGTTCTCGTGCAGCGTCGCCGTGAATGGGCCCATGCGGTAGTCGCCGGTCAGGTTCACGCGGTTGTTCGGCGCGTAGTGCTGGATGTCGATGATGCGCGCCTGCGTGATCACGGCCGGATTGTACGAGTCGACGTCGGTCTTGTTGTAGTTGTAGGCCAACGTGGTGCCCAACGAGCCGGCACCGACATGCCACTGGTTCGTCAGCACGACATCGAGACCCTTGGTTGTCGTATCAAAGCCGTTGGTGAAGTACTGAACGGTGCCACCGGCCCCGACGTAGGCGAGGTCATGCAGCGCGTTGATGTCCGCCTGCGTGACCGTGAATGCCTGGGAAATGCCGATGCGGTCAGTGACCTTGATCTTGTACGTATCGATTGTCAGCAGCATGCCTTCCATCGGGGTCAGCACGACGCCGAAGCTCTCGTTGACCGACTTCTCCGGCTTCAGTGCGGTCGCGCCGTAGTACTTCGCGACCGAGCTGGTCACCGGATAGGTGCCGATCTGGACCTGCGTCGCCGTGCCCGGGATGAACGTCGTGCTCAGCGTCTCGACGTTCGACTGTCCCGGCGTCGGGGCGTGGAAGCCGTTGCTGACGGTGCCGCGCAACGACAACCAGTCCGTGGCCTTCCAGCGGATCTGGAACTTGCCGAGCGTCGTCGAGCCGAACGAGGCGTAGTCCTCGTACCGGCCGGCAATGCCGAGCGTCAGGTCCTTCACGACGTCCGCCTCGAGGTCGACGTACGCCGCGTAGCTGACCTGCGAGGCATCGACGCTCGCGCTGATGCCGCCGTAGCCGTTCGAGGCCGTCGACTGCGAAGCACCGGGACCGGCGACCGGCGTGCAGGCGCTGGTCGTGAAGTTGCACGTGACGAGCGGCTGGGAGGCGTACGGCCCGGCGGCATAGGAAGCCGCATCGCCGAGCAGCTGCTGGTAATTCTCGTCCCGCCACTCGGCGCCTGCCGCGACCGAAATCGGGCTTGCGAAGCCCGGCACGGCCCACGGGTAGGTCACGTCAAGGTTGAAGTTCGTCTCATTCTGCACGAACTTGCCGTCGTAGAAGCTCGTCGGCGAATCCGGGCCCAGCGACGGGTTGAGTGAGGACTTGAGACCGACCGCGAGCGAGTTCGTCGCGCGCGTGCCGGAGAAGTCGTACGTCATGCCGTAGCTGGTCGTGCCCTTGTAGCCGATCGCCGCGAAGGACTCCTGCGTCGTGCCGTAGAAGCGCGGCGTGAAGCCCGCCGGATAGATCGACGAGAAGTTGAACGTCGTGCTGTCCTGGATCCAGCTGCCGGCCGGGCAGTTGGTGAAGGTCGGGTGCGCCGTGCACGGATCCAAGTAGATGTCGCTGAACGCCGGGTGGTGCCCGTACGTGATCCCGTCATTGCCGGTCACGGTCTGCGACAAGCGGTAGTTGAAGCTCTCGTTCGTCTGGATGTTCGCGTAGTTCCAGAAGAAGTACAGCTCATCGCCGTTCGTCAGGTGGATCCCGGAATTCACGAACGCCTTGAAGCTGTCCGAAGGTGGCGTGCCCCACTCCTGCACCGGACCCGGGTAGTGCGGCAGGTCCGGCGCTAGGGCCGGAAAGTTCTCGGCGAAGGCCAGCGCCGACGCGCGCGTTACGCCGCGGTTCGTCTGCTGGTTCTTCGACCATTCCGCGCTAATATTGAGGAAGCCCTGCCCACCGAGCGGGAGGCCGAGGTTGGCGGCGACGATCCCGTCGTTGCCGTCACTCTTGAAGCCATTGCCCGGGAAGTACTTGCCGTCGCGGGCCATCACCTCGAAGCCTTCGGAGTTGTCGCGGAACTGGTAGTTGAGCACGCCCGCGATCGCGTCCGAGCCGTACTGCGCCGAGGCGCCGTCACGCAGGATTTCGAGGTTCTTGACAGCGATCGAGGGAATCGACGCGAGGTCCGGGCCCTGCGAGCCGAACGACAGTTCGGTCTCGCCGCCCTGATACACCTGCACGAGGGCCGAGCGGTTCATGCGCTTGCCATTCAGCATGACGAGCATCTCATCGCCGGGCAGGCCACGCAGCGACGGGGAGCGGACGAAGCTCGATGCGTCGGAGATCGAGTTCTGGCCCACGATGAACGAGGGCACCATGTTCGACAGCGTATCGAGCATGTTCGCGTTCGGCTGCAGCGCGAGGTCGGCCCCACTCAGCACGTCGATCGGCGCCGATGACTCGGCAACGGTGCGGTCCTTGCGACGCGTACCGGTGACGATCACTTCCTGGATCTCGGAGTTCGGTCCGGCCGCCGGCCCTTCGGCCTGCGGTGGCTTCTCTTGCGCAAGCGCGACATTCACGGCGAGCGCGAGAGCCGAAGTGGCCGCCGCGGTGATGAGTAGCTTCATGTCTCCTCCCTAAAGATGAACGCGTACGAGGGTCGGTGAAGGCGGGCGCGTCGCGCCCCGGGTTGTTGCTTATGCGTCACGCCCCAAGACGCGGTTGTGACAGCGCCCGTCTTCACGTCACCCCATCCCCGCTACGGATCTTGCTCCGCAACAGGCGGCACCCGCAATAGCTGTTGGAAATACGCAACAGTGGTTTCACCCGATGGACGGCGGGCGCCCGAGCGCGTACTGGCGGTCACGGCCCCAGCCCTCGGCGGCCGGGGCCGGCCGCACGCTGCATTCGCGGGTCAGCGGCGCAGCAGCCGGAAGGCGTGGCTCCACTCATCGCGCAGGAAGCCCGGGATGCACCAGAGCACGGCCAGTGGCTCGATGACCCGGGCGGCCTCGGCGCTACCCATGTCGACCACTTCCCAGCCGAACTGCTCGACGATCTCGGTGACGGTGCCCTTGGCCCGGTCGTCGTTGCCGCAGATAAACATGCTGGGCGGGCCGTCCGTGAACTGGGGATTGACCATCAGCGGCGCACCGACCGAGTTGAAGGCCTTGACGAAGCGGGCCCCGGGTTGCGCCGCCTGCAGGCGCTCGAGCAGCGATTCATTGGGCCCGGTAAACACCGGCAAAACGCCGCGCGCGGGCGTCTCGCTGGCGATCGGGTTCGTCACGTCGATCACGATCTTGCCCCTCAGGGCCTCGGCCCCGACCTGCTCGAGCACCTCGACGGCGGCACGGCCGTTGACGGCGAGCACGATCACGTCGCCGAAGGCGACCGCCTCCGCGATGCCGCCGAGCTGAACGCTCCTGTGGGGCCGTGCCCAGTCGGCGAGCTTCGCCGGCGAGCGGGCGCCGATGGTCACCTGGTGGCGATGCTTGAGGAACCCGGCCGCGAGGGCCTGCGCGACTTCGCCTGATCCGACGATTCCGACGTTCATGCGGGCGACCCCCAAGGCTCAGTGGCGCCGGCACGCGGTGCCGGCGAGCGCCCAGTATCCGCCGAATTACCCGGGCCGGCGTCGCGCCCGGCCGGTCTGCCCGCGCGGCCCGCTGGTAGGCTGCCAGACACCGCGGCGTCCGCCGCGCCTCGAGGGAACCGCGTGCACCCCTTCCGGCCGGCCGGCGCCGGCCAATGAGCGCAGCGACGCCGGACGCGTTGGGCGACGGGCGCATCGGTGCCCTGGACGGCATGCGGGCGATCGCGTGCCTCGCGGTCGTCGGATTTCATTTCTTCACGACCTGGACGCTGCCGCGCAACACGGCGGATCTCTACCCGTACGGAAACGTGCTCGCGGAGGTGCCGCTGTTCGCCTATGGCTACCTCGGCGTGCAGCTGTTCTTCCTCGTCTCCGGGTTTGTGATCGCGCTGACGCTCACGCGCTGCGCCTCACCGCAAGAGTTCATCCTGCGGCGCTTCGCGCGGCTGTTCCCGCCGATGCTGGTCGCCTCGGCCGCGACGTACGTCGTGCTTCGCAACCTCTCGCCGCACTACTGGACCGTCGGTGCGTGCTACTTCCTGCCGAGCCTCACGTTCGTCCACCCCTACGTCTACGACCGGCTGTTCGGGCTCACCGACTGCGGATTCATGGACGGGGCGTACTGGTCGCTGTTCATCGAGGTGCGGTTCTACGCGTGGGCGGCGCTGCTCTACTTCGGACTGCCGCGCCGCTGGTTCCTGCCGGGCTGCGCGGTGCTCATGGGCCTCGGCATCGCCGACTGGCTCCTGCGACACGTGATCCACCAGTCCGTGACGCTCGTCGTCGGCGACTTGCTGCTCTTTTCGCGCTACGCGCCGTGGCTCTACTCGGGCGTGGCCTTCTTCGCGCTCTGGACCGACCCGCGCGACCGCCTGGCGTGGGCGTTGGTCGGCGTTGGCTTCGCTGCCAGCGTGCTGTTCTCGAGCATCGGTGCGCAGGGCTACGAATGGGCCGGCGTCGTCGCGCTGTACGGGCTCTTCCTCGCGTTCGTCCGGCACGCGCGGGCCATCCGCATCCTCGAGGCGCGCTGGCTCACCGCGGTCGGCGCCGCGAGCTATTCCCTCTACCTGCTGCACCAGCAGATCGGCGTCACCGCGACGGCCGCGATCGCGCGGGCGCTCGGCTGGACCGGTGCGCGATCGCTCGTGATCCCGGTCGTGGTCGCGGCGGCCCTCGTACTCGCCTCGATCGCGCTCTACCGCTACGTGGAGGTTCCGACGCGACGCTGGATCACGGGCCACGGCCTGCGGTGGCTCGGCATCGGACGCGCGCCTCAGAACCCGTAGCCGAAGCGTCTCGCCCGCGACCGCCAGCCCTCGTCCGCCGGCAACGCGTAACCGACGGCGCGCGCGGACGGGCCGACGACGTCCGCCAGGCGCCGCAGCTCGTCCGCGTCGAGCGCGGCGGCGGCGCGCGGCCGGTCGAAGGAGCTGTTGCTCGGTGCCTCGATTCCGGCGACCGTCGGGGCCAGCAGTGCCGGGGTCGCATCGACACCGACGAACTCCGCGACGCCCCGCATGGTCTCCGCCCGCGCGCGGAGCAACTCCTCGTACCGGACGACGCGGTAGTCCGGATGCGTGCGCTCCGCGGCCGCGATCCGGTAGCTGCGTGCAAGGTCCTTGAGGGCCGGGCGCGCCGCGAAGGCCCCGAACGTGGCGAGCTCGAGTGCGCGGCGCGAGGCATAGACCTCGACGGGCGCGCGCACGACCTGCACGAAGCGCGCGCGCGGATAGTCGGCCCGCAGCCGGCGCCGGTGCTGCTCGTGGGTCGGTGTCTTCTCGGCCCACGCGCGCCATTCCGGCGCGAGTCGACCACCGCCACGGCACGATCCGTAGGCGAGTGCCACCGCCGCGATCGGCCACGAGCGCGCGCGCGGCGCGAGGACCTCGCGCACGACCGGCCACCACGCGAGCAGCCAACGGACGAACTCGACGTACGGCGACCCATCGTCGCGGCTCCGCCCGAGCACCCAGTACGGAGGCTGGTTGATCGGGTTCGCGAGCCGGCGCAGCCATTCGGGGCCGACCAGCCCGAGCGCCTCGGCATCCGTCAGCCCGGCGAGCTGCCGACCGAGGCCGGTGTAGTACCCGCCCTCGGACGGCAAGACGAGCAGCGACGGGTCGTCATCGAGCAGATTGCGGAGCAGCGTCGTGCCGCTGCGATGCACGCCGCACAGGAACACGGGGCGCTCGAGCAGTGCGAGGCCGCGCGCGCGCTCCGCCGACGGCAATGGTGCCGGCCCGGCGGTGAGCCCTGACGTCCAGGCGAGCGCGGACCAGGCCATCGCGAGCGGCCGCCCGGCGGCGACGGCCTGCCGGTCGTCGCGCGAGACGAGCAGGTGTTCGTCCCAGGCCCGCTCCCGATCGAGCAGTGATGAGGTCGAGGCCGGTGCGGTCGGCATGGAGCGTCGCGCCGTGCGGAACGAGGCGGTTTCACGGGAGCGGGCGCGAGACCCGCGCGCCTTTGAAATAATAGCACCGGGCCATGCGGGGGCTGGGCCGTGGTGCAGGCGGGACGGCAGTGACGGGTGAGCGGTGGTCGCTTCACCGATGACGCGGCGTGCGCGATGAGCACCGTCAGCGTCGTCCTGCCGAGCTTCAACCGCACCGGGTACCTCGCGCGCGCCATCGAGTCCGTGCTCTCCCAGTCGACGACGGATCTCGAACTCCTGATCGCCGATGACGGCTCGGCCGCCGAGACGCGGGACTACCTGCGCGGCCTCGGCGATCGCCGCGTGCAGATCCTGTGGCTGGCGCACTCGGGGCTCCCGTCGCGTGCCAGGAACGCGGCGCTCGCGAGCGCGAGCGGCCGGTACGTGGCATTCCTCGACTCGGACGACGTGTGGCACCCGATGAAGCTGCAGCGCCAGCTCGAGGCCATCGAGCGCACGGCGGCGCGCTGGAGCTTCGTGCTCGCCGACCGCATCGATGCGAGCGGTCAACCGCTCGCCCCACCCGCGGCGGTTCCGACGCCGCGGGAGGGCTGGGTCTTCGACGACCTGCTGCGGCAGCGATTCACGATCCCGATGCCAAGCGTCCTGGCGGAGCGCACGCTGCTCGCGGAAATCGGCGGCTTCGATGAGTCGCTGCCCTTCGCGGAATGGCACGACCTCGCGCTACGCCTCGCGCTCGCGGCACCGGTCGCGCTCGCCGGCGAGCGGCTGTGCTCGATCCGCGCGCACGGCGAGCACTACAGCGCCGACCGGGCGGCCGCCTTGCGCAGCTGGATCGCGCTGCACGAGAAGATGGCGGTGCGGGCACCGACCCCGGCGCTGCGCCGGGTGGCGAAGGACCTGCGCGCGGACGCCGCGCTGCGGCTCGCGGGCGCGCACCTGGCGGCCGGCCGCCGCGGTGCGGCGTTGCGCGCGCTCGGTGACTCGGCCCGCACCGGCTGGCGCCTGCCGCGATGGTGGCGCGGCGCGGTGCCACGCTTCGCGCGGGCGCTGGTCGGCCCGCGGGTCGCGCCATGATCCGTGTGCGCCCGGCGACGCGCGATGATGCCGAGCATCTCGTGCCCCTGATCCGCGAGCTCGGCTACGAGCAACCCGCGGAGGTCGTCGCTGGCAAGCTCGCCGCTGCCGCGCGGTCCGAAGTCGATGCAGTGCTGCTGGCCGTCGACGACGACCGGATCGCCGGCCTCATCGCCTGTCACGCCCTCGAGACGCTGCACATCGCGGGCCGGCTGGGCCGGATCACCGCGCTCGTCGTGGCCGCGAGTCACCAGCGCCGCGGGGTCGGCGCGATGCTGGTCGATGCGGCCGAGACGTTTTTCCGCTCGGCCGGGTGCCGGCGCATCGAGGTGACGAGCGGGGTGCGGCGCGAGGGTGCCCACGCGTTCTACCGGGCGCAAGGGTATGCCGAGACGTCGAAGCGCTTCGTCAAGTCGGTGTAAGCGGACGGCGACCGGCGCGAGGCAGTGGAGAGTCGGACCCGAACCGCGCGAGAATCAGTGTCCGTTCAGGAGGGTGCGCGATGGCATCAACGACAGACCTCGCCGAGCGGGTCCGTGCCGCGCTGAAGGGCGCCGGAGCGCTGCGTGAGGTGAAGATGTTCGGTGGCATCGGCTTCATGCTGAACGGCAATCTCGTCGCCGCCGCCTCGCCGCGCGGCCTGCTGCTGCGGGTGGGAAAGGAAGGCGACGCGACCGCACTCGCGTGGCCAGGGACGCGGCCGATGGTGATGCGCGGGCGGAAGATGGCCGGCTACGTGCGCCTCGATGCGGATGGCCTCAGCGCGACCACCCTTCGCTCGCGGGTCGCCGTGGCCGTCCGGCACGTGCAATCGCTGCCCGCCAAGCCCTGGGCCAGCAAGGCCCGGAAGAAGGCGTGAAGCGCCGGCCGATCGCGCTGGCGTCGCTGCTTTGCCTGGCGGGCAGCGCGCAGCCGGCCGACGAACCGGCCGCGGTCCCGGTGGATGGCGCAGCGATCGAGCTCACCAGCACCTCGCCTGACTTCAGCTATCACATCGCGATCGGCGCCGACGGACGCCTCGTGATGGACTACCACTACGGCAGGCAGTGCTGCGTCTTCGCGGGTCACGTGCACGGCGAGGGCCAGCTGACCGATGCCGCTCGCCGCATGATGTACGACGAGGTCCGCGCGCAGCAGTTCTTCGAGCTGCCGCACGACATCAACGTCGGCAAGGGCTCGCGCAAGGCGACCGACAACGTCCTCGAGATCACGCAGGGCCCGCGCTCACTGCGCGTCCACCTGATCGACCGGCGCACCGCGGACTCGCCCGCCGCCGGTCCGACGCGCGTCGAGACGCGCTTCTTCGGCGTCATGGAAGCGGTCCTCGCCGGCTGTCCGGCGTTTCCGCAGCGGCCCTCGCAGTGAGCGTGAGCCCAGGAGCACGCCGCCGTCGCTCGGCGGCGCTCGTCGTGGCGCTGCTCACCGCCTCGCTCCCGCGCCTGGCCGCACCCGAGGACCCGGGTGGGGCGCAGTCCGCGACGCTAGCGGTGCACCTGAAGGGCGTCGGGCCCGGCGTCGAGTTCGACATCGAGATTGGCGCGGGTGGAGCCCTCAGCTGCACGTACCGCTACACCGACCCGCATCCGCTGTTCCGCGGCGTCGTGAGCGCGACCGGTCAGGTGGAGGAGGGCGCCCTCAAAGGATTCAAGCGGGACGCCCTTCGACGCGCGCCAGAGGCGTGGCCGGCCGAGCTCGGCAGCGACCCGGCGCGCGGAGCCGCGATCGATGAGACGCTCGAACTGACGCTGGGCGGCGTCACGCGCCGCGTGCACCGGCGGTCGGCCGCCGCGGCCACCGACAGCGCGCCGCCGGACGCGGCGTCCCCCGAAGCGCGCTACCTCGCGCTCCGCCAGGACATCCTCGACCTGTGCCCGGCGACGCCGGGGCCGGCGTACCTGGACGCGTCCTGAGCGGCAGCGGCGACTAGGGCGGTTCGCGCACGGTCGGCAGCAGGGCCGCGAGCAGCCCGAGCGCGGGCAGCACGGCGCACACGGCGTACACCGCCTCGATTCCATAGCGGTCGGCGAGCACGCCGAGCACCGCCGCGCCGATGCCCCCCGCGCCGAACGCGAGCCCGAAGAAGAGACCGGAAATCATCCCGACGCGCCCGGGGACCAGCTCCTGCGCGAAGACGACAATGGCCGGAAAGGCCGAGGCGAGGATGAGCCCGATCAGCACGACGAGCGGTCCCGTCCACCAGAGGCTCGCGTGCGGCAGCAGCAGCGTGAACGGCAGGACGCCCAGGATCGAGAACCAGATCGTCTGCTTGCGGCCGAAGCGATCGCCGAACTGCCCGCCGAGCAGCGTGCCGACGGCGACCGCGGCGAAGAATGCGAACAGATACAGCTGCGCGGTGCGGACCGGCGCGCCGAAGCGCTCGATCAGGTAGAAGGTCAGGTAGCTGCCGACGCTCGCGAGATACACGAACTTCGACAGCATGAGCGCGACCAGCACGGCGATGCCCCGCAGCACCCGGCTGCGCGGCAGCGGCGGGTGGGCGACCCGCGCGCGTGCGCTCGCCGCGAGCCGCGCGAGGCCGTAGTCCCGGTACCAGAGGCCGACCCGCCACAGGATCAGGCACGAGATGAGTGCGAGCCCCGCGAACGCGGCGAGGCTTGCGCGGCCGTACTCGACGACGACGATGGCCGCGACCAGCGGTCCCAGCGCCCCGCCGACGTTGCCGCCGACCTGGAACAGCGACTGCGCGAGGCCGTGGCGCCGGCCGGCCGCCATGCGCGCGACCCGCGAGGACTCGGGATGGAAGACCGAGGAGCCGACGCCGAGGAGCGCCGCGCCCCCGAGCAGCACGGGGTAGGTTGGCGCGAGACCGAGCACGACGAGGCCGCCGAGGGTGAACAGCGTGCCGCCCGGCAGCGCCAGCGGTATCGCCCGGCGGTCGGCGTACAGCCCGACCAGCGGCTGCAGCAGCGAGGCCGTGACCTGGTAGACGAGCGAGACGAGTCCGATCTGGCTGAAGCTGAGCCCGAACGCCGACTTGAGGTCCGGATAGCTCGCGGTCAGCAACGACTGCATCATGTCGTTCAGCAGGTGGCAGAAGCTGATCGCGAGCACGACGCGCAGCACCATGCCGCCTGCGTCTGCCGCCGGCGGTGCCGGGTTCGTCGCCACGGATCCTCCTTCGCGGAAGCCGGCAGTGTAGCCGAGCGGGTCGCCGCGGACGGTGATGCGGTAGGCTTGGGCCAGCCGGCGGGCGCAGCCGAACCGGCGCGTCATCACGCTGAGGGGGAGTCGTCGGATGAGCATGCACACGCCCGCCGCCCTGCTGGACGGCACCCGTCTCGAACCGGTCAGCCGCCGCGGCCTGCTGCTCCTCGCAGCGGCCGCGGGCGCCACGCTCGCGGCGCCGCGACTCCTGGCGGCCACGGGTCCTGGCGGCGGCAAGCAGCTCGGCGGCGACCTCTCCAAGGTGCGCGCTGCGATCGAGGCGCAGCGTGCCGAGGCGATCAAGCGCCTGCAGGACTGGATCGCGCTGCCCTCCATCGCGGCCGAGAACCGCAACATGAAGGAGGGCTGCCAGATGATGATCGACCTCCTGAAGGACGCGGGCTTCCAGTCGGCGACCGCGATGCCGACCGACGGCCAGCCGGGCGTGTTCGCGACGCTCGATGCGGGCGCCAAGCGAACCGTCGGCATGTACTTCATGTACGACGTCAAGCAGTTCGACCCGGACGAGTGGAGTTCGCCACCGCTCAAGGGCGCGATCGTCGACAAGGCGCCGTTCGGCAAGATCATGCTCGGCCGGGGCGCGATCAACCAGAAGGGACCGGAGGCGACCTTCCTCGCGGCGCTGCACGCGCTCAGGGCCGCCGGCCGCAAGCCGCCGGTCAACATCGTGCTGGTCGCCGAGGGCGAGGAGGAGATCGGTTCGCCGCACTTCGCGCAGGTCGTGCGCCAGCCCGCCGTGCTCTCGGCCCTGTCGAAGTGCCATGAGGTGTTCATGCCCTTCGCCTCGCAGTCGCCCCAAGGCTCGGTCGAGATCGCACTGGGCGCGAAGGGCGTGATCGAGGTCGAACTCGTGTGCTCGACGGAGCGCTGGGGCCGCGGCAGCAAGGACGACATCCACTCGAGCTACAAGGCCGAGCTCGACAGCGCCGTCTGGCGCATGGTCAAGGCACTGTCGACGCTCGTCTCGGAAGACGGCAATGACCCGGCCATCGACGGCTGGTTCGAGCACGTCAAGCCGCTGACCGACCGGCAGAAGGAGCTGATCGCGCAGAAGGTCGCCCACACGAAGGAGGAGGACGTCAAGAGGCTCCTCGGCGTGCAGCACTGGGTGCGCGACCTGTCATACCGCGAGGCGCTCGAGCGCCTCGCCTCGCAGCCGACCGTGAACATCGAGGGGATGTACGCCGGCTACACCGGCCCGGGCGGCAAGACGATCCTCCCCTCCAAGGCGACCGCGAAGCTCGACTTCCGGCTGGTTCCTGACCAGACGGCGGCCGACGCCGCGGCCAAGCTGAAGGCACACCTCGCGAAGCGCGGCTACGGCGACATCGAGGTCAAGGTGACCGGCGGCTACGACCCGACGCAGACCGACGAGAACTCCTCGCTCATCAAGGCATCGAGCTCGGTCTATGCGGCCGAGGGGATGCCGGTCAGCCTCTCGCCGAGACTCGCCGGCTCCTGGCCCGGCTACATCTTCACGAGCCCGCCCGTCAGCCTGCCGGCCGGCCACTTCGGCACGGGGCACGGCAGCCGCGCGCACGCGCCGGACGAGTACTACGTCATCGAGTCGAGCAACCCCGCCGTGCACGGCATGGCGGAGGCGACGCTCGCCTACGTCAAGCACCTGTACGCGCTCGCGGGCGGGTAGCGCCGACCGCGAGCGTCACGCCGTCGGCTCAGGCGGCGCCGACCACCGTCTGACGCTGCTCGCCGAGGCCGGCGATCCCGAGCGTGACCACGTCGCCGTCCTGAAGGTAGCGCGGCGGCTTCATGCCGAGGCCGACGCCCGCCGGAGTCCCCGTCGTCACGAGGTCACCCGGCTGCAGGCTCATGAACTGGCTCAGGTATGAGACCAGATAGGCCGGCCTGAAAATCATGTTGCTCGTCGAGCCGTCCTGGCAGCGGCGCCCGTTCACGTCGAGCCACATCGCGAGCGCACCGGGATCCGGGACCTCGCGCGCGGTCACGAGCCACGGGCCGATCGGCCCGAAGCTGTCGCAGCCCTTGCCCTTGTCCCATTGCCCGCCGCGCTCCATCTGGAACTCGCGCTCGGACACGTCGTTGCAGACGAAGTAGCCGGCAATCGCCGCCGCCGCCGCGCGCTCGTCGACGTAGCGACACTCCGTCCCGATCACGAAGGCCAGCTCGACTTCCCAGTCCAGCTTCTTCGAACCACGCGGCCGGAGAATGGCATCGTTCGGTCCCGCGAGGCAGCTGGTGGCCTTCATGAACACGACGGGCTCGGTCGGAATCTTCGCGCCCGTCTCGCGCGCGTGGTCGGTGAAATTGAGTCCGATCGCGACAAACTTGCCGGGCCGGGCGACGCACGCGCCGAGGCGCGGTGACCCGCCGACGACCGGCAGCGTCGCGGGGTCGAGCGCCTCGAGCTCAGCAATCCGGCGCGGCGCCAGGGCGGCGCCGTCGATGTCGGCGACGATCGCGCTCAGGTCACGCAATCCGCCGTGGGCGTCGATCAGGCCGGGCTTCTCGCCGCCGACCGGTCCGTAACGAACGAGCTTCATCGGTTGACCTCGGCTCGGAACGGCGCTCGGCGCCGGGCGGCCATTGTGCGCACGCGTCGCACCCAGATCCAGCGTGCCGTCGCGGACCGTGCCATCGGCATGCCAACGGGATCGAGCGCGTCGGAACTGCCGTCGCGCCTGAGGGTCCGAGGAGGTCACGGGCCGAACCCGGTCGCGGAGGCGCGTCGGGCCATGCACTCGCGACGGGTGATCGGGATCGCGCTGGTCGTTGCCGGCCATGCGACCGTCGTCATTTGGCTGCTCCGGCATCCCGACAGCGCCCGCACCTACCCCGTGGGCGAACGACCGGCGCGGCTGGCCATTGACTGGCTGCCGAGGCCACTGCCGCCGCGCGACACGCGCACCGGCGCACGCCGTGCGGTGGTGGCGTCCCCTCCGTCGCACGCGATCCTTCCGCCGGCCGAGCGGCCCGTCGGGCAGGGGGCGAGCGCCGCGGCCGGGCCGCCGGTCGACTGGGCGCGGGCCGCCTCACGCGCGGCGGAAGCCGCGGTCGCGGCGCTGCCGCGCGCCGCATCCGACTGCGACGCGACTCCGCAGCCGGGCTCGATGCGCCGACCGTGCGGACGCCGACCGGAGTTCGGGTGGTCGGACAACCGGCGCTTCGGCCTTGCGGAAGGCCTGCTGCCGTACGTGCGGCTGGGCGATGCCTGCGTCGTCGGGCTCGGGTTCTTTGGCTGCCGGCTCGGCAAGGCGCCGCCGGCGAACGCGCACCTGTTCGATGGCCTGCGCGACGCCGACCGGCCGCAGAGCTCGGTCCCCGACGTGCCGCACTGAGGTCTCGGCGCGCCGCTCCGTGCGCGCCCGTCGCGCGCTCGACGGCCGCGTTGAGAGCAGTGTCAGTGCCGCGACGAGGGTCGGGCTCGGCAGGTGCGCGTGCCGATCGTGTATATAGGGGTCAGGCGCCGCGGCTGGCGCGCCGGGAGGGGCGATGTTTCATCCGGGCCTGCTGGGCCTTCTACTGCTGATCGCCGACATCTGGGCGATCGTCAACGTGCTGCAGAGCGCGGCCGATACGACCAAGAAGGTCGTGTGGACGGTCGTGATCCTGCTGATGCCGCTGCTCGGCGTCGTGCTGTGGTTCTTCCTGGGGCCGCGGACCGGCCGTAGCTGAGGTTCACGCCGCCGGCGCGTTCGCGCACTCGCACACGAGCCGCATCGCGCCATCGCCACCGGTCTGCGCCCAGAGCCGCGCGCCCATCGCCATTGCCCGCAGGCGGATGGCGGAGCCGCGCGCGATGGCGGCGATCGCGGAGGGTCGCGCCCCGGGCGCCGACGCGGCGACGGCGACCTGGACGGCCCCGGGCGTGCTGCGGACCTCGACACCGATCGCGCTGTCCGGTTCGCGCGCGAGGCACTGGCTGACCGCCTCGCGCACCAGCTCGTACAGATGCTCCGCCTGCTCGTCGGCGAGGCCGAGCGGCACGGCGAGGCTGGTCGTCACGCTGTAGTTCGGCAGGCCGACCTCCTGCACGTACTGCGGCAGGTTCTGCATCGCGCGCACGAAGTCGCCGGCGCTCGCCTGCAGGGGCGATGCGCGGTGCGCGCATTGCCGGCAGGCCACGGCCGCATCGCGCACCTGCGCGCCGAGCGCCTCGATCAGCGGTGCGACCGGAATGCCGTGATCGATCGCCTCCTCGAGGTGCCGGACCGCGACCTGCACCCGGCGCAGCGGGCCCTCGAGCGCGGCGCGGAGCTCCGCCGCGAGGCGCCGTCGCTCGACGTCGGTGCGCTCGACGTTCGCGCGCCGCAGAGCATTGCGCTCGGTGACGTCCTGCGCGAAGCACACGTAGACCGGCCTGCCGTCCAGCACTCCGGGCAGGAATGAGACATCGAGGTCGACGAATTCCCGGCCCGCGGTCGGCTGGCGGATCTCGACGGGCCCGCGCGAGGCGGAAGCTTCTGCGGCGAGCAGCCGTCGTGCGGCCCCGGGGGCGAGCAGCTGCTCGAGTCGCGGCGTGCGCCCGCGGCTCGGCGTGAATCTGAAGGTCCTGAGGGCCTGCTCGTTCACGGCCACGACCCGACCGGTCCTGGCTTCGTGGACCCAGAGCGCGCGCGGATCGCTGTCGAAGAGCCGCTTGTACCACTCGCCCGCCACCCGCAGGTCGTGCCGGCTGCGATCGCGTTCGCCGAGGAGCGCGGCGATGAACAGGCTGATCGAGGCCAGCACGCCGAGGAAGCCCCAGACGTAGACGATGCCCTCGCGCGGGTCCGCCGCGCCGAGCGCACCCCGGCGCAGCGCGAATCCCACGACGCCCGTCATCGCGCACGCCAGCGTCCCGATCGATGCGAAGGCGACGCCAAAGCGGCTCGACGCCCACACGAGCAGCAGGATGCCGAGGGCCAGCAGGGGCATCAATGCGGCCGCCTGAGGAATGCCGAGCATCGCGACGGCCCAGCCGCTGACACAGGCGACCCACAGACCGGCCTCGAGCAGGTGGCCGCGCAGGTTCTCGCGCAGCGCCGGCAGCGCCACGACCGCCGGGACGGTCAGGACGATCCCGGTGAAGGCATCGGCCCACCAGCGCACCATCTGCACCGCGAAGGCAGCGGTCACCCGCGGGACCTCGCCGGACGCCGCGGTCATGAGCGACGTCACGGCCGGATTCAAAGAGCCGGGCTTGAGGTAGGCGTAGGCCAGCAGGCACGCGGCGCCGATGGGCTCGGCGACGGCGAACACGGTCGCCGCGATGGCGACGAGCGCCACCGGGTCCTGCCAGCGCGCGAACTCAAGCGTGAAGCGGTGGCGGCGCAGCAGGGTGACGATCGCCACGCAGGCGGTGGTCGTCACGACGCCAGCGATGCACGCCATCGCAATGGGCGCATGCTGGAAGATCGCGGATGCGGCCGTGACGCCGACCAGCGTGCCCGGCCAGAGGCGCCGGCCGCCCCACAGCATGCCGGCCGTGGCGGCGCCGGTCATCAGCGAGGGAATCGCGAGCCGGGCGCCGGTGAGCGCGGCGAGACTGGGATCCTGCGCGGCGGCCAATGCGAGGGTCACCGCCGCGCCGAGCAGGCACCCGGCGGCGACACCGGCCATCTTGAGCGCATCGGTGAGCCACGTGACGCGCGAGTCCGCCCGCGGCGCACCGACTGCCGCCTTGACCGAAGCCGCCGGCCTCGCGGGCGTGTCGGCGACAGCAGCCTCGGCCTGGGAGCAGCTGACCGACACCGTCGTTCCGCCGCCGTCGCGCGGCCCGACCGAGAACTCGGCGTCGAGCGCCTGCGCGCGCAGCTTCATCGAGCGCACGCCGAGCCCTTCGCGCTGGCCGTGCGTCGCCTCGATGCCGATGCCGTCGTCTTCGATCTGCACGCGCACGCCGACCGCATCGACGTGCAGCCGGATCGTGAGCGCACCGGCGCGAGCGTGCTTCAGTGCGTTCGCGACGGCTTCCTGGGCGATCCGATACAGGTGCTCGCGGCGCTCGAGCGACAGCCGCAACGGCGCCTCCTCCTCGACGACCACGGTCATCCGTGCGCGCTGTTCCGGCGGCAACGTCTCGGGCAGATGCATCAGCGCCTGGACGAGATCGCCGTTCAGTGCCTCGAGCGGGGAGATGCCTTCGGTCATCTGCCCCAGCAGCAACTCGGACTTCGCGGTCGTCTGTGCGATGAACGCGATGCCGGGACGGTCGAGTACCGCGCCGCGCCGAAGATTGGTCAGCAGGCTCTGCACGCCGAGCGCGAGCCCGGTCAGGATCTGGCCGAGGCCATCGTGCAGTTCCTGCGCGAGACGGCGCCGCTCGCGGTCGGCGACCGCCAGCAGCCGGCGTCGCAGATCCTGCCGGTCGGTCATCTCGATCGCGTAGGTGAGCGTGACAGCGCGCCCGGACAGCTCAAGCGGCGTCGACTCGACCTCGACGTCGATCAGGCGGCCGTCGCGCGTGCGGTGCCGGACGAAGGGTGTCGTGATGACGTCGGCGCTCGGCGGCACCGGGCCCGCCGCACCCTCCGGATCGGCGAGCAGGTCGCGCCCGCGCATCGACAGGAACTCGGCGCTCGTGTAGCCGTAGCGGTGCGTCGCCTCGTCGTTCGCGAGGATGATGCGGCCGGTCGCGGTTTCCGTGACCCACGCGGGGCAGGGGTTGCCCATGAAGATGTGCAAGTTGCGCGCCGCGAGCGCCTGCAGCCGCCGCAGGTCGCGCCGGCGCGCGGCGAGCGTCGTGGCCAGCACCGGGCCCGTGCAGCACAGGAGCGCGATGAAGCCCCAGGCGGCGGCGAGCCCGCCGCCGCTGCTCATCGCGGCCAGCGGGCCGACGCGCTGCGTGAATGCGACGGCCGTCGAGAAGCAGAGCGCGAGCGTGCACAGGGCCGCGGTCATCACGCCAAAGTCGATCGCCGCCCACGACACCAGCATCAGCGCGAGGATCAGGAGCGGCCACGCCGACCAGGCGTAGGGCAACGCGAAGCAGACCACGCACCACGCGGCGACCAGCGTCGCGAACCACGTGACGCCCGCCGGGCGGGTCCGCAGCGCGCGTCGCAGCGGCTCGCGGCTCGCGACCAGCGCCGGCACCGCGAGAACGATGCCGATCACCGAGTTGAGCTCGAAGCGCGCGAGGGCCCAGAGCAGCTCCGGCCGGATGACCGGCGACGGTACGCCCGGGACCGTCACGAGCGCGAGGAAGTCGGCCGGCACGCTCGAGCGGTCGAGCCACACGGCGATCAGCGGCGTCGCGACGTCGATGTTGCCGGCGACGAGCCGGCCGATCAGCGCCGCGGCGATCAGCAGGAACGGATCTCGCAGCCGATCGAATCGTCGGTGGAAGTTCCAGATCCGCAGCAGGTGCACGACCAGCACCAGGCTGAGCGCCTCGCCGAACGCGTCGATCGCGACCGAGATCGGCGGGTCGTGGCGCAGCACGCCCCAGACGAGGTACGAGCCGATCGTGACCGCGGGCCACAGCCGGATGCCGCCCAGCAGCATCGCGCTGACGCCGATGCCCTCGGCGATCCAGGGCAAGGGACTCAGATCCCCCCAGATGCCGGACCCGGCGATCGTGTTCGAATACAGCAGCAGCGCGCCGCCCGCCGTCACGTAGGCCGCGAGCAGGTAGGCTCCCGCGCGCAGTGTCACTCCCACGCGCGGCGCTCGGCGCAGATCGGTCAGGACGGTCGACACGCCAGTTTCCCTTGCTGCCGGTGGGCCGGGCGCAGGCGCTCGGCCTCCAAGCTGTCTATCGTCCGCCGCACGCTAACCTGTAGCCAGAATTGGAAAAACCGGCCGGTTCACACGCGGCTCGTCGGGTCGGACGCCGGCCACGATGGGGGCACGCTTCAGCCACGCCCGAGCCGCTAAGATCGGCGTCGGCACCCGCATCCTCGAGTCGAACCGAATGCCCGGCATCCGCGCCGTCACGCCCGACCAGACCTTGCGCGGCACGCCCGACGACCGGATTGAATTCGATTGCATCCGGGCCGCGCACCGGTGAAGGGCCTGACGCGTCGCGCGGTACTGCTCGCCGGCGCAGGCTGGGCGGGCGGGACGTGGGCCCGAGCGGCGGGACGCGCGCCGCACGTCGGCGTCCTCGGTGCCGGAATCGTCGGCGCCTCGATTGCGTACCATCTGGCCCGCGCCGGGGCGCGGGTGACGGTCTTCGACGCCCGCGGACCGGCCCAGGGCGCGACGCAGAATTCCTTCGCGTGGCTGAACGCGTTCGTGGCCGACGCCCACTACCGTGACCTTCGGCTCGACAGCCTTGCGGCCTACCACGCGCTCGATGTCCCGTTGCGGCTCGGCATCCTCTGGGGCGGCTACCTGACCTGGGCGCACGAGCGCTCGGCGGCAGGCGACGTGGAGGAAAGCGCGCGCGAGCTCGCGACGAGCCCGTTCCCGGTGCGTCGCGTCGCGGCTGCCGACGTCGCGGTGCTGAGCCCGCAGCTCGAGCCCGGCCCCGTCGCGAGCGCGCTGTACTCGGCGATCGATGGGCAACTGAACCCGGTCTGGACAACCCGGCGCTTCCTGGAGGCGGCCGAGGCGCTTGGCGCGACGCTCAAGATCCCGTGCCGAGTCCGCGCCATCGCGCTCAGGCGCGGCTCGCTCACGGGCGTCACGACCGAGGCCGGCGCGGTCGCGCTCGACCGGCTGGTCGTCGCGGGCGGCGTCGAGTCGCCCGGCCTGCTCGCGCGCATCGGCTATCGTTTGCCGCTGCGGCACGCACCCGGCCTGCTCGCGCATTCCGTGCCGACCTCGACCATCACGCGCATCGTCCACGACGCCCCGGGCGGCGTCGGCTTCAAGCAGATGGCCGACGGGCACTTCGTCGCCTTTGACGCCGCCGAGCCCCCCGACATTCCGGCGCACGCGGCGATCCGTCGCGAGCACGCCGACTTCCCGGATGAGGCGCTGCGACGGCAGCACGGCGAGCGCATTCTCGGCAGGCTCGCGGAATTCGTCCCCGCGACCCGCGGCCTGGCGCTCGCGCGGGTGACGCTCGGCTTCCGTCCCATGCCGCTCGATGAATACCCGGTGGTCGGCACGGTGCCGGGGGTTCCGTCGGTGAGTGTTGCCGTCACGCACAGCGGTGTCACGCTGGCGCCGATCCTGGGCCAGATCCTCGCCGAGGAAGTGCTGCACGGCACGCGCGATGCCCGTCTCGCGCCGTACCGTCCCGAGCGCTTTGCGACACGCGGGCTCGACCTGCGCGGCGCCTAGCCGGACGGTGGCGTTGCCGGCCCGGCTGCCGGCGCCGCTTCCACGGCGCGGCGGACCGAGATGCGCCCCGGCGTGCGCTCGAGCTCGACGCCCGGCAGCGTCTTCAGGAACAGCGCGAATGATTCGTAGTCCTCGGCGCTGAACCGACCGCTGATCGGCTCGGCGCGCAGCGCCGGATCGTCGATCTCGAACCGCACCGGCGCGTAGGCGTTGAAGGCGTCGGCAACCTCGCCAAGCGGCCGGCCCTCGAACGCGATCTGGCCGTTCGCCCAGGCGCCGACGCTCGCGGTGTCCGCCAACGCGGCATGCTCGGCGAGGCTCGCGCCCTGCACCTCGATCCGCTGGCCGGCGGCCACCGTCAGGGCGCGGGCCGGCGCCGCGAGACCGCCGACAGCCGCCGAGGGCGGGACCGCCGTGACCAGCACCGAGCCCTCGAGGACCGTGATCGTCTCTGCATCGGTGCGCGCCAGTACATTGAAGCGCGTGCCGAGGGCCTGCACGCGCGCGCCGCCTGCCGCGACGCGAAACGGGCGGCTCGTGCTGTGCGCGACCGTGAACAGCGCCTCGCCATGCGCGACCTCGACGTGGCGCTCGTTGAGGTCGTAGCGGACCGCGAGCGCCGTCTCGGCGTTCAGCTCGACGGTGGATCCGTCCGGCAGCTCATAGCGCGCACGCTGCGCGTGGGCGGTCGCGTAGGCCGTCGTCAGCCCGAACCAGTCGTAGCGATTGACCCAGGCCGCGCTCGCAGCCGCGATGCCGACCGCCGCCACCAGGATCGAGGCGGCAAGCGCCTGTGGCCGGAACCAACTGCGTCGGGCGACCGCGGCCGTCGGCTCGGGGAGCGGGATCACCTCGCCGCCCGGCGCGTCGCGGGCTTCGGCCACGAGCGCGGCGACGTCGAACTCCGGGTCGGCGACGACCGCCGGCAGCGCATTGGCGACCTGCGCGAGCTCGAGGTATTCCTCGACATGCAGCGGCGAGGCACGCAGCCATTCGGTGAAGGCCACGCGGTCGGCCTCGCTCAGCGTGCCCGCCTGGTTTGCGACCAGCCACTCGGCGGCCTCCCGGCCAACCCGCTCGCGAGCATCCTCTTCGGTGGCACCCATGCGGTCAGCCCATCCTAGCCATGCGGCGCCGGCCGTGCAGTACGGCCTGCACCAGGTACTTCTTGACCATGTTCGACGACACTCCCAGGCGCTCGCCAATCTGCGCGTAGGTCAGGCCATCACGATACTGCAGCACGAGTGCCATCCGACACTTCGGCGAGAGCTCGGCGATGACCTCGCCCAGCCGCCGGCGCCAGCGGTCGAGGTCGACGGCCTCCTCCGCGGTGGACGGCTCCGACAGGACGCCCTCGAGCGACTCGTCCGCCGCGTCCAGTTCCATGCCACGACGCTTCACGGCCGCCGCCCGCTCGCGCTCGAGGTTGGCCGCGATCGTGAACAAGTAGGCCTCGGGATCCCGGATCAGTTCCGGATGGGGCACGCGCAGCATGCGCACGAAGGTCTCCTGGGCGAGATCGGCCATCTCGGCGGGGCTGCGGACCCGCCGCCCGAAGTAGGCGAGCAGCGCGCTGCGCTGCTCGGTGAACAGCCGCTCGACCAGGGATTTCGCGGCGTCGGCCATCGATCACCCACTCTACGCCCCCGCCGGCACACCAGCCGCGCACACCGGCTGACGCGGCGCAGCAAGCCGCCGGACGTCAGCCGACGGGATCCGGGGCGTGCAGCAGACGATCCAGCGGCCGCGCCAGATCGCGGCAGGCGAGGGTGTGCGGTGAGGGCCCCGCCGGCAGCCAGAGCGGCAGCACCAGCGCGACGACCGCCTCGCGGGCGGCGCCGTGTCCCCGCAACGGGTCGGACTCGCTCGAATGACGGAAGTCCCAGACGGTCGCCGAGATCGCGGTCTCGCGCTGCAGGAGCCCGGCACCGAAGCACCCCGCGTTTCCGGGACGGCTGCATCCCAACGGTCCCGTGACGCGCTCCTCCGTATCGACGGTCGACACGAACACGACGAAGCGCAGCCCGAGCGTGTCCGCCCGCTCCCTGCCCATGCGCGACAGCAGGACCGGTACCGCCTCGCTCGGCGCGAGTGCCCGCGCGGTGCTCTCGAGCCACGGGAAGAACGCGTCCCGCACCTGCTGCTCGTTGAGGATGCGAAGGCCGTGGTCGAGCTGCCGGAGCTCGCGCGCGAGGCAAGCCACGGTCTCCGGGCGCGCGCCGCTGAGGCCGTCGTCCGACAGGAGCGCTACGCTCGGCGCTCGCTGCGCGATGGCCGGCGCCGCGAGCAGCGCAAGGCCAAGCAGGCACGCCGCGCGGGCGCTCACGGCAGCATCTCGGCCGACGCTCCGTGTGCCGCGAGCCATGCGCGCTGCGCCTCGCCACGCGCCAGGTCGAGGATCGCCTCCGCCACGGCGCTGCGCAGAGCGAGCGACACGGCTTTCGAGGCGTTGTCGTCGCCGACCAGCGTCGTGCGGACCGCCGCCCCGTGGCCGGTGACCTCCCAGTCGAGCGGGGCCGCGTCCCCGCCGGCCGAGAGCAGGAGTGCGAACGTGAGCGTCGCGCGGCGCGCCATGAGCGCGCTGGCGCTGAAGCTGCCGTGCGCCGGCGGAAGGTCATCGCTCGAGGTCCACACCGGCAGCGTCACGCTCGCGTGGCTCAGCCGCACGAGCAGCAAGGCATCGACGCCCGCCGGCACCGGCGCGTCCGTCGCGCACCCTTCGAGCACGATGAGCCGCGCAAAGACCGATTGCGCCATGCGCTCGAAGCTCGCGCGGGCGGCGGCCCCCAACTCCCACACCGAGTGCGGGTCGGCGGGCGAGTGCGTCGGGTCGAGTATCAGCCGGTGCGCGTCGCGACGCCGCAGGCGCGCGCTGCGCAGCTCGGCCGGCAGGCACAGTCCGAGCGTGAGCGGCAGTGGTGCCACGAGCGCCGGCGGCAACTCGGGCGCGCGAACGACATGCGCGGCCGTGATGACGATCTCCTCGACGGGCAACGGCGGCGGCGGCGCGGGCATCGTGGGTCCCGCCGTCGCGCGCCTACCCGGCAAGACGCTCGGCACCGCGCGCGGGTAGAGGCGAATCGTGCGCTCGTTGATGGCGTCGGCGGCGAGCCCCGTGCCGGCAAGCAGGGATTCGAGCGCGGCGCGTTCGTCGAGCCCTGCGCGCGCTCCCGGGCTCTGCTTCGCGACCGCATCCGCCGTGATGTAGACGACTTGCCAGCCGGTCTGCTGCTGCGCATCGGCGATCGCGCGCGACAGCGGCCCGGCCGGCACGTCGCGGCTGAGTACTCGCGCCGTCTCGGCGAGCGCCGGCGCGGCGAGCGTCGCGCCCGCCGCGAGGGTCATCACGCTCGCCACGCGCCAGCACCGTCGGCCACGGTGCCGGATGACTGCTCCCGGCACGCCATCCTCCTGCCGTCGACCGCGCCGCGGCGGCTACAGCTGCTTCGCGATCAGCTCCCGGTACGTCGTCGCATGATGCTGGAAAAAGAGGTCGCTCGCCGGATCCGCGAGTGGCGTGCCATACACGAGCAGGACGCGGCCGGCCGGCACGAAGTTCCACGAGCTGCCGGCCTGGTCGCGGCCGATCGGCTTCAGCGACTCCCAGTGAGCGAAGTAGCCGTAGCCCTCTGCACTGACCCGGGTGAGCGGCTCGAGCACGCACGCCAGCGCCCCGCGCAGCACCTTGCCGGCGCCGCCGACCGCCCGGACGAATCTCGCCAGCAGCGAATGCCCGGTGAAATCGGTCTCGAGGTCGGCCGTGCCTTCCAGCGACATCGGCAGCTTGGGAACCGGGTCGATGTGGTTGTTCACGACGAGCGCGTTGTCCGCAGCCTGGGTGAAGCTCGCGAACTCCGCCGCGAACGGGTAGTTGCCGGGCTTCGGCTGGGCGACGGCATACGACTTCAACCGGTACCGGGCACCGCGCAAGCCGAAGGGATCGGCCGGCCCGTCCTCGGCGTCCGCCATCGCCCGATACAGGAACGCGTGCACGAGCGTCGCCATCGCGGCGCCCTGGCTGTGCCCGGTGATGTACAGCACGGACCCCGGCGGCACTCGAGCCGCCGCCAGCGTCGGCAGCACTCCGTAGCGCAGGTCGAGCAGCAGCGTGAACGTCGCGTGCAGGAAACCGCTGTGCAGTTGCGCAGTGTCGCTGGTCGCGAAGGACACGGCTTCGCTCAGGAACCGGCGGCCGAGCACCGGCTGGAAGATCGCGTCCTCCACCGCGTTCGGGGTGTTGGAGAACACCGTGCCGCGGATCGCGAGCGCGAAGCGCCCGGCATTGGCGCCGGCGCCGCGGTACAAGAGCCACGCGTTCTGCCACGGCCCGAAGCCGTTCAGGTCAGGGTCGCGGGCGACGTCCGCCGCCGTCCCGACCGGCAGGTGGCGGAATGCGGCGCGGCTCGCGATTTGTTCGTAGAGCTTCGACCAGTGGCTGAGGTCAGCGTCGGGCAGCGGCTCCGTCGCCGGCGCGCCGCGCCCGTGCTTGAACTCGATGAAGTCGCGCGCGACCTGCTCGCGGCTGTCGAAGGCGAGCTCCCACAGCGTCGGGTCGACCGTCGCGCGGTACCGTGCATCGGCCGGTGCGCGGTTGCGATCGCTCTGGTTGTCGAGCTCGACGCAAAACTCGACGAGTGCCGCAGCCTCGCGCTTGTCGAAGCCGCCCGCGGCGGCGAAGTCCGCCGCGTGACGCGGCCGGGTGAACCGGGTCTGCTGCATCGCGAGCACTCCTTGCTCCGGGCCCTCGCGGCGACGTTCGTCGAGCTCGGCCGCCGCCTCAGCCGCCGCTCGTGCCGCTCACGGCGCGACCAGCGGGATGACCCGCGCCGCGTCGAGCACGCGATTGAGCGCAGGCAGGTCGTCGGCCAGCAGCTTCTGGTACGCGGCGCCTGCGCTCGCCAATTCCGCCTCGTACTCGCGCAGCAGCCCGAGCTGGGTCTGCGTCGGCGCGAAATCCGCGCCACCGGCCACGTCGCCGCCGCCGGTCCCGACCTCAGCGTTCAGCCAGATGAGGTTGAGGTACACGCCGTCGACGGAGATGAAGTACTTGTCGTCACTGTTGCGCAGCGCCCGGGACACCAGTCGGTTCTCGACCGCCTCGAGCTTGCCGTCGAAGTCGGCCGCCGCGGCCTGCAGTCTGGCATTCTGCTCCTTCTGCGCAGCGCTGTCCTCGCGTGGACGGGCCGCAGCCGGCTCGACGTCGTCCTCGTCGTCCTCCTCGGCCTGTGGCGGGCGGTCGGCTTCGTGCTTGCCCGACCGCTTCAGCATCGCCTGGATCGTCTCGAGCTGCCTGCGCAGCCACTCGATCTGGTTGATCGAGTCGGACGTGTGGCTGATGTCGTCGCAGATCTGGCGCAGCGTCTTCACCGAGGCCTCGATGTCGGCATCGGAGCCCGGCGCGTGCGGATCGCGCAGCACCGTCAGCGGCTGCGTCGCCGCCTGGCCGTCGACGACGAGGCGCACCGAGTACTTGCCGGGGGCCACGATCGGACCGACCTCGGCCGGCTTGCTGCCCCAGTGCGTGATCGGGCGCGAGTCGGCATCGCGAAAGCGCGGCTCCAGCCAGATCCTGCCGTTGTCGGGCGCGACTGTGCGCAGCGAGACGACGCGAGGCGACTCGTAGCGCAGGTCCCAGACGACGCGGTTGATGCCGGGGTGGCCCTTGGCCTCGAGCCGGCGCACGAGCGCACCGTTCGCGTCCAGGATCTCGACCGCGGCCGGCTTCTTCGGCTCGGCCTTCAGCGAGAAGTTCAGCATCGCTTGTGGCGAGCGCACGAAGCGGTAGGCCGGCCGCGGCTCGAACAGCGTGACGTCGCCCACCGCCTTCGACTTCGCAAGCTGCTCGAGCGGCGTGATGTCGTCGAAGATGTAAAGGCCACGACCGTAGGTCGAGACGACAAGGTCGCGGAACGTCGGCTGCACGACCGTCCACGTGGCGGGCGCACGCGGCAGACCAGCCTGCAGCGCCGTCCAGTGCTCGCCGTCGTCGAGCGAGTAGTACACGCCGTTGCCGGTGCCCGCGAACAGGAGCCCGGCGCAGTTCGGGTCCTCGGTCACCGAGCGCACGTACGACAGCTCGTGGTGCGGCAGGTTGCCGCTCACGCGCTTCCAGCTCCTGCCGAAGTCGGTCGTCTTGTAGATGAACGGGTCGCGGTTGTCGACGAGGTGCAGGTCGACGCTGACGTAGGCGGTGCCGGCGTCGAAGGCCGACGGTGCGATGCTCGTGACCGTGCCGAGCGGCGGCAGCCCCGCCATGCCCTTGCTGACGTTGGTCCAGGTCGCGGCGCCATCCTTCGTGTTCCACACCTGGCCGTCGTTCGTGCCGGCCCAGACGAGTCCCTGCTGCACCTTCGACGGGGCGATCGCGAACACGATCTCGCCGTAGAACTGGCCGAGGTTGTCCCCGACGATGCCGCCGGAGGGCGCGACGTGGCTCGGGTCGTGCAGCGACAGTTCCGGGCTCACGACCGACCAGCTGTGGCCGGCGTCGCTCGTCCTGAAGACGACCTGGCAGCCGTAGTAGACCGTGTTGTGGTCGAACGGATCGATGGCGATCGGCGAGGTCCAGTGGCAACGGTACTTGATGTCGTTCGGCGGCGAGTCGAGCGTGTGCATCCAGGGCGCCACCGAGTGCGCTTCCTTGTAGCGCGCGTCCCAGCGCGTGACGCTGTTGCCGTAGCAGGTCGCCCAGACGATGTTCGGGTCGGCGACATCGGGGATCGTGAAGCCGGACTCACAACCACCCATGTGCCGGTCCCAGCCCCATTCGAAGCCGTCGCCCGGTACGCTTGGACCGCGCAGGTTCCCGTCGTCCTGCATGTTGCTGTAGAAGTAGTACGGAATCTGATCGTCGACGGCCACGTGGTACATCTGGCCGATCGGCAGCTGCACGCGGTGGAAGCCGCGGCCGTGCACGCTCGTGATGATCATGCCGCCATCGTCGGTGATCGCGAACCGATCCGGGTTCGTCGGGTCGATCCAGATGTCGTGCGTGTCGCCGCCCCAGCGCACCTCCTGGAAGTTGAGGCCACCGTCCAGGGACTCCCAGAACGAGCTGTCGGCGACGTACACCTCGTTGTCACTGGCCGGCGAGACGGCGAGGCGGATGTAGTAGCCGGCGCGGCCGATCAGCGCTCGCTGGAAATTCACTGCCTTCCAGTGCTCGCCGGCGTCGTCCGAGCGCCATACCGAGCCCTGGTCCTTCGTCTGGATCAGCGCGAACATGCGGCTCGAGTTCGTCGGCGCGATGGCCACGTCGATCTTCCCGACCGGCGGCTTCGGCAGGCCGCGCTCCTCGACACGCGTCCACTTCGTGCCGCCGTCGCGCGACAGATACACGCCGCTGCCGGGCCCGCCGCTCAGCTCGCCCCACGTGTGCAGCTCGACCTGCCAGAGCCCGGCGATCAGCGTACGCGGGTTGTGTGGATCGAGCGCGAGGCCTGAGCAGCCGACGTGCTCGCCGCCGAACAGCACGCGTTCCCAGTGCTCGCCGCCGTCGGTCGAGCGGTAGACGCCGCGCTCCTGCTGCGGGCCCGTGGCGCGGCCGAGCACGCAGGCGAACACGACGTTCGCGTTGGTCGGGTGAACGACGATGCGGCCGATTCGGCCGGCCGTCGGCAATCCCATGTTGGTCCACGTCTTGCCGGCATCGGTGGACTTATAGATGCCGTTCCCCATGACGTCGCTGTCGCGGATCATCCACGCCTCGCCGGTGCCGGCCCACACGATGCTGGGATCGGACGGCGCGACCGCGAGCGAGCCGATCGCAGCGACGTCTTGCTTGTCGAAGATGGGCGTCCAGCGATTGCCGCCGTCGGTCGACTTCCAGACGCCGCCCGAGGCGGCGCCCGCGTAGTAGGTGCTCGGGTCGCCCGCGATGCCCGCGACCGCCGAGATGCGATTGCCGATGCGGGGCCCGACGAAGCGGAACCGGAATGGGTTGTCGTCGTCGGAATCGGCGGCTCGGGCGAGCGTCGGCGCGAACGCCGACAGGACGACGAACCCGGCGAGCGCCGGGGCCAGCAATCGGATGCGCATGTGATGTCCCCCTCGAGCGGCGTGCACCTTATAGCATGGCGCGCCGGGCACCCTGATGCGCCGAGCGACCGCGCCCGGCGCGCGCCCCGACACAGCGTGACGGACGGGGGGCGGCTTTGAGGGCGCTGGCCCCGCCGGTCGTCTGCCCGGCGGCGAACCCCGCCGGGTGAACCTGACCGTTGCGCCCTACGGCACTCCCTGTACGCAGCCGAAATGTGCGCCGAATCTCGCTCGCCCGGCGGCGCGATTGGACCGACTGCACAGTTTCCGTCCCTTACGCGCGATATGGTTAATTCTCTGATCGCCCAGTGACTTGGGGCGAGCAGGCGACTTCATTGTGCCGGGCGCGCGACTCGTTCGCGGCCGCGGTGGAGCGGGAGTGGACGAGCAAGCAGCGTGGCCATGAATTCCGAGACCGCGCAGTCGGAGGTATCGCCGGTCGATCGCGACGCCGCCGGCGCGTCGCGCGCGGCCCTCGAGGCGGAGTTCTCCGCGCTCGCGCGCCTCGCTGCGCTCGCGTGCGGCACGCACTTCGCGGCGGTCGCACTGAATGGCTCCGGCACCGCTTGGTTCGCCGTCGCCGGTTCGGTGCCGGCGGGCGCGGCGCGCTCGATCGACGCGTTCTCGGCGGTCGTTGCCGGTGCCGACGGCGTGCTCGAGATCCCCGACGTCGCACGCGATCCGCGCGCAAGCGTCGCCGCACAGGCCGGTGAACCCGCCCGCCTGCAGTTCTTCGCCGGCATCGCGCTGCGGGGCGCCGGCGGCGATGCGCTCGGTACGCTCGCGGTCTTCGACGGCGGCCCGAGGCGACTGACGCCGGAGCAGCGGGCGATGCTGGCGCTGGTTGCGAGCCAGTGCGTATCGCAGGTGGAACTGCGCGCGCGCCTCGCCGAGTTGAGCCTTGCAGGCAGCGGCCTGGCGGGCGCGCCCGGCTTCGCCCGCGCGCTGCTCGAGAGCGCGCCAGTCGCGATCTACCACACCGACGGCGCAGGCAACTCTGCCTACTGGAATGCGGCTTACCGCGACATCTTCGGCCTGCGCGCCGACGAGACGGACGCCGACTGGGCCGAATGCGTCCACCCGGAGGACCGCGAGCGCATGCGGCAGGCTTGGGCCGATTTCCGCGCCCGTCCACGCCCGGTCCACTTCGAGTATCGCTCCGACCCGCGGCGTGCCGCGAGCCGCTCGCTCTCCGAGAAAGTCGTTCCGGTCCGCGGCGCCGCGGGTTTCGTCGGCGCGATCACGGACGTCACGGATCTGACGGCCGCGCGGGCCGACCTGCGCCGGGTCGAGACCTTGTTCGCGCACACCTTCGAGCAGGCGCCGATCGGCATCGCCTACCAGGATCGCTCCGGAACGTTCCTGCGGTGCAACCAGGCCTTCTGCAAGCTCCTCGGCTACGCAGCGCCGGAGGAGATCTGCTCAAGGACCATCTCCGACCTGACGCACCCCGAGGACCTCGCCGAGAGCCTGCGCGCCTTCGAGCGACTCTGGAACGGCGAGACCCAGTTCATCGATTACGAGAAGCGCTACCGCCACAGGGACGGCCATGCCGTGTGGGTACGGCTCACGACCGCGCTCGTGCGCGAAGGCGCCGGCACGCCGGACCGCGCGGTCGAGTTCCTCCGCGACATCTCGCAGCGCAAGCACCTCGCCGCCGAGCTGCTGCGCCAGCAGACGCTGGTCGAGGCGGTCATCGAAAACATGCCGCTCGCGCTGCTCGCCTGCGACGCGAACGGCACGATCACGCATTCGAACCATGCGGCGGAGGAACTGTTTGCGCTGCCGCAGGATCCGGACCGGACGCTGCCGCCGCTCGAGCAGGTGGCCATGCACACGTTCCTCGCCGATGGCACCACCGCGGTGGACAGCGACCAGCTCCCGCTGCCGCAGGCCTTGTCGGGCGCGGTCATCAGCGACCTCGAGCTCGTCGTCGCCCCGCCGCATTCGAGTCCGCGCGCGGTCATCGCCAACGCGCGGCGCCTCGCGGGACCCGGCGGCCAGACGCTTGGCGCGGTCGCGGTCTGGCAGGACGTCACTGAGCGGAAGGCCGCCGACCTCGAGCTCGAGCGCGTCCACAAGCAGCTGATGTCGGCCTCGCGCCAGGCCGGCATGGCGGAAGTCGCCACGAATGTCCTGCACAACGTCGGCAACATCCTGAACAGCATCAACATCTCCGCGAGCCTGCTCGCGGATCGCGTCAAGCAGTCGAAGGTCGACGGCCTCGGCCGCGTCGCGAATCTGCTGAAGGAGCAGGGAGCCGGGCTCGGCACGTTCATCACGACCGATGAGCGCGGCAAGCGCGTTCCGGAATACCTGACGACGCTCGGCGCCCAGCTCGTCGCCGACCAGCAGGCTGCATTGCAGGAGCTGGGCTCCCTGCGCGCCAACCTTGAGCACATCAAGGAGACGGTCGCGATGCAGCAGAGCTACGCCAAGCTCTGCGGCGTCACCGAAACGGTCAATGTCACCGATCTCGTCGAGGACAGCCTGCGCCTGAACGCCGGCGCGTTCGCGCGCCACGGCGTGACGCTGCGCCGCGAGTTCGCCGAAGTCGCACCGATCACCGTCGACAAGCACAAGGTGCTGCAGATCCTCGTCAACCTCGTGCGCAACGCGAAGTACGCCTGCGACGAGTCCGGCCGGCAGGACAAGCTGCTGACGCTGCGGACCGAGGAGATCCCAGGCGGCGTGCGCATCTCGGTCATCGACAACGGCGTCGGCATCGCGCCCGACAACATGCCGCGGCTGTTCCACCATGGCTTTACGACGCGCCAGTCCGGGCATGGCTTCGGCCTGCACAGCGGGGCGGTCGCCGCGCAGGAGCTCGGCGGCAGCCTGCGCGCCTCGAGCGAAGGGCTCGGCCACGGCGCAAGCTTCATGCTCGAGCTGCCACGGGAGCCGCGGAGCGTGAACCGTGTCTAAGGCCACGCCCGTCATCAACCGCCGCGTGTTGATCGTCGACGACAATGCGGCGATCCACGCCGACTTCCGCAAGGTCCTGAGCGTCGATGCCGCGCAGAGCTCGCAGGACGCGCTCGCGATCCTCGAGGCGGACGTCTTTGGCGGGGCGCCGACGGGCAGCGTCCGGCCGCAGTTCGAGCTCGACTCGGCGTACCAGGGCCGCGACGGCGTCGACAAGGTCACCGAGGCTCTCAAGGCCGGCCGGCCGTACGCGATGGCGATCGTCGACATGCGCATGCCGCCCGGCTGGGACGGCCTGGAAACCATCGAGCGCATGTGGGCCGTCGACCCGCACATCCAGGTCGTCATCTGCTCGGCGCACGCGGACTACGACTGGATGGAGGTCGTGCAGCGGCTCGGCCACTCCGATCGGCTGCTGATTCTGCGCAAGCCGTCCGAGCCGATCGAGGTACTGCAGTGCGCAACCGCGCTGTGCCACAAGTGGCACCACGATCAGCTGGTCCGCGGCCACGTCGAGCGACTCGAGCAGGTGATCACCGCCCGCACGCGCGGGCTCGAGGCCGCCAACCGCCAGCTGCGCCACCTCGCGACGCACGATGCGCTCACCGGACTTCCGAATCGCGTGCTGCTCGAGGACCGCTTGACGCAGGCCATGGCGCACGCCGACCGCGACGGCCGCTCGTTCGCCGTGCTGGTCTGCGACCTCGACCGCTTCAAGCTGATCAACGACTCGCTCGGCCATGGGGCCGGCGACGAGCTGCTGCAGGAAGTCGCGCAGCGGCTCGGCGGCCTGATCCGCTCGATCGACACGGTGGCCCGCTTTGGCGGCGACGAGTTCGTGCTGCTCCTCAGTTCCGTCTCGCGCCCCGAGGACGCGACCCAGCTGGCCGCGCGCGCGGTCGAGGCGCTGCAACGGCCGGTGCTGATCTCGGGGATCGACGTGCACACGACGGTCAGCATCGGCGTCGCCTTCTACCCGGCGGATGGCAGCACGATCGAGACTCTGATCGCGCGCGCCGACGCTGCCATGTACAACGCCAAGCAGCGCGGTCGCGGCAACGTCCAGTGCTACGACCCCGGCATGAACGCAGGCGCAGAGGACCTCGTGCAGCTCGAAAGCGACCTGCACGCGGCCATCGACCTCAACCAGTTCGAGCTGCACTATCAGCCCAAGGTCGACACGCAATCCGGGGCAGTGCGCAGCGCCGAAGCGCTCGTGCGCTGGGCGCACCCGACGCGCGGCCTGATCGGGCCGGGCGAGTTCATTCCGCTCGCCGAGGAGTGCGGCCTGATCGGCGCGATCGGCGAATGGGTCATTCGCGAAGCCTGCCGGCAGGCGCGCGAGTGGCAGCTGAACGGAACCGGCTGGCTGCGGGTCTCGGTCAACCTGTCGGCCTCGCAGTTCCGGCACGACGGCCTGGTCGAATCGATCCAGCGGGCGCTCGACGAATCCGGGCTGCAGCCGAAGTACCTCGAGGTCGAGCTCACTGAGAGCGTGGTCATGAGCGACCCGGAGGAGTCGATCACCGTGCTCGAGCGGCTGAGCCGCATGGGCGTGATCGTCTCGGTCGACGACTTCGGCACCGGCTACTCCAGCATGAGCTACCTGCGCCGCTTCCCGATCGACAAGCTGAAGATCGACCGCGTGTTCATCAATGAGATGGTGAACCGCGCCGAGGACGCCTCGATCGTGCGGGCCATCGTCTCGCTCGCGCACAGCCTCAAGCTCAAGGTGGTTGCCGAAGGGGTCGAGACGCCAGCGCAGCTCGAGTTCCTGCAGAACTGCGGCTGTGACGAGTACCAGGGGTTCCACTTCAGCCGGCCGCTGCCGGCGCCGAAGTTCGCGGACTTGCTACGCGAGGCCCGCGACGACGAGGCGCCGTTCACTGACGAGGACGCCGCGCGCACGCACAGCAAGCTCGCGGCGTATCGGGTCAAGTAGCGGCTTCCTCGACGGCGCCAGCGGGCGCCGTTGCGCGTGTCGCCTCTTTAGCGGGTGGTGGCCGCGGCCAGTTCGAGCGCGTGGCGAACCGCGTAGCCGGACACGACGACGAAGACGACGCCGAGCAGCAGGTAGACCATCGCGCGGCGCTTCTCGCGCTGCACCAGGTGTTCGGAATCCATCGGCGCGATGATGAACGGCTGGCCGTTAACCGGCTCGCCGATGACGCTCACACGGTTGATCGGGGTGGTCAGCATCTGCGACTTCGCTTCCTCGGCGGCGGCCGACCGCACGGCCTCCCATTCCGTGGCGTCGATCCGCCCGTCGTGGTTCGCGTCGAAACGGGCGAGGAGCGCATGCTGGTCCTGCTTCCAGTCGTGCAGGATCTTCGCGACCGCCTCGTCCTCGCGGTGGATCTCGGAGTTCGAACGAAGTTCGCCGACGACGGACAGGCGGTCGCCCGCCACGAGCAGCCGCTCGGTGTAGCGGTAGTTGCTCGAGTCGAACAGCACGCTTTCGATCGGCGGTCCACCGGCCGGCCGCTGCTCGGCGCCGTACCAGGTGCTCTGCACCGTCGCCGTGATCTCGGCGTTGATCGGGCCGACCAGGCACTGCCCATCGTCGTCCTCGAGCACGAAGGGTGTCACGCTGCTCGCGCGCTCGACCGACGCCCACTCGGTGCGGTTGTTCGAGGCCCGCCGGCGCTCGGCGACGTCGAAGCTCCACCAGACGCACTGGCGCGAGCTGAGCGGCGCGACCTGCAGGCCCTCCGGCGCAGCCCGCGCGTGCCCATAGACCTTGACGTAGCCCTGAGCGGCGGATCGGATGCGCACGAGCGGGGTGTCCTGCACCGTCCGGTCGCGACGGATGCTGGCAACGAAGCGCACCAGCGCCCAGACGGCTGCCGCCGCCGCGATCGCAGCCATCACCCAGTAGTTCGCGGCGGTGGGAGTCGCCATCGTCGCCCCGGGGAGCGTCGGCTCAGCGGCTGAACAGCGCCTTCATGTCGACGTCGGCTTTCTCATCGCCCTGGAATTCGAGGAGCCGTGCCGGCGGGAAGTTGCCGAAGCGCGCGACGAACACGTCCGGAACGGCCTGGATGCGCACGTTGTTCGCGTTCACGGCGTCGTTGTACGCCTCGCGCCGGTCGGCGATCGCGGTCTCGAGACCCGTGATGCGCGCCTGCAGCTGCCGGAACACCTCGTTCGCCTTGAGCTCCGGGTAGCGCTCGGCCACCGCATACAGGCCGTTCAATCCACTTCGCAGCTCGCGTTCGGCGGCGCCGACGGAGTTGACGTTGCCGGAGCTGCGCGCCTCGTCGACGCCGGCGCGGGCCTTCATTACGCGCTCGAGCGTGTCGCGCTCGTACTGCATGTACTGGCGGCAGACCTCGACGAGCTTCGGCAGCTCGTCGTGGCGCTGGACCAGCAGGACGTCAATGTTCGACCAGGCGAGCTTGACGGCGGCGCTGACCCGCACCAGCGAGTTGTAGACGCCGATCAGGTACGCGAACAGCGCCACGACCAGGAACACGAACACGAGAAACGGGATCATGCACGCACTCCCAGGCGGGCGGAATCGGCCGCCAGTTCGGATGATGCCGGGTTGGGGGCGGAAAAGCCGTGGCGCAAGCCCCGGCCCGGCCAGGCCGCCGGCAATTTGTGACGGCCGTATCACCCCGGCGCCGGCCAGGCGCGGCGCTCGGCATCGAGTGACTGAACGACCCCTGAAGATGCCGGCATGGCCGGCTCTAGCGGGCGAGGTTGTAGACGGGAACCGCGCCGTTCTGGATGAACGTGCAATTGCCCTTGCCTTCGCCGCAGACCACGCGCTGCATCTTGATCATCTCGAGCTGGATGAACTGCTCCGGTGAGAGATGCATCGCCTCGCGATAGGCATTGTCGGCGTTCGCGCGGCTCTGCTCGGCCTTCGCGCGCTCGTCTTCGGCCAGCTTGGTCTGGCGTTCGGTCTGGATCCGCTGCTCCTGGGTCGCGGTTTCAATGCGCTGGTTCTTGATCGCGTCGGGCGGGTTAGCACGCCCGACGGTCATCGTAACCAGCTTGACCGGCAGGCCCTTGTCCTTGATGAAGTTCGAGAGCGCGTCCCGGATTTCCCTGTCGATCGCGTCCAAGGCGGTGGTACTGATCGCGGTCTCGTTCATGCCGCGCGTGCGCACGGCCTGCCGCACCATCGTCTTGAACTGCTCCTCCATGTTGTTCTGGTACCACTGCTGACCGAAGTCCTTGATCAGCGACACCGAGTCCGTGACCTGCACGACGATGATCGCGTGGAAGGTGATCGGCACGCCGTCCGAGGTCATCGTGTCGGGCAGCAGCACGTCGAACTTCTGCGGCTGCATGTAGACGTCGATGCCCTGCGTTGTGATCGCGCCGTAGCTGCGGCCCGTGCGAACCGGCTCCGACTCCACGCCGCCGTGCCCAAAGAGCCATGGTTTTTCGATCAGGACGATTTCGTGGCCCGCATCCGGCGAAAAGCTGCTGCAGGCGCCCAGCAGGAGCATCGCGACAGGAGCGGTCAAACGCGCATTCATGGTGGATCCTGCATGGCCAGCGGGGAGTGGAGCCCCGGCACCCGGACATTGTTCTATCGCGCCTCGAGCCTGTCGAGTGGGGGAGCGGGGGTGCCACGCCCCGGGCCAGGGTGCGCGGCGAAATGCGATGCGCGTACAATGCAGGCCGGCGCGTCGTGACGGAGTCCAGCGGTGCGACGGACGCTCCTGCCACTTTCCGCCCTGGCGTGCGCGACCGCGTTGGCGGAGCCCGCCGCGGCACCCTCGTTGCCGTCCGGCGCCGGCCGCTCGATCGTCGAATCCCGTTGCCTGAGCTGCCACGATGCGGCGCGCCTGACGGCGAACGGCCGCTCGCGGGCGGGTTGGGTGGACGTGATCGCGCAGATGCAGAACATCGGCGCCAAGCTCGCGCCCGCCGACGAGCCGGCGCTCGCCGACTATCTCGCCAGCAGTTTCCCACCACGCGCAGCGCCTGCCGCGAAGATCGTCCCGGGTTCGGCGCGGGCGAGCTTCCAGGAGTGGCCGGTCGCCACCGCCGGGGCGTTCCCGCACGATCCATTCGCAGCGGCCGACGGCGCCGTCTGGTACACGGGCCAGAAGGGAAGTCTGCTCGGCCGCATCGACCCGGTCACGGGCGCCACCCGCGAGTTTCGGACGACCGTTCCGGACTCGGGTCCTCACGGTCTCGTCGCCGACGTCGCCGGAAACATCTGGTTTACCGCGAACTATCGCGGCTACGTCGGGCGCCTGGATCCGGCGACGGGCGTCTTCACGCGCTACGACCTGCCCGATTCCGCCGCGCGCGACCCGCACACGCCCGTGTTCGATCACCGCGGTGTCCTGTGGTTTACCGTCCAGGGCGGCAATCGCGTGGGACGACTCGTGCCGGCCACAGGCCAGGTGACGCTCGCGGCGGTACCGACGGCGCACGCCTTGCCCTACGGGATCGTCGTGAACTCCGCGGGCGCGCCGTTCTTCGCGGAATTTGGCGCACACCAGCTCGGCAGCGTCGATCCCGAAACGATGGTGGTCCGCGAGTACACGCTGCCGAATGCGGCGACGCGCCCGCGACGCATCGCGATCACTTCGGACGATGTCCTTTGGTACACGGACTATCCGCGCGGCTTCCTCGGACGCTTTGACCCGCGCAGCGGCGCCGCCCGCGAGTGGGCATCGCCGAGCGGCGCCGGCTCGCAGCCCTATGCGATCACCGTACTCGACGACGTCATCTGGTACTGCGAGACCGGCGTCGAACCGAACACGCTCGTCCGCTTCGATCCGCGCTCGGAGCGGTTTCAAACCTGGCCGATCCCTTCCGGCGGCGGGGTCGTGCGCCACATGACACCGACGCGCGACGGCGGCCTCGTGCTCGCCGAAAGCGGCGTCGGCAAGCTCGCCCTCGTCCGCGTTCAATGATCCCAAGGGACGGCCGTCGCGCCGGCTTCTCGATCCGCAGGAAAAGGACTTCCATGCACCACCAGATCCGTCGCGTCCGGCCGCTGGCCGCTTGCCTTGCCCTCTGCGGCGCGTTGACTGCGGGAATCGCGCGCGCTGAAAGCGAGGCGCCCGGCGCCACGCCGCCTGATGCCTTGCCGCGGGTCGAGCTCATGACGGTGCTGCAGCACGTGACGGGCGCTCCAGCAAAGCATTTCGCGATCGACGCGGCCGCGCCCTCGCGCATCGTCGTCGGGACGCTCGATGCCTCGGGCATGAGCTACCCGGTGCTGCTGACGGTCCTCGGCAACAACGGCCTCACGGCCGTCCATACGGCCGGGCTCGTGAACGTCATCCCGCTCGCGAATGTACGGCATTACGCGCTGCCGATCGTCACGAACCTGGACGAGAACCGCCCGGACGACGAGTGGGTCACGTTCGCATTCCGGCCGAAGCACGCGGTCGCCGCCGCGCTGGTGCCGATCCTGCGGCCGATGATTCCGGCGGCCGGCAACCTCGCCGCCATCGGCGACGAGAACACGCTCATCTTCGTCGATCGCTTCGCGAATCTCCGGCGCCTTGTCCAGCTGATCCGCGGGATCGACACGGCCTGGGCTGCGGATCAATAGTCGGCGCCAGCGCGCTGAGGCCGGCTCCGCCGCGGGTCGGTCGCGGTCAGCGGCCCGCGCTTCGGCGCCTCGCCTTCAGCAACACGTTCACCGCCTCAGGCCGATCGTTCCAGTACTCGAGCCGAATCCGCCCGTCCGGAAGCTGCGAGACGGTCGCCGGGGCGGCGCTGGACGTGCAGTACCAGCCCGACGGCAGCACGATCGCGTTGCGCGGCCGGCCGAGGCTGCGGTCGAACACGAGTTCCTCGCCGTCGAGCCCGTAGCTGACCGGTGCCGTGTACGTCTCCGCGATGCGCAGCCGCACCGAATGCCCCGGCTCCACGGCGGCAAACGGAATCACCACGACGCGCGACTTTGGATCGATGGTCTCGCCGGTGTTGATCTTCGAGGCGATGAGCTCGGCGCCGCTCATCTCGGTCGCCTTCAGCGTTTCGCCGGTGTCGAGGACGCTGGCCGAGGGATGGCTCGCGGTGCTGCCGGTCCGCACGACGTTGGCGTAGCCGTTCACGCCGGCGCGAGCCTCGGTGTAGTCGTGGTACAGCTTGAAGGCGTGCGTCTCGGGCTGCTGCAGGAAGTAGACAATGTCGCGATCCTCGTGCGCCCGCTCCGCGAGCCGCTCTTCTTCGGTCGGTCCCGCGTACGGCGATTCCCAGCTGCGCTGAGCGGTGGGCGGCTTCGGCAACGCCGCTGCCCCCAGCTGTGCGCCGGGAACCGCGCGGATCTCGAGCGGCGCCTCGCCGCCGCCGGCGTGCAGGAAGCTGACCGCCAGGCGTCCGTCCTGCTCGAGCAGGATCTGCGACGGCACCGTGAGGCCCACGAGCTCGTAGCCCGGTGGCAGGACGACCTTGTTGCGCCGGATGCCAAGCGGGCGCTTGAACACGATCGCTTTCTGCTCGGCGAAGTAGCTCTTAGGATCCTTGTACGTCTTCCGGATGATGATGCGGGCCTGCCCATGCTCCGGTACCGCGCGGGCGAGGGTGACCCGGATGTAGTCCGTCGCCGGGTCGGCATCCGGCAGCAACGGGTCCTTCCGCGCAGCTATCCCGTCGACGACCTCGAAGTGCAGCGGCGCGCCGCTCATCGCATCCCAGGCCCCTTCGTCGCTCGCGACGCTGCCCTTCCGTATCGGGTTGTAGAAGTAGGTGGCGCCCGGCGTCGTGGCGCTCACCTCGTAGTAGATCCGGAAGCTGGCGGTTTCGGGCGCGAGCAGCTCGTAGCGCGTGTATTCGTCGGACTCGGTCTGGCCGGAGAGCGGCGGGAAGTAGACGTCGTCAGCCGCACCCGAGCCGACGCCGGCGAGCGCCGGCGCGGTGAGCGAGCCGGCCAGCAGGAGCAGCAGGCGCACGCGCGGCATGTCGACTCCTTGGGGCGCGGCAGACCGGCCGCACGGCGGCGGTCATTCTGAGCGGCATGGCCGTAGCCGACAAGCGCAGCCCCTGCGATAGACTCGGCGCCACCGGGCGCATCGCGCCGCCTTGGCCCTGACGCGGGGATGGCGACATGTTCACGTATGTCAGCCTCGGAACGAACGACCTCGAGCGCGCCCTGCGCTTCTACGATCCGACGGTGGCGGCGCTTGGCCACAAGCGCTGTGACATCGGGGCCGAGGCGCAGGGGGGGGGGGGGGGGGGCTGGGGCCGCTACGAGCGCGGCGGCGCGTTCGAGCCGGCACTGTGGGTTTGCCATCCGTTCGATGGCCGGGCGGCGACGGCGGGCAACGGCACGATGATCGCACTGCGCGCCGATTCGTGGCAAAGCGTCGACGCGTTTCACGCCGCGGCGCTCGCGAACGGCGGCGCCTCCGAGGGAGCGCCCGCCATCAGGCCGCACTACGGCGCCGACTTCTACGCGGCTTACGTCCGCGATCCCGATGGCAACAAGCTGTGTGCCGTGTGTCGCGGCACCACGTTCCGCCCGGTTTGAGCGTGTGCGGGACCCGACCGGCGGCCGCCGGTGACACCCGCACTCGGGAGCCCGCATGACGAGCCACACTCAGGATCCGTCGCTGTCCTTCGTGGCACCGTGCCGGATCCTCACGCCATCCGCGCCGTGGCACTGGATCCGCCTCGGCTGGATCGACCTCCGCGCCGCGCCGGTGCAAAGCCTCAGCTACGGGGCTGGCGTCGCGCTCCTGAGCGCCGTCGTGCTCGGCGTGGGCATCCGCTACGGCACCGGATGGACCGTCCTAATGCTGCTCTCGGGCTTCGTGTTCATCGCACCGGTGCTCGTGATGGGCCTGTACACGATCAGCTCGGCGCTGTCCGCAGGCCAGCGACCGTCACTGCGGGCGTGCCTGCGCCTGACCCGGCATGCGCTCGCGGATGCGCTCGTGTACTCCCTGATCCTGATGGTGATTTGCCTGCTCTGGATTCGGGCAGGGAGCGCCGTCGAGATCTTCTTTCCCGAGGAGTCCGAGCCGAGCCGAGCGACGCTGCTGGCGTTCCTCGCGATCGGCAGCGCCACCGGCAGCGTCTTCGCGCTGGTGGCATTCGCCGCAAGCGCCTTCTCGCTGCCGATGATCGCCGATCGACGCGTCGATGCGGTGACCGCAGTCGTCACGAGCATCAACGCGGTGCTGCGCAACCGGCGCGCGATGGCCGTCTGGGTCGCGCTGATCGTGCTGTCCGTGGTTGTCGGCGTCGCGCTCGCGGTGGTCGGGCTCGCTGTCACGATGCCGCTGATCGCGCACTCGACGTGGCACGGCTATCGCGAGACGATCGATTCGGCTTCGTGGCCGCGCCGCGAGTGAGCGATCGGGTCAATACGTAGGATCCCCGCCCGGAACGAGCGGGCGGCACGGGACAATGCGGGCGTTCGCGCGCCTCGCCGGCAGCGCGCCGGGGTGCGCCCGGCCTGCCGGTCGGCCGGGTGGCTTCGAGGTGAGTCCGTATGACCGCTCCCACTCCTCTTTCGGGCGACGGCGCGTCCAGACCGCTGGCCGCCCCGGAACGCGAGCTGATGCACGCGTGGTGGCGTGCCGCGAACTACCTGTCCGTCGGGCAGATCTACCTCCTGGCGAACCCCCTGCTGCGCGAGCCGCTGACGCTCGCACACGTGAAGCCGCGGCTGCTGGGGCACTGGGGCACGACGCCGGGCCTCAACTTCATCTACGTGCACCTGAACCGGATCATCCGGCAGCGCGCGCAGCGCCTGCTGTTCATCGCGGGCCCAGGGCATGGCGCCCCCGGCGTCGTCGCGAACACCTATCTCGAGGGCACGTACAGCGAACGCTACCCGAACGTTTCGCAGGACCTCGCGGGTCTCTGCGCCCTGTTCCGTCAGTTCTCGTTCCCCGGCGGCATCCCGAGTCACGCGGCGCCGGAGACCCCGGGCTCCATCCACGAGGGCGGCGAACTCGGTTACTCGCTGGCGCATGCGTACGGCGCGGTACTCGACGATCCCGAGCTGGTCGCGGCCTGCGTCATCGGCGACGGCGAGGCCGAGACCGGGCCGCTGGCCGCAGCCTGGCATGCGAACAAGTTCCTGAACCCGGCGGGCGACGGCGCCGTGCTTCCGATCCTGCACCTCAACGGCTACAAGATCGCGAACCCGACCGTGCTCGCGCGCATCGATCCGCGGGAGCTGGACGCGCTGCTGCGTGGCTTCGGCCACGAGCCGATCTACGTCGAGGGCGACGACCCGGCCGTCATGCACGAGCGGATGGCCGCGGCCCTCGATCAGGCCTTTGATTCGATCCGCGACGTCCAGCGACGCGCCCGCTCGGGCGCCCTGACGATGCGGCCACGCTGGCCGATGATCGTGCTGCGCAGCCCGAAGGGCTGGTCGGGTCCGAAGACCGTCGATGGACTGCCGACCGAGGGCTCGTGGCGGTCCCACCAGGTGCCGTTCACGATGGACAAGCCGGACCGCCTCGCGCTGCTCGAGGGATGGCTGCGGAGCTATGCGCCCGAGGAGCTCTTCGATGCGCGAGGCTGCCTGCAGCCGGCGATCGCCGCGCTCGCACCGCGGGGCGAGCTGCGCATGAGCGACTCGCCGACCGCCAACGGCGGCGTTCTGATGCGGCCGCTCCTGCTGCCGGACTTCAAGGCGTACGGGCCGAGCGTTCCCGCGCCCGGCGCGGTGGAAGCCGAATCGACCGTACCGCTCGGGCAATTCCTGCGAGATGTCATGCGCGCGAATGCCGAGCACCGCAACTTCAGGGTCTTCGGCCCCGACGAGACCGCGTCGAACCGGCTGCAGGCGCTGTTCGAAGCGACTGATCGGGCGTGGGACGCCGCGCGGCTGCCCAGCGACGATCACCTCGCGCCGACAGGGCGCGTCATGGAGATCCTGAGCGAGCACACGTGCCAGGGCTGGCTGGAGGGCTACCTCCTGACCGGGAGGCACGGCTGGTTCTCGTGCTACGAGGCGTTCATCCACATCGTCGATTCGATGTTCAACCAGCACGCCAAGTGGCTCAAGACCTCGCGCGACGTGCCGTGGCGTCGGCCGATCGCCTCGCTGAACTACCTGCTCACCTCGCACGTCTGGCGCCAGGACCACAACGGTTTCAGCCATCAGGATCCGGGGTTCGTCGACCACGTCGTCAACAAGAAGGCCGACACCGTGCGGGTCTACTTTCCGCCCGATGCCAACTGCCTGCTGTACGTCGCCGATCATTGCCTGCGCAGCTGGAACCGCATCAATGTGATCGTGGCCGGCAAGCAGCCAGCGCCGCAATGGCTCGATGTCGATGCCGCGATCCGGCATTGCAGCGCGGGGATCGGCGTCTGGGAGTGGGCGAGCACGGATCGTGGCGCGGAGCCGGACATCGTGTTCGCATGCGCGGGCGATGTGCCCACGCTCGAGGTGCTCGCGGCGGCGCGCCTGATGGCGGACTATGCCCCCGGCATCCGCGTCCGCGTCGTCAATGTCGTCGACATCATGACGCTGCAGCCGCCGTCCGAGCATCCGCACGGCCTGCCGGATGCTGACTTTGACGCCCTGTTCACGACCTCGCGTCCGATCATCTTCGCCTACCACGGCTATCCGTGGCTGATCCACCGACTGACGTACCGGCGCCACAACCACGCGAACCTGCACGTGCGCGGATACGTCGAGGAAGGCTCGACGACGACGCCCTTCGACATGGTCGTGCGCAACCGCCTCGACCGCTTCCACCTCGTCGACGATGCCCTCGACCGGCTCAGGGACCCCCCGGCGGGGCTCGCGTATGCGAAGCAGGCGATTCGCGACAAGCTTGTCGAGCACCGTCGGTACATCTCGGAACACGGCATCGACCTGCCCGAGATCCGCAACTGGCGCTGGTCGCACCCGGGCGCGCGGGCGGCATCGCCAGTTTCCCAATGAATGCCGGACAGCGTAACAAGGCTTCGCCTGGCCGGAGGGCACTCACGATGAACGCGAACTCTGCGGCGACGGCGCCGCGCCGGTGGCCGGGTTCGATCGTCTTCCCGGCGTGTCTCGTCGCCACGCTTGCGGCCGCGCCGATTGGACCGGCACGTGTTGCCGGGGCGGACGCGCCGCGGCCGGCGGCCGCGGTCGCCAGAGGCCGGCACCTTGCGCTCGAGGTCTGCGCGGTCTGCCACGTCGTGGCGCGCGACCAGCCGGTTCCGCCGCAGCTGGACCCGCCGGCCCCGTCCTTCGTCACGCTGGCAGCGCGCCCGGATCTGTCCGTGAAGAGCGTGCGGCAATTCATTTCGCGCACGCACTGGAACGGACAGACGTTGCCGGTGGCCATGCCGGACCTGCGGCTCACCGCCGATCAGGCGCGCGACGTCGCGGAGTATCTGCTGAGTCTCGCCGACCGGTAGCTGCTCGCTCGCAGCCCCGCTGCATCGCTGCGTGGCTGTCCGGCCGGCCATGCCCGCCCCTCGATTCGATCGCGCGCGCGGACCGGGAAGCTGACAGACGCCGGACAGCCGCTCGCCGCAAACGTCGCAACGTGGCTGCGGACCGGATTTGTCGCGGGCACGTGGCGTCCCTGCCAATCCTGCGACCCCGCAGAGTCGGTTGGAATGAGCGAGTCGGTGCGTCCTGCACCCGAGCCCGCCGGCTTCTCGGTTTCGCTAAGCCGGGCTCAAGCGGTGCTGCCGCTCAAACGGCCTCGCGCATGGCGGACCGGGTCCGTAGAACCACCTAATGTCCATCCCGCGGAGACACCGGATACTGCGGCCGGGGCGTTTGCACGTCACACGGGTGACGCAGCCCCGTCGGCCGCACGAGCGATCAGGTGCGCGCACGTGGCGCCCGACGCCGCCCACGGTGCGCGTTCGGTGGCGCATCCGGCAGACGGAGATCCACAGAGCATGCCCATCAACGATTCAGCGTCGAAGCACCATCTGAAGCTGCGCTTGCCCAAGCGCGGAACGCTGACGCTGGCCTACAAGCTGTTGGTGAACGACCGGGCCAAGTTCGTGGCGCTGATCGTCGGGATCACGTTTGCCGTATTCCTGATCGTCCAGATGACCTCGATGTTCGCAGGCGTCCTGGCGCGTGCCTCGAACACCGTCCTCAACATCGGCGCGCGCGTCTGGGTCATGGATCCGGCCGTCAACACCGTTGCAAGCAGCATCGGCTTGCCCGACTACGTGCTCGACTTCGCGCGCAGCGTCGACGGCGTTCGTTACGCCGTGCCGCTCTACTCGGCAGGGGCGCTCGTCAAGCTGGCGAACGGCACCTTTCAGCCAGTCACCGTCCTCGGTCTCGACGATGCGAGCCTGTACGGCCGCCCGCCGATCGAGAAAGGCCGCATCGACGACGTGTACGCTGAAAACGGATTCATCGTCGTCCACGACTCCGAGTACAGCAAGCTCGGCAGCCCCGACATCGGCACCGAGTTCGAGCTCAATGACCACCGCGCGGTCATCGTCGCGATTGCCGGCGTCGCCTCGAGCGGCCTGTTCGGCATCCCGACGCTTTACACGACCTATTCGCGCGCGCAGCAGTACATCCCGTCGACCCGCTTCACGACGGCGTACATCCTGATCGAGCCAAAGAGCGAGACCGACATCCCGCACATCAAGAGCGAGATTGCGCGACTCGGCTACCGGGCCGTGACGAACGTGGAATTCATCAGCCAGATCAGCACGTACTACAAGTACCAGACCGGCCTCGGCACCAACCTGTTGCTGATGACGATGATCAGCTTCATCGTCGGACTGTCGATCTCCGGCCAGACCTTCTACACCTTCATCATCGAGAACCTGGAGAAGTTCGGCGCCCTGAAGGCGATTGGCGCGAAGAATCGCGAACTCGTCTGGATGATCCTGTTCCAGGCGACTTTCGTCTCGCTGACCGGGCTCGGTCTCGGCATCGGCCTGTGCACGATCATGATTTTTCTCGCCAAGCTGAGGCTACCGAGCTACGCGGCGGCCATCACGTTCAGCAATCTACTGATCGCGTTCGGCATGGTGATCGTAATTGCTGCGGTGTCGAGCTATGCAGGGGTGCGGCGCGTGCTCAGGATCGAGCCGTTCGACATCTTCAGGGGCTGATGTGAGCGGCACTGCGATTGAAGCCCGGGGACTCCAGAAGTGGTTCGGCGTCGGCGAGGCGCGCACGCTCGCGGTGCGCGAAGTCAACTTCGACGTGCGCCTCGGCGAGATGCTGTACATCGTCGGACCCTCGGGCAGCGGCAAGACGACGCTACTCAGCATGATCTCCGGAATCCTGCGTCCCAACGAAGGCCACGTCCTCGTCGAGGGCACCGACCTGTGGGAGCTCGACGACGATCGCATCGCCGAGTTCCGACTCAACAAGATCGGCTTCGTGTTCCAGGACTACCACCTGTTCCCGAGGCTGACGACCGCCGAGAACGTCGCAATCCCGCTGATCCTGCGCGGCGGCGCGTGGGACGAGTCCGTCGCGGCGGGAATGAAGTACCTCGACATTGTCGGCCTGCACGAACGCGCCGCGCTTCCGCCCGTCAAGCTTTCGGGCGGCGAGCAGCAGCGCGTCGCAATCGCTCGCGCCATGGTCGGTCAGCCGGACATCCTGATCCTCGATGAGCCAACCGCTTCGCTGGATGGCGATACCGGACGCAACATCCTTGCATTCATCAAGAATGAGCTGCTCAACGAGCGGCGATCGATCGTGATCGTCACGCACGACGCGCGCATCTACGAGTTCGCGCATCGCATCCTGACCATGGAGGACGGTCGCGTCACTGCCATCGAAGAGGGCCAGGCAATTGCAAAATAAGCTCTTGTTCTTGCTGGCCGGCATCGGTCTGCTGCTCGGCATCGCGGGCGCTGTCTACTTTTCGGCCCGCAATCCACCACAGTCACCTGCGTTCGCGCCCACCGCGAACCCGTACGCGCACGCCATCTACGCGAACGGCATCATCGAGAGCGCGCAGGGTAGCGGCGAGAACATCAACGTCTACCCCGAGGTCAGCGGCCCGGTCGTCAAGATTTTCGCAACTGAGGGTCAGGTGCTCAAGGCCGGCCAGCCACTGCTGCTGATCGACGCGTCGGTGCAGGCGGCAACGACCGCGCAACTGAAGGCGCAGGCGGACGCCGCCGGAGCGCTGCTCGACGAACTACGCCACCAGCCGCGGCCCGAGGCTCTCGAGGTCGCGCGCGCGCAGGTCGAAGCGGCGACGGCCAGCCTCAGGCAGGTCCGCGACACTCTGATGAAGCTGCGTCAGTCCGCAGAGCTCGATCCGCGGTCGGTCGGCAAGGATGCCCTCGACACGGCCGAAAACGTCGTGCGCGTCGCCGAGGCCAACCTCGAGGTCTCGCGCAGGCAGTACGAGCTGACGCACGCCGGTGCCTGGAGCTATGACATCCAGAACCAGGAGAAGGTGTACCAGGCGGCCAAGAAGCAGTACGCGTCGGCCGACGCGCTGCTCTCGAAATACACGCTATCCGCGCCCGTCGACGGCCCGGTCATCAGGCTCAACGCCGCGCTCGGCAGCTATGTCTCGCCGCAGGGCCTCTACGACAGCTATACGCAGGCGAACACGCCGATCGCAGTCATGAGCACGGCGCAGCGCTATTACGGCGTCCGCGTCTACGTCGACGAGATCCTGCTGCCGCGGCTCGCCGCACCCGAGCACCTCGTCGCGCAAATGCAACTACGAGGTACCGACGTCAAGCTGCCGCTTGAGTTCGTGCGCATACAGCCGAATGTCTCGCCGAAGATCGAGTTGTCGGACCAGCGGCAAGAGCGCGTGGATCTCCGAGTGCTGCCGGTCCTGTTTCGTTTCGCCAAGCCGGACAAGGTCAACGTCTACCCCGGGCAGCTGGTCGATGTCTACATCGGCAGCAAGTAGCCGCGGTCACACGGCGCGGCGACGGCGACTGACCGCGCGGCGCGTACCGCTCGCGTTCTTCGCAGCGCTCGCGCTCGGTGCCTGCGCCGTCGGTCCCGATTTCGTGCGCCCATCCGCACCAACCGGTGCCGGCTATTTACCCGACGCCGGAGGGCCGGCGGTTGAGGGCGGCGGCGGGGCGCAGCGCTTCGTCACCGGCGGCGCGCTGCGCGCCGACTGGTGGAAGGAGTTTGGCTCACCCGCGCTCGATGCGACGGTCGAGGAGGCCCTGAAAGGCAGCCCGTCGCTGGCCGGCGCGAATGCGACGCTGAGGGCGAGCGAGAACCAGCTGCGCGCGGGCTACGGCGTCTTCTTCCCGCAGGTGAGCGCCAGCCTCGATGCGACGCGCGAGCGGCTGTCGCCGTCGAGGCTCGGCCTCAGCGGTCCAGCGTCGGTCTTCAACCTGTTCACGCTGCAAGGCGCGGTTAGCTACGTCGCCGACGTCTTCGGCGGTGCCCGGCGGCGCGTCGAGGCGTCGCACGCGCAGGTCGAGCTCGAACGCGGCACGACGCTCGCGACCTACACGACGCTGACCGCAAACGTCGTCAACACCAGCATCGCGCGCGCGGGCTATCGCGCGGAAGTCGAGGCGACCCGCGTCAGTGTCGAGGCAACCACGCAGCGAGTGGACCTCACCGAGACCCAGTATGCGGCTGGCCTGGCGCCGTATGCCTCGGTGATGAACCTCAAGGCCCAGCTCGCCGCACTCAAGTCGACCCTGCCGCCGCTAGAGCAGCGCGCAGACCAGGCCTCACACCTGCTGGCGGTGCTCGCAGGCCGCACGCCGTCCGAGTGGACGCCGCCCGACCTCCGGCTCGCCGACTTCTGCCTGCCCGTGGAGCTCCCGCTGTCGCTGCCGTCGGCGCTGGTCCGACAGCGGCCGGACATCCTGATCGCCGAGGCACAGCTCCACGAGGCGAGCGCCGAGGTCGGCGCCTCGACGGCGAACCTGTTGCCGACGCTCACACTGAGCGGGGAGCTCGGCAACGACTCGACCACCTGGAGAGAGCTCCGCAATCCGGCGGGACGCTTCTGGAGTTCAGGCGCCGAGCTGTCCGTGCCCGTGTTCCAGGGCGGTGCGCTGTGGTACTCCCGGAAGGCCGCCGTCGAGGCCTACCGGGCGGCGCGCGCCCAGTATCAGCAGGTCGTGCTGACGGCCTTCGAGCAGGTCGCCGACACCCTCGCGGCACTCGGGCACGACGCCGAGGCAGTGCGTGCCGCCGAGGAGGGCCGCGACGCAGCGCGCACGGCGCTTGCGCTCACCGACGCGAACTACCGGGTTGGCACCGCCGACTACCTTTCACTCATGACCGCGACCAGCCAGTACCAGGCCGCCGAGATCGGCTATCTGGGCGCCGTGACGCAGCGTCTTCAGGACACGGTCGCCCTGTACGTCGCGCTCGGCGGCGGCTGGTGGAACGACCGGGCGGGCCATGTTGACGATGTGGCACCACCGGGTACCGCTCGCTAGCCCGACGGCGGGCGACGAGCCTGCACGCGCACCGGTGCGCGTGCCTCGCCGTGGCGCGCCGCGCGAGCGGCGTCCCCGCTGGATGGCGCGGCTGGCGAAGCGCGCTCCGCGCGCTCAGGGGATCCACGGATTGGCAAGACGCCCCTGCCGCGCGAGCCTCGCGTGACGCCCTCGCAGGTCCCCGCGATGCCCCGACGAATCCTGATCATCAATGGCCATCCGGATGCGCGCCCGCAGCGCTTCGCGTACGCGCTCGCGGATGCGTACCAGCGCGGTGCGCAGGCGGCCGGGCACCACGTGAGGCGGGTCGACGCCGGAGCCCTCGACTTCCCCGTGCTGCGAACCGCCGAGGAGTTCGCCTCGGGCCCCGTTCCGGCGACCCTGCACCCGTGCCAGGAGGCCCTGCTCTGGGCCGAGCACCTCGTGCTCGTGTTTCCCCTCTGGCTGGGTGCGATGCCGGCGCAGCTCAAGGCGCTTCTCGAGCAGCTGTTGCGTCCCGGTGTCGCGTTCGTCCCGGACGGGGGGCTACGCCACAGCGCCCGACTCCTGTCGGGCCGCTCGGCGCGGATCCTCGTGACGATGGGAATGCCGGCCTCGGTCTATCGGTGGTACTTCCGTGCCCACAGCCTGCACAGCCTTGAGCGCAATATTCTCGCGTTCTGCGGCTTTCGCCCCGTGCGTTCCTCGATCATCGGGGCGGTCGAGTCGCTTGGCGCGGCGGGCCGCAGTGACTGGCTCGAGCGTGTCGAGGCACTCGGCAGCCGCGCCGGCTAAGCTTGCGAAGCGACCGCGGACCGGTCGGCCACCGCACCGCCGCCCGTGTCCCGGGAGAGCACCCCATGCACGCCATGCAGCTTCGGGCGGCGAAGCAGCCGCTAACGTTCACCGAGCTACCCGACGCTCCGCTGCAGCCGGGGCAGGTGCGGGTCCGGGTCGAAGCGTGCGCCGTGTGCCGGACGGACCTGCACGTGATCGACGACGAACTCCCGCGGATCCCGCACCCGATCGTTCCCGGCCACCAGGCGGTCGGCATCGTCGAGGAGGTCTGCGCGGCGGAAGCGCCGCGGGTGGGCGAGCGGGTCGGGCTTGCCTGGCTCGCGCGTGCCTGCGGTCAATGCGCCTACTGCGCTTCGGCCCGAGAGAACCTGTGCGATGCGCCGGCGTTCAACGGCTACACGCGTGACGGCGGCTTCGCCACGCATGCGATCGCGGACGCGGGCTTCGTCGTGCGGCTCGCGGCCGACGACGATCCGGTAGCGACCGCGCCTCTGCTCTGCGCCGGGCTGATCGGCTGGCGTTCGCTCGTGGCTGCGGGAGATGCGCCGCGGATCGGCCTGTACGGCTTCGGCGCCGCCGCCCACCTCATCGCGCAGGTGTGTCGCTGGCAGGGTCGGCGCGTATTCGCGTTCACGCGGCCGGCGGACGCTGCGGCCGCGGCTTTCGCCCGCGACCTTGGCGCGGTGTGGGCCGGCGGGAGCGACCAGCGCCCACCCGAGCCGCTCGACGCCGCGATCATCTTCGCGCCAGCCGGCGAGCTCGTTCCCCTGGCGCTCGCCGCGGTCGTGAAGGGCGGTCGGGTCGTCTGCGGCGGCATCCACATGACCGACATCCCCGCCTTCCCATACCGCCTGCTGTGGGAAGAACGACAGCTCGTGTCCGTCGCGAACCTGACGCGTGCCGATGCGGCCGCCTTCTTCCCGGTGGCGCGCGCGGCGGGCGTGCGCGCGATGACGCGCCGCTATCCGCTCGTGGACGCGAACGAGGCGCTGGCGGACCTGCGCGCCGGCCGGCTGCGCGGCACGGCGGTTCTGGTGCCCTGAGGCCGTGCAGGTGCCGTGGACGCCGGTTCTGACGGGCCGGTGCGGACATTGCGGATACCGGCGCCGCCGGAGCGAGCGTACAACTCCAGCAAGCTAAGGCGGCGAGGGTGCCGCCGGCCACGAGAACCTCCGCAGGAGAACGCCATGAAGAAAGACTCGCTAATCCGCGCCGACATCGCCGCTGAGCTGGAGTGGAACTCGAGCCTCGACGGCCGCAACATCGGCATCGCCGTCAAGGATGGCGTCGTGACGCTGACCGGGCAGGTATCCTCGTTCATGGCGCGGTTCTCCGCCGAGGCGGCGACGCGGCGCGTGTCCGGCGTCCGCGCCGTCGCCAACGACATCGAGGTGGCTCTGCCCGGCAGTTCGCTGCGCACCGACACCGACATCGCCGAAGCGGCGCTGACGGCGCTGGGCTTCAATGCGGAGATCCCCGAGGACTCGATCACCCCGGTCGTCCGCAATGGCTGGCTGACGCTGAGCGGGACCGTCGCCAGCTGGTACCAGAAGAACGTGGCCGAGGACGCCGTGAAGTATCTGCGCGGCGTCAAGGGCATCACGAACGACATCGCGATCGTGCCGAAGGCAACGGCGCACGACATCAAGGTGCGAATCGAAGGTGCGTTCCAGCGCCACGCCATCAAGGACTCGAAGGCCATCCGGGTCACGGTCGCCGACGGCACGGTCACGCTCGAAGGCAGCGTCCACAACTGGCAGGAAAGCGACGACGCGCAGTCCGCCGCCTGGTCAGGAGCGGGCGTCGCCAACGTCCGCAACCTGCTGGTCGTCACGCCGTAAGCGGGGTTTGCGCGCCCGCGGCCCGGAGAGCCGCGGGCGCGCTAGCCGCGGCGCTCCGGCAGCTGCAGCGCAAGCACGACGCGGACGGTATCGCCCGTCCGCGCGGACACCTGGAACCCCGTCGCCAGGGCGAACTGCAGCATTGCGGTGTTGCTGGCGAGAATCTCGCCCACCAGCTCGCGCGTGCCGCGGCCGCGGCAGTAGCTGATGAGCTTGCGCATCAGCAGCGTGCCGAGGCGGTGCCGCTTGAGGTCCGAGCGGACGAGGACAGCGAACTCCGCCTCGTCGTTGTTGGCGTCGCCGTGCGCGCGCACGACGCCGACGGTCTCGGCGCGACCCGCCGCGTCGGCCTGCGTGGCGATGAAGGCCATCTCACGGTCGTAGTCGATCTGCGTCAGGTGCGCGAGGTCGAGGTCCGGCAGTTCGCGCACCATCCGGAAGAAACGCGTGCGCAGATCCTCCGGCGAGACGCGCGCGATGAACGCGCGGTGCTGCGGGAAATCTTCCGGCCGGATCGGCCGCAGCACCAGCGGGCGCCCGTGAAGCTCGACCGTCTCCTCGAGCTCCGCCGGGTAGGGCCGGATCACCAGGTGATCGGTACTGCCCGGCGGCCGGCGCACCGCGATCCGCGCATCGAGCGCGATGACGCCGCCGGCGTCGGCCAGCAGCGGGTTGATGTCGAGCTCGGCGACCTCGGTGAGCTCCGCGGCGAGCCGCGCCAGCCGCACCAGCGTCGACTCGATCGCCGCGAGGTCAACCGGCGGATGATCGCGATAGCCGAGTAGTTGGCGGTACACCCGCGTCTGCGCGATCAGGTCCCGCGCCAGGACGGAGTTCAGCGGCGGCAGGCCGAGCGCCCGGTCGGCGAGCAGCTCGACGCCGGTCCCGCCCTGGCCGAACAGCACGACCGGCCCGAAGGTCGGGTCCGTCGCGATGCCCACGATGAGCTCGAAGGATTTCGGCCGGCGGACCATCTTCTGCACGCTGAAGCCGTCGATCGTCGCGTCGGGACGCTCGGCGCGGCAGCGGGCGAGCATCTGTTCGCCGGCGCGCTCGAGGGCGCCGGCGTCGGCGATATCGAGGATCACGCCGCCGACGTCCGACTTGTGCGGGATCTGGGCCGAGAGCACCTTGAGCGCGACCGGATAGCCGATCGTGGCGCCGGCGGCGCCCAGCCCGCCGACGTCGCGCACGACCCGCGTCTCTACGACCGGAATACCGAAGGCCGCGAGCACGGCCTTGCTCTCGGCCTCGTTGAGCTGTGCCCGCCCCGAGTCCAGCGCCTGCCCGATGAGACGGCGTGCCGTGTCCACATCGGGAGCGCGGCCCTCGTCGGACCAGGCCGGCACCTCGAGCAACATCGACTGCACCTGGTGGAAGTGATTCAGGTGTCCGTAGGCTTCGACGGCCTCCTCCGGAGTCGCGAACCCGATCCGCTGCTCGGCGGCGGCTGCCTCCGCGCCCGGCACGCGCAATCCCCCGAGCCAGCATGCGAGGGCCGGCTGGCGTGCCGCGGCGAGCACCGGCAAGCACGCGCGCGCCACCTCGGCCGTCGTCACGATCGCGGTCGGGGCGTGCAGCAGCAGGATGGCATCGGTGGCCGGGTCGGTCCGGACGATCTCGAGCGCCGCCTGGTAGCGCTCGGCGTCGGCATCGCCACCGATGTCGACGGGATTGCCGCGCGACCAGGTCCCCGGCAGCACGCGATCGAGGCTCTCGATCGTGGCCGGTGCGAGCGTCGCGAGCTGCCCGCCGCTCTCGATGAGCTCGTCGGTCGCGAGGATGGCTGGCCCGCCACCGTTGCTGACGACGGCCATCCGCGGGCCGAGGTACGGCTTGCGATCGGAGAGTATCTCGGCGGCCTCGAACAGCTGCCGCGTGCTTTCGACGCGCACGATGCCGGCGCGGCGGAATGCCGCCGAATAGACCGCATCGCTGCCTGCGAGCGCGCCCGTGTGCGAATGCGCGGCACGTGCCCCTTCGCGCGTCCGGCCCGCCTTCACGGCGATGACCGGCTTGTTGCGCGCTGCAGCGCGCGCCGCGGACATGAACTTGCGCGCGTCGGTCACGGACTCGACGTACATCAGGATCGCGCGCGTGCGCGGATCCTTGCCGAGGTAGTCGAGCAGGTCCCCGAAATCGACGTCGAGCGCATTGCCAAGCGAAATGAAGTGCGAGAAGCCAACGCCCGCCGAGTCCGCCCAGTCGAGCATGGCCGTCGTCAGGGCGCCGGACTGCGCGATGAACGCGATCTCGCCCGGCGATGCGCCGATGTGCGCGAAGCTGGCGTTGAGCCCGAGCCGCGGCACCAGCACGCCAATGCAGTTCGGCCCGAGGATCCGCACGCCGTGCCGCCGCGCAGCGCGCAGCACCGCGATCGACAATGGCGCGCCGCTCGCCGACGGTGCCTCGAGGCCGCCGCTCAGCACGATCGCGGCACGCGTGCCACGTATCCCGATCGCATCGACCAGCTCTGGGATCGCGGCCGCGGGCGTGCAGACGACGGCCAGGTCGGGCGTCGACGGCAGCTCGGCCACGCTTCGGTACGCACGCTGGCCGGCGACCGTCGGCCGCCGCAGATTCACCGGCCACACGGGCCCGCGGAAGCCGCCGGCGGCGAGGTTGCGCATCACGGTCGCGCCGACGCTGTGTGCGCGGTCGGAGGCGCCGATCACGGCGATCGAGGTCGGCTCGAGCAGCTTCTCGAGGTGGCGGGTACTCATGGCGTCATCGTCGGCCTTGCGGGCGAAGGAAGCACGGCCCGGACGGGCCGGCCGGCGAAAGTGCTTGCGACTCCGAGTGTTACTGACGGGTCCGGCGGTGTCCGATCGTGGAATGTACCTATTCGGGCGGCGCTGCGACGCCGCTCACGGGTCGCAGTCCGGCGGCTGCGGCTTCCAATCGAGGCCAGGGCCCCAATATCCCCGTCCGTCGGTCGTCTATTCCCATAGTGAACGCAGCCATCAATGTGGAGCCAGCGGCGCTCGCGGGCCCCGCGGACATCGCCGGCGCCGTTCGGGCGCTCGCGCCGCGCCTGCGCGCATTCGTCCGGCGCGAGGTCCGCAACCTCGACGATGCCGAGGACATCGTTCAGGACGCGCTGACCGAGCTCGTCGGCGCCGGGCGGCTGCAGCAGCCCATCGAGCACGTCGCGGGCTGGCTTTTCCGGGTCGCACGCAACCGGATCATTGACCGCTTCCGTGCACGACGCCGGCGGCAATCGATCGAACTCGACACGGGCGCCCACGAGGCCGGTGGGCGTCCCGACGCCGCGCCATGGCCGGTGCGAGACGCCAACGGACCGGAAGCGGCCTTTGCGCGATCGATTCTCGTTGATGAACTCGCGCTCGCCCTCGAGGAGCTGCCGCCCGAGCAGCGCGAGGTGTTCCTGTGGCATGAGCTCGAAGGCCGCAGTTTCCGCGCGATGGCGGGCGCGAGCGGACTCTCGATCAACACGCTCCTCGGGCGCAAGCACGCGGCCGTCCGTTTCCTGCGGCGCCGCCTCGAGGCCATCCATTCCGAATTCTCCGACTGAGGACCTGACCATGACTCGCTCCAGGATCGCCCGCGGATTCAAGTTCTTCCTGATCGCTGCCGTCGCGCTGCTGGCGTTCGGCTTCGCCGTGATGCTGCTCTGGAACTGGCTGCTGCCGGCGATCGCCGGCTGGCACGAGATCGGCTTCCTGCAGGCCATCGGGCTGTTGGCGCTAGCGCGCATCCTGTTCGGCGGGCTGCGCGGCCACGGCCACGGGCACTGGCGCCACCGGATGCGCGAGCGCTGGGCACAAATGACGCCTGAGCAGCGCGAGCAGTTCCGCGCAGGGCTGCACGAGCACTGCCATCACGGCGCGGGCCGGGACGCCGCCGCGCCCTGAGCGGGCGCGGCCGCGGCTTCACGCCGCCGGAAACAGCGAGCCGATCGTGCCGACCGCGCGCTCGGCCTCCGCGCGATCCGGCGCCGTGCCCTCGTCGCCGTAGCCGTAGTACTCGTTCTCGCCGAGCATCTGGAACACGAACCCATCGCGACGCGGGACGAAGGCGACGTTGCGGAAAACGAGTCCATAGTCGACGCCGGCCTCGGGTGCCGTGCGTGCGAGCTGGCCTCGCACCGGGGTGACCGACGTGTCGCCGAGGAGGGCGCGCGCTCCGTAGCCGGTCGCGTTCACGACCGTCCGCTCCCGCAGGCGCGCGAAGTCCGCCGCCGCGTGCAGCTCGGTGACCTCGATCCGGCCGCCGTTGGCGACAAAGTCGCCGAGCAGCAGGCGCGTGTACGAGACGAGGTTGAACATCATCGACGGCACGCGGCGCAGCCGGTGCGCGCCGAGCGGGTGGCTGCCCGGCCCGAAGTCCTCGGCCTGGGGCAGGAGCTCCGGCACCAGCTCGCGCTGCAGTTGAGCGAAGCGGGGCCGGTCGTCGGTCGGCTGCACAGCCGCAGTGGCGCCTTCGTCGCTCACGAAGTACAGGTCGAAGAACTCGACCGGCGTGCCGGGAAGGCCGAGCAGCGTCTGGTAGGCCTCGAAGGAGGTCCGTGCCATCCGCTGCCAGCGTTGCTTGAAGCCCGGGGTCGCGCGTTCTGCCAGCGCAATCCGCGAATCGGGGGTCCAGGTACCGGTCGCGAGGGCAGAGCGGACGTTGGGCGGCAGGTCCTTCGCGTAAATCGTCACCCGTGCGCCAGCGCGCTGCAGCAGCGTCGCCGTCGTCAGCCCGATGGCGCCGCAACCGACGACCGCCACGTCGCGCTCGCCGGTCGCCATCGCGAGTTCGACCGCGAGCGTCCCCGATCCCCACGACAGCGACCAGCCGCTGCCACCGTGCCCGTAGTTGTGGACGATCGTCTTGTCGCCGACCCGCTCCGCCTCGATCCGGGGTCCGTCCGCCCGGAACGGCCGCGTGCACACCGTCACCCGGGTGATGCGATCGGGTCGCGCGCGCAGCGGCTGCAGCGCCAGAACCCTCGGCCCGGGCGGCGGGAGCGCGGCGGGTCCGGTGGCGCACCCGCCGAGCGTCGCGCCGAGGAGTGCCGCACCGCTGCCTGCCAGGAAGTCTCGCCGGGCCATGGTCGGGTGCATGCGGGAATGCTCCGTGCAGTGACGAGCCGGCATTGTCGGCGGCCAGGCACCGCGACGCCATTGCCGCCGCCGGCGGGCGGGGGGCCTGCGCGGCGGCGCCGGACGGATCCCGTGCGGCGCGCACATATATATAGAGCGCCAGGCGGCCGTCGGAACTCTGACGCGGGCGCGCAGTCGTCGTATAGTCCACCTTGGATCGGGGGAGGGGGTCGGTCCAGGAGATCTGTTCACCCTGCGCTGCCCCGGAGGCTCCGCGATGCCCGCCAAACGTTCCGCCCGTCGACGCACTTCCGACGCCGCCGCCCCGACACCCGAGCTCAGTCAGGAGGCGGTCATCACGATCCTGGAGACGATGCCGTTGGCCGATGCGCGGATGCGCGTCGACGACGACATGCGCCGACAGCTCATCGCCACCGAGGCGTACTTCCTGGCCGAGCGACGCGGCTTCGCCGCCGGTCACGAATACGAGGACTGGCTGCAGGCGGAACGGCTGGTCGACGCGCGGCTGCGGAGCCTGCACGCCGCCTAGTCGCGTGAGCGGCGGGCGCCGCTCGCGCCGCCGAGACCGCCGCTCGCGACTCCGGGGGCTGCGCCGCGCCTGCCGATGCGGCAGGCCGTGCGCGCGACTCGGTAAGCCGCGTCCGCCCGGGCGGCGCGCCGCGATCGCTTCGTTACGATCGCGGGATGAAACACGCCATGCTCGCCGTCGCGCTCGGTGTCGTCGCAGTACCGGCGTTCGGCCAATCCACTTTTCACGGCGATGCCCAGCATTCGGGCGTGTACGCGGCGAGCGGCCCGCAGCGGCTCGGACACGTACGCTGGTCCTTCGACACCGGCGGCCCGATCGTCGCCTCGCCGGCGATCGCGAACGGCGTCGCGTACATCACGAGCCTCAGTGGCTTCGTCTACGCGATCGACCAGCAGAGCGGGGTCGAGAAGTGGAAGTTCAAGTCGCGAATGCCGGTCGCCTCGTCACCGGCAATCGCTGACGGCACCGTCTACTTCGTCTCGTCCACCGGCGCGCTCGCGGCGCTCGTCGCCGACACCGGCCAGCCCAAGTGGGTGCTCGCCGTCGAGTCCGAGCGCAGGTTCGAGGCCAAGGGTCTGCACGGCTACGGACCGAGCGGCCAGACCATCGCCGATGCGTGGGACGTCTTCACGTCCTCGCCGGTCGTCGCCGGCGGCAAGGTGTTCTTCGGCAGCGGCGACGGCAATGTCTACGCCGCGGACGCAGCGACGGGCGTACTGCAGTGGAAGTTCCCGACCGGCGACGTCGTCCACGCCTCGCCGGCCGTCGCCGGCCATACCGTCTTCATTGGCAGCTGGGACGGGCGCTTCTACGCGATCGACGCCGACACGGGACAGGAGCGCTGGCACTTCCAGGCCGGCGTCGATCCCGGAACTCACAACCAGCAGGGCTTCCAGTCGTCGGCGGCCGTCGCCGACGGCTCGGTTTACGTGGGATGTCGCGACGGGCACGTCTACGCGCTCGATGCGACGACCGGCCGGGAGCGGTGGTCCTACCCGACGAGCAAGTCCTGGGTCAACACGACGCCGGCGGTGCGTGACGGAATCGTGTATGTCGGCACCTCTGACAGCGCCCGGTTCTTCGCACTCGACGCCAAGACCGGGCGCCTGCGGTTCAACTTCGACGCGCGGGCCTACGTGTTCTCATCCCCCGCTCTGGCGGGCGGGGCGGCCTATTTCGGCAGTCACAACGGCACGCTGTACGCGGTCGACGCCGCGAGCGGCGCGCTGCGCTCGGAGTTCCACACGGACGCGTCCCGCCAGGATCGGTTCAAGGCGCTGACCGCGGATGGGCGGCTGAACGCGGCCGCCTTCGCCCCGGTGTTCGGCGACTTCCAGGACATGTACGTGCAGCTGTACATCTTCGCGTCGCTCGGCGCAATTCTCTCGTCACCGGTCGTGGACGGGGGCACCGTCTTCGTCGGCAGCATGGATGGCAGGCTCTACGCGCTCGACTGACTCGCGAGGCGTCAGTCGCCGCCGGGCAGCTGCAGCACACCGCGCATCATGAGCGTCGCGGCGCCTGCAACGTACGTGGCGACCACGGTGCCGTCGCGTTTCTCGGTGCGCCCGAGCAGCTCACTGGGACGCCCCATGTCGACACCCTGCTCGATGCGCCAGTGGCTCAGTCCGCCACTCGCCCGGTCGATCGTCGCGAGGAGCGCAATGGTCGCTGCGGCGGCACTGCCGGTCGCCGGATCTTCCACGATCCCATCGATCGGCGAAAACATCCTCGCGTGCAGCTGACTCGGGGCTTCGGCGCGGACATAGGCGAAGATCGCATCCGTGCCGATCGGCGGCAGCAGCCGTTCGTGCTCGGCGAGGACCGGCCGCGCTCGCGCGAGGGCCTGGCGTGAGGCCAGCTCGGCCACCAGGAACGGAAGGCCGACGGAAATCACCTGCGGCTCGTGCCCGTCCGTCCGCACGTCTGCCGCCTCGAGCGACAGGCACGCGGCGACGTCGCGGGTCGTCACCGTTGACCGGCGCGACAGCGCTTCCGGCGCCGTCAATTCCGCGCTCGCGATCTGGTCGCGCTCGACCCGGACGGCCACGGGGACGAGACCTGCGCCTTCCTCGAATAGGAACCGGTGCGGCAGCGGCCGCCCGGCCGACTGCCATTCGTGCGCGAGCACGATGGCGGTGCCGACGTTCGGATGGCCCGCGAAGGGTATTTCGCTGCGGGGCGTGAAGATGCGCACCCACGCGGTATGGCCGGGATCGCGCGGCGGCAGGACGAAGGTCGTCTCGGCGTAGTTGAATTCGGCGGCGATCGATTGCATCCGAGGAGCTGTGAGGCCCTCGGCATCCAGCACGACCGCGAGCGGGTTGCCGCCGAAGGGGCGGCGCGTGAACACGTCGGCCGTGACGTACCGTCGCGTGCTCACGGCGCCGGCCGGCGCGGCCGACCCATCGTTGGCTGCGCGCCCCGGTTCACGGGAGGACGCCGACTTTGGAGGCCGTCCTCACGATGTCACGATCAACGGCAAGCGCCGAACTGACATCGGCCTTGCCTTCCTCGCCGCGACCGAGCCTCTGCTTCGCAACCCCGCGACCATAGAGCGACCACGCGAGCTTGGGACTGAGAACGAGCGCGGCATCGAAGTCGGCAATCGCACCGGCGTAGTCGCCGAGGCGCAGCTTCACGAGGCCGCGGCTGTCGAGGATGGCCGCAGACTTTGGACTGCGTTTCGCGGCATCGTTGCAGTCGCCGAGCGCGAGCTGCAGGTCGCGGTTCCACAGGGCGCGTGCCCAGCACCGCTGGTTCAGCGCGGCGGCCATTCCGGCATCCTGCGAGTGCGTCGACAACCACAGGTCGAGCTGGTGGACGGCCTGCTCGTAGTCCCCAACGCTGAGGTAGACGTGTGACAGGTTTCGGCGAAGATCGCTATCCCGCGGCACCAGGGCGTCTGCGATGTCGGCGTCGGCGTGTGCGCCTGCGCGATCCCCGCCGTACAAGCGCACATCGGCCCGCGACTCTACGTAGCGAGCTTCGCCGGGAGCGAGGCGGATCGCGGCATCCAGGGAGCTCAACGCGGGTAGCGGCTGCCGATTGGCGTAGTACGCCATCCCGAGCTCGTACTGATAGGACGCCTGGTCCGGTGCCATCGTCGTCGCCTGCGTCAGATCGGCGATCGCCCGGTCGAACTCTTGGCGGGCCATGAAGGCGGCACCGCGCCGCGAGAATCCTTCGGCGTCCGTCGGCGTCGGGTTCGCTTGGCCGGAGTCCGCCGACGCCCCGCCGGCCGCCGAGTCGGCGGTCGCCGTCGGGACAACGTCGTAGGAGTGTCCGGTCGCCAGATTGAAGACCGGGCCGCCGTTGTACGTGAAATAGACCTTGTGGTACTCGTTCGAGACGTAGATCCGATGCGACAGGAAGAAATCGGCACCCAGCAGCATGTCGCCGTTGAACAGGACGAGTTCGGCGACCCTGAGCCGCGTGTTGCGGATTTCCTCTTCCCCGACCTTGAACGACTCGACGGGGACGATCCACGTCGGGTACACCTTGCGGCCTAAACCGCCGTGCATTCCACCGTCGACGACGCCAGGCGCCTTCAGGTCGACGCCGGCCTTCTCGGCCGCCTTGCGCGAGACGACAGACGTGGCCGCGCCGGAATCGAACACCACCCGCAGCTTGGAGCCGTTCAGATACGCGACGCCTACCGTGTGAGGTTCCGCCGCTGTCGTGAATTGGATGTCGAGCTCGGAGTAGCCGCCTTTCTGGTCCCAGTAGTTGAGTGCCACGCCGCGGCAGTCTTTCGTTCGAATCAGCCGGATCACGCCGTGCGCGAGGTCGTATTCGACGTCCGCGAGCCGCCAGACGTTCTGCCCGAGAAGGCCGACCGCGCCGTCGCCGACCTCGCTGCCGCCCACCAGGAAATCGACGCGGCGAATTGGCACTTTGGCCAGCGTGAGTTCCTTGACGGTCGTGAGGTGAATGTCGACCGACCCGTTGGCACCGACCACCTGGAGCCACGTTGGCGCCGGACCGAGCGGCAACTTGAGGTCGTTGGCCGTCGCTGGCGTCAGCATGCTGTAGAAGGCGCCGCTGTCGGCCACGAACACGACGTCCGTGCCGTTGATCTTCGCGGCGACGAGCGGCCGAGTCCCCGACATGGTGACCGGCAGCTGCGCGAACTGTTCGATCTTGCACGTCGGTGCGGCACTCAGGGCGAATTCTGCGGGCGCCAGCACCGCCAACGCCAGGAGCCACCGCATCCAATTTTTCACCGCGGATTCACGCGCTACGGAGTAGGCTGACCCACATGAAGAACAAGCGAATCGCATAGTCGCCCGGTCCCTCGAGCCCTGCCGCTGGCCGACGGCGCCGGCCGTGGCTTCGGCACTATAGCGCCGCACCGCGGCCGAATCAGCCTCCTCCTGCGCGGAGCGCGACCTCGGCGAAGGATCCTCAGCGCCCGGGGACGGCCGGGACGGTGAGGAGAAACTGCAGTCCCGGTGCGCTCGATCGCCGGCGGTGCGACATTAGTGGCGCTGCCAAGCGCGGGCGCCCATGGCGGGATTCAACGACAGAGGACTGACCGAAATGGAATTCATCATTCAAAACTGGCACTGGTTCCTCGGCGGCGCGATCGCGCTGGTCTTCCTGCTGCTGTACCGGCAGGTGCTGTGGCTGTGCGGGGTGATCATCATTCCCGACGACAGCATTGGCCTCGTGACCAAGAAGTTCGTCATCTTCGGCAAGCGGCGGCGGTTGCCGGACGGCCGGATCGTCGCCTTGAACGGCGAGGCCGGTTACCAGGCCGATACGCTGGCACCGGGTCTGCACGTCGGCCTGTGGCCGTGGCAGTACACGGTCGAGGTCGTGGCGTTCTGCACCGTTCCGCCGGGCAAGGTGGGTTGCGTTGAGGCCTGCGACGGCAAGCCGCTGCCGAGCGGGCGCATCCTCGCGCGGCAGGTGCCCTGCGACTCTTTCCAGGACGCGCGCGCGTTCCTGCAGACCGACGGCGAGCGCGGGCCGCAGATGGCGATCATCCCGCCCGGCACGTACCGCATCAACACGCTGCTGTTCACGATCAGCCTGTTCGATGCGGTGGTCGTGCCGCCCGGCAAGATCGGCGTCGTCGAGGCTCGCGACGGCAGGACGCTCGGGACCGGCCGCGTCATCGCCCGCCAGGTCGAGTGCGACTCGTTCCAGGACGGGCAGGCATTTGTCGCGAACGGCGGCGAGCGCGGGCCGCAGATGGCGATCATCGCGCCGGGCACGTATCGCATCAACCCGTACCTGTTCTCGGTGCAGCTTGCGGACGCGATCGACATCCCGGAGAACAAGGTCGGTATCGTCACGACGCGGGAAGGACAGGCGCTCGATGCGGGGGAGATCGCGGGCCCGAGCGTCGATGGCCACAACATGTTCCAGAGCCCGCAGGCCTTCGTCGACGCGAAGGGCTGCAAGGGCCTGCAGGAGCAGGTGCTGCTGGGTGGCCGGTACTTCATCAACCCGCGCTTCGCGACCGTCGAGATCGTCGACATGGTGGACGTACCGATCGCGCACGTCGGCGTCGTGATCGCCTTCGTCGGCAAGGAAGGCAAGGACGTCACCGGCGATGCCTTCAAGCACGGCAATCTGGTCAGCAAGGGCGAGAAGGGCGTCTGGGTAGAGCCGCTCGACCCGGGCAAGTACCCGATCAACCCGTACACGCACAAGGTGACGAACGTGCCGACCGCGAACGTCGTGCTGAACTGGGCGACGGGCAAGACCGAGGCCCATCAGCTCGACAAGAACCTCTCGACGATCACGGTGCGCTCGGCGGACGGCTTCCGCTTCAACCTCGACGTCTCGCAGATCATCCACATCCCGCGCAACGATGCGCCGAAGGTGATCGCCCGCTTCGGCGACATGTCGGCGCTGGTCACGCAGGTGCTCGAGCCGACGATCGGCAACTACTTCCGGAACGCCGCGCAGGGCTCGGACATCATCGACTTCCTGAAGAACCGCTCGACCCGTCAGGGCGAGGCGCGCGACGCGATCTCCGCGGCGCTCAAGGAATACAACGTCGGTGCGGTCGACACGCTGATCGGCGACATCGTGCCGCCGGATGAGCTCATGAAGACGCTCACGGACCGCAAGATCGCCGAGCAGGAACGCGTGACCTACGACACGCAACGCCAGGCGCAGGTGGTCCGCCAGCAGCTCGAGCAGGCGACCGCGCTCGCCGTCACGCAGGCCAAGGTCGTCGACGCCGAGCGGCAGGTCGCGATTGCCGACTTCAATGCACAGGCGAATGTGAAGTCGGCCGAGGGCCAGGCGCAGGCGAAGAAGATCAATGCCGATGCCGACGCGACGGTCGTGCGCACCGTCGGCGACGCCGAGGCGTCCAAGACCCGCGCCGTCGGCGGCGCCGAGGCCGAGGTCATGAAGCTCAAGATCGCCTCGATGGAATCCGGCAACTACGCGATGGTCCAGGTGGCGGAAGCGCTCGCGAAGGGTGGCGTCAAGCTGGTCCCGGACGTCGTGGCGGGTGGCGGCGCGGGCGGCGGGACGCTGGTCGACGTGCTGCTGGCCAACCTGATCCGCGAGGGCGGCGCCCGGCCGACCGCCCGGTGAGCGCCGGCCGGCGCGAGCGGCAGGCCCCCGGCGTAAGGCATTGATTGGACAGCATGCGGGGTGGCGGACCGCCACTGCCACCCGCATCGCCGGCGGCCGGGTGCGCACGGCCGCGCCCGAATGCGGGAAGATCCGCCGGTGCCCGTCCCGTCCGACCCGGAGTAACCGATGACGTCGATTCTTCGCTGCCGCCCGGCGCTGGCATTGATGGCGCTGCTCGGCGTCGCGGGCCTTGCCCGGGCCGCGGATTACGATGAGTGCGTCCGCGGCACCTCCCTCGACACGACGCGCACCGCGCGTCTGCGCCTGACGGTCGATGGCGCCGACGTCCGCCCGTTCGCGCCGCAGCTGGCCGCCGAAGCCGCCAACCACCGGTTCTGGAGCGGCGCCGCCGAGCAGGTGAGCGGCGCCCCCTTCGACGCCGATATCTGCGGCGAGGCCGTCGCCGAGCAGCTCTCGCTGCGCGTCTCGCTGAGCGCCGAGCAGGCCCGCGCCATCGGTGATGCGATTGAGCGCGAGGACGGCGCCGCGGTGAGAGCTGTCCTGTCCGCAGTCCTCGGGCCGGCAGCGCCCGTCCAGCACAAGGACCTGAAGGACGGGGGGCAGTTGGTCGGCGATCCGGTCGTCGACTCGGCGGGCAAGCTCCGCTACCACCTGATGCGCATCTACTACGCGACGAACCGCGAGGCGACGACGGCGACCGCCCCCGACGACCATTTCGGAGGCGACCGAGGGACGCTCAGCCTGGGCGTCGTCAACGTGGCGTTGCCGCGCGTCCACGAGATCGGCCAGCTCGAGTCGCCATCGATCCTGAAGCTCGAGTTCAGCGCCGATCCCGAGCACCACGTCATGCTCGAATCGATCAAGCCGTTGACGACGGACGCCTGGCGCGCGGAAATCGCGAAGCGGGCGACCGCGCTCGATCGCCCCGGAATCCTCGTGTTCGTGCACGGCTACAATTCGAGCTTCTCGGACGCCGCGCGCCGCGCCGCCCAGCTGGCGTTCGACCTTCGATTCGGCGGCGCGACCGTGCTGTTCTCCTGGCCGTCGCGCGCCTCGACCTTTGAGTACACCGTCGACGAGCAGTCGGCCGAGTGGTCGGTCCCCGACATGAAGTCCGTGCTCGCGATGCTGTCGACCGCGGCGCCCGGCGCGCCGATCTACGTGATCGCCCACAGCATGGGGAACCGGGTTTTCACCCGCGGCTTCAAGGAGCTGCTCGACCGCAATCCCGCCGCCAGCGTGCCGTTCAAGCAGGTCGTGCTCGCCGCGCCGGACATCGACGCCGACGTGTTCCGGCGCGAGATCGGGCCGGCGATCCTCGGCATGGGCCCGCGCGTCACGCTGTACGCCTCGAGCAACGACAAGGCGCTCGCCGCCTCGCGCGAAGTGCACGGCGGCTACCGCCGCCTCGGCGAGAGCGGCAAGGATCTCGTGGTGCTCAAGGGCCTCGACACCGTCGATGCCTCCACCGTCAGCACGGAGTTCCTCGGCCACTCGTACTACGGCGACAGCACGACGGTGATGTCGGACCTCATGTACCTGATCCGCAAGAGCCTGCCGCCCGAGCAGCGCGAGCAATACGCCCTCGAGCGCGTCCGCGACGCGGTGCTCGGGCTCTACTGGCGGTTCAAGAGCCGGGCCGAAGGGGCCGGCCACCAGCCGGCACGCTAGGGCAGCGGCAGCGGCTGGCTCGCGATCGCGGCCGCTTCGAGCAGCAGCTTCGCGCGCGGATCGGTCGTCGTCGGCAGGAACTGGGCGAGGAAGGTCAGCGTCGCGGGCTGCACGCCGGTCTCGGCCACCCGGACGGTGACGTCGGTCCGCCCGAAGTCGTGGCTGCGGTCCGTATCGACCGAGATCGGCACGATGGGCGCGCGGGCGCCCGCCATCGGCTCGGTGCCGTAGTAGGTCAGGAACGGCTTGCCGGTCAGGTCGACCGATTCGCTCGCGAGCGTCTGGTCGAACACGACCGCCTCGTGACCGAGATTGGCGTCGCGCCAGACGGCGTCCGCGTGCACGCTGATCGCGACGCCATAGTGCCCGGTCACGCTGCGCGCCGCCGCCTTGCTGACGAACAGCCGCAGCGGGCGCAGCAGGATCGCGTCTCGATCGGTGTCGAGGCCGATGCCGGCAACGAAGTCGAGCACGAGCTCGGGGTTGCCATTGGCACCGGCTGCGCTGCGCGTGAATCGCAGGCACGTGTAGCGGCTGTCGAGGCGCGCACCGCTCGCCGCCGCGGGCGAACCGCGGTAATAGTCGACGCGCATCGTCCGCTCGGACAGCGCGCTGTACTTCGCGAGCTCGGCGCGGACCCGGTCGGCCGCCTTGTCGAGAGCGAGGCTCACGATCGCACCGAGCACTTCGGTGACCAGCCCCTTCTCGGCCGACGTGCGCTGCGTCTCGCCGTTCGCGCAGTAGGAGAGGAGCTGCCGTTCCGCGGCGCTGCCGGGCTCGACCGGCGGAGGCCGGCGCTCGGCCAGCAGCCGTTCAGCGTCGCGGCCCTCGATGAACTGCAGGTCGGTGGTCGTCGGCCCGAGCGCGACCCAGATCGTCTGCGGGCCGCCGTCGGCGCGCGCGCCCGCGGCCGCGAGCGCAGTCGCCACGAAGACCGCGACGGCCAGCGGTGCGCGAATCATCCGGATACTCCGCAGCCCGTCGTCACCGGCCGCCGGTTCAGGGCTTCACGTTGATCGTCAGCGCACCGGCCGAAAAGCCCTGGTGACGCGCCTCGATCGTGATCGCGCGGGTGGCACGGGCGGTTACCTCGGTGAAGACGCTCTGCATCTTGCCGGCCGCGTCGCGACCCTCCACGCCGAGGTCCAGAAGGTTGATCTGCTTGTCGCTCAGGAATGCGACCACGAGCGTGGGACCGGTTGGCTCGTTGGCGCGCAGCACGAAGCCCATGCTGGGCGACGGGAACTGGAACGGTCCCGCCGCGACGTTGTTTGACGGCGCGAACTGGTTCGGAAACAGCACGGTCGCGCGGTCCTGGCTGTCGATTGACACGACGTTCAGGTAGCCGGCCCGCGGCACGTCGGCGGTCAGGACGATCTCGTCGCCAATCTTGAGCTCGCTCGCTCCGGATCTCAGCTGCAGCTGCTCCCCCTGCTTCGCGAGCGCATCCAGCGCAGCCCAGGTCGGGCCGTTGCCGTTGCGCAGCGGGATGAGGTCGAGCTGCCCGTCGATCAGCGCCTTGTTGCCGTCGGCGACCGGATGGTGTCGCGACTGCTCGTCGGTGTGCTTCTCGATGTAAGTCGCGGTCGCCGACCGCAGGTCCGCGACGCTGAGACGCCGGGCATCGCGCGAGGCACCGTCGATCGTGTCGAGCACGCCGAGCGTGAACAGGCCACCGTGTTCGGTCGCAATCGCGTACTCGTCGTCGCGCGCCGCCGAGACGGCGGCATAGTTCTCGGCACCGGTACTCGCCTTCAGTCCGCGCGTCGCCTGCCCGGTCGGTGCACCCGGCCAGTTGAAGTACTTGACGGCGCCGGTGCCGTCGCCGAGCCGGCGGTTGCCGAGCGACAGCGTGCGCGTCGCAGTGCCGCTGTGGCACGCGTCGACGAGCACGAGGATGTGCTTGCTCGGGATGGCCGCGAGCGACTCGCCGAACTCGTAGCCGAGCAGCACGTTCGCCAGCGTCGCCTTGCCGTTCAGCTTGGCCGTCTTCACGTCGTGCAGCACGAGCGCGTCGTCGAGCTCGCCGGCCTTCGCCGGCCGCGGGTCCGGAACCCGCGTGCCGTGGCCGCTGAAGTAGACGAGCACGCGGTCATTCGGCCCGACGCCCTCGCGCACCCACGAGGACAGAGCCGACTTGACGCCGGCATAGGTCGCCTGATCGTCGAACAGCACGCGGATGTCGGCCGGCGCGAATCCCATGATCTTCGCGACGTGCTTCATGTTCTCGATGTCGAGGTCGATGCCCGGCAGGTCGTTGTTCGGCAGGTTGTACTTGCCGACGCCGATCAGCAGCGCTCGCGACGCCGCCGACGCAGGAACCGCGCCGCCGACCGCCATCGCCGCCAGCGCGGCGCCCAGCAACCAATGCCTTGAATTCACGCGTCGCTCCTGTGTTTCCGTCGGCGCCGGCCTGCAGCGGCCGGTCCTGAATCGAGCGCACCGGCCCGTCGGCCGCTGCGCGGCGGCGCTGGCGATCGCCTGTCGCTCGTTCCGGAGTGCCGCTCCCGCCTCGCGGCACGATGGATTCTTGTGTCTCGGGTCAGCATACGACAGCATCGTTGCCTGTCAATGCGACGAGCGCACGGCAACGGCGGGGGCGGGCGGCGTGGCGGGACGGTCGGCCGCCCCGGGGCACGCGCACGCCTGCGTAAGGCGGCGCCATGAGCACGCCGGCGGCCGCCAATCCGGTTCCGGGCACCTTCCGCGGGGCGCGCGGAATTGTCCTTGAAAGTCTGCTACTTGCGTCGGTCGCGCTGTTCTTCCTCAATTTCAACCCGCTCGGCGCGCTGAGCGTCGGCCACCGCTACTCGCAGGATCTGGTCTACGCGTGGTTCGGACATGCCAGCTGGCTGTACCCGCGCATCCCGCCAACCGTGTCTCGGGCGACACCCGCGCGACCCCGCGTGGTCGTCCTGCTGATCGACGATGCGGCGTTGGCTCTGCGTGGCGCGCACTGGCCGGTGTCGCTCGATTTCCATGCGCAGATGCTCGCCGAGCTCGAAGTGCTGCGGCCGCGCGCGATCATGCTGGACTTCCTGCTGCTGGACGCGGCGACCCAGTCGGCGACCTGCGACTTCCTGCGCGCCACCGCCCGGCTGCGTGACGCCGGCACCGCGACCTACGTCGCCGTGACGCGTCCCGACGAACTCGACGCCCTCGATGCGGGCGACTGCACGGACGCCGCGGGCCGCCACCTGTCGGCCGGCGAGGTGCTGCGGCCGGTCGCGGTCCGGCTGCAGGTCGACGCGACCGACTTCGTGAACCGCCGCTATCCGTTCGAGGACCGCACGGCCGAGCAAGCCGCCGGTGCGGGGCTCGCCAGCGCGGCGATCCGCATGTACTGCGACGCCGGCACGGCCGCCGAGGCCTGCAGCGAGCGACTGCGCCGCGACCGGCCCATCGATGCGGGCTTCGAGCTTGCCTGGTCGCCGATCGGGGACGCATTCAACCAACGCTGGTCGCGGGCGCGCTGCGACGAGATTCCGTCGCCGACGCACGCGATCTTGTTCAAGAAGGCGATGCCGCGCGAAACGCAATGCCCGCCGATCGCGACGCTCTTCGCGACCTCGCTGCTCAGCCCGACCGAGGACGCCTCGCTTGGCATGCGCAACGAGGAGCTGTTCGACCTGATGGAGGGCTCGTTCGTGTTCGTGGGCGGCAATTTCCGCGGCGCGGGCGACCTGATGACGACACCGCTGCACACTCGGCTCCCCGGCGTCTACTACCACGCCGTCGCGCTCGACAACCTGTTCGCCTTCGACGGCCACCCGAAGGTGCGCAAGGAATTCCGGCGCCTGCGGATCCGCTACTACGCCTTCGACCTGTGCGTGCTGTGGCTGCTGGCGGCCATCTACCTGTGGCGGCAGAACTGGGCCAGCGGCGGCCAGAGTGCGGCGCCCTTCGCGCTGTCGAACTCCGCGCGCTCGTGGATCGCCGACATGGTCGGCCGCCTGCCGACGGCCCTGTGGGTCATCGGGGCGGCCCTCGCGCTGCTGTGCGTCGCAGCAGTCCCGCTGCTGCAGTCGATCGGCACGGCGCTCGCGGCGCTGTTCCTGATCACGATCGAGATCCGCATCTCGACGCAGCGCGACCTGGCGGACCGGCTGAAGAGCCTGGTCCTGTACGTCGCGGCCTTGGGCGTGTCGCTGGTCGTCGTTGGGCTCGCGATCTGGGTGGGGTATCGCTGGATATCGCTCCCACCGGTCGACTGGGTAGGCTATCTGTCCTTTGCGGCCGTTGGCTTCTTCGTCGCGCACACTGCGATCCTCGAGTTCGCTCGGCGCATCGACACGATCCACGGCACGCACCGTTCCTCGCAGAGGTCCGACTCGTGAAGCTCGCCCCGACCGTCGCCTGCCTGACGTGGCTCATCGCCGGCCCCGCCGTCGCGGCCGACCCGCCGGCCGACGACTGCTTCATGCTCAACAACCGGGTGCTCGGCCCACGGACGGAGAACCGCCCGCTGCCGCTCATGAAGGGCGACGCCGCCCGCGGCTTCGCCCCGGCCTGCGCCGTGGCCTGGAGCGTCCTCAGCCCCAAGAACGATGCGCTGCCGGTCGAGGCCTGCTATCGCGGCAGCCTGCTGCAGTTGCCGAACGACTCGGCCTGCGGACCCGGCACCGGCAAGCTGTGGATCGGTACTCGCTGGGTCGTCACCACGGCCGACCTGTCGAAGGGCAACGAGCGGGCCGCCGTCTGCCAGCAGCTGGAGACGGGCGCCTGGGCGGGAACGCGGGCGTTTTCGTTCGAGTGCAAGCCGCGAAGCCGGGAGCTCGACGCGTCGACGGGCGACGAGGCCGTCGCCGCGTCGAAGCCGGCCGGAACGGCCGACACCAGCAGCCGGGCCGGGGAGCCCGCCAAGCCGGCGACGCCGGCGCCTAAGAACCAGCGCTGAGGGTACGGGCGAGGGCCGCACCCGGCGGCATCGCTTGGACGGGGGGATCGTGCGGAACACCAGTATTTGCCCAGGCCCGGAAAGCGCACGCGCGCCGTGGTTCCGCTGCGCCGCGATCGCGGGCGCACTCAGCCTCGTGCTGGTATCCGGGGCGGCCGAGGCGCGACGGCTGGCGCTCGTCATCGGCAACGACGCCTACAAGAACGTAGCGCCCCTGCAGAACGCCAAGCACGACGCGAAGGCGGTCGCCGACGCGCTCGAGGGGCTCGGCTTCTCGGTCACCCTGCGGGAGGACTTGGCGCTCAGCGCGATGAAGGCGACGCTGCGCGAGTTCAAGGCGCGCGTCGCGGGCGGCGACGAGGTCATCTTCTACTTCTCGGGCCACGGCGTGCAGTTCGAAGGCACGAACTACCTGATTCCGACGGACATCGTCGCGGAGAGCGAGGCTCAGGTCGTCGACGACGCGATACCGCTGCAGCGGATCCTGGACGACCTGCACGAGCAGAAGGCGCGTTTCTCACTCGCGATCGTGGACGCCTGCCGCGACAACCCGTTCCGGGGCCAGGGCCGCGCGATCGGCGGTCGCGGACTGGCGCCGGTCACGGCGGCGAGCGGCCAGATGGTCCTGTACTCCGCCGGCGCCGGCCAGGAGGCGCTCGACCGCCTCGGTCCGAACGACAAGAACCCGAACGGCGTGTTCACGCGTGTGCTGATCAAGCACATGACGCAGCCGGGCGTGCCCGCCGACCGCATGCTGAAGGATGTCGCCTACGAGGTCGTCGACCTCGCCGCGAGCGTGCACCACGAGCAGACGCCGGCCCTCTACGACCAGACGCTCGGGCAGTTCTTCTTCCGGCCGGGTGCCGCTGGTGACGGCTCGTCGGCCGTGTCAGCCGTCAGCGCCCCGGTCACGAGCGCGCCGGCCGTGCACGTCCCGACGTCCGCGGAGCTCGACGAATCCTTCTGGGCACGGATCCGGGACAGCAGCGATCCGCAGGACTTCACCGACTACACGCAGCAGTTTCCGAAGGGGGCGCATGCGGCCGAGGCGTCCCTCATGGCACGCAGGCTCGCCAAGGCGGCGAGCCCGGCGGCCGCGAAGGCGGTGCCGGCGGCACAGGAGTCGAGCGCGCCGGCATCATCGGTCCCCATGGGCGCGCCGGTCGCGACGACCGGGATGCCGGCGCCGTCGGTCGCGACCGGACCCCCTGGTTCGCATCCGGGCTACATCACGACGACGCGCGAGCCGGGCGTGACGCTGCCGGGCGGAATCGCGATCGCCGCCGACGGCACGTTCCGCTACGACGGCGCGAACGGCGTGGTGCTGCGCGGTACGCTCAATATCGGTGACCCGAACGCGGTCGCCGGCACCGGCATGTCGACGCAGCCGAAGAAGATGGGGATCATCCCGCAGCGCTTCCCCGACGGCAGCATCAGCACGCCCGTCCGGCTCGAGGGCAAGATCATCAACGGCGTCCTGCAGGGTCAGTACGCGACCAAGTTCGAGTCCGGCCTGTTCAAGTTCGACCTGAACCGGTCCAACTGACTCCGCGAAGGGCGGCCTACCAGCCGCCCTTCGTCGACATCGAGACGCGCTTCATCAGCCGGTAGGTGAACTCGACCTCGTCGGCGAAGGCCGCGACGCCGATGCGCTCGTCGCGGCCGTGGGCACGGCCGTCGTCGAGGTCGTCGAACATGCCGTCGATGCCGTAACTCGGGATCCCGGCGCTGCGCGTGTACAGGCTGTCGTCCGCGCCCGCCGACATCTCCGGCACGACGATCACGCCCGGCCACAACTCGTTCACGACCTGCTCGATCTCGACGAGCAGCGCCGGGGACGGGGCGGATTCCGGGCTCGGTCGCGCCGCCGTCACGGTGCCGACGGCGATCGTCGGATCGGCAACGGCGGCGATGAGCTGCGCGCGGATCGAATCGGCCGTTTCGCCTGGAATCACGCGGCACTGGATCGTCGCGCGTGCCCGCTGCGGCAGCGCGTTCTCGGCGTGCCCGCCCTCGAGCAGCGTCGCGGTGCAGGTCGTGCGCAGCATGATGTCGGTCTCGACGTCGGCCGAGAGCCGCTCGATCGCCGCTGCGTCCGGCGACCCCGAGCCCACGGCGCGCATGTCCGCCTGGCGCTGGCCGCTCTCGAGCCCGGCGCGGCGCTCGAAATAGAGCCGCGTCGTCTCGGTGATGTGCGTCGGGAAGTGGTACGGCGCGAGCCGCGCCAGCGCGGCGCCGAGCCGGTAGATCGGATTGCCGGCAGTCGGCCGGGAGCTGTGCCCGCCCTTGTCGGTTGCCTCAAGCTCGAACGTCAGGAACATCTTCTCGCTGGTTTGGGCCGCCACGTACAAGCGGCGGCCGTGCTTCATGCCGGCCTCGCCGCCGTCCGGGTTGATCACGATGCCGGCGTCGACGAGGTTGCGGTGCTCGCGCAGCAGCCAGTCGACGCCGTTCGAGTCGCCGCCGGCCTCCTCATCCGCGGTGAACGCGACAACGATGTCGTGCGCCGGGCGCACCCCTTCCCGGTGCAGGCGGATCAGCGACGCCGCGACCGCCGCGTCCTGCCCCTTCATGTCGATCGTGCCGCGGCCGTACAGCCAGCCGTCGGCCTCGGTCAGCTTGAACGGGTCGTAGCTCCAGTCCTCACGCTTGGCCTCGACCACATCCAGGTGACACAGGTACAGCACCGCCTTGCCAACGCCGCGACCGCGCAGGCGCACGACCAGATTGCCCTTCGTCGGATGGGCCGCAGGCGTGAGCAAGCTCACGTCCTCCTTCGCGAATCCGGCGGAGAGAAAGCGCTCGGCAAGATCTCGGGCCGCATCGCTCGAGCCGTGCTCGTGGGTCGTGTTCGTCTCGATGAGCTGCCGCAGGAGATCGCGCGCCAGCGTCGGATCCGGGCTCGGCGCGGGCGCCTGTGCCGCCAGTGCGCCGCAGCTGCCGAGCAGTCCGAGCACTGCGACCGCGAGACGACGAATGGCCATGGACGCGCTCCCCGACCCTGCTGTTGAAGGCGGAGCATCATAGGCGATCGGCGGCAGCGGCGAAGGCGGCGGGCGCTTCGGCGGCGCCCGCGGCGGGCGCCCTCGACAAACGCGCGACCGAACGACATCATTCCCGATCGGATCCGCACCGCCGCCGGCGCGCGAACAGGCGGGGGTAGGGAAGCCTTGCCGAGTCAGGCTACGAACAACGCCGCAGGACCTCGCCGTGAGCAACGGCGGGCACCGAGCCGCTACCCGGGGCTTGCAGCTTGACCGTCCCGGCCGAGCTGCTCACGGGCCTCCTGTCCTACGTTGAGCAGCTCGAGAAATACCGTCGCTCCACGGCCTTCACGGTCCCGGACGACGTGTTCTGCGCGTACCGCTCGGAGATCGACGGCCTGCCGGGCCTCAGCTTTGACCAGCCGCATGGCGGTGACGACGTCTGGCTCAGCCTCCCGCGGCTCGGCGAAATCCCGCCGCCGGAGCCCTCGGCCGCGCTGCAGCCGTGGATCTCCTTCTCGAAGTCGGCTGATGAGGCGCCGCGGCTCCGCTCGGAGATCGTGCGCAAGGCGGGCGAGGAGGAGACGCGGCTGACGCTCTCCGGCTTCCCGGGCGTCTCGAGGCTGTTCGAAACCTACGTCGCGCAGCAATGGACACCCTGGGCGGTGGACGAAAGGCCGCGGCGGCGCGCGATCTCGCTCTACAACCGCCTCTTCGGCCTGCACCGGCGCCTCGAGGCGGATGCCGTCGACGCGCCGCTCGAGCTCGTGTGGGGCATGGGGATCGGCGTGTGGAAGCCGGACGGCGGCCGCGGCGTCGTGAAGTTCCCGTTGATCACTCAGAGCTGCGAGCTGGTGCTCGACGAGGAAACACTGGAACTGCTGGTCCGGCCGCGCGACGTGCCGCCGAGCATCGAGCTCGACCCGTACGCCGAGCTCGAATCGCGCGGCCTCGAAGGACTCGAGGCGATCTGGTCCGAGCACTTGAAGGGCGGCGAGCAGCGCCCCTCGCCGTTCTCTGCCGCCAGCATCGCGCCGGTGCTGAAGGCGGCGATCGGCTACCTCGACCCGGCTGGCCGCTTCGACGACACTCTGGCGCATGCGCCGGTGCCCGAGCCGGCCGAGAATCTGCTCTTGACCGACAGCTGGGTGCTGTTCGCTCGGCGGCGCGCGGAACCCAACGCGCTCGACGACCTGCGGCAATTCAAGCGGCACTTCAAGAAGGATCCGGCACTGTCGGGCGCCGCGCAGCGGCTGGTCACGGCCAGCGAGCCGGCAGCCGCCGCGACGCCGTTGCGCGGCCCGTGGAATCCGGGCCTCGAATCGGCAATCGGCGAATTGCACTTCCCGTTGCCGTACAACGATGCGCAGCGCGCGGTCGCGGAGTGCCTGGAGGCAGGGGACGGCGTCGTGGTCGAGGCGCCGGCCGGCACGGGTGCCGCGCAGACGGTGGCGAACCTCGTGTGCCGCTGTCTCGCGCGCGGGCAGCGCGTGCTGGTCGTGGCGCCGGGCGATGCCTCGCTCAGGCGCGTGCAGCAGCGCATACCGCTCGAACTGCGGCCACTCAGCGTCGCCATCCTCGCGGACGAACGGCGCGGCCTGCGCCAGCTCGCGTACACGATCGGCAGCATCACCGACCGGCTCAAGGAGATCGACGCCGCCAGGCTGGAGGCCGAAATCTCCGGACACGAGGGCCGGGTAGCCGAGCTGCACGCCAGTATCCGCGCCCTCGACCGGCGGCTCGCCGAGTTCGCCGGTCCGCAGCGCACCGCGCTCAGCGTCGACGGCACGGACCTCGCGCCCGCCGAGCTCGCGCGCCTCGTTGCCTCGCAAGCGGCCGAGCACGGCTGGCTCACCGACCCCCTGGATCCCGCGACGCAACCGGCGCCACGGGTCGCGGCCGACGACATGACGGCGCTGCGCAATGCGCGCATCGCCCTCGGGGCCGACCTTGCCTACCTCGGATGCCGGCTGCCGCCGGCCGAGGCGCTCCCGGACGAAGAGGCCGTGCTGTCCCTGCATCACGAGCTGCTGCGCGCGCGCCGCCTCGATGCGCAGGTCACGAGCGGACGGTTGCTGCCGCTGCTCGACGAGACGCCGGCGACGCTCGAGCGCGCAGCAAAGCTGCGCGAGCTGCTGCGCCGGGAGCAGGAGCTGCGCGCCGAGGTTGGCAAGGACCCGTTCGGCTGGGCCACGAACCTGCGGACACGATTCGAAGCGCGCGAGGACCACGTCGTTCGCGACCTGATCATCGCGGCGCGGTCGGTCGCGGTCGCCGAGCTCACGCGCCGCGCGCACCAGAACGTGCCGGTCGAAGCGCCCTACGAGGCCGAGTTGTCCACCGAGGTCGTCGAGGCCGTGGGTCGTCGCGCTGACGGGAAGTTCGGCTTCCTGAACCCGATCGGCAAGAAAGACGTCCGTGCGGCGCTTGAGGCGATCACGGTCGGCGGCAGCAAGCCGGCGAACGCCGACGATTGGTCGCGCGTTGCCGCGGAGCTCGAGCATCGCGTGAAGGCGCGCCGGCTGATCGCGAACTGGAACTCGATGGTCGGCAACTGCCGTCTCGAGCCGGTCAAGGAGACCGGGCCACGCGGGTTCAAGGACCTCGCGGCGCGCGCGGAGTATGTGCTGCGCGTGCACGAGCTCGTCACGCGCGTCGAGGGGCCGATCCGCGCCCTCGTCCCGGCGGTCTTCAGCCCGGCCACGATCCGCTCGCTGCCCGAGTACGAGGATGCGAGCCACAAGGCGATGGCCGAGAGCCTCGAGGGTCAGCTCGACAAGGAGCAACTCACCGGCGCGAGCGGCCGGCTCAAGGAAGTGCTGCAGCGCCTCGAGGGCAGCAGCGGGCCGGTCGTCGATTCGATGTGGAGCTTCCTGACCGGCGCGATCGGCAAGGACGGAACGGCCGAGGCCGCTGCCGCCGTCGCGTCGACGTGGCGTGGGCTGGTCGCCGAGCTGCGGCGCGCCACCGAGCTCGAACCGTTCCTCGCGACGGTCGAGCGTGTCGCGACGAGCATCGACGCATCCGGGGCCCCGGCATGGGCACGTCGCTTGCGGACGGTGCCCGCGATCGGCGGCAGCGACGCACTGACGCCGGTCGGCTGGCGCGAAGCCTGGCGGTGGCGAATCGGCGTCATGCTGCTCGGTGGGCTCGAGGGCCACGACGTGCTGCGCCAGCTGCTGCAGCGCCGCCACGCGGCCCAGCAGGATCTCATCAGGTCGAGCCGCGCGCTGGCCTTCGATCGCGCGTGGCTCGCCGTCCACCGGCACTGCCCGGAGCGGATACGCCAGGCGATGCGCGAATACACGCACTCCCTGCGCGCGCTGTCGGCGGGCGCCGGCGTGCGCGTTACGCGCAACCGTCAGCTGTCGGAGGCCGCGCTGTCGCGCGCCCGCGCAGCTGTACCGTGCTGGTTGCTGCCGCTCTGGCGGGTCGGCGAGCACGTACCGGCCGATTTCGGCGCGGCCGACGTGGTCGTCGTCATGGACGCCTCGCGTGCCGATGTCGGCGCGCTCGCCACGCTGCTGCGCGGCCGCAAGCTGGTCATCGTCGGCGATCCGCAGCAGTGCCCGCCGCCGCCCGCGGGCATCGGCGAGCGGCGCTTGCGCGAGCTCGCGGCGCGATTCCTGAAGGACCAGCCGCACGTGGAAGCGCTCGGCGCCGGGCGCTCGCTGGTCGGTCTCGGCCTGGCTGCGTTTGACGGCGCCCGGGTCGCGCTGCGCGAGCAGTTCGGCGCCGCTCCGGAAATCGTCGCCTACGCGAATCGCGAGTTCTATCGCGGAGCGCTTGCGCCCTTGCGGCCGACGCCCGCCGCGCGGCGCCTCGAGCCGCCGCTCATCGACGTGCTGGTCGAAGGTGCGCAGCGCGATGGGGGCGTGAACGAGGCGGAAGCCGTCGCGGTCGTTGACGAAATCGAGGCGATGCTGCAGAACGAGTCGCTCGCCGGGCGGACGATTGGCGCCGTCGCGCTGCTCGGCGAGCGGCAGGCGCAGCGGATCGAGCGCCAGCTGCGCCAGCGCATCGCGCTTCGCAGTATCGTCGAGCGACGCATACTCGTCGGCCCACCGGCGGTGTTCGTCGGCCAGGAGCGCTCGGTGATGCTGCTGTCGCTCGGCCTCGCCGCGAACGACCGCGGCGGCGCGGCGACCGACGCACCGCCGCAGTGGTTCAATGGCGCCGTCGCGCGCGCCACCGACCGCGCGGTCCTGTTCCGCTCCATCCCGGAGTCCGATCTCGCTCCGGACGGCCCGGCGTCGCGCCTCGTGCACCACTTCCGCGACCCGTTCGCCGGTGAGCTTGCCGATGCGCGCCCGCCGCGCGAGCGCTGCGAGACGGAGTTCGAGCGAGAGCTGCTGGACGCGCTCATCGAGCGCGGCTTTCGCGTGCGGGCGCGGGTCGCGGTCGGGCCGCATCCGATCGACCTCGTCGTCGAGGGCGCGGACGGGCGTCGACTCGCCGTCGAGTGTGACGGCGACCGCCCGCAGGCGGCCGACGCGTGGCCGTCGGACCTGGCGCGCCAGCACGTGCTCGAGCGGGTCGGGTGGACGGTGTGGCGCTGCTTCGAGACGCACTTCATCTTGCGTCGGGAGCACGTCCTCGGCGACCTGTGGGCGACGCTCGAACGGCTGGGCATCGAGCCGCTGGGGCCCGCCATCGAGGTACCGCCGCCGATCGTCGCGAGTCGCGTGCAGCGCGCATCCCCCGCCTCGATGCTCGAGCCGGCGGCGGCGCCCGGCGCCGCGAGCGCCAAGCCCCGATCGCGCCGCCGGCCGCGCGCCGCGAGCTGACCGTCAGCCTGGGCGGCGTGTCGAATTTCCCGTCCGCCAACCGTCGTGGTGTCAGGACTCGACGGTTCGCGCCGGCCACGGCCGGCGGCCAACCCACTGCCTGCAAAGGGGATCTCGCGATGCGTGTGACGGTCATCGCACGAGCGACGCGGACGAGCGGGGCATGCTCGGCGCGCGACGGCGGGACGCCCACGGCCCCAGGCATCGTCGACGAAGAATTCGTCAGCGCCGGCGTCCCGCTGGCCGCCAACGGATGCAGGCCCCGCGTTCTCGGCAGGCACGAGCCTTCGGGCAGCCGCCGCAGTGTCACCGGCGTGCCAGCCAGAGGCGTCAACGGGCCGACCGCGGGATTCTCGCCGGGGCGGATGAGGTCCGTTGGGGACGCCCTCGAGTGGCTGAGGCGCGCGCCGCAGGCTGCGCTGCGCAAGCGCGCCGGGCGCCAGGTCAAGGCTGCACCGGCCACGGCACCGGTGGCAGCATGGCGCCCTCAGTGACGAGGAGAGCGGAATGCCGTACATGCTGCTGATCATGGAGCCGCGCGGGCAGCGAACCGAGCGGACGCGTGCCGAGGGCGAGGCGCTGTATGCGCGCATGGTCGAATTCAGCGAGGGCCTGCGCTCGCGCGGCCTGCTGACGGCCGCCCAGGCGCTGACCTCGGACGGCAGCGGTGCGCGCGTGCAGGGCCGCGGAGGCGCGACCGTCGTCGACGGGCCCTTCGCCGAGGCGAAGGAGATGGTGGGCGGGTTCTTCCTGTTGACCTGCGCGACACGGGCCGAGGCGATCGCGGTCGCCCGCGAGTGCCCGGCAACGGAGTGGGCCACGGTCGAGGTGCGCGAACTCGGCCCCTGCTTCCTCTAGCCGCCGACGCGAGCCATGGCCGCTACGGCGACGCATCGAACCATCGAGGCGATCTGGCGCATGGAATCCGCCAAGCTGATCGCAGTGCTGACGCGGCTGCTGCGCGACGTCGGTCGCGCCGAGGAGCTCGCGCAGGACGCGCTCGTGACGGCGCTCGAGCGCTGGCCGATCGATGGCATACCGGAGCGGCCGGGCGCGTGGCTCATGACGACGGCCCGCAACCGCGCGCTCGACGAGCTGCGGCACGCGAAGCTCGCGACCCGCAAGGCCCAGGAACTGCAGCTCGAGCTCGAGGCGCAGTCGCGCGCGGCCCCTGGCGCCGACGTCGCGGCCGACGAGATCGTCGCCGACGACCTGCTGCGGCTCATGTTCATCGCGTGTCATCCGGTGCTCTCGACCGAGGCACGCGCGGCGCTGACGCTGCGCCTGCTCGGCGGCCTCACGACCGAGGAAATCGCGCGCGCGTTCCTGGTGGCCGAGTCGACGATCGCGCAACGCATCGTGCGCGCGAAGCGCACGCTCGCCGCTGCGCGCGTGCCGTTCGAGGTGCCCGGCGCCGACGAGCTGGCGCAGCGGCTCGCCTCGGTGCTCGAAGTCATCTACCTCGTGTTCAACGAAGGCTACGCCGCCACGGCCGGCGAGGACTGGATGCGTCCGGCGCTGTGCGAGGAGGCGCTGCGGCTTGGGCGCATCCTCGCCGAGCTGTTGCCCGCGGCTGCCGAGGTCCACGGCCTCGTCGCGCTGATGGAGTTGCAGGCCTCGCGCGTGCCGGCGCGCGTCGGCGCCGACGGCGAGCCGGTGCTGCTGCTCGAGCAGGTGCGCGCGCGCTGGGACCAGCTACTGATCCGTCGCGGGTTCGCGGCGCTCGAGCGCGCCGAAGCGCTCGGCGGCGCGCTCGGGCCGTACGCGCTGCAGGCGGCGATCGCCGCCTGCCATGCACGCGCCCGGACCGCGGCCGAGACCGACTGGGGGCGAATCGTCGCGCTCTACGACGCGCTCGCCGAGCTCGCGCCCTCGCCGGTCGTGGAGCTCAACCGCGCCGTCGCCGTGTCGATGGCCTTCGGCGCGGCGCCCGCGCTCGAGATCGTCGACCGCCTTGCCACCGATCCGCGTCTAGCCGCCTACCATTTGCTGCCGAGCGTCCGTGGCGAGCTGCTGCGCCGCCTCGAGCGGCTGCCCGAAGCACGGACCGAGTTCGAGCGGGCGGCGCAGATGACGCGCAACGCCCGCGAACGCACGCTGCTGCTGGAGCGCGCCGCCGCCTGCGGGCCGGCGCAGTAGCTCAGCGGGTGTGCGCCGCGACCCACGCGGCGAGCTCGGCCTCGCTGATCTCGTCGGCGGCGAGGCGCAGGAACGTGACCACGCACTCCTCGTCGGTCGCGACGAGCTCGAGCCCGTTGAGGTGCAAGAACAGCTCGGCAGCCACGAGGCTCGCGCGCTTGTTGCCGTCGATGAACGGGTGGTTGCGGGAGAGGCCGTAGGCGAGGCTCGCGGCGAGCTCGGGGAGCGATGCGGAGCCGTAGGCGAAGCGCTGGCGCGGGCGCGCGAGCGCCGCCTCGAGCAGCCCGGCGTCGCGCACCCCGGCCTGGCCGCCGTGCTCGGCCAGCTGCTCATCGTGCACGGCCAGTATCGTGCCGAGGCCGACCCAGACCGGCTCGTCCACGGGTCCGGCTATTTCGCCAGCTCGCGCAGCGCCCCGCGGCGCTTCTTCATGATCTTGCGCGCGGCGTGCATGTGCTGCTCGAACTCCGGGTTGTACGGCGTCAGCCGGTAACCGTCCGGAGCCTCGGTGATGTAGAGCGAGTCGCCACGGCCGACCTTCAGGCGGCCGAGGGCTTCCTTCGGCAGGACCACGCCGAGCGAGTTGCCGATCGCGGTGAGTTTGAGCTCGATCATGGGCTAACGTTATTACAGATGTAATAACAGCGCAAGGACGGCCGAGGGATTGGGCATCGCCCGCCGCGGGTCGGATCCGATCCATCCCGTTGCTGCTGCAGGCCTGACGGCGAACGCGCAGCGAGGGCCTGTCAGTGCTGGCGCAGGAACGCCATCAGGTGGTCGTTGAAGACCGCCGGCGCCTCCATGTTGCACAGGTGCCCGGCGCCGGGAAGCGTCACGCGGGCGGCGCCGGGGATGCCGGACGCGAGCGCATCCGCGATCGTCTGGAAGTCCGGCAGGTCCCGGGCGCCCGTGATGACCAGCGTCGGAGCGCGGATCTCGGCGAGCCGGCGCGCGACCGGCGGGTCCGGTGCGATGCCCGGATCGCTGTTCTGCCAGTGCCAGCCCGAATAGCCGTTCACCATCTCGGCGAGGCGGCTCGCGACCGAGGCATGCTCGCGCGCCGGCGCGAACAGCGGGTGTTCGAGCCAGAGCCGGCGCGCGCGCGGCACGCTGCCGGCCTTCGCAGCGGCGACGATCGCCGACCATCGATCCTGCCAGTCGGCCGACCACGCGTGGCCGTCGAGCGCGGCATCGACCAGCACGAGCGAGCGCACGGACTTTGGATGCGTGAGCGCGAAGCGGGCGGCAATCCGCCCGCCGTTCGAGAGCCCGACGACGTGCGCGGGCCGTGCGCTCAACGCGCCCAGCAGGTCCTGCAGGTCCTCGGCGTGCGAATACGCCCCGCTGATCGGGAGCGAGGAGCGTCCGAAGCCACGAAGGTCGTAGCGGATCACGCTGAAACGCTCCGCCAGCGCGGCCGACTGGTCGTCCCACATCCGCTGGTCGAGGCCAAAGCCGTGCAGCAGCACGACCGGCACGCCGCTCCCCTGCGAGCGGCAGAAGATGCTCGCGGCGCGGATGTGGTGGACCGCCTCGCGCATGCGGCGCCTCTCCGATGCCCCCCGACGGTGCACTGTAGGAGCGTGCGCCGCCGCGGGGCAAGGTCGGGCGGGGCGCATGACTAAGCCCTTGAGCCCGCTCGTGATCCAGCCCCGTCGGTGAACGGCGACCCAATTGGGCGCGCACCCGGCCCGGCCGTGCTACACGATAGGCTGGACGCCACCCGCCGGCGACGGCGGTCGGCGGCGTGGGGGGAGGCAGTTCGACATGCGCACGCGGCATGGACTTGGGCGATGCATCGTGGGTGTGGCCGGCGCGTTGCTGATCGGCGCGGCGCCGTTGCCGCCGGTCAGCCGCAACCTCGAAGCGCAGGAACGCACGGCGCGCGAGTTGGCGATCACCGACGAGTCGGGCTCGCGGCAATTGCCGTTCGCGGGCTTTACGGTCTACCAGCCGGCGCGCCACGAGTGGACCGTGTTCACGTTCTACGCCTCGTTCCGCGAAGCGGCCGACGGCCAGAACCGCAAGCGCGAGAGCTACTGGGTCGGCCGGCGCGTCGCGGGTGGCGACGCCCGCCGCGCCGGTGCGGCCGAGGCGCCGGACTGGGCCTCTTCCGACCGGTGTGCCGCGCTTGAGCCGGCGCTGCGCGCCATGGTCGACATCCTGAGCGAGCGCCTTGAGTCGGCGCTGCCCGACGTCAGCGACGCCTCGGAAGCCGACGCCGACCCGACCCGCTTCCGGCTGTGGACCGACGCCGGCCGCTTCCACGGCACCGGGCACGCCATCGCGATCGCCGTGAGCGCGGCGGCCGGATCACCGGCCGCCGACTGGTCGCAGGAGACCGCGGCGGCGCTCGCCGGCTGCTGGAGCCCGGACCCGCCGTCGCCGGCGCGCGCCGCCGCGGCACCGCGCTAGAACGTCACCCGCACGCCGACGAATCCACCGCGGCCGGGCGTGCCGTACTGGTAGGCGGTCTCGTAGTGCTTGTCGGTCGCGTTCTCGAGGCGCCCGTACGCCTCCACGTGATCCGCGATGGGGCAGGTGGCCCGGACATCGAGGACGGCGTAGGTGTGCAGCGGGACCGTGTTCGCCGCGTCATCGAAGCTTCGGCCCGAATAGCGCAGCGCCGCCGCGAGCGACGGCCCGGAGTGCCAGCGGTAGGAGAGCTGGGCACTGCCGGAGTCCCGCGGCCGTCGTGGCAGCTCGTTGCCATAGGTCGAGGCCCCCGGCGAACGGTCGGTTGACTCGGTGTAGGTCAAGTTGGCGGACGCGGTCAGCTCCGGTACCGGCGAGTACGAGGCCTGCAGCTCGACGCCGCGCGCTCTTGCTCGCGCGATGTTGGCGTAGTACCCGAAGGGCTCGGCGGCGCACAGCGGGCCCGGCGTCGAGCAGTCGAAGAAATTGATCAGCTCGCGGCTGTCGCGGCTGAAGTAGGTCGCCGACAGCACCATGCGTCCGCCGGCCGCGTGCTGCTCGATGCCGGCATCCCAGCTGGTCGCCTCTTCAGGCTGCAGGCCGGTGTTGCCGTAGGCGCTGAACAGCTGGTAGGGCGCCGGCGCCTTGAATCCCTGCCCGACGCTTGCCCGCAGGATCGTCGCGCCGCCATTCAGCGCCCACGCGAGCGCGCCCTGGCCGGTCGTGTGCGAGCGGAACACGCTGTGGTGGTCGTAGCGCACGCCGCCGGTCAGCGTCACGCCGCGCGCGATCTCATCCTGCAGCTGCAGGTAGGCGCTGTCGATCGTCGCGGCCGCTTCGAGGACGGCCGGCGTGATGTCGTACGCGGGCGTGTCGGTGTCGATCGTCGTGCGCTCGCGCTGCGCACCGAACACGGCCTGCAGCCCGCCGGCCGGCTGCCACGTGCCCTGGTATTCCCAGCGCTCGTTGCGGCCGATGCCGTAGAAGGTTTCCGTGACCGGACCGACGTTCGGGTCGAAGCTGCGGCGGTCGTAGTCGGTGTACTGGAACGCGATCCGGTTCGCGAGCGCGCTGCCCGGGCTCTTGAAGTTGAGACCCGCGTATTCGGCCGACTGCGTCGTCGTGCCGTACTCGGCATCGTCCCCGAAGGCGTAGTTCGGCGTGTCGTAGCCGTCGAAGTTGGTGCGTGCATGCGCGTAGAAGCCGCGCAGGTCGAGCTGTACCTCGCTGGAGAAGTCGTACCGCAGGCGGCCGCTCAGCCCGGTCATCCGCGAGGCATCGAGCTCCCTGCCGCCGAAGGCCTCGTCGAAGGCCGAGATGCCGTCGGTGCTCAGGTATTGCGCCGCCAGCCGCCAGTTCAGATCAGCGCTCTTGCCGCCCAGGTTGGCGGTCACGAGGTCGCTGCCATGCGAGCCGCGCTCGGCGGTGCCGCCGCCGCCGAGGGGCGAACTCGCCTCGGCAGTCGTGATGCTGACGACGCCGCCGATGGCCTGGCTGCCGTACAGCGTCGACTGCGCCCCGCGCAGGATCTCGATGCGCGCGACGTCGCCGACCAGCAGATTGCCGAAATCGTAGCCGCCGCTCGGCGACGAAGGGTCGTTCATCGGCACGCCGTCAATCAGCACCATCGTCTGCGCGCTGTCGGCGCCACGGATGAAGACCGACGCCGGCTGCCCAATGCCGCCGTTTCGCACGACCGTGATCCCGGGCGTCTGTTCCAGGAGCTCGGCGATCGTGACGGCCTGGCTTGCCTCGATCTCGGGCCCCGTGATGACGGTGACCGAGCTGCCGACCCGGGAGACCGGCTCCGGCATGCGGTTGGCGACGACGACGACTTCGTCGAGCGAAGTGCCGGCGCCGAGTGGCGCGGTCTGCGCGCGCGACCCGACGCAATGAAGAGCGGCGGCCGTGGCCGCGGCGAAAAGAATCCGGTGATTCACGCTGAACTCCCGAAAGTGTGGCGAAGGTCCCCGGACCGGCACGGGCTCGGATCGCGGCGCGCTCCCCCATCGGAAACGACACGGCGGCCCGGCGCCCAGCGCCCGGTCCACTCAGCGTCGCCACTCGGGTACTCCCGCTCGCTCGGCACGCCCCGGCCGGTCGATGGACGACCACGGCGAGCAGGTCTCCTGGCTTGCGGCTGGGTCCCTCGGCATCACCTTCCCGGATCGGAACGATCCAGTGGTCTTCGATGCTGGGCACACCGCGTACAGTTGCGGGGGCAGCCCGGGTCTTGAACCCGAGTTCCCTTTCAATCCCCTTGCGGGGAACTTGCCGTGTGCCGTTACGGTGCCCGAAGCGAAGCGGGCGGTCAACGGCGACCGCGCGCGGCGGCTCAGGCGTTGCTTTCGATCCCGATGAACCGCAGGAACTCGGCGCGCGTGCGCGCGTCCTCGCGGAACACCCCCAGCATCTTGCTCGTCACCATCGACACCCGCGACTTGTGCACGCCGCGCGTCGTCATGCACTGGTGCGTCGCCTCGATGACGACGCCAACGCCGCGCGGCTTCAGCACCTCGCTAATGCAGCGGGCGACCTCCGCGGTCATCTTCTCCTGCACCTGGAAGCGCCGGCCGTAGCTGTCGACGACGCGTGCCAGCTTGCTGATGCCGACGATCTTGCTGCTCGGCAGGTAGCCGACGTGGGCGCGACCGATGATCGGCGCCATGTGATGCTCGCAGTGCGATTCGAACTCGATGTTCCGCAGCACGATCAGCTCGTCATACCCGGCCACTTCCTCGAACGTGCGGCGCAGGTATGCTGCCGGGTCCATCTGGTATCCGGAAAACCAGTCGCGATAGGCGTTGACGACTCGCTTCGGCGTATCGCGCAAGCCCTCACGCCCCGGGTCCTCGCCCGCCCAGCGCAGCAGGGTCCGCACGGCGTCTTCCGCCGCCGCTCGGCCCACTCGAGCGGTCGAGCGCTTCTTCGTCCTGGCCACGCTGCCTCCGGATCCGGGTGGCCGCGGGGAGGCGGCCAGGCGCGTCACAGTGCCGGGAGGGGCCGCCCGCGTCAATGAAGCCGGGGAACGCTCGAGTCCCCCGGGACACGTCGCACGCCCATAGTCTGGCTCTATCGTGCTCGCGGCGTCCGTTGACGGGGTCTATCCGCTCGGCGGCTCCTCCACTGACCGCCGCGCTTGCGCCGCGCCGGCATTCGGCCGACGATCTGTCCGCATGGATATAACGCTGAGCCGCCGACGAGCCGTGTGGCTGCTCGCGCTGCTCGTGTCGGGGCCGGCGCTCGCGAGGCCGGTCACGGTCACAGTCTTCGCCGCCGCCTCGCTCTCCGACGCGATTCAGCGGATCGGCGCTCGGTTCCAGGAGGAAACCGGCGTCGAGGTGCGGTACTCGTTCGCCGCGAGTTCCGCGCTCGCCCGGCAGATCGAGGCCGGCGCAAACGCCGAAGTCTTCTTCTCGGCCGACGCCGATTGGATGGACTACCTGGAGCAGCGCAAGTTGACCCGGCCCGGCACGCGGTACAACGCGCTCGGCAACCGCCTGGCGCTGGTTGCCCCGGCCGACAGCACGGTGCGACTGCGCATCGCGCACGGTTTCCCCCTGCGCGAGGCGCTCGGCCGCGGACGACTCGCCACCGGCGATCCGGACGCCGTGCCGGTGGGCCGCTACGCGCGCGCCGCGCTGACCTCGCTTGGGGTCTGGGACAGCGTCGCCGACCGGCTCGTGCGCGCGGACAACGTGCGCGGCGCACTGATGTTCGTCGCCCGCGGCGAGGCGCCCTTCGGAATCGTCTACGCGACCGATGCGCGCATCGACCCGAAGGTCCGCGTCGTCGACCTGTTCCCGACCGACAGCCACCCGCCGATCATCTATCCGGTCGCGCTGACGGCGAGCGCCCGGCCGCCGGCATCGCGGTTCCTCGACTACCTGCGTGGCGCGCAGGCGCGAGACGTGTTCACGAGCCTCGGTTTCGTGATGCTTATGCCGTGAGCAGGGCGGCGCGGATAGCCGGGCTCCTGCCGCTTGCCGCGCTTGCGCTGGCGTCCGCGCTGGCCGACCCACCGGCCGACTGCACCGATTTCAAGTGGGATCTCGGCCGGGAGCTGGCGATCTTCAGGGCGAGCCCGAGCCCGGTGGTCGCCGCGGCGGACCCGCGCGCGACACCACACCTCGCGGTCGGTCAGCTCTACGACTTGACGCTGCTGCCGCAAGCGACGGTGACGTTCGCGCACCCGCCGGGCGGTCGACGGGCCGTCGAGGTGCCGCATGCCGGACTGGTCGAGTTCTCGCTGCAGGCCGCCGGTCACTATCGTGTGACCGCCGACGGCCACGTGTGGCTCGACGTGGTCGCGGCCGACCGCGTCGTTGACTCGAGCAATTTTTCTGGTAGCCCTCGCTGCACCTTGATCCGCAAGAGCGTCGACTTCGACCTGCCGGCGAGCACACGCCTCGTGCTGCAGCTGAGTCAGTCACCGGTTGAGCACGTGCGGCTCGCGATCACCCCGGCGGCCGATGCCCAGGCGGCCACGCCGCGATGATCCGCGCTTGCCGCCTGCGGCCTTGCGCCTCGCCTCCGGCAGCGTGATATCCTCTCGGATATAACGACGGTCGCGACCGCGACCAGCCTTCGAGTCGGGGAGAGGACCCATCGTGACTACCGCATCAACGCGCCTCCTGCGGCGTGCCTTTCGGCGCCCGCTCGTCCGCACCACGCTCGCCTGCGCGCTGCTGGTGGCATCGGGCGCCACGCTGGCAGAGGGCGTCGCGACCCCCGATGGCACGCTGACGTGGAGCGGCGTGACGCTCTATGGAACGGTCGACCTCGGCTACCAGTACGACACCCACGGCACGCCGATCAGCGACTACCACCCGGCGGGCTTCGAGGAGGTCATCCAGAAGAACAGCTTCGGCTCGGTCAATGGCGTCGTCGGCAGCAACCTCAGCCAGTCGAAGATCGGCCTCAGGGGCACCGAGGAGATCGGCGACGGTTGGTCCGGCATCTTCCGGCTCGAGGTATTCTTCAACCCGTGGTCCGGCAATCTGCCCGACGCGCAGAAGTCGATGACGCTCGCGAACGGCGTTCCCCTGAACCAGCAGTCGACGGCCGTGAACAGCAGCGTCGCCGGCCAGTTCCTGCAGACGTCGATCGTCGGGCTCAGCCACAAGGACTTCGGCACGTTGACCTTCGGCCGGCAGAACGGCGTGGTGTTTGACGGGATCATCAAGTACGACCCGATGGGCGCCTCCCAGGCCTTCTCGCCGATCGGCTTTTCGGGCACCGCGAGCGGCGGTGGCTCGACCGAGGACCGTCGGCTCGACGGCTCAGCCAAGTACGATCTGGTCCGCGGCCCGATCCACGTCGGCCTGCAGTTCCAGCCGCGTAGCGGCGCGAACCAGGGCACGACCACCGAGGTCGCCATCGGCTGGACCTTCCCGGGCGGGTCGCTCGATGCCTTCTTCATGCAGAAGTACGACGCGATCACATCGGCGCCGCTGTCCGCCGCCCAGGTGACCGACGTCGGGCAGGTATGCGCCGGCACGGCGACGCCCGCGATCGCGAGCCAGTATGCGTGCGCCGCGATCGACAAGGCGCTCGCCGGCACCGCTTCGGACAACACGACCTACAGCCTGATGGGCAAGTGGGCGTTCGCCGACGGCAAGGCGACGCTGTTCGCGGGCTACGAGCACATGAAGTTCCAGAACCCGTCGACCCCGGTCATGAACGGCCAGATCGACATCGGTGGCTACGTCGAGGTGCACGTCAACAACGCGGCCTTCCCGAGCCCGAAGACCCAGGTGGTCAGCTGGATCGGGCTGAAGTGGGTCGCGGCGCCGCGGATCGAACTGACGGCCGCCTACTACCGGTACGACCAGAACTCATACTCGACCGCGGACCCCGGCTGCTCGAGCGCGGCCATCAGCGCCCAGTGCAGCGGCTCCGAGAACTTCGCCTCGTTCCTGCTCGACTACCGGTTCACGAAGCGGTTCGACCTGTACGCCGGCGCGATGTGGTCGGCGGTGCAGGGTGGCCTCGCGAACGGATTCACCAACACCTCGATGATCGACCCCACGATCGGCGCCCGTTACAGCTTCTAGATCGGGCCGGTCGCGGCCGCCCGGACGGGCGTCAGCCCTTCCAGTCTGCCATTTTCGCGGCAATGTCGGCGACCGCGTCGACGAGCATCACAAGGTCGTTCGGCTGCGTGCGGTGATTGCAGAGCGCAGCGCGCAGGCAATATCGCCCGCCCAGAGTCGTGTAGGAGGGCGCCGCAATCCCGCTCTCGTGCAGGCGGATCAGCAATTCCTCGTTGAACGCGTTCCAGCGGTCCTCCGGCAGGTGGCGCGGCCGGTAGCGGAAACAGACGATGTTGAGCTTCACCGGCGCCATCAGCTCGAAGCCCGGGCGGGCGGCCACGAGCCGCGCAAGTTCCTGCGCCTGGTCGATGTTCTGGTCGATGAGCCGGCCAAACTTGTCGAGGCCGTGCTCTTTGAACGACAGCCACACCTTCAGCGCGCGGAAGCCCCGTGACAGCTGCGGACCGAACTCGCTGAACCACAACGGCCCGCTCGCGAGCCCGCGTGAGGTGCGTTCGAGGTACTCCGGCGTCAACGCGAAGGCCGCCCGCTGCTGGGATCGGTCGCGCACCAGCGCACAGCCAGCCTCGAAGGGTACGTGCAGCCACTTGTGCAGGTCGAGCGCGACCGAATCGGCGCGCTCGATCCCAGCCAGGTAGTGCCCGAAGCGTGGCGCGATCGCAGCCACGGCCCCGATCGCCCCGTCGACGTGAAACCAGAGGTCCTCGCGCTCACACAGCTCGGCGAGCGCGCCGAGATCATCGACCGCGCCGGTGTTGATCGTGCCGCCGTTGCCGATGACGCACGCCGGGATGAGGCCCGCCGCGCGGTCCGCGGCGATCGCCGTAGCGAGCGCGGCGACGTCGACCTGGTAGTTGGCGTCCACCGCGACCTTGCGCAAGGCGGTGGCGCCAAGGCCGAGCAGCTCGAGGGACTTCTGCATGCAGCTGTGCGCTTCGACCGACGTATAGAACGCGAGCGGCGCCGGCAGCGCGCGCACGCCGCCCGCGCGGACATCGCGGTCGGTCGCGGTATTGCGGGCGACCGTCAGACAGACAAGGTTGGCGACCGAACCGCCGCTCACCAACAGGCCGCCGGCACCGAGCGGCAGGCCGACAATCTCCTTGCACCAGTCGACGACCTGCGCCTCGACGTGGTTCGCGACGTGGTTGCCGCCGCCCATGTTCGGATTCACGATCGCGGCGAGGAAGTCGCCGATCGCCCCGAGCGGCGTACCGTTGCCCATGTACCAGGACCAGAAGCGCGGGTGGACGTTGCCCATCGGGTACGGCAGCACGTAGTCGCGGAAGTCCTCGTACGCCCGCTCCGCGCCCTGCGGCGCGCGCGGCAAGGGTTCGTGGAACCGCGCCAGGACCTCCTCGGGCGTCGGGCGCCAGACCGGGCGTTCACGCACCGTGCGCAGCCAGTCGAAGCCCTCGTCCACGGCCCGGTGCGCGAGCGCCCGCATCGCCTCCCAGTCGGACGGATCGAGGGTCTCAGTGGCTGCGGTCGACGGCATGATCCAACTCCGATGGTGGCTGCGCTGCGGCGGCGGGCAGCGGTGGGCAGGAGGCGAGTCTACAAGCGGACGAACGAGTGTGCTCGCGCGCAGTGGCACCGATCGGGCCCGCGCGGATGAGACCGCAAGATGGAGAGAGCGGCGGGACGTCGCCCGCCGCGATACGTCATCCGCCGGCGGCGGCGGCCGGGATCCAGTCCCGCGCCAGGAGCTCGGCGAGCACGTCCTCGAGCGGCTGCGAACGGCCGAACAGGTGACCCTGCCCGAAACGCACGCCCAGCTTGCGCAGGTGTGCCGCGGTCGATTTCGTCTCGACGAACTCGGCGACGGTCTCGAGGCCGAGGTGTCCGGCGATCTGCACGAGCGCGCGCACGAGCGCCTCGGAGCGCGCGTCGGTGAGGATGTCCCGGACGAACTGGGCATCGATCTTCAGCTGCTGGACCGCGAGTTCCTTGAGGTGCACGAGCGACGACAGGCCCGTGCCGAAGTCATCGAGCGCGACCCGCGAACCGATCTCGCGCATGCGGGTGACGAAATTCTGGGTGGCGCGCAGGTTGCGTACAGCGGCGGTCTCGGTGAACTCGAAGGCCAGCAGCGACCCGGGCACGCCGCGCTTCTCGAGTTCGGCGGCCACGTGGTCGGCGAATTCCGGTTCGCTCAGCGAGACGCCGGTGACGTTCACCGCGAAGCTGACGCCAAGCTCGCGCAGCTTGCTCGCGCGCGGTGCGAGGATCGAAAGCACGTGATCGAGCACCCAGCGATCGATTCGCCCGAGCAGCTGGTAGCGTTCGGCCGCCTTCAGGTAGTCACCAATGCTGAGGAACTCGCCGTCGACGCCCGGCAGGCGCAGGAGCACCTCATAGTGCGTCGGCCGGGAGTTCGAGCCGAGCGTGACGATCGGCTGCGCGTGCAGCGCGAACCGGTCGTTCTCGAGCGCATCGAGGATCACCCGCGACTCGTGGACCTCCTCGTGACGCCGCATCATGCTGACGTCGGCCGACTCGTAGATCTCGACGCGATTGCGGCCGCGGTCCTTCGCCACGCGGCAGGCCGTTTCGGCCGCGGCGAGCGCGTGGTCGAACTCCTTCGACTGCAGGAGCGTCGCGACACCGAGGCTCGCCGTGATGCGCGAGCGCCGGCCGCCGAACTCCAGCGCGGCGATCGCCTCGCGGGCGCGCTCGGCCCACTGGCGAGCCTGGTCGAGCTCCTGGTTGAACAGCACGGCCGCATACCGATCACCCGAGAGGCGGCTGGCCACACCACCGCCCGGTGCGATGAGCTTCAGCCACGTGCGCCCAACCGCCCGGATCACGTCGTCGCCGGCGCCGAACCCGGCTACCTCGTTGATGGCATGCAGCTGGTCGAGGTCGGCGTAGACAACGCTGATGACATCGTGGTCCCTGAGCCGCCGTGCGACCTCGGTGCGCAGGTCCGTCCCTCGCAGCAGCCCGGTCTGGCCATCGGAATTGCCAAGCAGCGTGCGCAGCCGCTCGACGGCGACCTTGAGGCTGCTGGCCGCGTCGGCGTCAAAGCCCGGCTGCGAGTGCGTGCGCAGGCCGGCGACGACGCCGATCGTGCGGTCATCGACGACGATGGGCGCGAGCGCAATCCGATACGGAAGGACCGGTGCGCCGCGCTTCAGGCGCGCGCGGTTGAGGATCTGCGGCTCGCCACCCTTGCGCGCCATCGGCCAGAGGACGTGGCTTGTCAGCGAAGCGATGCGCGACGCCTCCTTGGATGTCGCGGCCGGCACGACGAGGTCGGCGCCCGCCGTCGGCGCATGCAGCACGACGTGGGTCGTGCCGAGGTCCGAGGCCAGCGCTTTCAGTACCTTTTCCATTGACCCCGTGCCCGCGCCTCGCGGCATGTCATTGCGTGCCGGCCCGGGAGCGCTCCCACGCCAACGCGGCGACTTCATGCCGCCGATCCCACGCGAACGAGAATGGTGCGCGCGGGCCCACCGTCGGATCGGGGCGCACGTCACACTAGCCTTTATGACAATAGTTTCTTGGCACGACAGTGTGAGGCGCGTACTGCAGGAAACCGACAGTCGCCGCGGCGGCAGGCGCTCCGCGAGGCTTCTGGCCGTTCGCCGACGCACTGCTGATCGCGGGCCCGCGAGGTAACATAACGGGAGCGCCGCAGCCCGGCCCGCGGGACGGCGATGAGGCTTCCCGAGAACCGACACACGGGGGATCGATCGATGACACCCATTCTCGCGTTGTGGCTGCCGATCTTGCTGTCGGCGGTCATCGTCTTCGTCGTGAGTTCTGTCATCCACATGGCGACGCCATGGCACAAGAACGACTACGCGTCGATCCCGGAGGAGGGGCGCGTGATGGACGCGCTGCGCCCGTTTGCGACGCCGCCGGGCGACTACATGATTCCACGCCCGGCGACGACCAATGACCTCAAGTCACCCGAATTCGCCGAGAAGCTCCGGCGTGGCCCGGTGATGATCGTCACGGTGCTGCCCAACCGCATGATGCCGATCGGGCAGAACCTCGTCTTCTGGTTCATCTACTGCTGCGTGGTCGGCCTGTTCGCCGCCTACGTCGCGGCCACCGCCTTGCCGCCAGGTGCCCACTACCTGAAGGTGTTCCAGCTGGTCGGCTCTACCGCCTTCGCCGGATACGCGCTCGCGCTCTGGCAATTCGCCATCTGGTACCGGCGCTCGCTCGCGACGACCCTCAAGGCCACGATCGACGGCCTCGTCTTCGCGCTATTGACGGCCGGCACGACCGGCTGGCTGTGGCCCAAGTAGCCTCGTCCTAGCTCGCCGGCGCGATCGTCTGCGCGGCGAGCGCCTGCGAATTTTCGGCGGAGCGGAACCGGAGCGGTAGGGGCGCCGGGGCGGCGGCGGCCCCGATCGCTTCGAGCACGACGTCGTGGCGCGGCGCCTTATCGCAGGCCGGGTCCGTCGCGCTCGCATCGCCGGCGAGCAGGTACGCCTGACAGCGGCAGCCACCCAGGTCCCGGCCGCGTTCCGGGCAGCTGCGGCACGGCTCGCGCATCCACGACTCGCCTCGGAAGCGATTGAATGCCGCCGAGTCGAACCAGATGTCGCGGACCGGCGATTCGCGCACCGACGGGAACTGCATGCCCGGCAGGATGCGCGCCGCCTGACACGGCGTGGCCGTCCCGTCCGGGCTCACGCACAAGATCGTGGCTCCCCAGCCGTTCATGCAGCGTTTCGGCCGGCCCTCGTAGTAGTCCGGCACCACGAACAGGATCCGCGGCCGTTCGCCGAGGCGCTCGCGAAAATCGGCCACGACGGCCTCCGCGCGCTGCAGCTGGTCGCGCGTCGGCAAGAGGTGCGCGCGATTGAGGAAGGCCCAGCCGTAGTACTGCGTGTTCGCAAGCTCGAGGAACTCGGCCCCGATCTCGGCAGCGAGTTCGATGATGCGGCCCACGTGGTCGATGTTGAGGCGATGGATGACGCAGTTCATGACCATCGGGAAGCCGGCTGCCCGGATGTCGGCGGCGATCCGGCGCTTGAGGTCGAAGGTGCGCGTGCTCGAGAGAAAGTCATTGAGCTCGCGGGTCGAATCCTGGAACGACAGCTGGATGTGATCGAGGCCGGCCTGCTTGAGCGCGCCGAGGCGCGGCGCCGACAGGCCGATACCCGACGTGATGAGGTTCGTGTAGTAGCCGAGGCGCCTTGCCTCCGTCACCAGCACCTCGAGGTCCGGGCGCGACAGCGGCTCGCCGCCCGAGAAGCCGAGCTGCACGGCGCCGATCGTGCGCGCCTCCCCGAGGACGCGCAGCCACTCCTCGGTACTGAGCTCGGCCGAGTGCCGTGCGAAGTCGACAGGATTCGAGCAGAAGGGGCAGTGCAGAGGGCAGCGGTACGTCAGCTCGGCGAGCAGCCAGAGCGGAGGCCCCGGAGTCTCGGCGCTCACGGCGTGCTCCAGTCGATCCAGCGCCGCTCGGCGGCGAGCGTCAGGAACGCATCGACGTCGCCGGCGAGTCCCGTGGCCCCGAATGCCGCCTCGAGCTCGGCGACGATGGCGTCGACGGTCCGCGTGCCATCGCAGCGCGCGAGGATCTCGCCGGCGCTGCGGTTCAGCTTGACCATCCCCTCGGGGAACAGCAGCACGTGCGCGTCCTGCGCCGGCTCCCACTGCAGCCGGTAGAGCGCCGCGACGCGCGGGTGCCGCACACGCCGGTCCGGGGCCGCGTCAGCCATCGGCGAGCCCGTAGCGGAGCTGGATGGCGTCCAGCATCGACCACAGCAGGTCCAGCTTGAACTGCAGGATGTCGAGCGCGCGCTGCTGCGCCTCGGCGGTCGTGAAGTAACCGAGCGTGACCTCGAGGCCGTGGGCGACGTCGCGTGCCGCGAGCGGGATGCGGCTGCGGAAGTATTCGAGCCCGGCCGCGTCCACCCACGGATAGTGCTGTGGCCAGCTGGCGAGCCGGTCGCGGTGGATCTGCGGTGCAAACAGCTCGGTCAGCGAGGCGCAGACCGACTCCTGCCAGGGGCGCTGCCGCGCGAAGTTCACGTAGGCATCGACCGCGAAGCGCACGCCCGGCACGACGTGCCGCATCGACCACAGCTCGCCTCGCTCGAGACCAACGGCCTCTCCGAGCCGAACCCAGGATTCGATGCCGCCGGCGTCGTCGCCGTACCCATCGTGATCCAGGATTCGCAGCACCCACCGTCGGCGCGTCGCCCGGTCCGGGCACGCCGCGAGGACGGCGGCGTCCTTGAGCGGGATGTTCACCTGGTAGTAGAACCGGTTCGCGACCCAGCCGCACAGCTGCTCACGCGTCGCGCGGCCCGCATTCAGCATGAGATTGAACGGGTGGTGGATGTGGTACGCCTGCCCCTTGTCGCGCAGCGCCCGCTCGAACGCGACCGGCTCCATCGCGACCGTCACAGCTCGATCTCCATCCCGTCGACGCCGACCTCGATGCCAGCCGCCGTCAGCATCGCTCGCTCGGCGCTGTCCTCGTCGAGGATTGGATTGGTGTTGTTGACGTGCACGAGTATGCGCCGCGTCGATCGGGGCAGGCGCGCGAGCGCCTCCAGCAGTCCGCCCGGCCCGCTCTGTGGCAGGTGGCCAAGGTCGCGCGCGCGCTTCTCCGAGATGCCGGCCCGTATCATCTCGTCGTCCGCCCAGAACGAACCATCGACCAGCACGCAGCGACTCTCGTGCAGTGCCGCCGCCACCGGGCCGGCCACGGCCGCGAGGCCCGGCGCGTAGAGCAGCTGCGCCCCGCTCGCCGCATCAACGAAGGCGAGCGCAATGTTGTCGCCCGTGCGCGGTGCCGATCGGTGCGGCGAGTAGGGCCCGGGCTTGCCATCGACGGCGAGCGCACGCACGCGCACGCCGGGCAGCGCCGGCATTTCGTGCCACGCGCCGAGCGCGAGCGCGTTCCAGTGCACGCCGCAGTAGTGCCCCAAGATGCCAAACAGCGGGAAGCCGCTGCTCAGGTCCTCGTGAACCGCCTCGGTACTCCAGACCTCGATCGGCGCGGCGCTCTCGCGCAGCAGCAGCAAACCGGCGGCGTGGTCCACCTGCCCGTCGACCAGGAGGACGCCCGCGATGGGCGATTCGCGGACCGCTCCGCGCGGCTGGAGCGCGGGCGTCGCGGCAATCTGCCGGTGCAGGTCGGGCGAGGCGTTGCAGAGGAGCCAGCGACGTCCGTCGGCGGAGACGGCGATCGCGGATTGCGTGCGAGGTGTCGCACGGACTGAGCCATCGCGCACGCCGCGGCAGTTCCGGCAACTGCAGTTCCATTGCGGAAACCCGCCGCCGGCAGCCGATCCGAGGATTCGAACCAGCACGGAGACGGGGGCAGGGACGGGCAGGCCCGCGGCGTGCCGCGGGCGGTCAGATCAGCGATTCGCGGCGTAGGCCGTGATTTCGAAGCCGAAGCGCCACTCGACAGCTGCCGGGGTTTCCCACTTCACGATCGGTCTCCTGCTCCGGGCATCATGCGTCAACAGAGTATGTCGGCGCCGGGGCACTCGTTCAACCGGGACGGCCGACCGCTGGCCGCGACCGCACCCGTGCGCGAAGTACATCTGCAAATCATTGATATGCATAGGTTTCATTGCCAGAGCAGTCGCGGCCAGCCGCTTTGCGACTGGAGGCGCACAGATGAACGCGTCTTAACGGCTCAATCGACGCGCGCGACGTTGTGTACTCCAGGACCGCGATGAACGCGGAGGAGTAGAACCATGAGTCGCCTCGGAATCGCTTCACTGCTCGTGCTCGCGCTCTCGCTCGGCGGTTGCGTGATCGCCCCCTACGGCCCCCCGCGCCGCTACGTGGTCGCACCAGTCGCCGTCGTCGCCCCGGCGCCGATCGTCGTCGCACGGATCTACCGCTGAGGCTTCTCGCGGGTCGCGCCCAGGAACGCTTCCATGTGGAAACGCGCCTGGGGCGGCCCGTAGCGGTGCTCGGCCCCGACCGGGCACGCGCGGCGAGCCAGGCATCCGCGCTCGCGACAGTCGCTTCCCGCCGGGGACGCGACGTGGCGCGTGCAGACCGCGACGTCATAGCCCTCGGCGCCGAACGCACCGACCGGGCAACTCGTGAGGCACGGCTGCGAACGGCAACGATCGCACGGTCGTGGACGGCCGGCCGCCGCGGGTATCTCCCAGCGGTCGCGTAGCAGCAGCGCCCCGCGGTACGCGTGCCAGAGCCCCCACTCGGGATGGATCAGCAGGCCGATCGGGCTCGGGTGCACGGGCTCGCAGCGCAGCGCGAGTCGCTGGAACGGCAGCGCTCGCTCGCCGAACGGATAGGCGGCGACCGCGCCGAGTTCGGCCGCCAGCGCGTCCACCACGCGGCGCGACCAACGGTCGAGCGGGTCGGGCCCGCCGTCGGCGGCCTCGCGCGACCCCGAGAAGACGGTCCACTGCGCGGCGCCCGTGAAGCCGAGCAGCACGCACGTGCCGATCGGCTCGCCAAAGGCGGCGAACAGCCCGAGATCCGGCGGCTGCGGATGGAACGCGCCGCGGACGGCGAGCCCGTCAGCCGCCGCTCGCGCGACGAGCGATGGCCAGCTCGAGATCGGGGGGCGCCCGTCATCCGTCATGGCGGCGCGCCATGCGCGGGTGAACGCATCCGGCGTTCCCCGATTCCTGGAGCGGACTGGCGCCCGCGCCTGCGGATGCCACGATTGCAGAGGCCGTGCCGCGCGGCGGATCAAAACTGCGCGTGCAAGCGGACGGCGAGGATGCCGGCCGGCCCGCGGTCGCGGTTGAAACCCGGGTTGGCCACGCGCTGGTAGTCGAGTGTGACGTGGGTGTGCGCGCCGAGCCCCCATGAGTAGTAGCCCTCGACGATCTCCTCGGGGCCCGGGTGAGGGAGCCGGCCGTCGCCGATGAGAATGCCGAGGCCACCCGCCGCGAGGTACTGCTGACGCTGCGCCGACGCCCGGTTGAGGAGGGCAGCGACGGCGACGGTGTCCCCGGCGCGGCCCCAGCGCGTCCCGCGCAGCGACACGCCGCCCGTGTAGGTGCGATCGACATCGGTGAACTCGTATACCTCGACATTGCCGGAGGCGCCACCCGCCCGTGCGAACGCACCAAGGTCGGCCGTGATGGCCTGCTCGAGGCTCACATGGACGCCGGTGCGGCTGCGGAACGTGCGCACCGCCGCCGTGTCGACGGACTCGCCGGCTGCGCCGCGCGCGATCGCGTCGGCCAGCAGCCCCATGCGCCCGCGACTGTCATACGCCGTGACGAGTACGCGGCCCGGCTGACCGAGCCAGTCGTGGCGCCGCTCGAGCTCGGCGACGAGCTGGAACTCGTGCGCGCCGGGATCGAGGTGCGGGCTGTTCGGCACGTCCGAGAGGTCGAAGAACGCGGCACGCGTCGTCCAGCGCCCTGCGTAGTACTCAGCGGCTGCGCCGATCGTGTAGCCCCACGCATCCGCGGCGTAATCGAAGGTCGCAGCGTCGAGCGCCGACCAGTTCAGGAAGTCGCCGCGCGGATCGTGGGCCATGCTCACCGTGTCGAACACGTCGCCGACGCCGAACTTGCCGATCGTCAGCACCAGCCGGTCGCTCGTGCGCGAGCCGCCGAGCACATTCAGGTCGGCGTCGACGGCCTCGGCGCTGCCACCCAGATCCCAGGTCTGCCGGATGAAGACGCGCGGCAGGCGCAGGTAAGGCTCCTTGCGCCCGACCTTGTACGCCTCGCCGCTCGGGAAGCCCGCGACGCCGAGCGTGCCGTCGAGCCCGAAGCCCTGGTCGACCTCGGCGTTGATCCACGCTTCCGCTCCGGGCCAGAGGCGCCGGCCGAGGTAGAGCGTGGCATCGAAGGTCTCACGGCCTTGGTCCGGCGAGAGGCTGTTTGGGCCGCGGTACGGCGCGGCAAAGCTGTCGGTCTCCTGCTCGACGTACGTGAACTGCCCGTGGACTGCGAAGTCCTCCGGCACCGCGTCCGCTGCCGCGGCGGGCGCAGCCGTCCAGTACCACGCGGCCACGGCGAGCGCGACGCACGTCCCTGAGCGAAGGGGGGCTTTCACCATCGCCATCTGCCTGTCAGACCGAACACCAGGTGAAGACCGGGCGGGGCCGGCCGGGCGGCGCGCACATCGATCCCCCGCGCCCGGACCGGCCGGCCGCGCTTGCGAGAATATAGGATACCCCCCTATACTTTCAACCGAGGAGGCGAATCATGCGCCACGTCGCGACCGAGAAGGTCAAGCTGCTGAACCGCCTGCGCCGGCTGCGCGGCCAGATCGAGGCGCTCGAGCGCGCCGTCGACACGGACGAGGAGTGCAGCAACGTGCTGCAGATCGCGACCTCGTGCCGGGGCGCGCTCGACGGGTTTATCGCCGAAGTCATCGAGGACCACATCCGCGAGCACATGGTCGGCGACAAGCAGTCGCTTTCCGACCCGCGGACGCTCGCCGCGGAGGAACTGATCGACATCGTGCACGCATACCTGAAACGGTAGCGCGCCGCGTGTGACGGTTTTGTGATCCCGGGCGACGCCGCGGCGGAGCGTCAGTGGGGCTAGCGCGGCGGTGCGTCGCCGCGGTAGGTCGTCGGCACCGCGCCCTCGATCGGGCCTGCGACGGCCGCGCGGTCGCTGATGAAGAGGTTTACCTTGCGCCGGAACTTCATCGGCCCGGTGACAACGGTGCCTGGCCCGATGACGACGCGCGGCGTGCCCCAGGCAAACAGCTCCCAGTTGCTGCGGTCCTCGTCCACGAGGATGCCGCCATCCAGGCGCGCGCCGCTGCCCGTCGAGATCGAGCCCGTCGAGGTGCGCAGCTGACCGACGACGTGCGCGCCTTCGATGGTGACCGTACCGTTCACGTTGCGCAGCCCCGCGCCCACTTCCGCTCCTGGCCGCAATTGCAGCGCGCCATTGACGGTCTCGACCTTGCCCTCGACCCTGGCTCCGGCTTCGAGCGTGACACTGCCGTTCACCGTCTCGAGTGACTTCGCGCTCGCGCCTTCGCCGAGCCGTACGTGGCCGTTGACGGTTTCAACCGCAGCGGCCACCGCCCCACGGCCGAGCTCGATGCCGCCATTCACGGTCGAGACGTTGCCGACCACTCGCTGAGCGGCGATGTCGATCGAGCCGAGCACGCGATTCACGGACTCCGCGGCACCGGTCGCCTCGCCGGCAAAGGTGAGCAGCAGCAGCATGGATAGGAAGCGCATATCGTCCACCGTGGGCTCTAGGGGTCCCGGGGGTGATACGCCGCCGGCGGCGGCCGGGTTTCAGCCGGCCAGCATCGATCGGACGAGCCCGAGCAGCTCCTCGGTCGCGACCGGCTTGCTGGCGAGCCGCAGGTCCGCGTCCAGCGCCAGCTGTTGCACGGCTGAAGAAGTGTCGCCCGTGATCAAGACCGCCCTCAGCCGCCCGCCGCAGTGGGCCCGCGAGGCCTTAATGACCTGGGCGCCCGTCTCGCCGTTGGCAAGGTGGTAGTCGGTGATCAGTAGGGCGGGCGCGCCATGCTGCCTAAGCGCTTCCATCGCCTCCGCGAGGCAGGACACGGCGATCACCTCGTAACCCTCGATCGACAGGAGCAACCGCGTCGCATTGCGCACGGCGGCGTCGTCCTCGACGAGCAGCACGCGCGCCTTGCCTGGGGCGGGCGCCGGCGGCAATGAAACTGCCGTCCTTGCCGGCATAACTCTCGCGCTGCCAGCGCCGAGCGGCAGCTTGAGGGTGAACGTCGAACCCTTGCCAACCTCGGACTCGACCTCGAGCTCCAGGCCGAGCAGCCGGACGAGCCGCTGCACGATGCTGAGGCCGAGCCCATAGCCGTCGCGCGAGCTGTTGATCGGCACCCCGACCTGAAAGAACTCGTCGTAGATGTAGGCAAGCTGTTCGTGCGGAATCCCGACGCCGCTGTCGCGGATCGAGATGCACAGCTTCGAGTCGATGCGTTCGCTGCGCAGCTCGACGAACCCGGCCTTGGTGTACTTGATCGCGTTCGAGACCAGGTTGCGCAGGATCTGCTCGACGAGCGCCGGGTCGCTGTGGGCATTGCTTGGCGAGATCACGACGCGGAACTCGAGCTTCTTGCTGGCTGCGAGCCCCGAGAACTCCCGGCCAAGTTCTTGCAGGAGCCCGGCGATCTCGAAGTCCTGCGGCTGCGGCTGCACGGCACCGGACTCGACCTTGCCGATGTCGAGCAGTGCGTTCAGCAGCCGCGCCATCGCCACAATCGCGTGGTCCTGCTGCGCGAGCGCTTCGACCGCGTCGGGATCCTTGCATAGCCGCCGCAGCGTGCCGTTGAGCAGCGTCAGCGACTGAAGTGGCTGGCGCAGGTCGTGGCTCGCGGTCGCGAGGAAACGGCTCTTGGCCTGGTTGGCCCGGTCGGCGGACTCGCGCGCCGCGATCAGTTCGGCCTCCGCCCGCTTGCGGTCGGTGACATCGCGGATCGCGGCCGCGGCAAGCCGCTGCTCGCCATCGACGATCGGGCTCAGGCTGATCTCGACCGGAAATTCCGAGCCGTCCTTGCGTCGGCCGAACAGCGCGAGCCCCACGCCCATCGGTCGCGGTCGGCCGGAACGGACGTAGTCGGAGCGCAGGGCGCCATGGCGGGCGCGCAGCCTCTCCGGGACCAGCGTCTCGATGTCCGCGCCGACGATCTCGTCGTGCCGGTAGCCGAACAGCGCGGCCACCTGCTGGTTCGCGAAGCGCACGATCCCGCCGGCGTCGATGATTACGATCGCGTCGGGCGCGGCATCGAGAATGCTACGGGCAAGGTCGTGCGGCAGTTTTAGCATGGCGGCCGGGGCAGGGCGGCGCGCCTCGGAGCGCACGCGGGCCTAAGGATAACGCCGCCCGCGCGGCCGGGTAAGTCCGGGTGCCCCGGCTGATTTACGGGGCGGGCAGGCGGACCGCGATTCGCGCGCCGATGCCCGGCCGGTCGTCGATACGCAGCTCGCCGTCGTGGGCGTGAGCGATCCTCTGACAGGCAAGCAGGCCAAGGCCCGTGCCGTGGGTCTTGGTCGTCGCAAACGGCCGAAACAGCGACTCGCGAATCTGCGGCGGAATGCCGCCACCGGTGTCCTCGACGACGAGCTCCACCTCGCCAGCGGCCGTCAGTTGCGCCGCGATCGTGATGGAGCGGTACGCGGGACGGTGTGCGTCAATGGCCTCGATCGAGTTGTGCACGAGGTTGAGCATCAGGAGCTGCAGCTGCAGAGCATCACCACGGATCGGCAATGGCTGCGCCCGCAGCTCGAGGTCCAGCTGGATCGAGTGGGCGCGCGCGAGCGGCTCCGCAAGCACCATCAATTCGTGGACCATCTCGTTGCAGTCGATGACCTGCAGGTCGAATTCGGTGTGCTTGACCAGCGCGCGGATCCGCTTGACGACGTTTCCGGCGCGCAGGGCCTGTTCTCCGATCTCGCGCGCGATCTCGCGGGACTGCTCCATCGCGTGGTCGGAGGAGCCGATTAGCCGTTGCAGGGCGGACGCGTACGCGGCGATGGCTGTCAGCGGCTGGTTGATCTCGTGCGCCATCGCCGAGGCCATCTCGGCGACTGTCGCGAGGCGCGCCACCTGCGCGAGCTGCGACTGCATCAAGTCATAGCTCTCCGACTCAGCGTGCGGAGGCGGCTGGTCAGCCATCGGCTCGATACGCCGCGCGATCGCCTGATGCATCTGCTCGCATCCTGGTCTGCAGAAATCGGTTCACACGCCCCCCCTCGACGGAACCCGTGGGCTAGGGTCCCGATGCTACCGGCCGAGCGGACGGAGGCGATCCGTAGATTCCACCGGCGAGCAACCGCCACGCCGGCCGGCGCCCGGCGGAACGTGCGCCTCCGGGGCCCGTCGGACTGCGGCAATCCCTGATGGTCACCGGGCACGGTCCGCGTAGGGTCGGCCCCAGACAGGGTGCGAACGTGACGGAGGTCGACCCCATGCCCGTCGTCGGAGTGGACCCGCTGGTGCCCGCGATGGGGGAACCGGCCCCATATTTCTACGGCGAATCGACGCAAGGACCCGTCCGCCTAGGCGATTTTAGCGGCCGCTGGCTGGTGCTGTTCTCCTATCCCGGCGACTTCACCCCCGTGTGCGGCTCCGAGCTCGTCGCCTTCGCACGCCGGCAGTCCGAGTTTGAGGAGCTCGGCTGCCGGGTGCTCGCGCTGTCGCCCGACGGCCTGCGCTCGCACGCCGAGTGGCTTGAACGCCTGAAGGCGGAGTCGGGCGTCGAGATCCGCTTCCCGGTCATCGCGGACGTGTCCGGCGGCATCGCGCGCCGCTACGGCATGGCGCGGACCGGCACGCCCGGAGCGGGGCTCGGTCGGTCGCTCTACGTCATCGATCCGCGCGGTTTCGTCCAGGCTGCGATGCATTATCCCTGCGGCAGCGGCCGATCGGTCGACGAGGTCCTCCGGCTGCTGCACTCTCTTGCAGTCACCGTCGATTCCGATATGGTGACCCCGGAGGGGTGGCGACCGGGACAGGCGATGCTGAGCGTGCCCGACCGGCGCGAATCCGGCCGAAAGGCCGGTGAACCTGAAGTCGGCTGCGTCGACTGGTACGACTACCGTGCAGCACCGCACGCGCTCGCCGCAACGGTGCCAGGGGACCGGGCCGGCGCGACCGTTTTCGGGTAGCGGCCGGCACCCGGCTTCGCGAGGATTGACGCCTTGAATGAGCCTAAACCGATCGTCTACGTCGTCGATGATGACGATGCAGTTCGCAGCGCCATCCGCCTGCTGCTTAAGTCCGTGGGATTACCGGTCACTCACTTCGCGTCGCCGGCCGAGTTTCTCGCCGCCTACGATGACGAGCAGCCCGGTTGCCTGTTGCTCGACGTGCGCATGCCGCAGATGAACGGACTCGAACTGCAGCAGCGGCTGAACCGACGCGGCGCCATCATCCCGGTCGTGTTCATCTCCGGCCACGCCGACATCCCCATGGCAGTCGAGGCCATGCAGCACGGTGCATTTGACTTCCTGCAGAAGCCGTTCCGCGACCAGGACCTGCTGGATCGCGTCCAGCGCGCCTTCGAACGGGACGCCGCCAATCGCCGTCAGCTGCGCGAGGTCGGCCAGATCCGCGAGCGACTGGAGTCGCTGACGGCTCGCGAGCGCGAAGTGCTGCACCTCGTCGTCGCCGGCAAGCTGAACAAGGTGATCGCCGCCGAGCTCAACGTGAGCCCGCGGACGGTCGAAATCCATCGCGCCCGCGTGATGGAGAAGATGGAGGCGAAGTCCCTCGCGCAGCTTGTGCGCATGGTGCTCGAGCTGGAGCGCCGTGCGCAGCCGACGGCTTCCGAAGCGGACGGGAAGTCCTAACGGTCGATCCACCGTGCGGGCGCGTCGTGCGCCAGCGGCGCACCGAGCGCGTGACCGGCAAGCGTGTGGCCGTGGCCCATGACCGCGCCGCTCGCCGTCCAGATCGCGCACAGCAGAACGAATGTGCCGCTGACGAGCCGCAGCCGCGACGGCACCGCGCGGGCTGACAGCCTCGATCCAACGAACCCGAGGCCGAGCAGCGCCGGCGTCGTGCCCGCGCCGAAGACCGCCATCATTCCGGCCGCCAGCGCGGGATCGGCCGACGCCGCCGCGACCGGCAGCATGGAGTACACGAGGCCGCATGGCAGGAACCCCCACACCAGCCCGAGTGCCAGGGGCCGCACGCGCGGCGGTGCACGCAGCATCCGGCGCCACGCCGGCGCCAGCCAGCGGAACGCGCGCGATCCCAGCCGCTCGAGACCGAGAACATCCCGCCCGCTCAGCATGCGCGCGGCGAGCACCGCCATGCAGAGCGCGAGCACCAGTCGCGTTGCCGGCTCCAGGCCCGGCGGCAACTGCACGGATGCGCCGCGCGCAAGTACGGCGGCCGCGGCACCCGCCGATGCATATCCGGCGACGCGCGCTGCGTGCGCCAGGGCGAGGGCGGCCCATCGCGGGCTAGGATCCCCGACGCAAGTGCCGACCGCGACCGCGCTCGCGATGCCGCCGCACATCGCCGAACAGTGCCCACTGCCGGCAAGCCCGGTCGCGCCGGCCACGGCGAGCAGGGCGAGACCTTCACTCACGGCCACGGGGCGAGTCCTCCTCCAGCACCGACCAGCCCGGAGATTCGAGATCATCGAACTGCCCTGAACCGACCGCCCAGAAGAATCCCCACACGGCGAGCAGCGTGAGGACGAGCCCGAGCGGAATCAGCACGAAGATGATGGTCATTGGATCGCCGCGGCAGGGCGCAGCGCCACGACGGGCGGTGCCGGCTGTTCGATGCGAACGCGGGACAGCCGGAGCGAGTTCGCAACCACGAACAGGGACGAGGCCGACATGCCAACGGCGGCGGCCCAGGGCGGCACGAACCCGAGTGCGGCCAGCGGCAGACTCGCCAGGTTGTACGCCGCGGCCCACAGGAGATTCTCGCGGATCACGACACGCGCGCTCCGAGCGTGTGCGACGGCCGCGCCGATCGCCCCCAGATCGCCACCAACCAGGATCAGGTCCGCGTCGGCACGCGCGAGCGCCGAACCCGACCCGATCGCGACGGACACGTCGGCGGCACCGAGCCCTGGTGCATCGTTCGCGCCGTCACCGACCACGGCGACGCGGTAGCCCTCGAGACGGAGCGCACGCACACGCGCGAGCTTGTCGGCGGGTGCCTGACGCGCGGACCAGCGGTCAATGCCGGCGACCGCCGCGATCCGTTCGACGGCGGCCACCGCGTCTCCGCTCGAGATCTCGAGGGCGATTCCCGCCGTGCGCAGGCGCTCGAGGCTGTCGTGGATTGCCGCGCGCGGCTGGTCCTCGAGCTCGAAACGCGCAAGCCACCGGCCAGACTCACCCAGATGCACGCCGTCGGCCTCGAGGCCGGCCGGACGCCCCCCGGCGATCTCGGCGACGAATTCGGCGCGCCCGATCCGCAGCCGACGGCCCCCGACAGTGCCCTCCACGCCAGCGCCCGTGATGACACGCACGTCCGCCGCCACCGCAAGTGCAGCGCCCGTGAACGCGACTGCGTAGGGATGCCCGCTCGCGTATTCGAGGGCTGCCGCCAGGGAGCGGCACTCGGCCGCGTCGGCCGGGCCGACGACCTCCTCCCGGCTCACGCGCACCTGGCCCGTCGTCAGCGTGCCCGTCTTATCGAGCAACGCATAGTCGATGCGAGCGAGGGCCTCGAGCGCGTCGGGGCGGCTCACCAGAATGCCTCGTCTCGCGAGCGCCGTGATCGCAGCCGTCACGGCCACCGGCGTTGCGAGCGAGAGCGCACACGGGCAGGTTGCAACGAGAACCGCGAGCGTCGCGGTCAGCGCGCGAGCCGGATCGAACCAGAGCCACGCGGCGGCCGTCACCGCGGCACCGACCAGCACGCAGGCGACGAACCAACCCGCAGCCTGGTCAGCGAGCAGCGTTCGCCGCGGGCGCTCGGTGCTGGCGCGTTCGAGGAGCCGCGCGATCCCGGCGAGTACGGTCGTCGGTCCGGTTGCCGTCACCTCGACGACCACCGGCCGCAGCAGATTGATCGTGCCCCCCACGACTCCCGCGCCGTCGCGTTTCGCGACCGGCCTCGATTCGCCGGTCGTCAGTGACTCATCGACGAGCGCATCGCATGCAACGAGCCGACCGTCCGCCGGGATCACTTCGCCCGCCGCGACGCGAATGCGATCGCCGGCGGCCAGTGCGGCGACCGGCACCTGCTCCTCGCCGAGCGCCGTCAGGCGGCGAGTGATCGCGGGCAGCACCCGCGCCAGCGCCTCGGCCGCACTCCCGGCGCGGTGGCGGGCGATCATCTCGAGGTAGCGGCCAAACAGCAGCAGGAACAGGAACATCACGACCGAGTCGAAGTAGACCTCACCCACGCCGCGTAGCGCGTTGACGGAGCTCGCGGCGAATGCAAGCACGAGGCCGAGCGCGACCGGCACGTCCATCCCGAGGCGTCGCGCCCGCAGCGACGCCAGCGCGCCCGCGAAGAACGGCGCGCCCGCGTAGAGCAAGACCGGCGTCGTGACGAGGAGCGCCGTGATCCGCAGGTACTCGCGGATGACCGGGCTCATGCCGGCGCTCGGCGCTTCGTAGAGCGCCACGGCAATCATCATGACCTGCATCATGCCGAAACCTGCGACCGCGAGCCGTTTGAGCGCGGTCCGCCGCTCGCGCGTCGCAACTTCGATGGTGTCGGCGGCGCCGAGCACATGCGGCTGGTAGCCGAGCATCGCGATCGATCGCAGGATGAACGAAAGCGGGATATCGCCGTAGACAACGTGCGCGCGCGCCGTCGCTGGATTCAGCGACACTTCGGACACGCCGCTGAGCTGGCGTAGCCGATGTTCGACCAGCCAGCCGCAGGCGCTGCAGCGCATGCCCTCGATCAGCAGATTGACGCGAGCCACGCCACCATCGCGTTGCACGCCGGGCGTCGACTGCGCGCGGTCGTACGCGGACCAAAGGTCGGCGACCCCGGCAGCGGGCTTCACCCCGCTCACCGTCCGCCACCGGTAGTAGTCCGACAGCCCGGCACCGTCGATGAGCGCGGCCGCCGCCGCGCATCCGTGGCAGCAGAACGCCTGCGGCACACCGCCGACGCTCGCCGCCAGCTCACGCCCGGCGGGAATCGCCTCGCCGCAGTGGAAGCACGCGGTCATCGGGCCATTCACGGACCCGCGCGCGGGCTCAGCTCGAGGCTCGACGTTCGACCCATCAACTCGCCGGTGAGCCGCCACGCGCGGTCGGGCGGAGCGAGCTCGACATACCAGTGCCCCGCCGGCAGCGCCGACTGCCGCGCAGCGTAGGTTCGCTGGATTGTGCGGTCGAGGCGAAGCTGCCGATCCTCGGTTGCCAGCGTGGCGTGCGAGAACAGAAGCGTGAGTCGCTCGGGGACCGCCGCCCGGCCCTCCCGCAGCGTTATGTACGCGGTTGTGCCGTCGACACGCAGAGTGGCGTGAACGTTGAGATCGCGAGCAGCCGCATCGCGGACCGGGTCATGATTGATCGCGAGGCCGTCGACGCGAAAGTCGTCGCGGACGACAGGGTCGGCACCATGCATGGCCAGGGCAAGCGTGGCCAGGCCCGCGGGCACGGTCGCCGCGGGCAGCGCGATCACGAGCCAGACAAACGGATTGCGGTACCAGGGCTGGGCTTGCAGTTCCATGGACGTGCTCCTACGGCGCGATGAAGCGCGATCGCTCGGTTGCAACGCGGGTCGGCTCGGCCGTATCCGCGACGCTAAACCGGATGGGGTGATTGCCGCTCACCGAAGGACCCGCAGCGACGACGCGGAGCGGAACGGAACGCACCTCGCCACCATCGACGCTGATCGGCCGGCCACCGTCGTCGAGCGTGAGGCCGGGCAGGCCCGTCACGCTTACTGTAAATCGGTGTGGACGTTCGTCCTTGTTGAGGATCTTGAGGTTGTAGACGTTCTCGACGCCGCCCGGCGTGCTGCGGTAGAGAACATTGCGGTCTCGGATCACGTCGACGGCGACCAACGGGCGCATGATCAGCCCGACGAGGCCGGTCAGCGCGATGCCGGCAAGAAGTCCGCCATAGACGAGAATGCGCGGGCGCAGGACGCGCGTCGGCCGTCCCTCGAGGGCTGCAAGACTCGTGAAGCGCACGAGGCCGCGTGGGCGCGCGACGCGATCCATAACCGAGTCGCAGGCGTCGACGCAAGCCGCGCAGGCGATGCATTCGTACTGCAGGCCGTTGCGGATATCGATACCGGTCGGGCAGACCTGCACGCAGAGCGTACAGTCCACGCAGTCGCCTTGACCGATCGTGCGCGGGTCGACCCCGCGTGCGTGCGGGCCACGTGGTTCGCCTCGCACCGAGTCATAGGTGATTACAAGGCTGCCGCGATCGAACATCGCACTCTGAAAGCGGGCGTACGGGCACATGTACTTGCAGACCTGCTCGCGCAGGAAGCCCGCATTGCCGTAGGTCGCGAAGCCGTAGAAGAGTGTCCAGAAGAGCGCCCAGCCCGCAAGCTCGCCGCTAAAGGGCTGAAGCACAAGTGTCCGGATCGGCGAGAAGAAGCCGACGAAGGTGAGTCCCGTCCAGAGCGCGAGCGCGACCCACAGAGTCTGCTTGACGGTCTTGCGCACGATCTTGTCGGCGGTCCACGGCCCGCGATCGCGCTTGATCTGGCGGGCGCGGTCCCCTTCGACGAATCGTTCGATCCAAACGAACAGCTCTGTCCACACGGTCTGCGGACACGCGAAGCCGCACCACAGCCGGCCAGCGAGCGCCGTGAAGAAGAAGAGCGAAAGCCCCGCCATCACCAGCAGCCACGTGAGGAAGATGAAGTCCTGCGGCCAGAGCACGACGCCGAACAGGTAGAACTTGCGCGACGGAAGGTCGAAGAGAACGGCCTGGCGGCCACGAAAGTCGACCCACGGTAGCGCGTAGTACAGGCCAAGCAGCGCCAGCACGGCGAGGCGCCGCAGCGTCGCGAACCGGCCGCCGATCTCGCGCGGGTAGATCTTCTCGTGCCGGATGTACGGGGGGTCCTCGGCCACCATCGCTGTCGTGGAGCGGTTCACGGCCGCTCCGGGGGCGGCGGCCCCCGCTCGTCGACCGTGCCGTTGCGCATCAGGTAGACGGCGATTGCCGTCGCCAGCAGCGTCAGCGACCAGAAGAAGAAGAATCCGAGGGTGTAACCGCCGACGCGCGACGCAAACGCCTCTCGCAGGATCTCGGCATCATCGTAGAGCGCGAGCGGGTCGAACGTCGCGAAGAACAGGACCGTGGCGAGCGAGGCCGCGAGAAATGACGACCAGAGCACGACGCCGATCTCACGACCGGTCCATCCGCCGAAGCCGCGCCCGGAGCGGGGTCGTTCGGTACCGGCCTCAGGGGCTGGCGGCATGGGGTGACGACCCGTCGGGGCTGACCGCCTCGCCTGCGCCGAGGGTGAGCACGTAGGAGGCCAGCAACCGCACGCGGATCGCGCCGAGACGCTCGAGGTGCGCAGGCATGTGGTTCTGGCGACCCTCCGCGATGCTCTTGCGGATGACGTCGATGGACCCGCCGTACAGCCAGTTGTCGTCGGCCAGGTTTGGCGCGCCGAGCAGCGGGTTGCCATGTGCGTCGGGACCATGGCACGCGACGCAAAACTGCGCGAACTTCTCGGCCCCGGCCGTTACAAGCTCCGGCCGCGGAGGGCGGGCGCTGAGGCTCAGCACGTAATTCGCGAGCTGCTCGACGCCGTCGTCGCCGACGACGGCCTTCCACGCGGGCATGACGCCGGTCCGGCCCTGGCCAATGGTCTGCTCGACGGCGGCCGGGTCACGACCCCACTGCCAATTCGTCGCCGTCAGATTGGGGAAGCCTGGCGCTCCGCGGGCATCCGAGCCGTGGCACATCGAGCAGTTCGCCGCAAACAGGTTCTGCGCGATTCGCGCGGCGGCGGGGTCGGCACTTAGCTCGGCGACCGTCTTGCCCTCAAATCGCGCGTAGACGGGTGCGCTCTGTGCCTCCGCCCGCGCCACCTGTGTCTTGTACTGCTCGACCTGCGACCAGCCGAGCGAGCCGCTGTAGGCGCCGAGACCCGGATACAGCACCAGGTAGACAACTGCAAACAGCACGCTCATGTAGAACGCGTACAGCCACCAGCGGGGCAGCGGCTTGTTCAGCTCGCGCAGGTCCCCGTCCCAGACGTGACCGGTTGTCTCGGATTCCGGCGCGGAGCGCTTGCGCTTGCGTCCCGTCATATAAAGGACGACCAGCGCAAACGCGATGTTGGCGAGCGTGAGTCCAATTACGAAAAGCGACCAGAAGCGGCTCACGGCTTGGCGTCCTCTTCGAGTGGCAGGGCCTGCGCGCGGTCGAAGTCCGGGCGCCGGCGGGCGCTGAACGCCCAGATGGTCGTGACCACGAACGCGACCAGTGACAGGGCTGTCGCGATTCCGCTGACGGTTCCGACGTCCATGCGCACCTCACCAGGCCTTGGAGGCGGTGCCGAGCCCTTGCAGGTACGCGATCAGCGCGTCCTGCTCGGTATGGCCGGCGATGGCGGACTTGGCGCCCGCGATGTCCGCGTCGGAGTAGGGCACGCCGACCGAGCGCAGTGCGCGCATCTTCTTGCCGGTGTCATCTCCGGTCAGCATTGCGCCGGCGAGCCACGGGTAGCCCGGCATGTTCGACTCCGGCACGACATCGCGCGGATTCGTCAGGTGCGCGCGGTGCCACTCGTCGGAGTAGCGGCCTCCGACGCGCGCCAGGTCGGGTCCGGTGCGCTTCGAGCCGAACTGGAAGGGGTGGTCGTACACGGACTCGCCGGCAAGCGAGTAGTGGCCGTATCGCTCCGTCTCCGCGCGCAGTGGCCGGATCATCTGCGAGTGGCAGTTGTAGCAACCCTCGCGTATGTAGACGTCCCGGCCTTCCAGCTCAAGCGCCGGGTACGGATGCACACCGGGCGCCGCCTCGGTGTTCATGCCGGTGAAGTACAGCGGTACGATCTCGGCGATTCCGCCGACGCTGATGACCACGGCGGTGAGCACGCCGAGCAGGCCGGCGCGACGTTCGATCAGGTCTTGGAGCATCTCAGGTCCTCACGCGGGTTGCAGGACGGGCTGGGCCGCGCTGCTGGCCGACTTATCGGCAACGGTCTTCCAGACGTTGTAGGCCATCACGAACATGCCGCTGAGCACGAGTGCGCCGCCTGTCAGTCGCACCGCGTAGTACGGATAGGTCGACTTCAGGACCTCGACGAACGTGTAAGTCAGCGTGCCGTCGGCGTTCGTTGCACGCCACATCAACCCCTGCATGACGCCGGCGATCCACATCGAGGCAACGTACAGCACGATCCCGATTGTGGTCGTCCAGAAGTGGATGTCGATCAGCCGCGTGCTGTACATGGCGGTCCGGCCGTACAGGCGCGGGATCAGGCAGTACAGGGTGCCGATCGACAGCATCGCGACCCAGCCGATTGCGCCGGAGTGGACGTGCCCAATGGTCCAGTCGCTATAGTGGGAAAGCGCGTTGACCGTCTTGATCGACATCATCGGCCCTTCGAACGTCGACATGCCGTAGAAGGACAAAGAGACGATCATGAACTTGAGAATCGGATCGCTGCGCAGTTTGTACCAGGCCCCCGACAGCGTCATGATGCCGTTGATCATGCCGCCCCACGACGGCGCGATGAGCATGATCGAGAACACCATGCCGAGGGACTGCGCCCAGTCGGGCAGCGACGTGTAGATCAGGTGGTGCGGACCCGCCCACATGTAAATCGAGATCAGTGCCCAAAAGTGCACGACCGACAGCCGGTATGAGTAGATGGGGCGGCCGGCCTGCTTCGGCACGAAGTAGTACATCATTCCGAGAAAGCCCGCGGTCAGGAAGAACCCGACCGCGTTGTGTCCGTACCACCACTCCACCATCGCGTCGACCACTCCGGCGTAGGCCGAATACGACTTCCACAGCGACACCGGAACTTCGGCACTGTTGACGATATGCAGAACCGCGATCGTCACGATGTAAGAGGCGAAGAACCAGTTCGCGACGTAGATGTGTTTGACCTTGCGCAGCGCAAGCGTGCCGAAGAACACGATCGCGTAGGCGACCCAGACGACGGCGATCGCGATGTCGATCGGCCACTCGAGCTCGGCGTACTCCTTCGCACTCGTGATGCCGAGCGGTAGCGTGATCGCGGCGGCGACGATGATGGCTTGCCAGCCCCAGAACGTGAACGCCGCAAGGCGGTCGGAGAACAGCCGAACGTGGCACGTGCGCTGAACGCAGTAGTAGGACGCCGCAAAGAGCGCGGACCCTCCGAACGCGAAGATCACCGCGTTCGTATGCAATGGCCGCAGCCGGCCATACGACAGCCACGGGATGTTGAAATTGAGCTGCGGCCACAGGAGCTGCGCGGCGATGATCACGCCGACCAGCATTCCCACGATGCCCCAGACGACCGTCATCAATGCGAACTGCCGGACGACCCGGTCGTTGTAGGTTTCAGCCTGCTGCATCGTGTCCCCGCGCTATGTGGCCGTTACGCTCGCGTGAAACGATAAAGTCGTCCGGCGGCCGGCCATATACGTACAAATCCCTTCGGTGGGCCAGGTCGCCCACGGAGCGGCGGACGCCGCCGCTCGACCAACTGCGCGTGCCTCGCCGATTCCCTAGGCGTCGGACCCGCGGACGAGCAGCACCGGCACCGGCGCCATTCGCAAGACGTTTTCGGCGTCACTGCCGAGCGCCAGACGACTTAGGCCACGACGCCCGTGGGTGCCCATCACGATCAGCTGCGCGGGCCACCGCTTCGCGTACTCGACGATCAGGTCGCTGCTCATGCCCTTGATGCCGTCGAGCGAGGCGGTATCGACCTTGACGCCGCTCTTCTCGACGCGCGCCTTGCAATCGCGGAGCAGCGCCTCAGCCTGCTCGCGCAGCGCCGCGGCGAGATCTGCCGAGTAGTACGCGCCCTGGATCGCGAGGTACTCGTTGACGACGTGCAGCAGGCATATAGAGCCGCCGCTCAGCTTCGCGATCTTGATGGCTTCTTCAACGCCGAGGTTGGACGGCGTGCTTCCGTCGATCGGGACGAGGATTCGCTCGTACACGGCCCACCTCCATTGTTGCCGGAACCAGCATGTGGCGCGTGGCGCGCGATTTGCATCGTGGAAAGTACGTGGGGTGACCGCATCGTCGCGCGGCGCGCGCCGGCCGATCCCAGGGTGGCGCCGACCCGGATTGCCGCGCGTACGACGCGAGGAAGCGATCGGCGGTGGCGTGGAACCCGCTGGTCCGATGGAGCGCCACGCCGTCGCGGCCGTGCATTAGGGCAGCGGTCGAGGGTGACAACCGCCGTCGGGTGGCTTCGTGAAGAGGATGTCGAGCGCCCGGCTAACGGAGCCGTGCGGTCGGCGGACACGCACGCGAGTGTCCAGCGGGGACCGGCCAGCTAGCGCTGCTCGGCGATGCGCCGCAACGCCGTGGGCGCGCGCCGCGCGTCGGTCGTGTTCGCAGCGCCGCGGCCAGCCGTCAGTGCAGGAGGAGGGCGAGCGGTCCGAATGGATTGCGCGTTGTCGCGATCGACAGCATCGCGAGGAACGTCGCGATCGCGGCCGCGTAGGACAGAACCCGCGCCAAGCGCGTCCGGGCGCGTTTCAATGCCAGCGTACCGAGCACGATGTAGATGACCAGCAGGCACAGTTTGGTCGTGAGCCACGGCGCGACGAACGGGTATTGGCGCGTGACGACGACCAGCGACAGCCCCATCGCGAGCAGCACCGTGTCGATGATGTATGAGCCGAAACGAACGGGCGCGATCATTGGCCACCGGGCAGCCATCAAGACGCCGAGTCCGCGCGCCGCGAACAGGAGCCCCGATAGCAAGGCGCACGCAATGTGCGTGGTGCGGATCTGCGGATACAGGTCGGCGAGCATCGCCACTCTATATTATGGGTCGCGAGCAGCCGATCGTTGCCAACGTGACCGCAAGACGCGGAGCTCCCCCTGGTTCGGCGACTGTTAACGTGAGGGCTCGGTCGGTTCACGCGGGCGGATCATGACGACATGCGACGTGGCCGGAGCGAGCGCCGTCCGGCCTGAATACGCGATGCGAGCTGACAGAGTTGACTGGCCGGTCTGCTCGCGGGCGCTGGCGGAAGATGGATTCGTCGTGCTGCCGGCCGTCCTGGCGCGCACGGAGTGCGCGCGCGTTTCCGGGATGTACGGCGACGCGTGCACTTTCCGCAGCCGCGTCATCATGGGCCGACACGGATTTGGTCGTGGCGAGTACCAGTATTTCGCCGACCCGTTGCCGGAACCGGTGGGGGCCCTGCGCGAGTCGTTCTACCGATGCGTCGCGCCGATCGCCAACGAATGGGAGGCTCAGCTCGGCTCCGATCGCCGATTCCCGACGACGCTGGCTGCCTTTCGCCAGCAGTGCCGGGACGCCGGGCAGAGACGGCCTACGCCGCTCCTGCTGAAGTACGAGCCCGGCGACTACAATTGCCTGCACCAGGACCTTTATGGCGCACTCGACTTTCCGCTTCAGCTCGCGGTGCTCCTGAGTCAGCCTGGCGACGATTTCGAAGGCGGCGAGTTCGTGCTGACGGAGCAACGGCCGCGGATGCAGTCGCGCGTCCAGGTCGTGCCGCTCGCGCGCGGTGACGGCGTGCTGTTCGCAACCAACTTTCGGCCCGTTCGCGGCGCGCGCGGAATCTACCGGTCGCGGGTGCGCCATGGGGTCAGCACCGTTCGCTCCGGTCGGCGCTACACGCTCGGGATCATCTTTCACGACGCCGAGTAGTCGATTACGCGGGCGACGGCGATTTCACGGACCCGACCGCTGGACGTGTGATTTGACATAAGAATGATTATGCGAAGTCGGATTCCGGCTAGATGGCAATGTCGTGCGTGCGAATTGAGGGCCAGACTTCTTCCGGTTGCTGAGTGACTTGGACGGCCGGGCGCTCGAACACCGCGCGTGACCTTTCCGACGCGCGAAGTCGATCGGCCGAAGGCGATCCGAGCGGTCGCCGACAGTCAGCTGACGCCACGACGAGTCTCCGAACGGCGCGGAATCACGGTACGGTTTGCGTCGTCGGCGCGAATGCGATCTTCAGGAATCACTGGTCGGCGGTCGGCAATATTCCGCCGGTAGCGCATTGATCTCACATTGATGCCGGAGCAACCGCTCGATCACGGCACGGCGCGACTCCGGTTGCCCGCTGATCCAGATGCGCTCCGCCGCCTGGCATCCGGGTGCGCTCAGCAGCTGTGCCTGAGCGAGGCGTCGCGACAGCTCGCGTGCCACCGGCACCCCCGGATCGATGACTGAGGCACGACCAGCCGCGATCGACTCGACGAGCGGTCTCAGGAAATGGAAGTGCGTGCAACCGAGCACGATGACGTCGGCTCGCCGATCGAGGAGCGACCGAACCTTGCGGCCGACGGCATCCTCCGCGGCGACTCCGTCAGTCATGCCGCGCTCGACGAGATCGACGAGCTCCGGACACGGTTCCGTCAAGACCTCGACCGTCGCGGCGTGGGCCGCGATCAGGTCCGAGAACCGTTCGCTCGTGAGCGTCTGGCGAGTCGCGAGTACGCCGATGACCCCGGTACGGGACAGGCTCGCCGCCGGCTTGACGGCCGGCTCGATCGCGACGATCGGGACCGTAAAGCGCCGCCGGAGCAAGGGCGCGATCGCCGCGGTCGCCGTGTTGCAGGCAACGACGAGCGCCTTCGACCGCATCGATATCAGGAATTCAGCGATGCTCACGCAGCGCTGTTCGATGTACCGGACGCTCCGCTCGCCGTACGGGCCGAACGCCGAATCGGCGACGTACAGCAGCTCCTCGGACGGCAGCAGCGTCGCGATCTCGCGCAGCACCGACAGGCCGCCAACCCCGGAATCGAAGATGCCGATCGGCGCGGCCGATTCGCTGCTCGTCACATTCACGCCGGCGGCTTCGTCGCCTTCAGGTGCCCGGGTCGCAGCTCGCCGCGCCGCAGGACCACGACGAGCTGCTGCCAGTTCGCGATGAAGTGTGCGGTTCGTTTCGGGCCGATCTTCTCCGTCATCAGCGGCTTCCACGCCCCCCGCATCGAGGCAAGCTCGCGTTCCGCGAGCTCGAGATACCACGCATTGCGGTCGCGCACCTCGACGTCGACGAATGCAGCGGCGCGAAGCATCGCGGCGCTCTGCTCGAGCGAGGCCATGTTGTAGGCGATGCCCTCCAAGCGGAAGAACTCCAGCATCTCGGGCGAGTAGTCGCCTGTGCCGCCGCGTAGCCAGTCGCTCGCAATAAATCGACCGCCCGGGCGCAGGACCCGCGCGACTTCCGCGAACATTGCCGGCTTGTCGGGAATCTGCACGAGCGAATCCTTCGAGAACACGACGTCGAAGCTGCCGGATGGAAGCGGCAGCGGACCGGGATCGACGCGCTGCGACCGGACGCGCGCCGCGAGTCCCGCGCGCTCGATGCGCCGGTCCATCTTCGCCAGCAGCGCGGGATCCAGGTCGATGCCGAGCACCGTCGCCGCCCCGTGCCGGGTCACGAGCAACTCGTCGATAGCGCCGAGCCCGCAGCCGACGTCGAGGACGGAGCAGCCACGGATATCGCTGCCCTCGAGCAGACGGCTCACCTCCTCCGCGCCGCCTGGCGAGAGGAAGCCGTCGCCCCAGACGAGCTGCAGCAGCGTCTGCATCGCCTCGTCATATTCCCCGATCTCGCTCACCTGCTCGATCTTGACCGCCACTCGTTCGCTCCATTCATCCGGCCCGGCGGGCCCCCAAGCCATCGGCGCCTCGCGGCGTGTCGCGAACGGCGCCGATCCACTCAACGCCGCGCCGCGGCGGTCGCCTCGATCATCGCGCGATAGGACTCGAGGCCGGGCGTAGCAAGTCCCGCGACCTTGCCTTCGTCGTCCCACAGCCGGACGCGCACCGCCTCGCGCCAGTGTGGCTCGCGCTCGAACGCTGCGATCTCGTCACGTGTCATTGGCCCGCCCTGAAGCTTCAGCGTCTGGATCGACGCCGCGCTCAGCCGCTCGAAGTAGCCCGGATTCGTGGCGCACAGGTAGCGCTTGGCCGGGACATGCAGCCGGACGGGATCGCTGACCTCCGGGCCGAACAGCCGCGACAGCCAGCGGCCGCCCAGCTCCTCGTGGCGCGCATCCGTCTTCCAGTCCGCGATGTCGTCCGGCACCCGCTCGAGCAGGTGGCCAATGTCATGCAGCAGCGCCGCGATCACGAGGTGCTTCGGCGCGCCCTCCTGCTGCGCGAAGTGCGCGGCCTGCAGCATGTGCTGCAGCGTCGTCACGCTTTCGCCGTAGTGGGCGGCCGCGCCCGGCGCGTCAAACAGGGCCAGGACTTCGTCGCTCACGCTCATGCGCTTGCTTCCGGTTGCAGCCGCCGACGGAGGACGCCGGTCTGGCTGAGAACGCTGTCCCTCGAGAGGTAGCACCCCTGGAGGTGCCGGGCATAGCGCGCGGAGGAGAACGCGGTTCTCCCGTGCAGCACACGCCGGTTGTCGAAGACCATCAGATCACCATCCTCGAGGCGCATTCGCGCCTGAAACTGCGGCTCGCGCAGCAGTCGCGCGAAGCGCCGGTACGCCGCATAGAATCCGCGTATGCCCTCGGCGTCGAGTCGCAGCGGCGCGACCGAGCGGTTGTTGTAGTGCACCGCGCGGATCTCGCCGCGGCCGGACAGCTGGATGAGCGGCTTCTCGGAGAACAGTTCCGCATCGCGCGAGCGGTACCGGAACGGCACCGGCGTGTGCGTCAGAACCCTGAACACGGCGGACTCCGTCGCGCGCAGGTGTTCAGCGAGGGCGAAGCCGTCCGCCAGCAGGTTCTCGCCACCCTCCCGCGAGGCGATGAGGCAGTGCAGTGCCTGGAAGCCAGGCACCGGGTCCCGGTACGGGTTGTCGGTGTGCAAGCCGAGGCCGAGGTCGGAATATGCAAGGTTCTCGGGCTGCGGTACCGACCGAACGTCGAAGACGCGGCCATAATTCGTGTCGATAACGAAGCCGAGCGGCGCGACAGCGGCGAGGATCGCATGCTCGGTGGTCGGCACGCCGCGCAGAAACGCGATGCCGTCCTGCACGAGGCGGGTCATCCAGTCGAACCGGACGCGATCGTCGCTCGCGAGCCTAGCCGAATCGGCCCAAGCAAAGTCGCGCCGGGCGTCGAGCTGCGCCCCCTCGAGCCAAGTGCGTACGCGAAGCTCCGGAGGCAGCCAGTCGGCACCCTGCGCGTGCTCGCGCAGCCAACGGAGCGGGAAGCGCGTGGCGCCCTCCTCGCCCGCCCACTCGACGACGATAGCGTCGCCATCGACCACCGCGCCGGCGATCCGCGGATCCGCCGGCAGGTCCGCGACGTCGACCAGCCGCTGGCCGCTGACAGGGTCTCGGTCGCTGTCGCGATTGTCGCGCAGCCAAATGCTCGCGAACTCTCCGTGCGCGCCGTCGGCCCACGCGAGCGCGAGGCTCGTCGCCGTGAAGCTCAGGTCGAGCGCGGCCCGTGCTGCTGGAATCATGCAGTGCCTCGAGCCGCTCGGCGGCTCTGGTGAACGTGAAGCACTGCCGCCGCGATCGCCGCGACAGCGCTGACAGCGGCAAGCGCGACGAACACGCCGCGCCAGCCGAATCCCGCGGCGATGCGAGCGACCGTATCGCCGGCCAGCACGCCGCCCATGTACCCGACGCCGTCGATGATACCGGACGAGGTCGCCCCGGCCTGCTTGCCTCCGAACTCGACCGCGAACGCCCCACCGAGATACGAGTACGGACCGAGAAGGCAGAGCGCGACGACACTGATCAGCGCGAGCGCGAACGGCGCGTGGTCAATGCCGCCAGGCGCGGCAGCGAGCACGCCAAGCGCGACTGCCGCCGCGACGAGACCTCCCATCAGGATCGTGGATCGCCCGTTCGCGCCGAGCCGATCGCTGACCCAGCCTGCCGCCAGCACCGAGATGGCCCCCGCCCACGGAAATACCGAACTCCAGCTCGCAGCGGCGCCCGCCGGGAGGCCGACGTGGCTCTTCAGGTACTCGGGCGTCCAGGCGTTGAACGTCTCCCGGACGATCGTGCAGCCGAGCGACAGGATGCAGACCAGGACGAACGATCGGTTCGTGAGGAGCGGCTTCAGCAGCTCCCAGACGCCCCGGGGCTCTGCTGCATGACCGGCGTACACGTTGCGCGGACTGACGACCGGGTCGGAGTGACCGGCCGCGACCCGCGATTCGCGCAGCAGCAGGAAGTTGGCGACGAGCAGCACGGCCGCTGCCGCCGCCGCGAACAGGAACACGCCGCGCCAGCCGATGCCGTTTGAGATCAGGGCCCCCATCGACTGGCGGGCCGCGGCATCCCCTACCAGGTAGCTGATGCTCAAGATGCCAATGATCGTTCCGTACGAGGAGTAGTCGAACCAGCGGGACGACACCTTGATCAGCCCCGCCCAGCCAATCGACTGCGTCAGCCGATTGCCGACCCACGCCAGCGTGAAGATCGGGAGTGCTCCGCCGAGTGCAAACAGCAGCGTGAATCCGGCGGCGCCTGCGAGGCCGACCAAGAAGCTTCGCCGGCCGCCCCAGTAGTCGCCTAGCCCGGTCAGCAGCAGCTTGCCGACCGCATAGGCGAAGACGCCGAGCGAGGTCATGCCGCCGATTCGCTTGAGCGCGTCCGCACGCTCGAGCCCGTGGCGGCCGAACTCGTCGATCAGCAGCGGCGTTGCGACGGCAAAGTCCGCCCGGCAGAAGTAGTACGCGCCGTAGCCGCAAAAAAGCAGCGCGACGACCAGCGTCTGCTGACGCCGCAGCCGCCGTCGGGCGTCCTGACCGACCGCCGGCACTGCCTGCGGCAGCGCGACGGCGGATGCGTTATCCGGCACGTGGTCTCCTCGGGTGGTCGGGCCCAGGTCGCCCAGACCGTAGCACGCCCGGCGTCCCGCCGGGCGGCCGGGCGCCGGTGGGTCAGCGCGCCTTGGCGGTGATATCGGTGACCGTCAGCTCGACGCGGCTGCCCGCATCGGCGCGCCGCGCGATCTGCAGGGTGCCTCCGATCAATCGCGCGCGATAGCGCATCAGGCGATGCGGCAGCTCGTCTGCAGCAGCCTCGTCCGGCGAGTCGCCGAGCGCGTCGTCGGACACCGTGAGGATCGTGCTGCTCCCGACGGCGCGCAGCTCGACGTCGATCCGCGAGCACTGGCGCCGCTGGACCGCCCGCGAGACCGCCTCGTGCGCAATGTAGTAGACGTGCTCGGCCGCCGGCGTGCCGTCGACCGGCGTCGTCGCGCAGCGCAGGCGCACCTGGATGCGGTGCCGTTCCTCGACGTCGGCCGCGAGCGACTGCAGGGCCGACTGCAACGAGCCGCGCACCACGCCGAGCGGCGACAGTCCGCGCGCGAGCGCGCGAACCGAGCGCACGGTGCGGTTGACCTCCTCGATGATCGGGTCGAGCGCCCTGCGAAGAGGCCTCGCCGAGTCCTGCTCCGCCGAATTGGCGAGCCCCTTCAGCATCAGGGCGATCGCGGCGAGATCCTGGCCGAGCCCCTCGTGGACTTCGCTGGCCAGCCGTTGCCGTTCGCGGCTCGCGACCTCCAGCACCTCGCGCTCGGCGGTTCGCTGCGCTGTGACGTCGCGCACGGTCAGCACCGTCCCGCTGATCAGGGGGTTGCGAGCCTCATTCGTCGCGATGACGTGCAGGATCCGCGGTGACGCGCCCTCCCCCGCAGCAGGTACCTCGATCTCGATTGAGCCTTCGGTACCGCGCTTGACCTCGGCGAGCAGCGCCGAGAGCCTCGCCACGGCCGACGCGCCGAGCACCGCTATCCCAGGCTGGCCGACCATCGACTCGGGCACGCGGCCGAGCATCTCGCTCGCCGCGGGACTTGCGTACGACACCGCCCCGGCGCGATCGATGACGGCGATCAGGTCGGCCGAGCGGCGGACGAGCTCGGTCAGGCGCGCGTCCGACGCGCGCGCTGCGAGTGCGGCGTTCAGCTGGCGCAGCTCGAGCCGGGCACCCATCTGACGGACGACCAGCAGCACGGCGCCGACCGCGAGCAGGAGTGCGGCCGTCAGCAGGCTGAAGTCGGTGCGCTGCGTCTCGACCCCGAGCACGATGACAATGCCGAGCAGGATCGCGAGCACCGGCAGGAAACTGTAGACATTGCCGTCCGGCTCTGCCGCGCGCTCCGCAGGCTCACCGTTGCGCTGCTCGACCAGCGCTGCGCTCGCGATCAGCACGTACGACCAGCAGTAGCCGAGATCATCCAGGTTCCCGAACTCGAAGTGACCGCGCACGTTGGCCGCAACGCTCAGCACGTCGGTCACGACGACTGCGGCAACGCCCAGCATCAGGAGCGCCATCGCGCGATCGCGCCGCCAATTCATGACCTGCATGAAGAGCAGCAGCGCGGCCGTCGCCGTCAGGCCGATTCCGATCGCGTAGCCGAGCGTGGCGACAATGCTGGCGTGGAACGCCGCCACCGGGTCGAACAGCGGCGTGAAAAGGAATGGCAGCAGCGCGCCCACCGTCCCGAAGATGAGCGTCGCCGCGTCGATCCACACGCGTGCGCGCAGGAACGAGCCGCCGCAGCTGACGAAGAACGCGCCGACACCGGCCGCCAGTAGCGCGTAGTTGAGCATGTACAGCACATCGGCCCAGGTGCCGAACGGCTGACCGGTCGAGCTGATGACGTAGCTCCAGTCGACGATCGCGAGCGTATCGATCACGGTCGCGCCGAGAACGAGCCACCAGCCGACACGCCGTGCCGGTCCCCGATGCTTGCCGACCAGGAGCCGCCAGATCACGAGCGCCGTGATCGCCTGCGGCGGAATCATGAGCGCCCATGCCGGGATCGCGCCGTCGCCGCCCGACAGCCACTGCCGCGCCAGCCAGCCCGAGAATCCGGCGGCGTAGATCCAGAGCGTCGCCACCAGGACGGTGCTGAACCGTCCCGGTGACTCACGCGGCCAGAGCGCACGCAGCCAGCCCGTCGGACCGCCGCCCGGCGTCCGTTCCAGAGGTTGAATCAAGGTGGTGTCCCCCGCGCCGGAGTCTAGCGCGTCTTAATCGTCGCGTTGGCGAATGCGGACGCCGCCTGTCGCGGTGCGCGCGGATCCTCAGCGCCGCGCCGCGTAGACCCGCTTCCCGCGGAACCAGGTTTCCAGCACGTGCGTTGCCTCGATGTCGGACGTCCGGCCCGCGTCACCCAGGGCGATGATGTCGCGGTCGATGACGATGAAATCTGCAGATTTCCCGGCCTCGATCGACCCGGTCTCGGCGCCCCAGCCCAGGAACCGCGCGCCGCCGATCGTGTACGAATCGATTGCGTCGCGGATCGGGATGCTCTGCGCGGGATTCAGCGGCGGCAGGCCACTGAGTTGCCGGCTGACCGCCTTCGCCATGTTGATGAAGGGCCGGGGGTCGCGCGTGTCGACCGGCGCGTCGGAGCCGCCCACCGGGATGCCGCCCGCGTCGCGGACGGCGCGTACCGGGTAGGCGTTCGCGTCGTAGTAGCTGCCGGCGGGATGCAGGTCGGCTGCACCGGCGCCGTGCACCGGGACCAGGAACGGGATAACCATCAGGTCGTAGGCTGGCTCGACGTAGGCCCATGCGTACGTGAACGCCACGTAAATCCGGTCGCGCCCGATCCGCGCGACGTCGTCCGGGTGCGCAAGCTGCAGGTGCGCGAGCCCGTCGCGCCGGAGATCCGGCCCACCGGCCTCGCGTGCCGCCTCGATCGCGTCAATGGCGGTGCGAGCTGACCGGTCGCCAATCACGTGGATGTGCATCGCGAATCCGTCCAGGTGGAAGCGCCGCACAAACTCGAGAGTTTCCTCGCGCGTGTGATACAGGTGCCCGTCGGAAATCGTGCACTGCCCTGGGTGGTAGCCGTGCTCGCGGATAAACGCCTGGATCGCAGAGTCCGAGCCGTTCACGGAGGGCGAAGCGCGAACGGCCCTGCAATCCGCGCCGTCGGTATCGACGTAGCCTTCGACGCGCATCCCGCCGGCCCGGTCGCGAGCGAAGCGCGGCTGCAGGAACGGCCGCAGCACCGCGCCGTTCGGCAATGTCGGCGGCACGGCATTCGGGTCGCCCTCGATGCCGCCATCGACGAAGAGTTTGACGACGTCGGCGCGGACGAGCGGCTCGGCCGCGTACTTCGCGCGAACCGCCTCCGCCAGCGCCAGCATGCGGGGCCAGTCAACGGCACCGTCGGCCGCTCGGTACTCCTCGGGGTCGTAGAACTGCGCGAGGCAGGCGCGGATCGTCATGTACCTGGAGTGCACGAGTCCGTCGTAATAGGGTTCGATGCGCGGGCTGACCGCCGCGTCGAGCACTGCGGTAATGCCCGCGCGGTTGAGGAGCTGTGGCATGCGCCATGGCTCGCGCGCCAGCGCCTCACGGTCCTCGCGCTCCGAGGCGTACTCATCCGGCCCGTCGAGCGCGTACTGCAGTGTCTCGTTCACGGCGCCGTCGGGCTCGCCGTGCGCATCGACGCCAACGTTCGCGCGCTGCGCCGCGAAGTCACTGGCAAGGGTGGCTGCCGACAGACCCACGACCTGGCCCGCCGCGTTGCGTGCACCCGCCAGTGCCAAGCTATTGAAGCCCGCATGGTGGCCGTCGTTGCCGAGCAGATGGATCGGGTTGCTCGTCGATGCCGCATCGAGTGCCGCACGCAGCGTCGGATGCGCGGGGTCCGGTTCGTTGCCGCTGGCGTAGTTCCACTGCCGGACGCTGATCCACGCGCCTGCCGGCACGTGGTATCGCGCCCGGCAGCCGTGCACGAACCGGGCGAGGTCCTTGAGCGACAGCGCTCGGTTCCGCAGGTCGCACACGTCCCACTGCACGATGTCGGTCGGGTGGATATGGGAATCGACGAGACCCGGCAGCACGAGCTTGCCGGACAAGCGCTCGACGCGCGTCCGCGGGCCGACCAGTGCCGCGACGCCGCTTTCGTCGCCGACGTACACGATGCGGCCGTCGCGGACGGCGAATGCGCTCGCCATCGTGCGCGCGGCGTCCGCCGTATAGACCCGGGCCTCGCGTACGACGAGGTCCGCCGGTACCGCCGACGCCGTCGGTTCTGCGGCGTGGCCACCCACGGTAAAGGCGAGCGTGACGAGGGCGAGGCCCACGCGGCCGTCACGCGTAGGCATATGCGCCGCCCCGCTCGAGAGCTCGCTGGTACCCGGGCCGGGCGTGGATTCGCCGCAGGAAGTCGGCGAGCCGTGGGCGCCCATCACCGAGTCCCGCCCGCTTCGCGCTGACCTCGATCGGAAAGCTCATCTGCACGTCGGCGGCCGAGAACTCCGCGCCGGCGAACCACGTCGAACGCCCGAGCTCGGCCTCGAGGAAGTCGAGGTGCGCCTGGATCTGCGGATCGATGAACGTGTCGCGCACCTTGCGGCACGCGCCGCGTACGATCGGCCGCGCGAAGAACGGCATCTTTGCCGCGGCGAGGCGATCGAAGACCAGCCGCATCAGCAGCGGCGGCATCTGCGAGCCTTCCGCAAAATGCAGCCAGTACGTGAAGCGCCGCGCCTCGTCCGTACCGGCCGCCGGCCGGAGCCGCCCGTGGCCGTACCGTTCAAGCAGGTACTCGACGATCGCACCGGTCTCTGCGACGACCACGGAGTCGTCGCTGACGACCGGCGAACGGCCGAGCGGATGGATGGCCTTCAGTTCCGCCGGGGCGCGCAGCGTGAGCGGATTGCGGGTGTAGTGGCGCACCTCGTAGGGCACGCCAAGCTCCTCCAGAAGCCAGAGGATCCGCTGCGAGCGCGAGTCGTTGAGGTGATGAACCGTCAGCATGCGCCCCCCGACCCGCCGCGGACGCAGCAGTATAGCGAGCGCGAAGCGGTCGCGTCGCCGCAGCCAAGGACGTATTCTTGGGCGCCCGGCGCCATGGCGCCACTGCTGATTGGGGCACCGACATGCGCCGCCACTCGCCAATCGCCGTTCGCTCATCGCTCCGTGCCGTGGGCATGCTCGCCGCGGTGCTGGTCCTCGGCGCTGCGGGCGCTGCGGACTCGCCGGCCGGGGGCTGGCGCGATCAGGTTCGCAAGTTCGCAGCCGAGCACTTCCACAACCCGGCCTGGGGATACTCTCACTCGGAGCGTGATTACGCGCTCGCACGCGAGCTCGCCGCCGCGGACCACGCGGCGCTCGACGATGACGTACTGTTCGCGGCCAGCTACCTGCACGACATCGCGGCGTTCCCGCCGTGGGAGAAGGACGGCGTCGATCATGCGGACGAAGGCGCCCGCATCGTCGACACGGTGCTCGCGGGCACCGGCTTTCCGATGACGAAAGTCGACGCCGTGCGTGGCGCGATCCGCACGCACATGTTCGACCGCGATCCCGTGGGAACCGAGGCGACCTACCTGCACGACGCCGACGCGCTCGACTGGCTTGGCGCCATCGGCGTCGCACGCATCATTGCGCTCGTCGACCCCAATGGCGGGAATCCTGACGGTCCGAAGGCGATTCGGATGCTCGACGACAATCTGGCGCACGTGCCGCCGCGGGTCCTCTCTCCCGCCGGCCGCGCACGCGTCCCGGCGCGGGAGGCCGAGCTGCGCGAGTTCCTGCGCATGCTGCGCCACGAGACCGACAGCCTGCGCACCTTGTAGTCGTCGCGGGCCACGCGCGTGCCGCGTCCCTCCATCGTCGTGCTCGGCGCCGGCATGTCCGGCATCTGCATGGGAGCTGAGCTTCGCCGCGCCGGCATTGGCTCGTTCACGATCGTCGAGCGCTCCGGCGGCGTCGGCGGCACCTGGTGGGACAACGTCTACCCGGGGGCGCAGTGCGACGTCCGCTCGCACCTGTACAGCTTCTCCTTCGAGCCAAAGGCCGACTGGTCGCGCGTGTTCGCGCCGAGCCACGAGATCCAGGCCTATGCGGAGCATTGCATCGACAAATACGGGCTGCGACCGCACCTGCGACTCGGCACGACCGTGGTCTCGGCGCGCTTCGATGCGGCGGCTGCCCGGTGGCGGCTGCGGACGAGCGATGGCGCGCTGCTCGAGGCACAGGTACTCATCTGCAGCGTCGGCCCGCTCAACCGACCGCGCTGGCCCGCCGGCATCGTTGCGTTTGGCGGCGAGCGCATGCACTCGTCGCGCTGGAACCGTGCCTACGATTTTCGCGGCAAGCGGGTCGCGCTGATCGGCAGTGCCGCGAGCGCGGTGCAGATCGCGCCTTCGCTCGCGGCGGCCGCGTCGCACCTGACGGTGTTCCAGCGCACGCCATCGTGGATCCTGCCGCGCCCGGATCGCGCGTACCACCCCATCGAGAAGGCGCTGCAGCGGATTACGCCGTTCGCCCGGCTCAACCGGTGGTATCACTATTGGGTTCACGAGCTCCGCTACGGCGCGTTCCGCGGCCGCGGCCTCCTCTACAGGTTCATGGTGGCGCTCGCCGAGCGGCACCGCCGCCTGCAGGTGCCTGACCCGGACCTGCGCGAGCGCCTGCGACCCCGTTACCCGATGGGCTGCAAGCGGATCCTGATCACGAACGACTACTATCCCGCGATCGGCCGGCCCAACGTCACGCTCGTCGACCAGGAGGCGCGCACGTTCGAGTCGGCGGCCGTCGTGGCGGCGGATGGCAGCCGTCATCCGGTCGACGCGATCGTCTGCGCGACCGGCTTCACGGCGACCGAGCTGCTCCCCGACATCGAGGTCACGGGCCTCGGCGGTGTCCGGCTCGCCGAGGCGACCGCCGGCGGCCCGGACGCCTACCGCGGCATTGCCCTGCCCGGCTTCCCGAATCTGTTCATGCTGCTCGGCCCGAACACGGGAACCGGCCACACGTCGGTGCTGATCCCGATCGAGGCCCAGGCCCGCTACGCGCGGCTCTGCATCGAGGAGCTCGCACGGCGCGACGCGGCCGCCATGGACGTACGCCAGGACGTGACGTGCCTGCACAATGCCGAACTCCAGCGGCGTCTCGCGCGGTCGGTCTGGGCTTCGCCGGCGTGCGGCAGCTGGTACAAGACTGCGAACGGCAAGATCGTCGCGCTGTACCCGGGACCCATCACCCGCTACGTGCTCGAGATGCGCCGGCCGGCATTCTCCGACTTTCGATTTCTAGCCGCGGGCGCGATGTGACGCCAGCGGGCGTCGTCGGCCTCGCTGCCGCCGCACTGTTCGCCGCGGCGGCCGCGGTTGAGTTCGCCCGGCCTGCGTGCGCTGGCAAGGCGTGGCTCGCCCTTGCCCGCGCCGCCGGCCGGCTCCGCCCGCGGCGACTCGCAGTCGGGGGTCTGGATGTCCCCTATCTCGACGGCGGCGCCGGCGAGCCGCTGGTGCTCGTGCACGGTTTCGGGGGCGACAAAGACAATTTCACGCGGATCGCGCCCCACCTCACCCGCCATTTCAGGGTCATCGCGCCCGACCTCGCCGGCTTCGGTGAGTCGACGCGCGACCCTTCGCTCGACTACCGCGTGTCGGCGCAGGTGGACCGGCTGCACGCGTTCATCGGCGCCCTCGGTTTTCGGCGAGTGCATCTCGGTGGCAGCTCGATGGGCGGGTTCATCGTGGCCGAGTACGCCGCGCGCCATCCCGACGAGGTCGCAAGCCTCTGGTTGCTCGACCCTGCCGGCACGGAGGCGGCACTCGATACGCCGATGCTGCGGGAGTACCTCCGAAGCGGCGAGATCCCGCTGCTGGTCCGCGAGGCGAGCGCCTACCGCGACCTGCTTGCGGCCGTCACGCATCGCCCGCTGCTAGCACCACCCTCGCTCAAGCGCCTGCTCGCCGCGCGGGCGGTCGCCGACTTTCCGCTGCACGAGCGCATCTTCCGCGAGGTGCGCCGCGAGTCCCCGCTGCTCGAGCCGCGCCTGGCTACGATCGTCGCACCGACCCTGATCGTGTGGGGTAGCGAGGACCAGGTGCTCAGCCCGGCCGCGGCGGCCGTGCTCGGTCGCGGCATCGAGCGCAACGAAATAGAAATGATGGACGGCGTCGGTCACCTGCCGATGCTGGAGCGTCCCGCGGCATGTGCGCGCCGCTACCTGGAGTTCCGGACGCGCATTGCACGACGAGCGGAATCAACCGCGCGACGAGAGGCGTAACCGGAGGCGAGCTCGACGCGTCTAACTCTCTGAACAGGTGCCACCCCGGCGCCCTTGTGGAGAACCAAGATGCCGCACCGACTCGTTCTGCTGGCCGCGCTCGCGGCCGCAGCATCCTTGGGCGCCACCGCCGCCGGCGCGGCACCCTCCCCCGCGCCGACCGTGCGCGTGAGCTACACCGACCTCGACCTGTCGCGCGGCACCGGCGTCGATGCGCTGTACGCGCGCCTGAGGCGCGCGGCCTCGCAGGTCTGCAACCCGGCCGACACGATGGACTTGCGTTCGCAGGTCAGCTATCGGGCGTGCGCGGCTCGAGCGCTCGACGAGGCGGTCGCGAGCGTCAACGACGCGAGGCTCACGAGCGTGCATTCACGCTCGCGCTCCGGCTGACCGCCGGGCGGCGCGCCGGGGCCGCGGTGCCGCGGCCCTGGCGCGCGGCGTGGACGCACTCAGCTCACGCCGGGCGTGAACGCGCGGCGCAGGTTCGCGGAGTCGACGGCGAGCGCGGACGACGGCCAGCGCGAGCGCGTGATCGACGAGGACATCGCACGCCGCGAAGCGCTGAGGCGGATCGCGGCGGTCGAGGCGCGCGTCATCTCGCGCTGGCTGACCGGTACGACGGACACGCCCTTGAACTCGGAGCGCACGTACTGCGCGACCAGCCGCGCCGACAGCGCGTCGGCGTAGAAACCGAGCCGTACGCCGTAGAAGCGACGCGGACCGGGCTCGCTCTCGACCGCATACAGCAGGTAGCCGGTGAAGATGGCGAGCACCGGGATCTTGTCGAGGTCGATGGGCCCCTGGTTCCACACCAGCTGCACGGCATAGTGCTGCGTTTCGCGCGCGGGCTCGGCATCGGCTACCACCGGCGGCGGCGCCGGCGCAGCGGCGGGCGGCGGAGGCGCCGCGTGGCCGTTGAACGTCGGCGGACGCACCGGGCTCGGAACGGGCGCGCGCGCCGCGGGGGCGGCGGCCACGGCCGGCGCCGTGGTGGTGACAGGTCGCGGCGCCGGTGCACGGGGCGCCGGTCGGGCGGCCGGCGGTGCGGCAGCCGCCGGCGCAGGCTTCACCAGCGCCAGTGCCGGCGCCGGCTGAGCGCGAGGCGGCGCGACCGGCGCCGGCTGCGTGCGCGGCGCCGCTGGCGTTGCGGCCGGACGCCCGGCGACCGGCGCCGGCGCGGGTGGAGCGGCGGCGGGCGGCTTCGCGACCGGCCGCAGGATGCTGAAACGCGCGACCCCGGTGTCATCGAGCGAGCCCAGGCTGTTCTCGGGCGCGAGTGCGACGATCGCGAACGGATAGTCGCCGCGGACGAGGGGCAATACGCGCTCGGCGTCGGCCTCGGACGCGAAGTAGCCGATGTGCAGCCGGAAGCGCTCGCGCCCATCCTCGAGCTGCCGCGAACGGAAGATCGCGAGCCCGGCCAGCGCCGGCGCACTCGGCGGGCGCATGGGCATCGGCGCGATCGAGGCCGCGAGCGTGATGACGTAGAGCGGCCCGGATTCAGCCGGGTCGTGTGCGTCGACTGATGCGTGCGGATCCGGCGTGCGCGTCGAAGCGCCGCCGGCGTCGGAAGTATCCCTGCCCTTGTTCATTCGCAACTCCCCCGAGACAAGCGTTCACTCCCATGCACCGCTCGTCGGGAAATTGCCTGTCAGCGCAGTGTGCGCGCCCTGTGGTTGGCGGCACCTGCCGGTCCGGCTGCGCTCGCCAGGACGGCTAAGTCGCGCTCGGACTCGACTGCGGCAACCCCGCTATCGTGGGACGGATTCCCGACGACCGGTGGCTTTGCGTCCCCGCCTTTCGACGGGTTTGCCTTTTACACGGCTGGAACTATGCACCCGCCGCGGCGGTCGCGCAATCCGGGTGAACTTAAGGCGGCGCCTCAGCGGCTCGCGCGCCAGCCGCCGAGCTGCAATGCGACAATGTGTCGCCAAAAGGTGTCATAAGACGACTGATCCGATCGCTGAATCGCGCCCGCGGGCGCGTTGCAGCGGGACGGTGGCACGTCCCGCGACGCTTCATATATATGCATCCGGCGCTCGGCAGCGACCGCGTGACATCGGCGACAAAGCAAGGGGGTCCGCGCTCGTGACCAACGAAGCCATCCGCAAGGTCGTCATCGTCGGCGGTGGCACTGCCGGCTGGATGGTCGCGGCCGCGCTCGCACGCCTCGTCGGCAAGCAGTTCACGACCGTGCTGGTCGAGTCCGACGAAATCTCGACGATCGGCGTCGGCGAAGCGACGATCCCGCAGATCCGGCTCTACAACGCGATGCTCGGGCTCGACGAAGACGAGTTCCTGAAGCGCACGCGGGGCACGATCAAGCTCGGCATCCAGTTCGTCGACTGGCTGCGCCCGGGCCACCGCTACCTGCACGCATTCGGCCCGGTCGGGCGCGACCTGGGGCTGCTGCCCTTCCATCACTACTGGCTGCGGCAGCGCGCGCTTGGCCGCGCCGAGCCGCTCGGCGCGTACTCGGTCAACGCGGTCGCCTCGCTGCAGAACCGCTGCAGCCGCGAGGCGCCGGCGAGCAGCGCGCGCCAGCCGATTCCCGGCGTCGTGCACGCGTTCCACCTCGACGCCGGACTGTACGCGCGCTACCTGCGCGAGTACGCGGAGGCGCGCGGCGTCGTACGCACCGAGGGCAAGATCACGCACGCGAGCCTGCGCGGCGCTGACGGCTTCATCGAGGCCGTGCACCTCGAGCGCGGCGCCCGCGTCGACGGCGACCTGTTCATCGACTGCTCCGGATTCCGCGGGCTGCTGATCGAGCAGACCCTGAAGAGCGGCTTCGAGAGCTGGGCTGAGTGGCTGCCATGCGATCGCGCGCTCGCGGTGCCGTGCGCCTCCGGCGGCGAATTCACGCCGTACACGCGGGCGACGGCGCGTCCGGCCGGCTGGCAGTGGCGGATCCCGCTCCAGCACCGGATCGGCAACGGCTACGTCTACTCGAGCCGCCACGTCAGCGACGACGAGGCAGCGGCAACGCTGCTTGCGAACCTCGACGGAAGCGCGCTGGCCGACCCGCGCCCGCTGCGCTTCACGGCCGGCAAGCGGCGCACGTTCTGGACGCGCAACTGCGTCGCCATCGGGCTCGCGAGCGGCTTCCTCGAGCCGCTCGAGTCGACCAGCATCCACATGGTGCAGTCGGCCATCATCCGGCTGCTGAACTTCTTCCCGCGGCGCGGCTTCGACGCCGCGGACGTCGAGGAATACAACCGCCAGTCGCACCGCGAGTACGACCGGATCCGCGATTTCCTGATCCTTCACTACCACGCCGTCGAGCGCGACGACTCCGAGTTCTGGCGGGCCTGCCGGCGGATGTCCGTCCCGGATGACCTCGCTCGGCGCCTCGCGCTGTTCCGCTCGTGCGGGCGGATCTATCGAACGAGCGAGGAGCTGTTCACCGAGCTCGCCTGGCTGCAGGTCATGATCGGCCAGGGCGTCGAGCCGGCGAGCTACCACCCGTTCGCCGACCAGCTGTCGGAGGCAGAGCTCACCGAGTTCCTGTCGACCATCCGCGCGCTGATCGAGCGCGACGTCGCAGGCATGCCGAGCCACGCCGAGTTCATCGCCCGTCACGGCGCCGCGCCGCCCGCCTGAGCGGCGCGCCGCCACTTCCGCCGTCCACCGCCCGCGAGGATCCACCATGCAGATCGCCGTCGACATCAGCCTCTACCCGCTCACCGTGCGTTACGTGCCGCCGATCAAGGACTTCATCGAGCGGATCGGGCTGCACGAGGGCCTGACGATCGAGTACAACTCGCTGAGCACGCAGGTGCGCGGCGAACTCGACGCGGTGTTCGCGGCGTTGAAGGCCGAGATCGCGGCGACCTACCGCGGCCCTGACCGGGCGGTGTTCGTGCTGAAGGTCGTCGGCGGGCAGGAGCCGCGGCGCACCTAGCTCGCGCCACCCGGGAACCGGGCCTCATTTCCCGCATCGGTGATCCCCCGACGGGGCCTAAGCGGTGCCTGCGTCACAGTTTGCAGGGACCCCCTTGGTTATCGTTAAACGGCAGGGTTGCCCACGCCGCCCGATGGCGGCCCCGGTGGGCCTGCGGGGGTCCGGTGTCATGAGCCCGAATCACTAGTGTGATGAGCACGCCCAGCACGTCCCGCCGCTCAAGGCTGGTGATCGCCGTCCTCTGGGCGTACCCGGCCTTCGTGACCGCGTGGCTGCTCGGCGCCTGGGGCGGCAAGGGCCTGACGAGCCTGTTCGCGTCCTACAGCCAGCTCCTGCCGCAGCTCGTCGCGATCGGCGTCGTCATGCAGCTGCTCGCCGACCCCGCCGTCACCGGTGACCGGCGGCGCGCGTGGTGGTGCTTCCTGGGTGCCGCCGTCAGCGATTTCGGCTCCGGCATCGCGTGGGCGTACCTCGCGCTCGCCGACAACAGCTACTACGGCACGTGGGTCGACGCGCTGTACATGCTCTACTACCCGCTGGCCGCCGCCGGCTACCTGCTGATGTTCCGCGATCGCGGCGGCAGCTTTAGGCGCCGGCGCATCTGGCTCGACGTGGCGACCTTCGGCCTCGGCCTCGGCACGGCCCTGTGGGTCCTGATCTTCGGGCCCGCCGCGCACGCCCCGGGCCACTCCGACGCCTCCGTGTTCGCGACCTTCGGCTACAGCGCCGGCAACACGATGACGATGGTCACGGCCGCGCTGCTCTTCATGCAGACCATGCACTGGCAGGGCGAGCGCGCGACCATGCTGCTGCTCGCCTCGGCCGCGTGCACGCTGTTCACCGACGTGTGGTGGGTCATCGAGCAGATCCACGGCACCTACGCGCTCGGTGCGCTCAGCGACGTCGGCTACAGCGTGAACAGCGCGCTGGTCGCGACCGCCGCGATCTTCGAGCGCAGCCGGGTCGTGAGCGCCGACACCGAGCCCAATCGCGAAGGCAACGTCTACAGCTTCCTGCCGGTGTTCGCCGTGCTGATGGCGATCCTGCTGCTGTTCGGCGAGCAGGTCGGCATGCGCGGCACCGAGTCCACGGCCCTGCTCGCGGTGGTCGCGGTCGGTGCCGCGCTCGTGGTCGCGCGCCAGATGAGCGTGCGGCATGACGTGCTGCGCCTGAACCGCGCGCTGGCGACGCGCCAGACCGAGGCCCGCCTGACCGAGCTCGTGCGCCGCTCCTCGGACCTGATTGCGGTCATCAACGCCGACGGGCAGCTCGCGTACGTGAGCCCGGCGGCCGGGCGCGTTCTCGGCGTCGAGGCCGAGCGCCTGCAGAACACGCCGGCGCTCGCGATGCTGGGCGCCGAGAACGAGGAGCGGCTGCGAGGCTTCCTCGAGTCGCTCAAGTCCGACAGCGCGGCACCCGCCGACCTCGAGGTCGAGCTGCAGACGCCGACCGGCGAGCAGCGCAACCTGCAGATCAGCGGCAGCGACCACCGCATGAGCTCGGCGATCGCGGGGCTGACGCTCACGGTACGCGACGTGACCGAGCACAAGCGGCTCGAGGAGCAGCTGCGCGCGCTCGCCTTCTACGACCCGCTGACGCTGCTCGCGAACCGCTCGCTGTTCGCGGACCGGGTCCGGCACGCGGTCGACCGCATTGCCGACGGCCTGACACCCGCGGTGCTGTTCATCGACCTCGACAACTTCAAGACGATCAACGACGGCCTCGGCCACGGCGCCGGCGACAAGATGCTGTGCGCCTGCGCGCAGCGCATCGTGCAGGGCACGCGCGCGGCGGACACGGTCGCGCGGCTGGGCGGCGACGAGTTCGCCGTGCTGATCGACCACGCGGCCGGCCCGGAGGCGGCGCAGGCGGTCGCGACGCACATCCTCAAGTCGCTGACCGCACCGCTCGACATCGAGGGCCGCGAGCTGCACGTGAGCGCCAGCATCGGCATCTGCCTCGCCGGGCCGCACACGACCACCGAGCACCTGCTGCGCAACGCCGACGCGGCGATGTACCGGGCGAAGGCGCTCGGCAAGAACCAGGCGGTGCTGTTCGAGGCCGAGATGGCCAAGGCGGCCCGCCGGCGGCTGCTGATCGAGCAGGAGCTCGCCGCCGCCGTGGAGCGTGGCGAGCTCTTCATCCACTACCAGCCGATCGTCGACCTGAAGAGCGCGCACCTGGTCGGCGTCGAGGCGCTGATGCGCTGGCGGCACCCGACCCGCGGCGTCGTGATGCCCGGCGAGTTCATCCCGATCTCGGAGGAGACCGGCCAGATCGTGCCGATGACGCAGTGGATCCTGCGCCAGGCCTGCTTCGACGCGGCGAGCCTGAAGCGCTCGATCCACCACGGGGAGGGCCTGCGGCTCTCGGTCAACATCTCCGGCCGCTACCTGCAGCACAAGGGCATGGTGGAGGACGTGACCGCGGCGCTGCGCGACAGCGGCCTCGACCCGGACTCGCTGGTCCTCGAGGTCACCGAGAGCCTGCTGCTGCAGGAGTCACCGGATCTCGAGAAGCGCCTGGCGGAGCTGAAGGCGCTCGGCGTGCGGCTCGCGCTCGATGACTTCGGCACCGGCTATTCCTCGCTCGCCTATCTGCACCGCTTCCCGCTCGACGTGCTGAAGATCGACCGCTCGTTCATCCAGCAGCTGAGCGGCGGGGCCGAGGAAGCGGCAAGCGATGCGAACGCGCTCGCCAAGGCGATCCTCTCGCTCGCCGAGGCGCTCGGACTCGACACCGTGGCCGAGGGCATCGAGATCGAGTCGCAGCGCGAGGCGCTCCTCAAGCTCGGCTGCCAGACCGGCCAGGGCTTCACCTTTGGCCGGCCCATGCCGCTCGCCGAGCTGCTGACCTGCCACGCGGCGCGTCGCCGCGAGGTGCTCGCCGAGAACCTGACGGGCCCGGTGGAGTTCACCGCGACCGGTCGTTTCCGCCGCCCGACGAGCTGAACCTTGCGGCGACCGCCGCCTCAGTGCACGGCGCCGTCGGGCGCCGCGGGTCCCGCCGGCCAGGCGGGTGCCTCGGCCGCAGTCGCTGCCATCGGCTCCGCCGACGCGACCGGCGCGGCCACCCGCGGCGGCAGCGCCTCGGCGCCCATCCGCGACAGCACCTCGCCGAGCAGCGCCTCGTACAGCCTCGCCGCCGCGCCGTCCGGCGAGTAGGCGGGCAGCGGCGCACGGCGCACGCTCATGCGCTCGATCTCGCTCCAGTACGGGATCTCGGTCGCGAGCAGCTCGGCGAATCGCGCACGCGCCTCGGTGATCAACTCGAGGTGCAGCGCGCGGCGCCGGTCGACCATCGAGAAGAATGGCAGCAGCGCGAGTCCGGTCCAGCCCTCGCGCGCAATGAACTCCCGCAGCGTCGCGAGCATGCGCACGGACAACGGCGAGGGCACGACCGGCACGATCACGGCGTCGGCCGCGCGCAGCACGTTTTCCGACAGCAGCGAGATGCCGGGCGGGCAGTCCAGCACGAGGTACTCGTAGCGCTCGCCGAGCGCGGCGCTCATCCGCAGCAGACGCTCGGTCGGGTGCTTGCGCTCGGCGAGGTGCAGGTCGAAGTTCCGGTAGGAGAAATCCGCCGGCAGCAGGTCGAGCCCGGGATGGCCCGAGGGCACGACGAGCTCTGGCAGCTCGCGCTTGCCGTGCACCAGCTTCCTGGCCGAGGCGTGAGCGCCCGGTGCCGCGTGCAGCGTGAACGTCGCGGCGCCCTGCGGGTCCAGGTCCCACAGCAGCGTCGCGCGGCCGGCGCGGGCCGTGAGATAGGCGAGATTCACGGCGGTCGTCGTCTTGCCGACTCCGCCCTTGATGTTGGTGACCGCGAGGATGCGCATTGGGGCCATTGTGACCCGGTCAACCGCGCGAGGCGAGCGGCTCAGCCGCGGCTCTCGAGCGCGCTGTTGCCGCCGTCGACGACGAGCAGGTGGCCGTTCACGTACGCGGCGCCGGGGCTGCACAGGAACGCCACCGCCGCGGCCACCTCGGCCGGCGTTCCCGAGCGCCCGGCCGGGCTCGCACGGCCTGCGCTGGCCTCGGCCTCGGACTGCGAGCCGGTCGCGATCCAGCCCGGCGCCACCGCGTTCACCGTGACGCCGACCGGCGCGAGCTCGAGGCAGAGCGAGCGCATCATGCCGGCGAGACCGGCCTTCGCGGCCGCGTAGGCCGCTTCACCGGCGATGCCGCCGATCGGGCCGGTCGTCGAGCTCACGTGCACGACGCGCCCGCTGCGTCGCGCCTTCATCTGCGGCAGCACCGCACGCGTCATCTCGAACGCGGACGTGAGGTTCCGATCGAGCACCTGCCGCCAGAGCTCGACGCTCATCGCCTCGAGCGGCGCGGCCGGGTCCGAAACGCCGAGCACGGACATGCCGGCATTGTTGACCAGCACGTCGATGCGCCCGACCGCGGCGGCGAGCGCCGCGGCGGCGCCGGGCACCGTCAGGTCCGTGGCCCAGCCTGCGGCCGTGATGCCTTGCGCCGCCAGCTCGGCGACGCGTTCGTGGATGCGCTCGGTCGTCGAGGTGATCGCGACCCGGTGCCCCGACCGGCCGAGCGCCACGGCGATCGCGAAGCCGATCCCCTGCGGGCTGCCGGCGCCGGTGATGAGCGCCCAGCCAGATCCTCCGTCCCCCATGCGCGTTCCCCCTGCGTTCCACTGGCGCTATTCTCGCGCTCCCGGCGACCGGAGGTATCGGCGATGGCCCAGTCAGAGACCCGCGTGACCGGCGGCTGCCTGTGCGGTGGCGTGCGCTACGCCGTCAAGGGCCCGCTGCGCGACGTAGTCGCGTGCCACTGCTCGCAGTGCCGGCGCACGAGCGGCCACTACGTCGCCGCGACCGGCGCGCCCTCGGCGGACCTGACGCTGCTCGAGTCCGCGACGCTGCGCTGGTACGCCTCCTCCGACCGTGCCGAGCGCGGCTTTTGCGGCCGCTGCGGCGGCAACCTGTTCTGGCGCCCGACCGGGGGTGATCACGCCTGGACCGGCATCATGGCGGGCAGCCTCGACCCGCCGACGCGGCTCAAGACCGTCCAGCACATCTTCGTCGCCGACAAGTCCGACTACTACCTGATCGCCGACGGGGCACCCCAGCTCGCCCAATGGGAAGGCTGAAGGGCCGGTAAACCCTCGACTGGCGCACAGCCGGCGGCCGCCGCCGCCCGCGGTGCCGGTTCAGGGCGATGTGGGCCGTGCCGATAACGGGGGATAGCCCACCGTCCGCTGCCGCCCCATGCCCGACCGCCGTCCTGCCCCCACCCGTTTCGTCCGGCGCCTGCTGGCGGCCGCCGGAACCGGGGTCGCACGCGTGCGCGCAAGCCTGCTCGCCCTCGCCGGCCGGTCGCCTTCGTCGTCCGCCGGCCAGTCGCTCCTCGCGGCAATCGCCGAGCGCGCCGACAGCGCCATCCTCGTCATGCACCTCGACGGCCGGATCACCTGGGTGAACGCCGGCTTCGTGCGCCTCAGCGGCTACGCGGCCGCCGAAGCGCTCGGAAGCTCGCCGCTCGAGGTGCTCTCCGGGCCTGAGCCCGACCGCCAGGCGCGGCTGCGGCTGCGCGAAGCGCTGCGCTCGGGCGCGGACGTGCGTGCCGAGGCACTGCTGTACCGCAAGGACGGCTCCGGCTACTGGGCGGTGCTCGACGGCAAGGCGCTGCACGACGCGGCCGGTGCGACGACCGGCTACGTGCTGTTCGCCTACGACGTCACCGAGCGCAAGTCCGCGGAACAACTGATCGCGGTCACGACGCGCCGCCTGTCGGCGGCGACCCAGGCGGGTGGCGTCGGCCTCTGGGAGTGGACGGTGGGCGCGCCTGCGATCTGGGTCGATCCCCTCGCGCGCCGGCTGCTCTCGATCCCTGACGGCGACGCGCCGGTCGAGATCGAGCGCCTGCTGGCGCAGGTCCATGACGCCGATCGCGACGGCGTGGTGCAGGGCTGGCAGCGCAGCCTCAAGGACCAGAGCGAGCTGCGGCTGCGCTTTCGCACGGCGGCGGCGGCCACCGGCAGCCGGCACCTGAGCCTGGTCGGCCTGTTCGAGCTCGACGAGGACTACCGGCCGGTGCGGCTCACGGGCGTCGTGCTCGACGACACGCGGGCCGCCCAGGCGCGCGAGCTGCTGCTCGATGAGAAGGGTCGCACCGAGGCGGCGCTGCTGCGCGGCGAGAGCCTGCAGTACGCGCTCGACGAGCACGCGCTCGTCATCGTCACCGACCTCGAGGGGCGCATCGTCTACGCGAACGACCGGCAGTGTGTCAGCTCGGGCTACCGTCGCGACGAACTGGTCGGCCAGTCGTTCCGCATGGAGCTGCCGGAGTCGACGCCCGAGCCGCTGCTCCAGCAGGTGCGCGAGCGCCTCGCCGCCGGTCGGGTCTGGCGCGGTGAAGTGGCGCTGCGCGCCAAGGGCGGCCGGCCGTACTGGACCGATACGACGGTCGTGCCGTTCAAGCGGCCGGACGGCACGGTCGAGCGCTTCGTCGTGATTCGCACGGACATCACCGAGCGCAAGGCCGCCGAGGAGCGGCTCGTGCGTCAGGACGCGCTGTTCCGGACCACCGGGCGCATCGCGCGGGTCGGCGGCTGGGGGTACGACCTCGGCGCCGACCGCTTCGAGTGGTCGGAGATGGCGGCGGAGATCTTCGACCTGCCGTGGAGCGCAGTGCCACGGATCGAGTGGCTGCTCGAACGCTACCCGGCTGACGTGCGCGCGTCCGTCGAGCACGGCTGGCGACGCTCGCTGGCCGCCGGCCTCGCCTTCGATTTCACGTGGCCGATCGCGACGCCGTCGGGTGAGCAGCGCTGGGTGCGGGTGATCGGCGAGCCACACGTCGAGCGCGGCGCGTGCGTGCGGATGGTCGGAGTCGTCCAGGACGTGACGCAGGAGCGCAGCGCAGCGCGGGCGCTCAGCGAAGCCAAGGAGGCGGCCGAGGCGGCGAGTCGCGCCAAGGGCGAGTTCCTCGCCAACATGAGCCATGAGCTGCGCACGCCGCTCAACGCCGTCATCGGCATGACGGGCCTGCTGCTCGACACGCCGCTCGGCGCCGAGCAGCGCGAGTACGCGGAGATCGCCCGTTCGAGCGGCGAGTCGCTGCTGTCGCTGATCAAGGACATCCTCGACCTGTCGAAGGTCGAGACGGGCAACCTGGAGCTCGAGGCGATCGACTTTGACTTGCGCGCAGTCGTGGACGAGGCGGTCGACGCGGTCGCGCTGCGCGCCGCCGAGAAGCGCCTCGAGCTGCTCGTCGACGTCGACCGCAGCTGCCCGACCAGCTGCCGCGGCGACCCGACGCGACTGAGGCAGGTCCTGCTCAACCTGCTCAGCAACGCCGTGAAGTTCACCGATCGGGGCGAGGTGCTGGTTGCGATCGAGCCGGCACCGGCACCCGACGGCCGACTCGGCCTCGTCGGGCGCGTGCGCGACACCGGCGCCGGAATCCCGCCCGAGCAGCTGGCCCGGCTGTTCCGGCCGTTCTCGCAGGCCGACGCGTCCACGACGCGACGCCACGGCGGCACGGGTCTGGGACTGTCGATCTGCAAGCACCTGACCGAGGCGATGGACGGCGGCATCGAGGTCGCGAGCACGCCGGGCGTCGGCACGACGTTCACGTTCCACGTGCTGCTCGCGCCGAGCGCGCTGCCGGAGCCGGCGCCGGCACCATGGGCGCACCTGCGCCTGCCGGCGATGGTCGTGGACGATCACCCCGTCAACCGCCGCATCCTCGGCGCGCAGCTCGAGTCGCTCGGCTTCGCGGTCGAGATGGCGGCCTCGGCCGAGGAAGGACTCGTCTGCTGGGACGGTGCGCGCGCGCGCGGCGCGCCGCCGCGGCTCGTCGTGCTCGACCAGCAGCTGCCCGGCGCTGGCGGGATCTGGCTTGCGGGCGAGATCCGCCGGCGCGACCCGGAGGGCAACGCTCGCCTCGTGTTGCTGAGCTCGCTTGCGAGCCGGCTCGATGGCGACGTCCGTGGGCGCTTCGACCGCCTGCTGACCAAGCCCGTCAAGCGCGACGCGCTCGCGCGCACCATCAGCGAGGTGGTGGGCGAACGTTCCGGCGCGAGCGCGGAGCTCGCGCTCGCGCCGCAGGGCTTCGACGGCCGGCACGTGCTGCTCGCCGAGGACAACCCGGTCAACCAGAAGCTGGCCGTCAGGCTGCTCGCGCCGCTCGGCCTGCAGGTCTCGGTCGCGCACAATGGCCGCGAAGCGCTCGACGCGCTGCGACGCGAGCGCTTCGACGCCGTGCTCATGGACTGCCAGATGCCGGAGCTCGACGGCTACGCGGCGACGCGCGCGCTGCGTGCCGGCGAGTGCGGCCCGGTCAACCAGCAGGTCGCAGTGATCGCGATGACGGCGCACGCGCTCTCCGGTGACCGCGAGGCGTGCATCGCCGCCGGCATGAGCGACTACGTCACGAAACCGGTGGAGTCGGCGCGCCTTCGGCAGGCGCTCGAGCGGGCGCTCGGCGTAGCGGCCGCCGCACCGCTCGCACCGGAGCCGGCCGCCGCCGGCGAGTCGCCGTCGGCGGACGTCCTCGACCTCGAGGAGCTGATGCGCCAGCTGGACGGCGACCGCGGCTTCGTCGGGGAGCTGCTCGGGACCTTCCTCGTCTCCGGCGCCGAGCTCAGCGCGCGCGTCGCGGACGGCTCGGACGCGGCGGCCCAGAGGCGCGCCGCCCACCAGCTCAAGGGCTCGGCGGCGAACGTTCGGGCGACGCGGCTGGCCCGGGCCGCGGCCGCGGTCGACCGCTGCAGCGGCCCTTTGACGCCCGCGCTCGTCGACGCCGTGCGGCTCGCGTGGCAGGCGACCGCGGCGGCGGCGCGGGCCGCACTCGACGAGGCGCCGGCGGAGCCGCGACGAGCGTGAGCCGCCAACGGCGCCGCTCTGTTGCCCTGCGGCCGGGGAATCGCTAGCGTCGGACCCGGCACCGGCACGATGACCCGATGAGCACGCTCCCGCTCCCGCGGCCCGATCCGCTCGCGACCCAGGCGCGCGAGCCGCGCGCGTCGGCGTCGATCCGCTGGCCGCTGCTCGGCGCCGAAGGGCGCTGGCCGCTGATCGCGCCGCCCGGTGCCTCGCTGTTCGCGCGTGCAACCGCAGTCGTGGGCGCAAGCGCCGCCGTCGCGCTTGCCTATGCCCTCGTCGGCACGCTCGGCGTCTGGCTCCTGCACCACACGCTGCGCCCCGACCTCGCGACGCTGTCGCCGACGCTCGGTGTGCCGTGGCTGCCGGTCGGCATCGCGGTCGCCGGGCTCATGCTGCTCGGCCTGCGCGCCTTTCCGGGCGTGTTTCTCGGCTCCTGCCTGACCTGGGGCGTGGCACAGGGCGACCCGTGGATCTCGGTGGTCATCGACGCGCTCGGCGAAACCGCGAGCGTGGTCTCGATCGTCTGGATGCTGCGCGCGTGGGGCTATCACCCGTCGCTCGCACGCTACCAGGACGCGCTGCTGCTGGTCGCGGCGGCCGCGCTCGGCCGGCTGGTCTCGGCCGGCCTCGACGTGGCAGCGACCTTCGCCGTGGCGTGGCAGTACTCTGCGCCCGAAGTACGCCCGTTGCTCGAGGCCGCCGGCGTGTACCGCGACGGCGGCGTGTTCGTCGTGCACATGTCGCTGTTCGCCTCGACCGTGCGCTGGTGGGGCAACTCGGTTGCCGGCATCGTGCTGGTCGTGCCGCTGCTGGCGCCGTTCGCGCAGGGCGAGCGGCCGCGCACCGAGCGGGGCGGTGACGGTCTTGCGTGGGCGCTGATGACGATCGGCTGGCTGTCGGCCGCGTTGCTGCTGCCGACGCCGCAACCGCGAATGGCCTTGCTAGCGCTCGCGCTCGCGCTGGTCGTGTCGGCGGCGCTGCGCTTCGGCGTTGCGGTGGCCTCGGCGATCACCCTCGTCTGCGCGATCGCGGCAACGGTGGGCTTCGCGCTGCAGCTCGGCGTGTTCGCAGGCATCGGTGGCCGTGAACGGATGGAGGAGGCGTGGGGCTTTATCGGCCTCCTCGCCGGAGCGGGCCTGTTCCTGACGCCGCTGCTGGCCGGCCGCGCCGGCGCACGCCGCCACCTGGCAGCCTCTGTCGAGCGTTACCGGCGTCTCTTCTTGGCAAACCCCGATCCGATGTGGGCCGAGGACGCGACGAGCGGTCGCATTCTGTTCGCGAACGACGCCGCCGCGCGCGTCTACGGTTACTCCGAGTCGGCCCTCTTGCGCCTGCGCGGCCGCGACCTGCTGGCGGACCCGAACGCGCCCCCTGGCGACGCCGGCCCTTACGAGACGCGCCACCGGACGGCTGCCGGCGGCGAGCTCGAGGTCGAGGTGACGCCGGTACGGATCGAGCTCGAAGGCGCCGCGCTCAAGGTCTGCTTCGTCGAGGCGGTCGGCGAGCGCAATGGCCTCAAGCTCGCGCTGCTGAGCGCAGCGGACATGGAACGCCACCGCCTCGGCCAGGAGATCCGCGACGGCCTCGGGCCGATACTCGCCCGGCTCGCGGCGCGAGTCGATGAACTCGCCGATGCCGCGACCCGCAACGAGCCGCTCGACCTCGGCCTCGCGATCGCCGCCGAGGCCGACGCCAACGCGGCCGCGACGAAGTGCCGGCAGCTGAACCGCGGCGCCTCGCCGATCCAGTTCGCCTCGGGCGACCTGCTCGCGGCCTTGCGCCGCATCCCGGAGGAGCTCGCGACCGACGGTGGCCCCGAGCTGACCGTGTCGGTGTGGTCGCACGCGCCGGTCGAGCTGTCGGTGGAGCGCAGCGAGCACCTCTACCGGATCGCGCACGATGCTGCTCGGGCCGCGCTGCTGCGGCCCGGCGCCCGGCGCGTCGAGATCGCGGTCGATGTGACGGCGGAGCGCCTCAGCCTCGCGGTCGACGACGACGGCGCGCCGGCCGCGCGCGGCCCACGACGCGACCCGGCCGGGTTCTGGCCACTCGACGTGCGCGCCGCCGCGGCACGGGCGCAGTTGTCGGTCGGTACCCGGCACGGCGGCGGCAACCGGGTACTGGTCGAGGTTAGCCAGGCGGCCGACGACGCATCGCCGGCCGGCGCGGGTGGCGAACGTCCCGAGGAAGGGGCCGGCCTCGGTGCGCCACTCGCCACCGAGGCTGCCACGACCGAGCGCTACGGCGCGCTGCCGCGCACGCTGATTGACGCGACCTCGCTGTTCCTCGCGTGCTTCGCCGCGGGCGCGATCGGCCTCGGCTTCCTGCAGCTGATTGATCCCCGGCACATCGCGTTGCAGCCGTCGGTCGCGATTCCATGGCTCGCGAGCGGCGTGGGCGTCGCCGGCATCCTGCTCGGCGGCGCGCGGCTCGCGCCGGCGGTCTTCCTCGGCAGCGTCGCAGTCTGGCGCGGCCTGCAGCACGACCCGTGGATCACGGTGCTGTTCGACGCGTTCGGCGAGGCGCTCGCGGCGGTCGTCGCGGTTCGGCTGCTCGTGCACGCCGGCTTCCGCCGCCGCTTCGACCGCTTCCGCGATCTCCTCGCGCTGTCTGCGGTCGCGGCGCTCAGCCGACTGATCCCGGCTCTATTCGATGCAATTGGCCTGCACCTCGCCGGTGCCATCGCGCCCGGCACGCTGACGCCGGAGCTGCGCGAGGGCCTGACGGCGCTCGGGCCGCGCGTGCTGGGGCTGAGTCCGCTCGAGCTCGCCGGCTACGCGCGCTGGTGGGTCAATGGCGTCGCCGGCGTCGTGCTGGTAGTACCGGCAGTGGCGCCCGTCTCGCCGGAGCTGCGCGCGCGGCTGCGGCGCCGGTGGCTCGAGGCGGGGCTGTTCGCGCTCGCCCTCGTCGCCGCGGTGATCGCCATCGGCGGTGGCCCACCGTCGAGCTGGCGCCTGCCGCTGCTGGGACTCGCGGTCGTGCTGGTCGCGTGGGGCGCGGTCCGATTCGGCGTTGCGCTCGCCTCGATGGCCACTCTGCTCTTCTCGCTCGCTGCGGCGGTCGGCTTTGGGTTCGGGTTGGGGCCCATCGCGCCAGCGCAGGCCGGCGAAGGAGCCGAGGTCCTGTGGGGCTTCATCGGCCTGCTCGGTGCGACCGGACTGTTCCTGACGACCGTCGTCGCCGAGCACGACGCGACGATGCAGGGCCTGCGCGCGCTGCAGGCGCGCTACACGGCGTTGTTCGAGGTCAATCCGCGACCGTTGTTCGCGTTCCTGCCGCCGGCCGGCCGGATCACGATGGTCAACCGCGCGGCGATCAACCGCTACGGCTACTCGCGAGCGCAATTCCTGACGATGACGCTCGGGATGCTGGCGGCGGAGCGCTCCGACGGCAATGCGGCGGTCGGCGCGCGCCAGCAGCAGACGCGCGTCCACCGCACGAGCGACGGGGAGTGCTTCGACGTCGAGCTGTCAGTCACCAGCGTCGATGGCGGCGAGGCCGTCGAGAACCTGTGCTACGCGATCGATGTGTCCGAACGCGACGAGCTGCGGCGCCGCGCGCTCGAGGCGTCCGACCGCGAGCGGCGACGGCTCGCGCAGGAGCTGCACGACGGGCTCGGGCAGAGCCTGACGGGCCTCCAGCTCGGCATCGTCAGCGTCCGGCGGACGCTCGAGCGCGACGGCACTGCGCGCAAGGACGCGGTGTTGTTCGCGGCCGGCGCCGTGCGCGATGCGATCGAGATCAGCCGCCAGATCGTGCAGGGGCTCTCGCCGCTACAGGCGACCGACGGCGACCTCGTTGCGGCGCTCGAGCGCATCCCGCTCGAGCTGCCGCCGGCCGACCGCACGCGCCTCGAGGTTCGGGTGAGCGGGCCCGCCGCGCTGCGCTTGCCGCTCGAGTTGCGCGAGCACCTCTACCAGATCGCGCGGGAGGCTCTCAACAACGCGCTCAAGCACGCCGAGGCCCGCCGCATCACGATCCTGATGGCGGTCGAGCCAACCGCGATCGAGCTCACGGTCAGCGACGACGGCAAGGGGTTCGACCCGGCCGCCGAGCGGCGGACCGGGCTCGGCCTGCGTTCGCTCGCGCTGCGCGCCGGCGCGCTGCGCGGCCGGCTGTCGATCGACGCGCGGCCGGGCGGCGGCACGACCGTGACCTGCCGCTGCCCGCAGCCGCGAAGCTGACCGGGCGTCGCTCCCGCGCCGGCGAAGCGCTCAGGTACACTCGAGCCCGTGGCAGCCGTGCAGCGCGCTGCCAACCCATGGGTCAGCACGAGGAGTCGCCGATGGCGACACGCAAGGCGCGCACCGCGGCCCCGGCGAAGAAATCCAAGGGCGCAAGCGGCGGCCGGACAGCGGCGCGACGCCGCCTGACGGTGTCGCGCAGCGCCCAGGGCCTGTCGGCGGAAGAGATCAAGCTCGACCTCGCCGCCGCCGACGTCGCGCCACTCGTCGAGCTGATCGGCCGGGCCGGCGGCGCCGCGATCGGCGCCTACCGCGACCCGCTCGGCAGCCGGCCGCTCGTGCTGGCGACGCTACCGATCGCCGCGATCCAGCCGACGCCGTTCCAGCGCGACCTGTCGCCGACCCACACGAAGCGCCTCGCCGAGAAGATCGACGAGGCGCGCGCATTCCTCGACCCGCTGATTGTCGTGCAGGGCCACGACGGCCGCTTCTGGACACCGAACGGCCGGCACCGACTGGCTGCGGCGAAGGTGCTGGGGCTGCGGCAGATCACGGCACTCGTTTCGCCCGACGAGACGCTCGCCTACCGCATCCTCGCGCTCAACACCGAGAAGGCGCACAACCTCAAGGATCGCGCGCTCGAGGTCGTGCGCATGGCACGAACGCTCGCCAAGCGGGAGCCGCGCTCGAAGGAGACCGACTTCGCGGACCAGTTCGAGTCGGCCGAGCTCATCACGCTCGGCATCGTCTACGAATCCACGCCGCGCTTCTCCGGCGGTGCCTACAACTCGATGCTGCGCAAGGTCGACCGCTTCGCCGCCGGCACGCTCGCGACCAGCCTGCGCGAGCGCGAGGGTTTCGCCGACCGCCTGCTCGGCATCGACGTCGAGGTCAAGAAGATCATCGCCGCGCTGCAGGCGCGCGGCTTCAAGTCGCCGTACCTGCGGAACTACGTCGTCGCCCGCATCAACCCGGTCCGCTTCATCAAGCAGAAGGCCGGTGACAAGCGGCCGGCGATGCCGATCGGCCAGGCGTTGACGCGCATGTTGGCCTCCGCCAAGTCGTTCAAGGTCGAGTCGGTATCGAACTCCGACCTCGCCTGGGTCGCGGTCGGCGCGGGCGGCGGAGACTAGCGCGGGTCTGCTCCGCGGGAGGTACCATGGCTCACGTCACCGTCATCAGCGAGTTCAAGTACGCGACCCAGGTCGTCTCCGGCCACCACCGGCTGACGGCCGACGAGCCGGTCGCGATGGGCGGCAGCGACACGGGCCCGTCGCCCTACGAGCTCCTGCTTGCGAGCCTCGGCGCCTGCACGTCGATCACGCTCAGGATGTACGCCGGGCGCAAGGAGTGGGAGCTTGGCAAGATCACGGTCGGCCTGCGCTTCACGCGCGACGAGCAGACTGGCGAGCGCATCGACCGGCGGCTGTCGTTCTCGAAGGCGCTGAGCGCGGAGCAGAAGGCGCGGCTCGCGGAGATCGCCGGCAAGACGCCGGTGACGAAGACCCTGCTGCACGGGCTTCGGATCGATACGACGATCGTCGACTGAGGCGCGCTCAGGCGGCGCGGGCGTCCTCGCCGAGCACGAGCGGCTTTGACTGGCTGTCGACCGTGTGTACCTCGATCGGCCGCTTCCAGATGCGCTTCAGGTAGCCGAGCACGCGGCGCGCGCGTTCCTCGTCCAGGCCGCGGCCATCGGCCGCGTGGTCGTGCTGGATCTCGAGTGAGCCGTCGGGCCGGACGGCGGCGGCCGCGACCCGCGGCGCGCCGAAGTTGTACTTGGGACCGAGGATCGCGTCGTGCAGCGCGGCAAGGTCGTGCTCTGCGACCCGCACGCGGCCATCCGCGGTCGTCTCGTAGCGGAACAGGTCCAGCTTCTGCGCCCGTTCCTGCGTCAGGTGGTTGCGGATGAAGCTGAAGTCGTCGTCCTCGCGCACGATGCGTCGTGCCGCCTCGAGCCCACGTTCCTCGATGATCGCCTCCCAGAGCGTGAAGCCGAGATGGTACGGGTTGATTCGCAGCGCGATGTCCTCGCCGCTCGCGACCGGGCGCACCACGTCGCAGTGGCACTTGATCGCGTCGACGTACATCTCGCTCGGCAGGAAGTCGGCCTCGCGCAGCAGGCGCGCGTGCCAGTACGAGGCCCAGCCCTCGTTCATGATCTGGCAGGCGAACACGGGGTAGAAGTAGAAGGACTCCTCGCGGACCGCGAGCAGCACGTCGCGTTCCCAGCCCTCGAGCTCCGGCGCGTAGTTGGCGAGGAACCAGAGCAGGTCCTTTTCCGGATGCGGCGGGACGGGCTGCCGCTGGCGCAACTTGCCGTACGGCTCGCCCGCCTTCGAGAGGCCGTCGAGGGCGGCGAAGCGCCGCGCGAAATCGTCGGTCGGCCCGGGCCGCGCGTCCTTGAACTCGGGGTAGCGCGGCCGGCGCAGCGGCTGGTCGGTGTCGATGTGCTGCTCGAGCGCGAGCGCCGCGTCGAGCAGCGACTCAACCCGCTCCTGCCCGTACTCGTCGATCGCGTCGGCGATGCGGCGCGCGTGCGCCGCCGCCTGCTCCACGATGTGGTACCCGACCTGCTCCTGGCTCGCGGCGAACAGGCCGTTGTTCCGGGAGAAGTCGGCGTGGCCAAGCACGTGCGCCACGACCAGCAGGTTCTCGGCGAGGCCATTGCCGCCCGACAGGTAGGCGCGGCCCGGGTTGCCAGGGAAGACGACCTCGAACAGGCGCGAGTTGCCCATCCGGTGCTGCAGCAGCTGGTGCATGTAGCGCACGCCAAAGGACCAGTGCGGCATGCGAACCGGCAGGCCGTAGATCGCGATCTCCATCATGAACGTATCGGGCACGCGCTCGAACACGGTCGGGTAGTAGCTGAGCCCCTGCTTGACCGCGAGCTGCTCGATCCGGTCGGCGTAGTCGCGCCACGCCTCGCTCACGACTCCGCTCCCGCGCCGGCCGGAACGGCGCCGCTGGTGAAGAACGCCCGTACGGCATCCCAGATGTCGCTCTGCGCGCGCAGTGCGTGGCTGCCGGACGTGGGGCAGCCCGCGCGCAGCTCCTCGAACAGCCGCGTCATCTCCGACGCCTCCCGCACGCTCGCGCCGCGCCAGATCTCGGTGTAGCCCACGTAGTTGGCGCTCGCCGCGATCGACGTCAGCGCACTGCGGGCCGGGTCGCGGTCCGAGGCGACGTTATCGCCGTCGGACGCATAGAAGACGTACGAGTTCCACCGCTCGGGCGGGTAGTGCTCGGCGGTCAGCTCCCCGACCTTCGCGAACGCGCTCGAGGCGACGGTGCCGCCGGAGCCCGAGGCCTGGAAGAACTGCTCCTCGTTGAACTGCCACGCCTCGTCGGTATGCGCGACGAAGACGGTCTCGAGGTGCCGGTACTGGCGCTTCAGGCCCTGCATGACCCAGAAGAAGAAGGCCTTGGCGAGCCGCCGGTCCTCGTCCGACATGCTGGCCGAGACGTCCATGACGAAGAACACGACCGCCTGGATGGCGGGCTGCTCGCGCCTCGCGAGCTGCCGGAAGCGCAGGTCGTCGTTGGCGAAGGGTGCGCTGCCCGGCTGCACCGCGCGGCGCTTGATCGCTTCCTTCAGCGAGCGCCGGCGATCGAGCCGCGACTGCGCGCCACGCTTGTCCCAGCCTTCGCGTACCCAGTCGCTCTGCTCGATCTTGCCGACGCGCGCCTTCAGGTTCGGGAGCTCCAGTTCCTCCCACATCCAGTCGACGAGGTCATCGACCTTGAACTCGAGCACGAACTCGACGCCGCCGCCCTCGTCGCCCCCCGGGCCCGGCTTCTGCCCGGCGCCGCCCGGGCGCCGCTGGCCGAGCACGTCGCCCGGCTTGGCCTTGCCCTGCCCCGCACCGCCCGGCTGCTCGGGCGGACGCAGGCGGAAGTGCGCGTGCTCGAGCATGCGCACCGGAACCTGGATGGTCTTCGCGCCCCCGCCCGAGAAGTCGGCGCCGGCGGCGATCTCCGGCAAGCGCTCGCGCACGGCCGCGCGAACCTTCTCGTTGTGGCGCAACCAGTCGCGGGAGCCGCGCGAGAACAGGTCATACCGCGGGTCGGTGCCGCTCGGGCGTGGGGCGTCCTGACCGTGAGCGCTCATGCGGGGCTCCTCGCGGCGCGCGCTATTCCTGGGCCAGAAGCGTTGTGACGTAACTCAGCGCTTCCTTCGCGCTGTGGTCGTCGTACCCGTACTCGCTGGTCAGTCGCTCCTGCACGACCGAGATCTTGTTCTTGGCCTCGTCATCGGGTCGCGCGCTCGAGGTCACGAGCCGCAGCACCTCGCGGCGCTCCTCGAACAGGTACTGCTCGATCGCCTCGTGAAGTCGCTGGTGGCTCGCGAGCGTGAACTTCTCGCCCACCTTGAACGCGACCATCGCCTTGCGCACGACCTCCTGGCGGAACGACTGCTTGCCGGCGTCCGAGACCTTGATCTTCTCCTCGACCGAACGCAGGAAGCGCTCGTCGGCCGGCCGCGACTCCCCGGTCATCGGATCCTTGACCTGCCGCTGGTCCAGCGCCGCTTCGATCTCATCGAGATACTTGTCGAGCAGCTGCTGCGCCTCGGTCTCGAACGAGGCGAACAGCGCGCGGTGCACGTCTTCCTTCACCCAGCGGTTGTAGAAGTCCTTGCGCACGGCGACCAGGAAGTCGATCCACTGCTTCTTCAGCCGCGCATCCATGCGCGCGTCGGTGTCGATGGCATCCTTGAGCGCCAGCAGCACCTCCATGCTCGTCAGGCTCTTGCGGTCGCTGTGCGTGATCGCATTCGAGATCGCATTGATGACGAAGCGCGGGCTGACGCCGGAGAGCCCCTCCTCCGGGGCCTCGGCGCGCAGCCGCTCCGCCTCGTTCTCCGGCAGGCCCTCGATCGCCTCGCCGGCGTACAGGCGCGCCTTCTTGCCGAGGTCGAGGCCCTCGCGCTCGGGCTTCACGAGTCGCGTCATGACGGAGAAGACGGCGGCGACGTCGAGCGCGTGCGGGTCGAGGTGCACTTCGCGGAACGCGGGCGCACCGGAGACCAGCTTGCGGTAGATGCGCGCCTCGTCGTGGTACGAGAGCGCGTACGGCACCTTGATGATGACCATGCGGTCGAGCAGCGCCTCGTTTTCCTTCTCCTGCAGGAAGCGCTGGAACTCGGCCAGGTTCGTGTGCGCGACGATCGTCTCGTCGAGGTAGATCAGCGGGAAGCGCGACACCTTGACGTTCTTCTCCTGCGTGAGCGTCAGCAGCAGGTACAGGAACTCGCGCTTGACCTTGAGGATCTCGATCATCTCGAGCATGCCGCGGCTCGCGGCGTACACGGCGCCGGACCACGACCACGCGCGCGGGTCGCCCTCGTCGCCGATCTCGGCGACCCGCGACAGGTCCACGGAGCCGACGAGGTCGGCGATGTCAGCGGTCGTCGGGTCGTGCGGTGCGTAGGTGCCGACGCCGACGCGGCCGGACTCGGCGAGGAACAGCCGCTCGACCGGCACCGACAGGTAGTCGCCCTGGTACTCGCGCTCGAGCATCACGCGCGCCCATGGGCTCAGCTCGCCGGTGACGTCGACGCCGTAGGTTGCGCGGAAATCGGCGCGCAGGCTCGCAGGGATCAGGTTCAGCGGCGACTCGTGCATCGGCGAGCCCTTGATCGCGTACAGGGCGCCCTGCTCGGTTCGCGAGTACTCCTCGAGGCCGCGCTTCAGCAGGATCGCGAGCGTCGACTTGCCGCCGGACGGCGGCCCGAGCAGCAGCAGCAGGCGCCGGCCGACGTCGGAACCGGCGGCGGCAGCCTTGAAGTAGTCGGCGACGCGTCCGAGCGCGGCGTCGATGCCGTACAGCTCGCGACGGAACAGCGCCTGCTCGGCGGCGCCCTTCGACGGGTGCTCGCTGTCGCCGTACCACTTCAGCATGTCCCACAGGTACTGGTGACTGGTGCGCGTCAGGCCGCTCGGGTTGCCGGGAAGCAGCTGCGTCAGGAAGTCGCCGAACGTGCCCTCCCAGCGCTTGGCGCTGTGATTTCGGCTGTAAGCCGACAGCGCTTCCACGAAATTCGATCGCCGGTTCGGCTCGCTGGTGCTCAGCTGTGCGTTCATCCGTCGCCTCCGCTCGCGGTGGTGTGTTCGCTCGTCCCCTTTCGTCGTCGGCTCGTGCTCGTCCGCGTCCCTGCTGTCGATGAGTCCGTTCGTACCTAGTCAACGTCCAACGTCCGGCCCGCTCAACTTCGGATTATGGAAAGTGAGAACCACGCCCATTACGAAATTCAATCTGCTAGCTGTGTCGCAGTTCGAGGCGCGCGCGCTCGGGATTTGCCTGCGTGCGGGCTCGGACGGCGCCCGCCGCGTGTGCGCCACGGGCGCGAGAACGCCTCACCCGCGCGGCGTGCCGCCGCGCGGTCGCGCTGGCGCCGGCAGACGCCGGCGCTACTCGAAGCTGCTTTCGGAGCCGCTGATCGTGCCGCCGCCGTCGAGCACGAGCGTCTGGCCGGTCATGAACCGCCCCGCGTCCGACGCCAGGAAGACCGCGGCGCCGGCGATGTCCTCGGGCTCGCCGATGCGCTTCAGCGGGTAGCGCTTGATCAGCTGCGCGTAGAGCTTCGGATCACTCCAGAGCGCGCGCGCAAAGTCGGTTCGCACCACGCCGGGCGCCAGGCAGTTCACGCGGATGTTGCTCGCTCCCCATTCGACCGCGAGGTTCCGGGCGAGTTGCATGTCGGCGGCCTTGGAGATGCCGTACGCGCCGAGGCGCGCCGTGCCGCCGAGGCCGGCGACGGACGAGACGATGACGACCGCGCCGTCGCCCCGCTCCGCCATCCCGGGCAACACCATGTTGCACAACCAGAAATTGCTGCGCACGTTCGTGTTCATGACCTTGTCGAACGCGTCATCCGGCATGCTGATCGAGGGCCCGTAGTACGGATTGACCGCCGCGTTGCACACCAGGATGTCGATCCGGCCCCAGCGGGCGAGCGTCGCGTCGACCAGCGCCTGCAGCTCCTCCTTGCGGCCGACGTTGCACGGGCAGGCGAGCGCCTCGGCGCCGCCCGCGGCGAGCTCGGCCGCGACCGCCTCGCAGGCATCGGCCTTGCGGCTCGAGATCGTCACGCGCGCACCCTGCGCCGCCATCGCGACCGCGATCGCCTTGCCGATGCCGCGGGTGGACCCGGTAATCAGCGCCACTTTGCCGGACAGGTCGAACAGCGCCATGCGCCTTCTCCTTGAGATGACTGGTCGCGTCAGCCGCTCGCGCCGAGCGCGGCGCGGGCCGCGCGGTACTCGCGCGCGAGGCGCGCCACGAGCTCGGCGGCCGGGACCACGGACTTCACCGCTGCGAGTCCCTGCCCGGCACCCCAGATGTCGCGCCAGGCCTTGACCTCGCGGTCGCTGCCGAAGTTCATCTTCGTCGGGTCGGACTCGGGCAGGCGGTCCGGGTCGAGCCCGGCGTTGACGATCGATTGCCGCAGGTAGTTGCCGTGCACGCCGGTGAACAGGTTCGTGTAGACGATGTCCTCGGCACGGCCGTGCGCCGCGGTCTCCTTGTAGGCGGCGCTCGCATTCGCCTCCTCGGTCGCGATGAACGCCGAGCCCACGTAGGCGAGGTCGGCACCGAGCGCCTCGGCGGCGAGGATCGAGCGCCCATTCGCGATCGCGCCGGACAGCGCGAGCGGCCCCTCGAACCATTCGCGGATCTCGTGCACCAGCGCGAACGGCGACAGCGTGCCGGCGTGGCCGCCCGCCCCCGCGGCGACCGCGATCAGGCCGTCCGCGCCCTTGTCGATCGCCTTGCGCGCGAAGCCGTCGTTGATGATGTCGTGCAGCACGAGTCCGCCGTGGCGGTGGATCGCGTCGTTGATCTCGCGCCGCGCGCCGAGCGAGGAGATCGTGATCGGCACCTTGAACCGTGCGCACACCTCGAGGTCGTGCTCGAGGCGATCGTTCGAGCGGTGCACGATCTGGTTGACGGCGAACGGCGCCGCCGGTCGCTCCGGGTGCGCCGCGTCGTGCGCGGCCAGGCCCTCCTGGATCTCGACGATCCACTCGGCGAGGCGCCCGGCCGGGCGGGCGTTCAGTGCCGGGAAGGAGCCAACGATGCCGGCCGCGCACTGTGCGACGACCAGGCGCGGGTTCGAGATGATGAACAGCGGCGCGCCGATCACCGGGATCGCGAGCCGTCCGCGCAGCAGCGGCGGCAGGCTCACGGCGGCGGGTGGGCGTGCTTGCGCAGCTCGAGCTGCGCGATCGTGCGGCGGTGCACCTCGTCCGGCCCGTCGGCCAGCCGCAGCGTGCGCACGTGGGCGTACATCGATGCGAGCCGGGGGTCGTCGCTGACGCCCGCGCCGCCGAATCCCTGGATCGCGTCGTCGATCACCTTGAGCGCCATCAGCGGTGCCTTGACCTTGATCATCGCGATCTCGGCCCGCGCCGCCTTGTTGCCGGCGACGTCCATCATCCACGCGGCCTTCAGCGTCAGCAGCCGCGCGCACTCGATGTCGATGCGTGCGTCGGCGATCCGCTCCTCCCACACCGAGTGCTCGCTGATCCGCTTGCCGAATGCCCGCCGCGCGCTGATCCGCCGGCACAGCAGCTCGAGTGCCCGCTCGGCGACGCCGATCGTGCGCATGCAGTGGTGGATGCGGCCCGGCCCGAGCCGGCCCTGCGCGATCTCGAAGCCGCGGCCCTCGCCGAGGATCACGTTCTCGACCGGCACGCGGACGTTCTCGAGGGCGACCTCGGCGTGGCCGTGCGGCGCGTCGTCGTAGCCGAACACCGGCAGCATGCGCACGACGCGCACGCCCGCGGTGTCCGCCGGCACCAGCACCTGCGACTGCTGGCGGTGGACTTCGGCGCCCGGGTCGGTCTTGCCCATGACGATGTAGATCCGGCAGCGCGGATCGCCGACGCCGGAAGACCACCACTTGCGGCCGTTGATCACGTAGTGGTCGCCGTCGCGACGGATGCTGGTCTCGATGTTGGTCGCGTCGGACGAGGCGACCGCGGGCTCGGTCATCAGGAATGCCGAGCGGATCGAGCCCTCGAGCAGCGGCGTCAGCCAGCGCGCCTTCTGCGCGTCCGTGCCGTAGCGCTCGAGCACCTCCATGTTGCCGGTGTCGGGCGCCGAGCAGTTGAAGGCTTCCGCCGACCACAGCACCCGGCCCATGATCTCGCACAGCGGCGCGTACTCGAGGTTGCTGAGGCCGGCACCGAGCGTCGAGTCCGGCAGGAACAGGTTCCAGAGCCCGGCGGCCCGCGCCTCGCGCTTCAGCTGCTCGACGATCGGCGGCACCTGCCAGCGGTTCGCGCCGAAGGACCGCAGCTGCTGCTCGTAGACGGACTCGGCCGGGTACACCTGGGCCTGCATGAAGGCCTCGAGCCGCGACTTGAGCTCTGCCGTCCGCGCGCTCGGTGCGAAATCCATGCGCCCGTCCCCCTTCGCGATGCCGTCGCGGCAGTGTACCCAAGCCCCCGCGGCAGCGGGCGGGCGCCGCGGCGATGGATGCCGTGGCCGGGCCCGGGTACGCTCGGCACCGACCGATCCGAGGCTGCGTGCCCGGGAGCCTGCGCATGACGACCGCCCACCGCATCTGCCCGCTGTGCGAGGCCTGCTGCGGCCTCGAGCTTGCCTTCGACGGCGAGCGACTGCTGAGCGTTCGCGGCGACGAACGGGACGTGTTCAGCCACGGCTACATCTGCCCGAAGGGCGTCGCGCTCAAGGACCTGCACGAGGACCCGGACCGGCTGCAGGCGCCGCTCGTGCGCCGCGACGGCCGGCTGGTCGCGGCGGGCTGGGCGGAGGCGTACGCCGAGGCCGAGCGGCTCATCGCGCCGCTCCTCGCCCGCCACGGCCGCGACAGCGTCGGCGTCTATCTCGGCAACCCGGTCGCGCACAAGTACGGGCTGCTGCTGTACGCGCCGACGCTGGTGCGCGCGCTCGGCACCGCGAACGTGTTCAGCGCCTCGACGCTCGACCAGATGCCGAAGCAGCTGGCGGTCGGCCTGCTGTTCGGCTCGCCGCTCTCGGTCCCGGTGCCGGACATCGACCGGACCGAGCACCTGCTCGTCATCGGCGCGAACCCGGCCGCCTCGAACGGCAGCCTGTGGACGGTGCCCGATTTCCGTGGCCGGGCGCGGGCCCTGCGGCGCCGCGGCGGCCGGCTCGTCGTCATCGACCCGCGCCGCAGCGAGACGGCGCTCATGGCGGACGAGCATCACTTCATCCGGCCGGGCGCCGACGTGTTCTTGCTGCTCGGCATGGCCGCGACGCTGATCGAGGAGGGCCGGCTGCGCCTCGGGCCGCTTGCGGCGCACGTCGCGGGCCTCGAGGCGGCGATCGAGGCGCTGCGCCCGTTCACGGCCGAGCGCGTCGCGCCGGCGACGGCACTCGAGGCCAGCGTGATCCGCCGCCTCGCCCGGGAGCTCGCCGCGGCGCCGGCGGCCGCGGTCTACGGGCGGATCGGGACCTGCACGCAGGAGTTCGGCACGCTCGCGAGCTGGCTGGTCGAGGTGCTGAACGTCCTGACCGGCAACCTCGATCGCCCGGGCGGCGCGATGTTCCCGAAGGCGGCGGCGTTCGCGACCAACACGCAGCCGGGGCCGGCGCGGCCCTTCGTCACCGGCCGGCGCCGCTCGCGCGTCTCGCAGGCGCCGGAGGTGCTCGGCGAGTTCCCGGCGACGTGCCTCGCGGAGGAGATCGAGACGCCGGGCGAGGGCCAGCTGCGCGGTCTCGTCGTCATCGGCGGGAACCCGGTGCTGTCGGTGCCGAACGGACCGCGGCTCGGCCGCGCGCTCGCCGGGCTCGAGGCCCTCATCAGCCTCGACATCTACCTCAACGAGACCAGCCGCCTCGCGCACGTGATCCTGCCCGGCGGCTCGCCGCTCGAGGAATCGCACTACGACGTGGCCTTCCCGCAGCTCGCCTACCGCAACTGCGCGCGCTACAGCCCGGCGCTTCGGCCCGTGGCAGGCCGTCCGGCCGAGTGGCAGACGATGCTGCGGCTCGCGGCGATCGCGCGCGGCGACGGTGCCGCCGCCGACATCGAGGGGCTCGACGCCGCGCTGTACGCGGATCACGTGCGTCGCGCGCTGCCGCCGGACGCCGCGGCCGCCGTGCTCGCGGCGCCGTGCCCTTGGCGCGGGCCCGAGCGCCTGCTCGACCTCGCGCTGCGCCTCGGGCCCTATGGCGATCGCTTCGGCCGCGAGCCCGGCGGCCTGACGCTGGCGCAGGTCGCCGCCGAGCCGCACGGCATCGACCTGGGTCCCCTCTCGCCCCGGATCCCCGAGCTGCTGCGCACGCCTTCCGGGCGGATCGAGCTCGCGCCGGCACCGCTGGTCGCGGACCTGGCGCGCGCCGCCGCCCACCTCGGCGCGGCGGCGCCCGACGTGGTCGTGATCGGCCGGCGCCAGCTCGCCTCGAACAACAGCTGGATGCACAACCTGCCGACGCTCGCGAAGGGACCGGAACGTTGCACGCTGCTCGTGCACCCGGCGGATGCGGCGCGCTTCGGACTGCGCGCCGGCGGCCGCGCCCGGCTGCGCGCGGGCGGTCGCTCGATCGAGGCGCCGGTCGATGTCAGCGACGAGATGATGCCGGGCGTCGTGAGCCTGCCGCACGGCTGGGGGCACGACCTCGACGGCGTCGAGCTGGGCGTTGCGCGCCGCCGTCCCGGCAGCAGCCTGAACGCGCTGCTCGACGACAGCCGGCGCGATCCCCTGTCCGGCAACGCCGTGTTGTCGGGCGTCGCGGTCACGCTCGAGGCCGTGGCACCGGATTAAGTCACCGGGCGGCGGTCCGGCGCCCCTCGACGCCGCCCCGGTGCGTCCCGCTCGCGCCTACCGGCTCTCCCGCCGTATTGATCACGCCGACCCGTTCGGGCATCGTCAAGCCAGCGTGAACACCCGGCTCCGCCCGCCGTTCCATCAGCGGCACCGCCACGGCACCTTGCTGCTGCTCGCGGTCCTCGCGCTGCGGGTGCTCGTCCCCGCGGGCTTCATGCTCGCGCCCGTCGACGGCCACGCCGAGATCGTGCTCTGCGGACCGCACGCGGGCCACGCGCACGGCGGTCACGCCGGGCATGACGGCCCGGGCACGCGCCTTGGGGCCGTCGATCCCACCTGCCCGTTCGCGCAGAGCGCGGCGCCCGCCGTCGCGCTCGAGTTGCCCGCACTCCCCGCGGCAGCGGCGCCCCCCGACGGCGCCATGCGCGACGCGACGTCGCGCCTGTTCGTCAAGACCGGTCCCAGCCGACAGCAATCGCCGCGCGGTCCTCCGCCGCCCACCTGATCGTTCCCCTGGTTCGCGACCGCGGCCGCTCACCTCTTCGGTGGCGGGCGCGCGTCGCGCTACAGAACCAACTACATCAGGTGACTCATGGCTACGGAAATTGCGGCGCGGGCCCATGGCCTGCGCGTCCTCTTCATCGGAGTTCTGGTCCTCGGCCCGGCGGGCGCGCGCGCGTGCGCGACCTGCGGCTGCACGCTGAGCGCGGATGCGGCGATGGGCTACTCCGCGAGCGCGGGCTGGCGCGCCAGCCTGGAGTACGACTACATCCACCAGGACGAGCTGCGCAGCGGCACGCGCCGGGTGGACGGCGTCCCGCACGGCGACGAGCTCGAGCGCGAGACCCTCAATCGCTACGCCACGGCCGGGATCAGCTATGCGCCGAGCAGCGACTGGAACGCGACGCTGTTCGTGCCCTACGTGATGCGCACGCACTCGACCTTCGGCGGGTACGAGCCGGGCCAGCCGCTCGAGCTCAGCAGCTCGCACAGCTCGAGCCTTGGCGACATTCGCCTGGTCGGCGCGTACCAGGGCTTCCTGCCCACGCACAACCTCGGCGTGCAGCTCGGCGTGAAGCTGCCGACCGGGCAGTACGGCACGTCCGTCAACTTCAGCTCCGGCCCGAACGCGGGAACGCCGGTCGATGCGAGCCTGCAGCCCGGTACGGGCAGCACGGACGCGATCCTCGGCGCCTTCTACTACCGCGCGGTGAGCCAGAACCTGGACTTCTTCGCGAACGCGCAGTTCCAGAGCGCCGTTGCCCACCACCTCGACCAGCCGGGCAACGACTTCCGGCCCGGCAATTCGACGACCGTGAGCCTGGGCCTGCGCCTCGAGCACGATCCGCGCGTCGTGCCACAGGTACAGCTCAATGTCCTGCGCAAGGCACGCGACCAGGGCGCGCTCGCGGACGTCGCCGACACGGCCGGCACCGTCGCCTACCTGAGCCCCGGCGTCACGGTACGCGCGGCCGGCAAGCTGCACCTGTTCGGCTTCGTGCAGCTGCCGGTCTACAGCAACCTGTACGGCTACCAGGTCTTCCCGCGGTACACGGCCAGCGTCGGGGCGAGCTATGCGTTCTAGCGCAACGCGCGACGTGATCGCGCGCCGGCGCTTCGTGGCCGCGTGCCTGGCCGCGGCCGCGGGCGGACTTTGCCTGCGCGCCGCGCCGGCGGCGGCGCGGGCACTGAAGCTCGGCGCCGTCGCGCCGCCCGCAACGCTCGTGACGCTGGACGGCGAGCGCATCACGACCGCGGCGCTCCGCGGGGACGTCGTGATCCTCACGTTCTGGGCGACGTGGTGCGTGCCGTGCCGGGACGAGCTGCCGCTCCTGTCCGAGTACGCGCTGCGCCACGCCGCCGACGGCCTGCGCGTGCTCGGCTTCAGCCTCGATGGACCCGAGCGGCGCGCGGAGGCGCGCGCGGTCGGGGCGGCGCTCGGCTTCCCGGTCGGCCTGCTCGCCGAGTCGGACGCCGCCGGCTACGGCCGGATCTGGCGGCTCCCCGTCAGCTTCGTGATCGGCCGGGACGGGCGCCTCGCCGACAACGGCTGGGACCACAAGGACGCGGTCTGGACCGGTCCGCGGCTGGAGGCGATCGTGACGCCGCTGCTCGCGGCCGCCGCGGCCGCTCAGTAGAGGTAGGGCACCAGCGCCCAGCTGGCCGCCCGGTAGTCGGCATAGGCCGTGCCGAAATGCTCGCCGAGCCAGCGCTCCTCGAGGCCGATCTTTCGTAGCAGCGCGACCAGCACGAGGAGCAGCGCGACCAGGCCCCGCCACTCCCCGCGCGCGAGCGCGGTGCCCGCGATCGCGAGCAGGAGCCCGGTGTAGATCGGGTGCCGGATCCGCCGGTACGGCCCCGAGCGCACGATCGTGTGGTCGTGCTTGAGCGTGACCGTGCCGCTCCAGTTGCCGCCGAGCGCGATCCGCGCCCAGACGGCGAAGCCAAGGCCGAGCGCAACGAGCGCGGCCGCCCCGGCCTCGAGCGCCGCGTCGGGCGCGAACATGCGCTGGCCGAGCCAGCCGGGCATCGTCGGTGCCGCGAGCAGCACCCCGCCCGCGACGAGCGGCACGATGTGCGTCAGCCGCGATCCGCGCGACTCGCGCCGCGCGACCGCCTTGGCCGCGAATGCCGCCGCGACCCAGTAGGCGAGCCACGCGCCCCACAGCGCCGGGATGAGGAGTGCGGGGGCGTGGCTCAAGAGGCCGCCGCGGCCACCAGCCGCGCGTAGAACGTGATCGCCTGGCGCAGATTCTCGAGCGTCATGCGCTCGTTGGTCCCGTGCAGCATCGCGAGGTCCTCGTCGGCCAGCGTGATCGGCTGGAAGCGGAACACGTCCGTCGCGACCGGCTGCAGCCGCCGGCTGTCGGTGCCGCCGATCATGAGCGCCGGCGCGGCCGGCCCGTGCGCGGCCGCGGCGCCGAGCGCGGCGATCAGCGACCAGCCGCGCGAGCCGGTCGAGGACACGCTCGAGGCCTCGAGCGGCGCGTGCAGCCACGCAAGCGTGACCGGCAGGCCCGCGACCGCGCGTGTCGCGCGCTCGAGCACGGCGGCCGAGCTGTCGCCGGGGGCGAGGCGGTAGTTGATCGCCGCGCTCGCGCGCTCCGGCAGGACGTTTTCCTTCGCCGAGCCCGCGAGCATGGTCGGTGCCTCGGTCGTGTGCAGCATCGCGGCGCCGGCCGGCGTCGCAGCGATCTGCCGCACGAGGAGCGGCGCGAACAGCCACTGGTTCGCGATCGCGAGCCGCGCCGCAAATGCCGAGTCTGGCGCGAGCGCGGACAGCATCTGCTGCGTCGGTCCGTCGAGCCGCGACGGAGCCGCCGCGGCGTGGATCGCGAGCAGCGCCCGCGCCAGCGTCAGGCCCGCCGTGTCGGCGGGTGGCATGGACGAGTGGCCGCCCGGCGCGTGCGCGACGACCTCGAGCGTCGCGTAGCCCTTCTCCGCGATGCCGATCATCGCGACCGGCCCGCCGGTGACCGGGTGCCGGGCGAGCACGAGGAGTCCCTCGTCCAGCACGAATTCGGCGTGCACGCCGCGGCTCGCGAGCAGTGCCGCGGCGGCCTGCGCGCCGCTGCCCTGCACTTCCTCGTTCGCGCCGCTGACGAGGATCAGCGTGCGGCGCGGCGTGAAGCCCTGCCGCGCGAGCGCCTCCAGCGCCTCGAAGATCGCCACCAGCGAGCCCTTGTCGTCGATCGCGCCGCGCCCCCACACGGCGCCGTCGGCGAGTTCGCCGGCGAACGGCGGGTGCCGCCACTGCCCCTCGGTCCCGGCCTCGACCGGCACGACGTCCTGGTGGGCCATCAGCACGACCGGTGGGAGCGCGGGATCGGTGCCGGGCCACGTGAAGACGAGGCTGCGGCCGTCGATGAGCTCGCGCGCCGCACGCGCGTGCGTCAACGGGTAGGTGGCGGCCAGCCACGCGTGCAGCCGCGGCCACTCGCCGGCCTCGTCGAGCGCCGCGTCCTGGTGCGAGACGGTACGGATCCGCACGGCCTCGCCGAGGTGGCGCGCGGCGGCCTCGAGCGAGAACGCCGGTGCCGCGGGCAGCGCCGCGGCCGTGATGGACGGCGCCGTGCCGCGACCGGCGAGCAGCGCGCGCGCGAGGACGACGAGGATCAGCAGCGCGAGCAGCACCGCAGCGAGCCGCACGATGCGCCGCCTCATGGCTCCCGCTCCCGGCCGCGCGCGAAGCGCTCAGCGAGCGCCCGGATGTGCTCGGGACCGATGCCGCAGCAGCCGCCGACCAGCGTCGCGCCCCGCCGCACCCAGTCCTCCGCGAAGCGCAGGTAGAGGGCGGGCGTCAGTTCCGCGCGCAGGCCGCTCAGCCCCTCGTTCGCCTTCGCATCCGCTCGCTGCGGCTCGAAGGCGTTGGCGTAGACACCGACCGGCGGCGCGCCGGGTACCGCACGCGCCGCGTCGACGGCGTCCGCCATCACGTCGGGCTGGCTGCAGTTGAAGAGCACGGCGGCGGCGCCGAGCCGGCGGCTCGCGGTGACCGCCGCCGCGACCGTCTCGCCGGAGCGCAGCCGCGGGTCGCCGCGGGTCGCGGGCCCGTCCCGCAGCGTGAACGACAGCCACAGCGGCCGAGTGTCGTTGCCGAGCACCTGGCGCACGAGCTCCGCCTCCGCGATCGCCGAGAGCGTCTCCGCCTGCCAGTGGTCGACCGTGGGTCCGAGCGCGGTGACCAGCGTCTCGAGGACGGGGCGCGCGAGCCGTGGGTCGAACAGGTCGGCGCGGTACGAGCCGCAGACCGGCGGCAGCGAGCCCGCGACACGCGGCGCGCCCGGCGCGGCGTCCGCCGCCTCGCGTGCGAGACGGCCGGCGAGCGCCGCGAGCCGCAGGCCGTCGGTCGCGAAGCGTTCCGCTCCGAGGTGGAAGGGCACGACGGAGTAGCTGTTGGTCGTCACGACCTCGGCGCCTGCCTCCAGGAACGCGCGGTGCACGCGGCCGACCGACTCCGGCGCCTCGATCAGCGCGAGCGCGGACCACTCCGGCTGCCGGAACGGTGCGCCCTGGCGCAGCAGCTCGCGCCCGGTTCCACCGTCCAGGACCGTGACCGTACCGGCCGGCATGCTAGTGCTTCGCGGGCGGCGCGTAGGCCTTCCAGGCCTCGTCGACGATGTAGGCGTGGATCGCCTCGGCGTCCGCGCGGCTCAGCACGTCGTCCCAGCGCCCCATGCCGTTCGGCGCGAGTACCCCGTTCAGCACGATGTCGTAGAAGATCTGGTGCTTCGCGGCGCTCAGCCGCCGCAGGTCCGGCAGGATGCCGCGGCCGAGGATGTGGCAGCGGCCGCAGAAGCGGTTGTAGAGCACCTCGCCGCGGGCGACCGCGGTGCGCGGTCCCTCGTGCGGCGGTGGCTGCGGGAACGGCTCGTCGGCGAGTGCCGCCGGCTGCGGGACCGGGCCGCCGCCGAGCTTCAGTGCGATCAGCCGGCCCTCGTTGTCGGCGCGATAGGCGACCATGTCGGTCGACAGCGGGTAGTTGACCGCGTTGCCGCCGTAGCCGGCGAGGATCGCGAGGTACTGCACGCCGCCGACCTGGTAGCTGATCGGCGCCGCCAGCATGCCGGTGCCGACCTCGACGCTCGCGAGCTTCTGGCCGCTTTGCGCGGCGTAGACGTTGAGCTTGCCCGCGGCGTCGCCCTGGATCACGAGCCCCGAGGCGGTCGACAGCACGCCGCCGTCCCAGCTGGTCGCGGTCGGCACCTCCCACAGGACCTTGTGGTGCTCGACGTCGTAGGCGCGCAGGAAGCCGCGGGACTTTGCGGGCGGCAGCCCCTTGTCGAGCTTCTCGATCGGCGGCAGGTCGCCGTACAGGCTCCGGAGCCCGGCACGGTCGTACATTTCCGGCGGGAACGCGTTGACCGTGAACCAGCCTTCGACGTAGCCCGCGCGACGCTTGGTGGTCTCGATGTAGACCATCGGCCACTCCATGGCCGGGATGTACGTGACCCGCTTCGTCGGGTCGTAGGACATCGGCTGCCAGCTGTGCGCGCCCGAGTTCGCGGGAAAGATCAGCTTCGGGTCGTCGACGTACTCGATCGCCGGATTCGGGATCGGGCGTCCGGTCCGCTTGTCGATGCCCTTGGTCCAGTTCACGAACGCGAACGGGTCGGCCGAGAGCAGCTCACCGGTCACGCGGTCGAGCACGTAGTAGAAGCCGTTCTTCGCGGCCTGCATCAGCACCTTGCGCGGCCCGGCCGGGAACTCCAGCTCGGCCAGGACCATCTTCTGCGTGCTGTCGTAGTCCCAGCGATCCTCCGGCGTCGTCTGGTAGTACCAGGCGAGCGCGCCCGTGTCGGCGTGGATCGCGATGATCGAGGCCGCATACAGGTCATCGCCGCCCTTGCGGCCATCGTCCTTGATGTTGTACGGCGCGCCGTTCGCCGTGCCGACGTACACGAGCTTGAGTGCGGGGTCGTAGCTGATCCCGTCCCACACGGTGCCCCCACTGCCCTTCTCCCACGGGTGGCGCGGGTCCCAGGTCTCGATCGCCTTCGCGAGGTGCGGCTGGTCCTGCGGCCCTTCCTTCGGATCACGCGGCACCGTGTAGAAGCGCCAGCGCAGCGCACCGGTCTCGAGGTCATAGGCGGCGACGTTGCCGCGCACGCCGGGGAAGTCCGCGCCGCCGGAGCCGATCACGACGACGTCGCCGGCGATCACCGGCGCACCGGTGATCGTGTACGGGTGTTTTGGTCCCCGCGCCGGGAACGTATCGACCTTGTAGATGCGCCGGCCCGTGGTCGCGTCGATCGCGTGCAGGTAGCCGTCGAGCGAGCCGACATACACCCGCCCCTGCCAGACCGCGACGCCGCGGTTGACGGCATCGCAGCAGGCGTAGCGGCCCCATTGGCCGTCGACCTCCGGGTCGTAGCGCCAGCGTTCGGCGCCGGTCGCGGCATCGACCGCATACACGCGGCCGAAGTTGCCCGACACGTACAACGCGCCATCGACGACGACCGGCGTCGCCTCGAGCCCGCGGCGCGTGCCGAGCCGGTACTCCCAGGCGAAGCCGAGGCGCGTGACGTTGCTCGCATCGATCTGGGTGAGCGGCGAGAAGTAGGTGCCGTTGCCGTCGCGGCCGGTCGTGAACCACTCGCCGGGCTCGCCGGCCGCCGCCGCGAGGCGCGCGGCATCCACTTGTCCGGCGCGCGGCGGCGTCGCCGCCTTGGGGGGCGGCCGCTCGCAGCCGGCGAGCACGAGGAGCGCAATGGCGAGCGCGGCGCCGAAGCGCGGCAGTGGTCGGTGCACGGGTCCCCCTGTCGAATCGGCCGCGCGGCGGCCCGTCGAATGATAGGCCGGCCGCGACGCCCCAAGCTCGGCGGGCGCAGGGCCGAGGCGCCGTCGACCCTCGGGATATCCCGGCACGGCAGGGCTGCCGGTCGGGGGGGCGATTAGGCCGAACACGCAGCCGAGATCTGGAAATATTCTCTTATTAAACAGTGGTTTAACGATTTGTGACGCAGTGCAACGAAACTCTCTTGTTGCAGTGCGATCATAGTGTTCTCAAGACCCAGAAGGAGATCGCCATGGAACTCGTCGTACTGTCGGGAATCGCCGCCCTCGCGGTGATCACGATCGAGCTGCTCGACTACGCCCGCTAGGGCGCGCGCCCGCCGCCGTTCGGCGGCCGGTGCGGGGGTCGACACCCGATCCCCGCTCCCCCTTTCAACCACTGCCGACGACCGCCCGCCCCGCTCGCGCGGCACGGGCGGTCGTTGGCCTCAGCGCTTCGCCAGCAGGTCGCGGATCTCCTGCAGGAGCACTTCCTGGCGCGGGGGCCCGGCGGGCGCCGCTGCCGGCGGCGGCTTCTTGAGCGTGTTGATGGCGCGGATGGCGAGGAAGATCACGAGCGCGATGATCAGGAAGTCGACGACCGACTGGCAGAACGCGCCGTACTTCAGCAGCACCGGCGCACCCTTCGGCCCCGTGCCGATCTGGACGGCCAGGTCAGCGAAGTTGAAGCCGCCGATCAGGATGCCGACCACCGGCATGATGATCGCGTCGACCATGGACGAGACGATCTTGCCGAACGCGGCGCCGATCACGACACCGACCGCGAGGTCGATGACGTTCCCGCGCATCGCAAATTCCTTGAACTCGGATGCAAAACTCACGCTGCCTCCCCTGCTTGTTGCTTCTGGGGTGCGCGGCGGCCGCGCGCCCTGGGCTAGCCCGGCGCACCCCGTCGGTGCGCGTCGGCCTACAGCTTACGAGCCGCTGCAAACGACCACAATGCTGCGGATTCAGCGGCGTCGGGACGGCCGCTCGTATTGCCAGTTGCGAGCCTTGCCCTCGGCAAGCCACGCGAGCGCGGTCGCGAGGCGCCGAGCGCGCGTCTCGGGTCGCTTCGCGTCCTCGAGCCACTCGACGTACTCTCGCCGTCCGGACGGGCTCAGCGCTTCGTAGCCCCGGCGGGCGCGCGCGGCGCCGGCGAGCGCGCGGCGCAGGTCCGCCGGGACCCGCGGTGCCGGGCGCGGCGTCCGTCGCGTGCGGCCCGGCCGCCGCGTGCCGGCGGCATTGAGCGCCATTGCCGCCTTCACGAGCGCCCGCAGCGTGCGTGGCGGCGGCAGGTCGCCGACGGTCGCGAGCCGGCCGAACTGCCCCATCGCGGCGCGGTTGGGCGGTCGCTGCGCGAGCACCAGCGCGCCCTTCCAGAAGCCGAACGCGGCGTGCCGCTGGAACGCGCTCATGCCGCAGAGCAAGCCGCGATAGACGAAGTGCGGGCGTCCCCACTTCATCGTTTCCTCGACCGCGGGACACGCCGCGTGCACGTCGGCGCGCAGCCGCCGCAGGATCGGGCGCGCGAACGCAGCAGCCCGCTCAATGTAGGCGTCGATGCGCGGATCCCGTGTTCCCATCGCTGTCCCCCGCCTGCCGGCGCGCATCGTAGCGCGCGCAGGCGCCGTGCGGTGACGGGGCGTCGCGGGCTGGAGTAGGCTTGCGCGACGCGAGATTCCCATGACGACGCCCGCCGCCCGACCACCGCTGCCACCGTTCACCGCCGAGAGCGCCGCGCTCAAGGTGCGCGCGGCCGAGGATGCCTGGAACGGCCGCGACCCGGAGCGCGTCGCGCTCGCCTACACCGAGCACAGCGTCTGGCGCAACCGGGCGGAGTTCTTCACCGGCCGCGCGGCGATCGTCGCCTTCCTGAGGCGCAAGTGGGCGCGCGAGCTCGACTACCGGCTCATCAAGGAGCTGTGGGCCTGCGCCGGCAACCGCATCGCGGTGCGCTTCGCCTACGAGTGGCACGACGACTCCGGGCAGTGGTACCGCGCTTACGGCAACGAGAACTGGGAGTTCGACGCGCACGGCTACATGCAGCGCCGGATCGCCTCGATCAACGACCTCGCGATCGCCGCCGGCGAGCGCAAGTACCACTGGCCTGCGCCGGGCCCGCGGCCCGCGGACCATCCGGGTCTGTCGGACCTCGGCCTGTAGGCCGGCGGAGGGCGCCCGTCGCATGAGCGTCGTCACCGAGATCCGCGGCCACGAGAAGGATCTGGGCGGCGGCTTTCGCGTCAGCCGGCTGCTGCCCTCGCTCGCGCGCCAGTCGGTCGGCCCGTTCGTGTTCTTCGACCACTTCGGGCCGGTCACGGTCGAGGCCGGCGCGAACTACGACGTGCGGCCGCACCCGCACATCGGCCTCGCCACCGTCAGCTACCTGTTCGAGGGCGCGATGATGCATCGAGACAGCCTCGGCAGCGCGCAGCGCATCGAGCCGGGCGCGATCAACTGGATGAACGCCGGCCGCGGCATCGTGCATTCGGAGCGCCGGCCCGAGGACCTGCACGAGCGCCGCTATGCGCTGCACGGCTTGCAGCTGTGGGTGGCGCTGCCACGCGAGCACGAGGAGTCGGCGCCGTCCTTCTCGCACACGCCCGCGGAGCGCCTGCCGAGCTTCACCGACGGGCCGGTCGAGGTGCGATTGCTCGTCGGCAGCGCCTTCGGGCGCCGCTCGCCGGTCCCGAGCCTCGCACCCGCCGTCTACGTCGCGCTGACGATGCCGGCGGGCTCCTCGATCCTGCTGCCGACGCTCGCGAGCCAGCTCGCCGCCTACGCGGTCGATGCCGACATCGTCGTCGACGAGCGCCCCGTTGCGCGCGGCACGCTTGCGGTGCTTGACGCGAGCCGGCCGGCACGGCTGCGCGCACCGGCGGCGGCGCGCGTCGTGCTGGTCGGTGGCGAGCCGCTCGATGGGCGCCGCTTCCTGTGGTGGAACTTCGTGTCCTCGCGCAAGGAGCGGATCGTCGAGGCCGCGGATGCGTGGGCGGCGCAGCGCCTCGGCCGCGTCGAGGGCGACGCCGAGCTCATCCCGCTGCCGGAGAAGCGCCCCGAGCTCTGAGGCTCGGCGCTCAGAGCAGCCTGAGCGCGGCCTCGCTCAGCGCCTGCATGCCGCCCGACACGTCGCAACGGCGGCCGTTGACGAAGAACGCCGGCGTCGCGCGCACGTGGCTGCGGACCGCGCCGTCGATGTGCTCGCGCACGCGCTGCCGGTACACCTCGTCATCGAGCGCGGCCGTGAAGCGCGGCATGTCGAGCCCGATGCGCAGCGCGAAGGCCTCGAGCGCCGGGCGCCTGAGGCGAGCGCCCTCGCCGAGCAGCAGGTCATGCATTTCCCAGAACTTGCCGTCTGCGCCGGCCGCCTCGGCCGCCTCGGCCGCGAGCAGTGCGTTCGGGTGAGCGCTCTCGATCGGGTAGTGGCGGAACACGAGCCGGACCGCGGCCGGGTGGTGCAGCAGCAGCTGCTGCACGGCCGGCTCCGCCTGCCGGCACATCGGGCACTCGAAGTCGCCGTACTCGACGATCGTCACGACCGCCCGGTCCGGGCCGCGGACGTGGTCGACTGCGCTCGGCGGGACGGCGAGATCGTGGCCGTCGGACTCCTTCATGGCGCGCCTCCGGTTAGCCGTGCTTGGCCGCCGCGGCGGACGGCTTCTTCAGCGAGTAGTACAGCGACTCGAGGAAGGTCTTCGAGTTCACGAAGGCGCCGTCGTACTTCGCGGCCCAGGCGCCGAGCAGGTTCGCCTTCTGCATCTGCTCGAGGGACTGGTGCCGCTTCAGCGCCTTGGCGACGACCGCGCTCGTGTCCTTGAGGAGCTTCACGTACTCCTGCAGCTCGGCGGTCGTCGCCAACTCGCCGTGCCCGGGCACGATCTTCTCGTCCGCCGGCACCTGCGCCAGCACCGACTCGCACGCGGCGATCATGCCCTGCACGCTGCCGCCCGAGTCGACGTCGATGAACGGGAAGCCGTAGCGCACGAAGATGTCGCCCATGTGCACGACGTGCGCGCTCGCGAAGAAGACGACCGAGTCGCCGTCGGTGTGCGCGTTCGCGAAGTGCTGCGCGCGCACGTCCTCGCCGTTCAGGTGCACGGTCAGGCTGTCGCCGAAGGTGACCGTCGGCAGCGCCGCCTTGTCCGCGGCCTTTACGTCGATCTTCATCGAGCCACCGTTGCCCGCTTTCGAATCCACCGACAGCCGTGCGCGCAGCAGGTCGTTCGAGACGACCGCAGCGCCCGCGGCTGCGAGCGGCGCGGCGCCGCCGGTGTGGTCGAAGTGGTAGTGGGTCAGCAGCACGTAACGCAAGCGCGAGCCGCCCGGCCCGACCTCGCGCAGCGCGTCGATCAGCTTAGGCGCCACCGGCGCGAAGTCCGCGTCGACCATGACGACACCGTCGTCGCCGACCGAGGCCGCGATGTTGCCGCCCGCGCCCTTCAGCAGGTACACGCTGCCGGCGACGCGCGACGTCTTGACCTCGACCTTGCTGAAGTCGCGCTCCTGGGCGCCGGCGGCGAAGGCCGCAACCGACAGCAGAACGACGACGAGTGGCAGGCGCATCGTGGACTCCTCGGCCGGGGCGAGCGCCGGATGCTAGCACGCAGCCGTGACGCGCCCGAACGCCCGGCCGGCGCCGCCGTGCTGCGCTGCGTGCGGCGCTCGCGTATGCTGCCCCGCCCGGGTGCAGCGAGGCCCGCATGATCCTCATCCGTGACCGCGGCCGCCGCGGGCGCACGCAGCTCGGCTGGCTCGACAGCCGGCATACGTTCGCCTTCGGCGAGTACCGCGACCCGCACCACATGGGCTTTCGCAGCCTGCGGGTCCTCAACGACGACCGCGTGATCCCCGGCGCCGGCTTTGGCGCGCACTCGCATCGCGACATGGAGATCGTCTCGTACGTGCTGTCCGGCGCGCTCGCGCACCGCGACAGCCTCGGCACCGGCTCCGTCATCCGGCCGGGCGACGTGCAGCGGATGTCGGCCGGGACCGGCATCACGCACAGCGAGTTCAACGATAGCCGCAGCGAGCCGGTGCACTTCCTGCAGATCTGGTTCCTGCCGGAGCGCAGCGGGCTCGCGCCCGGCTACGAGCAGAAGTCCTTTGCGCCCGAGGAGCGGCGCAATCGCTGGCGGCGGGTGGCCGACCGCGACGGGCGCGAGGGCGCGGTGACGATTCACCAGGACGTGCGCATGTACGCCGCCGAGCTCGAGCCCGGCGCGCGCCTCGAACACGGCTTCGAGCCGGGCCGCTTCGGCTGGCTGCACGTCGCGCGCGGCGTCGCCACGCTCGAGGGCGACGAGCTGCGCGAGGGCGATGGCGCGGCGATCAGCGAGGAAGCCTCGGTCGCGCTCGAGACGGCCGTCGGCGCGGAGTTGCTGCTGTTCGACCTAGGCTAGGCCGGCGTCTCAGTGCCGGTGCTCGGTGAGCGGCTCCGGGAACTCGCTCCGCTCGAGCCCGCCCGCCGCGAGCCAGGCGCGCGCCGTCTCGCGGCCCCGCTCGATGAGCGCCGCGCCGTGCGCGTAGTCGTACGAGGACACCGCGACCGGGCACAGCGGCGGCACGATGTGGATCGGAGTATCGGCCGCGAAGCGCTCGAAGTCGTGGCGCAGCTGGCGCGCGCCGAGGAGCGTGATCGCGTGCATCGCGCGGCCGAGCGCGCCACCGCCGGGGCGACGCAGCGCGCACGCGAAGCCCCCCGGCAGCACGACGAGGCGCGTGGCGCCGAGCCGCACGGCCGCTGCGATCGGCGTGTTCGCCGCGATCGCGCCGTCAACCAGCACCTGGTGCCCAACCGTGACCGGCGGGAACACGCCCGGGATCGCGGCGCTCGCGAGCACCGCCTCGACGACTCCGCCCGCCGACAGCACGACCTCGCGGCCGCTCGCGAGCTCGGCGCACACGACGTGCAGCGGCACCCGCGCGCCGCCGATGGTGTCGTAGCCAAGCTCCGTCTCGAGCAGCCGGCGCAGTCCCGCCGGGCTCGCGACGTGATCGCGCAGTCCCACGAGCCCGAGCAACGATCGCCACGACAGCCCGAGCGCGTGGCGCGTCGTGAACGCCTTCCAGAGCCGCACCATGCGCGCGACGGTCGCGGCCGACGGCTCGGCGGCGAAGAACGCGGCGTTGATGGCGCCCGCGGAGACGCCGACCACGAGATCCGGCCGCTCGCCCGCCGCGACCAGCACCTCGAGCATGCCGGCCTGGGCCGCGCCGAGGCTGCCGCCGCCGGCCAGGACGAAGGCGGTGCGCGCGCCGGCCACGGCCTCAGCGCCCGTGCGCCGGCAGCTGCCGGACGATCAGCTGCTCGAAGGCGTCGCTGCGCGTCTCGCCTGCATGCATCTCCCCGACCTGCTGCCCGACGAGGCGCCCATCGGCGCCGTACAGGTAGAACGCCGGCCAGTAGTGGTTGTCGAGGCGTCGCCAGTAGCTGTAGTCGGCATCGAGCATGACCGGGTAGTCGATGCCGAGGCGCTGGATCGCGCGCGCGACCGCGGCCGGGTCCCGCTCCTCGGGAAACTCGGGCGAGTGGACGGCGACGATCGCGAGCTGCGCGCCGTAGCGCTCGCGCACGTGGTGGACCCACGGCAGGCTCGCGAGGCAGTTGCTGCACTCGAACGCCCAGAACTCGACCAGCACCGGCCGGCCACGCAGCGCCGCCGCCTGCAGCGGCGCGCTGTTGAGCCATTCGACGTTGCGCGCGTGCGTGAAGGCCGGCAGCTCGGCCGGGGGCCCGGCGCCGGAGGCGACCGCGACAAGCGTGCCGAGCAGCGTGGCCAGCGTCCGCCAGGGCGGCTGCCCGACCGGCTTGATGGCGCGGCAATCGATCATGACGGCTCCTGCGTTCGCCCCGAGTAGACCGGTGGCCGCGACACTTTATTGCCGGGCGGCGCGGTAGGATCGGCGCCTACGCCACCGCCGGGGCCCGCGATGTCGCTCAGCACCCAGCTCAAGTCGAACATCGTCGCGCTCGTGAGCCTCACGGTCGCGCTCGCGAGCTTCAGCTACACGACCTGGCGCAACGAGCGCAGCGAGCACAACCGCACCGTTCGCCAGGCGTCGTTCCAGCTTCTCATGGCGCTCGGCGAGATGCAGCAGCTCGTCTTCCATGCCCACTATGACCACGACGCCGCCCGCGGCAGCCCGCGCACCGGCTGGGTGTATGTCGCGACCATCGCGGACTTCGGCTCGACGATGCCGGAGCCCGTGCCGCTGCGCGTGCACGAGCTCATGGACGCATGGCGCGAGCACTGGGAGGAGCTCGGGCGCAGCGATGCGGGCGCCGAGGCGATTTCGGACGCGGTGGACCGGTGCCGCGGCGCGGTGCTCGCCGAGCTCAAGCGCCTCGACTGAGCGCCTCGGCCGAGGCAGCACACGTCCGGCTTGTCGCCCTCCCGCTCGCGGATGCAGCCCGCGCAGCACCCCTCGCCCCGCGGGACGGCCGCCACCGTGCCGGCCCGAGCGGCCGGCGGCAGTGCGCTACAGTGCGCGCATGAGTGCACCGATGCCGCGCCTGAGCCGCCGCGAGTACGACCGCCTGCTGCCGCGCGTCTTCGACGCGCTCGAGGACTCCGACCGGATCGTGCTGCGGCACCTGAAGGGCGTCGCGATCGGCCACAAGGCCGACGGCAGCGAGGTGACGGTCGCCGACCGCGGCGCCGAGCGGCGGCTGCGGCGGCGCCTCGCCCGCGCCTGGCCCAAGGACGCCGTGCTCGGCGAGGAATACGGTGGCACGCTCGCCGACCGTGGCCGCTGCTGGCTCGTCGACCCGATCGACGGCACCGCCTCGTACGTCCTCGGCCTGCCGATGTTCGGGACGCTGCTGTCGCTGCTGATCGACGGCGAGCCGGTGTTCGGCTGCATCCGGCTCTCGGCGCTCGGCGAGACGACCTACGCGGCTCGCGGCCTCGGCTGTCACCTGAAGCGCGACGGCGCGCGCGCGCGCCGCGTGCGCGTCGCCCCGCCGCGGCCACTCGCCGCGGCGCAGGTCGGGCTCACGAGCTTCAAGGAAAGCGACCTCGCGCGCCGCGCCGGCCCGTGGCGCCTGTCGGCGCTGGCGCGAGCCGCCGGTCGCGTGCGCCTCGTCGGCGACTGCGTGCAGTACGCGCTGCTGTGCCGCGGCGCGCTCGATGCCGCGATCGATCCGCTGATGAAGCCGTGGGACATCGGCGCCATCGCGCCGTGCGTGCTCGAGGCGGGTGGGTCGATCTCCGACCTCACCGGCGAGACGCGCGGCCTGGTCCGCCGCACCTCGATCGTCGCCGCGAGCTCGGCACCGCTGCGCCGCGCGATCTGCGCGGTCGCCGGCCGCTCGCGTCGCGCGCTCAGCCGATCACGCTGAGCTCGGTGAGCGGCCGGCCGTCGATCAGCCGGCCGAAGCCGAGCGGCTCCAGGTCGAGCGTCACGTACCGCCCGGTCAGGATGAGCTCGGCGAGGCCGCGCGCAACGATCGGCGCCTGCTGCATGCCGTGCCCGGAGAAGCCGTTCATGAACGCGAGGTTGTCGAGCGACGGGTGCAGGCCGACGATGCCGTTCTGGTCGAAGGTGTTGTACTCGTAGTAGCCCGCCCACGCGCGCTCCATGCGCGCCGCCTGGAAGGCCGGGATGCGTGCCGCGAGTGCCGGCCACAGCGCGTCCTCGAAGCGCTCGAGCTCGGGCTCGAGCGGCGCGCCGTCGGGATCGGCCGCCGGTGCCGGCGCGCCGATGAAGTGCGCGCCGTCGGGGCGGATCCAGAAGCCCGAGCGATCGATCACGAGCGGGCAGTCGGCGGGTGCCTCGCGGCAGGCGATCACGAACACGGTGCGCCGGCGGGCCTCGACCGGCAGCTCGACGCCGGCGAAGCGCGCGACCGCGCGCGCCCAGGGCCCCGCCGCGTTCACGATCCACCCGCCCGCGAGGCGGCGCCCGTCGGCGAGCGCCAGCGAAACCACGCGATGGCCGTCGACCTCGAGGCCGGTGACCTCGCCGCGCAGGTAACGCGCGCCCTGGCAGCGCGCGCGGCGCGCGAACGCGGTCAGCAGCGCGTGGCCGTCGAACCAGCCCTCGCCGCTGAGGCCGAGCGAGCCGAGTTCGAGGCCGTCGAGCGAGAGCCACGGAAAGCGTGCGCCGAGTGCCTCGCGCGCCAGCAGCGCCACGTCCGCGCCGTGCTGCAGCTGCAGCGCGTGCGCCGCGCGCAGCGCCGGTGCGCCCGCGGGCCCCGCTAGGAACAGGTAGCCGCGCTCGGTGAGCCGCAGGTCGGGGACGTCCGTGCCGTCGGCGAGCCACTCGTCGGCGCGCCGCAGGAACTCGATGCTCGCCTGCGAGATGCGGATGTTGACCGGCGTCGAGAACTGCTGGCGGATCGAGGCCGCCGACAGCGCCGAGGAGGCCGTGGCGTAGCCCGGGTCGCGCTCGATGACCGTGACGAGCGCGCCCGGGTCGAGGCGCGTCAGCCAGTAGGCGAGCGCCGAGCCCATGATGCCGCCCCCGACCACGATCACGTCGGCCACCGCCCGCGCCTCCCCGACCGCCCGCGCCGATGGTAGCGCGCCGCGCGCGCCTCGCCGCGCTGCGCGGCTTCCGGGTACGATGCGCGCGCATGATCCACCCGACCGCGATCATCGAGGACGGCGCGACGCTCGGCGCCGGCTGCATCGTGCACGCCTACGCCTGCATCAAGCGCCACTGCGTGCTCGGCGAGGGCGTCGTCGTGCATTCCTTCGCGGTGCTGGGCGGCGACCCGCAGGACCTCGGCTTCGACCCGACGCGCACGAGCGGCGTGCGCATCGGCGACCGCACCGTGATCCGCGAGCACGTGACCGTGAATCGCGCGACGAAGGACGGCGGCGCGACCGAGATCGGCAGTGACTGCTTCCTGATGGCCTCGAGCCACGTCGCGCACGACGGCCGGCTCGGCGAGCGCGTGATCCTCGCGAACTCGGTGCTGCTGGCCGGCCATGTGCAGGTCGGCGACCGCGCGTTCCTCGGCGGCGGCGCCGCCGTCCACCAGTTCACGCGGATCGGCGAGGGCACGATGCTGAGCGGGCTCGCGCGCATCACGCGCGACGTCGCGCCCTTCCTGATGGCCGCCGAGCGCGACGAGGTGATCGGGCTCAATCTCGTCGGCCTGCGGCGCCGCGGCACGGCCGCGCCGGCACTCGCCGAGCTCAAGGGCGCCTACGGCGAGGTGTTCGCGCCGACCGGCAACCTGCGCGAGCTTGCGGCGGCGGCGCTCGCGAGCGGCCGCTACCAGGGCGAGGAGGCGCTGCGCTTCCTGCGCTTCTTCGAGGGCGGCAAGCGCGGGTTCATCCGCCCGCAGCGGCGCCACGGCGCGGCCGCCGGGGACGCCGCCGGGGCGTGAGGCACCTCAGAGCGGCGTCGACGCGGCGCGCCGGCGCGCCGCGTCGATGACGGCGACGTTGCCGTCGATGCCGGGCAGGACCGCCGCGTGGCGCGCGCGGGTCGCGTCGGCCGCGGCGAGCGACAGCCGCCCGTTCAGGTAGTTGAGGACCGCGCGGTTGTTGTAGGCAACCGCGAGCGACTCGTCGGTCGCGCTCGTGACGAACGGCGCGCTCCAGCTGCTCGCGCGCTCGCGCTCGGCGGCGACGACCGCCGACTGGCAGGGATCCGCGGCGGCGCCCAGATCGTGCGCCTTGACGAGCGCGATGCACTGCTCGGTCGAGCGCATCACGGCGGTCGGGTGCTCGGACGGCTCGGGCTCGAGCCGCAGCAGTGTCGGCGCGGGCGCGGCGCCGGCCGCCGCGGCCGCGAGCGGGACGGCAAGGACCGCGAGCGCCCTGAGGATCGTCGGTGACGGGAGGTGGTTCATGGGTGGCTCCTGGCGGGGTGCGGGGACGGTCCCACCCTAGGGCCATTGCTGCACCGCGACAAACGCATCTTGCTGCGGTGCACAGGTGAGCAGCGCTCAGCTCAGCGGCGCAGCTCCGAGATCGCCCAGCTGATGAGCGCACGCACCTCCGGCCGCGCGCGGTCGGCCGACCGGCAGACGAGGTAGTAGGCGTCGCCGGTCTCGACGACGGTTTCCGAGATCCGCTGCAGCCGCCCGCCCCGCAGGCGCCGCTCGCAGACGAAGGTCGGCACGAGCGCGATGCCGAGGCCGCGCTCGGCCGCGGCGACCGCGGCCGGCAGGTGGTCGACCTCGATGAGCCCGCGCCCATCGGCGCGCGGCAGGCCCGCCTGCTGGAACCAGCGCGTCCAGAGCTCGGCGCGCGGCGCGTGCACGATGCGCCGCTGCCGCTCGAACACGCGCCGTCCCTGCTCCTTCGCGACGAGCGCAAGCGCGCGCGCGGTCGCCGCGACGAAGCGCGGCGCGAACAGCCGCGTCGCGACGCCGTCCTCGGGCGGGGCCGGGCGGATCACGATCGAGACGTCGGCGCCGGGCAGGTGCTCGGTCGGGTGGGGCTCGGTCACGCTCACGGCGAGGTCGACGCGCGGCTGCAGTCCGTAGAAGCTCGCGAGGCCCGGGATCAGGAGCTCGCTCGCGAAGAACGGCGGCGCCGCGAGGCGCAGCGTGCGCCGCCGGGCACGCGTCGTCGCCCGCTCGACCGCGGCGTCGAGCCCGGCGAGCAGCGGCTCGACCTCGAGCAGCAGCGCCCGGCCCGCGTCGGTCAGCTCGATCGCGCGCGTCTTGCGGACGAACAGGCGCTCGCCCAGGTGCTTCTCGAGGTCGCGGATGCGGTGGCTGACCGCCGATGGCGTCAGGAACAGGGCGTCGGCCGCGGCCTTGAAGCTGAGCTGGCGCGCGGCGACGCTGAACGCTCGCAGGCCGTCGAGGAGCGCTTGGCGGGGGAGTCTCATCGGAAGGTGGGCATCAGCAGCTCGCCGAAGCCAGAGCAAGGATCGTACCGGGGCCGGTCGCCGGTGAATCAAGGACCTGCGCGAGCGGCGGCCACCCACGCGCACCCTCTTGGAGCATCCGTGCGCGGGCGTGCGACGCGCTGGTGCGGCGGGGCGCCTACCAGCCGGCCGCGGCGCCGTCGCGCCGGTGATCGGAACCGGCGCGGTAGCTGCCTGCGATCGCCCCCGACGGCGCCCCCGCGGCGGCCGGATCCGGCTGGAACAGGATCGCCTGGTAGCCGCCCATCGCCGCGCCCGAGGCGGGCTCCACGCGGTGGCCGAGCCTCGCGAGCCCCGCGCCCACCCGTTCGAACAGCGGTCCCTCGAGCGCGAGCGTATCGCTCGACTGGTAGTGCTGAAAGCGGGCGGCGTCGCTGGCCGCCTGCAGGTTCGCGCCGAGGTCGATGAGGTCGACGAGCACCTGCATGTGGCCCTGCGCCTGCATCGCCCCGCCCATGAGCCCGAAGGCCATGAGCGGCTGCCCGTCCTTCATGACGAAGGCCGGGATGATCGTGTGGAACGGCCGCTTGCGCGGCGCGATCACGTTCGGGCTCGCCGGGTCGAGCGAGAAGAGCGCGCCGCGGTTCTGCAGGATGAAGCCGTAGCCGGGCACGGTCAGCCCGCTGCCCATGTGATCGTAGATGCTGTAGATCAGCGAGACCATGTTGCCGAAGCGGTCGGCGGCGGCGACGTAGACCGTGCCGCCGGCGACGTCGCCGCCGTGCGGCGCGGGCGCGGCGCGCGCGGGGTCGATGCGCGCGCACAGCGAGCGGGCATAGTCCTTCGACAGCAGCCGCGCGAGCGGCACCTGCGCGAAGCGCGGGTCGGCGTTGTAGCGCGCGAGGTCGGCGAACGCGAGCTTCTTGGCCTCGACCAGGAAATGCCAGTAGAGCGGCGAGGCCGGCCCGAGCGCAGCGAGCGACTCACCGTGCGCCGGCACGCAGGCCTCGAGGAGGTTGAGCTCCTCGAGCACCGCGAAGCCCTGCCCGTTCGGCGGCAGCTCGTAGACGTCGAAGCCGTGGTAGCGGGTCGTGATCGGCTCGACCCACTCGGCACGGAACTCGGCGAGGTCGGCGCGCGTCAGCGTGCCGCCGAGCGCCTGCGACTTCTCGACGATCGCCCGCGCGATGTCGCCCTTGTAGAACGCGTCGCGGCCGCCGGCGGCGATGGCCTTCAGCGCGCGGCCGAGCGCCGGGTTGCGGAAGATGGCGCCGGCGACCGGCGCCCGCCCGCCCGCGTAGTACGTGACCAGCGTGTCGGCATCGCCGTCGATGGCCGTGTTGTCGGCGCGCGTCGCGGCCATGTCGGCGGCGACGCGCTCGGACCAGGGGAAGCCTTCCTCGGCGAGCTCGATCGCGGGCGCGAGCACCTCGCCGAGCGGGCGGCTGCCGCCGCGCTTCAGCAGCTCGCTCCAGCCCTCGACGGCGCCCGGCACGTCGACCGCGAGCGCGCCGTACTCGGGCATGCCGTTGGCGGCGTCGCGGCCGGCGGCCCGCAGCCGCTCGAGCGTCGCGCCCGAGCCCGACCAGCCGCTCGAGTTGAGGCCGAGCAGGCGGTGCTCGCGCGCCAGGTAGACGATCGCGAACAGGTCGCCGCCCATGCCGGCGCTGTAGGGCTCGACGACGTTGAGCGCCGCGGCCGCCGCCACGGCGGCATCGACCGCATTGCCGCCGCGGCGCAGGACACCCAGGCCCGCCTCGGCGGCGAGCGGGTGGCTGGTGCTGACGAGCCCGTGGCGCGCGAGGACCTCGGAGCGTGTCTGCTCCGGCCACCCCGAGGCGCGCACGCCGCGCACCGCGCGGCAGGCGGGCGGGCGCTGCTCGACGGGTTCGACGCAGGTCGAAAGCCTGAGCGCCCCGTCGGCGCGCGCCGCCAGGGCGCCGAGCGCGAGGCACGTGAGCAGGGCGAGGCGGCCGGTCAGGTGCGGCGCGGGCATGGGCATCTCCGGAGGGCCGTGGGCCTAGGCAGAGGTCGGGTTCAGCGCGGTGCCGGCCGTCTCCTTGAGGAGCGCGACCGACAGCAGCGACACGAAGCAGGCGAGCGCGAGGTAGACCGAGATCCCGAGCGTCGAGTGCGTGCGTGCGTACAGGTGCTCGGCGATCAGCGGTGCGAGGCCGCCACCCAGGATCGCGCCCAGCTGGTAGCCGAGCGAGGCGCCGGAGTACCGGAGCCGTGTCCCGAACAGCTCGCTGAACAGCGCCGCCTGCGGGCCGTACATGAGCCCGAGCAGGCCGAGCGCGCCGCCGAGCGCGGCCGCCATGCCCGGGATCGTGCGCGACTCGAGCAGCGGGAAGAGCGCAAAGGCATACGCCGCCGACAGCACCGCCCCCAGCATGTGCACGACGCGCCGGCCGATGCGGTCGCTGAGCGCGCCGAACAGGAGGTTCGTCGGTGCCAGCAGGCCGGCCGCGAGCAGGATCGAGGTCAGGATCGACGAGCGCGGCACGCCGAGGCCGTGCGCGCCGGAGGCGTAGGAGACGCTCCAGACGATCACGATGTAGAAGATGACCTGTACGGCGATGAAGGAGCCGGCGGCGAGCGCGATCGACGCCGGGTAGGTGCGCAGCGCCTCGAGGACCGGCGCCCGCGCCGTCGCGCGCCCGCCGGCGCGCCGCTGGAGCTCGCGGAAGGCGCTCGTGTCCTCGATGCGAAAGTGCACGTAGAGCCCGAGCGCGACCAGCAGCACGCTCAACAGGAACGGCGCACGCCAGCCCCACGCGAGGAATGCGGGCCCCGGCGCGAGCGCGCTTGCCGAGAGGAACGCGAGGTTGGCGAGCACGACGCCGACCGGTGCGCCGACCTGGGCGAAGGCGCCGTAGAAGCCGCGCCGCGACGGCGGTGCGTTCTCGACCACGAGCAGCATCGCCCCGCCCCACTGCCCGCCGATCGCAAGGCCCTGCGCGAAGCGCAGCAGCACGAGCAGCGCCGGCGCGAGCGCGCCCGCCTCTGCGTAGGTCGGCAGGCAGCCGATCAGCGTGGTCGCGCAACCCATCAGGATCAGGGCGCCGGCGAGCGCGAGCTTGCGCCCGAGCCGGTCGCCGATGTGGCCGAATGCGAGCGCGCCGACCGGCCGCGCGATGAAGCCGACCGCGAAGGTGCTGTAGGACGCGAGCAGCGCGACCGTCGCCGGCAGCTCCTTCGGGAAGAACAGCGTCGGGAACACGAGCGCGGCGCCCGCGCCGTACAGGAAGAAGTCGTACCACTCGATGCTGGTGCCGGCGAGGCTCATGAGTGCGAGGCGCGCCATCGCGCCCCGCGGGTGCCCGACCGGATCGCCGCCGCCCGTCATCCGCCCCCCTCGGTCGGGGCCGCGCAGCGCGCGGCCCGCAGCAGAATGCGCTGCCGACCGGCGCGGTGCAATCGGCCCGCCGCCGTCAGGGCCCGGCCGAGCCCGGCCCCTTGAACACGCGCCCGCCCTGCATGACGAACCCGACCCGCTCGAGCAGCGAGACGTCCTTGAGCGGGTCGCCGGGCACGGCGATCAGGTCCGCGCAGGCGCCTGGCGCGACGACGCCGATCTCTCCCGGCAGGCCGAGCAGCTCCGCGGCGCGCGACGTCGCCGACTGGATCGCCTGCATCGGCGTCATGCCGAGCTCGACCTCGCGCGAGAACTCCTGCGCGATCGGCTCGCTCCATGGAAAGCCGCCGACGTCGGTGCCGAAGGCGATCTTGACTCCGGCCTTCAGCGCCTTCGCGAACGACACCGCGTGCACCTCGACGCGCTTGCGGTCGCGCTGGCCGGACGGCGTGTCGGCGGGGTCCCAGTCCTTGTAGTAGACGGCCAGCGTCGGCACGTACCAGGTGCCCTGCCGCAGCATCTGCTGGATCTCCTCGTCGGTCAGCTCGAGGCCGTGCTCGATGCTGTCGCAGCCACCGTCGAGCGCGCGCTTGAGCCCGATGCCGGTGTACGCGTGGCAGGCGACCTTGCGGCCCCAGCCGTGGGCCTCGTCGACGATGGCGCTGAGCTCCTCCACCGTCAGCGTCGGCTGCGCGACCAGCCGGCCGTCGCGGCCGACCCACGAGCGGTGCGTCATGTACACCTTCAGCCAGTCGGCGCCATGGTCGAGCTGCTCGCGCGCCGCCTTGCGCGCCTCGACCGGACCGTCGATCAGCTGTGAGCCCTTCGGCACCGTGATCTCGGGCGCGTAGCCCTCGAGGTTGTAGCCGCCGGTCGAGGAGATCGACAGCGTCGCGACGAACAGCCGCGGCCCCGGGATGTAGCCGCCCTCGATGGCCTGCTTGAGGCCGACGTCGCCGTACCCGGCGCCCTCGGTCTCGAGATCACGCAGCGTCGTGAATCCCTGCTCGAGCGCGCGCCGCGCGGCGACGACCGCCCGCGCGGTGCGCAAGGCCAGCGGGTGCTTCAGCAGCTGCGCGTCGTAGCCGCCCTCCGCCGGGACCTCGCCCTGCAGGAAGAGGTGGGTGTGCGTGTCGATGAGGCCGGGCAGCAGCGTCGCCTCGCCGAGGTCGATGCGCTCCGCGTCGGCCGGTAGGTCGCTGGCGCCGCGGTCGCGCACCGCGACGATGCGCTTGCCGACGACGACGACCGCGACGTTCGCACGCGCCTTGCCGGCCGTGCCGTCGATCAGCGCCGCGGCCGTGATGACGATCGGCCGCGGTGCCGGCGCGTCGGCGGCGGGCGCCGCCGGTGCCACGGCGGCGGCCAGCGCGAGCAGCAGCGCGCGGCTCATGGCGCGGACCCCCTGCTGGCCACCGCCGGCGGCCAGGTCTGCGAGGCACCCTCGAACAGGTTGACCATCTTCTCGAGCCGCAGCGTCCCGTCGTGGACCGCGAGCGTGTGCGGCCGGTCGGCGCTGTAGCCGCTCCACATCGAGACGCCAGCGTACGCGCCGTCGCTGCGCAGGATGTAGTACTTCATGTCGAGGTAGCGCAGGCGTTCCATGTCGCCGCCGTAGTTGCGCACGATGCGCTTCAGGGCGTCGGTGCCAGCCTCGAGCGGGCTCATGCCGCGGCGCAGGTTGTCGACGATCGTGTGCGCGCCGGCGACCTTGAGGTTCTCCTCGCCGCTGCCGGTCGCGCCGGCGGAGCCAATGTCCTGGTCCGTGTAGCAGCCGGCACCGAGGACGCCGGTGTCACCGAGCCGCCCCGGCAGTTTCCAGGCGAGCCCGCTCGTCGAAGTGCAGCCGGACATCTCGCCCTTCGGCGTCAGCACCGAGCAGTGGATCGTCCCGGTCGGCGGCCGCAGCACCTGCTCGATCGCCGCGAGCCGCTGCTCGGGCGCGATGCCGAGTCCCTCGGCCAGCGTCTCGAGCCGCTCGAGCTCGGGACGCAGCCGGCCGGCGTGCAGGTGCTCGCGGAGCCAGTCCTTCCACGACGGGTCGGCGAGGCCCGGGCCCCACCAGTCGGCGTGCGACTCCTTCCACAGCAGCCACACCTTGCGGCTCTCGTCGGTCAGCAGGTCCTCGCGCTTGAAGCCGCGCGCGACCGCGAAGCGCTCGGCACCCTCCCCGACCAGCATCACGTGGCCGGTATGCAGCATCACCTCGCGCGCGAGCATCGAGACGTTCCTGATGTTGCGCACGCCGCCGACGGCGCCGGCGCGCCGCGACGGGCCGTGCATGCAGGAGGCGTCGAGCTCGACGACGCCCTCCTCGTTCGGCAGCCCGCCAAGCCCAACCGTCGTGTCCTTCGGGTCGTCCTCGGCGCCGCGCAGCACGCTGATGGCGGCGTCGAGCGTGTCGCCGCCGGCGAGCAGCTGGCGGCGCGCCGCCTCCAGGTACGCCTGGCCGTTCGTCGAGGCAATCAGCACCGGCAGGGTCGCCGCACGCGCCGCCTGGCGCGGCTCGACCGCCGGCGCCGCCGCGGCGGCGCGGCCCAGCCCGCCGAGTGCCAGCCCCGTCACCAGATCCCGTCGCGTCAGGCTCATGGCATCCCCCTCGCATTGCCCGCGCCGACTGTAATGCACACGTCGCATCGCCGCACGCGGGCCCCGCGCCCGTGCGCGCTCAGCGCGCAAGAACCGGAGCGATCGCCGCGCCCCGGGCCGATAGCGTGTGCCCCAGAGGCCCAACCGGAGACTTACAATGACCCCCGCCCACATGCTTCCCGCGATGCCCACCGAGGCGGCGATGCGCCGCGCCGTCGCCGAGCGCGATGCCGCGCTCGACGGGGCGTTCGTCTACGGCGTGACGAGCACCGCCGTCTACTGCCGGCCGTCGTGCGCCTCGCGCCCGGCGCGCCCCGAGCGCCTGCGCTTCTTCGCGACGCCGGACGCCGCGGAGGCCGCCGGCTTTCGCGCCTGCAAGCGCTGCCACCCGCGCGACCGCGATGCGGCCACGACCCGGCGCATGCACGCGCTCGCCCGCTATATCGAGGCGCACGCGGCCGAGCGGCTGCCGCTCGAGCGCCTCGCGCGCACGGCGCACCTGTCGCCGACGCACCTGCAGCGCACGTTCAAGGCCGTCCTCGGCGTCTCGCCGAAGGCCTACCAGGACAGTGCGCGGCTGAAGCGGCTGAAGCGCGGCCTCAAGGGCGGCAGCAGCGTCCTCGAGTCGATCGCCGAGGCCGGCTTCGAGTCGACGAGTCGCGTCTACGGCGCCAGCACGCGCAGCCTCGGCATGACCCCGTCGGCGTACCGCGCGGGCGGCGCCGGCGAGACCATCGCCTACGCGTGCCGGCCGACCAGCCTCGGCCTGCTGATGATGGCCGCCACCGACCGCGGCGTGTGCTTCGCGCAGTTCGGCGCGGACGAGGACGAGGTGCGCGCGCAGCTCGCGGCGGAATTCCCGCGCGCGACGCTGCTCGAGTCGCGGATGGCGGCTTCCGCCGAGCTCGACGCCTGGATCGCCGCCTTCGAGGCGCGCCTCGACCACGACGGGCCGCCACCGGAGCTGCCGCTCGACCTGCGCGGCACGGCGTTCCAGGTCCGCGTCTGGCGCTTCCTGCTGTCGATCAAGCCCGGCGAGGTCATGAGCTACCGCGAGGTCGCCGCCGCGATCGATGCGCCGAAGGCGGTACGGGCCGCCGCCTCGGCGATAGCCGCCAACCGGATCGCGGTGCTGGTGCCCTGTCATCGCGTGCTGCGCAGCGACGGTGGCATCGGCGGCTACCGCTGGGGCCTCGAGCGCAAGCGCGCGCTGCTCGACCAGGAACGCCGCGCCCGCTAGACAGCGCTCCCGCCCCGGCCGGCAAATGCGGCAAGATACGGCGGCGACAGCCGTCCGAGGACCGCCCATGACGACCCCGAACCGCGCGCGCTTCGACCGGCGCGAGTTCATCCAGCACTCGGCGCTGGCCGCCGGCGGCTGGCTGCTCGGGGTCTCGTTCGCCGCGGCGGGGCGCCAGCATGCAGCGCCGGCCGCCGCCCGTCCCGCCCAGCTGAACGCCTACGTCCGGATCGGCCACGCCGGCGACATCACGCTGATCATGCCGAAGGTCGAGATGGGCCAGGGCACGTTCACGGCGCTGCCGATGCTGCTCGCCGAGGAGCTCGAGGTCGGCCTCGACCAGATCCGCACCGAGCACGCGCCGCCGGACCCCGCGGTGTACGGCTTCGACGGCGACCAGTCGACCGGTGGCTCGACGTCGGTCATGCAGTGCTGGCTGCCACTGCGCACGGCCGGGGCGACGGCGCGCACGATGCTGGTCAGCGCCGCCGCACGCGAGTGGCGCGTTGATCCCGCGAGCTGCGTCGCCGCCGGCGGCGAGGTCCTGCACCCGCCGAGCGGGCGACGCAAGGGCTACGGCCCGCTCGCGGGCGCGGCGGCGCGCCTGCCGGTGCCGAGCGACGTACCGCTGAAGGCGGCACGCGATTTCCGCCTGATCGGCCGCGCGCAACGGCGGCTCGACACGCCCGGCAAGACCGACGGCAGCGCCCGCTTCGGCATCGACGTGCGGCTGCCCGGCCTGCGCTACGCCGCGATCGCGCGCTCGCCGGTCGAGGGCGGGCGGGTCGCGGCGCTCGACCTCGCCGCCGCGAAGTCCGTGCCGGGCGTGCGCCAGATCGTCAACGAGCAGGAGTTCGTGGCGGTCGTCGCCGACCACACGTGGGCGGCGTTCCGCGGCCTCGACGCGCTGAACGCGCGCTGGCAGGACGGCGACAACGGCGGCGTGCAGCAGGCGCAGCTGGTCGGCGAGCTGGTCGCGGCGGCCGGCGAGGACGGTGCGCTCGCGAACCGGGTCGGCGACGCCGAGCAGGCGCTCGCCGCGGGCGGCGCCATCGAGGCGCTCTACCACCAGCCCTTCCTCGCGCACGCGACGATGGAGCCGATGAACGCGACCGTGCACTGGCACGACGGGCTGTGCGAGGTCTGGACCGGCACCCAGGCACCGGACCGCGCGGTCGCGAAGCTGGCCCTGCTCGGCCTCGAGCCGGCCAAGATCCGCATCCACAACCACCTGATCGGCGGTGGTTTCGGCCGCCGGCTCGAGGTCGACGGCATCGAGTATGCGGCGCGCGTCGCGCGCCACGTCGACGCGCCGGTCAAGGTGCTGTGGCGCCGCGACCAGGACATCCAGCACGACCGCTACCGCCCCTACTACGTCGATCGCCTGCGCGCGACGCTCGACCCACAGGGCCTGCCGCTGGCCTGGTCGCACACGATCGCGGGTTCCTCCGTCTCAGTGGCCTGGGACGGCCAGCCACTCAAGAACGGCGTCGATGACGACGCGGTCGAGTGCGCGACCAATCTGCACTATGCGGTGCCGAACCTCACGGTGCGCTACGTCCGGCACGAGCCCAGGGGCGTGACCACTTCGTGGTGGCGCGGCGTCGGCCCGACGCGCAGCGTGTTCGTGGTCGAGAGCTTCATCGACGAACTCGCCGCCGCAGCCAAGCGCGACCCCGTCGAGTACCGTGCCGCGCTCCTGAAATCGGAGCGCGCCCGCCGCGTGCTCGAGCTCGCCGCCGCCCGCGCCGGCTGGGGCACCGCCCTCGCGGCCGGCCGCGGGCGGGGCGTGTCGGTGCAGTCCGCCTTCGGCAGCTTCCTCGCCCAGGTCGTCGAGGTCAGCGTCGGCGGCGACGGTGCGGTGCGCGTCGAACGCGTGAGCTGCGCGCTCGACTGCGGCCAGGTCGTGAACCCGGACACGATCCACGCGCAGCTGCAGGGCGGCGTGGTGTTCGGGCTGAGCGCGGCGCTCGCGGGCGAGGTCACGGTCGCCGACGGCCGCATCCAGCAGAGCAACTTCAGCGACTATCCGGTCGTGCGCCTCGCCGACACGCCGCTGATCGACACGTACGTCGTCGAGAGCGGCGAGAGCGGCGAGAGCCCGGGTGGCGTCGGCGAGACCGGCACCGCCTGCATCGCGGCGGCGCTCTGCAACGCGGTGTTCGCGGCGACCGGCCGGCGCGTGCGAACGCTGCCGCTCAGCCGCGGCCTGAAGGCCTGACCCGCCCTACCAGTTGTGCAGCCGCACCTGCAGCTCGTGCAGGCGGTAGTCGATGATCAGCACGTCGACAAGGCCGAGCAGGTCCATGCCGATCAGGATGGTCGGCTCCTCGGTCATGTGCCAGTGCTGGAAGATGTACATGTCGCCGATCGTGATGTTGACGCCGCGCAGCGTCAGGAAGCCGAGCGAGATCGGCGGCGCCGACATGCGGTCGCCATGCTGCACGTCCAGCGTCGCGCCCGTGATCTCGTCAGGCTTCACCTGCCGCTCGCGGTAGCGGCGCTGCAAGGCCTCGCGCAGCGCGACGTTGCCGAGCGTCGCCTGGCCGCCGGTGTCGATGATCGCCTTCACCGGCACGTTGCCGATCCTCGCGTGCACGACCATCAGCAGCCCGCCGACGATCTGGAACGGCACCGTCGAGAAGTCCGGCATCGCGCGCTCATAGTGCGACTTGCTGATCTTGATCCGGTCCTTCGTGAAATCGATGTAGATGCGCTTGTCGAGCAGGCCCTCCGTGCCGAGCACGCCCTCGGCGCCGCCGAGCGCGTCGGTCACGATCGGCAACCGCCGCGACTGCAGCTCGAGGTCGCCGACGACGAGGCTCTTGACCGGGATCGTCGGCACCTGCCGCGTACCAGTGACGCCGCGAAGCATGATCGGGTGATCGGTCAGCAGCGGCAGACCGAGTTCCTCCGCGACCCGCGAGTTCACCGCCGAGTTGCTGGCGCCGGTGTCGAGCACCAGCCGGAAGGGTCCGCGGCCGTTGATGTACACCGGTGCCCAGATGCGCCCGATCCGGTCGCGTCGCGTCGGCGCGACGTAGCGCGGCTCCGGCGCCTCGATGACGATCTCGGAGAGTTCATCCGCGCCGGACTTGGCCGCGGCCGGCGCCGGCGGCGTGGACGGCGGCGGCGAGGTCACCGGCGCGGCAGCGCTCGAGGCCGCGGGCGTCGCGGCCGGCGGTGGCTCGTCGCGCGCGGTCGCGGCCGCGCCGAGCAGCAGCACGGCGCTGCCTGCCACGACCGTCCACCGACCCAAAACTCGCGTGAGCATTCCAGGACCCCGCCCCGTTCGACCGTTCGGCTCGCCGGCCGTTCGATGCCCGCGAGCGTCGAGTCAGTATACGGCGCGAGCGCCGGCGTGACCGGCGCCGACCGTGGCGATTGGGCACCCGGTCGCAGTTCCGGCCGTCGCGCGGCGTCCGGCTCCGCTCGCGCCGGGCGGCGCGGAGCGACGCGATCCGCTAGGCTGGGCGCCCCCCGATCGCGTTGGGACCACTGTCCATGAATCCGATGCTGCGCCTCCCGCTTCTCGGCCTGCTGCTGTGCGCGTCCGCTCCGGCCGCGGCGGCCTCGGTCGCGGCGCCGGCCGACCGGCTGTACCAGCACGGCGTCGTGTTCACCGCCGACCCGCAGAACTCGATCGTGCAGGCAGTCGCCGTGCGCGACGGGCGCATCGTGTTTGCGGGCTCGGACGCGGCCGCTGCCGCGTTCGCCGGCCCCCGGACGGTGAAGGTGGACTTGGCCGGCCGGTTCCTGATGCCGGGCCTGATCGACGGCCACATGCATCCGCTTGAGGCCGGGCGGAACCTCCTCGACTGCAGCCTGAATTATGAATCGCTGACGGTCGCCGAGTTCCAGGCGCGCATCCAGGCCTGCCTCGACCAGGACAAGGCGCACGAGCCCGACGGCTGGCTCGAAGTCGTCAGCTGGTTCCAGGAGAGCATGCGCCCGGCCGGCGTGCAGACCAGCCGGGCGACGCTCGACGCGCTCAAGACCCGCCGCCCGGTGGTCGTGCGCTCCTCGTTTGGCCACACGATGCTCGCAGACAGCCGCGCGCTCGCGCTCGCCGGGATCAACGCGGCGACGGCGGACCCGCCCGGCGGAAAGATCTGGCGCGCCGCCGACGGCACGCCGACCGGGCTGCTCGAGGACTCGGCCAAGGACGCGGTGAACGCCGTGATCCCGAAGCCGACCGCCGCGCAGGATCGCGCCGCGGCCAGGGCGGCGCTCAAGGCAATGAATGCGCAGGGCGTCACGAGCTTCCTCGATGCGTGGGCGGCGAACGACGATCTCATCGCGTTCAGCGGCGTGCGCAAGGCCGGCGGCCTCACGGCGCGGGCGCATTTCGCGCCCGCCATCGAGGCGAGCGAGAGCGGCGCGATCGACGCCGCCATCGCGCGGATCATCGCGCTGCGCAAGCGCTACGACGAAGGCGCGCTCGCGCCGGCGCCGGCGGTGACCGTGCGCAACACGAAGTTCTTCCTCGACGGCGTGATCGCGGCGCCCGCCCTCACCGGCGCCGTGCTCGAGCCGTACCGGCGCAACGCCGGCACGGCCGAGCACCCGCAGTGGGTCGCTGGCACGAGCCGCGGACCGGCGGTCTACTTCCCGCCCGACGTGCTCGCCCGAGCGCTGATCGGTCTCGGCCGCGCCGGCATCGACCCGCACCTGCACGCCGACGGCGACGGCGCGGTTCGCGCCGCCCTCGATGCGATCGCGGCGCTGCGCAAGGCGCTGCCGGGCGCCGACATCCGTCCGGCGATCGCGCACGACGAGCTGGTCGCGCCCGCGGACTTCCCGCGCTTCGGCTCCCTCGACGCGACGGCCGTGCTGTCCTTCCAGTGGGAGAAGCCCGCCGGCGACACCCTCGGCCTCACCGGCTATTTCGGCCCGGAGCGGATGCGCCTGCTGGAGCCGGCCGGGCGCATCGCCGCCGCGGGCGGCCGCATCGCATTCGGCAGTGACTGGCCGGTCGACCAGCTCGATGAGTGGTTCGCGCTCAAGGTCGGCGTCACGCGCACCAACGCCCCCGACGCGCCACCGGAGTACCGCGGGCGCCTCGGCGACGACCCGGGACTGTCGCGCGAAGCGGTGCTTCGCGCGGCGACAATCAACGCGGCCTTCGAGCTGCACCAGGAAGGCGTCACCGGCTCGATCCAGACCGACAAGTTCGCGGATCTGATCGTCCTCGATCGCAACCCGCTCACGGTGCCGGCCGAGGACATCGCCAAGGTGCGCGTGCTCGAGACCCTGGTCGGCGGCAGGCTGGTGTACGAGGCGCGGCGCTGAGGCGGCCGGCTAGCGTCGCGCGACCGTCGGCAGCCGCGGCAGCGCCAACAGCTGGGTCCAGTAGATCTGCAGCGGCGCCGACGGGTTGACCGCAAAGCCGAGCCCCATCTCGGTGAACCGCGGGTCCATGATGTTGGCGCAATGGCCGGGGCTGTCGAGCCAGCCCTGCACCGCCTCGCCCGCATTCTGCACCCCGCCCGCGATGTTCTCTGCGACGACGCGCGCGACGTAGCCAGCGCGCTCGACGCGATCGGCGGGCGAGCTGCCGTCGGCGCCGGTGTGCTCGAGCTCGCCGCGCCCGGCCATTTCGGCTGAGCGCCGCTGCGCGACCGAGGTTAGGAGCGGCACGAGCCGCACCGGCGCCGCCGGCGGGAACCAGCGGCCGCCGCAGTGGTGGCCGTGCGTGCGTGCGTCGTTGACCCCGACCAGCACGTCGCGCGCGACCGTCAGCGGATCGCCGGATGGCGCCTCGAATGGCGCGGCGACGACGATCCAGATGTCGCGGTCCGTGCGCGAGATGCCGACCTGGCTGAGCCGCGGGTCGCGCAGGTGCGCGCAGAAGCGCGCGGCGACCGCGGTCGTCAGCGAGCGGTCATCGAAGTAGCCGATCAGGTGCATCGATTCGGCCACGACCGGCCGGGCGCGCATGCCGCCGAGCGCGACGTGCAGCGAGTCGCCGTGCGCGAGCCGCCAGGCGACTGCATCGAGTTCGGAGGTCTCGCGCAGTTCGGCGCGGACGGTCGGTGCGCAGCTGGACGCGCGGGCGCGGCTGACGGCGGCCGCGGGCGAAGCCCCGGCACCCGCGCCGGCCAGCGCCAGCAGCAGACCGAGCGCGGCGCCGGCCCGGTGCGCGCGGCGACGCTCGACGATGCCATGCGGTGCGCTCACGTCCACGCCAACGCAGGCTGCCAGTTCGGGTTGACGGTCGGTCGCGGGGCGCCGCGAACTGTGACGCAGGTCGCGGGCCGCCGGGTCAGCCGGTCACCCGCCGCCACGCTGCCCGCGCGACGAGGCGCAGCCGCGTGCCGAGGTCGAAGCGCGCGAACGTCGTGCGCATCGTGCCGGTCGTGAACCGCGTCTGCTTCGAGTAGTCGATGCGCACGTCGACGAGCACCGGCCTGCCGCGGCTGGCCAGCTCGAGCGCGCGGCGGATGGCTGGCTCGTTCGTCGCGTCCGAGGGCAGCTGCACGTGCTCCGCGCCGACCGCCGCCGCGAGCGGCCCGAGCTCAAGCGGTGGCAGCACCGTGCAGGTCTTGCGGTTGAGCGGCGCGTGCTGCGCCTGTGCGATCTGCGCGAGTTCGCCGTCGCTGAACACGAACCACGCGATGCCGAGCCCGCGACCGGCCGCGGTCAGCGCCTCGAGCCCGGTCATGCGCAGCGCCCCGTCGCCGACGATCCCGACGACGGTCCGCTCGGGCGCGGCGAGCTTCGCGCCGATCGTCGCCGGGATGCAGTAGCCCATGCAGTTGAAGTCGGTCGGCGACAGGAAGCCGCGCGGCGCGAGGATCGGCAGCAGCTCGGCGGCGAGGAAGGTGTGGTTGCCGTCGTCGGCGACGACGATCGCGTCGCGCGGCAGCTGGCGACGGAGCTCGGCGAAGAAGGCAGCGGGGTTCACGCGGCCGCCGGGATCGTGGCGTGCCCATTCCGCCCGGTAGGCGAGCTTGTCGGCGAGGATTTGCGCGGCGCGCGCCGACGCCCTCGCGTGCGCCGCGGCGTCCGGCGGCCCGAGGCGCGGCACCAGCGATCGCAGCGTCGCGCGCGCATCGCCCACCAGCGCCACTCGCGCCGGGTAGTTGGCGCCGATCACCGCCGGGTTGATGTCGAGGTGGATCAGCTGCTCCGGCACCCGCGCGCCGTAGCTGCCGGTCGCGATCTCCGCGAAGCGCGTGCCAACCGCGAGCAGGCAGTCGCAGTCCTCGAAGGCGCGCTCGCCGGCCGGCGTCGACGAGGGCCCGAGCGCAAATCCGGCGTGCAGCGGGTGATCGCCCGGGAAGCTCGACAGGCCCTGCAGCGTCGTCGCGACCGGCGCGCCGAGGCGCTCGGCGAGGATCACGAGCTCTTCCGTCGCCGCGACCGCGCCCCAGCCGCAGAAGATCCCCGGCGCGCGCGCGGCGCGCAGCAACTCGGCCGCCGCGTCGAGCTCGGCGGTGCCCGGCACGGGCGCGCTCGGCGCCGCCGGTGGCGGCGGCAGCGACCCCGCCTCGCCCCGCATCAGCTGCAGCTCGACGGGGATCTCGACGTAGACGGGGCCCGGTTCGCCTGCCGTCGCGAGGCGATGGGCCGCGAACAGCGCCGGGACGATCTCGGCATGGGTGCGCACGAGCCACGTGCCCTTGGTGATCGGTCGCAGCAGCGCCTGCTGGTCGATGTCGTGCAGCTGGTAGGCGCGGCCGGTGTCGCGCCGGACACCGCCGGAGATCACGAGCATCGGGATGCCGTCGAGAAAGGCCTCGCCGATCCCGCTGGCCGCGTGGGTGAGCCCGGCCGCCGGCACGACCACGAGCGCGCCGACGCCGCGCCCGGTGCGGCTGACGGCATCCGCCATGAACGCCCCGCCGCCCTCGTGCGCAACGAGCACCGGCTCGATGACCGGTGAGGCGGCCAGCTGGTCGTAGATCTCGGTGATGTGCACGCCCGGGATGCCGAACACGAAGCGCACGCCAAGCGCCTCGAGCGCGTGACGCACCAGTTCGGCGCCGGTCGCCTGGCCCATCGCATCCTCCCGTCCGCGCCCCGTCGGCTCATTGTCGCATGCGATAATCGCCCGGCGCCGCCCCGCGCCCGCCGGCCTGGCCGGGAGGAGCCGACGATGCAGCTGCGCGATGCCGACGATGCGGACCTCCCCGGGATCCTCGCGATCTACAACGAGGTGATCGCGCACTCGACGGCGGTGTACGCAACCGAGCCCGTGACGCTGGCCGAGCGCCGCGCGTGGTTCGCGGCCCGCCGCGAGCGCGGCTTCCCGGTCCTGGTTGCGGCCGAGGATGGCGGCGTCGCGGGCTTCGCCTCCTTCGGCGACTGGCGCGGCGCCTGGAACGGCTATCGCTTCACGGTCGAGCACTCGGTGCACGTGCGCGAGGACCGTCGCGGCCACGGAGTCGGCCGGCGCCTCGTCGAGGCGCTGCTGCCGCGCGCGGCGGCGCTCGGCAAGCACGTCATGATCGGCGGCATCGACGCCGCCAACCGCGACTCCATCCGCTTCCACGAGCGCCTCGGCTTCGAGCCGGTCGCGCACTTCCGCGAGGTCGGACACAAGTTCGGCCGGTGGCTCGACCTCTTGTTCATGCAGCGCTACCTCGACGCGGCCGGTGCGCCGCGCCCCGCCGAACCCCCGCCACCGCCCTGAGGAGCTGACCATGCCCGCACGGATCTGCTACGTCGAGCTGCCGGCGCGCGCGACCGCGCCGATGAAGGACTTCTACACGCGAGCATTCGGCTGGTCGATGACCGACTTCGGCCCGACCTACGCGTGCACGATGAGCGGCGACGTCGACCTCGGCCTGCAGGCGGACGGCGCTCACGCGACGCGCGCGCCGCTCGCCGTCATCCAGGTCGAGAACCTCGAGAACGCGCTGGCCGCGGTCACCGCCGCCGGCGGCAAGGTCACGGTGCCGATCTTCTCGTTCCCGGGCGGCCGGCGCTTCCAGTTCGCCGATCCCTCCGGTAACGAGCTCGCCGCCATGCAGCCGGGCTGAACGCGCCTCAGAACCAGCGATCGTCCATGTCGTAGGCGGTGCGGTCGACCGGTCCGAGCACCGACAGCCAGGCCCGCACGCGCGGCAGTTCCCAGCGTGCGAACCAGCGGCACGCCTGCAGCTTGCCGCGGTAGAAGTCGGCGGCGTCCGCCGTCGCGCCGGCGGCGAGCGCCGCGCTCGCGGTCAGCGCCTGCGACAGCCACAGCCAGCCGACGACCGCGTGACCGAAGGCCTCGAGGTAAGCGGTCGCGTTCGCGAGCCGCAGGCTGGCGTCGGCCTCCGCTCGGAGCCGCTTCGTGACGAGCACGATCTGGTCCCACGCCTCGGCGACGTGCGCCGCGTCGTCGGCGAGGCCGGCGGCCTTCGCCGCGTCGACGGCCTCGCCGATGCGCATCACGAGGTGCAGGAGCGCCGGCTCGCCGCCACGCAGCACCTTGCGGCCAAGCAGGTCGGCGGCCTGGATGCCGTGCGTGCCTTCGTGGATCGCGTTCAGCCGGTTGTCGCGCCAGAATTGCTCGACGGGGAAGTCGCGCGTGTAGCCGTAGCCGCCGTGGACCTGGATCGCGAGGTCGTTGGCGACGAGGCACCACTGCGAGGGCCAGCTCTTCGCCACCGGCGTCAGCAGCTCGAGCAGCGACTGCGCGCTCGCCCGCTCGTCCGGCGCTGGCGCCGTCGCGACGTCGTCGACCAGTCGCGCGCAAAACAGCACGAGCGCGAGGCCTCCCTCGACGTAGCTCTTCTGCGCGAGCAGCATCCGGCGCACGTCCGCGTGGCGGATGATCGGCACCGGGGGCTGGTCCGCGCCCGCCGCGCCACCCGGCAGGCGTCCCTGGCGCCGCGTGCGCGCGTACTCGAGCGCGTGCCGATAGCCGGCGTAGCCGAGCGCCGCCGCGCCCGTACCGACGCCGATGCGCGCCTCGTTCATCATGTGGAACATGCAGGCGAGCCCCGCCCCCTCGGCGCCGACCCGCTCGCCGATTGCGCCGGCTGCGCCGAGCGGCAGGTGCCGGCCCTCGCCGAAATTGAGCACGCAGTTCGACGTCCCACGGAACCCCATCTTGTGGTTGAGGCCCGCGGCGATCACATCGTTGCGCTCGGCCCGCGCCGTGCCCGCGACCGGCGGCAGCCATTTCGGCACGGCGAACAGTGAGATGCCCTGCACGCCCGCGGGCAGGCGCTCGCCCGGCCGAGCGACCTTGGCGAGTACGAGGTGCAGGATGTTGTCCGTGATGTCGTGCTCGCCGGCCGAGATCCACATCTTGTGGCCGAACAGGCGGTAGCGGCCGTCGGGCATCGGCTCGGCGCGGGTCGTGATGTCGGCGAGCGAGGAGCCGGCGTGCGGCTCGGACAGGCACATCGTGCCCATCAGCCGCCCGGCGAGCAGCTCGGGCACGTAGCGCTCGATGAGCTCGGGTGACCCGTGCGCGAGCAGCAGGTTGGCGTTGCCCGCCGACAGCAGCGGGTAGGCGGCGGTCGCGACATTCGCCGCGTTCAGCAGCGCCATGCCGGCCCGCTCGATCGTGTACGGGAGCTGCATGCCGCCGCGCGCGTAGTCGTGCGTCGCCGTCCCGAGGCCGGCGGCGCTGAACGCGGAGAGCGCGGCGCGAACTGGCGGGTTCACACGCACGACGCCGTCGGCGATCTGCGGCTCGTTCAGGTCGCTGCTGCGATTGTGCGGCGCGAAGTGCTCGGTCGCGACCGCCTCGAAGGTGTCGAGCGCGGCGTCGAAGGTCTCGCGGCTGTGGTCGGCGTAGCGCGGCCGGCCGGTCAACTCCCCCACCTGCAGCCACTCGTGCAGCAGGAAGGCGAGGTCGCGGCGCGACAGCAGCTCCGCGGGCACCTAGGCGTCCCGGGCGCCTTCGCAGCGCGCGGCGCTCACGCCGCCGGCCGCGTCGCGATCAGCGCGCGGATCTCGCGCAGCTTGGCTTTCACCTGCGCCGCGTTCTCGCGGCCGATGCGGATCATGGCCTTCTGACCAGCCGAGCGCTGCTCGATCCGCGGGTCGGCGAACTTGTACATGACGCTCGGGTGGATGAGCGGCACGGGATCGGCGACGTCCGGCGTCTCGAGCAGGTGGTCGATGACCGCGACCACGCGATCGTTGAAGTAGTGGCCGGGATAGCCGAGCTCGTCGTAGGCCTGCTGCAGCAGCGGGTAGTAGTGCCGGTACAGCGCGACCGCCTGGCCGGAATCCATCGACGCCAGCAGCTTCAGGTACGGCGCGTAGCGTGCCGAGTTATCGGGCGCCAGCGACAGCGACGGCTCCTCGCCGCGGACGGCGACGCTGCCGCCCGGCGGGCGCATCAGCCGCACGGTCGCCGCCACCTGCTCGCGCGGCAGGTTGTCGACGGTCGCGACGAAGCGCTGCGCGAGCCGGGTCGGGTAGAAGAGGTCCGGCAGCGACGGCGACTGGAATAGCTTCGCTGCGTCGGCCGAGAGCGCGCCGTCGCTGTCGGCGAGCGCCGGCAGCGCGGCCGGCGGACTCGGCGGCAGCGGGTTGTCGATGTGCGGACCGGCGGGCCTGGCGGCGACCGGCGGCGGCTCGGCCGGCCGGCTCTGCCAGAAGTAGTAGCCGCCCGCCCCCACCACGAGCACCGCGGCGCCGATCAGCCCGTAAATGGCGTTGCGTTGCATGGTGCCTCCGTGTGACCTCGTGCTTCTGCCAACGTTCCCTACCGGTCCGGCGCCGGCACCTGCCGGCGGCGCGGCGGATCAAAGAACGCGCCCTTGACCACCCGGCAGCGCGCGTTGACCCGGCTCCACTTGAGCTCTTTCTGGTAGTAGATCTCGGCCCATAGTCCGTCGTCGCCCGCACCGGCCGGCAGCGACAGCGTCGCGAGCGCGATGCTGCGCTTGGCCATCGGCGACCACATCGAGCAGGTTACCGTGCCGACGACATTTCGCCGGTCATCATAGATGTAGGCGTCGCGGGCCGGTTTGTTGCCCTCGACGTCCAGCCGTACCAGCCTAAACCGTGAACCGCGCCGCTGCTCCTCGAGCAGTGCCCGCCGGCCGGTGAAATTGGGCTTGGCGAAGTCGACGAGCCAGGCCAGGTCCAGTTCGAGCGGCGAGCGCGTGCGGTCCGTCCGCACGGCGCGGTCGGCCGGCAGGAAGTCGACCCCCGCCTGGATGAAGCCAGCCTCGATGCGGCTCATCTCGAGCGCGTGCGTGCCCATCGGCTTCAGGCCGTGCACCTCGCCCGCCTCGAACAGCCGGTCCCACAGCCGTTCGGCATGCGTCGGCGCGATCCACAGCTCGTAGCCGAGGTCGCCGGTGAAGCCGGTGCGCGAGACGAGCAGCTCTGCCCCGTCGAACGGCCAGACGCGCATCGCGAACGGCGCGAGCGTCTCGACGCCCGCGAGCCCGAGGCCGCGCAGCACGGCGCAGCTGGTCGGGCCCTGCAGCGCCAGCGCGGCGACGTCCTCGGACTCCTCGCGGATCGCGACGTCGAAGCCGAGCGCCGAGGTCAGCAGCCAATCGAGCTGCCGCTCCTGCGAGCAGAGCCGGTAGTCGTTCTCGCCGAGGTGGAAGATCGTTCCGTCGTCGATGACCTGGCCGCGCTCGTCGCACCAGATGCAGTAGCCAACCCGGCCAGGTCGGATCTTTGCGGCGTCGCGCGTGACCAGCCGATTCAGGAACGGCAGTGCGTCGGGGCCGGTGATCCGGTGCTTGGTCATCGGCGACAGGTCGAAGACCGCGCTCGCGTTCCTGAGCGCCGTGTACTCGAGCGACACGTCGAAGTAGGCGTCCGCGACCGTGTGGTCGCGCCATCGGTGCCACAGGTTCAGCGTGTTCGCGGCCGAGGTGCGCGAGTGGAACGGCGTGTACCGGACGACCTGCCAGTGATGCTCGCGCGGCGCTCTCATGGCGCGCCCGCCGAGAGGATCGCGCGAGCGGCGTTGCGGCCGGCCGCACCGCTGACGCCGCCGCCGGGATGGCAGCCAGCGCCGCACAGGTAAAGCCCCGCGACCGGCATCGCGTACTGCGCGGCACCCGGCACCGGCCTCAGCATCATGAACTGGTCGAGCGCGAGCTCGCCGTGGTGCCAGTGGCCGCCATTCATGCCGAACTGCCGCTCGAGGTCGGTCGGCGTCAGCAGCTCGGCCGCCACGACCAGTCGGCGCAGCCCGGGCGCGTGCAGTTCCAGCAATTCGAGCACGCGGTCGCGGAACTCGTCGCGGCGCGCATCCCAGCCGCCGGCGAGGTCGGACGGGGCGTACTGGATGACCGCCGACAGCACGTGCTTGCCGGCCGGTGCGAGCTCCGGGTCCGCGACCGAGGGCAGCGTGAGCTCGACTGCCGGCGCGCGCGAGCAGTCGCGGTACTTCGCGGCGTTGAACGCGTCGTCAACGTAGTGGGCGTCCGGCGCGATCACGAGCCGCTCGCCGAGCTCGGCCGCCGTCACGCCGCGGAACTCGGGCAGGCCGCTGAGTGCGAGGTTCAGCTTCGCGGCCGTGCCGATACTGCGCAGGTGCTGCACGCGCCGCGCGAACTCCGCCTCGACGTGCCGCGCGCCGAGCAGCGAGTTGATCGTGGTCTTCGGATCGGCATTCGACGCAACCACGTCGGCGGCGAGTTCCTCGCCACTGTCGAGGCGCACCCCGCGGACGCGCCCGTCGCGCACCGTCAGCGCCGCCACGCGCGATGACAGGCGGATCTCGGCACCGGCCGCGCGGGCCGCGGCTGCGATCGCCTCGCTGACCGCACCGACCCCGCCGCGCGGTGCCGCGGGTGCCGGGTCCGCGCCGCTCAGGCGGTGCAGGTAGGTCAGCACGCTGCCGCCGGAACGCGGCCCGAGCTTGGTGCCGAGCACGGCGTCAAGCGCGATCGCCCCCTTGAGCAGCGGCGTGTCGAAGGATTCCTCGAGCAGGTCGTGGATTGGCATCGTCACGACCCGCAGAAACTCGCGCATGTCCTCGCGGCCGAGACGACGCACGTCAAGGGCGAGCTGTGCGGCGGGCAGCGCCTCGCCAAGGCGCTGCCACGCGAGCCGCGGTGGAACGCGACCGTGCTGGCGGCCGAGCACCCCGGCGAGGCGGCGCAGGCGGGCGATGAACTCCGGGTAGGCGGCCTGGTCGGCCGAGCTGGCCGGCCCGCGCTCGATGCGCTCCGCGCCGAGCACCAGCGCCTCGCCGGAGGCGTCGAGCGCGACCGTGCGCAGCCCGCGGCGCGCGAGCGCGAAGCCGTGCGATTCCAGCGCGAGCTCGCTCACGACCGTCGGGTCGAGAAGGTGCAGCAGGTGTGCGACCGCCGGCACGCGAAAGCCCCGCAGCAGCTCGCGAGTGACGGCCGCGCCGCCGACCTGGTGGCTCGCCTCGAGCACGAGCACGTCGCGGCCGGCGCGTGCGAGATAGGCCGCGCAGACGAGGCCGTTGTGCCCGGCGCCGACGACGATGACGCGGCCGGACTCAGTCATCGCTCCACCCCTCGGGCACTGTGCCCGGGCGGCGCAGGTCGAGCAGCACCTCGCGCGCCGCGTTCGCGCCGGGCGCGGCCATGACGCCGCCGCCGGGGTGCGTGCCGGAGCCGCACAGGTAGAGCCCCCGCACCGGCCCGCGATACTGCGCAAAGCCGGGGAACGGCCGGTTGAACAGCAGCTGGTCGAAGGTCAGCTCGCCCTGGAAGATGTTGCCTTCGGTGAGGCCGACCTCGGCCTCGAGTTCGCGCGGCGTGCGGACCTCGGCGTGCAGCACGAGCCTCTCGAAGTCCGGGCTGTAGCGCGAGATCTGCTCGAACACCGTCTTGCGGAAGCCCTCGCGGTCGGCGTCGGTCCACTCGCGTCCCTCGACCAGCGGCGGCACGTACTGCACGAACACGGACATGAAGTGCTTGCCGGGCGGCGCCATCGTCGGGTCGGTCATCGATGGCATCAGCAGGTCGAGGTACGGATCCTTCGACCAGGTGCCGCGCTTCCAGTCGTCGTAGGCGCGCTCGTAACGCTCGAGCGAGTCGAGGAAGTGCATGTCGCCGGCGTACAACGGGTGCTTGGCGCCGAGCGCGCTGAACGTCGGCCGCCCGTCGAGCGCGATGTTGAGCTTGCCGGAGGAGCCGCGGATCTTGAAGTCTCGGGCGCGCTTGACGACGCGTGGGTCGAGGTCGCGCGCGTCCATGAGCTTGAGGAACGTCCGCTTCGGGTCGAGCCCGGACAGCACGATCGGCGCCTCGTGCTCGTCGCCATTGTCGAGCGCGACGCCGCGGACGCGCCCGCCGCGCACGACGACACGTGCGACCGGCGCGCTCACCCTGATCTCGCCGCCGTTCGCCGCCAGGGCGCCGGCCAGCGCCTTCGAGACGGCGCCCATCCCGCCGCGCGCGAAGCCCCACGCGCCCATCTGGCCGTCGACATCGCCCATGTAGTGGTGCAGCAGCACGTAGGCGGTGCCCGGCGACTGCACGCCGAGCGCGGTGCCGATGATGCCGCTGCCGGCAAAGGTGGCCTTGACGACATCCGACTCGAAGTACTCGCCGAGGTAGTCGGCGATGCTCATCGTGTGGAAGCGGATCGTGTCGTAGATCGCGGACTCGCCGAGCTTCGCGAACTCGCGCCCGATGTGCAGCATCTCCCTGAGGTCGCGCGGCCTGAGGGAGGTCGGGTCGGGCGGCGTGCGCATCAGCAGCGAGCGCACGAGCCGGCACTGGCGCATGACGTCGCGGCCGTAGCGCAGGTAGGCATCGGCGTCGCGCGCGCTGTAGCGCGCAATCTCGCGGCGCCGGACTTCCTTGTCGACGTAGCCGCCGAGCAGGTCACCGTCGCGGGTGAAGGTGACGCCGCCGCCGTAGGGCACGATCTGCAGTCCGTGCCGCGACAGCTCGAGCTCGCGGTAGATCTCCGGCCGTAGCAGGCTGCACACGTAGGAGCAGTTCGAGTACAGCCAGTTCGGATGAAGTTCCCGGCTGACCGTCGCGCCGCCGATCCACGGGTTTCGCTCGAGGACCAGCACCTTGAGGCCGGCCTTCGCCAGGAACGCGGCGCTCGTCAGGCCGTTATGTCCGGCCCCGACGACGATGACGTCGTGCCGGCTCATGCGGGCGGGCGGCTGGCGGCGGAACGAGTGGCGATGGCGGCTTTCTTTATAAGGAGCGCGGTGCCGGACGGGCGACGCGGCGCGAAAATCTAGCATGTTTCGGCTGCCATCGCCGCCCGCCGGCCGCGGCCCAGCCACCGCTGCGCGGCGCTCAGGCTACACTTCCCGCCGCATGGCGCGAGCGCGCTGCGGACGCCGGCAAGGGGGTAGCGATGGCCAAGGAACTGTTCCAGCCCCTGTCGGGCAACGCGATGCCGCGGTTCGGCGGGCCGGCGACCTTCATGCGGCTGCCGGCCTGCGGGCTCGAGGACGGCCTCGACGTCGCCTTCGTTGGCGTGCCCTTCGACATCGGCACGTCGAACCGCCCGGGCGCGCGCCTCGCGCCGCGCCAGATGCGCGACGAGTCGCGGATGCTGAGGCCCTACAACATGGCGACGCGCGCTGCGCCCTTCGACAGCCTGCGCATCGCCGACGCCGGCGACGTCGCGATCAACACCTTCAACCTGCTGAAGAGCATTGCGATCATCGAGGCGCACTACGATGCGCTACTTGCGAGCGGCGCGATCCCGCTGACGATGGGTGGCGATCATACGATCGTGCTGCCGATCCTGCGGGCACTGCGCCGCAAGCACGGCCCGATCGGCCTCGTCCACGTCGACGCACACGCCGACATCAACGACGAGATGTTCGGCGAGAAGATCGCGCACGGCACGCCGTTCCGGCGTGCGGTCGAGGAGGGCCTGCTCGACGCGAAGCGGGTCGTGCAGATCGGGCTGCGCGGCACCGGCTACGCCGCGGACGACTTCGACTGGCCGCGCCAGCAGGGCTTCCGGGTCGTGCAGGCGGAAGAGTGCTGGTACAAGTCGCTCGCGCCGCTGATGGCCGAGGTGCGCGCGCAGCTCGGGCGCGGGCCCGTGTATCTCAGCTTCGACATCGACGGCATCGACCCGGCGTATGCGCCGGGCACCGGCACGGTCGAGATCGGCGGCCTCTCGGTGCCGCAGTCGCTCGAGATCATCCGCGGCTGCGCCGGCCTCACGCTGGTCGGCGGCGACCTTGTCGAGGTGAGCCCGCCCTACGATCCGAGCGGCAATACCGCGCTGCTCGGCGCCAACCTGCTCTTTGAGATGCTGTGCGTGCTGCCGGGGGTACGCACGCGCTGACCAGGAGTCCCATGGAATCGGTCGATGTCTGCATCATCGGCGGCGGCATGGCCGGCGCCTCGGTTGCCTACCGCCTCGCGCGCGGCGCGCGCGTCGTCATGCTCGAGCGCGAGCCGCACGTCGGCTACCACAGCACCGGCCGCTCGGCGGCGCTCTACCACCCCCAGTACGGCAGCCGCGCGATCCGCGCGCTGACGACGGCGTCCGGGCCCTTCTACGAATCGCCGCCCGAGGGCTTCGGGCCGGTCCTGAGCCCGCGCGGTTCGCTGGTGATCGGCAGGGACGGCCAGGACAAGGCGCGTGCCAAGCACGAAGCGCTCGCCGCGGAGAGCGGCCAGACGGTGACCTACCTGAGCACCGCGCAGGTGCAGGAGCTCGTTCCTCAGGTGCGGCCGGAGGCAGCGGGCTGGGGACTGTACGACCCGCTCGCGATGGACATGGATGTCGAGGTGCTGCTGCAGGGCTACCTGCGCGCGGCACGCCGCGATGGCATGCAGCTGCTGACGGGCCAGACGGTGGAGAGGCTGCGACCGGCGGGCGGGCGCTGGCGCGTGAAGACGCAGGACCGCGAGTTCGAGGCGGCGGTCGTCGTCAACGCATCGGGCGCATGGGTGGATGCGACGGCCGTGCTCGCCGGGATCGCGCCGCTCGGCCTCATCCCGTACCGGCGCACGGCGTTCACGTTCGACGCACCCGCGGGGGTCGATGCGATGCGCTGGCCGATGATCATCGAGGCGGCCGAGCAGTTCTACGTGAAGCCCGACGCCGGGCGCATCCTCGGCTCGTTGTCGGAGGAGGAGCCCTCGCCGCCCTGCGACGCCCAGCCGGAGGACCTCGACGTCGCGATCGCCGTTGACCGGATCGAATCGGCGCTCAGCTTCCCGATCAGCCGCGTGATCCGCTCGTGGGCAGGCCTTCGGACCTTCGGGCCCGACCGCAACCCCGTCTCGGGCTTCGAGCCCTCGGCGCCCGGCTTCTACTGGCACGGCGCAATCGGCGGCTACGGCATCCAGACGTCCGCGGCGCTCGGCGCGTACGCGGCGGCCATCATCAGCGGCCAGCCGTTGCCGCCCGAGCTCGCCGCGAACGGCGTGCGCACGACCGACCTCGAGCCCGCGCGGCTGCGCTGAGGCGGCGGCCGGCCGGCGCGCGACCCGATCAGGTCTTAGGGATGGCGCCGCCCGGCGTCAGTTTGTCGATCGCCTGGGGCAGCAGCTGCGAGAGCTTGGCGGTGAGCTCCGGCACGGACATGCCCGCCTTCGCCGCCAGTTCCTGGACGGAGCTGGAACCGAGCACCTGGTGGATGGCATCCGCGCTGATCGGCTCGTTCGGCCCGGTGCCGACCCATGACCGCACCGTCGGGCCGAAGCCCTGCTTCTCGAACTGGTTCACGACGCCCTGCACGCCGCCGTTCTGCTCGAGTACGTGGTTCACGACGCCCACCATCGCCGCACCGACGACCCCACCCAGCATCCCGTCGAACAGTCCCATGGTGCCTCCGTTGCGGGTCCTGCCCGCTCCAAGATTACGGCCGCCCGTCGCGGCCCGGGCTTGCGGCGCTCAGGCGCCGTGCGCGACATCCGCGAGCACGCCGACGATCGCGTCGACCTCGGCGAGCGTGTTGTAGTGTGCGAAGCCGATCCGCACGACGCCCGATTCGCGCACGCCGAGGACGCCCGCGATCTCGTACGCGTAGAACGACCCGTTCCACACGAAGATGTTCTGCCGCGCAAATCGCTCCGCCACCTCGGCCGGCGCACGCCCGCGGATCGACAGGCTGAAGGTCGGCACGCGGCCGCGGTTGCCACCGTGCTCGGTCGGCCCCAACACGCGGATCGCCGGAAGCTCGCGCACGCCTTCGAGGAAGCGCTGCGCGAGTCGGCTCTCGTGCGCGATCGCGGCCGCGTAGCCGGCCTCGACGCGCTCCCGCAGGGGCGCGGACGCTGGCGCCGCGCCGAAGCGCTCGCCGAGCCACGCCAGGTGCTCGATCGCGCCCACCGTGCCGAGCTGCGCCTCGAAGGACGGCGTCCCGGGCGCATGCTTGTAGGGCATCGACATCGGCGATGGCCGCACCTTGAGCGGCCGCAGCCGGTCGGCGAGCTCGGTGCTGACGTAGGCGAGGCCGGCGTGCGGGCCGAAGTACTTGTAGGGCGAGGTGACGAGCAGGTCGCAGCCGATCCGCCGCGCATCGATGGCGAAGTGCGGCGCGGACTGGACGGCGTCGACGCACGTGACCGCGCCGACCGCGCGCGCCGCCGCGACGATCCGCGCGACGTCGTTGATGGTTCCGAGGAAGTTGCTCGCGTGATTGCAGGCGACGAGGCGCGTGCGCGGACCGATCAGCGAGTCGAGCATGTCGTAGCGGTACTGGTAGCTTTCGGTGTCGAACTCGAGCCAGCGGACCGCCGCGCCGCGCTCCTCGGCGGCGATCAGCCACGGCGCGATATTCGCGTCGTGGTCCATGCGCGAGACGACGACCTCGTCGCCCGGCTGCCAGTCGCGCGCCAGCATCCGCGAGAAGTGGAACAGCAGGCTCGTCGTGTTCAGCCCGAAGACGACCTCGCGCTCGTTCGCGGCGCCGAGGAACTGCGCGGCCGCGATGTGCGCCGCGTGCATCTGCTCGTCCGTCTGGCGCGAGGTGCGGAACACGCCGCCGTCGTTGGCGCAGTGCGCGACCAGCGACTCGTGCATGCGCTCGATCGCTCGGCCGGCCACCTGCGTGCCACCCGGCGCATCGACGTAGACGCGCGCCATGCCCTCGTCGCGCTGCGCGAGCGCCGGAAAGGCCCGGCGGACCGCATCGTCGTTCCAGCTACCCGCTACGTTCGGCATCGGATCCCCGGTGAGGTGGGCACGCACGGTGCCCGGCAGCGTTCGGAGGGCGTACGGTAGCCGGGCAGCGCGCGTTTGTCAGGTGCGGACGTGGCGCGATGCGCTGGGCCCGGCGCGGGACGCGCTAGAATCCGCCGACGGGCGACAACAGGCATCGGCGGCGTCCGCTCGACCGCACGACCGGCCCCGGGGGATCACGATGGCTACACGACACGGCCTCATCGTCGCCGCGACACTCGCGCTCCACGCCGGCGCCGCGGCCGCCGCGACCCCGGCGGCGCTTGCCGAGGCGGCCAGGGTCAGCTTCGAGTGGGGCGTCAAGATTCCGCTGCGCGACGGCGTGCGCCTGAACGCGACCGTGTACCGCCCGGCCGGGGCCGCGTCGCCCGCGCCCTGCCTGTTCACGCTGACGCCTTACATCTCGCAGAGCTACCACGACCGCGGCGTGTACTTCGCCGCGCACGGCTACCCCTTCCTCACGGTCGATGTCCGCGGCCGCGGCAACTCCGAGGGCGTCTTCCGGCCGTTCCTGCAGGAAGCCCAGGACGGCTACGACGTCGTCGAGTGGCTGGCGCGCCAGCCCTACTGCAATGGCAAGGTCTCGATGTGGGGCGGCTCGTACGCCGGCTACGATCAGTGGGCCACCGCGAAGGAGCGCCCGCCGCACCTCGCGACGATCGTGCCGGTCGCCGCGCCGGTTGCCGGCATCGACTTTCCGGCGCCGCACCTGCTGTTCGTGTCGTACGACGTCCAGTGGCTGACGTTCGTCAGCGGTCGCGCATCGCAGGCAATGATCTTCGGCGACGACGCGTTCTGGACCTCCGCGTTCCGCCGCTGGTACGAGTCGGGCGCGCCGTTCCGCATGCTGGACCGCATCGTCGGCAACCCCTCGCCGATCTTCCAGGAGTGGCTTTCTCACCCGGACGTCGACGCGTACTGGGAGAGCTACAACCCGACTGCGGCGCAGTACGGCCAGCTCGAGATCCCGATCCTGACCATCACCGGCATGTACGACGACGACCAGCCGGGTGCGCTCGAGCACTACCGCCGCTACATGGCCGCGACGACGCCCGCCGGTCGCGCGCGCCACTTCCTGGTCATCGGCCCGTGGGACCACGCCGGCACGCGCACGCCGCTTGCGCAGTTCGGCGGGCTCAGCTTCGGGCCCGCGAGCCTTATTGACCTGCCGAAGCTGCACACCGAGTGGTACGCCTGGACGATGAGCGACGGTGCGCGGCCCGAGTTCCTGCGCAAGCCGGTCGCGTACTACGTCACGGGCGCCGAGCGCTGGCGCTATGCCGACTCGCTCGAGGCCGTGACGGCGACCGAGACGCCGCTGTTCCTCGGCTCCAGCGGCGCTGACCCGAACGACGTGTACGCCGGCGGCTCGATGCTCGCCAGGCGCCGCACGACTGCTTCGGCCGACCATTACCTGTACGACCCGCGCGACACGAGCATCGCGGCGGTCGAGGCACTCGCGGACCCCTCGAGCTACCTCGACCAGCGGGCGCTGATCGCCGCGCGCAGCAAGCTCGTGTACTACTCCGAGCCGTTCACGAGCGACGTCGAGCTGAGCGGATTCTTCCGCCTCACGGCCTTCCTCGCGATCGACCAGCCCGATACCGACTTCATCGTGCAGGTCGCGGAAGTGCTTGCCGACGGCAGCGTGCTGCCGCTGAGCCGCGACCAGATGCGCGCCCGCTACCGCGAGGGCCCGGGCACGCCGAAGCTCATCCGCACGCATGGTCCGCTGCGGTACGAGTTCAACCGCTTCACGTTCGCATCGCGGGTCGTGCGCAAGGGCAGCCGGCTGCGGCTCGTGCTGAGCGCGGCCGATTCGATCGGCTACGAGAAAAACTACAACACCGGCGGCGTCGTCGCCGATGAGTCGATCCGGGATGCCCGACCGGTCGTCGTGACGCTCTACCACGACAGCGGCCACCCGAGCGCGCTGTACCTGCCGGTCGCGGCCGCCGAGCCGGGCGGCCGCTGACCCCGCCCACGGGGCGACGAATCAACGACTTAGGCGGCGTCGGCGTGGCCTTCGCGCGCGGGTTTCACGCCGATGTCGAATTGACACATCGCCGAACGACTAAGGGGCGGACGATATCCCCATCCTTTGCAGGAGAAGCCATGAAGTACCTGTGCCTGATCTATGACGAGGAAAAGAAGCTGGGCGCGATGAGCAAGAGCGAGTCGGACGCGTTCATGGGCGAGTACCGCGCGTTCACGACGAGCATCCGCGAGTCCGGCCACTACGTCGCCGGCGAGGCGCTGAAGCCGGTCAGCACCGCGAGCACCGTGCGGGTGCGCAACGGCAAGGCCTCGACGACCGACGGGCCGTTCGCGGAAACACGCGAACAGCTCGGGGGCTTCTACATGATCACGGCGCGCGACCTCAACGAGGCGCTGCAGATCGCCGCACGGATCCCGTCGGCGCGCATCGGCAGCATCGAGGTCCGCCCGATCATGGACTTCAGCCAGAGCTGAGGACGCCGGGTCCGTGCCGACGACGGCGGAGCCGATGCGCGAGCTCATCGCGGCCCTGTACCGCACCGACTCGCGGCGCGTGCTCGCGACGCTGATCCGGCTGCTCGGCGACTTCGACCTCGCGGAGGAGGCGCTTCACGAAGCCTTCGCCGCCGCGGTCGCCGAGTGGCCGGACGCAGGCCTGCCGGCCAAGCCTCGCGCGTGGCTGGTCACGGCAGGCCGCTTCCGCGCGATCGATGCGCTGCGTCGCCGCGCGCGCTTCAACGCAGCGGCCGCCGAGCTTGCGCACGGGCTCGAGTCCGCGGCCGCGGCCGAACCTCCAATGCCGCTCGAGCTCGACGACGACCCGCTTCGCCTGATCTTCACGTGCTGCCACCCGGCGCTGCCGGTGGACGCGCAGCTCGCGCTCACGCTGCGCGAGGTCTGCGGGCTGACGACCGAGGAGATCGCGCGTGCGTTCCTGACGCGTGCGCCGACCATCGCGCAGCGCATCGTGCGCGCAAAGTCGAAGATCCGGGAGGCCGGCATCCCGTACGAGGTCCCCACGGGCGCGGCGCTGACCGAGCGGCTCGAGCGCGTGCTGCAGGTCATCTACCTGTTGTTCAATGAGGGCTACGCCGCATCCGCGGGCGACGCTTTGACGCGCGCCGACCTGTCCGGCGAAGCGATCCGGCTCGGCCGGCTGGTCGTCGGGCTGCTGCCCGAACCCGAGGCCGCGGGGCTGCTGGCGCTGATGCTGTTGCACGAGGCGCGCCGCTCTGCGCGCGTCGACGCGCAGGGCGAGCCCGTCCTCCTCGACCAGCAGGATCGCGGCCGCTGGGACCGGTCGCAGATTGCCGAGGGCGTGGCGCTCGTCGAGCAGGCGCTGGCGGCGCGGCCGGTCGGTTCGTATGCGCTGCAGGCGGCGATCGCGGCCGTGCACGCCGGGGCGCCGTCGGCGGCGGAGACGGACTGGCCGCAGATCGTCGCGCTCTACGACCTGCTGCTCGCGGCGGACCCGACACCGGTCGTGGCACTCAACCGTGCCGCCGCGGTGGCGATGACCGACGGCGCGCAGGCGGGGCTCGCGCTGATCGACGGGATTCTGGCGCGCGGCGATCTCGAGGAGTACGCGCTCGCGCACTCGGCGCGGGCCGAGCTGCGCCGGCGCCTGGGTCGCATCGACGAGGCCCGCGATTCATACCGCCGCGCGCTGGCCCTCACGCGCCTCGCGCCCGAGCGCCGCTTCCTCGAGCGCCGTCTCGCCGCGCTCAGTTCCAGCCGTAGTTGAAGCTGACGCTGACGCGTTCGCCGCGTGCGCGACTGACCGGCACCTCGTGCCGCAGCCAGCTCTCGAAGAGCAGCAGCGTCCCGACGCGTACGGGGATCACGACCCACGTGCGGCGATCGGCGGGCGCGTCAGCGCGGCGAGGTGGAGCGGCCATCAGGCGGTCGAGCCTCGGGTCCTCGAGCTTGAGCCCCGGCGAGCCGCGCGGGGTCGCGACGTAGTAGGTCCCGCTGAGCGCCGAGAGCGGGTGCAGGTGCAGGCCGTGGCCGGTGCCGGGCGGCATCAGGTTGACCCAGCAGTCGGTCATCGCAAGGCGCCGCCCGCCGAGGTCGAAGGCGAGCGTGCGGGCGAACCGCCGGACGTGCCCGTCGATGAGCCGTTCGAGCTCGGCGAACGTCGGCGAGACGCGGTGCATGTGCGAGGCCGACCCGTACGAGGTGTAGCCGCCCGGATAGCGATCGCGCGACCAGCGCCGGCCGGCCGCGTCGTCGTGCCGGAGCTGCCGGCATTCGGCCAGGAGGCGCCGGTTGAGCGAGCCGCCGCGGCTGCCGGCGATCGGCTCGACGTACACGGGCGTCGCGAACAGCGAGCGGACGGGCATCGCGCGAATCTAGCGGAATCCCGGCGGCCGTGACGGGCGGCGGCGGCCGGCCAAAAAAAAGGGCGAACCGAAGCCCGCCCCGAGGGGGTCTGGAGGCGAGGTCGGCGGCGGCGACCGAGTGAGTCGCGCGGCCAGATGCTTGCCGTGGAAACGACTGTAGGCAGCCGTCCGCGGCGGCACAAATGACTCTTTTGCAGTGCACAAGTGAACCGCGCTCACGCGTGGAGCGCCAGTACGCTAGGGCGGGAGCACCGCTCGCCAGGCGCGGGTCGGGTCGCCGTAGGCGAGGAACGAGGGATTGAGCAGGTCGGGCCGGGCGTTGTACGTGAGCGGCTCGCCGCGCAGCGTCACCACCGCCCCACCCGCCGCGACGAGAACGGCGTGCGCCGCGGCCGTGTCCCACTCCGAGGTCGGCCCGAGGCGCGGATAGAAGTCCGCCTGCCCTTCCGCAACGATGCAGAACTTGAGTGCACTGCCGACCGCGACCAGCTCGTGGGGGCCGAGCCGCTCGAGCAGGGCATCGAGGGAGCGCCCCCGGTGGGAGCGGCTGCCGACGACTCGTGGGCGATCCGGCGACGGACGTGTCGCGATGCGTCGTGGCGGGCCGCCGCCGTCGCTGCGCGTCGCGCCGGCGCCGGGTGCGCCGGCGTAGACGACGTCGCGCACTGGCACGCCGACGACGCCGAGCACCGGTTGGTGCCCGGCGATCAGCGCGATGTTGATGGTGAACTCGCCGTTGCGCGCCAGGAACTCCTTCGTGCCGTCCAGCGGGTCGACCAGCCAGCAGCGCGGCCAGCGCAGTCGCTCCTCAACCGCGACCGCCGCGGACTCCTCGGACAGCACGGGGATGTCGGGCGTCAGCCGCTGCAGTGCCTCGACGATCAGGTGATGCGAGGCGAGGTCAGCCTGGGTGAGCGGCGAGTCGTCGGCCTTGCGCGTCGCGCCGGCGTCATCGCGCGCGTAGACCTCGAGAATTGCGGCGGCCGCGCGCCGGGCGATCGCCGACACCGGCGCGATCAGGGCGGCAGGGTCCGGCAGGGCGGCCATCGCGATGGGGCCCGGGTTCAGGCGCGCGGCACCGGCGCCAGCACGCCGGCTGCGGCGATGTGGGCGACGATCCGCTCGGCGGCCTGCTCGGCGGACAGGCGCTCGGTATCGATGTGCAGCTCGGGCTGCTCCGGCGGCTCGTACGGCGAGTCGACACCGGTGAAGTTCTTGAGCGCGCCCAGTCGCGCCTTGCGGTACAGGCCCTTGGGGTCGCGCGCCTCGGCGAGGGCGAGCGGCGCGTCGACGAAGACCTCGAAGAAGTCGCCGGGCGGCATGAGCTCGCGCGCCATGCGCCGCTCGGAGCGGAACGGCGAGATGAAGGACACGAGCGTGATGAGCCCCGCATCGGCCATCAGGCGCGCGACTTCGGCGACACGCCGGATGTTCTCGACTCGGTCCTGCGGCGTGAAGCCGAGATCCTTGTTGAGGCCCTGACGGACGTTGTCGCCATCGAGCAGGTACGTGTGGCGCCCGAGCGCGACCAGGCGCTTGTCAACGAGGTTCGCGATCGTCGACTTGCCCGCGCCGGAAAGGCCCGTGAGCCACAGGACGCAGCCGCGCTGCCCTTTCTGCGCGGCGCGCGCGGTGCGGTCGACGTCGAGCGCCTGCCAATGGACGTTCTGCGACCGGCGCAGCGCAAAATGCAGCAGCCCCGCGCCGACCGTATGGTTGCTGACACGGTCGATCAGGATGAAGCCGCCGAGCGTGCGGCTGTCGGCGTACGGCTCGAACGCCACCGGCCGGTCGAACTGGACTTCGCAGACGCCGACATCGTTGAGCTCGAGGTGCTGCGCCGGAACGTGCTCGAGCGTGTTCACGTTGACGCTGTACTTGAGCGGCATGACGGTTGCGTGCACGGTCTGCGTCGCGAGCTTGAGCAGGTACTGCCGACCCTGCAGCATCGGCTCCTCGTGCAGCCAGATGACGGTCGCCTCGAATTGGTCGGCGCTTTCCGGCGGTGAATCGCTGGCGGCGACGACATCGCCGCGGCTCACGTCGACCTCGCTGCCAAACACCAGCGTGACCGAGTCGCCCGCTTGCGCGCGGGTCAGGTCGCCGTCCGCCGTCACGATCCTCGCGACCGTGCTCTCGCGACCCGACGGCACGATGCGCACCTTGTGTCCAACCGCAACCGAACCCGAGGCGATCTGGCCGGCGAAGCCACGGAACTCCGCGTTCGGCCGGTTGACCCACTGCACCGGCATCCGGAACGGCCGGGCAAGCGCCCCTGCGTCCAGCTCGACGGAGTCGAGATGCTCGAGGAGCGATGGCCCCGTATGCCAAGGCATCGCGGCCGAGCGCCGCGTCACGTTCTCGCCGTTGACCGCGGCCATCGGGATCGACATGACGTCGGTGACGCCGATGCGCCGCGCGAACGAGCGGAAGTCCGACTCGATCGACCGCGCGGTCGCCTCCGCGTAGCCCACGAGATCCATTTTGTTGATCGCGAGCACGAGGTGGCGGATCCCGAGCAGCGCCGCTAGGTAGGCGTGCCGCCGGGTCTGCGTCAGCACTCCCTTGCGCGCGTCGACCAGGAGGACGGCAAGGTCGGCGGTCGACGCGCCGGTGACCATGTTGCGTGTGTACTGCTCGTGCCCCGGCGTGTCCGCGACGATGAACTTGCGCCGCTCGGTCGCGAAATATCGGTAGGCGACGTCGATCGTGATCCCCTGCTCTCGCTCGGCGGCCAGCCCGTCGACCAGCAATGCGAAGTCGAGTTCTCCGCCGCGCGTACCGACGCGCCGCGAGTCGCTCGCGAGCACTGCGAGCTGATCGTCGAGGATCAGATTCGCGTCGAACAACAGCCTGCCGATGAGCGTCGACTTGCCGTCGTCGACCGAGCCGCAGGTGATGAACCGCAGCAGGCTCGTCCCCTGACTCGCCTGCAGCTGCGCCTCGAGGTCGGCGTCGCGGTGGTCCGGATTGCTTGCCATGAGCCTAGAAATAGCCGTCGCGCTTCTTTTGTTCCATCGAGCCCGACGCGTCGTGGTCGATGAGCCGGCCGGCGCGCTCCGAGATGCGAGTATCGAGCATCTCTCGGAGCACGTCCGCGACAGTCGCCGCTTCGCTGTCCACCGCCGCGGTCAGCGGGTAGCAACCGAGAGTCCGGAACCGTACCCGGCGCTGCTGCGGAGCTTCGCCCGGCGCGAGCGGCATCCGCTCGTCGTCGACCATGATCCACTGGCCATCGCGCCGCACGACGGGGCGCTCGGCCGAGAAGTACAACGGCGCGACGGCGACCCGCTCCCGGTAGATGTACTGCCAGACGTCGAGCTCCATCCAGTTTGAGAGCGGGAATACGCGCACGCTCTCACCCTTGCTCTTGCGGGCGTTGTAGAGCGCCCATAGCTCTGGCCTCTGGCGCTTTGGATCCCAGTGGTGCGTGGCGGAGCGGAACGAGAACACGCGCTCCTTGGCCCGGCTCTTCTCTTCGTCGCGCCGCGCGCCGCCGAGCGCCGCATCGAACCCGTGCGCATCGAGCGCCTGGCGCAACGCCTGCGTTTTCATGACGTCGGTGTGGACCTGCGAGCCGTGGGTGAACGGGCCGATGCCCTGCGAGAGGCCCTGCTGGTTGACATGCACGATCAGCTCAAGTCCGAGGCGCGTCGCGGTGGCATCGCGAAACGCGTACATCTCCCGGAACTTCCACGTCGTATCGATATGCAGCAGCGGGAACGGCGGCGGCGCCGGGTAGAAGGCCTTGACCGCCAGGTGAAGCATCACCGAGCTGTCCTTGCCGATCGAGTACAGCATGACCGGCCTCGCGCACTCGGCCACCACCTCCCGCAGGATGTGGATGCTCTCGGCCTCGAGGCGGTCGAGGTGGGTGCGCGATGCGCGCTCCAGAGGCGCCGTCGCGGGCTTCATGGCACCGATCCGAACGGCGCGCGCGGATGCGCACGCACTCGCCAAGCGTCTGCTTCCGGCGACGCCTGTTGACCTTGATGGCCCACCGCGCGGCACGTGCGCGGCTGCGACAGTCGAAATTGCGAACTCATAGCCGTCGCAAATGATCCCATAACTTCCTACGCGGACGCAGCCCGCCTTCCGGGGCGGACGGCGCCCGCGCGCCTGAGTACACTCGAAGCATGGTCGGCGAACCATTGCTTTACGTCGGCGCAGGCATGCTGGTCGGCGTCCTGATCGGGCTGACCGGAGTCGGCGGCGGTTCGTTGATGACGCCGATCCTCATGCTCGGCTTCGGGCAGCCGGCGTCGCTGGCCGTCGGCACGGACCTCATTTTCGCGGCGACGACCAAGCTGGCGGCGACCGCGTCCTTCGGCTACAGCCGCCGCGTCGACTGGCCCATCGTCGGGCGCCTCGCGATCGGCAGCGTGCCGGGTGCCGCGGCGGTGATCCTCGGACTGACGCTCGCGCATCGGACCCAGACCGCCGCCGACCTCTTCATCTCAAAGTGCCTGGCCGTGATGCTCGCGGTGACCGCGGTCGCGATGCTGTTCCAGAGCTATTTCCAGCGCTCCGGCGTTCGGCAGACCGCGGCGTCGCTCGGCCGCAGCGAGCGCTACAAGCTCGCGCTCACAATCCTCACCGGCGTCCTGCTCGGTGTCGGCGTCACGTTGACCTCGGTGGGAGCCGGCGCGCTCGGTGTCGTGGCGCTTCTCTATCTGTATCCATTGCGACTGACGGCAGACCGGCTCGTCGCGACGGACATCGCGCACGCGCTGCCGGTGACGATCATCGGCGGCCTCGGCCATGCGGCGCTCGGCCACGTGCAACTACCGGTCCTCGGCTGCCTGCTGCTGGGGTCGATTCCGGGCGTGCTCATCGCGGCGCGCACCACGCTGCGCCTGCCGGAGTTCGTGACGCGCGGCCTCATCGCGGTGATGCTCGCGCTGGTCGCGGGAAGAATGCTGCTGAGGTGATTCCGGCCCGGCGACCCGCTCAGGCGCCGTGCAGGCCGCACTCCCGCCGCAGGCCGAAGAAGCGCAGCCGGTCCGTGCTGCCCGCCTCCGCCAGAGAGCGCGTCGTGTGCCAGTCGCCGATCGACAGGTAGCCCTTCTGCCACAACGGGTGATACGGCAGGTCGTGGGCCGCGAGGTACTGACCGATGTTGCGATCGGTCCAATCGAAGATCGGGTGCAGCTTGTAGCGGCCGCGGCGGAACTCGACCGGCTCGGTCCGTGCGCGACTGTCGGCCTGCACGCGCCTCAGTCCCGACAGCCACGTTTCGGCGCCCAGCTGCTGAAGCGCCCGCTGCATCGGTTCTTGCTTGTTGAGCTGGTTGTAACGATCGATGCCGGCCGCACCCTGCTCCCAGAGCTTCCCGAAGCGGGTTTCCTGCCATGCGGGCGAGGCATCGGACCGGAACACCTGCAGATTCAGGTGCAGTCGCTCGGTGAGCTGGTCGACAAACCGGTAGGTCTCCGGAAACAGGTAACCGGTGTCGATCAGGACGACCGGAATCTCGGGCGCGACGCGCGTGACGAGGTGGAGCATGACCGCCGCCTGCGCGCCGAAGCTCGAGGCGAGAACGTGCGCGCCCGGCAGGATTTCGAGCGCGGCGGCCACGCGCGCGGGCGCATCGAGCGCCGCAAAGGCGGCATTCAGCGCCGCGAGCTCTCCCGGGTCGCCGGGTGGCGCGGGCTGCGGCAACCACCGGGCTAGCGTCGTTCGCATCGTGTCATCCCGCGGCCAGATTCGGCGCTTCCACCATCGACGTGGAACGGGTGATGCTAGCGGTCGATCGCGCCGTTGCAGAAAGCCCGAGGAGTTATGCCGCCATAACCACCGGGCGCAGCAGCGTCAGGGCCGGCGGAAGTGGCGCATCAGCAGCAGTGCCCACAGCAGCACGCCTGCGACGCTGCACCCGAGCAGCGCGGCCCCGACGCTTGGCTCGAGCCGGGGCGGCACGGAGCCGTTTGCGCGGATCAGCACCAAGTGCAGCAGAAAGGCGAACGCGCTGATCCCGGCCGCGAGTCGCGCGGCGTGCGCGAGCAGCCAGTGCATCGCCTCCTCCCGGCGCTCCGGCTTCAGCCAGTACTCGCGGTTCGGTATGTTGATCCTGTCGCTGGCGCGACGCATGGCACCGCGCACGCTGAACAAGACGAACGTCGGAACGACGACTGCCAGCAGTGCCATGAGCCCGAGATAGGGCCCGCGGGTCATGAAGCCGTTCGCGGCGCCCGTGCCATCGAAATGCGTCGCGATCCGATCGGGTAGCGCAATCGACGTCGCCAGGATGCCGAGCACCGAGGCCACGATGACCGCGCCGATCCAGCTGCTGTCCTTCCGCTCGCCCATCGCGTCAACCTCCAGTCGGACGGACCGATCCTGACCGATCGAGGGCGTCGAGCGCCAGCGTGAACGTGCCGGCGGGCCGGGAGCCGGATCGGGTAGGATCATCGCGCCGTGCAGATCATCGACGCCGCGACCGTCGCCACACGACTTCCGCCCGCCGCGCTCGTCGCGGCGCTGGAGCGCATGTTTCGCGACGGCTGCGTCGCGCCGGTCCGGCACCACCACACGGTCCGCGTGCCGGGCGCGCCGGATGCGACGCTGCTCCTGATGCCGGCGTGGCGCGAGGGCGCCTACGCTGGTGTCAAGCTGGTGACCGTCTTTCCCGGTAACGCTGCGCGTGCGCTCCCGGCCGTGTCGGCCGCGTACCTGCTGCTCGATGCCAGCACCGGCACGGTGCTGGCGCTCATCGATGGCGGCGAGCTGACGGCACGGCGCACGGCCGCGACGTCGGCGCTCGCGGCGCGTTTCCTGGCGCGAGGCGATGCGACCGGGCTGCTCGTGGTCGGCACCGGCCGTATGGCGCGCCATCTCGCCCGCTTTCACGTCGCGCTGCGGCCGGAACTGCGCACGGTGAGGATCTGGGGTCGATCCACCCCCCACGCCCAGCAGCTCGTCGACGATCTCGCGCGCGACGGTATCGCCGCGGCCGTCGCGCGGTCGCTGCCGGACGAGGTTGCAGCAGCAGACATCGTCAGCGCCGCGACGTTGGCAACCGATCCGCTGATCGGCGGGCAGTGGGTGAGGCCGGGGACCCACGTGGACCTGGTCGGTGGCTATACGACCGCGATGCGAGAAGCGGACGACGTACTGATCGAGCGCGCCGCGGTGTTCGTCGACACGCGCGAAGGCGCGCTCGTCGAGGCCGGCGACGTCGTCGTCCCCATCCAGCGCGGCATACTGCGGGCCGAGGCCGTGCACGATCTCGGGCAGCTGTGTCGTCGCGAGCACGTCGGTCGCGTGGATCCGACGCAGATCACGGTATTCAAGTCGGTTGGCGCGGCACTCGAGGACCTTGCGGCGGCGATCGCGACGTTCGAGGCTCGGCCGGCAGGCCCCACGGCCCGGTAGCGCCTCAGTGCCGGCGGCCGCGCGCCGCCGGCGCAAACAACGCCGTCAGCTGCTCCATCATCGCGCCGCCAAGCTGCTCCGCGCTTTCGATGGCGACCGCCCGCCGGTAGAAGTCGGTGACGTCGTGGCCGATGCCGATTGCCACGAGCTCGACCGGTGACTGCGTTTCGATCCACTCGACCACGCGCCGCAGGTGCTGCTCGAGGAAGCTACCGGGGTTGGCGGACAGCGTCGCTTCGTCGAGCGGCACGCCATCCGAGATCACGATCAGGATTCGCCGCTGTTCGCGGCGCGCCAGCAGCCGCTCGTGGGCCCACAGCAGCGCCTCGCCGTCGATGTTCTCCTTGAGCATGTCCTCGCGCAGCATCAGGCCCAGGTTCTGGCGGGCGCGACGCCACGGCGCGTCGGCCGACTTGTATATAAGGTGTCGCACGTCGCTCAGGCGCCCCGGCTGCGGCGGCGCGCCGGCGCGCAGCCAGTCCTCGCGCGAGCGGCCACCGTTCCAGTCGCTCGTCGTGAAGCCGAGGATCTCGACCTTCACGCCACAACGTTCGAGCGTGCGCGACAGGACGTCCGCACACAGCGCCGCCACCATGATCGGCCGCCCGCGCATCGAGCCCGAGTTGTCGAGGAGCAGCGTGACGACCGTGTCCTTGAACTCGGTCTCGGCCTCCTCCTTGAACGCGAGCGGCGCCAGCGGATCGACGATGATGCGCGTCAGTCGCGCTGCGTCGAGCACGCCCTCCTCCAGGTCGAAGCTCCAGTGGCGCTTCTGCTGCGCCAGCAGCAGCCGCTCGAGGCGGTTCGCGAGCCGCACGACCGTGCCCTGCAGGCGTCGCGACTGCTGATCCAGCAGTGCGCGCAGCCGCGCGAGCTCGGCGGGGTCGCAGATGCGCTCCGCGGCGAGCGTGACATCGTGGGCGCGCGTGAACACGCGGTAGTGGCGGCTCGGATCGCCCGGCTCGTGCGGCAGGGCCGCATGCGTCATGCGCTCGCCCTTCGGATCGGTCTCGGACCTGCGCTCGCGCTCATCGAGCCGGGCGCGCGCCCGCGAGTCGGCCTCCTTGTCGGGCAGCGTCGGCCCTTCCTGCTCGAACTCGCCCTGCCCCGACTTCACGCCGAGCGTCGCCGGGGTCGCCGGCTCCGGCCCCGGGCGCCCGGCGCGCTCGCGCCGCGCGGTCTCGGCCGGCAGCTCGCGCTCGCCGGCCGGGCCGATCTCGTAGCCGAGGTCGAGGTCGCGTGCCAGTGCGTGCGTCAGGCGCGCGAAGCGTACCTGGTCGCCGATCACGTCCGGCAGCCGCTCGAGCGTCGCGCCGGCGCGTTTCTCGAGCTCGTCGCGCCAGCGCGTCATCAGCGGCGCCGCGGCGTCGGGCGGCGGCTCGCCGGTCAGCCGCTCGCGCATCAGCAGTGCCAGCGCATCGAGCATGGTCGCGAAGCGGCTGCCCTGCGCGAAGCGTGCTCCCTTGCGCTCGAGCGCATCGAGCAGCGCGGCTTCGAGGTTGCGGGCGACCCCGTGCAGCACGCGCGCTCCGAGCGCCTGGCAGCGCACGTCCTCGGCGATCTCGAACAGCTCGCGCGCGCGGTTGCCAGCGGGATTCAGCGCAGCGTGGGTTTCCGGGTCGTGGTATGCGAATCGCAAAGCCAGGCGGTCCGCGTAGCCGCGCAGGCGCGCCGCATCGGTCCGGTCGACCGCGTTGGTACCAGGATCCGGCAGCAGCACCTTGCCGTCGACGACCTTCGGACCGAGCTTGCCGAACTCGACGACGAGCGACGGCTCGCCGGCGAGCGCGCGCGTCGATTGCGTCAGCGCCCGCTTGAAGGTCTCGGCGGCGGTCGGCCTCGGCATCGCTCGCTCGTCGTCAGCCGCTCAGACGACCTGGACGCGGGTCGCGGCCTCGGGCAGGTCGCTGCCAAACGCCCGCTGGAAGAACTCGGCCACCGTCGCTCGCTCCAGCTCGTCGCACTTGTTCAGGAACGTGACGCGGAACGCAAGCCCGACATCGCCGAAGATCTCGGCGTTCTCGGCCCACGTGATCACGGTCCGCGGGCTCATGACCGTCGAGATGTCGCCGTTCATGAAAGCGTTGCGCGTCATGTCCGCCACCCGCACCATCGCCAGGATCGTGCGGCGTCCGTCGACAGAATCGTAGTGGCGGGTCTTCGCCAGCACGATCGCAGCCTCGGCATCGTGGTCAAGGTAGTTGAGCGTCGTCACGATCGACCAGCGGTCCATCTGTCCCTGGTTGATCTGCTGCGTGCCGTGGTAGAGCCCGGTCGCGTCGCCAAGCCCGATGGTGTTCGTCGTCGCGAACAGCCGGAACCACGGGTGTGGGCTGATCACGCGGTTCTGGTCGAGCAGCGTCAGCTTGCCGCTCGCCTCGAGGACGCGCTGGATGACGAACATCACGTCCGGCCGGCCGGCGTCGTATTCGTCGAAGATCAGCGCGATCGCGCGCTGCACCGACCAGGGCAGGAGCCCCTCGCGGAACTCCGTGACCTGCTGGCCGTCGCGCAGCACGATCGCATCCTTGCCCACCAGGTCGATCCGGCTGACGTGCCCGTCGAGGTTGATGCGGATCATCGGCCAGTTCAGCCGCGCGGCCACCTGCTCGACATGCGTCGACTTCCCGGTGCCGTGGTAGCCCTGCACCATCACGCGACGGTTGAACGCGAAGCCCGCCAGGATCGCGAGCGTCGTTTCCGGGTTGAAGCGATACGCCTCGTCAATCTGCGGGGCGTACTCGGTCCGTCGGGAGAAGGCCGGCACTTGCATGTCGCTCGCGACCCCGAAACTGCGGGCCGAGACGGACGTGTCGGGGGCAATCTGCTGGAGGTCGTCGGCGGTGCTCATCGGGCTCACTGTCGGAAATGGGGCGTCGCATGTGGCGTGGGGCCGCCCATTTTGTACGTCTCGAGGCGAGAATGCTCGCCCGGCGGGGCGCTCAGGCGCGGCCGGCCAGTCGTCGCGGTGACAGCGCTCGCTCGCTGACCCCGTGTGCACGCGCCGCGTCCGGGAGGGGCCGCTGCTCGATCAGCGCGGCGGCGACCTGGCCGAGCCCGGGCGAGGTCATGATGCCCGCGCCGCCCTGCCCGGTCAGCCAGAAGAAGCCGGGCATGTCGGCGGCGAATCCCGCGACCGGCTGCTCGTCGCGCACGAAATTCCGCAACCCCGCCCAGCGTGCCGTGAGCTTGCGGATCTCGAGGGTCGTGAATCGCTCGAAATAGTCGACCGCGATGGCGATGTCGATGTCCTCAGGTTGCGCATCGCACGGAACCGACGGCGTCGCGTCTCCGGCGCAGACCATCAAGGCATTGCCGCTCGCCTTGAAGTAGAAGCCCGACCCGATCTCGTCGACCGGCGGCACGTGGCGGACGTCGAAGCCCGGCTCGAAGGTCAGCGCCGTGCGCCGGCGAGGCTCGACCGACAGCGGCTGCACGCCGGACCGCTGGGCGACGACGTCCGCCCACGCGCCCGAGGCGTTGACGATCAGCGGCGCCTCGACGGTTTCGGCGCCGAGTTGAACGCGCCACAGCGCGCCGAGGCGCTCGGCGCCGGTGAATTCGATCCCGCTGCGCGTGATGCCGCCGCGCTGCCGGATGCCGCGCAGGAATCCCTGATGCAGCGCGTCAACATCGATTTCCGCGTTGTCCGGCTCGTAATAGCAGCGGGCGAGCACTTCCGGGCGCAGGAATGGCACGATCCGCAGCGCCTCGCCGACCGTGATCGCGTGCAACCGAGGCGTGTGTGCGCTCACGTCGGCGTAGAAGGCGTCCGCGGCCGATTCGCCGCCGGGCTCACAGAACACGATGTTCCCCCGTCGCCGCATGAGGGGCACCGGCGAGAAGCCGTCCGGCGGCGCGTCGAGGAACGCCTCGCCATAGAGCGCAAGCGCGCGCTTCACGCCCGTGCAGTGCGCCGCGGTCCACTCGGCGGCGGAGCGGCCCGTCGAGTGGTAGCCGAAGGCGTCCTCGCGCTCGACGAGCAGCACCCGCATCCGCTCGGCGAGGAAATACGCCGCCGATGCGCCCGCGATGCCGCCACCCACTACCAGCACGTCCACCCGCATCCGACCACTCCCAGCCGCCGTCGGTCACCGGCCGTCACGACTACAATCGCGCATCGCCGGCGACGACGGAAGTGCCATGCGGCTGCCCCGGGCCCCTGCCATCGACGCCTGGGTCGTGGACTCGACCGTCAAGGGCTATCCGGGCGATGCGCCACCCATGCCGCTCGGCGAGATCCGGGCGCGTGGCTGGAACGTGCTGCGCGACGGCCTGCCACTGCCGGTCGCCGTGCTGAAGGCCTCGAGCCTCCAGCACAACCGCGCGTGGATGCGACGCTACCTCGAGTCGGCCGGCGCGGTGCTCTGCCCGCACGGCAAGACCACGATGAGCCCGCAGCTGTTCGCCGCGCAGCTCGAGGACGGTGCCTTCGGCATCACCTGCGCGAGCATCGCCCAGCTGCAGGTCTACCGCCGCCACGGAATCCGCCGGGTGCTGATGGCGAACCAGCTGGTCAGCGAGCGGGCACTGGCGTTTGCGATGGGCGAGCTCGCGCGCGACGCGGAGTTCGAGCTCTACTTGCTCGTCGACTCGGTCGCGGGCGTCGAGCGGCTGGCCGCGGCGGCGCGGGCTGCGTCGCTGCCGAGCGCGGTGCGGGTGCTGCTCGAGGTCGGCGCCGACGGCGCGCGGACGGGCGTGAGGACGATGGCGGAATTCGAGGTGCTGCTGGGCGCCGTCGAGGCCGCCGGCGCTCGGCTTCGCGTCCACGGCGTCGAGTGCTACGAGGGTGTCGTGGAACCGGCCGGCACGACGCGCGAAGCCGCGATCGAGGCGCTGTTCGGCTTCCAGCTCGCGGCCAGCGCCCGAGCGCGCCGCTCCCACTCGGCCGCGACGCCCTGGCTGCTGAGCGCCGGCGGCTCGGCATACTTCGACGTCGCCGCGCGGCGGCTGCGCGCCGGCATCGGTGGCGACGACGGCCTGCTGGTGCTGCGCAGCGGCTGCTACCTCAGCCACGACCACGGCGCGTACCAGCACGCACAGCGATCGAGGGAGGGGCGCGATCCGGCGCTGGCGGCATTCGGCGAGGGGCTGCGGCCGGCCTTCGAGGTCTGGACGCACGTCCAGTCGCGCCCGGAGCCGACGCGCGCCCACCTGACGGCGGGCAAGCGCGACGTGCCCTCGGACCTCGACCTGCCGAAGCCGATCGCGTGGTTTCGCCCGACGATGCACGGCGCGCCGCAGCCGCTTCGTGACGGCCATTGCATCGTGAAGCTGAACGACCAGCACGCCCATCTTGCCGTGCCGGCGGACTCGCCGCTCGCGGTCGGCGACTTGGTCGCGCTCGGCATCTCCCACCCGTGCACGGCGTTCGACCGCTGGCAGCTCCTGTACGTCGTCGTCGACGACTATGCCGTCGTCGACGCCATCCGCACGTTCTTCTGAGCGCGCCGGCTACAGCTTGGGCAGCGTCGGCCGCGAGGCCAAGGCCGCCTGCACCACGCGCACGACGTGCTCTCGCGCCGCCCCGGTCAGCACCCGTCGCGGCGCGCGCACGTACTCCGTGCCGCGCCCGACGAGCGACGAGCACAGCTTGATGCACTGGACGAGGGTCGGGATCGTGTCGAGATGCAGCAGCGGCATGAACCAGCGGTAGATCGCGAGCGCCTCCGCGTAGCGGCCGGCGCGCGCGAGCTTGAACATCGCGACCGCCTCGCGCGGGAACGCGCTCGTCAGGCCGGACACCCAGCCGACGGCACCCAGCATGACCGCCTCGAGCACGAGGTCGTCGACGCCCGCGAAGATCACATAGCGATCGCCGACGGCGTTGATCAGGTCGGTGATGCGTCGGGCGTCCTCGGACGCTTCCTTGACCGCCACCACGTTCGGCACCGTCCGCAGCGACGCCAGCATCTCGACCGAGATGTCGACCGGGTACGCGATCGGGTTGTTGTAGATCATGATCGGCTTCGACGTCGCCTTGGCGATGTCGCGCAGGTGCTGGAGCGTCTCCTCCGGCTGCGCCTTGTAGCTGAGCGCCGGCAGCACCATGAATCCGTCGACGCGCGCTTTTTCCGCCTCGGCGACGAACCGGCAGGCCGCCGCAGTGCCGAGTTCGGCCACGCCCGACAGAAGCGGCGCACGCGTGCCGATCGCCTCACGCAGCGCACGCAGCACCGATAGCTTCTCGTCGGTCGACTGTGGGCCGCTCTCGCCGCAGGTGCCGAGGGCGATGATGCCGTCGACGCCGTCGTCGAGCTGCTGCACGACGAGGCGCTGCGTCGCCTCAAGATCGATGGATTCGTCGGCGCGGAACTGCGTGGTAACGGCCGGATAGACGCCTGACCAGGTCATTTGCAAACCTCTCTCATCGCGCCGCCGCCGGCGCGCCAATGGTAGTAGTCAAGGTACCGAGGCCGTCGATGCCGGCGACCAGTCGGTCGCCCGGCGCAATCGCGGCGACGCCGGCCGGCGTTCCCGTGTAGACGAGATCGCCCGGCGCCAGCTCGAACAGCGTCGACAGCTCGGCGAGTATGCCCGGCACGTTCCAGATCATGTCGGAGAGGTCGCCGCGCTGCCGCTCGGCGCCGTTCACGGTGAGCCAGATCGCGCCGCGTGCCGGGTGGCCGACCACGGCGGCAGGATGGAGCGCGCCGATGGCCGCCGAAGCCTCGAATGCCTTCCCCGGCTCCCACGGCCGCCCCTTCTCCTTGGCGAGCGCCTGCAGGTCGCGGCGCGTGAAGTCGTTGCCGATCGCATAGCCGAACACGTGCTCGAGCCCGCGCTCGGCGCTGATGTCCCGACCGCCTCGCGCAATGGCGACCACCAGCTCGACCTCGTGGTGCAGGTTCGACGTTCGCGGCGGGTACGGCAGCGACTCGTTGTCGGCGAGCACCGCGTTCGCCGGCTTCATGAAGAAGAACGGCGCCAGGCGTGCCGGGTCCGAACCCATTTCACGGGCGTGCGAGGCGTAGTTCTGACCGACGCAGAAGATTCGCCCGACCGCGAAACGCGCGTCGGTGCCCGCGACCGCCACGGACGGGACCGGTGGCGGTGGAATGACCCAGCGGCTCATGGGCACGGATGGCGCGTCGGCACGCGCTACTCGAGGAGCAGCAGCCGCGGGACGGCATCCGCGTCCGACCATACGATGCCGTGCTGATGGAACTCCCGGCCGACGGCGCACGCCGCGGCCCGCGGGATGCCGAGAACGAGCACGCTCTCCTCGCCTGCCCACTGACCGGTCGGGTCGACGCCAAGCCCGTCGACGACCCGGAAACCGCCACCGAGCAACCGTGCCTTGAGGCGCTGCTGCGCCGCCTGGTTCACCTCGTCGGCGGTCGGCCGGCTGCCGGGATTCCAGGCGGTCAGGAACGCCGAGCTGCGCACGCCATTCGCGGCATGGAACGCCGCCAAGTCGGCATTCGTAGCATCGACACGCAGCAGGAACGGCGGCGTCGCGCCGTTGACGCAGTAGTGCGTCGCGCGATAGGCCGCGACGAGCTCGGCGGCCACGCCCGATTGTCCTGCAAGCTCGCTGCTCATGCCGACACCCCCGCGACCGGCCGGCCGAACACGACGCGCGAGGATAGTCCCGGCGGTCGCCCGTCTCAATGCCCGCTGGTGCCGTCGCGGCTCGCCGGTGCCGGGCATGGCTCGCGCCGGTCGCACGGCGGCGCGGGGCGCCTGAGCTCGACGCTCGGTCGCGCGCCGTCGAGCGGCTGCGACATCAGCACCGTCGGGCCACCCGGCACCGGACCCGCAGCCGGATGGCGGATCGTCACGAGGAGCGCCAGCCCGATGAGCGCGGCCGCGACCACGGCCACGAGCACGCCCCAGCTCAGGAAGCGGTCGACGGACCGGGACCAGGGGCCGCGCGGGTCCGTGTTCACCGCCCTCCTCTCGCCGCGCGGCTCACTCAGGCACCGCCGCGGCGCGCTCCAGCTCGGCGATCCTCGCCTGAGCGCTCGCCAGGGCGCGAGCGAGCTCGCCGATGCGTCGCGCACTGACCTCCGCGTCGCGCGCGGCCTGCTCCGCCGCTGCGAGGCGCGCGCGCAGCGCGTCCGTCTCGCGGGCCCATCGTTCCTGGTGGGTGCGCTCACGGTGCTCGGCCAGGTTCGCGCGCTCGATCGCGGCCTCGCGGCTTTCCGTCGTGTCCGCCGACCGAGGCGCTTGGCCCCTGCGCGTCGCGGATTCCCGCTGCTCGCCGCGCACCTCCTCGATCAGTCGATACACCCGGCTGACGCCGCCGCGCGTCCCGTGCCGTTTGAGCAGCAGCGCCCGCACGGCAACGCCCGTGACGCGCCCGCCGCGCGCAGCCACTTCGCGGACGGCCGTGCGGATGGCCTGTTCAGTCACGAGCGGAGGTCGCATGCGCGCTAGGATACCGCACTTACGGAAAATCTTCCGTAACCAACGACTCCGCCGCCGTTCGATCGGCATTCACGCAGCTCAGAGCCCGAACTATCCCAACTGAATCAATGGATTGGGATTTGACAATGTTCCACGATATGTTCCACGGTCCAGATGCCCATTGAAGCCGCCCTCCGGTGGCCGCATATCGCGGTGCAGCAAAGGAGATCATCATGGGATTTTTCGAACTGATCGGCGGCGTGTTCATGCTGAGCGTTCCGGCGTTCATGGTGGCGGAGACCCTCGAGAGCGGAACGGCACCGAGCGAAGGCCCTGCCGAGGGCTGAGCGCCAGCAGCGGCGATCTCCCGTGGCCGGCAGCGGGAGATCGCTGCGAGCGACCGCCTCCCCTGCCTCGGTTCCGTTCCCGATCAAGCTCACGGCCGAAGGCCTGATCTTTTCCTCTCCAGAATCCCCAGAGTGTCTGTTCCTAAATCCCTCCTGCGGGCATGCAGGTCTCGGGTAGCGCGCGCCGCAGCCGCCAGTCGGGCGGCATCCGCCCAGGGCTCGACCAGGCCCCTTCGCGGACCTTCTTGAGGGCGATGTTGAGCGCCATGGCGACCGGAAACCGCCGCAGGGCACCCTCCTCGACCGCGAACGCGATCTCGTGGATCAGGCCCCGCGGGAGTGCCGCCCCGCGGGCGGCCGCGAGCGTCCGCAGGCTGCGCTCCAGGCTGATCAGGTCGATCGCGCTCAGTTGCCGGTCCCGCGCGGGGACGAGCGGCGAGCCCGGCGCGGCCGCCGGTCGCGCCCGGGCGAGCGACTCGAGCGTCGCGAGCACGTGTGCGCGATCGACGGGGTTGAGGCGCGTGTCGGCATCGAACTCGAGCGACGTTCGGCGGGTGGCGCTCGCCGCGGCGAACCGCGCCCGCTCGCCCGCCGACAGGCGCGCAAAGACCTGCTGCGAGGCCGCGCGATCGTGCGGCGCGGGCGACGTCCGCGGTTGGCCGGCCGGTGCCTCCGCCGGGTTCGGCGGCGGGCCGGCGGGCGCTGCGGCCATGCGATGGGGGGGCGGCCGCCGGTTCGGCTCCCGGCCCAGGTCCGCGACCAGCTCGCGCGGGACCCGGACCTCGGTGACCGCCGTCGCCTGCTGGAACGGGTTGCGCGGGTCGCGGCCCGGGTCCTCGCGGCGCACGAGCGCCAGGCGCTTCAGCACCTGGTAGGCCCGGGTTACCGTCGCGGGGTCGAGGCAGCACTCGCGTGCCACGACCCGCAGGGGGACCTGGCTGCACCAGGTCCCGTTCTTTGCGCCGGCGTCCCAGTGGTACCAGAACACGCGTTCGGCCGAGGCCGGCAGCGCCTGGCGCCACAGCCACCGCTCGAGCGGCCTCGGCCTCATCGTAAACAGCTTCTCCCGCATCAACGTGACCCTCGGGTCGCGTGCGTTTTCATTCGGCATGACTCATCCCTCGCCATCACAGACGATTTGCGAAAAGCGGGGAAAAGAGCGGCTTTGGCCTTGACCGACCGGGACGGTCGTCCTAACCTTCGAACTGCCAGGTTTGAGAGGTTAGTGGCGGTTTCCGCTGCTTAATCCCCAAACACGAGAAAGGCCCCGCAAGGGGCCTTTTTCATTTGGGTGGGTTCATCGGACCTCCTGCGAGCCTGGCCGGGCCAGCGCGCCGGCTGGCGCCTGTTTCCCGGACCCCTATAACGGCGAAGGCCGGTGTGACCGGCCTTCGTTGCATCGACATTTGGGCAGCACCGGGCGGTGGCCGCCACCGGGGCGGCCGGCCGTTATGCACGCGTGCATAACCCGCGGCCGGTGGCGCGACCGCGAGGGTATGTACGCGTACATAACCGCTGCGGCGCCTCACGACTTGACCCTCCGCGTCAGCCAGCGGGTCAGGTGCTCCTTGAGCTCTTCCCCGGCCTCGGCCGCCAGCGACTTGTCGACGAGGCTGCCGAACTTGAGCACCAGACGGCTGCCGCGCTGCCCAAGCGTGTAGAGCGTCTTGCCGCGAACCTTGACCGTCTCGGTGCGCGCGGCGCGTGCCTCGCGGCGCGGGGCCGCGGCGGCGAGCAGCTGGCGCAACACGACCTGCGGGTCGCGAGCGCCGCCGGCCGCCGCAATGTCGTTGGCGACCGCAATGACCTTCGGCTCCGCCATCTTGAGCGCCTGGCCGAGGTCGCGCGCCCAGCGCAGCGCGATGCCGCGCGGGTCGCCGAACGCGGCGAGCACCGGGGCCGGCAGGGTGGCGATCCGGACGTAGGTCGAGACGACGCTCTGATCGACGCCGATCGCCGTTGCGATCTCGCCCTGGGTCTTGAAGCAACCGGCCTCGAGCCACGAGCGGTACATCTGCCCGTACTCGAACGCGGACAGGTCGCTGCGCGCGTAGTTCTCGCTGTGCATCTTGAGTACGTGATCGCGTGCGTCGGCGGCGCTGGCATCGAGCAGCGCGAGCACCCGGAACCCGCCGTCCAGCTCCGCATCGAGCGCCAGCGCGACGGCGTGCCGCCGATGGCCGTAGACGATCTCGTACTGGAAGGTCGCATCGCCGTTCAACGGGCGCACGCGGATCGGATCCAGCTGGCCGCGCCGGCGGATGTCGTCCTTGAGTTCGACGAAGTGCTTGTCGCGCGGGTCGAGGCTGCGCTCGTGGCGATTGGCGAACTCGCTCGCGCGGACCGCCTTCGGGTCGAGCCGCAGAACGACGAGGCCGGCGCTGCGCTCCGCCTCGAGGCGCTCGATCGCGTCCTTCTGGCGCGCGATGGTTTGGCCGGCCCCTTCGATCATCTCGCGGCCGAGCTTGGTCGGCGTGGAGTAGGTGCGGGCGACCGGCGCCACGGTGCCGAGCGTCCCTGCACGCATCGCCGCGTCCAGATCCTCAAGCACGTCGTCGCCGACGGAACGGCGGTCCTTCGCGCTCACGACGCGACCCCCGTTTCCCGCCCGTCGCCCGCCCAGTGCTCCCTGACGAGGGCCTCGATCTCTTCGTTGACGTCGTCCAGAAACTCCATCGCGCGGCGCAGGGTGCGCCGGTCGCCGACGAAGGACTCGTAGGCCGTCTGCATGTCCGGCCCGGTGCGCAGCGCCGCCGACAAGGCGAGGTTCTTGGCCACGACGGCGCCCGGAAAGCCCTTGCGCACCCAGCGCTCGATCTGCTGGTGGACCTTGTTGTTCGGCTCGAATTTCGACAGCAGGATGCGCACGAAGTCGAAGGTCTTCTCGCGTCCCTCGTACTGGTTGATGACGTCGAGGTTCGACGTCAGCATCCGCAGAAAGAGCGCTGCGGACGCGAAGTCCATCATCGCCGGCGTCAAGGGCACCAGCAGGCCGGTCGCCGCGAACAGCGCATTCATCGTGATGAAGCCCTGTGCCGGAGGGGTGTCGATCACGACGATGTCGTACCGATCCCCGAGGCCGTCCAGCCCCTCGATTAGCGGCCTGTAAAACACGAATCCGGATTCGCCTCCCTGCCGCTTGGCGAGCGCGAATTCGGCGTCGGACAGGGCGAGGTTCGCGGGGATCAGGTCGAGGCCGTGCCAATGGGTCCTGCGGACGATGTCGCCGAGCCGCGGCGTGTCCCCCATGAAGAAGGGCAGGGCCGTTGCCTCGTCGGGGATGTCGCTGTCCGGCAGGAAGCCGAACAGCGTGGTCAGGCTGGCCTGCGGGTCGAGGTCGAGCGCGAGCGTCCGGTACCCCTTCAGCGCAAAATACTGCGCAAGATGGATCGCCGCGCTCGTCTTGCCGACGCCACCCTTGAAATTCGCGACCGTGACGACGGCCTGGCGCGTGCCCGGTGCCCGCCAGGGCAGCGTGCCGGCGTAGCGGCGCAGCGCCTCGACATCCTTCAGCGTGAACAGCCGCTTGCGGCCGGTCGCATCGCCTTTCGGCAGGTCCTTCGTCTGGATCGCGTACTCGAGCGTCTTGCGCGGCATCGGCACGAGCTCGGCGACCTCGGTCAGCGTGTAGCGCCGCGGGGTCTTCTCGAGGTTCGGAGCGAGGGCGCGTTTGCGCGCGAGCGCGAGAATGCCCTGCGCGACCGTGGTCATCGTGCCGAGCGACTCGATGCCGACGCGCTGCAGGCTCGTCGTCGGGGTCGACAGCGCATCCTCCAGCGAGGACTCCAGATCGGCAGATGCCGCGGCGCTCTCGGACAATTCGATCCCCAGTCGGCTCGGATATACCCTAGCCGATGTTATATCAAGTCGCCATCAGTTAACAGTTCGCCGCCAGAACGCCTTTTCAGTCTTGGGCACGGCGAAGGCTGATTGGGGGGACGCCAGTATGCACCTCGCACGCGGTTGCCGGCGGGGTGACGAAGGTTGAGGGCGGGTGGGGGAAAAAGAAAAGCGGGGTCACCACCTGCCGGGTGGTGCCCCCGCTCTGAGCGCCGGAACACAGGGGGGAGGGGATAGTGTTCCGGTACCTGATTCGATTGATGCGATGCGAAAAGGTTCCCGGCGCGCTGCAGATTATTCCTAGTATCGATGCCGCGTGGGACAGGCGGGCGAGGGTCGGAGGGAACGGGTGACCGACGGGGCCGTGCACTTTCGAGTTTGCGCACCGGCCGACGGTTCGGTCGTCCGCCGCGTGGCGATCGCCTGCTACGCGCCGTACTACGCCGACCTCTGGGAGGAGGGCGGCATGGATGCCTACCTCGCCTCCCTCTACGAGCCGGTGCGCCTGGCGTCGGAGCTGGCCGATCCGAACATCCGCTTCGAGCTTGCGTATCGCGGCTCCGATCCCGTCGGCTTCTCGAAGCTGCACGTGCGCTGCGACCGGGCCGGAATCCGCAACGCCGCCTACCTCGAGCGGGTCTACGTCGCCGTGTCCGTGGCGGGCCTCGGGGTGGGTCGCCAGCTGATCGACCGCTGCCTCGAAACCGCGCGGTCGGCAGGCCGCGAATGGGTCTGGCTGCAGACGATGGCGGACGCCCGCAAGCCGCTCGCGCGTTACCTCGATGCCGGGTTCGAGGAATGCGAGCGGACGAACCTGGACGTGCCGCGCGTCCGCAGCGGCCGACGCGCGATGCTGGTCCTCAGAAAGCCGCTGTAATCGCGCCGGAATTCGCTCCAAGCGGCGATCGGCCGCGAACGCCGCAATTACCCGCATCGCCCGCGTCGCCGCCGCCGTCGAGCATCGCGCCCGTCGATGGCGGCGCGCCCGTTGCGCGCCCGGCCAGCCGGCCAGGGACGGCGCGATGGCGACCATGTTCTTCCGTACGACCGCGGTCTCGCGCGCGAGCGGGGCGAATGCCGTGCGCCGCGCCGCCTACATCTCGAGATCGCGGATCCGGGCCGATACCCTGCACCGAACCGTCGACTACCGTGCCCGCGGCGGCCTGCTCCACTCGGAAATCCTGCTGCCCGAGAAGGTCGCGGCGAGCGCCGACTGGGCGCTCGACCGGGACATGCTCTGGAACGTCGCCGAGCGCGTCGAGCGGCGAAGCAACGCGCGCGTCGCGACCGAGTTCGTGGTGGCGTTGCCGCACGAACTCCGCGCCGATGCCCGCCTCGGACTTGCGCGCAGCTATGCGCAGACGATCGCCGACCGCTACGGCGCCGCGGTGGACCTCGCCGTGCACTCGCCACCGCTCGGCGGCGACCCCCGCAACGTCCACGCCCACATGCTGTCGACGACTCGCGAGGTCTCCGAACACGGGCTTGGCCGCAAGACCGACCTGCACCTCCGGGACGACGCGCGCCGCGCGCTCGGGCTCGGCTCCTGGTCCGCGGAGATGCTGACGATGCGGCGCCTGTGGGCGGAGCGCGCGAACGAGTACCTGCACGAGGCCGGTTTTGAGGTCCGCCTTGACCCGCGCTTGTACTGGGAACGCGGCGGCGACGAGATCCCGGCGCCCGCGGTGAGCTATGCGATGGTTCAGCGCGAGCGCCGCGGCCTTCGCAGCGACGCCGCCGACCGGCTCCGCGAGCGACACGCGGCCAACGAGCAGTGGCTGCGCGAGCGCCGCGACGCGGCGGCGCGGGAGGCGGTCCAGACACGGGCTCCGACAGCCGAGCCCTCCACCGAGCCGGATCGCGCCGGGCGCGCCAACACGGCCGACCCGGAGGAGGTCGAGCGGCGCGCGATCTTGCGCTGGATCGAGTACCGCGAGCGCCGGCAGGACGACCGTCGATATGCGCTCGAGCTTTCGCGCGAGCTCGCCCGCGAGCGCGGTGCCGAGCCGGAGTTCTAGCGGGCGCCGGCGCGTCTCAGCGTCGGACCGTCATGTAGTCAAAGAGGTCGCCGCCCAGGGACCAGCCGCCGGCCGTCGCCAGGAAGCGCGCGTCGACGGCCACCAGTTCGACGCGCGTCGCGTCCTCGCGGGTCAGGGGGACGAACGCCTGCCCGGGCTCGCAGAACGTGTCGTAGTCGCCCAGCTTCGCGCCGCAATGCTCGCAGAAATTGACCCAGTAAAACGATTGCGTCCGGCGCCGGTACCCGAACCGGTAGTGAATCGAGTGGCGTCGGATGCGCTCGATGGCATCCGGCAGCACGTACTCCAGGTAACAGACGAAGGTCGGCTCCTCGCCGTCTTCCCAGACCTGCTCCCAGCGCCGCTCTCCGAGCCACAGCGTCTGGTACGTCCGCGGCAATGCGAAGCCGAATACCGCGCTCGTCCGGTGGCACTGCCAGCACCCGCGGCTGGACCGTGCGATCCAGTAGCCGGAGGCCCGGATGTTCGGTTGCGCGATTCTCGGCAGCCATCGAGCGAACGGGGAGGGGTCGCTGCTCGCCGGCACGAACCACACGCGGGCGTCGTGGTCCCACCGTGCGCCCAGCAGGCGCACTGCGTCCCGTTCGGCGAACGGCACGGTCAGATCGACACGCGGCATCGCAGGACCCCGTACGGCAGGTTGGACCACCTGCACGCGAGTCTGCGAGCGGCGACGCACGGAATCGCGCCGCGATTCCGCCGCGTTCATCGAGATACGAGCCCTACAGCACGCGCGCGCGGCGCGGCCCGTCGCGCCCCGAGAACTGCACGGTCGCGTCGAGCACCTCGACGTCGATCTGGGCGGCGCGACCGCCGTAGACGGTCGCCTTCAGCCACTCGCTCTCCTCCCGAGCGGCTGCCTTGCTGACCAGCCGGTGCCAGCAGCGGCGTTCGGCGTCCCAGCGGTACCCGCGCTCGCGCAGCGCGTCCTTCGACTCGAACGGCGAGCCGGTCGCCCAGAGCCGCAGCGCCGGTGTTGCCGCCGCTTCCAGCAGCCAGCTGAAGGCCACCCGTCCCGACGCCGGCAGCGGCCGGCGCAGTACTTCGAGCAGCGCGCGGCAGTCGATCTCGCTGCGGTGACCGTCGTAGAAAAAGCCGCACAGCCAGCCGAGGTACTCGAGTTTGCGGCCGCGGAAGCCCTCTTCGTCCCAGGGCACCTGGCTCAACGAGTCGGCCCAGGCGAACCGTTCGAACACCGGCAGGCGCGCCTCGAGGAACGGACGGTCGAAGGCCGCGTTGTGCGCGACAACGAGGCGCGCGCCGGCCAGCAGCTCGCCGATGCGTGCGTCGTCGAAGCGCTTCCCCGCCACCATCGAGTCCGTGATGCCGTGGATGGCGGTCGCGGACGGCGGGATCGGGCGCCCGGGATCCTCCAGGCCCGCGTAGACGTCGGTGATGCGCGAGATCGCGCCCGACTTCTCGCCAAACTCGAAGCGCGCGAGCCCGATCTCGATCACGGCGTCCGTCTCCCGGCTCGTGCCGGTCGTCTCGGTGTCGACCACGACCGCGTGCGCGCGCGGCTCGTCGAGCACCACGCCGAAGTCATTGCGGATCTCCAGCCGGCGCAGGACCCGATAGTCGGCGCTCTCGCCGAGGAGGCGCGCGGCGGCTTCGAGCCTGGCCGTATGGTCGTCGGTCACCGCGGTGCTCCTGCGTTTCCGTCGGGTACGTCGGCGCGCGACGCGTCGCGCCCGAGGGGGCCACGAGACTATGACGGCTCCGTGAGTGCGGCAAGCGGAGCGCCGTTTCTGCGCGAAGCAGCGGGATTCGGCGGTTCGTCGCCGGGCGTGCCGAGCCGATGCTGCGGCGATGAATGCCAGGTCCCTGCTCGAGCTGTTCGACGGGCCCGGGCTGGGCGCGGCCTACGTGCTCGCGCTCGCGGGTCTCTGGAGTCGCTGCATCGTGCAGCGCCGTCCGGCGGGGCGACTCGCGGCAGCGTGCGCGGTCGCGATTCCGATCGCGCTCGCCATCGACGTCGCGACCCCGATCGCCGCTCGCATCTGGCACGCCGCGGGGGGCCCGGTGGCCGATCCGCGGGTCGCGGCCGGCATCGTCGCGCTGTCCGGCGTGCTCGGCTGGCTGGCGGCCCGCGCCGAGGCGGCCGGGCGCAGCGACGCGCTGATCCGTGGCACGGCCATCGAACGCGTCCGGCAACCGATCGCGTGGCCCCTCGCTCGGCGCAGGCGACCTCGCCGCGTTCGGCTGGCATCGCACGAGCTCGCCGCAGCCGATGAGTGCAAGCACGTCAAGCTGGTCGGCACGACCGGCACCGGCAAGACGACCGCCATCCGGGGTCTGCTTCGGCAGGCGATCGAGCGCGGCGACTCCGCGGTGTTCGCGGACCCGGACGGCGCCTACGCCCGCGAGTTCTTCGACCCGGAGCGCGGCGATGTGCTGCTCAACCCCTTTGACGGCCGCTCGGCGCGCTGGGACCCGTTCGGCGAGTGCGGGTGCGCGTTCGATGCCGACCAACTCGCGCGCTCGCTGATCGCCGATCATCCGGGCGAGGACCGCGCATGGCGGGGCTACGCACGGGTGATGAGCGCCGCTCTGATCCGCCGGCTTTTGCAGGCGCCGCCGGAGTTGCGCGGCTCGCTGCACCGGTTGCTGATCCACGCGCCCACCGAGGAGCTCGAGGTGCTGCTGCGCGACAGCGCCGCGGCGCCGTACCTTGGCCCCGAGAATGCGCGCTTCCTCGCCTCCGTCCGCGCGATCATCGGGACGCACCTCGCGATCTTCGAGCACCTCGACCGGCCAGCCGGCGCAGCGACGGTGTCCGTGCGCCGCTGGATCCGGCGCCGCGCGGGCGAGCCCGCCTGCCTGTTCCTGCCGTACAGCGGCGGCCAGGTCGCGACGCTTCGCGGCGCGGTGTCCGCGTGGATGCGGCTCGCAATCTTTGAGGCGATGGAGCAGCCGGACGACCGCCGGCGCATCTGGTTCGTCGTCGACGAACTGGACGCGCTCGGCGCGATCGATGGCCTCAAGGACGCGCTCGTCCGGCTGCGCAAGTTCGGCGGTCGCTGCGTGCTCGGCTTCCAGAGCATCGCGCAAGTGCTCGGCACCTACGGGCGCTTCGACGCACAGACGATCGTGGAGAACTGCGGCAACACGCTGATCCTGCGCTGCTCGTCCGGCGGCGTGGACGGCACCTCGCAGTTCGCCTCACGCCTCATCGGCGAGCGGGAGATCGCGCGCGTGCAGGTGAGCCGGACGCGCGGCGGCTGGCCCGAGCGCCAGTCCGCGTCGCGCACGACCGTCCGCCAGCACCTGACCGAGCCCGCGGTGCTGGCGGCGCAGATCGAACAGCTGCCCGATTTCTGCGGCTACCTGAAGCTTGCCTCGGCGCCCGCCTGGCGCCTCGTCGAGCCGGGCGACTGGAGCGGGTAGGGCGCGCGGACCGTCAGACGCCGAAGGCCTTCAGCACGAGGCGGACGGAGACCAAGAGCAGCAGTACCTGGACCACCGCGAAGTACCTGCGTTCCGGCAGCACACGCACGAGTCGCACACCGAGCAGTGTGCCGGCGAGCGCGGGCAGCGCGAGGTAGAGGGCGACGCGCAGGTTGTCGGGCGAGAGCTGGCCGAGCGCCCAGTACGGCACGAGCTTCAGGACGTTCATGAAGGCGAACAGGATCGTCGTCGTGCCGGCGTACACCATCTTCGGTAGTCGCTGTGGCAGGACGTACACCTGGTACGCCGGACCGCCTGAGTGCGAGACGAAGCTGGCAAAGCCGATGACGGTCCCCCATGCCGCGCCACGGCGCGCGTCGGGCGGACGGGGCTCGCTCGCCGCGTGGCGCTCGCGCCAGCTGTTCCAGCAGAAGCCGAGGCCGATCAGGCCGACCAGTACGCCAACGCCGCGGTCGGAAACGTACGACGCCGTCGCCCAGCCGACGGCGATCCCGACCACCGCGCTCGGCATCAGCACCTGCAGATTCTCGCGGCTGAACTCGCGGCGATACACCCACAGCCCCGCCATGTCGCTGAGCACGTACACCGGCAGCAGCACCGCCGCGGCCTTGACCGGCGAGACCACCAGTGCGAGCACCGGCACCGCGAGCGCCCCGATCAGCGACAGGCCGCCCTTCGACAGGCCAACGAGAAACGCGGCGACCGAGCCCGCGGCGATCAGCAGCCAGAAGTCGGGCACGGCGAGCCGGCGACCGTCAGCTGCGCCCGCGCTCCTGTTTCGCGAGCGCGATCCACTCAGCCTGCACGCGACGGACGTGGCGCGGTGCGAGCTCCGCGATGCGCAGCACGTCCTCGCAGACGGCATCGGCCTCCGCGGCTTTCCCGGCGCGGCGCAGGAACTGGGCGAAGCGGACCTTCGCCTCGGCGCCCGGGTAGTAGGCGGCGACCGCGCGATACTCGCTCTCGGCCTTCGCGGAGTTGCCTTCCGCCTCCAGCGCCCGCGCGTACAGCAGATGGCCATCCGGCGAGCGGGCGTCCGGGTTGTGCTCGATCAGCGCGTCCAGGCTGGCCCGCGCGCCGGCCGCGTCGCCGGCCGCGAACTGGGTCTGCGCGAGGCCGAGCAGCAGAGTCGGGTCGAACTCGTACAGCCCGCGCAGCGCCGCGCGGTAGTGCTCAATCGCGGCGGCGTAGTCACCGCGCCGGCTGAGTTCCGCGGCGAGCGCTGCTTTCGCCGCGACGGTATCGGTCATCGCGGCGCGCGCCGAGGCCATCCGCAGGTCGCGGTCCGGGTCGATGGCGCGCCGCACGCCGCGCGCCGTCGCCCGGGCGAAGCGCGACCCGAACAGGTCCGGGATGACCTCGACGAAGATGTACGCCAGCGACCCCGCCCCCGGGAGCAGCGCGAGGACCCAGATCCACAGCGAATTGCGGCCGGTCTTCACGACGTGGACGATGAGTCCGACCTGGATCAGCACCGACAGGAACATCAGCGGCATACGGGATTCCGGGCGCGGGTATCGCGGACACGGTCGCGGGAAGTCACGGCGGCGTCTATTCTAGTGGGGTGCCGCGCGTTCACGCGACCGCAGCCGGCGGCGCCCCGGACCGCACCCAGCCGAGACCCCCCGACATGTACCTCCCCAAGCACTTCCGCCAGGACGACCCGGCGATCATTGCCGGGTTCATCGACTCGCACGCGCTCGCGACCTTGGTGGCCGCGACGCCGGCCGGCCTGCTCGCGAACCACGTCCCGCTGCTGCGCTTTGCGGGCGCAGAGGGTGCGACGCTGCTGCGCGGCCACGTTGCGCGCGGCAATGAGCTGTGGAAAACGGTGCCCGCCGGCAGCCCGGTGCTCGCGATCTTCGGCGGCCCCGACCACTACATCAGCCCGGCGTGGTATCCGACCAAGGCCGAGACCGGCGAAGTCGTGCCGACGTGGAACTACACCGTCGTGCATGCACACGGCCGAATCCGGTTCATCGACGAGCGCGACTGGCTCCTCGGATTCGTGAGCACGCTGACAACGCGGCACGAATCCGGCCGCCCCGCACCGTGGGCGGTCAGCGATGCCCCGCCGCCGTACATCGACAAGATGCTCCGCGCGATTGTCGGGTTCGAGATCGCCGTCGAGCGGCTCGAGGGCAAGTTCAAGAGCAGCCAGAACCGCACGGCGCCGGAGCGCGAGGGGGCGGCTGCCGGGCTGGCGGCGGACGGGCTCGGGCCCGAGGCCATCGGGCTGCTGGTGCGACCGCCCGGGTGAACGCCGCGCCCCGCGGCGCGGCGCCTAGCGCGGCGGGTCGGCCGGACGCGCGGGCGCGACGGGACGTCGCCGGCACATCGCGACGATCGCGATGATCGCCCATATGAGATTCAGCATCGCCGGCGGCACCGCGCCGTGGACGATGGCGTTGACGCCGAGCATCAGCGAGCCACCGAGGTTCAGCACCTGTCCGAGCAGGTTGTCGAGCGCCAGACGGCCCGTCGAGACGAGCAGGTACGCGAGCAGCAGCAGGCACGCCCCGGCCGTCCCGATCACCTCATAAATCATGTGCAGCTCCGAGGTTGGCCCGCAAAGCGGCGAGCGCCGCCGGCGGCGATTATGCCGTCAACGACGCAGTGCCCGCCCGGCTCAGTTCGGTTGCTGCCAGCCTCCGCCGAGCGCGCGCTGCAGCGCGACGAAGTCGAGTGCGCACTGGCCGAGCCCCTGGCTTCGCTGGTCGGCGGCCCGGTTCGCGGCGCGCTCGGCGGCGAGCACCTCGACCTTAGAGACGTCGCCGGCCGCGAAGCGCGTGTGCGTGAGCGCCGAGCTGGCCTCGAGCCGATCGGCGGCGGCGCTAAGGCCGGCGGCGTAGCGCCGGTCGCTCGCGAACTGCACGACCGCCGACTCAGCGTCGGCGAACGCGCGCAGCACCGTACCCCGGTAGCTCGCGAGCGCGGCATCCCGCGCAGCCTCGGCCGCTTCATGCTGGTGCTTCAGGCGCCCGCCGGCAAAGAGGGGCAGCGAGAGCTGCGGCGCCAGGTTCCAGTAGCGGCTGGCGGCCTGAGTCAGGTCGCCGGTACGCACCGAGTCATAGCCGCCGTCGCCGACGAGCGTCAGTCGAGGGAACCGCGCGGCCGCGGCGACGCCGACGTCGGCCGTCGCAGCGGCGAGCTCGCGCTCCGCGCGCCGCACGTCGGGCCGGCGTTCGAGCAGCGTCGACGGCAGCCCGACCGGTGTCCGATCCGGCGCCTGCGGGATCACGCCGTCGCCGTCGAGCCGAGGCGAAAGCTCGGCGGCCGGCCGCCCGGTCAGCGCCGCCAGCCTCTGCAGGGCCGCCGTTCGCTGCGCCTCGAGCAGACCGGGCGACTCCGCGCTGGCGAGTTGATCGGCCTGGGCGGTCTCGAGGTCGGATGCGCTCGCGAGCCCGGCGCGTAGCTGCAGCTCGGTCAGGCGCGTGGTCTCCTCGAGCGTCGCGAGCGTGCGGCGGGCGATCGCGGCGCGTGCCGACGCGACGCGGTACTCGATGTAGGCGCTCGCCACCTCGGCCGCGACCACAACGCGCGCGTCGTTGCGCGACTCGGTCTGCGAGCCGAAGCGGGCGACCGCGGCCTCGACCTCACGGCGTGTGCCGCCGGCGAGGTCGATTTCCCACGAGGCGTCGATGCCGATCCGGTAGTCGGTGAACTGCGTCGTCGGCGGGTTGAACGGGATCAGCGCCAGGTTCTCGCCGTTGCGGCTCAGCTTGTCGCGCGATACCCGGCCGCTGGCGTTGACCGATGGCAGGAAGCTCGCACCCGCGGCACGCGCGAGCGCGCGCGACTGGCGAATCCGCGCTTCCGCCGCAACGACGTCCGGGCTGTCGGCGAGCGCGTCCCGCACCAGCCCGTCGAGCACCGGATCGTTCATGAGATCCCACCACCGGTCAGCGGGTGCCGCGGCCTCGAGCCCCGCGTCCGCCGCCGTGTAGGCAGCCGGCGTCGCCGGCGGCGGCGGCGCACGGTAGTCGGGCCCGACAGCGCACGCCGCGGCGAGCGACAGGTTGAGCGCGCCGATGGCAGCGCGGAATCCGAGAGTGCGGTGCGGCATGCGAGTCTCCCTCCGTCGTCATGCGACGCGGCGGCGGTACATCCAGAAGCCGAGCGACATCGTGAGCAAGGCGATGAGGAGCAGCGGCCACAAGTTCGGCCAGACGAGCGCGGGGCCGTACCCCTTCAGGAAGATCCCCTTCACGATGACGATGAAGTGCGACAGCGGGTCGCACCAGCTGATCACGCGGAAGGCGAGCGGCATGTTCTCGACGGGCGCCACGAATCCGGACAACATGACCGCCGGGACCATGAACGTGAAAACGCCGAGGAAGGCCTGCTGCTGGGTCTCGCACAGCGAGGAGATGAAGAGGCCGATGCCGGCCAGCGACAGCCCGTAGCAGACCATGCACAGGTAAAGCAGGGCGAGCGAGCCGTGCATCGGCACACGGTAGAAGAAGACCGCCGCTGCGGCGACCAGCGTCCCTTGGCCGAGCGCGATGATCAGCGCCGGAACGGTCTTGCCGACCATGATGTAGGCCGGTGTCAGCGGCGAGACGAGCAGCTGGTCGAAGGTTCCCTGTTCCCGCTCGCGCGCGATCGACAGCGCCGTCACGATCAGGCTGCCGAGCGTCGTGATGATGGCGACCAGCACCGGCAGCATGAACCAGCGGTACTCGAGATTCGGGTTGAACCACGGCCGGTCCACCGCCACGCTTGTCGGCAGCTGCCCGGCGGCCGCGGCCAGCTCGGCGCCGAGCTGCCCGACGATGTCGCTGGCGTAGCCGAACGCGATCTGCGCGCTGTTGGAACGCCGGCCGTCGACGATCGCCAGGATCTGGGCCGGACGGCCGGCCGCGAGGTCGCGCGAGAACGTCGGCGGAATCTCGAGCGCGAGGAGCGCCTGCTGCGTGTCGATCAGCGCGGCCAGTTCGGACTGACTGTGCGCGGCGCGCAGGTGCGGGAAGGCCTCGGTTCGGGCAAGGCGCTGCTCGAGCTCGATCGACTGCGCGCCGCCGTCCAGGTTCAGCACGGCGAGCGTCGCATTCTTGACCTCGAGCGAGGCAGCAAACGGGAACAGCAGCAGCTGCAGCAGCACCGGCATAATGAGGAGCGCGCGGCTTTGCGGCTCGCGCAAAGCTAGCTGCAGCTCCTTGCTCACCAGCGTCAGCGTCCGCTCGAGCATCGTCAGTCCAGCCGACGCCGCGTGCGCAGCGCCGTGAGTCCGAGGAAGACCGACGCCGAAGCCGCGAGGAACAGGAAGTCCTTGGCGAGGATGCTGCCGACGAATCCTGCCTGGAAGAGCGTCTGAAGCGCCTCGACGAAGTAGCGGGCCGGGATCAGGTAGGTCACGGCCCGGATCGGCGCCGGCATGCCGCTGATCTCGTAGATGAAGCCGGATAGCATCGTGGCCGGCAGGAACGCCGCGTTCAGCGCCGCCTGCGCGGCGTTGAACTGGTTGCGCGTGATCGTCGACAGCAGCAGGCCGAGGCCGAGCGAGCTGCCGAGGAACAGCGTCGTGTAGACGAGCAGCAACGTCAACGAGCCGCGAAATGGCACTCCGAGGATCACGACAGCGAATCCCAGGCAGAGCAGCATCGAGACCATGCCGAGGGCGTAGTAGGGGAGGATCTTCGACAGCAGGAACTCGGTGCGAGTGACCGGCGTCGACAGCAGCGCTTCCATCGTGCCGCGCTCCCACTCGCGCGCCACGACCAGCGACGTCAGCAGCGCCCCGATGATCGTCATGATCACCGCGATCGAGCCCGGCACGATGAAGTTGCGGCTGACGGCCGCTGGATTGAACCAGTAGCGCGGGACGAGCTCGATCGGCGCCGCCGCCGTCAGGCCGCGGTCCGTCGCGCGCTGCGCGAGCCAGGTCTGCCAGGCGCCCTGCACGTACGCCGAGACGAAATTCGCGGTGTTCGGCTCGGCACCATCAGTGACCACCTGCACCGGCGCGGTCGCCGCGGGGCGATTCAGCTTCGCGCCGAAGTCGGCCGGCAGCACGACGAATCCACGAACGTCGCCGGCCGTGAGCCAGCGCTCAAGCTCCGCGCGTGATCCCGCCGAGTGTACGTCGAGGTTCGGGGTCGCCTTCAGCGTCGCGGCGAAGCGCAGTGCATCGGCGCCGGCGTCATCACTCAAGAATCCGATTCTGATCGCGCTCGCGTCGAGGTTGATGCCGTAGGCGAAGATCGCGAGCAGGATGAACGGCAGCACGAAGGCAATGATCACGCTGGAGGGGTCGCGCAGGATCTGGAAGCTCTCCTTGCGGCAGAGCGCCACGAGTCGCCGCCAGCCCGGGCGGACGCGCATGTTCAGGCGGCCTCGGTGCGCGGCACCGAACGTCCGGCGACGAGCGCGATGAAGGCGTCTTCGAGGCTCGGGTCCGGCGCCTCGGCAGTCTGCGCGCGCCGCTTCAGCTCGTCCGGAGCGCCGACCGCGATCAGTTCCCCCTGGTACACGATGCCGATGCGATCGCAGTACTCGGCCTCGTCCATGAAATGGGTCGTGACCATCACGGTCACGCCTTTCTGCACGACGCCGTTGATGTGTCCCCAGAACTCGCGGCGGGTGATCGGGTCGACGCCGGAGGTCGGCTCGTCGAGGAACAGCACGCTCGGGTTGTGCATCAGGGCGCAGGCCAGCGCGAGGCGCTGCTTGAAGCCGAGCGACAGCGAGTCCGTGACGGCCGCAGTGAACGGCCGGAGGTTGAACGTCGCGAGCATGTCGTCGATCCGCGCCGACTGTTCCGCTCCGGTCAGACCGTAGATGCCTGAGAAGAAACGCAGGTTCTGCAGTACCGTGAGGCTGCCGTACAGGGAGAACTTCTGCGCCATGTAGCCGAGGCACTGGCGCGCGCGGCTCGCCTCGCGGCGAAGGTCGATACCCAGGACGCGCGCCTGCCCGCGGGTCGCGACGAGAAGACCGCACAGCATCTTGAAGGTCGTGGACTTGCCGGCGCCATTGGGCCCGAGCAGGCCGAAGATCTCGCCTTGCGGAACCCGGAAGCTAATGTCGCGCGCAGCCGTGAACGTCCCGAAAGTCTTCGTCAGCTGCTCCGCCTCGATGACCGCGGGCGCGATTGCGGCGTCGAGCGTGACAGGGCGCATTCGCGCCGCGAGTGGCGAGCCCCCACCGGGTCCGCCGCCCAGAATGTCGACGAAGGCATCCTCCAGCCGCGGCGGGACTGCGACGATCCGCGCGCCGACACCGCTGGCGAGCGCGACGAGCGACGCTGCCGGCTCGATGCCACGCAGCACCAGGCGGATGCGGCTGCCTTGGATCACACCGTCGAGCACCTGCGGATCCCGGAGCGCGTGCTCGAGGACGCCCCGACGATCGTGTTCGATGCCCGTCAGCTGAACGGTGCGACCGTTGAGCCGGCCGGCGAATGCCGCCGGGTCGCCGACATACAGCATCTTGCCAGCGCTTAGCAGAAGGACGTGCGCGCACCGCTCGGCCTCGTCCAGGTAGGACGTGCTCCAGACGATCGTCAGTCCCTCCGTCGCAAGCGCCTGGACCATTTGCCACAGCTCGCGCCGCGAGACCGGGTCGACGCCGACCGATGGTTCGTCTAGCAGCAGCAGCCTGGGCCGGCCGAGCAGTACGCACGCGAGGCCGAGCTTCTGCTTCATGCCGCCGGACAGCTTGCCGGCCGGTCGCGCGGTGAACGGTCCGAGCGCGGTGAATTCGAGCAACCGCTCGAAGCTCGCCGTCCGCTCGGCACCGACGACGCCGCGCAGGTCGGCGTAGAGATCGAGGTTCTCGGCAACCGTCAGATCCTCATACAGACCAAACTTCTGCGGCATGTAGCCGATGGACTCGCGCAGCGCGGCTGCCCCGCCGATAGGGTCGAGACCGAACACGCGGATCGTCCCTTCGCTCGGGCGCAACAGGCCCGCGGCCAGGCGCATGAGCGTGCTCTTGCCCGCGCCGTCCGGCCCGACGAGTCCGATCACCTCGCCGGCCGGCAGTGCAACGCTCAGCCGGTCAAGGGCGGGCGGGGCGTTCGCGCCGAACCGGTGCGTCAGCCCCGACAGCTCGATGGCGTGTGGGACGCCGCTCATCGGGCGGCAGACAACGTGACGGTGACGGGCATGCCCTGTCGCAGCAGGTCGTCGGGATCCGAGACCACGACGCGCGCGCGGTAGACGAGCGCAGTGCGCAGGTCCGGCGTCTCGACGTTCTTCGGCGTGAACTCGGCGGTGGGCGACACGAAGCCGACCGTGCCGTGGTAGTCGTGGCCGGGTGCCGAGTCCGTGTGCAGGACGACGGCGCGGCCCGGCGCGAAGCGACCGAGGTCGGCCTCGTTCACGTAGACGCGCGCCCAGACCGGGCGCACGAGGGACAGCGTAAACACCGGCGTGCCGGCCGCGAGGATCGCGCCCTTCTCGACGGCGCGCGTCAGTACGACCCCGTCGGCCGGGGCGAGGAGCGCTGCGTCGGCGACTCGCTGCTCGGATTCCGCGAGCAGCGCCTCGGCGCGGGCGTGATTCGCCTCGCCCTCGGCGACCTCCTGGTGCCGGTAGCCGAGGCGCAGCTCATCGTAGGCCTGTTCCGCGGCCTTCATGCGCGCCAGCGCCTGGTCCCGACCCGATACGGCGTCGTCGTAAACGCGTTGCGCGACGGCGCCCGAATCCTTGAGCTGCTCTTGCCGCGCCAGATACTGCTCCGCGTACGTGGCCGCGGCGCGGCGCTCGACGAGCGTCGCGCGCGCCTGTTCGACGTCCTGGGTCCGGTAGCCGGCCTTCAGCAACGCCGCGCGCGCGGCCAGCGCAGCGGCGTTCGCGCGCGCCTCGTTGCGCTCCAGTTCGAGCGGCACCGGGTCGAGGCGTGCGAGCGGTTGACCCGCGTGCACCGGGTCACCCTCGTCCACCAGCAGCTCGGCCACCCGGCCGGCGACCCGAAAGCCGAGCGTCACCTCGCGGATGTCGACGTTGCCGTACAGGGTCAGGCCGGCGTCCCGCCGGCCGCGCCAGACGACGGCCGCAACAACCGCAGCCACGACGAGCACCAGCGCCAGGACGATCAGCCAACGGGATCGCGTCGCAGTGAGATTCATCGTTTCGCCCCTGTGCCAAGACCTTTCAGTGCCCAGTCGAGTCGCTGCACCGTGCGCTCGCGGTCGCGCGCCATGCGAAACAGCGTTGCAGTGAGGCGCTTGCCGACCAGCGGCTGGCCCTCCCACGCGGTCGCGAGCAGCCGCGGCAGGCCGACCGACGCGAAGATGAACAGCATGATGTGGGTCGGGTGCTCGCGCACGAGTAGACGCTCGGCCTGCGCGACACGAATCAGCTTCAGGATCACCCGTGGATGCCGGCCGGCCATCGAGCCGAGAAAGGTGCGAGCCGGCTCGTCTCCGGCGGCGGCCGCCACCAGCACGCGCGACAAGAATCGCTCCTGCTCGGCACCGAAATCGATCAGCTGCAAGATCGCCTTCCGGAGCCGCTCAAGCGACGACAGCTCGCTGTGCGAGACCTCCCCGACGCGCGTCATGACGGGCGCATACCAGGACTCGAGCAGTTCGTGGACGTATGCGTCGCGCGTATGGAAGTGATAGACGAAACTGCCGAGGTTCGCGCCGGCGGAAGCGGCAACCCGGCGGACCGTCAACGCGGCGAAGCCCTCGGCCAGCACGACCTCGCGCCCGGCGTCGAGAAGCGCCGCACGGGTTGGCACGCGAGTGGCAGGCACGCTCATCGGCCACAGATTATACGCACGTATAAAAGGCGACAAGCAGGTTACTGCACGATCGCCCCCGATTTGCGCCTCGCGTGGCGGCGCGCTGCCGGTCGATGCTCCCGCCCCCCCAAGAGGAGGACATCACCCATGACCCGCACGCTGATCGGCCCGGCGGCCCTGGCCTGCACACTCACGTTGACCGCGGGGGTCGCGCTCGCGCAGTCGAGTCCGTTCGCGACCGGCGCGAGCGCCTTTCAAACGAGCTTCCTGACGATACTGACGCCGATTGCGGTCATCGCCGTCATGGCCCTGGGTGTGGCGGCGTGGTTTAACCGCATCAGCTGGTCGTGGGCGGCGGGCGGCGCCGTCGGGATCTTGCTCGTGTTCGGCGCACCCCAGGTGGTCTCCTGGGTACGCGGTCTCGCCGGCGTATGAGCTCACCCACGGCCACGGAGTGCGGCGTGATTGCCGACCCGCTGTTCCTCGGCATCACGCGCCCGGCGCTCGCCCTCGGCGTGCCGTATGCGGCATTGCTGGTGAACGCGCTCGTGACGATCGAGCTGTTCTTGACCACGCGCAACCTCCTCTGCGTGCTGATTTGCGTACCGATTCATGGACTTGCCTGGCTCGCGTGCCTTGCGGAGCCCCGCTTCTTCGAGTTGCTCGCGGTCTGGGGACAGGTGCGCGCGCGCGGTCGCGGCGGCGTCCGTGCGTGGCGCGCTCGCAGCTACGCGTGCCTGCCAGTCGGCGACGGGGGGCGACGGCTGCCGACCGTGATCGTCGAGCACCGGGGCATGACGCGATGCTGAGCGCGACGACGCCGCGGCGCCTGCGCGAGCCCGACGCCTCGTGCCAAATCGGCTATCGGGCCCAAATCACGGACACCGTCGTCGTCACCGCCGCCGGCGACTGCCTGCGCGGCTGGCGGCTCGGAGGCCTGAGTTTCGAGTGCGCGAATGACGATGACGTCAACGCGATGCACGAACGGCTGAACGCCTGGCTGCGCAATATCGCGAGCCCGGAAGTCGCGCTCTGGACGCACGTCGTCCGGCGCCGGCTGCACGCCTGCCTGACCGGGGAGCCGCCGGCCGGGTTCGCGCAACGCCTTGCCGCACGCTACCGCGAGCGCCTCGCGACGGAGACGCTGTGGTTCAACGAGCTCTACGTGACCCTCGTCTACCGGCCGCTGAACCTCAAGGCGGCGAGCAACGTCGCGATGCTGTTCCGTCGCGCCGAACGTCGGACGGAGGCGCTGGAACGCGCCGAGAATCTGGCAGCGATCAGCAAGCTCGCCGGTCAGCTCGAGGCCTCGCTGGCCGAGTACGAACCGCGTCCACTTGGTTGCTACAGTCGCGGCCACGTGCGCTGCTCGGCTCTGCTCGAGTTCCTCGGGTTGCTGCTGAACGGCGAGTCCCAGCCGATGCCGCTGCCGCGGGCACCGCTCGAACAGGCGCTCGCGACCTCGCGCCTGCTGGTCGGCACAGAGACGCTCGAGTACCGGACACCGACCTCCACCCGCTTCGGCGCGTGCCTCGGCATCAAGGAGTACCCGACGCCGACGACGCCCGGCATGCTGAACCGGCTGCTGACGGCGCCGTTCGGATTCGTCCTGACGCAGAGCTTCACCTTCCTTGCCAAGTCGACGGCCATGGGCCTGCTAACGCGCCAATGGCACCGCCTTCGCAACGCGGCCGACCCCGCCGTGTCCCAGGCTGACGCGCTTCGCGTCGCGCTCGACCGGCTCGCAAGCAACGATTTTGCGATCGGTGATCATCATCTGACGCTGCAGGTGCTGACGGAGCCCATCTCAGCGACCGGCGACGACGACGCGGCGGCGCTGCGCGGCCTCGAAAGAGCGCTGGCGAGCGCCCGTTCGATGCTCGGTGAGTCGGGCATGGTGGTCGCGCGGGAGGACCTCGGCCTCGAGGCCGCTTTCTGGGCACAGCTGCCCGGGCAGTTCGCGATTCGGCCACGCCGCGCGCCGATCACCAGCCGAAACTTCGCCGGCCTCTCGCCGTTTCACAACTTCCCGCTCGGCCGAGCCGTGGGCAACCACTGGGGCGAGGCGCTCGCAGTGTTCAAGACCAGTGCTGGCTCGCCGTACTACTTCTCGCTGCACGCGAGCGACCCTCGCGATCCCGAGGGTGGCAGCCGGCGCGACACGGGCCATACCTTCATCTGCGGCCCAACCGGCTCCGGCAAGACGGTCTTCCTGGGATTTTGTGTCGCACTGCTCCTGAAGCACGGTGCAACGCAGGTGCTGTTCGACAAGGACCGTGGCCTCGAGGTGCTGGTGAACGCCTTGGGCGGCGAATACCTCGCGTTCCGTCGCGGCGCTCCGACGGGGTGCAATCCGCTGCAGCTCGCGAGCGGCCCGTCCAATCGCGCCTTCCTGCGGCGCTGGCTGTTGATGCTTCTCGAGCGCCCATCGCGAGCGCTCAGCGTGCGCGAAGAAGCGGACATCGAGCAGGCGCTGAGCGGGGTCCTCGCGCTGCCGCTGTCTTCGCGTCGCTTGTCCCGGCTCCTTGAATTCCTCGATCCCACGGACCTCGACGGCCCCCACGCGCGGCTGGCCCGCTGGTGCGCAAACACGGACGGTGAACTTGCGACCGTCTTTGACGGCGGCGACGATCGGATCGCGCCGACCCTCGGCCGCCGAGCGCTGATCGGCTTCGACATGACCGAGGTGCTCGACGACGCCGTGGTCCGCGGGCCGCTGACGTTCTACCTGTTCCACCTGCTCGACGCGCTGCTCGACGGTCGCAGGCTCGTGGCCTGGCTCGATGAGTTCGCGAAGTTCGTCGGTGATCCCGCCTTCCGGGATCTTGCGAGTGACGGAACGAAGACGTGGCGCAAGCGCAACGGCGTGATCGCATTTGCCACGCAGAGCCCGAGCGACGTCCTCGCGAGTCCGCTCGCGCGCACCTTGATTGAACAGACGCCGACGAAGATCTTTTTCCCGAATGCCGCAGCGCATCGCAGCGACTACGTCGATGGCTTCGGGTTGAGCGCGCGCGAGTACGAGCTGGTTCGCACCGAGCTCACGCCCGGATCGCGCCGGTTCCTGATCAAACAGGGCCGCGAAAGCATCGTCGCCGAGCTCGACCTCAAGGGGTTCGACGCGGAGCTGAAGGTCATCTCGGGGCGCGCAAGCAGCGTCGCGCTGATGGAGCAGCTGATCCGTCGCCTCGGCCCAGAGCCCGGCAGCTGGCTGCCGGCCTTCATCGGAGAGCCCACCGCCACCGCCCAGGAGTCATCGTGAACACCACCTCGCGCCTTGCCCGCTTCCTGCCGCCCATGCTCGCCTGCGCGCTCCTGCTTCAGGCGCCATCCGCGAGCGCCATGATCCCCGTCATCGATATCGCCGCGGTCGAACAGCTGCTGATGCAACTGAACGCCTGGACGGAACAGCTGCGGGGAATGGAGCAGCAGCTCGGCCAGTTGCGCGAGAGTTACGGCGCGATCACTGGCCTGCGCGGCATGGGCCAGCTGCTGCCGCTGACCGCGGCCGCCCGGAACTACCTGCCGCCTGACTGGAACACGCTGGCAGCAACCCTGGCCGGCGCAGCGGCCGGCTATCCCGACATCGCCGCCGCGGTGCGCACGCAGTCCGCCGCGAATGCAGTGCTCGCGCCGCCAGAGCTCGCCCGCTTCTCGTCGACGCTGCAAGGCATGCTCGCGGCCGACCGGCAGGCCGTGGCCGGCGGCCAGGCGCTCGCGCGCCTGGCCTACGCGCACTCGAGCGACCGGTTCTCGGCACTTGGCACGTTCATCGACAAGATCGGCGCGACGCCGGATGCAAAGGCGATCGAGGAACTGCAGGGCCGTATCCAGGCGGAACAGACGATGCTTGCGAACGAGGGCCTGAAGCTCACCGCGCTCGCGCAGATCGCGAATTCGGAGGCCGCGGCCCGCGAGCAGGCGCGGCGCGAGCAGGTCATTGCCAATCACGGCAACTTTGCGACCCGCTTTCAGCCCGCGCCGCCGACGCCGTGATGCTGTTCGCGACTTTCTGGACCTGGCTGACCGCGCGGCTCGCGTCGTACATCAGCACGCACGTTGCAGCGACCGCCGCCGCGATCGAGCCAGTGGCGGCAACGGTGGCTGTCCTGTACGTGATGATCTGGGGCTACCTTCAGCTGCGCGGGCAGGTCGATGAGCCGATCGTCACCGGCGCCGTGCGACTGCTGACTCTGGTCGCAGTGTTCGGCGTTGGCCTGCGCCTTTGGCTTTACCACGAATTGATCGTCGACACGTTCTTCAACGCCCCGGCGCAACTCGCGGCGCGCCTGGTCGGGGCCCCCGATCCGGTCGCGATCATTGACACGATCTGGGACCGCGGCGGGACCGTCGCGGGGAGCCTGTGGGACAAGGGTAGCCTCCTGTCCGGCGACGGCGGCTTCTATCTCGCCGGCATCGCGGTCTATGTGCTCGTCGGCGCCGTCTGCGTCTACACGATGTTCCTGATCTCGCTGTCGCGGATCGGACTCGCATTGCTGCTCGCGCTTGGGCCCATATTCATCGTCCTCACGCTCTTCGATGCCACCCGTCACTTCTTCGACGCGTGGCTGCGCGAGCTCGCCAACTACGCCTTCATCACGATCCTCACGGTCCTGCTCGCAGCCATGATGCTCGACCTCGTGGAAGCCTATGCCTCGCAGACGGCGGCGCGCGGTACCGCCATCCTGACGGTCGACGCCCTCAACCTGGTCCTCGTCTGCGCGCTCGTTGCGCTGCTGATGCGCCAGGTGATGCCGATCGCCGCGCGGCTCGCCGGCGGCGGCCCGCTGTCGACCTTTGGCGCGATGGCGGCGACGGGCCGGCAGATCGGACGCGCCGGACGGACGACGGTCGCGGCGATGGCCGCGGCGACCATCCCGACGGATCCGGCCTTCCGCACGCCGGTATGGCGGCGGCCGCCACCGCCCATGCCCGGAGGTACACCATGAACCGTACGCGAACGATCGTCGGACTGTTGCTCGCCGTCTTGCTGACGTCGTGCATCGCACATAGACGCCCCCCGGACTGCGAGCGCAGCGCCACGCCCATCAACACCGAGGCCAACGGCCGTGGCCGCTAGCAAGGAGGTCGAGGCGTACTTTGCCGAAGCGACCCGCTGGGAGCAGGACCGGTCGGCCGCACTGCGCTCCGCCGCGCGCCGTGCGTGGCTCGTGGCGGCGATCGCGCTCGCCGCCGCGCTGCTGTCGACTGCGGCAGTCGCAATGCTCGCGCCCCTGAAGCGCGTCGATCCGTTCGTGGTCCGCGTTGACTCGTCGACCGGCATCGTCGACGTCGTGCCCGGCTATGCTGGAGCGGAGCCGCTGCCAGAGGCGGTGACGCGGTTCCTGGTGACGCAGTACGTGACGGTGCGCGAGCGCTACGTGGCCGCGATCGCGGAATCCGACTACGAGCAGGTCGGCGCCTACCACAACGCGCCGATGAACCAGGGCTGGGCGGCGGCGTGGGAACGGACCAACCCGGATTCGCCGCTGAACCGGTACGCCGACGGAACGCAGGTTCGCGTGCAAGTGCAGTCAGTGTCGTTTCTGCGCCAGGGCCGCGGTTCCCCGGATCTGGTTCAGGTGCGTTTCACCGCGAGCGCACAGCGCAGCCCGGGCGCCGGCCCCGAACGCACGCATTTCGTCGCGACGCTACAGGTTGCGTACGGGCCGCCGTCGAGCGATCTACGGCTGCGGAGCCTCAATCCGCTCGGGTTCAAGGTGCTGGAATATCGTCGCGAGACAGAGGTCAGCGAGGCGCCGGGCGCGGACGCGCCGCCCGCGGCGGGCCGCCCATGAGGCACACGGCTGCCATGGTGCTGGCCTGCTTGGCCCCGTTCACCGCGATCCGTGCGGAACCGCCGGCGCCGGACGGCCGACTTCGCACGGTCGAATACCACGCCGACGCGGTCGTATCGCTCACTGCCTTCGTCGGCTACCACGTCCACATCGAATTCGCGCCCGACGAGCGATTCATCACGCTGGCTTCCGGCGACACGGCCGGGGTGGAGGTCGCGAGCGAAGGCAACCACCTGTTGTTGAAGCCGAAGCGCGCGACGGCCGGCACCAACGTGACCTTGCTGACGAGCCGTCGGACGTACTTCCTCGACTATCGCGCGCTGGCGCGGCCACCGCGACTGGACGAGGCGGTGTACTCGCTGAGGTTCGAGTATCCGCAAGACAGGCAAGGGTCCGAGGCGGACCGGGCGCAGGCCGGACTCGCACGGCAGGTCGACGCCCTGCCAGCGGCGGCAAGTCGCGACTACTGGTATTGCGGCAGTCCGGCGTTGCGACCGGTCGCAGCCGAGGATGACGGGATCCAGGTCCGCCTGCGCTTCGCGCCCGCATCCGAGCTTCCGACGATCTACGCCGTCGCGCCGGACGGCGCCGAGACGCTCGTGAACTCGCATGTTGAAAACGACACGGTGATCGTCCACCGGCTCGCCGCGCGCCTGATCCTGCGGCGTGGCCTGCAGTTCGGTTGTGTCATCGACCGGTCGGCCGGGCGAGGCGCGAGGCGGCCCAGCGACGGCGTGCTGCAAGGGGACGTCCGGCGCCGAACCGTGGAGATCGAGCGATGAACGATGAGCGGCCGGCTGCCGCCGAGCGATCCGTCGCCAGCGTTGGCACGACGAAGGCGCGGCTCGTCCGCCTGCAGCGGCGACTCGCGCTCGCGACGGTCGCGATGCTCGGCGCCGTTGCGCTCGTCTGGTATTACATCCATCTCACCTCGGACACGCGCGCTGCGGACACGCGAGCACGCAGCGCCGTCCGCGCGACCGCGAGTTCGGAGATGAAGCTGCCGGCGCTTGCCGCCCGGCCGGCGCCCGTCTCTGCGGCGCCGGCGGCGGAGACTCCGGCCGGAGCACCGGAGCTCCAGCCGGAACGCGCGAACATCGGATCGCCGACAGTCGTCGGCAGACCCGAAGCCGGGCCGCGAGAATCGGCTCGAGCGGTCGAATCCGCCGCCGCGCCGGTCCTGCTCCGCGGTAGCGTGGCCTCGACGTCGACCGCACCGCCGGCGGCCGCCGAGGACGATTCACACTGGCAGGCGCTTCGGCGGCTCGCCCTCGGCACCGAGCACGGCGCCGCCGCGGCCGCCGCCGCAACGGCCACGACACTCGGCGAATCCTTGGTACCAACCACGACGCCGGCCGTGCAGGCCGCGGTGCTCCCGACGCGCCGCTGGTTGCTGCCGAAGGGGTCGTTCCTGGACTGCACGCTCGAAACGGCGATCGACTCGACCCTACCTGGCCTGGCGACGTGCGTGCTTGCGGTCGACGCATTCGGCGCCGATGGGCGCGTCGTCTTGCTTGAACGCGGGACCAGGCTCGTCGGCGAGACGCGCGCGGAGATTCGCGCGGGCCAGGCGCGGGTGTCCGCCCTGTGGGCTGAAGCGCGCACACCGACCGGCGTCGTGGTTGCGCTCGCCTCGCCGGGCACGGACGCACTGGGTCGCGCCGGCGTGCCCGGCGACGTCGACAACCATTTCGCCGCCCGCTTCGGCGCCGCAGTGCTCCTGTCTGTCATCGACGGCGCGATCAGCGGCTTCGTCGCGCACGAGCAGGGGTCGGCGGGCGTGATCTACAACCCGCAGACCTCGCGCGACGTCGGCACCGAGGCGCTGCGCGGGACGATCGGCATCCCGCCTACCGTTCGCGTGCCGGCGGGCTCCCGGGTGCAGGTGATCGTCGCCAGGGACGTCGATTTCCGCGCCGTGTACGGCCTTGCACCCCGCGCCGATAACTGACGATCCGGTCGCCGGCGTGGTGTCGTCGCTCGAGCACTATTGCCGACCGCTCGCCGGCCTTCTCGCGGACCCGAGCGTCACCGAAATCTGCCTGCAGCGCCCCGGCGAGGCGCTGATCGAGCGCCAGGGGGGTTGGTCTCGCGAAGCGGCGCCGTGGGCGACGAGCAGCTGGGCGCGCCATTTCGCACGTCTGGTCGCGACCGCCACCGAGCAGCGGGTCGGTGCCGCGACGCCGCTCCTCTCGGCGGCGCTCCCGACCGGCGAGCGGATCCAGGTCGTGCTGCCGCCGGCGACGCTGCCCGACCGTGTCGTGATCGCCGTTCGCCGGCCGAGCGAGCGCACCTGGTCACTTGGCGAGCTTGCTGGCAGCGGAGTGTTCGGCGCCTGTCGCGCGGCGAAGAGCGGGCCGACAGATGCGAGCGGCGCTCTGGCTGCCGCCTTCGCCGCCGGCGACTGGCTCGGTTTCCTCGCGCGCGCCGTCCGCCTGCGGCTCAACATCGTCGTGTCCGGTGCGACCGGCTCGGGCAAGACGACGCTCACGAAGGCGCTGATCCAGGAGATCCCTGAGGATGAGCGTCTCGTCAGCATCGAGGATGCCGCCGAGCTGCGCTTCGACCGGCACCACAATGTGGTGCGCCTCTTCTACTCGAAGGACGACCAGGGCACGGCACGGGTGACCGCCAAGCAGCTGCTGGAGGCTTCGCTCCGACTCCGCCCCGACCGGATCTTGCTGGCGGAACTGCGCGGCGAGGAGGCGTACCACTTCCTGCGCAACGTCAGCTCGGGTCACCCCGGCTCAATCACGAGCGTCCATGCCGGAAACGCCGCACTGGCGTTCGAGCAGCTCGCCCTCCTGGTGAAAGAGAGCGGACCGGGGCGGGAACTCGGATTCACCGAGATCCACCGCCTGCTGCACCAGATCATCGACGTCATCGTCCACTGCGACCGCAGCGATGGCCGCCGGCACGTCCAGGAGGTGTGGTGGCGGGATGCGCCGGCCGACCGAGGGCGGCAGCTCGGCGGACGCTAGGCCGGCGCGGGCCAGGGCAAGGTGCGCTCGCGGATCGGCAGCGTGAAGAGCGCGGCGCAGGCCGCGAGCGCCATGTCGAGCGCCCAGATCCAGTGATACGAACCCGTCGCGGCGAGCGCGAGACCACCGGCCCAGACGCCGACGAAGGCGCCGATCTGGTGCGAGAGAACGGTGAAACCGAACAGGGTCGGCACCCGTCGCGCACCGAACAGCTTGCCAACGAGGCCGGAGGTGAGCGGCACGGTCGCGAGCCACGTAAGGCCGAGGACCGTGCTAAACGTGTAGAGCGTCGTCAGCGTCTTCGGCGCGAGCAGGTAGACGCCGATCGCGACGACGCGGGCGCCATAGACGCCGACCAACAACGCCCGCAGCTGCAGACGGCCGGCCAGCCAGCCGATCGCGACCGTGCCGAGCACGTTGGTCAGGCCGATGATCGCAACCGCATTGGCCGCGGCCGAGGGCGCCAGCCCACACAAGGCCACTTCGCCCGGCAGGTGCGTCACGAGGAACGCGATGTGAAAGCCGCACGTGAAGAAGCCGAGGTGCAGGAACCAGTAGTCGCGGCTGCCGAGGGCGGAGCCCGCCGGCTCCGCAGCCGGCGCGCGATGCGACACGACCTCGTTCGCAGCCGGGCGGGTCGCGGGCCGGGCCAGCAGCACTGTCAGCAGCGAAGCGCCGGCAAGGCTCCACATGGCCGTGGCCCATCCGGCCGCGACGATGATCGCTTGCGTAACAGGAGCGAATATCAGCTGCCCGAGCGACGCCCCTGCGTTCACGATCGCCGCGGCCATCGGCTGGCGGGCCGGCGGCACGCGCAGCGACACGGCGCCGATCAGGATCGCGAAGCTCGCGGCGCCACCGCCAACCGCCGACAGCACGCCGATCGAGAGCATCAGTCCCGAGAAGCCCGGCAGCAGGGGCGCAAGGCCGAAGCCAACCGCGAGGAGCAGCCCGCCCATCACGATCACGCGGTAGCTGCCGATCCGGCCAGCGAGCGCGCCGAAGGCAGGCTGCGCTGCACCCCACAACAGTTGGCCGATGCCGAGCACGAAGCTGATCGTCGCGATGCCGAGTCCGGTTAGCGCGAGCGGCCGCATGAAGAATCCGAGCGACTGGCGGCTGCCGGTCGTGATCGCGAGCAGGGCCGCGCTCGCGATCACGACGCCCCACGGCATGGGTTCGCGGCGCTGGGCCGCGCCGCTCACGGCGGCGCTACCGGGTGGTGCTCGCGCGGCGCCTTCAGCACGATCGACGTCGAGGATTCCGCCAGCGAGCAAAACTGCGACACGACCGTGTCCAGATGGTCGACGTCGACGACGACGATCTCGAGGATCCAGCTGTTGTCGCCGGTCACCTGGTAGGCGCTGACGACCTCGCGCGTCCTGGCGACGAGACGGCTGATGCGCGCGAAGTCGCAGCGCCCAAGCCGCACGATCGCGCGCAGCCCGTAGCCGAGCGCGCGGTAGTTGATCGACGCGCGGTAGCCCTCGATGATCCCGGCGCTCTCGAGCTTGTGCACCCGCTCGCGCACGGCCGGTTGTGACAGTTTGACGCGGCGAGCCAGCTCCGCGATCGAGATGCGAGCGTTGGCCTGCAGCTCGGCGAGCAGCAGACGGTCGTGGCCGTCCAGGCGCAGTCGCTGGGGGGCAGAAGGCGAATGCCCGGCTTGACCTTCGATTCGCAGGCTCTTGCGCATTCGAGATAATGATTCGCTATGGATTTCGCCGCTCGATGATCCTATCGTAACGTGCATGGCGACTGCCACCGTCACCGCCGCCCGCTGGCGGCTCTCGCCGATCGTCCTCGCGTGCCTCGCCGCGACTTGGCTCATCTGGGGCTCGACTTACCTCGCCATCCGCTTCGCACTGAGCGGCTTCGCGCCGTTCTTCATGATGGGCACTCGATTCGTCGCCGCGGGCGGATTGTTGCTCGCCTGGATGGCGTGGCGCCGGGCGCCGCTGCCCACCATCCGCGAGTGGCGCAACGCCGCGATCATCGGCGCGCTGATGCTTGGCTGCGGAATGGGCTGCACGGCGGTCGCGGAGCAGACGATCGGCTCGGGAATCGTCGTCGCCTTCATCGCCGTAACGCCGCTGCTGGTGGTCGTGCTCAGCCTCTTTTACCGTGAGTTTCCGAGCGGCGGTGAGATCCTCGGCGTGCTGATTGGCCTCGTCGGTGTGCTGATGCTGGTTCGCGGGACGGGCTTCGCGTCCTCGCCCACGGGTCTCGTCGCGATGACCGTCGCGTGTAGTGGATGGTCGCTCGGTAGCGTTCTGAGCCAGCGGCAGCTGCGCCTCGCACGGGGCGCGATGGGATTCGCGAGTGAAATGCTGTGCGGCGGATGCCTGCTGTTGCTGGCGTCGTGGTGGCGCGGCGAACCGATGCAGGCACCGGCGTCGCCGAGCGCCTGGCTCGCGTGGATCTACCTCACGACCTTCGGTTCGCTGATCGCGTTCAATGCGTACATGCTGCTGCTCGGGCGCGCTTCACCGAGCGTTGCCACCAGCTACACATACGTGAACCCGATCATCGCGATGCTGCTCGGCGTCGCGGTCGGCGGCGAACAGATCGCACCATGGGAGTGGTTGTCCGCAGCGGTCGTCCTCGGGGGGGTCATCATCCTGTTCGTCAGCCGGCGACGCCGGTCCGCGGCCGCGTAGCCGAGCACGATGCGCCTGATCCGCGAAGCGCAATACAAGCGGATGCCGTGGAAGAACGGCGGCGGCGAAACCGCGGAAGTCGCGATCTGGCCGGAGGGCGCAGCGCTCGATGCGTTCGACTGGCGCATCAGCATGGCTCGGGTCGCGACCGACGGTCCGTTCTCGGCCTTCGCCGGCGTGGACCGGACCCTCGCCATCCTCGAGGGTGGCGGACTGCGGCTGAGCATCGACGGTTCAGAGCCCGCCACGCTGGTTGCAGGCGCGCCGCCGCACACATTTCCGGCGGACCGGCCGACGGCGGCAAGCTTGATCGACGGGCCGGTCCGAGACCTCAACGTCATGACGGCACGCGAGCGGTTCACGCACCGGGTGGGGTTCGAGCGGCTGGCCGCTCCATTGACGTGGCGGCCGGTCGGCACGTCGGCCTGGTTGATCTGTGCAGCGGGCGGCGCGCGGGTTGCGTGCGGCAGCGAATCCGTCGAGCTCGGCCGTTACGACTCCGTCGATCTCGGTGTGGTCGACCGAGCCGTCACGGTCGCGCCGCTCGGCGCCGCCGCCGTGTTCCTCGTCGAACTTCGCGGACGCTGAGGCCGACCATCGCAGCCGCAGCCACTCACGGTAGTTCGACGACCGTCACGCCCGGCGCGCACGCGTGATGACGAAGTAGAGCGCAGCCACGGCGACCATCAGGCAACCGGCGACGACGCCGGAGCGGCGGTCGTCGAAGATCGCCGCGATCAGGAACGCGATCGAGCCGAGCAGGACGATCGCCGTCGTGACCGGGAAGCCGAAGGCGCGGTAGGGGCGCAGGGCCGCGGGCTCGCGGCGGCGCAGGACGAACATCGACGCGTACGCCGACAGGTAATTGAGCAGGAAGAGCACCGCGGCGAGCGCCGTAATTTGCTCGAAGGTTCCGGTCGCGATCAGAACGACGACCGCGCCGGTGGTGACGGCAAGCGCCAGTCGCGGCGTGCCACCGGCGCTCACGTCGGTGGCACGGCGCGTAAAGAGCCCATCGCGGCCGATCGCATAAAGAATGCGGGGCGCCATCAGCAGGCTCGCGTTGATGAGGCTCAGCACCGTCATCACCGAGATCAGCGTCACGAGCTGCGCGCCGCCGCGCGGAAGCACCGAGCGGGCCGCCTCGGCCGCGGGAAGATCCGCGGCAGCCAGCACGTTGATGGGCAGCGCGCGCAGCATCGCGAGGTTGATCACGATGTAGAGCGCGCCAATCAGGACCGTACCACCCACGATCGAGCGGGGCAGAGTCGCGGCCGGATCCGTGTTCTCCTCGGCGAAGTAGATCGGCGAGTACCAGCCATCGTAGGTGATGAGCACCGAGCGCATCGCCGTCGAGATCGCCCCGAGCATCGCGAGCGAGGCGAGCGGCATCGTCGCCGCGGTCGCGCCGAGCGGCGGGGCCGCGCCGGGCGACGCGGGCGTCGAGACGAAGCACGCCGCGACCAGAATCAGGAACATCACGCCGACGAGCACGCTGATGCCGCTCGTGAGCGTGCTGCTGATGCGGAGCCCCACCCAGTGCAGCGCCGCGAACGCCAGCACAATGCCGACGGCGGTCAGCTTGGCGTACGTCGCCGCCGGAGGCCACAGCACCGCAATGAATGTCGTGGCGGTGATCGCAGCGTACGCGACGGCGGCGGTCGTGTTGGCCCAGTCGTTCCAGCCGACGACGAATCCGACGCCGCGGCCAAACGCGCGCCGCGCGTAGACGTAGAAGCCACCCGCCTGCGGCAACATCGTCGCGAGCTCGGCCACTGTGGTGGCACCGAGCACCGCGTACGCCGCGCCGAGCACCCAGAAGAGCGCGATCAGCCAGCCGTCGCCGAGGGCCGCGGCGAGCGTGCCGGGCAGGCGCAGGATGCCGACGCCGACGGTGCCGCCGAAGGCCATCGCGAGGCCGAAGCCGAGGCCGAGGATCCGCCGCAGCGGTCGCGCGGGTGGCTGTTCTTCTGTCATGCGGCCGCTCCCCCTGCCGCCGAGGATGCCCGCCGGCCGGAGGTAGGGCAAGCGACGCCCCGCGGGACGCCGTGTTCGCGGCTAGCGTTCCGACGCCAGGTTGAACCCGCGGCCGCGGCGACGAGCACTCAGGCGGCGTGACCTGGTAGCTGTCGCTCCAGTCGCGTGCGGGAAAAGATGCCGCGCACGACGACTTCGCCGGGCAGCGCGCCGTCCTCGACGACCAGCAGGTGCATGTCGGGCCGCTCGCGAAAGATGGCGCCGACTTCGGCGACCGTCGCCTGCTCGACCCAGCGGTGGCGCAGCGGCCGCGCATCCGCCACGCTCGTCATGATGTCGCCGACGCTGACGTCCGCATGCCGGTGCGGAATCCGCGCCTTGAACGGATCGTGCAGGAACTGGATCGGCCGCTCGCCCATGACGTCGTACGAGCTCACGATGCCGACGACCTCATCGTCGCGCGCCACCAGCAGCAGCCGCACGCCGAAGACGATCATGTCGTGCAGCGCGTCGTCGATCGAGCGGTCGGGAGCCACGACGTGCGGCGCTTCGAACGCGAGGTCAGTCATCAGCGCGCTTGCGGGCGCCGAAGGTTGCAGCGCGGGGGCCGGGCGCGACACCGGCGTCGTCAGTCGTGCACGCACGATCGGCGATGGGTAAATGGTCGAAGCGGCCATGCGTTCAACCTCGCGCTGCCGTGCCCGACGGCCCGTGGCGCGACACCAAGGCGCCGGACCGCGCGGGCAGGATGTTGAGACTGCGATCCTGAATCCGAGTTCCGGCCGGCCTCCCTCGTCGCGCGGCCGGCCGACGCCTAGTGCGCCGTCGCCGCCAGCGCCGGGATCGAGTCCGTGAACACGTACGCCTGAAGGAGCGCGATCAACCCGATGACGGCCGCGCCGGCAATCGAATGCCAGAACACCGTGCGGAAGATCGGGCCGAGGGCGTGCTTGCGCTCGACAGGATCCTCGTAGCAGGCGGCGCAGGCGACCATGATCGACTGGGCGTCGATCATCTTGCCCATGACGCCGCCCGTCGAGTTCGTCGCCACCGTCAGCACCGGGTTCAGGTGCAGCTGTTCGGCGGTGATCCGCTGAAGGCTGCCGAACAGCGCGTTTGACGCGGTATCCGAGCCGGTCAGGAACACGCCGAGCCAGCCGAGATAGGCGGCGAAGAACGGGTACGCGACGCCTGCGCTCGTGAACGCGAGGCCGAGTACCGCATCGGTGCCCGCATAACGCGTCAGGTAGCCGAGGCCAAGCACGAGCGCGATCACGAGGATCGGCACCCTCAGGCGGCGCAGCGTCTGCCCCGCCGCCTGGCGCCACTGCGAGCCGCTCAGGCCGAGAGCGAGCCCGGACAGCAGCGCGGCCACGAACACGCCAGTGCCGGCCGCCGATAGCCAATTGATCGTGAACCGCGCCGCCTCGGGCTTAGCGGTCGCCGCCACGACTGGCGGCATGCGCTGCACGAGGTTGTGCAGCGCCGGCATGTCCCAGGCGGGCAACGACAGCGTGCCCTTGAAGGTGGAGCCGAGCAGCGTGGTTGAGAACGCGACGCCCGAGAACAGGTTGTTCAGATACTTCTTGAACTCCGGCATGCCCCAGACCGCGCAGCACGCGATCAGGATCATCCACGGCAGCCACGCGTGCAGCGTCTGCGCGGCGGTGAAGCGGTATGCGCGATCGGCGCCCGCCGTCGCGCCGCCGGGCTCGCGCTCGCTGCGCAGCAGGAAACGCGTTTTCGGCTGCCACACGAAACGCAGGAACAGTGCCGTGCAGATGACCGAGAACACGCCGGCGACGACGTCGGTCATCAGGTGGAACGAGTTCGTGCCGGCCGCGAGATACTGCACGGCAGCGAAGGAAACGCCGGCGCACAGCGCTGCCGGCCAAACCTCGAAGACCTGCTTCCAGGTGCCGCCCTCCATCTTCACAAACGTCGCGACCAGCCAGAACGGCACGAGCACCGACACGAACGGCAGCTGCCGGCCGGCCATCGTCGAGAGCGTCACCTCGTCGAGGCCGCTGACCGAGGCGAGCGTGACGATCGGCGTGCCGATCGCGCCCCATGCGACTGGCGCGGTGTTGGCGAGCAGGTTCAGCACGGCCGACTGGAACGGGCGGAAGCCCAACCCGACCATGACCGCGCCTGCGATCGCGACCGGCGTGCCGAAACCGGACGTCCCCTCGATGATCGCGCCGAACGAGAACGCGATTAGCACGCACTGGATGCGCCGATCGAACGAGATGCCGATGATCGATTCCTTGACGATCTCGAATCGCCCGGTGATCACCGTCATCGTGTACAGGAACATCGCCGCGATGACGATCCAGATGATGCCGAGGAAACCCGACAGCGTGCCGAGCGCAAACGCCGATGCGGCGCTCGCGAACGGCATGTGGAACACGATGCAGGACACGAGGAACGCCGCGAGCACGGCGTAGAACGCGGCGTAGGGCGCGGCGATGCCACGGCGGGCAGTGCCGCTCGCGTCGCGATGCGGGTGCAGCGCGATGAAGTAAAGCAGCACGACAATCGGGACGGCTGCCGCGACAGTGGACAGGAACACGTTGCCCAATGGGTCGTAGTTCTGCTGGTACATCACTTCCCCCGGCTCGGTACCCGTCGCGGCTGCCGTTGCGCGTGCGGCGAGCGAGTTCGCCCGCCGCTTTTGTTAGGACCCCAGTCTAACCGCTCCCTGACGCTGCAGCGCCGCATGGGAGCTCGGCGCCCCGACCCGCGGCATGCTGCATAGCGGCAGCGGGCCGACTCGGCCCTAGGGCGCCGCGCGCGCTTCGCATCCGCTCGCTTCGCACGCAAGCGGCACGAACACCTCCGCGCGGATCAGCCAGCGGCCGTCGCGGTGCACCCATTGCGCGGAATAGCGCCCGCTCATGACCGGTGGGCTCGCCGGGCCGCCGAGGTGCCACGACCAATCGCCGCTCTCGAACGCGAGGCCCCAGTGCGGGCTGATCTCGATGGATTGCGGACGCCGGACGAACACGGTACCGGGCGGGTCGCCGGCGAACGATTCCCGGTAGGCCGCCCGGCCGAGCAAGGCGCGGCCGAGCGCGGTTCGCACCTGGACATCCTCGGTCCAGAAGGCCGCGATGCCGTCCAGGTCGCCGACCGCGATCGCCTCGTTCTGGGCGATCCGCGCGGCGCGGATGGCCAAGACATCGGGATCGGCGGGCGCGGGCGCCTGGGCGGTCAACACTGCGCAGGCGCCGAGTGCGAGCGCGACGGAGCACCACGCGATTGCGCGCAGCGCTGCGATCGAACGTGGCTTCGTGCGCAGGACTTGCCTCCGTCGGGGGTCGGTGCGAGCGTAGCACGCGGGCGTTGGAGCGAGCGGCCACGGGCGTGCACGTTCGCGAGGAGTCTTCCCCATGGTTCGTGCCGCGGCGCGCGCGCCGCTGACCTCGATCGAGCTTGCCGACCGCTTCTCAGGCGCCGTCGCGACGTACGTCGGAGCCGAAATCGATGCCACCGGCTCGCTGGTGCTGTCGAGCGAGGAGAGCGCGACGATGTGCGAGGCAGCGCGCGGCGATCTCGACGCCGAGCAATGGCTGGCGGTGCCGCGCGAGTGGAAGGACGAGCTGCTGCTGCGGCTGCTGAGCGATCGCTTCGGGTCGGTCGAGGCGGTGCGCGAGTACCTCGCCGCGCACGGCATCCCATACGGCGGGCACGCCACCGGCGGCGCGGCGCGCTAGATGTGGAGTCTCAACAGGTTGTTCCTGTCGAGGCGTAGACGGTTGATGGGCGGTTGACCGGCGAGGCTCATGTGGGGTCGGTGCCAGTTGTAGCCGTGTAGCCAGGTCGGCAGTGCATCACGACGCTGGTAGGAGTGGTGGTAGGCGCGAGCGTACGCCCACTCGCGCAAGCAGGTTTGGATGAAGCGCTCGGCCTTGCCATTGGTCCGGGGCGTGTACGGCTTGGTGTAGTGATGGCGCAGGCCGAGCTGTGCGCAGGCGGCGGCGAAGTCGAGACCGCGGTAAGCCTTGGCATTGTCGGTATAGACGCCTTTGATGTGGACGTTGAGGGCGGCGTAGTAGGCCACGGCCGCGCGGAGGAAGGCGACGGTACAGCTGGCATCTTCGTCCGGCAGCAACTGCGCGTAGGCGACGCGCGAGGCGTCGTCGATCGCGATGTGCAGGTACTCCCAGCCGGTACTGCTTCTGGAGTGATGCCTGCGACGATCACCGGTGATGCGGTGGCCGACCTTGACGATCCGGCCCAGCTTTTTCACGTCCAGATGCAGCAACTCGCCGGGCTCGGCACGTTCATAGCGGCGATACACCGGGACCGGCTCGAGCTTCGACAGGCGGTTCAGTCCCGCAGCGGTCGCGATTCGGGCGACCGTCGAACGCGACAGACCGAGCTGGGTGGCGATCGCCACCAGGGTCAGCCGCTGGCGCCGCAGCGCTACCACGGCAGTCCTGAGGACTTCATCCGTGGCTCGTGGCGATCGACGAGGACGAGAGCTGAGATCCCGAAGCCCCTCCGATCCGCGCTCGCGGAACCGGCAGAGCCACTTGTTCACGGTCTTGACCGAGACACCCAGTTCCCGGGCAACCTGAGCCTTCGGCCGACCGGCGTGGATTCGATCAACGAGTAAGGCTCGACAGGTGAACGTGAGCCTTGCATTCTGATGCACGTCCATTCGGGACTCCTTGGGTGATCGCGGCCTGGTAACCACGAGCATCACGGGAGACCCCCGAATGGACAACCCTTCAACCAGGAATAACGTCCTGAGACTTCACAGCTAGAGGTCGAAGGACTGGTGCGGCGTCGGCATCTCGACCGGTCCCGGCGGCAGCCGGGCGGCGAAGGCGCGCATGGTCTGCACCTCGCCGTGCACGAGGAAGGTCCGCTTCGGCGCGATGCGCGCGTGCCAGGCGAGCAGCTCGTCGCGGTCGGCGTGGGCCGAGAAGCCGTTGATCGTCTCGATGCGCGCATGCACATGCACCGGCTCGCCCAGCAGGCGCACCAGGTGCGCGCCGTCGATCACCTGCCGCGCCGGCGTGCCGGCGGCGGCGTAGCCGACGAACACCACGGCCGACTCGGCGCGCGGCAGCTCCCGGCGCAGGTGATAGAGCACGCGCCCGCCGGTCGCCATGCCGGACCCGGCGAGGATGATCGCCCCCGAACGCACGTCGTTGATCTTGCGCGAAGCGTCGCGATCGCGCGTGCACGTCAGCCCCGGAGGAGCCAGCGGATCATCGCTGGCGGCGAAGCGCGCGGCGGCGGCCGGCGCCAGCGATTCCGGATGCTTGCGGAACAGCTCCGTCGCGGCAATGGCCTGCGGCGAGTCGAGGAAGACGCGCGCGCTGCGCGGCAGCTGGCCCGCAGCCATCGCCGCCTTCAGGAAATAGAGGATCTCCTGGGCGCGCTCCAGCGCAAAGGTCGGCACGACGACGTTGCCGCCGCGTCCGAGCGTCTCACCGATGACCTGCACGAGCTGCGCGACGGACGCGGCGATCGGACGATGCAGTCGATCACCGTAGGTCGTCTCCATGACGACGATCTCGGAGTTCACGGGCGGCGACGGGTCGCGCAGCAATGGACGGCCGGCGTTGCCGAGATCGCCGGAGAACGCGATCGTGCGCGTGGCACCGCCTTCGGTGAGCTCGAAGCGGGGGCTGGCGGAACCGAGGATGTGGCCGGCGTCGAACAGTGTCACCGCGACGCCGGGCGCGAGCTCGACGCGGGCGCCGTAGTCGAGCGGCCGCCGGAAGCGCGCGAGCGTTTCGGTGACGTCGTCGGGCGAATACAGTGGCTGCGCCGAATTGCGTTCGGCCTCCTCTCCCTGCAGGTGCGCCGCGTCGAGCAGCACGAGCTCGGCGAGGTCCCGCGTCGCCGCGGTCGCGTGAATCTCGCCGCGAAAGCCGCGCTTGACGAGCAGCGGCAGCCGGCCGCAGTGGTCGAGATGCGCGTGCGTCAGGACGACGCGGTCGATCGAGCGGGCCTCGAAGCCGAAGTCGCCGGAGTTCTCCGCCTCGAGCGTGCGGCCGCCCTGGAACAGCCCGCAGTCGATGAGGATCCGCTGGCCTCCCGCCTCGAGCAGGTGGCAGGAGCCGGTGACATCCTGGTCGGCGCCGTGGAAAGACAGTTTCATGGGGCAGGCCCTTTCGGCGCGAAATTGGGAGTGCAGGCGGCCGCGTGCCAGCGGCAGACGATGTCCCAGGCCTGCGCGGCGGTCTCCGCATAGCCGAACAGCTCGCGGTCCTCCGGGTCGATCGTGCCTTCCGATACGAGGAAATCGGCGTCGAAGACCCGCTCCCAGTAGTCGCGCCCGACGAGCACCACCGGCACGGCCGGCATCTTGCGCGTCTGGATGAGCGTCAGCGTCTCGAACAGCTCGTCGAGCGTGCCGAAGCCACCGGGAAAGGCGACCAGCGCACGGGCGCGCTGCAGGAAATGGAGCTTGCGGATCGCGAAGTAGTGGAACGAAAAGCACAGCTCCGGAGTCACGTACGGATTCGGGAACTGCTCGTGCGGCAGCGTAATGTTGAGTCCGACGGTCTTCGCGCCCGCATCGGCAGCGCCGCGATTGGCGGCTTCCATGATGCCGGGGCCGCCGCCCGTCATGACGACGACATGCTCGCCGTTCGGCAGTGGCGTGCTCGCGCCGACGAGACGGCCGAAGGCGCGGGCTTCCTCGTAAAAGCGGCTGCTGTCGTGGCGGCGACGGGCCACAGCCACGCGCCGCAAGAGCTCGGAGTCGGCCGGTGACTGCCGCGCGCGCGCCTCGAGCTCGGCGAGCGCCGCGGCCGCGACCGCCGGCTCGCCGAGCCGCGTGCTGCCGAAGACGACGATCGTGTGCTGCACGCGGTGCTGCTCGAGCAGCAGCTCCGCCTTCAGGTAGTCGAGCTGCAGCCGCACGCCGCGCAGCGCCGGCCACGCGAGGAATTCGGTGTCACGGTCGGCGCTGCCGTAGCTCGGGCTCGCGAGGATCGCGGCCAGGTGCTGCGGCGCGCTCGGGTCCTGTTCCTTGGGCTTTGGCGTGCGGCCGGGTAGCGGCTGCACGCGCGGCTTCGTGGACGCGAGCGTCGGACTCTGCGCGGGCGTGCCGCCGCGGCGAGGGGACTCGGGCATCGATGCGCACCTGCTCGTGTGAGGGCGCCCATTCTAGAGGCTAAGATGCCGGCATGGTGGTGCTCTTCGACGTCGACAACACGCTGCTCGACAACGATCGCGTCACCGCGGACCTGCGCGAGTACCTCGTGCGCCAGGCCGGGAGCGATCGAGCGGACGAGTACTTCCGGCTTTTCGAGGAGCTGCGCGCCGAGCTCGGCTACGCCGACTATCTCGGCACCCTGCAGCGCTTCCGGGCGCTGCACCCGCGAGACTTCCCGCTGCTGCGCGCCTCGCAGTTCCTCGTCGACTATCCATTCGCAGCGCGGTTGTACCCCGGTGCGCTCGAGGCGGTGCGCGCTGTGTCCGGCCGCGCGACGGCCGCGATCCTCTCCGATGGCGACGTCGTGTTCCAGCCACTCAAGATCGAGCGCGCCGGCTGCTGGGACGCCGTCGATGGCCGCGTGCTGATTTGCGTGCACAAGGAACTGGAGCTCGCCGAGGTCGAGCGCCGCTGGCCGGCGACGCACTACGCAATGGTCGACGACAAGCGCCGCGTGCTCGCCGCGATCAAAGCCGCGTGGGGCGAGCGCGTGACGACCGTGTGGGTGCGCCAGGGCCACTACGCGGCGGCGCCGGATGTCGACCGCTATCCCGCGGCGGACGTCGAGCTCGCCGGCATCGGCGACCTTGCCGCACTGCCGGCGAGCACACTGCGTGCCGCGGCTCCGCCCGCGACGGGAGCTGTGACGTGACGCCGGCCGAGCTGCGAGCGTACCTGCACGAGCAGATCCCGCTGGCGCACGCGATGCAGGTCGAGGTGCTCGCGGTCGACGACGCGTTCGTCGAGCTCGGCGCGCCGCTCGCGCCGAACCGCAACCACCGCAGCACGGCCTTTGGCGGCTCGGTCAGCGCGCTCGCGATCCTGGCGGGCTGGGGCTGGCTGCGCGCGCGACTCGCCGCCGTCGAGCCGCTACCGCAGCTCGTCATTCAGCGCCAGGACATCGAGTTCCTGCGGCCGGTCGAATCCGGCTTCGACGCGCGCTGTGAGGCACCGCCCGCGCGCGACTGGCACAGATTCGAGAGGGCGTTCGCGGCTCGCGGCCGGGCGCGACTGGAACTGCGCGTCGCTGTGCGCTGCCGCGGCGCCCTCGCGGCCGAATTCCGCGGCGCGTACGTGGCGCTCGGCGCTGTCGCCGGCGACTGAGCGCGTCGGCTACACTCGCGCAGCCGTACTTCGAGCGACAGGAGCACCCGATGAGCAGCCGGTCGACCTCCGTGGGGACCCTCGTCGCGTTCGCCTTGGCAGCGCTGCTCGCCGCAGCGCCCGGCGCGCAGGCCGAGGCCGCGCGCACGCTGCGCTACGTCGTTCTAAGCAACAGCCACCTCGCCGGCTCGGAGGTCGACCGCTTCGGGGGCAACGGAGCGGTCGACGTCGATTTCGAGTTCAACGATCGCGGCCGCGGCCCGAAGGTTCACGGCCAGTATCGCTTCGGCGCGGACTTCCTCCCGCTGCGCGCCGACGTCACCGGCGTCAACTACCTGAAGGCGCCGGTCGACGAGCACTTCGAGGCCGACGCGGACGGCGCGCGCTGGCACAGCACAAGCGAGCGCGGCGAGTCGAAGGCCAAAGCGTTCTACATCTCGAACGACGGTTCCTCGCTCGTCGAGCTCGCCGCGCTGGGCCGGGCGCTGGCGCGGGCGCCGTCCGGCGCGCTGCCGTTGCTGCCGGGCGGCGAGGCCCGGCTCGAGGTGGTCGCCGAGACGACCGTCGAGAGCCACGGTCGCAAGCTGCACGTGCGCGAGCTCGCCATCAGCGGGCTCGATCTCGTGCCGACGACGCTTTGGGTCGACGACCACGGCGATGCATTCGCCTCGCCGGGCACGTGGTTCGCGGTCCTGCGGGAAGGGTGGGAAGACGCGAACGCGGCGCTTTTCAAGCTGCAGAGCGAGGCCGAGGACGCGCGCTACGGGCGGATCGCGCGCGCGCTGTCGCGCCACCCCGCGCATGCGCTTGCGATCGAGCACGTGCGGCTGTTCGACGCCGAGCGGGCAGCCACCGTGGAGGATCAGACGGTCGTCGTCGAGGGAGCTCGGATCGCGAGCGTCGGCCCGGCCGCATCCGCCATCGTCCCGGCCGACGCCGAGCGCGTCGATGGGCGCGGCAAGACCTTGCTGCCGGGGCTCTTCGACATGCACATGCACGTGCAGCCGGTCGATGGCCTGCTCGACATCGCGAGCGGCATCACGTCCGGCCGCGACGTCGGCAACGACATCGAGCGGCTGGCGCGGATCGAGAGCCAGTGGAACCGCGGCGAGGCGATCGGCCCGCGGCTGTGGAAGGCCGGCTTCATCGACGGACCGGGGCCGTACCAGGCACCCACCGGGATCTTCGTCGAGGACGCGGCGGCGGCGGAAGCGGCGGTCAACAAGTACGCCGACCTCGGCTACGTGCAGATCAAGCTGTACAGCTCGCTGAAGCCGGAGCTGGTCGCGGGTATCGCCACGACCGCACACCGCCGCGGCCTGCGCGTCAGCGGGCACGTGCCCGAGGGCATGATCGCGAGCGAGTTCGTGCGCGCGGGCGCTGACGAGCTGCAGCACATCAATTTCGTGATGCTGAACTTCATGCGCGGCAAGGTGAAGGACACGCGCACGCCCGAGCGCTTCACGGCGGTCGCACAGTACGCGGCCGGCGTCGATCTTGACTCGCCGGAGGTCAACGACTTCGTCCGCCTGCTGCTCGATCACCACACGACGCTCGACGTGACGCTGAACGCGTTCGAGGGCATGTTCAATGGCCGGCCGGGGCAGGTGGCGCCGAACTTCGCGCCGATCATCGACCGGCTGCCGGCGCAGGTGCGACGTCAGGCCCTGTCCGAGGGCCTGCCGGTCACGGCCGAGACGGACCAGCGCAACCGCGACTCCTACGCCGCAATGCTCAGGATGACGCGCAAGCTCTACGAAGCCGGCGTCCCGATCCTCGCCGGGACCGACTCGCTCGCCGGACTCATGCTGCACCGCGAACTCGAACTCGAGGTCATGGCGGGCATCCCGCCGGCGAAGGCGCTACAGAACGCGACCTGGGTCGCGGCGGGCGTGCTCAAGCAGACGGCGACGCTGGGCTCGATCGCACCCGGCAAGTACGCCGACCTGCTGCTGGTCGAGGGCAACCCGGCCGAGCGCATCGCCGACGTCCGCCGCGGGCGGATGGTCGTCAAGGGTGGCGTCGTCTTCGACCCGTCGAAGGTCTACCCCGCGGTCGGCGTGCTGCCCTCGGGCTGAGGGTCGGCGCGAGCGGACATAAGAAGAACCGCGTCCCGCTCGCGCCCGGTGCTTTAGGCGGGCTTAATGCGGGCGTCCGGCGCGGGTGCAGTGCGTCAACGGTCGGCGGCCACTGGCGTTTATTCCCTCGGGAGAAACCGGTTCGATCACCTCGAGGGCGACCCGGTCGGTACCCCGAACGACGGCGATGCGCTAGTGTCCAATTCCTGAGATCGCCGCCGGCGCTGCACTGGTTGCCAGGCGGAACGGCGGTGCGAAGGCGGCCCTATGACGACTCGGTCAACGACGGTGAGACTCCTGGCGGCGGGCTGGCTGGTGCTCGGCGTGTCGGCCGTGGCCCTGGCGGACCACCACGGCGGGTTCAGCGGTGGTGGCGGTGGCCACGCGGCCGCCTCGGGCGGTCATGCCAGCGGCGGTCATGGAGGCGCAGCGGGCGGGCGCGGCGGATACCAGGCCGGCCACGCGATGCGCTCGCCGGGTTTTGCGTCGGGGCATTCCTACCGACCGCCGGCCGTCAGCCCGCGCGCGAACTTCGCGGCGCCGGCATCGCACCCGTGGGGCAACGCCTACGCGGCGCCCCGGGCGGTGGGGGCGACCCGCGCATTCACCGCTGACCATGGCCACGGCCCCTGGGGTCGACCCGGCTGGTACGGGCGCCCGCACTACGGCGCACCGTACTACACGTACGTCGGCTTTCTGCCCGGCTACTACACGACCTTCTGGTGGGGCGGCATCCCGTACTACTACGCTGACAGCACCTACTACCTGTACGACAACAATGTCGGGCAGTACGAGGTCGTGCCGCCGCCGGCCGAGGCGAGCCAGGGTGGCGACGCCGCGGCGCCCGCTCCGGGCGACGCGTACGTCTACCCGAACGCCGGGCAGAGCCCCGAGCAGCAGTCGACGGACCGCTACGAGTGCCACCGCTGGGCGACGGATCAGACCGGCTTCGACCCGACGCAGGCCGGCGGCGGCGTAGCGCCCAACCAGCAGGCGTCGGCGAACGATGCCTACCGGCGTGCCGAGGCGGCGTGCCTGCAGGGCCGGGGCTACACGGTCCGCTGATCGCGCGGCGGCCGTGGCCGCCGCGCCCCTGAGCCGAGCGTCGCGAGCGCGTAGCTGTCCCGCACGCGCGCCCCGATCCGTCGCCAATCAATGGCCTCGAGCCGGCAGCACAGCGCCGCGCAGCGGGGATCGTAGGGCGCCGCAAACCATCCGCGTCGAGCAATGAGCGCAGTGCGCTCGAGCGGATCGACGCGCAGCCACAGGCACGGCTCGCCGCGGTACCGGTCGAGCACCGCGAACAGTCGACCCGCGGCCTTGAAGGCCGGGTGGCCGAAGCTGCGCACCTCGACGGCGCCGTCGAGCGGCGCGGCGAGGCGCCGCAGCCGCGCGAGCGCGCGCCGCTCGGCCGCGTCCAGGATCCGCTCGCCCCTCATCTGACCATCCGTCCGCGCCGACGGCGCCTCACCGCCGTCGAGTATGATCGCGCGCGGTGCCGGACGGGGGAGCACGCATGCGCATCGTTCGCGGAGCGGGACTGGTAGGGTGGATGCTGGTAGCGGGCGTGGCGTCGGCCGCGGAAGCGCCGCCGGCGGCCGAGCTCATCGTGCACCGCGCCCGCATCTGGACAGTCAATCCGGCGCAGCCGGAGGCCGAGGCGCTCGCCGTCCTGGACGGCCGGATCGTCGCCGTCGGCAGCGAGCGGGCGGTGCTTGCCTGGCGCGGAGCCCGCACCCGCGTCGTCGACGCCCGCGGCCGCCGGCTCGTTCCGGGCTTCAACGACGCGCACGTGCACTTCCTCGACGGCGGGAGCTCGCTCGACGCCGTGCAGCTGAACGATGCCACCAGCGTCGGCGAGTTCGTGCGCCGGATCCACGACTATGCGGCCGCGACGCCGAAGGGCGAGTGGATCCGCGCCGGCAACTGGGACGAGACGAAGTGGTCGCCGGCGACGCTCCCGACCCGGCAGCAGATCGATGCGGTGACGCCGGACAACCCGGTCGCGGTCTGGCGCTACGACGGCCACATGCTGCTCGCCAACACGCGCGCGCTCGCCCTCGCGGGGATCACCGCCGCGACCGCCGACCCGCCGGGCGGCGTGATCGTCCGCGACGCGAGCGGCGAGCCGACCGGTGCGCTCAAGGACGCGGCGACCGACCTGCTCGAACGCGTGATCCCGGCGCCGAGCCACGCGCAGCGACGGCGCGGGCTGGAGCGCGCGCTCAAGGAAGCGGCGGAGCACGGAGTGACGAGCGTGCAGGACCTCGTCGTCAGCTATGACACGCTGGCCGTGTTCTCCGAGCTGCTGCGCGAGCGCAAGTTGACGGTACGCGTCTACGCCGCGCCGCCGATCAGCGCCGTCGAGGACGAGGCGCGGCTCGGCATCGGCCGGGCTTTCGGGTCGCCGGAGCTGCGCCTCGGGGCGCTCAAGACCTTCGCCGACGGCTCGCTCGGCTCGCGCACCGCGTACTTCTTCCAGCCCTTCGACGACCAGCCGGGCAACCGCGGACTGTTGTCGGCCGACATGCAGCCGCTGTCGAAGATCCGCGGCTGGATGATGCGCGCCGACGAGAGTGGCCTGCAGCTCCTCACGCACGCGATCGGCGATGCCGGCATCTCGGCGGTGCTCGACCTGTACCGGGAGATCGACAACGCCCACGGCCGCCGCGACCGTCGCTGGCGCATCGAGCACGCGCAGCACATGGCGGCCGCGGACTTCACGCGCTTCGCCGACCTCGGCGTCATCGCCTCGGTGCAGCCGTACCACGCGATCGACGACGGCCGCTGGGCCGAGGCGCGGATCGGCCACGATCGTGCGAGCCGCACGTACGCGTTCCGCACGTTCCTCGACAACCACGTCCGGCTCGCCATCGGAACGGACTGGCCGGTCGCACCGCTCAATCCGATGCTGACCCTGTACGCGGCGACGACACGCGCGACCCTCGACGGGCGCCATCCGGACGGCTGGTTTCCGGAGCAGAAGCTCACGATCCAGGAATCACTTGCCGCCTACACGATGGGCTCGGCCTACGCGGAGTTCCAGGATGACGTGAAGGGCTCGATCGAGGTCGGGAAGCTTGCCGACTTCGTGCTGCTCGGCCGCGACGTGCTCACGATCCCGGCGACCGAGCTGCGCGAGGTCCAGGTGCTGCGCACCTGGGTCGGGGGCGTCGAGGTCTATCGCGCGGCGCCCGAGGTGCCGTGAGGCGGAGTGCCGGGCCGCGTGTCCGGCCGTCATCTTATGTCACTGCACGGCGGCGACGCCGCCGCGCTCACCTCGCGCGAACTTGCGGACGGCCGCGCAATCCAAATCCACAGGCGAGCTTGACTGGCCCGCGGGCCGGGGCTCGGACGGGCGTCCGACGACGCGGAGCGACGGCGCCCGGTTCCTCCACCGGTCCGCGCCGTGGTATGTGGCAGGCAGTTGGCAGCGATGGACGGCGGCGCGCCATCCCGCGTTCCTGCGCCGGGACCCGGTTCCCGCGATCCCTCCACGACGTTGCTGGCGCGCGCCACCACTGTCGATCCGGAGGTGGTGGCGGCGCGAAGCACGCTTGACGCGCTGCAAGGCGACGCCGCCGGGGCAGGACTGCGGAATGGTCGGCATTTATCGGGCCATGCGGTCGGTGACGATGGCATCGTGGCCATCCCAGCAACAGCACGGTCCGGGCCGCCGGGCGGCGGGGCAAACGTCGGGCTCGTCCTGACGGGGGGCGGGGCACGCTCGGCGTACCAGGTCGGGGTCCTCGCGACGATTGCGCGGCTCCTGCCACGCGATGCGCCGAGCCCGTTCCGCACCATCACCGGCATGTCCGCCGGCGCCATCGTCGCGGCCGCGGTTGCCTGCCACGCGGCCCGTTTTCGCGAGGGGGTCGTCGCGCTCGAGCGCGTCTGGCGCAACTTTCACACCGACCAGGTGTTCCGCGCCGACGCGCGCAGCATGCTGCGCGCCGGGCTGCGCTGGACGCTGGCCCTCGTCTCCGCCGGGCGGCTCGCGCGCCCGCCGCAGTCGGTCTTTGACAGCTCACCGCTGCGCCGGCTGCTGGAGCGCCATTACGACTTCGGGCGGATGCGCGCAGCGATGGCCGCTGGCCACCTCGACGCACTCGCGATCGCCGCCTCGAACTACCGGACCGCGCGCTCGGTCGCGTTCTTCGAATGCCGTGGACCCTCCTCGGCGCAGGACTGGGACCGGGGTGTGCGCACCCAGCTTGGCATCGACCACCTGATGGCGAGCAGCGCCGTGCCGTTCCTGTTCCCGGCGGTGCGGGTCGACGACGACTACTACGGCGACGGTGCGATGCGCCAGATCGCGCCGCTCAGCCCCGCCATCCGGCTCGGTGCCGAACGGCTGTTCATGATCGGCGTGCGCAACGCGAGCGCGAGCGACGCGATCGCCGCCACCGACCGCGCGCCGGCGCCCAGCATCGGGCAGATCGTCGGATTCATGCTCGATACGCTGTTCATCGACTCGCTGCAGTCCGCGCTTGCGCAGCTCGAGCGCATCAACCGCCTCGTCGAGCAGTCGGCCGTACCGACGCCGGATGGACTTCGCAGGATCGATCCACTGGTCGTCGTGCCGAGCGCCGACCTGAGCGAGATCGCCGCGCGCCACGCGCGAGCGATGCCGCGCAGCGTGCGCACGCTGCTGCGCACGATGGGGGCAGCCAACGTCGCCGGCGCGGAGCTGCTGAGCTACCTGCTGTTTGAATCCTCGTACACGCGCGAGCTGATCGCGCTCGGTGCGGCCGACGCGCTCGCCCGGCGCGCGGAGCTCGAACACTTCCTGCGCGCCGCACCGGCGGGCGCCGACGAGCGACCGGCGCGCGCCGACCGCGTGCTGGCCGGCTGACGCGGCCGCTTCGGCGGCTTTCCACGAACTGTCACGAATCTGGCGCCGCGGGGTGCGCCCCGGCGCTCGTCCGTGTGTATAGTCACATGCGGTGACCCGGCCGAGGTGCCGGGACAAATCGACCCCTTCCCAAGGAGAGCGTGATGAAGCTGCGAATCGTGGCCGTGTGCGTGGGGACTCTCGCGGGACTGCCCGCGCTGGCGGTGCCCGTGACCTACAACGTCGATCCCAACCACACCTTCCCGAGCTTCGCGACGGACCACTTCGGCGGACTCTCGGTGTGGCGCGGCAAGTTCGACACCTCGAGCGGAAAGATCGTGCTCGACAAGGACGCCGGCACCGGCACCGTCAGCATCAAGGTCGACACCGGCTCGATCGACACCGGCCACGCGAAGCTGAACGAGCACGTGAAGTCGGGCGACATGCTCGACGTCACGAAGTTCCCGGAGGCCACCTATGAGGGCAAGCTCGTCAAGTTCAAGAACGGCGCGCCGACGGCGGTCGAAGGCACTCTGACGCTGCACGGCGTCTCCAAGCCGGTGACGCTGACGATCAACAAGTTCAAGTGCATCACCAATCCGATGACGAAGAAGGACGTCTGCGGTGCGGACGCGTCCGGGACGTTCAATCGTGCCGACTTCGGCGTCAGCTACGGCCAGGCGTACGGCTTCGACATGGCCGTGGCGCTGCAGATCCAGGTCGAGGGCATCAAGGCCGACTGAGCCCGCCCGGGGCCAGAGCCGGCGTCAGGCGCCCGCCGGCGCCGGCTGCGGATACAGTCCCCGCACGCGCGCGAACAGGCGCGTGAGCCCGAACAGCGTGTCGATCGCCGGCGTCTCGACGCCGACTCGGGCGCCGATCTCGCGCACGGCGCCCGCGATGCTATCGAGCTCGATCGGCCGGCCGGCCTCGACGTCCTGCAGCATCGAGGTCTTGAACGCGCCGAGGCGGCGCGTGATCTGGTGGCGATCCGCGGGCGTCTGGTCGACGCCGCAGCCGATGCGCTCGCCGATCGCCGCGGCCTCGCGCATCGCCGCCGTGCAGAACGCGCGCACCAGCTCGTCATCGAGCACCCGGTCCATGGTTGCGCCGGTGATGGCCGAGACCGGGTTCGCGGTCATGTTGCCCCACAGCTTGTACCAGACGTCATAGCGCACTCGCGATGAGCACGTGACCTCGAAGCCCGCGTGGCCGAGCAGTTCGGCGACGCCGGCGACGCGAGTCGAGTCGCCGCCGCGCGGCTCGCCGATGATCAGGCCGTGCCCGCGCAGGTGGCTCGCGACACCGGGCGCCTCGGTGGAGGTGCTGGCATGCACGACGCAGCCGAGGACTTGCCCGAGCGGAACGGCCGCGGCGATCGCGCCACCCGGGTCTACGCTCGCGAGCGGCTCGGAGCCGAGCGCCTCGATCGTGCCGCTGAACCACCACGGCACCCCGTTCATCGCCGGCAGCACGAGCGTGTCCGGACCGAGCAGCGGTGCGAGCGTGGGTGCGAGCGCGGGCAGCGACTGGCCCTTGACCGCGATCACGACCAGGTCCTGCACGCCGAGCATGCGTGGCTCGTCCGCGGCGACTGCCGGCGCGGAGACAACCTCGCCGTCGAGGCGCAGGCGCCAGCCGTGCCGCCGAAGGGCCTCGAGCGTTGCGCCGCGGGCGAGCGCAGCGACCTCCGCACGGCCCGCGCGCGCGAGGCGCGTGCCGATGAACCCGCCGATCGCGCCGGCGCCGACGACGCAGACCTTCACGGCGCAGCCCCCGCCGCGCGTCCGTCGCCGGCCCGGAATCGCGCGGCGAGCGCGGCCGTGCTCGCGGCCAGGATCGAGGCGTCCGCGCCGAGCGCGACGAAGCTGGCGCCGCAACTCTGGTAGTGGCGCGCGAGCGCCTCGTCCGTGCAGTAGACGCCGGCCGCGCGCCCGGCGCCGGTCACCGCGCGCAACGTGCGCTCGATCAGCGCGCGCACGTCGGCGTGCGCAGGCTGTCCGAGCAGCCCCATCGAGGCCGACAGGTCGGAAGGTCCGACCAGGATGGCGTCGACGCCATCCACGGCGGCGATCGCGGCCGCGTTGGCCGCCGCCTCGCGCGTCTCGACCTGCACGATCAGGCAGGTCGTCTCGTTCGCCCGCGCGAGGTAATCGGCATACCGGCCCCAGCGGGAGGAGCGCGCGAGGCTGGCGCCGACGCCGCGAAATCCCTGCGGCGGGTACCGCACGGCACGTACCAGCTGGCGCGCTTCCTCGGGAGTCTCGACCATCGGCACCAGCAGCGTGGTGGCACCCAGCTCGAGGACCTGCTTCAGCAGGCTCGGATCGTGATTCGGTACGCGCACGACGGGCTGCACCGGATAGCCGGCGAGCGCCTGCAGGGTCGCCAGGATCGACGCCAGAGTGTTCGGCGAGTGCTCGCCGTCGATCGTCAGGAAGTCGAAGCCGGAGCCGGCGACGAGCTCGGCGGCGTACGGATTTGCGAGCGCGAGCCACAGGCCGATCTGCGGCTCGCGGCGCGAGAGCGCCTGCTTGAAGCGGTTGTCGGGAGTGTTCATGGCTGCCTGTCCGCGGGGCCTCGATGCTGCCGCGCGAGCGGTCGGGCGGCAAGCCGTGCTGCCGCCGCTCGCCGAACTGCGCTAGGGTGGCGCCGTGCTGGGCAGTGCGAGGTCCACCAATTATGCCAGTCTCGATACTTATATATGAGCCGGACAGCGCACGTGCGGCGGAAGCCTACCGGAGGGCGGTCGCGCAGGCGCTGCCGGATGTCGCGGTGGTCGCGACGGCCGACCGCGCAACGGCGCTCGCGGCAGCGCCGGCTGCGAGCGTGCTCGCGGCGAAGGCCCAGGACGTGCTGCCGGAACTGATCGCGGCCATGCCGCGCCTCGACTGGATCCAGGCGCTGACCACGGGCGTCGACCCGCTGCAGGCGATGCGGCTGCCGTCGTCCGTGACGATCACCTCGGCACGCGGCATTCACGGCCCGCAGATGGCCGAGCTCGCGCTCCTGTTCATGCTGGCGCTCGGCCGCGGCGTGCCGAAGATGCTCGCCAACCAGCACGCCGCAAAGTGGCAGCGCTGGGGCCAGCCGCTGCTGCTCGGCAAGACCGTCGTCATCGTCGGCGTCGGCGCGATCAGCGAGGTGCTCGCCGCGTGCTGCCGGCCGTTCGGGCTCAAGGTCGTCGGCGTTTCCGCCCGGCGCGAGGCGCCGGGCTTCGACGAGCTTGCGCCGCGCGAACGGCTCGTCGAGACGGTCGCGCGCGCCGACTTCGTGGTCGTGCTGGTCCCGTACAGCACCGAGACGCACCACCTGATCGACGCGGCGGTGCTCGCTGCGATGAAGCCGTCGGCGTTCCTCATCAACATCGCACGCGGCAATGTCATCGACGAGGCGGCGCTGATCGAGGCGCTGCGCGCGCGGCGCATCGCCGGTGCCGGCCTTGACGTGTTCGCTACGGAGCCGCTGCCCCACACAAGCCCGCTGTGGGGCCTCGACAACGTCATCGTCACGCCGCACGTCGGCGGCCTGAGCGACATCTACGCCGAGCAGGTGATCCCGGTGCTCATCGAGAACCTGCGCGCCTACCGCGATGGCAGGCGCGGCGCGATGCGCAACGTCGTCACGCGCTGATACGCCGGCGCCCGCGCGCTGCGCGCCGGGCGGCCAGCAGGTACGCGCGCCACGGCGTCCAGTAGTAGCGGCCCCAGCCTTCGCAGACGCCCGCGAAGTCGCCGTCCGCGACGTTGACGTGCGTGAGCTCGATGCGGCCGCCGGCGCGATCCTTGTGGAAGGCGAGGACCAGTGTCGAGTCGAGCTCGCGCGCGCCGAACTGGGTCGAGCGCCAGGACTGCACGATCAGCCGGCCCGGCACGACCTGCAGGATGCGCCCCGTGAGCGCACCGTCGAACGCCTTGAAGGCCGCGCCCGCGCGCGCGGCAATGCGGACCGGCGCACCGGTGAAGGCGGCGTGCTCGCGCGGGCTCAGATACATCGAGTACAGCCGCTCGGGCGGTGCGGGCAGGACGGCGGCGAGCGTGACCAAGCGTGGCATCGTGCCTCCAGGGCGCCGTGCGGGCGCAGTGCCTGACGATGGGCGTGCTTATAGCACCACCGCATGACTGACCGGTGCGCCGGAGGGTCGACGCTCGAGGGGCGCGCAGGCACACTGGCGAGACCCTCTGCCACGCCGGTCCGCGCCGATGCAGCTGCCGCCCGAAGGTACCGGTCCCGTCGACGTCGCGCTGCGCGCGCGTGCAGCGGACGCGCTCGGCCGCGTGCTGCCCCGCAGCTCGCTGCTGGTCGAGGACGAGGACACGCGGCCCTACGAGACCGACGGGCTGACGCTGTACCGGCAGCCGCCGATGCTGGTCGCGCTGCCGGCCGACGAGCGCGAGGTGGCCGCCGTGCTCGGCGTCTGCCGCGCCCTGCAGCTGCCGGTCGTCGCCCGCGGCGCCGGTACCGGACTCTCAGGCGGGGCCCTGCCGCACCGCGCAGGCGTGCTGCTGTCGCTCGCAAAGCTGAACCGGATCCTCGAGATTGACCCGCGCGCTCGCACGGCGCGATTGCAGCCGGGCGTGCGCAACCTCGCGATCTCCGAGGCCGCCGCGCCGCACGGACTCTTTTACGCGCCCGACCCGTCGAGCCAGGTCGCCTGCACGATCGGCGGCAACGTCGCAGAGAACTCGGGCGGCGTGCACTGCCTCAAGTATGGCCTCACCATCCACAACGTCCTCGCCGTCCGCGGCCTCACGATCGACGGCGAGGTCGTAACGCTCGGCTCGGCTGCCCCGGATGCACCGGGCCTCGACCTGCTCAGCCTCGTGCTCGGCAGCGAGGGCATGCTGCTGGTCGTCACCGAGGTGCTGGTGAGGCTGCTGCCGCGGCCGCCGGTGGCGCGTTGCCTGATGGCCAGCTTCGCCCGGGTCGAGGCGGCGGGAGACGCGGTGGCCGCAATCATCGGCGCCGGCGTCGTACCGGCGGCGCTCGAGATGATGGATCAGGCCGCCACGCGCATGGTCGAGCCATTCGTGCACGCCGGCTACGATCTCGAGGCCGCGGCCATCCTGCTGTGCGAGTCCGATGGCGGCGAGGCCGAGGTCGCGGAGGAGGTCGGGCGGCTCGAGGCGCTGCTGCGCGAGGCCGGCGCGACGCGCATCGCGGTCGCGGCGGACGAGGCCGAGCGGCTGCGCTTCTGGGCAGGCCGGCGCAATGCGTTCCCGGCCGCCGGCCGCGTCTCACCCGACTACTACTGCATGGACGGCACGATCCCGCGGCGCCAGCTTGGCGCGGTGCTGCATGCCATCGGCGAGATGGAACGCAAGTACGGCCTGCGCTGCCCCAACGTTTTCCACGCGGGCGACGGCAACCTGCACCCGCTGATCCTGTTTGATGCCAATGACCCGGATTCGGTCGAGCGCGCGGACGCCTTCGGCATCGACATCCTGAGGCTTTGCATCGCGGTCGGCGGGACCGTCACCGGCGAGCACGGGGTCGGCGTCGAAAAGGTGAACCAGCTGTGCGACCAGTTCGACGCAGCGACGCGCGATGCCTTCTTCGGCGTGCGGCGTGCCTTCGACCCGCAGGGCCTGCTCAACCCGGGCAAGGTGATTCCGACGCTGCATCGGTGCGCGGAGTACGGGAAGATGCACGTGCGCGGCGGCCGGCTGCCGTTCGCGGAGCTGCCGAGGCTCTGATGGAGACTGCAATCGCCGCGCCCGTCGCACGCCTCGCGGAGCAGATCCGCGCGGCGAGCGCCGCCCGCCGCCCGCTCGAGATCCGGGCCGGCGGCACGAAGTCGTTCTACGGCAACGCCGTCGCGGGCGAGGCGCTCGACCCGCGCGCACATGCCGGCATCGTCGCTTACGAGCCGACCGAGCTGGTCGTGACGGCGCGTGCCGGCACGCCGCTCGCGGAGCTCGAGGCCGAGCTCGAGGCGCGCGGCCAGATGCTCGCATTCGAGCCGCCGCACTTCGGTGCGGGCGCGACCGTCGGCGGCTGCGTGGCGGCCGGCCTCGCGGGACCGCGGCGCGCCGCGGCGGGCTGTGCTTCCGGTGGCATCCGCGATTCGCTGCTCGGTGCGAAGCTCCTCGACGGCCGCGGCACCGTGCTCAGCTTCGGGGGCACCGTCATCAAGAACGTCGCAGGCTACGACGTCTCCCGGCTGCTTGCGGGCTCGCTCGGCACCCTCGGCGTCCTCCTCGAGGCCTCAATCCGCGTGGTGCCGAGGCCGGTATGCGAAGACACGCGCCGGCTCGAGCTCGATGCGCAGGCATCCGTCACGCGCTGCTGCGATTGGCTGTGCGCGTCGCTGCCGGTATCGGCGACCTGCTGGGACGCAGGCGTTCTGACGGTGCGCCTCTCGGGCGCTGCGGCGGCGGTCGGTGCCGCCCGAGGCGCGATCGGTGGCGAGGCGCTCGGGGTTTCGGCTGCGCGCGAGTTCTGGGCGGGCGTGCGCGAGCAGAGGCTGCCGTTCTTCGGGCGTGCGCGCTCCCTCTGGCGGATCGCCGTGCCGGCGGCCTCGCCGGCGCTCGCATTGCCGGGCGAGCAGCTCATCGAGTGGGCAGGTGGCCAGCGCTGGCTCGCGACAGACGCGGGGCACGCCGCGATCCGCGAGCGCGCGGCCGCGCTCGGCGGCCACGCGACGCTGTTCCGCGGCCGCTTGCCGGGCGTTGCGGCCTTCACGCCGCTCGCCACGCCGCTCGCGCGGCTGAACGCCCGTCTGCGCGCCGAGTTCGACCCGGCCGGCATCTTCAACCGGGGGCGCATGCATGCAGACGCGGCTCACTGAGCCGCTGCGCGCGACGCCGGCAGGCCAGGAGGCCGAGGCCATCCTGCGCAGCTGCGTCCACTGCGGCTTCTGCACGGCCACCTGTCCGACCTACCTGCTGCTCGGTGACGAGCTCGATGGGCCGCGCGGGCGCATCTACCTGATCAAGCAGGCGCTCGAGGGCGAGCCGGTGAGCGCGCGCACCCAGCTGCACCTCGATCGCTGCCTGACGTGTCGTGCGTGCGAGACCGCGTGCCCGTCGGGTGTGCGCTACGGTCGGCTGCTCGACATCGGCCGCGAGCTCGTCGACGAGCGCGTGCCGCGCCGGTGGCCGGCGCGCTGGATGCGGGCCGCCCTGCGGGGGTTCCTGACGGGTCCCCTGTTCGCGCCCGCGTACCGGCTCGGCCAGTGGCTGCGCGCGCTCGCGCCGCCGCTCGCCCGGGTCGTCATGCCGCGGCGCTCGGCCGGCGCGCGGCCGACGGCGCGCCATCCGCGGCGCGTCGTCCTGCCGGCGGGCTGCGTGCAGGCAAGCATGGCGCCCGGGATCGGCGCGGCGAGCGCGCGCGTGCTCGACCGATGTGGCGTGTCGATCGATGCCCATTCGGACGCCGGCGGGTGCTGCGGCGCCATCGCGCAGCACCTCGGCGACCCGGACGGCGCGCGCGCCGCAGCCCGGCGCAACGTCGATGCCTGGGAGCCCGCGCTCGCTGCCGGGGCCGAGGCGATCGTCAGCAACGCGAGCGGCTGCGGCGTGATGCTGAAGCAGTACGGCGAGCTGCTCGCCGGCGATCCGGCGTACGCCGCGCGCGCGAGGCGGATCGCGGCCGCGGTGCGGGACCTCGGCGAGTTCGTGGCGGGCGAACGGCCGCTGTCGCTGCGGCCGGGTGCGCCACGGCGCCTCGCGGTGCACGCACCGTGCACGCTGCAGCACGGCCAGCGCCTGCCCGGCCGTGTCGAGGAGCTGCTGCGCACGCTCGGCGCCGACGTGCTGCCGGTGCGCGACCCGCACCTGTGCTGCGGCTCGGCCGGTACCTACTCGCTGCTGCAGACCGGGATCGCGCGCCAGCTGCGGGCGCGCAAGCTCGAGTCACTGCTCGCGGGCAAGCCGGATCTGATCGTGTCCTCGAACATCGGCTGCATCGCGCACCTCGGCGCGACGGCACCGGTCCCGGTGCGCCACTGGGTCGAATGGCTGGACGAATGCCTCGCCTGAGGCGCAGCCCGCGCCGGCCGCCGTTCCGCTAGAGTGCCGCCATGCACGAGCCCCACAACCGCTTTACGCGCATCCCGCTTGGATCCGGCGGCCTCGCCGTCGCGCCGCTCGGCTGGGGCATGTGGCGATTTGCCGGGGCCGACGCGCGCAGCGCGCGCGCGCGCGTCGACGTCGCGCTCGAGATCGGCTGCTCGCTGTTCGACACCGCCGACATCTATGGGCTCGGCACGCCGGCGGGCTTCGGCGGCGCCGAGGCGCTGCTCGGCGAGGTGCTGCGCGCCGAGCCGTCGCTGCGCGATCGCATGGTCATCGCGAGCAAGGCCGGCATCCGGCCGGGCGTGCCCTACGACTCGAGCACGGCCTATCTGGTCGAGGCGTGCGAGGCCTCGCTGCAGCGGCTCGGCATCGAGTGCATCGACTTGTGGCAGATCCACCGGCCCGATCTGCTCGCGCACCCCGCCGAGGTGGCGGCGGCCTTCGAGCGGTTGCGCGCGGCGGGCAAGATCCGCGAGGCGGGCGTGTCGAACTACGCCACCTCGCAGCTCGACGCGCTCATCGCGTGCATGCCGTTCCCGCTGGCCTCGATCCAGCCCGAGTTCTCGCCGCTCGCGATCGAGCCGTTGAGCGACGGGATCCTCGACGGCGCCATGCGTCACGGACTGGCGGTGCTCGCCTGGTCGCCGCTCGGGCAGGGACGTCTGGGCGGTCCGGCCGGGCCCGCGACGGGCGACCCGCGGGCGGATGCGGTGACGAGCGCGCTCGATGCGGTCGCGGCGCGCGACGGCGTCACGCGCACGGCGGTCGCCTACGCCTGGGTCATGGCGCATCCCGCGCGGCCGATCCCGCTCATCGGCAGCCAGACTCCGGCGCGGATCCGCGAAGCCGCCGACGCGTATTCGGTCAGGCTGTCGCGTGCCGACTGGTACCGGATCCTGGAGGCCTCACGCGGCGCGCGCATGCCCTGACGGCGGCTCAGCTGGCCGTCTGCGGGTCGACTCGAGCATCCAGCTGCGCGCGCTGGCTGGGGTCGATGGCCAGCCACGTCAGGGCGGCGACGACCGCGAATCCCGTGCCGATGACGAAGGCCAGGTCCCAGGCGCCGCGGTCGGCGAGGTAGGCGACGATCGGGATCGTGATGAGGCCGCCGACATTGCCGCCCGTGTTGAGTACCCCGGTCGCGGCCATCGTGTCGGCGCGCGCCACCTGCGTGGTCGCCGCCCAGTAGGGTCCCTCGGTGATCTCGGCGCCGGCGAAGGCGAGCGCGAGCGCAGCGACGGCCGCGATCGGCGTATCGACATGGATCGCGACCAGCAGCAGAAGCCCGGCGAGTGGCAGCGAGACCATCGGCACGAAGTGATACCCGCGGCGCACGCCGAAGCGCTGCGCGGTCCAGTCGCTCAGCATGCCGCCGACCGCCGAGCCGATCGCCGCCCCGACCGGCGGGATCGCCGCCATCCAGGCGCCACCCACGGCCGTCATGTGCCGATGGTCGGTCAGGTACACGTACACCCAGTACGTCAGCAGATAGAAGACGTAGTTCATGCACATGTAGGAGAACGCCAGCAGCAGCACGTTGCGATCGCCGGCGATGCGCAGCAGGCGCGCGATCGTTAGCGGCGGCCGCGGCTCGTCGGCAACCGCGCCGAGCTCGGCGAGCTCGGCTTCGGTCACCGCCGGGTGCTCGCGCGGCGTATTGCGCCCGTACCAGCCCCACAGCAGCGTCATCAGCAGCCCCGGGATCGCCACGATGAACAGCGCCTCCTGCCAGCCGGCCCACTCGGTCAGGTAGGCGAGCACGGGCGGCGTGATCGCCGTGCCGAGCGTCATGCCGCTCGACTGAAGTCCGTTCGCGAAGGACCACTGCCTCGACGGGAACCACGGCTCGACGACCCCGGCGAACACCGGGAAGACGGGCGCCTGCGAGATGCCGAGCATCGCCTGCGATGCGGCGAGCAGCACGAACAGCGCGAGGCCGCTGAGCAGCAGCGGCGCAAGCGGCGTCGCGACGGTCGCGATGAACCCGACGATGCCGACGAGCACGTAGGTCAGGCGCGCCCCGTAGCGCTGGCCGAAGGTGCCGGCGGGGAGCTGCATCACCGTGTACGTGATGATGAACGACCACTCGAGGAAGCCGATCTGCAGGTTGCTGAGGTGCAGCGCCGGCCGGATCGAAGTGCTCGCGACGCCGATGCTCGTCCGCTCGATGTACGAGAACATCGCGAACAGGAACATGTAGGTGAAGATCCACCAACGCACCCGGACGCGGCCCAGCGATCCAGTCATCGGCGACTCCCCGGATATCGGTGATCAGCCTCGGAGCCGCGCACCGCGCGGGTCGTAGGGCGGCTCGGCGAGTATGCGCGCCTTGCGCCTGATGCCAAGCACATGCACCTCGAGCGGGACCGGCGACTCGGTGATCGCGCTCTCGATGTAGGCGAGCGCCAGGCTCTGCTTGACGTGATGGCCGTAGCAACCCGAGGTCACGAACCCGACCCGCCGGTCGCCGACCCACACCGGCTCGAAGCCGCTCGCATCGGCGTTGTGCGCATCGACGGCAAGCAGGACCAGCCGCTGCGCGGGTCCCGTCTCGCGCTCCCTCAGCGCCGCCTCGCGGCCGATGAACGCGCGCTTCTCGAAGTCGATGAAGCGCTCGAGGCCGGCCTCGGCGGCCGTGTAGGACTGCGCGAACTCGAGCGACCAGACACCGTAGCCCTTCTCGAGGCGCAGGCTGTCCTGCGCCCGCATGCCGATCGGCCGCAGCCCGAGCTCGCGACCCTCGGCGAACAGCGCGTTCCACAGCGCGCGCTGCTGCAGGGCCGGCACCGTGATCTCGTAGCCGAGCTCGCCCGTGAGCGAGAGCCGCGCGACGATGGCCTGCGCCGGGCCGACGTCGAGCCGGCGAAAGCCGAGGAAGGGCAGGGCGGCGTCCGAGACGTCCTCGCGCGTCAGGCGCGAGAGCAGCTCGCGCGATCGCGGCCCTGACAGCGAGAAGCCGAGCCAGCTTTCGGAGAGGTTCTCGATGCGCACGCCCGACGCCGGCAGATGGTCGCGGAACCAGCGCAGGTGCCACTCCTGCAGATAGTAGGAGCCGACCAGCCAGAAGCGGCTGTCGTCGAGCCGGCTCACGGTCAGGTCGCCCATCAGCCGGCCGGCGGGGTTCAGCATCGGGGCGAGCCGGATGCGGCCGACGGCGGGCATGCGGCTCGCGAGGAGGCCATCAAGCCACGCTTCCGCGCCCGGCCCGGAGACCTCGTAGCGCGCGTACACCGAGGCGTCGAGGAGGCCGGCCGCGGCGCGCGTCGCCGCGACCTCGGCGGCGACGAACGGGTCCGCGTCCGAGCGGTGCGCGCTCGGCGTCTCGACAAAGTCCGGCCGCCCGGGCGCGAAGTACTGCGGCGTCTCCATTCCCCAGACGACGCCGAAGCGCGCACCGGCCGCCGCCTGCAGGTCGTAGACGGGCGAGGTCTTGAGCGGCCGGCCGGCCGGCAGCTCCTCATTCGGGTACGCGAGCACGAAGCGGCGCGCGTAGAACTGCGCCGTCGTCTCGCGCAGGTAGCGGTCGTTGATCGCGAAGGCGCCGTAGCGCGCGACATCCATGCCGAAGATGTCGTGTCCGGGGTCGCCCTCGACCATCCAGTTCGCGAGCACGAGGCCGATCGCGCCGCCCTGCGAGAAGCCGGACATGCACCCGCACGCGCTCCAGTAGTTGCGCAGGCCCGGCACCGGCCCCACCAGCGGATTGCCGTCGGGCGTGAACGTGAACGCGCCGTTCACCCAGCGGCGGATGCCGGCCTGCTCGAGCGTCGGGAACCGCCGGAAGCCGATCGCAAGCTCATCGCTGATGCGCTCGATATCCTCCGGGATCAGGTCCATGCCGTAGTCCCAGTCGGCACCTTCGACCTTCCAGTGCCTCGGGTTGCGCTCGTAGACGCCGAGCAGGACGCCCTTGCGCTCCTGCTGGAGGTAGGTGAAGCCCTCGAGGTCGGTGACGCACGGCATCTCGTCCTGGCGGCCGACGAGCTCCGGCAGGTCCTCGGTGATGAGATAGTGGTGCGACATCGGCACCAGCGGCAGGTCGACGCCGGCCATGCGCCCGACGCGCCGCGCCCACAGGCCCGCGGCGTTTACGACATGCTCTGCGGTCACGGTGCCGCGCTCGGTGTCGAGGCGCCACCGGCCGTCGGCGAGCGGCGAGAGCGCGAGCACCCGGTTGCGCAGCACCACGTCCGCGCCGCGTTTCTTGGCGGCGCCGGCAAACGCGTGCGTCGTGCCGTGCGGGTCGACCGCGCCCTCGTGCGGGTCGAACAGGCCGCCCAGCAGGCCCACCGGGTCGACGATCGGGCAGTCGGCGACGATTTCCTCCGGGGTCGCGAGCCGGGTGCCGATGCCGAGCGTCTGGTACAGCGCCCACTCGGCCTGCAGGAATTCCCAACGCGCGGGCGTGGTCGCGAGGCTGTAGCCGCCCGGCATGTGCATGCCGACGCTCTGGCCGCTTTCCCGCTCGATTTCCTTGTACAGATTGATCGTGTAGGCCTGCAGCGACGCGATGTTCGGGTCATCGTTCAGCGCGTGAAAGCCCGCTGCCGCGTGCCAGGTGGAGCCGGCCGTGAGCTCGGCGCGCTCGATCAGTACGACGTCGGTCCAGCCGAGCTTCGCCAGGTGGTAAAGGACGCTCGTGCCGACGATGCCGCCGCCGATCACGGCGACGCGGTAGTGACTCTTCAATCAGCCCCCCAACTCCGCGCGCCGCCGTCTCTGCCGCCCGGAGTCCCGTCGCGTGCGCCCGCCGCCCATTGTCTCCAATTGGCGGCCATCCGACGACTCCCGCGCCCGCCGGGCCGGGTTGCGCGCGTGTATGCTTGGCGCCCTCCATGCAGAGACGCTTGACTTCCTCCGGGCGCGACCGGCCGACGCGGCTCCGCGCCGGCGCCGGATCCGTGCAGCCGTGAGCGCGGCGCCGCGCTACTCGGCGCTGTCGCTGCTGCGCGCACGCCTCGCGGGCCCGGGCTACTGGAAGCCCCTGTGGTCCGGTGCGAAGCTGAAGGAGGTCTACGACGTCGTGGTCGTCGGGGCCGGCGGGCACGGACTCGCGACCGCCTACCACCTCGCCCGTGATCACGGCATCCACCGGGTCGCGGTGCTGGAAAAGCGCCTCGTCGGCTACGGAAACGTCGGGCGCAACACGACGATCGTGCGCTCGAACTACCTGCTGCCCGAAAACCACCACTTCTACGAGGACTCGCTGCGCCGCTGGGAGGGCCTGTCCCGCGAGCTCAACTACAACGTGATGTACAGCCCGCGGGGCGTGCTCGACCTCGGGCTGTCCGATGGCGAGATGATCGGCCTCGCGCGCCGCGGCAACGCGATGCGCCTCGCCGGCATCGACGCGGAGCTGCTCGACCGCGCCCAGGTGCTGCGCTTTGCCCCGGAACTCGCCGCGGCAGGGCCGAGGCGCTTCGACATCGTCGGCGGCCTGCTGCAGCCGCGCGGCGGCACGGTCCGCCACGACGCCGTCGCGTGGGGCTACGCGCGCGCCGCGGCCGCGCTCGGCGTCGACATCGTCGAGGACTGCGAGGTGACCGGGCTTCGCACGGTGGCGGGCCGCGCAACCGGCGTCGAGACCAGCCGCGGCTTCGTGCGCGCCGAGCGCATCGTGTTCGCGGTCGCCGGCCACACGGGTGCCGTCGGGCAGATGCTCGGCATCACGCTGCCAGTCGAGACTCACCTGCTGCAGGCGATGGTCACGGAGCCGATCAAGCCGTTGATCAACTCGGTGCTCATCTACGTGCACCCGCACGGCGAGGTGTACATCCTGCAATCCGACCGCGGCGGCGTCGTCATGGGCGGCTTCCTCGACGGGTTCCCGTCGTACACGCGCGAGGGTCAGTGGTACCGCCTCGAGGATGTCGCGCAGAGCGCGGTGGCGCTGCTGCCGCAGCTCGCGTCGCTGCGGATGCTGCGCCACTGGGCCGGCACCAACGACATGACGATGGATGGCAGCTTCATCATCGACCGGCTGCGCTACGACAACGTCTTCCTGAACGGCGGCTGGTGTTACGGCGGCTTCAAGGCCATCCCGGCCTCGGGCGCGGCCTGCGCAACGATGGTCGCGACCGGCACGGCGCCCGACCTCATCCGCGCGCACACGCTGTCGCGCTTCGCGACCGGACGGCTGCTCGATGAGCGCGGCGGCGGCCCGTTCCCGGTGCGGCTGTGAGCAGGCTGGCCTGCCCGTTCTGCGGCGCGCGGGAGCTCGCCGAGTTCCTGTTCCACAAGACGCTCCCGGAGCCGGGTGCGAACTCCTACGCCGCCGTCTACGAGCGCGCCAACCGCCTGGACGAGAGCCGCGAGTACTGGCAGCACGTGCACGGCTGTCGCGCGTGGCTGCAGGTGCTGCGCAACCCCTCGACTGGCGAGGTCCGCGAGGTCGTGCTGCTCGGCGGCGGACGACCATGAGCGCGGGCGCCAAGCGCGCCGGCCTCCGGCTCGAGGCCGAGTCGCTCGGCTTCAGCTTCGACGGCCGCGCGATGGGTGCGCAGCGCGGCGACAGTGCCGCCTCGGCGCTGCTCGCCGCGGGCGTGCGGCTGCTCGGGCGCAGCGTGAAGTACCGTCGGCCGCGCGGCCTGCTCGCGCTCGGGCCCGAGGAGCCGAACGCGCTCTTCACGGTCGGCATGCCGCCCGCGGTCATCCCGAACGTGCCGGCGCCGCAGCTCGTGCTGCGCGAGGGCCTCGTGCTGCGCAGCCAGAACCGCTGGCCGTCGCTGCGCTACGACCTGGCCTCGCTGCTGCAGGCGGGCGGCGGGTTCTTCGGCGCGGGCTTCTACTACAAGACCTTCATCTGGCCCTCGTGGCGCAGCTATGAAGGGCTGATCCGGCGCCTCGCCGGCCTCGGCGAGGCGCCGGGCGCCTCATTGGTCCCGGTCGCGCAGACCGAACACCTCTCCTGCGACGTGCTGATCGGCGGCGCGGGAGCGGCCGGCCTCGCCGCCGCGCTCGCCGCGGCTCGCGCCGGCGCGCGGGTCGTGCTGTGCGAGCGCGAACCGGAGCTGGGGGGCGAGCTCGAGTTCGAGTCGGCCACGATCGAGGGCCGGCGCTCGGCCGACTGGATCGGGCACGCCGAGACCGAGCTCGCGCGCCTCGGCGTGCGGGTGCTGACCGAGACGGCGATCGTTGGCGGCTCCGACGGGCTGCTGATCGCGCACGCCGAGCCAAACGGGCTCGCCGGCCACAACAGCGTGTACCGCATCCGGCCGAAGCGCTTCGTCATGGCGTTCGGCGCCGTCGAGCGGCCCATCGCCTTCGTCGACAACGACCGGCCCGGCGTCATGCTGCTCGGCGCCGCCGAGCGGCTGCTCGCCCGCTATGGCGTCCGGGCCGCCGAGCGCTGCGTGCTGTTCGGCAACCACGACCGGCTGTACCCCGCCGCCTCGCGCCTGCTGGCCGGCGGCGTGCGCGTGGCCGCGCTCGTCGACACCCGCGATCGCGCGAGCATCGCCGCGCGACCGGCGACCGAGCGGCTGGCCGCCGAGCTGGCCCGCGCCGGCGTCGAGTGTCTCGCCGGTCACGCGGTGCTCGCCGCCGAGGGCGCCCTTGGCGTGCGCGCTGCGACCGTCGCACCGCTCGCGAGCCCCGCGCTCGCACGGCGAATCGATTGCGATGCGATCCTCGTCAGTGGTGGCTGGACGCCGGCCGCGCACGCGGCGCTGCACGAGGGCGGCGCGCGACGCTTCGCACCGGATGCGCAGGCCTTCGTCGGGGCGGCCCAGCCCGCCTGGCGGCGCGGCGCGGGTGCGGCCGCGGGCGCGCTCGACCTCGCCGCGGCGCTCAGCGACGGGCGTGCCGCCGGCGAGCGCGCCGCCTTCGAGTCGGGCGCCACCGGCCACGCGGGTCCGGTCGCGGTCGCGAGCGGCGACCCCGCGCCCGCGCTCGCTCCGTTCTGGCGCTCGCCCGCGACGGCGTCGGCCGAGAAGCGCCAGTTTGTCGACCTGCAGAATGACGTGACGGTTGCCGACCTGCGGCAGGCGCTCGGCGAGGGCTTCATCGACATCGAGCACGTCAAGCGCTACACGACCCTCGGCGTCGGCACCGAGCAGGGCCGTACCGGCGGCGTCCTTGGCGCCGCGATCCTTGCCGAGCTCAAGGGCGAGAGCCTGGAAGCGGTCGGCGTCAGCCGGCCGCGCCCGCCGTACCATCCGGTCACGCTCGCGGCGCTCATCGGCCACCGCAGCGGTGCGCAGCTGCGCGTCACGCGGCGCACGCCGCTGCACGACTGGCACGAGGCGCACGGCGGCGTGCTGGAGCCCGCCGAGTACTGGATGCGCACGCGCTACTACCGTGCGAACGGCGCCGACGCGAGCGCCGCCGGCATCGCCGAGGCCGCGCGCGTCCGCGCCCACGGCGGCGTGCTCGATGGCTCGACGCTCGGCAAGATCGAGGTCGCGGGGCGGCGCGCCGCCGACTTCCTCGACCGGCTGTACCTCGGCAAGGCCAGCACGATCCGCGTCGGGCGCGCCAAGTACATGGTCAACCTGCGCGAGGACGGCATGGTTCTCGACGACGGGCTCGTGCTGCGCCTTGCCGAAGACCGCTTCCTCGCGACCACCGGCTCCGGTCACGCCGAGCACATGCTGGCGCACTTCGAGCACTACCGCGACACCGAGTGGAGCGGCGCCGACGTCGCGCTCGCGAATGCGACCGAGGCCTGGGCCGTCATCGTCGTCGCGGGGCCCCGCAGCCGCGTCGCGCTGACCGCGGTACTGGGGGATGCGTGGCATGCGCCGCTCGCGGGCCTCAAGCACATGGACTTCGCGGCCGGCCGCTTCCACGGCGAGGAACTGCGGGTGCTGCGCGCGAGCTTCTCCGGCGAGCTCGCCTTCGAGCTGCATGCCCGGCCGGCCATCGCGCTGCCGCTGTGGCAGGCGCTGACCGACGCGGGGCTGCCGCCGTACGGCCTCGAGGCGCTCGACATCCTGCGCCTCGAGAAGGGCTACTTGGTCGGCTCCGAGATGAACGGCCAGGCGACGCCATTCGACCTCGGCATGGGCGTGCTGGTCGCGCAGGGCAACGACTGCGTCGGGCGCGCACTGCTCGACCGGCCGGCCCTGCACGACCCGTCGCGGCCGGTGCTGGTGGGCCTGCGCGCGCGCGACGCGCGCAGCCCGATCGCCGGCGGCGCGCAGCTGACCGCGCCGGCCGACTCCCTGCGCCCGCTCGGCCACGTGAGCTCGAGTGCATTCAGCCCCGCGCTCGGCGAGTGGATTGCGCTCGCCTTCCTCGCACGCGACCACGCGGCCGATGGCACCGAGCTGATCGCGCGCGATCCGCTGCGGGAGAGCGACGTGGCGGTGCGCGTGACCCCCACCGTGCACTTCGACCCGGCGGCGGAGCGCATGAAGGCATGAGCGGCGAGGGCACCAGCCACGGCACCGCGCAGCTCGTGATCGAGGGTCCGGGCGAGGCACGCGCGCTCGAATTCAAGGCCTTCCTGTTCCCGCTGGTCGGGCCCGCGACCGCGGACCTGCCGGCTCCGCCGGGCGCCGCGTGGCACGACGCCGCCGGCCGGCCGACGCTGCTGCACTTCGCGCCGGGGCGCTTCCTCGCACCGGTGCCCACGGCCGAGCTCGCGCGGCACCTCGCCGCGCTCGAGGCGGCGCGGGTCGGCAGCCTCTTCGACGTGAACGGCAAGTGGCGGGTGCTGGCGGTGACCGGGCACGGCGCCGAGCGTCTGCTCGCGGCCGGCGCCGACGTGGAGGCGATGCTGCAGCACCGCGACTGCGCGGCGCTGACGCTGTTCGATTGCCCCGTGGTGGTGGCGCGCGCGCCGGGCGGCTATGCGCTCTTCGCCTACGCGAGCTATGCGCAGGACCTGCGCGCGAGCCTTGAGCGGCTGCGCCCGCGCTGACCGGGGCGCGCTACAGGAAATTCCAGAGGACGCCGACCGAGCCGATGCCGAGCTCGCCGCCGGAGGCGCGGTACTGTTCGTACTCCAGCCGGATCGCGATGCTGCCCAACTTCAGCTGCGCGCCGCCGCCCCACGCGAATTCCGACTCGGTGCGGTTGAAGCCGTCGCAGCTGACGCCGGCGGCGCACGCGTTGGCGCCGGACGGCAGCGTCACGGTCGCGCGCTGCTGGATGTTGGCGACGCCGGCCTTCGCGTAGACATCGACGTAAGGCGTGGGTAGCGGCAGGTACGCGACGCCGAACACGACCGGCCCGCTCGCCTGCGCGCGGACGGTGCCGGCGGCACTCGCGAAGCGTGGCCGGCCGAGGTCGACGTACGCAGCCTCGGCGCCGAGGAAGTCGGCCGCGCGCACGCCAACGAGGACCTTCCAGGCGGTGTCGCGGCCGCTCGAGTTGAGCGAGTCGACGTTGATCTGCGAGCGGCCGAGCGCACCGCTGACGTAGGCCGAGTACACCTCATCGGCGCGGGCGGCGGAGCCGACCGCGGTGACTGCAAGCACCGCAACGACGATCCGGCACAGATGCACGGTCAAGAGATCCTCCCGCACCCGGCCGGCACCGACGCGCATGCCGACCTGCCCTCGGTCCCGTGGACCGGCAAGCGCCAGCATAGGATGCGTGCCCCGGTCGCCGCCACCCCGCGTCTCGCGCCCCCCTCCGGCGCAGCGGCCAGACGGGCTCCGCGGGGCCGCGACGGGCCCCGGGCCAGGGCCACCGCGGGCGGTGTCCTTCGTCGCCGTCGCTTCGTTACACTCGGGCGCGCCGCGCCGAACGCGGGGGGAGAAGTGTCATGGCGATCACCGGACGGTGCCTGTGCGGTGCCGTGCGCTACACGAGCTCGGCCGAACCGATCACGGCGCGGGTCTGCTGGTGCCGCTTGTGTCAGTACCTGGGCGCGGGCAGCGGCACGGTCAACGTCTGCTTCCCGAGCGCAACGCTCGCGATCGAGGGCGCGACGACCTTGCATACGACGATCGCCGACAGCGGTAATCGCATGCTGCGCCGGTTCTGCCCGACCTGCGGGACTCCGATGTTCAGCGCAGCCGAGTCACGCCCGCACCTCATCTTCGTGCGCGCCGGAACGCTCGACGATCCCGAGGTTGCGCGTCCGGCGATCACGATCTGGACCGCGCAGGCGCCGACGTGGGCCTGCATCGACGCGCGCCTGCCGCAGGACGCTGGCCAGCCGCCGCCGGCCGCGCCGCCACCGGCGCGTTGACGGAACCCGCCGCACACCTGTATATCTATCCAGTACCGTGACTGCGGCCGCACCGGCGGCAGGGAGGTCGTCGTGAAGCTCTACTGGTGCCCGAAGACCCGTGCGATCCGTGCGCTCTGGATGCTCGAGGAGCTGGGCGTGCCCTTCGAGCGCGTGCTGATCGACATCCGCGACCCGGCCGCGAAGGCGCTGCCGGCGTTCCGCGCCGCCTCGCCGATGGGCAAGGTGCCGGCACTCGAGGACGGTGCGGTGCGGATCAATGACTCCGGCGCGATCTGCGCTTACCTCGCGGACCAGTACCCGCAGGCAGGGCTCGCGCCCGCGATCGGCCACCCGCAGCGCGGCGCCTACCTGCAGTGGCTGATGTTCACGAACTCGGTCATCGAGCCGGCGATGGCGGAGAAGTTCTCGAACTCGCCGGTCAGCGCTGCGGCGCATGGCTGGGGCAGCTTCCCGCAGATGCTCGAGTCGCTGCGTGGCGCGCTCGCGCCCGGACCGTGGGTGCTGGGCGAGCGCTTCAGCGCCGCCGACGTGCTGCTCGGCATGTCCTGCCACTTCATGCGGCAGTTCAAGGCGATCACGGACGAGCCGGTGCTGTTCGCGTACGCGGACCGCTGCGCGGCGCGGCCGGCCTTCCAGCGCGCAGCCGCGCTCGACGTCCTGTAGGCGGCGCTCAGCGTCCCGCGGCGGGCGCTGAGCGCTCGAGCAGCGCCACCAGCTGCGCCTTCCAGATCGCCGCCCACGTGTGCGTACCGTGGCCGTGCGTCTGCAGGCCGGCCGGGATCAGGATGAAGCGCCCGTGCTTGAGCCGCTTCGCCTCGCCCTCGGCGATGCCGAGCTCCGGCGGATTGATGAAGTCGTCCGCCGAGTTGATCCAGGTCATCGGCGCGACGATGTCCTCGAGGTGCGCCGACGGGTCGTAGTTGCGAGAGGCGCTCACGGCGTACAGCAGGTTGTTGGCGTCGAGACTGGCGAGGAGCGCGGTCACGGCCTCGTCGGTGCGTGAGTCAGCCGCCTCGCGCGTCGGCGCCGCCGCCTGCAGCGGCAGCGGCGCGGCGCCGACGAGCGTCAGCAGGTCCGCGGCGGTGCGCAGCGCCGCACGCGGCTCGCTCGAGTACTCGCCACCCTTCCATTCGGGGTCCTGGCGGATGGCCTCGATCAGCATCCGTCGCCACATGCGGTTGCGACCGGCGACCGGCACGGGCAGGCAGGCGAGCGGCATGAGCGCGTCCATGAAGCCCGGGTGCGCCTCGCCCCACACGAAGGCGTGCATGCAGCCCATCGACGTGCCCATCAGGAGGCGCAGGTGCTCCACCTTGAGCCCGCCGGTCAGCAGCGCGTACTGCGCCGCGACCATGTCGTCGTAGTCGTACGCCGGGAAATGCGCGTGCAGCGCCTCGCTCGGTCGCGACGACTGGCCGTGGCCGATCCCGTCCGGGAGGATCACGAAGAAGTGGCGGATGTCGAGCGGCTGGCCGGGCCCGTACAGCTCGTCTGCGAACTGCGGGCGGAGGAACTGGCGGCCGTCGCCGCCGGTGCCGTGTAGCACCAACACGGCGTTGGTCACGCGGCCCTGCGCGTCGCGGACCGGTGCGCCGAGCGTCGTGTAGTGGATGCGCAGTTCCGGGAGGCTTTCGCCCGATTGGAACCGGAACTCGCGCACGATGTAGTCGCCGTCGCGGGTCGGCCACGGGCCCGCCGCGTGCGCGCCCGCGACAGGCGCGAGCGCGGCGAGCACCAGGGCGCCGCGGGCGAGGACGGAGCGGTGCGGTCGCGGGGCCACGGGTTCTCCGGCAGTCGGTCGTCCGGCGCGTACTGTAGTCCGCGAGTCGCCCGGCGGCGATCGACAGGTACTCGTCAGGCTGCCGGCGCTTCGAGTCGACCCGCCGGATCGCCTATACACTGGGTGCTCCGAGTCCCCACGCAGGCGGGCGGTCGGGAGGGCGGGTGGGTGAGGTCGTCGATCTCGTCAGCGTCGCGCTGCGGCGCAAGCTGCTCGATCACGGCGCGCGCTCGCTGAGCGACGCGGAATGGCACCTGCTCAGGATCAGCCACTTCCTGAATGCGCTTGAGGACTCGACCTTCGACCGGTTGATCGCGGACTCGCCGCTCGCCGAGCTGCTGGCGCTCGCCGATGGACTCGAGGCGATCCGCGCGGTCGACGCCGCGCGCACGATGCGGGCGGCCACCACCGCGATTGCTTCCGCGAACGACCCCGGGCACGGGCTCGAGCGTGCCGAGGCAGTTGCGACGATCGGCCGCAGCGTCGGCGAGCGCCTCGGCGCGATCCGCACGACCATCGAGGAGCGGCTGCTCGACTACGCGTTCAAGCAGCGCGAGCTGCAGCCGGGCGACCCGGTCACGGGCTGAGCGGCAGGCGCACGTTGGCGCGACAGCCGTGGCCGGGCGCGGTGTCGAACTCGATCGCGCCGTTCACCGCGCGCAGCCGCTCGCTGAGGTGCAGGAGTCCAAAGCTCGCGCCGCCCGGCGCGCTCGCGCGCAGCGGGTCGAAGCCCACGCCGTGGTCGACGACCGCGATGTCGAGGTGCTCCGCGAACTGGTCGACGATGACCTGGGCGCCGTCGGTCCGCGAATGCTTGTAGGCATTGAAGAGCAGCTCGCGCACCACGCGGTAAGCGACCCGCAGCACCTCGTCCGGGATCGCACCCGTGCCGGCAATCTGCAGCGCAACGCGGAACCGGTAGCGGGTCTCGAACAGCCGCACGAGTCCCTGCAGCACGCCCTCGATCGAGGTCTCCTCGAGCTCCGGCGGGCTGAGGTCCTGGATCATCGAGCGGATGCCCTTCTGCGCCTCGTGCGAGGCGGACATCGCATCATCGAGCAGCCCCTGCGCCTGACCGCCGCCGACCATCGGCCGGAGCGCACCCAGCAGCATCGACTGACCCGCGAGCAGCTGGCCGACGCCGTCGTGCAGGTCCGAGGCGGTCGCGCGTCGCGCCGAGTCCTCGGCCTCGTCGAGCTCGTGCGCATAGCGGTGCAGGCGCTCGTTCGTCCGGCCGAGCTCGCGCATCAGCGCGAGCTGGCGCAGCGTCAGCAGGTTGATCAGGTGGGCGCCGCCGCAGATCGTCACGAGGAAGAGCTGCATCGGGAACACCGCGCCCTCCCACACGCCGGGGCTCGTCATGCCGGCGAATGCGCCGAAGTCCTGCGCGGAGGCGGCGCAGACGGTCAGCGCCGCGAGCACGACGCCCCACGACACCTCGGTGCGCGAGAAGCGCAGCGCCAGCCACACGAGCGGCACGCCGAACAGGAACTGCGGCGGGTACTTGAGCGCGGAGGGCGTGCGCACCAGCGTCAGCCAGCCGACCAGCGCGACCATGAGCGTCGCGACGGCGAAGAACTCCCACGGCCGCGCCGGCGTCACGCGCCGCGCCGGACCGCGCATGATGATGCCGTAGACGATCGGGCCGAAGGTGATGACGCCGAGCACGGCCGAGGCGCACCAGATGAGGATCGTGCCGAGCGGCGGCGGCGGGCCGCCGAAGTCCATGTGCGCGTAGCTGCCGAGGACGGCGCCTGGCAGCGCGCCGACCGCGAGCGCGATCAGCCACAGCGGCGAGAGCCCCTCGACGACCGGATTCTCGGGCCGCGAGACGCGCAGGTAGCGCGCGATGGCCACGGGCAGCATCGCGGTCAGCACGTTCGCGGCCGCGAGCGCCATCTCGACGCGCGGCCCCGGATAGACGCCGGTCACGAAGCGGTCGATGAGCGGGAAGGCGAGGAACTCCCAGCCGACGGACAGCGCTGCGACCGCCGGCCACCAGCGGGGCGTGAGCAGCAGGTACGCGACGAACGGGATTGCGTAGCCGGGCCAGAGCGCGGCCGGCGCCGCCGGCCACGGCTTCAGCGCGTAGCCGAGCACGAACAGCACCGGGTAGCCGAGCAGCAGCGACACGAGGGCCGCGGCGCCCAGGGCAGGCGGGGCGCGCGAGCCCAGCTCCACCGAGGTGGTCGGCGTCGGCACTCGGCCAGTGTGCCACGGCGGCCCGCCGGCCGCAGGGCGGCGGCGGCGTGACTTAAGATGGCACCGGACGCACCCGTACCGAGGAGCCATGAGCGAGTCAGCAGAATCCGGCGCGCCACCGGCCGCGACCACCGAGGTGCGCGCCGGCATGGAGATGGACGGCGCGCGGCTCGAGCCCTACCTCGCCGAGCACGTCGCCGGCTTTCGCGGGCCGCTCTCGATCCGCCAGTTCCGCGGCGGGCAGTCGAACCCGACCTACCTGCTGTCGACGCCGGCCACGCACTACGTGCTGCGTCGCAAGCCGCCGGGCGCGCTGCTCGCGTCGGCGCACGCCATCGAGCGCGAGTACGCGGTGCTGCGTGCGCTCGGGGCGCACAGCCGCGTGCCGGTGCCGGCGGTGCACGCGCTGTGCGAGGACCCGGCGGTCGCCGGCACCGCGTTCTACGTCATGCAGTACGTGCCCGGCCGCATCATCTGGGACCCGGCGCTGACCGAGGTCGAGCCGGCGCGGCGGCGCGCGCACGCCGAGGCGCTCGTCGGCACGCTCGCCGACCTGCATCGCGTCGACCCGATCGCCGCCGGCCTCGCCGGCTTCGGCCGGCCCGCCCAGTACCTCGAGCGGCAGATCGCCCGCTGGACGAAGCAGTACCTCGCCGACGAGGCCGCCGGCCGCGTCGAGTCGATGGACCGCCTCATCGAGTGGCTGCCGCGGCACGTGCCGAAGCACGAACAGGCGGCCGCCGTCGTGCACGGCGACTACCGCGTGGACAATGTCGTGTTCGACCCCAGCGAGCCGGTGGTGCGCGCGGTGCTCGACTGGGAGCTGGCGACGCTCGGCGACCCGCTCGCCGACTTCGCCTACCACCTGATGCTGTACCGCCTGCCGACGATCTCGATCCCGGGGCTCGCCGGCCGCGACATGCCGGCGCTCGGCCTGCCGACGGAGTCGGAGTACGTCGCCCACTACTGCGAGCGCGCCGGGCGCCGCGGCATCGACGACCTCGAGTTCTACCTCGCATTCGCGATGTTCCGGCTGGCCGGCATCTTCCACGGCATCTGCGGCCGGGTCGCGCGCGGCAATGCCGTAAGCAGCAAGGCGCGCGACTACGCGCGCCACCTGACGACGGTGGCCGACTGCGCCTGGCGCCAGGCGCAGTCGGTCGGCTGAGCGTGCCGGTGCGCGTGCTAGGATCCGGCGCCCGCCGCCGCTGGAGCCCCGCCGCATGAGCTCGGACGCGCTGATCTTCCGCAACGGCCGCGTGTTCGATGGCAGCTCCGAGGATCTGCAGGGCGGCCTCGAGGTGCTCGTCGAGGGCGGCCGGATCAAGGAGGTGTCGAACCGACCGCTACGCCTCGGCGGCGCGACGGTCGTCGACCTGGGCGGCCGGACGCTGATGCCGGGCCTGATCGACGCGCACTTCCACGCCTACGCGACCCACGTCGACCTGGCCAAGGCCGGGGCGGCACCGCTGTCGCTGCACGCGCTCGAAGCGCACGTGCTGCTCGAGGAATCGCTGCAGCGCGGTTTCACGACCGTGCGCGACGCGGCCGGCGCCGACGTCGGGCTCGCGCTCGCGACGGAGCGTGGCCTGATCAAGGGCCCGAGGATCTTCTACTCGGGCCGTGCGCTCACGCAAACCGGCGGCCACGGCGACCTGCGCGCACCGACCCACATCGAGCCCTGCGCCTGCGCGCAGACCGGCGGCATGCTCGGCTGCGTCGTCGACGGCGTCGACGCCGTGCGCAAGGCGGCGCGCGAGGAGCTGCGCAAGGGCGCGCACCAGATCAAGATCTTCGTCTCCGGCGGCATCTCCTCCCCGTCCGATCCGGTGTGGATGCGCCAGTTCACCGACGAGGAGATCCGTGCCGCGGTCGAGGAGGCGGCGAGCCGCCGCACCTACGTGCTCGCGCACGCCTACACGGCCGAGTCGATCGCGCGCGCCGTCAAGTGCGGCGTGCGCTCGATCGAGCACGGCAACCTGATCAACCGCGCAGCCGCGGAGCAGGTCAAGGCGCACAACGCCTACGTCGTGCCGACGCTCGTGACCTACGAGGCGAACCACCGCCACGGCGCCGCGGCCGGCGCGCCGTCGTTCATGCTCGAGAAGCTGGACGAGGTGCGGCTCGCCGGGCTCGAGGCGCTGTCGCTGCTGATGGACGTCGGCGTCCGCATCGGCTTCGGCACGGACCTGCTCGGGCCCCTGCACCGCTTCCAGTCCGACGAGTTCACGATCCGCGCCCAGGTCCAGAAGCCGATCGACATCCTGCGCTCGGCGACCTCGGTGAACGCGGCGCTGCTGCAGCGCCCGAACGAGCTCGGCACGATCCGGGCGGGCGCGATCGCGGACCTGATCGTCGTCGACGGCGACCCGCTCGCCGACCTCGCCGTGCTCGGCGGCCAGGGGGAGCGGATCCCGCTCGTCATGAAGGCGGGCGAGATCCTGAAGCGCACCGCGCTCTGAGCGCGTCTCAGTCGAGCGCGCGGCCGACGCCGCGGCCGCGCGGATCGGCGACGGCGATCGCTCGCCCGCCGACGAGCTCGATCGCCTCGATGTCGCCGTTGAAGCCCTGCCCCTCGAAGCGGTAGCCGCGCGCGGCGAGCGCGTCGTGCGTTGCCGCGTCGAGCTGCCGGTACGGCTCCTCGAAGATGACGTCCGGTGGCAGCAGCTGGTGGTGGAAGCGCGTCGCGGCGACCGCCTCGGCGAGCGGCATGCCGAAGTCGTAGCGGTTCGCCAGCACCTGGAACACGGACGTGAAGATCCGCGAGCCGCCCGGCGTGCCGATGACCATCGCGACCTCGCCGCCGCGGGTAAGGATCGTCGGCGTCATCGATGACAGCGGCCGCTTGCCCGGTGCGATGGCGTTCGCGGCCGAGCCCACGACGCCGTACAGGTTCGGTGCGCCGGGCTTGGCCGAGAAGTCGTCCATCTCATCGTTCAACAGGAAGCCCGCGCCTTCGACGACCTGGCCGGAGCCGAAGTCGTCGTTCAGCGTGTAGGTGTTGGAGACCGCGTTGCCCGCGCGATCGACGACCGAGAAGTGCGTCGTCTGGTGGTGCAGGTCGATGCCGGGGTGCACGGCCTCGGTCGGCGTGCGCTGCTCGAGATTGACCTCGGCCGCCCGGTGCGCGAGGTACGCCGGGTCGATCAGCCGCTCGACCGGGGCGCTCGTGAAGTCCGGATCACCCAGGTACTCGGCGCGGTCCGCGAAGACACGCTTCTCGATCTCGGAAACGAGGTGCACGTACTGCGGCGAGTTGTGCGCGACGCCGGCGAAGGCCGGCGCGAGGTCGGCCTTCATCGCGAGCAGCGAGACGAGCGCGATGCCGCCCGAGCTCGGCAGCGGTGCCGTGATGACGTGAAAGCCCTGCCAGTCCGCCTCGATCGGCTGGCGCCACGCGACCCGGTAGCCGGCGAGGTCCGCGGCCGTGATCAGGCCGCCGCTGCGGCGCATCTCGGCCACCACCAGCTCGGCCGTGCGGCCGGCGTAAAAGCCGCGCGGCCCCCGCAGGGCGATGCGCTCGAGCGTCGCGGCGAGTTCGGGCTGGCGGTGGCGCTCGCCCGCGGCCAGCGCGCCAAAGTAGTGCGCGAAGTTCGTGCGGCCGTGGAGCTCGGCGAGGCGGCGGTCGCGCCAGGTGATCAGCTTCGGGTCGACGACGAAGCCCTCGCGCGCGAGGCGCAACGCCGGCGCGAGGTCGCGTCTCCACGGCAGCTTGCCGAAGCGCCGGTGCAGCTGCCACAGGCCCTCGACGGTACCGGGCACGCCGGCGGCCTTCGCGCCGACGGTGCTCGCCTCCGGGACGACGTTGCCGTTCGCGTCGAGGTACATGTCCGCGCTCGCGGCAGCGGGTGCCCGCTCGCGGTAGTCGAGGAAGTAGTGCTTGCCCGCGAACAGCACGGTCGCGAAGCCGCCGCCGCCGACGTTGCCGGCCTCCGGGTAGGTGACCGCGAGGCTGAATCCCATCGCGACCGCGGCATCGACCGCGTTGCCGCCGGCGGCGAGCACGTCGGCCGCGCTGTCGGCACCGTCGCGGTCGGGCGAGGCCACTGCGGCCTGGCCGCCGAGCGCCGCCCCGCCAGTGCCCAGGCCGAGCACGAGGAGGGCGAGCGGCAGCATCGTTCGGCACGGTCGCATGGGCGTCGGTCCCCCGGGGCGAGGCGGCGCGATGCGCCGCGGACGCGGCGCAGGATAGCGGGTTTCGGTGCCGCGCGGCGCGATCAGCCGGCCGCCGGCGGCCAGCGCCGGTTCCCGGCGCGCATCAGCTCCGGGGCGATGCGGATGTCGTAGTCGCGGCGCAGCGCCGCGTCCGTGACCGGCTCGATGACCTGCGGGTAGTGGGCGCCGAGGATCTCGCGCACGCGCGCGCGGGCATTGGCGAGCAGCTCCGGCGAGCCGCGATACTGCCACTCCGACAGTGACGAGCGGTCGCCGAGCTTCGGATAGAGGTACTCCGTCTGCATCAGCGACAGCGTCTGCTCGGTGCCGAGGTAATGGCACGGACCGAGCACCGTCTGCTCGATGACCTCGTAGGACAGCGTCGCGTCGTTGACCTCGATGCCGCGCAGCGAGCGCTGCACGGCGCCGATCAGGTCGTTGTCCATGACCATCGACTCGAGCGAGCAGCCGAACAGGCTGCCCATCATGCCGGCGCACTCGCAGATCATGTTGCTGCCCGACAGCGCCGAGAGCGCGATCGACATGCCCTTCTCGTAGCCCGCCTGGTAATCGGGCCGCTTCGCGTCCGTCATGCCGGCCGCGACCAGGCCCGGCAGGCGGTAGAAGCGCGCGATCTGGCCGGCGGCGGCCTGCAGCACGGCTTCCTCGCCACCACCGCCGGTGAAGGCGCCGGTGCGAAGGTCCGAGACGAAGGTCCAGGGCCCGAAGTCGACCGGGCCGCCCGGGTTGATCAGGTTGACGAGCAGGACGATCGCGAGCGCCTCGGCGGTGCACTGCACGAGCGCGCCGGCGAGTGCCGCAGGCGCGGTCGCGCCCGCCTGCGGGGCGGTGCAGGCGCTGACCGGCAGGCCGCGCCGCGCCGCCTCGCACAGCACCGCCGAGGTGTCGGGGCCGAAGCGCAACGGCGAGACGATCGGGCAGACGCCGATCGCGGCGAACGGCTGGCGCCGGAACGCCCCCTCACCGCCGAGCACGCGGTCCCACAGCCGCTCGACCTCGCCGACCATCGCGGGCTCCGCCAGCGAGATGCTGAAGGGTTTGGTCGTCGCGGCGGCGCCGGCGTAGGCGATGTTGAGCGAGTGCAGGCGAGCGTCCTCGCAGATGTCGGTCGCGACCACCTGCTGCCCGCAGAAATCGATGTGCTCGAGGAAGTCACCCATCCGGAAGAAGTCGTACAGATCGAGCAGCGTCGACGGCCGGTACTCGCCGCTCTCCGGGTCGACGAAGCGCACGGCCTCGCCCGAGGTCGCGAAGTACACGCGGTTGCCGCCGGAGCGGATCGTCCGTTCCGGGTCGCGCCCGTGGTAGACGACCTCGCCGGCCGCGCCGGCGATCAGGTCCTCGACGAGCGCGCGCGGGAAACACAGCCGTCCGTGCCGGTTGAGCTCGGCGCCCTTGGGCAGCGCCAGCGCGCGGATCTCGTCGGTCACCGCGCTCAGCCCGATGTTGGCGAGCACATCGAGCACCGTCGCATGGATGCGGCCGAGGTCCTGGTCGCTGAGGGGCCGGTAGGCGCCGCCGGGGAGGCCGGGGCGCACGGCCGCCGACCGGCCGGGGGCGCGGCGCGCGGCGATGCGCGCTGCGCGGGCGCGCAAGGCGCGGGGAACGGTCACGCCGTCGGGGGTCTCCATGAGGCTCCTTCGGGCACCGAGGGGCCGGTGCCGCGAGGGCCAGCATCGCCAAGCGGGGGCCGCGATGTCAAGCATTTTATGAATGAACGTTCATCCATTGAAAGATTATAATCAATTGTTATCATTGGGCCGATGGAAGGATCTGAGCCCATCGAAGACACTGGATTTCGGCGCCGTGCCCGCGGAGCGGACGCGCGCCGCGCCGGGCGCGAGCGCCAACTGGTTGAGGCGGCACTCGGCTGCATCAGCGAGCGCGGGCTCAGCGCGACCACGGTCCAGGCGGTCGCGGCGCGCGCCCGCATGGCGAACGGCTCTATCAACCAGTATTTCCGCAGCAAGGACCAGTTGCTGACCGCCGTGCTGCGTCACCTGTCGGAGGAGTTCGAGGCCACGTGGCAGTCGTCGCTGCCCGCCGCGAGCCCCGATCCGGCGGCGCGGCTCGCGACGTTCGTCCGCAGCTACTTCGGGCCGGCCACCTGCCAGCGCCGCAAGATCGCCGTCTGGTTCGCGTTCTGGGGTGAGGTCAAGGCGCGACCGCAATACCGCGCCGTCTGCGAGGGCTACGACCGGCGCCACGATGAGACGCTCGAATCGCTCTGCGCGGCGCTGCTCGCCGGCGACGGTGACGCGCGCTCGCCGGCGACGGCCGCGAAGCTGATCGCCTCCGCCTGCCACGGCCTGTGGCTCGAGCTGCTGACGGGGCGAGACGAGCTCGATCGCGGCGCACTGGCGCTGCTCGCGGCCGACGCGCTGGCCGCGCTCTTCCCCGGCCATGCTGCAGAATTTCGCGCCGTGCTCGCAGCAAAGGACCGCGCGCACTAGCACCGCCGGGCATCGCCGCGCCTCGCGAGGCGGCGCCGTGCTCCGCGGTGGCGTCGATCGCAACGGGCCAGTATGATCCGCGCCGCTTGCACGCCCTCGGGCGCGCGACACCCACCCCGTGTGATCCAACAGCGAAGAGCCGGCCCGCAACGCGGGTTGCGGCGGAGGACTCGATCGTGCCGACCCATTACCGACGGACTTCGACGACGCTTGCGGCAATGCTGCTCGCGGGCAGCGCATGGAGCGCGGCGGCGCGCGCCGACTGGAGCGGCAAGGGCGAGGGTGGACTCGTGCTGTCGCGCGGCAACTCTGACTCGACCTCCGTCAACGCCAAGATCGACGCGACCGAGACGAACGGCGACTGGAAGCACGTGATGCTCGCGGCCGCGCTCTACGGGAACAACGCCACGTTCACGACGGCGGAGCGACTCGAGGCCGGCTACGAGATCGACCGCAAGATCACCGAGCGCCTCTACGGCTTCGCGGCCGCACACGGCGACAAGGACGCATTCGAGGGCTTCGACTACCAGGCGACCGTTTCAGCCGGCACCGGGTACAAGTTCATCGACAACGATTCGACCAAGCTCTCCGGCACGCTCGGCGCCGGCTACCGCCGTCTGCGGCCGCAGCAGCTCGTCAAGGACACGGACGGCCGGGTCATCGACCGCATCAACGGTGACGCAACCGGCAGCGCCGTCGTCACCGGAGGCCTGTCGTTCGAGCACCAGGCGACCAAGACGACCAAGCTTGTCGACAAGTTCCTGTTCGAGTCGGGCTCGAGCAACACGCTGCTCGGCAACGAATTCGCGGTGCAGGTGTCGATGAGCGACCGGCTGGCGCTCAGCGTCGGCTATGGCGTGCGCTACAACACCGACCCCGCGACCGGCACGAAGAAGCTCGACCAGCTGACGACGGCGAACGTCGTCTACACAATCAAGTAGGATCGCCGCCCTTCACCAGGCGGCTGGCGAGCTCGGCGCGGAGCGCGCGAATGCGCTCCGCGCTCGGCCGGCCGAGCACGCCCTGGCGCTCGGGCGGGATGTGCCCTGTGACGTCAGCCTCCTCCCCGAACACGAAGTGCGCGTAGATCGCGGCCCACGCTCGCCGCGTCTCGGGCGGCAGCCGCCTCAGATTCAGGATTGACAGCATCAGTCCATCGAAGGCGGAGTCCGTCTGGCCGCCGCGCTCCGCGTGCCACCAGTAGTTGACGAGCACGTTGAACGGCGCCAGCGACTCGACGTAGTGCCACCATGTCGGTGGGATGAAGATGGCATCGCCCGGCCCGAGCTCTGCGGCGCGGGCGTGCGCGAGCGCTTCGCGGAACTTCGGGTACCGCGTAAAGTCGGGCTCGCTGACCGAGACCATGCTGATCGGCGCCCCGGTCGGCGCAAAGTCGAGCGGCCCGATGTACAGGTTGCCGATCTGCTCCGGCGGGAACAGCGTGAACCGGCGCCGCCCCGCGACCGCGCACGCGATGTTGCTGTACTCGTCGAAGTGCGCCGGCGTCGTGATCGCGTTGCCGAGCCAGATCCGCGGCAGCACCGACTCATCGAGCAGCGTCAGGCGGTTCTGGGTCGCAAACTCCGGCAGGCAGTCGCGGAGCAGCGCGCTCTGTGCTGCGACGGCGGGAGGCCGCGGAAACACGGCGTAGCGCAGCACCTGCTCGGCGACCGCGGACAGCGGCAGGCGGTTGCGGACGTAGTTGAAGCCGCTCATCGCGGAGTTGTAGAAGATCCGGCCGCGCTCCTCCGGCGGCGTCATGATCGCGTCGACCGGGGCGCCGCTGTCGAGCCCCCGCAGGTAGGCGACGAGAGCGGCCGGCGACTCGAGCCCGCGGCGCACGGCCGGCCAGTCGCTGACCAGGCCGCGCAGCACGGCCGGCTGGCCGGCGGCGATGACGGTCTCGCGGATCCTCCGCTCGTCGAGGCCGGAGAATTCCGGCAGCGGCGCCGGCACCGGGACCACGGAACGCTCGGCGGTCGGGCCGCTCACCAGAGGTACACGTGCAGCGTCTCGTCGGCGTTGCGCGGCGGGATCGCGCGCAAGACCTCCCGGTGAGGCCGGTAGTTGACGGCGCTGCGCTCGAACAGGTTGTCGATCTCGGCGAGGTTGTACTTCGACTCGGCCCGGCTCGGCGGCCGCAGCTGTCCCGCGTCCGGAAAGATGCCCATGCCGGCCAGGATCGAGTACCACGAGAACACCGGGTAGCCGGTGCCGATCGCCTGCGTGCGCACGCCCGGCGCGATGCTCTTGCCGGCCATCCAGATGTTGAACAGCTGCTTCAGCCGGTCGGAGAGATTCCGGTTCGAGGCATTCGCCCGCCAGTACTCCGTGTCGGTGCGGGAATTCGTCTTGTAGTGCGTGACGATGTAGTCGCGAGTGCCCTCGAAGTTGTCGTTGACCCGCTTGTTGAACTGCTCGTGCGCTTGTTCGCTCAGGTCGCCCCGCTCGAGATACTCGAGGAAGAGGCTCGCGGTCTGCTGGATGAACAGCAGCGCCGTCGCCTCGAGCGGCTCGATGAAGCCCTGCGACAGCCCGACGGCGAGGCAGTTCTTGTTCCAGTGCTGCGTGACCCGGCCGATCTTCATCTTCAGGTGCCGCGCCGGGACATCGGCGTCGAGCAGCCCGAGCCGCTCCCGCAGTTCCGCCTCGGCCTGGTCGGCCGAGCAGAACGCCGAGCTGTACACGTAGCCGTTGCCGTAGCGGCTGGTGAGCGGGATCTTCCACGCCCAGCCGTGCTTCAGCGCCGAGGAGACCGTCTCCGAGGGGATCGACTCGCTGATCGGCGAGGGCAGGGCCACGGCCGCGTCATTGAACAGGTTGCTCGCGAAGCTGACGAACGGCGTCTTCATCGCCTTCTCGATCAGCAGGCCCGCGAAGCCGGTGCAGTCGACGAACAGGTCGGCGGTGATCGACTCGCCCTCTGCCGTATGCACGGCCGCGATCCCGCCGTCCGCGCGCAGGCTCGCGTGCGTCAGGTGACAGGGGCGGTAGCGGACCCCGCGCTCGATCGCCTTGCGCTGCATGAACTGCCCGAGGAGCACTGCATCGAAGTGGTAGCCGTGCCAGACGTCGAACGGGAAGTTTGCGGCGGCCTTCGGCGCCAGGTGCCGCTCGGCGAGCAGCGAGGCGATGAAGAACCGGTTGGGATGGGCGTGAACGTCGGCGCCGTTGAGTCGCGCCTCGCAGTTGTGCACGAACTGCGTCATCGTCAGGTTGTCGAGCATCGAGGCAAAGGGGTGGAAGTAGCTCTCGAAGCCGGGCCTGGTCGACCAGCCGTCGAAGGTGATGCCGCACTTGTAGGTCGCATCGCAGGCCGGCATCCACTCGGCTTCCTCGATGCCGAGCCCGTCGAAGAAGCCGCGCAGCCACGGGGTCGAGCCCTCTCCGACCCCGATGATGCCGACGGTGGGCGATTCGAGCAGCTCGACCACGACGCCCCTGGGGATCATCGCCCGGGCCAGTGTCAGCGCCGTCATCCATCCGGCCGTGCCGCCACCGACGATCACGATCCGTTGTACGGCGGGCGGCGCCGCGGCCGTGTCCTGCACGTGCCGCGCGGTCTCGCGGTAGGAGTCGGTGAAGAGCGTGGCAGTCGTCATGGTCGGTTCCGGCAGGCCGCGGCGCGAGCGCTCAGCCGGTGCGCCCCCGTGGACTAACCCAATCGAGTGAACGATGCGGGCGGGAGCGCACCGGCGAGCCTGCCTAATGTGCCAGAGAGTGCGCGCTCTTGCTGCCCCCTCGCGCTACTGCTTCTCGGCCGCCGCGTGCTGGCGCCGCAGGGACTCCTGCAGGTAGGTCATCAGCCGGCGCGCGCCTTCCGGGGTCATCGTCGCGAACGCGCCACGCGCGGCCATCGGCACGTGCTCCATCGGCACGCCGGCCGTCTGGAATATGTAGTGGTCGAAGAACGCGCGCCATCGCTCGCGCTCGGCGGCCGGCAGGTCGCGAATCGTCAGCAGCGCATGAAGCATCGTGATGTACGGCGTGAACATGTAGGGCGGTGCCGTACGCCACCAGTAGTTCAGCATGAGCCCGAACGCGTCGAGCGACTCGGCGTGGTGGAACCACAGGCTCGGCAGGTACAGCGCGTCGCCCGGCCCGAGCTCGGCGACCTCGGCGTGCGCCAGCGCTTCGCGAAAACGCGGGAAGCGCGCATAGTCCGGCTTGCAGAAGTCGACGAGACTGATCGCCTGCCCGGCGGGCGTGAAGTCGAGCGGCCCCACGTACAGGTTCGCGACCTGCTCGGCCGGAAACAGCGTGTAGCGTCGCCGCCCGGCGATCACGCACGCGATGTTCTGCGGCAGGTCCCAGTGCGCCGGGATCCGCGTGCGGTTCCCGACCCACAACGAAGGCAAGGCCTGCAGCGAGGGGTCCAGCAGCGGCATCGTGTGCTCGGCGAGGAGTCCGGGCGCGTGCTCCGGGACGTACACGGCGCCGGCGTAGATCGCGGGCGGACGCGGATCGTCGAGGTGCTGAAGGATGAACGTCAGCAACGGCCCGAGAGGCACGGCCTGCTGCTCGTAGTTGAACCCCTTCAGGTCCTCGCTGTAGAAGAACCGCCCCTCGATGTCCGGTTCGCCGACGAAGACGGTCGCCGGCTGCTCGTTCGAGAACCGGCGCAGGTAATCGGCGACCGCGCGCGGCGAGCGCTGCGCTTCCGCGACTGCGGGCCACCGGCCGACGAGGCCGCGGAGCACGGCGGGCCGGTTGCGCGGCAGGACCTCGCCGGCGAATCGTCCGGCGTCGACGCCGGTGAATTCCGACACCCGCGCCATCCCAGTCCAGATCGAGTCATTCACGGCCGCCTCCATCGACGAATCCCCGCCGGCGGGTGCCACGCGCGCCCGGCTCAGAGCGCATTGATGTCGGCGCTCTCGAGGATGCGCTTCGCGGAACCGTGACGCGCGACCGCGAGCATGGCGTGTCCGACCTGCCGGGTCGAGGTGATCGCGCCCGGCAGCGATCGCTGGAGCAACGGCAGCAGCGGCCCCGCGAGCTGGTAGAACAGCCGATAGGCGCGCGTGCGCGAGACGATTCCGTCCAGCGGCCGGATGAGGCCCGGCCGGAACATGTACGCGCGGCACGGGAGCGCGAGCAGCGCGTTCTCGGTGGCGCCCTTCACGCGCGCCCACATCGTCCGTCCCGACTCGCTGCTGTCAGTCCCGGCGCCGGACACATATATAAGGGTGAGACCGGGGCTGCGCTCGACCAGCGCGCGTGCGAGGCCGAGTGTGAGGTCGAAGGTCAGCCGCCGGTACTCCGCCTCGCCGAGGCCCGCGGACGAGACGCCGGCGCAGAGAAATGCCGCGTCGAGCCCGGCGAACTCGCGCGCCGCCTCGCCGGGTGCCGCGAGGTCGGCGACGATGAGCTCGCGGAGCTTCGGCTGTGGCGCGGTCGCGGGCCGCCGTCCGAGCGACAGCACCGAAGCAACGTCGGGCGCGGCCAGACACTCGCGCAGCACGCCCTGGCCCACCATCCCCGACGCCCCCGTCACGAGGACCTTCATGCGCGGCGAATCCCCATCGGCCTGCGGTGGTCGGCACCGCCGGGTTAGGCTACGCGAGGTTCGAGGCGAAGGGCAGCAGGCGATGGCATCCAGGTACGACGCGATCGTGGTCGGTGCCGGGCACAACGGGCTCGTGTGCGGGGCATACCTCGCGAAGGCCGGTCTCCGGGTGCTCGCGCTCGAGCGCCGCGGAGTCGTCGGTGGTGCGGCGGTGACCGAGGAATTCAGCCCGGGATTTCGCGCCTCGCGTTTTTCGTACGTGATGAGCCTGCTGCACCCGAGGGTGATCGCGGACCTCGAGCTGCGTGCCTTCGGCCTCGAGGTGCTGCCGGCCAACGACCTGTTCTGTCCGTTGGGCGGCGACGACTACCTGGTATTCAGCGACGACGAGGCGCGGACCTGTGCGGAGTTCGCCAGATTCTCGCGACGCGACGCCGCGGCCTACCCCGCATTCGCGCGCCAGCTCGCCGAGTCGGCGCGGCTGATCCGCAGCCTCCTGTTCGAGACGCCGGTCGATCCCGTGCGACGCAGCTGGCGCCAGTTCCGCGAGACCGCGAAGCTGCTGTGGCGCTACCGGCGCATCGGCGACCGCGCCTATCGCCTGGTCGACCTGTTGAGCCAGAGCGCCTACGACTACCTGTCGGCCTGGTTCGAGCACGACGCAATCAAGTCCGTGCTGGCGTACTACGCCTCGATCGGTACCTTCGCCGGCCCGCGATCGCCCGGCACCGCGTACGTGATCCTGCATCACCTGATGGGCGAGCACGCGGGCGCCGGTGGCTGGGGCTTCGTCCGCGGTGGCATGGGCGCAATCCCGGCCGCGATCGCGCGCTCGGGCGCGCGCTTCGGGCTCGAGGTGCTGACGGATGCACCGGTCGCCGAGATCCTGGTCGCAGACGGGCGGGCGAGGGGCGTGCGCACGACGGACGGGCGCAGCTTCGCGGCACCGGTCGTTGTCTCGAACGCGGACGCGAAGACGCTGTTCCGCCGGCTGCTCGCTCCGGCCCACCTGCCCGCGGAGCTCCTCGCCGACATCGATTCGTACCGGACCTTCTCCACCGCCTTCAAGCTCAACATCGCCGCCGAGGAGCCGCCGGCCTACCGCGCCTTCGACCCGGCGAAGACCGGGTTCGCCTACCCGACCTACGTGCACATCGCCCCGGGCATCGACTACCTCGAGCGCGCCTACGACGACGCCAAGTACGGGCGGTTCTCGGCGCGGCCCTTCCTGACGCCGGTGGTCCCGACGTGCGTCGACTCATCGCTCGCGCCGCCGGGCAAGCACGTCGTGAACGTCTTCGGCGGGCATGCACCCTACGCGCTGCGCGATGCGAGCTGGCCGGACGCGAAGCCGCGCCTCACGGCAGCCGCGCTCGCCGTGATGGACGAGATGGCGCCCGGGTTCAGCTCGCGGATCATCGGAATCGAGACGCTCGTGCCGCCCGACCTCGAGCAGATCGTCGGCCTCCCGCAGGGCCACATCTTCCACGGCGAGCTGACCGCGGACCAGCTGTTCTGGCAGCGGCCGGCGCCGCACTGGGCCGACTATCGAACGCCGGTCGCCGGGGTCTACCAGTGCGGCTCGTCGACCCACCCGGGCGGCGGCGTCTCGGGGATCCCGGGGCACAACGCCGCGCGCGAGATCCTCAAGGACTGGAAGAAACTGAAGCGAGGCTAGCGTGAGCGATGCAAGGGTTCCGGAGAGCGCGCGCGTCGTCCTGATCGGAGGCGGCGTGATCGGCTGCTCGATCGCCTACCACCTCGCGAAGCTCGGCTGGCGCGATGTCGTGCTGCTCGAACGCCACCAGCTCACGTCGGGCACCACCTGGCACGCCGCCGGTCTCCTGACGACGCTGCGCGACACCGAGGCCCAGACGCGCCTCGCCAAGTACACGCAGGACCTGTACCGGCGCCTCGAGGCCGAGACCGGCCAGGCGACGGGCGTCATCAACTGCGGCTCCATCCAGCTCGCCCGGACGCGCGACAAGGCCCACGAGATGCGCCGCGGGCTCGCACTGGCCGGCTGCTTCGGCGTCGAGGGACACGAGATTTCGCCCGCCGAGGTGCAGCGGCTGTGGCCACTGGCCGACGTATCCGACCTGGCCGCCGCCTTCCACTTTCCGCACGACGGGCGTGTCAATCCGACCGACGTGACGCAGGCACTCGCGAAGGGAGCACGTCTCGGCGGCATCCAGATCATCGAGCAGACCCCGGTCACGGCGATCACGACGAGCCGCGGACGCGTGACCGGCGTGACGACGCCGCGCGGCACGATCCGCGCCGAGGTCGTCGTCAACTGCGCCGGCATGTGGGCGCGCGAAGTCGGGCACCTGGCCGGTGTCAACGTGCCGCTGCAGGCCGCCGAGCACTACTACCTGATCTCGGAGCCGATCGCCGAGGTGCACCCGCTGCTGCCGATCCTCCGCGACCCGGGGAACTCCGCGTACATCCGCGAGGAGGCCGGCAAGCTCATGCTCGGCCTGTTCGAGGACGTCGCGAAGCCCTGGGGTCAGCCCCGGATCCCGGACAACTGGGCGTTCGGCGAGATTCCGCCCGACTGGGAGCGGATGTACCCGCACATCGAGCGCGCGATGAAGCGCGTGCCGAAGCTGCTGCAGACGGGCATCAAGCTGCTGTTCTGCGGCGCCGAATCCTTCACGCCCGATCACAACTACCTGATGGGCGAAGCGCCGAACCTGCGCAACTTCTTCGTCGCCGCCGGCTTCAACTCCCTCGGCATCCTCTCGGGTGGCGGCGCGGGCTACGTGATGGCCGAGTGGATCGTCCACGGCCGCCCGTCGATGGACGTGTGGTCGGTCAACATCCGCCGCGCGCACGCGTGGCAGGACAACGACCGCTACCTGCACGACCGCATCGTCGAGACGCTCGGCATCGGCTACCAGGACCACTGGCCGTTCCGCCAGTGGCAGACCGCGCGAGGCGTGAAGAAGAGCGTGCTGCACGACCGGGTCGCGGCGGCGGGCGCGTGCTTCGGCGAATCGGCGGGCTGGGAGCGGCCGAACTGGTACGCGAGTCCCGGGCAGGCGCCCGCCTACGAGTACGCCTGGGGACGCCAGAACTGGTTCGGCAACGTCGCGGAGGAACACGCTGCGGTGCGGGAGCGCGTCGGGCTCTTCGAGCAGTCCTCTTTCGCGAAGTTGCTGGTGCAGGGGCGCGACGCGGGCTCGGTGCTGAACCGCATCGCGGACGCGGACATCGATGTCGCGGTCGGCCGCTGCATCTACACGCAGTTCCTGAACGAGGCCGGCGGCATCGAGGCGGACCTGACGGTCACGCGCCTCGCGAACGATCGCTTCCTAGTCGTAACCGCCGCCTTCACGCAGACGCACGTCGAGGCCTGGATCCGCAACCACACGCCGGAGGATGCCCACTGCCTCGTGACGGACCTCACCGGGGCGTACGCGATGCTGAACGTGCAGGGCCCCGCGTCGCGGGCGCTCCTCGCGGCGGTCTCCGACGACGACTTCTCGAACGACGGCTTTGCGTTCGGCACGGCGCGCGAGGTCCGGATCGGCTATCAGACGGCGCTGGCGCTGCGCCTGACGTACGTCGGCGAGCTCGGCTGGGAGCTGTACGTGCCGACGCCGATGGCCTTGCCGGTATACGACGCGCTCGTTGCCGCCGGCGCCGGCCACGGGCTGCGGCACTGCGGCTACCACGCGCTCAACTCGCTGCGCATCGAGAAGGCCTACCGCGACTGGTCGCACGACATCGGGCCGGCCGACACGCCGCTCGAGGCGGGACTCGCGTTCTGCTGCGCCTGGGGGAAGCCGGGGGGATTCATCGGCCGCGACGCGCTCGAGCGGCTGCGGGCGGCAGGCCCGCCGCCGCGCCGCCTCGTGCAGTTCGTGCTCGAGGACCCCGCGGCGATGCTGTACCACAACGAGCCGATCTATTGCGACGGCGAGCGCGTCGGCATCACGACGTCGGCCATGTACGGCCACACGCTCGGCGCCTCGGTGGCGCTCGGTTACTGCGATGCGGTCGCGGCAGGTGAGCCGCTCGGCGCATCGCGATGGGAAATCGGCGTCGCGGGCGAGCGTCTGCGCGCGCGCGCCTCGCTGCGCCCGCTCTACGACCCGCAAAACCTGCGCGTACGCGCCTGAGCGGGCCGGCTACTCCTCGCCGAGGCCGCCCACGATCGGCAGGCGCGCCGCCCGCCATGCGGGCAGCACGCCGCCGACGAGTCCAACGCTCAGCGCCAGGACCAGCGCCGTGACCGTGAGCGCGGGCGTCACCTGGAACGTGAAGACGACCTGAGTGAAATTCGCGCCGAGCGTCTTCGCCGTGAAGCCGTGGAATATCAGCGTCGCCGCGACCACGCCGACGAGGCCCCCGACCAGCGCCAGCACGAGTGCCTCCGCCAGCGTCCCGATGAAGGTCGGAAAGCCGCCGAAGCCGATCGCCCGGAGCGTCGCGATCTCGCGCCCGCGCGCGGCGACCGAGCTGTACATCGTGTTGAGCGCGCCGGCGAGGGCGCCTATCGACATGACGATCGCGAGGATCCAGCCCAGGATCAGGATGCCGCGGGAGCCCTTGGCCTGCTCACCGAAGTATTCCGCTTCCGTCTGCACCGACAGCTTGAGCCGCGGGTCCGCGTCGTTGTAGCGCTTCACCGCCGCGATGTCGTCCGGCGAGTTCAGCCGCGCACGGAAGGTCTGGAAAGTGTTCAGGCGCTTGAACGCGCTCTGCACGACGCCGACGTCGGCCCACAGCTCCGACTCGCGCACTGTCCCGCCATCCTCGAAGATGCCGACGATGCTCCACGTGTTCTGCCCGAGCCGCAGCGTCTTGCCGACCTCGAAGCCGAGGAACTCGCGGACGACGCCGCGCCCGACGACGATCTCGTTGGTGCCGGGGCGCAGCATGCGCCCTTCGGTGATGCGCACGCCGTGGCGGAGCGCGAGGCCCTGCTCCGAGAGGCCGCGCAGCGGCAGATTCGCCGGCAGGCCACTCGACCGGGCCTTGCCGTCGACGATGATGTAGAGCTCGCCCGACACCAGCGGCTTGCCGTCGACGCGCGCGACACCCGGCGCCTCCTCGATCAGCATTCCCTGCTCGCGCGACACGACGCTGTTGAGCTCGGCGCCGGCGCCATCGCGCATCAGGATCGCGATGTCCGGCGAGCCCGCGTTCCGCTGCGACTGGCTGAGACCGTTGGCCATCGCGAGGAATGCCAGCAGCACGGTGACGACGAGCGCGATCGCAACGACGGTCGACAGCGACATCCAGAAACGCTGCGGGATGCTGCGGATGTTCATTTCGGCGATCGCGATCGCCTGCCGGCTCGTGCTCCCCACGTCAGTGCCTCCCGAGGGCCGCGATGATCCGCAGCCGCAGCCCCGACCACGCCGGGATCGCGCCGGTGACGAGCCCGAGGAGCAGCGCGAGGCCAATGCCGGCCGCAAACACCGGCGCGGTCACGACCACGCCCGGCACGAACTGCTCGAGCCACCGGCGCAAGCCGTTCAGGATGCCGGCGGCCGTGCCGAGCCCGAGCAGCGCCCCGAGGAGTGCGAGCAGCAGGGATTCTGCGAGGATCTGGGCCGAGATGACCTGTCCCGAGAAGCCGAGGGTCTTCAGCACGCCGATCTCGCGCGTCCGCTCGCGTACCGACATTACCATCGTGTTGCCGACGATCAGCAGGATCGCGGCGAACGCGGTCGATACGACCAGCGTGATGATCAGTGAGATGTTGCCGAGCTGGGCGACAAACTGCTTGTTGAACGCGGCCGCGGTGTCAGTGCTCGTCTCGTACGGCGAGTTGGCGAACATGCCGTCGACCGTCTTCTCGATCGAGTCGTTCAGCGACGCCGAGGCCGTCGTGAACACGATCATGCTGGTCGCGTCCTTGCCGAAGGTCACCGTGTCGTCGAAGTACTTGTGGCTCATCAGCACGAGGCCTTCGCGGTTGACGTCGGGCGTGCTGAAGATCGCGTCGACGTTGAACTCCCACGTGTGGGAGCCGTCAGCGCGCGAGAAGATGTTCGAAGAGACCGGGATGTGCTGCCCGACCTTCCAGCCGTACTTCTCGGCCGTGACGCGCCCGACCGCGAGGCCGATCCGGTCGTTGACCCAGGCCTGGCGTTGCGCCTCCGGCATCGAGGTGTTCGGGTAGACCGCGACATACTCCTCGGGGTCGGTCGCGAACATGAACACGACGTTCTTGGGCTCCTGGTAGTAGCCGCCGAACCACTGCTGCGGGATCGCGTGCACGACCCCCTTCACGGCCTTGATCCGCTCGAGGTAGCTGATCGGCAGCGAGACCGTGAAGTTGATCTTGTTGACGGTCACCAGGCGGTCGGCCGAGGCGTTGTTTTCCCCCGCGTTGAAGCCGTGCAGGAACGCCTCGAGCGCGCCGAACAGCAGGAACGCGATGGAGATCGCGATCAGCATCAGCACCGTGCGCAGCTTGCGGCGGCCGAGGTTCTTGGCGACGAGCAGTGCGTGGTTCATGCGAGCGCCGTCTTCTCGACGAACACGCCCTTGTTGAGGTGCAGCGTGCGCTTCGCGTGGCTCGCCGCCTCGGGGTCGTGCGTGACGACGATGACCGTCTTGCCATGCTGCTTGTTGAGCACGGCCAGGATGTCGAGGACCTCGTCGGCCGTCGTGCGATCGAGATCGCCGGTCGGCTCGTCGCAGAGCAGGACCTTCGGGTCCGATACGATCGCCCGCGCGATCGCGACGCGCTGCTGCTGCCCGCCGGACATCTCGCGCGGATAGTGGCTCGCGCGATCGGCGAGCCCGACCAGCTGCAGCGCGGTCGCGACGTTGCGCCGCCGCTCGCGGCCGTTCAGCTTCGTCAGCAGCAGCGGCAGCTCGACATTCTGCGCGGCCGTCAGCACCGGCATCAGGTTGTAGAACTGGAAGATGAAGCCGATGTTCGCGGCGCGCCACCGCGACAGCTGCCCCTCGTCGAGCTTGTCGACGCGCTTGCCGTCAAACTGGATCTCGCCGGCGGTGATCCGGTCGATTCCGCCCAGCACGTTCAGCAGCGTCGTCTTGCCGGAACCCGACGGCCCCATGATCGCGACGTAGTCCTGCGCCGGGATGTCGAGGTCGAGGTTGTCGAAGATCGTAATCGTCTCCTTGCCCTTTACGAAGCGCTTGGAGACCTTGCGCAGTTGGAATGACATCTCGGTCATGCATTAGCCCTATGGGTGGGGTTCAGGCCGGCTTCTCGGCCGTGAACGAAACCTTGATCGCCATGTCCGGCAGGATCCGCGGGTCCTTCGACAGGATCGCGATCCGGACGCGCACGGTCGCCTTCTCGCGGTTCGCCGTCGGCACGATCGCGATCACCCGCGCGGGGATCGTCCAGTCGGGGTAGGCGTCGAGCGTGGCGCTCACGGCCTGCTCCGGGTGCACACGCGAAATGTAGGACTCGTTCACGTCGACCTCGATCTCGAGGCTGTCCATGTCGACCAGCGTGCAGATGCCGGTGCGCGTGAAGCCGCCGCCGGCCGACATCGGCGAGATGATCTCGCCGGGCTGGGCGTTCTTGTCGGTGACGACGCCCGGGAAGGGCGCGACGATCTTCGTCTTGCCGAGCATTTCCAGCGCGTGTCTCGCGTCCGAGCGCGCCGCGGTCTCCTCGGCATTGGCCTTGGCGAGCTGCGCGCGCAGGTCGTCCGCCTGGGCGTCGGCCTTGGTGACATCCGCCTCGCTCACGAGGTGACGCTCGACCAGCTCGTGATTGCGCTTCTGGATGCGCTCGGCGTCGTCAAGTTCGGCGCGGATGGCGGCCACGGCCGCGCTGGCCGATTGGCCGCGCGACACCGCGGTCGAGTAGTCGGTCTGCGCCAGCGTGTCGTCGAGCCGCGCGAGCAGCTGGCCCTGCTTGACGACCATGCCTTCCTCGACCAGCACCTCCTGGACGCGGCCGGTGACCTCGGCCGCGACCGTCGCACGGCGCCGCGCGACGACGTAGCCGGACGCCACCAGGTTGCCCGGGTCGGCCGGGCGGGCCGCGGCGCTGGTCGCGACCGGGTCGGCCGGCGCCGGCGGAGCGGGCGGCGGCGTGCGCCCCCACAACAGCCAGGCGCCCGCGGCGAGCAGCAGCGCGGCCGCGGCCCCGCCACCGACCAGGAGCACGGGATTTCGACGCGGCGCGTCGTCCGCCGCCTCCGGGTCGGCGGGGCGGACGATCTTCAGCGACGCGAGCTGGGAGGAGCGGTCGTCGTCGGTCATTCGTTGGATTCGGGTCGGGCCGGCGGCGCGCTAGTGTACGGGCTGCGCGGCCGCCCGCGTCACCCCGTCGTGGTGACATTATTGCAAGCGGCGGACGATCCTGCAGGCACCGGCCCGCCGACTGCGGACCTCAGTCGGCGCCGGCGTCGAGGTGGGCGAGCGGCAGGCGGGGCGAGCGTTTGACCGTTTCGAGCACGATGCTGGACTGCACGTCACGCACGCTCGGGATCTTCAACAGTTTGCGCAGCACGACCGTCTGCAGCGAGTCGAGGTCCGGCACCACGACGTGCAGCATGAAGTCGTGCGCGCCGGTGAGCGCAAAACAGCCGATGACCTCGTCGAGCTGCGGCAGGGCCCGCTTGAACTGCTCGACGTTCTCGTCCGTGTGCCGCTCGAGCTTCACCTGGACGAAGGCCTGCACCGAGAGGCCGAGCGCCCGCGGCTCGACGACCGCCGTGTAACCCTGGATGACTCCCGCTTCCTCGAGCTGGCGCAGCCGGCGGGCGCAGGGCGTCGGCGACAGCCCGACGAGCTCGGCGAGCTCCACGACCGAGCGTCGTCCGTCCTGCTGCAAGGCCGCGAGAATCTGGGTGTCGCGGCGGTCCAGTTTCACGGGAAACGCTCACGAGTCGGCATGATTTGGAGTTTATCACTACAATCTTGGCATCCGGGCGCCGTTTTTGGTCAGATCCACCACGCGCGCGGGCATAACATGGCCGGATGGCGGTCGCCGGCCGCGCTGGACGAGGGGTTCGCGATGTCGCTTGCCGCTGAAGTCCTGAGTGCGCCGCGCGCGGACGACTGGCCACGGCTCCTGCCGTTCATGTTCCAGTCGCGCGCGCTCGACGACCTCGAGGAGTCCGAGCTCGTCCCCGGCCGCGAAGTCCTCTACCAATTCAGCGCGCGTGGACACGAGGTCCCGCAGGTGCTCCTGTCGCAGCACCTGACCGGGCGGCGCGACGGCATCGCGGCGTACTACCGCTCGCGGCCGCTGCTGCTCGCGCTCGGCTTCGAGCTCGACGAGGCGCTCGCCTCGACGATGATGAAGACCGGCAGCATGAGCGACGGCCGCGACATCGGCGTCGTGTTCAACTGGCCGCGCAGCGAAGGGCCGTGCGTGCTGCCGGCCTGCGGCGGCGTCGGCACGCAGTACACGCCGGCGGTCGGCTGGGCGCAGGCGCTTCGCTACCGCGCGCAGGTCCTGCGCGACGAACGCTACCGCGGCTCGATCGCGGTCGCGCACGGCGGCGACGGGTCGTGCGCGACGAACGGATTCTGGTCGGCGCTCAACATCGCGACCACGCAGCGCCTGCCGCTGCTCATCGTCATCGACGACAACGGCTTTGGCATCTCGGTGCGCAGCGAGGTCCAGACGCCGGGCGGCAACATCGCGGCCAACCTCGCGTCGTTCGCCAACCTGACCGTGTGCGAATGCGATGGCTCCGACCCGCTGGGCGCGGCGCCGGTCATTGCCGCCGCCGTCGCACAGGTGCGCGCCGGCGAGGGCCCGGTCCTGCTGCGCGTGCGCGTGCCGCGCCTCGCCGGCCACTCCGGCCAGGACTCGCAGGCCTACAAGTCTGCCGACGAGTTGCGCGCCGAGCGGGCGCGCGATCCGCTCATGCACCTGCGCGCACAGCTCGTGCCGCGCGTGCTCGGTGCCGACGCCTGGACGTCGCTCGAGGCCCAGGCGCGCGCCGACGTCGCCGCGGCGCTCGCGCGCGTTCGCGCCCGGCCGGGCCTCGAGCCCGCGAGCGCGACGCGCCACGTATTCAGCGGTCTCGACGCGCGCGCGCGGCTCGACCTGCAGCTGCAGGGCGGACTGCTGCCGGAGGGCGTGCGGCTGCCGGCCGGCGAGAGCACGCCGCGGCCGGAGGGCGCGCGCATCAACATGGTCAGCGCAATCCGGCGCACCCTTGACTGCGAGCTCGCGGTCAACGCCCGCGTGCTCATCTTCGGCGAGGATGTCGGTCGCAAGGGCGGCGTGCACGCCGCGACGCAGGGCCTGCAGGAGAAGTACGGTATCGAGCGCGTCTTCGATACGAGCCTCTCGGAGGAGGGAATCATCGGCCGCGCCGTCGGCATGGCGCTCGCCGGGCTCATGCCGGTGCCCGAGATCCAGTTTCGCAAGTACGCGGAGCCCGCGGCCGAGCAGCTCAATGACTGCGGCTCGATCCGCTGGCGCACCGCGAACCGCTACGCCGCGCCGATGGTCGTGCGCATGCCGGGCGGCTACTTCAAGGTCGGCGACCCCTGGCACAGCCAGTGCAACGAGGTGCAGTTCGCGCACGCGACGGGCTGGCGCGTCGCGATGCCGTCGAACGCGGAGGACGCGGTCGGGCTGCTGCGCGCGGCGCTGCGCGGCAACGACCCGACGATCTTCTTCGAGCACCGGGCGATGCTCGACGCCGCCTGGGCGCGACGGCCGTACCCGGGCGATGAGTTCGTGGTGCCGTTCGGCCAGGCGCGGCAGATTCGCGCCGGGCGCGCCGCCACCGTCGTCAGCTGGGGCGCGATGGTCGAGCGATGCGACGCCGCGATCGCCGAATCCGGCATCGAGGCCGAGCTCCTCGACCTGCGCACGATCGTGCCGTGGGACAGATCCGCGGTGCTCGAGTCGGTCCGCCGCACCCACCGCTGCCTGATCGTGCACGAGGACGGCATGACGGCGGGCTTCGGCGCGGAGATCGCGGCGACGCTCGCCAAGGACGCTTTCTTCGACCTCGACGCACCGATCGAGCGGCTCGCAATGCCGGATATCCCGAGCCCGCACGCGCCGGCGCTGCTCGGCGCCGTGCTGCCAAGCGCCGAACGCATCCGCGCAACGCTGGCTGCGCTCGTGGCGGTCTGACGATGGCCGCGGCGATCGACATACTCGTCCCGAGCGAATCCTTCGAGAACACCCGGTCGCGGCTGTTGCGCTGGCTCAAGTCCGCGGGCGATCCGGTCAAGGCGGGCGAGCCGCTGGTCGAGGTGGAGACGGACAAGGTCACGGTCGAAATCCCGGCGCCCGTGAGCGGCACCTTGCTCGAGACGCTGAAGGCCGTCGACGACGAGCTCGCCGTTGGCGACCTCATCGGCCGCATCGACCCCGCCGGTGGCGGGGGCCTCGCCAAGGCGCCGGCGCCGGCCATCGCGAAGGTCGTGGTCGCAGCGCCGGCCACTGCCCCGGCCGACGATGCTGCGGCGGCGCTCAGCCCGGCCGTGCGGCGCCTCCTCGCGCAGCACGACCTCGATGCGCGCGCGGTCACGGGCAGCGGTAGCGGCGGGCGCGTGACCGTCGATGACGTACTCCGGCACGTGGCCGGCAACGGCAGCGCGCCGGGGCCGGCCGCTGGTCCGGCCGCCGAGCCCGGGGTCCGGCGCATCGCGCACTCCCCGGCGCGCCGGCGGACGGCGGAGCGCATGGTCGAGAGCCTGCTGCGCACCGCGCCGCACGTGACGACCGTGTTCGAGGCCGACCTCGGCGCCGTGCTCGCGCACCGCGCGCGGCACAAGGACGCGTTCGCCGCCGCGGGCGCGCCGCTCACGCTGAGCGCCTACTTCATCGCCGCCTGCGTGCCGGCGATCCAGGCCGTGCCCGAGGCGAACTCGCGCTGGACGAGCGAGGCGCTCGAGGTGCTCGAGGCCATCCACATCGGCATCGCGACCGCGGTCGAGGGCAAGGGCCTGTTCGTCCCGGTCCTGCACGACGTCGCGGGACGCGACCTGCGCTCGATCGCCGCAGCGCTCAACGATCTCACCGTGCGCGCGCGATCCGAGCGACTGACGCCGACCGACGTGCGCGGCGGCACCTTCACGATCTCCAACCACGGCGTCAGCGGCAGCCTCCTCGCTGCGCCGATCGTAATTCCGCAGCCGCAGAGCGCGATCCTCGGCGTCGGCAAGCTCGAGAAACGCGCGGTCGTGACCGAGCGGGGCGGCACCGACGCCATCGAGGTTCGGCCGCGCTGCTACGTGTCGCTCACGCTCGACCACCGGGTCATGGACGGCCACCAGGCGAACCGCTTCCTGGGCACGTGGGTCGCCGCGATCGAGGGCTGGCGCGACTAGCGCGGAGCGGGATCAGTCGCGCTGGGCGCCGTTGCCGGACCCGGCAGCGTGCGCGCCGCCCGGATGACCCCGAGGTTGAACAGCACGTAATAGCCGATCAGGAGCCCGAAGACGGCCGCCGTCAGGGGACTTCGCTGGATCGCACCGAAGGGGTTCGGATCGGAGGTCGCCGCGGCGCCCTGGTAGATCTGCAGGATGCGGTAGAGCACCCGTCCCAGCACGAGCGCCGTCACGCCGAGGCCGAAGTACGTGTGCGGCACATAGAAGCGGCCTTCCGGCGTCGACTCGAAGGTCGTGTGGCGCAGCGCAAAGAACCCGAGCATCGCGCCGGTCGCGCAGCCGCCGAGGAGTGAAGCCAGCATCCGCGGGTCGCCAATCGCGCCCCGCAGGAGCAGCGCGCCGAGGATCGCGAGGATCGCGGTGCGGATGTAGAGGCGGCGCTCGCTCAGGCGCTGGCGCCCGAAGTTGCGCCGGATGCGGCGGTAGACAATCCAGACGGTGAGCGCGACGCCGATGGCGGTGCCGGTGAGCTGCGGGTTCATGCGATCACATCCTTGCGTGCGGGGCGGCGCGGCGCGCCGGTCGCGACCCGGCGTGCGGCGGTGGCTGCGCCGACCGCCAGTCTAGCGGCCTTCGCGGGCGCTGCGGCGCGCGGCGATCGCCCGCTCGCCGCCGCCGAAGCGCTCGCGCAGCGCGGGCCCCGCCGGCGGCAGCGGCCCGTCGAGGCGCCGCGCGACCTCGTCGAGGTGCGCCTCGCTCGTCGACAGGACGCGCGCATAGAGGTCGCGGCACAGTCGGTAGGCGTTCGCGCCAACCCAGCCTTCCGGCAGCAGCGCCGGGGGCAGCTGCGGGTCGCGCAGGTGGACCTTGCGGTACTCGTGGATCAGCAGCGTCCGCAGCAGGAATGCCGGCCCCGGCCCCGGCGCGGCGCGCCCGCCGAGCGCCTCGCTGACCGGCTCGAACTGCGCGAGGAAGCGCCGGTACCGGGCGGCGAGGCCGTCGAGGTCCCAGCCGAGCCGGGCGATCCGGCGCGGCGCGCCCGCCGTGGCTCCACGACCGGTCATCAGCAGCGCGCCGGCGAGCGCGGGTGAGCTCCTGAGCAGCGCCCCCGCTTCCGCCTGCGGCAGCGCCGGGTGTACGAACACGCCCGGCAGGGGCTCGCCAAATCCGGCCCAGCCGAGCGCCTCCCGCGCCGCCTCGCGCGCGCGCCGCCCGGCCTCCGGCAGCAGCACCAGACTCCACACGCCGCTCCAGCGCGCCTCGGGCACGCCGTAGATCTGCCGGGTGGCGGCGGCGAAGCGTTCGGCGCCGCCCGGCGAGAGCCGGTACTCGCTGAGGCGCCCGACCCGGCGGCTCGCGAGCCAGCCGTCCTCAGCGAGGCGCGCCATGGCCGTGCGCACCAGCCGCTCGTTGAGGCCGAATGGCGCGGCGAGCTCGATGATGCTGCCGAGCGTGATTGCCCCGCCGCGAGGGGCGATCGCGTCGCCGAACAGCGTGACCAGCAGCGAGCCGCCGCGCAGCGGTCGCTGGCGGCGGAAGCGGTGGAGGAGCGCGGCGGTGGCGGCGGCGAGCGGGTCGGGCATGCGGACGGTCATGGGGCGCTCGCTCGATATAACACATAAAAAATTGCTTGATACAGTTTTCTGTGTCACTGTTTGCGAGGCCGTCACCGCGGAGGACCGGATGTACACGCAAGGTCTTGATGCGCCGGAGAGCCAGCGGCCGGCCGCCGCGAGCAGCGGTGGCCCCGAGGAGCGGTTCCAGGCGCGCGTCGACGCCGAGGACAAGATCGAGCCGAAGGACTGGATGCCGGACGGCTACCGGCAGACGCTCATCCGGCAGATCTCGCAGCACGCGCACTCCGAAATCGTCGGCATGCTGCCGGAGGGCAACTGGATCACGCGCGCACCGTCGCTGCTGCGCAAGGTGATCCTGATCGCGAAGGTGCAGGACGAGGGTGGGCACGGCGCGTACCTGTACAGCGCCACCGAGACGCTCGGCGTGTCGCGGGAAGAGCTGATCGAGCAGCTCCTGTCGGGCAGGGCGAAGTACTCGAGCATCTTCAACTACCCGACGCCGACGTGGGCGGACGTCGGCGCGATCGGCTGGCTCGTCGACGGCGCGGCGATCATGAACCAGATCCCGCTGTGCCGTTGCTCCTACGGGCCGTACGCCCGCGCGATGGTGCGCATCTGCCGCGAGGAGAGCTTCCACCAGCGCCAGGGCTACGAGATCATGCTGCGCCTCGCGCGCGGCACCGCGGCGCAGCGCTCGATGGCGCAGCGCGCCCTCGATCGCTGGTGGTGGCCGTCGCTGATGATGTTCGGCCCGTCGGACGCCGATTCGAAGCACAGCGCGCAGTCGATGCGCTGGAAGATCAAGCGCTTCTCGAACGACGAGCTGCGGCAGAAGTTCGTCGATTTCACGGTGCCGCAGGCCGAGTTCCTCGGACTCAAGGTGCCGGATCCAGAGCTGCGCTGGGACGCGGCGGCCGAGCACTACCGCTTTGGTCCGATCGACTGGACCGAGTTCAACGAGGTCCTGAAGGGCCACGGGCCCTGCAATCGCGAGCGCCTCGAGGCGCGGCGCCGCGCGCACGCCGAGGGTGCCTGGGTGCGCGAGGCGGCGCTCGCTCATGCCGCCAAGCACGCCGGCGCCGTCCGCGCCGCCTGAGCCAGAGCCGAGGAGATTGCATGACCAGCAGCCAGCAGTGGCCCCTGTGGGAAATCTTCATCCGTGCGCGCGGCGGACTGGACCACAAGCACGTCGGCAGCCTCCACGCCGTCGATCCGGCGATGGCGCTCGAGCACGCGCGCGACGTCTACACGCGGCGGCAGGAAGGCATCAGCATCTGGGTCGTGCGCTCCACCGACATCGTCGCCTCTGACCCGGCCGACGCGGCCGAGCTGTTCGAGCCGGCGCGCGACAAGGTGTACCGGCATCCGACGTTCTACGAGATCCCGGACGAGGTGAAGACGCTGTGACGGCCGCACGCTTCGACTACGTTCTGCAGCTGGCGGACAGCAGCCTGATCCTCGGGCAGCGGCTGGGCGAGTGGGTCGGACACGCGCCCGCGCTCGAGGAGGATCTCGGGCTCGCGAACACCGCCCTCGACCTGATTGGCCAGGCGCGACTGCTGCTCACCTACGCCGGCGAGCTCGAGGGCCGCGGCCGGGGCGAGGACGAGCTCGCCTTCCAGCGCGAGGAATCGGAGTTCCGCAATGTCGCGCTCGTCGAGCAGCCGAACGGCGACTTCGGGCAGAGCATCGTCCGTCAGGCGCTGATGGACGCGTACCAGCTGGAGCTCTACGAGCGCCTGCAGCAGTCGAGCGATGCGCGCCTCGCCGCGATCGCGGGCAAGGCCGTCAAGGAGAGCCGCTACCACCTGCGCTACAGCGGCGGCTGGCTCATCCGCCTCGGTGACGGCACCGACGAGTCGCACCAGCGCGTGCAGTCCGCGCTCGACCGGCTCTGGCCGTTCACGCGCGAGCTGTTCGCGGAGGACGCCGCAGACCGCGAGCTGCTCGCGGCCGGTATCGCCCCGTCGCTGGCGGAGCTCGAGCGTGCGTGGCTCGCTCGGCTCGAGCCGCTGCTCGCGGAGGCCACGCTCGTGCGCCCGCCGGACGCTCCATTCCGCTGGTTCGGACGGCGTGGCGTGCATACCGAGCACCTCGGCTACCTGCTCGCCGAGATGCAGTCGCTGCCCCGCGCGCACCCGGGCGCGACGTGGTGAGCGCGACGAGCACGCGGCCGGTCGACGCCGCCACGACGGCCGAGGCGCGCGCGTGGCGCGCGCTGGGCGCCGTCCCCGACCCGGAGATCCCCGTCCTCAGCGTCGTCGACCTGGGCGTGATTCGCTGGGTCCGGGCGGCGGCGCGCGGCGTCGTGGTTGGGCTCTCGCCAACCTACTCCGGCTGCCCCGCGACCGCAGTCATTCGTGCGAGCGTCGTCGCCGCGCTCGAGGCCGACGGCCTTGCGCCGGTCGCCGTCGAGGAGGTCCTCTCGCCGCCGTGGACCAGCGACTGGATCTCGCCGGACGGTCGCCGCCGCCTCGCGGAGTACGGCATTGCGCCGCCGGCCGAGCCGGTTGGCTCGCCGCGCGCGCTGTGGCAGGCGCATGCGCCGATCAGCTGCCCGCGCTGCGGGTCGCGCGCGACGACCGAGCTCAGCGCCTTCGGCTCGACGCCGTGCAAGGCGCTGCACCGCTGCGACAGCTGCCGCGAGCCCTTCGAGTACTTCAAGTGCATCTGAGCTTCCACCCGCTCGCGGTCGTGGCGCGCGAGCCGGTCGCCGACGGCGCAATCTGCCTGACGCTGGCGGTGCCGGCGGAGCTCGAGGGTGACTTTGACTTCGCGCCCGGGCAGCACGTCGCGTTGCGGGCGACGCTCGGCGGGCGCGAGGTGCGCCGCACGTACTCGATCGTCAGTGCGCCGCGCTCGGGAGTACTCAAGCTCGGGATCCGTGTGCAGGCGCCCGGCGGCCTGTCGCACTACCTCGCGAACAAGGTTGCGGTCGGTGGCAGCGTCGAGGCCTTGAGCCCGACGGGGCGGTTCATGCGCCCGGCCGCCGCCGCGCCCGGCCGCACCTACCTCGCCTTCGCCGCCGGCAGCGGCATCACGCCCGTGCTCGCGATCGCGACCGCGGTGCTGGAACAGGAGCCCACGGCCCGCGTCACGCTCGTCTACGGCAACCGCACGGCGGGCCGGACGATGTTCCTCGAGGATCTGCTCGGCCTCAAGAACCGCTTCCTCGGGCGATTCGCGGTGCATTTCGTCATGAGCCGCGAGCCGCAGGACATCGACCTCTTCAACGGCCGGCTCGACGAGGCCAAGGTCCGCGCGCTCGCCGGAGTCCTGTTCGACCCGGCGGGCGTCGACGAGGTGTTCGTCTGCGGCCCCGGCGACATGGTCGGCAGCGTGCGCGAGGCGCTCCGTGGCCTCGGCGTCGCGGCGCCGGTCCACTTCGAGCGCTTCGCGACCGCGGGGGCGATCGCGGCCGCCGCGACCGCCCGGCCAGCGCCGTCCGGCAGTGGCACCGAGGTGACGGTCGTGCAGGACGGACGTCGACGCCGGTTCACGATGCAATCCGCGGACGACTCGGTGCTCGACGCTGCCGCGCGCGCCGGTATCGAGCTGCCGTTCTCGTGCCGCGCCGGCGTCTGCTCCACGTGCCGCGCGCGCGTCGTGAGCGGCGCGGTCACGATGGCCAACAACGTCGCGCTCGAGGACTGGGAGCTCGCCGCCGGCTTCGTGCTCTGCTGCCAGGCGCGGCCGACGACACCCGAGCTCGAGCTCAGCTACGACGACAAGTAAGCGCCGCGACCCGCGACGGAGACGCGCCCATGGCCTACGAAACGATTCTCTTTTCGGTCGACGCCGGCGTCGCACGCCTGACGCTGAACCGGCCGGACAAGCTCAACAGCTTCACGGCGGCGATGCACGCCGAGGTGCGCGAGGCGCTCGGGCGCGTCACGGCGGAGCACGCGCGCGTGCTGGTGCTGACCGGCGCCGGGCGCGGCTTCTGCGCCGGCCAGGATCTCGGCGACCGGGCCGTCGCACCCGGCGGCAAAGGTGCGGACCTCGGCGAGTCCATCGAGAAGAACTACAAGCCGCTGGTGCTTGCGCTGCGCCGCCTGCCGCTGCCGGTCGTCGCGGCGGTGAACGGCGTCGCGGCCGGCGCCGGCGCCAACCTCGCTCTCGCCTGCGACCTCGTGATCGCCGCGCGCTCGGCCTCGTTCATCCAGTCGTTTTCGAAGCTCGGGCTCGTGCCCGACTCCGGCGGGACCTGGTTCCTGCCGCGGCTGGCCGGTACCGCCCGCGCGCTCGGCCTCGCGATGCTGGCGGAGAAGCTGCCGGCCGAGCAGGCGGCGGCCTGGGGCCTCATCTGGCGCTGCGTCGACGACGCCGAGCTCGGTGCCGTCGTCGACGCGCTCGCCGCGCAGCTCGCTGCTGCGCCGACGCTCGGGCTGGCGCGCACGAAGGAAGCGATCTACGGCGCCTGGAGCGCCTCGCTCGATGAGGCGCTCGATCGTGAGCGCGACCTGCAGCGGGAGCTCGGCTGGTCGAGCGACTACGCCGAAGGAGTCGCCGCGTTCGCCGCCAAGCGTGCGCCGCGATTCACTGGCCGCTGAGCCGGCGGCCGGCCCGGGAGACCGCATGACCACCGCACAACAGATCGCCGAGCGATCGGCCGCCGAGATGTTCGCCGCCGACCGTGCCTCGCAGTCGCTCGGCATGACGGTCGCCGAAGTCGGGCCCGGTTTCGCGCGGCTCACGATGCGCGTGCGCGAGGACATGGCCAACGGCCACGGGATCTGCCATGGCGGGTTCATCTTCGCGCTCGCGGACTCCGCGTTCGCCTTCGCCTGCAACAGCCATGGCTTCGCGGCCGTCGCGGCCGGTGTCAGCATCGACTTCGTGGCGCCGGCCCGCGCCGGCGAGGAGCTGACCGCCGTCGCACGCGAGCGCTGGCGCGGCCGCCGCACCGGCGTCTACGACATGGAGGTGATTCGCGCCGACGGCAGCGCCGTCGCCTACGTCCGCGGCCGCTCGAGCCGCCTCGACGCCACACCGCAAGTTCCGGCCAGCGAGGTATGAAGATGCCCGACGCCTTCATCTGCGACGCGATCCGCACGCCGATCGGCCGCTACGGCGGCGCTCTGTCGGCCGTGCGGCCGGACGACCTCGCGGCCGTGCCGCTGCGGGCGCTGCTCGCGCGCAACCCGGCCCTCCCGCCCGAGGCGATCGACGACGCGGTGCTCGGCTGCGCGAACCAGGCCGGCGAGGACAACCGCAACGTCGCGCGCATGGCCGTGCTTCTCGCCGGCCTGCCGGAGACCGTCCCGGCGGCGACGATCAACCGACTCTGCGGCTCGGGCCTCGATGCGATCGCCATCGCGGCGCGCATGATCCGCTGCGGCGAGGCGCAGGTCGTGCTGGCCGGCGGCGTCGAGAGCATGAGCCGCGCGCCGTACGTCGTCGGCAAGGGCGCGACGCCGTTCGCGCGCGACGTGCAGATGTTCGACACGACGATCGGCTGGCGCTTCGTTAATCCGCTGCTGAAGAAGCAGTACGGCGTGGATTCGATGCCGGAGACCGCCGAGAACGTCGCCGCGGAGCTCCGGGTCAGCCGCGCCGACCAGGACCGCTTTGCGTTGCGCAGCCAGGAGCGCGCGCTCGCCGCGCAGGCCGCCGGGATCTTCGCGGCCGAGTCGGTGCCCGTCACGGTGGCCGCGAAGAAGGGCGAGACGACGACGGTCGCGCACGACGAGCACCCGCGCGCGACCAGCTTCGAGGCGCTTTCACGCCTGCCGACGCCGTTCCGCGAGGGCGGCAGCGTCACAGCCGGCAATGCGTCCGGCGTCAATGACGGCGCGGCCGCACTGCTGCTCGCGAGCGCCGCGGCCGTGGAGCGCTACGGCCTGAAGGCCCGGGCGCGCGTCGTGGGCGCGGCGACGGCCGGCGTCGCGCCCCGGATCATGGGCATGGGCCCGGTTCCGGCGACCCGGCGCCTGCTGGAGCGCCTCGGCTGGGCGCTCGCGAGCGTCGACGTGCTGGAGCTCAACGAGGCCTTCGCCGCCCAGGCGCTGGCGGTGCTGCGCGAGCTGGGGCTCGCCGATGACGCGGCGCACGTGAACCCGAACGGCGGCGCGATTGCCCTCGGCCACCCGCTCGGCGCGAGTGGGGCGCGGCTCGCGACGACCGCGCTGTACCAGCTCGAGCGCCAGGGCGCGCGTCGGGCGCTGTGCACGATGTGCATCGGCGTCGGGCAGGGCATCGCGCTTGCGCTCGAGCGGGCGTGAAGCAGCCGATGCCCGGCACGGTCAGCTGCAGCGCGGATGGCGGGATCGCCGTCCTCACGATCGAGAACCCGCCGGTCAATGCGCTGGCCCAGCCGGTACGGCAGGCGCTGCTCGAGGCGGTCGTGCGTCTCGATGCAGATCCGGCCGTGCGCGCCATCGTCATCCACGGCGCCGGTCGGCACTTCGTCGCCGGCGCGGACATCCGCGAGTTCGATGCGCCACCGCTCGCGCCCCTCCTCAACGACGTGCTGCTGCGCCTCGAGGCGACGACGAAGCCGGTGGTCGCAGCGCTGCACGGCACCGTGCTCGGCGGCGGACTCGAGCTCGCGCTCGCGAGCCACTACCGCTCGGCGGCCCCGGATAGCAGCCTCGGCCTGCCCGAGGTCAAGCTCGGACTGCTGCCGGGCTCGGGCGGCACGCAGCGCCTGCCACGTCTCATCGGGCCCGTCGCCGCGCTGGACCTGATGCTCTCGGGCGCGCCGATCGGCGCTGAGCGCGCGCTCGAGCTCGGTATCCTCGACCGCATCGTCGCCGGCGACCCGCTCGAGGGCGCGCTCGCCCTCGCGCGCGAGCTCGTCGCGACCGGCCAGGGACCGCGCCGGCTGCGAGAGCGCACGATCGACCCGTCGGGCGTCCCGCCGGAGCTGTTCGCCGAGCGGCGCGCAGCGGCCGAGCGCGCGTCCCCAGGGCTGCTCGCCCCCGGCTACATCGTCGAGTGCGTCGCGGCTGCCGTGCGCGAGCCGTTCGACGCAGCGCTCGCGCTGTCGCGCCGGCGCTTCGAGGAGTGCCGCCAGTCGACCGCCTCGCGCAGCCTCCGGCACCTTTTCTTCGCCGAGCGGCCGTCCAGCGCCACCGCCGCCGAGCCGCGGCGGGTCGAGCGCGCCGCGGTCGTCGGTGCCGGCACGATGGGCGTGGGCATCGCGATCAGCCTCGCGACGGCCGGGATCGAGGTTGCGCTGATCGACACGCAGGCTGGCATGCTGGAGGCGGCGCGCCAGCGGATCGCCGCGACGCTGAACGCCTCCGCTGCCAAGGGGCGGCTGCGACCGGACGCCGCGCAGGCGGCGATCGCGCGGGTTGCGACGGCGGCGGAGCTGGCCGGCGCCGCGGATGCCGACCTCGTGATCGAGGCCGTCTTCGAGAACCTGTCCGTCAAGCGCGATGTCTTCGGCGCGCTCGATCGCCTGTGCCGACCGGATGCGGTCCTCGCGACCAACACCTCGACGCTCGACGTCGACGCCATTGCCAGCGCGACCTCCCGCCCCGGCGCGGTCATCGGCATGCACTTCTTCAGCCCCGCGAACATCATGCGGCTCGTCGAGGTCGTGCGCGGCGCGGCGACGGCTCCGGAGGTCCTCGCAACGGCGCTCGCGACGACCCGCCGCATGGGCAAGCTCGGCATCGTCGTCGGCAACGGCTTCGGGTTCGTCGGCAACAAGATGCTGTACGCCTACGGTGGCCAGAACCAGCTGATGCTGCTCGAAGGCGCGACGCCGGCCGAGATCGACGCGGCGCTGCGTGCCTTCGGAATGGCGATGGGTCCGAACGAGGTCGGCGACCTCGCCGGCCTTGACGTCGGCTACCGGATCCGCCGCGAGTGGAAGGATCGCCCGAGCGACCCGCGGTTCTACCGGGTCGCCGACCTGCTGGTCGAGGCGGGCCGCCTCGGCCAGAAGACCGGCGCGGGCGCCTACCGCTACGCGGCGGGCTCGCGGGCCCCCGAGGCCGACCCGCAGGTCGACGCGCTGATTGCCGCGGAGTCCCGTCGCCTCGGCATCGAGCGGCGCGCGATCGGCGCCGGGGAAATCGTCGAGCGCTGCGTGTTCGCGCTCATCAACGAGGGCGCCCGCCTCCTCGGCAGCGGGATCGCGGGCTGTGCGGCGGACATCGACGCGATCTGGTGCAACGGCTACGGCTTCCCGCGGCTGCGCGGCGGGCCGATGTTCTACGCCGACACGATCGGGCTGCCGACGGTCGTGGCCGGCATCGAGCGGTACGCGCGCGAGCGCGGCCCGGGCGAGTGGTCCGTCGCGCCGCTGCTTGCCGAGCTCGCATCGGCCGGCGGCAGCTTTGCGGCGCGCGACCGGGGCGGGGCCGCGCGAACGGGAGCATGACGATGAAGCTGAGGAGCTACGCCTGCGGGCGCTGGGTCGAGGGCGAGGGCGAGGGGACGGCGCTGCTCGATGCGACGACCGGCGAGCCGGTCGCGGTCGCCTCGAGCGCCGGGCTCGATTTCGCCGCGATGCTCGAGCACGCGCGAACGGTCGGCGGGCCGGGGCTGCGCGCGCTCACCTTCCACGAGCGCGCTGCGCGGCTGCGCGCGCTCAGCAAGCGGCTCGCGGAGTGCAAGGAGGAGTTCTACGCGCTGTCCTTCCGCACCGGCGCGACCCGCTCGGACGGCTGGATCGACATCGACGGCGGGATCGGCACGATGGCCGTGTTCGCGAGCAAGGGCGCGCGCGAGCTCCCCGACGGCCACGTGTACATCGATGGCGACGTCGAGGTGCTCTCGCGCGGCGGGAGCTTCGTCGGCCAGCACGTGTGCGTGCCGCTCGAGGGCGCCGCCGTGCACATCAATGCGTTCAACTTTCCGGTCTGGGGCCTGCTCGAGAAGCTCTCGCCGGCGCTGCTCGCCGGCGTGCCGGCGATCGTCAAGCCCGCGACGGCGACCGCCTACCTGACCGCCGCGGTGGTCGAGCGCATCGTCGAGTCCGGCCTCCTGCCGGCCGGCGCGCTGCAGTTCGTCGCCGGCGGCCTCGGCGACCTGTTCGAGCACCTCGGGTGCCAGGACGTCGTCTCGTTCACGGGCTCCGCGGCGACTGCGCAGCGCCTGCGCTGCCACCCGGTCGTCGTGCGCGAGTCGGTGCGCTTCATCGCCGAGACCGACTCCCTGAACGCATCGATCCTCGGGCCGGAGGCGGACCCGGCCACGCCGGAATTCGAGCTGTTCGTCGCCGAGGTCGTGCGCGAGATGACCGTCAAGGCCGGCCAGAAGTGCACGGCGATCCGCCGTGCCTTCGTGCCACGCCCGGTGCTCGGCGCCGCGGTCGAGGCGATCCGCGCGAGGCTCGCGGACATCCGCCCTGCCGACCCGCGCGCGGCGGAGGCGCGCATGGGGCCGCTCGCGAGCGTCGCGCAGCGCGCCGAGGCCGAGGCCCGCGTCGCGGAGCTGCGGCGCGAGGCCGTGCCGGCCACCGGCGAGCCGCCGACCGGATCGGGTGCGTTCATGGCGCCGGTGCTGCTCGTCTGCCAGCAGCCCGCGCGGGCCCGCGCCGTGCACGAAGTCGAGGCCTTCGGCCCCGTCGCGACCGTCATGCCCTACGACAGTGTCGATGAGGCGATCGCGCTCGCCCGTCGTGGCGGGGGCAGCCTCGTCGCCTCGGTGTTCTGCGCGGATGAGGTGATCGCCGCGCGGCTCGTGCTGGGACTCGCTCCCTATCATGGCCGCGTGCTGGTCGTGAACCGGCGATGCGCCAAGGAATCGACCGGCCATGGCTCGCCGCTCGCGCACCTCGTCCACGGCGGGCCGGGCCGCGCCGGCGGCGGTGAGGAGCTGGGCGGCATGCGCGGCGTACTGCACTACCTGCAGCGCGTCGCGGTGCAGGGCTCGCCGTCACTGGTCGCGGCCGTGACCGGGCGCTGGCTGCGCGGCGCGCCGGAAATCGCGGCCGCGCGCCATCCGTTTCGCCACAACTTCCACGAGCTCGCGATCGGGCTCACGTTCCGCTCGGCCGAGCGCGAGGTCACGGTCGGGGACATCGAGCGCTTCGCGGCGCTCACCGGCGATGCGTTCTACGCGCACATGAGCGACCGCGAGGCGGCGCGCAACCCGCTGTTCGGCGGGCGCGTCGCGCACGGCTACTTCCTGATCTCCGCCGCCGCGGGGCTGTTCGTCGACCCGGACTACGGGCCGGTCCTCGGCAACTACGGCCTCGAGCGGCTGCGATTCGTGAAGCCCGTGAAGCCCGGCGACCGGATCAAGGTTCGCCTCACCTGCAAGCAGAAGACGCTGCGCGCCGAGAAGGGCTGGGGCGAGGTGGTCTGGGATACCGAGATCACGAACCAGGCCGGCGAGACCGTCGCGGCCTACGACGTATTGACGATGGTCAGCATCCACTCGGTGCCGGACGCGGCGCCGGGTGCCGGCTAACGGGAGGGGAGCATGGCGATCGACGTGCCTCGCTACGCACGGGAGTTCCCGGGCCTCGCCTTCGCCGCGCCGGAGCCGGCCGTGCTCGAGATCTCGATCGGCGGCGCCAAGCTGAACGCCGCCGACGCCGCGACGCACCGCGACCTGGCCCACGTCTGGCGCGCCATCGACGGTGACGCGCAGGTGCGCGTCGCACTGGTGCGCGGCGCCGGGTCCAACTTCTCGGCCGGCGGCGACTACGCGCTGATCGAGCGGATGATCGAGGACGAGGCGACGCTGCTGCGCGTCTGGAAGGAGGCCTCCGAGCTGGTCCACGGCCTGATCGACTGCTCCAAGCCGGTCGTGTCGGCGATCCGCGGCAACGCGGTCGGCGCAGGGCTCGCGGTGGCGCTCCTCGCGGACGTATCGGTCGCCGCGACCGACGCGCGGCTCCTCGATGGCCACACGCGCCTCGGCGTCGCCGCCGGCGATCACGCGGTGCTGATCTGGCCGCTGCTGTGCGGGCTCGCCAAGGCACGCTACCACCTGCTGCTGAACAAGCCGCTGAGCGGGGCCGATGCCGAGCGCATCGGGCTCGTCAGCCTCGCGGTCGAGGACGGTGCCGTGCTCGCGACGGCGCTCGAGGTCTGCCGGGCGCTCAGCGCCGGCAGCGCGAGCGCGGTGCAGTTCACGAAGCGCGCGCTCAACCATTGGCTGCGGCTTGCGGGGCCCAGCTTCGATGCATCGCTCGCGCTCGAATTCCTCGGCTTCCGGCTCGGCGATGCGCGCGAGGGCATCGCGGCGGCGCGCGCCAAGCGCGCGCCCCGCTTCGAGGGTCCCGGCTGAAGCGACGGCAGGGGAGGGGGCGGCATGACGATGAGCGCGCGCGAGCGGCGCGTCGGGCTCGACCCGATCGAGACGGCGAGTCGCGACGAGATCGAGGCGCTGCAGCTGCACCGGCTGCGCTGGTCGCTGCAGCACGCCTACGCGCACGTCGCACACTACCGCCGCGCCTTCGACGCGGCCGGTGCGCGGCCCGAGGACGTGGCCTCGCCCGCCGACCTCGCGCGCTTTCCGTTCCTGACCAAGGCCGACCTGCGCGAGCACTACCCGTTCGGCCTGTTCGCGGTGCCGCGCGAGCGGCTGTGTCGCGTGCACGCCTCGAGCGGCACGACCGGCAAGCCGACCGTGGTCGGGTACACGAAGGGCGACCTCGACACCTGGGCGGGGCTCGTCGCGCGCTCGATGGCCGCCGCCGGCGCGCGGCCGGGCGACCTCGTGCACATTGCCTACGGCTACGGCCTGTTCACGGGCGGGCTCGGCGCGCACTACGGCGCCGAGCGGCTCGGCTGCACCGTCGTGCCGATGTCGGGCGGCCAGACCGAGAAGCAAGTCCAGCTGATCACCGACTTCCGGCCGCGCATCCTCATGGTCACGCCCTCGTACGCGCTGACGATTGCCGAGGAGTTCGAGCGCCAGGGCCTCGATCCCGCGGCGTGCTCGATCGAGGTGGGTATCTTCGGGGCGGAGCCCTGGAGCGACCGGCTGCGCGGTGCCATCGAGGCACGCCTCGGCCTCGATGCCGTCGACATCTACGGCCTGTCCGAGGTCATGGGTCCCGGTGTCGCGAGCGAGTGCGTCGAGAGCAAGGATGGCCCGGTCGTCTGGGAGGATCACTTCCTTCCGGAAATCATCGACCCGGAGACCGGCGTCGTGCTGCCGGACGGCACCGAGGGCGAGCTGGTGCTGACCTCGCTCTCGAAGGAGGCCTTCCCCGTCATTCGTTACCGCACGCGCGACCGCACGCGCCTGCTGCCGCCGACTGCACGCTCGATGCGCCGGCTCGGGCGGATCGATGGCCGCACCGACGACATGCTGATCATCCGCGGCGTGAACGTGTTCCCGAGCCAGGTCGAGGAGCTGGTTCTGCGCGACGGCGTGTTCGCACCGGTGTACCTGCTCGAGGTACGGCGCGACGGCCACCGCGACGAGCTCGTCGTCCACGTCGAGTGGCCATCGGAGCCCGTGCCGGCGGACGCCGCCGGCGCCGCCCGCCGGCTCGAGCACCACGTGAAGTCCTCGGTCGGCATTTCGGTGGAGGTCCGTATCGCCGCACCGCGGACGCTCGATCGCTCCATCGGCAAGGCGAAGCGGGTCATCGATCGCCGGCCGCGCTGAGCGTGGCGATTGACGGCGCCGACCCGTTGACCCTACCGTTGCCGGATTGCCGCGGCACCGCGGCGCGGGACGGCGCCAGAGGCGCGGCGGGCGGACAGTGGCGATGATGGACCCGGGCCTCGGCCTCCTGATCACGGCGGGTGGCGCGCTCTTGTTCGCCGCGGCGAGCTGGCACAAGTGGCGCGCGCAGCGTGAGTTCGCCGCCATCCTCGCTCGCTACCAGCTCCTGCCGGACCTTGCCGTCGCGCCGCTCGCTTGGCTGATCCCGGCGCTCGAGGTCGCGCTCGCGCTCGCGCTGATCGCCGGCGGCGAGTGGCGACGGCCGGCCGCGCTGGTCGCGGCCGTCGTGCTGCTCGCCTACGCGCTCGCGATCGGCATCAACCTGCGGCGGGGCCGCGCCGACCTCGACTGCGGCTGCGCGGTGCGCCAGCAGCGCCGGCCCATCGCACGCTGGATGGTTCTGCGCAACGCGCTCCTCGCCGCCGTGCTCGGTGCTGCAGCAGCGCCGTGGGACTCGCGCCCGCTCGGCGCCGTCGATGCGCTCACGGTGATTGGCGGTGTCGCGATCGCGGCATTCGTGTACGTGGCCGTCGACCGGCTGCTCGGCGAGCTCGCGCCGCGCGCGGCGCTGCTGCGGGGGCGGGGATGACGGCGCTCGTGGTCGCGAACGCGGTCCTTTGGGTGCTCGTCATCGCGCTCGCGCTCGTGGTGCTCGCGCTGGTGCGGCAGGTCGGCGTCCTGCACGAGCGGATCGCGCCGGCCGGCGCGCTGATGCTGAACCGCGGCCTCAAGATCGGCGAGGCAGCGCCGTCGCTCGCCGTCGAGGACCTGAACGACCGGCCGCTGACCGTCGGCGGCGTGCGCGCCGACGGGCGCAGCACGCTCGTGATGTTCGTCTCGCCGACCTGCCCGGTCTGCAAGGCGCTGCTGCCCGTGCTGCAGGCGAGCCGGCGTTCCGAGCAGGGTTGGCTCGAGATCGTGCTGGCGAGCGATGGCGAGCTCGCCGCGCAACGCGCCTTCGTGGCCGAGTATGGGCTCGAGGCGTTCCCGTTCGTCGTCTCGACGAGCCTCGGGCTCGGCTACCAGGTCAGCCGGCTGCCGTTCGCGGTGCTGGTGGATGCCGACGGCATCCTGCGCGCCCGCGGCCTCATCAACTCGCGCGAGCACCTCGAGAGCCTGTTCGAGGCGAAGCGGCTCGGCGTCGCATCGCTGCAGGACTACCTCGAGGACGCGGCGCGCCGCCCGGCCTGAGTCGGCGGCTCAGAACTCGAGCTCGAGCGCGAGGCACAGCCACTCGAGCAGCGGTCGCATCGCGCGAAAGCGCGTGCTGAGCACCCTGACGAGCCCGGGCCCGGTCAGCTCGCGCTCGGCGAGCTCGGCGCTGGCGACGATGTCGGTGCGCTTGAGGTCCTCGATCAGCGGGTGCTCGGCCGGGTAGCCGCGCGGCGGGCGTGCGAGCGTATCGCCACCCAGTTCGAAGAAGCGCCTGAACGAGCGGTCGGTCTTGAGCTTCTGCCAGCTGCGCGGGTTGTCGATCATGAACTCGCGCAACCGCTTCAGCGTCGGCGGCTGCGGGTGCCAGACGCCCCCGCCGGTGAAGCAGCCGCCGGGCTCGACGTGCAGGTACAGGACCGGCGCGTCGAGCCGGCCCATCGCCGCGTTGCCGGCGAGGCCGCGCGCCGTGCGCCGCGTCGCGGCGTGGAAGAAGCTCATGCCGATGTGCGTCTTGTACGGCGCCTTGTCCTTCGAGAAGCGGGTGTCGCGGTAGATGCGGAACAGCGAACCGCCCACCGGTCGCGGATCGGCGACCAGCTGCGGACTGACCGCACGCAGCTCGCCCGCAAGGTCCGCGATCAGACGCAGGCTCGCCGCCTTGACGTGCTCCTCGTACTCGGCGCGGTGCGCCTCGAACCACGGCCGTTCGTTGTGGCGCTTCAGGCCGCGCAGGAAGCGGAAGGTCGCGGCCGTGAAGTACGGCGTCGCTCGGCTGGGCACGGGGTCCTCCGGTCGCGCGCGGGGCGCCACCGCCCCGGGGGAGCGCAGCTTGCCGTGCCGGCCGCGTGCCCTGCAACTGCACCGGGTGCGAGCGCAGGAAGTGGAGCGCGCGGGGGTGCCGCCGTGCGCGACGCTGGCGGCGTGCCTCAGGAGGAGCCCGCCATGATCCCGTTCCAGGTGGTCGCACTCGATCCGGCGCCGTTTCGGCCGCTGTATGGCCTCGACTCCCGTGCGCTCGCCGGGCACGGCGCGGAGGCGCAGCGCGTCGACCGGTCTCCCGGTTTCCCCTGCCGCGTCTCGCTCGCGGATGCCGCGCTCGGCGAGACCGTGCTGCTCCTCAGCCACGAACACCTCGCGGGCGCGACGCCGTATCGCGCGCGCCATGCGATCTTCGTGCGCGACGGCGCGGAACGCGCGACGCCGGCGGTCGGCGAGTGGCCGGAGGTGCTGGCCCGGCGCCTGCTGTCGGTGCGGGCCTTCGACGCGCGCGACCGGCTGGTCGCGGCGGATGTCACCGGTGGCCGGCAGGCCCCGGCGCTGGTCGAGTGGCTGCTGGGACAGGCGGCGGTGCGCTTCCTGCACGTGCACAACGCCCGCCACGGCTGCTACCTCGCGCGGGTCGAGCGCGCCTGAGCGGTGCGGCGCCGTGCTAGGCTGCCGGCCCCCGGTCGAGCGGCCCGCGCGTGACGACGATCCTCGGCCTCTGCGGCAGCCTGCGCGCCGCCTCGCTCAACGCGATGCTGCTGCGCGCGCTCGCGCGCCTCGCTCCGCCCGGCATCGACGTGCGCACGGATGCCGGCCTCGGGACGCTGCCGCTCTTCAACCCGGATCTCGAGCCGCTCGATCCGCCGCCGGTCGCGGCACTGCGGGCGCGGATCATCGCCGCCGACGCGCTGCTGATCGCGAGCCCCGAGTACGCGCATGGAGTGAGCGGCGTCGTCAAGAACGCGCTCGACTGGATGGTCGGCAACGAGTCCTTCGTCGACAAGCCGGTCGCGCTGCTCAATGCCTCGCCGCGGGCGAGCATCGCGCAGGCGGCGCTCCGGGAGACGCTCGCGACGATGTCGGCACGCGTCATCGAGCGCGCGTGCGTCGCGGTGCCGCTGCTCGGCGGAAACCTCGACGAGGACGCCCTCGTCGCCCACCCGCTGCATGCGCCGGCGCTGGGCGACGCGCTGCGGGCGCTGGCCGCGGCGGCCGGCACCCGCTAGCGCCCGGCGTCAGGCGACCGGCGGCACGCGCGTGGCGGCGTTCGCGGCCGGTGCGCCGGGCGCGTGCCCGGCCGCGGCGCCGCGCGATGCGCGCGGCTCGGCGAACAGCACGAGGAGGCGCACCCCGACGAGCTCGACGACCGCGCCCGGGCCGAGCGTCGCCTCGAGGACGCAGGCCTCTTCGCGCGCCCGCTGCCGGGCGCACTCACGCGACATGGTGGACACCGCGGCCGGCCGTTCCGGCCGGCGGAATCGAAAGTTGCTGCATCGTCGCCGCGACCCCGTGACACGAGCCTTCGTTCCGGCGGGCGGGGCGGGCGGGCGTGGCGACGCCGGTGGCGGCCGCCAACACCGGGATCACCCACCGCGATCCGCAGGGCATGCGCGGCAGGCTGGTTTCCGGGCTCTGGAGTGGTCCGGGCGGAACCCGTCCCGGCACGGCACCTTCCCGGGCATCCGACCCGGTGGCTGCACGCCGTGCTCAGCTCTCCACGACCGTTGCGGGGGCAGCGCCGGCTTTCGACCGGCTTCCCAATTCTCCGGCCGCTCGCACGGCCGGCACCTGACGCGCGGCCACTATAGTCGCGCGCCGCGGCGGCGCGCAACGAGCGCGCGTCAGGGTTTCGCCGCCGTCACCACGATCGTGCCGACCATCTGCGGGTGGATCGTGCAGACATAGCGGTACGTGCCGGGCGCCTTGAACGTGAAGGAGAAGGCGTCGCCCTGGTCGAGCGCGCCGGAGCGGAACTTCCCGTCGACGCTCGCGACCGTGTGCGGCTCCGGGTCGTCGTTCTTCCACGTCACGCGCGTGCCGGCGACGACGGTCAGCGTCGAGGGCCCGAACATGAAGCCCTTGAGGCCGACGGTCGCGGTCGGCGCGGGCGCCGCTGCGTGCGCTAGGCCCGCGACCAGCAGCATGGCGAGTGGCAGGGACCGGCGAAGGGCGTCACGGTTCATCGGGGCATCCTGGGGAGCGGCATCAGCCGATCGTCGTGTCGGTGAGCGCGACCATGGCCGGCTGGCCGGACACGCGCACGCTCGTGAGGCCGAGGGACTTGAGCAGCCGGTCGGGCGGGACCTTGAGCGGCCCCGGTCCCGGGCCTTCGCCCGGCGCCGGCTGCGGGTAGGCGGTCGAGCGGGCGGTGTGGAAGGTGACGTTGCCCTCGGTCTTCTGGATCACCTGGTGGATGTGGCCGTTCAGGATCGTCACCGACCCGAAGCGCCGCAGGTGCAGCATCGCCTGCTCGGCGTCGGCCGTGCCCCAGCCCCACGGCTGGTAGACCGTCCACAGCGGCATGTGCGCAAAGACGACCACGGGCGTGCTCGCGCCGTGGCTCGCGAGGTCGGCTTCCAGCCACTTGAGCTGCTCGGCGCCGAGCGCGCCGAGGCCGCCGGGCTGGAAATTCAGGACGTTGATCAGCGAGACGAAGTGCACGCCCTGGTGGTCGAAGCTGTAGTAGCCGCGGCGGTTCGAGGCGCGGCCGTAGCGCTTGAAGTACTCGCTGACGGTCGCGTCGGCGACGTCGTGCTCGCCCGGGGTCGTGTGCAGCTCCGAGACGCGCAGGCTCTTGAAGTGCTGCGCGGCGGTATCGAATTCCTCGGCCCTGGACAGGTGCGTGATGTCGCCCGTGTGCAGCACCAGTGCCGGTGCCGGGGCCAGCGAATTGATCCGCTCGATCGCGAGCTGCAGCGTCGCGACGACGTCGGAGTTGGCCTCCTTGTTGAAGCCGATGTGGCTGTCGCTCAGCTGCACGAACAGCGGCAGTCCGCTCAGCGGCGCATCGGACGCCGCAGCGAGGTCGACCGGGCTCAGCACGCCGCCGGACAGCGTGAACAGCGTGCCGGCACCGCCGAAGGCCATGCACTTCAGAACGTGGCGCCGGTTCATCGGGTTGTCGATCTGCGTCATCGTGTCCTCCTCGGGTGCCTCGGCGGTGTAGACGCGCGGCGCCGCGGGTCTATTCCCCGGGCGCGGCGTCGCCCTGCATCTTGAGGAGCTGCGTCAGCGCCAGCAGCTCCTCGCCGGCCGTGTCGGACACGGCGCAGTAGTCGATCGCCGCGCGCGCCCAGCACGCGACCTGGTACCCGCCGCGGCTCTCGAGCCGCGGCAGCGGGCCGCCGCCCGCCGGCCAGGCGAATACGCTGATGACGTGCGCGCCGCGCCGGTACACCAGGGTCGCGGCACGGTGGCCGTCGACAAAGTCGACGCGTCCGCCGACGAGCGGATAGCCCTGCGCAGTGAAGTCCGCGACCGGCGGGGATATTTCCACGCGGCCCGCGAACCACGGCTTCACCGTGTGGCGGTCGCTCGAGGCGACGTCGATGAGCCGCTCGGACACGAGCGAGCGGACGTGGGCCGAGAGCGCGTCGCGCGCGGCCGGCGAGCGCCCGAGGCCGGGCACGAGCAGCGCGACCGCCGCCGCGCCTGCCGCCACCGCGAGGCCGGTCAGCGCGCCGGCGAGGAACGGCCGGGGCGCCGTTCGGCGCGCGCCGGGCAGGGCACCGAGCAGGCGCGCGCGCCGTGCCGGCTCGAGGCGGTGGTAGCTCGCCGACGAGCGCAGCGCACGGCGCAGCGACTCGACGTCGTGCTGCAGCGCGCGGCAGGCCGCGCACCCGGCGAGGTGCTGCTCGAGCGCGACCGCCGCCGGCGCGTCGAGCTCGCCGTCGCAGTAGGCGTGCACGAGCAGCGCGTCAGGGCACGCCATGGCCGTCCCCCGCGAGCGTCGGCCAGCCGGCCTTGAGCGCCGCGCGCGCCCGCGCGAGCCGCGACATGACGGTCCCGACCGGCGACTCGGTGATCTCGGCGATCTCGCGGTACGACAAGCCTTCGAGCTCGCGCAGCACCAGCACCTCGCGGTGTTCAGGGCTCAGCCGGCCGAGCGCCTCGTCGAGCGTGCGCGCGCCGTCGGCAGCCATCGCCGCCTGCTCCGGGCCGTCGGCCGTCACCAGGGCGGGGGGTGGCTGAGCGGCGTCGATCGACTCCGTGGCGCGCGGCCGGGCGCTCTCGCGCCGCCGCGCCGACAGGAAGCAGTTGCGCACGATCGCCAGCAACCAGGCCCGCACGTTCGAGCCGCGGCGGGCGTCGAAATTGCGGTAGGCGAGCAGCAGCGCGTCCTGCACGATGTCCTCCGCGTCGGGTCCGGAGCGCGTCAGCCAGCGCGCGAGGTTGTAGGCCGCATCGAGATGCGGCCCGGCATCCTGCTCGAACCGGCGGCGATTGTCGGTCATGGCGATCGCGGGACCCCCGGCCGGTCGGGACGCACCGCCGCAGCGGTGTTGACGCGGGGGCCGGCGCGTTTATTCCCGGCCACCCGAGTCGGGTGGGGAGCCCCGCGCGGGACGGGGCCCGCGGGCATCATAGCAGTGGCCGCCGGCGCAGCCGCTTGCACAGGCGCGGGCGCGCCCCCACGCTAGCGGGCCCTGCCTCATCGAGGAGCGCCCGGCCGTGACCACCCGCCCGACCCGACAGCCGGCGCTTTTTGTCGGGCACGGCAGCCCGACCAACGCGCTCGAGGTCAACGCCTTCACGACCGGCTGGCGGGCGCTCGGCCAGCGGCTCCCGCGCCCGCGCGCGATCCTGTCGGTCTCGGCGCACTGGTACACGCGCGGCAGCTTCGTCACCTCGAACGCCTGGCCGCGGACGATCCACGACTTCGGCGGCTTCCCGCGGCCGCTGTACGACGTCCGCTACGCGGCACCCGGCGACCCGGCGCTCGCCGCGCGCGTCGCCTCGCTGCTTGAGCCGGTGCCGGTGCAGGCAACCGAGGACTGGGGCCTCGACCACGGCACGTGGTCGGTGCTCGTGCATTCGCACCCGGCCGCCGACGTGCCGGTCGTGCAGCTCAGCATCGACGGCACGCAGCCCGCGGCCCATCACCTCGCGCTCGGCCGGCGGCTCGCGGCGCTGCGCGAGGAGGGCGTGCTCGTGCTCGGCAGCGGCGGCATCGTCCACAACCTCGGCCGCGTCGCGTGGCAAGGCGCGGCGGCGACGCCCGACTGGGCACTCGAGTTCGAGGCGTGGGTGCGCGGGCGTCTCGCGGCCGGCGACGACGCGGCGCTCGCCGATCCGGCGCAGGCCGGGCCGAGCGCGCCGCTCGCCGTACCGACGCCCGAGCACTACCTGCCGCTCCTCTACGCGCTCGGCACGCGCGCCGACGGCGAGCAGGTGTCGTTCCCGGTCGGCGGATTCGACCTCGGCAGCCTCAGCATGACCGCGGTGCTGGTCGGCGGGGCCGACTGAGACGATGCGCTACGAGCATCTCGTGCAGATCAACGACCCCGGCCGCCCGGACATCCGGCCGCTCAGCCGCGAGCAGCTGTGGCGCGGGCTCGTGCTGCGCGCGGCGCGGCCGGAGCTGTTCGACGCGAGCATCGATGCGACCCGCACGGTCGAGGAGGACGCCGCGCGCCAGCTCCGCGAGGTGCGACGGGGCGCGGCGACCGTCACCGAGCGCGTCGAGCTCGCGCCCGACGCCCAGGTCACGCTGACCGTCGTCGGCGGCAGCGGTCTCTGCGGCAGTCGACTCGAGCTCAGGATCGAGGAGCCCGTGCCGCACGCGCTCTTCGTGCGCTTCGTGTACGAGGTGGCCGGCGAGGAGCTGCCAACCGACGAGGGCGAGCTCTCGGCGCTGCGCCAGGCCTACTACTTTGCCGACCTCGAGACCGTGCGCCACATCCGCTCGATGGTCGAGGACGAGGTCGCGGCGGCGGCCGCGACGTCGCCGGGCTGAGTCCCCGTTCAGCGCGTGGCAGGCGCCGCGTGCAGCAGCTCGAGGCCGGCGGCGTGCCGGTTCGGGAAGCCCTTCCAGACCGTGATGCCATCGGTGCCCGGGCTCAGGTCCGACCAGTGCGCGGGGCCGGGCGCCGGCCACGTACCGGCGGTCGAGTCCGGCTGCGTCACGTCGAGGTAGCTGCGGTGCGCGGCGTCGTGCCGCAGCTCGCCGTCGAGGAACGCGGTGATGAAATGCAGGTTGATGGCGATGATCCGGTCCTTGCGCCACACCGGATCCTCGAACCAGTCGAGGTCCCACAGCCGCGAGCGCATCTCCTCGGGTGCCGGGTTGAGGCCGATGCCATGGCCCGCCTGGTGGAAGGTCAGCAGGTAGCGGTCGGCCGAGGTCGCCGCCTCGAACAGCGTCCGCACGCCCGGCCGGTAGCCGACCGATCGATCATCGTCGCCGACGATGAGGAACAGCGGCACGCTGAGCGCCGCGATGCTCTCCGGCGTGAAGATTTGGCGCTGGCCGCCGCCGGCCGGGGAGAGCGCGACGACCGCGCGCAGGCCGCGGATCCTGAGCGACCCGGCGAGTGCGCCGCCCTCGGCGTACGGGACGAGCAGGTCGCCCGGCACGAACTGCGCCGCCTTGGCCCGGTCGAGGGCGGCGCCCGCGACCGTGAGGACGCCGTAGCCACCCATCGAGTAGCCGACCAGCGCGACCTGCTCGGGGTCGACGAGCCCCTCGGCGCCGAGCGAGGCCTGCAGGGCGCTCGTGACGGCGACGATGTCGGCGGGCCGGCGCAGCAGCGAGGCGGGGAAGGCGGCGCGGTCGCCGTACGGCGGGTCCTCGTGGTGGATGGCGGCGACCACGTAGCCCTTCGAGGCGAGGTTCTCGGTCAGCCAGCTCATCGCGGCCGGGTGGTTGCCGAGGCCGTGCGAGACGATCACGAGCGGGCCGCGGCCGCCGCTCGGGCGTGCGTCCCGGAAGGCGATGCCCGGCACGGTGAAGGCGACCTCGCCGCCGGTCTCGCCCGTCACGTGGCCGCGGTAGGTCTCGGGCGCGGCGCCGGCGGGGCGGCTCGCCGGGTAGAAGACGTCGACGACCAGCGTGCGTTCGTGCGTCGCGGCCTTGCCGCCGGCGGCGATGGTCGCGACGACGTCGGGCTGCTCGCCGAGCTTGAGCTCGAGCGTGCGCACGCCGACGGCGGCGCTGCCGAGCGGCGCGAGCGCCGGGGCGTCGATGCCAGGCTGGCTCGGCGGCGTGCCGCCGTGGGCGGTGCCGAAGGCGAGCGCCGCGAGCAGCGCGGCGAGAGTCGTGCGCATCATCATGATGAGTCCGTCCCCGTTCGTGTCAGTGCGCGACCCAGCCGATCTCGGCCGCGGTCGCCTCGCCCACCACGCACTGCCCGAGCGACTCGGGCATTTCCTGCGTGGTCGGCGACAGCGGCCGCCGGCCGGCCATGATCTCCGCGTAGCGTTGCGGGTAGCGTGGCTCGGCGGCCGGCTCGGCGAAGCCCTGAGGATACAGCGGCGCGTCGGTCGTCGGGTCGTACTTGTCGGTGCCGCCGACGGTGTGCAGGTACTCGTGCCCGATGACGACCGCATTGCTGCCGCGCATGTGGCGCGCCGCGAAGACGTGAGCGACGCCGATCAGGCCCTTCTGGAGCCCGGCCGAGTGCGGCAGCTGCGGTGCGCGCGCGGGGTCGTGGAACACGACGAACATCCGGATGGCCGTGCCGGCGCGCGGCGGCTCGACGCCGTAGCGTGCGGCGTAGTAGCGCAGCTGCAGGCTCCACCACAGCGCCGAGAGCGCCGTCCCGCCCCGCGGCGGGTCGGGTGGCAGCGTCGCGACCGGTGCGTACAGGTGCACGCGCAGCGGCGTGCCGACGCCGAGGCCGTAGGCGGCGCCCTGCGCGGCGAAGAACTCCTCGAGCTCGGCAAACTCCTCGGGCTTCAGGGCGGCCACGTACGCGGCCGTGATCGCGCTGTCATCGCCGGCGACGGGAACGATCCCCATCTCCTGCGGCTCCTTCCACTCGTGCGCCCGCCGACGCTCGAACCAGGTCCCGCTCGCGACGAATGCGAGCACGGCGAGGAGCAGCGCGATGCGGATCGCCTTCCACATCGGCGGGCGCAGCGCGCGGCGGAGCGGCTACTGGATCTCGCCGAGGTAGTCGCGCTTGCCGATGTCGACGCCGTTCTGGCGCAGCAGCGCGTACGCGGTCGTGACGTGGAAGTAGAGGTTCGGCAGCACGAACTTGCGCAGGTAGTCGAGCCCGCTGAACGTCAGCGTCTGGTTCGGGAACTTCAGCACGATCTCGCGGCTCTCGGCGCCGGCGAGCTGCGCCGCCTTGATGCTGCCGACGAAGTCGATCGTTTTGGCGATGCGCGCCTTGAGCTCGGCGAGCGTCGTCTCGTTGTCCTCGTGCTTCGGCGGCTCGACCCCGGCGAGGCGTGCGGCCGCGCCCTTGGCGGTGTCGCAGGCGATCTGCACCTGGCGCGAGAGCGGGAACATGTCGGCGATCAGGCGCGCCGCGGGCAGCACCTTTGGGTCGATCTTCTTGGCCTCGGAGTGCGCGGCCGCCTTGTCGAGCAGCGCGGACAGGTTCGAGAGCGCGAGCACCATCGGCGGGATCGACAGGTCGTAGAGCGAAACGGACATCTCATCTCCTTCGGTGCAAAGGTGCGCCCGCGCAGCCAGCGGCGCGGGCGTGGGGCGCCCCGGCTCAGCGGGGCTTGCGGAACAGGAACGCGAACTTGTCGGTATTGATGCCCTTCATCTCCGGCGCGAAGAACGCCTTCGTGCGGTCGTCGGCGGGGTTGCGCAGGACCTGGCTCTCGGCCTCGAGCTTGAAGCCGGCGGCCAGCATCTTCTGCTTCACGAGCGTCTCGTCGATGCGGTGCGCGCCCGTGATGTCGCGCGCCAGCGAATCGCCGCTGCCGACCGGCGCCGCGTGGTCGACGATCGCGACGAATCCGCCCTTCTTGGTCGCCTCGTACAGCTGGCGCACGATGCCGTCGACGTCCTTGCTGAGCCAGAACAGGTCGTGGAAGACGTCATTGGCGACCACGCCGTCGAAGTACGCCTTCGGCAGCTCCATCGCGTCCACCGACCGGTCCCAGCGGCGCACGGTCGGGAGCCGGTTGTTGGCGAGGCGCGCCGAGATGTCCTTGTCGCCGAAGCGCTTCAGGTACTCCGGCGGGTTCTGCGCCCAGACCTCGCCGGTCGGACCGGTGACGCGCGCCTCGAGCTCGGCGTACCAGCCGCCGCCGCTGAACACGTCGAGCACCTTCATGCCGGGCGCGACGCCGAAGAACGCGAGCATGGTCTTGGGCTGGCGCGCGGCGTCGCGGTTGGTGTCGCCCGGCATCCGGTCCGGCGAGTCGACGGCGGCGTCGATCGCCGCCTGGCTGACGGCCGGGCCGACCGGCCCAGGGTGGCCGGCGCACGCGCCGAGCGCCGCGAGCGCGAGCGTTGCGATGCCGAGCCGAGCGAACGTCCCGATGCTCATGTCAGCTCCCCCTGCCACCGGTGCGCGAACACACAGTGTGCGAAGTCCCTGCGCGACTGGCAACCCGCCGCGATTTCGCCGGCGGTGCCGGACGGTCGGGCAGCTTACGCGCCTGCGCCGGAGCGCGGGTGACAGGCTCAAGTCCGCCGGGCTCGGTTGCTGGCCGTGGCCCCAGCCCGTAGAGTCCTGCGGCACCGTCGGCCGCGTGCCGGCGGCCGCCGGACACCCCGCTGCACGGGCCGGCGATCCCGGGAGAGCCCCCACGTGACGACGACCGAGCGCCGTGACCAGCCCCTGCCGACCGCGGTCGGCATCGGGCTCCTCATGATCGGGGCCGGGCTGGTCGGCATGACCGCCGGTGAGCTGCCCGGCATCGCCGAGCAGCTGGCGGCCCCGCGCTGGCTTCTCGGCGTCCTCGGTGGCGTCCTCGTCGGCTGCGGCTGGCAGGCCGCCCGCGGCAAGCCGCCGGGCCCGGCGCCGCGGCGCGTCCCGCCGTGGATCGAGCTGGTCTGGTTTGGCGTCGGCGGCATCGCGCTCGCGTGGCTCAGCCAGCTGACGCGCGCCGCGGACGGCGCGGGCCCCGCGCTCTGGACCGGCTTCGCGATCAACATGGCGGCGCGCGTCCTGTTCGGGATCGGCGTCGGCATCGTGGTCGGCTGGGCGGCCTACGAGGGCTCGGAGAACCGCCGTCGCGAGGGCTGAGGGCGCTCAGCGCTCCCAGTCGCGCGCGATTCCTCGCGCGGCGAGCCCGAAGCACAGCGCCGCGAGCAGATAGAACGCCGCGCCGGCGAGGATCGCGTGCCTGAGCGCCTCGGCGCCGTAGCGCGCCTTCATGGCATCCGACAGCAGCCCCATGATCGGCGTGCCGATCCCGAGGCCGATCAGGTTGTTGATGAACAGGAACGTGGCCGACGCCGTCGTGCGCATGTTCGCGGGCACGAGGTGCTGGATCGCGGACGTCACCGGCCCCAGCCACGCGAGCGCGAGCGCGGTCGGCAGGAACAGCACCGCGATCGCCGTGCCGAGGTCCGGCGACAGGACGCCGACGACGTACAGCGGCACCGTCACGACGAACGCGACCGCCGGCACGAGCCCGTAGGCGCGCGGATTCCGGGCGCCGCCGCGATCGGCGAGCACGCCGCCGACCCAGATGCCGAGGATCCCTGCGACCAGCACGAGCGCGCCGAGCGTGCGCGCCGCGTGCATCAGGTCGAGCCCGTAGCTGCGGACCAGGAACGAGGGCATCCAGAACAGCAGCCCGTAGCCGGCCATCGACGAGGTGGCGCCACCGAGCGACAGCCACCAGAAGGAAGGCTTGCGCGCCAGCACCGCGAAGGTGCCGCGCAGCGTCGCCGCCGACGCCTGCGGCCGAGCGGCGTCGAGCCCGCCGCGCACCGGCTCGCGCACGGTCAGCCGGAAGAGCGGCGCGATCACGAGGCCCGCGACGCCGACGCTCCAGAACGCGGCCCGCCAGCCGACGACGGTCGCGATGTAGCCGCCGGCGTACATGCCGAGCGCGATGCCGATCGGGATGCCGAACGCGTACACCGCGAGCGCGCGCGCCCGCTGCCGGACCGGGAAGTAGTCGCAGATCAGCGAGTAGGCGGGCGCGACACCGCCCGCCTCGCCGACGCCGACGCCGAGTCGTGCGAGGAACAGCTGCGCGAAGCTCTGCGCGAAGCCGCACACGGCGGTCATCAGGCTCCAGAAGCCGAGCGCCCAGGTCATGATGCGCGTGCGGCTGCCGCCGTCGGCCAGCCGCGCGATCGGGATGCCGAGCGCCGTGTAGAAGAGCGCGAACGCGAGGCCGCCCATGAGGCCGAGCTGCGTATCGCTGAGGCCGAGCTCCGCCTTGATCGGGATCGCGAGGATGCTGGTGATCTGCCGGTCGAGGAAGTTGACCGTGTAGACGAGCACCAGCACCGCCAGAACGTAGGCGCGGTAGCCGGTGCCGTCGGTGCCCGGCGGCTGCGCCGGGCCGCCGTGCCCGGCCCGGGTCGCGAGCGGCTCACTCGTCATGGGGTTCGGGCCCTCAGTAATGCGGCGGCCGCTCGGCCAGCGGGTCGGTGCTCTCGGCCGGCGCGGTCACGGCCTCGAAGCGGCTCATCAGGGTGGCGAGGCGGGCGCGCAGCTCGGCGATCTCCTGGCGCTGGCGGAACAGCTCCTCGCCGAGCTCGGCGCCGGCACGCTCCAGGAAGGCGAGCTTGGTCTCGAAACGCTGGTACGGGTCGTCGGGCATCCGGGTCCCCCAGGCCACCCGGATCCACCCCGGGTCGCAACGCAATAAGTAGAGTGTAGTCGTGCCGGGGGCGTGGCGGCGTATGCCATTGACGCGACAGGCGGAATCCCGCTAGTCTGGTCCTGCGCCGATTTGAAGTTCAGCTTGCGGGCGCGTAAGAAATCCGGCTAAAGCGACCTGGGACCTCCCCTCCAGCGCTTGTTCGGTCTTCGGGGCCTTCGCGGCCCGCTCCCGCATCGGAACCCGCGTCGGCGGCCGTATCCGGCTGCACGGGTGACCGATGAGCGACCTCCTGACCCGCCTGCTCGAACACCGACCGTGGCTGTTGGCCGATGGCGGCATGGGCAGCGGCCTGTTCGAGCGCGGCCTCGAGTCGGGCTACGCGCCCGAGCTCTGGAACGTCGAGCACCCGGAGCGGATCGCGGCGGTGCACCGCTCGTTCATCGCGGCGGGCGCCGACATCATCCTGACGAACACCTTCGGCGGCACGCGCCACCGCCTGAAGCTGCACCGTGCCGAGGGGCGCGTGGCGGAGCTGAACGCGCGCGCGGCGAGGGTGGCGCGCGATGCCGCCGCCGATGCCGGCCGCGAGGTTGTCATTGCCGGCAGCATCGGCCCGACCGGCGAGATCCTCGAGCCGCTCGGTCCGCTGACCGCGACCGAAGCGGCCGCGGCGTTCGCCGAGCAGGCGCAGGCGCTCGTCGAGGGGGGCGTCGACGTCCTCTGGATCGAGACGCTGTCCTCGGTCGAGGAACTCGACGCGGCGATCGAAGGCGCGCGCACGACGGGCGCCCCGATCGTGACGACCTTCAGCTTCGACACGAACGGCCGGACGATGATGGGCATCACGCCGGCACAGCTCGCCGACATCCAGCGCCGCACGCACGTGCTCGCCTGCGGCAGCAATTGCGGCACCGGCGCCGCAGAGCTCGTGGCCTCGGTCGTGAACCTCGCCGCGGCGTCGGCGCCGGGCGCGCTGCTCGTCGCCAAGGCCAACTGCGGCATCCCTCGCTACGTCGACGGTGCGATCAAGTTCGACGGCACGCCGGCGCTGATGGCCGAGTACGCGAGGCTCGCGCTCGACGCCGGCGCGCGCATCATCGGCGGCTGCTGCGGCACGACCGCCGAGCACCTGAAGGCCATGCGCGCGGCGCTTGAATCGCACGTGCGCGGCGCGACCCCGACCGCGGCCACGATCGAGGCGCGGCTCGGCCCCGTCACGGCCGGCGCGCGCGCGCTGCTCGACTCGGCGGGAACGGCCGCGACGCCCGCGCGAGCCGCGCGCTCGGCCTCGCCGCGGCTGCGTCGCGCCCAGACCTGAGGAACGCGGCGCTTCGCGTGGCGCCCGTCCGACACCGTGCCACCGCGGAGAGCCCCGTGCCAGGACCCGCCGATCCGTCGCGCCGCGCGTTCATGCTCGGCGCCGCCGCCGCGACGACGCTCGGCCGCGCCCGCGTGAGCGCGGCGGCCACGCCCTCGCCGCTGCTCGAGCTCGGTGCGGCCGAGGCGGTCGCCCGCATGACGCGCGGCGAGCTTGCCGCGGAGCGCTACGCCGCAGCGCTGCTCGAGCGCTGCCAAGGGCTCGCGACGCTCAACGCGTTCATCACGTTCGAACCCGCGCGCGTGCTCGAGGCGGCGCGGGCCTGCGACATGGCGCGGCGTGCCGGCGCGCACCCCGGCGCGTTGTTCGGCCTGCCGGTCCCGGTCAAGGACAGCGTCAACACGAAGGACTACCCGACGACGGCAGGCACGCCGGCGCTGCGCGCGTTCCGCCCGGCCGAGGACGCCCCGCTGGTCGCGACGCTGCGCGGCGCGGGCGCGATCGTGCTCGGCAAGACGAACCTGCACGAGCTGTCGTACGGCTGGACCAGCAACAACCACGCGTTCGGCGCGGTCCACAACCCGTACGACCCGACGCGCATCCCCGGCGGCAGCAGTGGCGGGACCGCGGCGGCCGTCGCGGCGCGCATGGCGCCGCTCGGCGTCGCCGAGGACACGGAGGGATCGATCCGGGTGCCGGCGGCAATGTGCGGCATCGTCGGCTTCCGGCCGACCACCGGCCGCTACTCGACGCGCGGCTGTGCGCCGATCTCGCCGCTGTTCGACCAGGTCGGGCCGCATGCGCGCAGCGTCGCCGACGCGGCGCTGTTCGATGCCGTGGCGGCACACGACCCGGCGCCGCTCGCCGACGTGCCCCTGAAGGGCGTCCGCCTCGGCCTCGTCAGGGACTTCTTCTTCACGGACCTTCACCCGGACGTCGAGCGGCTGACCGAGCGGGCGCTGGCGCGGCTCACCGAGGCGGGCGCGGTGCTGGTCGAGGGCCGCCTGCCGGACCTGCCGCGCCTCATCGAGCTCACGACCGACGCCGTCCAGAACCACGATGTGCGCGAGGCGCTCGCCGACTACCTGCGCGACTACGGCGCCGGGGTCTCGTTCGCCGAGGTCGTGGCGCGCGCAAGCGAGGACATCCAGGACACGTTCCGGCACGACGTGCTGCCGGGCGGGCCGGGCTTCGTGTCCGAGGGGGCGTACGCCGCGGCGCGAGACCGCTACCTGCCGGCGCTGCGCCGCATGTATGCGGATTATTTTGCGGCGACGGGCGTCGCCGCACTGGTCTTTCCCGCAACGCTCGTGCCGCCGCCCGCGATCGGTGACGAGGGCCCGCAGCGGGTGGCGTCGCGCGAGTTGCCGTTCGACGTGGCCGTCGCGCGCAACATCGCACCGGGCAGCACCGCGGGGCTTCCGGGGCTCGTGCTGCCGGCCGGGCTGACCGCGGCGGGGCTGCCGGCGGCCATCGAGCTCGACGGGCCGAGTGGCGCGGATCGCGCCCTGCTCGCGCTCGGCGCCGCGATCGAGCGCGTCCTGGACCGGATCCCGGCGCCCGCGATCTAGCGGCGGTGCCGCGCACGCGGCAGTCGCCGGGTGCCGAGGTAGCGGGCGAGGAAGCCGACCGCCGCGCTCTTGGCGAGCGCCACGTAGGCCGGCGTGATGCGGCCGGCTTCGATCATCGCCGCCGTGAAGACGGCATCGACGATCTCGGCGGTCAGGAACGCGACCCGCTGGCGGTGGCGGATGGGCGGCAGCACGAACAGGCGCTCGAGCATGCGCAGCGCCTGGCCCGCACGGACTCGGTCGGCCTCGCGGCCGACGCGCTTCAGGTGCGGCGGAGTCAGGCCGCCGATCGCGAGCTTCGCCGCGGCGGGATGGCGGTGATGGTGCCGGGCGGCGCGCCCGACGAGCGACTCGATGACCGACTGCCAGGAGCGGACCTGCCGCGGGCTCAGCGGGCGCATCAGTGTGGCATCGAGCGCCACGCGGTCGGCCTCGAGCAGGACGCGGTAGATCGCGTCGAGGTCCGTGTAGAAATGGTACGCGGAACTCGGCGGCACGCCGGCGCGCGAGCAGACCGCGGCATAGCTGACCTCGGGCAGCGGCAGGCGCTCGATGAGCTCCGCGGCGGCGCGCAGCAGCGCCTCGCGGCGCCGGTCGCCGCGACGCTGCGTGCGCTCGCCCCTCGCGGGCGCGACGTTGGCTCCTAGCACGGCAGCGCCTGCGGGTTCCCCTGCATCCGGATTTCGTCGCATCTGGTTCCCGGCCGATTCAAAACTCGGGGATCGCCGAGTCCTGCGTGACAAGCGTCCAGCGACCCAGTATATAGGGCCTACCAAAACGCGATGCTGGCCGGGCTGCACGGACGATCCGTGGGCGATGGCCGGCGGTGGAGCCGCGATCGGCTCCGCGAGCGCCTCGGGCGCGCCACCGACAACCAAGGAATCCTTTGATGCTTCGCAACAAGAACGTGTCCCTCGCCGTGGCCGTCGCCTGCGCGCTCGCGGGCGCTTCACAGGCGCAGGCTCAGTCGCAGTCGCTGAGCGCGCCCGCGTCGGTCGAGTCGATCGGCGAGATCATCGTCACCGCGCAGCGTCGCGAGCAGCGGCTCCAGGACGTGCCGATCGTCATCGAGGTGCTGGAGCCGGACGCGCTGCAGAAGATGGCGGCCGACAACCTCGCCGACGCCGCCCTGTTCGTGCCGGGCCTCGTGGTCTCGGCCGGCAGCCCGACCCAGCCGCACTACCAGCTCCGTGGCATCGGTGCGAGCGACTTCGGCGTCGGCACGGACCCTGCGGTCGGTGTCTACGTTGACGGCGTGTACGCGGCCAGGTCGGGCGCGTCATTCCTCGCCTTCAACGACATCGAACGCGTCGAGATCCTGAAAGGACCGCAGGGCACGCTGCTCGGCCGCAGCAGCGCCGCCGGCGCGATCTCGGTCGTGACCCGCAAGCCGTCGGACGTGGAGGAGGGCAGCCTCGACGTGCGCCTCGGCAACGAGGGCAAGCAGCGATACGAGGTGATGCTGAACGAACCGGCCGGCGACGGGAAGGCGCTGCGCATCAACTTCGTCACGAACAAGGCGGACGGCTACCTCACCGACGCGGCCACCGGCCAGAAGCTGAACCCGGAGAAGAACTGGGCGGCGCGCGTGGCGTTCCGCTGGGACATCAGTGCGGACACGCAGCTGCTCACAGCGTGGAACCATGACGCCGTCAACCAGCTGGCGCGGCCGGCCATCGGCCTCGTGCCCGTCCCGCCGGCCGGCTCGCTGCCGCCGGTGCCGCCCGACCCGACGGGCGCGAGCTTCCTGAACCCGATCTCCGCGCCGATCTACAACGATGTCATCGGCAACAGCGAGATGCGCGTGCTCGATGAGTTCGTCGTGAACCTCGACCATCGGTTCGGCGACGTCGACTTCCATTCGATCACCGACTGGCGCCAGTTCCGGACCTTCAATCGCGAGGACGAGGACGGCACGAACCGCATCGCGACCTACTTCGACACGGCGAACATCGAGCACAACGCGTCTTGGTACCAGGAGTTCAAGCTCTCGGGCAAGGGCCGGGTTGCCGACTGGGTGGCGGGCGTCAGCTACTCGTCCGAGCACGCGCAGCAGGCGAGCCAGACCAATACGTTCACCGACGGCGTTGATACCGTGCTCGAGAATCTTTGCTTGGCCGGCGCTCCGCCGAACTGCCCCGGGCTGTTCGGACCGACGAGCTTTGGACTCGGCGAGCTCGGTATCCCGATCAACCTGCTGGGTCTGCCGTGGCAGGAGACCATGTACGACGACGGCCAGTTCAAGTCGCTGGGCGTGTTCGGCGACGTGATCTGGCACGTCACGGACGCGTTCGATGTCACGACCGGACTGCGCTACTCGCACGACACGAAGGATTTCACGTGGCTCGCACCGGCGCGCTATTCGCCGGCGCTGGACGCCGCGCTCAACCAGATGGCGCAGCTCGGGGTCTTCCAGGCGATTGGCGTCCCGGAGAACACCTACTTCTTCAATCTCGTCTTTCCCGAGTACGGGCTACAGGGCGTCCCGTTCTCCACCTCAGGATCATGGAGCGACCTCAGTCCACGTGTTGTGCTCGACTACAAGTTCAGCCCGAACACGATGGTGTACGCGTCCGTTGCCAAGGGGTTCACGCCCGGGGGCTTCGACAGCGTGTCGATCAACGGTCGCTACGCGGAGGAGACGGTCTGGAACTACGAGCTCGGACTCAAGAGCTCGATTCCAGCGGCTCACCTCGTGATCGACGCCGCCGTCTACTCCTATCAGTACAAGAACAAGCAGTCGCTCGTGCTGAGCACCGGCCCCACATCGCCGGTCCCCGAATACAACGTCGCCTCGAGCGATCAGAAGGCCACCGGCGCGGACCTCGACATCCGCTGGCAGCCGGTCAGCGCACTCACCTTCGGGTTGACCGCGGCGTACATCGACTCGACGTACCAGAAGTACGTTTCGCCGGCGACGGGCCTCGATCTCGCCGGGCAGCCGACGGGGGAGCCATACTGGTCGGGCGCGGCGACGGTCGACTACGCGATCCCGCTGGCCGACAACGGCAAGATCGACGTCTTCTTCGGCCAGAGCTACCGCGGCGCCGTCCGCTGCAACGCCGAATCCGCCGCGACCTATACGTGCCTGCCGGCCGCGCACTTCCCGCTCGGCGTCGCACAGCACGAGGCGGACGCACGAATCGGCTGGAAGAGCGCGAGCGGCCACTACGGGGTCGGGATTTACGCCGACAACCTCTTCGACCAGCGCTTCGTCACCGGCATCGACAGCATCACGGCCGCGACCTTCGGCACGCCGCAGGCGTCCGTCAACGCGCCGCGGCGTTACGGCATCGATCTGCATGGGTCGTTCTGAGGGCAGGGCACGGTGCGTGCGGGCGATGATCGCCGTCGCGGGCACGGTGCTGGCGGCGGCGCCGGCCATGGCTGCGGCGCCGGGCGTTAGCGGCAAGGTGCTCTACGGCGGCTGCGTCGCGTGCCACGGCGCCCGCGGCGAAGGCGTCGCCGCGGTCGGTGCGCCGAGCATCGCCGGCCTGAGCACGACATACCTCGTTCGCCAGCTCCGCAATTTCTCGACCGGCGCGCGCGGCGCGACGCCTGGCGACAACCCGGGGACGGCGATGCGCGCGGCCGTCGCCGCGATCACGGGCGAGGACCAGCGGGTGGCGCTGGCCGCCTACGTCGCCGCACTGCCGCGCACGCGCACGCCAGCGCCCGCCGTCGACTCGCCCCAGGGCCGCAACTACTTCAACGCGCTCTGCAGCGCCTGCCACGGCAGCGACGGCGCCGGCAACGAGTCGCTGGCGGCACCGCGGCTCGCCGGCCAGCCCGCCGGGTACCTCGAGCGACAGCTGCTGGCGTTCCGCGCCGGCCGGCGCGGCGCACGGGACGGCGATCGCGAGGGCGCGCAGATGCGCAGCATCGCGAACATGGTCCCGGACGACGCGACCGTCCGCGAAGTGTCGCGGTATGCGGCGGCGCTCGGCACGCGATGAGTCGGCGATCCCGACTGGCCGTATTGCTCGCCGCGCTCGCGCCGTCGCTGGCCGCGCCGGTCCCGGCCGCGATCCAGCTCTCCGCACAGTGCCCGGCCAGCTTCGAGAACCGGGGCGGCACCTGCGTGCTCGCCAGCCAGTACCGGCGGTACGCCTCGCTGGAAGGCGCCGGCGTGGGCGGACTCAGGACCGGGTTGCCGCCGCTGCGCGAGGGCTTCACGCCGCAGCAGATCGACCTCGGACGCTATCTGTTCTTCGACCCGGTGCTGTCGGGGAGTGGCAAGGTCGCGTGCGCGGGGTGTCACAAGCCGTCGCGCGGCTTTGCAGACGACCGCCCGCGCAGCCTCGGCGCTGACGGGCGCGAGCTCTCCCGCAATGCGCCGAGCCTGTGGAACGTCGGCTTCCTGCGCCGCCTCTTGTGGGACGGGCGGGCGCATTCGCTGGAGGAGCAGGTCGCGGGCCCGCTGTATGGCAGCCGCGAGATGGGCAACTCGCCGGAACACCTGCTGGCATCGCTGAACGGCATTGCCGAGTACCGGCAGCTGTTCGCGGCCGCTTTCCCCGACGCCGGCGGCGGCATCCGCCGCGAGCACGTCTACCGCGCGCTGGCCGCGTTCGAGTCGTCGCTGATCTCGCTCAACTCCCGCTACGACCTGTACGCGCACGGCCTCAGCGACGCGCTGTCGCCCGCGGAAATCGAAGGGCTGAACGTGTTCCGCTCGTTCGTTGCGCGCTGCGCGGAGTGCCACACGCCGCCGCTGTTCACGAACCAGCAGATCGCCGTGATCGGCATGCCGGAGCCGCCCGGACGGCCCTTCGACCCGGGCGCAGGGGCGCTGCCCGGCGCCGAGGCGCAGCGCGGCGGATTCAAGGTGCCGAGCCTGCGAAACGTGGCACTGACCGCGCCGTACGGGCACGCCGGCCAGTTCCCGACGCTCCGCGAGGCCGTCGCGTTCTACACTGGCGGTCGCGGGCACGCGGTGCCGGCGGGCGAGCACCTGAACATTCACTGGCACATCTGGGAGCCACGCCTGTCGGCGTACGAGCTGGACCGGCTGGTCGACTTCCTGGGCGCGCTGACCGATGAATCCTTCCGGCCGGCGACGCCCGTGGCGGTGCCCTCGGGCCTGCCGGTGGCCGATTGAACGTTGCACGATGGAGCGAGACGTGAACACCAAGAGCTGGATCGTCACCCTGATCGCCGTGGTTGTGGCCGCTGGTGGCGGCTACCTGTACGCCCGGCGCACGGTCATCGCGACCTCGCAAACGCCCGCGCCCACCGCGGCGTCGACGCTGAGCGCGCGCGCCGGCGGGGGCCCGCGCCCCGATTCCCTGCCGGACGCCGCGCGCCCGGGCGGCAAGGTCATCACCGTGAAACCGGGAGAGGTCATCCAGGAAGCGGTCGCGAAGGCGGAAGCGGGCGACACGATCCAGGTCCTGCCGGGCACGTACCACGAGACCGTCTACATCGACAAGGACGAGGTCGCGCTGGTCGGCGTCATCCACGGCGGCGACTGGCCGACGCTGGACGGCGAGGGCAAGCGCAACGACGCGGTCCTGTACTCGGGCAACGGCGTGCGCGTCGAGAACCTGAAGATCGTCAACTTCAAGGGCAACGCGATCATGGGCCAGGCCGGCAACAATTTCGTGATCCGGCACAACTGGATTGCGAACGCCGGCGTCTACGGCATCTTCCCCGAGTACGCACAGAACGGGCTGGTCGAGTACAACGTGCTGACCGGCATCGAGGACGCCGCGATCTACGTCGGCATGTCGGACAACATCCATGTCTCCCACAACGAGGTCTACGGCAACGTCGCCGGCATCGAGATCGAGAACTCGCGCCACGCGATCGTCGAGCACAACGCCGCCTACGACAATGCCGGCGGCATCCTGACGTTCATCACGCCCGGACTGCCGATCAAGACGGCCTTCGACGTGATCATCCGCGACAACTTCATCGTCTCGAACAACCACAAGAACTTTGGCGCACCGGGCTCGATCGTCTCGGGAGTGCCGAGCGGCACCGGCGTCATCGTCATGGCCGCGGACGACGTCATAATCGAGAACAACATCATCCGCGACAACAAGAACGCCGGCATCATCGTTGCCGACCACAAGTCCTTCGCGAACGTGACGCCCGACCCGGAGTCGGACCCCAACCCGGACCGGGTGCAGGTGCTGCAGAACGTGTTCGCGAACAACGGCTATGAGCCGATCAAGGAGATCCGCGCGCTGATGATTGCGGGCGTCACCCGCGAGGGCCCGGATCTGGTGGCGGTCGGGGGCGGCACGGGCAGCTGTGTTGCCGCTCCCGGCACGCTGAAGACGCTCGGCGTGGCCGCCGACTGGGGGCCGTGTGCGCGCACGAGCACGGCCGAGATCACCAGCTACCTCCTCGACAAGCCGGCGCCGCCGCGCGCGTTTTCACCCGAGGACCGCGGCAAGCTGATTTACTCGTCGGTCTGCGCCGGCTGCCACGCCTACAACGTGCGCATGATTGGCCCGCCGACGCAGATCATCCAGGCGATGTACGCAGGCAACGCGCAGGGGATCGCCGACTACATCGCGCACCCCGTGAAGAAGCGTTCGGACTTCCCGCCGATGCCGCCGCAGGGCCACCTGAACGCCGACCTGCGGCTCGCGGTTGCGAAATACATGCTTGAGCTGCCGCCGCCGAAGCCTGCGGCGGCGCCCGCTCATTGAGCGGCCTCGTCGCGGCCGCCGCGGCAGCGATGGACGCGCTCGAGATCCGCGCCGCGCGGCCGGCGGACGCGGACGCGGCCGTCCCGCTGATCTACAGCTCGGGACCCGGGTCCTTCGAGTACGTCTTTGGCGACGGCTCGCCAGACGGTGCACTCGCGTTTCTGCGCCGGGCCTTTGCCGATCGCGAGGGCGAGTTCTCCCACGCAACCCACCGGGTCGCGGTTCGTGGCGGTGAGGTCGTCGGCGTCGGCGCGGCGTACGGCGCGGACGCGGTGCTGCGATTCACGCTGGCGGCCGCGCGCCAGATCCTCGGCGGCTACGGACCCCTGCGCGGCGCCGGCGTGATCGTGCGCGGACTGCGCACCGAGCAGGTGATACGGCCGCCGCGGGCGGGTGAGCTCTACATCTGTCACCTGGGCGTCCGGCAGGACTGCCGCAGCCGGGGCGTCGGGCGGGCCCTTCTCGACGACCTGCTCGGGAGCGCGAGCGCCGGCCGGCATCGCGTGGCGACGCTCGACGTCGCCGTCGGCAATCCGCGCGCGCAGGCGCTCTACGAGCGCTGCGGCTTTCGAGTCGATGCACGGCGCGTCTCGGCGCTACGGCGCACGGCGGGTGCGGTCCCGGATCACCACCGGATGAGCCGTCCGCTGCCGGCCTAGCGGCGGGCCATGGCCTTCACGAGTCGGTAGGTGTACTCGACGCTTTCGTCGAAAGCGCGCACGCCGACGCGCTCGTCTCGCCCGTGGGCGCGGTTCTCGCCCATCTCCATCCAGATGCCGCTCATGTCGTAGCTCGGCATGCCGGCATTGCGCGTCTGCCGGTCGTCGCTGAAGCCGGTCGCCATCGTCGGCACGATTGGCACACCGGGCCACATCGAGTGCACGACCTTGCCGAGGCGGTCGAGGATGTCCGCGGTCGGCGGGGATTCCGGGCTGACGATCGGCGGTGCGTCGAGCGTCACGCTGATGCGCGGCTCGTTCAGTGCCGCGACCAGCAGCGCCTGCACGTGTTCGGCGGTGTCACCCGGCATCATCCGGCACTGTACGGTGGCCCTGGCACGCTGCGGCAGCGCGTTCTCGGCATGCCCACCCGAGATCAGCGTCGCGACGCAAGTCGTGCGCAGCTGGGCGTTCAGGTAGACGGAGTGGCTCAGCCGTTCGGCTGCCACGAGGTCAGGGGGCACGTGCGCGACCGCGACCATGTCGGGGCTGTCCGGCCCGGGGTCGAGCACCGCGAACTGCCCGAGGCTCGCGCGGGTGGTCGCCGTCAGCATGACCGGGAACTTGAGCGCCTCGATGCGGCCGAGGCCGGCGGCGAGGCGATAAATCGGGTTGTCCGGCCCCGGCAGCGAGCCATGTCCGCCGGGCGCGGTCGTCTCGAGCGTGAAGGTCACGTAGGTCTTCTCGCTCGTGCCGATCTCGAGTAGCACGCGCCTGCCATCCTTGAACGAGCCGCCACCGCCGTCGAGGTTGACGACGACGCCCGCCTCGACGAGGGCACGGTGCTCGCGGAGCAGGAACTCGGGGCCGTTCGCATCGCCACCGGCCTCTTCGTCCGCCGTGAAGGCGGCGATGACGTCGCGCTCCGGAACAAAGCCCTCGCGCCGCAACCGCACGAGCGCCTCGAGCAGCGCCGCGTCGCCGTCCTTCATGTCGATCGTGCCGCGGCCGTAGAAATACCCGTCCTTCTCGGTCAGCTTGAACGGGTCCACCGACCAGTCCTCGGCCTTGGCCTCCACGACGTCGAGGTGACCGAGGAAGAGCACCGCAGGCGCGCGGCTCCTGCCGTGCAGGCGGACCACGACGTTGCCCTTGCTCGGGTGCGCGGCGGGCGCGAGCACCACCACGTCGTCGCCCGTGTATCCGGCCTCGCGCAGGTGGCGCCCGATCAGCTCGGCCGCGGCGCTCGAGCCGTGCTCGTGCGTCGTGTTGATCTCGACCAGCTCCTTGAGGTAGGTGCGGCCGAGCTGCAGGTCCGCGGCCGGTGGCAACAGGCCGGCCGGTTCGGCGGCAGCGAGCGACGCGAAGACGACGGCGAGCGGGCCGAACGAGCGGCGGAGCAAGTGGCGCACGGCGATGATCCCCTGAAAGCGGTGGGCGACACTCGCACGGCGATGATCGCTTGTCCACCCGGTGCCAAGCCGCTCCAGAGCGACTACGCTGCTCGGGTCGAAGCGAGGTGAAGCTGTCGTGAAAGCCGAGTCCATCGTACAGATCGACAACGAGCGCGTGATCGTCACGGAATGGCGATTCGCGCCGGGCGCGGAGACGGGTTTCCATGTCCACCAGCACGACTACGTCGTCGTTCCGCTGGTGACGGGAGCGCTCCGGCTGGAGGAGCCCTCGGGCTCTCGGCTCGCACAGCTGCAGGCCGGCGTGTCGTATGCGCGGCCGGCGGGCGTCGCGCACAACGTCATCAATGCGAACGCCTTCGAGTTCCGCTTCGTCGAGGTCGAACTGAAGTAGCGTCGCCCCTCAGGCCCGCATCAGCCACTCGGCGACCGCGGCGAATCCCGGCATCGTGATGGGATCGTTGGCGGCGCTGGAGGCGATCGGGTGGGAAGCGAAGCGCGCGATGACGACCTCGGCCTTCGGCGCGACGTAGAGTCGCTGGCCATGGATGCCGCGGGCCTCGAAGGCGCCGAAGCGGTCGTGCGTAATCCACCACATGTCGCGGTATGAGAAGCCGCGCAGCAGCTCGTAGCCGGCCTTCGCGAACTTCGCGGGATCCGAGCCGCGGCGGATCGCCGCGACGACCGCCGCCGGCACGACCTGGCGGGAGCCCCAGGCGCCGTCGGTCCGCATGAGCTCGCCGAAGCGCGCGAGGTCGCGCAGGCAGGCGCTCAGGCCGCCCCCGCCCATCTCGACGCCGATGGAGTCGACGCTGAGGTAGCCGTCCCGCTCGCAGCCAATCGGCGCCCAGAAGCGCTCCGCGAACAGGTCGGCGAGCGGTGTCCCCGTCACCCGCTTCAGGATCCAGCACAGCAGCTCGGTGTTGACCGTCTTGTAGGCGAACGCCTCGCCGTGCTCGCCCTCCTTGCGCAGCGTCACGAGGAATTCGTAGAAACTGCCCGGCCCCGAGTAGCCGGCGGGGCGGGCGCGCAGCCCGCCGGCGCGCGCGTAGTCCCACACACTCGCGCCGGGATCCGAGTACAGCTCGGAGTACGCGACGCCGACCTGCATGTCGAGGAGCTCCCGCAGGCGGACGTCGGCGTAGGCGGTGCCGGCCATCTCTGGCAGGTAGTGGGGAACGAGGCGCTGCTCATCGAGAACGCGCTCGTGAATCAGGGTTGCCGCGAGCGTCGCGGCGTAGGATTTCGTGATCGAGAAGCAGCAATGCGGGCGCTCGGCTCGCAGCGCGCCGAAGTAGCGCTCGTACACGCGCTGGCCCCGATGCAGGATCAGCATGCCGTCGCAGTACGTGTCGAGCAGCGAGGCGGCCCAGTCGCGCGGCGTCCCGCTCAGGTCCGTGAACCGCAGGGCGTCGATCGCCGCCGCGCGGTCGGTGTCGACGGTGCCGAGCTCACTCGGTGGCTCGGCGCCGCGCGCGACGCAAGCGGTCGGGATCAGCTCGCGCATGTGCGACAGCGACCAGCGGATCGCGGGGAACGCGAAGAAACGGTCGTCTTCGAAGCGGATCCGTTTGTCCGCTGGCGGCGGCGAGCCCTGCATCAGCCCCAGGGCAATGGGGTCCGACGCGGCGCCGTCCGGGTACTGCTGGCCGTCGAAGGTCAAGGTGCGATCGGTCACGGGAACCCACCGTTGCATGCGCCTGCCGCGCAGGCTGGCCAGCCACGCGCGGACGGGTGTCGCGCACGCGACCGGGAGGACTGTGCCCGGCATTTCCGGGGGAGTCCGCGCAGTGTCGCATGCGCGCGTCCGGCGCGCCGGGGGGTTGACGGCGCGCCGGGAGGGGGAGGGTCAGGAGGGGCGCGGCGGGTGGAGCCCGCCGCGCATCAGCACGGGGTCAGGTCGCCGGCTGGTTCGCGCGCCAAGCGGCCATCTTCGCCTCGCGCGCCGCCTTGTTCGCGGCCAGGATCTGCGGGATCTTGGCCTGCTGCTCGCGGGTTAGGACGGCGTAGACCTGCGCCTTGAGGTCGCTCATCGCCTGCACGCGCGCCGCGGCGTTTGCTTTTTCCGCGGCGAGCAGCGTCGGGTAGTTCGCGTCGGTTGGGGCGGCAGCCGTCAGCGCCTCGTGGTTGGCGCGGGCATCCGCGAACTTTGACTGCATGGCGGTCTTTGCCTGCGCGAAGATCGAGTGGATCTGCGTCTTCTGCTCGTCCGTCAGGTCGAGCTGGCGCAGCACCTGGTGAAGACCGCCGTCATGGCGATGGGCCATGAACGGATGCGCGGGGGCCGACGGCGCAGTGGCCGGTGCGTCGGCGAGCGCGGCGGCGCCAAGCAGTGCGGCCGACAGGCACAGCGCGGCGACATGGATTGAGCGTGCGGTCACGGACGGTACCTCTCGGTGCGTTCTCGACGGGAATCAGTGTAGGGGCTAACGCCCGCCCGCAGCGTGACGTTGACGCAAGGCTGCGTCAGGCCCGTGCAAAGAACTGTGATACCCCCGCGTCAGCGCCGGCCGGCGCCCTGCCGGGCGCCGGTCGCGGGCGCTACGGGCGCGCGGCGGGCTCGAGGGTCGCTTCGGAGGCGGCGCGGGATTCCCTGAGCTTGACGGCCACCTTCTCGGCCGCGGCGAAGGCACGCAGCGCGTTGCCACCGGCAACCTTGGCGACGTCGGCGTCGGACCAGCCGCGGCGCATGAGCTCGGCCAGCAGCGCGGGATACTTGTCGACGCCGTCGAGCCCTACCGGCCCTTCGGGGATGCCGTCGAAATCAGAGCCGAGACCGACGTGATCGACGCCGGCGATCCGCCGGATGTAGTCGATGTGATCCGCCACCTGCGCGAGCGTCACGACCGGCTTCGGATGCGCTTTGTCCCACGCCTCGAGCGCCGCCTGCGCGCGTTCCGGCTGCCCGATGTAGAGGCCCATCAGTGGCGGCGCGTTGTTGCGCGTCTGCTCCGCAGCGCGGTCCGCGCTCCAGTGGTTGTAGCTATCCGCGACGTAGGCCGGGTAGAAATTCACCATCACGACGCCGTCATTCGCGGCGACGAGCCGCAACACGTCATCCGGCACGTTGCGCGGGTGGTCGACGATGCCGCGCGCCGAGGAGTGCGAGTAGATGACGGGTGCGGCAGTGATCGCGAGCACTGCCCTCATCGTCTCGGCCGAGACGTGACTCAGGTCGACGAGCATGCCGAGCCGGTTCATCTCACCGATCACCTGGGCGCCGAAGGCCGTGAGGCCGTGATGGGCAGGGTTTTCGGTGGCCGAGTCGGCCCAAGCGGTGTTCGAGGAGTGCGTCAGCGTCATGTAACGCGCGCCGGCGTCATACATCTGGCGGAGGACCGCGAGCGAGTTGTTGATCTGGTGGCCGCCCTCGATCCCGATCAGCGACGCGATGCGCCCGGCTCGGTGGATCCGGCGGATGTCGGCTGCGCTGTAGGCCATCTCGAGCCCGGTGGGATAGCGTCCGGCAAGGCGCTTGACCAGGTCGATCTGCTCGAACGTCGCCTGGACGGCCTCTGCGCCCTTGAGCTCCACTGGTACCCAAACCGACCAGAACTGCGCTCCGACGTGGCCGGCTCGCAGGCGGGGCAGGTCGGTCATCAGCGGCGCGGCTCCCTTCGGCCCCGGCACCTTCGACTGGTCCGCATTCAGGTCCACCGCGGCGACCGAGCCGTGGTATCGGTCGCGGATCTCCCACGGCAGATCATTGTGGCCGTCGATGAGCGGGGTTTCGGACAGGATCCGGCTGACGCGCGCTGCGTAGTCGGGTTCGGCTGCTTGCGCGTCGACGAAGGCCAACGCCGCGCCGATCGCCACGGACCCCAGGAGCAGTGTCTTCTTGTCGATCACGATGGCCCGACCTCCGCGTTGTAGGCTTCGCCGCAGGCAGATGACGCGGCACAGTGAGGCATGCGCACGCGGCAAATCAAGCCCGTCGAGGCCAGCACAGGAGTCTTCATGACACCGATCGAGTGGTACTTCGACTTCGTATCCCCGTTCGCCTACCTGCAGCTCGAGGTGCTCGCGCGCCGCGCGCCGACCATCGAACTGACGCCGGTGCCGATCGTGCTCGGCGCGATACTGTCGGCCCGCGGGCAGCTGGGCCCGGCCGAGATCCCGGCCAAGCGTCGCTTCACGTACCGCTTCGTCCAGTGGCAGGCGGCGCGCGAAGGCATCGCGCTGCGGTTCCCGCCGACCCATCCGTTCAACCCGATCAGGGCGCTGCGGCTTGCGATCGTCGCTGGCGGCGGCGTCGACGCCGTCCGGCTCATCTTCAGGCACCTGTGGCGGGACGGACGGAGCCTCGACGATCCGGGCGACTGGTCGGCTCTCAGCGCCGCCGTTGGCGTCGAAGACACCACCGCGCGGATCTCGAACCCGGAGGTGAAGAACGCGTTGCGGCAGAACGGCGAGCGTGCGCTCGCGGCTGGCGTGTTCGGCGTGCCCACGATCGCGATCGACGGCCAGCTGTTCTGGGGCGCGGACGCGACGGCCATGGCGCTCGATTTCCTGCGCGACCCGACGATCTTTTCGAGCGGCGAATACGCCCGCCTTGACGGCCTGCCGATCGGCGCTGCGCGCGAACGGCCATAGCCCACCGCTCGGTCAAGCCCACGCGACCGCCCGCCGCCATTCCGCTGCACGCCCGCCGGTGCCGAGCGACAGCCCGCTGACAGCTAAGGCTGGCACCATGCCGCCACTTCGCGACGAGCGACATAACGAATCAGCCGCCGACAGCGATGGCACCGTCGCGTCCATGGCGTTGGGGGGCGGTCAGGTAGTTCTCGGGTGGTTCATGAACGGAGCATGACCCCGACGTGAACTGATCTTGTGGTGACGCGCGCCGTCGGCGCTCCAAGAATTCGACCGTGATCGCGCACCCATGAGCGCGTCGATCGCGACGAGCGGGGAGAACCCGGGTCGGTGCGCCGCGTGGGCGCGCCGGCTGCGTTTACCATCAACAGAGGAGTCTCAGACACATGATCCGATCGATACTGAAGGCCACCGGCGTGCTGGCGCTTGCCCTGCTGGCCGGCGCACCCGCCTTCGCCGACAACCCCGGCAAGCATCCGTACTACCTTCACGCGCTGAGCGATCTGCGCGACGCGCGAGCCCACCTCGAGCACCTGAGCTCGGATCCGGTGGACCACGCCGAGGAGCGCGCGATCAAGTCCATCGACGAGGCGATCGGTGAGCTGAAGCGCGCCGCGATCGACGACGGCAAGGACATCCACGACCACAAGCCGGTCGACGCGCACTTGAAGCGGACGGACCGCTTCCACAAGGCGATCGAGCTGCTCGACAAGGCCCAGCAAGACTGCTCGCATCCGGAGGAGCAGGCCGACACGAAGGGGCTGCAGGAGAGGATCATCCGGCACATCGAGGAAGCGCGACGCGAGACGCGCCACATCATCGAGACGGTGCTGAAGAACAGCTGAGTGTCCGGCCCGGCCGGCCTCGGCCGGCCGGGCCTTCCGTCGATGGCGGTTTGCGGGACGGGTCCCGGCGCGCGCACCATATGATCGCGCAGAAAGAGCTGTGACCAGTGCGCACGATTGCAACCCTGCTGCTGGTGCTCGGTGTGTCCGTCGGCACCGCCGTGGCCGCGGAACGCGCCCAAGCACCGGCCGATCACCCGGCGCGGCCGCTGGTCGTCTTCATGAGCGACTTCGGGACGGTCGACGACGCCGTGGCGATCTGCAAGGGCGTCATGCTGAGCCTGGCGCCGCAGGCGCAGATTATCGATCTGACCCACGACGTGAAGCCGTACTCGATCGCTGACGGTGCGCGACTTCTCGCACGCACCGCCCTCTACTATCCGGCGGGTACGGTGTTCGTCGGCGTCGTCGATCCGGGTGTCGGTACGGCGCGCCGGGGCATCGTCGTGAGAACCCGGCGAGGCCAGTTTTTCGTGCTGCCAGACAACGGGCTCGTTACGTCGGTCGTCGACCGGGACGGCGTCGAAGGCGCCCGGGAGATTGCCAATGCGGACTGGCTGCTGGCCGGATCGTCGTCGTCCACGTTCCACGGGCGCGACGTCTTCTCGCCGGTTGCCGCCCATCTGGCACGCGGCGAGGACTGGACACAGGTCGGGCCGGTGATCGGCGAGCCGCGCCGGATCGAGTTGCCGAAGGCGACCGTCGACGCGCTCGGCGTGACGGGCGCTGTGCTGGCGCTCGACGGGCCGTACGGCAACCTCGTCACGAACGTCAGCGCAGACACCTTCCGGTCGCTCGGCTACGTTCTTGGCGACCGGGTGCGATTCACGCTCGCCGGCGTCGATGATTCCGCGCCTTTCGTGAAAACTTTCGGCGACGTGCCACCCGGGCAGCCGCTCCTGTACATCGATTCGCGCGGGATGCTGAGCCTCGCGCTCAATCAGGGGAACTTCGCCGCAGCGCGTGGGGTCACGCCGCCGAGCGAGCTACGGATCCTGCGAAAGTAGGCGCGGACGCGCGCTACGCGCCCGGCTGCTCCTGCCAGCCCCCGCCGAGTGCCTGGTAGAGGTGCACGAGCGAGTTCAGGCTGTTGGCATAGGCCTGGCTCAGCGCGAGCTCGGCATTGAACAGGTCGCGGTCGGCGTTGATGACGTCGAAATACGACGCGTAGCCAACTCGGTACCGTTCGAGCGCAATCGTCTCGGCGCGGCGCAGCGCCTCGACCTGCCGCTCCTCCTCGCGCTCGAACTCGCCGTACTTGCCGTACGCCAGCAGCGCGTCGGCCGCCTCCCGGAACGCGGTCTGCACGGCTTTCTGGTACTGGAAGACCGCCTCGCGCTTGCGCGCATTCGCAAGCTCCGCCTGAAAGATGCTTCGCTGCGGGTCGAGCAACGGCTGCACGACGCCGGCCGCGGCGCTCCATTCCGCGGTCTGCGCCTTGAACAGCATGCCGAGCGGGGCGCTCAGCGAGCCGGCCAGGCCGGTGAGCGAGATCGACGGAAACAGCGCCGCGCGAGCGACTCCGACGTTCGCGTTCGCGGCGTGCAGCGCCTCTTCGGCAGCCCGGACGTCCGGCCGTCGCTCGAGCAGCTGCGACGGCAAGCCGACCGGAGGCAGCGGCGGGGCCACCGGCATCGCCTCGCCGCGGATCGTCCGGTCGATCGGGTGCGGGTTGTCGCCCAGCAGCGCGCAGATCAGATTCTCCGTCTGGCCGATCTGCCGCTCCAAGTCCGGCACGGTGGCCCGCGCGACCGCAGCCTGGGCCTCCGCCGTCGCGACGTCGAGGCCGGTTGCATAGCCGCGCTCGTGCTGCGCCCGCGTGAGCTCGACAAACTTCTCGCGCGAGGTGACGGTGCGTCGCGTGATTTCCAGCTGGCTGTCAAGAGTCAGCAGCGAGAAGTACCCGCTCGCGACGTCCGCGACCAGTGCGACGGCGACCGCGCGCTTCGCGTATTCGGTCGAAAGCAGCGTTGCCCGGGCCGACTCGCGGCCGCGCCGCAATTTGCCCCAGAAGTCGAGCTCGTAGGAGCTTGTGACGGCGACCTGCTCGACGTTCGAGATCCGCGGCGCGCCGGGGAGCAGCGCGTCCAGCGAGCTCTTCGACCGGCTCAAGCTTCCGGCGACATCGATCGTCGGCACCAGCGGCAGCGTGGCCTGGCGTAGCGAGGCACGCGCCTCGTCGATCCGCGCGATGGCGGCGTTGATGTCCGGATTCTTGCGCAGCGCGGCCGCGAGCAGCTCTCTCAGCTTCGGGTCGTCGTAGAGGTCCCACCAGCCGCTGTCAGCGACGGAAGCCGCGGCCCGGTCGCCCCCGGCGCCGCGGATCGCGTCCGGCACGTCGAGGTCCGGCCGGTGGTAGTCCGGCCCGACTGCACAACCGCCCGTGAGGCAGGCGAGCGCGACGAGCGCGCGCCGCATCAGCGACGCTCCCCGGCGTCGGCGTCGGCGACCGGTGGCGCCGGAACCGCCGGCGCCTTCGGCCACCACCGCTCGGCGGCACCTTGAATCACCACATAGAAGACCGGCACGATGAATATCCCGATCACGGTCGCGGCGGTCATGCCGAACACGACGGTCGTGCCGAGCACCTGGCGGGAAGTCGCGCCCGCACCGCTGGCAATCGCCAGCGGCACGGCGCCCAGAATGAAGGCGAACGACGTCATCAGGATCGGGCGCAGGCGGAGCTTCGCGCCCGCGATTGCGGCTTCCACGACCGGCATTCCGCGCTCGTGCGAGAGCTTGGCAAACTCGACGATCAGGATTGCGTTCTTTGCGGCGAGACCGATCAGCATGACGAGACCGACCTGAGCGTAGATGTCGTTCGACATGCCGCGCATCGCGAGCCCGAGGAACGCGCCGAAGACCGCGAACGGGATGCACAGTATCACTGCGAAGGGGACACCCCAGCTCTCGTACTGCGCGGCGAGCACGAGGAACACGAAGACCATCGCCATCGCGAAGATGTACGGCGCCTGACCGCCGGAACGTTTCTGCTGCAGCACGGAGCCCGTCCAGAAGTACGCCAGGTTGTCGGGCAGCGTCGCGGCTACCTCCTCCATCGCGCTCAATGCGTCGCCCTGGCTGAAGCCTGCCGCCGGCGAGCCATTGACGGTCACCGCCCGATAGACGTTGTACCGCTCGATGTAGCTCGGCCCGTGCGCCGACTTGATCGTGACCAGTGACGACAAGGGGACCATGTCGCCGGCGGCAGTGCGCACGAACAGGGTATTCACCGCCTCCGGCGCGGCACGCGCCCCGCCCTCGGCCTCTGCAGTGACGCGGAATGTTCGCCCGAACAGGTTGAAGTCGTTGATGTACGTGCCACCGAGGAACATCTGCAGCGTGCCGAAGATGTCGGAGATCGGTACCCCGAGCGACTTCGCCCGGTCACGGTCGATCACATACTCGATTTCCGGAACATGCGTGTTGAACTGGGTCGAGACGCGGGCAAGCTCCGGGCGCTTGCTCGCGGCGGCGAGGAACTCCTGCAACGACGCATTGAAGCTCTCGATCGATCCGCCGGACGTGTCGGCGAGGATGAACTCGAAGCCACCCGCCTGCCCGATGCCGGGTATGGCCGGCGGGGCGACGATGATCACGTTCGCCTCCTTGAGCCCACCGAGCTTCTTGTACAGGCGTTCGATCAGCGCCTGGACGGAGTGCCCGGCGCCGGCGCGCTGCGACCACGGCTTTAGCACGATGAAGCCGGAGCCCGTGTACGGCGTATTGACGCCGGCGAGCAGATTGAGGCCGGTGATCGCCAGCATCGCCTGGACCTCGGGCTGCTCTTGGACCACCTCCCGGATCCGCTCCATGACCTGCTCGGTCCGCTGGAAGGACGCACCGGGCGGTAGCTGCGCGACCATCAGCATGTACCCCTGGTCGTCCTCCGGCAGGAAGCCGGTCGGGCGCTGCCAGACGAGGGCCGCGACGGCAAGAATGATCACGCCAAAGGCCGCGAGCGCGACGGACGCGCGGCGGATCGAACGCCGCACGCTCTCGGTGTAGCGCTCGGTGGCGCGCGCGAACTCGCGATTGAACCAGCCGAAGAAGCGACCGAGTCGCGTGGCGGGCTCATCGTGCGAGCGCGGCTTGAGGAGCAGGGTGCACAGCGCCGGCGTGAACGTCAGGGCCACGAGTGCCGAGATCAGCACCGAGACCGATAGCGTCAGCGCGAATTGCCGGTAGAACTGCCCGGTCAGGCCGCCGAGGAACGCGACCGGCACGAACACTGCCGTGAGCACCAGCGCGATCGCGATCACCGGGCTCGAGACGTCGGCCATCGCCGCACGGGTCGCATCGCGCGGGCTGAGGCCGTGCGACTCCATCTTTTCGGTGACCGCCTCCACGACGACGATCGCGTCGTCGACGACGAGGCCGATCGCGAGCACCAGCGCGAACAACGTCAGCGTGTTGATCGAGAAGCCGAGTCCGACGAACAGCGTGAACGTGCCGATCAGCGACACCGGCACGGCCAGCATCGGGATCAGGGTCGCACGCCAGCTCTCGAGGAACAGGAACACGACCAGCAGCACGAGCGCCGCAGCGATGAACAGCGTGATCTCGACTTCCTTGATCGACTCGGCCACGAACTCGGTGGTGTCGAGGGCGATCTCGCACGAGATGCCGGGCGGGAACTTCGTGGCCAGCTGGTCGAGCGTGGCGCGCACTCGCTTGGCGACGTCGAGGGCGTTCGCGTCCGGCAGCTGGTAGACGCCGAGCAACGCGACCGGCTGCCCCTTCATGCGGGTCGAGCGCGAGTAGTCGGTGGCCGCGAGCTGGATGCGGGCGACGTCCTTCAGGCGCACGATGGAGCGGTTGGCGCCGGTCCGCAGGACGATGTTCTCGTACTCGCCGACCGATCCGAGCCGGCCGCGGACCGTCACGGTGTAGGTCATCTGCTGGCCGGCGGGGGCGGGCTCGGCACCGACGATGCCCGCCGGTGCGACCACGTTCTGCTCGTTCAGCGCCGCGACGATGTCCTGCGTCGTGACCCCGACGCGGGACATTTTCCCGGGGTCGAGCCAGATGCGCATTCCATAGTCCCGCGCGCCAAACTGCTGCACCTGGCCGACGCCCGGTATCCGCGCGAGCGAGTCGACGATCTGCAGGGCCGTGAAGTTGCTGAGGAAAAGGTAGTCGTAGCGCGGGTCGGTCGCCTTAAACGCGATGTAGACGATGGCCTGCGGCTGGCGCTTGATGATCGTGACGCCCTGCCGCAGCACGTCGGCCGGCAGTTGCCGCTGTGCGATCGCGACCTGGTTCTGGACGTCGACGGCGGCGATGTCTTGTGCCGTGCCGACCTCGAAGGTGACCGTCAGGTTGTAGGTGCCGTCGTTGGAGCTCTTCGAGTCCATGTACAGCATGTTCGGGACGCCATTCACCTGCGTCTCGATCGGCGCAGCGACCGACTGTTCGATCGTCGCGGCGTCTGCGCCGGGGAAGGTCGTCGAGACGACGACGCTGGGCGGCGTGATTTGCGGGAAGCGAGCGACCGGCAGCAGCAGGAAGGCGACCCCGCCGGACAGCGTGATCAGGATCGCGAGGACCGTCGCGAAGATCGGTCGATCGATGAAAAAGTTGCTCACGAGGGGCGCTTGGCCTCCGTCTCCGGCGCCTTGGCATCCACCGGCGTGCCCGGCTTGAGCTTCTGCACGCCGTCGATCACGACCGAGTCGCCGGCCTTGAGGCCGTCAATGACCAGGATGTCCGAGCCGACACGCGGGCCGAGCACGATGTTTCGCGGCTGCGCCTTGCCTTCGGCGTCGACGACCCAGACGAAGTTCTTGTCCTGCAGCTCCTGGACCGCGCGCTGCGGGACGCTGAGCGCGTTCGGCGGGGCGATGGCATCGACGGTGACCTTCGCATACTGGCCGGCCCGGAGCAGCTGCTTTGGATTCGGCAGCGCCAGGCGCACCGGCAGCGTGTCGGTGCGCAGGTCAACCGCGGCATCGACGAAATTGAGAACGGCCGGCGTGGGGATCTCCTCGCCGTCGGCTAGGTAGACGCGGAACTCGCGCTTGCTTGGATTGCGCTGGTCGGGTGGCCGGCCAAGCTCGCGCTGGAGCTGCAGCAGGCGCTGCTCACCGATGCTGAAGTTGATGTACATCGGATCGGTCTGGTAGACCGTCGTCAGCAGTGTCGTATAGGCGGTCACGAGGCCGCCGATGCGGATCTGCGCGCGGCTCATCTGTCCGTCGATCGGCGAGCGGACGACCGTGTAGCCGAGGTTTAGCTCCGCCGTGCGGACCGCAGCCTGCGCCGCTCGAACCTCCGCGGCGGTGGCGGCGTTCGCGGCTTCGGCCGCATCGAGCTCCCGCTGGCTGAGCGCGTCGATCGCAGACAGCGGTTTTGCGCGCGCCAGGTCTCGCACCGCCTGCGCCTGCGCTGCTTCTGCCTGTGCCAAAGTCGCTTGGGCTTGCGCAAGTGCGGCGCGGTACGGTTCGGGGTCGATCTCAAACAGGATCTGGCCGGCCTTGACGGGCTCGCCCTCGACGGCGGACTGCCGCTCCAGCACGCCGCCGACACGCGGTCGGATCTCGACCGTGTTCGACGCCTCGATCTGGGCCGGGTATTCCTCCGTCACCGAGATCGGACGCGATGCGAGACGGATCGCCGTCACTGCGATCTTGCGCGGCGCCGGCGCAGCCGACGGGCCGCAGCCCGAGAGTCCGGAAGCGACCCCGAGAACGCACAGGCCGGCGCCGACGATAGCCCCGGCGGCATGGCGCAATGCCCCGCGTGTTGTTCGGTTCCGCACAGCGTGTCCCTTCCCGAGTCCGAATTGCGCCGTCACGCAACCCGGCGGCCCGTCGATGCGGTCGCCCCGGCGCCGCGGCGAGGGGATTCTGGGACAAAAGCTACCACGAGGTCGCCGTCGGCGCGAAAGTTGCCTCGGCGACGGGCCATCGACCGGTGCGCCCGCGCCGGCCGGCCGCTTCCGAGAGCAAGCGGCTGAGTCGCCTTGGGATTCGCTACGTGGCGCCGGTGCGGCTCGGCCCGCGCGGCGAAGCCGACGGGCGCGCCGCCGCGCTCAGCGGCCGGCGGATTTCAGCGCCAGCGGCGGTGGCCCGCGTACGGGCGAGCGTAGCCGCCCCAGAAGTGCGCTCTCCAGGCATACACGGGCCCAACGGCGTAGGGCACGTACGGCGTCGGCCCATAGACAAATGGGGCGGGTACCACCGCCAGCGGGGCCGGCGCGACAACCGCGATACCCGGCAAGCCGACGCCGATCACGAGGCGGGCAGCTTCGGCCTTGGCGGAGACACCGGCCAGCGCGATCGAGGCGGCAAGCGCGGCGGCGATCATCGGGCGCATCGTTCGGACTCCACGGGCCGGTCATTCCGGCAGGGAGTTGAACGCCCGCCGCCGGCGGCCGTTGACGGCGGTGAGCATTACATTAACGGTTCGTTAATCACCGCACGCGCGGCACCGTTCTCCGGCAGCACGCGCGGACGAACCCCGAGCCGCGCGGGTGGCGCGGGGGTGTCGGCGAAGCGCGACATCGAGTCGCATTCGCCCGCGCGCGATGCTGGATCCAGGAGCCCATCCGGGCCTATGTTTTGCGGCACTTGCGCGCGACGCGCACCCGGCGCACGCGCGCGCGGCAAACGTTATGTCCGTGGCGCCGACACCTATTCGTGTCAACCGCCGCACGCGTGCGGCGCTAACCCGCACAGCTCGAATGGGGTCGGAATCAAACTCAGTGAGGGCATGACATGAAGACCATTTCGCGTGCGCTTCCGGCGTGCATCAGCGCCATCCTTGCCACGGGCCTGGCCGCGTGCGGCGGTGGAGGCGGTGGCGGCTCAACCACGGTCGCGCCCGAGATGGCGTCGATGCCCGTCTTGATCAGCGACGCCTCGTCCGAGGACTGGGCGACGATCGGCGTGAAAGTGCTGTCGATCACGATTGCGCCGCAGGGCGGCGGATCACCGGTCACGATCTTCAGCTCCCCGAGCGGCGCCATGGTGAACCTCGAGCAGCTGGACCAGATCTCGGAGATCATCGGCAACGCGACGATTCCGGTCGGCACCTATACCGCCGCGACGCTCACAATTGCCGCCAATCCGGGCGACGTCGTCCTGACAACCTCGGCGGCGCCCGAGGCCGGCTTCGCGGCCGCGGCGAGCACGACGATCCCGTCGAGCCAGATCCAGATCCAGGGCGCGACCGGCGCCTCGGGCGCAAAGACCGTCGGCATCACGGTCAACTTTGACTCCGCGCTGGTCGTCACGAGCTCGAGCAGCAACGCTCTCGACCTCGAATTCGACCTCGGCCACCCGGCGTTCATCGTCGGCCACGTCCCGCCCGCGGCAGGAACGACGCTCTGGGCAGTCGATTTCGACGGTCCGGTGCATTGCCACCACGTCGGCCAGATCGATCACCTCGTGCTTCGGCACGCATACGGTACGGTGAGCTCCGTCGCATCGGACAATTCGAGTATCACGATCACCAAGGACTACCCTGCCATTCCGGTGCAGTCGCCCGAGACTGCGGTGGCCACCGATCTGTCGCTGTCCGTTCTGGCGGATGCGGCCAACGGGACGCTGTTCTACGACGTCGACGCAAAGACCGTCACGACGATCAAGGACTTCTCGGCCGAGGCGGCCGGCCTGCCCGGCAAGTACGTGCGGATCGCGGCGCGCTACCAGCAGAACGGCACGCTCGTGGCAACGCGGATCTGGGCCAGCACCTCATTCGACAAGGTGTGGCTGAGCCCGGAGGGCCACGTACTGAAGGTCGATCCGACCAATGACGTGCTGATCGTACAGAACGAGTCGGGCGAGCCGGTCAGCCTGACGGTCGATGCCAACACTGAGTTCTTCTTCCGGACGCCCGCGAGCGCTCTCAGCGATGCGACGCCCATCGGCACCGGCCCTGGCTTCCTCGCGAACAACAACATGGTTCGCGGCTTTAAGGTGCACGCCTCCGTCGTCGACCCGCTGGCGACGCCGCTCGTCGCCCAGACGGTTGACATCGAGACGGCCGCATTCGACGGCCGGATCTCGAACGCGACGACGAGTTCGTTCACCTACACGCGCGACTTCCTGGCGGTGGCGGACGATTACACGGTCACACTCGGCTACATCTCGCCGACGTCCGCGAACGGCCAGGACTCGGGCGGCAACCCGATCGTCGGATTCAAGTACTGGGACTTCGCCTACCCGACGCTGGTCACGAGCGGTCCGACTGCGGTTGGCGATTTCGTCGCTGCGACCAACGGCGGCGTCAACTTCGGCGGCACATATGGTGCCGTGACTGCGTGGGGCGCGAGCTACGCGCGGTGGGCCGACCCGGCGAACCCGACCGGCTGGTCGATCCCGTGGACGGTGCTCGAGCCGACGCCGCTGCCGCGCGGCACGGTCGCGAGCGGCCTCGTCGAGGGCGGCTCGGTGAGTACCTTCACGATGAACGTGCCGGGCGGGGCCATGGCGGCGACGATCGACGTCAGCACGGCATCGGGCTCGGCGACGCTCGTCTACCAGGTGGACCGCACGGGCGGTGTCCTGACGATCAGCCCCGAGGACGTCACGACGCAGTCCGGGCTCGCGGCCCTCTCGGCTGGCCTCTCGGTCGGAGCGCCCGTCAAGGTGTACGGCGTCCCCCAGGCCGACGGAACGCTAAGGGCCTACGTGCTGACGTACTTCACGGGGACGATGCCGACGAACTGAGCGACTGCGCCGCGCGGCGGGCCGGTCCGGCCGGCCGCGCGGCGCCGGGCCTCAAGCGCGATCGGCGGCCTTGGTCGGCCTTCGTCATCTGTGCGACCCTCTGCCCCACCAGGCCGCCGGATGAGGGGCGATGAACAGATGGGGGCGCACTCGGGGGTCGGCCGCAACGGTCGCTCATACGCGGGGCCTTCCGTGGCGGACCGCCTGTTCGCTCCGCGCTCTCGTCCCCATCGCGCTGCTCGAGGTGCTCGCCGCTTGCGGTGCCGGCTCCGGTGCACCGGCCGACCCGCAGGGACGCGGCGGCGAGGAGCCGGTGCTTCACGTCTACAACTGGGCCGACTACATCGGTTTCCGGACGGTCGCCGATTTCGAGCGCGAGACCGGCATCAAGGTCGTCTACGACGTCTACGACTCCAATCAGCTGCTCGAGACGAAGCTGCTGTCCGGTGACACGGGCTACGACATCGTCAGCACGGACATGGGCTTCTACGCCCGGCAGATCAAGGCCGGCGCCTACGAGCCGCTCGACAAGAGCCAGCTGCCGAACTGGGCAAACCTCGACCCCGAGGTCCTCAGGATTCAGGCGACCGCCGACCCCGGGAACCGCTACGCGGCTCCCTACCTGCATGCGACAAACGGCTTCGCCTACAACGTCGACGAGGTCGCGCGCCGGATGAAGGACGCCCCGATCGACAGCCTCGACATGATTTTCAAGCCGAGCGTTGTCGCGCGCTTCGCCGACTGCGGAGTGAGCTTCCTCGATACCCCGGAGGATGTGCTGCAGCTTGCGCTCAGCTACCTGCACCGCGACCCAAACTCCCATACCGTCGAGGATCTGCGGGCCGCGGAACGCGTAGTACTCGCGGTGCGACCCTACATCCGTACCTTCGACTCGAACGATTACGTGAACCAGCTCGCCGCGCACGAACTGTGCGTGGCGATGGGCTGGTCGAGTGACTACTCGATCGCGCTCGCGCGCGCGCACGCGGCAGGCGTCAACCCGCATCTCGCCTTCACGCTGCCGAAGGAAGGCTCGAACATCACCTACAACGCGCTGCTGATACCGCACGGCGCACCGCACCCCGCGGCCGCGCATCGGTTCATCAACTTCATCCTGTCGCCGAAGGTCATCGCGCAAGTCACGAACGACATCCACTACGGCAACGACAACCTTGCGGCGCGGCCCTATGTCGATCCGTTCATCCTCAACGACCCGGCGATCTACCCCTCGGCCGCAGCTCGCGCGCGCCTGTACGTTCCTGGCGAGGTCGGCATGGACTACGAGCGGCTGCGGACGCGCGCCTGGACGCGGATCAAGACCGGGCTCTGAGGTTTCAGAATCGGACGGTCGCTTCGACTCCGAACGTGCGCGGGGCACCGAGCTGCAGGTATTCCTTGTTCGGGAAGTCAGGCGGCTCGTCGCCGAAGTAGAAGCCCCGGACCGCGTACCGCCGGTCGAGAAGGTTCCGCGACCAGAGGGCGGCGCTCCAGCGGTCGCGGTCGATGCCGGCGCGCATGCCGAGCAGCGCGTACGCCTGCGATGCGGTCGGGTTTGGCGGCAGGTCGAAGTAGAAGCTGCCCATGCCATTCGCTTCGATGCGGATGAATGGTCCGCCCGGGTCACGCCAGGTGACGTGCAGCGCCGCGGTCCAGCCGGGTGCGTGCGGGAGCGGGCGGTCCGGCAGCGTGACCCCTGCTTGCACGAGCCCTCGGTACCGAGTGGTCAGGACACTGAGCGAAGTGCCGAGCTCGAGGCGCGGCAGCGCCTGCCACTGCGCCGCAAGCTCGAGGCCGGCGTCGAATCCGTCCGGCGCATTCCCCGTGTAGAAGACGAATGTGCTCGGATCGTCCGGCTGGAGCTGGGTACCGGTCAGGAGCTGCAGCGAGCGGCGCCGCGTGTAGAAGACGGCACCGTCGATGTGAGCCCGCGCGCCCGCGAAATCGGCCTTGTATCCGAGCTCCATGTTGAGATCGGTCTCGGGCGAGAACTGCAGCTCGGCGTCCGGCAGACCGGGGCTCAGATTGAAGCCGCCGTCCCGGTAGCCGCGCGAGAGGAGGGCGTAGATCGCCTGCGCGGGCCGCGGCTTCCAGGACAGCGACAGATCGCCGCCCCAGAGGGTGTCCGTGGGACCGAACGCCCGCGCGAGCGCCGGTGAGCCAGTCTGCGTCAGCGTGTCGCGATAGCTGACTGTCCGACGCTCCCCGCGCGCACCGGCCTGCAGGTGCAGGTCCCGCCCAAGGTCCTGGTCGACCGCGGCGAACAGCGCCGTGCTGCGGGATTCGAAGGCGCTCGTGGTCGTCGAGACGCTGAGAGGAGGCAGGTAGCCGGAGGTCGGGTCCTGGTAAAGATTGTTGATCGTGTCATTCAAGGATTCGCGCAGCGCGAGTCCATAGACGCCGACGAGCCAGCTACGGCCGGTCGCAGGCTCGCCCGACACGCGCACCTCGACGTTGCGCGTCGTGCGCCGTCGCTCCTGCACCTCGCTCGACTGGTATACGTAAGGTGCCCAGAGGCCTGGATTGCCCCAGTCACCGTCGTACGAGTACTTGATCGGCGAGTCGGCGTAGCCGGCGATCGCGGTCACTCGCAGCGCATCGTCGGCCGAAAAATCGACGTGCGCGGACGCCGCCGTCGAGTGCTGAGCGTCGACGCCGGGCTGATCCGACTGCGTCGTGCGGCTGTTGTCGATGGCGAAGTCGTCGTAGCCGTCGTCGATCTGCACGTGCATCAGCACGAGGTCGACCCGCAGGCGATCGGAGGGCGCGAAGCGCCAGCGCCCTCGCACCGTGAGCTCGTCAAAGCCGGCCGTGTCATCGCGCTTGAGATAGGCGTTGCGGTAGTAGCCGTCGCTCGTGAATCGCTGCACGGCCAGGCGGGCCTCGGAGTCGAGCGCATCCACCGGGCCGCTCAGCACGAGGCCATAGCTGCGACTGTCGTAGTTGCCGGCGCCAAGCTCTGCTCGACCCTCGAACTGCGGCGTCGGCGTGGCGCTCGACATGAAGATGAGACCGCCAAGGGCGTTTGCGCCGTAACGGGCGCCCTGCGGCCCGCGAAGCACCTCGACGCGGTCGAGGTCGAACAGCGTCGCGGCGCTTCCGAGGCCGCTGAAGTCGATGTCGTCGATCACGAGCCCGATGGATGGGTTCGGCGCACCCTGGTACTGCGCGAGCTCGCCGATGCCACGGATCTGGAAATACCGGGGGCGGGCCGTGTCGCCTGCCCAGTTCAAGTCCGGCACTTCGGCGAGCACGTCCTCGAAATGCTGCTGTCCGGCGCCGCGCAAGGACTCGCCGTCGAGGACCGAGACGCTCGCCGGGACATCGAGGACCGACGCCGCGCGGAGCGTCGAGGTCACGACGACTTCACCGAGATCGCCAGGCTCGGCCGGCGCGACGCACGGCGCCATCAGGAGCGCGAGCGGCGCCGCCCGCATGACGCGGCTCAGCACGGCGACAAAGATCGCCGCTCGCGACCGAGGCCGCATACAGGAAAATGCCGACGGCATGCTGCTCCCTACGCCGGTACTAGCCGGATCAGGTTCAACGGGTTCGCAGGTGTGCGCGCAATCCGCGCCGCCGGCGTCTCAGGCCCACGAAGGCCACCCCACGCGCGCTCAAGTCTATCGAAGATCGCCAGGTCGTGCCGAGATCGTCGCGACGACCAAGCTCTACCCAACTTTTGATTGTCCGACAGCCGCGGTGACGCGGGTGGCGCTATCGTGAGGGCGAGCCTGCAGCGGCTATCGCTGCGTGCGATGGTCGGCGCCTGCCGCCGGAGAATCGACGGATGCTGGACTGCCCGCGCACTTCCCGCTGCGCGCTGTCATGTCGCCCACTGTGACGGCGGGACGCTGGTCCGAATGGCGCACGTGGCGCGCGCCGCTGGCCGGGGCGCTGCTCGCGGCGGCCGGCACCAGCGCCGTGCTCTGGTGGTGGGCGACGCGACACGGCCTCGCCTTGCTCGCCGAGCGTTCGCACCTGTAAGCGAACTGAAAGACTGCGGCGAACGGCGAGCCGCACAGCTCGCCGCGACCGGCGGTCGCGACGCGACGGCCGCATTCGCAGCGACCGGGTGCGGGCGGCCGGGAAGTCCGCCCGCGCCTCGATCCGGGCGGTTAGCCCTTGCGGTTGTCCTTCGCAGCGCGGTACGCGAGCGCCTCGCGCAGCGACCTGACCGCGGCACGCGAGTCCGCGAGCGCCTGCGCCTTGTGGCCGCCGAAGTCGTGCGGCGCGGCCTCCATGTACTTGATCGCGTCCTCGAGTTCGTGGATCGCCCGTGCGATTCTCGGGTGCTCCTTGCCTTCCTCGCGCATCGTTTCCTCGGCACCCGCGCTCACGCCCGCCAGCACGCCGCCGGCGGCCAGCGCCCCGAGAATCTGTCGACGATTCGTCATGGTGGGTTGCTCCCTTGCCAGTTCATGATTGTCCCGGCGCAGCTTTGCGCCGCCGCGCATTGTACGCGCGCAATCTGACTAGCGAGCGGCGGCGATGTAGCGGTGCACCTGCTCGCGCAGCAGGTCGAGCGGCAGCACGCCGTCGCGCAACACCGCGTCGTGGAAGTCGCGCACGTCGAACCTCCCGCCCAGCTGCTGCTCGGCCTCCGCCCGCAGCGCGCGGATCTCGAGCTGGCCGAGCTTGTAGGCGAGCGCTTGCCCCGGCCAGGAAATGTACCGGTCGATCTCCGCTGCCGTCTCTTCCGGCGCGTGCTCCCTGAAGAAGCCGAGTGCCTTATCGCGCGACCAGCCGAAAGCGTGCATGCCCGTGTCGACGACCAGTCGCACCGCCCGGAAGCGCTCACTCGCCAGCTGCCCGTACCGGCTGTACGGGTCACGGTACACGCCGAGCTCGCCGCCGAGCGACTCCGCGTACAGCGCCCATCCTTCCGCGTACGCGCTGTTGCCGTAGTACTTGCGAAACTCCGGCAAGCCGGCAATCGAACGCGCGACCGCGCCTTGGAACACGTGGCCCGGCACCGCCTCGTGCAGGACGAGCGCTTCCTTGTCGTAGCGCACCTGCCGCTCAGGCTGGTACGTGTTGAGGTTGAACCAGCCGGGGGTGAGACCATCCGGCGTAGGCGCCTGCGCGTTGCTCGCCGTCGACTGCTCGCGATCTTCCGGAATCGCGCGCACGCCGTACAGCAGCAGCGGCATGCGGCGGAACAACGTCGGCAGGTTCGGCTCGATGATCTTGGCCGTATTGCGGCAGAACATCAGCATCTCGTCCTTCGACCGGAAGTGCTGGTCCGGCATCTCCTCGAGGTGGCGGCTGAACGCGGCCAGGTCGCCGCTGAAGCCGGTCTCGCGCGCCACGGCGAGCATCTGCGCCTCGATCCGCTGGATCTCAGCGAGGCCGAGCTGGTGGATCTCCTCCGGCGTGCGCGACGTCGTGGTCAGCCGGCGGATCAGCGTCGCATAGGCCGCGTGCCCGTCGGGAATGCTGTCGACGCCGATCTTGTCGCGCTGCTTGGCGCGGTACGGACCCGCCATGAAGTCCCGCAGCCGGCTCCAGGCCGGCATGAATGCGTGCTCGTAAGCCTGCTTGGCATCCGCCGCAATGCGCGCCTGCTGGACACTGCTGATGCTGGACGGAAAGTGCCGCACCGGTTCGAGCAGCGCCGACTGGTCCGCGGTCTGCGCCGACTGCCGCTGCAGCTGCTCGACGATCCGATCGACGACGACCGCGGGCTGGGTGAGGCCGCGCGCGATCGACTCCTGCAGGATTTCGATGTTCTGGTCGACGTAGGACGGCACCGCGCGCAGCCGCGTGATGATGTTCTCGTAATCGTGAATCGTGTGCGCGGGCATCCGGTCGACTGTCAGGTAGATGCGAGTGTGCAGCCCGTACAGCTGCTGCACCCGCAGCAGGTGTACCTCGAGGTCCTCGGCGTCGAGGTCGGATTGAGTCACGTAACGCAGCAGGCGCAGGCTCAGGCGATCGGCCTCGCTCAGCGTGTCAGCCGGTATTGCGTCGACCTGCTTGAGGCGCGCGACGAGGTGGTCGTGTACCGCCTGTCGCCCGGTGCGCGACCAGTCGGCCCAGCGGTCGTCGTAGTCGTGCCGGCCGATCGAGGTCGCGTATTCCGGGCTATCGCGCAGCCGTTCCTCGAAGCTCGCGGAGAACAGCGCCTGCGCCGACTCCGCCGGCGTCGCACCCTGCGCGGCGGCCATCCAGAGGCCGCACGCGAGTGCGGCCAGCATGATGATGCTGCGACTCATGATTCTCTCCTCGACGTGAGCGACCGCGGATTCCCAGCCGATCGCCAACCTCAATCGGTGCGTCCGATCAGCCGGACTTCGCGCTGCGGGAATGGGATGCTGATTCCGCGCTGCCGGAAGCTCTCGATGATCGCAAGATTGAGCTCCCCCTCGACGCTGCCGAAGTCCGCGATACCAACCCACGGCTTGATGGCGATCTGGATCGCCGAGTCGCCGAGCATGACGACCTGCACGACCGGCGCCGGATCGGCCAGCACGCGTTTGTTGGCGGCCACCAGCTCGCGTACGGTGCCGAGCGCGAGCGGCACGTCCGATTCGTAGGCGACGCCCACCTGCAGCTCGGCCTGACGGATTCGACCGTAATTGTGCAGGATTTCGCCCACCACCTTGCGGTTTGGCACGACGATCCGCGATCGGTCGCCGTGCACGAGCGTCGTGCTGAACAGCGTGATCGATTCAACCAGACCCTCGACGCCGACGATCGCGACGTACTCGCCGACGCGGTACGGCTTCGTGAAGATGATCGTCAGGCCGGCGACGACGTTGCTGAGCACGCCTTGCGTGGCGAGCGCGATGCCGGCACCGGCGACGCTCAGGCCTGCGATCAGCGGCAGCAACTCGACGCCCAGGTTCTGCAGCGCCAGGATCGCGAACATCGCGAGAACGAGTGCGCGCAGGACCCGCGTAAGCAAGCTACGGACCGGCGGCTCGAGCTCGAACCGGTGCAGGGTCCGAGCGGCGCCGCGCGCCAGCCAGCCGCTCACCACGACGCCGGCGACGAGGATCAGGATCGCAACCAGCAGCTTCGGTCCGAAGCGGATCGAGAGCGTCAGCAGCTCGTTCTTGACGTGGTCCAGGGAGCTCAGTTCTTTATCCATCACCGCCCCGTCGATCGCGGCCGGATTCCGCCGCCGTCAGCGACCCGCCGACCAATCGCTGGCCGCGGCCCGAAGTAACCGCGTGTTGCGATCACGCGCGGCGACGAGCAAGTCTGCCTGTTCGCCCGCGCGTTTCCAATCGGTGGCTTCGACAGCCTCCGTCAGGCCGGGCCGCTCGAGATGGGTGTAGGTCTAGCGCGCCGCGTACAGCAGATGCTGGAACCACGGCCGACAGCGCCTACAACGACGGCAAGCCGGCATACGCGGCGGCGACCGCAGCGGACGGGACGTACGCGGCGTGGAATTGAGCCGGCCAGCGGCTCGGCCGGCCGGTCGACAGGTGAATGCAGGCGTAGGCGATCTCGGCGCGAACGAGCGTGTCGCCGCTGCCGACCCGCCGTACCTGGAAGCGCCGCCGCACCTGCAGGCGGCTCTCGCCACCGAGCAGCCACGTCGCGACGTCGACCATATCGCCCTCGAGTGCAGGGCGCAGGTAGGCGATCACCGTGCGCACGACCGCCATGCCGCGGTCAAGCTCGACGCAGCGCTCGAGCGGCATGCCGAGCGCGGCGGAGTGCTGCCAAGCGGCGCGATCGAGCCAACCGACGTAGACGGCGTTGTTCACGTGCCGGTAGGCATCGATGTCCTCGGCGCGGACCGCGAGTCTCGCGACATACGGCGACGGCAGATCCCATTCATCGGCGATCGTCACGGGCGTCACCGCTGCGCGGGCATTGGCGCCGTTTCAGATCGCATTCAGCGCCTGGTCCAGGTCCGCGACCAGGTCGAGCGCGTCCTCGATGCCCGCTGAGTAACGCACCAGCGTCTCAGGGATTCCAGCGCGGGCACGCTCCTCGGCGGTGAGCTCGACGTGGCTCGTGACCGCCGGTGGGCCGGCCGTTGTTGCGACGCCGCCGAGATGGGCTGCCAGCTGCGCATAGCGCAGTCGCTCGAGGACGACCCGCAACGCCTCGAAATCGCCACGCGGCACGAACGAGAGGACGCCACCGAAACCTCGCATCTGGCGCCGGGCGATCTGGTGGCCGCGGTGCTGCGGCAGACCGGGGTAGAACACGGCCTCGACCCGCGGGTGCCTGGACAGGTGCTCGGCGATGGCAAGGCCATTTGCGTTATGCCGCGCCATGCGCAGCGCGAGCGTCTTCATCCCGCGCAGCACCGCATAGGCCGCTTCCGGGCTCAGCGTCGCCCCAGCGATCTCGCGAAAATGATGGATGCGCCGCACCAGCTCGCCGCGGCCGGAGACGAGGCCGGCGAGCACGTCGGAGTGCCCCGAGAGGAATTTCGTCGCACTGTAGACGATAAGGTCAGCGCCGAGCTTGATCGGCGACTGGTTGATCGGCGTCGCGAAGGTGTTGTCGACGACGACCGTCGCGCCGCGCGACTTCGCGACGCGCGCCAGCCGCTCGATGTCGATGACCTTGAGCGTCGGGTTGGTCGGCGTCTCAAGGTAAAGCAGCTTGCAGCCATCTTCAATTGCGCGGCCGATGGCCGCGTGATCCTCCGTGTCGCATAAGGCCACCGGGATCGAAAAGCGCGGCAGGAACTCCTCGAACAACACATTCGTGCCGCCGTAGGTGTCCTTGACGCTCACCACGCGATCGCCGGGCGAGAGCAGCGCGAACAACGTCGAGCTGATGGCCGCCATGCCGGTCGCGAAGCCGGCTGCGGCTTCGGCGCCATCGAGGGCGGCGATCTTCTCCTCCAGCACCCGCAGCGTCGGGTTGCTGTTCCGCGAATAGATGTGCCCGTCGGCACGGCCGGTCGCGACGTCCTGCCAGGTGGCGAGATCGCTGTATGCGAACGTCGCGGCGCCGACCACCGGCACGACCGCGGCGCCGTACGGGAAGGGCCCGCGCTCGGCGGCCCAGACCGCCTGAGTGTCGGGGGCGGCGGACTCGATTGACGTTGGCCTCATGGCGGATCCTTGATGCGTTCGCGGAACCCGTACGAGCCGGGCGCGGGCAGCGATTGTGCCATCGACGGCGGCGCAGCCCCAAAGCCGCGCGGGAGGGGCGACCTGCATAGCGACCACTCGCGCGCGTGCCGCCGATGCGGTGATAATCGATCCGGCGGTCCCAGCGCGCCGACGCCGCGCATTCCGCCGGAGGGTTGATGGAGCTCGAGCTGACGGCCGATGAGCGTCGTTTCCGCGACGAGGTCCGCGGCTTCCTCGCTGACACGCTGCCGGCCGACGTTCGCGCCGCGATGGTCGCCGGGCGGCCGCTCGGCAAGGCGCAGATCGTGGACTGGCAGCGTGCGCTCAATCGGCGCGGCTGGGCCGTCCCGCACTGGCCCGTGGAGTACGGTGGCACCGGCTGGAGCGCGGTCCAAGAGTACATCTTCCAGGACGAGATGCAGCAGGCGCCCGCGCCCCCGCCGCTCGCCTTCAACGTCGACATGGTGGGGCCGGTCATTGCACGCTTCGGCAGTCCGGCGCAGCGCGAGCGCTTTCTGCCCCGCGCCGCCAACCTCGACGACTGGTGGTGCCAGGGCTTCTCGGAACCGGGCGCCGGGTCGGACCTGGCGTCGTTGCGCACGACCGCGCGGCTCGACGGCGATCACTACGTCGTCAACGGGCACAAGATCTGGACGACGCTCGCCCAGCATGCCGACTGGATCTTCTGCCTTGTGCGGACCGACTCCAGCTCGAAAAAGCAGCTCGGCATCTCGTTCCTGCTCATCGACATGCGCTCGGCCGGCGTCACGGTGCGTCCGATCATCACGATCGGCGGCGAGCACGAGGTCAACGAGGTTCTGCTGGCCGACGTGCGGGTACCGCGCGAGAACCTGGTCGGAGAAGAGAACAAGGGCTGGGACTACGCCAAGTACCTGCTCGGCCGCGAGCGCACCGGCATCGCTCGGGTCGGCGCCTCGAAGGAACGGCTGCGCCGCTTGCGAGCGCTCGCGGCCGCGAGGGCGTACCGAGACGGCGCGCTGCTCGACGACCCGGGCTTCCGCGAGCGGCTGCTTGCGGTCGAGCTCGAGCTGAAGGCGCTCGAGCTCACGACGCTTCGAATCCTGACCGCCGCCCGCGGCCGCGACAGCGGCAGGCCCGATCCCGCCTCGTCGATCCTGAAGATCAAGGGCACCGAAATTCAGCAGGCGATCACCGAGCTCTACCTCGAGCTGGGCGGCTCGTATGCGATGCCCTTCGAGCCGTGGTCGCGAAAGGCCGGCGAGCCGCATGCACCCGCCGGGCCGGGCGACCCGCCCGACTGGCTCGCCAGCATCGCGCCGACCTACTTCAACTGGCGCAAGGTGTCGATCTACGGCGGATCGAACGAGGTCCAGCGCAGCATCATCGCGAAAGCGATCCTGGGCCTGTAGGACTGCAGCGGTGGACCTCGGCTACAGCGACGACCAGCGGCTACTCAAGGAAAGCATCGAGCGCGTGCTTGCGGACGGCTACGACGTTCCGCGGCGCGCGGCCTACGCCGCGGAGCCTCGCGGGTTCAGCGAGTCGCTCTGGCGCACCTACGCCGAGCTCGGCGTGCTCGGGATCCCGTTCGCGGAGACCGAGGGCGGCCTCGGCGGCGGGCCGGTCGAGATCATGATCGTCATGGAAGCGCTCGGCCGGGCAATGGCCGTCGATCCGTACCTGCCAAGCGTCGTGCTCGGCGGCGGCGTACTGCGGCACGCCGGCAACGACGAGCAGCGACGGCGGTACACGGCGTCGATCATCGATGGCAGCCAGACGCTCGCCGTCGCGACCACCGAGCCAGAGTCCGGCTACGACATCGCGCACGTCGCGACGCGGGCGCGGCGCGACGGTGCCGGCTGGGTGCTCGACGGGGCGAAGTCGGTCGTGCTGGGCGGCGGCGGCGCCTCGCAGGTTGTCGTGCCGGCGCGCGTGTCCGGGGCGGTGAGGGATCCGGCCGGCATCGGACTCTTCTTAATAGATGCAAGCACCGCGGGGCTCGAGCGGCGACGTTACAAGATGCAGGACGGTCTGGATGGCGCGGACCTGCGCCTCGCCGGCGTGCGCTGCGGTGCGGACGCGGTGCTCGGCGATCCTGAAGGCGGCTTCCCGGTCTTGGCCACCGTGGTCGACGAAGGCCGGGCCGCCCTTTGCGCGGAAGCCGTCGGCGCCATGGACCGGCTGTTCACGCTGACGCTCGAGTACCTGAAGACGCGGCAGCAGTTCGGACAGCCGCTCGGGCACTTCCAGGCGCTCCAGCACCGTGCGGTTGACCTGTTCGTCGCGCTGGAGCAGGCAAGAAGCATGGCACTGTTCGCAACGCTATCCCTATCAAATTCCGACCCGACCGAGCGCGCGCGCGGGGTCATGGCAGCGAAAGTGCAAGTGGGCACCGCCGCGCGCCGGCTCGGGCAAGAGGCGGTACAGATGCACGGTGCGATGGGCATGACGGTCGACTACGCATGCGGAGTGCTGTTCAAGCGCCTCACGATGATCGACTGCACGCTTGGTCACGCGCGCGAGCTGTCGCGATCGCTTGCCGAGCTGGGCGGCCTGCCGTGTTGATCGGCGCGCGAGGTCGCGCCGGGCGCCGTTGAGCGCGGAGGCCCAGCGCCGGCGACCGGGGTCGCGCCCGCGCCGCGGTGGCGGCGGGCGGCTGCCGCAGCTCGCCTGGCAGGACGTCGTCAATCCGTTCGCGCCGATGCAGGTCCTGTCGGAAGACCAGCTCGAGTCAATCCATGAGACGTCGCTGCGAATCCTCGAGGAGCTCGGCATCGAGGTGATGTCGCCGCGCGCACTCGACATCCTGTGTGCGGCCGGGGCCGCGGTCGACTCGGCGAGTGGCATGGTGCGACTCGATCGTGGCCTCGTTGCGGAGGCGCTCAAGACCGCCCCGTCATCGTTCACACTAACGCCGCGCAACGCTGCGAAGCGCGTGATCCTTGGCGGTTCGCACATCAACTTTGGCCTCGTCGCCGGCCCGCCGAACGTGCATGACCGCGAGCGCGGCCGACGCGCGGGCAACTACGCGGACTACTGCGATTTCATTCGTCTGGCGCAGTACTTCAACGCGATTCACTTGATTGGCAACCAGGTCTGCGCCCCGATCGAGCTGCCGGCCAACTCGCGCCACCTCGATACCTACCTGGCCAACCTGCGCTATTCGGACCAGGTCTACCACTGCACTGCCATCGGCGCAGGACGCGCAATCGACGGCATCCGGATGATGGCGATTGCGCGGCAGATGACGCTCGACGAGTTCGCTGCAAGCCCGGGCGTCATCACCATCATCTCGGTCAACAGCCCCCGACGGTTCGATGCGGCGATGTGCGAGGGGCTGCTGGCGATGGCCGAGCACGGCCAGGCAGTCGTCATCACGCCGTTCACGCTGATGGGCGCCATGGCGCCCGTGTCGCTCGCGGCGGCGCTCGCCCAGCAGAACGCCGAGGCCTTGTTCGGTGTCGCGCTCGCGCAGCTGGTCCGGCCGGGCGCCCCGGCCATGTACGGTGCCTTCACGTCGAACGTCGACATGCGGTCGGGCGCGCCGGCGTTCGGGACCCCCGAGAATGCCAAGGCGAACATCGCGAGCGGACAACTGGCGCGGCGCTATCGGCTCCCCTACCGCACCTCGAATGCGAGCGCCTCGAACGCCGCCGACGCGCAGGGTGCCTACGAGACCGAGATGTCCTTGTGGGGGGCGATTCTCGGCCATGGCAACCTCGTCTATCACGCGGCCGGTTGGCAGGAAGGCGGACTGACCGCCTCGTTCGAGAAACTGGTGCTCGACGTGGAGATGCTGCAGTTGATGATGGAGTTCCTGAAGCCGATCACGGTCAATCCCGCGGAGCTTGGATTCGACGCCATCAGCCGCGTGCCGACCGGCGGCCACTTCTTCGGCGAGGCACACACCCTCGAGCGCTACGAGCACGCGTTCTACCAGCCACTCGTGTCGAACTGGCAGAACTACGAGAACTGGCAGCTGGCGGGCGGCAAGGACGCCACGCAGCGCGCCACCGATCTCTGGAAGCAGGCACTCGTCGATTACGAGGAGCCGGTGCTGGATCCGGCAGTCCACGAGGCGCTCAACGACTACGTGCGCCGTCGGCGCGAGGAGATCGGCGGCGGCGAGCCCTAGGCGGCCACGCTCACGGTGGCTCCGGCACCTCGCGCCGCGGCCAGACGATTCGCTGCCAGGCGCTGACGTGCCGGCCGTGCTCCACAACCGGTGGCAGCGAGCCAAGCGACATCAGGCATGCGCTTGCCGCCTCGTCGAGGGCGGTCGAGCCGCTCGAGCGCGCAACCCGGACCTCGGACGGCCGGCCGCTCGGCTCGACGCGCACGAGCAGCGTCAACGAGCCGCGGATTCGGAGGTCCGCGGCCGATTCCGGGTAGGCGTGCGCGCACGCGTCGGTGAGCAGCCGCGCATCGAATCCGAACGCGTCGATCACCGCGCTCGCGCCGTTGGCATCGCCCGACTGCTCGACGCTGCCCGACGCGACGAACGCCGACGGGCTTTCCGGCTCACGCGTCCGGGACGGAGCCGCGGCCGGCGGATCCGGTGCGACCGGTTCGGGGACGGGCAGCTGAGGAGGCGCCTCGATGAGCTCGACGTGCAGGAGCTGCAGCGTGGCGCCTTCGGGCGGCGGGCGGCGGGGCGCGAACGACGCGTACAGCATGAACGCCAGCAGCGCGTGCACGAGCGCGACAGCGAGCCCGATGCCGCCGCGGCGGAGGCGACCGGCATCCTTCATCGGCGGAGCGCACCCACCGTGGCGGGCCGGTTGGGGCTGGAGGGGCCGGGGCCCGCGCGCCGCACGCGCCCGCGCTCAACCCGCGGCCGGCCGGACCAGGTAGCCGCCCGACTTGTCGTCACGCTCGAGGCTGAGCAGGTGGCGCGACTGTGCCTCCTCGAGCAAGCCGTTGAATGAGCGGAAGCCGTAGTAGCCCTCGTTGAAGCCGGGCTTACGCCGCTTGAGCGCCTGCTTAACCATCGAGCCCCAGATCCGCTCCTCCGCGCCGCGCTCGGCCACCAGCGCTTCGAGCGTCTCGATGACGAGGTCGAGTGCCGGCTGCGACTTGTCCTCGCCCGCCTCGGGAGACGGCGCGTCCGGCCTTCGCTCGGCCTTCGCGCCGGTGCTGGCCGCTGCGCGCGTGCGCCGACGCCCAGTGCCCTTGCCGGCCTGCTCACGTACGAGGTCGTCGTAGTAGATGAATTCGTCGCAGTTGTTGATCAGCAGGTCCGAGGTCGAGCTCTTCACCCCGACTCCGATGACGGTCTTGTTGTTCTCCCGCAGCTTCGAGACGAGCGGCGAGAAATCCGAGTCGCCGCTGACGATCACGAAAGTGTCGACATGCGACTTCGTGTAACACAGGTCGAGCGCATCGACGACCATGCGGATGTCCGCGGAGTTCTTGCCCGACTGCCGCACGTGCGGAATCTCGATCAGCTCAAAGGCGGCCTGGTGCATGGTGGCCTTGAACTCCTTGTAACGTTCCCAGTCGCAATAGGCCTTCTTGACCACGATGCTGCCCTTCAACAGGAGTCGCTCGAGTACCCGGCCGATGTCGAAAGCGGAATACTTGGCGTCGCGGACGCCGAGCGCGACGTTCTCGAAGTCGCAGAACACCGCGAGGTTGGGTGCGTCGGGTGACGTCGGCACGGTGCGGATCCTCCTCTCGCGCGGTCGCGGCTCGACCGCTGCCCCGATTGTAGCGCTGGACGGCCGACTGCCCGACGCGGCACCGGTTACACTCGACCCGGGTGGACACGATCACCGAGCAGCGACTGCAGCGCGCCACCGACCGGCACCGGGCGGGCGACCTCGATGCCGCCGCGGCGCTGTATGGTGAATTGCTGGCGGCCGACCCGGGGCACCGGGTTGCTGCGTTCCGCCTCGGGCTCCTGGAGCTGCAGCGCGGGCAGCTCGACCGGGCGCTTGCGTTGCTCGAGCCGCTGGCGGCCGTCGATCCCGGAAACATCCGTCACCAGCTGGGCGTCGCGCAGTGCTACGCGGCGCTCGGCCGCTGGCCACTCGCCGCCCACGCCTACGCTGCCGCCGAGCAGCTCGATCCCCGGTCCGCCGACGCAGCCTTCGGACTCGGCACTGCACTGCAGGCGCAAGGCGACCTCGCCGGCGCCACCGCCGCCTACGAGCGGGCTGTGTTGCTTGATCCCGGCTCGCCCGAGGCGTTGAACAACCTGGGCGTCTGCCGGCAGACTCTCGGCCAGCCCGACGACGCCGAGGCGGCGTACCGCCGCGCGCTCGCGCTGCGGCCGGAGTTCGGCCAAGCGCTCGCGAATCTCGGCGTGCTGCTCCAAGAAACCCCGCGCGCCGCCGAGGGGCTCGCCCTGCTGCGTTCGGCCTATGCGCTCGAGCCGGCCGTCGGTACCCATGCGGTCAACCTTGGCTCAGCGCTGTGCCGGGCAGCCGAGTACGCGGAGGCGACTCGCGTGCTCGAGTCGCGGCTCCGGGTGGTGCCAGAGGATGCCGACGCCGCCTACAACCTCGGCAACGCGTTACTCGGGCTCGGCCGTTCGGACGAGGCCATCGCGAGCTACCGGCGCGCACTCCAGCTGCGGCCTGGAGACCCGGACGCGCTCAGCAACCTGGGCAACGCGCTCAAGCAGGCGGGCGAGCCGTCTGCCGCGATGGCCGCCTACGAAGCGGCACTGCAAGCGCGGCCGAATTCCGTCGGCGCGATCAACAACCTCGCGTGCCTGTTGCGCCTCCTCGGCCGTTTCGACGACGCCGAGACGTTGTTTCGCCGCGGGCTCGCCATCGACCCGGGCCATGCTGCGCTTTTCAATAACCTCGGGAACGTGCTGAAGGATGCCGGCGAGATCGACGAGGCGATCGAGTGCTATCGCCGCTCGCTCGCGCTCGATCCGGACGACGCTGCGACGCACAGCAACCTCGCCTACTCGCTCAGCTTCGTGGAGACCGACGGCCGGGCGATTCTCGCCGAGTGCCGCAGATTCGACGCCCGCTTCGCGGCACCATTGCGCGCGGCGCTACCGACTGCCACGAGCGACCGGCGGAGCGAGCGCCGGCTCCGGATCGGATACCTGTCGCCGGACTTCCGCGAGCACTGCCAGGCGCTGTTCATGGTGCCGCTCCTGGCGCACCACGACCACGTGGACTTCGAAATCGTGTGCTACTCGACTGCCGAGCGGACTGATTCGACGAGCCAGCGCATCGAATCGCTGGCCGATCAATGGCGCGATGTGCGCTTCCAGAGCGATGCGACGATTGCGCAGCTGATCCGCAGCGACCGGATCGATATCTTGGTCGATCTCACGATGCACATGTCGAATGGCCGGCCGCTGGTGCTCGCGCGCAAACCCGCCCCGGTGCAGGTCGCGTGGCTCGCATACCCGGGCACGACCGGCATCGGCGCGATCGACTACCGCTTCACTGATCCGCGGCTCGATGACGCTTCCACGAGCGGGCACTACAGCGAGCGGAGCATCGTGCTGGCGGATGCGTTTTGGTGCTACGACCCGCTGACGTCCACGCCAGAGGTCAACCCGCTCCCGGCGCGAAAGCACGGGCGCGTGGCCTTCGGCTGCCTCAACAACCCGTGCAAGCTCAACGACGCGACGCTGCGCCTGTGGAGCGAGGTGCTCGCGGCACTGCCGACGGCGCGCCTCGTGCTGATGGCGCCGGAGGGGCGCCGTCGCGAGCGCCTGCGTTCAAAATTGGCGGCTTTCGGTGTCGACCGCGAGCGAATGGACTTCCGCGCCTACCGGCCCCGGGCGGAGTACCTCGGCACGTACCACGATCTCGACGTCGGGCTTGATACCCACCCGTACAACGGCCACACGACGAGCCTCGATAGCCTGTGGATGGGTGTTCCTGTCATCTCGCGGGTCGGGCCGACGTGCGTCGGACGAGGCGGCCGCAGCCAGCTGCACCACGTGGGCCTGCCAGAGCTCGCGGTCGAGTCGGACGAGGCCTTCGTTCGCACCGCCGTGTCGCTGGCGAGCGACCTGCCGCGGCTCGCCCAGTTGCGCAGCGAACTGCGCGGGCGACTCATGCGCTCACCCCTCGCCGACGGCGGCCGCTTCGCCCGAAGCATCGAGACCGCCTATCGCGCGATCTGGCGCGAGTACTGCAATTCCTCGGCCTGAAATGAGACGAGCGCGGGTTCCATCCCGCGCTCGCCAATGGGTACCGGCGACCTCAGTCGCGACGGTGGGGGACGCTCAGCGGTGCCCCACCCAGTGGCCTTCCCGCAGGCGCCAGCCGCCGTTCACCCGCACCCAGGAGTGTGGCTCCCAGCGGTAGCCCGGACGCGGTTCGGCCCAATGGCCGCCGACCCACACATGGCGTCCGCCGACCCAGTTCCAGTAGCCGCCCATCCAGAAGTAGCCGGGCCCGGGCGCGACGCCGTAGGTCTCGACGATCGGTGCCGGTGGCTCCGTCACGACCACGTCGGTCGCGTAGCCGTGCGCCGGCACGACAATGCAGCCGCCGAGCGAGAGCGCAAGGACCAGCAGCGCAGCGGATCCCATCTTTGACCAGCGAAGGTTGCGCACATGAACTCCTCTTAATGAAACTCTACTTCATATAACGCCGATCACGCCGGCTGGCTGACATGGTGGGTGCCAGCGACTCGCGATCAGACCGACCCGAGCGCCGCGTGCACGACGACGTGCAGCCAGAGCGCGAAAAGAACAATCCAACTAGCGAAATACACGCGCATCCGATTGCGCACGCGGTTGGCACCGAGGTGGACGAACGCGTGCACGCACCGCAGCCCGACGTACAGCCACGCCAGCGCGATCGCACCGGTGCTTCCGTCGCCGGACAGCATCGCGGCGAGGCAGGCTGCGTAGAACAGCGTCGGCGCCTCGAACAGGTTCGAGAAGTGCCGCGCGGCCTTCGCGCTCGCTTCCGGTTCGACCTCGCCCTGATAGACACGGAAGTACTTGGCGCTGACGCGCCCGGCCTTCACGGCGCCGACGCGGCTGCGAAACAGCACGACGAGAACGATGGCGCTCAGCACGACCATCGCGAACATCGGGTAGATCAGAACGACTGCGCGCATGGGCACTCCTCGAGGCTGCCCGGCAGTCTACTGCAAAGCTTCCCGGCACCCGGCGCGGAAGGCAGGGGTCTCAAGCGCGGCGCGCGCGCAGGAATGCCATCGTTCGCTCCGTCTCCACCCGCAATCGTTCCTCGAGCGCCGGCACGGTCTCGCCGTGTCCCGAGCGCGCCGCCGCCTCGAGCATGCCGGCGGCGGCGCAGGCCGCGTGTGCCTGCATGCTGGCGCTTGCGCCCTTCAGGGAGTGGGCGAGGCGGCCGACGGCCGGCAGGTCGCCGCGCCCGAGCGCCGCGCGCACATCGCGCAGGGTGGCGTCACCCGATTGAATGAAGAGTTCAATGAGTTCGTCGACCAGATTCGCGTCGCCGTCCGTCATCTTTAGCAGCTTCGGCCAGTCGACGGGATCGGGCTCGTCGCCGGTGGGCGCGCGGGCCGCCGGAGCCGCCTCCGGCTGGATCGACGCGTCGAGGTGGCGCGCGAGGACCGCCGCAAGTCGCGTGCGGTCAAGCGGCTTCGTGAGATAGTCGTCCATGCCGGCAGCGCGGCAGGTCTCTTCGGCGCCTTTCATCGCGTCTGCCGTCAACGCGACGATCGGAATGTGCGCGCCGCCGCGCTCGCGGCTGCGGATCTCGCGGGTCGCCTGGTAGCCGTCCATCACCGGCATCTGGCAGTCCATCAGAATCAGCTGGTACCGACCGGTCTCCCAGGCGGCCACGGCCTCGGCGCCGTTGCCGACGACGTCGACGGCGTAACCCAGCTTGTCGAGCGTGCCGCGCGCGACCTTCTGGTTCACAGGATTGTCCTCGGCGAGCAGCAGCTGGCGCGAGAACGCCGGCGCCGGCCGGTCGCCGCCGCGGCCTCCAGCCGCCATGCGCTGCGTGCGCACGTGCCACCGGTCGGAGTCGAGCGACAGCGCACGCACCAGGCTCTGGCACAAATCGCGCGAGGAGGCCGGCTTCAGCAGGTACGCCGCGAAGCCGACCTTGGAAAAGTCCGGCGCGGTGTGGACTTCGCGCGCAGAGGTCAGCAGCAGGAGGTGAGTTCCGGCGTAGCGGTCGTCCTCGGCGATCCGCCGGCCGAGCTCGACGCCGTCACAGCCGGGCATCATGTAATCGAGCACAGCGAACTCGTAGGGTCGGCCAGCCTGGCGCGCGGCGGCGAGCGCGGCGAGCGCCGCGCCGGCACCATCGACGGCAACCGCCTGCATGCCGAACTGCCCGAGCTGTCCGAGGAGTACCTTGCGGTTGGTGGCGTTGTCGTCGACGACCAGTACGGCGCGACCGGCGAGCGGCGACGGGTCGGGCGCAAGCTCCGGCGTGGCGGTGCCGGCGGCACCGAAGCGCGCCGTAAACCAGAATGTGGAGCCTGCGCCCTCCGTGCTCTCGACGCCGACCTCGCCGGCCATCAGCTCCGCGAGCCGGCGCACGATCGACAGCCCGAGCCCGGTGCCGCCGTAGTGACGCGTCGTCGACGCATCAATTTGCGAGAACGGCTTGAAGAGCGCCTCGAGCCGCGATGCCGGAATGCCGATGCCGGTATCGCGCACCTCGCAGCGCACGACGGTTCCGGTGGCGTCCGACGCGGTCACCCGCACGTCGATGGCGACCTCGCCGGCGCGCGTGAACTTGATCGCGTTGCTGCCCAGGTTCAGGACGATCTGGCGGAAGCGACCCGGGTCACCGACGAGCCGCTCCGGCAGCAACGGGTCGATGTTGACGATCACCTCGAGGCCCTTGGCGTGCGCCTGGATCGCGAGCAGGTGCGCGACGTCGTCGATGCTGGACCGCAGGTCCATCTCGATGAGCTCGAGATCAAGCTTGCCAGCCTCGATCTTCGAGAAGTCGAGGATGTCGTTGATGACCGTCAGCAGGGCGGCGGCGCTGTCGCGGATCGTCTCGGTGTGATCGCGCTGCGTCGAGTCCAGGTTCGTCTCGAGCAGCAGCTCGGTCATGCCGATTACGCCGTTCATCGGCGTGCGGATCTCGTGGCTCATGTTTGCCAGGAATTGCGACTTCGCCTGGGCCGCAAGCTCCGCCCGGTCCTTGGCCTGCAGAAGCTCGGCGTTGGCCGACTCGAGGTCGCGCGTGCGCTGCGCGACCTGCTCGCTGAGATCGCCGGCGAGGCGACGCAGCCGGCCGAGCCGCCAGCGATACCACGCCACGCCAGCGCAGACGATGGCGACCGCGCACAGCAGCGCAAACCAGACCGTCTGGTAGAACTGGGGCTTGAGCGAGAAGCGGAAGCTCGCGCCCACCTCGTTCCAGACCCCGTCATTGTTCGCGGCGATCACGCGGAAGGTGTAGCTGCCCGGCGGCACGCTCGTGTAGTAGGCGGTGCGCCGCTCGCCCGCGTCGACCCAGTCCTTGTCGAAGCCTTCGAGCCGGTACTTGAAGCGCGTCCGCTGCGGCGCAAGGAGGCTCAGCGCCGTGTAGTGAAACTCCCACTGCCGGCGACCGGGCTCGACCTCGGCGCCGTCGACGAGCGGCAACGCGATGGCGTCGGCGGTTACGAGCTCGATCTGCACCGGCGGTGGCAGGTTGTTGAAGCGCACGTGCGCCGGGTCGGCACGCACGACTCCGCTGATGTTCGGGAACCACAGGTGTCCGTCCGGCGTGCGGCAGCCCGCCGAGGTGTTGCCGCCATCAAATTCGGCCGCGCGCAGCCCGTCGGAGAGTCCAAAGACATGGAATTCCGGCGTCGCCGCCCGCCCATGCGCCAGCGCGTCAAGCGCCGCGCGCGCGACGTACATCAGGCCGGTGTTCGTCGAGAACCACAGGCGGTGTTGGTCGTCCTCGAGGATCTGCAAAATCGTCTCGCGCAGCGGCGCCGAGAACTTCGTCAGCGGTACGATGCGATCGTCGAGCCACACGGCAAGGCCGTCGGTCGTGCCCAGCCAGATGACGCCGCGCTCATCCTCGTGGAAGGCTGTGACGCGCGCGCTCGGCAGTCCGTCGTTGAGCCCGAAGTGGCGCGCGCTTCCGTTCTCGATCACGTACAGACCGTGCGCATCGGTCGCGATCCACAGCCGGCCTTTCGCGTCGCCGTGAATGAGGCTGACGGTCGTCGGTCCGACGACCGGCAGCAGCTTGCGCGCCGGCTGCACCTGACCGTGTTCGATCACGTCGATCCCGACGTCGGTTCCGATCCAGAGGCGCCCCTCGCGATCCTCGTGCAGTCCCTTGACGAGGTTTCCGGAGAGGCCGTTGCCGCGGTGATAGCGCACGATGCCATGCGAATCGAGGCGATAGACGCCCGCACCTTCCGTGCCGACCCACAGTGCACCGCTCTGGTCCTCGAGCAGCGAGCGCACGCGCACGTTGTCGAACCCCGGCGGGCCCGGCACGTGGCGGAAGCCGCGGTCGGTCGAGACGCTCAGGCCCGCGTCGGTTCCGACCCAGACGCCGCCAGCCTTGCGCGGGGCGACTGTCCACGCGCCGTTGCCGAGGAGCCCTTCGGCTGGCCCGAAGTTCGCGAACTTCGAGTCGCGCAGCCGCAGCATCCCCGTGTCGTAACTTCCAATCCAGAGGCTGCCCTCGTCGTCCTCATAGAGCGCGCGCAGATCGCTGTGCGAAAAGTAGCCGCTCGCGAGCGAATCGACCGCCCCGCCGCGCCAGCGCACGAGGCCGCCGCCGAGCGTGCCGATCCAGAGGTTGCCGTCATGATCGAAGAGGAGTGCGCGGACGGCGGCACCCAGTCGACCGCCCGGCGCGAGCAGCTCGAATCCTCGGTCGGAGCTGCGGTAGAGGGCACCGGTGCCGGTGCCGACCCATAGCGCACCGTCGGGACCGGCGCGAAGCGCCGATACCGGCTCGTCGGACTGGCCCGGCGCGAGGTGCTGCGTGTCGAAGCGATCGCCGGCCAGCCGATGCAATCCGCCGGCGGCGGTCGCGACCCACATGACTCCGTCGGCGTCGGTCTCCAGCGCACGGATGCTGTTGTCCCGCAGGCCGCTGTCGGTGTTGAACTCGCGCACCCGCTCGCCTTCGACGAGGAACAGGCCGTCCTCGGTGCCGATCCATACGCGCCGCGCCGGGTCGTCGGCGATCACCCGCACGTTGGCGTGCACGAGCGCGTCGGTCTTGCCAAACGCGCGAAAGACGCCGTTGTCGAGCACGGCGATCCCGGAGCGGGTCCCGATCCAGAGTCGCCCCGCGCGGTCGACGTGCAGCGCCGTGATGTGCTTGTTGGGGATGCCCGCTTCGTTGCTGGGCCCGAACACGACGAAGCGCACGCCGTCGAACCGGGCGAGGCCTTCCTGCGTGCCGACCCAGAGGTAGCCGTCGCGGGTACGGGTGATCGCCTGCGCGGAGGTTTGCGGTAGCCCCTGCGGGATCTGCCAGTTATCCGTGACGTACTGGCTCGGCTGCAGCGTCGGATCCAGCGCGAGCGCCGGGGTCGCCGCGAGCATGAGCGCGACGGCCGCGAGCCTGCGGCGCAGCCGGCTTCTCCCAAGCCCCATCCGGGCCCGTTCGGGGGAATCTGCAGTCATCGTGGCGGTTTCCGCGCGGTCCGCTTATTTAGCGGCGGATTTCACGCGTTCTGAAGGCGCGCGGACCCGCCGCGCGGCAGAAGACCCGGTCCGGGCTGACGTCAGTTTTCGCCGACCGTCAGGCGGGCTTCGTGGGCGAGGTCGGTGCCGCGCCGCCCGACGCCGTGCGCCGGGCCACGCTTGTCGCCATTGCGATGACCGAGGCGAGGTCGGAGAGGTTCGCCGGCACGATCAGGGTATTGCCTTCCTTCGCCAGCTTGCCGAATTCCTTGATGTAGGCCTCGGCGACCCGCAGCTGCATCGCCTCGTCGCCACCCTCGCCGTGCAGCGCGATGCCGACCTGGCGCAGGCCCTCGGCGGTCGCGTTCGCCACCGCGAGAATCGCCTCGGCCTGGCCCTGCGCCTCGTTGATCTGCTGCTGCTTCGAGGCCTCGGACTGCTTGATCACGCGCTGCTTGTCGCCTTCGGCCTGATTGATCTTCGCGTCGCGCTCGCCTTCTGAGGTCAGGATGACCGCACGCTTCTCGCGCTCGGCGCGCATCTGCTTCTCCATCGCCGAGAGCACGTCCTTGGGCGGGGTGATGTTCTTGATCTCGTAGCGCATGACCTTCACGCCCCACGCGGCCGAGGCCTTGTCGAGCTCGCTGACCACATTGGCATTGATCGTGCCGCGCGCCTCGAAGGTCCGGTCCAGCTCGATCTTGCCGATCTCGCTGCGCAGCGTCGTCTGTGCGAGCTGCGCGATCGCGAACGCGTAGTTTGTGATGCCGTAGGATGCGAGGTGTGGGTCGAGCACCTGCATGTAAAGCACCGCGTCGACGCCGACCTGCACGTTGTCCCTCGTAATGCAGATCTGCTCGGCGACGTCCATCGCCTGCTCCTTCAGTCCGTGCCGGTACGCGACGTTTTCCATGAACGGCATCAGCACGTGGAAGCCCGCCTGCAGAGTGCGGCTGTACTTGCCGAGCTTCTCGACGACATAGGCGCTCTGCTGCGGGACGACCACCGCGGTCTTCGCGATGACGACGACCACCGCGAGCGCGAGCACGATTGCGAAGGCGAGGCTTCCCATGATCGATTCCTTGTGACGGGGATTCAGGCGTCCGTTTGCAGCTGCAGCGTCAGTCCCTGCACGCGCGTGATGCGCGCGTACCGGCCTGGCTCGAGCGGCACGTCGCCGGCGTTGGTCGCGGTCCAGTGGCTGCCGCGGTATTCGACCTGGCAGGAGGCGCCGGGCTCTAGGCGCACCGCCAGCAGCAGACGGTCGCCCTCCGGGCCGATCGTGACCGCGGGAGGCGATTCGCCGCGAACGCGCTCGTAAAGCCAGCGGCGGAACCCCGTGATCGCGACCACTGCGAGCACCGCAAACAGCGTCCATTGGCCCCAGACCGGAAGTGCCGGGCCGAGGAGTCCTTCGGCGCCGACGAGGATTGCCGCGGCGCCGACGAACACCAGGTAGAACTGCGCGTCGATGAAGCCGAGCTCGGCGATCAGCAGGATCGCTCCGACGACCTCCCATCCCCACCACTGCATGTGGCTTCTCCTCCGTGCTGCGCACGGCGACGGCGGCAGTATGCCGGTCGGACGCCCGCCGCCGCTTGGAAATCCTTGAGGGCGCTGGATGCCGGATGCAAGCCTCCGGCCCCGGCCTGCCGCGCCGAGATCGTATACTGGCCGGGTTACGGGAGGCGCGGTGACGCGGCGGAGACCTATGCGATCTGGCGCCGCGCCGGGGAGGGTGGTGCGCCGCGCGCCGGCCGGGGTACTGCTCGCCCTGTTGGCCGTCGGTGCGCGCGCGGACGGCACGTTCAGCGGCACGGTCGGCCTGACCAGCGACTATGTGTTGCGCGGCGTCTCGCAGACCTACGGCGGCGCGGCGTTGCAGCTTGGTGCGACCTACCAGAACCCGCTCGGCTGGTTCGTCGGCGCGTGGGGCTCAAACGTCGATCCGTACCCGGCTGGCAAGCCCTCGCGCGAGCTCGACCTGTACGCGGGCTACGCCCGCGCGCTCGGCAGCGATTTCTCGGCGCGCGTGGCCTACACGCACTACAGCTACCTCGCGGATCCGCGCCCGACGCGCTATGACTACGACGAGCTCGCGCTGACGGCCACGTGGGTCGACCGCCTGTCGCTGACGTTCGCCTACCAGCCGAACAGCACGGCGTACTCGCGGCTCGGCTACGCGAAGGACGAGCCGGCGCTCGCGCTCGAGTTGAGCGGTCGCTGGCCGCTGCCGCACGATGTCGCCCTGACCGCAGGCGCCGGCTACTACGATCTGCAGCAGCTCTTCGGCGTTAGCTACTGGGCGGGCAGCGTCGGCGTCTCCTACGTTCGCGGCCGGCTGAAGCTCGACCTTGCCCGCTACTTCGCGACCGGAGGTGTCGCACGCCTCTACGAGGACGCGAGCGCCGACGGCCGCGTCGTGCTGTCCGGCCTCATCCGCTTCTAGTAGGACCCGATCGGTTGAACCGCCGGCCCCGGTCGGGGTACTAACCCCCGACAGGCGTCGCGCGGGTGGTCCGCGTCTGGATCCAAGCCATTGGAAAACCTCGAAATTCAGCCCGACTCCAGCAGCACCGGCAGGCTCGGCAATGACCACGAGCGCGAGCTGCTCGCGCGGATCAGCCAGGGCGACCGCGATGCATTTCGCGAGCTGTACCTGCGCTATCACCGCCGGCTCGCGCGGTTCCTGACGCGCGTTACGCACCGCTACGAGGACGCCGAAGAGATCATCAACGACACGCTGTGGATTGTCTGGCAGCGCTCGGCGGACTTTCGCGGCGCCTCGCGCGTCTCCACCTGGATCATGGGCATCGCGTATCGCCGAGCGCTCAAGCTGATTCGTCGCGCCGCGACGCACGAGCGCGTGATGGCGCTCGAGATCCAGGAGGATGAGGCCGGCGTCAGCGACGCGGCGCAGGCGCTCGAGCAGCGCCAGCTGCTCGAGCGGGCGCTGGCGCAGTTGCCCGTCGAGCAGCGCCTGGTGATCGAGTTCAGCTATTACTTCGACCACTCGTGCGAGGAGATCGGCGAGATCATGGAATGCCCGGTGAACACCGTGAAAACGCGCATGTTCAACGCGCGCCGCAAGCTGCGGACGATCCTGAGCGAGCAGGCGCCGGCCGCCGGCGGGAGGCTGCCGTGAGCATCGACCTCGACGGCGTGAGCTGCGCGGAGGAAGCGGCGCGACTGCTGCCCTGGTACGTGGTCGGCCGCCTCGCGCCGGCCGACGTGGAGCGCGTCGAGCGCCACCTCGAGCGCTGCGCGATCTGCCGTGCCGACGTCGGGCACGAGCGCGAGGTACGCTCGCTCCTCAAGTCCGATGCGCGCATCGAGTACGCGCCGCAGGCGGGACTCGCGAAGACGCTGGCGCGCATCGACGAGCTTGGCCGGGATGGACCGGCGGCGGCGCCACCGGCACCGCCAGCGGCCGTCTCCGGCCGGCGCCGGCACGCGGTGCAGTGGCTGACGGCCGCAGTGGTCGTGCAGGCGATCGGGCTCGGAGTGCTGGGTGGCGCGTTCGCGACCCGCACGACGCCCGGCGCAGCGCGCGCCGACTACATGACGCTTTCAGCGCCCGCGGCGGTGGCCGGGGTCTCGCACCTGCGCGCCGTGTTCGCGCCGGGTGTCACGCTGGGCGAATTCAAGGACCTGCTGGCGGCGCGCCAGCTGACGGTCGTCGGCGGGCCGAGCGACGCCGGTGTCTATACGCTCGCCGGCGCCACCAACGGCGCGGCGGCAACGCTCGAGGCGACGGTCGCGGCGCTGCGCAGTGATCAGCGCGTGCTGTTCGTCGAGCGCGCGGTCAACGACGAGCCCCGCCCGCGGTGAAGGCGTTCGTCGCGCTGCTGGCGCTCGCGCTCGCCGGCTGCGCGGCCGGCGCGCCGCTGGCGCCGGCCGCGACGCTGCCTGCGGAAGCGCTCGCCGCGCCCGTCCGCTACATCGTCCTCACGGTCCGCAACCCGGCCGTCGCGCCGCCGACGCACGCCGCCTCGACCGCGCACGGCTACGACAGCGTCGGGCCCTACCTCGCCGGCAGCAGCGCGCGACGCGAAAGCGAGGCGATTGCCGCCGACTTTCACCTGCAGCCGGCGGCAAGCTGGCCGATCGCGCTGCTCGGCGTGCACTGCCTCGTCTACGCGGTGCCGCCGGATGCCGATGCGGAGGTGCTGCTCGCGCGGCTCGCGCGCGACCCGCGCGTCGAGTCGGCGCAGCCGCTGTTCTCGTTCGCGACGCTGGCGTCCACCTACAACGACCCGTATGCGCAGTTGCAGCGCAACGTCGCGCAGATGTCGATCGCGCAGGCCCACGGCCTGAGCCGCGGCGGCGGCGTGCGCGTCGCGGTCATCGACACGGGCGTCGATGTCGGCCATCCGGACCTGCCGGCGCACGGCACCTCGGTCCGCAACTTCGTCGACACGGACGGCTCGGCATTCCGTGCGGACGCGCACGGCACCGCGGTCGCAGGCGTTATCGCGGCCGTCCCCAACAACGGCATCGGCATCGTCGGGGTCGCGCCCGATGCGCAGCTGCTCGCGTACAAGGCCTGCTGGCGAACCGCGGCCGGCATCGCCGCGGTCTGCAACACGTTTACGCTCGCGCAAGCGCTCGCCGCCGCGATCGAGGCCCGCGCCGACATCATCAACCTGAGCCTCGCGGGACCCAGCGACCCGTTGCTGACGCGCCTCGTCAAGCGGGGCCTCGAGCGCGGCGCGATCGTGGTCGGCGCCGTACCGGCCGACGGCCTGCGGCGCTCGTTCCCGACCGACATCGACGGCGTGCTCGCGGTGGATGCGATCGAGGCCGGTCACCACTTCACCGGCACCATCGCAGCGCCCGGCCGGGACATCCTGTCGCTGGCGCCGGACGGCCACTACGATTTCTACTCGGGCAGCTCGCTGGCGACGGCGGAAGTGAGCGGCCTGGTCGCGTTGCTGCGCGCCGAGCGGCCGCACCTGACCGGCCGTGAGGCGGCGGCGCTGCTGGTGGGCGTGCCCGGCGCTGCCGGGATCGGTGACGTGCCGAACGCGTGCACGGCACTGGCCGCGCTCACGCACCGCCCGCCGTGTCGGGAGCGCTAGCGCGGCGTGCCCGCACGCCGCGCCGAGCGGGCGCCGTCAGCGCACGCTGTAGTTGCGGCCCTCGAGGCACGCACCCTGCGCGCGCTGGTAGTCCGCCCGCTTCGCCGCTGCGGCATCGGCGCTGACCCCGCCGCCGGCCTGCGTCGGGTCGAAGCCGGTCTGGTCCGCCGCCCACCGGTGGCACTCGTAGCGGTCCTTGGCCTGCTGCTCCGCCGATTGGCCGCCCTTCGGGTACATGAAGAGCTCCGTGCTCGCGGGCGCCGCCGGCGCGTTTGCGATACCCGACGGCGGCCGGACGGACTCGTAGCGGCCGGTGCCGCTGTTCCAGACGTAGTAGCCGTTGTCGACGTAGTAGTACGGCACGCCGTTCCACCAGTACGTCGTGTAGTACCAGGGGAGCGTCCAGAACCACAGGCCTGCGCCGAGCCAGCAGCAGCCGTAGCCGCGCCAGCCCCAACCGTGCCAGCCCCAGCCGTGGTAGCCCGATCCGTGATAACCACCGAAGTGCGCGCCGCCGTGGAAGCCACCGGCACCCGGGTACGCGAGCGCGCCCGGAGCGACGGCGAGCGCACCGATCAGCGCGCCGGTGACGGCGAGGCGACGAAGGATTGCAGCGATCATGACGATACCTCGTGCGTCGCGACCGGCGAGCCGAGGGGATTGCGTCAAATGCACGCGAGCCGGTCGCTGCGGCACCTATTTTGACCCGAAATGGGCCCGTGCGGTTCCGGTTTCTGCGGGATGAAGCGGCCGCAATTCGCACTTCTTGACGCTACCGACGGCGCGAGCGGGACCGGTGCCCGGCGGCCGCCCACCGCACGATCGGCGGGAAAAAAAGCGCCGCGCACGGGGCACGGCGCGGACACCGGCGGTCAGGCGCCGATGTGGGGGTTCGAGAGCTTCTTCGCGTGGACCAGGTCGCGCAGGAAGGCGCGATCGTAGGTCTTGAGCAGATGGCGCTGTGTGCGCTCGACGAAGGTGCCGACGAGGTCGCCATCCGGGCAGGCGAGCAGCTCGCGAAACGTCGCCGCATCCCATTGCCACGGCAGTTCCAGCTCGACGAAGGCGCGGTTGTAGGCCGCGAGTTCCTCCGCGATCGGATCGGCGGCCGCGGCGCGGTCGCTGAGCGAGTAGTGCATCGCCATCGCTGCGCTCCTTGTTGGACCGGCCCTGCGTGCACCGTGCACGTGGTGACGGCTGGCTCCCCATGAAGACTAGCCCCGTCTCATCATCATGAAAAATGAATAATATCTATCATGACCATATAGAATTACTTATGGGTGAGGATCGGGGTCCAGCGCCATGAAGCACGCGACGCTGCGTCAACTGCGGGTCTTCGACGTCGCCGCGCGGCACATGAACTTCTCGCGCGCGGCCGAGGAGCTGCACCTGTCGCAGCCGGCCGTCTCGACGCTCATCAAGCAGCTCGCGCGCCATGCCGGCCTGCCGCTGTTCGAGCGCGTCCGGCATCGCCTGTACCTGACGCCGGCCGGCGAGGAACTGCGGCGGTGCGCGCACGAGATCGCGCACCGTGTGCAGGAGACCGAGGCGGCGCTGGGGCAGCTACGGGGCGTGAGCGGCGGCCGCCTCAACGTCGCGGTGATCAGCGCTGGCGACTACTTCTTCCCGCGCGTGCTGGCGGAATTCGCCCGGCGGCACCCCGGCATCGAGCTCAACCTGGCGGTCCACAACCGCGAAAGCCTGCTGCGCTGCCTCGCGGACAATCTCACCGACCTGGCCGTGATGGTGCGCCCACCGCCCCGCGCCGAGTGCATTGCCGAACGCATCGCCCCGCACCCTTACGTCATCGTCGCGGCGCCCGAACACCCGCTCGTCGGCGTCCGCGACATCCCGCGCAGCGCGCTCGCCCGCGAGCGGTTCATCACGCGCGAGCGAGGCTCGGACACCTGGAACTCGATGCGCGAGGTGTTCGGGCGGCGATTCCGGCAGCTGCGGTTCGCGATGGAGATCCAGAGCACCGAGACGATCAAGCAGGCGGTCATGGCCGGCATGGGCCTCAGCTTCCTGTCGCGCCACACGATCGGACTCGAGCTCGAGTCCGGCCGGCTCGCGATCCTCGACGTACAGGGATTCCCGGCAACCTTGAGCTGGTTCGTGGTGCACCGCCGCGAAAAACGCCTGCCGCCGGCCGCAGCGGCGTTCAAGGAATATCTGGTGCAGGAGGGCGCTGCGCAGATCGCCCGATTCACCGACCCCGGGCCCCGCGGGCGGGCGAAGGGCGCCTCCAGCGACCGCCCGGCCTAGTCGAGGAAGTCGCAGTAGCGCTCGACGTGCGTCGCGAGGTCGAGCGTGTGCTGGCGGGCGAGGCGCTCGGCGAGTTCGGTGTCGCGCCGCTCGAGCGCCTCGATGATGTTGAGGTGATCGACAATCGAGCGCGCCGCCCGGTCGCTCTGCGAGATCGTCGCCCGACGGATCGCGCGCACGTGGATCAGCAGATTGCGCGTCGCATCCTCGATCAGCTGCGAGCCGCCGAGGCGTATGACCGCCTGATGGAAGTTGAGGTTGGCGTCCGAGTACTCGTCGATGTGCTCCGACGGCGGCGAGGTCGCGAACGAGTCGAACAGATGGCGGAGCTTGGCGATCTCGGCATCCGAGGCATGCAGCGTCGCGAGCCGCGCAGCCATGCTCTCGAGCGCCGCCCACATCTGCACCATCTCGATGATCTGACGCTTGGATTTGCGGACGATGAAGATGCCGCGGCGCGGCACCGTCCGCAGGAAGCCCTCCTGCTCGAGGATCGACAGCGCCTCGCGGACCGGCGTGCGGCTGACACCGAGCGCCTTGGTCAGCTGGCGCTCGTCGAGTCGGAGCTCCTGCTGCGGGTCATAGATGTCGGTCTCCATGATCGCGTTCTTGATCAGCGCGTAGGCCTGGTCCCGCAGGCTGGTGGCGTTGAGCTTCTTGAGCTCGAAGCGCACCGGGCGCTCCGGGCGGCGAACCGCATCGGCCATCGGCTCGCCGGTCTCGTCGCCGTCGGTCGCTGAGACGCTCTCAGCGCGCAGAGTCGCGGTCACGGCAGGTCCCCCAACGCTCGAGACAGAGTGTGTGCAGTTATTCGAATGGGCTCGCGCCGCTCACGCCCAGCCGGCACCAAGCGTGAGTGGCGGCACCGCTCGCCCGGCGCGCGGCGTGCGCGGTTCGGCTGGCTCCCGCGGTGCGAGTCCCGCGAACCGGCCCGCATGCTCCGCGCGCGCGAGCACGTGGCACGGGACGGTTCGCGCGATCGCGCTCGCGTAAGCGAGTCCGAGCGAGGTGAGCCCGCACGCGGAAAGAAAACCCAAAACAATGAGTTGCATCGTCGACCAACATCCACGCACCGCGTGCCCGGGACTATATTTCGCACTGCAAAACCGCGCAAGATATATCAGATCCTTTGCGTTTCTTGGCGTGGCGGCACCGGGCCGGCGACCGGCGTCGCGAGCGTCGGCATGAATTTTTCCCTTGTGAGGCAAACGCCTACGCGGCGGGACGCGCGTCCGCGCGTGCCGCAGCGGGGTGCGTTGACTCGGCCAGATATATCAAATATGGTCGATTAGAGATCAGCCGACGACGCGTTTGAACCACCGCAGATCTCGGCGGACCAGCACCCACTCAACGGCCGTTTAGGGCCGCGCTGGCCGCACCGGATCGGCGCAACGAAGAGGTTGCGCCATCGCAGCACGGAAGATCGGCCGCAGACTCGAGTGCCATCGGTCAGGCGAATCGTTTTTTTGAGGGGGACTGCATGAATACAATTACGGCGCCAGCGGCTCGTTCGCCGCTCGCGAACCCATGGATCCAGCTCGTCATTGGCGTCATCTGCATGGCGTGCGTCGCCAACCTGCAGTACGGCTGGACGCTGTTCGTCGATCCGATCGACGCCAAGTTCCACTGGGGCCGCGCGGCCATCCAAGTGGCGTTCTCGCTGTTCGTCCTGATCGAGACGTGGCTGATCCCGGTCGAGGGCTACCTCGTTGACCGCTTCGGTCCGCGCTACGTCGTCATCGGTGGCGCGGTCCTGGTCGCGATCGCCTGGGTGCTGAACTCGGTCGCCGACAACCTGCCCGTGCTGTATTTCGCCGCCGCGCTCGGCGGCATCGGCACCGGGTGCGTGTACGGCACCTGCGTCGGCAACGCGCTCAAGTGGTTCCCGGGCCGGCGCGGCCTCGCGGCGGGCGTGACCGCGGCGGGCTTCGGCGCGGGCGCTGCGATCACGGTCGGGCCGATCAAGGCGATGATCGATGCGTCCGGCTACCAGCAGGCGTTCTTCTTCTTCGGCCTGCTGCAGGGTGCCATCGTATTCGTGATGGCGTGGGGGATGCTGGTTCCGCCGAAGCAGCTCCTCGCCGCCAAGGTGACCTCGAGCCAGACCGCGCACGGCTACTCGCCGGCGGAGGTTCTGCGCAGCCCGGTCTTCTACGTGATGTACCTGATGTTCGTGCTGGTGGCTTCCGGCGGCCTGATGATGGCGTCCTCGCTGGCGCCGATCGCCAAAGACCTGCACATCGACAAGGTGCCGGTCGAGATTCTCGGCTTCGGCGGGCCCGCTCTCGTGTTCGCGCTGTCGCTGAACAGGATCTTCGACGGCGTCGGCCGGCCGTTCTTCGGCTGGGTGTCCGACCAGATCGGCCGCGAGAATACGATGGCGATCGCGTTCACCATCGGCGCCGCGGCCCTGTTCACGCTGACGCGAAGCGGCGCGTCCCCGGTGCTCTTTGTACTGATCACGGCGCTGTACTTCGGCGTGTTCGGCGAGATCTACAGCCTGTTCCCGGCGACGCAAGGCGATACCTTCGGCGGCAAGTTTGCGGCCGCGAACGCCGGCATGCTGTACACGGCCAAGGGCACCGGCGCGATCGTGGCGCTCGGCGCGGCCTACGTCGCCAAGACGGCCGGCTGGAACACCGTGTTCATGATCGCCATGTGCTTCAACTTGACCGCGGCCTTGATCGGCTTGCTCGTGCTCAAGCCCATGCGCGCCCGGCACTTCGAGACCAGCCGCAAGCTGTTCGGCGAGTCCGGCGATGGGCCGGACGTGGCGGGCGCGCCAACCGGCCGCGCCGCCTGAGCCCGATTCGCCGCGTGCGGTGCGCCACGCACCGCGCGCGGTAGTTCCGACCGTCAACCCGGAGTCCGTATGTCAGCCCCCAACCCGACGCCGCTGAAGCCGGCGACGACGACCGCCGACGACACGCTGAAGCAGAAGTCGCGCGACGCAAACGTGGTCTCGGGCGGCCATCTGGTCGCCAAGGCGCTCAAGAACGAGGGCGTCGACACGATCTTCACGCTGTGCGGCGGCCACATCATCGACATCTACGACGGCTGCGTCGACGAGGGCATCCGGATCATCGACGTGCGCCACGAGCAGGTGGCGGCGCACGCGGCTGACGGCTATGCGCGCCAGACCGGCAAGCTCGGCTGCGTCGTGACCACGGCCGGCCCCGGCTGCACGAACGCGGTGACCGGCATCGCGACGGCGTTCCGTTCCGAGAGCCCGGTCCTGCACATCGGCGGCCAGGGCGCTTTGAGCCAGCACAAGATGGGTTCGCTGCAGGACCTCCCGCACGTCGACATGATGACGCCGATCACGAAGTTCGCGGCGACCGTGCCGGGCACCGAGCGCGTCGCGGACATGATCTCGATGGCGGCGCGCGAAGCCTTCAACGGCGCGCCGGGCCCGGTCTACCTCGAGATTCCGCGCGACATTCTTGACCGCGAGGTCGACCGGACCAAGGCGGTCATCCCGCAGCCCGGGCACTACCGCGCCTCGACGAAGTCGATCGGCGATCCGCGCGACGTCGAGCGTCTGGCGGACATTCTGGTCGCAGCCGAGCGCCCGGCGATCCTCTACGGCCAGCAGGTCTGGACCGCCCGCGGGCACGCGGAGGCGATCGCGCTGCTGCGCGGCCTCGACATCCCGGGCTACTTCAACGGCGGCAGCCGCGGGCTGCTGCCTCCCGGCGATCCGCACCACTTCGATCGCACGCGCGGCAACGCGTTCGCGAGTGCCGACGTCATCGTCATCGTCGGTACGCCCTTCGACTTCCGCATGGGCTACGGCAAGCGGATCAGCAAGGAGCTGAAGCTGGTCCAGATCGACATGGACTACCGCACCGTCGGCAAGAACCGCGACATCACGCTGGGGCTCGTGGGCGACCCGGGCGCGATCCTGGGCGCCGTGCTGCAGGCCGCATCGGGGCGCATCGACGCCGGCAAGCGGCAGCTGCGCCGGCAGTGGATGAAGCAGCTGTCCGACCAGGAGGCCGCGGCCACCGAAAAGCTGATGCCGCTGTTCAAGTCGAACAACACGCCGATCCATCCGTACCGCGTGGCGTGGGAACTGAACGAGTTTCTGCGCGACGACACGATCTACATCGGCGACGGCGGCGACGTCGTGACGATCTCGGCCCAGGCGGTCCGGCCGCGCGCCCCCGGCCAGTGGATGGACCCGGGCGCCCTCGGCTCGCTCGGCGTCGGCACCGGATTCGCGATCGCGGCCGGGCTCGCCAACCCGAACAAGGAAGTCCTCTGCTACTACGGCGATGGCTCGTTCGGCATGACGGCGTTCGACATGGAGACAGCGAACCGCTTCGGCGTTCCCTACGTCGCCGTGGTCGGCAACAACTCCGCGATGAACCAGATCCGCTACGGCCAGCTCGCGAAATACGGCGAGCAGCGCGGCAACGTCGGCAACCTGCTGGGCGACGTGCCCTTCGGCAAGTTCGCCGAGATGCTCGGCGGCTACGGCGAGGAAGTGCGCGACCCGGCCCTGATCGCGCCGGCGCTCAAGCGGGCGCGCGAGTCGGTGCAGCGCCTGAAGCGCTGTGCGGTCGTCAACATCTGGGTCGACCCGCGCGAGTACGCGCCGGGCACGAAGAACCAGACGATGTACAAGTGAGGCGGGAGAGGCGCGCATGGGCAAGGCACTCGACGGCGTCAAGATCCTCGATTTCACTCACGTGCAGTCCGGGCCGACCTGCACGCAGCTGCTCGCGTGGTTCGGCGCCGATGTGATCAAGGTGGAGCGTGCCGGCGCCGGCGACGTGACGCGGGAACAGTTGCGCGACGTGCCGAACGCCGACAGCCTCTACTTCACGATGCTGAACCACAACAAGCGCTCGATCACGCTCGACACGAAGAGCGAGCAGGGCAAGGCTGTGCTGGAGCGGCTCATCAGGCGCTGCGACGTGCTGGTCGAGAACTTCGCGCCCGGCGCGCTCGACCGCATGGGGTTCAGCTGGGAGCGGATCAACGAGCTGAACCCGCGGATGATCGTGGCGTCGGTGAAGGGCTTCGGGCCGGGGCCGTACGAGGACTGCAAGGTCTACGAGAACGTCGCGCAGTGCGCCGGGGGTGCCGCCTCGACGACCGGCTTCGATGACGGCCCGCCGCTCGTGACCGGCGCGCAGATCGGCGACAGCGGCACGGGGCTGCACCTTGCGCTCGGCATCGTCTGCGCGCTCTACCAGCGCAATGCGTCCGGCCGCGGCCAGCGCGTGCTGGCGGCGATGCAGGACGGCGTCCTCAACCTGTGCCGCGTGAAACTCCGCGACCAGCAGCGACTCGCGCGCACCGGCGTCATGAGGGAGTACCCGCAGTTCCCCAACGGGAAGTTCGGCGACGCCGTGCCTCGCGCCGGCAACGCGTCCGGCGGCGGGCAGCCGGGCTCCATCGTGAAGTGCAAGGGCTGGGAGAGCGACCCGAACGCCTACCTCTACTTCATCGCGCAGGCGCCGGTCTGGAAGGAGATCTGCCAGGTGATCGGGCGCGAGCACTGGATCACCGATCCCGACTACGCGACGCCGAACGCGCGGCTGCCGCGGTTGAAGGAAGTTTTCGGCGCCATCGAGGCGTGGACGGTCACGAAGACGAAGTTCGAGGCGATGAAGCTGCTGAACGAGCACGACATCCCGTGCGGCCCGATCCTGTCGATGAAGGAGCTGATGGAGGAGCCGTCGCTGCGCGCGACCGGGACGATCGTCGAGGTCGACCACCCGGTGCGCGGCAAGTACCTGAGCGTCGGCAACCCGATCAAGCTCAGCGACAGCCCGACCGACGTGACCCGCTCGCCGCTGCTTGGCGAGCACACTGACCAGGTGCTGGGCGAGCTCGGATTCAGCGGCGCCGAGATCGCGACGTTGCGCGCGAGCAAGGTGGTTTAGGCACGGCCGGTGCGACGGTCACCGGCGGTGGGCGGACTTAGAAGGAGACCTTTCGATAGGCAAGTACGATGAGCCGGACGCGGTGCGACGGTCTGAGCGGCCGCGCGTCCGCCGGCGACAGGGTTCGAGGCACGATTTACATCACTGTGGGGGTATCACGATGCGCATCCGGACCAAGGGCAGCGCTCTGCTCAAGGCGGTGACGGTACTCATCGCGGCGACCGGGGTCATCTCCCCGGCGCTCGGCGACAGCTCCGACGATCAGCTCAAGAATCAAGTCAAAGTGCTGATGCAGCAGGTCGAGGAGCTCAAGAAGCAGGTCAACGAGATGAAGAAGGGGCAGGCGCAGCCTGCGGCGCCCGCCGCCACGGCGCAGGCCGCGGCACCCGCGCAGGGTCCTGCACCGCCGCCGGCACTGCCTTCGGAGCCGAAGTTCGACAAGTTCATGAAGGGCTTCTACGGCACCCTCGACGTCTCGTTCGACGACACGACGAAGGGCCTGAACGGAATGGTGGCCTACCACATCCAGAACGGTGGCACCGGCCCCGGTCTCGACTACACCAACCCCAAGAACGGTGGAGCGGGGCCCGTCGGGCGCGTCGGCTACATGCCGGCGCTGTCCACCAACAAGTCGCAGATCGGCTACCGCGGCGACTACACGCTCTCCCCGGAAGTGAAGTTCGTCTACCAGGTCGAGACCGCTCTCGCGATCACGGCCTCGCCGGGCCTCAAGACCTCGCAGTACCAGCAGTCGAACGTCGTCAACGGTGCGATCGGCCTCGGCGACACGTTCGTGGGCTTCGCCGGCAAGGACTGGGGCCGGGTGAAGTTCGGCACGTTCTACTCGCCGTACAAGAAGTCGACCGACCGCCTGAACCCGTTCTCGGGGATGCTCGGCGACTACTCGGTCATCATGGGTAATTCGGGCGGCGACAACCGCGTCGAGTTCGGAACGCGGCTCGACCACTCCTTCGCCTATGAGTCGCCGGTCCTGGGTGGCATGTGGAGCTTCGACCTGCTGTTCTCGCCGGGCCAGAACCGCACCTACGACAACGTGGTGCAGTCGAGCGGCTCGCCCGACTGCAACGGCGGCAACATGCCAGGCAGCGGCAACCTGCTGCTGAACTGCGACGATGGCGGCTTCGACAACGCCTTCAGCGTCGACCTGAAGTTCGAGTACCAGGGCTTCTACGCGACCGCGGCGTACGAGATCCACAAGAACGTCAACCGGAACAGTGACGGCATCGGCGCCAACGTCGTCGGCTACGCCAACCTGCTGAACGCCACCGGCTTCACCGGCGCCCCTGGCGACACGACCTGCAACGACCCGAGCGGCCTGCTCGACTGCGCCACGTTCGCGACGATCGTCTCGGAGTTCCCGAACTGGGCCTCTGCGGGCGGCGGCACGCCCCCGTATCTGACCGACATCGCGGACGAGACGGCCTTCAAGATCGGCGCGCAGTACGCGTTCCCCTTCGGCCTGACGGTCAGCGGCATCTGGGAGCAGCTGAAGCGCAACCTGCCGCAGGTGCTGCAGTTCCAGAACGAGCGCCAGCGAAACGGCACTTGGTTCGCGCTGTCGCAGAACATCGGTGACTTCGACAACGTCAGCGTCGGCTGGGCGCACGCCGGCAAGACGCCGGGCGATCCGGGCGGCCAGCATAACTACAACCCGCTGGCGGGCCCGGACACGGCCGACATGTACACGGCCGCATGGAAGCACCACTTCGACAAGCAGCTGTACTGGTACTTCGACTGGGCGCTGACGCTGAACCACGGCAACGCGCACTACGACCTGGGTGCCGGTGGCCGCGGCCTGACGACCGACTGCCACGACGCGACGAACGCGATCATCATCGACGCGACCAGCGCCGGTAACACGACCTGGGGTGGCTGCCGGCCGATGGGCTTCTCGACCGGGCTGAACTTCAAGTTCTAGCGAGGCTCGCCGGTGGCCGCATCCGCGGCCACCGGCGGCGCGCGGCTCAGGCGGGGCGCGTCGCCCGGCGCGCCTGCGGCCGGAGCCGCGTGACGACCGTGTCGGTGGGCTGGATCTCGGGCACGCGTGCGCTCTCGGCGTCGTGCGCCCGGCGCCACGCCTCGAACTCCTCGAGCAGCATCGGCTTCGCGTAGACGTAGCCCTGCCCGACGTCGCAGCCGAGCGAGGCGAGGTCGGCGGCCGTGCCGCGGTCCTCGATGCCCTCGGCGACGATCGACAGCCCGAGGCTGTGGCCCATCTCGATGGCGGCCTGCACGACGGCCGTCGCCTCCGGGCTTCCGGAGATCGCCGAGACGAAGCTGCGATCGATCTTGAGCTCGTCGACCGGCATGCGCGTCAGGTAGCTGAGCGACGAGTACCCGGTGCCGAAGTCGTCGATCGACAGCGACACGCCCTGCGCCTTCAGGCCGTGCAGGCGGGCGAGCGCCTGCTCCGGGTCGCCGATGAAGCCGCTCTCGGTGAGCTCGAGCGTGAGCAGCTCGCTCGGCATCCGCGTTTCGGCCAGCACTTCGCGCAGCACCCGGTCCAGCTGCGGATCGGCGAGATCGTCGGCGCTCATGTTGATGGACAGGCTGAGCGGCCTGCCCTGTGCCGCCCAGCGGGCGCCGATCGACGCGCCTTCGCGCAGCGCCCAGCGCGTCAGCTTGCGGATGAAGCCGGCGTTCTCCGCGAACGGGATGAAGGCCCCGGGCATCAGCAGGCCGCGCGTTGGGTGGCGCCAGCGCATCAGCGCCTCGGCCCCGACCAGCGCGCCGCTCTGCAAGTGGAGCTTCGGCTGCAGCGCGAGCGCGAGCTCGTGTCCGTCGATGGCACGCTGCAGCTCGCCGAGCAGCGACAGCTGCTCGCGCGTCGCGATCCGCAGGCTCGAGTCGTACACGCGCAGCGCGACGTTTTCGCGGCGCGCGCTCTCGACCGCGAGGTCCGCGCAGCGCATGAGGTCGTCGGCCTGGGCCGAGTCGCGCGGGGCGCAGGCCAGCCCGAGCACCGGGTTGATGTCGATCGGCTGCTCCGACACCTCGACCGGACGCGACAGGCGCTCGAGGAGCTCGCTGCCCCATTTCTCGAGCGACGAGCCCGGGCCGAGCGGCGTGCAGGCGGCGAAGTGATCGGCGCCGACGCGTGCCAGCTGCAGCGCGATCGTCGGCGTCTCGGTCAGCCGGAAGCCGATTTGCTTCAGCACCGCATCGCCGACCGCGTAGCCGAGGCACTCGTTGATGCGCCGGAAGCGTCGCAGGTTGATGAGTGCCACCCCGACGGGCCGGCTCGGGTCGCCAAGCGCCAGCGTCAGCGCATCGGTGAACGCCGTCCGGTTCATGAGCCCGGTGAGACGGTCGGTGTAGGCCAGCGTGCGGATGTCGCGATCGCGGGAATCGACGGCCTTCTGCATCAGCTGCAGGCCTTCCGCGAGCGCGCCCAGCTCGTCGCGTCGCTCGACGACCAGCGGCGCATCGTAACGGCCACCGCGAATCGCCTCGATGGCCGACGTCAGCGCGAGCAGGGGACGCGTGATGTTGCGCGCGAGCCAGAGTACGGCGATGGCACCGAGGCTGAGGCACGCGAGCGCGATCAGCACGAGCCGCTCGCGCAGGCGGTCGAACGGTTCTCGCGCTTCGGCGAGCGAGCGCGACAGCACGGCTGCCACGGGTGTCGCGGTCCCGGCCGCGAGCGGCAGACTGCGCGTCAGCAGGTCGGCATCGCCGCGCCGGGTCCCCGGGGTGAGGCCGTCGACGGCGATGCGCGCCACCTTCGGCTGAAGCGTGGTCGCGAGCGCTTGCCAGCCATCCGGCCCACGGCTCGCGAGAGTCACGTCGAGGCCGGTCACCTGCGACAGCTCGTACACCGACGCGTCGTCGAAGGCGAAGCCCATCACGATCCACGCGACCGGCAGCGGGCTCCGGATCGTCAGCATCACCAGCTGGTACGCGCGCCCGTCCTCGACGGCGATCGTCGATCGCGCGCTGGTTCCGTCGCGCAGCGTCAGCAGGTGACGATAGACAGAGGCGGTCCCGACCTTGGAGGCTGAGCCTGTCGTCGCGATCACCGTCCCGTCGAGCGAGACGAGGTCCACCAGGGTTGCGTTCGTGCGGTCGCGCTGCGTCTCGAGGGCGGAGCGGATCGTTTCAGGGTCGTTGGTCGCGATCGTTTCGCGGAAGCCGAAGTCCTTGGAGGCGGCGTCGGCGGCGAGCGTCAGCTGGCGCCGGTTGCTGTCGAGTGCCTTCTCGAAGACCAGCCGGCCGATCTCGAGCTGGCGCGCGATCTCGCGCTCCGCGTTCGACTGATTCGCAGCCGACACCGCGAGCAGGGCGGCGCCAATGACGGCGCCGAGCAGCGCGAGGAACGTGACGGCGATGCGGGTGCGCAGCTTCATCGTCAGCCAACGCAGCCGAGCGCGATGCCCGCGCGCACGGCGCAGCCCGCTCCGCCCTGGGGTGCGACACAGTTCACAGTCCGGCTCCGCCTGCGCTTCGCGCCCTTCAATAAGTGAATACCGCTCGCGCCCATTAAGGCGCACGTGCGGCCCGCGCGGGGGTGCGTATTTGGCAAAAGTGACACGCGTCCGCAGGCCGGCCGCGCCATCGCCGGGCGGTCGTCGCAAACTGCGAACCGCCTCTCTTATTAATAGTCCGTGACAGGCCGGTTCGTCCGGCTCACCGACGACGCCTTGGCCCCAAACGTCGGCCGGCAACCCAGTAGGTGCCGGCAGCGGCCCGCCCGGTTCGCCGACGCCCGCGGGCGCGCGGGCCACGGCTCTGCGACGTGGCCCCTACCGCCGCGCCGCGCGATGCGCGTATTCTGTTCACATGTCGACGACGGCCGCCGACGATAGCGGGCGACGTTCAGCGCGCACGCGGCGCGTGCGGCGTCCGGCGCTCCTTGGCTTCGCCGCCGGTCTCCTGTCCCTTCACTCGGTGCCGGCGGTCTCGGGCGAGCTCGCGGTCACCGTGCGCGCGCCGGGCGGCGCGCTGGTGCCGGGCGTAGCGGTTGTGCTCGAGCCGTCGGCTCCGGTCACGGCGCCGCGTCGCCGCGACAAGGCCACCGCGCGGATCGAGCAGCGCGCGCGGCACTTCATCCCGCAGCTCCTGGTCGTGCAGAAAGGGACGCTGGTCGAATTCCCGAACAACGACACCGTCAGCCACCAGGTGTACTCGTTCTCGCCGGCGCGCACCTTCCAGCTCTCGCTCTACAAGGGCACGGCGCATCCGCCGATCGAGTTTGACAAGGCGGGTCTCGTCGTCCTCGGCTGCAACATCCACGACGACATGGTCGGTTACATCCTGGTCACCGAGTCGCCGTACTTCGGGCAGACCGATGCGCAGGGTAGTGGCCGCCTCGGCGGCGTGGCGGCCGGCCGGTACACGCTGCGCGTCTGGTCGCCGAGGATCGCGGACGCGCCGGCAAGCCTGCAGCGCACCGTCGAGGTCGGCGACTCCGGCGAGGTGGCGGTCGAGGTCGTGCTCGCCAAGGCACTGCTCGCGGCGCCGTCACCGCGACCGGAGCGGTCGGAGTGGGACGCCTACTGATGGCCCGGATCGCACTGGTGCTGGTCGCGGCGCTCGGTGCGGGGGCCGCGCTCGCGGATGATCGCATCGCCCTCGATGCGCTGGTCGACCTGCGGGCCGTGCACACCGACTCGGCGCCGTCCTTCGTCTACGGCGGGCTCGGCACCGTGCGATTCGACGACGACCACGAGGGCGTGCGTGTCGGTCGGGCGTCGCTCGCCGCGCGAATCCAGATCGCCGCCACGCTGACCGGGACCGTCGTCGCCGATGCCTACGACGACGGCGAGCAGAATGCGGTCGGCGTGTCGGAGGCCTTCGTCGCGTGGCGGCCTTTTCCGCGCAGCGCCCTGCGGTGGCAGGTCAAGGCCGGCGCGTTCTTCCTGCCGGTGTCGCTCGAACACCGGCTGATCGGCTGGAGTAGTCCCTATACGCTGAGCGCGTCGGCGATCAACACGTGGATTGGCGAGGAATTCCGCGTGCTTGGCACCGAGGTCGAGGCGCGCTGGCTCGGCGCGCCGAGCGGCTATCAGGGAGACATTGGCCTCGTCGCCGGCGTCTTCGGCTGGGACGAGGGTGCCGGCGTCGTCATCGCCGAGCGCGGCTGGGCACTGACGGATCGGCCGTCGCTGCTGTTCGGGCACGTTGGCCGAAATCCGGCCGACCTGTACTACGAGGTCGACGGACGGCCTGGAGCCTACGTTGGAGTCAGCTGGCACCACCACGAAGCGCTCGAGGTCCGCGCGCTCAGCTACGACAACCGCGCCGACCCCGCGGCGCAGAATCTTGGCGGCTATCAGGCATGGCGCACGCGCTTCACCGCGGTCGGCGCGCGCTGGGAGCCGCTCGAGCACTTCGCATTCCTCGCCCAGCACCTTGAGGGCAGCACCGCCATCGGGCCGGACGGCACCCAGGCGCAGTTCGTGCAGCAATACGGTGCCTGGTACGCGCTCGCGAGCGGCGAGTGGGGGCGCAACCGCGTGTCGGTCCGCTATGACCGCTTCACGACGGAGCAGGTCAATGGTTTCTACGGTGGGCCGCTCGCGAACGAGCACGGCCACGCCGCGACGGCAGCCTGGATGTACCGCCTCTCGGACCAGTGGCAGCTGGCCGCCGAATGGCTGCGCGTCGTGAGCGACTATCCGCCGCGCGCGGAGCTCGGCGCCGCGCCGGCCGAGACCGACACGCAGGTGCAGCTGGCCGTCCGCTACCGGCTGCGCATCGACTAGCCCGCCGCCCTACAGGAAGGCGTGCAGCTCGATGAACGTCAGGTGGCGGTTCTCGAGGTCGTTCTGCGGGATCCCGCGGTAGCGCCGGAAGCCGGCCCGCAGCTGCAGGAACGGGACCGGCGTGTATTCGTACAGCACGCTCCAGCGCGCCTGCTGGTCGTTCGCGACCGAGCGATCAGGGTCGTACATCTCGGCCGTCACCTTGAGGTTGTGGCCCTTGTGCAGCGCCCAGTCGGCCTCGCCGAGAACCGCGGCCAGCTGCCGCGCGCCGCCCGGGTAGCCTGCGTCGCGCACGAGGTCGAGTTCGCCGAGCCACGCGATGGGCCCCGTCTTGAGCCCTGCGAAGACACCCTCGACCTGGCGGTTGCCGAAGGCGGATTCGGTGTACGTCGCCGCGGCGCCGGCGCGCCACGCCGGCTGCACGTACACGACCTGGGCGGTCAGCTCGTGGCCCGTGCCGAGCGAGATGTTGGCGGCCCCGCGCGTGTAGTCGAACTGCGCCGACCACTCCGGGAGTTCGAGACCGAGCTCGAATCCGCGGTCGGGCGTCGTCATGCTGATGCCGCTGACCTCGCGCACGAACGCCGTCTGGTCCTGCAGGCGCCAGCCGAATGGCAGGTAGAACTGCCCACCTTTCGCATACAGCCCGACCTCCGGAACCGTCAGCTTGGCGTAGTACTCGTTGGCCACTCGATTGCCCGGCGCGAAGGATTCGTCGACGTAGTAGTCGAGCCACTTCGGCACCAGCGTCACGTCGCCGTAGGCGCGCAGCTGCTCGAGGCCATCCTGCCGGACGGTCGGCTGGGCGGGCACATCCGTGTCGATCCGCGCGGTCCGGTAGTCCGCGCCGACGCGCAGGATCTTGAAGATCTCGCCCGACCACGTCGGCCAATTCGCGGGCAGCTCGTACTGCGGAAGGACCTTCTCCGTGAACACTGTTCCAAAGCCGTTGCGCAGCCCGCCGCCGGTGGGATTCACGTGGCAGGTGACGCACTTGTATCCCTGCTGCACGGCGAGGTAGGGCTCGGCGAGTGCGCGCGGTACGACGGCCAGGGCGGCCGCGAGCGCCGCGGCGACGAGTGCAATTCGGCGAATCACGGTGCCGCCTCCACCGCGAACACGCTGAGGACGACATCCCGCGCACCATCTCCGAGCCGGGTGCCGTCGAGGGCAGCGAGGCCCGTGGCCGGCGCCGCGGGCAGCACGAGCCGGTAGACGCCGTTCGCGAGCGCGGCGCGAGGGGTGACGAGCAACGCTGCCGGATTTCCGTCCGGCACCGACAGCTGGACCGGCACGGACTCCGGCTCGTCGGCTCGGCCGGGTGGCAGGCGCTCGAGGCGGAGCGAACTCGAGTCGATCCTCGTCTGGTCGAGCTCTCGGCTGAAGCCGAGCACGAGCCGAGCCGGCGACTCGAGTACTACGTCGTTCATGGCCGGCGTGAGCGCGGTGAGCTTGAACGCGACGCTTTGCGCCACGGCGACCGGTGCCGGTGCGCCGTTCGTGACCCACTGGCGGATCGTCGCGATCGTCGCCGCCGGCAGCGGCGGGCCGCCGAAAGGCATCTGCGCGCCGACCGCCGCGACGCCCTCGATCTTCTGCACGAGATAGCTGTTCGCAGGATCGCCCGGCTTGATCCGCAGGATCGACGGCTCCTCGACGCTCGGCACGCCCACCAGCATCGCGTAGCTGTTGGCCGCGTCGAGCCGCAGACCCTGCGGTGCCGCGCCGCCCGCGTGGCAGACGCTGCAGATCGGCGTGAAGACGTTCGCCTGAATCGAGGCAAAGTCGGGAGTCAGCGTTCCGTTGCCGCCTTCCGACCCGATCGGTCGACCGTTGCTGTCAAGGCCGGCGCCGCTGCCGGCGCACGCCACCAGCAGCGCCGAGCCGCACACCATCGCCGCCGCGCGAATTCCAATCACTCGCATGCCTCGACCTCTCACCCGGGAGTGATCGTAGGTACCGCGGCTTCCGGACGGGGTTCACGCCGGTGATGGTGCGTGGCTGACGTCGTTCAGCGACGGTCTTTGATGCCGCTCGCAATCGTCAGCGTCTGCAGATAGTGAAAATCGCTCCGCCGCAGCGCGAAGTCGGGCGACGAGGGGTCGGTGAGGCGCGTCAGCTTCTCGAAATCTTCCGCCGGCATGAAGGAGCGCAAGCGCTCGCCCCACGTGTCGCGGAATATCGCCTCGGACAGGTAGCGCTCCGTCGAGGCATCGAGCGGCGCGACCCGCTCGATGAGGCAGGTGCGGATCGAGACGCGCTCGAGTCCGCCGCCGCGCAGGAGCCCGAGCAGGGCGCGCACGGCGTTGAACGCGTGCTCGGCGCCGCCGTACCGGGACCGGTAGTACTCGCGCACCGCGGCATGCGTGATGCGCTCGAGGCGTGCGTCCCAGGCGAACAGCTGCTCGGGCAGAAACGCGCTCTGCGCGACGACGAAGCGGCCTCCCGGCCTCAACAGGCTGCGCAGTGCCTCGACGCCGCGGGCCGGCTCGCGCAGGTGATGCAGCGTATTCAGGCAGAAGACGACGTCGAAGCGCCCGCGGGAAAACGGCGGGTCCGCGAGATCGCCCTGGACGATGAGAACCTGGTGCCTCGTGCGGCGCTGCGCGGCCGCCGCGTGAGCGGCGGCGAGGTCGATGCCGGCGGCGAACCCGCCCGGCGCGACGCCCTCCGCGAGCCAGCCGAGCGTACCACCGCTGCCGCAGCCGGCGTCCAGCACCGAGTCGCCGGGCCGCAGGCCGAGGCCGGCGATTGTCGCGCGCAACTCGGGCGCAGCGTACGCCGCGAACAGGTCGAGCTTGACCGCGTAGTCGCGCCCGCGGGTGTCGCCGAGCAGGCCCGGCGGGCGTGACGCATCGGCCGGCGGCTCGGACACGCGGGATCTCCCGTCGCCGGCGGGCCTGACGCCGGTCACCGGTCCATCTTCGGGCGCCGCCGGCGCCGCTTCAAGCGCCGTTGACCGGGGGCGCCCGTGTGCAACCGACTGGATCGGCGGGCGGACTCCCGGTCGACGCCCTGGGTCGCGAGCGCCGATTTCATGAACCCGGGGCGGTTCCGGTGGTACTCACCGGACGACGGGGTCGACGGACCCCCACGTTGGAGGCGGCGCCCGCATGTCGGCGTTGATACCGGAGGCCCCCGCGATCGAGGCGCTGCCGCTCGTTACGCTTTACCTCACCGATCGCTGCAATTCGCGCTGCGTGACCTGCGACTACTGGCGTCACGGCCGAACGAACCTGACGCTCGCAGGGCTGCTCCCCATGCTGCCGGCGCTCGAGGCGCTGCGGACCGAGGTCGTGCTGCTGTCAGGCGGCGAGCCGCTGCTGAACCCCGAGTGGGCGGCGATCGCGCGCACGCTGCGCCAGTGCGGCCTGCGGCCATGGCTCCTGACCGCGGGACTCGCGCTCGCAAAGCACGCGCCCGTCGCGGCCGAGCTGTTCGATGCGATCACCGTTTCGCTGGACGGCACGCTGCCCGGGACCTACGCCGAGATCCGCGGACTCGATGCCTTCGACAAGGTGTGCGAAGGGATACGTGCGGTCGTCGTCGCCGGCGCGCCGGTGACGGTGCGCGTCACGCTGCAACGGCGCAACTTCCGCGAGCTCCGGCGCTTTGTCTCGCTCGCGCGGGACCTCGGCGTTGCCCAAGTGTCGTTCCTCGCGGTTGACGTCGGCAATGCCCACGCCTTCGCGCGGACCGCGCCGGTCGACGGGGGCCTCGCGCTCGCGGCCGAGGAGCTCCCGGAATTCGCTTCGCTCATCGACGCGCTTGAGCGCGAGGCGGCCGAGGACTTCGCCGACGGCTTCATCGCCCAGTCGCCCGCGAAGCTGCGGAGCATCCACGCCTACTTCACGGCACTGGCCGGCCGCGGGGAGTTCCCGCCGGTCCGCTGCAACGCACCCCAGTTTTCCGCCGTCGTCACGGCCGACGGCCGCGCGCAGCCGTGCTTCTTCATCCCGCCCGCGGAGGCTGCCGGCGCACTCGGTGATCTGCGTGAGCGCCTGAACTCGACGCCGATGCGTCGGCTGCGCGGCGTGATCGCGGCGGGGGAGCGGCCGGAGTGCCGGCGCTGCGTGTGCTCGATGTGGCGCGAGCCCGGCGCGCGCGGCGCCGGCGACTTCCCGGCACGGCGAATCCGCCCCGCGGCTTCGGCGTGAGCGCCGCGGCAGGAGTGGCGCTCGCCGAGGCCACGCGCCCGCAGCGGCTGCGGCCGTTGCGGCGATGGCTCGGTCGGCGCGTGCATCGGACGCTGCGCGGCGAGATCGCGCGCCGCCACAACGCCTACTGCCTCGAGACCGTCGAGGGGCTGCCGATCCTCGTGGTGCCCGGCGTACTGAACCCGGTGCTCATGCGCACCGGCGCATCCTTCGCGGCCGAGGTGGCCCGGCGGGCGCTTGCGGCCGACTGCCGCGTCCTCGACATGGGGACGGGCTCCGGTGTCTGCGCACTCGTCGCCGCGCGCCGCGCGACCCGGGTCGTGGCGGCCGACGCCGACCCGGCGGCGGTGTTCTGCGCGCGCGCCAATGCGGAGCTCAGCGGCGTCGCGGCGCGCGTCGAGGTGATCGAAAGCGACCTGTTCGCGGCGCTCGGCGGACGCCGCTTCGACCGCGTGCTCTTCAACCCGCCGTTTCTCGAGGGGACCCCCGGCGCGGGTGAGCTCGCCTGGCGCTCGCCGGACATCGCGGCGCGTTTCGCGCGCGACCTGCCGGCGGCGCTCGCGCCCGGCGGCGAGGCGTGGGTGCTGCTCTCGACGTTCGGGCGCCCGGCGCTGTTCCTCGACGAGTTCGCCCGCCAGCATCTAGACGTCTCGTTGCTCGCGACGCACGAGTTCTTCAATGAGCGGCTGCTGCTCGTGCGGGTCGTGCCGCGATGAGCCGCGCGCGCGTCCTACTCGTCAATCCGACGATGACGGCGCGCCGTCACGCGCGTTTCCCGCTGTCGTTGCTCGCGCTCGCCGAACGCCTGTCCAAGACGCATGCGGTGACGCTGATCGACGGCAACGTCGATCGGGATGCGCTGCCGCGCATCCGCTCGGCGCTGAGTGCGGGGCCTCACGCCGCCGTCGGCGTCACGGTCATGGGCGGACCGCAGGTCGCGACCGCGATCGACGCCTCGCAGCTCGTCAGGCAGATCGCGCCGACGACGCCGGTCGTGTGGGGCGGATACTTCCCCTCGCTCTATCCCGACACGGCCCTCAACGCGAGCTACGTCGACTACGCCGTGCGCGGGCCGGGCGAGGAAACGATGGCCGAGCTGCTGGCGGCCCTCGATGGCCCGCGGGCCGGCGTCCTCGGCGCCATCGCGGGGCTGTCGTACCGTGCCGACGGCTGCGTCGTCCACAACCCGGACCGGCCGGTGACGAAGCCCGTGGCGTCGACGATCGCGAGTCATTCGCTGCTCGGCGACCCGAATCGCTACCTCGCGCGTACCGTGCTCGGTGCGCGCACGGTCGCGCACCAGGGGGCGGTTGGCTGCCGCTTCCGGTGCACGTTTTGCGGTGTCGCGGCGATGTTCCGGGGTACCACGCACCTGCCGTCGGCGGCGCTGCTCGAGCGCGATCTGGAACAGCTGAAGCGACGCTACGGCGCCGACTCCGTGCAGTTCTACGACCACAACTTCTTCGACCGCGAGCAGGACATGCTGCCGCTGCTCGAGGTGCTCGCGAGGGCCGCGCTGCCGTGGTGGTGCTATGCGCGAGCCGATGCACTCATCGACCTCTCGCCCGAGGCGTGGTCGCTCGTGCGCCGCAGCCGCCTCAAGATGGCCTACATCGGGGCCGAGTCGCCGAACGACCGGCTGCTGCGAGAGATCCGCAAGGGCACCCGGGCCGACCAGACCCTCGAGGTCGCCGAGCTCTGTCGCCGGCACGGCGTGATCCCCGAGCTGTCCTTCATGGTGGCCCCGCCGGTCGACCCGGAGGGCGAGACCGAGCGGACCTTCGAGTTCATCCGCGAGGTCAAGCGGGTGAACCCGGCGGCCGAGATCATCGTCTACGTCTACACGCCGCTCCCCACCGGGAGCCTGCCGGAGCGACTGCGCGCGCGCGTCGCGGCGCCGCCGGGCGGCGACGGACGGCCATTGCGCTTTCCGGCGACACCCGAGGAGTGGACGGAGCGCCGCTGGGTCGACTACGCGTGCCACGCGGATGCGCCGTGGCTCAGCGACCGGCTGCGCCGGCGCATCCGCGACTTCGTGACGGTTCTGAACTGCCGGTTCCCGACCGTGCAGGACGTGCGGACGCCGGGCTGGGCGGCTGGCGTGCTGCGCGCGGGCGCCGCCTGGCGCTACCGGCTGCGGCGCTATGACCGGCCGTGGGAGCTTGACCTCGCACGGCGGGTGATCCGCCTCGCCGAGCCGCAGGCGACCAGTCTGTGAGCGCCGCGCGGCCGCGCATCGACGGCGCTGCCGGCCTCGCCGCGGCCCTGTGGCGGCTGCTCGATGGCCGCGACCGCCTGTGGCTCGCCCTCTCGCCGCTGCTATCGCTGCTGATGGGGCTGGCGACGCTTGGCGGAATCGCGGCGGTCATCCCGTTCTTCGCCGTGCTCGGCGATCCAGCCATCATCCACCACAACCTGCTGCTCTCGCGCAGCTACGACGCGCTGGGCTTCACCACCGACCGCGGCTTCCTGGTCGCCCTCGGTGCCGCCTTCGTCGGCGTCCTGCTGCTCGCGAACACGGTGAGCCTGCTCGGCACCCTGCTGATCACGCGATTTGCATACCGGGCCGGGGAGCGTTTCCACGCGGCGCTGCTCGCCGAGTACCTGCACCGCGACATGCTGTTCCATTCGCGCAGCCACGGCGCGCAGCTGGTGCACACGATCGTGTACGAGGCCAAGCGCGTGGCCAGCGGCATCGTCCACAGTGCGCTGCTGCTCGCGACGAACGTAGTCACCGGCGGGCTGATCATCGCGGCCGTCGTCGCGCTCAACCCGCGCATCGCGGCCGCGGCGATCGCCGGGCTCGGCGGCAGCTACGCGATCGCTTATGCGCTCGTCCGCCGCCGCGCGGCTGCCTACGGGCAGATCGAATCCGCGCAGGGCGACGTGCGCATGCGGATCGTGACGGAAAGCCTCGGCGGCATCCGCGACCTGCTCCTGTCGAGCGGCCAGCGCGAGGTGCTGCGGCGCTTCTCGGCGGCGTGCGCGGACATCTCGCGGGCGGCGAGCGGCATCGTGACGGTCGGCCTCGTGCCGCGTCACGTCATCGAGTGCGTGACCGGCGCGGGCCTGGTCGCAACCGCGCTCGCGCTGACGGCCGGGGGCGGCCCCGCGCCCTGGCTCGCGACGGTCAGCTTCCTCGGTCTCGCCGCCTACCGACTCCTGCCCGCCTTGCAGCAGGCGTTCGCGGCGGTGGTGCGCATCCGCGCCGACCGAACCGTCTTCGAGCGGCTGCAGCGCGATCTCGAGCTTGGCACCGAGCGGCTGCGCCACCCGGCGCCGACGATCGCGCGCGGCCCCTTCGAGGGCACGCCGCGCACGGAGCTGAGGCTCGAATCGGTGACGTTCCGCTACTCGCCGGACCTGCCGCCGGCCCTGCGCGAAGTGTCGATCGTGATTCCGGCGCGCCACATGGTGGGCCTGCTGGGCGCCAACGGCTCGGGCAAGACCACGCTCGCCGACGTCGCACTTGGCCTGCTGGCCCCGGACGCGGGCCGCGTGTGCGTCGACGGCGTGGCGCTCGGCGAGGCCAGCAGGCCGGCATGGCGGGCGGCGACGGCATACGTGCCGCAGGCAATCTTCCTGAGCGATACGACGGTCGCCGAGAACATCGCGAGCCTGCCGCTCGAGTGCATCGACTGGTCGCGCCTGCGGGCGGCGGGCAGCGCTGCCCGGCTCGATGAGTTCGTCGATCGGCTGCCCGCGGGCTATCGCACGCCGGTCGGCGAGCGCGGCGTGCGGCTGAGCGGCGGGCAGCGCCAACGGATCGGCATCGCGCGCGCGCTCTACCGCGACGCCTCGATGCTCGTGCTCGACGAGGCGACCAGCGCGCTCGACGGGCTCGCCGAGCGCGAGGTGCTGGCGGCGCTCGAGGCCCTGCGCGACCGTGCGACCGTGCTCATCATCGCGCACCGCGTGGAGGCGCTCGCGCGCTGCGACCTCGTCATCGAGCTCGCGGACGGCGCCGTCATCGATCAGGGACGGTTTGAGGAGGTCCGGGCGCGCTCCGAGCGGCTGCGCCGGCTGGCGGACGCGGCCGCCCCGGTGCGCCTGCGAGGCTGAGGTCCTTCAGCGGCGGCGCAGCACGACCAGGAAGTGGTCGCCCATCGAGCGCGCGAGCGGCCACCCCGCCACGCGGCGGTCGACGGCCCAGAGCGCCCGGTAGAGCCGCGGCGTCCGCGACCGGATGCCGGCGAGGTACGGCGGCGGCGCGAACGCGCACAGGCCGCGCACATGCTCGCGGGCGAAATCGGCCGAGAACGGAGCGAGAAACTCGCGCGGCGTGTAGTAGCGCGTCCAGATCGTCCGGCCGTTCATGCCGACCGCGACCGTGCCACGGCGGAACCGCACGGCGATCCGCGCGCCGCGTCCGCGCAGCGCGTAGTGCGCGATCTCCCACGGGCACAGGCGGCCGATGACCGTGAACAACAGCCTGCCGCCCGGCCGGACGAGGCGGGCGCACTCGTGCGCGACCGCGCCGAGGTCCGGCACGCAGTTGAGCGGCCCGAGATTCGAGTACACCCCGTCGAACGGCGGGCCGCCGGCGAGACGCTCGAGCTCGTGCGCGCCGAGCAGCCGCGTCTCGAGGCGGCCGTCGACTCCCGCCGCGGCCGCGCGCTCGCGCGTGCGCTCCACCATCGACGCCGACCAGTCGGTCGCGAGGACGGAGTGACCGCGGCCGGCCTCCCGCACCGCGTCGATGCCGGTGCCACAGCCGAGCTCGAGCAGCCGGGCGGGCGAGGGGAATGCGCGATCGAGCCAGCGCCACGTCTCGGCACGCATGTCCTGGATCAGCTCGTTGTTGCCGCGCGGCCCGTCGTAGTCGACGGCGACGCTGTCGAACGCGGCGCGAGTGTCCGCGAGCTGCGCGGTGCGGTCGGGCGAGGCGGCGGGTGGGGCCACGGTCATCGCCGGACGCGCGCGAGCAGCGAGGCGAGTGCCGAGACGCCCGCGGCCGGCGAGGCACCGCGCCGCAGCTCCGCGAACGGCAGCGCCGCCGCCTGGCGAAGGAGCGCCGGCCACGCCGGCAGCGCCGACGCAAACGGATGCGCCGACGTGAGGCGCGCCAGTGCCGCCTTGCGCGCCAGCGGGCGAAGGAGCGGACCGGCGCCGGCACGCGCCGCCGACAGGAACACGATGCCGGCGATGCGCGATGGCGACGGGGCGAGCGGCAGCCGGGCGCGGCGAACGTCGAGCTCGAGCTTCGCGGTGCCGCTGCGCCGGCGGATGAGCGGTGCGCGCGCGAGCGACCGTCGCAGCCGCGGATCGTCGACGCCGGCGGGCGCATCGCGGCGCAGGTGCAGGAAGTTGCCGATCCCGGTCACGCGCAGCCGGTCCGGCCAGACGAAGGCGCTGTCCTCGCTCGTGAACTCGAACCCGGCCAGCAGCGCGTGCAGCGCGAGCGTCGACTTGCCCGCTCCCGAGTCGCCGACCAGCAGCAGCGCGCGGCCGCCGCGCCCGATGCAGGCAGCGTGCAGCGGCACGAGCGATCGCAGTCGCATGCCGAGCGTGAACACCGCGAACTCGAGCAGCTCGTAGCGCGCGTGGTAGGCGGCGCGGCGCAGGCGCGGTGACAGCGCGACGAGCGCGCTGGCCGTGCCGGGGCTCACCGCGGCGAAGTTCGCCGCGTCGATCGCCCCGCACAGGAGTCCGCCACCCGACAGCGTGCGGGGCGGCGGCGGCGTCCGCCAGGCGGCATTCGGGTCATCGGCCGTCCCGAGGAGGCGGATCCTCGCGGCCCGCCCGGCGCCCGCCACCCGCTGGCGCGGCAGGCCGGCGTAGGCGGCATCGACGAGCGCCAGCAAGCGCGCATCGCTCGCCTCGAACGTGAACGCCGTGCCGAGCAGCACGTGGCGCCGCCGGCCGGCCGGCGCCGTCCGCTCGCCGAAGGGATCGGCTGCCGGTCCGCGGCGGCCGGTGCGCGGCCCGCGGCGCACGTCAGCGCTCGCTGCGCAGCGCCGCCGCGACCGCAAACAGCGTGTCAGGCCGGCCGCGCCGCAGCAGCGCATCGCCGAGCCGCCGCCGGTGCGAGGCCGCGGACCACGGATGCAGCTCGGCGGACGGCACGACGGCGAGGCGGCCGCGTGCGACCCGCAGCGCCCGGCCGAGCCGCTGTCCGACGTAGCGCAGCATCTCGCCGGCCGAAGGCGCCCAGCCGAGCCCGGGGAAGGCCGCGAAATGCAGGTTGGAGCCCGACACGTCCGCGAGGACGCGGCGTCGCGCGAGGTGGCGCAGCACCGGCGGCGCTCCCAGCTCGAGCCGCGCCGTCACCCCGGCGGGGACGACGCCACGGTAGTAGCGGTCGACGAGACGCAGCGGCGGCAGTGCCCACCACGCCAGGCGCTCGTCCGCGCCGAACCGGGTCGCGGAGTCCCAGTCCGTGGCGCCGAGTCGCGGCGCGAGCAGCGCGATGTCGTGCAGCTGCACGAGCCGCAGCGTCCGCTGCTGCATGTTGACCGCCGCGTGCATGAGCAGGTGCCCCATGAGCGCGCCCGGCGAGCGGTAGCCGTTGCGGCCGGGCGCGGGGGTCGCCGGGAAGATCCGGTCGCTCAGATCGACGCGCGTGATCGGCATCGCGTGCACGAGCCGCGTGTGGACCTCGACCGTGATGGCCTGCTCGGCGTGCTCGCCGAAGCGCGGCGCGCCGCCGCCGCGCTGCGGGCGGTAGACCGACTGCGTGTCGAACACGAGCGGCGCGGCGTAGCCGAGCGCCGCGAGCACGACGCCCACCGCCGGCGCGTCCGCGTGCGCGACCCACAGGTCAAGGTCCGCCATCGGACGCTCGCCCGGCGCGTACACGCCGGCGGCATGCAGCGCCGCGCCCTTGAGCGCGACAAACGGCACGCCCACGGCGTGCGCGCGCGCATCGAGCGCGGTCAGCAGGCGCTCGATGCGCGTTTGGCGCCGCCGGGTGTGTTCGCGCTGCGAGTCGAGGAATGCGTGCCAGTCCGGGGGCCCGCGCCAGTCGACGCGCCCGGGCAGGAGCCCCGCGACGCCGTGCACGACGGCGACCGCGCGCGCAAGGCGCCACTCGGTCGCCGAGTAGCGCGGCGCAGGTCCGGCGCCGCCCGCGAGGTCGTGCGCCATGCGCTCGGTGATCTGCCGCAGCGGCCGGCGCAGCCGACGCAATGGGTAGGGTCGTGCGGTCGGCACGCTCAGCCTGCGGCCGGCTCGGGCGCGATCAGCGGGCCGAGCAAGGTGCCGGCGGTCGCGCACGTCGGGCGGTGCCGCGCCTCGGCCGCGAGCAGCTCGTGCCAGCGTCGCGGCAGCGGCGGCACGCCGGCCGGCACGCCCTCGACTTCGGCGTGCAGCAGGTCGCGGAACTGCCGGTAGAACTCGGAGGAATAGGCGCCGTGGAACATCATGTCGAGGTCGTTGCTCTCGCGCCAGTTCGTCTTCGGCCCGAGCTGCTGCTTGACCCGCTCGTAGAACTTCGTGCCGGGCAGCGGGTACGAGACGCTCACGCCGATTGCGTCCGGGCGCGCCGCTTCGATCAGCGCGCGCGTCGCGAGCAGGTCGCCCAGCTCCTCGCCAAGGTAGCCGAGCTGGATGAAGAACCCGACGCGGATGCCTTCGGCGCCGAGCCGTGCGCGTGCCGTGTGGATCTGCTCGACCGTCGTGCCCTTGTCCATCGCATCGAGAACGCGCTGGCTGCCACTTTCCGCGCCGATCCAGGCCTCCTGGCAGCCGGCGGCGCGCAGCGCGCGCGCCATGCGCACGCTCATGAGGTCGGCCCGCGTCTGGACGGTGAACGGGATGCCGCCGCCGCCGAGCGCCGCGGCGAAATCCTGCACCCAGTCGACCCGGAAGCCGAAAATGTCGTCCGCGAACCAGATGTGGTCCGGCGCGTAGGCCCGCTCGAGCGCTAGCATCTCGGCCGCGACCTCTCCGGCGGGTCGCTGCAGGTAGCTCTGGCCCCAGATCGGCTTCGCGCACCAGTTGCAGCGAAACGAGCAGCCGCGCGAAGCGGCCATGTTGAGGCTGAAGTAGCCGTGCGCCGCCTGCCAGACGCGCCGGTAGCGGCCGACATCGATCAGGTCGAAGGCCGGGGCGTCCGGCTGGCGGTGGCTGACCGGCGCACGGCCGCCACCCGAGAGCTGCACGACGCCGTCGCCCAGGAACGCGATGCCGCCGAGCCCGCGGGCGAGCGCGGCGATCGGCTCGCGAAGTCCCGCCGCGGTGCGCTCCGCCAGGAGCTCGAGCGCCGCCAGCCCCTCGCCGAGCAGGACGGCGTCCGCGCCGGCGTCGAGATAGGCGCGCGGCCGGTCCGAGGCGTCGGATCCGGCGACGAAGACGCGCGCACCCGCCCGGCCGGCCGCACCGATCATCTGGCACGCCGCCTCGCGCATCCGCCCGAGGCACATCTTCGTCAGGAAGTTGAAGTTGTCCTCGTACAGGACCACGAGGTCCGGGCGGACCTCGGCGAGCTGGCGCCCGAACTCCTCCGGGCCGTCGGCCAGCATCGCATCGAACACCGCGACCCGATGGCCGGCGCGCCTCAGCGCCGCGGCCGCCTGCAGCGTCGCGAGCGGCGGATAGGGCTTGGCACGGTCGGCCTGCTTGCGGTCGAAGCCGACGAAGTACGCGTGACCGACGAGGATCGACAGCATCCGGGCCCCTGACAGTCCTCCAACGTCACCCACCGCGCGCCGGATCGGCCGGACGGCCGGCAGTCCGGCCACGGCCACGCCCGTCGCGCGGACGCACAACCAGTAGTGAGTGCCCCCGCGGCGGTGCCCGGTTCAGCGAACCGGCCGGCGGCGGCGATCTCCGGCCGGGGCCTCGTCGGGCGCCGGCCGGCGTGCGGCGAGGTGGCGCCGGCCTCAGCCAAGCGCCTGGTTCAGGTCGTCGCTGAGGTCGCCCGGATCCTCGATCCCGACCGACAGCCGCAGCAGGTTCTGCGGCACCTTCGTGCCTTGCCCCTCGATCGAGGCGCGGTGCTCGATCAGGCTCTCGACGCCGCCGAGGCTGGTCGCCCGCCGGAACAGGCGCGTGCGGGCGGCCACCGCCATCGCCCGCTCGCGCTCGCCGCGCACGAGGATCGAGAGCATCGCGCCGTAGCCACCGCCCATCTGCCGGCTCGCGAGCGCATGGCCGGGATGCGAGGCGAGGCCGGGGTACAGCACGCGTTCGATGCGCGGGTGGCCGGCGAGCCAGTTCGCGAGCTCGAGCGCGGTGGCGCACTGCTGGCGCATCCGCAGGCCGAGCGTCGAGAGGCTGCGACGCAGCAGCCAGCAGTCGAAAGGACCAAGGACCGAGCCGGCGAGCGCCTGGTACTCGCGCAGGCGTCCGGCGAGCGCCGCGTCGTGCCTGACGATGACCAGGCCGCTCAGCACGTCGCTGTGGCCGCCGAGGTACTTCGTGCCGCTGTGAACGATGAGGTCGGCGCCGTGCTCGAACGGCCGCTGGCAGTAGGGTGTCGCGAAGGTGTTGTCGCAGACGAGCCTGGCGCCGTGGGCGTGCGCGATCTCGGCGGCGGCGGCGATGTCGGTGATACCGAGCAGCGGGTTCGCCGGCGTCTCGATCCACACCAGCCGCGTGCGCGCATCGACCGCGCGGGCAATCGCCTGCGGCTCGGACGCGTCGACGAACTCGACCTCGGCACCGCGCCGCACCACCAGCTCCCGCAGCTGCTTCTGCGTGCCGTAGTAGATGACCTTTGCGGCGACGACCCGCTCGCCGGCGGCGAGCTGCTCGAAGATCGCGAGGTTGGCGGCGAGCCCCGAGGAGAATGCGCAGGCGGCGATCCCGCCTTCGAGCGCGGCGACGCAGTCCTCGAGCGCCGCGCGGTTCGGGGTTCCTTCGCGGCCGTAGCGGTAGCCGCGCGGGTAGCCGCCGTCGGCATCGCGCTCGAAGGTCGTCGTCAGGTGGATCGGCGGCGCGATCGCGCCGGTCGCGGCGTCGGGCGCGTGCGCTGCGTGCACGCAGCGGGTGTTGAAGTGCTGCGGGCGGGCGGGACTGTCGCTCATGGCGTGCCTGCTTGGGTCGCGAGTCGGGCCATTCTGCACCACGCTTGCAGTGCGTCAATCGCGTGCGGCGCCGATTGTCGTCGCCCGGCGACGGCGCCGATGGATGAAGCGATCGTCATCATCGCGCCGAACTTCACCGGTCGCGGCCGGCCTAATCGCCGTAGGATGCGTATCCATGCGTCGGTGCGCCGCGGGCGTGCCGAGGGAGGTCGGGGCGATGAGGAACATCAGAATCTCGCTCGTGCTCGGTGCCGCGCTGTCGGTCGCCGTGCTCGTGGGCCTGCCCACCGAGGGCCGCGCGGAAGTCACCGTCTCGATCACGATCGCGCCGCCCGTGCTGCCCGTGTACGTGCAGCCCGCGATTCCCGGCGAGGGCTACATCTGGGCGCCGGGCTACTGGGCCTACGGCCCGGACGGCTATTTCTGGGTGCCGGGCACGTGGGTGCTGCCGCCGATGGTCGGGCTGCTGTGGACGCCGGGCTACTGGGGCTGGGGCGGCGGCGCGTACTTCTGGCACGACGGCTATTGGGGGCCGCACATCGGCTTCTACGGCGGCGTCAACTACGGCTTCGGCTATGTCGGCCACGGCTACGAGGGCGGCTACTGGCGCGACAACCGCTTCTACTACAACACCGCGGTCAACAACGTCAACGCGACGAACGTGCAGAATACGTACACGCGAACGGTCGTGAACAACGTCACGGTCAACAACGTCAGCTACAACGGCGGCAGTGGCGGCGTCAGCGCCCAGCCGAACCGCGAGGAAATGGCGGCCGCGCAGGAACGCCACGTGGCGCCGACACCGGTCCAGCGCTCGCACGTCGAGGCCGCGAGCGGCAACCGCAGCCTGCTCGCATCCGTCAACCATGGCCGGCCGGCGATCGCCGCGAGCGCGCGCCCGGGCGACTTTTCGGCCCGCAGCACCGTCGGCGCCCGGGCGCCCGGGCCGCGGCCTGCGCCCGCACAGCGGGCGGCGAACGGCGCCGCGAGCGGCAACGCAGCACCGCACGCCTGGCAGGCTCCGGGCGCGGTCACGCACCGGCCGGCCGTCGACTACCAGACGCGCCCGATGCAGCCGCCCGCCGAGCGCGCGCCGCGGCCGGCGCCGCCACCGGCGCGCGCGGCCGAGCGGCCGCCGCCGGGCGCCGGCGCCCCTCCACCCGCGCGCCGCCCGCCCGCCCGGGCGCCGGAGGGCGAACGCGAGCCCCACCCGCACCGCTGAGCGCGGCGCGCGCTGAATCCGCGCGCCCCGCCCGGGCGAATGAGGAGGCGGGTGGGGCACCAGCGGGGCGGCCCCGACGCGGGGGCTGGCGATGCGTGGTCGTGGACGGCTGATCCTGATCCTCCTGGCCCTGGCGCTGGCGGCGGTGCCGGCCGCGCACGCGGCGCCGACCGCGAAGCCGGTCGCGTGGACGACGCGCTGGAGCCAGGCGGCGTTCGATACCGCGGCGCGGGAGCACCGCTTCGTGCTGCTCGACCTGCACGCCGTGTGGTGCCACTGGTGCCACGTGATGGATGAGGAGACCTACGCCGACGCGCGCGTGCGCGGGCTGATCGCCGCCCGCTACGTCGCGGTCAGCGTCGATGCGGACAGCGACCCCGCGCTCACGAGCCGCTACGGCGACTGGGGCTGGCCCGCCACCATCGTGCTCGCGGCCGACGGCACCGAGATCGTCAAGCGCCGCGGCTTCATCGCGCCGGCGCAGATGGCCTCGCTCCTGCAGGCGATCATCGACGACCCGACGCCCGGACCCTCGGTCGGGCGCGCGGCGCCCGCAGCGGCGGCGCCGGCCGCCGGGCGCCTCGCCCCGGCGGCACGCGCCGCGCTCGAGCGCAGCTACGACTCGCTCTACGACGACGCGCACGGCGGGTGGGGCGAGATCCACAAGTTCATCGATGCCAGCGCGATGGAGCTGGCTTTCGAGCAGGCGGACGCGGGCGATGCGAAGGCCGCCATGCGCGCACGCCAGACGCTCGATGCCAACCTCGCCCTGCTCGACCCGGTGTGGGGCGGCGTCTACCAGTATTCCGACGCGGTCGACTGGAGCTCGCCGCACTTCGAGAAGCTCATGGCCTTCCAGGCCGACGACCTGCGGCTGTACGCCGACGCCTACGCCCGCTGGGGGACGCCCGCCTACCTCGACGCGGCGCGCGCGATCGAGCGCTACGTGACGGCCTTCCTCGCCTCGCCGGACGGTGCGTTCTACGTCAGCCAGGACGCCGACCTGTCGGCAGCTGTCACCGGACGTGACTACTACGCGAAGGCCGACGCGCCGCGCCGCGCCCTCGGCCTGCCGGCTGTCGACACGCACCGCTACGCGCGCGAGAACGGCTGGGCGATCCGCGCGCTGTGCCGCTACCACGACGTGAGCGGCGACGCCGCCGCGCTCGCCGCCGCCGCCCGCGCCGCCGACTGGGTGCTCGCCAACCGCGCGCTGCCGGACGGCGGCTTCCGGCATGACGCGAGCGACCGCGGCGGGCCGTTCCTCGACGACTCGGTCGCGATGGGTGAGGCCTTCGTCGCGCTCTATCGTTCGACCGGCGAGCGGCGCTGGCTCGCGGCGGCGCAGGCGACGCTCGGCTTCGTCGCCGCGCACTTCCGCGACCCCCGCGGCGGCTTCATCGCGGCGCCAGTCGAGGCGTCCGCGCGCGGCGTGTTCCGCGAACCGGTGCGCGCCGTCGACCAGAACGCCGCGCTCGCGCGGCTCGCGAACCTGGCGTTCCGCTACAGCGGCGATGCGCGTGATCTGCGCCTCGCCCGGCACGCGCTGCGCTTCGTCGCGTCGCGGCCGGCGGGCGAGGGGCAGCTGCGCGCCGACGTGCTGCTCGCCGACCGCGAGCTCGCCTCGGCGCCCACCCACGTGACCGTCGTCGGTGCGAAATCGGACCCGGCCGCGCAGGCGCTGCATGCCGCCGCGCTCCTCAGTCCCGCGACCTACCTGCAGGTGGACTGGTGGGACCGCGCCGAGGGCCCGTTGCCGAATCCCGCGATCCGCTACCCGGCACTGCCCGTCGCCGCCGCGTTCGCCTGCTCCGAGACCGCCTGCTCGACGCCGGTCTACGAGCCGGGGCGGGTGGTTGCCGCGGTGCTGAGCGCACGCGAGGCGAACTAGCGGACGGCAGCGGGCCGCGACGTCGCGAGGCGACCGAGCGTCGACCCGCCGCGACCGTCGGCGGGTCGCGGCACGCGCGCCCGGCGCACCGACACGAAAGGACCCGCACGCCCCGATCGCGGCGGCCCCGAGTAATTGGACGAATCACGCAGAAATGCGGCTCGACCGGCCCGCCGCCCCGACGCTTAACTGGCCGTGCGCCGACCCGTCGCCCCGCCGCGTGCCCATGCAGTCACTCCATGGAACGGAGGGATGGATCGCCGGCTACGTCCTGCTTAGCGTCGTCGCGCTCGCGGCTGCACGTGTCCGGGGTGGCGGGTCGCGCGCGCTGCTCGCCCTGCCCGCGGCGGCGCTGGTGGGGTGCCTCGTGGCGGCGCTCGCCGAGGGTGCGATCGCACCGCTCCTCGCCGGTGCCGCCGCGAGCGGTTCCGTCCGGGCCGTCCGCACGCTGCTCGCCGTGGCGCTCCTCGGCGGCACGGGCGTGGCGGTCGGCGTCCTGCTGACGCCGCGCGGGGCGCGCGACGGCTGGCGGCGCGGCGCGCTGATCGTCGCCGGGGCGCCGCCGAGGCCGAGCGGGCCGACCGCGGTGCGCTTCGCGGGCGAGGCGGTCACCGAGGCCGACGAGACCAAGCACTTCAAGCTGATCGGCACGACCGGCACGGGCAAGAGCACCGTGATCCGCGCGCTGCTCGAAGGTGCCCGCGCCCGCGGCGACCGGGCGATCGTCGCCGACGCGGGCGGTGCCTACCTCGCCGCCTTCCACGACCCCGCGCGGGGCGATGCGATCCTCAATCCCTTCGATGCGCGCGCCGGCCGGTGGGATCCCTTCGCGGAGCTCCGCGCGCCCTACGACGCCGACCAGCTCGCGCGGGCGCTGGTCGCGGAGGCGACGGGTGCGGAGCAGGCCTGGCGCCAGTACGCGCGCAGCTTCCTGTCCGCGCTCCTCGGCCGGCTCGCGGCCAGCGGCCAGCGCGATGTCGGCGAGCTGTTCCGCCTGCTGACCGCGGCGCCGGCGGAGGAGCTGCGCGTGCTGCTCGAAGGCACGCCGGCCCAGCCGCTGCTCGAGCCGGGCAACGAGCGCATGTTCGGCTCGGTGCGCGCGATCGCGAGCGCGGCGACGCACGCGCTCCAGCACGTGCGCGCGCAGCACGGCACGGCGTTGTCGGTGCGGCGGTGGCTGCGCGAGGGGGCGGGCTTCCTCTACCTGCCGTACGCGGCCGACCAGGTCGCGAGCCTGCAGACGCTGGTCTCGGCCTGGATGCGGCTCGCGATCCTCGAGGCGATGAGCGGCGAGGGCCGGCAGCAGCGGCTGTGGTTCGTCGTCGACGAGCTCGATGCGATCGGCGCGATCGACGGGCTCAAGGACGCGCTCGCGCGGCTGCGCAAGTACGGCGGGCGCTGCGTGCTCGGCTTCCAGTCGATCGCGCAGGTGGGCGCGGTGTACGGCGCCGCGGAGGCGCAGACCATCGTCGAGAACTGCGGCAACACGCTGATCCTGCGCTGCTCGGCCGCCGAGCACGGCGGCACCGCGCGCTTCGCCGCGGCGCTGATCGGCGAGCGCGAGGTGCTGCGCGTCGCGCCGGCCGACTTGGGCTGGCGCGCGCGGGCGGCGCCGCAGGCGCTGCTCGAGCCGGCGCTGCTGCCGGCCGAGATCGAGCAGCTGCCGGACCTCAGGGGCTTCGTGAAGCTCGCCTCGCAGCCGCACTGGCGCGAGGTCAGCGTGCCGCGCGACGGCGCCTAGGCGGCGCCGAGCGAGTCGAGCGGGTAGCGGCTCAGCACCTCGTGGCCGCGTTCGGTGATCAGCACCTGGTCCTCGAGCTTCACGCCCTCGGTGCCGCCGACCTCGCCCAGGTAGCTCTCGATGCAGAGCACCATCCCCGGCACCAGCTCCCCGTCCTGCAGCAGCGGGTCCGCGGGATCGACGCCGATCGCCGGCCACTCGTCCACGAGCCCGACGCCGTGCGCGATGCAGCCGTAGTTCTGCTCGGCGAAGCGCGCCGGGATGCGCCACGCGCGCTCCGTGAACTCGCGAAAGCCGAGCCCCGGCCGCAGCAGCTCGGTGTTGAACCGCACCTGTTCGGCCGCGAGCGCGTGCAGCGAGCGCTGCGCGGCGCTCGGCGCGAGCGGCCCGCAGACGAAGGCGCGGCTGACGTCGCTGCAGTAGCCGTAGGGCCCGATGAGGTCGGTGTCGAAGCAGACGAGCTCGCCCGCCCGGATGGGCCGGTCCGATGCTTCCTGGAACCAGGGATTCGTGCGCGGCCCGGCCGCCAGCAGGCGCGTCTCGATCCATTCCCCGCCATGCTCGATGTTCACGCGGTGCAGCTCCGCCCACAGCGCCTGCTCGGTGATGCCGGGTTCGAGCGCCGCGCGCAGCCGCGCGATGCCGAGATCGGCGACCGCTAGCGAGGCGCGAAGGCACGCGACTTCCTGCGGGCCCTTGACCGAGCGCGCGAGCTCGAGGAGCCGCTGGCCCTCGACCAGCGCGAAGCCCGCGCCCTGCAGCGCGGCGGCGCCGAGCACGTCGGTGCGGTCGACCGCGAGGCGCGTCGCGCCGCGCCCCATGCGCTCGGCGACGAGTTCGCGCAGCTCCGCCGCCCAGCGCCGGCTGACCGCGGGCGCGTGTTCGGCGACGTCGAAGAACGCGTGGATCGTGGCCGGCCGGACCTCCGCGACGGCGGGCACCCGCGGGATCGCGGCGAGCGCGTTGCGGTTCGCGTACTCGAACAGCACCGCCGGCCCGTGCGCGGGCACGAGGCAGTAGCGCCCCATGTTGTGCAGCATCCAGACGGTCATGTTCCGCGAGTCGGTCGCGTAGCGGATGTTGACCGGGTTGTAGAGGAGCGCGGCCGCGCAGTCGTTGGCGGCGAGCTGCTGCTGCACGCGCCGGTAGCGAAAGGCGCGCAGGGCCGCGAGGTCGACGGTCGCGGCGGCCGGCGCGGCCGGTCCTCCGGCCGCGCGGGTCGTGTCGGGGCTCACGCCGTCGGACTCTACCCGATGCGCCGGCCGGCGGCTGCCGGCCGGCGCCGGAGGCCTATTTCATCAGGCGACGCACGATGTTGTGCAGGATGATGCCGACCGCGACGCCGGCGAGTGCCATGGCGACGCTGGCGAGGATCAGGCTCAGGTAGTGGCCGACCGCGGGCAGCGCCTCGAAGATGCCGGAAAAGGCATGCAGCGCGAGCGCCGAGACGATGACCCGGACCTGGATCTCCGCCTCGACGCCCCAGCCGAGGTAGGCGCCGAGGACGACGACGGCCAGGCCCAGGTACTCGTTGGCGACGAAGGCCGCGACGACGGCGAGCGCGAAGGTCACGATCGTGAGGATCTTGGTCAGATTCATGGAACCCCCAGTGGATGTTGTTATCGATATCGAGGCGCGCTCGGGCGGGCACAGGCGCGACCATGCGCCGTCCGGCCGCCGGTTGACGTTCTAGGGATGGGCGGCCGGGCGCAGGCCCGAGCCCGCCCATCCTACTCCCGTGGCTGCCGGCGCCGGCCGCCGCCGCACTGCACCTGCAGGCTTCCCCGGTGTCCGGGGCCGATCCCGCGGAGATTCAGGGAGCGGCGCCGGTGGTCAGTGCGTCGGGCACGCGGCGCCCGTCGCCGGCGCGAAGCGCACGTCGAGGATCGCGATCTTGAGCCGGCCGTCGGTCGCGATCGCGAACGGCGCCTCGACCTCCGACAGGTTGGCGCCCGCCTCAACGAGGCAGGCGAGCGGCACGGCGAGCGTGACCGTCTCGCCGTGGGCGGCGTGCGCGAGCGCTTCGCTCACGTCGAGCGTCGGCTCCGTGGCGGCACGGCAGTTCTGCCACTGCTGCGCGCTCAGCTTCGCGTCCGGCACCTCGGCGCCATAGGGCGCGCCGCAGCGCACGCCGAGCCGTACGCGGCCCGCGGCCGGCTCATCGACCCGCGCGCGCACCAGCAGTGCGTCGCCGGCCGATGCCCGCGCCCGCAGGTCGACCGGACGCCCGCCGATGCGCAGTGTCGAGCGCACGCCGCCCTTCCAGTCGGCGCCGAGGCTCGAGGCGCCGAGTGCGATCGCGAGTTCGCCGGACGGGGTCGCCTGGCTGCGCTGCGTCAGGCGCACCTCGGCCGAGTCGTCGTTCACGTACAGCGACCACGGCGCCGTCACCCGGCCGCGCGCGAACAGCACGTTCGCCGCGTGGCGGTCGCGCGGCACGCCGGGTGCCTCCGGGTACGGCGGGGCCTCGGCCGGGTGGGCGTAGTCGAGCCCGTAGCCGCGCGCGAACAGCGCGCCGCTCGCGAGACCGGCGGCGTCGAGCCGGGGGGGCATCGCCGAACTCGGCCAGCTGAACGGCAGCCGGCCGGTGAAGTCGTGGCGGACCGCGCCGTCGGGTGCGCGCACGAGGACGTCCGCGACGCCGGCGCCCTCGCTGCCCGGCAGCCACGCGGCGACGAAGGCAGTCGCGGCATTGAGCGCCGGGTTGACCCACATCGGCCGACCCGACAGGAACACGGCGACGACCGGGATGCCCGCGGCACGGAGCCGGCGGATCAGCGCGAGGTCGCGCCCGTCGCCCGGCGCGTACTCGAGCGTCTCGCGGTCGCCCTGGAACTCGGCGTACGGGCCCTCGCCGAACACGACGATCGCCGCGGCCGGCTTCTCCGTGTAGCGGCCGTCGCGGCTGAGCTCGGCGTGGCCGCCGCCCGCCTCGATGGCGTCGCGCAGCCCGGCGTAGATCGAAGTCGCGCCGGGGAAGTCGGCGTTGGTGTTGTGCGCGCCCTGCCAGTCGATGGTCCAGCCGCCCGCCTGCATGCCGAGGTCGTCGGCACCCGGTCCGGCCACCAGGATCCGGCCGTCGGCGCGCAGCGGCAGCAGCCCGCCGTCGTTCTTGAGCAGCACGAGCGACTTGCGCACGGCCTCGCGCGCCACCGCACGGTGCTCGGCGCTGCCGAGCGTCTCGAAGTGCCCGGCCGCCGGCCGCTCGGCCGGCAGCGGCTGGTCGAACAGCCCGGCGAGCAGCTTGACGCGCAGGATGCGCCGTGCCGCATCGTCGATGCGCGCCACCGGGATCGCGCCGGAGCGCACCTCGCGCAGCGTGTTGCGGTAGATGCCCTTCCAGCTGTCCGGCGCCATCACCATGTCGAGGCCGGCGCGGATCACGGTCGCACAGTCGGACTTCGTGCAGCCGGGGATTTCCTCCTGCGCGTTCCAGTCGCCGACGACGAAGCCGTTGAAGCCGAGCCGGCCCTTCAGCACATCCGTCAGCAGCTCGTGGTTGGCGTGCATCTTGATGCCGTGCCAGCTGTTGTACGACGCCATGACCGTGAGCACGCCCGCGCCGATGGCCGGTGGATAGCCCGCGCCGTGGATGCGGGCGAAGTCGGCGAGCGCCGCGGCGTTGTCGAACTGGTCGCGACCGTCGGCGGTGCCGCCGTCGCCCATGAAGTGCTTGACGCTCGAGACGACGTGGCCGGCGGCGAGGAACTCAGGGCTCCCCCAGGCGCCCTGCAGGCCCGTGACCATCGCGCCCGCGTAGCTTGCGACGAGCGCCGGGTCCTCCGAGTAGCTCTCGTAGGTGCGGCCCCAGCGCGCGTCGCGCACGACCGCGACGGTTGGTGCGAAGGTCCAGTCGATGCCGGTGGTCGCGACCTCGGCGGCGGTCACGCGCCCGATGCGCGTGATCAGCTCGGGGTCGTGCGCGGCGCCGAGCGCGATGTTGTGCGGGAAGATCGTGGCGCCGACGACGTGCGCGTGGCCGTGCACGGCATCGATGCCGAACAGCAGCGGGATCGGCCGGTGCGCGCCGCCGCCGCCCGAGAGCGCCGCGCGCGCGAACGCGTCGGTGAGCGCGAGCCAGTCGCGCGGCGAGGCCCGCACGTTGTCGCCGGGCGCGGCGTTGCCGCCCGCGAGGATCGAGCCGAGCTTGTACTCCCTGAGGTCCTCGGGCCGGATCGACTCGATGTTGGCCTGGACCATCTGCCCGACCTTCTCCTCGAGCGTCAGCTGGCCGAGCAGCTCGTCCAGCTGCCGCTCGATGTCGGGCCGGATCAGGACGCCGCGGGGACCCTGCGGGAAGACTTCGGTGGCCGGCGGCGAGCCTGCCGGCGCGGCGAGCGGCAGGAGCGAAAGCAGCGCCGCTCCGGTAGCGCTCACACGCAGCGAGGTCCTTCGGGCGCTCGCCCGCACTGGCATCCGACTCGGCATTCTTCGTCCCCCGGGGTTCGGGCGCGGGCGCCGCGCGCACGGCCCCGCGAGGGGCAGCGGATTCTAGCGTAGCGCCGCGGGCGGATGCCCGTCGGGCGCGCTACGCTTGCCGGCGATGAGCGGTCGCGCCTGCATCCCCCGATGAGTAGCCCAGCGCCGCTGCTGGCCGGCGTCGAGCTCGGCGGCACGAAGTGCGTGTGCGTGCTCGGCACGGGCCCCGGCGACGTGCGCGCGACCGCGCGCGTGCCGACCGCGGCGCCGGGCGAGACGCTCGCGCGGCTCGCGGCGGTACTCGACGGCTGGCACGCAGAGCACGGCCCGGCGGCGGCGCTCGGCATCGCCTCCTTCGGCCCGCTCGACCTCGACGCGGGCTCGCCCGGCTACGGGTCGATCACCGCGAGCGCGAAGCGCGGCTGGTCCGGCACTCGGGTCATCGAGGCGCTGGCGCGTGGACGGGCCGTGCCGGTCGGCTTCAATACCGACGTGAACGCGGCGGCGCTCGCCGAGGGGCGCTGGGGTGCCAGCCGCGGCCTCGCCGACCACGCGTACGTGACGGTCGGAACCGGCGTCGGCGTCGGGCTCGTGATCGGCGGCAGGACGGTCCTCGGCTGCCATCACACCGAGCTCGGCCACGTGCGCGTCGCGCGCGCGCCGGGTGACCTGTGGCCGGGCGCGTGCCCGTACCACGGCGCCTGCGTCGAGGGCCTCGCCTGCGGGCCCGCGATCGCCGCGCGCGCCGGCCGGCCCGTCGAGCAGGTCGCCGCCGGCGATCCACTGTGGCCGCTCGTCGCCCACGCGCTCGGCGGACTGCTGCAGGTCATGGTGCTCGCGACCGCGCCGCGGCGCATCGTGCTCGGGGGCGGCGTCCTCGAGGCAAGGCCCGCCCTGCGTGCCGAAGTCCGCCAGGCGCTCGCGACGGGCCTCGGCGGCTACCTCGACCCCGGGCGCGTGCTCGGCGACCTCGAGCGCTACGTCGTCGCGCCCGGCCTCGGGGCGCTGTCGGGCCCGCTCGGCGCGCTCGCGCTCGCGGCCGACGCGCACGCGGGCGCGCCGGCCGCCTGAGCCGGCCTACTCCATGTCGGGGTAGGGGCCCTTGCCGCCGTCGGCGATGAAGCGCTCGATGCGGGCCTCGAGCACCGGCAGCGGCACGGAGCCGAGCTCGAGCACGGCGTCATTGAACGCGCGGACGTTGAACTTCGGTCCGAGCGCGGCCTCGGCCCTGGCGCGCGCCTTCACGATCGACAGCTCGCCGAGGTAGTACGACAGGGCCTGGCCCGGCCAGGAGATGTAGCGGTCGACCTCGGTGTCGACCTCGTGCTCGGGAAGCGCCGTGTACTCGCGCAGGTACGCGACCGCGCGCTCGCGCGACCAGCCGTGCGCGTGGATGCCGGTGTCGACGACCAGGCGCGCCGCGCGCCAGATCTGGTAGCCGAGCATGCCGAAGCGGTCGTAGGCGGTCTCGTACATGCCCATCTCGACGCCGAGCCGCTCGCAGTAGAGCGCCCAGCCCTCGCCGTAGGCCGAGATGTACGTGTGCTGTCGGAACTCGGGCTGCGCCTTGTGCTCGGCCGCGATCGAGAGCTGCATCGCGTGACCCGGCGCCGATTCGTGCAGCGTCAGCGCGGTCAGGTTGAACAGCGGGCGCGTCTCGACCTTGTAGGTATTGAGCAGGTAGAGGCCCGGGCCGCCGCGGCCCGCGGTGTAGAAGGGCGCCATCTCCTCCGGCACCGGCCGGATCGCGAAGCGCGCGCGCGGCAGGTAGCCGAAGAACTGCGATGCCTTGCCGTCGAACTGCTTCGCGATCCACGCACCGCGCATCAGGAGCTCCTCGCCGCTCTTCGCGTAGAAGCGCGGGTCGCTGCGCAGGAACTTGAGGAAGGCAGGGAAGTCGCCCTTGAAGCCGGCCTCCTTCATGACCGCGAGCATCTCCCCGTGCAGGCGCGCGACCTCCTGCTCGCCGAGCGCGTGGATCGCGTCCGGCTCCAGATCGAGCGTCGTGAACTCGCGGATCTTCGCGCGGTAGTAGGCCGGCCCGTCCGGCAGCTCCGCGGCCGCGAGCGTCTTGCGCGCGCCCGGCACGTACTCCTCGCGCACGAACCTGAGCAGCTCGGCGTAGGCGGGCTTCACCTGGTCGCGGATCACGGCCAGCGCGTCGGCGCGCAGCTGCGCCTGCTGTCCGGCCGGCACGCCCGGCATGTCCTTGAAGGGCGTGTAGAAGAGGCTCTGCTCCGGCGTCGCCTCGGTCACCGCGGTCAGCGAGCGCTCGAGTCCCGTGATCGTGACCTGCGGCGGCGTGAAGCCGCGTCTGAGGCCGGCGCGCATCTGGTCCGTTTCCTCGTGGAAGAAGCGCGGGATGTCGCGCATCTGCTGCACCCAGCGGCCGTACTCGTCGGCCTTGCGGAACGGCCGGCGCGCCGTGTAGCTCAGGTTCGTCCAGAAGCTCGTGTCGGCGTTGACCGGCATCTCGTAGTCGCGAAAGCGCTGGTTCGCGATCAGCCCCTCGATCTGCGGCCGGTAGATGTCGTAGTTCTGCTGCTCCTCGGCCGAGAGCTCGGCGCGCGGGATTTGCTTCAGCTGCCTGAGCACGTCCTCCCAGTGCGCAAGGCGCGCCTCCTCGGCGGCGGCGTCCGCCTTCGGCAGGTGGTCCTGCACGGGCTTCTGCGAGTCCTCGTCCTCCGGGAACTGCTCCATCCGCCACTTCCACTCAGCCGTGTACAGCTGCTTGAAGCGGGCGTTCGCATCCGGCCCGGGCGGCGCACAGGCGGCGGCGAGCGCGAGGAGCAGCAGCAGTCCGGCCGTCGTCCGGCCGCGGGCGAGGAAGCGCATCGGGATTCCTTGTTATTGGCAGCAACGGGCCGCCGGACTCTAGACCGGGCCGCGCGCGGCCGTCCAATGGCCGGCCGCGTCGGCGAGCACCGGGCGGCCCTTCCGGCCCGCCTGTAGAAACGTGAAGAAGTGATTAAGTAGGCCCGCCGAAAGTCAGCGGCCTTCCCGGCATCGGCGTTCCATCACAGCGAAACCTGCGGGTTTTCGGGCATTTTCCACCACTAACGGTCATGGGAACTCTGGGAGGACTGTGATGAAGAGCACACTGGGTACGGCGCTGATCGGGAGCCTTCTGTTCGCGGGTGCGGCCTTGGCCGCGGGTCCCGCGGTGCAGGAGACGACGCAGCGCGACGTCAATCAGCAGGAGCGCATCGAGCAGGGCCTGCAGTCGGGCCAGCTGAGCACGAAGGAAGCCGGCCAGCTCGAGCGCCAGCAGTCGCGGATCGACCAGACCGAGGCGCGCGACATCAAGCGCGACGGCAAGCTGACCGCCGCCGACCAGGCGAAGATCAACGGCATGCAGAACCGCGCCAGCGCGAACATCTACGACGACAAGCACAACGCGGTGACCGGCAACCCGAACTCGGCCTCGTCGAAGCGGATGCAGGCGGACGTGCAGCGCAACGTCAACCAGCAGCAGCGCATCGAGAACGGCGAGAAGTCGGGCGCGCTGACCAACCGCGAGGCCGGCTCGCTCGAGCACGGCCAGGCGAAGGTCGACCGCAAGGAAGCCAACGCCGCGGCCAACGGCCACGTGAGCGCGCGCGAGCAGCGCAACATCCAGAAGTCCGAGAACAAGCAGAGCAAGCGCATCTACAAGAAGAAGCACAACTGATCGACGGCAATCCGGCGGGTGGCGGCCGCAAGGCCGCCACCCGCGCGACGTTGCCGCGGACGGCCGTCGTTCGCACGCCGGCCCGGGATCGCGCTAGGCTCTGCGCATGCACCCGCCGCAGATCCGCCTCAGGATCGACTTCGGTCCGCGCTGCTCGCTCGGCCCCGGCAAGATCGCGCTCCTCGAGGCGATCGCCGCGACCGGCTCGCTGTCGAAGGCGGCGCGCCGCGAGCGCATGAGCTACCGCCGTGCCTGGCTCCTGCTCGCCGACATCAACACGTCCTTCCGCGAGGCCGCCACCGAGAGCACGACCGGCGGCCGCGGCGGCGGCGGCATGCGCGTCACCGCCTTTGGCGAGCGCCTGGTGGTCGAGTTCCGCACGCTCGAGCGCCGCGTCGAGGCGCTCGGCGCACGCCGACTGGCGCCACTCGGCGCGGTCGCGCGCCGGGGTCGCCGCGGCGCGCCGGCCAAGTCGCTGAAGCGTTCCCCGCGCTGAACCGCGACGCTCAGCGCGCTTCGCGGCGCGCGGACAGGAGCATCGCGACGGCGGCGTAGGTCACGACGCCGATGACGCCGACCCTGAGCCACTCGAGCGGCAGGGACTTGACGATGTAGTAGGCGATGAACACGCCGATGAGGCCCGCGAGCGTCATGCTGAGCGAGGCCGAGAAGTCCATGCGGCGGGTCTTCAGGAAGCGGACGCCGGCGACCGGCTGCAGCAGCGCGCAGCAGCCCATCATGATCGGGAAGGCCGCGATCGGCGCCATGCCGAGCAGCGCGAGCGTGATCATGCACGGCGCGTACAGGCCGATGCCGAGCGTCATCAGCGCGCCGAGCACGAAGCACACGCCGACCGCGACCCCGAATTTCCAGCCGCCGAGCGCGAGTGCGTTGCCGCCGCCCGGCAGCTTGTCGAGCGCAACCGCGGTGAACACGGCGGCCGCGATCAGCAGCGCCACGCCCATGCCGACCTGGATCGCGCGCCGCGGCAGGCGACTCACGACGCCGGCGCCGAGCCAGGCGCCAAGCACCGCACTCGTGATCGTCGCCGCGAGCAGCGCCGGGTCGATCACGATCGACTTCACGAACAGGATCGACTCGGCGACGCCCGAGGCCGTGAGGCCGACGTTGAGCGTCCCGGGGATCAACTCGTCCTCGACCAGGTGGAAGAGCTTGAAGAGCGCGGTCGTCGGCGCGAACGAGCCGATGCCGAGCGTATCGAGGAAGCTGGTCAGCGCCCCGACCGCCGCGGTGCCGAGCCGCGGCACGTTCGACTCCGGCCCCTTCAGCGCCGCCTTCACCCAGGCGATGGCGAACACGAGCGTGATCGCGCCGAGCGCCACGAAGAAGCCGATCTGGGCAGCATTCATGCAGTCACCTTCGAACGAGATCCGGCGGGCACCACCGCGTGGCATCCCGAGATGCCGCAGCGCAGCATCCGCGGCGCCCCGACCCCCGGCCCGCGCACGATATCGGGAATCGGCGCGGGCTGCCGCGGCTGCAGAAGTCCCGCATCAGGTTCCGGGGCGCGCGGCGATCCGGCCGAGCGGCGCGTGCCGGGTCTCCGGCGCGAGGCGCTGGCAGACGATCGCGCCGACGAGGAGCACGAGCGCGCACAGGCCGAGCGCCGTGCGAACGCCAAAGGCGTCCACCACGATCGGCAGCAGGAACGTGCCGACGGCGGACCCGACGCGGCTGCAGGCGATCGCGAGGCCGATCCCCGATGCACGCAGGTCGGTCGGAAAGAGTTCGGGCAGGTAGACGTACACGAGGTTGGAGGCGGCCGAGAGGACGCCGGCAAACAGCGCGAACAGGCCGACGATCGTGATCGGGCCGGGCGAGGCGAGCGCGACCAGCACGAGGAGCGCGGCGCCCGGCAACAGGAAGCTGCCGACCAGGAAGCGCCGCCGCGGCATGCGATCGATGGTCAGCACGCCGAGGACGGCGCCGACCAGCAGTGCGCCGTTGTAGACCAGCCCGCCAGCCGTCGTGCCGTCGGCGCCGAATGCGCGGATGACCTGGGCGACGAAGGTCCCGACCGCGAAGTACGGGATCACCTGGCACGTGAAGAACACGCAGCCGACCAGCGTGTGCCGGCGCCAGGCGGGCGAGAGGAGCTGGCGCCAGCGGCCGGCCCCGCCCCGATCGACGAGGCCGCGCTCCGGGATCGCGATGCCCCGCCCGAGCCTCGCGCGCACGACGGCGCGCGCCTCGTCCTCGCGGCCGTGGTCGACGAGCCAGAGCGGCGACTCCGGCAGCGTCAGGCGCAGCGGCAGGATCGCGAGGCACGGCGCCGCGCTCGACAGCAGCATGAAGTGCCAGGCGTCGGCGCCCCGCGCCGCGAGCGCACCGCCGACCGCGTAGGCCGATGCGTAGCCGGCGGCCCACGCGACCGAGAGCAGGCTCAGCACGGCCCCGCGCCGGCGCCGCGGCGTGAACTCGGTCAGCAGGGCCTTGCTGACGACGTAGTCGGTGCCGAGCACGAAGCCGATGGCGAGCCGCAGTGCCAGCAGCTCGCCGCCCGACTGCACGAGGAACTGCAGCGCGGAGAGCGCGCCGAGCACCGCCATGTTGCTCGCGAACACGCCGCGCCGGCCCGTGCGGTCGGCGAACGGGCCCGTCAGCAGGGCGCCGAGGAAGAGGCCGGCGAGGGACGCGCCACCGATCAGGCCGAGCCACAGCGACGAGAGCCCGAGCGAGGGCCCGGCGACGCTCAACGAGATGCCGATGATGCCGAGTCCGAATCCGTCGCTGAAGACGCCGCCCGTGCTTGCGATCGCGAGCCGCAGGTGGAACAGGCGAAGCGGCGCCTCGTCGTACGGAACCTCGCTCACGCGCCGGCCGCAGCCGTCGTCAACCGCGCGGGCTCCGCAAGCCCCGTGCCGTGCCAGAGGTAGAGCGCGACGAGCGCCTGCTCGCCCGTGCGCATCGCGTGGCGCTCGCCGCCCGCGTGCCGGATCAGCGTGCCGGGGTGGCGGTGTTGCCAGCCACCGTCCCCCTGTTGCCACTCCGCCGTGCCCGACACGGGAACGTAGAGCTCGGCGGCCGCGTGCGCATGGCTCGGGTAGTGCGTGCTCGGGCCGAGGACGAGGATTCCGGCGGCGAGGGTCGCACTCGGCAACAGCCCGCCCGCGCCGACCAGCTCGCACCAGCCGTAGTTGTCGAGGAACGCCGCGTCGACCTCGCCGCGCGCGTAGCTCTGTCGCCAGTGCAGATGCGGCGCGGCGGCCGCGATCGCGACGGCGAGCGCGCGGGTCGCGCCGGGCGACGCCGCGACGCTCCCCGGCAGGTGGCGCAGCACGGGCAGACTGCAGGGTGCCCGGGCCGCGGGGCTGCCGCCGGCGGGCCAGCCGGCGAGCGCGGCGGCCAGTTCCGGCGCAGGCAATGCCCGCAGGTACGCGCGGGCGGCGGCGAGCAGTCGTGCCCGCGAGTCGAACTCCGCCGAGTCCCGTCCGATCCGCTCGTCCGTCCGCATGGCTCCCCGCCGGCGCTGCGCCCTGCGACGATAGGGCGGCGGTGACGCGCGGGCAAGCTCAGCCCGGCTCGCCCAGGTGCCGGCGCAGGCTCTCGAGGCGCCGTTCCCAGCGCGCGTCCATGAGCTCGAGGTACTGGCGCGCGACGGCGAGCCGTTGCGGCGCGAGCGTCCAGCGCGTCTCGCGGCCGGCGACGGCACGCGAGACGAGGCCGGCGCCGGCGAGGACCCGCAGGTGCTTCGTGATCGCCTGCCTCGACATCCGCAGGCCCGCCGTCAGGCGCGTGATCGACTGCGCCTCGCCGCCCGCGAGGCGCTCGATGAGCGCGAGTCGCGTCGCATCGCCGAGGGCCGCGAACAGCGCGGCCGGCGCCGGGCGGCCGACGGCGGGGCGGGCGCCGCGACTCACGCGGGCCGGCGCAGGTAGGCCGCGATCGCCTCGACCAGCTCGGCCCAGCCGCCGTCGTTGCTCTTGATCGCCTCGGCGCGCCGGTCGATCGGGATGCCGTCGAAGCCGGTCTCGCGGACCGTGAGGACGGTGCCCGTGCCATCGTCGGCGAGCAGGAACTCGACGAGCGTCATCGGCTCGCGCGAATAGTCGCGCGCCGGCTCGGTCGCGTTCGGGTGCCAGCGGAACGCGAAGCGCTCGAGCGGCTCGATCGCCTCCACCAGCAGCTCGATCGTCAGGTGTTCGTAGCCCGGGTACAGCACCTGTGCGACCTGCCGGCCGCCGACGCGGAACGGCTCGGGAAAGCGCGCCTGGAACCACGCGCCGAACTCGCGCGAGTCGCTGATGGCCTGCCACACGCGCGCGCGCGACGCCCGCAGGTGGATCCGCTTCTCGATGCGATCGGTGCTGTCCGCCATATCGCCCCCGTGGCCCGGGCAATATGCACCCGGATGGTTGCATGTTAGCGTGGCGCGGCCTGATATGCAACCTGGCGGTTGCCAGAAATCCGGGACGTCAGCCGGTGAGCACGCGCGGCGCGCCGACCGAAGAGTGGAGCGCGGTGGTCGAGAGGTGTACCTGCGGCCTCATGCGCACGCCGCGCAGGGCGGGGTCAGGGCGGGTGCCCGAACAGCTCGTCGAGCGCCTGGCCGGACGCGGCGTCGGCGAAGCCGCCGAACGTGCCGTGCTCGGCGAGCGCGCGTGCCGCACGGATGAAGCCGCCCCACGCGGCGCGGGCGAGCGCTCCGCCGACGCTGACGCGCCGCACGCCGAGGTCGTCGAGCGCGGCCAGCGTCAGCTCGCTGCTCCAGCCGATGAGGACGTTGACCGGCGTCGGCGCGACCGCGCGGACGACGGTGGCGATCTCCTCGCGCGTCCGGATGCCGGGCGCGTAGACGCAGTCGGCGCCGGCGCTCGCGTACGCCTTGAGGCGCGCCGTCGTCTCGGCTAGATCGGGCCGTCCCACCAGGAAGCACTCGGCGCGCCCGACGAGGATGGCATCGCCTCCGGCGCGGTCGATGGCCGCGCGCGCGGCGCGCAGTCGCTCGACCGCCTCGCCGACCTCGAACAGCGGCCGGTCGGCGCGACCGGTCGAGTCCTCGATCGACAGCCCGGCGACGCCGGCGGCGAGTGCGAGCCGCACGCTCGAGGCGACCGCGGTCGCGCCGGCCCCGAAGCCGTTTTCGAAGTCCGCGTTGATCGGCAGGTCCGTGGCCGCGACCATCGACTCGAGGTGCGCGAGCACGAGCTCGCGCGGCACCTGGTTGTCGGCGCGCGCCTGCGACCACGCGAAGCCGGAGCTCGTCGTCGCGAGCGCCTTGAAGCCGAGGCTCTGCAGGTAGCAGGCGCTGCCCACGTCCCAGGGATTGGGCAGCGCGAAGCAGCCGGACTCGTGCAGCTGCTGGAAGGAGCGACGCTTGTCGGCGATGCTCGGGCGGTCGGTCATGGCGGGACCCTCGGAATCGAGCGGGCGCGGCGGGAAGCGGGGCATTCTAGGGGCCCGCTCGAATCGCTGTCGACCGCCGCGGCCGGCGCGGGCCGCGTCGAATCCGCGCGGCCCTTGGACTAGACTCGCGCGATGCAGCTGATCGACGTCAGCCACACGGTCGAGGCCGGCATGCAGACCTACGCGGGCCTGCCCGGCCCCGTGATCTGCGACTACCTGTCGCGCGAGGCCTCGCGCGAGCGGTACGCTCCCGGCACCGAGTTCCAGATCGGCCGGATCGACATGGTCGGGAACACGGGGACCTACGTCGACAGCCCGTTCCACCGCTACCCGGACGGATGCGATCTCGCGGATCTGCCGCTCAGCTCGCTCGCGAACCTGCCGTGCCTGGTGGCCCGCATCGATCCGTCGGCCGGCCGCGCCATCGACTCGGTGCCGTTCTCGGCCAGCGAGGTCCGTGGCAGGGCCGTGCTCGTCGAGACCACGTGGGACCGGCACTGGCTGACGCCGCAGTACTACGCGGGCTTTCCGTACCTGACCGGCCGGCTCGCGGCGTGGCTGCGCGACGCCGGCGCCGTGATGGTCGGCATCGATTCGCACAACATCGACTGCACGGATGGCGGCGAGCGACCCGTGCACTCGACGCTGCTCGGCGCCGGCATCCCGGTGTGCGAGCACCTGTGCGGGCTGCGCGCGCTGCCGGTGCGCGGCGCGCGGTTCTTCGCGGTGCCCGTCAAGGTGCGGGGCTTCGGGACCTTCCCGGTGCGCGCCTTCGCCGCGGTCGACTGACGGGACCCGGCGCCTCAGCGCGCGCCGCGCTTCAGGATCGCGGTCCGGCGTTCGTCGTCGTGGATGCGCCGGAAAAAGTCGCGCAGCTCCGTGGCGCGCGACGCCGGGATGCTGATCTGCTTGTATTCGATCGTGCGCGTATAGCGCAGCGCCCGCCCGACGACCTCGGTCTTGCTGTGGTAGGACGCGAAGTCGAGGTCGACCCGGACCGGCGGCGGCACCTCGTCGACCTCGTAACCCGCGGGCAGCGCGATCTCGAAGGTGTCGGAGTCCTTGAGTGGGCTCTCGATCTCGATCGCGTAGTGCCGCGGCTCCTTGGTCTCGAGGAAGCCGTTGCCCTTTTCGTCGAAGACGCGCGGGCGTACGAGCAGCAGGTCGGCGGTCGGCTTGGCGTAGCCCTCGGCCTCGAGCGAGTAGCGCCATTCGAAGGGCCGCTCGGGTGCGGTGGCGTTCGCGACCGCGGCCTTCGTGATCGCGAACTTCGACAGCGAATGGGCCATCATCGACTCGATCGGCTTGATCTGGTCGGTGGCGAGCCTCGCCGTGCGAAGCCGGTAGCGCTGCTCGTTGGCGCGATCGCCGGTCCACACCTCGCGCACGTCGCCACGCAGCATCCCCTGCTCGTCGAGCGCGAGCGTCGCAACGCGGTCCAGGCTGTTGCCGTCGGCCGGCAGCTGCGGCGCGGCGACCAGCTCGCCACCGGTCGGCGTCACCAGCAGGCCAAAGTTCGCCTGCAGGGGGCCGGCGAGCCGGCCGAGCGGCGTCAGCTCGTCCGTCGGGTCGAAGATCAGGAGCTTGCCGAGCGTTGGGTGCTCGACGGTCGCGGCGAGGCTCGGGTCGGCGACGTCGGCGGGCAGCTTGATCGCGAGGATCATATGGTCGAAGCCGAGGTTCGGCAGCGTGTCGGCGGTGACCGTGCCGCGGACCGTGTTGATGATGACGTAGTAGGACTCGACGCCGATCGTCTTCAGCATCGCCGACAACAGCGTCGCCTTGTCCTTGCAGTCGCCGTAGCGGTGCGCGAACACCTCGGTGGCGGGGTGCGGCTGCCGACCACCGATGCCGAGCTCGATCGCGACGTAGCGCACCTCGCTCTGCACGAAGTGCGCGAGCGCACGCATCTTGCCGAGCGTCGTCTCCTCGCCGGCGGTCAGCTCGGCTACCTTGGCCTGGATCGGCGCCGAGGTGTCGCGGCGCCCGCGGGTCAGGTTCGTGTACCAGCTGCCGAGCCCGCTCCACGACGTCCAGCCGCCCGCCTGGCCGGCCGGCGGCTCGAGCGAGACGACCATGCGCGCGGCGATGCCGCTCCAGGGCGGCATGAAGTCCTCCGTGTAGACCTGCGCCGACTCGCCGGCCGTCCAGGTCCACACGCCGGGACCGGCCGCGACCGGTTCAACCGCGGCGTGGTTGATCCAGGTCGTGTGGAAACTCCAGCCGGGCGGCAGCTGCAGCGTGTACCTCGACTCGCGCACGGGCACGATGTCCTGCATCTCCCACTCGTCGTTGAGTTCGTCCGGGTGCAGCTCGTACTCGACCTCGAAACCGACGAGGCTCCCGGGCGTCGCGGACGGGATGAGCAGGTGCTTCGTGTGCACGTCCGAGACGAGCTCGCCGTTCGCGATGCCGTCGAGGTCGCTTTCGAAGACGTCGCGGTCCTTGACCTCGAAATACTTGCCGGCGGGCGGGATGCTCCAGCCGTGCAGCGCCGTGATCTTCGCCTGCGGGTCCCAGTAGAACTTCTGGTGGCCGAAGCGGTCGCCGCCCGGCCTCAGGATACGGTAGACGACGCGCTCGAGCCGCTTGATCTTGCCGTTCGGCTTGACCGTCAGGAAGAACTCCGAGTGCATGACGACCGCCGTCGTCTTCTCGTCGTGGTCGGGCGTCGCGACCGGCAGCTGCGCGCGCATCCAGTCCGGCGGGTCGGCGGCGGCAGCCGCCGTCGCGAGCAGCAGCAGGAAGGCGACGTGGCCGCGGCGGGGTGAGGCGGCCACGTCAGTGCGCGCCGGCGGGCGGGCCGACGGTGAGCACGAGCTGCTCTTCGTCGCCGGCGCGGACCTGCTGGTAGAAGTCGTACAGCTGGTCGTAGTTCTTGACGGGCAGGTACAGGAAGCGTACGGCGATGTCGCGCGTGAAGAGCAGCTTGCCGCCGGCGTCCTGCGCCTTGCTGCGGTACGCGAACGCCGTGCGGTCGATGTCATCGGCCTTCGGCAGGACCGACACCTTCAGGCGCGGCGCCAATGTTACCTCGACCTCGTCGTGCTGCTCGTTGAGCCAGTGCATGTAGACCGGGTACACGCGCGTCGCGTGCTCGAACGCGTGCCGCTCGGTCGCGCCGAACAGCGCCGCCGGCACCAGCCAGCGGCTGCCAGCCGCGCTCGCCCAGCCCGGGACGCGCACGTCGAACTGCGCGACCAGCGTCGGCGCGGTGCTCTGCCAGTCGGGATGGTTCGTGAGCTCGATGTCGATGCCGGTCGGAACCGACTGCTTGATCTCGTTCTCGAGGAACTGCTTGCGGCTGGTTTCGTCGGCTTCGCGCTGCCACAGGCGGCGCGTCAGGGCCTCCTGGCCGGAGTAGGTGACGGTCAGTGTGCCCTTCAGCACGCCGTGCTCATCGAGCGCCATCGTCGCCTTGCGCACGACCCTCGATTCGCCCGCCGGCAGGCCGGGCACGTTGACCCAGGCACCACCGTCCTTGTCGAGGCACAGCCCCTTCACCCCGCTCTCGCGCCACGGCAGCATGCCGAACGGCGTCAGCGGCGAGCCGGGATCCAGGAACAGCTCCTCGCCGCCGTAGCGCACGCGCACGACGTTCTCGTTCAGCTGCTGCTCGTTCATCATCGAGGCCTGGAAGAAGTACTCGTCACGGCTCGAAACGAGCACGGGGTCGGCCTCGATGCCGGCGGCGCGCAGCAGCGCGAGGAAGAGCCACGTCAGCTGCCGGCCGTCGGCATAGCCGTGCTGCCAGACGTCGTCGACGTCGCTGTTCTTCTTGAGGTTCTCGCGCTTGACCTCCTCTTCTGACCGCTCGCGTTCGCCGGTGAGGTTGCGGATGCGCTGCACCCGCTCGTAGATCTTGCGGACCTTGGCCGCGGCGTCGTCACCGGGCTCGACGATGGTTGCGAGCGCCTTTTCCATCGCGCGCCGCTGGTCGATGAACCGGTTGACCTCGTGGAAGCGGTCCTTGCCGAAGGCCTTCCAGAACTTGACCGGGTCGGTCTCCGCCGAATCGGTTGAGTACGAGAAGTCGACGCGCATGCGCACGGCGTTCTCGGGCGGCATCGACTCCTCGGTCACGAACGCCGGGATGTCGTGCGCGTCCATCCGGATCGAGCCGCGCTTCGAGGCCGGTTCGGTCGTCCCCTCGGGCAGGCCGAGCGGCCAGCTCCACCTCAGCGTGAAGTACGGGTACTTCGTCAGCGAGAAACTCGCGCGTTTCGTGAACAGGTCGGCGCTCAGGTACCAGTGCGAGTCGTAGATGACGTTCTCGGACATGATCCGTCGGTACTGGTACTCGATGATGCATCCGACCTGCACGTCCGGCAGCGTGAAGGTCTTCGCCATCCAGCCGAGACCGCGCCCCTTGACGATCGTCTGCTCGTAGACCGTGCCGTCGAACTTCACGATCCGCCCGTCGGGGTGGATGACGCGTGCCTCGATCCAGCGGATCGCGTCGCGTCCGCGGAAGAACTCGATGCTGCGGTCCGCGTACTTGAGGCCCTCCTCGGTCAGGATCTTGATGCGCAGGTACTCGCTCTCCTGCTGCGTCGAGTCGTCGCGGTCGACCTGGCGGTAGAGGTAGATCGCCGGTGCGCGCGGTGCCGCCGGCTCGCTCGTCATCGCGCGCTCCTCCGGCGACACCGGCAGCCAGTCGAGCGCCTGCGCGGGCGCCGATGCCATGAGCACCGCGAGCGCGGCAGCCGCGCCGAACGCACCCCGGACCCCGCCGGCCGATCCCTCCTGCCGGCCGTCGTTGCGTGACCGCATCCCTGCCCCCGCTGCCTGTCGTTCTTGTCCGCCGTGAGCGGCACCGTGAATGTTCGGGGAGAACAGCGCCCGCCGCAATCCCGTATTCCCCGCCTCGCGCGCCCGCCGCCCATCAACCGGCGGGCGGCGGGCCGGCGCCGCTGGTACCCGCAAACCAAATTGAAATCATTGACTTGGATCCGCAGAGGCCACGATCGCACGCTCGCCCCCGGCGCTCAGTAGACTGCGGCGCGAGGCGCCGCCGCGCGCGGCCTGGCGAGGCGAAGGGGAGGCGGGGCCGCGGATGCACAGCGACGTCGAAACGCGCGCGGCGGGTCGGATCGGCCGGCGCCTGATCCCGTTCCTCGCGCTCCTTTATTTCGCGGCGTTCCTCGACCGGGTCAACGTGGGCTTCGCGGCACTGCAGATGAACCGCGACCTCGGGCTCAGCGCGCACGTCTATGGGTTCGGTGCCGGCATCTTCTTCCTCGGCTACTGCCTGTTCGAGGTGCCGAGCAACCTGCTGTTGCACCGCCTCGGCGGGCGGCGCTGGCTGTCGCGGATCATGCTCACGTGGGGCCTGATCGCGGGCGCGACCGCCTTCGTCCAGGGCGGCATCGCATTCTGCGTGCTGCGCTTCCTGCTCGGCGTCGCGGAAGCCGGCTTCTTCCCGGGCGTCATCTACTACCTCACGCACTGGGTGCCGGCCGCACGCCGCGCGCACGTGGTCGGCGGCTTCATGGCGGCGATCCCGGTATCGACGGCGATCGGCGGGCCGCTCTCTGGGGCGATCCTCGGCCTCGACGGCACCTGGGGCATCGCCGGCTGGCAGTGGCTGTATGTCCTCGAGACGGTGCCGTCGCTGCTGCTCGGCGTCGCGACCTACCTGTGGCTGCCCGACACGCCGCGCGACGCCCGCTGGCTGCCCGCCGACGAGCGCGAGTGGCTGCTCGCGACGCTCGAGACCGAGCGCCGGGCGGCACCGCCGGCGCGCGGCCTTGCGGCGACGCTGACCGACCCGCGCGTGCTGCTGCTCGGCCTGTGCTACTCGGGCATCCAGGTCGCACTGTACGGCGTGATCCTGTGGGTGCCGCAGATCCTGCGCGGCGCCGGACTCGGCGAGGCGCAGGTCGGCCTCGCGGTCGCGGTGCCCTATGCCGTCGCGGCCCTCGCGATGGTGCTGTGGTCGCGGCGATCCGATCGCCAGGGTGAACGCCGCTGGCACCTGGCGGGGGCCGCGGCCTTTGCGGCGGCGGGACTCGTCGCAACGGCGCTGCTCGGCGACTCGCCTCGACTCGCGATCCTCGCGGTCAGCGTCAGTGCGGCGGGCACGCTCGCGGTGCTGCCGATCTTTTGGACGCTGCCGACCGCGTGGCTGAAGGGCGCGCCGGCGGCGGCCGCGATCGCGCTCATCAATGCGATCGGCAATGTCGGCGGGTTCATCGGGCCCTACCTGATCGGCTGGCTCAAGGATGCGACAGGCGCCTTCGCGCCCGGGCTGTACGTCGCGGCAATCGGCGCGCTCGCGACCGGCGCCATCGCGCTCGTGATCGGCGCGCGGCCGCAGTCGGTTGAATCGCCGAAGTCGCTGTGAAATGCTGGACGCCCGGCCTTCATCGCACCGGATCGCGCCATGGACCACGACGCCGCCGTCTCCGCGTACCTTCCGACCACCGGCGTGCGCCGCCTCCACGAGACGCCGCTCGTCGCCGCCACCGATGCAAGCCTGCAGGGCTACGGCCGCCTCGTCGACGATCCGCAGCGTTTTCCGATCGAGATCGTGCGCTGGCCCGCGCAGGGCTGGCGCCCGATCGACAAGAACTCCGGTGACCAGGGCGGCGTGACCGAGGGCGTGTTCGAGTTCTGGTGGAAAGGCCAGACACTCTATGCGCGCAACAACGCGGTCGGCGACAGCTACCTGTTCGGCTGGAGCACGTGGCCGGAGGAGGCGACGCGCACGGGCCCTTCGGCGCCGCGCGAGCACGCCTACATCTGGCGCGCCAACTACCACCCGGACGGCGGCCAGCTGGTCTACCCCCTGCACGGCGAGAGCTTCGTCGTGCCGCTCGCGCTGCCGGGCGACGACGTGACCCCGGATCGCTTCGTGACGTTCTGGTGCGACGGAAGCCGCGGGCTCTACATCCATCCGAACGTCTGGCACGGCGCCTTCGTGCCGCTCACCGACCAGGCCGAATTCCTCGACCGTCAGGGCCGCGTGCACGCGCGCGTGTCGGTCGACTTCCCAAAGGAGTTCGGCTGCTACATCGCGGCGCCACTGCGCCGGCCGTAGCCGGCGCGCGGCCGGGCTAGCCGCGCGCCGCGTGTCGTGCGGCGAGCTCGGCCACGACGTCCGCGAGGCTCGCGCCGCGGCTCCTCAGCAGCACGAGCAGGTGGAAGACGAGGTCGGCGCTCTCGCCGACCAGCGCCGAGTGCTCGCCGGCCACCGCGGCGAGCGCGACCTCGACGCCTTCCTCGCCGACTTTCTGCGCGAGCCGCGCGGGGCCCTCCGCCGCGAGGCGCGCGACATAGCTCTCGGCGGGCGCTGCGCGCAGTCGCGCGTCGATGATGGCCTCGAGCTCGCGCAGGAACGAGGCCCCGCCGGATGGCGCAACGGCGCCCGCGAAGCAGGTGGCGGTCCCGGTGTGGCAGACGGGTCCGGCCGGCCGGCCGCGGACGAGGAGCGTGTCGCGGTCGCAGTCCGCGGTCACCGACTCGACGGAGATGAAGTGCCCGGAGGTTTCGCCCTTGGTCCACAGCCGCCCGCGCCGGCGGCTGAAGAAGGTCGCGCGCCGGTCGCGCAGCGTCGCGTGCAGTGCGGCCTCGTTCATGAAGCCGACCATCAGCACGGCCCCGGTGTCCGCGTCCTGCACGACGGCCGGCAGCAGGCCCTTGCTCCAGTCGAGCGTGGCGGCCTCCGCGGACGTCACAGGCGCACCTCGATGCCTTCAGCCGCGAGGTAGCGCTTGAGATCGCCGACGCCGATCTCGCCGGAGTGGAAGACGCTGGCCGCGAGGGCGCCGTCGGCGCCCGCCTCGCGGAACACGTCGCGAAAGTGCTCGCGCGCGCCCGCACCGCCGGAGGCGACGAGCGGCACCGTGCAGGCCGCGCGCACCGCGGCGAGCTGCCGCAGGTCGTAGCCGCGGCGCACGCCGTCGCTCGCCATGCAGTTGAGGACGACTTCGCCGGCACCCAGCCGCTGCACCTCGCGCACCCACTCGAGCGTCGCGCGGCCCGTGCCGCGGGCGCGCCGCTCGTCGCCGGTGAACGCGCACACCTCGTAGCGGGGCTCGCCGCCGTCGTCGAGCGTCTGGCTGTCGATGCCGACGACCACGCATTGCGCGCCGAAACGCTCGCTCAGCCGGCCGATCAGCTCCGGGTCGGCGAGCGCCGGGGTGTTCACGGAGATCTTCTCCGCGCCGGCGGCGAGCACCGCCTCGGCGTCGGCGACGGAGCGGATGCCGCCCGCGACGCAGAACGGGATGTCGAGCAGGCGCGCGACGGCTGCGACCCATTCGCGCGACACCGTCCGCCCGTCGGGGCTCGCGGTGATGTCGTAGAACACGAGTTCGTCCGCGCCCGCCTCGCGGTAGCGCGCGGCGAGCTCGAGGACCTCGCCCACCACGCGGTGGCCACGGAAGCGAACGCCCTTCACGACGCGCCCGTCGCAGACGTCGAGGCAGGGAATCAGGCGGCGGGCAAGAATGGCAGCAGCTCCTCGGCGGTCAGCAGGTCCTCCAGCAGCGCGCGCCCGCTGACGGCGGCCGCGACCCCGGCGGCGCGCAGTTCCCACAGGTCGGCCGCGTCGCGGATGCCGCCCGACGCCTGCCACTTCAGTCCCGGGAAGCGGTCGACGGCCTCGCGGTACAGCGCGCAGTTGGGCCCGGCGAGGGCGCCGTCCCGGCCGATGTCCGTGCACAGCACGTGGCTGAGCCCAGCGTCCGCGAACGGCTCGAGCACCTCCCAGAGCGGCGTCTGCGACTGGCGGGCCCAGCCGTGGCTCGCGAGTCGCGGCACGCCGCCCGCGTCGACGCGCACGTCGAGCGCGAGCACGAGCCGCTCGCCGCCGAGTTCCCCGAGCCAGCCCGCGACCTGCGCGGGCTCCTCGAGCGCGCGGCTGCCGACCACGACGCGCCCGGCGCCGGCCGACAGCGCGAGCTCGAGCGCGGCGCGGTCGCGCAGGCCGCCACCGACCTGCAGCCGCGGCCGGCCGCGCGCGGCGAGCCGCCCGATGAGCTCGAGCTGGCGGGGCGCGCCGTCGCGGGCGCCGTCGAGGTCGACGATGTGCAGCCAGTCGGCGCCGAGCGCGGCGTAGCGCTCGCAGAGGCCGTCGGCGCTGGTCGCGTAGCGCGTCTCGGCGGCGAAGTCGCCGTGCCGCAGGCGCACGCACGCACCGCCGCGCAGGTCGATGGCCGGGATCAGGCGCATGGGGATTCGAGACCTACGAAGTTCGCGAGCAGTCGCGCGCCGGTCGTGGCCGAGCGCTCGGGGTGGAACTGCGCGCCGTGGAAGTTGCCGCGGCTCTCGATGGCCGCGAACGGCGTGCCGTAGTCGCAGGTCGCGACCGTGTCCGCACCCGGTGGCAGCGCGTAGCTGTGCACGAAGTACGCGTACTCGCCGTCGCGGATGCCCTCGAGCAGCGGGCTCGCGCCCCGACTCGTGAGCCGGTTCCACCCCATGTGTGGCACGGGGCGGCCCGGGGTCGCGGCGAGGCGCGCGGCGCGTCCGGCGAACACGCCGAGGCACTCGGTGTCGCCCTCGGCGGAGGACGCGCCGAGCAGCTGCAGCCCGAGGCAGATGCCGAGCACCGGCTGAGTGAGCGTCGGAATCAACGCCGCGAGGCCGGCCGCGCGCAGGCGGCGCATCGCTTCCGGCGCCGCGCCGACGCCGGGCAGGATCACGTGGGTCGCGCGTGCGACCCGCTCCGGCGAGGCGCTCAGCTCCGCCCGCACGCCGAGGCGCTCGAGCGCGAGCCCGACCGAGCCCGCGTTGCCGCCGCCGTGGTCGATGATGACGACGGCGGTCACAGCACGCCCTTCGAGCTGGGTACGCCGCCGCCCTCGAGGCGGATCGCCTGGCGCAAGGCCCGGCCGACGCCCTTGAAACAGCTCTCGATCATGTGGTGGGTGTTGTCGCCGCGCACCGCGACGTGCAGCGCACAACCGAGGCCGTCGGCAAGGCTGCGAAAGAAGTGCGGGACGAGCTCGGTCGGCAGTCCGCCGACCGCCTCGCGCGCGAAGCGGCCCTCGAACAGCGCATAGGCGCGGCCGGAGAGATCGAGCGCGACGCGCGCCTCCGCCTCGTCCATCGGCAGCAGGAAGCCGTAGCGGCCGATGCCGACCTTCCCGCCGAGCGCTTCGCGCAGCGCCTGGCCGAGCGCGAGCGCGCTGTCCTCGACGGTGTGGTGCTCGTCGACGCCGAGGTCGCCGAGGCACTCGAGCTCGAGTGCAAAGCCGCCGTGCCTGGCGATCTGCTCCAGCATGTGGTCGAAGAAGCCGATCCCGGTCGCGATCCGCACGGGATCGGCCGCGTTGAGATCGACGCCCACCGTGATCGCGGTCTCCCGCGTGCGACGCGCGACCCGTGCGGCGCGGTGCGGCGTCGTGAGCGCCCGCGCGATCGCGGACCACTCACCCACGGCATCGCCGTGCCGCACGATCCGGTGGCCGGCGATGCCGAGGCGCCGCGCGAGCTCGAGGTCGGTGTCGCGATCACCGATCACGGCGGAACGGGACGGATCCATCGGCGCGCGGGCGAGATAGTCCGTGACGAGGCGCGTTGCAGGCTTGCGGCAGTCGCAGCCGTCGACCGGAAGGTGCGGGCAGATCAGCACCGCGTCGAAGTCGATGCCCTGCGAGGCGAACAGCTCAAGGATGAAGTCCTGCACCAGCCGGAAGGCCGGCTCCGGAAAGCGATCAGTCCCGAGACCGTCCTGGTTCGTGACCATCACGAATCGGTAGCCGGCCGCCTTGAGTGCGATGAGTGCCGGCACGACGCCCCGCACCAGGCGCACCTTGTCGAGGCGATCGACCTGCTGGTCGGGCGGCTCCTCGACGAGGGTGCCGTCGCGGTCGATGAACAGCGTCGGCGTCATGGCGATTCGAGGCCTTCCAGCAGCCGGTCGTTCTGCCCCGGACTGCCGACGGAGATGCGGACCGCGCCCGGCGTGTGCGCCGAGCGGCTCAGGTCGCGCAGCAGAAAGCCGGCGGCGCGCGCCCGGGCGAGCACGGACGCCGCGTCGCGGCATTCGACCAGCAGGAAGTTCGCGGCGCTCGGCCAGACGCGGCGGATCGCGGGCAAGGCCGACAGACCCGCCGCGAGCCGGGCGCGCTCCGCCACCAGCTGCGCGATGCGCGCGCTCGCGCGCGCGAGCGCGGCCGGCTCGAGCGCGCGCAGCACGGCCTCGGCGGTCGGCGTCGGCACCGAGTAGGGCGGCCGGATGCGCTTCAGGGTGTCGATCAGCGCCGGGTCGCCGAGCACCGATCCGCAGCGCGCACCGGCGAGCGCGTAAGCCTTGGAGAGCGTGCGCAACACGACGAGGTTCGGGTGCGCGCCGATGCGGGCCGCGAGGCTCGGCTGCCCGGCGAACTCGACGTACGCCTCGTCGACGACGACGATCGCGCGGCCTTCGAGCCGCCCGGCGAGCCGCTCGACGACCGCCGGCGGGATCGCGTTCCCGGTCGGGTTGTTCGGCGAGCACAGGAACACGAGCTTCACCGCGTCACTCGCCCGGGCGAGCAACAGCGTCTCGTCGAGCGCGAACCCGGCCTCGCGATCGAGCGGCGCCTCGATGAGTGCGGCGCCCTGGATCCGCGCGGCGAGCGCGTACATGCCGAAGGTCGGCGGGCAGATCAGCGCCGCATCGCGCCCCGGCGCCAGCACCGCGCGGGCGAGGAGGTCGATGCCTTCATCCGAGCCGCGTCCGGCCAGCACCTGCCGGGGATCGACGCCGTACAGGGCAGCGAGCCGCGCCTCGACCGCGCACGGTTCGGGTTCCGGGTAGCGGTTGAGTCCGGCGGCGGTGTCGTCGTCGTCGTCGCGCCACGGGTTCTCGTTGGCATGCAGCCGCTCGAATTGCGGCTCCCACGCGGCGTGCTGGTAGGGCTCGAGCGCGAGGATTTCGGGCCGCAGCAGTTGGGTGATCGCGCTCACGTCGGAGCCAGCGCTTCGAGGCGCAGCGTCACGGCGCGCGCGTGGCCGTCCAGGCCCTCGTGGCGCGCGAGCGTGGCGGCGATGGGTCCGAGGGCCCGGAGGCCCTCCGGCGACAGCTCCTGCACCGAGATGCGCTTGAGGAAGTCGGCGAGCGAGAGGCCGGATGCGGTGCGCGCGAAGCCGTTCGTGGGCAGTACGTGGTTGGCGCCGCTGCAGTAGTCGCCGACCGTCTCCGGCGACCAGTGGCCGAGGAATACCGCGCCGGCGGCGGTGACGCGCTTCAGCCAGCCGCGCGCATCCTCGATCGCGAGGATCAGGTGCTCCGGCGCATAGGCATTGCTGACCTCGAACGCCGTCTCGAGGTCGGGCACGACGATCGCCCGGCTGGCGCTGAGCGCACCGCGCGCGATCGCCTGGCGCGGCAGGCTCGCGAGCTGCCGCTCGACGTCGGCGGCGACCGCGCGGGCCAGCTCGCGCGAGGGCGTCACGAGCAGCACCTGCGCGGCAGTATCGTGCTCTGCCTGCGCGAGCAGGTCCGCCGCGACGAAACTCGCCCGCGCCGAGCGATCGGCGATCACGAGCACTTCCGAGGGCCCCGCCGGCAGGTCGAGGGCGGCGCCGGCGGGGTCGCGCGACACCAGCTGCTTGGCGGCTGCGACGTACGCATTGCCGGGCCCGAAGATCTTGTCGACCTTCGGGATCGCCCGGGTGCCGTAGGCCAGCGCGGCGATCGCCTGAGCGCCGCCGACCTTGAACACGATACCGACCCCGCAGCGCCGCGCGACCGCCAGGATCGCGGGGTCGGCCGTCCCGTCGCGGCGCGGCGGCGTGCAGAGCACTCGCGTCGGGCAGCCGGCGATCGCGGCGGGCACGGCGGTCATGATCGCCGTCGACGGCAGCGGTGCGGAGCCCGCCGGCACGTACAGCCCGACCGCGCGGATCGGCACCTCGATCCGCTCGCAGCGCACGCCGGGCGAAATCTCGACCGCGAGCGGCGATGCGGCCTGCGCCGCATGAAACCGCCGGACGTTGTCGATCGCGCGCTCGAGTGCGGCCCGCGCCTCGGTGGACAGCGCGGCCTCGGCGGCCTCGAACTCGGCGGCCCCGACCGCGAGCGGCTCGGGCGCGACGCCGTCGAAGCGCCGGCCGAGCTCGGCGAGCGCCGCATCGCCGCGCGCGCGGACGTCGGCCACGATCGCTGCCACGGCAGCTTCGATCGCCGGATCGCTCGCCGCGGCGGGACGCGCGAGCAGGAGCGCGCGCGCCGACGGCGCCATCGTCGTCCAGTCGTACAGCGCGAGCATCAGGCGAGCATCTTCTCGACGGGCAGCACGAGCAGGGCCGAGGCACCCGCGGCCTTCAGGCTCTCGAGCGTCTCCCAGAACACGTTCTCGCGGCACACGGCGTGCACGGCGACCTTGTCGGCGTTGCCCTCGAGCGGGATGACCGTCGGGTATTCGGAGCCGGGGAGCAGACGCCTGATCTCGGCGAGCGCCGAGCGCGGCGCGTGCAGCATGATGTACTTGCTCTCCTTGACCTGCTGCACACCACTGATCCGCTGCAGGAGCCGCGCGAGCCAGGCCTCCTTGGCGGGCGGCAGCGGGACCGGGGTGCGGATCAGCGTCGCCTGGCAATCGAGGACCGTTTCGACCTCGCGCAACCGGTTCGCGGCGAGCGTGTTGCCGGTCGCGACCAGGTCGCAGATGAGGTCCGCGCGCCCGAGGCGCGGCGCGATCTCGACCGCGCCCGAGAGCGTGACGACCTCGGCGCGCAGGCCTTGCGCCGCGAGCCAGCGGGCGAGCAGGTTGGGGTAGGTGGTCGCGATCCGCCGGCCGTCGAGGTCGCGCGGCCCGGCGTAGGCGAACTCCTCGGGAACGGCGATCGCGAGGCGGCAGCGACCGAAGTCGAGCGACTGCAGCTCGTCGAACAGCGGCGTCACGGCGCGGGCCGCGAGCCCGCACCGCTTCTCGTCGACGACATTGCGGCCGACGATGCCGAGGTCGCAGACGTCCGCCTGTACGAGGTCCGGAATGTCGTCGTCGCGCACCAGCAGCACGTCGAGCGGCATGTTCTCGCCGTAGCACAGCAGCTGGTCGCGCCCGCGGCTGTACTTGAGCCCGCAACGAACGAGCAGCTCGAGCGAGTGGTCCGTCAGCCGCCCGCTCTTCTGCACCGCAATCTTGAGGCGCTGCTCCTTATCCACGGCGATGCTCGCCACCGCGGTCGGCAGCGAGCGAATAGCCGCCGTTGCCGGCAGTCAGGAAGCGGGCGACGCGGCCGATCGTCGTGACGCTGACGCCCGTGAGCTTGTGGATCTCGCGGTAGGGCCGCTGCTCGCGCAAGAACTCCACGACGGCCCAGCGGTCGGCAAGCGCCTGCAGCTCCGCGGGCGTGCACAGGTCGCGGAAGAACGCCCGGCACTCGTCGGCGTCCTTGAGGGTCAGGATGGCGGTATACAGCGCCCGTTCGGCGAGGGCCTCCTGGCGCGGGCTGAGCGGGCGGTGCAGCTTCACACATGTTCCAATGTAATAACGTACTAGTACATTAATACATGCACCCGCCGCTGGCAAGTCCCGCGCGGGCGCGGATTTCGGGCGCCTGCTGGCCCCGGAAACTCGCCCCGCGGACGCTGCCAGGAGCCGCCTGGTCGGGTGACGTCGTTCGACGCTCCTGACGTCGGGCCGCGTGCGGGGTGCTCTATCGCCCGCCGGTGCCGGCGGGCCGACGGACGGCCGGCCGCGCGGCGCGAGCGGGCAAGCGTTCGCAGACGCCGCGCGTCAACCGCCGGGCCGCGGCGTTCGTTATGCTCCGGATACCGCGGCCATTCGGCCCGCGGCTGCCGGAGGCCGCATGCACGCCTGGGCCAGATTGCTGATCGTCCTCGGATTCGGGACCCTGCTCGGCGGAGGGATTCCCGCTCGCGCCGTCGCGGCCGATGCCGCGCCGGCCGAGGCGGGCGCCTGGCAGAAGCACGAATACACGTTCCGCTTCATGGGGTTCACCTCGACCTACTCCTGCGACGGGCTCGCCGATCAACTGCGGCGACTGCTGGCCCGTGCGGGCGCGCGGGCGGACTTGAAGTCCGAGCCCGGCGCCTGCGCCGCCGGCTTCGGGCGGCCCGACAAGTTCGCGAGCGCCCGGCTCGTCTTCTACACGCTGGCACCGACGGCCGGCGGCGCGACCGGCGAGCCGGCGACCGGGACATGGCGTCCGGTGACGCTCATGGCGCTGCGCCCGCCGGACCTGCAGTCGGGCGACTGCGAACTCGTCGAGCAGTTCCGCGACGAGGTGCTGAAGAAGATGTTCGCGATCCGCAACCTCGCCGACAACACGCGCTGCGTGCCGCACCAGGAGTCCGGCTCCCTGATCGACCTGCGCTTCGAGACCTTCTCCGCCGTGCCAGGTGCGGCGCCGGCGGTGGCGGGCACTGCGCCGAGCGTGTTCGTCTACCCGAAGTCGGGGCAGAGCGCCGAGCAGCAGGCCAAGGACCGTGCCGACTGCCGCGCGGCCGCGAGCGCGCAGTCGGGCGACGACCCGGCGCACGTAGGCGGCGGCGCGAGCGCCGCGTTCAACGCGGCGTACGCCGCCTGCCTCGAGCCTCGCGGCTACACCGTCCGCTAGGGCCGCGCGTGTCAGTCCGGGACTAGCATCCGGACGGCCGCAGCTCCCATGACGGCGGTGGCCAGCCAGCCGAGCACGCGGATCGGCCATGACGCCGTGAACCGGCCCATGACCGTTCGTCGCGACGCGAGCAGGATCACGACGATCATGAGCGGAACGGCGACGACGCCGTTGATGACCGCGCTGTAGAACAGCGCCTTCATCGGGCTGATAGGCGAGTACTGGAGCGCGAGCGCCGCGACCACGCTGGCGCCGATCACGCCGTAGAAGCCGCGCGCGTCCTGCATCCGCCGCTCGAGGCCCCAGCGCCAGCCCATCGCCTCGGCAACGGCGTACGCGGCCGAGCCCGCGAGCACCGGCACGCCGATCAGGCCGACGCCGAGGATCCCGAGGGCGAACAGCAGGAACGCGAAGTCGCCGGCGAGCGGGCGCAGAGCGGTGGCCGCCTGGGCCGCGGTCTGGATGTCGGTCACGCCCGCGGCGTGGAGCGTGACCGCCGTCGCGAGGATGATGAAGTACGCGGTCGCGTCCGAGTAAAGCATCCCGACCCAAGTGTCCCAGCCGATCCGCGTGAGTTCCGCGGGCGCGCCGGCGCTGTCCTCGAGCAGCGCCGGTCGCAAGCTGGCGCGCCGCATGTCCTCGACCTCCTCCGATGCCTGCCAGAAGAAGAGGTACGGGCTGATCGTCGTTCCGAACACCCCCACCACGACCGTCGCGGTCGCGGCATTCCAGCTGAGCGTCGGCAGGATCGTGCGAACCGCGACGTCGTGCCACGGCACGGCGACCGTGAACAGTACCGCCGCGTACGCGAGCAGCGAGAGCGTCAGCCACTTGAGGTACACGACGTAGCGGTGATAGGGCACCAGCACCTGCAGCACGAGCGTCAGCAGCGCGAACAGGATCGTCATCGCATGCTGGTTGACGCCGCTGACGAGCTCCGCGACCTCGCCCATCGCAGCCACGTCGGCGGCGATGTTGAGCGTGTTGGCGATGAGCAGCAGCAGCACCGCCGTGCGCAGCACCAACGGCGAGAACGACGACTTGATGTTGGCAGCGAGCCCCTTGCCCGTCACCCGCCCGATCCGCGCGCAAATAACCTGAATCGCCGCCATCAGCGGATAGGCGACCGGCATCGTCCAGAGCATGTTGAGGCCAAACTGGGCGCCGGCCTGCGAGTAGGTGGCGATCCCGCTCGGATCGTCGTCGGCAACCCCGGTGATCAGCCCCGGCCCGAGCCGCGCGAGCGGGTGCTCGCGCAGCCGGCCCCACAGCCGCCGCGGCAGCGACGCTTCGGCATCCCCGGCGGTGTCGGGCACGGCGCGCTCAGTGCTTCAGCGTGATCCAGATCAAGTCGATCGGCCGGTCACCCACGTTGCCGGACTCGTGTCCCGCCGACAGGGGGATCGTGTCCATCCAGCCGACGGAGCCGTCCGGCGACGCGTCGGGGTAGGTGTGCTCGGGCTCCTGCTTCGAGCGCGCTGCCCACTGCCCGCCGCGGACGTGGATGTACAGCATGCCCGGATGGTGCGCGTGCACGCCCTCCCACTGGCCCGGCTGCACCACGAAGCGCTGCACGATGACCCGCTCGTTGTCGAGCACGTCCTCGCCCGGGATGTTCGGGTAGTTGAGGTAGTGGTAGGCGGGTGGTGCGACCGTGTCGGCCGGCGCAGTTGGCTTCACGGTGACCCACTCGAAGTCGACCGGTGTCGTGCCCGCGTTCGTCACGCCCGCATCGCCCGCCTCGATCGCCGGGTGCCACGCGACTCGCCCGTCGTGCCACACCGTCGCGCGCCCGTCGGCGTTCGAACGCAGCGTGCCGCCGTGGATGAATACGACCAGTCGGTTCGCGCCACCCGCTCGCGCACCGGTCGACTGTCCGGGGGCGAGGACGAAGCGCTCCACGTGCACCCACGGATTGTCGAGCAGGACCGTGCCCGCGAGGCCCGCGTACAGCCGATCGGGAGCGGGCGGCGGATTCGCGCGGGCCGGCGCCGCGGCGCAGGCGACGCAGGTCGCGGCGACGGCGAGAACCGTGGCCATGCGGGGGTGCCGGCCTCGCGGCGGAGCGCGAACGGGTCTCATGCGGTTCCTCCTCCCTCCGGGGCCGCGCCGTCGTGCGCCGTGCGCAGCGGCAATTCCCGCTCGAGTCCGATGCCGCCGAGGAAGTAGTGTACGGCGGCCCACGCATACAGCAGCACCGTCACGATGATTCCCTGGCGGGAGGCGATCGCGAGCACCGAGGTGCAGTCGGGCCGGCCCGTGACGAGGCTGCCGGCGGCGTAGCAGGTCGAGCGGAAGGAGGCGGTCGAGCCCGGATCGCCGGCGAGGAGTGCCGCGAACGCGTGCAGCGCCGTCGTGACCTCGGCATGGGACAGGTCGAAGTCCGCGAAGCGGTCGATCAGCCAGCCGGTGAAGACCGTTCCCAGCCCGAGGCCGATGATGTTGAGCAGGATGTAGATGAGCGCCGTCGCCGTCGCTCGCCGGTGGGGGCCCACCACGTTCTGCACGATGCCGAAGGTCGGCCCGAACGAGACGTACTGGAAGAAGGCCGCAATGCCGATGAGCCAGGCGGAGGCGGCCCAGTCCGTCTGCAGGAATGCGGCCACGTAGATCGGCGTGCACGCCAGGAGCCCGAGCGCCGGCGCGATCGCGTACCAGCGTGGCGCCCGCGCGCCGAGCCAGTCCGTCACGGCGCCCCCGGCCAGCAGGCCGATCGCGACCGAGACGCCCCCCGCGAGCGCCATGACGAGGCCGATCGTCCCGTAGTCGAGATCGAAGGCGCGCTTGAAGTAGGCCGGCACGAAGAGGTACGACCCCTGCGCGGCGAACGTCGCAATCGTCACGCCCGCGACGATGTGGCCGATCGGCCGCCGGAAGAGCAGCGTGCGGGCGACTTCGCGGAACTCGCGAAGTTCCGACCGGATGCCGCCCGCGCCCGGCGCGAGCGCCCGCGCGCCGCCGCCGGGCATCGCTGGATCCGCATTCCCCCGGGGCGGCTCGCGGACGATCCAGCCGATCGCGAAGGCGACCGCGACGCCTGGCAGCCCCACGGCGACGCAGGCCGCGCGCCAGCCGAAGTGGAGCGCGACGTAGCCGCCGACCACCGCGCTCACGATGTAGCCGAGCGAGATGCCGCAGGAATAGAACGAGAGCGCGGTCGTGCGCCTGCTCGGCCCGAAGTAGTCCGATAGCAGCGAATGCGCCGGCGGCGTGCAGCCCGACTCGAACACGCCGACCCCGGTCCGGATCAGCAGGAGCTGCACGAAGCCGTGGGCAGCGCCGAGGCAGGCCGTCAGCAGCGACCAGCAGGTCGTCGCGATGGTGATGATCCGCACCCGGCTGATGCGCTCGGCGAGTCGCGCGACGGGAAGGCCGCTGAAGGCGTAGAGCGACGCGAAGGCCAGCCCGCCGAGCAGGCCGAGCTGCGTGTCGGTGAGCCCGAGGTCCTCCTTCATCGGCTGCCCGATGATGCCGATCAGCGTGCGGTCGGCCGAGTTCGACGTGTACGCGAGCATCACGAGCACCGCGACCGTCCGCCGGTACGCGGCGGAATACTCCGCGCGCGCGGGCGCGGCGGCCGGGGCACCCGGGTCGGCGCTCACGCGGAGGCGGCGTCGCCGGGCAGGGCGGCGAGTGCCGCCGGGTCGCGGTCAGCGGGCATGCGTGCCCTGCGCTTCCTCGGTCCAGGTCGGCTCGACGTAGAACGGGCCCGGCTTCTCGCGCAGCTGCTCGTACTTGCAGATCTCGGGCTCGGCGCCGAGCGGCGTCGGCACGCCGTCCCGGAACGCCCACTCGCCGCGCTCGCTGTCCGCGGCGCGCACGTAGCTGCTGATCATGAACCGGCGGTCGTGCCGGCTCAGGTTGGGGGCGGAGCCGTGCACGGTGTAGAGCGTCCAGATCACGAGGTCGCCAGGCTCCATGACGCATGTGACGGTCGTGGCAGGATCGAGGCCGACCTTGCGCAGCTCCTCGTCCGGCGTCTCGCCGGTCATGATCGTGCCGTCTTCCGACAGGCCGAGGTAGCCGTTCAGATGGCTGCGCGGGACGATGCGCAGTGCACCGTTGGCCTCGGTCTGCGGATCGATCGCGAGGCCGGTATTGAGCGATCCGTACAGCAGGTTGCGCATGGCGGCGGCATTGCGAAAGCGGGCATCCTGGTGATAGCGGTAGAACGTGTACTTCGCGCCCGGTGGCTTCCAGTGCAGCTGGTGCGTGATCTGCTTGATGTCGCGCCCGAGGAAGGGCTCGAGGACCTCGAGCATCCTGGGCTGGCGCCTCAGGCTCTCCATCAGCGGGCTGATCCACGCGGTCCAGTGCGCCTGCAGCACGACGCGTCGCCGTGCCTTCGGGTCGTCGAGCACCTCGAACAGCAGGTTCTTGTCGCGGTAGGTCGCGTGGTGCTTCAGCCCCTCCTGGTACAGGCGATCGACCTCGGCGCCGATCTCGCGCATCTCCGGCGGCGGTATGAAGCCCCGCACGACCGCATAACCCTGTTCGTGGACCTGTTCGACCAGATCGCGCATGCCCGCCCTCGATGAGCCGCGCGCGATCCCTGCGCTCGGATTGCCCGCGCCCCGCGCAGGGCGGCCCGGCCGGCCGCCATTCATTCTAATGTGGCCGGCGTGCCGCCCACGCGGCGCGGATCTCGGCCGAGGTCGTCCCGCGCCCGTCGGCGCACCAGCCCGGCGGGCCGAACACCACGCCGACGACCTCCCTGATCGACCGGGCCGGAAAGAGGTCCCGCACGATCGCCGCCCACTCATGGAAGGCGATGCGGATCGGATTGAAGGTCTGGATGTCGTGCACGATGCCGTACCGGACCTTCTCGTCGCGCGATTCCTCGACGAAGGTGCCGAACAGCCGGTCCCAGATGATCAGCACGCCGCCGTAGTTGCGGTCCAGGTAGCGGGGGTTCGACGCGTGGTGCACGCGATGGTGGGACGGCGTATTGAAGACGTACTCGACCCAGCGGGGCAGGCGGTCGACCGCTTCCGTGTGGATCCAGAACTGGTAGAACAGGTTGATTCCCTGTGCGCCGAGGATCATCGCAGGCGGAAATCCCAGCCACGCCAGCGGAATCCACGGCATCCACGTTCCGACGACGACGCTCGACCACGACTGGCGGATGGCGGTCGACAGGTTGTAGTGCTGCGAGGAGTGATGGTTCACATGCGCCGCCCACCAGAAGCGGCACTCGTGGCTGATCCGGTGGAACCAGTAGTAGGTGAAGTCGTCGAGGAAGAACAGCACGACCCACGCGAGCGGCGCCCGCGGCGAGATGTCGAGGAGGTGCCACCGGAAGGCCCAGCTGAGCCCGGCGTATACGGTGGCCGCCATGAGGATGTTCATGACGATGTTGCCGGCCGTCATCGCGAGGTTGGCGGCCGTGTCCTTCGCCACGTAGCGCCCGCGCACGACGCCGATGCGCGTGAGCGCCGCCTCGAGCGCGATGGAAGCGAGGTAGATGCCGAGGAACGTGAAGTCCGACAGGTGGAGCTTGGCGAACATGCGTCGGTCGTGGTCGGTGGCGCAGCATCACCGCCGGCACGGCGGTCTGCCGACCCGGGACTCTAGCATTTCCGCCTCGGCGCGCGGCGGCCGTGACGTCCCGCGTCCACCGCACCGCGATATCTCGCGCCGATTGCGGGATTCCCGTCCCCCGACGCCGGCGGTGCGATGGTCGAACGCCGGTGACGACGGTTGCAGCTATCGATTGTTGATGCTGACGAAGCTCACGACGCGCGCGATGCCCGGAACGGCGCGGGCGATCGATTCCGCGTTCTGCCGCTCGGTGTCTGTCTCGGCGAGCCCGTACAGGTAGACGACGCGGTCGTGCACGCGCGCAACGATGCTGCCCGGCAGGATTTCCTTGTCATTCGACAGCGCGGTGTAGACGTCGGCGCCGAGCCTCGAGTCGTCAGCGCAGGCGGCCGACCGGCAGGATGCATAGCTCGCGCAGCCCGACACCAGCGCCAGCAGCAGCGCCGCGACCGGCAAGCGTCCCCACCTCGCATCGCGCATGGTGCGTCTCCGATCCGCGCGGCGCGGCCGACATGAAAGGGTGCGAAGTCGCGGGCCGCCGCGTCCCATCAGACGCGCGGCGCAGGCGTGTTGTTCCAGCGGTCCGAAAATCTTTGAGCGGCGGACACACTGTGTTACGGGCACGACGTCGCCGCCCGCGAGCGTGGATCCGGGTCGGCCGCGGCCCGCCTCGTGCATGTGCGCGCCGGCGAGCGGGCGTATGCTGGATCCGGGCGTTCCGGCGGCCGCACGACTGGTCGGCGAACGCGAGAGGATTTCCGGACCCGGTCGGTCGATAGCCAACAGAGGAATCCGCCGTGCCGCACACTCCACATCCCGATCCGAGCGCGCCGCCGAAGGCCGATCCGGACGCGCCCGAGAAGACTCCGACGTCGAAAGACGACGAGGTCCTCGACGAAGAGCTCGAGGAGACGTTTCCCGCGAGCGACCCTCGGCCCTGGACGCACCACGACTGACGGCCCGCCGGACGCGACGGAGCACCGAAGGGGCTGGCGGACCCGCGGGTAGGCGCTTGCGGCACCAGCCCCGCACGGATCGAGAGTCGCCACGGGCGCCGCGCTGCCGAGGCGCCGGCCCGAGTACGGCGCCGGTCGGGCGCGCCCAATCGGCCATCGAGCGGCGCCGGTCACCGGCTTGGCGGTGGCGGGGCCTCGAGGGGACGCAGCGCCACATCGATCGCCCGGGCACCGGCCGCCGGTTCGCCGAGCGGCGATGGAACGGGGACCGGCATCCCGTCGATGCCGTGCAGCTTCTCCAGCAGCTGAATGCCGCCAAGCCCTTCGAACAGCAGCCGGGAGTCGAGCCCCGTGATCCGCACCGAAATCGACAGCGCACCGAGGCTGCCCGTGAAGCGCGACGCGCCGAAGATCGACCAGTCGATCGCACTCTGGCCGATGAACTCGGTGGCACCATCCCAGTGGGCAGATCCAGCGGCGAAGGTGGCCTGGCGGCGCTCGATCGTCGGCGTGACGATGCCGTCGACCTGCGGTGTGCCGCCCAGCCGCGACAGCACCTCGGCCTGCGCGGCGGCGAATCTTGGTCGATCGAAGCGCCCGGTAAGAGCGTCGTAGAATCCGCCGCGCCGCTCGCGTTCCTCGCTCCAGCGCTCCGCGTAGTCGTCGGCCACGGTCACCTCGAATCCGATCGCCCGCAATCGCGCTTCGAGCTGCTTCGAGTAGCGCTCGCGCGCCGCTTCGTCCGGCGGAATGTCTGCCCGGAACTCGACCGGCGTGAGCAGAAGCCGTCGATGATGCGCAAGGAGCTCCTTCCGGGACGCGCTCTGCGCCGGCTCCGGTACCGGGATCGCGGCCATTGCGGTCGCCGGCGCTCCCGCGGGCGTGAGCGGAGCCAGCGCGATCGCGATTGCGCGGTCGTCGCGGGCGCGATCTTGCATGATCGCGCTCGGATCGAGGGGGCTCGACACGTAGCCCCGGGTGACCGATGCCCGCACGAACTCGAGCGGCTGAAGGCCACCCGCGACCTCGTACAGCGCGCGCCCGTCGAGGTCGCTGACGCGGACGTTGAGCGACAGCGCACGTGTCGTGCCACTGGCCGCGAACCCGGCAAAGAATCCGGACACGCCGGCCTTGCCGGTCACGGTGTCGCGTACCCCGTCCCAGGTCGCGAAACCGTTCGCGACGGGTGCCGTTCGCACGACGACGTCGGCCGAGAGGAACGCGTCGACGCGGTGGCTCTGCAGGTACTCGTTCACGATGTACTCGCGGAACGCCGACAGGCGCTCGCGATAAGGTTGCCCCGAGCGGACATCGTAGAGACCGCCCAGCGCATCGGCGGCACGGCGCTGTATCGGGCGCATCTCCTCGGCCGCGACGACCCCGAATCCGGCCGCGACGAGGCGTGTGGCGATCGCGCTCTCGAGGCGCGCAGCCACCGCGTCGGGATCCGGCACGTCGGACGCGACGCGCGTCGGCATCATTCCGATCACGTGGACCCGCGCGAGGATCTCCTCGCGCGGCATCTCCCACCGGGCGTCGACCGGCGCTGCGCGCGCCGCGGCGGAGGCCGCCAGGAGCGCCGCCACCGCCACGCGTATCCACGCGCGACCCGGTCGGGCGACGTTCATGGATCCGCCGCCGGTGCCGTCGGCAGGGACAGGGACTCGAGATATAACCTCACGAGCGGCGCATCCGCAGCCGCGGGTGCAGCACCGAGGTAGCGCTGGAACGCCGCGACCGCCGCCTCGCGCTCGCCGCGGCGGCGGTAGAGGATCCCCTGCTGCCGGAACGTCGCCGGCGGCGGATCGGCGAGCTCGCTGGCTCGCGCATAGGCTTCGAGCGCGCGCCGCTCCAGGTCGTCCGACTGGGGCTGCGTATGGCGCGCGATCTCTCCCTTGAGGAACTCGGCCCGTGCGCTGTCCTCCTCGGCGAGGTAGCCGTCGATCACCCGCTCGGCCCGCTCGAGCAAACGGCTTTCGATCAACCGCTCGGCGTGGTCCAGCCGGACGGGCCAGATCGACGTCAGATAACGCTCCCGATCGATCGCATTGGGCGGCCCGATCGCATCGGCCAGCTCGTGGCTGACCAGGGCGCGATAGCTCACCATGCGCTCCGCGAGCTGAATCTGCGAAACGAAGTGCGCGCGCACCGTCGTGCGGCTGTCCGACGTCGACAGCGCCAGATGCTCAAATGCGGTCAGCCCCTCGCCGGCGTCGTAGTCGGCGGCGGCCATGCGTCGTAGCCCTTCGAAGTCCGCCTCGAGCTCGAGGGGCTGCGAGTAGCCGACCACCGACGCCCGTGCCCAGACGTCGCGCGATTCCCGCGGCAGGGCGGTGCCCGGATTCACGTACTGCGGCTGCACGCCGCGTCGCGCCCCGCCGACCTCGAGCGCGGCCTCGAGCAGCGTGAATACGGCCGTGAGGACCGCCTCGTTGCGGCGGCGCAGACGCATCTCCCGGAGCTCGTGGTCATTGGTGAAATGGGCGATCTCATGTCCGAGCACGCAGGCGAGCTCCGCTTCGCTCTCGAGGTGGATCAGGAGTTCCGTCGTGACGTAGATCGACCCGTTCGGCAACGCGAACGCGTTGAGGCCCGCATCGCGAATCACCCGGATGCGGACCTGCCCGGCAACCGAGGGCGGGTCGGTGCTGAGCAGGCGGGCGAGCACTCCGTCGAGGTAATGATCAAGCGCGGGCCGCGCGTACAGCAGGTGGTTGCGCTCGATCGACTGCTCAATGTCGTGCGCGGCCCTTTCGAGGGTTGCGCGCTCCTGCGCCGACGCCGGCGCGTATCGCGGCGCAAGGACGACACGGCTGCCGGTGACGGTCACCGGCGGGAGCTGGGCGACTGCCTCCGGGACGAGCGCCGCGGGAGGCGGCGGCAGCGGAGGCGCTGCGTGTGCCGAAAACAGCCGAACGGTGCGCTCGTTAAGGAACTCGTACTGGAGGCCCGTGCCGGTCAGCAACGCGGTGAGGGCTTGATCGGCGCCGAGTGGCGTTGGCGTGCCGGGTGTCGTGACGCCGGCCGCGAGGTGGGCGACGTAGACAAACTGCAGCCCGCTCTGTCGACCGAATTCGGTGAGCGCCGTCGACAAGGGCTGTGCCGCGATCGCGTTGACGCTGAGTACGGCCGGCGCCGGCACGCTGCCGGAGGCGAGTCCCGCACGGAATGGCCCGAGCACTGCGACGACGAGCAGGCACGTCGCAAGGGTGCGCGATGCTGCGCGCGGCGACATCCGGGCCGGTCGCGCGCGCTGCTCGCGCGGACGGCGTCGCCGGCCGGGCACCGGCTCCATGAGCGAGCGGGTGCACGACCTGGCCCCGTCGACGAATACCGATCCCCCGCGCATCTCGGTCGCCCCTGAGCCGTCGGTCCGTAGTAGACAGAGTGCCTGGCGCGGTCAGTAGGGTACCTCTACCGAACGACACCGCTGCGCGGACGCAGCGCATCGGGCGAGGTTCGCGGCCCGCGGGCGTCGCAGGTCAGCCCGGCTGCAATCGTCCGCACGGCCGCCTTCGCGGTTTCGACCGCCGCTCGTGGGCCAGCTCTGGATCCGGTCGGAGGACGGCGAAGGGCTATCGACGGTTCCGAACGCGCCGGCGCCGTGGCTTCTTGCCTTGAGCTTTCTTGGTTGCCTTGGAGCGGCCCGGCTTTGGCGAAACCCGTCTGGTTCGGCGAGGTCGACGCCGGGCGCCCGGTTGATCGGGCGCGAGCCGCAGTCGTTCGAGCGCGATGGCGAGGTCGAGCCTCGCTGACGCGAGGGCCTGCTCGAGGGACGCGGTGGTCGTTCGAGCCTCTTCGAGCGCCGCCTCCCGCCGGGCGAGGAGCGCGCGCAATTCCGCGAGGTTGCGTTCGGCGGCCGCCCGTTGCTGCTGCAGCTCCTTGTTCAGCGTCGTCAGGGCCTTCGTTTCAGCGATGAGTGCGCTGCGTTCGGCCTCGCGCACCTTGCCGGCGACGTCGGCGTCGGCACGGGACGGTTCATTGCCGCCGACGGTGGCGAGTCGCCAGAGCTCGGCCAGCAGCATCGCAGCCTCGCGGGGCAGTTCGTTAAGGTGGGACGGCGGGCGGGCGAGGCGTTCGCCGAGCTCCTCATACCACTCGTTGAGGTAGCCGGTGACGGAGTTCGGGGAGCCGCCGCCCAGGAGCTCGCGCACACCGGCGACGGTTGGCCGGCGCCCGGACTCGACGATCCGCTCGACCGCTTGCCAGACGCGGACGCGGCTGGCTTTGGGCTCGCGACGGGTTTCGCGGCGATCGGTCATGGGTGGGTGGGCTCCTCAGACGCGTTGGACGGCCAAGCTCGCTCAGCCAACGGATACGTAGTACCTACATAGTATAACGTCATAAAGCGTCGGAAGAATAGTGCATAACTGCTATCGATATGGGGCAAAGATCGGCCTCAGATGTTCAGTGATAAGCTAGGGGCGTGATACGGAAAAAGCGCCGCTCAAAAGTAACCAGAGCCCGAAAGGCCATTCGCCGGCCTGCTAAGGCCCTCGTCCGGCACGCTCCGGCCGTCACGGACGTCGTCCTGGCACTGCGTGCCGGCCGATTCCGCGAGTGTCCCGAACTGCCTGAGCGAGTCCTCCGCTCGATCGCCTCGAAAGCCCCCAACACGCGCCTCGCCATCCGCGCGAACTACAAGGTCTGGAAGACCTGGTGCCAGGCGCAGCGCCCCGCCGCGAGGCCGTATCCCGCTGCGGCCGCCGATATGGCGGCATTCCTGCAGGCGAATGCGCCTCCTATTCGGGTCACGCGGGGAGGGGAGTTCGAAGTCCTGAACACGACGGTCTCTCCGACCGGCGAGCCGACGAAAAGCTACTCGACGCTTCTTCGGTACCTGGGAACGCTTTCGCGACTGCATGTAGACGGCGGGCACGCCGATCCCACGAGAGACCCGGAAGTCGTCGCCGTGTGGCGGGTTCTGCGGCGCGGGCTCGAGCGCCCGGCCCAGAAGGCTGCGCTCACGTTTGAGGCCATCCGGCAGGCCTTGAATGCGTTGCCGAATTCCCTGAGCGGGAAGCGGGACCGGGCACTCCTGCTATTGGCTTACTGCCTGATGGCCAGGCGTTCGGAGCTCGTCGCACTGAATGTCGAGGACTTCGAGATCCACCCAGACGGCAGCGCGACGGTCACGTTCGAGCGCCTGAAGACCGGCGTCCAGGCGACCAACTACGTGTCGCCGGAGGTCATGGCCGTCGTGGGAGAGTGGCTCTCGGCGGCACATATAAAGGAAGGGGCCGTGTTTGTGCGTCTCGACTATGCCGCGGGTAAGAAACGGACGAGACTCACCGGTCAGAACGTGGGGCTCGTGTTCAAACGTGTCGCGAGGATGCTGAATATCCCGGAGCTCGACTCGAGAAAGATTAGCGGTCACTCGGCACGAATCGGGGCCACGCAGGACCTCGTCGAGGACGGAGCACCGGACGCAGCGATCATGCGCGACGCCGGATGGAGGACGCCGAGGATGGTCGGCATTTACTCGCGGGGAGCCAAAGCTAAACAAGGCGCGATGGCAGCGCGGATGGAGCGACTTGCGAACGAACTTAGGCCAACGACTGCCGATCGGAGTTTCAACAGATCTCCTTCCAGCGATCCAGTTTGACCTGGCGTCTTGACGTGCCTGGCTGACTGTGAAAATCTATGATCACTCTTTACGCGTTTATCTGCTTCTGCAGATAGTCGGGCGTTTCGCCAGACTCAATTCGATTGACCGGGATTATCGGCGGTCAAGCCTGCGAGGTCTCACCTCCGCAAAGCCGCCGGTAAGCCCTCGCAGGCTTGACCGCCTATCCAAGGTAAAGAGTAGTGGCGCGTGACTTGGCGACGATTGTCACGCGCGAGATCGACGTCTCGCGTTCGGCCGTTGAGCCGTTCGACGGGTTCGTGTTTCTCTGCGGCGGCCCGTTCCGAGACACGGCTCCTCCCAATCCGCTGCTTTCACTGAGGCATCACGCGCTCCGAGCGGCGGCCAGCAAAAGCAATCGAATCGCCGACCGCATTGTCATCGTCGCCGAGCATGCGACCGAATTACTCCAGACAGGCGATTTCGGCGATCTACTCGAGTTTGAGAGTCACCTAGCCGCGCTAGCCGCGTGCATCGTGATCTTTCTCGAGAGCCCAGGTGCTATCGCCGAGCTTGGGAGCTTCGCCGTTATGGAGGACGTCAAATCGAAGGTTCTCGTGGTCTGCGAACAACTGTACGCCGAGCCGCCGACGTCTTTCATTCAACTTGGCCCAATCGCAAGTCTACGCAAGAGCGATCCCTTCAGCGTCTATACCTATCCATTCCACGAACCCGACCCCTGCGGAGTTCGTATTAGCGAAACACTGGTGAATGACTGCTGGGCCGACGTTGAGCAAGGAATTGAGGACTTTGCCAAACGGGCCGTTCGCGGCAGCCCCTTTGACGCCAAAGAGCTACCGCATCAACTGATTCTCACGCTCGAACTTGTTACGTTGTTTACTGCATTGCGTCTCAGCGAGATCGCTGCGTGTCTCGAAGCATTCGGCTGCAAGCTCTCAAAAGTGCATCTGACGCGATCGTTGAAGATGCTAGTCAAATTCAATCTCTTGAATGTGCGCCACTGGGGCCATGAGCAGTTCTACGTACGCGATGATACGGCCAAGTTCATGACCCTTCGGCGCCAACCACCGGATGTCAGGCCATTTGACCGCCTCAGATTCATATCTGATCGTCTCGGCGAGTACGAATCGAGCGATGTGCAGAAATTCCGTGCTTTGAAGTCGCTTCGCGCTTCCAAGGGAGTGCGTTAGTGTCGTCCGTATCCAACTCACTTGCGGCCGAGACAGGGATGCCGGAGACGCAAGTTTCACAGATTCTCCGAACCGCGTGCCACAGATACAAGGTCTACAAGATCCCCAAACGCAATGGGGTTGGCAAGCGAACGATTGCACACCCATCGAGGGAAGTGAAGCGACTGCAGAGGTTGGCGCATAGGCTGTTTCTGAACAAGCTTCCAGTACATGGTGCGGCGCACGCGTACGTTACCGGACGTGCGATTCGAACCAACGCGGCTATGCATCTGGACGCCCGGTTCGTACTCAAGCTCGATTTCAGGAACTTCTTCCCATCAATTCGGCCGCCCCACTTTGTGCTTCATGTCGCCAAGCACCTACCGGGTCAACTCGAGCAGAGCGACCTCGACGATCTTATTCCTCTGCTGTTCTGGTTGCCCAAGCACCAGAACGGTCTCCGACTAGCGATCGGCGCTCCGACGTCTCCTTTCATCTCAAACTCCTTGGTCTTCGACATTGATGTCGCGATCGCTGATTTAGCAAGCGGAATAGGAGCGGTTTATACGAGGTATGCAGACGATCTTACGTTCTCGACGTCGATCGCCCATGCGCTCGATCACGTTGAGGACGCAGTGCGGAGCATTTTGTCCGCGGCGCCATATCCAAAGCTGCGGTTGAACAAGCGGAAGACGGTATTTGCATCCATGCGCGGGCGTAGACAGGTGACCGGCATTGTCGTCACCAACAACGGCGCGCTTTCAATTGGGCGGCATAGGAAGCGACTGATCCGCGCGATGTATCATCGCTCGCTTCGCGGAGAGCTTGACGACGGAGAGATTCGGAGACTCGCGGGGTTACTGGCATTCGCGAACGATATTGAGCCGGATTTCGTAGAGCGACTGCGGCGACCAAAGCCGCTGGGTGCGCGAGACTGAGAGCGCGACTCGATCGCAGGACCATAGTGAAGCGCTGGCCGCCGGGCTAGCGCACCAAATCAACTTACAGGCCAGATTTGTGCGCGTACACAAGCTATCGGCTCGCAAACGCCAGCCCGTATGTCTGGCGTAGGCAGTCTCTACGAGCTAGCGGATAAGGCGGCGACCCACTGGCGGCAACCGCGGGGCCTGGTGGCAGCTCTGACGTGTGTTGTCGGCGTCGTTGCGTTCTTGCCCCTCGACGTCTTGTGGAAGGCGCTGGCGATTGGCGGGGCTGGTGTTGTCGTCTTAGCTTCGTGGCTCTGGTCGCGTCGACTGCCTCGAGCATCCAGAAATAACGTCGGTATTCTTTTGGCCTTTCGCGAGTCGGAACACGCCGACGAGCAGCGGTTCTCCGGTGACTTCGTAGACGAGCTTCGCGAGCTCTTGGCGCGCGGTCAAATTAGCCGCCGGTTCGAAATTGTGGCCTTGCCGCAGCACATAGTGCGCAAGATTCTGCCAGGAGACGCGGCGGCACTTGCATCAATCCGCCAGCGAGCTTCCTGCGCGTTTGTACTAGCTGGGCGAGTGAGAATCCGACGCCACGACGGGCGCGATCACATGGTTCTCGACCTGGCGGGTGCAGTCGGCCACGAGCCGATTCCGGAAAGCATGCAATCAAAGTTCTCGAAAGAATTCGGAGAGCTGCTGCCGCGTCGAATTATGTTTCCATCCGACCACGATCTACTGGCGTTCGGGGTTACGGGTGAGTGGGCGAGTGCTGTTGCCCGCTACGTCATTGGAATCGCTGCGTTGCTATCCGGCGATTTGGACTATGCCGAGGAACTGTATCTTGTATTGCGGCGTGATCTGGAGCACCGACCTCCGAGCAATCCCGCCACCGAAAAGATTTGGTCCCGTTTGCCGCAGCGACTCGCAGAGGTCCACGCCGGCAGGGCACAACGTGCGCTCACGAGATGGCAGAACTCACATTCGGTCGAAGACGCCGCCGACATTAAGCTGCATATCGAGCAGGTCGACACAACCCTGCCTAGCTTTGGCCAGTACGCAACGCTGCGTGCTATCAGTTCGTTCGTCGCCGACCGCGACCCGGATGCCGCGCTCGAATGGCAGAAGAGGGCGGCGGCGTCCGGGGAAGGGACGCCGTACCTAAACGCTGCGTTCCTTCACGCTTTTAAGGGCAATCTAAAGAAAGCAGCTCAAGAGTATCGGAAGGGAGCGCTTGCCGGAGTGTCATCAGACGTTCCTGCGCAGCTCGAAGAGTTCATGTTATGGGCGCTCCATGAATATCCCCAGAAGACGCAGATTCATTACTGCCTGGGGCTGCTAAATAGAGACATAAAGGGAGATCCCGAACGCGTTCGAGAAGAATTTCAGTCATTTATCGCAAAGTGCCCGGAAGGCCAATTTGTCAAGGCGCGACAGCTCGTCGCTGAGTGGCTTGCTGAGGATTCGCGGCGCGTTGAGTAAGGGAGGACGACAGAAGACAGCGACGGGTGGAAGCCTCGGGGGGCGGCGGCCAATTCGTCGAACAAGTAGCCGGCTCTCTCAACGGGCTGATCAGAGTCGGGCCTTTGCGCCTGGCTCCGGTGCTCCCAGTCCAATCCTGGAACGGTATCGAACCCGAGATCCGAGACGACAGAGAGCGCTGCTGCTTGCGCGAATCGGACCCGCACCCAAGAGATCGGCCCGCGCCCGTCTGACTCCAGGAGCCGCGAGTGGAGCACCGAAGCGTTTGAGGGGTGTTTGCGACTATTGACCGATCGTCCCGGTTTGGATCGGCAAATCGTTGATCTGCTTGGGTTCAGATTCCGCGTACGCAGCTCCGCCACCTTGCTCACCGATACGCCTTTGAATCGGCAGGAATTCTAGAAAACTATTCACACGAAACCGGGACGATTGGTCGAAAGTCGCAAGACCCCCTATTGAGTTCCGCACGCCAGCGGCTCCAAAACCGCAGGTTATTGAAGGGCTCTGTGCTGGAAAGTCCTACTTTTGCGCGATTCAGACGGCTGTCCCCACTTTGAACGCAAAGCCGCCGGGATCGTAGCGGAAGTCACCGACAACAAGCGGCTGCACAAGAAGGCTCGAAAGCGTCTTCAGATTGAGCACGCGCCGCATCTGTCTCGGGACGCCAAGCTGGTCAAGCTGGCGGACAAGACCTGCAATCTTCGGGACGTTGTCGCGAGCCCACCCGCTGACTGGTCGCCCAAGCGCAAGCGAGAGTACCTCGACTGGGCCGCCGCGGTGGTGGGCGGGCTTCGAGGGACGAATTCAACGCCGGAGAGGGTGTTCGATCAGGCGTATGACAAGAGACCGTAGGGGACTCACAAAACGTAGTTGCTCTTTCTTTCGCGGATCCCTTCGCCGAGGATGTCCGACCGCCCACTGCAAGTTGGTGGAGCCGAGCGGCGGAATTCCGAGGCGCATCCGTCTTGTATTAGGTGTGAGCCACGTTGATGCAATGCGTGCGAGCACGAATGCAACGACGCCGACCGGTGTTGTGGCTGCCTGTCTTGATGACGGCGACTGCAAGGAAGCCATCGACGCGTGTACAGGTACCACGACGGCTCCGCAATGAGGATAGGCGATATCGTGTCGTTGAACCACGTTGCGAGGGCTACCGTCGTCGCAATTCTCGATGCGGAGCCAATCGCGAGCCGCGGCTACGAGCGACTCATTGACCTCGTGTCGGGAGTGGTGGTCGAGGAGGAGGAACCGGGAGGCGTGCTCTACCATCTGCTTGAGCCGAAACTGCACGTAACGCTTGTTCGGCGGGGCTTGTGAGCCGCGATACCGGCTCCGTCATCGCTGTAGGCGAACCCGGCCCAAAAGGCGCAAGACGAGCGAGGTTCTTCTATCCCCCATCTCGGTGTGAAACTTAATGACTCGTGGGCGGACAGTATTTCTTTGCTGTATTCCGCTCTTTTCTGGATGTAATGTCTTGGCAATATGGACGAGAGCCTCGACGGGTGGTTTGCACGCGAGATTCTTTCGCACGAGGACGCGCTTGTTCGGTATCTGAGCCGTATCTGGCCACATCGCGAAGACGTTCATGATCTGCGCCAGGAAGCATATATCCGAGTCTATGAGGCGGCCACCAAATCGCGACCTCTCGCGCCGAAGTCATTTCTTTTTACTACCGCGCGCAACCTCATTGTCGACCGTGTACGGCGCGGCCGCGTTGTATCGATTGAAGCAAGGGCGGATTTGGACGCCCTAAACGTCTTGGTAGATGAGGTTTCACCCGAGCAGCAAGCGAGCGCGCATCAGCAGCTGCGACATCTTGCCGAGGCATTCGACTTGCTGCCTCCAAGGTGCCGCGAAGTCGTCTGGATGCGGAGAGTCGACGGTCTCTCACAGAAGGAAGTGGCTAGTCGGCTGGGAATCAATGAAGGTACCGTCGAGAAGCACGTAGCGAAAGGCGTGCGGCTGCTCGCCGACTTGTTGTACGGCGCCAGCCCCAGTGCCGGCCGACAGCCAGGAGCAAGCGACGCCGAGGTCGAGTCGGATCATGGCCAATAGCGTACAGATCGAGGAAGCCGCGGCCGCTTGGCTCGCCAAGCGCGACAGCGGCGATTGGGAGGACGCGGACCAAGCTGCTTTCAGCCGGTGGCTGGAGGCCTCAACGGCCAATCGCGTAGCGTTCTTGCGCCTGGAAGCGGCGTGGCAACAGACGCATCGGTTGAAGGCGCTCGGCGCCGGCGCGATGGCCGGCGTCGTCCCCGCTCCAGGTGATTGGCGGCAGTCCCCCTTTTTTGACAAGAGACCGGGCGCCTCGATTCCCGCACTCGGGCAAACGACGGACGACATCGGATCCGAGTCAGGCACTCCGCTGGAAGTCGCCTGCGACGGCGGCCCCACGGATCCAGAGGACAGTAGGGAAGCGGCGGCTGTCGACGCTCGACGTCCGACTGGCCGCCTGCGGAAATGGGCTATCTCTTTTCAAGCGATCGCCGCGGGCCTAGCACTTGCGACACTTGTGGGCGGCGGATGGTTCCTCTGGCCGCACGGCTCGAGTTATCGCACAGATGTGGGCGGTCTGGAATCGGTTCCGCTTTCCGATGGTTCGAAGGTCACGCTAAATACCGACAGTGCGGTTCGGGTCGCAGTCACGGAGACTGAGCGCGGAGTGACCATAGACCAAGGCGAAGCATACTTTGAAGTAGCCAAAGATCCGAATCGACCGTTTGTTGTGCGGGTCGGCAACGAGCGTGTCATCGCGGTGGGCACCAAGTTCTCTGTGCGCCGCGACGCAGATGCTGTTCGAGTTGTAGTGACCGAAGGACGAGTTCGACTCGAGCGGATTGGCAGCAGCTCATTGGCGACGGTTGCGCAGCTCGCCGCCGGTACGGTGGCGCGCGTCGGAGTTGCAGGTACACTCGTTCAGGAAAAGCCGGTGGCCGAGGCGGAAGAATACCTAAGCTGGCGCACGGGATTTCTTGTGTTTCGTGATACGACATTGGGTGAGGCGGTCGCAGAATTTAATCGGTACAACACCACAAAGATTGCCATCGATGACCCGGCTGTAGCATCGATTCACGTCGGCGGCAGCTTTCGCTCAAATAACGTGGATGCGTTCGTGCGGCTCATTGAGCAAGGCCTCCCGGTGTACGCCGAACGCAGCGCCGATCGCATTGTGCTGAAAGCGACGTAGGGCCGCTTCGGTCGCACGGCGGCCGGCTCCCCGACCGACCGGTCTTCGCCCTGAACAGAGTAGCCGTCGCCGCGTCGGCGGGCGTTGATTCAACACCGTCCATCGCGATGGCCTTCTGTCCCGCAGAGGCAACAACGCGGATTTTACAACTACCAACAGAGGGGGATTCGGTGTAGTTCTTCGTCCCGGTCTAGTGAAGGCCATTTCATTAGTAGAGCCGTCCGGGGGAAGCCTGACATGCTGAAGTTCATTGTGCTCCGAACCGCACTCATCGCGTTTGCCTGCTCATTGTCCGTCGCGGCATACGCCTACGCGGATCCGAGGCCAATCAATGTGCCGGCAGGCGACCTCACGGCTGCTCTCGAATCGCTAGCAAAGCAATCCGGCGTGGAACTCGTGTACCAACCGGATCAGCTCAAAGGATTCCGTACGCGCGGGGTGAGTGGCACCCTCGAGCCGCGCGATGCGGTCTCAAAGCTACTCGAAGGCACGCCGCTCAGGCTTCATACAGACGCTTCCGGCGCAATGTTGATCTCGGCGCCGCCGCCCACCGGGGGTTCGGCCGTCAGTCCCGTACGAGACCAAAAGAAGTCGAGTGAGCAGAAGCTGACGGACGACGCCAGCTCAGTCAGTTCACAACAGCTCTTGGCGCAAGCGACGACGCCAACCCCAGCATCGGGAAACCACACATCGCTTCAGTCGAAGGACGACGAGAATGGAACACCGAGGCTCGCAGACATCCTCGTAACCGCACAGAAGCGTTCCGAACGTCTTCAGGACGTGCCCGTTCCTGTTACGGCAATCAGCGGAGATGCGCTCGCAAGCAACGATCAGCTGAGAATTCAGGACTACGCACTTACGGTACCGGGCCTCAGCGTAAGTGGGCAGAGCGGCAACTATCGTGAGGTGACGATTCGAGGAATCACAACCAATGGGGGGAACCCTACCGTCGGGATCATGATTGACGATGTCCCCTTCGGCTCCCAGTCGATTGACGGCGGTGGCCTCTTCGTTCCAGACATCGATCCGGGCGACTTGGCCCGCGTGGAAGTGCTTCGGGGTCCGCAGGGCACGCTCTACGGGGCGAGCAGCATGGGTGGATTGCTTAAGTACGTTACAGTCGATCCGTCGACCGAGCGCTACAGTGCTCGCATACAAGCCGGTACCGAGGACGTATATAACGGTGCACAGCTTGGATACAACCTGCGCGGCAGCCTAAATTCTCCCATCACCGATACTCTGGCTATCCGTGTTAGCGGCTTCACGCGCACGGATCCTGGATATATCGACGACCCGACCTTGCACGTCGATGGAGTGAACAAGTCCGAGACTTATGGAGCGCACGTGTCCGCGCTCTGGAAGCCATCGGAAGACTTCTCTTTGAAGGTCAGCGCGCTGTATCAGAACGACGACTTCTTTGGAGATTACAACGTCAACTCGATTCTTCCGGATCTGCAGCAAAATGAGGTCCGAGGAGCCGGGCGAAGCGATATGAAGATTCAGGTCTACAGTGCGACGGTTAACGCGAAGCTAGGCTCTGGTGACTTGACCGCCGTCACGGGCTACAACGTCAACGACACCTACAACAGCCAGGACTACGCTTCGTTCGATCCGTACACTTTGGCGCAGTTCAATGTAGCGGGCACCCTATTTACACAACAAGCGCGGAACTCCAAATTCACACAAGAAGTCCGCTATGCGATGTCGCTGGGATCGCGGGTCGATTGGCTGATCGCTGGGTTTTACTCCCATGAGACAACTAGTTGGGTCCAGAACTTGTACGCCGCAGACCCGGCGAGTGGTGCGATCGCAGGAACGTGGGTCGTATTTACCGTTCCGCAGACGTATGAGGAGTACTCCGCGTTTACGGATTTGACGTTCCATGTGACGGACCGCTTTGATATTCAAATCGGCGGGCGTGATAGTGAAATCAGGCAGAGCAGCTTGGAGACACAGACGGGTGCTCCATACGCTGCCCTGGTCGGCTCACAGAATCCTGACAATTATCCGCTTGTCAAGTCGCGTAACAACGCGGCGACGTATCTTGTCACGCCGCAATTTAAATTCTCGCCGGACCTCATGGCGTACGCGCGGCTCGCTTCCGGCTATCGTCCTGGAGGTCCAAACGTCGCCCCAGGAGTCCCACCGCAATACGCGCCCGACAAGACACTGAACTATGAGATCGGACTCAAAGGGAATGTCTTTAACCACTCTCTTACCATTGATTCGTCCGTCTACTACATCGACTGGAAAGACATCCAACTTAGCTTGCTAGATTTGCAGAACTACCAAGGATACACAACCAACGCGAGTCGTGCGAAGAGCGAGGGACTGGAATTATCAGTCTCCGCTACGCCCGTGCCGAGTTTGACGCTCTCCGCATGGGCCGCGTGGGACACGGCCGTACTCACGTCAGGATTCCCGCAGAGTAGTTTGGTCAGCTCGCCCTACGGCGTCGCGGGGGACCGGCTCCCCTACGGGAGTCGCTTCTCGGGCAGCGTTTCGGCGCAGCAGGAATTCCCGCTCTGGGCACGAGCGACCGGCTTCGTAGGCGTCACCGTGAGCTATGTGGGAGACCAGATCGGATCGTTCCAAAGTATCGTTACGCCGGGAGTCGCGCCGCCAAGGCAGTCATTCGCCGGTTACGCGCGGAGTGACCTTCGCGCGGGCGCAAAGTACGACTCATGGACGGTCAATGTCTTCGCTAACAATTTAGCCGACAAGCGTGCGGCCGTTACTGGTGGTCTAGACGGTTATCCGCCCACGGTCTTTACATACATCCAGCCGCGCACGATAGGGTTGAATATCATCAGGGCCTTTTGACCTCGAAGGCACCCTACCAATCGTACCGCGCGCGAAGAGTCATTTGTCGGACGAGGGAGTCTGTTAGCGCCCGAGAGATAGCCGTGTGCATAGGTCTGCGCGTTCTGGTCAACCTCAATTGTTCTTCTTGTGAAGGGCTCGGTAAATGAGATTCTTAGTTTCGCTGACCGTTGCGTCGCTTGCCATTTTCGGACCCTCCGCTAGCGCAGAAACTCTGGCCGTCGTCGGCGGCACGATTATCGATGGCAACGGCGGCAAGCCGATCGACGATGGAGTGATTGTCATCGACGACAAGCGGATCGTCGCTGTCGGAGGCAAGTCGACGGCCATCCCTACGCAAGCGCGAAGAATAGCGGCAGCAGGCAAGTTCGTCATACCGGGCCTGATGGATTCCAATGTGCATCTGGTGTTGGATTATGCGCCGGCTACCCTGGTTCGATATGACGGTAGGTATGATGAATTCGCTATCGAAGCGGCTCAGGTCGCCCTCCGAAGCGGGGTCACGACGGTCTTCGACACGTGGGGACCGCGGCGATATCTGGTGAAAGCCCGTGACGCGGTCAACGAAGGCCGCGTTATCGCCTCAAGGATCTATCTGGCGGGCAATATCGTCGGTCTCGGCGGGCCAATGTCCGAGAATTTTGATATGTCCTATCCGCAGGCACGGGAGGCCTTGTTCGACGACTTCTCCAACCGCATCGACGCCGAATGGCAGGAGAATGTCGGGCCGGAACTGAGGTCGATGTCGCCGGAGCAAGTCCGGCAGGAAATCCGCAAGTATGTACAGAAAGGCGTCGATTTCGTGAAATACGCAGTCAACGATCACAGCAAGACAGGCAATTCCATCCTTTTCTCCCCGCGCGTGCAGCAGGTAATCGTTGAGGAAGCGCATCTGGCAGGCAAACCCGTTACGACTCACACCAGTTCCGTTGAAGGTGTTTATCTTGCGGTTCAGGCGGGGGTCGACGTAATGCAGCATTGCCACGCCACCGCCTACCCCATACCGGCGGAGACTCTGGCTTTGATAGTTCAGCGGCACATTGGATGTTCGTTTTTCTTCTCCTCCTTGCCGAAGGACGTCAAGGTCTCGGAGTCGTCTGACCAACACGCATCTGCGACACCGTCAACGCTCGAAGAGACGGACGACATCAGCAATAAGCTGGCACTGATGCACGCCGGTGCGGTAGTCCTGCTAATGACTGATGGCGGAATCTTTTGTTCGAATACGATAAACAGTCCTTGGTGGACGAGTTGGAATTCTCCGAAGGAGGGGCTGCACATGCTTGGCGAAGGGCACTTCCTTTGGCTGCTTGCCGTTGAGCGATTGGGAATGAAGCCGATGGACGCTCTGATGGCTGCAACCAGTAACATCGCCAAAGCTTACAAAGTAGACAAGGATCTGGGCACGATCGAGAAAGGGAAGATTGCGGATCTCGTCATCCTCGACAAGAACCCACTCGAAGGCGCTGCCAACTACCGCAGCATCACTTTGGTTATGAAAGAAGGCAGAGTCGTGGATCGAGAGTCTCTGCCGAAAGCCGCAGGAAGAGCCGCGGGCTGCTGACAGCTTTCGCCGGCAATTGGTTGTGGGCGGGGCGGTCACGCGATACGTTGACCGATTGTTGCCATCCGCGGCTGGCCGACAGACATTTGGCAAGTAGCGGTCAGTCGGGCCGGACCGCTGACGCTAACTACCTGTTAGCGAGGAACCCCACTAACCAGGGCGGTTCGAAAGGCATCCCCACACCACTCGCCGCTCACGGCTGCGGAACGGTGCCCAGCGAGCAGCTCCGCGGCAGGACTTCCAGGAGCGTTCTGTGACAGATTGTTGGCTCTGGCGGAGATTTGTAAGTTCGAGTGGATGCCTGCGACATCCCGGTGTCCGTCACCCCTCATTGGCAGCGATTTTGGGAACGCTGCTTCCACTGTTTTGTGCTGCCGGCGGCGATGCAGCCACCAGTGCCGACGCTGACACGGCGGACGCGTACGTTTGGCTGGAAGACGTACACAGCGACAGGGCGATGCAGTGGGTGAGAAGGGAAAACGCAGCTGCACTAAACGTTCTAGAGAACACGCCGATCTACGCGACGCTATACGACGAGGCACTGGCCATAGCCGAATCCCGTGACCGCCTTCCGACTCCAGAATTCCTTCGCGGCTACTTGTATGACTTCTGGCAGGACGCTGATCATGTGCGGGGATTATGGCGCAGGGCGACGCTCGACGCCTTCCGTCGGCCTACTATCAGATGGCACACCGTTCTCGACCTCGATTCCCTAGCGAAAGCTCAGAACAAGAACTGGTACTGGCGGGGCGTCGGTTGCGAACCCGCACAGGAGCGTCTATGCCTCATCGCCTTGTCCGAGGGCGGAGAGGATGCGACCACCGTTCGTGAATTTGATCTCGTGAGCCACGTCTTTGTTCCGGGTGGATTCTATTTGCCCAGGAGCAAACAAGAAGTTGCGTGGCTTGACAGCGATCACGTACTTGTGGCCCGCGACTGGGGGCCCGGATCATTGACCACTTCCGGCTATCCGTTTGTTGTGAAAGTAATTCGACGCGGACGTGCGCTCGCGGGTTCGACGGAATTGTTTCGCGGCAAACCCGAAGACGTGGGTATCTGGTTTAAGACGCTCCAAGATGGACGCGGTCACCGGGCGGATCTGATTCTGCGCTATCTGAGCTTTTTCGAATGCGAAGTATATCTTGTCACGAGCGGCACGACAGTTCGGCTCAACTTGCCGTTGAAGACTCAAGTTGAAGGGTTAATCGACGGTCAAGTGCTGGTAAGGCTGAACGAGGACTGGTCTAGCCAAGGGACTGTATTCAAAGCAGGTGCGTTGGTTTCCTTTGCCTTGCAAGCAGCGGTCTCGGATCCCGACAACCTCAAGGGGGACTTAATTGTCGCACCAGGTCCACGGGAATCACTGGGCGACGTGAGCGCGACGGCGGAGAGGGTATTGGTTACCACGTACGAGAACGTAAAGGGACGCGTTCGTGCGTATTCATGGACCGCAGGCGCCTGGTCGCGAGTATCGATCGGTGCGCTGCCGAACAATTCTTCCATCGACATCATTGCGACTGACCGTCATAGCGAGGGCGCTCTGATCGCGGTCAGCGGCTTTCTGGATCCCTCAGCCTATTGGTTGAGTGAGACACGTGACGGTACGCTCACCAAGATTATGGAACTACCCGCTCAGTTCGACGCACACCGCGACGTCGTCGAACAACGGGAAGCAACGTCAAAGGATGGAACAACAATTCCTTATTACGTGGTACGTCCGAAAGACGTGAAGTTCAACGGACAAAACCCCGTAATCCTCACTGCATACGGCGGCTTCCAAGCATCATTGACACCGTCTTATTCACCCGTCATTGGCAAGCTTTGGCTCGAAAGGGGCGGCTTGTATGCAGTGGCCAACATTCGCGGCGGTGGAGAATTCGGTCCCGCGTGGCACGAGGCAGGGCTCAAGGTGCATCGTCAACGTGTTTACGACGACTTTGCAGCGGTTGCCGAGGACCTAATAGCAAGGCGTATCACGAGTCCGGAGCGCTTAGGAATAGCGGGCGAGTCGAACGGCGGACTGTTGATGGGGGTCGAGTTCACACAGCGCCCGGAACTGTGGAACGCTGTGGCCCTTCGAGTTCCGCTTCTCGACATGCTGCGATTCGAGAAACTTGCGGCTGGCGCATCGTGGACCGCTGAGTATGGCAGCACATCGAACGCAGCGGAGCGAGACTTTCTCGCGACCATCTCGCCGTACAGAAATTTGAGGCGCGGAGTGCGTTATGCGGAACCTTTGATCTTGACTAGGACTAGCGACGATCGGGTCGGGCCGCAACACGCTCGCAAGTTTGCGGCAAAGCTGGGTGAACTAGGGTATCCGTACCTATTTTTTGAGAGCCTCGAAGGCGGCCATGAGGGAAGCGCTGATCTCAAGGAGCAAGCCCATATGACGGCGCTAGAGATGACCTACTTCAGCCGGAAGTTGATGTACTGACAAGAGCGCATTCGGGCGGGTCCCGAAAGTGCTAGACGCTCACTGAGGAACCCAGCAAAGACGATCTGTGGGCCGAAGTGATGCCGCTATGCGGTCTCGTTAATCGATCGCGAGGAGAGAAAAGGTGAGGCACCGAGGCAGTTAAGCCTGCGCAATGGCGATGGAGCCCTGCGGAGTTCCAGGAGACCGACAATGAACAAGCGCCATTTCCTACGTGCCGCCAGCGGAGCGTCTTTGAGTCTGATATTCGGGTCGGACGCGTTGGCCGAGTATCCAGCGTCTCTTGCCGCCGCAGGCGCCGAGAATGAGGCCTTCTGGGCGGCCGTTCGGGCGCGGTTTCGACTGACCAGCGACTATATCAACCTGGAGAACGGCTATTACTGCTTTCAGCCGGAGGATGTGCTCGACGAATTCATTCGAAACGTGCGGGCGATCAATGTCGAGGCCTCTCACTACATGCGCACGCGAATGGAAGGCGACAGACTGCGCGTGCGTCGGATGCTCGCTGCTTTCGCGGGGTGTGTGCCAGAGGAGCTGATTATTACCCGGAATACTACCGAGTCTCTTGATACGGTGATCAACGGGTTCGACTGGAAGCACAATGACGAAGCAGTCATGGCGAACCAAGATTACGATGCAATGATCGATATGTTCGGACTGCAGGCGCGCCGACATGGGATAGTGAATCGATTCATCGATATCCCGATGAACCCTGCATCTGACAACGAGATCGTACAGACGTACGCGAACGCGCTGACACCAAAAACGCGCTTGCTGATGCTATCTCATATGGTGAATATCACAGGCCACATCCTGCCCGTACGCGCCATCTGCGACATGGCGCACGCACGCGGGGTTCAGGTGATGGTCGATGGCGCGCACAGTTTCGCCCATCTCAATTTTAGAATTCCAGACCTGCATTGCGATTATTTCGGTGCCTCTCTGCATAAGTGGCTTGCGACGCCCCTTGGGGCCGGCATCCTCTATGTTCGCCAAGACCGCATTACAGACCTGTCTCCAATGTACGCTGACGATAGCGTGCCTCGCAGCGACATCCTGAAGCTCAATCACACCGGCACGCATCCGGTGCATACTGACCTAACGATCGAGCGATCGATCGCGTTCCATGAAATGCTTGGGAGCGCCCGGAAGGAAGCTCGCCTCCGGTACTTGCAACAGTACTGGACCAGACAGGTGCGCGGATTCGGGACGTCTGTCATGAACACGCCTGCGGACCCCGCACGCTCGTGCGCGATCGCTAATGTCGGCGTACGAGGACTTGCACCCGACGATCTGGCGCGCATTCTGCTTGATGACTACGGGGTGTTTACTGTCGCTATCGACGGCGCCGGAGTTCACGGGGTGCGCGTGACACCGCAGGTGTACACGTCAACGGCCGAGCTCGACGTGTTGGTGCGGGCACTGCGGAGCCTCGCAGCTTAGTGACGGCTCGCCATGACGCGAGCCGATTTTACTGAGAAGCTCGGCTCGCGGCTCGACACGATACGTGCCTTGCTAAGGCCGGGCGGTTTCGGTAAGTGTTCTTGGGCTGCCAAGACTGGGCGCCACACGCCCTTCGTGCCACGCCCGGTGAATCGTCGCCAGCGGCGCGGAAAAGGCACCTCTAAGTCCCTAAGTGAAACGGGTACTCGGCAGAGCGTTCGGCGACGACACCGGCAGCTTCCCTCGCAAATGATGGTGCCGTACCTGGTCGGTTCGTCGGAGCGCAGCGTTCCGGCTGGCGACGTCCGGATCGACCGCATAACGGGCATCTTCGCCCTCGGGGAGCAGGTTCATGCTAGCTAGCCGCACGTCCGTCGGTGCTTTGTTCTCCGCCCGAACGCGCGCGCTGATGGCTTCCGGCATCGTCTGGGACAATCATGCCTGCATGCCACTTCGTCCAGACGATGAATCCTTCCTCCCGCAGCTGGAGCGGGTCCGAAACTCCGGCATCAATGTCATCTCATTGAATGTCAGTTTCGATCTCGCGGATCCAACCGATGCATTCCGGATGCTTGCTACGTGTCGAAACTGGATACAACAACGAGGCGAACAGTACGTTCTCGTGGATTCGGTCGCCGACATCGAAGAAGCCAAAGCCGGCGAGCGGTTGGCCGTTATATTCGACATCGAAGGCGGAAATGCCGTTGGGGCAAATCCGGGACTCGTGGAAATCTTCTATCGACTCGGCGTCCGCTGGATGCTCTTGGCGTATAACAAAAACAACAAGCTCGGTGGCGGATGCATGGATAACGACACGGGCCTCACCGACTACGGTCGGCGCATCATTGATGAGATGGAGCGCGTCGGGATGGTGCTCTGCTGCTCCCATTTGGGCTATCGCACCGCGCGCGAGGCGATGGACTACGCCCGAAACCCGGTCATCTTCTCGCATTCGAATCCGTCTGCCGTTTATCCGCACGTTCGCAACATTCCCGACGACCTGATGCGTCAGTGTGCTCGGGGCGGTGGCGTCATCAACATCAACGGCGTTGGCATGTTTCTAGGAGACGGTTCGGACGGTCTGGGCGACAACAGCACGGAAACTGTCGTGCGCCATATCGACTACGCAGTGCAGTTGGTTGGGGCGCAGCACGTTGGCTTGGGACTTGACTACGTATTCGATATCTCTGAGCTTGAAGAACTTGTTCGGGAAAACCCAGAGACATTCCCGGCTGCCCTCCAGCGGCAGGGGACGTATCTGCAGGTCGAGCCAGAGCGCTTCCCCGTTATAGTAGAGAGCCTTCTGAAGAGGGGCTACAGCGATCCAGACGTTCAGGGAATCCTGGGGCACAATAATTTACGCGTGGCGCGGGAAGTCTGGCGATAACGCCAAAGGGTGCAGAAAAGGTACGCGGCACCTTTTCGTCTTACGAGGGGTAGGCGTCCGGTTCGTGCGAAAAGTAGCGGTACCCCATAATCACCCGATAGAAATCATAGACTTGCGCCCAGCCGCGGAATGCCCGGACGAGTCTCGGTAAGGCATTGATACTCAAACTCGAAAGGACGGAAAGCGCTACTTTTTGCACGGATCGGACGCGTACCCCGGTGGTTCCGGCGGCTTATACGTCTAGTCGCATCGCCCACGCAAACAGCGGGCTAATTCCAAATAGCGAAAGGGACTGGGGCGGCGGCAATGACAAGTGGGGCGTAGAAGTCTGTCCCGTAGCGTGTCAGGAGCAAGACGTACGATAAGCAATACGCGGAACAAATCGCACGCCATGCGCCGACCAGATCGGGGCGCGGTGTGGAGCCCCTTCCGGTATCGTTGCCGGCCCAGCGCACTTCATAGCTAAAGCTGCGGATCGGTTTAGTATCTTGGCCACTGTAAGCGGCGGTTGATCCTAATATATGAATGGAATCGGGCGTGCCGGGTGCTCTATTCGCTAGGCGGCCGGCGCGAGCTTGCGCGAGGAGACGGCGGCGGCACAGCCACGACTCAAATCGAAGCGACTGCGCGTCGATGATGTCACGCGGGAACAGGCGTCCACCTAAATCATGCATATGCTGGAGATAGGTGGCGAGGGACCAACCCCATACCGCCCAGAGTCCCCATATGACCTTTCGTACGTCTTCGATGTCAAACTTAAGACCCAGAGTCTCTGCGTCTGGCTTTATCTTGATACCGAGCACGTAGTGCGCGAGAAGCACCAGACTGATTCCGATGAGGAGTCGCCGCGCTTTGAATAAGCGCTCGCGAACATCTTCCGGCGAGTTGGGTTCTGGCATGGTTTCGTGGCGGCGCTAGTTAGCGCCGACGCAAAGCGCTCCGCGCCTCGGGACGATCGGGACTACGTAGCTTCATTGTGCCGCGGCTCATTAAAGCTACTCACAATGCCCTTCACGTCCCACGCCATGTGCTGACAGAAGGTCGTCGTGTGCTCGACGTCGAAAATGTCCTTGTACTTAGCGATGCCATATACGACCATTTTGGGCGTCGCAGCCGTCTTAATAGCATGAAGTTCGTTGTCAGTTAGCATCGCGTCGAGATTGGCTCTAAACGAGAGCCGCTGTTGCGGGAATAGGTACGCGGCCTCGTCCGTTTCCGGAACTGGAAGATTTAGGTCGAAGTCGTCGGCGAGGGGGTAAGCAAGAATCTTGAGACGCATCGCGCACCTGACACCTAACGCTGGCGTGTGTCCGGTGTTCACGACCACCATTCTCACCTCGTATTTCCAATCTGTCGTCTGGTCTTGCGGAACTTCTCCACCGAGGACGACAGCGACGTATGCTCGAAGTTGCTTTTGATACGCATCCTTTTGGACCGCGAACGCAGCGGCCGTCGCGGCCGCGCTTTCAGTCATCTGGTCAGCTAGTCGTTCCATGGCCGTCGCTGCGCGGGAAGCTTCGGAGACGGAAGTTCGCATCAAAGCTGCCTGATCCGCGGCTGCGATGACCGTCTCGCGCAGTTTCCTGGCTTGGTACCCGAACACGGCTAATTGAAGTGCAAAGACCGCGAGCTGGCCGGCGCCTATCAGTACGAGCCATCGGTTCGTATCAATAGTCGCAGCGTCGAGTTGTTCCCGCGCTTCTCGATCCCTCGCCTGCTGTTCGGCCTCGGTAGGTGTCGGTGCCGTCGGAATTACCTTCACGATTACCGGCTCGTCTGGCGTGCCGCGGCGATAGATGGGAGCAGGTGGAAGTCGAGCGATCGTGGGGCGAGGCGTTTCCGCGTGAGTGTCTCCATGGCTTACAGCAAAAGCAGCCACGAGCGCGACACGCGGTAGCGCACGGGTTCCATGTGCCATTTGCGTCCTCCGGCGGCATGAAGAATAGCATCGCCAACGATGGGCCGAGTGCAGCGCCTGGCTGGGGCGGGGTCGTCGAACGGCCTGGTGCGAGTTGAGCGCGTGAGCGGCATCGGGCCCCTGCAGCGACGGGCGAGACGGCACGCAACCCCTGTGAGAGAAGCCGGTCAAGCTTGCTATTCCAGCACGTGGGGTTGCGAACGGGCGCTTGTGAAGTTGCAGGCACCGGCAGCCATCGGACGCCTTTCGGCCGCTTAAATGTCGCGACTATCTGGCGACGTGTTCGGCGCCGAGGCGGCGGATGTACTGACGCTCGGCGAGCGGATTGGCAGACTCAGTAACGCAGTGAGTTGGCCTCATTCGTGTCGCCATACGCGGAGCGGTTGGTACGTTTCCAGAATCCTCGAGCTCAGAAAGCTAATGGTGCTCATTGCGACGTAACATAATAGTTATTATCCGCCGCAAGACACGTAAGTAACTGAAAAATATAGAGAACACTTCGTGGATTTCCACGGTCCGTTCAGCGCCGCGCACGGTTTGCGCCCCTCCGGGCGCGTTCGCGTCTACCCCTCGCTTTGCTTAGGATGAGTCCGCGATCGTGTCGCGCTAGACGGCCAGGTCCTCCATGGAATCGGAATGAAGGTCTGGGTCGGGGTGACCGACAAGGATTGGTTCGAGGCGCTGACCCGCCTTGCGCCCGACGAGGTCAATTTCTGGCAGCCAAGCGGCTCGCGGTTGTTCCGCGCCTTGCAGCCTGGCGAGCCATTCCTCTTCAAGCTCCATAGTCCCGACAACTACATCGTTGGCGGCGGTTTCTTTGTGCGCTACTCGGTCCTTCCGGCGTCGCTCTCGTGGAGCGCATTCGGCGCCAAGAATGGTGTTGCATCGCTCGAAGAGCTGGTCGCTCGAATTCGTCACTATCGCGACGACGACACTGCCGTCGATCCCGTGATCGGATGCAATATCCTTGCGGAGCCGTTCTTCCTGAAAGAGTCCGATTGGATTCCGGTTCCACAGAGCTGGGCTCGCAATATCGTCCAAGGCAAGACGTACGACACGGAATCGGTCGAGGGCCATGCGCTGTGGGAGGCTGTCCAACTAGCTGCTGCCGGCAGCCGCGGCATGCAGGGCCAATCGCGGGTCTCCGTCCCATCGGAGGACCAACGGTTCGGGGCTGAGTATCTTGCCCGCGGACGCCTCGGACAGGGCGCCTTTCGAGTTCTCGTGATCGATGCATACGACCGGCGATGCGCGGTCACCGGCGAAAAGACGCTTCCGGTCCTCGAGGCTGCACACATTAGGCCGTACGCCGCCGATGGGCCTCACCGAGTGACCAATGGACTCCTATTGCGCTCGGATCTCCACAAGCTCTTCGATCTAGGCTACGTAACGGTGACGCCGGACCTTAGGCTCGAAGTGAGCCCGAAGCTGAAGACAGAATGGCAGAATGGAAAGGAGTACTACGCCCACCACGGCCAGCCCCTGCGCGTCCAACCAGCCGACGCCGCAAATCGGCCGAGTGCAGAGTTCTTGAATTGGCATAACGAGAACACGTTTCGCACATGAGCACAGACGACAAGACCGGTCCGACCGATCGGCTTAACGAATTGCGCGAGGCGCTCCGCCGGTTCGCAACTGAGCGCGACTGGGATCAGTTTCATTCCCCGAAGAATCTCGCTATTGCGCTCAGCGTAGAGGCATCTGAGCTGCTGGAGCATTTTCAGTGGGCGCCGGACACTGACTCTGGAGAGCTCACGCCGGAAAAACGAGCCAAAGTGACCGAGGAGCTCGCCGATGTGTTGCTCTACCTAATTCGGCTTGCGGATAAGCTTGGTGTCGATCTGCCGAACGCTGCAATCGAGAAGATGAAGACAAATGCCGCCAAATACCCGATTGATAAGTCCCGCGGCAGCAGCAAGAAGTACACGGATCTCTGACCGTGCGACTTTACGCGGGTATGTCGAACGCCTTTGTCATTGACACCGTCCGCAATCAGATCGCAAAGCGGCTATCCGATGCTTTTTTCGAGTACTACGGGTATCCGCCGGCGAAGGCGGAAGTCGCCTCCTGGGGGAACTCTCTTCGCGCCATGGCGCAGGTCGTCCAATACGCGGGGCTCGACGATCACGGGGTGATCCTCGAATATGAGCTCCCGAGTTCCTCCCGCCGCCTGGATTTTCTTATTTGCGGTCGAGACAAGCTCGAGCGGGACGAAGCGATCATTGTCGAACTGAAGCAGTGGTCAGAGTGCGAAGCGGCCGACGCCGATGGACTTGTGACAACGTGGTTGGGTGGACGGCACCGCGAGGTACTCCACCCGTCGGTCCAGGTAGGCAACTACCAACAGTACCTGGCGGACACGCATTCGGCGTTCTACGAAGGCGAGAATCCCATCCGTCTCAATGCGTGCTCGTACCTACACAATTATGACGTCACCCCTGCCGACGTTCTTCTCGCGCCAAAGTTCTCCGACACCGTCGCCCGGTACCCGCTGTTCGGGTCCGATGCCGTCGATGGCTTAAAGGACTATCTGCGGGACCGTCTCGCCGCGGGACAGGGCGAAGGCGTCCTGGCCCGGATTGAGCAGAGCAAATACCGGCCGAGCCGCAAGCTGATGGAGTACGTAGCAGAGACGATCGCCGGTCGAGGGCCGTGGGTACTGCTCGATGAGCAGCTCGTGGTATTCGAGAAGATCCGTGCTGCCGTCGCATCGGCAGTGGCAAGCGGCAAGCGATACGTAATTCTGGTGCGCGGCGGACCCGGAACGGGGAAATCCGTGCTCGCGATCAATCTCCTGGCCCGATTCCTAGGCGAAGGTCGCAACGCTCACTACGCGACAGGCTCGAGGGCGTTCACCCAGACCTTGTGGAAGCTCGTCGGAAGCCGCGCGAAACCGGTCCTGAAGTATTTTAATAGTTACCGAAATGCGGCGCCCGGCGAGATCGATGCCCTCATTTGCGACGAAGCACATCGAATCCGGGAAACCAGCAACGACCGATTCACGCCGAAGGCCAAGAAATCGACGGAGCCCCAAATTCGGGAACTCCTGCGCGCGGCGAAGGTTGCGGTCTTCTTTCTCGACGATCGTCAGGGGGTCCGGCCAAACGAGATAGGTTCAAGCTCGTATATCCGGCACCACGCCGCCGAGCTCGGGCTGGACGTTTCGGAGTTCGAACTCGAGGTTCAGTTCCGCTGTGCGGGGTCGGCCGGATTCGTGAACTGGGTTAGCAATACCCTCGGGATTGAGCGGACGGCCAACGTCATGTGGACAGGCGCGGAGGAATTCGAACTCAAGATTCTTCCGACACCGGCTGCCCTAGAGGCCGCTATTCGCGCGAAAGCGGGAGAGGGCGTGACCGCCCGGGTGGCCGCCGGTTTCTGTTGGGAGTGGTCTGAACCCAATCCGGATGGCACTTTGGTCAATGATGTAGTCATCGACGACTGGAAAAGGCCATGGAACGCGAAGCCTAACGCCGGCCGTCTCGCTAAAGGCATCCCCCCAGCCGATCTGTGGGCGACAGACCCCGGCGGCATCGAGCAGGTCGGGTGTATCTACACCGCCCAGGGCTTCGAAGTCGACTATATCGGGGTGATTTGGGGCAAAGATCTTACCTACAGCTTTGACGAGCAATCGTGGATTGGTAACAAGCAGGAGTCGCGCGACCGCGCCGTCAAGCAGTCCAAGGCGGACTTTCTGCAGCTCGTCAAGAATGCGTATCGAGTCCTGCTCAGCCGCGGCATGAAGGGGTGCTACGTTTGCTTCCTCGACAAAAACACTGAGCACTTCGTTCGGACCAGAATGGAACGAGGCGGTCCGCAGAACGTGCTTCCAATGGTCGCGGAACCCCCTGCCGACTATGACGCCAATCGTGAAGACGAACCGAAATGACTGAGTTGATCGCAGAGGACGCTCAGGGACCAGCCGCGCCGCTCGAAAATCCGCGATCGGCGTTAGGCGCATGAGCGAAGACACCGAACCAGACGCTTACTGCGGCTGGCGTTCGACATTCCCCGTCTTTGTCGCTGCTTCGGCGTCGACAATCGTCGATCGGCTGAGGTCATTTGTCCGGGACGTCAGCCCGGAGCAGTACGCCGCCTGGCAACGATACGTCCCCGCCCTGCAGACAGAATGTCGTGAGGCGACGAGTCGCGACACGCACGCCGCGAGCTATAGCGCCATTCTCGAGTATCAGCTTCCATACGACTTCCGAAGACCAGACCTGATCATTCTTGAGGGCGCCGCAGTCGTAGTTACCGAGATGAAGGGCACGCGCGGCCTTTCCCAAGCCTCCCTCGATCAGGTGGTGGCGTATGTTCGCGACCTACGCGCCTACCATGAGGCCTGCGCCGATCGGCCTGTCTTCCCGGTGTTGATGACGAGCGCGGCACCACGTCCGCCCACGGTCCGTGGCGACGTCCGCCTCTGTCACCCGTCCGACCTCGATCAGGTTATCTCCGAGATCGGAGATGCTAACCCCGGAGTAGCTGTCCGGCCGCAGGACTTCGTGGCTCCTGGCGCCTACGTCCCCCTACCCACGATTGTGCAAGCGGCTAGACAGCTATTCGAGAAGCGCGAGCTGCCGTTCATCAAGCGGGCGAGGGCGGCGACTGAACCGGCCCTAGAGCACATCACGGGCATTGCGCACCAGGCCGCGAAAGACAGGACGCGTCATCTCGTGCTCTTGTCGGGTGTTCCGGGCTCGGGAAAGACGCTCGTCGGCCTTCAATTGGTCCACTCCCGGTGGTTGGATGACCTAGCGGTGCCACGCGAAAAGGGCAAGCTAACCGTCGCAGGCGTGTATCTCTCTGGCAATGGGCCGCTCATTCTGGTCCTTCAAGACGCCCTGAAGGACGCCGGCGGGGGAGGCCAGACGTTCGTGCGTCCAGTGAAGGGCTACGTCGATTACTACTCGAATCGCCCGAAGCTGGTCCCGCCTGAGCATCTACTCGTGTACGACGAAGCCCAGCGAGCTCATGACGCAGACCAGGTCGCCTACGTGCACAAATCTGAGGTTGGACTGTCTGAGCCCGCGCATCTACTCGAGTTCTGCATGCGCGTTCCGGAGTGGAATGTTGTCGTTGCCCTGATCGGAACCGGGCAGGCGATTCACGTGGGCGAGGAGGTCGGGCTGCCCCTTTGGCGGGAAGCACTGGAACGCCTGCCGTCCTCAGCTGAGTGGACGGTTCACTGTGCCCCGGCGACCGCGGAGGCATTTCGGGGCGGCTCATACCAAGTGGCTGTCGCTCCCAGTCTCTCCCTCGATAAAGAGTTGAGATTTCACCTAACCGCGGACATCGACCGATTCGTCGATGGGCTTCTCGAGTCGGAGGACCCTGCCTCACTGCGCGCAGTCGCTGACCGCTTGTGGAAAGACGGACACCGTTTTCTCGTCACCCGCGAGCTGGAAGCCGCCAAAGCGTATGTCCGAGATAGGTACGACGGCTCGCCACTCGCGCGTTATGGGCTTCTGGCGTCGTCAAAAGACAAGATTCTTCTCAAGTTCGGCATCGACAATACGTTCCAGACGACCAAGAGACTTCAGGTGGGGCCCTGGTACAACTCGCCACCGAGCGCCCTTGAATCCTGCTGTCAGCTTACGACGGTGGCTACGGAATTCGCGTCGCAAGGCCTGGAACTGGATTTCGCGATACTGGCATGGGGCTCGGATCTTCGCAGGCACGAGGAAGCTTGGACTGATGACCGGTCCGGCGGCTACCGAAGGCCAGTCAGGAACCGTCTCGCACTACGCAAGAACGTATATCGCGTTTTGCTCACGAGGGGCCGAGATGGAACGGTCATCTACGTGCCAGAAGTTACAGAGCTCGACGAACTGCACGTGAGGCTGACAGACTCGGGGCTCCGGTCGCTCGAATAGCTCGTTCGTGTAAGTCGTGTGTCGGACGGTAGCTGTCATTCCTAGTCCACGTTGTGCGGGCGCCTAACAGGCGCTCACGTCGCGAGATCGGATCAAAGCGGCGAAACACAGAAGGACGTCTGTGGCTGAAATCATTGGTCAGAGCGGAGCGTGGCAAGCGATCGCTTCGGATCTTGCCCGGCGTGGATACTCGATCTCTAGCCCTCGAGAGCTGCTTCCTCTTCTCACAACATTGGAGAAGACTCGACCACAGATGATTAATGAGAATCGCGCGCGCACGACGAGCTCAGTTCAAGAGCTAACAACACGCATTGCTGCATTGGAGGGCGAACGCGGATTCTTCGGGCGCCTCATCAGCTGGTTCAGGAGTCGCGCTCTCAGGACGGAGATCGCCGCGCTCCACCGAGCAGACTCGCACTATGTGAGTGCGCTCGACCAAGCGATCGCGCACCTACAATCGTTGCTCAAGTCCGCGGAGCTGGCTGGAGCAGAAGCGGAACTTGCGGTCATCGATCGTCTTCGTACGCTGCCCGCGTCTGCGGTTGTTTTCAACGATGTGCGACTTAAAGCGACCCGCTTTATCCGCTTCAATGGCGTCGCACTCAGGAGCGCACAGATAGATCATATTGTGTTGACTTCCGCTGGGGTATTTGTCATCGAGACGAAGCGCTGGAGTCAGCGTTTTGTGGAGTCCGGTGACTTCCATAACCCGTTTGACCAGGTCAGTCGCGCCAACTATCTGTGCCACGACTTGCTTCGTAGGAGGTTCGGTAAGACGCGAGTCCGAAGCATCATTGCGTGTGGTGGCAGTTTGCCGGATGCGCCGCGCGAATCGTATGTCAAAGTTGTTCGACCGGAAAACATTACTGGCTACATCTCGTGGTTTCGAGATACTGAACTGGCACCGAAGCGCTTCAGCAAGCTGCGTAGCTATTTTGAGTCTCGAGTCGGAAGTCCTACTGCAATCTAGCAAGCGATTTCAGGCCGACGCACTTTCTGCGCGTTGTGAGTCAAGCGACCTTCAGGAACGCCCGGAACCTTACCATCTCTTTCGCGTCGCCCGACCGCTCCGCGAGCTCCCGGAAGTAGACCAGCATCAGCTGGTAATTGTGCAGCAGGTTCCGGGGCATCTCATTCCCGTCGGGATCAACGATCGCGTCGGGTTTGATGAGCCACCCGCGCCATTCTGGGGTAAGGATCATCCGGTCGCGGTGCAACCGGAACAATTTCTCCGCCGCCCTGCCGGGTTTCAGGCGCCCGGTCTTGTAGGCGTGGGCGGTCGATAGGGCGACGCAGCACCACTCGGCGATGAGCTTGGGCGGGTAGCCGTAGAACTCATTTACCGTAACGTGCTTTCTGGGGCGGCCGACCGGCCGATGGGGTTTTCTACTCTTGCGGATATTCCTCCACGCCGACGGCTCGTCGAGTTGCAGCATCGCCCACCCCTGCAAAACCTCTCTTGGGTAGGCGAGCGTGGGCGCTGCGCGCCGGCACTCGCGCCGCTCAAGACATATCAAGACTGGTTTTTCGCGGGGAAAGCGACCTCGCGGGGCGACGCTCGCGCGGCACCGCGTTGAGGCGCCGGGCATTCGCCGTGGCGCAGCCACCCCTGGACAACACTCTTATATAGGGTGGCAGCGGGGTTCCTGCTGCAGTGCAGGTAGTTCGGAGATACATGGACGCCCCTGCGTGCCAAGCGCGATTTCTTCTGAAGCTCACAGGAAGAGAATGCAGCTATACATCCGGCCTGTTGGTGGGACTCTAGGTCCCTGGCCCTGATGGAATGCGCTGACCGGCG